>Ga0222419_100004_pt1 | contig 974754 bp, 912 predicted proteins | sample 1B20Ametagenome_FD_182474 | JGI IMG/M metagenome (GOLD analysis project Ga0222419, IMG submission 182474) | Enriched microbial communities from leaf-cutter ant dump, University of Wisconsin, Madison, United States - 1B20A (version 2) | ecosystem: Environmental > Terrestrial > Nest > Insects... | reverse complement strand
TCGATGGAACGGCGGATGAAGACCCAAGCTCTCCCACGGGCTTGGTGTCCCAAAGGTGCTGCGGTCTCTCATCCGCCACCGCACTTGGCAATACAACGCCAATCCCAGGCAAAGGGAAGTTACAAGGATGCCGGCAGGCAGGTGAGGGGCGGGTTACGCCTCCCGACGCTCACTTCATCGTATAGATATCGATGGAGAAATATTTCGCGTTGATCTTCTGGTAGGTGCCGTCCTCGCGGATGGCTTTCAGGGCGGCGTTGAGCTTTTCGCGCAGGTCGTTGTCGTCCTGGCGCACGGCGATGCCGACGCCGTCGCCGACGAATTTCGGGTCGGTGATCGGCTTGCCGATCAGTTCGCAGCACGCCTTGCCGTCGTCGTTCTTGGTGACCCAGTCGAGGAGCGGGATCATGTCGCCGACCTGAAGGTCGAGGCGGCCGTTCGCCATGTCGAGGTTCACTTCGTCCTGCGTCGGGTAGAGCTTGATGTCGGCATCCGGGTAGACGGCGGCGACATAGTCGGCCTGCGTTGTGCCGGACTGGGCGCCGATGGCCTTGCCCTTCATGCCCTCGTTGGTGAAATCGGTGATGCCGGAATTCTTCGCGGCCGCATGGGTCATGGCGGCGAGATAGTAGGGATCGGTGAAGGAAACCTGCTTCTTGCGCTCCTCGGTGATGAACATCGAGGCGATGATCATGTCGTATTTCTTGGCGATGAGGCCGGGGATGATGCCGTCCCAGTCCTGCGCGACCACCTCGCACTCGACCTTCATCTTCTCGCAGAGCGCAAGGCCGATCTCGACGTCGAAGCCGCCGAGCTTGCCGGCGGAATCCTGGTAGTTGAAGGGCGGATAGGCGCCTTCCGTGCCGATCTTCAGCGTTTCGGCGGAAGCGGTGGCGGCCAGCAGCGCGGAGCCGGCGAGCGCCAGTGCCAGAAGCATTCTTTTCATGGTGGTTCCCCTGTTATCTTGGACGATGGGGAACGGTAGCGCGGGGCGGCGCATAAACGAAATAGATAGCCATGATGTTCGCTATCATTCCGCTTGATGCGCGCCGCCTCTCAGGGTGCGATGATTTCGACGGTGTAGAAGAGCGCCTTCGCACCGGCCGGAACGACCTCCGCCGCCTCGGAACCATCGAGCAGAAGGGCGTCGAGCGGCTGGAGGCCGATGAGCCCTTCCGTGGTGGAAACGCCGAGCGGATCGACGGCAAGGACGAGGCGCGTGCCGGCGAAAGGCGGAAGAAGCACGGCCTTTTCCGCGACATGGCGGTCCAGACGATGCGCGAAGGCACCGCGCCGCGTCATCACGTTGAGGTCGGTGATCGGCCCGCCGGCAAGACGCGCCGTGGTGGGCGCATCGGCGGGGAAGGGGAGCGGCGCGGACTGCGGCGTCAGCAGCCTGTCGCCGAGCCCTTCGATGGCAAGCGCCATCCCGTCGCCCGAAAGCACCGCCAGCGTGCGGTCGATGCCGGGAAAGACGGAGAAGGGGCCGTCGCTCGCCACGCTCGCCATGCTGACGCGCCAGCCGAAATCCGAAAGGCTCGCGCCTTCCGGATGGACGATCACCTCGACCGTCTCGCCGCCGCCGTTCTTCCACGGCATGCGGCGATGGTCGGCGTTGGGCAGGAGCCTCGCCATCAGTTGCCGAGGATGGCCGGCAGGCGCAGGCCCTTTTCCTTGGCGCAGTCGATGGCGATGTCGTAGCCGGCATCGGCATGGCGCATGACGCCGGTGGCCGGGTCGTTCCACAGCACGCGGCCGATGCGCTCGGCGGCATCATCCGAGCCGTCGCAGCAGATGACCATGCCCGAATGCTGCGAGAAGCCCATGCCGACGCCGCCGCCGTGGTGGAGCGATACCCAGGTCGCGCCCGAGGCGGTGTTGAGCAGGGCGTTGAGCAGCGGCCAGTCGGAAACGGCGTCCGAACCGTCCTTCATGGCTTCCGTCTCGCGGTTCGGCGAGGCGACCGAGCCCGAATCGAGGTGGTCGCGGCCGATGACGATCGGTGCCTTCAGTTCGCCGTTCCTGACCATCTCGTTGAAGGCGAGGCCGAGGCGGTGGCGGTCGCCGAGGCCGACCCAGCAGATGCGCGCCGGCAGGCCCTGGAAGGAGATGCGCTCCCGCGCCATGTCCAGCCAGTTGTGCAGGTGCGTGTTGTCGGGCAGCAGCTCCTTCACCTTGGCGTCCGTCTTGTAGATGTCTTCCGGATCGCCGGAAAGGGCCGCCCAGCGGAACGGGCCGATGCCGCGGCAGAACAGCGGGCGGATATAGGCCGGCACGAAGCCGGGGAAGTCGAAGGCGTTTTCCAGGCCCTCGTCCTTCGCGACCTGGCGGATGTTGTTGCCGTAGTCGAGCGTCGGGATGCCGGCATGGTGGAAGGCGAGCATCGCCTCGACATGGTCGCGCATGGAGGCGCGGGCGGCCTTTTCCACGGCCTTCGGGTCGCTTTCGCGCTTCGCGCGCCATTCGGCCATGGTCCAGCCCTTCGGCAGGTAGCCGTTGATCGGGTCGTGCGCCGAAGTCTGGTCGGTGACGATGTCCGGGCGGATGCCGCGGCGGACCATTTCGGGCAGGATCTCGGCCGCGTTGCCGAGGAGGGCGACGGACTTGGCCTCGCCCGCCTTCGTCCAGCGGTCGATCATTTCCATGGCCTCGTCCAGCGTCTCGGCCTTCTCGTCGACATAGCGGGTGCGCAGGCGGAAATCGATGGAATCGGGGTTGCACTCGATGGCAAGGCACGAGGCGCCGGCCATGACGGCAGCGAGCGGCTGGGCGCCGCCCATGCCGCCGAGGCCGCCGGTGAGGATCCACTTGCCCTTGAGGCTGCCGTTATAATGCTGGCGGCCGGCCTCCACGAAGGTCTCGTAGGTGCCCTGCACGATGCCCTGCGAGCCGATATAGATCCACGAGCCGGCCGTCATCTGGCCGTACATGGCAAGGCCCTTCTTGTCGAGCTCGTTGAAATGGTCCCAGTTCGCCCAGTGCGGCACGAGGTTGGAATTGGCGATGAGGACGCGCGGGGCATCCTTGTGTGTGCGGAAGATGCCGACCGGCTTGCCGGACTGCACGACGAGCGTTTCGTTTTCTTCCAGGTCGCGGAGCGAGGCGACGATCGTGTCGAAATCCGCCCAGGTGCGGGCGGCGCGGCCGATGCCGCCGTAGACGACCAGCTCGTGCGGGTTTTCCGCGACGTCCGGGTCGAGGTTGTTCATCAGCATGCGCAGCGGCGCTTCGGTCATCCAGCTCTTGGCGGTGCGCTCGGTGCCGGTGGCGGCGCGTACGTCTCGGATGTTGTGGCGGGGATTGTCGGTCATGGCTGGTTCTCCCGGGTCAGCGATTGAGGGTGGAGGCAAGCGCCTCGATGTGGGTGAGGATGTCTTTCAGGTGGACGCGGAGTTTTTCGGCCTTCTCCGCATCATAGGCGAAGGGCAGGGCCTCGCTTGCAAGATGGCTGCACTGGGCAAGCTCCATCTGGATGGCGTGGACGCCCGTTTCCGGCTTGCCGTAGTGGCGGGTCGTCCAGCCGCCCTTGAAGCGGCCGTTGAGCACGCTCGTATAGCCCCCGGCCTTCGAGCAGGCCTCGACGGTCGCCGCCTCGATCTCTTTGGCGCAGGTGCGGCCCATGTCGGTGCCGACGTTGAAATCCGGCAGCCGCCCCTCGAAGAGGAAGGGGATCAGCGAGCGGATCGAATGGCAATCGTAGAGGATGGCAACGCCGTGGATCGCCTTCACGCGCTCGACCTCGGCGGCAAGGGCCGCATGGTAGGGCGCGTGGAAATTGGCGAGCCGATAGGCGATGTCCGCCTCGGTGGGCGCCGCGCCGTCCTTCCAGATCGCCTTTCCGTCGAAATCCGTCTCCGGCACGAGGCCCGTCGTGTTCTGGCCGGGATAGAGGCTGACGCCGGCCGGGTCCCGGTTGGCGTCGATCACGTAGCGGTGGAAGGTGGCGCGCACCGTCGTTACGCCCGGCAGGAGGCCGTCATAAAGGCGTTCGATATGCCAGTCGGTGTCCGCGAGGATGCGGCCGTTGTCGTCGAGGCGCTCCCATATGTCGGCCGGAACCTGCGTGCCGGTATGCGGGAAGGCGAGGATGACGGGCGACGTGCCCTGGTGGGTTTCGAAGACGGTGCTCATCGGATGGCCTCCGGGCGGCGCTCACCCCTCTCTGGCCTGCCGGCCATCTCCCCCTCAGGGGGGGAGACTGGATGGAGAGCGGTTTCGCCCAATTCGATCGTTGCAGTCGAGCAATGTTCCCACGCCTTGCCGATCTCCCCCCTTGAGGGGGAGATGGCCGGTAGGCCAGAGGGGGGTATCACGGCAGACATATCCATCCTCACACCTCCAGCACCGGCAGGATGCCCTTGGAGACGGAGGCGGCGAGGGCGCCGGAGGAGATGAAGGTGCCGGCGGCGGCGAGGTCGGGAGCCATGTAGCGGTCTTCCTCCAGCGTCGGCACGACGGTGCGCAGCGCCGCGACGACCTTCTGCAATTCCGGGCTGGTGGTGAGCGGGGCGCGGAATTCGATGCCCTGCGCTGCCGTCAGCGCCTCGATGCCGACGATGGCGGCAAGGTTCTCCGTCATGCGCAGGAGGCGGCGGGCGCCGTGGCAGGCCATGGAAACGTGGTCTTCCTGGTTGGCCGAGGTCGGCGTCGAATCGACCGAGGCGGGATGCGCCATCTGCTTGTTCTCGCTCATCAGCGCGGCGGAGGTGACTTCCGCGATCATCAGGCCGGAATTGAGGCCCGGCTTCTTGGCGAGGAAGGCCGGCAGGCCGAAGGAAAGGGCCGGATCGACCAGGAGCGCGATACGCCGCTGCGCGATGGCGCCGATCTCGCAGACGGCAATCGCGATCTGGTCGGCGGCGAAGGCGACGGGCTCGGCATGGAAGTTGCCGCCCGAGACGACCGTGTCGTCGGAGAGCACCAGCGGATTGTCCGTCACGGCATTGGCTTCGATTTCCAGCGTCCGGGCGGCAGAGCGCAGGAGATCGAGGCAGGCGCCGTCGACCTGCGGCTGGCAGCGGATGCAATAGGGGTCCTGCACGCGTTCGTCGCCGGTGATGTGGCTTTCGCGGATGACGGAGCCGGCAAGCAGCGCGCGGAGCGCCGCGGCCGCGTCGATCTGGCCCTTGTGGCCGCGCAACGCGTGGATATCCGGGTGGAACGGCGCGGAGGAGCCCATGGCGGCATCCGTCGAGAGCGCGCCGGTGACAAGCGCGGCCTGCGCGGCGCGGTGGGCGCGGAAGAGGCCGGTGAGCGCCAGCGCCGTGGAGACCTGCGTGCCGTTGATAAGGGCAAGGCCTTCCTTGGCCGCCAGCACGACCGGCTTCAGGCCGGCCTTGGCGAGCGCCGCGCCGCCCGGCAGGCGTTCGCCGGCATAGAAGGCCTCGCCTTCGCCGATCATCACCGCCGTCATGTGGGCGAGGGGGGCGAGGTCGCCGGAGGCGCCGACGGAACCCTGTTCCGGGATCACCGGGACGACGCCCTTTTCCTGCATGGCCTCGATGAGGCGCACGACCTCCAGCCGCACGCCGGAGGCGCCGCGGCCGAGCGAGATGAGTTTTAGCGCCATGACGAGGCGCACGATGTTCTCGCCGAGCGGTTTGCCGACGCCGCAGCAATGCGAGAGGATCAGGTTGCGCTGGAGCGTGGCGACGTCGGCCGGTGCGATCTTGATGGAGGCGAGTTTGCCGAAGCCGGTGTTGATGCCGTAGACCGGCGCGTCGCCGCTGGCGATCTCGGCGATGCGCGCGGCGGCCTTCTTGATGCCCGCGTCGAAGGACGCGTCGAGCCGGGCGGCTTCGCCCGTGCGGTAGATGGTTTCAAGGGTCTTGAGGGGCACGGAGCCCGGATGAAGCGTGATGGTCATGGTTCACTCCCGTGGCAGCTCCCGGCTGCCATTGATCGAATTACTGTCCGCTGCGGATGCGGGCGTGCATGGGGTTGAAGCCCATGCGGTAGACCAGCTCCGCCGGCCGGCCGATGTTCCAGAGGACGAAATCGGCCCATTTCCCGGCTTCCAGCGTTCCCACCTCGTCGACGAGGCCGAGCGCGCGGGCGGCCTCGCGTGTCGTGCCGGCGATGCACTCCTCGACCGTCATGCCGAAGAGCGTCGCGGCCATGTTCATGGTGAGGAGGAGGGAGGTGAGCGGCGAGGTGCCGGGATTGGCGTCGGTCGCGACCGCCATCTTCACGCCGTGCTTGCGGAAGAGCTCGACCGGCGGCTTCTTCGTCTCGCGGATGAAATAGAAGGCGCCCGGCAGGATGACGGCGACGGTGCCGGCCTTCGCCATGGCGGCCGCGCCCGCATCGTCGGTATATTCGAGGTGATCGGCCGAAAGCGCGCCGTAGCGGGCGGCAAGTTCCGCGCCGTGGAGGTTGGAAAGCTGGTCGGCATGGAGCTTGACCGGCAGGCCGTGGCTTTTCGCGGCGTCGAAGACCTTCGCCATCTCGTCCGTCGAGAAGGCGATGCCCTCGCAGAAGCCGTCGACGGCGTCCGCCAGCCCCTCGGCGGCGACGGCCGGCAGCATCTCGTCGACGACCTTCTCTATATAGGCCGTTTTGTCGCCGTTCATTTCCGCCGGCAGCGCATGGGCGCCGAGGAAGGTGGTGCGGACCGTGACGTCGCGCTCCTCGGCGATGCGGCGGGCCGCGCGCAGCGACTTCAGCTCGTTCTCGGTATCGAGCCCGTAGCCCGACTTGATCTCCAGCGTCGTCACGCCCTCGGCGATCAGCGCGTCCACGCGGGGAAGCGTCTGGCGCACCAGTTCGTTCTCGCTTGCCGCGCGCAGCGCCTTGACGGAGGAGACGATGCCGCCGCCGGCCCGTGCGATCTCCTCGTAGGAGGCGCCGGCAAGGCGAAGCTCGAATTCATGGGCGCGGTCGCCGGCATGGACGAGGTGGGTGTGGCAGTCGATGAGGCCCGGCGTGATCCAGCGGCCTTCGCAGTCGATGCTCTCGGCACCGGAGAACGCGGCGGGAAGCTCGGCCTCGGGGCCGGCGAAGGCGATGCGCCCGTCCTCGACGGCGATGGCGCCGGCTTCGACGATGCCGAGCCCCGGCAGGCTTTCGTTGAGCGTGGCAAGGCGCGCATTGCGCCAGACGCGGGGCGTATCCTTTTCCGGTGTCGTCATCACGATTGCCTCTTCCCTGTGATGGATATAATGTATATACATAATGGCGCAACACGCAAGGGCCAATTTGAGGCCGCGTTCAAGATGCACCGGCAAGGAGGGGACGATGGCCGTCATTCATGCAAGGCAGGCGCTGCTTACGGGCGGCTGGGCGAACAATGTGCGGCTGCACGTCGAGGCGGGCCGCATAACCGCGGTCGAGACGGATGTTGCGCCCGGAGCCGCCGACGAGCGCCACGATACCGTCGTCGCGGGCATGCCGAACCTTCACAGCCACGCTTTCCAGCGCGGCATGGCCGGCCTTGCCGAGACGCGCGGGCCGGGCAGCGACAGCTTCTGGAGCTGGCGCAACGTCATGTACCGCTTCGCACTCTCCATGACGCCGGACGATGTCGAGGCCGTCGCCGCCCAGCTCTATGTGGAGATGCTGGAGGCCGGCTTCACCCGCGTCGGCGAGTTCCACTACCTGCACCATGACAAGGACGGCGGGCATTATGATGACATCGCCGAGATGGCCGCGCGCATCGCGTCGGCCGCCTCCGCGACGGGCATCGCCCTGACCTTGCTGCCGGTCTTCTACGCCCATGCCGGCTTCGGCGGCACGGCGCCGGGCGAGGGGCAGCGCCGCTTCATCAACGATGCCGATTCCTATGCGCGCCTCCTGGAGCGCTGCCGTACGCTCACCGATGGCCTGCCCGAGGGCGTCACCGGCGTCGCCCCGCACAGCCTGCGCGCCGTCACGCCGGAAGAGCTTTCCGCCGTCGTCGCCATGGCCGGCGACAGGCCGGTGCATATCCATATCGCCGAGCAGGTGAAGGAGGTGGAGGACAGCATCGCCTGGTCCGGCCGCCGTCCCGTGGAATGGCTGCTCGACAACCAGAGCGTCGATTCGCGCTGGTGCTTCATCCACGCCACGCACATGACAGAAGCCGAGACGGCCGGCATGGCGAAGGCCGGGGCCATTGCCGGTCTCTGCCCGGTGACGGAGGCCAATCTCGGCGACGGCACTTTCGCCGGCCCCGATTTCCTCGCCGCCGGCGGTCGATTCGGCGTGGGGTCGGATTCCAACGTGCTGATCGGCCTGCCGGACGAGCTGCGCCAGTACGAATATTCGCAGCGCCTCGCCCACCGCGCCCGCAACGTTCTGGCTGTCCCTGGCGGCTCGACGGGGCGCGCGCTCTTCGACGGGGCGCTTGCCGGCGGGGCCGCCGCGCTCGGCGCGCCGTCGGGCCTTGCCGCCGGCAATGCCGCCGATTTCGTCAGCCTTGCGCCGCGCCACGGCCTTGCGCTTGCCGGCGACGGCCTGCTCGACGGCTGGATCTTCGCAAACGGCGCGACGGTCGATTGCGTCTGGGTGAACGGGCGCAAGCAGGTCGAGGGCGGCCGCCACGTCGCGCGCGAGGCGGTCGGCCGGCGCTTTGCCGGGACGATGCGGGCGCTCGCCGACGCCTGACTTTTCATTGAAAGGCGCTGCGGCCTTTCCTAAGACAAGGGGCCGGGCGATTCCCGTCCGGCAAGCGCGGAGGCGACCATTTCCATTCCCCCCGAAGAGGACAAGCCCCGGGCCGACGGCAAGGAGCCGTCGCTGCACCGCCGCATCCTGGAGGATGTGGAGGGAAAAATCCTCTCGGGCGAATGGCCGCCCGGCCATCGCATTCCCTTCGAGCACGAGCTGACCGAGCAATACCAGTGCTCGCGCATGACGGTGAACAAGGCGATCACCGAGCTCGTCAAGCGCGGCCTCATCGAGCGCCGCCGAAAATCCGGCAGTTACGTCACCCATCCGCACGCCCAATCGGCCGTGCTGGAGATCCACGACATCCGCCTCGAGGTCGAATCGCTCGGCCTGCCGTATCGCTACGAGCGCCGCACGCGCATCGACCGCGCCGCAAAAGCCGCCGACCGCCGCCTGCTGGACCTGCCGGAACCCGCAAGGCTCACGGACATCACGGCCCTGCATTTCGCCGGCGCCCAGCCTTTCTGCCTGGAAGAGCGCATCATCAACCTCGCCGCCGTGCCCGAGACGGCCGGGGAAACCTTCGACACCGTCGCGCCCGGCCCGTGGCTCATCAGCCGCGTGCCCTGGAGCGCTGCCGAGCACCGCATCCGCGCCGTCGGCGCCGATCCCCGCGCGGCGGCTCTTCTGTCGATCCCGGCGGGCGCGCCGTGCCTCGTCGTCGAACGCCGCACCTGGAGCGGCGGCCTCTACATCACCCATGTGCGCCTGACCTATCCCGGCGAAAAGCACGAACTCGTCGCCGAATTCGCCCCGACCCATCCGCGCTAGGCGTTCTTTCTGAACTATAGAGAAAAGACGGAGGCAGCGTGCGCTCGTCACGACGAGAGGATGCGCATCGTTCAGCGCAGCCTTGCGGCAGTTTGGTGTAACCAGATGGAAACAAGGGGAAAATGGTGGGCGATGAGAGAGCGTCCACCATCCGCCTAAAGCCTTGATTTGCTTGATGCAGGCTAGCGGCAGGGGAGACACGATGTCTCACCTTTATGACTCTGCATTGCACAGGATTGGGATGCATGCAACTGGCACGAGGATTCGTTGCCGCAGGCACAACGACCGACGATCAGCATTTATTTACGAATGGAGGTGCAAGCGGTGGGGCAGGAGGGAGCGCCCACCATCGCTCAAACCCCTTAGATACCGGGCTTCCAGGGATGATTAGGGGGACACGATGTCCCCCCCCCCCCCCCTTTTGTGTCTCACTGCATTGCACAACACATTGAAGGTTGCAGCCAATCGCAATTAAAAATGGGTGCAACCCATTGATTTTACTATCTCAGATTGATTTCGCTCTCGAAGCGGCTAAATGGCAGACTTCAAATCGGGATGATATTGCGCTGATTGGTTCCACGCGCTGGTCAAGCATGTCCTGCGGTATAGTGCTGTAGATCGTAGTGGCATCGCAGTCACTTCAATTGGCTTTTCATCAACCTCGGCGTCTGATTGAATAGCCAAACAATAATGGAGGCTATCGTGGCTGATGATTTGAAGAAGGCACTGCAAGAGGCTGAGGACAGGGAGAAAAGACTGGAGGAAATTCGACAACGAATTCGAAGAGAAATAAATCACGCAGAATTGAAAATTGGAGAATCATATAAGGAACTGCAAAGGACGATTAAGACGAATTTTTCGCAAGATATAGAAGTTGAACTTCGAGATTTAGGTGAATTTAAGCTGGTCGGAGATAATTCATGGATTCGCCGTGTTGATTTTAAATATAAAGGAAATTGGATTGTTACGTCGTTTGATAATGAAAGTGGAACCGAAGGAGGGAGTTGGAAATCAAGCAGCCATGGAGATTATTATGACTCATCTGGCTCGTACACTTGGACTAGGGAGAATTTTTTCTCAGTACATGCTGGTGGATTTGCACTGATACAGCGCAATGGCAGAACAAACGAAAGCTGTAGGATAATTCAACGCTATCCATCAGTGGCGAGTTTTATGACTGCTTTGGAGCCTCGCTTGGCAGAAGGAATTCGCGCCTTGCGTCGTTATTAATTATCATTATGCATCAGCTGGGCTGGAAGAATATTGGCTTGCTTCAATCGGGCAAAGACGATCCATTGCAGAAAGTCAAAATTTTTATGAAGAGGTATTTAAGCTACTTCGCGCAGCCGTTTCCTCCATGGGGTGCTGTCGGTTGGACGGCCACCAATTCACTCTTATCAACTCCCGAAAGTGGTTTTGAAGGGTGCTACGCAAATGCTGATAGTCCATGCGGCAGGCAATTCCGACACTATTATATTGTTCGCCTATGTGGATCATAGGGCGGGACAAACGCAATGCCTTTCGGGGATCGCGGGTCTGTAGCGATACCTTAATATCGGATGCCAGTTTTTGCGGGTGCAGTTCCCGGGGCAGGGGCCAGCGCAGGTAAAAGATACCGTTGCGCGACCGCAGCAAATAAGCCGGAATGAGCAAGCCAATGTCTCCCTCGAATGGCTCACTAGCCAAATTCAAGGTGCAAGGCTTTGATTTTAAGGGGAATGGTGGGCGATGAGAGACTCGAACTCCCGACATCCTCGGTGTAAACGAGGCGCTCTACCAACTGAGCTAATCGCCCGCCGCGTTGGTGGCTGTGATCTATGCGGAACCGGATCGAACCGCAAGAGGCAATCGCCAAGTTTTTCGCATTTTTTTGAAGCGGCTCACGGGAAGCGAAAAGGGTGTGGAAACATTTTCCGGCGCGTCATCCTTTTGTCTTGAAACCTGCTTGACACCCAAACACGAACCCCGTAGTTAGCCGCTCATCGAACGGCTCGGCCGCTCGACGCGGATGCTTCGTCATCCGGTCTTTCGAGGAATGCGGGTGTAGCTCAGTCGGTTAGAGTGCCGGCCTGTCACGCCGGAGGTCGCGGGTTCGAGCCCCGTCACTCGCGCCACTCGAAGGTTCGGACAAGCATGCGGGGCCTTGCGGCCATCAAGATGCGCGGGTGTAGCTCAGTCGGTTAGAGTGCCGGCCTGTCACGCCGGAGGTCGCGGGTTCGAGCCCCGTCACTCGCGCCATTCTTCTTTCCCTCCAGGATATTGCATCCGTTTCCTCATGTCATTTGTGTCCCGCCGTTCGCCATGTCGAATCGGCATCGGGCAATCTTTGCCTTTTTACCGGCCCGATCCGAGGGTTTGCGGTTCGTCAAGGCGGGGAATGTTCCGGTCCGGAAATGCGCGTAAGCGTCGGTTGCCGGACTGCCGGAAACGGGACCCGTTTCGATGGCGGGGACGGGGCGGGCAAGGGCGGTCATGCGGACGTGAAGGGCCTCGCTTGCCGGCCTTCATGAAATCGTAACGATTTAAATGGCTTTGGCGACGGCATTTCCGGCGGGCCGGGAAAAGAGCACAATGATTGCGGCGAAAGCCGGACAAAGCCTTGCGCGGGGACGCTCACTGCGCTAACGACGTGCCGTTGCAACATACTTTATCGGCTTGCAGGCCCTTGTGGCCACAGGCGTCTCTCCGGCGCCGCGGGCAGGCAGGATGGACGCCAATGACTGAACTTCTCGGTTCCTATATCCCGATCGCCATCTTCATCGGTATCGCGCTCGTGATCGGCCTTGCGCTGCTGATCGCGCCGTTCGCCGTCGCGTACAAGGCGCCCGATTCGGAAAAGCTCTCCGCTTACGAATGCGGCTTCAACGCCTTCGACGATGCGCGCATGAAATTCGACATCCGGTTCTATCTCGTGTCGATCCTCTTCATCATCTTCGACCTGGAAGTCGCCTTCCTCTTCCCGTGGGCCGTCTCCTTCGCGAAGATGGGCTGGTTCGGCTTCTGGTCGATGATGGTCTTCCTCGGCGTGCTGACCATCGGCTTCATCTATGAATGGAAGAAGGGAGCGCTCGAATGGGAGTAGCTCATACGAACAACACGCTCGTCGCGCCGCAGCCGAAAGGGATCATCGATCCCAGCACCGGCAAGCCTGTCGGCAGCAACGACGCCTTCTTCGGCGAGATCAACAACGAGCTCGCCGACAAGGGTTTTCTCGTCACCTCCACGGACGAGCTCATCACCTGGGCGCGCACCGGCTCGCTGATGTGGATGACCTTCGGCCTGGCCTGCTGCGCCGTCGAGATGATGCAGCTTTCCATGCCGCGCTACGACGTCGAGCGCTTCGGCTTCGCCCCGCGCGCCTCGCCGCGCCAGTCCGACGTCATGATCGTCGCCGGCACGCTGACCAACAAGATGGCGCCCGCGCTGCGCAAGGTCTACGACCAGATGCCCGAGCCGCGCTACGTCATCTCGATGGGCTCCTGCGCCAACGGCGGCGGCTACTATCACTATTCCTATTCGGTGGTGCGCGGCTGCGACCGCGTGGTGCCGGTCGATATCTACGTGCCGGGCTGTCCTCCCACGGCGGAAGCGCTCCTTTACGGCGTGCTCCTGCTGCAGAAGAAGATTCGCCGCACAGGTACGATCGAGCGTTAAGGGCAGGGGACTTTAGAATATGAGCGAAGCCCTCCAGGAGCTTTCCTCCCATATCAGCGAAGTGGCCGGCGGTCTCGTCGCCGCCGCCGACATCGCCTATGGCGAACTCACCCTGAAGACGGACGGCGCCCGCGTCGTCGAGCTTCTGACCTTCCTGCGCGACGACGTGCAGTGCGGCTTCGTCAACCTCGTCGACATCTGCGGCGTGGACTGGCCGGCCCGCGCCGAGCGCTTCGACGTGGTCTACCACCTCATGTCGCCGCGCCAGAACCTGCGCATCCGCGTCAAGGTCGCCACGGGCGAGGACCAGCCGGTGCCGTCCGCCTGCGCGGTCTATCCGGGCGCGGACTGGTTCGAGCGCGAGGCCTACGACATGTACGGCATCCTCTTCACCGGCCATCCGGACCTGCGCCGCATCCTCACGGACTACGGTTTCGAGGGGCATCCGCTGCGCAAGGACTTCCCGACGACCGGCTTCGTGGAGGTGCGCTACGACGACGAGGTCAAGCGCGTCGTGTACGAGCCCGTCGAACTGAAGCAGGAATTCCGCAACTTCGACTTCCTCTCCCCCTGGGAAGGCACCGACTACGTGCTGCCGGGCGACGAGAAGGCGAAGACGAACTGATTTTGGGTCGCGTGGCCCGACAGGGCACCGGCTTCTGGAGCAAGCGGCATGAACGAGCACAACGTTCGCAACTTTAATATCAACTTCGGCCCGCAGCACCCTGCGGCGCACGGGGTTCTCCGTCTGGTTCTCGAACTCGACGGCGAAATCGTCGAGCGCGTCGATCCGCATATCGGGCTCCTGCACCGCGGCACCGAGAAGCTGATCGAGACGAAGACCTATCTTCAGGCCGTGCCCTATTTCGACCGCCTCGACTACGTGGCGCCGATGAACCAGGAGCATGCCTTCGCGCTCGCCGTCGAGAAGCTGACGGGTACCGAGGTGCCGATCCGCGGCCAGCTCATCCGCGTGCTCTATTCGGAAATCGGCCGCATCCTGTCGCACCTGCTCAACGTGACGACCCAGGCCATGGACGTCGGCGCGCTGACGCCGCCGCTCTGGGGCTTCGAGGAGCGCGAGAAGCTGATGGTGTTCTACGAGCGGGCCTGCGGCGCGCGCATGCACTCGGCCTATATCCGGCCGGGCGGCGTGCACCAGGACCTGCCGCACGAGCTGGTGGAAGACATCGGCAAGTGGATCGACCCGTTCCTGAAGACGGTCGACGAGATCGAGGTCCTGCTCACCGACAACCGCATCTTCAAGCAGCGCAACGTCGATATCGGCGTCGTGAAGCTGGAGGACGCCTGGGCCTGGGGCTTCTCGGGCGTCATGGTGCGCGGCTCGGGCGCCGCATGGGACCTGCGCCGCTCGCAGCCCTACGAGTGCTATTCCGAGCTCGACTTCGACATCCCGATCGGCAAGAACGGCGACTGCTACGACCGCTACCTGATCCGCATGATCGAGATGCGCGAAGCCGCCAAGATCATGCGCCAGTGCGTCAACCGCCTGCTGGGCGACGCCAAGGTCGGCCCGGTCTCCTCCATCGACGGCAAGATGGTTCCGCCCAAGCGCGGCCAGATGAAGCGCTCGATGGAAGCGCTCATCCACCACTTCAAGCTCTATACGGAAGGTTACCACGTTCCGGCCGGCGAAGTGTATGCCGCCGTGGAAGCGCCGAAGGGCGAGTTCGGCGTCTATGTCGTCGCCGACGGCACCAACAAGCCCTACCGCTGCAAGATCCGCGCTCCGGGCTATGCGCATCTCCAGGCCATGGACTTCATCTGTCGCGGCCACCAGCTCGCCGACGTCTCGGCGATCCTGGGTTCGCTCGATATCGTGTTCGGCGAGGTTGACCGCTGATGACGAGGCTCGCTCCCGCCGCAATCGCCCTTCTTCTGGCCGCTCCCGCCTTCGCGCAGGACAGCGGCGAGAAGGGCGCGTCCGCGACCATGGGCGAGCTGGCCAGCCAGGGCTATGAAATCAAGGCGGCGGCGCCGAACGGCAGCCGCTACGTCGTATTCATGCAGAAAGACAAGTCGGCCTATGCCTGCGAGTTCGTCAACACGACGCAAACGCAGTGCCGGCAGATTAACTGAGACAAGGCGTTACAGAATGTCCGTTCGTCGACTAGCCGAAGACAGTGTTCAGCCCGCCAGCTTCGCCTTCACCAAGGAGAACGCGGCCTGGGCCAAGGCAACGATCAACAAGTATCCGAAGGGCCGCCAGCAGTCGGCGGTCATCCCGCTTCTCATGCGGGCGCAGGAGCAGGACGGCTGGGTCACCAAGGCCGCGATCGAGGCCGTCGCCGACATGCTCGGCATGGCCTATATCCGCGTCCTGGAAGTGGCGACCTTCTATACCCAGTTCCAGCTTCTGCCGGTCGGCACGCGCGCCCATATCCAGGTCTGCGGCACGACGCCCTGCATGCTGCGCGGCGCGGAAGAGCTGATCAACGTGTGCAAGAAGCGCATCCATCCCGAGCCCTTCCACCGCAACGAGAGCGGCACGCTCTCCTGGGAAGAGGTGGAATGTCAGGGCGCCTGCGTCAACGCGCCGATGATCATGATCTTCAAGGACAGCTACGAGGACCTGACGGCCACGCAGCTCGAGCACATCATCGACCGCTTCGACGCCGGCAAGGGCTCCACCGTCGAGCCGGGTCCGCAGATCGACCGCGTCTATTCGGCGCCGGTCGGCGGCCTCACGAGCCTCAACGAGCCGGAAGCGGCCGCGAAGAAGCCGGGTCGCGCGAAGAAGGCGGAGGAGGACAGCGTCAGCGTTCCCCCGTCGAACGCCGCCCGCGCCAGGACCGATGCGGACGAGACGAACCCCAAGCTGAAGACGCCCGCGACGGCCAAGGCGGACGCCGCGGCCAATGCCGAGGTGAAGGGCGACACGCGCGCCGAAGGCGAGAGCGCCCCCGCCGGCAAGCCGTCGCTGGACGACAAGAACCGTCCGGCCGGCATCGCCCGCCCCGAAACCCCGGACGACCTCAAGCTGATCTCCGGCGTCGGCCCGAAGATCGAGGGCATCCTCCACGAGCTCGGCATCTTCACCTTCGCGCAGGTCGCCTCCTGGAAGAAGGCGGAGCGCGAGTGGGTCGACGGCTACCTGAACTTCAAGGGCCGCATCGAGCGCGACGACTGGATCAAACAGGCCAAGGCCCTCGCCAAGGGCGGCGAAGCGGAATACATCCGCGTCTTCGGCAAGAAGCCGCGGTAAAGAGGTGAACCATGCTTAAAGACCAGGATCGCATCTTCACCAACATCTACGGCACCAAGGACAAGTCGCTGAAGGGCGCCATGGCCCGCGGCCAGTGGGACGGCACCAAGCAGCTGCTCGAAAAGGGCCGCGACTGGATCATCAACGAGATCAAGGCCTCGGGCCTGCGCGGCCGCGGCGGCGCCGGCTTCCCGACCGGCCTGAAATGGTCCTTCATGCCGAAGGAATCGGACGGCCGCCCGCATTACCTCGTCGTCAATGCGGACGAATCCGAGCCCGGCACCTGCAAGGACCGCGACATCCTGCGCCACGATCCGCATACGCTGATCGAGGGCTGCGTCGTCGCATCCTTCGCCATGGGCGCCAACACCGCCTACATCTACGTGCGCGGCGAGTTCATCCGCGAGCGCGAGGCGCTTCAGGCCGCCATCGACGAATGCTATGACGCGGGCCTGCTCGGCAAGAACAACAAGCTCGGCTACGACATCGACGTCTTCGTGCACCACGGCGCCGGCGCCTATATCTGCGGCGAGGAGACCGCGCTGCTCGAAAGCCTCGAGGGCAAGAAGGGCCAGCCGCGCCTCAAGCCGCCGTTCCCGGCGAACATGGGCCTCTACGGCTGCCCGACGACGGTGAACAACGTGGAATCGATTGCCGTCACGCCGACGATCCTGCGCCGCGGCGCAAGCTGGTTCTCCTCGTTCGGCCGCCCGAACAACGTCGGCACCAAGCTGTTCATGATGTCCGGCCACGTCAACACGCCCTGCACGGTCGAGGAGGCCATGGGCATCTCCTTCAAGGAGATGATCGAAAAGCACGGCGGCGGCATCCGCGGCGGCTGGGACAACCTGCTCGCCGTCATTCCCGGCGGCGCGTCGTGCCCGGTCGTCAAGGCCGAGGACATGATGAACGTCACGCTCGACTTCGACGGCCTGCGCGAGGTGAAGTCTTCCTTCGGCACCGGCGGCATGATCGTCATGGATCGCTCGACCGACATCATCAAGGCGATCTGGCGCATCTCGGCCTTCTTCAAGCACGAGAGCTGCGGCCAGTGCACGCCCTGCCGCGAAGGCACGGGCTGGATGATGCGCGTGATGGAGCGCATGGTGCGCGGCAACGCGCAGAAGCGCGAGATCGACATGCTGTTCGACGTCACCAAGCAGATCGAGGGCCACACGATCTGCGCGCTCGGCGACGCCGCGGCCTGGCCCATCCAGGGCCTCATCCGCAATTTCCGCCCCGAGATCGAGGCGCGCATCGACCAGTACACCGCCAACGCCATGGCGCATGGCGCGGTGCTGGAAGCAGCGGAGTAAGACGATGAAGACGCCGGCGGGACAGGATGCGAATGCGACCAGGACCCCGCCGGACGAAGCCGCCGGCGAGGATCCCTTCGGTTTCTCGCCGTGGCTGAAGCAGATGCCGGACGTTCCGCTGCATCCGCTGATGGCCCATCCGGTCGCCGGCCTCGTCGCCACCACGGCGATCGGCTTCGGCCTCGCGGGCCAGATGGCCGGCATGATGCTGGGCATGATGCAGAGCGCGGCCGAGCGGACGAAGGCGGTGCTGGACGAGGCGGCCGAGCGGGCGGTGACGCCGGAGCCGGCGGAACGCAAGGCGCCGCCGGTGCTGCGGATCGTGCCGAAGGCGCAGGCGCCCGCCGCGCGGAAGACGGAAAAGGCGGCGCGCACGGGCGCGACGCCGAAGACGGCGGCGAAGACCGCAAGGGCCGATGACCTGAAGGCGATTTCGGGCATCGGGCCGAAGCTGGAGCAGGTGCTGAACGGCATGGGCTTCCGGCGCTACGCCGACATCGCGGCCCTGACGGACGGCGATGTGGCACGGATCGAAGCCGAACTCGGATTCAGCGGGCGCATCGCCCGCGACGGCTGGGTGGAGCAGGCAAGGACGCTGGCGAAGGGCAGGGGCTGACCCACCGGGACCGGCAGGCAACGACGGCCGAAGGGAAGGGCGAAGGCCCGGACCGGGGCCGGAGAGAATGGCGCTGGCAGGACGCGGGGCTTTCCCTCGTCAAAAGCGGGATTGAGATATGGCAAAGCTGAAAGTCGACGGAAAAGAAATCGAAGTCCCGGATCACTTCACGCTGCTTCAGGCGTGCGAGGAGGCCGGCGCCGAGGTTCCGCGCTTCTGTTTCCACGAGCGGCTGTCGGTTGCCGGCAACTGCCGCATGTGCCTCGTCGAGGTGAAGGGCGGCCCGCCGAAGCCGGCGGCCTCCTGCGCGATGGGCGTGCGCGACCTGCGCCCCGGCCCGAACGGCGAGCCGCCGGAAGTCTTCACGACCACGCCGATGGTCAAGAAGGCGCGCGAAGGCGTGATGGAGTTCCTGCTGATCAACCATCCGCTCGACTGCCCGATCTGCGACCAGGGCGGCGAATGCGACCTGCAGGACCAGGCCATGGCCTACGGCGTCGACAGCTCGCGCTTCCAGGAAAACAAGCGCGCGGTCGAGGACAAGTATATCGGCCCGCTCGTCAAGACGATCATGAACCGCTGCATCCACTGCACGCGGTGCGTCCGCTTCACGACGGAAGTGGCCGGCATTTCCGAGCTCGGCCTCATCGGCCGCGGCGAGGACGCCGAGATCACCACCTATCTCGAACAGGCGATGACCTCCGAATTGCAGGGCAACGTGGTCGACCTCTGCCCGGTCGGCGCGCTCACCTCCAAGCCCTTCGCCTTCACGGCCCGTCCGTGGGAGCTGAACAAGACCGAATCGATCGACGTCATGGACGCCGTCGGCTCGGCGATCCGCGTCGACACGCGCGGCCGCGAAGTCATGCGCATCCTGCCGCGCGTCAACGAGGAGATCAACGAAGAGTGGATCTCCGACAAGACCCGCTACATCTGGGACGGCCTGAAGACGCAGCGCCTCGACCGGCCTTATGTCCGCAAGGACGGCCGTTTGCAGCCCGCGACCTGGGCTGAGGCCTTCGGCGCCGTCAAGGCCGCCGTCGCCGGCACGTCCGGCGAGCGGATCGGCGCGATCGCCGGCGACCTCGCCTCCGTCGAGGAGATGTACGCGCTGCGCGAGCTGATGGGCGCACTCGGCTCGAAGAATGTCGATTGCCGCCAGGACGGCTCGGCGCTCGATCCCTCGCTCGGCCGCGCCAGCTACCTCTTCAACCCGACCATCCAGGGTATCGACGAGGCCGATGCGCTGCTCATCGTCGGCGCCAATCCGCGCGTCGAAGCCGCCGTTCTCAATGCCCGCATCCGCAAGCGCTGGCGCATGGACAACTTCCCGGTCGGCGTGATCGGCGAAGAGGCGGACCTGCGCTACGGCTACGACTATCTCGGCGCCGGCACGGATACGCTCTCCGGCCTTATCGACGGTTCGGTGAAGTTCGCCGCCAAGCTGAAGAAGGCCGAGCGCCCGATGATCATCGTCGGCCAGGGCGCGCTGTCGCGCGCCGACGGCCTTGCCGTCCTGTCGGCGGTCTCCGCGCTCGCGGAAAAGGTCGGCGCCGTGAAGGCGGACTGGAACGGCCTTGCCGTGCTCCACACCGCCGCCGCGCGCGTCGGCGGCCTCGACCTCGGCTTCGTGCCGGGGACAGGCGGCAAGACGGCGGCCGAGATGCTGACGGGCACGGATGTGCTCTTCCTGCTCGGCGCCGACGAGATGGACTTCTCGAAGAAGACCGCCTTCACCGTCTATATCGGCTCGCACGGCGACAACGCGGCGCATGTCGCCGACGTCATCCTGCCGGGCGCGACCTATACGGAAAAGTCGGGCACCTGGGTCAACACCGAAGGCCGCGTCCAGATGGGCAACCGCGCCGGATTCGCGCCGGGCGATGCCCGCGAGGACTGGGCGATCCTGCGCGCGCTTTCCGACGTGCTCGGCAAGAAGCTGCCGTTCGATTCGCTGCTGCAGCTTCGTGCGAAGCTCTACGAGGCGCATCCGCATTTCGCCGGGATCGACGAGATCGCGGCCGGCAATATCGCCGATCTTTCCGCGCTTGCGAAAAAAGGCGGGACGATGGCGAATTCCGGGTTTGCGTCTCCGATCAAAGACTTCTATTTGACGAACCCGATAGCGCGCGCGTCCGCGGTCATGGCCGAATGCTCGGCACTGGCCCGCAACAACTTCAAAGTCGCGGCGGAATGAGCGCGAAGGGATAAAGCATTATGGACGCTTTCGTTTCGACCTACGTTTGGCCTGCCGTGATCATGGTTGCCCAGTCGCTCCTGCTGCTGGTCGCGCTTTTGATCTTCATCGCCTACATCCTTCTTGCCGACCGCAAGATCTGGGCGGCCGTGCAGCTTCGCCGCGGCCCGAACGTCGTCGGCCCCTGGGGCCTCTTCCAGTCCTTCGCCGACCTTCTGAAGTTCGTCTTCAAGGAGCCGGTGATCCCGGCGACGGCCAACAAGGTGATCTTCCTGCTCGCCCCGCTCGTCTCCGTGACGCTGGCGCTCGCCACCTGGGCGGTCGTGCCGCTCAACGACGGCTGGGTGATCGCCAACATCAATGTCGGCATCCTCTACATCTTCGCGATCTCCTCGCTGGAAGTGTACGGCATCATCATGGGCGGCTGGGCTTCGAACTCGAAGTATCCGTTCCTCGGCGCGCTGCGCTCGGCCGCGCAGATGGTCTCCTACGAAGTCTCCATCGGCTTCGTCATCGTCACCGTGCTGCTGTGCGTCGGCTCGCTGAACCTCACCGACATCGTCAATTCACAGCACGACGGCCTCGGCACGCGCCTCGGCCTGCCGGCGTCCTTCCTCGACTGGCACTGGCTGTCGCTGTTCCCGATGTTCGTCGTGTTCTTCATCTCGTCGCTCGCCGAGACGAACCGCCCGCCCTTCGACCTTCCGGAAGCCGAATCCGAACTGGTCGCCGGCTTCATGGTCGAATACGGCTCGACCCCGTACATGATGTTCATGCTGGGCGAATATGCCGCCATCTGCCTGATGTGCGCGCTCAACACGATCCTCTTCCTCGGCGGCTGGCTGCCCCCGGTCGACGTCTGGTTCCTCAACTGGGTCCCCGGCATCGTCTGGTTCGTCCTCAAGGCCGGTTTCGTCTTCTTCATGTTCGCGATGGTGAAGGCCTTCGTGCCGCGCTATCGCTACGACCAGCTCATGCGTCTCGGCTGGAAGGTCTTCCTTCCGATCTCGCTCGCCATGGTCGTCATCGTCGCATTCGTGCTGAAGCTCACGGGCTGGTCCGCATGAGGACCGCCCTGACCCTCGGCAGCATTGGAGCTTGAAATGGCTAGTCTTTCGCAAGCCGCAAATTCGCTGTTCCTCAAGGAATTCGTAGCCGCCTTCGCCCTGTCGATGCGCTACTTCTTCCGCGCGAAGGCGACGGTGAACTATCCCTTCGAAAAGGGCCCGGTCTCCCCGCGCTTCCGCGGCGAGCATGCGCTGCGCCGCTACCCGAACGGCGAGGAACGCTGCATCGCCTGCAAGCTGTGCGAGGCCATCTGTCCGGCCCAGGCCATCACCATCGAGGCGGGGCCGCGCCGCAACGACGGCACGCGCCGCACCGTGCGCTACGACATCGACATGGTGAAGTGCATCTATTGCGGTTTCTGCCAGGAAGCCTGCCCGGTCGACGCCATCGTCGAAGGTCCGAACTTCGAGTTCTCGACCGAGACGCGCGAGGAGCTCTACTACGACAAGCAGAAGCTGCTCGACAACGGCGACCGCTGGGAGCGGGAGATCGCCCGCAACATCGCTATGGACTCGCCTTACCGCTGACCGGCGGCAGGGCATGAATGAACTGAAGTGCCTGGCGGCGAGGTCGTCAGGCTTCGACGGGGGAGGGGGACCCTTCTCCGGGGAAGACGAAAAGGCACCAAAATGGGTCTGCAGGCTCTATTCTTCTATCTCTTCGCCTTCGTGGCGGTGGCGTCCGCCTTCATGGTGATCGCGTCCAGGAACCCGGTCTATTCCGTGCTGTTCCTGATCCTCACCTTCTTCAATTCGGCGGGCCTGTTCCTTCTGACGGGCGCCGAGTTCCTGGCGATGATCCTGCTGGTCGTCTATGTCGGGGCCGTGGCGGTTCTCTTCCTCTTCGTCGTGATGATGCTCGACATCGATTTCGCCGAGCTGCGCGCGGGGGCGCTCGAATACGCCCCGGTCGGCGCGCTGATCGGCATCATCCTCGCCATCGAGCTGGTGGTCGTCATCGGCGGCTCGACGCTCTCGCCGGAGATCGCCGCCAACGCGGCCGTGCCGATCCCGCCGGTCACCGAGCGCACGAACACGGCCGCCCTCGGCGACGTGCTCTATACGAACTACGTCTACTTCTTCCAGCTTGCCGGCCTTGTGCTGCTCGTCGCCATGATCGGCGCGATCGTGCTGACGCTGCGCCACCGCGAGCACATCAAGCGCCAGGATATTTCCAGGCAGGTCGCCCGCACGCCTGAAACCGCCGTCGAGGTGGTCAAGGTGAAGCCGGGCCAGGGTATCTGAGGCCGCGAGAGACCAAGGAAAAGCATCATGGAAATCGGTATTTCCCACTACCTCACCGTCAGCGCGATCCTCTTCATGCTCGGCGTCTTCGGCATCTTCCTGAACCGGAAGAACGTCATCGTCATCCTGATGTCGGTCGAATTGATCCTGCTGTCGGTCAACATCAACATGGTCGCGTTCTCGCACTTCCTGAACGACATCGTCGGCCAGGTCTTCGCGCTGTTCATTCTGACCGTCGCGGCCGCGGAAGCGGCCATCGGTCTTGCAATTCTCGTCGTCTTCTACCGTAACCGCGGTTCGATCGCCGTCGAAGACGTCAATATGATGAAGGGCTGATCGGGTCATGGATACCATCATCAAGGCAATCGTCTTCCTCCCGCTGATCGGCTTCCTGATCGCCGGCCTCGGTGGCAACACCATCGGCGCCAAGGCGTCGGAATACGTGACCTCCGGCTTCATGGTCGTCGTGGCCGCGCTGTCGTGGATCGTCTTCTTCCACGTCGCGCTCGGCGAGACGGAGATGCTCAAGGTCAGCGTCCTGCGCTGGATCCAGACCGGCGGCCTCGACGTCGAATGGGCCTTCCGCGTCGATACGCTCACGGCCGTCATGTTCGTCGTCGTGAACACGGTCTCCACGCTCGTGCACGTCTATTCGATCGGCTACATGCACCACGATCCGAACCGGCCGCGCTTCTTCGCCTATCTCTCGCTCTTCACCTTCGCCATGCTCATGCTGGTGACGTCGGACAACCTCTTCCAGATGTTCTTCGGCTGGGAGGGCGTCGGCCTTGCGTCCTATCTCCTGATCGGCTTCTGGTACAAGAAGCCGTCGGCCTGCGCCGCCGCGATGAAGGCCTTCATCGTCAACCGCGTCGGCGACTTCGGCTTCGCGCTCGGCATCTTCTCGGTCTTCGTGCTGTTCGGCTCGGTCAATTTCGAGACGATCTTCGCCGCTGCCGCAAGCTACCTGCCCGCCGAGGGCGCGGCGGACGCCGCAGAGCCCGTCATCAACCTCTTCGGCATGACGCTCGACAAGTCGCAGGCCCTGACCGCCACCTGCCTCCTGCTCTTCATGGGTGCGATGGGCAAGTCGGCGCAGTTCCTGCTGCACACCTGGCTGCCGGACGCCATGGAAGGCCCGACCCCGGTTTCGGCCCTCATCCATGCCGCGACCATGGTTACCGCCGGCGTCTTCCTCGTCGCCCGCATGTCGCCGCTCTTCGAACTGTCGCACACCGCCCTTATGGTCGTGACCCTGATCGGCGCCATCACCGCCTTCTTCGCGGCGACCGTCGGCCTCGTGCAGAACGACATCAAGCGCGTCATCGCCTATTCGACCTGCTCGCAGCTCGGCTACATGTTCGTGGCGCTCGGCATCGGCGCCTATGGCGCGGCCATCTTCCACCTTTTCACGCACGCCTTCTTCAAGGCGCTCCTGTTCCTCGGCGCCGGTTCCGTCATCCACGCGGTCGACGGCGAGCAGGACATGCGCTACATGGGCGGCCTCAGGAAGCACATCCCGGTCACCTTCTGGATGATGACCATCGGCACGCTCGCGCTCACCGGCGTCGGCATCCCGGGCACCGTCATCGGCTTTGCCGGCTTCTTCTCGAAGGATGCGATCATCGAGAGCTCCTTCGCCTCGCACAGCCCGCTTTCCGGCTTCGCCTTCACGCTGCTCGTCATCGCCGCGCTCTTCACGAGCTTCTATTCCTGGCGCCTGGCCTTCATGACCTTCTTCGGCAAGCCGCGCGCTTCGGCCGATGTCATGCACCATGTCCATGAATCGCCGGCCGTCATGCTGGTGCCGCTCTACATCCTCGGCACGGGCGCCGTCGTCGCCGGCTTCCTCTTCGTGCAGTATTTCTACGGCCACCACTACGACGAGTTCTGGCAGGGCGCGCTCTTCACGCTTCCCGATAACCACCTCGTCCACGAATTCCATAACGTCCCGCTGTGGGTGAAGTGGAGCTCGTTCGTCGCCATGGCCGTCGGCTTCGTGCTCGCCTGGTACATGTATATCCGCTCGCCGGAGACGCCGAAGTACCTTGCCGAGCAGCACCGCGGCCTCTACCAGTTCCTGCTCAACAAGTGGTATTTCGACGAATTGTACGATTTCCTCTTCGTCCGCCCGGCCAAGCGGCTCGGCAAGTTCCTCTGGAAGAAGGGTGACGGCACCGTTATCGACGGCTTCGGCCCGAACGGCATCGCCGCTCGCGTCGTGGACGTCACCAACCGCGTCGTGCGCCTCCAGACAGGTTTCCTCTATCACTACGCATTCGCGATGCTGCTGGGTATTGCAGCACTCGTCACCTGGATGATGCTCGGGAGTTCCCTCTGATGACCGATTGGCCCATTCTTTCAGCGGTCACCTTTCTCCCGCTCGTCGGCGTGGCGCTTCTGCTGCTGACGCGTGAAGACAGCCCCTACGGGCGCCGCAACATCCTGAACGTCGCGCTCCTGACGACGGTTTTCACCTTCGTCCTCTCGCTCTTCGTCTGGATCGGCTTCGACTATTCGAACCCCGGCTTCCAGATGACCGAGAAGCACGAATGGCTCGGCACCGGCATCTCCTACCATCTCGGCGTCGACGGCATCTCCATGCTGTTCGTCATCCTGACGACCTTCCTGATGCCGTTCTGCGTGCTTGCGAGCTGGAACACCATCGAGAAGCGCCTGAAGGAATACATGATCGCCTTCCTGCTTCTGGAAGTGTTCATGGTCGGCGTGTTCGTCTCGCTCGACATCGTCCTCTTCTACGTCTTCTTCGAAGCCGGCCTCATCCCGATGTTCATCATCATCGGCGTGTGGGGCGGCAAGGACCGCGTCTACGCCTCCTACAAGTTCTTCCTCTACACGCTGCTCGGCTCGGTGCTGATGCTGCTCGCCATCATGGCGATGTACTGGCAGGCCGGCACGACGGACATCACGGAACTGCTCGCCTATAATTTCCCGGCGCATATGCAGACCTGGCTGTGGCTCGCCTTCTTCGCCTCCTTCGCGGTGAAGATGCCGATGTGGCCGGTGCATACCTGGCTTCCGGACGCGCACGTCCAGGCGCCGACGGCCGGCTCCGTCATCCTGGCGGGCGTGCTGCTGAAGCTCGGCGGCTACGGCTTCATCCGCTTCTCGCTGGCCATGTTCCCGCTCGCCTCGGATTATTTCGCGCCCTTCGTCTTCACGCTGTCGGTCATCGCCATCATCTACACCTCGCTGGTCGCGATGATGCAGGACGACATGAAGAAGCTGATCGCCTATTCGTCGGTCGCCCACATGGGCTATGTCACCATGGGCATCTTCGCGGCGAACGTGCAGGGCCTTCAGGGCGCTATCTTCCAGATGCTCTCGCATGGCATCGTCTCCGGCGCGCTGTTCCTGTGCGTCGGCGTCGTCTACGACCGGTTGCACACCCGCGAGATCGCGGCCTATGGCGGCCTCGTCAACAACATGCCGAAATACGCGGTCGCCTTCATGGTCTTCACCATGGCCAATGTCGGCCTTCCGGGCACTTCAGGCTTCGTCGGCGAAATCACGACCCTGCTCGGCGCCTTCCGCGCCAATACCTGGGTCGCGCTCTTCGCCACCTCGGGCGTCATCCTCTCGGCCTCCTATGCGCTGTGGCTCTACCGCCGCATCATCTTCGGTGCTCTGGAGAAGGAAAGCCTGAAGGCGCTGCTCGACCTGTCCGGCCGCGAGAAGCTGCTTCTCTATCCGCTCTTGATCCTGACGATCTTCTTCGGTGTCTACCCCGCGCCTGTCTTCGACGTGACGGCGGCCTCGGTCGACGCGCTCCTCAATCACTATTCCGCGGCTCTGCAGGCGGCGCAGCAATCCGTTGCGCTCCTGGCGAACTGACGACGGGACTGGAAGACAATGACTGCTGATACAATCCTTGCCAGCCTTCAGCTCTCGACGCCGGAGATCATCCTCGCCGTCGGCGGCCTGGTCCTGCTGATGATCGGTGTCTTCTCCGGCGAACGGTCGGGAACGATCGTCACCGGGCTTGCCGTCGCCCTGCTGATCATCTCCGGCCTCTGGCTCGTCCTTGCGACGGGCGAGGGCGAGGCCTATGGCGGCGCCTTCGTCTCCGATGCCTTCGGCAAGTTCATGAAGGTGCTGGCGCTGATCGGCTCCGTCACCGCCATGGTGATGACCGTCGGCCACGACCGCTCCGAGCAGCTCGACCGCTTCGAGTTCCCCGTCCTCATCGTGCTGTCGACGCTCGGCATGCTGCTGATGATCTCGGCCAACAGCCTCCTGTCGCTGTACCTGGCGCTGGAGCTCCAGTCGCTGGCGCTCTATGTGCTCGCCGCGATCAACCGCGACAGCCTACGCTCGACGGAAGCGGGCCTGAAGTACTTCGTGCTCGGCGCGCTGTCCTCGGGCCTGCTGCTCTACGGCATGTCGTTGGTCTACGGCTTCACCGGCCATATCGGCTTTGCGGAGATCGCCTCGGCGCTGACGTCGGAAGGCCGCTCGCTCGGCCTCGTCTTCGGCCTGGTGTTCATCCTTGCCGGCATCGCCTTCAAGATCTCGGCCGTGCCGTTCCACATGTGGACGCCGGACGTCTATGAAGGCGCGCCCACCCCGGTCACGGCCTATTTCTCGGGCGCCCCCAAGGTCGCCGCCATGGCCATGCTCGTGCGCATCGTCATCGACGCCTTCCAGCCGGTCGCCGCCGACTGGCAGCAGGTCGTGGTCTTCATCTCCATCGCCTCCATGCTGCTCGGCGCGTTCGGCGCCATCGGCCAGCGCAACATCAAGCGCATGATGGCCTATTCCTCGATCGGCCATATGGGTTATGCGCTGGTCGGCCTCGCCTCCGGCTCCATGGCGGGCGTGCGCGGCGTCGTCCTCTACATGCTGGTCTATATGGTCATGACGCTCGGCGCCTTCGCCTGCATCCTCGCCATGCGCCGCAAGGAAGGCGGCTATGTCGAGAATATCGACGATCTGGCCGGCGCATCCGCGACCAATCCCTTCATGGCGACGGCGATGACGCTGATGATGTTCTCCCTGGCGGGCATTCCGCCGCTGGGCGGCTTCTTCGCGAAATACTTCGTCTTCATGGCCGCCATCGAGGCGCAGCTCTATGCGCTCTCCATCATCGGCGTGCTCGCCTCGGTCGTCGGCGCCTACTACTACCTGCGCGTGGTCAAGGTGATGTGGTTCGACGATGCCACCGGCGAATTCGCCCGCACGCCGGGCGAGCTGAAGCTGGTCTTCGGCCTCGCCGGCCTCTTCGTCCTCGGCTACGTGCTGATCGGCGGGCCGCTCGGCAGCGCGGCGGAAGCAGCGGCGCGGACCTTCTTTTGAGCGGGTTCGACGATTTCCGGCACGAGGCGCTCGCCGAAGTCGGTTCGACCAATACGGAATGCCTGGAGCGCGCCCGAAAGGGCGCGCTTTCCGGTCTCTGGATCACCGCCGGGCGGCAGACGGGCGGTCGGGGACGGCGCGGGCGGGCCTGGTTCTCGGAGCCCGGCAATCTCTACGGCTCGCTGCTGCTGATCGATGCGGCCCCGATGGAAAGGCTCGGCTCCCTGCCGCTCGCCGTCGCCGTCGCCGTGCAGGAGGCCGTCAGCCGCATCATGCCGCCGGGCAGCCCCGACGTTTTGATCAAGTGGCCGAACGATATCCTCGTTGACCGCCGCAAGGTCTGCGGCATCCTGATCGAGGGTGAGACGCTGGCCGACGGACGCCACGCGGTGGTGATCGGCTGCGGCATCAACGTCGCCGTGGCGCCGGAAGCCGGGCTCTATCCCGTCGCGACGCTGCGCGATTTCGGCGCCTCGGCCTCGCCGGACGAACTCTTCGCCTGGCTCTTCCGTTCGATGGCCGAGACCCTTGCCCTCTGGAACCGTGGGCGCGGCATTTCGGCCATCATGGAGCGCTGGAAAGCGGTCGCCGGCGGTATCGGGGAAAACATAACGGTCAATCTGCCCGACCGTTCTATTTCCGGGCGCTTTGCCGGAATTGATGATACAGGTCTCCTGAAGCTGGAGACGGACGACGGCGGCACGCGGCTGATCGCGGCCGGCGATGTATTTTTTGGATAGGACTGTTTGAACCCGATGGAAAAAGAAGACGAATTGGTGTTCCTGCCGCTTGGCGGCGTCGGCGAAATCGGCATGAATCTGGCACTCTACGGCTACGGGCCGAAGACCAACCGCCAGTGGATCATGGTCGATTGCGGCGTCACCTTCCCGGGGCCGGACCTGCCGGGCGTCGACCTCGTCCTGCCCGATATCCGCTTCCTTGCGGAAGAGCGCAGGAACCTCAAGGGCATCGTCATCACCCACGCGCACGAGGATCACTACGGCGCGCTGAACGAGCTGTGGCCGGGCCTCAACGTGCCGGTCTACGCCTCGCCGTTCACCGCCGGCATGCTGGAAGCCAAGCGCGACTACGAGCGCAGCCGCACCGAGATCCCGGTGACGATCTTCAAGCAGGGCGACCGCATCAATCTCGGCCCGTTCGAGATCGAGGCCGTCGGCGTCAACCACTCCATTCCCGAGCCGATGTCGCTGGCGATCAAGACGCCGCTCGGCACCGTCATCCATACCGGCGACTGGAAGATCGACCTCGAGCCCTCGCTCGGGCCGCTGACGGACGAGGCCCGCTTCCGCAAGCTCGGCGACGAGGGCGTCCTTGCCCTCATCTGCGACAGCACCAACGCGGTGCGCGACGGCATCTCGCCCTCAGAGCGCGAGGTGTCCGAAAGCCTGGCCAAGATCATCGAGGCGTCCGAGGGCAGGGTGGGCATCACCACCTTCTCGTCGAACGTCGGGCGCATCCGCTCCATCGCGCGGGCCGCCGAGGCCGCGGGCCGCGAGGTGCTCCTGCTCGGCAGCTCCATGAAGCGCGTGACGGACGTGGCGCGCGACATCGGCCTCATGGAGGGCATCAAGCCGTTCATCGCCGAGGACGAGTTCGGCTATATCCCGCGCGACAAGGTCGTCGTCATCCTCACCGGCAGCCAGGGCGAGCCGCGCGCGGCGCTCGCCAAGATCGCCCGCGACGAGATGCGCAACGTCGCCTTTACCGCCGGCGACACGATCATCTTCTCCTCGCGTGCCATTCCCGGCAACGAGAAGGCGATCAACGACATCAAGAACGGCCTCGTCGAGCAGGGCATCCACATCATCACCGACGCCGAGGCGCTGGTGCACGTCTCCGGCCATCCCCGCCGCAACGAATTGCAGCAGATGTACAGCTGGGTACGCCCGAAAATGGTCGTGCCGGTGCATGGCGAAGCGGCGCATCTCGTCGCCCATGCCGAGCTTGCCGCGCAGTCCGGCATCGCCGAGGTGCCGCGCGTGCGCAACGGCGACATCCTGCGGCTTGCGCCCGGCGCGCCGGAAGTCGTCGGCGAGGCGCCGCACGGCCGCATCTTCAAGGACGGCAATCTCATCGGCGACTATGAGGAGATGGGCATCGGCGACCGCCGAAAGCTCGCCTTCGTCGGCCACGTCGCCGTCAGCGTGCTGCTGGACAGCCGCTACGACTTCATGGGCGATCCCGAGGTGGAGCCCTTCGGCCTGCCGCAGTTCGACGACGAGGGCGAGGACATGGGCGACACGCTCTACGACGCCGTGCTCGGCGCCGTCGAGAGCATCCCGCGTGCCCGCCGCAAGGACCTGGAAATGGTGCGCGAGGCCGTGCGCCGCGCCGTCCGCTCCACCGCCAACGAGATCTGGGGCAAGAAGCCCGTCGTCACGGTGTTTTTAACGAAAGTCTGATCCGCTTGGCGTTGCCCCTCATCCGGCCTGCCGGCCACCTTCTCCCCGCAAGCGGGGAGAAGGAAACGAGCGGCAAAGTTTTCCTTCTTGCTGCGTGAATTGCTTGAGGAATACGGCGCAACATCCCCTTCGCCCCGCTTGCGGGGAGAAGGTGGCGGCAGCCGGATGAGGGGCAGCCCGAAGGACTTGCCTCATGGAGAGAAAAGCATGCTCGGAAAGGTCAACCACATCGCCATCGCCGTGCCGGACCTTGCCGCCGCCGTGGCGACCTACCGCGATACGCTGGGCGCGACGGTCTCCGCGCCGCAGGCCCTGCCGGAGCACGGCGTGACGGTGGTTTTCGTCGAGCTGGAGAATACCAAGGTGGAGCTGCTGGAGCCGCTGGGCGAGGCGTCCCCCATCGCCGCCTTCCTCGAAAAGGCGCCGGCCGGCGGCATGCACCACATCTGCTACGAGGTGGACGACATCCTCGCCGCGCGCGACCGGCTGGCGAAGAGCGGCGCGCGCGTGCTCGGCGACGGCACTCCGAAGATCGGCGCGCACGGCAAGCCGGTGCTCTTCCTCCATCCGAAGGATTTTCTCGGCACGCTGGTGGAACTCGAGCAGGTGTGACAGCACGCCGCCCATCGGCCATTTGAACTTTGCCGGCGGGCGGCGTAAAAGGCCCCGTCGCAGGAGGCTCGTCCATGCAGGTATTTTCTTATCTCGCCGTCTATTTCATCGTCTGGTGGCTGACGCTGTTTGCCGTCCTGCCCTTCGGGCTGAGGACGCAGGCCGAAGCCGAAGAGGTGGTGCTGGGAACGGTGGCAAGCGCGCCGGCCCGCTTTCGCGGCCTGCGCGTGATGCTCACCACCACCTGCATTTCCGCGATCGTCTACGGCCTCTACATCGCCGCCGACCATTACGGCTACAGCCTCGACGCCCTTCCGCAATTCTATCCGGACTTCAAATAGGCCGCCGCCGGAAACGTTAACGCCGCCGTCGGGCGCCCGGCACGGCGTTCCGGTTTTGCCGCTTCCTGCGCAAAAAACATCCGCACCCGCCCCTTTGAAATCGGGCGGGAAAGCGCCCCTCCGGCTGGCGGCAGGCAGCCTGTCGCGCAGGATTTGCCTTCCTTAACGTAAAGCCGAATGACGATGAGTGAGGACTGCTGTGCGCCTTTGACGCATGGACCTTGCGGGGGAAATAGCCGAGAGGAGGGCGGCGCCCTTGAAAGGCAAAAAAAAACAAGGCTGAAAGCCTTGTTTTACAGGTATCGCGTGATCTCTATCCGTTGTGCGGTGGCAGCGTCTGCGCGCGCCAAAGATCTGATCCTCCCAAGACTTGACCGCGAATTTGGCAAGAATTTTCGCTTCCTGCCTATTTTGTGGCGTGAAACTAGCCCAAACATTGGGCGTTGTCATCCGCTTTTTTTGTATTTTTGCTACAGTGGAATAAAATTTTTCCGTTGACAAACTTTGTGCGATTTCCGTTATTGGCCGCCCCATTTTTCTGCCACATTTGTCCGGGCCGCCGACAGCGGTGGACAGTGCTTCGCGCCGGCCGCCCCGCGCCGCGTGCCGGGTTCCCTTCCGTTGGCGAAGCGTTTATGAACGCGTGAAAATCAACGTCATTTTGCCCGATTCCCGAAATAGGGCGGATCAGTCACTCCGGAACCCGATATGCGCCTTTCCCGCTTCTTCCTGCCCATCCTCAAGGAAAACCCCAAGGAGGCCGAGATCGTCTCCCACCGGCTCATGCTGCGTGCGGGCATGATCAAGCAGCAGTCCCAGGGCATCTATACCTGGCTGCCGCTGGGCAAGCGCGTCCTCGACAAGGTCAACGCCATCATCCGCGAGGAGCAGAACCGCTCCGGCGCCGTCGAGCTCTTGATGCCGACGCTGCAGTCGGCCGAGCTCTGGCAGGAAAGCGGGCGCTACGACGCCTACGGCAAGGAGATGCTGCGCATCAAGGATCGGCAGGAGCGCCCCATGCTCTACGGCCCGACGAACGAGGAGATGATCACCGACGTCTTCCGTTCGTTCGTAAAATCCTACAAGGATCTGCCGCTGAACCTCTATCATATCCAGCTGAAGTTCCGCGACGAGATCCGCCCGCGCTTCGGCACCATGCGCTCGCGCGAGTTCCTGATGAAGGACGCCTATTCCTTCGACCTTAATCGCGAAGGCGCCGTGCATGCCTACAACCGCATGTTCACGGCGTACCTGCGCACCTTCTCGCGCATGGGCCTGCGCGCCATTCCGATGCGCGCCGATACCGGCCCGATCGGCGGCGATCTCAGCCACGAATTCATCATCCTCGCCGATACGGGCGAGTCGGAGGTCTTCTGCCACAAGGACTTCCTGGATCTCGACATTCCCGCCGAGGACACCAATTTCGACGACGTCGCCGGCCTGAAGGCGATCTTCGACAAGTGGACCTCGCGCTATGCCGCGACCTCGGAAATGCACGATGCGCCGGCCTTCGAGGCGATCCCGGAAGGCGAGCGCCTTTCGGCCCGCGGCATCGAGGTCGGCCACATCTTCTATTTCGGTACGAAATATTCCGAGGCCATGGGCGCCAAGGTGCAGGGGCCGGACGGCAAGGAGCATACCGTGCATATGGGCTCCTACGGCATCGGCCCGACGCGCCTCGTGCCGGCGATCATCGAAGCCTCGCACGACGAGAACGGCATCATCTGGCCGAAGGCCGTCGCGCCCTTCGAGGCGATCGTCATCAACATGAAGTCGGGCGATGCCGCGTGCGACGCGGCCTGCGAAAAGATTTATGGCGCGCTCAAGAAGGCCGGCGTCGACGTGCTCTATGACGACAAGGACGAGCGCGCGGGCGCCAAGTTCGCTACCGCCGACCTCATCGGCGCGCCGGTGCAGGTCATCGCGGGGCCGCGCGGCGTTGCGAACGGCGAGGTCGAGATCAAGGATCGCAAGACCGGCGAACGCGAGACGCTGACCATAGAGGCGGCCATCAACCGCCTGACGTCCGGCAACTGATCGAGACCAGCCAACGGGGAGAGACCATGGCGGACGCAGCGAGCGGTGCATCGGCAACCGAGGCCCAGGCCTTCAAGAAAAGCCGCCCGTTCTCCGCCTTCGAGCGGATGGTCGCCTGGCGCTACCTGCGCTCCCGGCGCAAGGAAGCCTATATCTCGGTCATCGCCGGTTTCTCCTTCATCGGCATCATGCTCGGCGTCGCCACGCTCATCATCGTCATGGCGGTGATGAACGGCTTCCGCACGGAACTGATCTCGCGCATCCTCGGCATCAACGGCCACATGATCATCCAGCCGGTCGACAGCCCGCTGAACGACTATGCAGCGCTCGCCGACCGGCTCGCCGCCATTCCGGGCGTCACCATGGCGATCCCGCTCGTCGAGGGCCAGACGCTGGCGCAGGGCACGGCCGGCGGCGGAACGGGCGCGCTGGTGCGCGGCATCCGCGCCGACGACCTTGCCAGGATGAAGGCCGTCTCCGACCATATCAAGGAAGGCGACCTCGTCGGCTTTGCCGCCGGTACGGGGGTCGCCATCGGCTCGCGCATGGCGGAGGCGCTGGGGCTGACCGCCGGCAGCCAGATCACGCTCGTCGCGCCCGAGGGCGACGTGACGCCGCTTGGGGTCAATCCGCGCGTGAAGACCTATACGGTCTCGGCGATCTTCGAGATCGGCATGTCGGAATACGACGCCTCGATCATCTACATGCCTCTGGAAGAGGCCCAGCTCTATTTCAACGCCGAAGGCATCGTGCAGTCGATCGAGCTCTTCGTCTCCAATCCCGATGCGGTCGACGACTTGCGCCAGCCCGTCGAGGCGGCCGCAGGCCGGCAAATCTTCATCACCGACTGGCGCCAGCGCAACCAGACCTTCTTCTCGGCCCTGCAGGTCGAGCGCAACGTCATGTTCATGATCCTGACGCTGATCGTGCTCGTCGCCGCGCTCAATATCATCTCCGGCCTCATCATGCTGGTGAAGGACAAGGGCAGCGACATCGCGATCCTGCGCACGATGGGCGCGACCTCGGGCGCCATCATGCGCATCTTCTTCATGACGGGCGCGGCCATCGGCACGGTCGGCACCTTCGCGGGCGTCCTTCTCGGCGTCGTCGTCTGCCTCAACGTCGAATCGATCCGCCAGTTCTTCTCCTGGGTTTCCGGCACGACGCTGTTCAACCCCGAGCTCTACTTCCTGAGCCAGTTGCCGGCGGACATGAATGCCGGCGAGACGGTCTCGGTCATCGTCATGGCGCTGGTGCTCTCGTTCCTCGCGACGATCTTCCCCGCCTGGCGCGCCTCCAGGCTGGATCCCGTCCAGGCCCTCCGCTACGAATAGGATAGAGAAACGCATGGCTGCGCGCGTCGCTTTGGAACTCAAGGGCATCGAACGGCACTACGGCCAGGGCGAGACCCTGCTGTCGATCCTCAAGGGGGCCGATTTCACGCTGAGGAGCGGGGAGACCGTCGCGCTCGTCGCGCCGTCCGGCACCGGCAAGTCGACGCTGCTCCACATCGCCGGCCTTCTCGAAAAGCCCGATGCCGGCGAGGTCCTCGTCAACGGTCATTCCTGCGCGGCGCTCTCCGACGACCAGCGCACGGGCATCCGCCGCGGCGAGATCGGCTTCGTCTACCAGTTCCACCACCTGCTGCCGGAATTCACGGCGCTGGAAAACATCATGATGCCGCAGCTCATCGGCGGCCTTGCCAAGGCGGAAGCGCGCGAGCGCGCCGCCCAGCTCCTCGACTACATGCGCATCGGCCACCGCGCCGACCACCGCCCCTCGGAGCTTTCCGGCGGCGAGCAGCAGCGCGTCGCCATCGCGCGCGCCGTCGCCAATGCGCCGCTCCTGCTGCTCGCCGACGAGCCGACCGGCAACCTCGACCCGGAAACCGCCGGCTACGTCTTCGAGGCGCTGGAAGCGCTTGCCCGCCAGTCGGGCCTTGCCGCGCTGATCGCCACGCACAACCACGAGCTTGCCGGCCTCATGGACCGGCGCGTGACCATCGAGGACGGCCTCGTGCGCGAAATGGAGTAGGCTGCGGGCCTTACTCCAGCCCGCAGATCGAACGGCCGGTCTCGTCCTTCCAGTCTTTCAGCAGAACGAACTGCGCGGGGCCCGCAACGGGCCGGCCACCGCTCTTGCCCTTGCCGGTCAGCACGTTGAGGTCGCAGTCCCGCGTGCCGTTGTCGATCGTGTCATAGGCCGAATAGGTGTAGCCGGCGACGATGAAATCGAAATTGCGGTAGGCGATGGTGAGCGACTGGCGCCAGCGGTCGCGCCCGACCGCGTCGTTCTTCGTCGTCAGCGTGAAGGAGCCGTTGGCAAGCGCCGAAAGCTCCGGCTCCTGGCCATAGAGCGTATAATTGCCCCAGACGGAATTCGGCAGGGCGAGCGCCAGCGTCAGCCGGCTTTCGCCCGCCTTGGCGAGATAGACATAAAGCCCGTTGTCGTCGCCGCTGTCGTCATCCGGCCTTGCCACCAGCGCCAGATCCGCCACGCCGTCCTTGTCCCAGTCGCCGCTCGCCATGGCGACGACCCGGTCCGCCGGGAAGTCGGCGGCATGGGCGCTGACGGGCAGCGCGGCGGCAAGCAGAAGGGCGGCGGCAAGCGGCTTCATCGTTTTTCCTCCATTGGTCGAGGCGACCTTATTGCGCCGGAAAGCGCCGGTCCAGAGGGGTTGTGGAAAGCGGTTGACATGAGAACAATAATAGAACAAAATAAAAACACAAAAGGAAAGGGAGCCACAATGACCGATTTTCTTCGCGAACTCGCAGCATTCACCTCCATGGCGATTTTCTTCGCCAGCTTCTCCGTCATCCTCTTCGGAATCTGACGGACCCGTATTTTTCCCGACAGCAACGAACCGCCTCCGCGCCGCCAAGGCGTGGAAAGCGGGTGCAAAGCCAAGAACCGGCTGGACGAGACGGCTGCGAATCCGTTTAAGCTCTTCCTCTCACTGGAAGGACGATGCGGATGGCGGACGAAGCTCTGAAGACGGATGGCGAAAAGATCGCGGAAACGCCGGGCTTCGTGCATTTGCGCGTCCATTCGGCCTTCTCGCTTCTGGAAGGTGCCCTGCCGATCAAGAAGATCATCGGCAAGGCGACCTCCGACCAGCAGCCGGCCATTGCCATCACCGACACGAACAACCTGTTCGCGGCGCTCGAATTCTCGCAGAAGGCGGTCGGCGAGGGCATCCAGCCGCTGATCGGCTGCCAGCTTTCCATCGACATGGAGGACGAGGGCGAGGGGGAAAGGCGCGGCGGCCAGTCGCAGCTAGCGAAGCTGCCGTCCATCGTGCTCCTGGCTGCCACCGATGCCGGCTATGCGCGGCTCGTCGACCTCGTCAGCCGGGCCTATCTCGGCGGTGAGGGCAATCAGGCGGTGCACATCGCCCTCAGCTGGCTGGAGGAGGGAACGGAGGGGCTAATCGCGCTTTCGGGTGCGCTCGGCGGCCCGGTCGACATGGCCTTTCTCTCCGGCCATCCGGCAGCCGCGACGGCGCGGCTCCATGCGCTGAAGCGTCTCTTCGGCGACCGGCTCTATGTCGAATTGCAGCGTCACGGGCGCTACGACAAGCAGCACGAGCGGCGCATGGTGGAACTCGCCTATGCGGAGGACCTGCCGCTGGTCGCGACCAACGAGCCCTTCTTCCCGGCACCCGACGACTATGATGCGCACGACGCGCTGATGGCCGTGGCGCACAATGCCATGGTTTCCGACGACAATCGCTTCCGCCTGTCGCCGGACCACTATCTCAAGAGCCGCAAGGACATGGCGAAGCTCTTCGCCGACCTGCCGGAGGCTCTGGAGAACACGGTGGAGATCGCGCGGCGCTGCTCCTTCGTGCTGAAGACGCGCGCGCCCATCCTGCCGCGCTTCACCGGCGCGACGGCCGATGCGGAAGAAGCCGAGCGTGCCGAGGCGGCGGAACTGCGGCGCCAGGCGATCGAGGGCCTGGAGAAGCGCATGGAACTGCTCGGCCTGTCGCCGGGCTATACGGAGAAGGACTATCGCGAGCGGCTGGAATTCGAGCTCAGCGTCATCGAGCGCATGAAGTTCCCCGGCTACTTCCTGATCGTTTCCGACTTCATTAAATGGGCCAAGCAGCAGAACATCCCCGTCGGGCCGGGCCGCGGCTCGGGCGCGGGCTCGCTCGTCGCCTATGCGCTGACCATTACCGACGTCGATCCCCTGCGCTTCTCGCTGCTCTTCGAACGCTTCCTCAACCCGGAACGCGTCTCGATGCCCGACTTCGACATCGACTTCTGCCAGGATCGCCGCGAAGAGGTGATCCGCTACGTGCAAGGCAAGTACGGCCGCGAGCAGGTGGCGCAGATCATCACCTTCGGTTCGCTGCAGGCGCGCGCGGCGCTGCGCGACGTCGGCCGCGTGCTCGAAATGCCCTACGGCCAGGTCGACAAGATCTGCAAGCTCGTGCCGAACAACCCGGCCAACCCCACGCCGCTCTACAAGGCGATCGAGGAGGAGCCGAAGCTGCAGGAGGAAGCGGAGAAGGAGCCCGTCGTCGCGCGCCTTCTCGATATCGCCCAGAAGATCGAGGGGCTTTACCGCCACGCCTCCACCCACGCCGCCGGCATCGTCATCGGCGACCGCCCGCTTTCCAAGCTCGTGCCGATGTACCGCGATCCGCGCTCGGACATGCCGGTCACCCAGTTCAACATGAAATGGGTGGAGCAGGCGGGCCTCGTGAAGTTCGACTTCCTCGGCCTCAAGACGCTGACGGTCCTGAAGACGGCGGTGGATTTCATCCGCAAGCGCAGGATCGAGGTGAAGCTGGAAAGCCTGCCGCTCGACGACACGCTCACCTACGACATGCTGTCGCGCGGCGAGACGGTCGGCGTGTTCCAGGTGGAAAGCGCAGGCATGCGCAAGGCGCTGATCGGCATGCGGCCCGACTGCATCGAGGACATCATCGCCCTCGTCGCGCTCTACCGCCCGGGTCCGATGGAGAACATCCCGGTCTACAACGCCCGCAAGCACGGTGAGGAGGAGATCGAGTCGATCCATCCGATGATCGACCATCTTCTGAAGGAGACGCAGGGCGTCATCGTCTACCAGGAACAGGTGATGCAGATCGCCCAGGTCCTTTCCGGCTATTCGCTCGGCGAGGCCGACCTTCTGCGCCGCGCCATGGGCAAGAAGATCAAGGAGGAGATGGACAAGCAGCGCGCCCGCTTCGTCGACGGCGCCGTCAGGAACGGCGTGTCGAAGCCCCAGTCCGACCTCATCTTCGACCTCCTGGCGAAGTTCGCCAACTACGGCTTCAACAAGTCGCACGCCGCCGCCTACGCCATCGTCTCCTACCAGACGGCCTATCTGAAGGCGCATTATCCGGTCGAGTTCCTCGCCGCGTCGATGACCTACGATATGTCGAACACCGACAAGCTGAACGATTTCCGGCAGGATGCCGGCCGTCTCGGCATCGAGGTCATCCCGCCTTCGGTGCAGACCTCGTTCGCCCATTTCGAGACGGGCGAGAACCGCATCTACTACGCGCTTGCCGCCATCAAGGGCGTCGGCGAGGCGGCCGTGCAGCATATCGTCGAGGTGCGCGGCGATGCCCCGTTCAAGAGTCTGGAAGATTTCTGCGCGCGGATCGACCCGAAATTCGTCAACCGCCGCGTCTTCGAAAGCCTGATCATCGCCGGCGCCTTCGATTGCTTCGGCCATGACCGCGCCGCCATGATCGCCGGCCTCGACCGGCTGCTGGGCGCCGCCCAGCGCGCGCAGGAGAACAAGACGAGCGGGCAGGGCGATATCTTCGGCATGGGCGCGGCGACGGGGCCGGAGGTCATCACCTTGCCCTCCTACACGCCCTGGCTCGCTTCCGAAAAGCTGCACCGCGAATTCCAGGTGCTCGGCTTCTACCTGTCGGCTCACCCGCTCGACACCTACGCGCCGATCCTCGCCAAGATGCGCGTGCAGACTTTTGCGGACTTTTCCGCCGCGGTGAAGCGCGGTGCGACGGCCGGCCGCCTTGCCGGCACGGTCACCTCCAAGCAGGAGCGCAAGACCCGCACCGGCAACAAGATGGGCATCGTCGCCTTCTCCGATTCCTCCGGCCAGTTCGAGGCGGTGCTGTTCTCCGAGATGCTGAACCAGTACCGCGACCTGCTGGAGCCCGGCAAATCGCTGGTGATGACGGTGCAGGCGGAGGAGCGTCCGGAAGGCATCGGCCTTCGCATCCAGACGCTGCGCTCGCTGGAGGAGGAATCGCTGCAGACGCAGAAGGCGCTGCGCGTCTACGTGCGCGACAGCGGCCCCTTGCGCTCCATCGCCGCCCATCTCAACACCAAGGGCGACGGCCTCGTCTCCTTCATCGTCATCAAGGACAGCGGCCAGCGCGAGATCGAGGTGGAGCTGAACGAGCGCTTCCGCATCTCCCCCGAGATCGCCGCCGCCATGCGCTCGACGCCGGGCGTGCTGGACGTGGAACTGGTGTGAGGCGCGCTACGCCGTGGCGGCCGGGCGCTCGCCCTGTATCCGCCGCGACGGCTCGCTTTGGTGAAGAAAGACCGCGAACGTATCCCACGGCGGGGTGATGCCGGCTTGCCAGAGAAGGCGGCCGACCTCGCCGCGGTGGTAGCCCGCATGCAGCGCCACATGGGTCAGCATCTCTTCCCGGCTCATGAGCCCCCTGTCGCCGTCGGTAAAGGTGAAGGCGATTGTCTCAGTCAGGTCCGCCGCCGGGGCCCTGCGAAGGTAATCGCAATACCATCGGCCGGATTCCGCAAGGGCGGTCCGCAGCGCATCGAGCGTCGGCGTTTCCTCCGTATTGTCGGAAAAATAGCCGTGGGCGACGCCGTCGAGATGTGCCGCGAAGATGCGCGAGACGACATGGACGTGGTTGATGAGGCGAAGGGCCGTCCGAAGCTCGGCGCCGTGCCGTTCCGGATCGAGCCTTTCCAGCGCATCGAACAGGTCGTCGTTGGCCCAGGCGTGATAGTCGAAAAGTTTCCGCAGCGCGCTTTGCATGGATCGCCCCTTCCAGCCCGTAGGAATGTGAGTAATATGCTCACATTCTGGCAGGGAGGCCCGCGATGTCTACTCGCATTGCAAAGCCGGCGCGGGCGATGCGCAAGCTGCCGCGCCAGGCGCGGTCGCGCATCACCGTCGAGGCGATCGTCGATGCCGGCGCTCGCATTCTGAGCGACGAGGGATGGGCTGCCTTCACCACGAACAGGGTGGCGGAGGTGGCGGGTGTCAGCATCGGCTCCCTCTACCAGTATTTTCCCGACAAGCTGTCGCTGGTGGATGCGATCCGCAGCCGCCATCTGGAGGATTCGCTCGTCGTCCTGCGCGCCGCGAAGGCAAAGGCCCACTCGCCCTTGGATTTTGCCGCAACCGTCGTGCGCGGCCTGATCGCCGCGCACACCCGCTATCCCGGCCTTCACCGGATCTTGCTCGACGAGGCGCCGGCACCGCAGGCCTACCGCGATCCGAAGAGCGATTTCGAGATCGAATTCATCGGCCTTTATGCGGAGGCCATTGCCGTGTGCCGGGGCGGGGCGGCGGCCCCGGCCGACCGCGACAAGGCGCTGATCCTGTCGGATGCGGTCGACGGGGCCATTCACAATGCCGCACGGCGCGGCGGGCTGCACGATCCGGCCGTCGAAAGCGGACTGATCCGGCTCGTCAGCCTCTGCCTTGCCGATGCCGCGGGCAAGGTCGTCAGTTGACCACGGTGACCGACGACTGCTTCCTTTTCTTCTTCTTGCCGGTCTTGACCACGGAGGCCTCCGCCTTCTTCACCTCGCGCGTCATGGTGATGAAGTCGGTGCCGTTGCCGGTCTCGGGGCCAAGGCCGGTGTCGGAGATGGAAAGGGAGGCGCCTTCGCCCATCAGGGCGGAGATGCGGCCGCGCGTCTCCTCGGGAATGTCGAGCCGGTCGAGCGTGCTGGCGATGGCGTCGGGCGCTTCGGCATCGGTCTCAGTGGTGATGCCGAGGCGCTTTTCCGTCGCCGGCGAAAGCTGGTTGTCCATGCTCACGCCGTACCATTCGGCCGTGCCGGTATCGGCGTCGACCTCGCGGGCGAGAAGGAAATGCGTGCCGAGCGCGACCTGCGGGTCGCGGATGGTGATCGGCTCTTCGAGCAGCGGCTTGAACTTCTGCCGCACGAAGACGACGCCGTTCGGCGGTGTGCCCTTGCCGGCCTTGGCATAGACGGCGGCGAGAAGCTCCGGCGTCACCATGCCGTCTTCCTTCAGGCCTTCGGCAAGCTGGAAGGCGCGGATCGCGGCAATCGTCTGCTTGCCGTGGCTGCCGTCCGGCACGCCGGCATCGTAGCCGAGGGAATTCAGCAGCGTCTGGAGGTCGAGCAGCTTCTCGCGCTCGCCGCGGCGGGTGACGAGGATGCGGATCGGGTCCTCCTCCGTCGGCTGCACGATGGGCGTCGCAACGACAGGCTCCGGATCGTTCATCGCCACCTCGACGCTTTTGTCGCCCGCCTCGATGAGGGCGGGGCGAAGGCCGGTGCCGGACAGAAGCGGCGTATCCGGCACGACGATGGAGGGCTTGAACAGCGCGGGGTGCACGATGCGCTGCGGCACCAGCTCGCGGTCGCTGATCAGCACATGCGCGCCGCGGCGCGTGACGGAAAACAGCGTTTTGGCAAAATCGTTCGGCATGCGCACGCAGCCGTGCGAGGCCGGATAGGCGGGCACGCTGTTGGAGGCATGCAGCGCGATCCCCGACCAGGTGAGCCGCTGCATGAAGGGCATCGGCGCGCTGTCGTAGATGTTGGAGAAATGCGTGCGCTTCTTTTCCAGGATCGAGAAGATGCCGGTCGGCGTGGCGTGGCCCGCCTTGCCGGTGGAAACGCGGGAGGTGGCCACGACCACCCCGCCGTCATAGACCTTCAATTGCTGCTGGTCCTTGGACACCACGATCTGGAGCGGGCCTTCAAGCGCTCCGGCAAGCGCGGTGCCGCTGCTCAGCATCAGGCCGAGGATACCTATCCCGGTGACGAGGCGAAACTTCATGTTACCCATCCGTACGCAATACAAACCGGCGGAAAGCCTAGTGCATCCGGTTTAAGGAAGATTTGATGCACCGCTGTGATCGGCCGGTCTGTGCCATCCCGATGCAGTCAAGAACGCTGGTCCGCCGGGATTTATTCGACGGGCTCCTCGTCCCTGCCGCTGGATTTCAGGGTCAATTTTCCGTGAAAACGCTCCGGGCCGGACCTGCCGAAGGTGTAGCCGGTCTCCACGCTCGCCTTGCCGAACTTGTCGCGCAGCGTGTTCATGGCCGCTTCCGCGGCGGCCCGGCGCGCGGCAGCGGGGTCGACGAGGTCCGGTGGATCGGCGCGGCCGGGATCGGTGAGGTCCGTGACGCCGATGCCGATCAGGCGGTATTTCGTGCCGTCCGCTTCCTTGCGCAGGAGCTCCATGCCGGTGCGGAAGACCCGGTCGGCGAGCATGGTCGGGTCTTCGAGCTTGCGGTTGCGCGTACGGCCCTTGAAGTCGGCGGTCTTCAGCTTGAGGACGACGGTGTGGCCGGCAATGCCCGACTTGCGCAAGCGCGTCGCGACCTTCTCGCTGAGGCGGCGCAGATGCGCGACGAGGTCGTCATAGCGGGAAATGTCGTCGAAGAAGGTGGTTTCCGCCGAAACGCTCTTGGCCGGGTCGTTGGGATGCACCTCGCGGTCGTCCTGCCCGCGCGAGAGGTTGAAGAGCCGCTTGCCCATGATGCCGTAGCGGCGCATCAGGTCGGTCTCCTCCATGGTCTGGAGCTGGCCGACGGTGCGGATGCCGTCGCGCTCCAGCGTCTCGGCAAAGGCCTTGCCGACGCCCCAGATGAGGCGCACCGGCTTGTCGCGCAAAAAGTCCAGCGCCTCGGCCGCGCCGATGACGGAAAAGCCGCGCGGCTTGTTGAGGTCGGAGGCGACCTTGGCGAGGAACTTGCAGTAGGAAAGACCGATGGAGATGGTGATGCCGACCTCCTTCTCCACCCGCTGGGCGAAGCGCGCCAGCACGCGGGCAGGGGGATCGTGGTGCAGCCGCTCCGTGCCCTTCAGCTCCAGGAAGGCCTCGTCGATGGACAAGGGCTGCACGAGCGGCGTCAGTTCCTGCATCATGGTGCGCACCTGCCGGCCGACCGCGACGTATTTCTCCATGTCCGGCTTGATGACGACGGCGTTCGGGCAGGCTTCCAGCGCCTTGAACATCGGCATGGCCGAGCGCACGCCGTTGATGCGCGCGATGTAGCAGGCGGTGGAGACGACGCCGCGCTTTCCCCCGCCGATGATGACGGGCTTGTCGGCAAGCTCCGGATCGTCGCGCTTCTCGATCGCCGCATAGAAGGCGTCGCAGTCGATATGCGCGAGCGTCAGGTCGTTGAGTTCGTCATGGTAGACGAGGCGCGGGCTGCCGCAGGCCCGGCAACGGCGCAGACCCGCGGACTGCCCGGCAAGGCAGTCGCGGCAAAAGCCCGGAAAGCGCGTGGCGGCAAGGGTCATGGCCTGGAACAAATATTGAACATCGCGACATTACCGCCTAAATCTACGAGTCTCAATAGTCGTGGGAGGCTGGGAGCATGTCGATGCACAGGTCGGAAGCCTGCCGGGGTTCGCCCCGGGCGCGGGCTCAGAAATCGGCGCCGGCCGGCGGCCCGGCAAGGCGGCCATGCGCGGCGACGACCGCCTCGGGCGCAATGCCCGTCGCCGCGCTGAAGGCGAGCAGCGTCGGCTCGTGTCCCATGAGAAATTCGACGAGGCCGGCAAGGAAGCCCGGATCGTTCACCGCAACCCGCACCTCCGCGGGCGTGACGCCGGTGAGCGCAAGGAAGCGGGAAAGCAGCTCCGGCTCCCCGGCGAGCCATCCGAGAACGGCGACGGCGACAGCCTGCGCGTCTTCACCCGCGGTTGTATCTTTTTGGCTCTTCATCGTTTTCCCTCGGGAAATTTACCTTTTAATCAACCAAGTGACGCTAACGTTGCTGCGGTCGGGCTGGGTGAATTCGGCTCCGCCGCAACTTATCTATCTCCCGAACGGTTGCAAGGCCGGCGCGAGGAACAGGGACGCACGATGCCCAAGCAGGTCATGATTGTCGAGGACAACGAGCTGAACATGAAGCTCTTCCGGGACCTCATCGAGGCATCCGGCTATGCGACCATCCAGACCCGGAACGGTATGGAAGCCCTTGATCTCGCGCGCAAATATCGCCCCGACCTGATCCTGATGGATATCCAGCTTCCCGAGGTTTCGGGCCTCGAGGTCACCAAGTGGCTGAAGGAGGACGACGAGCTCCACGTCATTCCGGTAATCGCCGTCACGGCCTTCGCGATGAAGGGCGACGAGGAGCGCATCCGGCAGGGCGGCTGCGAGGCCTATGTCTCCAAGCCCATTTCGGTGCCGAAGTTCATCGAGACGATCAAGACCTATCTCGGGGACGCGTAAGGCGGGAGGCATCAGCATGACGGCACGCATCCTCGTCGTCGACGACATTCCGGCCAATGTGAAGCTGCTCGAAGCGCGGCTGCTCGCCGAATATTTCGACGTGCTGACGGCCGAGAACGGCTACGACGCGCTGTCCATCTGCGAGCGCACGCAGGTCGATCTCATCCTGCTCGACATCATGATGCCCGGCATCGACGGTTTCGAGGTCTGCGAGCGGCTGAAGGCCAATCCGCGCACCGCCCATATCCCCGTCGTCATGGTGACGGCGCTCGACCAGCCCTCCGACCGCGTGCGGGGCCTGAAGGCCGGCGCGGACGATTTCCTCACCAAGCCGGTCAACGACCTCCAGCTCATGTCGCGCGTCAAGAGCCTCGTGCGGCTGAAGACGCTGACGGACGAGCTGCGCATGCGCGCGGCCACCGCCCGCGCCATTTCGCTGGAGGAGGGGCTGGACACCAATCTCGGCGACGAGCCGGGCGACATCCTCCTCGTCGACGGGCGCGGCTCCTCGCAGGAGCGCATCGCCCGCGCGCTGAAGCCGATCGCCGACGTCACCTGCATGTCCGATCCGCAGGCCGCGCTCTTCCAGGCGGCCGAGAGCAATTTCGAGCTGGTCATCGTCAACGCCAATTTCGAGGACTACGACCCGCTCCGCCTCTGCTCGCAGCTGCGCTCGCTGGAGCGCACGCGCTTCCTGCCGATCCTGCTCATCGCCGAGCAGGGCGACGACGACATCGTCGTGCGCGCGCTCGACCTCGGCGTGACGGACTACCTGATGCGGCCGATCGATCCGAATGAGCTGATTGCCCGCAGCCTGACGCAGATCCGCCGCAAGCGCTGCAACGACCGCCTGCGCGCCAGCGTGCGCCAGACGATCGAGCTGGCCGTGACGGACGGGCTGACGGGCCTGCACAACCGCCGCTACCTCGACAACCACATGAAGCTGCTCGTCGACCGCGCCACCGCGAGGGGCCGGCCGCTTTCCGTCTGCATCACCGATATCGACCGCTTCAAGGCGGTCAACGACACCTATGGCCACGATGCGGGCGATGCGGTGCTGCGCGAATTCGCGAACCGTGTCCGTTCCGCCGTGCGCGGCGCCGATCTCGCCTGCCGTTATGGCGGGGAGGAATTCGTGCTGGTGATGCCGGATACGCCCGAGGACATGGCGGCCGGCGTTGCCGAGCGCCTGCGCATCATCGTCGAGCAGGCGCCGTTCCGCATTCCCGGCACGGACATCCTCCTGCCGATCACCGCCTCGCTCGGTATCGCCAGCCTGTTCGCCTCGGGCGATACGGCCCAGGCATTGCTCAAGCGCGCCGACACCGCGCTCTACGAAGCCAAGCGTTCGGGCCGCAATCGTGTCGTCGCCGCGGCCGCCTGAGCGGGTGAGTCGCGTTCCGGCAGCAAACTTGTCCACAGGTTCCGCCGCTTCCCAAGCAAATGTCCCGCGGCAAGGGCAGTTGCTCGATAGTAGAAATTGCAACTGTGGAGTGCGGCATCCGCCCCGTGGGGCAAGGTTTGTCGCGAAATCTGGCTATTAATAGTACTATTGACTTTTGGCAAAACTTATCAACGGCTTGCGCTTTGTACAATTTGGCCGTGTGGGGACAGGTCAATTTGCGAGGGTTGCCGCCCACTCGCGCGGTGGTTGATGCGGGATGCGGGAAGCACTGTCGTGATCCATAACGCAAGTGCCGCCTGGCGGCACAATCGGAGACCCGCCGGTTAACTATGAGACAAGGAGTTTGGCCGGAATGTTAAGAATTCGTTGATTTTTTTTCTTTTTGGCGCGATGCTCAACCTATGGGCAGCAAACAAGACAGCCCAGCCGGTTACCCCATGATGCTAGGTCCGCCGCATCTCCTGGGTCGTGGGGTCGGTCGGCCAGCTACGACAAATACGGAATCCTCGTGCCGTCGTCGTATCTGGCCGACCCCCGTTCAGCGCCGCTCCCGAAAGGGGGCGGCGTTTTTGATTCGGCGGTCGCTAAAGGTTAGCGATGAGCGGCCAAAAGAAAAGGCGCGGGATGTTGCCATCCAGCGCCTTTGCGAACCTTTTCAGGAACCCAGGATTACTTGATCTTGGTTTCCTTGAATTCGACGTGCTTCTTGACGACCGGGTCGTACTTCGTCTTGGTCATCTTTTCCGTCATCGTGCGGCTGTTCTTCGTGGTCACGTAGAAGAAGCCCGTGTCGGCCGTCGACAGCAGCTTGATCTTGATGGTGGTAGCCTTGGCCATGGTCGTCCTGCCTTTATGAAAAACGAAGCCGCGGACAGCTTCCACGGCTTTAAATCTGGCCGGAAACTACAAATCGCGGCTGAAAAGTCAACCCCGCTTCGGCCGGAAAACGATCCGCAGCAGGGAAAGTACGACGTAAAAGCCGAAGAAGGCGACGATCGCCCAGGCAAAACCGTTATTGCCGGAAACGTCCATCGCCGCGCCGATCGCCTGCGGGCCGACAACGGTGCCCACGGCGTAGCAGAAGATGAAGGCGGCGTTGGCCGCGGCCAGGTCCGCGCCGACGAGTCGCGAGCCGAGATGGCTGAGGCCGATCGTGTAGAGGCCCGCCACGCATCCGCCCCACACTAGGAGGACGCCCGCCATCAGCAGCCAGGTATGCGAGATGACGGGCAGCGAGAGCGAGCCGGCAAGGCCGATGGCTGCCATGATGGTCAGCAGGCTGCGCCGGTCGCGCATGCGGTCGGAGAGCAGGCCGAGCGGGATCTGGAAGGCCATGTTGCCGACGCCCATGACGGTGAGCAGGAGGGCGGCCTGCGCCTCGGAAAAGCCGGCGCGCGTGGCATAGATGGGCAGCAGCGACAGGCCGCCGACCTGCACCGCGCCGAAAATGAAGACGGCCGCCGTCGCCGTCGGCACGAGAAGGATGTAGCGCATGAAATGCAGCTCCGGCTTCTCGTCGATGATGGGGCTTTCGCGCCGGGCGATGAAGATCGGCACGGCGGCGAGCAGGATGATCATCGCCCCGACCGCGAAGGGCAGGACGCCGTCGCTGCCGATCAGCGAGAAGAGGAGGGGGCCGGTGGCGAAGCCGAGCGAGAGCACCGTCGCGTAGATGCCGAGCACGAGGCCGCGCCGGTGCGGCGGCGCGGCGGCGTTGATCCAGAATTCCGACAGGATGAAGAGCATGGTGGTCGCGCCGTGGAAGACGAGGCGCAAGGGGAACCAGAGCCAGAAATTCTCGATGTAGTAGAAGCCGAGGCCGCTGACGGCGGCCAGCAGGATCGCGCCGAGCATGGTCGTGGACGTGCCCCAGGCATGGGCAAGGCGTGTCGTGCAGGGGGCGGCGGCCATCGCGGCGACGCCGGCCATGGCGGAATTGATGCCGATGAGCGTGGAGGAAATGCCGCGCTTTTCCATGATGATGGAGAGCAGCGGAAGACCGAGGCCCATGGCGATGCCGACGGCGGAAATGGCGGCGATGGCTGCAATGAGGGATCGCCGGTGAATGTGCTCCACCGGGCCGGAAGTGCCGGTTTGCGGCTGCGTCATATGCGATCGGTCCTCAAAGAAGGTCACGCCGGAAGTGTCCGCGCCGGGTGTGGTACAGCGGTACGGCCCTTCCGAAGGGCAGAGATTTGTCTTCCTGAATGCTTTTCTTCAGTTCTTCAAGGATCAAGACGGTTATGTCGGGCATATCGACGCCCTTATGGTCAAAAATATCCACCCAGCGCAGGTCTTCCAGTTCGTGGCTGGCCGTCGCGCCGGCCGGGTCGATGCCGGCCTCGTCGGTGAAGAGGGTGAAGAACCGGGTGTCGAAGCGCCGCACCATGCCGGCGGGCGTGACGGCGCGGGCGAGGAACCGGAGATTGGAAAGATCGGGCCGGAAGGGAAGGGCGCCGGTTGCCGGCGATGCGTGCGCCGGGCCGACGCGGATGCCGGCTTCCTCGTGAAGCTCTCGAAGGGCCGCGACGGCAAGGGCGCGAAGGCGCGCCTCGGAACAGCGTGCCCCGGCCCGCAGCGCAAGCCGCTCTCGGGCGAGCGGATGCAGGGGCGCGGCCACGGGAACGAGCCGGTCGCCGGCATCGCGCCGGCCGCCGGGAAAGACATAGACGTCCGGCATGAAGACATGCTTGCTGCTGCGCCGGCCGACGAGGACGCGCACGCGCTCCCCCGAGCGGTCGAGAAGCAGGATCGAAGCGGCGTCGACGGGCCGGATGGCCGTCATGCGGCCCTGTCGCCGCTATAGGCGGTGGCCGTCTCCGTTTCGTCGTCCTGGACGGGCTTGTCGGTGAAGCCGTGCATGCGCAGCGCCCATTGCAGGCCGATGGTGCCGCCCTTGATGGGCTGCAGCAGGAGAAGCGAGAGGATCAGCGTGATCGGCGCCCAGATGGCGAGGTGCTGCCAGGTGCTGATCTGCCAGGTGAGGTCCGTCATCATGTAGCCGCCGACGACGATGTGGCCGACGATCATGATGACCAGATAGGGCGGCAGGTCGTCGGCGCGCTGGGGCGTATAGTCCTCGCCGCAGGCCGCGCAATTGTCGACCGGCTTGATGAAGGACTTGAAGAGGCGGCCGGTGCCGCAGGCCGGGCAGCGGCTCAGCATGCCGCGCTTGATGGAGCGGCCGAGCGGGCGTTCCTGCCTGGAAGCCGAAGCGGTATCCCCGAAATGCAGCGTGCTGCCGGTGGTCTCGTTCGCCTGGATGTCTGGCGCCTGCATGTCCTGTCCTTCCTGCCGGCAGCCTTGGCCGGTCTAACGTCTTGCCCGCGGCGGGCGCGTGCCCGGCTGGCGCCGCGGCGCGCCGCCCTTGCGCCGGCCCGCCTTGTGGAAGGAGCGCACCGCCGTCGGCATCTTGCGTCCCTCGCTCAGCATGTCGAACCGGAGCGAGCCGGCGAGCGGCACCGCTTCCGCGAGCCTGACGCGCACCTCGTCGCCGAGCCGGTAGCCGAGTCCGGTCTTCTCGCCGGAAAGCGCCTGATGGGCCTCGTCGTAGATATAGTAGTCGCGTCCCAGCATAGATATAGGCACGAAGCCGTCCGCGCCATAGGCGGGCAGGGTGACAAAAAGTCCCGCCTTGGTGACGCCTGAGACGCGCCCGTCGAACTCCTCGCCGATGCGCCCGGCAAGGTGATGGGCGATCAGCCTGTCCACCGTGTCGCGCTCGGCCGCCATGGCCCGACGCTCGAAGGTGGAGATTTCCGCGGCGATGTCGTCGAGCGCCGCTTCCTCGTCGGGCGTGATGGCGCCTTCGCCGAGCCCGAGCGAGCCCACCAGCGCCCGGTGCACGATCAGGTCCGCATAGCGGCGGATCGGCGAGGTGAAATGGGCGTATTTCATGAGGTTGAGGCCGAAATGGCCGATATTTTCCGGGCTGTAGATCGCCTGGCTCTGTGAGCGCAGCACCATCTCGTTCACCATCTGCTCGAACGGCTTGTCCTTCGCCTTGGCGAGGATGCCGTTGAAATGGTTGGAACGCATGTTGCCGCCCTTGACGAGCGAGATGTCGAGCGTCTGCAGGAACTCGCGCAGCACCTCCTGCTTGGCGAGCGAGGGCGCATCGTGGACGCGGTAGATGAGAACCTGCTTCCTCTTCTCCAGCGTCTCGGCGGCCGCGACGTTCGCCTGGATCATCATTTCCTCGATGAGCTTGTGCGCATCGAGCCGCGGCGGCACGAAGACCCGGTCGACGGTGCCGTCCTCCTTCAGCAGGATCTTGCGTTCGGGCATGTCGAGCTCGAGCGGCTGGCGGCGGTTCCGGCCGACCGTGAGGATGCGGTAGGCCTGCCACAGCGGCTTCAGGATCGTCTCGAGGATCGGCCCGGTCTTGTCGTCCGGCGCGCCGTCGATGGCGGCCTGCGCCTGCTGGTAGGAGAGCTTGGCCGCGCTCTTCATCATGATGCGGTGGAAGGTGTGGCTCGCCTTGCGGCCCTCGTGCGAGAAGACCATGCGCACGGCGAGCGCCGGGCGGTCGACGCCTTCCTTCAGCGAGCAGAGGTCGTTGGAGATGCGCTCCGGCAGCATCGGCACGACGCGGTCCGGGAAATAGACCGAGTTGCCGCGCTTCAGCGCCTCGCGGTCGAGCGCCGATTTCGGCCGCACGTAGTAGCTGACGTCGGCGATGGCGACGGTGACGATCACGCCGCCCGGATTGTCGGGCGAGGTGTCCGGCTCGGCGAAGACCGCGTCGTCGTGGTCCTTGGCGTCGGCGGGGTCGATGGTGATGAGCGGAAGGCTGCGCCAGTCCTCGCGGTGCGCCATGGTGGCCGGGCCGGCGGCCTCCGCCTCGCGGATCACCGCGTCGGGGAAGATATAGGGGATGCCGTGGGCGTGGATGGCGATCATCGAGATCGCCTTTTCCGAGGCGACCGAGCCGATGACGCCCTTCACCTGCGCGCGGGGCAGCCCGTAGCGGCCCATGCGCACGACGTCGATCTCGACGAGATCGCCGTCCTTCGCGCCGGCCGTGAAGTCGGCATCGACCTCCATCTCCTCGCCGCGCCGGTCGATCGGCATGATGCGCCCGCCGCCGCCCGCCATGGCGCGGAAGACGCCCATGCCGGAATTCTTCTTCTTGTCGAGGACCTTGATGACGCGGCCCGTATAGGCCGGCCCGCCGCGTTCCTTCGCGGGGAAGATCTTCGCCAGCACCCGGTCGCCGAGCCCCGCGACGGGGGCCTTGTCCTTGCGCGGGCCGCCCGACTGGCGGATGAGCACGGCCGGCGCCACGCCCGCATCGTCCAGCCATTCCGCCGGCCGGCCGATAAGCTCGCCGTCGACGTCGCGCGTCGTGATATCGAGGACGGTGACGGGCGGAAGCGCGCCGGGCCGCACCAGCGACTTGCGGCGCTTTTCGAGAAGCCCGTCCTCCTCGAAGGATTTCAGCAGCGCCTTCAGCTCCACGCGCGCCTCGCCCTTGAGGCCGAAGGCCTTGGCGATCTCGCGCTTGGAGGCCTGCTCCGGGTTCTCCGAAATGAAGCGCAGCAGCACCTCGCGCGGCGGCACGGCGCCGTGGATGATCGGGGTATCGTCTGCCGGCGGCGCGTCACGGCCCGCGCGGCCGGGCCGTCTCGTCTGTCCTGCCCGGCTGCGTGGTTCCTTCGTCATGCGTCAGGCCTTCTTTGCCTTGGATGCCGCCTTGGGCTTGGCCGCTGCCTTCGCCTTCGGCTTGGCGGTCTTGGCCTCGCCGGCCTTTGCCGTCTTCGTCTTTGCCGCCGCCTTGGCCTTGCCCTTGGCGGGCATCTTGCCGGCCTTGTCGGCGATCAGCACGAGCGCTTCTTCCAGCGTCACGCTGTCGGCCGCCTTGCCTTTCGGCAGGGTGGCGTTGACCTTGCCCCAGTTGACATAGGGCCCGTACTTGCCGTCGCGCACCGTGATGGGGCCGCCGTCGGGATGGTCGCCGAGCGTCTTGAGCGCGGCGGGCGTGCCCCGTCCGCGGCCCGGCCCCTTCGACTGCTTTTCGGCAATCACGGTCACGGCGCGGTTGAGGCCGATGGAGAAGACGTCCTCGACGGTCTCCAGGTTCGCATAGCTGCCGTCATGCAGCAGGAACGGCCCGTAGCGGCCGATGCCGGCGGAGATCATCTTGCCGGTCTCCGGATGCTGGCCGATGTCGCGCGGCAGCGAGAGCAGGGCCAGCGCCTTCTCGTGGTCGATGCTGGCCGGCGTCCAGCCCTTCGGCAGGCTGGCGCGCTTGGCCTCCTTGCCGTCGCCGCGCTGCACGTAGGGCCCGAAGCGGCCGGTGCGCAGCGTGATGTCCTCGCCCGTATGCGGGTCCTTGCCGAGGTTCTGCGGCTCGTTGGAGGCGGCCGCCTCCGCATCCGAGCCGCCATCGGCGGAAAGCTGGCGGGTAAAGTTGCATTCCGGATAGTTCGAGCAGCCGACGAAGGCGCCGAACTTGCCGAGCTTCAGCGAGAGCTTGCCGGTGCCGCAGACCTGGCAGATGCGCGGATCGCTGCCGTCCTCGCGCTTGGGGAAGACGAGCGGGGCCAGTTCCTCGTTCAGCGCGTCGAGCACGTTGGTGACGCGCAGCTCCTTGGTGTCCTCGATCTGCGCGAAGAAGTCCTTCCAGAAATCGCGGAGGACCTGCTTCCAGTCGAGCTCGCCGGCCGAGATCTTGTCGAGCTTCTCTTCAAGGTCCGCCGTGAAGTCGTATTCGACATAGCGGGTGAAGAAGCTTTCGAGGAAGGCCGTGACAAGGCGGCCCTTGGCTTCCGGGATCAGCTTGCGCTTGTCGATGATGATGTATTCGCGGTCGCGCAGCGTCGCCAGCGTCGCGGCATAGGTCGACGGGCGGCCGATGCCGAGCTCTTCCATCTTCTTGATGAGCGAGGCTTCGGAATAGCGCGGCGGCGGCTCGGTGAAGTGCTGGGTGGCGTTCACCTTCTGCTTGTCGAGCTTTTCCTGCGCATTGATCTCCGGCAGGCGGCCGTCCTCGTCGCCCTCGTCCGGCTGCTCGCCGTCTTCCTTCTGGTCCGTATAGGCGGCGATGAAGCCGTCGAAGCGGATGACCGAGCCGGTGGCGCGAAGGCCGGCCTTGCGCCCGCCATTGTCCGCCTCGATCTCGACGGTCGTGCGCTCGATCTCGGCGGAGGCCATCTGGCTGGCGATGCCGCGCTTCCAGACGAGGTCGTAGAGGCGGAGCTGGTCCGGGTCGAGGTAGCGGCGCACCTGGTCGGGCGTGCGGTCGAAGGAGGTCGGGCGGATCGCCTCGTGGGCTTCTTGCGCGTTCTTCGCCTTGGTGGAGTAGAAGCGGGGCTTTTCCGGCACGTAGCGCGCGCCGAACTGCTCGCCGACGGCGCGGCGGGCCGCGTCGATCGCTTCCGGCGCCATCTGCACGCCGTCGGTACGCATATAGGTGATGAGACCGACCGTCTCGCCGCCGATGTCGATGCCTTCATAGAGGCGCTGCGCCACCTGCATGGTGCGCGAGGCCGAGAAGCCGAGCTTGGAGGAGGCGGCCTGCTGCAGCGTGGAGGTGGTGAAGGGCGGGGCCGGGTTGCGCTTCGTGGGCTTCGCCTCGACGCTCTCGACGCGGTAGGCCGCGCCGTCGAGCAGCGCCTTGAGGCGGTTCGCCTCCTCGCCGTTGCCGATGGACTTCGCCTGCAGTCGCTTGCCTTCGGCCGAGACGAGGCGTGCCTCGAACTCGTCGCCGCGCGGCGTCTTCAGGAGCGCGGAGAGGTTCCAGTATTCTTCCGAGACGAAACGCTCGATCTCGGCCTCGCGGTCGCAGACGAGGCGCAGCGCCACCGATTGCACGCGCCCGGCCGAGCGGGCGCCCGGCAGCTTGCGCCACAGCACCGGCGACAGGTTGAAGCCGACGAGGTAGTCGAGCGCGCGGCGGGCGAGGTAGGCATCGACCAGCGGCGTGTCGATGTCGCGCGGGTTCTTCATCGCGTCCAGCACGGCCGACTTGGTGATGGCGTTGAAGACGACGCGCTTGACCGGCTTGTCGCCGAGGACGCGCTTCTTCTTCAGGACGTCCAGCACATGCCAGGAAATCGCCTCGCCCTCGCGGTCGGGGTCGGTCGCGAGAATCAGGCCGTCGGAGGATTTCACCGCGTCGGCGATGTCCTTCATGCGCTTGGCCGATGCGCTGTCCACTTCCCAGGACATCTCGAAGTCCTCGTCCGGGCGCACGGAACCGTCCTTGGCCGGCAGGTCGCGCACATGGCCGAAGGAGGCAAGCACCTTGTAGCCGGGGCCGAGATACTTGTTGATCGTCTTGGCCTTGGCAGGCGATTCCACAACTACAACATTCATCATCATTTCTCTGATACCGGGCGCCGCGGCTTGGAGGAGCGGCAAAACGGCGTTTCTCCGCCGGAAAGTCGTGTCTCGACATGAACAGACAAAGCGTTCCGGTCAAGAGGTAGGCCAGAAATTAGTGGGATGCAACGCGACACAACCAAAGCGAGATTAAACTACGGTTGCAATTATAAATAATCGTTGTATCGTTTCCCGAATGTGGAAAATGCAACCTATGGGTTGTTATTCGCCGTCGGTACAACGGGGTAGCCATGAAACCGAGACCGTCCAAGCCCGCTCTGCCGTTACCGCATACGGTGGAGGACAACATCGCCTACATCCGCCAGATGCTGGGCGAGCTGCGCACCGTCGCCAACAACGAGGGAGCGGACATGCTGCGCTATCTGATCGAAATGGCCTATGTCGAAGCGGGAGACATCCATAGCGGCTTGCGGCCGCTGTCAATCCGCGATCATCGAGACCCGGCCGTCGGCATGGCGCTCAAGACGGCCGGCAAGATCAAGCTCTAGAAGGACAAGGTAGACGGTCGCCGCCGCGATCCCGGTGTGGCGGATGATCTCGTCGATCTCGGCGGGCACCTGGCTCAGCGCCTCGGCGATCCGCTCCCGCTCGCTTTCGCTGGGCGGCAGGCGCAGGGCAGGGGGTGTCTCCTCCGCCGGTTCGCCCGCGCCCGTCCCGCGGACGGAGAAAAGATCCGGCTCGCAGAGCGGCCGCAGACCCTCCAGCACATCGTCCGCCGTCGTCACGATCGTCGCGCCGTCCTTGAGGAGGCCGTTCGTGCCCTCGCAGCGCGGATCGAGCGGCGAGCCCGGCACCGCGAAGACCAGCCGGCCGAAATCCGCCGCGTTGCGCGCGGTGATCAGCGAGCCGGAGCGCGTCGCCGCCTCCACCACCACGAGGCCGAGCGACATGCCGGCGATCAGCCGGTTGCGGCGCGGAAAATCCCGCGCGCGGGGTTCCCAGCCGAAGGGCATTTCGCTGACGGCAAGGCCCTGTCCGGCGGTAAGCTCGTTCAGGAGGCCGATATTCTCCGGCGGATAGGGCTTGTCGAGCCCGCCGGCCATGGCGGCGACGGTGCCGGTGTCGAGGCTGGCGCGGTGGGCGGCCGTATCGATGCCGCGGGCAAGGCCGGAGACGATGCAGTACCCCGCCCGGCCGATCTCGCGGGCGATCTGCCCGGTGAACTTCATGCCGGCGATGGAGGCGTTGCGCGCGCCGACGATGCCGACGGCGGGCATCGTCGCGGCCGCGCGGTTGCCTTTCACGGCCAGGAGCGGAGGTGCTCCGACGATCAGACGCAGATGCGGCGGGTAGCCCGGTTCGCCGATGCCGACGAAGGCCGCGCCGTGCCGCTCGGCGATCTCCAGCTCCCGTTCCGCCTCGGCCCGGCCGGCGACGCGGATGCTGCGGGAGGCGCCGCCGCGGCGTGAGAGCTCCGGCAGCATTTCCAGCGCCGTCTCGGCGCTGCCGAAATGGTTGATGAGGTCGCGGAAGGTGGCCGGCCCGACATTGTCGCTGCGGATGAGCCGCAGCCAGGCGATCCTCTGTCTTTCCGTCAGCGCAATTCCCCGTGCCCCTGCGCTGCGGTCGTCCATGGCTATCCCTTGCTGCCGATCTTGCTTTCCGTACCGGCGAGCAGGCGGCCGATATTGGCGCGGTGCTTCCACCAGGTGATCACGGTAAGGACGGCAAAGAGCAGCGCGACCTTCTCGTGACCGGAAAACCACAATACAACCGGGGAGACGATGGTTGCAACCAGTGCGGAGAGGGACGAATAGCGCGTGAGATAGGCAAGGCCGATCCAGACGACGGCGAAGACGAGCACCATGGCCGGCGCAAGGCCGAGCAGCACGCCGACATAGGTGGCGACGCCCTTGCCGCCCTTGAAGCCGAGCCAGACGGGAAAGAGATGGCCGAGGAAGGCGGCAAAGCCCGCCGCGATGCCGGCATCGAGCCCCCAGCGCGAGGCGATGGCGGCCGCCGCCGTACCCTTCAGCGCGTCGAGCAGGAGCGTCGCGGCGGCGAGCTTCTTGTTGCCCGTGCGCAGCACGTTCGTCGCGCCGATATTGCCCGAGCCGATCTTGCGCACGTCGCCGAGCCCGGCCATGCGCGTGAGGACGAGGCCGAAGGGTATGGAGCCGAGGAGATAGCCGAAGGCGAGGGCGGCAAGCGTCGGCAGCGCGCCGAGCTGCCAGGTGAAAATGTCGGACACGGTTGTTCTCCCCCGAGACGTTCGTTCCATTGGCGTCGTATCTGCCGGCCGTCCCCTCAGCCCAGCGAATGCACCCGTTCGCCGGCAACATAGGTGCTAACGGCGCGCCCCGTAAAGCGGGCATCTTCGAAGGGCGTGTTCTTCGAGCGCGAGACGAAGCCGTCCTTGGTGGCAAGCCACGGTTCGTCGGGGTCGATGAGCGCGATGTCGGCTTTCGCGCCCGGCGCGAGCGTGCCGGCGTCGAGGCCGAAGATTTTTGCGGGGCGCGTCGAGAGCGCATCGATGAGCCGCATCAGCGGAACCTCGCCGCTGTGGTGGAGCCTCAGCGCCGCCGCCAGCATGGTTTCGAGGCCGATGGCACCGTCCGCGGCATCGGCAAACGGCAGGCGCTTGGTGTCGACGTCCTGCGGGTCGTGCGAGGAGACGACGATGTCGATCTCGCCACGGGCAAGAGCATCGACCATCGCCTTGCGGTCGTCCTCGCCGCGCAGGGGCGGGGAGAGCTTGAAGAAGGTGCGGTATTCGCCGATGTCGTTCTCGTTCAGCGTCAGGTGGTTGATCGAGATCGCGCAGGTGACGTTCGCGCCGCGCTCGCGGGCGATCTTCACGGCTTCCGCCGATTCGGGCACGGAAATCTGCGCGGCATGGTATTTCGCGCGCGTCAGGCCGGCGATGCGCAGGTCCCGCTCGAGCGGGATGAGCTCGGCTTCGCGCGGCGTGCCGGAAAGGCCGAGCCAGCTTGCCAGCAGCCCCTCGTTCATCACGCCGCCCGAGCCCAGATGCTTGTCGCGGGTCTCCAGCGCGATGACGCTGCCGAATTCGCGCGCATAGGTCATGGCGCGGCGCAGCACCTGCGCGTTGTGCATCGGGTTGCGGCCGTTGGTGAAGGCGACGGCGCCGGCATCGCGCAGGAGGCCGAATTCCGTCATCTCCTCGCCGGCAAGGTGCTTGGTGAGCGCTGCGGCCGGATGGATGTTGACGACGGCCTTGTCGCGCGCCGTCTTCTGCACGAACTCGACCAGGGCGACGTCGTCGATCACCGGATCGGTGTCGGGCATCATGATGAAGGTGGTGACGCCGCCGGCCGCCGCCGCGCGGGAGGCCGATTCGATGGTCTCGCGGTGCTCTGCGCCGGGCTCGCCGACGAAGACGCGCGCGTCGACGAGGCCGGGGGCGGCGATCAGGCCGCGGCCGTCGACGATCTCGGCGCCTTCCGGCGCGCCCTGGTTCTGCGCGCCGCTGCCGATGGCGGCGATTCTGCCGTTCTCGATGACGATGGCGCCGTTCTCGTCCACGTTGCGGGATGGATCGAGGATGCGGAGGTTCTTGAGGACTTTCGTGCGGGTCATGCGCGGGGTCCCTGGTTCTGCGAGACAAGAAGCGTTTCCATCACGGCCATGCGCACGGCAACCCCCATCTCGACCTGCTGCTCGATGACGCTCTGCGGGCCGTCGGCGATCTCCGAGGCGATTTCCACGCCGCGGTTCATGGGGCCGGGATGCATGACGAGCGCATCCTCCTTCGCCGCCTTCAGCTTCTCCGCATCGAGGCCGTAATAATGGAAATATTCGCGCACCGAGGGCACGAAGGCGCCGGACATGCGCTCGCGCTGGAGGCGCAGCATCATGACGACGTCGGCGTCCTTCAGCCCTTCCTCCATGGAGTGGTAGACCTCCGCGCCCATCTGGGCGATCCCGGCGGGAAGAAGCGTCGCGGGCGCGACGACCCGCACCCGCGCGCCCATGGCGTTGAGCAGCAGGATGTTCGAGCGGGCGACGCGCGAATGCAGCACGTCGCCGCAGATGGCGACGATGATGCGCGAGAGCTTGCCCTTGGCGCGGCGGATGGTCAGCGCGTCGAGGAGGGCCTGCGTCGGGTGCTCGTGCTGGCCGTCGCCGGCATTGACCACCGCGCAGGAGACTTTTTGCGCCAGAAGCGCGGCGGCACCGGCGGAGGAATGGCGCACCACCAGCACGTCGGGGTGCATGGCGTTCAGCGTCATCGCGGTGTCGATCAGCGTCTCGCCCTTCTTCACCGAGGAATTGCCGACCGACATGTTCATCACGTCGGCGCCGAGGCGTTTGCCGGCGAGCTCGAAGGAGGATTGCGTGCGGGTGGAGGCTTCGAAGAACAGGTTGATCTGCGTCAGGCCGCGCAGGGTGGAGGTTTTCTTCTCCCGCTGGCGGGAAATCTTGACCGCCTCGTCGGCGCGGTCGAGCAGGAGGGTGATATCCTGCTCGGTCAAACCCTTGATGCCGAGAAGGTGGCGATGCGGAAAGAAGTCCATGGGGCTCCGCCTCAACTGTCGTGGATACGCGCGGTCTATAGAGCCTCGATCCGGTCGCGGCAAGGCGAAGAGGGCGGGCGCCCGCGCATTCCCCCGCTTTTGTGCGCGCAACGGTGCATGGCGCCGCAACGCCCCGTTTCGCCGGCCCCCGACTTGGGATAGAACCCGCTCATGACTCGCGACACCGAACAGAAACTCGCCGATCTCAACCAGCCGCCGCTCTGGTCGGGCATCAATGCCTATCGCTCCGACCCGCTCCTGGTCGACGCCACCGATGCGATGCCGAAGGGCCTGCGCGACGAGTTCGACGCGATCGGCCGCTACGTGACCTCGCCGGAGGCACAGGAACTTGCCCGCATGGCCAATGTCGGTGTGCCGCAGCTGCGCACCCACGGGGCCCGCGGCGAGCGGCTCGATGTCGTGGACTTCCACCCCGCCTGGCACGCGCTGATGCGCCGCTCCATGGCGAACGGCCTGCATTCCTCGCTCTGGGAGAACGTGGCCGAAGAGCAGGGCAGGGCGCACAAGGCGCGCGCCGTGCGCTTCTATCTCACGGCCCAGCTCGAATGCGGGCATCTCTGCCCGCTGACGATGACGAGCGCCTCCGTCGCCGCGCTCTCCGCCTCGCCGCAGGTGCAGCGCGAATGGGGCCGAAAAATCCTCTCGCGCAAATACGACAGCGCCAATAAGCCCGCCATGCAGAAGAGCGCCATCACGCTCGGCATGGGCATGACGGAAAAGCAGGGCGGCACGGATGTGCGCGCCAACACCTCCACCGCCGAGCGCGTCGGGGAGGGCATCTATCGGCTGACGGGCCACAAGTGGTTCATGTCGGCGCCGATGAGCGACGGCTTCGTCATGCTGGCGCAGACGCGCGAGGGCCTCGGCTGCTTCCTCGTGCCGCGCCTTCTGGAGGACGGCTCCGGCAACGGCCTTCGCTTCCAGCGCCTGAAGGACAAGGTGGGCAACCGCTCGAATGCCTCTTCGGAAGTCGAATTCTCCGAGACCTTCGGCTTCCTGCTCGGCAGCCCCGATGCGGGCATCCGCACCATCCTCGACATGGTGACGCTGACGCGGCTCGACTGCGCGCTCGCCTCCGCCGGCATCATGCGCGCCTCGCTGGCCGAGGCCGTGCACCATACGCGCGGGCGCAACGTCTTCGGCAAGCCGCTCGTCGCCCAGCCGATCATGACGCGCGTTCTCGCCGACATGGCGCTCGATGTCGCGGGCGCGACGGCGCTCTCCTTCCGCCTCGCCGAGGCCTTCGACAAGGCCCGCGACAGCGCGGAAGACGCCGCCTACGCCCGCATCATGACGCCGGTGACGAAATACTGGTGCTGCAAGATCGCCCCCGCGCTCATCTACGAGGCGATGGAATGCATCGGCGGCAGCGGCTATGTCGAGGAGCGGCCCATCGCGCGGCATTACCGCGAGGCGCCGGTCAACGCGATCTGGGAAGGCTCGGGCAATGTCATGGCGCTCGACCTGATGCGCGTCATCGGCAGGGGTAGGGACCTTTTCGAAATGCTCTTCGCCGGCCTTGCCCGCGATCTCGGCTCCGCCGGACGCAAGACGGTGGAGGTGCTGCGCGCCTGCCTATCGCTCTGCGAGCGCGACGAGGGCGCCGCCCGCATGCTGGTCGAGCAGCTTGCCCTTGCCGCCGCCGCCGCCGAACTCTACCGCGCCGGTGCCGGGCGCGTCGCCGACGCGTTCCTCGAAACGCGCCTTGCCTCCGGCTGGCGCTCGACCTACGGCATGCTCGATTCGCGCTTCGATTCGGCCTATATCGTCGACCTGCTCTATCCGCCGGCCAGATAGGCCGTCGCCGCCAGCACCACCGGAATGGTGAAGAAGGACGCGACCGTCTGCAGCGTCGCGACCGCGGCATAGAGCGGCGCATCGCCGCCCATCTGCTTTGCCAGCACGTAGCCGTTCATCGCCGTCGGCACGCTCGCGCCCATGGCGATGGTGAGGAGCTGTTCGCCGCGGATGCCGAGGGCATAGGCCGAAACGGTCATGACGAGCGGCATGAAGAGGAGCTTCAGGACCACCGGCAGCAGCGCCAGCGGACGCGGCTTCAGCGCGTCGGCGAGCTTGAGGCCCGCCCCGACCATCAGGAGGCCGAGGCTGAGAGAGGTGTGGCCGACCAGCTCGGCCGCTTCCATCAGCGGATGGTAGATCGGGATTTTCAGGAGGTTGACCGCAACGCCCGCCACCGAGCCGATGATCATCGGGTTGGTGGCGATCTTCCGCGTGAAGACGCCGAGGCTGCGCGTGCCGCCGCCGAACCAGACCAGCATGCCGATATTGTAGAGATTGATCGGGATGATGATCAGCGTCGCGATCAGCGCGACGAGGGCGAGGCTCTGAGCGCCGTAGAGCTTTTCGGCGATGGCGAGCGCGATGAAGGCATTCCAGCGCGTCGAGGTCTGGAAGACCGAGGTGAAGGCCGGCCCCGAGACACCGGCGGCGCTGAAGAGCGGCCAGCAAAGCGTGAGGAGGAGCGCGATGAGGCTCAGCGAGCCGATCGATTCGATCGCAAGGCCGCCGACGGCCATGCCGGAGAATTCCGCTTCGGCAAGCGTGACGAAGAGGAGGGCCGGGAACAGCACGTAGAAGCCGAGCTGTTCCAACCCGCCCCACATGTCGCGGTCGATCGCCCGCCAGCGCTTGAGAAGTGCGCCGAGCACGACGAGCAGGAAGACGGGAAGGATGCTTTCGAAGATGGCGAGCATGGAACCGGATCGGCTGAAAAAGGGTTGTCGCTCATTCCATGCCCGCAAGCCCATGGCAAGGGCATCGGGCAATGCGGCCATGTGGAAATTAACCTTAACGACGGGTTTGCGTTGCGCGGAAAGGGTTAACGGGCAAAGGTGATGTTTACTTGGTGTTAACCATGTGAAGCGAGTGCTGAGTATGGCCAGAACGGCCCGCATAACGGTCATGACGACCCTGTTTTCCTTCGCGGCGGTGGATATCGTCGTGCCGCTCCTCGTGCTTGTCGCGGGCGTCGCGGTGAGCGAGATGATCTTCGCCGCTGCCGACCTCCTCGCCTTGAAGGGGAGGGCGGCATGAAGTGGTTCCTGATCTTCTGGGCGGGGCCCATCGCGCTGCTCGGCAGCTGGTACGGGCTTTCCTACTACGACATGAATTTCGGCATCTTCATGCTGACGCGCGATGCGCATGACCTGGTGTTCCAGATCTACGGCCATATCCTCGGCATTCCGCCGGAGGACCTGCCGCCGCTGGTGATGCGCGCCATCGTCTTCGACAGCTTCCTGGTCTTCGCGCTGCTCGCCTTCCGCCGCCGCAGGCAGATCCAGGCCTGGTGGCAGGCCCGCCGTCAGTCCTCGCCGGCGGCCCTTGCCAGCGACGAGAGCCTGTCGAGCGCCCCCTGAAGGATGAAGGAGGCGGCGGCCGAATCGATGCGTTCGGCCCGCTTCTTTCGGGAAACGTCCATCTCGATCAGCGTGCGCTCCGCCGCCACCGTCGACAGCCGCTCGTCCCAGAAGACGAAGGGAATGTCGGTCTTGTCCGCCATGGAGCGCACGAAGGCCCGCGTCGCCTGGACGCGCGGTCCGGCGCTGCCGTCCATGTTCATCGGCAGGCCGATGACGAAGGCGGCGACCTTCTCCTTCGCGGCAAAGGCAAGCAGCACTTCGGCATCCTGCGTGAACTTCACGCGTTTGAGCACCGGCCGGGGCGTCGCCAGCCTGCGGCCGAGATCGGAGACGGAAAGGCCGATCGTCTTGGTGCCGAGGTCGAGGCCGGCGATCGGCTGGCCGGGGGCAAGGGTCTCTGCCAGGTCTTCGAGGGTCAGCGTCGCCATTTAAAATTCCTCAGCGCTTGCGCACGAATTCCGTCCGCAGCACCAGCCCCTTGATGGCCTCGTGCCGGCAGTCGATCTCTTCCGGATTGTCGGTGAGGCGGATCGACCTGATCACCGTGCCCTGCTTCAGCGTCTGCCCGGCGCCCTTGACCTTCAGGTCCTTGATCAGCACGACCGAATCGCCGTCGGCCAGCACAGTGCCGCTGGCGTCGCGCACGACGTTCTGCGCGGCCTTTTCCGCCGCGATCTCGGAGGCCGGGCGCCATTCGCCGGTCGCTTCGTCATAAATATAGTCGTCGTCGCTCATGGCGGGTTCCCTTCGATGCGTTCAAGGCCACGCTTATAACGATCCGGCGGCGGATGGAAACGGCCTTCGCCAAGACTATATTGCGTGGCGAATCCAAACGGGAGAACAGACATGAAAATCACCTGGCTCGGCCACTCCGCCTTCCGCATCGAAACGGCGAAGGCGAAAATCCTGATCGACCCGTTCTTCACCGGCAATCCCGCCTTCGACGAGGCGACCCGCAAGGGTGCCGTCGCCGGCCTCACGCATATCCTGCTCACCCACGGCCACGGCGACCATGTGGGCGATACCATCCGGATTGCCAAGGAGACCGGCGCGACGGTGCTGGCGAATGCCGACCTTGCCGCCTGGCTCGGCGCGAAGGGCGTGGAAAAAATCGACATGGGCAATACCGGCGGCACGGTGCATTTCGACGGCTTTTCCACCACCTTCGTCAATGCGCTGCATTCCTCCGCGCAGATCACCGAGGACGGCGTCTCCCATTCGCTCGGCAATGCCAACGGCCTGGTGCTGCATTTCGAGGACGAGCCGACGCTCTACCACATGGGCGACACCGACATCTTCTCCGACATGGCGCTGATCAACGAACTGCACCGGCCGGAAATCGGCCTCGTGCCGATCGGCGACCGCTTCACCATGGGCGGTGCCGTCGCCGCGCTCGCCTGCCAGCGCTTCTTCAATTTCGACACTGTCCTTCCCTGCCACTACGGCTCCTTCGGCATCATTGCCCCGAATGCCGACCTTTTCGTGCAGGCCATGGATGGCGCATCCACGAAGATCGAGGTGCCGAAGCCCGGCGGCTCGGTCTCGCGCTGAAGGTGCGGGGTATTTCCCTTGCCAACTGTTGCTGATATGAAACTCCCGGCTCGCGCCTCATGCGCGGGCTGGGGCGTGAGAACCCCTTCGAGCGGCGGCCTTTGTGCAGCCGAAACCCAGCACTCTCCGATCAGTGGTCGGGGAGGCGTACGTGTATGTCCAGAGCGAAAGCTTAAAGACGTGCGCGGTCTTCCGCTCGAAGGCTTCTCAACTCCCCGATCAGGATCAAGGGGAGTTCAATGAATACAGCTCTACGCAACGGCCTTATTGTGGCTGCCGGGATTTTTATTGCCAGTTTTGTAATCGCATACTTTGAAAAGAGCGGTTCGCTTGATCGGATAGAGCAACAATGCCTAGCTAGTAATCGTACACCCGCGCAATGTGCCTGCCGAAAATCGGCGCTTAGCTCAATCGTACCCCTAAGCGAATATGCGCCGATCTTCGGCGATAGAATGAGCGACTCCCAAATTGATGCAGTCCTCAGAGAGAGCATCAGACGGTGCAACGGATAATTTATCTAGCCGAATAGCTGAAACTGATGTCTGTAGTCGCGTATACGGGGCGCTTCCCCCGTTGCGCCCATTGGGCTTGGTCAGTATAGCGAAGGGGAAATTTCCTATCGGAGACCGTCCATGTCCGTAGATCTAGCCACCGTGAAGCGCGTCGCGCGCCTTGCCCGCATCGCCGTCAGCGAGGAAGAGGCAAACCGCATGACCGGCGAGCTGAACGGTATCCTCGGCTTCGTCGAGCAGCTTTCCGAGGTGAATGTCGACGGTGTCGAGCCGATGACCTCCGTGACGCCGATGGAGATGAGGAAGCGCCAGGACATCGTCAACGACGGCAACAAGGCCGACGACATCGTCGCCAACGCGCCGGCCTCCGACCGCAATTTCTTCCAGGTTCCGAAGGTCGTCGAGTAACGCCCCTTAGCCGCCAGAGCCTCCGCTTCCGAAAGTAGTCCTTCCATGACCGACCTCACCCGCCTCACCATTGCCGAAGCCCGCGAAAAACTCTCCGCGAAGGAGATCAAGGCCGTCGAGCTGACGGACGCGTATCTTTCCGCGATCGAAGCGGCGAACCCGGCGATCAACGCCTATATCGCCGTCACGCCGGAAAAGGCGCGGGACATGGCGAAAGCCTCCGACGAACGCATCACCGCCGGCAAGGCAGGTGCGCTGGAGGGCATCCCGCTCGGCATCAAGGACCTCTTCTCCACCGAGGACGTGCACACGCAGGCGGCAAGCCACATCCTCGACGGCTTCAAGCCGAAATACGAATCGACCGTCACGCAGAATCTCTGGAACGACGGCGCCGTCATGCTCGGCAAGCTGAACATGGACGAGTTCGCCATGGGCTCCTCCAACGAGACCTCCTACTACGGTCCGGTGAAGAACCCGTGGCGCGCCACGGGCTCCAATGCCGACCTCGTGCCGGGCGGCTCCTCGGGCGGCTCGGCCGCCGCCGTCGCCGCGTTCCTGTGCGCGGGCGCCACCGCGACGGATACTGGCGGCTCGATCCGCCAGCCCGCCGCCTTCACCGGCACCGTCGGCATCAAGCCGACCTACGGCCGCTGCTCGCGCTGGGGCATCGTCGCCTATGCCTCCTCGCTCGACCAGGCCGGCCCCATCGCCCGCGACGTGCGCGACGCGGCGATCCTGCTCAAATCCATGGCAAGCGTCGACGCCAAGGATACGACCTCCGTAGACCTGCCGGTGCCGGATTATGAAGCGGCGCTCGGCCAGTCGCTGAAGGGCATGCGCATCGGCATTCCGCGCGAATACCGCGTCGACGGCATGCCGGACGAGATCGAGGCGCTGTGGCAGCAGGGCATCGCCTGGCTGAAGGATGCCGGCGCCGAGATCGTCGACATCTCCCTACCGCATACGAAATACGCCCTGCCGGCCTATTACATCATCTCGCCGGCGGAAGCCTCCTCGAACCTTGCCCGCTACGACGGCGTGCGGTACGGCCTGCGCGTCGACGGCAAGGATATCGTCGACATGTACGAGAAGACCCGCGCGGCCGGTTTCGGCACCGAGGTCAAGCGCCGCATCATGATCGGCACCTATGTGCTGTCGGCCGGCTACTACGACGCCTATTACCTGCAGGCGCAGAAGGTTCGCACGCTGATCAAGCGCGACTTCGAACTCGCCTTCAATGCGGGCGTCGACGCGATCCTCACGCCGGCAACGCCGTCCTCCGCCTTCGGCATCGCCGACGAGGACCTCGCCGCCGATCCGGTGAAGATGTACCTCAACGACATCTTCACGGTGACGGTGAACATGGCGGGCCTGCCGGGCCTTTCCGTTCCCGCCGGCCTCGACCACAAGGGTCTGCCGCTCGGCCTCCAGCTCATCGGCAAGCCCTTCGAGGAGGAAACCCTCTTCAAGACGGCCCATGTCATCGAGAAGGCCGCCGGCCGCTTCTCGCCGGCCAAGTGGTGGTAAGGGGCGGATAGCCCCTTTCGGCCCTTCATCCGTGGATAGCCGTCCGCGTCTCTCGCCAACCGTTCCCGGTAGTGCTTTCATGGGGGCGGGGAGAGATGCCGCATGATCACCGTTCGCAATGCCCTTGAAGAGGATGTGCCGGGCCTGATCGAGATCGGCGTGCGCGCCTGGGAGCAGGCCGTGACCGGCGCCGTCGACCTCCAGATGCGCCGCGACCATGCGCGCAACGCCTTCCAGCAGTTCCTCGCCAACCATTGGCTGCGCGTCAGCCTCGCCGAAATGGACGGCATGCCCGCAGGCTGGGCCTCGCGCGAGGCGCTGGACGACGAGATCACCGACCTCTGGGTCGATCCGCTCCGCCAGCGCATGGGGCTGGGCGCCGCGCTCCTTGCCGCCATGGAAGCGGAGATCATCGCGGCCGGCTTCGAGGCCGCGCGGCTCCAGACCCATGCCCGCAATGCAGCCGCCGTCGGCTTCTTCCAGAAGCACGGCTATTCGGTGAGCTGGCTTTCCGTCGACTATTCCCCGCGGCTCGACCGCGATGTCGAGTCGGTCGGCCTCAGCCGCCAGCTCGTCGCGGACGGACCGATCGGCTACGGGCCGGGCGGCTTTTGAGCCGGGTTATGCCGCTGCCAGCAGGCGTGACAGCCAGTCCCCGGAATCCATCATGCGATAGAGGGTAGGACCGAACAGCACGGCGACCGGGACCAGCACGAGGTGCAGGATGAGGATCGCGGCCAGTTGCGTGCGGAACGGCTCCTTGCGTGTCTTGTGCCGCAACAGGCGTTGAGCGGCGAAAGCTCCCAGGCTGCCGCCGAAGAAAGCGAATTGCAGCAGCCGCGCTTCGGAAACGCGCCAGTTGCCGTTGCGCGCGGCCTGCTTGTCCCACCAGTAGAGGCAGAACGTCGCTATGTTGAGGAGGGGAAACAGGATCAGGAGCGTCGTTATCGTATCCATGGCGGCATTCTGGCCGATCCGTCTTGCTGTGCGGTTAATGGCGGCGCGCCGCGCGCGCTGAAATCCTTGCACCGGCCGGCCATATGTTTTACCGAAGCAGGCAAATCGAGGCTTTTCGCAAAGAGCATCCCATGACCCTAGTAGACGTCCGCACCCCCGATCCGAAACGCTTGATCCCCGGCGCCACCGGCGACTGGGAAGTCATCATCGGCATGGAGGTGCACGCGCAGGTCCTGTCCAATTCCAAGCTCTTCTCCGGCGCCTCCACCGAGTTCGGCAAGGCGCCGAACGCCAATGTCTCGCTCGTCGATGCCGCCATGCCCGGCATGCTGCCGGTCATCAACATCGAATGCGTCCGGCAGGCGGTGCGCACCGGCCTCGGCTTGAAGGCCGAGATCAACCACCGCTCGATCTTCGACCGCAAGAACTACTTCTATCCGGACCTGCCGCAGGGCTACCAGATCTCCCAGTTCAAGGACCCGATCGTCGGCGAGGGCAAGATCGTCATCTCGCTCGGCCCGGACCGTCAGGGCAATTTCGAGGACATCGAGATCGGCATCGAGCGCCTGCACTTGGAGCAGGACGCCGGCAAGTCGATGCACGACCAGCACCCGACCATGTCCTATGTCGACCTCAACCGCTCGGGCGTGGCGCTGATGGAGATCGTCTCCAAGCCGGACATGCGCTCCTCCGACGAGGCCAAGGCCTACATGACGAAGCTGCGCTCCATCGTGCGCTATCTCGGCACCTGCGACGGCAACATGGACGAGGGCTCCATGCGCGCCGACGTCAACGTCTCGGTGCGCCGTCCGGGCGAGCCCTTCGGCACGCGCTGCGAGATCAAGAACGTCAACTCCATCCGCTTCATCGGCCAGGCCATCGAATACGAAGCCCGCCGCCAGATCGGCATCCTGGAGGACGGCGGTTCCATCGACCAGGAAACCCGCCTCTTCGATCCGGGCAAGGGTGAGACGCGCTCCATGCGCTCGAAGGAAGACGCGCACGACTATCGCTACTTCCCCGATCCGGACCTCTTGCCGCTCGAATTCGACAACGCCTTCGTCGCCGCGCTGCTCGCCGACCTGCCGGAGCTGCCGGACGACAAGAAGCTGCGCTTCGTCAAGGATCTCGGCCTTTCGGTCTACGACGCCTCGGTGCTCGTCTCCGAAAAGGCGATTGCCGATTATTACGAGGCCGTCGCCGCCGGCCGCGACGGCAAGATCGCCGCCAACTGGGTGATCAACGACCTGCTCGGCGCCTTGAACAAGGACGGCAAGGCCATTGAAGAGACTCCGGTTTCGCCCGACCAGCTCGGCGGCATCATCGACCTCATCAAGGACGGCACCATCTCCGGCAAGATCGCCAAGGACCTCTTCGAGATCGTCTGGAACGAGGGCGGCAACCCGGCGGAGATCGTCGAGGCGCGCGGCCTGAAGCAGGTGACCGATACCGGCGCCATCGAGAAGGCCGTGGACGAGATCATCGCCGCCAACCCCGACCAGGTCGAGAAGGTCAAGGCCAAGCCCACGCTCGCCGGCTGGTTCGTCGGCCAGGTGATGAAGGCGACGGGCGGCAAGGCCAACCCGCAGGCCGTGCAGGCCCTCGTCAAGGCCAAGCTCGGCATCGAGGAGTAATCCGGTGTTCTTCGTCCGCACGGCCTCGGAGCGCGATCTGGCGAAGGTCAGCGCGCTTCTGGCCGAGACGTGGCACGCGACCTATGACGGCCTCTACGGCGTGGACAAGGTGAGCGAGATCACGGCGCGCTGGCATTCCGTGCCGGCGCTGAAGGCCCGGCTGGAGCGCAAGGACAGCGAGTTCGTCGTCGCCGACAACGGCAGGGAATTCGCCGGCATGGGCTATGTCGCCATGTCGAGGGACCGGCCGAAGACGGCGCTGCTGCACCAGCTCTACGTGCTGCCGCGCTACCAGCGACAGGGTATCGGCCGCGACATGTTCGCCGAGCTGGAAACCTGTTTCCCCGATGCCAATGCCATGCTGCTGGAGGTCGATCCACGCAACGATGCGGCCGTCGCCTTCTATCTGGCGCACGGCTTTGCCAAGGTCGGCGAGGCCAGGCACACGGCGGACGACGTTTCCGGCGTGCCGCTGCACGTCTACGAGAAGCCGCTCGGCGGCTGAAAAGCGGCGAAAAGCCCTATGCGAAGGCGCGGGAATCGCTGGACATTCCGGCCCCGCCGCGCCATAAGCGGAAGAAAATATCAGTCTCGGGCCGCGCTTCCGGCATGGCCCTGCCAAGGACGCCAGCCCATGAACCTTCTCAAGCAGATTTTCACCTGGTGGAACGGTCAGACGATCGGCACCCGCTTTCACACCTGGCGCTTCGGCACCCGGGTCGGACAGGATGAATTCGGCAACGTCTATTATCAGGGCGGCAAGGATTCCGAGGGGCGCACGCGCCGCTGGGTGATCTACAACGGTTATGCCGAGGCTTCGGCCATTCCGGCCGGCTGGCACGGCTGGATGCACCATCGCACCGATGTTTCCCCGGCCGACGAGGACTACAAGGCGCGCGAGTGGGAACAGCCGCACCGCAAGAACCCGACCGGCACCGCCCAGGCCTATCGTCCGCCGGGCTCGATTGCCGCCACCGGTGAGCGCCCGCGCGTGACGGGCGACTACGATGCCTGGACGCCGGGCAACTGACACCGATTTGGCCACATTTCGCCGGTAGCTCCGAACGGGCCGGCAAACGCCGGCGCGGAGCGCAGGAGACGGCATTCATGACAATCGGCTTTTCACGGGCAACGGCAGGGCGGCGGCTTCTTGCGGCCGCGCTCGCAATGGTGGCCGGCGGCATCGCCATGGCGCCCATGCCCTCCAAGGCCGCGCGCATCGAAAACCCCGTCGCCACCTTCTCCGGCATCGACAAGATCACCGGCCGCATCACCAGCTTCGACGTCTATATCGGCGAGACGGTGCAGTTCGGCGCGCTGCAGGTGACGCCGAAGGTCTGCTACAGCCGCGACGACACCGAGGCGCAGAAGATCACCTCCTTCGTCGAGGTCGACGAGATCACCCTCGACCGCAAGATCCGCCGCATCTTCACCGGCTGGATGTTCGCCGACAGTCCCGGCCTCAACGCCGTGGAGCACCCCGTCTATGACGTGTGGCTGACCGAGTGCAAGACGAAGTCCGACGTCCCGCCGCCGGATGATTCTCAGGCGAAGGCGGAGTAGGGCGGACCGTTTCGTCCGCATTGCCCCTCATCCGGCCTGCCGGCCACCTTCTCCCCGCAAGCGGGGCGAAGGAAATTTGCGGGCCTCGATTTCCCACTTCCATCGCCGTCATTGCTCTTCGGGAAAGCATCCGTTGAACGGGAAGCCAATGCGGCATATCCCTTCTCCCCGCTTGCGGGGAGAGGTGGCCGGCAGGCGGATGAGGGGCTGTCAGAACGGCAAATGAGACGAGGCCAGAGCGTTGGCCAGCATGTCCTCGTATTCGATCTTCGGCACGTCGATCGCTCCGAACGTCTTCAGGTGCTCGGTGGTGAACTGCGTGTCGAGCAGGCGGAAGCCGCGTTCCCTGAGGCGTTCCACGAGATGGACGAGGCAGATCTTCGAGGCGTCGGTGCGCCGCGAGAACATGCTTTCGCCGAAGAAGGCGGCGCCCAGCGAGACACCGTAGAGGCCGCCGACGAGCGTGTCGCCCTCCCACGCCTCGACCGAATGCGCATGGCCCATGCGGTGCAGCGTGCCGTAGAGCGACTTGATCTTCGCGTTGATCCAGGTTGACGGCCGGTCCGGCGCGGCCTCGGCGCAGGCGGCGACCACCGCTTCGAAGGCGGTGTCGAAACGGATGTCGAACGGCTTCTTTCGGATCGTCTTGGCGAGGCTGCGCGAGACGTGGAACTCCTCAAGCGGGATGACGCCGCGCATGTCCGGCTCGACCCAGAAGAGCTCCGGGTCGTCCGCCGAATCGGCCATCGGGAAGAGGCCGATGGAATAGGCGCGCAGAAGGAGGTCCGGGGTTATTTCCGGGTGCCGGCTGCGCCGCCCTGCCATGACCGGCGCCCTCTCAGGCGTCGGTCTTGCTGGCCAGGTAGTTCTCCAGCCAGTGGATGTCGTAGTCGCCGTTGGCGATGTCCTGGTTGCCGATGAGGTCCTGGAACAGCGGCAGCGTCGTCTTGATGCCGTCGATGACGAACTCGTCGAGCACGCGGCGCAGGCGCATCATGCATTCGACGCGGGTGCGCCCGTGCACGATGAGCTTGCCGATCAGGCTGTCGTAGTAGGGCGGGATGCGGTAGCCCTGATAGGCGCCCGAATCGACGCGCACGCCAAGGCCGCCCGGCGCATGGAAATGCGTGATCGTGCCCGGCGAGGGAACGAAGGTGCGCGGGTCCTCGGCGTTGATGCGGCACTCGATGGCATGGCCCGAGAAGACGATGTCCTTCTGCTCCACGGAGAGACCGGCGCCCGAGGCGACGCGGATCTGCTCGTGCACCAGGTCGATGCCGGTGATGGCCTCGGTGATCGGGTGCTCCACCTGAAGGCGGGTGTTCATCTCGATGAAGTAGAACTCGCCGTTCTCGTAGAGGAATTCCACCGTGCCGGCGCCGCGGTATTTCAGCTTCTTCATGGCGTCGGCGCAGATCTGGCCGATCCGCATGCGCTGCTCGACATTGAGGGCGGGCGAGTTGGCTTCTTCCCAGACCTTCTGGTGGCGGCGCTGCAGCGAGCAGTCGCGTTCGCCGAGATGCACCGCATTGCCCATGCCGTCGCCGACGACCTGGATTTCGATGTGGCGCGGCTTGCCGAGGTATTTTTCCATGTAGACGGCGTCGTTGCCGAAGGCGGCGAGCGCTTCGGCGCGGGCGGTCGAGACGGCCTCGTCGAGGTCGGCTTCGGTCCTGGCGACCTTCATGCCGCGCCCGCCGCCGCCGGCGGTGGCCTTGATGAGCACGGGGAAGCCGATCTGGCGGGCGACTTCCAGCGCGTTCTCCGGCTTCACCTCGCCGTCGGAGCCCGGAACGACGGGAATGCCGAGTTCCTGCGCGGTCTGCTTGGCGGTGATCTTGTCGCCCATGATGCGGATGTGTTCCGCCGTCGGGCCGATGAAGGTGATGCCGTGCGCGTCGAGGATTTCCGCGAACTTGGCGTTCTCCGACAGGAAGCCGTAGCCCGGATGCACGGCGTCGGCGCCGGTGATCTCGCAGGCCGCGACGATCTGGTGGATGTTGAGGTAGCTTTCGCGCGAGGGCGGCGGGCCGATGCACACGCTCTCGTCGGCAAGGCGCACATGCATGGCATCGGCATCGGCCGTCGAATGCACGGCGACCGTGGCGATGCCCAGCTCCTTGCAGGCCCGAAGGACCCGAAGGGCGATTTCGCCGCGGTTGGCAATGAGGACTTTCGAGATCATGGGACCCGCCTTATTCGATGACGATCAGCGGTTCGCCGTATTCGACCGGGCTTGCATCCTGGACGAGGATTTCGGTGACCTTGCCCGAGCGCGGCGCAGGAATCTGGTTCATCGTCTTCATGGCTTCGATGATGAGGATGGTTTGGCCTTCCTTGACGCTCGCGCCGACCTCGACGAAAGCGCGGGCGCCCGGGGCGGGCGAGAGATAGGCAGTGCCCACCATCGGCGCCGTCACGGCGTTCTTGTTGCTGCGGGCGTCGGCAGGAGCGGGAGCGGCGGCCACGGCAGGCGCGCTGGCGGCGGCGACGGGCGCTGCGATCGGGGCCTGGACGTATTGCGGCGTGCCGGCGCGCGAGACGCGGATGCGCAGGTCGTCCTGCTCCACTTCGATCTCGGTCAGGTCCGTCTCGTTGAGGATGTTGGCGAGATCGCGGATCAGAGCCTGATCGATGCCTTGTTTCTTTTCAGCCATGGAAGTGAGCCTCTGTTTCTTTTTATGTCGTGATGGATGAGAGCGCATGGAGCGCGAGGATATAGCTGTGCGCGCCGAAGCCGCAGATGACGCCCTTGACGGCGGGCGCGATCATCGACTTGTGGCGGAATTCCTCGCGGGCATGCACGTTGGAAAGGTGCAGCTCGACCACGGGAATCTTGATGGCGCGGATGGCGTCGTGCAGGGCGAGCGAGGTGTGGGTGTAGGCGCCGGCGTTGATGGCGATGCCGGCGGCGACATCGCCGGCCTCATGGATCCAGTCGACCAGGTCGCCCTCGTGGTTGGACTGGCGGAAATCGACGGCAAAGCCCAGCTTCTCGCTCTCCGCCTTGCAGAGCGCCTCGATATCGGCAAGCGTGTGGCCGCCGTAGATGCCGGGCTCGCGCTTGCCGAGTGCGTTGAGGTTGGGGCCGTTGAGCACGAAAAGGGGTAGAGCCATTCGCAATTCCGCATGCTGGATAGAGGACTACCTATAGACCGGCGGTTCCCGCAGGGAAAGCCCCAAGGGCAGGGGCTTTGCCGGTCGAAAGGGCCGATGTCCACAAGCCATGCGCTCAACACGGCCAGCATGGCAGGAAGATGGCGAAATCAGCAGGTTGCCTTGCCGCAGGCGCGCACGTTGGCGATCTTTTCGCGAAGGTCCTCTTCGCCGACCGCGCCGAACACCATTTCCTGGCCGACGACATAGGAGGGCGTGCCGGTGATGCCGAGGTCGTTGGCCAGCGAATAGGCCTGGCGCACGGCGTCGTCATGCGGTTTGTCGGCCATGGTCTTGCGGATGTCCGCCTCGGAAATGCCCATGCCGGACGCGATGGCGATGGCGCTCTCTTCCGTCGCGCGGCCCTCGCCGCCGAGCAGCGCCCGGTGGAAGGCGCCGTATTTTTCCGGCGCAAGGTCGCGCACGGCCGCGCTCACCTTGTGGGCGGCAAGCGAATCGGGGCCGAGGATCGGCAGTTCCTTGAGGACGAAGCGGACGTTCTTGTCGTCCTTCAGGATCGCGTCCATGTCGGGAAGCGCCCGCTTGCAGTAGCCGCAATTGTAGTCGAAGAACTCGACGATGGTGACGTCGCCCTTCGGATTGCCGAGCGCGATATCGTAGGGCGAAGCGAAGATCGTCTTCTCGTTGTCGGTGATGACGGCCTCGGCCTTGGCCTGCTGCTGCGCCACCTGCTTCTTCTGCAGGGCCTCCTGCATGTCGATGAGGATTTCCGGGTTCTCGACGAGGTATTCCTTGATGAAGTCGCCGAACTCCTTCTTCTGCGCATCGTCGAGGGCAAGGGCGGGAAGGGGGGCTGCGACCGTGATGGCAAGGGCAACGGTGGCCGCGAGCTTCGTCTTGAAAATCATCTTTGTCCTGTCCTCGTCGTGATGCGCCGCAGAAGTGCCATTGCCCGCGCCGCCGCGTCAATGGCGGGGCGCACGCTTTCAACGACCTTATGACGCGAGCCTTGCAAACGACAGGACAAAAGCGGCGGATTTTCGGCCCTCGCGGGATTGTGAAGAGCGGCGTCTTGCGGCAGGAAGGCGGCGAACCGCAAGCGCAGAAAGGCAAGCCATGAAACTCTCCCGCCGCGGGGCCGTCGAACCCTTCCACGCCATGGACGTGCTCGCCGAGGCGACGAAGCGGCGCGCGAGCGGCCGGCCGGTCATCTCCATGGCCGTCGGCCAGCCCGTGCATCCGGCACCCGAGGCCGCCCGCACGGCGGCGCGGCAGGCGCTGGAGATCGGCCGCATCGGCTATACGGATGCGCTCGGCCTTCTTTCGCTGCGGCGCGCCATCTCGGGTTTCTACCGGGAGCGCCACGGCGTTTCGGTCGATCCCGGCCGCATCGCCATCACGACGGGCTCGTCGGCCGGCTTCAACCTCGCCTTCCTCGCCCTCTTCGATGCCGGCGACCGCGTCGCCATCGCCCGCCCCGGCTATCCGGCCTACCGCAACATCCTCGCCGCGCTCGGCATCGAGACGGTGGAGATCGAGGTGAGCGCCGAGAACGGCTTCACGCTGACGCCGGAGGCGCTCGAGGCCGCGGGCCGCATCGACGGCGTGCTGCTGGCAAGTCCCGCCAATCCCACCGGCACCGTGACGGGCCGGGCGAACCTCGCCGCGCTCTCCGCCTATTGCCGGCAGAACGGCATCGCCTTCATCTCGGACGAGATCTACCACGGCCTCACCTTCGTCGGCGAGGAGGCGACCGCGCTGGAATTCGGCGAGGATGCCGTCGTCATCAATTCGTTCTCGAAATATTATTGCATGACCGGCTGGCGGATCGGCTGGATGGTGCTGCCGGAAACGCTGGTGCGCCCCGTCGAGCGTATCGCCCAGAGCCTCTACATCTCCGCGCCCGAACTCTCGCAGATCGCGGCGGAGGCAGCGCTCGGCGCCGAGGCGGAGCTCAACGTCTATCGCGACGCCTACCGCGTGAACCGCGATTTCCTGGTGAAGCGCCTGCCGGAGCTCGGCTTCTCCATCGCCTCGCCGATGGACGGCGCCTTCTACGCCTATGTCGATGTCAGCCGCTTCACCAATGACAGCATGGCCTTTGCCCGCCGCATGCTGGCCGAGACCGATGTGGCCGCGACGCCCGGCATCGACTTCGACCCGAAGGACGGCCACCACACGATGCGCTTTTCCTATGCCGGCTCCTTCGAGGAGATGAGCGAGGCGGTCGACCGCCTCGCCCGCTGGCTGGGCTGAAAACGATTCCGTTTCAACGCCTTGCGGCGAAAAGCGGAATCGATCTTTCAGACAGGTGAATCACTTTCTCAGACGCGGTTGATCGAGACGCCGCCGTCCACCAGCATGGCCGTGCCGGTCGTGAAGCTGGAGGCCGGCGAGGCGAGGAAAAGCGCCGCCTCGGCGATCTCCTCGGGCTCGGCCATGCGCTTGAAGGCGTTGAGGCCCGCCACGAAGGCGCGCGCCTCGGGCGTTGCCGCCACCTCCCGCCCCATCGGCGTATCCGTCGCGCCGGGCAGGAGCGCGTTCACGCGGATGCCCTTCGGCCCGTATTCCGAGGCGAGCACCTGCACGAGGCCGATGAGGCCCGATTTCGAGGCGGCATAGGCCGCAAGCCCCGGAAAGCCCGCCGTATGGCCGACGAAGGTGGAGGTGAAGACGATCGACCCGCTGCCGCGCGCCTCCAGCGCCGGCAACTGGTGCTTGGCGGCAAGGAAGCCGCTCGTGAGATTGGCGCCGAGGACGCCCTGCCAGTCCTCCATGGAAAGAGCGGGCAGGGGGCCGACGGGTCCCGTCGTGCCGGCATTGTTGAAGGCGATGTCGAGGCCGCCGAATTCCGTTCCCGCGGCCTCCACGAGGTCCCGGTGATGCGCTTCGTCGGCGACGTCGCCGGCAAGGGCGATGGCGCTGCCGCCGGCGGCGCGGATTTCGCCGGCCACGGCGTCCAGCCGGTCGCGGCCGCGCGCGGAAAGCACGAGTTTCGCGCCCTGCCGGGCGAAGAGGAGGGCGGCGGCGCGGCCGATGCCGGAGCTTGCACCGGTGATGATGGCGACCTTGTCGTCGAGGCGGGTCATGGATGTCTCCCTGCTGGTTTCTGACGACCGCGGGTGTCGCAGACGGGCAGGGACGCAGCCACCCGATTTCCGCATGAAAGCAAAAGGCCCGGTCGAAACCGGGCCTTTCGTATTTCCAGTGCGGACAATTCTCAGAAGAAGCCGCGGCGCTGCCACCAGCCGCCCTTCTTGGGCTTGTCGGCTTCTTCCTCGGCGGCATCCTTTGCCGAGGACGACTTCACCACCGGCTCCGAAGCGATCTTGTTGATGTCGCGGTTGGCGCGGGCGGGCTTGGCCGGCTCTTCGAGGTCGGCGGAGGCTTCCTCGACTTCCGGCTCGGCCGGTGCTGCTTCTTCCACGACGGCGACGGGCTGGGCCTCGACTTCGCTGCGGGCGGCTTCGTCCGGCGCGACTTCCTCGGCGGCAGCCTTGGCACGGCTGCGGCGGGCACGCTTCGGCTTGGCCGGCGCCTCTTCGGCGACGACCTCGGCCGATGCTTCCTCGGGAGCTGCGGCTACCTCGACGGTCTCGGCTTCGACGGCGGCGATCTCCTCGCCCTCGTCGTCACCCTCGCCATCCGATGCCTCGGCGGCGTCGTCCTCGGGACGGTTGCGGCGGCCGCCACGCTTGCCGCGGCGGCGGCGCTTGCGGCGGGGCTCGGAATCGGACGCCTGCGCGGTGTCCTCGCCTTCCTCGCCCTCGGCATCCTCGTCGCTGTCGTCGAGCGCGTCTTCATCGCCCGCCTGCTCGCCGCCGAAGGAGGCCGTGTCGGCGCCTTCGCCGTTCTCGCGGCCCTTGCCGCGACGGCGGCGGCGGCGCTTGCGCTTGCGGCCGTTCTCATCGGTGGAGGACTGCGCGGCCTGTGCGGCTGCGGCGGGACGCGCCTCTTCCTCTTCCTCGTCGATCTCCTCCTCGATCACGACGTCGTCTTCTTCCGGCTCAGGCTCGAAATGCATGAGCTGTTCGATCTTGACGGGGTTCTCGACGGGCTCGCCGCGGTCGATCGCGAAGTGCTGCGCGCCGACATGGGCATCCGAATCGATGAGGATGGCCACGCCGAAGCGGGTCTCGTAATCGATGATAGTGCCGCGCTTGTGGTTGAGCAGGTAGAGCGCGATGTCCGGCGTGGTGCGCACGGTGATGTCGTGCGTCGTGTTCTTGAGCAGATATTCCTCGATGCCGCGCAGGACATGCAGCGCGACGGAGGACTGCGAGCGGATATGGCCCGTGCCGTTGCAGTGCGGGCAGGTCTGCATGGTCGATTCGAGAACGGACGCGCGGATGCGCTGGCGCGACATTTCCAAGAGGCCGAAATGCGAGATGCGGCCGACCTGGATGCGTGCGCGGTCGTTCTTGAGGTGATCCTTCAGGCGCTTCTCGACGGCGCGGTTGTTGCGCTTCTCCTCCATGTCGATGAAGTCGATGACGACGAGGCCGGCAAGGTCGCGCAGGCGAAGCTGGCGCGCCACTTCCTCGGCGGCTTCCAGGTTCGTCTGGAGCGCGGTCTCCTCGATGGAGTGCTCGCGCGTCGAGCGGCCGGAGTTGACGTCGATGGAGACGAGCGCTTCGGTCTGGTTGATGATGATGTAGCCGCCGGACTTCAGCGTCACCTGCGGCTGGAGCATGCGGTCGAGCTGGGCCTCGATGCCCGAGCGCGAGAAGATCGGATGCATGTCGCGGTAGGGCTGCACGACCTTCGCGTGGCTCGGCATCAGCATCTTCATGAAGGCTTTCGCCTCCTTGTAGCCTTCCTCGCCGGCAACGACGATCTCGCTGATGTCCTTGTTGTAGAGGTCGCGGATCGAGCGCTTGATGAGCGAGCCTTCCTCGTAGACGAGGCAGGGCGCGGTGGAGGCGAGCGTGAGCGTGCGCACGTTCTCCCACAGGCGCATCAGGTATTCGAAGTCGCGCTTGACCTCGACCTTGGTGCGGTTGGCGCCGGCGGTGCGCAGGATGACGCCCATGCCCTGCGGAACCTCGAGGTCGCGGGCGATTTCCTTCAGGCGCTTGCGGTCCTGCAGGTTGGTGATCTTGCGCGAAATGCCGCCGCCGCGCGCCGTGTTCGGCATCAGGACGGAGTAACGGCCGGCGAGCGACAGGTAGGTGGTGAGCGCCGCGCCCTTGTTGCCGCGCTCTTCCTTGGCGACCTGCACGAGCAGGATCTGGCGGCGCTTGATGACTTCCTGGATGCGGTACTGCTTGCGCGGCTTGCGCTGGATGCGGTCCGGAACCTCTTCCATGGCGTCTTCGGCGCCGACGGATTCGATGACTTCCTTCTCTTCGCCGTTGTGGTCGTCGTCATCCTCGTCTTCGTCGCGACGGCGGCGGCCGCGCTTGCGCTCGGCCGGCTCGGAGACCTCGTCCGTGTCGACGGCCATGGCCATCGCGCCGCCGGGCGTCTCGTCGTCGCCGCCTTCGGAAGGTGCGGCGGCCTCTTCGGCGGCCGGGGCCTCTTCCTCGGTCTTTACCTTGGCCTTGCGGGTGCGGCGCGGCTTCTTCGGCTTTTCGGCCGGCGCTTCCTCCGCCAGATCGGCGGCAGCTTCGACGACGTCAGCCTCGGCGACGGTCGCGACCGGGGTTTCCTCGACGGCGGCGGCAGCTTCGGCCTCGGCCGGTGCTTCGCTCTCGTCGGAACGGTCGCCGGCGGTCTCGACATGCTCGATGTCGTCGTCGCGGCGATGTTCCTCGGCTTCCGCCTTCAGGAGCGCCTGACGGTCGGCGAGCGGGATCTGGTAGTAATCCGGGTGGATTTCGGCGAAGGCCAGGAAGCCGTGGCGGTTGCCGCCGTAATCGACGAAGGCCGCCTGGAGCGACGGTTCGACGCGCGTGACCTTGGCAAGGTAGATATTGCCGCGGATCTGCTTCTTGTATTGGGATTCGAAGTCGAATTCTTCTATGCGGTTCCCGCGTACGACGACAACCCGCGTCTCCTCAGCGTGAGACGCATCGATAAGCATTTTCTCTGCCATGTAGATTGAACTCCTCGGCGCAGCCGCGATCCTGGCGGCAAGCTGTTCCCTGAAAGGGAGGAGCCGGGGGAGGAGGGGGATGCGCCGGATAGGTAAGTTCCCGTCGGGTTCCTGCGAGAAGGCAGCGGAAAGAGTAAGGCCGGTGCGCGAACGTCCCGACGCCTGTTACCCTCTGATGAAATCCGCTGCGACAACATGAACGTCCAACGAGAATGCCAGTGCCATAGACCTTTTCGGTCCGATGAAATGCCCTTGGATAAGGACGAGCGGTGGAAATCCACCTTGACTGTTCCGGCCACCGCCGGTTTACGCGATCTAGTCGGCCGGGAAAAAGCGGTGCGACGGCGGATGAAGGCAAGGTTCGGCGCCAAGATCCCGAAGGGGTGGCTGCCTGCTCTCGGCGATTCTATCCCGTCTATTCTTCTTCCCTGATTTTGCTTTTATTGCGGATATGCAACAATGGCAAGGGAAAAGCCGGAAGCGTCATAATCCTGATGGATTTGCCCTTATGGGTGCCCGAGCGCGGGCGGCGGCAAGTTTCGGTCAACCATAGGGGGGCATCTATGGGGCTTGTCCAGCGCCGCATCGCGCGCATTTTCCGCGTTTGAACGGACTGCCATCGCCAATGCAACGCCTTCTGCTCTTCTTTCCGCTTCGCCTTGCCGCAAGCCTCGTCGCCGTCTTCCTCGGCCTGGCGCTCGTCATGCCGGCCGTCGCCGTGTCCGCGCCGCTGCTGGCCTTTTCCGCCCGCGTCGCCGGTGACGACGCACGCACGCGCCTCGTCATCGATTTCGACCGCAAGCCGGAGTTCGAGGTGCATTACGTCGCCAATCCCTACCGGGTGCTGATCGATCTGCCGGAGACCGATTTCGGCATCAAGGCCGAGGAGATGGAGGCGCGCGGCATCATCTCGGATATCCGCTACGGCACCATGGCCGCCGGCCGCTCGCGCATCGTGCTGACGGCCGCGCGGCCCATCGGCGTCGTGCTGGCCGAGGTCCAGGAGGAGAAGGGGGCATCGACCTTCCGCCTCGTCATCGACACGGCGATCGTCACCGACCAGGCTTTCGAAGGGAAGATGAAGACGCAGAGCTGGCAGGAGGCGCCGGCCGGCCGTTCCGCCGCGCTCCTGCCCGGCAGCCGGGCCGGCGGCCCCTTCATCGTCGCCGTCGATGCCGGCCACGGCGGCATCGACAACGGCGCGACCGGCGCCACGAAGACGGAGGAGAAGACCGTCACGCTGGCCCTTGCCCGCCAGCTCGCCGAGGCGCTGAACAAGCTGCCGGACACGCGCGCCTTTCTCACCCGCGACAAGGACGAGTTCCTCTCGCTTTCGCAGCGCGTGCAACTTGCCCGCAACGGCAATGCCAATCTCCTGATCTCCATCCACGCCGATACGGTGCGGCAGAAGGATATTCGCGGGGCGACTATCTATACGATCTCCGACAAGGCTTCCGACAGCCTTGCCGCAAGCCTTGCCGAGCGAGAAAACCTGTCCGACCAGATCGCCGGCATGACCCTTTCCGACGAGCCGCCGGAGGTCGCGGATATCCTGCTCGACCTGACGCGCCGCGAGACCCAGGCCTTTTCGGTCAACCTTGCCCGCAACGTCGTCGATACGTTCAAGGACGAGGTGCTGCTGATCAACAATCCGCACCGCCATGCCGGCTTCCGGGTGCTGACGGCACCGGACGTGCCCTCCATCCTCCTCGAGCTCGGCTTCCTGTCGAACCGGGAGGACGAGAAGCTGCTGATCGATCCCGCCTGGCAGAAGAAGGTTGCCGGCCTTCTCGCCAAGGCGGTCGACGAATACCGCACGACGGTGGTGGCGAACGGCGGCTGACGCCGGCCTTCGCGCTGTGCTGGAAAAGTGACATCGGCCGCCATTGTGTGGGTGGCGAAGCCGGGATGCATGCTGTAAGCCCTATTTTCCTCACATTCCGATCGCTAGACGGGATCGATGGAATGGGGTGACTCGCCCGCACGCGAGGATGCAGCGGCGTCCGCGTGCGACGGTGGAGAGGCCGGGCGGCAGGCCCGTCCGCGACAACGATAAGATACAGGTATCGGTAACCGGCTCATGATCAGACTGATTGGATATTTCTTCGGGATCGGCGCCGTGGCGTTCCTCGGCGTGGCGGCTGCGGCCGCGCTCTATCTCGGAAGTGTCACGAAGGATCTTCCCGATTATGAAGTCCTGAACAGCTACGCGCCGCCGGTGACGACCCGCATGCATGCCGGTAACGGCGCGCTGATGGCCGAATATGCCCACGAGCGCCGGCTCTTCCTGCCGATCCAGGCGATTCCCGACCGGGTGAAGGCCGCCTTCCTCTCCGCCGAGGACAAGAATTTCTACCAGCATCCGGGCGTCGACGTGACGGGCCTCTTCCGCGCCATCCTCGTCAACATCCAGAACATGGGCTCGGGCCGCCGGCCGGTCGGCGCCTCGACGATCACCCAGCAGGTCGCCAAGAACTTCCTGCTCTCCGCCGACCAGACGTTCGACCGCAAGGTGAAGGAGGCGATCCTCTCCTTCCGCATCGAGCAGGCCTATTCCAAGGACCGCATCCTCGAGCTCTACCTCAACGAGATATTCTTCGGCCTCAACTCCTACGGCATCGCCAGCGCCGCGCTCACCTATTTCGACAAGTCCGTGACGGAACTGACGATCGCCGAGACCGCCTACCTCGCCTCGCTGCCGAAGGGCCCGTCGAACTACCATCCCTTCCGCCATCCCGAGGCCGCGCTGAACCGCCGCAACTGGGTGATCGACCGCATGGTCGAGAACGGCTATGTCAGCCAGGCCGACGGCGCGGAAGCCAAGGCGCAGCCGCTCGGCGTGACGCCGCGCCATCGCGGCTCCCATCTCTTCGCCTCGGAATATTTCTCCGAGGAGGTCCGCCGGCAGATCATCGAGCGCTACGGCGACAACGCCCTTTATGAGGGCGGCCTTTCGGTGCGCACCTCGCTCGATCCGCGCGTCCAGGTCGCGGCCCGCAAGGCATTGCAGCACGGCCTCGTCATCTATGACGAGCGCCGCGGCTTCCACGGCCCGATCAAGACCATCGAGACCGGCGGCGACTGGGGCGTGGAACTCGCCAAGGTCGACGGCTTCTCCGACGTGCCGGAATGGAAGCTCGCCGTGGTGCTGGCGGTGGACGAAGGCGGCGCCGATATCGGCCTCCAGCCGCGCAAGGACAGTGCCGGCAAGGTCGTGGACGAACGCGTGACGGGCCGCATCGAGGCCAAGGACATGAGCTGGGCCTTCCGCTCGGCCAAGGGCGACCGCAAGACGACGAAAACGCCGGTCGGCGTGCTCGATGCCGGCGATGTCGTCTATGTCGAGCCGATGGAGGACGGCAAGTCCTACCGCCTGCGCCAGCCGCCGAAGGTGCAGGGCGGCCTCGTCGCCATGGACCCGCATACCGGCCGCGTGCTCGCCATGGTCGGCGGCTTCTCCTATGCGCAGTCCGAGTTCAACCGCGCCACGCAGGCGATGCGCCAGCCGGGTTCCTCCTTCAAGCCCTTCGTCTATGCCGCCGCGCTCGACAACGGCTATACGCCGGCCTCGGTGATCCTCGACGCGCCGTTCGAGATGGTCTCGGGCGGCCAGGTCTGGCGGCCGCAGAACTACGGCGGCGGCTCGTCCGGCCCCTCGACGCTGCGCCTCGGCATCGAGAAGTCGCGCAACCTGATGACCGTCCGCCTTGCCAACGACATGGGCATGAATCTCGTTGCCGAATATGCCGAGCGCTTCGGCATCTACGACAAGATGCTGCCGGTCCTCGCCATGTCGCTCGGCTCGGGCGAGACGACGGTGCTGCGCATGGTCTCGGCCTATGCCGTGCTCGCCAATGGCGGCAAGCAGATCAAGCCCTCGCTGATCGACCGCATCCAGGACCGCTACGGCAAGACGATCTTCCGCCACGAGCAGCGCATCTGCGAGGATTGCAATGCCGGCGACTGGGAGAACCAGGAGGAGCCGGTGCTGGTGGACAACCGCGAGCAGGTGCTCGACCCGATGACCGCCTACCAGATCACCTCGATGATGGAAGGCGTCATCTCGCGCGGCACCGCCGCCGGCAAGGTCAAGCTCGACCGTCCGGTGGCCGGCAAGACCGGCACGACCAACGACGAGAAGGACGCCTGGTTCGTCGGCTATACGCCGGACCTCGTGGCCGGCCTCTATGTCGGCTTCGACAGCCCGGCCCCGCTGGGACGCGGCGCCACCGGCGGCTCGCTCGCCGCGCCGATCTTCAACGAGTTCATGCAGGCCGCCGTCGACGGCACGCCGCAGACGAAGTTCATCGTGCCGGAAGGCATGAAGTTCATCGCCGTCAACCGCAAGACCGGCATGCAGGCCGTCGAGGGCGATCCGGACACGATCATGGAAGCCTTCAAGCCCGGCACCGGCCCGGCCGACGTCTTCTCCGTCATCGGCGGCGACGAATATGCGACGCCCGAGGAAATCCTGAAGAGCTCGCCGCAGGCGAACCAGGCGGTCACGGGCGGCAGCGGCGGCCTGTTCTGATCCACCACCAGCCATGTTGAGGGCGGGCGCGGGGCTTTACATCCGCGCCCGCCCTCTCTATTTCGGGGCCACCGAAACCAAAGCATCGAAGAAACGGACATGCGCGCGGAAATCGAGAACATTGTCGACGAAATCAAGCAGGCCATAAGCCTGCTGAGGAGGCATCTTTGACTGGGATCAGGCGGTAAGACGACTGGACTGGTTGAACAACAAGGCAGAGGACCCGACCCTCTGGAACGATGCCCAGGAAGCCCAGAAGCTGATGCGCGAGCGCCAGCAGCTGGACGAGGGCATCAATGGCGTGAAAGCCATCGAGCAGCAGCTCAGGGACAATGTCGAACTCATCGAAATGGGTGAGGAAGAAGGCGACGAGGCGATCGTCAAGGACGCTGAGGATGCCCTGAAGGCGCTGAGGACCGAGGCTGCGCGCAAGCAGGTCGAAGCCATGCTTTCGGGCGAGGCGGACGGCAACGACACCTATCTCGAAGTGCACTCCGGCGCCGGCGGCACGGAAAGCCAGGACTGGGCCAACATGCTGCTGCGCATGTACACCCGCTGGGCGGAGCGCTCGGGCTACAAGGTGGAGCTTCTGGAAGTCCACGACGGCGAAGAGGCCGGCATCAAGTCCGCGACCATGCTCGTCAAGGGTCACAACGCCTATGGCTGGCTCAAGACGGAATCGGGCGTGCACCGCCTCGTGCGCATCTCGCCCTATGACAGCAATGCGCGCCGCCACACCTCGTTCTCGTCGATCTGGGTCTATCCGGTGGTCGATGAATCGATCAATATCGAGGTCAACGAGAGCGATTGCCGCATCGACACCTACCGTTCCTCGGGCGCCGGCGGCCAGCACGTCAACACGACCGACTCGGCCGTGCGCATCACGCACATCCCGACCGGCATCGTCGTCGCCTGCCAGCAGGAGCGTTCGCAGCACAAGAACCGCGCCAAGGCCTGGGACATGCTGCGCGCCCGCCTCTACGAGGCGGAGCTGAAGAAGCGCGAGGAAGCCGCCAACGCCGAAGCCGCCTCCAAGACGGATATCGGCTGGGGCCACCAGATCCGCTCCTACGTCCTCCAGCCCTACCAGCTGGTCAAGGACCTTCGCACCGGCGTCGAAAGCACGGCCCCCTCGGACGTGCTCGACGGCGAGCTGAACGAGTTCATGGAAGCCGCGCTCGCCCACCGCGTCAACGGCGGCGCCGATGCCGCGGTGGACGACCTGAACTGACGGCCGGCAGCATGGGGAAATGGGAAACGGGCGCTTCGGCGCCCGTTTTCAGTTGGTGGCGCGTTCTATCCTGATCTCGCCGAGTTCGTCGATCAGCACCGTCCAGCTTTCCGGCTCCTCCGCCTTCGGGTCCGTCTTCAGGTAGACGGTGGCGAAGAGGCCGGGCTGCGTGGTGATGCCGGAAGAGTTTTCCGGGCGGATATCCGTCACATAGGGTTTCAGCGCCGAGAACTCCTCCAGCTCGGTGGAGGAGGCGACCTTGGGACCTCCCGCCGTCGATTCGATCTGCTGGAGATGGACTTCGGCCGTGCCGTCCGGCTGGCGCACGGCGATCAGCTTGTAATAGCCGCGCCGCAGGGCGGCCGGCGCCTTCGCCCCGTCATTCTCCGCATCGGCCGGCTCTTCCCAATAGCCGGAGCTCACCACGAAGGTCACCGTTTCCGGCACGGGCGGCTCGTCCGCGGCCCATGCGGGCGCGGCGGTGAGGAGAAGGGCGACGATGCTGGCAAGGAGAGGCCGTTTCATGGCGTAGGGTCCGTCGTTCGTCGGAACGTCAATAATCGAACTGTTCGGCGAGAATCCGGTCGGACCAGGAGTGATCCGGATCGGACAGGATACGGGCGGAAAGATCGGCCGATTCGGCGATGCGCACTGCCGTGACGGACTTGACCTCGGTATTGTCGGCGACCGCGTTGACCGGGCGCTTTTCCGCCTCCAGCACCTCGATCTCCACGGCCACCTTGTTGGGCAGCAGCGCGCCGCGCCAGCGGCGGGGGCGGAAGGCGCTGACGGGGGTGAGCGCCAGAAGCGGCGCCTCCAGCGGCAGGATGGGGCCGTGGGCGGAAAGGTTGTAGGCCGTCGAGCCGGCGGGCGTCGCCAGGAGCAGCCCGTCGCAGATCAGCTCCTCCAGCCGCACGCGCCCGTCGATGCTGACCTTCAGCTTGGCGGCCTGGTAGGACTGGCGGAAGACGTAGACCTCGTTGATGGCGAGCGCCCGGCGCTCCTGGCCGCTCGCATCGCTGGTGATCATTTCCAGCGGCCGGAAGGCATTCTCCACGGCGCCGTCGATGCGCGCCGGCAGGTCCTTCGTGTTGTAGCGGTTCATCAGGAAGCCGACCGAGCCGCGGTTCATGCCGTAGACCGGCTTGCCCGTGCTCATGGTCGTGTGCAGCGTCTGGAGCATGAAGCCGTCGCCGCCGAGCGCGACGATCACGTCCGCCTCCTCGGGGTCGGTGTTGCCGTAGACGGAAATCAGCTCCTCGCGCGCTTCCTGCGCTTCGGCCGCCTGCGAGGCGACGAAGGAGAGGGAGTGGAAGTTACGCGTCATGCCGGGTCCCGCATCCTCGTTCGAACCGCGCCCCTCGGGGCCGGTCTTTGTCGCATGCCTTTACGGCATGCGCACCTGAAAAATGTGACGGGCTGTCGAAGGCGTGCGTTCAGCGGGAACCTTTGCCGGCTTGCGCCTCAAGACCCTTGAGCACCGCCTGGCCGGCGGCTGCGGCCTGCATCGGGTTGGCGAAGGGGCCGTTGACCGGGTAGGTGACGCCGCGAAAGGTGAGGGCGAAGAAATACTGCCCCTTGCGGTCCTTCTCCACCGTGACCTTCGAAACCGGTTTTTCGTTGTCTGCCGCCACGTCCGTTCCTCCGCGCGTTCGCCCGCGGGCCTTGGCCGGATGCGGGACAGGCACCCTGCGGGCGCCGATTGAACCAGGAACGCCTATAGGACAGTCGCGTGCGCACGGCAATGCGCCTTGGGCCGATCGCGTCCCAAGGATTACGGCCGGCGGACGTCCCGTCCGGGGCCGGCTCCGCGGATACCCGCCATGGCGATTGCGGCGATCGCCAGCCGCTCCTCGACCGCGTCGCGTTCGGCGATGAGCGTGCGCAGGGCCTCCAGCGCATCGCCGCCGTGCAGCGCCAGGATTTCGGCCGCCTCGTCGGGGCAGGGCGGCTGCGTGCTGAGCGGCGAGGTCATTGCAGGCGCAGCTCCAGCTGCCGCTTGCTCTTCAGCACATAGAGCGGGCGGGCCGAGGCCGCCGCCTTGCGCTGGAGCTCCAGCCGGTTCTCCATCTGCCGCTCGCGCAGCAGCCGGCAGGCATCCAGGATGGCCTTTCCGCGTTCCAGGGCATCGTTCTGCATCGCTGCACCCTCCGTTTGTTCCCTTTATGTTCTTATTCGGCGGGTGCGTCAAGCGCGGGAGAACGAAAATCGTCGAATGTAAGGCAGTAAAAAAGCACTTCCTTTACGAAAGCGGCGGAAGATGTCCTTCCGGGATGGACACGATGCCGGTCACCGGTCCCGAAGGCATCGTGGTGTCGCCATGGAGTGCAAGGAGGCTCGAAATGGCAGGTCACACGCGCGACGAGAAGGAACACGACCGCATCATCCTGCAGCACGTCCTGCTGACGCTCGCCGGACTGCTCGTCCTCGGCCTGCCGCCGCTTTTCCTGCTGATCTAGGCCCGGGTAGCGCGGCACTCGCCCGCGCAAACAAACAAGAATGGTGCCCCCAGCAAGACTCGAACTCGCGACCCCCTGATTACAAATCAGGTGCTCTACCAACTGAGCTATAAGGGCACTCTCACGAGGGAGTTAGCATATTCTCCGCCTCTGTAAAGCGAAAACGGGCGGCTCAGATGGACCAGGTGCTGTCGGAGGCGGCGCGGGGCACGATCTCCTGGCAGCGCTGCATCGAGCGCGGCAGGTTCTCGGCAAGATGGTCGAGGAGGGCGCGCACGGCCGGCAGCATGCCGTGACGGGAGGTGAAGACGGCGTGCACGGCCGATTCCACGCTCGACCAGTCCGCAAGCACCGGCATCAGCACGCCGTTGCGGAAGCCGCGCTCGACGATCATGTCCGGCAGCAGGCCGAGTCCGATGCCCTCGATGGCCGCCCGCTCCAGCACCGTGAAATCGGAGCAGGACAGGACCGGTGAATGCGAGACGTCGCGCACCTCGCCGGCCTCGTTGTAGAGCGTCCAGATGGCGCGCGGCGCGTTCTCCTGCATGGAAAGGGTCGGCACGCTGCCGATGGTGTCGAAATCGATCGGGCCGTGCCGCTCCAGGAAGCGCGGGCTTGCCGCAAGGTAGCGGCGCGTGCCGCCGAAGCGGCGCACGATGAGCGACTGGTCGGTATCGTAGCTGTCGCGCACGCGCAGCGCCACGTCGATCCGCTCCTCGATGAGGTCGACCGGCCGGCCCGTCGTCAGGATCGACAGGCGCACCAGCGGGTAGCGCTTCATGAAGCCGGGCAGGATGTCGGCCACCATCGGCGCGAAGCCGGGCGGCATCGACATGCGGACCGTTCCCGCCGGTTCCGCCTTGGCGACGGCGACGACGGCCTCGGCCGCACCCACGCCGGAAAGCACCGCCTCGCAACGCTCGTAGAAGGACTGGCCGATATCGGTGACGGCAAGCTTGCGCGTTGAGCGCTCGATCAGCCGCACGCCGAGCTCTTCCTCCAGCGCGGCGATGCGCTTGCTGATCTTCGATTTCGGCACCGAAAGCGCCTTGGCCGCCGCGGTGAAGCCCCTGTGCCGCACCACCGCGGCGTAGAGCGCCAGATCGTTCAGGTCCTGCATGGCCGTCTCCATCGTTCCGGCGATTTATTGTTTCCCAGGTGAAACAGTCAATTGGATTTTTGCCGTCTAATCATGTGATTGTTTTCGCATCATATGGTTTGCACCAAACGAAGCAAAGGTGCTGACCCATGAACGTTCTCCATATCGACTCCGGCATTCTCGGAGATCATTCCGTTTCCCGCCGCCTGACCGCGGCCGTCGCCGCCCAGATCAAGGCCGAGCACGAAGGTGCCGCCGTCACTTATCGCGACCTCGTCGCCAACCCGCTGCCGCACCTTTCCGGCGCCCACCTGATGGCCGCCAATGCGAAGCCGGAGGATGTCGACGTGCAGATCGCCGCCGAGGTCGAGGAAAGCAAGGTAGCGCTCGACGAATTCCTCGCCGCCGATACGATCGTCCTCGGCGTGCCGATGTACAATTTCTCCCTGCCGAGCCAGCTCAAGGCCTGGATCGACCGCATCGCCGTCGCCGGCAAGACGTTCCGCTACACCGCGGAAGGCCCGGAAGGCCTTGCCAAGGGCAAGAAGGTGATCATCGTCTCCACCCGCGGCGGCCATTACAGCGCCGGCCCCGCCGCCGTGATGGATCACCAGGAAAGCTACCTGCGCTCCGTGCTCGGCTTCCTCGGCATCACGGATATCGAGATCGTCCGTGCCGAAGGGCTGAACCTCAGCGCCGATTCGAAGGTCGAGGCCATTTCCGAGGCCGAGCGCGTCATTTCCGACCGTGCCAGCCTGAAGCTCGCCAGCTAACGCTCATTCCCTCAAACGCAAAGGCCCGCCGGTGGAAAGCCGGCGGGCCTTTGCGTTCGTTCGGGGTACTGGATCAGCCGAGAAGATGGCGCTGCGTGGCGTAGAGGGCGATGGCGGCCGCATTCGACACGTTCAGCGACTTGATCGCGCCGGGCATGTCGAGGCGGGCGAGGGCCTTGCAGGTGGCGCGCGTCTTCTGGCGCAGCCCCTTGCCCTCCGAGCCCATGACGAGCGCGATGCGGTTGCCCGCAAGCGTGCCTTCCAGCGGTTCCGGCCCTTCCGAATCGAGGCCGATCGTCAGGAAGCCGAGTCTGTGCAGCTCCTCCAGCGCGTCGGCGAGATTGGTGACCTGGATATAGGGAATGAGCTCCAGCGCGCCGGAGGCGGTTTTCGCCAGCACGCCCGATTCGGTCGGCGAATGGCGCTGCGTGGTGATGACCGCGCCGGCATTGAAGGCGACGGCCGAGCGCATGATGGCGCCGACATTGTGCGGGTCCGTCACCTGGTCGAGCACGAGGAGGAGGGGGCTGTCCTTCAGCGCCTCCAGCCGGCGCACCGGCAGCGGCCGCGTCTCCAGCATCACGCCCTGGTGGATCGCCTCCGGGCCGAGCACCTTGTCGAGGTCGGAGGGAAGCACGGTCTCGACCGGATAGGGCAGGCTGGCAAAATCCGGCAGCTCCAGCCGCTGCGCGGCGTTCTGGCTGACGGACAGCTTGATGATCTTGCGCTCGGGATTGTCGAGCGCCGCGCGCACCGTGTGCAGGCCGTAGAGATAGACCTGGTCGGGGGCGAGCGCCGGCGGCTTCCAGCCTTCCGCCTGCCTGCGGCGGCGGTCGTCCTTCGGCGTCGGGATCTCGCCGCGCTCGCGCTTCTGGTCGCGGTGCGCGCGGCGCAGCTTGGCGTAGTGGGTGTCTTTTGCGGACTTGCCGCCGGTCTCGTCTTTGCTCATGCGGCCTTATAGGCTGAGCGCGGTCGCGGCGCAAACAGCTCCGCCGCCGGACTTGCCGGGGACGACGCCGTTTTTCGCAATTTTTTCCGGGACGTCGTGTTGACAGGACGAATTGTGCCCGTCATATACCGCGCCAGATCGAAGGCGCCGCCGCAAGGAACCGCCCCGGTCGATACTGGTCGCTCGATCCCGACGGAATATGGAGGGATGCCCGAGTGGTTAAAGGGGACGGACTGTAAATCCGTTGGCTCAGCCTACGTTGGTTCAAATCCAACTCCCTCCACCATTCTGTCAGGCGGATCGAGACCCCCGCGGGTATAGCTCAATGGTAGAGCAGCAGCCTTCCAAGCTGAATACGCGGGTTCGATTCCCGCTACCCGCTCCACTTCGTTCCTTCAGAATAAGAATCAGCCCGGCGGCGTAACGTCCTGCCTTGAAAAAGCGATTCGTCGCTACGATCTATCGTTCATCCGGCTGGTTCCAGCCCGTTTCCGGCATGTTTTCCCGTGCATTTAAGGCTTGCGCATTCGTTGCGAAAGCCTTAAACGCCTGCCAAACCGGACGGGCCGGTTAGCCCAACTTTCGTTCAGTAGGAAAAAAGACATGGCAAAAGGTAAGTTTGAGCGCACCAAGCCTCACGTAAACATCGGCACGATCGGCCACGTTGACCATGGCAAGACGTCGACGACCGCCGCGATCACGAAGTATTTCGGCGAGTTCAAGGCGTACGACCAGATCGACGCGGCTCCGGAAGAAAAGGCCCGCGGCATCACCATCTCGACGGCGCACGTCGAATACGAGACGGCCAACCGTCACTATGCGCACGTCGACTGCCCCGGCCACGCCGACTACGTGAAGAACATGATCACGGGTGCCGCCCAGATGGACGGCGCGATCCTGGTCGTTTCGGCTGCCGACGGCCCGATGCCGCAGACGCGCGAACACATCCTGCTGGCCCGTCAGGTCGGCGTTCCGGCGATCGTCGTGTTCCTCAACAAGGTCGACCAGGTCGACGACGCCGAGCTCCTCGAGCTCGTCGAGCTTGAAGTTCGCGAACTGCTGTCGTCCTACGAATTCCCGGGCGACGACATTCCGATCGTCAAGGGCTCGGCTCTGGCCGCTCTCGAAGATTCCAACAAGGAAATCGGCGAAGACGCGATCCGCGCTCTGATGGCCGCCGTCGACGACTACATCCCGACGCCGGAACGTCCGATCGACCAGCCGTTCCTGATGCCGATCGAAGACGTGTTCTCGATCTCGGGCCGCGGCACGGTTGTCACGGGTCGCGTCGAGCGCGGCATCGTCAAGGTCGGTGAGGAAATCGAGATCGTCGGCATCCGTCCGACGACGAAGACGACCTGCACGGGCGTCGAGATGTTCCGCAAGCTTCTGGACCAGGGCCAGGCCGGCGACAACATCGGTGCGCTGCTGCGCGGTGTGAACCGTGACGGCGTTGAGCGTGGCCAGATCCTGTGCAAGCCGGGTTCGGTCAAGCCGCACAAGAAGTTCAAGGCCGAAGCCTACATCCTGACGAAGGAAGAAGGCGGCCGTCATACGCCGTTCTTCACGAACTACCGTCCGCAGTTCTACTTCCGCACGACGGACGTGACGGGCATCGTTACGCTTCCGGAAGGCACGGAAATGGTCATGCCGGGCGACAACGTGACGGTTGACGTGGAGCTGATCGTTCCGATCGCGATGGAAGAAAAGCTGCGCTTCGCCATCCGCGAAGGCGGCCGCACCGTCGGCGCCGGTATCGTCGCTTCGATCGTCGAGTAAGTCTTCGGGTCTTCGGACCGGATGAGAGCCCCGCGGGAGACCGCGGGGCTTTTGCGATTCGGTGCCAGGCATAAGAAGGCGGATTTGCCCCTCACCCTAACCCTCTCCCCGCAAGCGGGGAGAGGGGACTTGCCCCACGAACGCTCGTTGGTTGAGGAAAGCGTTGCGGCATACTCCCTTCGCCCCGCTCGCGGGGAGAAGGTGGCCGGCAGGCCGGATGAGGGGCTTGTGCTCACACCGGGATAGGCGCTGATTTGTTGTAGGAAATGCGCTTTTCGCACTTGCCAAGTCCGCCCGCGCGCCGTAAAGACGCCATGCCTTGCCGGCGCGGACGCTTTGTCCGCGATGCGGCGGGCGAGAAGGGGTATAGCTCAGTTGGTAGAGCGGCGGTCTCCAAAACCGCAGGTCGGGGGTTCGAGCCCCTCTGCCCCTGCCATCTTCGCCGGACAGCGCGGACCACTTGCAGCGACGGTCGGAATGGCGGGACGGTGGAAGCCGTCATAATTCGTTAAAAGTCGGGTTGCCTCTTGTGAAAAAGGGAATCGGGCTTTATGTAGGGCAAAACAGACACGCGGTGCGTGGGGCTGAGAGTTCAGCTTTACGCGCCGTAATGGCGTGGACATTCAATGGCATCGAAAACGAATCCGATTACGTTTCTGAAGCAGGTACGCTCCGAAACGGCGAAAGTGACTTGGCCCTCGCGGCGCGAGACGATGATCTCGACGGTTATGGTTTTCGTCATGGTCTTCCTGACCGCGCTGTTCTTTTTCACGGCGGACCATCTGATGGGCTTCCTTGTTGGCCTCGTCCTCGGCGCTGGCGCCTGATCGGTTGGAGATGAACATGGCTTCGCGTTGGTACATCGTCCACGCCTATTCGAATTTCGAGAAGAAGGTCGCCGAGGATATCGAGAACAAGGCCCGCCAGAAGGGTCTCGATCACCTCTTCGAGAAGATTCTCGTGCCGACCGAGAAGGTCGTCGAGGTGCGTCGCGGCCGCAAGGTCGATTCCGAGCGCAAGTTCTTCCCCGGCTACGTGCTGGTGCGGGCGAACCTGACGGACGAGGCGTATCACCTCATCAAGAATACGCCGAAGGTCACGGGCTTCCTCGGTTCCGACAACAAGCCGGTTCCGATCCCGGACAGCGAAGCCGAGCGGATCCTCTCGCAGGTCCAGGACGGTGTCGATCGTCCGAAGCCGTCGGTTTCCTTCGAGATCGGTGAGCAGGTTCGCGTTTCCGACGGCCCGTTCGCCTCGTTCAACGGCATCGTGCAGGATGTCGACGAGGAGCGTTCGCGTCTCAAGGTGGAAGTGTCGATCTTCGGCCGCGCCACCCCGGTCGAGCTGGAATACGCCCAGGTCGAGAAAATATGATTTCGGCGGCGCTACTGCGCCGCCCGTACGAGGTCCGGTCCTCTCGGAGGGCCGGTGGCGGGAGTTCCCGCCGACCGCGTGGAAGGGAAGGCGGCTATAAGCCGGGCGCCCGTACCGCACCACGCAACCGCAGCCGCCGGTCTTCGGATCGGCATCGAGGGCCGGGTAACCGGCCGCATTCTGAAAGGCAGAGACAATGGCTAAGAAAGTTGCAGGCCAGCTCAAGCTTCAGGTCAAGGCAGGATCGGCAAACCCGTCCCCGCCGATCGGCCCGGCGCTTGGTCAGCGTGGCATTAACATCATGGAATTCTGCAAGTCGTTCAACGCAGCGACGCAGGAAATGGAAAAGGGTATGCCGATCCCGGTCGTCATCACCTATTACCAGGACAAGTCCTTCACCTTCGTGATGAAGCAGCCGCCGGTGACCTACTTCCTCAAGAAGGAAGCCAAGATCACCTCGGGCTCCAAGACCCCGGGCAAGGGCGCGACGGTCGGCAAGCTCACCAAGGCTCAGATCAAGTCGATCGCCGAAGCCAAGATGAAGGATCTCAACGCCGCCGATATCGAAGGCGCAATGGCAATGGTCGAGGGCTCCGCCCGCGCCATGGGCCTGGAAGTGGTAGGTTAAGACCATGGCCAAGATCGCAAAGCGTCTCCAGAAGATCCGTGAAGGCATCGACCCGACCAAGCTGGTCGCCCTTTCGGACGCAATCGCTCTCGTCAAGGAGCGTGCCGTCGCCAAGTTCGACGAAACCGTCGAGATTGCCATGAACCTCGGCGTCGACCCGCGCCATGCGGACCAGATGGTCCGCGGCGTCGTCAACCTGCCGAACGGCACCGGCCGCGACGTTCGCGTCGCCGTCTTCGCCCGTGGCGCCAAGGCTGACGAAGCCAAGGCCGCCGGTGCGGACGTCGTCGGCGCCGAAGACCTCGTCGAGATCGTCCAGGGCGGCAAGATCGATTTCGATCGCTGCATCGCCACCCCGGACATGATGCCGCTCGTCGGCCGCCTCGGTAAGGTTCTCGGCCCGCGCGGCATGATGCCGAACCCGAAGGTCGGCACCGTCACCATGGACGTTGCAGGCGCCGTCAAGGCATCCAAGGGCGGTGCCGTCGAGTTCCGCGTCGAGAAGGCTGGTATCATCCACGCCGGCATCGGCAAGGCTTCCTTCGACGCCAAGGCCCTGGAAGAGAACATCAAGGCTTTCGCCGACGCCGTCGTCAAGGCCAAGCCCACGGGCGCCAAGGGCAACTACGTCAAGCGCGTTGCCATCTCGTCCACGATGGGCCCGGGCGTGAAGATCGACCCGGCGACCGTCGCCTGAATTTTCCGGTCCGGCTTTCCGCCGGACCGCAACACGATTCCCGGCCTCGTCTGGCCGGGAATTTCCGGGGAAACCCGGAACTCCTGTCCGAGATTGCGGGTGGCCCATTTCTCTTGGGATTTTGGCCTTAATCACGTTGCCTGCATGAGACGGGTGAGACCTGGATTTCACTCAGCGTCGGATGACGCGGAATTCGGTTCGAACCTACCTTGCCTGTGTCGCGGCCTTTCGGTCGAGCGCGGGGGGACAGGATCCTCGAGCGTCGCTCGGGATCTTCTTTTTCAAGCGGATCCCTGGCGGCAAAGGCAAACCCGGCAGGCCCCGTGTGAACGCACGGTCCTGTCAACTGGAGATAGGCACAGTGGAAAGAGCGGAAAAACGCGAATTCGTCACGGAGCTGAACGAAGTCTTCAAGGCTTCCGGTTCGGTTGTCGTGGCCCGCTACGCCGGCATCACCGTCGCACAGATGAACGATCTTCGTACGAAGATGCGTGCGGCTGGTGGCACCGTCAAGGTCGCGAAGAACCGCCTGGCCAAAATTGCCCTTCAGGGTACGGAGTCGGAAGGGATGTCTGATCTCTTCCAGGGTCAGACGCTCATTGCATATGCAAATGATCCGATGATCGCTCCGAAGGTAGCCATGGATTTCGCCAAGACCAACGACAAGCTCGTTGTTCTCGGTGGCGCCATGGGTGCGACCACGCTCGACGCAGAAGCAGTCAAGTCGCTTGCGACCCTGCCTTCGCTCGACGAGCTGCGCGCAAAGCTCCTGGGTCTCATTGCAGCCCCGGCAACGCGCGTCGCCACGGTCGTTGCAGCACCGGCAAGCCAGCTTGCCCGCGTGTTCGCAGCCTACGCCAAGAAGGACGAAGCCGCGTAAGGCGGTTTTTCGCTGTAAATCAAACTTACCAGTTCGAACCGAACAAAAGGAAATACGAAAATGGCTGATCTCGCAAAGATCGTTGAAGACCTGTCCGCCCTCACCGTTCTGGAAGCCGCCGAGCTTTCGAAGCTTCTCGAAGAGAAGTGGGGCGTTTCGGCTGCTGCTCCGGTTGCTGTCGCTGCCGTTGGCGGCGGTGCAGCTCCGGCTGCCGCTGAAGAAGAAAAGACCGAGTTCGACGTCATCCTCGTTGACGCTGGCGCCAACAAGATCAACGTCATCAAGGAAGTCCGCGGCATCACCGGCCTCGGCCTCAAGGAAGCCAAGGACCTCGTCGAAGGCGCTCCGAAGGCTGTCAAGGAAGCCGTCTCCAAGGGCGAAGCTGCCGACCTCAAGAAGAAGCTTGAGGACGCCGGCGCCAAGGTCGACGTCAAGTAATACCGGAATGCGGTGGGAGAGGGTTTCGACCCTCTCCCATTGACGATTCCTCCGGACTGATTACCCAAAAGCCGCGAAAACCGGCTTTTGGGTAATGGGTTCTTCAAGAGGATGGTCTTCCGCCAGGCTATAGGGCAATCCGGCCCGTAACCCGGCAGAGAAGACGAGATTGAACCAACCCATTGGTCGACGGGATCGACTGGCCAGCGAACCCCGTCCGTTGCAGGCCCGGATGCTTAATTTGAAGGAGCGACGATGGCTCAGACCCTTTCGTTTAACGGTCGCAGGCGCGTACGCAAGTTTTTTGGAAAAATCCCCGAAGTCGCAGAAATGCCGAACCTCATCGAGGTTCAGAAAGCGTCTTACGATCAGTTCCTGATGGTCGAAGAGCCCGCCGGCGGTCGTCCGGACGAGGGCCTTCAGGCCGTTTTCAAGTCGGTTTTCCCGATCACGGACTTCTCCGGCGCTTCCATGCTCGAATTCGTCTCCTACGAGTTCGAACAGCCGAAGTTCGACGTCGAGGAATGCCGCCAGCGTGACCTGACCTACGCAGCGCCGCTCAAGGTGACGCTGCGCCTCATCGTGTTCGATATCGACGAGGATACGGGCGCCAAGTCCATCAAGGACATCAAGGAACAGAACGTCTACATGGGCGACATGCCGCTCATGACCGACAACGGCACGTTCATCGTCAACGGCACCGAGCGCGTCATCGTCTCCCAGATGCACCGTTCGCCGGGCGTGTTCTTCGACCACGACAAGGGCAAGAGCCATTCCTCCGGCAAGCTGCTCTTCGCCGCCCGCGTCATCCCCTATCGCGGTTCCTGGCTCGACATCGAGTTCGACGCCAAGGACATCGTCCATGCGCGCATCGACCGCCGCCGCAAGATCCCCGTCACCTCGCTCCTCATGGCGCTTGGCATGGACGGCGAAGAGATCCTGTCGACCTTCTACACGAAGTCGCTCTACCAGCGCGACGGCGAAGGCTGGCGCATTCCCTTCAATCCGGACGCGCTGAAAGGCCAGAAGGCCGTTGCGGACATGATCGACGCCGACACGGGCGAAGTCGTCGTGGAGATCGGCAAGAAGCTGACGCCGCGCCTGCTCAAGCAGCTCTCCGAAAAGGGCCTCAAGGCCCTCAAGGCGACCGACGAGGACCTTTACGGCAACTACCTCGCCGAGGACGTCGTCAACTACGGCACGGGTGAGATCTATCTCGAAGCCGGCGACGAAATCGACGAGAAGACCCTGCCGGTCATCCTGTCGGCCGGTTTCGACGAGATCCCGGTCCTCGACATCGACCACATCAATGTCGGCGCCTACATCCGCAACACGCTCGCCGTGGACAAGAACGAGAACCGCCAGGACGCTCTGTTCGACATTTACCGCGTCATGCGTCCGGGCGAGCCGCCGACCATGGATTCGGCCGAAGCCATGTTCAACACGCTGTTCTTCGACCCGGAGCGCTACGACCTCTCCGCCGTCGGCCGCGTGAAGATGAACATGCGCCTCGACCTCGACGTCGCCGACACGGTCCGCACGCTGCGCAAGGACGACATCCTTGCCGTCGTGAAGATGCTGGTCGAGCTGCGCGACGGCAAGGGCGAGATCGACGACATCGACAACCTCGGCAACCGCCGCGTCCGCTCGGTCGGCGAGCTGATGGAGAACCAGTACCGTCTCGGCCTCCTGCGCATGGAGCGCGCGATCAAGGAACGCATGTCCTCGATCGAGATCGACACGGTCATGCCGCAGGACCTGATCAACGCGAAGCCGGCGGCTGCCGCCGTTCGCGAGTTCTTCGGTTCCTCGCAGCTCTCCCAGTTCATGGACCAGGTGAACCCGCTTTCGGAAATCACCCACAAGCGCCGTCTTTCGGCCCTTGGCCCGGGTGGTCTGACGCGCGAGCGCGCCGGCTTCGAAGTCCGCGACGTTCATCCGACGCACTACGGGCGCATTTGCCCGATCGAGACGCCGGAAGGCCCGAACATCGGCCTTATCAACTCGCTCGCGACCTTCGCCCGCGTCAACAAGTACGGCTTCATCGAAAGCCCGTACCGCAAGATCGTCGACGGCAAGGTCACGAACGAGGTGGTCTACCTCTCCGCCATGGAAGAGGCCAAGTACCACGTCGCCCAGGCAAACTCGGTGCTCGAAGGCGACAACTCGTTCGCTGAAGAGTTCGTCGTCTGCCGTCACGCCGGCGAAGTGATGCTCGCACCGCGCGACCAGATCAACCTCATGGACGTTTCGCCGAAGCAGCTCGTTTCGGTCGCGGCCGCGCTCATCCCGTTCCTGGAGAACGACGACGCGAACCGCGCGCTCATGGGCTCGAACATGCAGCGTCAGGCCGTGCCGCTTCTGCGCGCCGAAGCCCCGTTCGTCGGCACCGGCATGGAGCCGGTCGTCGCCCGTGACTCGGGCGCTGCCATCGCGGCCCGCCGCGGCGGCGTCGTCGACCAGGTCGATGCGACCCGTATCGTTATCCGCGCCACCGAAGACCTCGATCCGTCGAAGTCGGGCGTCGATATCTACCGCCTGCAGAAGTTCCAGCGGTCCAACCAGAACACCTGCGTCAACCAGCGCCCGCTGGTCACCGTCGGCGACGTTCTGAACAAGGGCGACATCATCGCGGACGGTCCGTCGACCGACCTCGGCGACCTCGCGCTCGGCCGCAACGCGCTCGTCGCGTTCATGCCGTGGAACGGCTACAACTACGAAGACTCGATCCTGATGTCCGAACGCATCGTCTCCGACGACGTGTTCACGTCCATCCATATCGAGGAATTCGAAGTGATGGCCCGCGACACCAAGCTGGGTCCGGAAGAAATCACGCGCGACATCCCGAACGTCTCGGAAGAAGCGCTGAAGAACCTCGACGAAGCCGGTATCGTCTATATCGGTGCAGAGGTTCAGCCGGGCGACATCCTGGTCGGCAAGATCACCCCGAAGGGCGAAAGCCCGATGACGCCGGAAGAAAAGCTCCTGCGCGCCATCTTCGGTGAAAAGGCCTCCGACGTTCGCGACACCTCCATGCGCATGCCGCCCGGCACCTTCGGCACGGTCGTCGAAGTTCGCGTCTTCAACCGCCACGGCGTGGAGAAGGACGAACGCGCGATGGCGATCGAGCGTGAAGAGATCGAGCGTCTGGCCAAGGACCGTGACGACGAGCAGGCGATCCTCGACCGTAACGTCTACGGCCGCCTGATCGACATGCTGCGCGGTCACGTCGCCGTCGCCGGCCCGAAGGCCTTCAAGAAGGGCACCGAGCTGTCGAACGCCGTCGTCTCCGAATATCCCCGCTCGCAGTGGTGGATGTTCGCCGTCGAGGACGAGAAGGTCCAGGGCGAGATCGAAGCGCTCCGCGGCCAGTACGACGAATCCAAGTCGCGCCTCGAACAGCGCTTCATGGATAAGGTCGAGAAGGTCCAGCGCGGCGACGAGATGCCTCCGGGCGTCATGAAGATGGTCAAGGTCTTCGTCGCCGTGAAGCGCAAGATCCAGCCGGGCGACAAGATGGCCGGCCGTCACGGCAACAAGGGCGTGGTCTCGCGCATCCTGCCGATCGAGGACATGCCGTTCCTCGAAGACGGCACGCATGTCGACATCTGCCTCAACCCGCTGGGCGTGCCTTCGCGCATGAACGTCGGCCAGATCCTCGAGACGCACCTTGCCTGGGCCTGCGCAGGCATGGGCAAGAAGATCGGCGACCTGCTCGACGAGTATCGCAAGACCATGGACATCACCGACCTGAAGCGCGAGCTGACGGAAGTGTACGAGAGCCAGGCCAAGGACGAAGTCGCTCATTTCGACGACGATGCCCTGGTCAAGCTCGCCGAACAGTCCCGCAAGGGCGTGTCCATCGCCACCCCGGTCTTCGACGGTGCGCATGAGCCCGACGTCGCCAGCATGCTCGAACGTGCGGGCCTCAACTCCTCCGGTCAGTCGGTTCTCTACGACGGCCGTACGGGCGAGGCCTTCGACCGCAAGGTCACGGTCGGCTACATGTACATGATCAAGCTGAACCACCTTGTCGACGACAAGATCCACGCACGCTCGATCGGCCCGTACTCGCTCGTTACCCAGCAGCCGCTGGGCGGCAAGGCGCAGTTCGGCGGCCAGCGTTTCGGGGAAATGGAAGTCTGGGCGCTCGAAGCCTACGGCGCCGCCTACACGCTGCAGGAAATGCTGACCGTGAAGTCGGACGACGTGGCCGGCCGCACCAAGGTCTACGAGGCGATCGTGCGCGGCGACGACACGTTCGAGGCGGGCATTCCCGAGAGCTTCAACGTTCTCGTCAAGGAAATGCGCTCGCTCGGCCTGTCGGTCGAACTCGAGAACTCCAAGGTCGACCCGAACGCGGAAGCCGGCCAGCTTCCCGACGCGGCGGAATAAGCCTGATAAGGTGCGCGCCCATGAGGCGCGCACCGTTTCCGCTCCCGCCGGAAGGCGAGGGGCGTCTCATCCGTTTCAGGCAGCCTTGCGGCACCCGGGTATCGCCGCAATTGGCTGCTAAGCAGAGGGCCACTGGCCCACGAAGGAGATAGGCATGAACCAAGAGGTCATGAACCTTTTCAACCCGCAGGTGCCTGCGCAGACGTTCGACTCCATCCGCATCTCGATCGCGTCTCCCGAGAAGATCCTTTCCTGGTCTTACGGTGAGATCAAGAAGCCGGAAACGATCAACTACCGTACGTTCAAGCCGGAACGCGACGGTCTCTTCTGCGCGCGCATCTTTGGTCCCATCAAGGACTACGAGTGCCTGTGCGGCAAGTACAAGCGCATGAAGTACAAGGGCATCATCTGCGAAAAGTGCGGCGTCGAAGTCACGCTGTCGCGCGTTCGCCGCGAGCGCATGGGCCATATCGAGCTCGCCGCGCCCGTCGCCCATATCTGGTTCCTGAAGTCGCTGCCGTCGCGCATCGCCACGCTCCTCGACATGACGCTGAAGGATGTCGAGCGCGTTCTCTATTTCGAGAACTACATCGTGACGGAGCCGGGCCTGACCGCGCTCAAGGAAAACCAGCTTCTTTCCGAAGAAGAGTACATGATCGCCGTCGATGAATATGGTGAAGACCAGTTCACGGCGATGATCGGCGCCGAGGCCATCTACGAGATGCTCGCCTCGATGAACCTCGAGAAGATCGCCGGCGACCTTCGCTCTGATCTGGCCGACACCACGTCGGACCTGAAGCAGAAGAAGCTGATGAAGCGCCTGAAGATCGTCGAGAACTTCATGGAGAGCGGCAACCGTCCGGAATGGATGATCATGAAGGTCGTTCCGGTGATCCCGCCGGACCTGCGCCCGCTCGTCCCGCTGGACGGCGGCCGCTTTGCGACGTCGGACCTCAACGATCTCTATCGCCGCGTCATCAACCGCAACAACCGTCTGAAGCGCCTCATCGAGCTGCGCGCACCGGGCATCATCATCCGCAACGAGAAGCGCATGCTTCAGGAATCGGTTGACGCCCTGTTCGACAACGGCCGCCGCGGCCGCGTCATCACCGGCGCCAACAAGCGCCCGCTGAAGTCGCTGTCCGACATGCTCAAGGGCAAGCAGGGCCGCTTCCGCCAGAACCTGCTCGGCAAGCGCGTCGACTATTCCGGCCGTTCGGTCATCGTGACGGGTCCGGAACTCAAGCTGCACCAGTGCGGCCTGCCGAAGAAGATGGCGCTCGAATTGTTCAAGCCGTTCATCTACGCCCGCCTCGACGCGAAGGGTTTCTCCTCGACCGTCAAGCAGGCCAAGAAGCTGGTCGAGAAGGAAAAGCCGGAAGTCTGGGATATCCTCGACGAGGTCATCCGCGAGCATCCGGTTCTGCTCAACCGCGCGCCGACGCTGCACCGCCTGGGCATCCAGGCCTTCGAACCGATCCTGGTCGAAGGCAAGGCGATCCAGTTGCATCCGCTCGTCTGCACGGCCTTCAACGCCGACTTCGACGGCGACCAGATGGCCGTCCACGTCCCGCTCTCGCTGGAAGCCCAGCTCGAAGCGCGCGTGCTGATGATGTCGACGAACAACATCCTGCATCCGGCGAACGGCGCACCGATCATCGTTCCCTCGCAGGACATGGTTCTCGGCCTCTACTACCTGTCGATCATGAACCAGAACGAGCCGGGCGAAGGCATGGCCTTCTCCGACATGGGCGAACTGCACCATGCGCTCGAAAGCAAGGTCGTGACGCTGCACGCGAAGATCCGCGGCCGCTACAAGTCGGTCGACGGTGAAGGCAAGCCCTACACCAAGATCTTCGAGACGACGCCCGGCCGCATGATCATCGGCGAACTGCTGCCGAAGAACGGCAACATCCCGTTCGACATCTGCAACCAGGAAATGACCAAGAAGAACATCTCCAAGATGATCGACACGGTCTACCGCCATTGCGGCCAGAAGGACACGGTCATCTTCTGCGACCGCATCATGCAGCTCGGCTTCGGCCATGCCTGCCGCGCCGGCATCTCGTTCGGCAAGGACGACATGGTGATCCCGGACACCAAGGCGAAGATCGTCGGCGACACCGAAAATCTCGTCAAGGAATACGAGCAGCAGTACAATGACGGCCTGATCACCCAGGGCGAGAAGTACAACAAGGTCGTCGACGCCTGGGGCAAGGCCACCGAGAAGGTCGCGGAAGAGATGATGGCGCGCATCAAGGCCGTCGAATTCGACCCCGAGACCGGCCGCCAGAAGCCGATGAACTCGATCTACATGATGAGCCATTCGGGCGCCCGCGGTTCTCCGAACCAGATGCGCCAGCTCGGCGGCATGCGCGGCCTCATGGCCAAGCCCTCGGGCGAGATCATCGAGACGCCGATCATCTCGAACTTCAAGGAAGGCCTGACCGTGAACGAGTACTTCAACTCGACGCACGGCGCCCGCAAGGGCCTCGCAGACACCGCCCTGAAGACCGCGAACTCCGGTTACCTGACCCGCCGTCTCGTCGACGTCGCGCAGGATTGCATCGTCACGCATGTCGACTGCGGCACCGACAAGGGCCTCACGATGACGGCGATCGTCGACGCCGGCCAGGTCGTGGCCTCCATCGGCACCCGCGTTCTCGGCCGTACCGCTCTGGACGACATCGATCATCCGGTCACCGGCGCTCGCATCGTCGACGCCGGCAAGATGATCCTCGAAGCCGACGTCGTCGAAATCGAGAAGGCCGGCATCCAGTCGATCCGTATCCGCTCGGCGCTGACCTGCGAGATCCAGACCGGCGTTTGCGGCGTGTGCTACGGCCGCGACCTTGCACGCGGCACGCCCGTCAACATGGGCGAAGCCGTCGGCGTCATCGCGGCGCAGTCGATCGGCGAGCCGGGCACCCAGCTCACCATGCGTACCTTCCACCTTGGCGGCACGGCAACCGTGGTCGACCAGTCGTTCCTGGAAGCCTCGTATGAAGGCACGGTGCAGATCAAGAACCGCAACATGTTGCGCAACTCCGATGGCAACCTCGTCGCGATGGGCCGCAACATGGCGATCACCATCCTCGACGAGCGCGGCGTGGAACGGTCCTCGCAGCGCGTCGCCTACGGCTCGAAGATCTTCGTCGACGACGGCGACAAGGTGAAGCGCGGCCAGCGCCTCGCCGAATGGGACCCCTACACCCGTCCGATGATGACGGAAATGGAAGGCACCGTTCACTTCGAGGACGTGGTCGACGGTATCTCGGTCCTGGAGACGACGGACGAATCCACCGGCATCACTAAGCGCTCGGTCATCGACTGGCGCTCGACGCCGCGCGGCTCCGACCTGAAGCCGGCCATCGTCATCAAGGACAAGAACGGCGCTGTCGCCAAGCTGTCCCGCGGCGGCGAAGCCCGCTTCCTGCTCTCGGTCGACGCGATCCTCTCCGTCGAGCCGGGCCAGAAGGTCTCCCAGGGTGACGTTCTTGCCCGCTCGCCGCTGGAAAGCGCCAAGACCAAGGACATCACCGGCGGTCTGCCGCGCGTTGCCGAACTGTTCGAGGCCCGTCGTCCGAAGGACCACGCCATCATCGCTGAGATCGATGGTACCGTCCGCTTCGGCCGCGACTACAAGAACAAGCGTCGCGTGACGATCGAGCCGGCGGAAGACGGTGTCGAGCCGGTCGAGTACCTGATCCCGAAGGGCAAGCCCTTCCATCTTCAGGACGGCGACTACATCGAGAAGGGCGACTACATCCTCGACGGCAACCCGGCGCCGCACGACATCCTGGCGATCAAGGGCGTGGAAGCGCTTGCTTCCTACCTCGTCAACGAAATCCAGGAAGTCTACCGTCTGCAGGGCGTTGTGATCAACGACAAGCACATCGAGGTGATCGTTCGCCAGATGCTGCAGAAGGTCGAGATCACGGATGCGGGTGACAGCACCTACATCGTCGGCGACAACATCGATCGCATCGAGCTGGAAGACGTCAACGACGCCCTGATCGAGGAAGGCAAGAAGCCGGCTTACGGCGAGCCTGTCCTTCTCGGCATCACCAAGGCCTCGCTGCAGACCCCGTCGTTCATCTCGGCCGCTTCGTTCCAGGAGACCACCAAGGTCCTCACGGAAGCTGCGATCGCCGGCAAGACCGACGGCCTGCAGGGCCTCAAGGAGAACGTCATCGTCGGCCGCCTCATCCCGGCCGGTACGGGCGGCACCATGACGCAGATCCGCCGCATCGCGACGGCGCGCGACGAGATGATCCTCGACGAGCGCCGCAAGTCGACGGGCGCAGGCGTCGCCACCCCGATGCTGGCGGACCTCGCCGGCGGCGAGACGGCTCCGGCCGAATAAGGCTCGAAGGGGAGGGCGGCCCGCCGTCCTCCTCCTTCCATCGAACAAAAAAGCCGCCCGGCGATCCGGGCGGCTTTTTGCATTTGCGGGGAAGGGCCGGTCAGGCGAAGCGGATGATCGCGACTTCCCCTTCGAGGGCGCCCTTGTAGGCCGAAGCGTGCGGCTCGTCCTCGGGCGCGCCGGTGAGCGTGCCGATCTGGTCGAGGTCGGCCTCCAGGAAACCTTCCTCCGACAGCGCGTTCAGCGCCTCGCGCACCGCCGTGTCGTCGTCCGGGGCGCTGAGCATGACATGGATGTCGATGCCTTCGTCGCCCTCGCGCTCATAGGCCTTGCCGATGATGATGAAGACCATCGGGTCGTCGAGTGTCGTGTTGTCGTTGTCGGCATTGGCGGCCATGGCGGCTCCTTTCGGGATCGATATGCTCGTTCTATAAAGGGTAGGGCGGCCGGACCCAAATGCAAAATCGCCGCCACCCGCAAAACCGGCAGGGGAATCGCTTGCTTTGCGCCGCTGCCGATTGATTCTGTTTTCATGCTTTATTAAGAATATCGCTGCTGACGGCTGGTAGCCTGCCGCGGGTGTCGGCACGGCCGCAAAGCCCTGCTTTTCAGGCAGGACAGCCATCCGCGGGCGGGATTCTTTCGCCCCGCCCCTTGACCTTTGACCCTTTAGTCAGTATTCCGCACGCCATCAGAGCCTATGTGAGGCTGGCTGGTTCGGAACGACTCGTTCTGAAGTTCGCCTCAAACAGGGCTCGACGCACGTTGAGAACATGAATGCTGCACGCATGACGCGGTTATATCGCGTCCTCTGCCTAACGAGGTCATCCGTCAAAGGCGGAATGGCCTCTTATTGCGCATGAACACGCGTGTGGCCATGTACTCGCCCGCAAGGGTGACACGTATCCGCCCGCAAGGGTAACGAGACTAGATTTGCAAGGGATGGTTCTATGCCTACCGTAAACCAGTTGATCCGCAAGCCGCGCCAGGCGTCGGTAAAGCGCAACAAGGTTCCTGCTCTGCAGGAAAATCCGCAGAAGCGCGGCGTTTGCACCCGCGTCTACACGACGACCCCGAAGAAGCCGAACTCGGCTCTGCGTAAGGTCGCCAAGATCCGCCTGACCAATGGCTTCGAAGTCATCGGCTACATCCCGGGCGAAGGCCACAACCTGCAGGAACACTCCGTCGTCATGATCCGTGGCGGCCGCGTGAAGGACCTTCCGGGCGTGCGCTACCACATCATCCGCGGCGTTCTCGACACCCAGGGCGTCAAGAACCGCAAGCAGCGCCGCTCCAAGTACGGCGCGAAGCGTCCGAAGTAATACAGTAACCGGCGCCATTTCGCTGGTCGGAACCTTTTGAAGAAAGACGAAAAATATGTCCCGTCGCCATAGAGCAGAAAAGCGCGAGATCAACCCGGACCCGAAGTTCGGCGACCTCGTCGTCACCAAGTTCATGAACGCCATCATGCTTGACGGCAAGAAGTCCGTCGCCGAAACGATCGTTTACGGCGCCTTCGATGTCGTCCAGGGCAAGGCCAAGCAGGATCCGGTGACGGTGTTCCATTCTGCCCTCGACAACGTCGCCCCGCACGTCGAAGTGCGTTCGCGTCGCGTCGGCGGTGCGACCTATCAGGTTCCGGTCGACGTTCGCCCCGAGCGCCGTCAGGCTCTGGCCATCCGCTGGCTGATCGCCGCTGCGCGCAAGCGTAACGAAACGACCATGATCGAGCGCCTTTCCGGCGAACTCATGGACGCGGCGAACAACCGCGGCAGCGCCGTCAAGAAGCGCGAAGACACGCACAAGATGGCTGACGCCAACCGTGCGTTCTCGCATTACCGCTGGTAACCGAAACTAGACGTCTCGAAAGGAGTCCGCTAATGGCTCGCGAATATAAAATCGAAGACTACCGAAATTTCGGTATCATGGCGCATATCGACGCCGGCAAGACGACGACGACCGAACGCATCCTCTACTACACCGGCAAGTCCCACAAGATCGGCGAAGTCCATGACGGCGCCGCCACGATGGACTGGATGGAGCAGGAGCAGGAACGCGGCATCACGATCACGTCGGCCGCCACCACGACCTTCTGGAAGGGCCGTGACGGCAAGACCCGCCGCTTCAACATTATCGACACCCCCGGCCACGTCGACTTCACCATCGAAGTCGAGCGTTCGCTGCGCGTACTCGACGGTGCGATCGCCCTTCTCGACGCCAACGCCGGCGTAGAGCCGCAGACGGAAACCGTCTGGCGCCAGGCCGAGAAGTACAACGTTCCGCGCATGATCTTCTGCAACAAGATGGACAAGACGGGCGCTGACTTCTACCGCTCGGTGTCCATGATCAAGTCGCGCCTCGGCGCCACCGCCGTCGTCATGCAGCTGCCGATCGGCGCTGAAAGCGACTTCAAGGGCGTCGTCGACCTGATCGAGATGAACGCCCTCGTCTGGCGCGACGAATCGCTCGGCGCCCAGTGGGACGTCGTCGAGATTCCGGAAGACATGAAGGAAAAGGCCGAGGAATACCGCGAGAAGCTCATCGAAACCGTCGTCGAAATCGACGAAGCCGCGATGGAAGCCTATCTCGAGGGCAACTACCCGGACAACGACAAGATCCGCGAACTCGTTCGCCGCGGCACCATCGAGGTGAAGTTCCACCCGATGTTCTGCGGTACCGCGTTCAAGAACAAGGGCGTCCAGCCGCTCCTCGACGCCGTCGTCGACTACCTGCCGTCCCCGGCGGATATCCCGGCGATCAAGGGCATCGACGTGAAGACGGAAGCCGAGATCGAGCGTCATGCCGACGACAGCGAGCCGCTCTCCATGCTCGCCTTCAAGATCATGAACGACCCCTTCGTCGGTTCGCTCACCTTCGCCCGCATCTATTCCGGCAAGCTCGAAAAGGGCACGTCGGTCATGAACACGGTCAAGGAAAAGCGCGAGCGCGTCGGCCGCATGCTGCAGATGCACTCCAACTCGCGTGAAGACATCGAAGAAGCCTTCGCGGGCGACATCGTTGCTCTGGCCGGCCTCAAGGACACGACCACGGGCGACACGCTTTGCGATCCGCTGAAGCCGGTCATCCTCGAGCGCATGGAATTCCCCGAGCCGGTCATCCAGATCGCCATCGAGCCGAAGACGAAGAACGACCAGGAGAAGATGGGCCTCGCGCTCAACCGTCTCGCTGCCGAAGACCCGTCCTTCCGCGTCAAGACCGACGAGGAATCCGGCCAGACGATCATCGCGGGCATGGGTGAACTTCACCTCGACATCATCGTCGACCGCATGCGTCGCGAGTTCAAGGTCGAAGCCAATGTCGGCGCCCCGCAGGTCGCCTACCGCGAGACGATCACGCGCAAGACCGAGAAGGACTACACGCACAAGAAGCAGACCGGTGGTACCGGCCAGTTCGCCCGCGTGAAGCTCGTGTTCGAACCGAACCCGGACGGCGAAGATTTCGTCTTCGAATCCAAGATCGTCGGCGGTGCTGTTCCGAAGGAATACATCCCCGGCGTCCAGAAGGGCATCGAAAGCGTCCTGTCCTCGGGTCCGCTCGCAGGCTTCCCGATGCTCGGCGTCAAGGCGACGCTCATCGACGGCGCCTTCCACGATGTCGACTCCTCGGTCCTCGCCTTCGAAATCGCATCGCGCGCCTGCTTCCGTGAAGCCTCCCGCGAAGCCGGCGCCCAGCTGCTGGAACCGATGATGAAGGTCGAAGTCGTGACGCCTGAGGACTATGTCGGCGACGTCATCGGCGACCTGAACTCCCGTCGTGGCCAGATCCAGGGCCAGGAATCGCGCGGCGTCGCCGTGGTGATCTCCGCCAACGTGCCGCTGGCGAACATGTTCAAGTACGTCGACAACCTGCGCTCCATGTCGCAGGGCCGCGCCCAGTACTCGATGGTCTTCGACCATTACGCGCCGGTTCCGTCGAACGTCGCACAGGAAATCCAGGCAAAGTACTCCGGTCAGAAGTGACCGGGGTGCACCCCAACCCATTTTGAATGAATTCCCCTCGCAGGGATCAGGAACGGAGAGCCGGAAATGGCAAAAGGTAAGTTTGAGCGCACCAAGCCTCACGTAAACATCGGCACGATCGGCCACGTTGACCATGGCAAGACGTCGACGACTGCCGCGATCACGAAGTATTTCGGCGAGTTCAAGGCGTACGACCAGATCGACGCGGCTCCGGAAGAAAAGGCCCGCGGCATCACCATCTCGACGGCGCACGTCGAATACGAGACGGCCAACCGTCACTATGCGCACGTCGACTGCCCCGGCCACGCCGACTACGTGAAGAACATGATCACGGGTGCCGCCCAGATGGACGGCGCGATCCTGGTCGTTTCGGCTGCCGACGGCCCGATGCCGCAGACGCGCGAACACATCCTGCTGGCCCGTCAGGTCGGCGTTCCGGCGATCGTCGTGTTCCTCAACAAGGTCGACCAGGTCGACGACGCCGAGCTCCTCGAGCTCGTCGAGCTTGAAGTTCGCGAACTGCTGTCGTCCTACGAATTCCCGGGCGACGACATTCCGATCGTCAAGGGCTCGGCTCTGGCCGCTCTCGAAGATTCCAACAAGGAAATCGGCGAAGACGCGATCCGCGCTCTGATGGCCGCCGTCGACGACTACATCCCGACGCCGGAACGTCCGATCGACCAGCCGTTCCTGATGCCGATCGAAGACGTGTTCTCGATCTCGGGCCGCGGCACGGTTGTCACGGGTCGCGTCGAGCGCGGCATCGTCAAGGTCGGTGAGGAAATCGAGATCGTCGGCATCCGTCCGACGACGAAGACGACCTGCACGGGCGTCGAGATGTTCCGCAAGCTTCTGGACCAGGGCCAGGCCGGCGACAACATCGGTGCGCTGCTGCGCGGTGTGAACCGTGACGGCGTTGAGCGTGGCCAGATCCTGTGCAAGCCGGGTTCGGTCAAGCCGCACAAGAAGTTCAAGGCCGAAGCCTACATCCTGACGAAGGAAGAAGGCGGCCGTCATACGCCGTTCTTCACGAACTACCGTCCGCAGTTCTACTTCCGCACGACGGACGTGACGGGCATCGTTACGCTTCCGGAAGGCACGGAAATGGTCATGCCGGGCGACAACGTGACGGTTGACGTTGAGCTGATCGTTCCGATCGCGATGGAAGAAAAGCTGCGCTTCGCCATCCGCGAAGGCGGCCGCACTGTCGGCGCCGGCATCGTCGCTTCGATCGTCGAGTAAGGCTTTCAGGCCACAAGGCCGCTGAAATAGGAAGGGCAGGGGCTAACCCTGCCCCTCCGGTCTTTGAAAATTAAGCGGACTGGCCTTTCGGCAATTGTGTTTTCGTGTGCGTTCCGTTATGGGAACCGCCAGAATCAAAAACGCGCATTTCCCAAGAGAATCGCGCGAATAACGAACTAAGGAAAAGTCGTATGAACGGCCAGAACATCCGCATCCGCCTCAAGGCGTTTGACCACCGGATCCTCGATGCCTCCACGCGTGAAATCGTGTCGACGGCCAAGCGCACCGGCGCAAGCGTCCGCGGTCCCGTTCCGCTCCCGACCCGTATTGAAAAGTTCACCGTCAACCGTTCGCCCCACGTGGACAAGAAGAGCCGTGAACAGTTCGAGATGCGCACCCACAAGCGCCTGCTCGACATCGTAGATCCGACGCCGCAGACGGTCGATGCTCTCATGAAGCTCGACCTTGCGGCCGGTGTGGACGTAGAGATCAAGCTCTAAGTCCTGGCGCAAGCCGAATAACAAGGAAGGTACGTGGCGAAAGCCGACGTCTTCTAAAAACGGGAAACCCGATGGCCGCAGGGCCGGAGCGGAATCCTTAAACCAAGAGGCATGACGGGACGTCACGATCCCGCCAGGACTTCTAAGAGGATTGAACCATGCGTTCAGGTGTGATTGCACAGAAAGTAGGGATGACTCGCGTCTACAACGACGCCGGTGAGCACATCCCGGTAACAGTACTGCGACTGGACAACGTCCAGGTCGTTGCCCAGCGCACGCAGGAGAAGAACGGCTACACGGCCGTCCAGCTCGGCGCTGGCTCTTCCAAGGTGAAGAACACGGCAAAGGCGCTGCGCGGCCAGTTCGCCGCCGCAAGCGTCGAGCCGAAGGCCAAGCTCGTCGAATTCCGCGTTTCGGAAGACAACCTCATCGAGATCGGCGCGGAACTGACCGCCAGCCATTTCGTCGCAGGCCAGCTCGTCGACGTTACCGGCACCACGATCGGTAAGGGCTTCGCCGGTGCCATGAAGCGCCACAATTTCGGCGGTCTTCGTGCAACGCACGGCGTTTCCGTCTCGCACCGCTCGCACGGTTCGACGGGTAACAACCAGGACCCGGGCAAGGTCTGGAAGGGCAAGCGCATGGCTGGCCACATGGGCCAGACGCGCGTGACCACCCAGAACCTCGAAGTCGTCTCCACCGACGAAGAACGCGGTCTCATCCTCGTCAAGGGCGCAGTCCCCGGCTCCAAGGGCGCCTGGATCGTCGTTCGTGACGCCGTCAAGTCCGGCACCCCGTCCGACGCTCCGCGTCCGGCCGCCGTGCGCGCCGCAGCCAAGTAAGGGAACCTGATCATGGATCTCAAAGTCACGACCCTCGAGGGGAAGGACGCCGGCAAGGTCTCCCTCTCCGACGCGATCTTCGGCCTCGAGCCGCGCGAAGACATCATTGCCCGCGTCGTCCGCTGGCAGCTCGCCAAGAAGCAGCAGGGCACGCACCAGTCGCTGACCCGCGGCGAAGTCGCCCGCACCGGCGCCAAGATGTACAAGCAGAAGGGTACGGGCCGCGCCCGTCACCATTCGGCTCGCGCTCCGCAGTTCCGCGGCGGTGCCAAGGCACACGGCCCGGTTTCCCGCAGCCACGCCCACGACCTGCCCAAGCAGGTTCGCGCGCTCGGCCTGCGCCACGCCCTCTCGGCCAAGCTCAAGGCTGACGACGTCATCATCGTCGACGACCTCGTCGCCAAGGAAGCAAAGACGAAGGCTCTGGCCGGCGCATTCGCTTCGCTGGGCCTCACCAACGCGCTCTTCATCGGCGGCGCAGAACTTGACGGCAACTTCAAGCTCGCAGCCCGCAACATCCCGAACGTGGATGTTCTTCCGATCCAGGGCATCAATGTTTACGACATCCTGCGCCGCGGCAAGCTCGTGCTCTCCAAGGCTGCTGTAGAAGCCCTCGAGGAGCGGTTCAAATGACGGATCTTCGCCACTACGATGTGATCGTATCTCCTTCGATCACCGAAAAGTCGACGCTGGTATCCGAGCATAACCAGGTCGTCTTCAACGTTGCCAAGCGCGCTTCCAAGCCTGAAATCAAGGCTGCAGTCGAAGCACTCTTCGGCGTCAAGGTCACGGCCGTGAACACGCTCGTCCGCAAGGGCAAGATCAAGCGTTTCCGCGGCTTCTCCGGCCGGCAGGGAGATGTCAAGAAGGCTGTCGTCACGCTCGCTGACGGCCAGTCCATCGACGTCTCCACCGGGCTCTGATCGGGCAGTCGGCTAAAGAGGAAACAGAAAAATGGCATTGAAACACTTCAATCCGACCACTCCGAGCCAGCGCCAGCTGGTCATCGTCGACCGGTCGGGCCTCTACAAGGGCAAGCCCGTCAAGGCTCTGACCGAGGGGCTCTCCAAGAGCGGTGGCCGTAACAACCTCGGTCGCATCACCGCCCGCTTCATCGGCGGCGGTCACAAGCGCACCTACCGTCTCATCGACTTCAAGCGTCGCAAGTTCGACGTCGAGGGCACGGTCGAGCGTCTGGAATACGACCCGAACCGCACGGCGTTCATCGCGCTCGTCAGCTATGCCGACGGCGAACAGGCCTATATCCTCGCTCCGCAGCGCCTGGCTGCCGGCGACAAGGTCATCGCTTCGGACAAGGCCGTCGACGTCAAGCCCGGCAACACCATGCCGCTGCAGTACATCCCGGTCGGCTCGATCGTCCACAACGTCGAGATGAAGCCGGGCAAGGGCGGCCAGATCGCCCGCTCCGCCGGCACCTTCGTCCAGCTGGTCGGCCGCGACCAGGGCATGGCGATCCTTCGCCTGAACTCCGGCGAACAGCGTCTGGTTCACTCGTCCTGCCTCGCAACGGTCGGCGCCGTCTCCAACCCGGATCACGGCAACATCAACGACGGCAAGGCCGGTCGCACGCGCTGGCGCGGCAAGACCCCGCACAACCGCGGCGTCGTCATGAACCCGGTCGACCACCCGCACGGCGGTGGTGAAGGCCGCACCTCCGGTGGCCGTCATCCGGTCTCCCCGTGGGGCAAGCCGACCAAGGGCAAGCGTACCCGTTCGAACAAGTCCACGGACAAGTTCATCATGCGCTCGCGCCACTTGAAGAAGAAGTAAGAGAGGTAGTCAGGAATGGCTCGTTCAGTATGGAAAGGCCCGTTTGTTGACGGCTATCTTCTCAAGAAGGCTGAGAAGGTTCGTGAAGGCGGTCGCAGCGAAGTAATCAAGATCTGGAGCCGTCGCTCCACGATCCTGCCGCAGTTCGTAGGTCTCACCTTCGGCGTCTACAACGGCAGCAAGCACATCCCGGTGGCCGTCAACGAAGACATGGTCGGCCACAAGTTTGGTGAATTCGCTCCCACCCGGACCTATTACGGTCACGGTGCGGACAAGAAGGCGAAGAGGAAGTAACGATGGGCAAGGCTAAAGCCGAACGCCGGCTGAAGGACAACGAGGCGCAGGCCATCGCGCGCACGATCCGCGTCAGCCCCCAGAAGCTCAACCTGCTTGCTGCGCTCATCCGCGGCAAGAAGGTCGACCGCGCTCTCGCCGAGCTTGAATTCTCGCGCAAGCGTAGCGCCGAGACCGTCAAGAAGACGCTTGAATCCGCGATCGCCAACGCAGAAAACAACCACGACCTCGACGTCGACTCGCTGATCGTCGCTGAGGCCTATGTCGGCAAGTCGATCGTCATGAAGCGTTTCCACGCTCGTGGCCGCGGCCGCGCATCGCGGATCGAGAAGCCCTTCTCGCATCTGACGATCGTTGTCCGTGAAGTCGAAGCCAAAGGGGAGGCCGCATAATGGGCCAGAAGATTAATCCGATCGGTTTCCGCCTCGGCATCAACCGTACCTGGGACAGCCGTTGGTTCGCCGACAATGCCGAATACGGCAAGCTGCTCCACGAAGACCTGAAGATCCGCAAGTTCGTCATGGACGAGCTGAAGCAGGCCGGCATCTCCAAGGTCGTCATCGAGCGTCCGCACAAGAAGTGCCGCGTCACGATCCACTCGGCTCGCCCGGGTCTGATCATCGGCAAGAAGGGCGCGGACATCGAGAAGCTCCGCAAGAAGCTTTCCGAGATGACGAATTCGGAAACGCACCTCAACATCGTCGAAGTGCGCAAGCCCGAGGTCGACGCAACGCTCGTTGCCCAGTCGATCGCCCAGCAGCTCGAGCGCCGCGTGGCTTTCCGCCGTGCGATGAAGCGTGCCGTTCAGTCGGCCATGCGTCTCGGCGCCGAAGGCATCAAGATCACCTGCGCCGGCCGTCTCGGCGGCGCGGAAATCGCCCGTACGGAATGGTATCGCGAAGGCCGCGTTCCGCTCCACACGCTGCGCGCGGACATCGACTACGGTACGGCTGAAGCCGAAACCGCATTCGGCATCTGCGGCATCAAGGTCTGGATCTTCAAGGGTGAAATCCTTGAGCATGACCCGATGGCCTCGGAGCGTCGCGCCAGCGAGAGCGACAGCCAGGGCCCCGCAAGCCGCGATCGCGATCGTGGCGATCGTCGTCGTGAAAACGCGTAACAGTCGCGTTTGGCAGCCAATATCGGAGAAGTAAAAAAATGTTGCAGCCAAAGCGTACCAAGTACCGCAAGCAGTTCAAGGGCCGCATCAAGGGCGTCGCCAAGGGCGGCTCCGAGCTCGCTTTCGGCGAGTTCGGCTTGAAGGCTCAGGAACCGAACCGCGTCAATGCGCGTGAGATCGAAGCGGCCCGCCGCGCGATCACCCGCCATATGAAGCGTGCCGGCCGTGTGTGGATCCGCGTGTTCCCCGACGTCCCGGTCACCGCAAAGCCCACCGAAGTCCGCATGGGTAAGGGTAAGGGCTCCGTCGAATACTGGGCGGCCAAGGTCAAGCCCGGCCGCATGATGTTCGAGATCGACGGCGTTTCCGAGGAAATTGCGCGTGAAGCGCTTCGCCTCGGCTCGGCCAAGCTCTCGGTCAAGACGCGCTTCGTACAGCGCATTGCAGAGTAAGGAGCGAGCGCCATGAAAGCCGCAGACGTCAAGGCGCTGAGCGCCGATCAGCTAAACGAGGAGCTTGCCAAGCTGAAGAAGGAGCAGTTCAACCTGCGCTTCCAGAAGGCCACCGGCCAGCTCGAGAAGACCTCGCGTATCAACGAAGTCCGCAAGGACATCGCGCGCGTCAAGACCATTGCCCGCCAGAAGGCGGCAGAAGCCAAGGCCTAAGGACCAGAAAAAGATGCCGAAACGCATTCTGCAGGGCACTGTTGTCAGCGACAAGAACGACAAGACCGTCGTTGTTCGCGTCGAGCGCCGCTTTGCCCACCCGCTGCTTCAGAAGACCGTTCGCCGGTCGAAGAAGTACAAGGCGCATGACGAAACCAACCAGTACAAGGTCGGCGACGTCGTTTCCATCCAGGAATGCGCCCCGATTTCCAAGGACAAGCGCTGGACCGTCGTATCGGCCCAGGCTTAAATCATCGGATTTCGCGCCGGGCCCTTGCGTCTGGCGCGAAAATCTGTATGAAGCAGCGCAAGGACGCTCGGAATCGCGAGCGTTCTTTTGCTTTGAGCGCAGGGAAGGTCCGTCGGCTCGCCGAAGTGGAAACCACCTTGGCAACACACCATCCCGCGCGAAAACATGAATTTCCATAAGCTGGAACAGGGGGCCCCTCCTTAATCAAGAGAGGCCCAACCGGTCCGGTAAAACAAGAAGGCGACCTGACATGATTCAGATGCAGACTAACCTCGACGTCGCGGATAATTCCGGCGCACGTCGTGTCATGTGCATCAAGGTGCTGGGCGGCTCCAAGCGCAAGTACGCTTCGGTCGGCGACGTTATCGTCGTGTCGATCAAGGAAGCCATCCCGCGCGGCCGCGTGAAGAAGGGTGATGTGATGAAGGCGGTCGTCGTGCGCACGGCCAAGGACATCCGCCGCCCCGACGGCAGCGTCATCCGTTTCGACAGCAACGCCGCTGTCCTGATCGACAACAAGAAAGAGCCGATCGGCACCCGTATCTTCGGACCGGTTCCGCGCGAACTTCGCGCCAAGAACCACATGAAGATCATCTCGCTGGCTCCCGAAGTACTCTAAGGAGCGATGGCTATGCAGAAGATCCGTAAAGGCGACAAGGTCGTCGTACTCACCGGCAAGGACAAGGGCCGCACCGGCGAGGTCGTTCAGGTCATGCCGAAGGAAGACCGTGCGGTCGTCAAGGGTATCAACCTGGTGAAGCGTCACCAGCGCCAGACCCAGACCCAGGAAGCCGGCATCATCACCAAGGAAGCTCCGATCCACCTGTCGAACATCGCGATCGCCGACCCCCAGGACGGCAAGCCGACCCGCATCGGCTTCAAGGTCGAAGGCGACAAGAAGGTTCGTGTAGCAAAGCGTTCGGGAGTGTCGATCGATGGCTGACACCAAGTATGAGCCCCGGCTCAAGAAGGAATATGTCGAGCGCATCCGCGCGGCGCTGAGGGAGCAGTTCTCCTACGCCAACGAGATGCAGATCCCGAAGCTCGACAAGATCGTCATCAACATGGGCGTGGGCGAAGCCACGGGCGACTCCAAGAAGCCGACCGTTGCCGCAGCCGACCTCGCGGCGATCGCCGGCCAGAAGCCGGTCATCACGCGCGCCCGCAACTCCATCGCGGGCTTCAAGGTCCGTGAAGGCATGCCGATCGGCGCCAAGGTCACCCTTCGCGGCGCGCGCATGTACGAATTTCTGGATCGCCTCGTGAACATCGCGCTGCCCCGTGTACGCGACTTCCGTGGTCTGAACCCGAAGTCCTTCGATGGCCGTGGCAACTTCGCCATGGGTATCAAGGAGCACATTGTGTTCCCTGAGATCAACTACGACAAGGTTGATCAGATGTGGGGCATGGACATCATCGTTTGCACGACGGCACCGACGGACGACGAAGCGCGGGCTCTTCTGAAAGAGTTCAACTTCCCGTTCCGCGCCTGACCGTAACGACAAGCGTAAAGAAGGATAACTGTTATGGCTAAAACCAGCGCAGTCGAGAAGAATAACCGTCGCCGCAAACTGGTCGCCAGCCAGGCTGCCAAGCGCGCCGCCCTCAAGGCGATCATCCAGAACCAGGCTCTGCCGATCGAGGAGCGCTTCAAGGCGACCCTGAAGCTTGCCGAAATGCCCCGCAACGGCTCCAAGACCCGCATTCGCAACCGTTGCGAAGTCACGGGCCGTCCGCGCGCATTCTATCGCAAACTCAAGATGTCGCGTATTGCGCTTCGCGAACTGGGCAATCTCGGCAAGGTGCCGGGCATCGTCAAGTCGAGCTGGTAAGGAGACGGGTACATGGCAATGACTGATCCCCTGGGCGATATGCTCACCCGTATCCGCAACGGCGCCGCTCGCCGCAAGTCCAGCGTTTCCACGCCGGCTTCCAAGCTGCGTGCACGCGTTCTGGATGTCCTTCAGGCTGAAGGCTATATCCGCGGATATTCGGAAGTCGAATTCGGCAACGGCAAGGCCGAGCTGAACATCGAACTCAAGTACTATGAAGGCGCATCGGTGATCCGCAAGATCGCCCGCGTCTCCAAGCCGGGCCGCCGGGTCTATGTCTCGGTAAAGTCCATTCCGCAGGTCGCGAACGGCCTCGGCATCACCATCCTTTCGACCCCGAAGGGCGTGATGGCCGATCACCAGGCACGCGAACAGAACGTTGGTGGCGAGATTCTTTGCTCGGTCTTCTAAGGCTGGGCAAGGATCTCCATAACGAACAGACAGGATAAAACAATGTCTCGTATCGGTAAGAAGCCCGTTCCGGTTCCCGCTGGTGTCACCGCGACCATCGATGGTCAGAAGGTCACCGCGAAGGGCCCGAAGGGCGAACTGTTCTTCGTCGCGAACGACGAAGTTTCGGTGAAGCTCGAAGACAACGCCGTTGTCGTCCAGCCGGTCAGCGACTCGAAGGACGCTCGTTCCAAGTGGGGCATGTCCCGCACGATGGTCGAGAACATCTTCAAGGGCGTCAAGGACGGTTACGAGCGCAAGCTCGAAATCAACGGCGTCGGCTACCGTGCCTCCATGCAGGGCAAGAACCTGCAGCTCGCGCTCGGCTTCAGCCACGACGTCGTCTACCAGACGCCGGAAGGCATCACCATCGCTGTTCCCAAGCCGACGGAAATCGTCGTCACGGGCATCAACAAGCAGCAGGTCGGCCAGGTCGCAGCGGAAATCCGCGAATATCGTGGCCCCGAGCCCTACAAGGGCAAGGGCGTCAAGTATGCCGAAGAGCGGATCGTCCGCAAAGAAGGCAAGAAGAAGTAAGGATCACGCGAAATGGCTAGCAGGAAAGAAGCTCTCCAGCGCCGCGCCAACCGCGTGCGCCGTTCCATCAAGGCGGTCGCAGGCGACCGTCCGCGCCTGTCGGTTCATCGCTCGTCGAAGAACATCTACGTACAGGTCATCGACGACGTTGCCGGCAAGACCCTTGCCGCCGCGTCGACGCTCGACACCGATCTGCGCTCGTCCCTGAAGACGGGTGCCGACACGGCAGCAGCCGCTGCCGTCGGCAAGCTCATCGCAGAGCGTGCCGTCAAGGCCGGTGTCAAGGAGGTCGTTTTCGACCGTGGCGCCTTCATCTATCACGGCCGCATCAAGGCTCTCGCCGAAGCTGCCCGTGAAGGTGGTCTGAACTTCTGATCGATCGGCCGGGCGCCTCGGCGCCCGCCGACCGGTTCAGCAGGGTATCGGTCGCTTCCATTCGCCTTGAATGGAGGCGACATCGTCAATCTGCCGATTGCACCCGGAAAAGAAAAAGGAAAAGGACAATGGCACAGGAAAAGCGCGGTCGCGATGACCGCCAGAACCGCGAAGAGCGCGACAGCGAGTTTGTCGACAAGCTCGTCGCGATCAACCGCGTCGCGAAGGTCGTCAAGGGCGGCCGTCGTTTCGGTTTTGCAGCTCTCGTCGTCGTCGGCGACCAGAAGGGCCGCGTCGGCTTCGGCCACGGCAAGGCTCGTGAAGTTCCGGAAGCCATCCGGAAGGCCACCGAAGCCGCCAAGCGCGACCTCATCTTCGTTCCGCTGCGCTCGGGCCGCACGCTGCACCACGACGTGCACGGCCGCCACGGCGCCGGCAAGGTCCTGCTTCGCTCGGCCAAGCCCGGTACGGGTATCATCGCCGGCGGTCCGATGCGCGCCGTCTTCGAAACGCTCGGCGTTCATGACGTCGTCGCCAAGTCGACCGGCTCCTCGAACCCGTACAACATGATCCGTGCGACGTTCGACGCCCTCAAGAGCCAGATGCACCCGAAGGACATCGCAGCTCAGCGCGGCATGAAGTACGCCACGCTGCAGGCCCGTCGTCAGTCGGCCGGCGTTGCCGCCGAAGAATAAGGAGCACTGATCCATGGCTAAGAAGGAAACCGCCAAGAAGACGGTGACTGTCGAGCAGATCGGCAGCCCCATCCGCCGTCCGGCCATCCAGCGTCAGACGCTGATCGGCCTGGGCCTCAACAAGATGCACCGGGTTCGCACGCTGGAAGACACCCCGTCTGTCCGCGGCATGATCCGGGCCGTCCAGCACCTCGTCCGCGTCGTCGACGGGAAGTGAGGGAGACAAGATCATGAAGCTCAATGAAATCAAGGACAACGAAGGCTCCACCAAGAACCGTAAGCGCGTAGGCCGCGGTATCGGTTCGGGCTCCGGCAAGACCGGCGGCCGCGGTGTCAAGGGCCAGAAGGCGCGTTCGGGCGTTGCCATCAACGGCTTCGAAGGCGGCCAGATGCCCATCTACCGCCGTCTGCCGAAGCGCGGCTTCACCAACATCTTCGCGTCCGACTTCGTCATCGTTTCCCTGGACCGCGTCCAGAAGGCGATCGATGCCGGCAAGCTCGATGCCAAGGCGACCGTCGATGCCGCAGCCCTCAAGGCCGCCGGCGTCATCCGCCGCGAAAAGGATGGCGTGCGCATCCTCGCCGATGGCGAGCTGAAGGCCAAGGTGGCCTTCGAAGTCGCCGGCGCCTCCAAGCCGGCGATCGAGAGGATCGAGAAGGCCGGCGGTTCGGTCAAGCTGCTCCTGGCAGCAGCGGAAGCCGCCGAATAATTCGACGAATAATCGCCCGGTGTGCTTCACACCGGGCGATTTTGCTCCCATATGTGAGCCTCACAACGACGGCCGGGATTCGTCCCTGCGCCGTTATCCGGAAGAAAAACCAGGGTGAGGCCGGGATTGCTTGACAATCCGCGTTTCAAACGGTTTAGGCTCCATCCGCCCGATTTGCCGCAACGGCAGAAGGGCACGACCAATTTCAGCATCGGCGTTTCCGGTCCGGGGAGGGCTGGCCGCAGATGCCAACGGATCAGCCATTCCGGACCTGGCCGGGCTTCACCGCCGCCGGATCGGCTACGCGGAGAAATGCATGGCTTCGGCAGCGGAACAACTTGCCTCTAATCTCAACTTCTCGACTTTCGCCAAGGCGGAAGACCTGAAGAAGCGTCTCTGGTTCACGCTGGGCGCGCTGCTCGTCTATCGTCTCGGCACCTATATTCCGTTGCCGGGCATCGACCCCGATGCCTTCGGACAGGCTTTCACGCGCCACCAGCAGGGCGTTCTCAGCCTCTTCAACATGTTCGCGGGCGGCGCCGTCGAGCGCATGGCGCTCTTCGCGCTCGGCATCATGCCGTACATCTCCGCCTCGATCATCATCCAGCTCATGACGTCCGTTGTCCCCTCGCTGGAGCAGCTGAAGAAGGAAGGCGAGCAGGGCCGCAAGATCATCAACCAGTACACCCGCTACGGCACGGTGCTGCTCGGTGCGCTGCAGGCCTATGGCATTGCGGTCGGCCTTGAGAGCTCTGCCGGCGTGGTTTCGGATCCGGGCTGGTTCTTCCGCATCTCCACGGTGATCTCGCTGCTCGGCGGCACCATGTTCCTGATGTGGCTGGGTGAGCAGATCACCTCGCGCGGCATCGGCAACGGCGTTTCGCTGATCATTTTCGCCGGTATCGTCGCCGCCCTGCCGCAGGCCCTCGGCAACACGCTCGAACTCGGCCGGACGGGCCAGCTCTCGATCGGCGTCGTGCTGGCGGTCGTCGTCGTGGCCATCGGCGTCATCGCGCTCATCGTCTTCGTGGAACGCGCCCAGCGCCGCCTTCTGATCCAGTATCCGAAGCGCCAGGTCGGCAACCGCATGTTCCAGGGCGATACCTCGCACCTGCCGCTCAAGCTCAACACGTCGGGCGTCATCCCCGCGATCTTCGCATCCTCGCTGCTCCTGCTGCCGGCGACGCTTGCGGGCTTCTCGGACACGTCCAACCTGCCGACCTGGGCAACGACGGTTCTGGCCGCCCTTGGCCACGGCAAGCCGCTCTACATGGCGCTCTACGCCTTCATGATCGCCTTCTTCGCCTTCTTCTACACGGCCATCGTCTTCAATCCGAAGGATACGGCCGACAACCTGAAGAAGCATGGCGGCTTCATCCCCGGCATCCGCCCGGGCGAGCGCACCGCCGAATATATCGACTACGTGCTGACGCGCATCACGGCGACGGGCGCCGTCTACCTGATGTTCGTCTGCGTCCTTCCGGAAATCCTCATCCTGCAGACCGGGGTGCCGTTCTACCTTGGTGGTACGTCGCTTTTGATTGTTGTCAGCGTGACCCTCGATACTGTAGCACAGATACAGGGACACCTGATCGCCCAGCAATATGAAGGGCTGATCAAGAAGTCGAAGCTGCGTGGAGGAAAGAGGGGACGATGAGACTGATTTTTCTGGGACCGCCGGGGGCCGGCAAGGGGACCCAAGCCAAGCTCCTGACGGAGAAGTACGGTATTCCGCAGCTTTCCACGGGTGACATGCTGCGGGCGGCCGTCGCCGCCGGCACGGATGTCGGCAAGCGCGCCAAGGCCGTCATGGATGCCGGCCAGCTCGTTTCCGACGCGATCGTCAACGAGATCGTGTCCGACCGCATCGGCGAGCCCGACTGTGCGAAGGGCTTCATCCTCGACGGCTATCCGCGCACGGTTCCGCAGGCCGAGGCCCTCGACACGATCCTCGCCGGCAAGGGCATCGCGCTCGATGCCGTGATCGAGCTGAAGGTCGACGAGGTCGCGCTGGTCAAGCGCATGGAGAATCGCGTGAACGAAACGGTCGCCGCCGGCGGCAAGGTCCGTTCCGACGACAATCCGGAAGCCTTCAAGCGCCGTCTTGCGGAATACCGCGAGAAGACCGCGCCGCTGTCGAGCTACTATGCCTCGACCGGCAAGCTCCAGACGGTGGACGGCATGGCGAATGTCGGCACTGTTACCGCCGAGATCGCCGGAATCCTGGAGAACGCCTGAGTTCAGGTTAAAAAGGACCGGCCGGGGAGTTGACTTTTTCGGCCGATTCCCCTTAAGACAGCGCCAACTCGCGACATACAATTGCGATCGGCGCGGATTTCCGAAGAGTGAAGTCCGGGGGCGGTCGTTTTCGACGTGTCCCGAACCTCAATGAGAAACGCGGCTTTCCGGCCGTATCGAATGAAGAAAGCCACTTGCCGGACGGCAACTGGAAGCAAGGAGAACAGGCGTGGCACGTATCGCTGGCGTCAACATCCCGACCGCGAAGCGCGTCGTAATCGCGCTCCGTTACATTCACGGGATCGGCCCGAAGTTTGCACAGGAAATCATCGAGAAGGTCGGTATCCCGGCCGATCGCCGCGTGCATCAGCTCACGGACGCAGAAATCCTGCAGATCCGCGAAACCATCGACCGCGACTACCAGGTCGAAGGCGATCTGCGTCGCGAGACGTCGATGAACATCAAGCGTCTCATGGACCTCGGCTGCTACCGTGGCCTGCGTCATCGTCGTGGCCTTCCGGTCCGCGGCCAGCGCACGCACACGAACGCCCGCACCCGCAAGGGTCCGGCCAAGGCCATCGCAGGCAAGAAGAAGTAATTTCCCGGAAACGGGGAACGGGAGGCTGGCGCGCTGCGCCGGCCTCTTTTGAGTTTCGAGCGGGCCTTGCGTTTCATCAAGAGGCAGGCCCGGTCGGTGGAGCTGCTGGCATTACGGCAGTGACGATATCGCCGCACGCATCGCCTCCGGCCATGTGTGCATATGACTGTTCAGGGCTGGGCAATCCCCGCCCGGTGGAGCCGCTGGCATTACGGCGGTGTCGAGATCAACGAAAGGACTATCCATGGCCAAGGAAGCCGCACGCGTCCGCCGTCGCGAACGCAAGAACATCACCTCGGGTGTTGCTCACGTCAATTCTTCGTTCAACAACACGATGATCACCATCACCGACGCACAGGGCAACGCCATTGCCTGGTCGTCGGCCGGTGCGAAGGGCTTCAAGGGTTCGCGCAAGTCGACCCCGTTCGCTGCCCAGATCGCTGCCGAAGACTGCGCCAAGAAGGCCCAGGAACACGGCATGAAGTCGCTGGAAGTCGAAGTCTGCGGTCCGGGTTCCGGCCGCGAATCGGCTCTGCGCGCCCTCCAGGCTGCCGGCTTCATGATCACGTCCATCCGCGACGTGACGCCGATCCCGCACAACGGTTGCCGTCCGCGCAAGAAGCGCCGCGTCTGATCATCGCATTCGAACACTCGCGGAGGCCGTCCGGCTTCCGCGGTACTTCAGGGCTCGGCCGCCACGATTGGATGGTGGCGGCGAACGGAAGGCAAAACACATGATCCAGAAAAACTGGCAGGAACTGATCAAGCCGAACAAGGTGGAGTTCACCTCCTCCGGCCGCACCAAGGCAAGCCTTGTTGCCGAGCCGCTGGAGCGTGGCTTCGGCCTGACGCTCGGCAACGCGCTGCGGCGCGTGCTCCTGTCGTCGCTGCGCGGTGCGGCTGTCACCGCCGTGCAGATCGACGGCGTCCTGCACGAGTTCTCCTCCATCCCGGGCGTCCGGGAAGACGTGACGGACATCGTGCTCAACATCAAGGAAATCGCCATCAAGATGGATGGCGACGATTCCAAGCGCATGGTCGTGCGCAAGCAGGGCCCGGGCGTCGTGACGGCTGGTGACATCCAGACGGTCGGCGACATCGAGATCCTGAACCCCGAGCACGTCATCTGCACCCTCGACGAGGGCGCCGAGATCCGCATGGAGTTCACGGTCAACAACGGCAAGGGCTACGTCCCGGCCGACCGCAACCGCTCCGAAGACGCGCCGATCGGCCTCATCCCGGTCGACAGCCTGTATTCGCCGGTCAAGAAAGTGTCCTACAAGGTGGAAAACACCCGTGAAGGCCAGGTTCTCGACTACGACAAGCTGACGATGACCATCGAGACCGACGGTTCCGTCACCGGCGAAGATGCGATCGCGTTCGCCGCCCGCATTCTCCAGGACCAGCTCTCGGTCTTCGTCAACTTCGACGAGCCGCAGAAGGAAGCCGAGGAAGAGTCGGTCACGGAACTGGCGTTCAACCCGGCGCTCCTCAAGAAGGTCGACGAACTGGAGCTTTCGGTCCGTTCGGCGAACTGCCTGAAGAACGACAACATCGTCTACATCGGCGATCTCATTCAGAAGACCGAAGCCGAAATGCTTCGCACTCCGAATTTTGGTCGCAAGTCGCTCAACGAGATCAAGGAAGTTCTCGCTTCCATGGGGCTGCACCTCGGCATGGAAGTGCCGGCATGGCCGCCCGAGAACATCGAAGACCTCGCCAAGCGCTACGAAGACCAATATTAACCGTCAAACGGCAGGCCGTAGCCTGCATGTGAAGGAGAACCGAGATGCGCCACCAGAATTCCGGTCGCAAACTCAACCGTACCGCCAGCCACCGCAAGGCGATGTTCGCCAACATGGCTGCTTCGCTCATCCTGCATGAGCAGATCGTAACGACCCTTCCGAAGGCGAAGGAAATCCGTCCGATCGTCGAGAAGCTCGTCACCCTCGGCAAGCGCGGCGACCTGCACGCTCGCCGCCAGGCGATCTCGCAGATCCGCGACGTTGCCGTCGTCTCGAAGCTGTTCGACGCGATCGCCAGCCGCTACGCCAGCCGTAACGGTGGCTACCTGCGCATCATGAAGGCCGGCTTCCGCCACGGCGACAACGCTCCGCTCGCCGTCATCGAGTTCGTCGACCGCGACGTCGACGCCAAGGGCGCAGCCGACAAGGTCCGCGTCGCTGCCGAAGCCGAAGCTGAAGCCGCCTGATTTTTCGGGATATGAATTGAAGAGGCCGGGAGAGCGATCTCCCGGCCTTTTTGTTTTAGGCTGCGCTTGCCCCTCATCCCCCTGCCGGGACCTTCTCCCCGCAGGCGGGGAGAAGGAGGAAAACGGTGCGCCCAGCGTTCCTCGCCCCGCAGCCAAGGAGAGGATGCCGGCAGGCAGGTGAGGGGCTTTATGCCCTGTTGAGCTGCACGCGTCCGCCCGATCCGCGCTTCCAGCGATTGAAATACGGCCGCACCGGGCGCCATGCCAGCAGCAGGGCCACCAGCGCGATATAGGTCCACGGCTCCAGCCCCACGACCTTGACCGACATGGCGAAATGGAGGGCGCCGGCCGCGGCGATGACGTAGACGAGGCGGTGCAGCTTCGTCCAGCGTGGCCCGAGCCTGCGGATCGACCAGTTGTTGGAGGTCAGCGCCAGCGGGACGAGCAGCATGAAGGCGGCCATGCCGATGGTGATGAAGGGACGTTTGGCGATGTCGACGAGGATCGCCGAAAAATTCAGGTACTGGTCGAGCACCATGTAGGTCAGGAAGTGCATCAGCACGTACCAGAAGGCCAACAAGCCGAGCGCACGGCGATAGCGGACCCAGTTGACGGCAAGAAGATCGCGCAGCGGCGTGATGGCGAGGGTCGCGACGAGGAAACGCAGCGCCCACAGGCCCAGGAGGTGCTCGAACTCCTTGACCGGATTGCCGGGCAGGCGTCCCGTCGCGCCGAGCCAGAAACCCCAGGCGGCCGGCACGAGGCCCGCCGCATAGAGAAGCCAGATCGATACGGCGTGATATTTGCGCGGAAGGGTCGGCAGGCCGGCCATCAGTAATTCGCCCGAAGGTCCATGCCGGCATAGAGGCTTGCTACCTCTTCGCCGTATCCGTTGAAGGGCAGGGTCGGCCGGCGGTTCGCACCGAAGAAGCCGCCTTCGCCGATGCGATTCTCGCTCGCCTGGCTCCAGCGCGGATGGTCGACCTGCGGATTGACGTTGGCATAGAAGCCGTATTCGTTGGGCGCCGCGAGGTTCCAGGTGGAGGGTGGCTGCTTGTCGGTGAGGGTGATCTTCACGATCGACTTGATGCCCTTGAAGCCATATTTCCACGGCACGACGAGGCGGATGGGTGCGCCGTTCTGGTTCGCCAATGTCTTGCCGTAGACGCCGACGGAAAGGATCGTCAGCGGATGGCGGGCCTCGTCGAGCCTGAGCCCCTCGACATAGGGCCAGGGCAGCGACTGGAAATAACCGGACTGGCCCGGCATTTCCTCCGGCCGCACGACCGTCTCGAAGGCGACGTATTTTGCGTCCCCCAGCGGCTCCACCTTGTCGAGAAGCGCGGAAAGCGGAAAGCCGACCCACGGGATCACCATGGACCACGCCTCCACGCAGCGCATGCGGTAGACGCGGTCCTCCAGCGGCATGGCGAGCAGCTCCTCGACGCCGAATTCCTTCGGCTTGCCGACGAGGCCGTCCACCTTCACCGTCCAGGGCGTCGGCTTGAACTTTTCCGAGTTTGCCGCGGGATCGCCCTTGCCGAGGCCGAATTCATAGAAATTGTTGTAGGAGGTGACGTCCTTTTCGGGCGTCAGCTTCTCGTCGACGGTGTAGCGGCTTTCGGTCGCCTCCAGGGCCTCCGCAAGGGCGGGCGAGCCGGTCGCCGCCAGCATGCCGCCGGCTGCGGTCGCAAGAAAGGCACGCCGGCTGAAGAAAAGGTGTTCCGGCGTGATATCGCGGGCGGGAATGCGGGCAGGGCGATAGACAGGCATGGCGGGGCTCGATCCGTTCGGTTGTTTCCCTTGTCCCTACGTAAACGGACCGCATGTTGTTTCAACGGCGGATGTTTTTTCTTGCGGGCACTTTTTCGTGCGTGATGTGTGAACCGCGTTGGGGGATGCCCGCCGGGTTTGCCTTTTTTCGCGCGAAATCCTATCTGAACGTATGCGGAAACGAAGGAGACTCATCCATGCCGAATGCCCGCATCCTGCTTGCCGCCCCGATCCTTTTCGCGCTGGCGCTCGCAACGCCCGCCAGCGCCGAGGAGCGCACCGTGCCGCAATCGCGCACGGAAATGCAGCTTTCCTTCGCGCCGCTCGTCAAGCAGGTCGAGAATTCCGTCGTCAACGTCTATGCCGAGCGCGTCGTCGAGCGCAAATCGCTCTTCGACGGCGATCCCTTCTTCGAGCAGTTCTTCGGCCAGCAGATGCCGAACCGTACCGAAAAGCAGTCCTCGCTGGGCTCCGGGGTCATCGTCGGCACCAAGGGCTATGTGGTGACGAACAATCACGTCATCGAGGGCGCGAGCGACATCAAGGTGGCGCTGGCGGACGGCCGGGAATACGAAAGCACGGTGGTGCTGAAGGATGAGCGCGTCGACCTCGCCGTCCTGAAGATCAAGTCGGATACCGAATTCGCCGCCCTGCCGCTCGGCGACAGCGACGCCGTCCAGGTCGGCGACCTTGTGCTTGCCATCGGCAACCCGTTCGGCGTCGGCCAGACGGTGACGAGCGGCATCGTCTCGGCGCTCGCCCGCAACCAGGTGCGCTCCGGCGATTTCGGCTTCTTCATCCAGACGGATGCGGCGATCAATCCCGGCAATTCCGGCGGCGGCCTCATCAACATGAACGGCGAGCTGATCGGCATCAACACGGCGATCTTCTCGCGCGGCGGCGGATCGAACGGCGTCGGCTTCGCCATTCCCGCCAATCTCGTGAAAACCTTCGTCGCCAGCGCCGAGAACGGCAGCGCGACCTTCGACCGGCCCTATGTCGGCGCGACCTTCGATCCGGTGACGTCGGAAGTGGCCGAGGCGCTCGGCCTCGACAAGGCGCGCGGCGCGCTCATCTCGCAGGTCCAGCCCGGCAGCCCGGCGGAAAAGGCCGGCATGAAGCCGGGCGAGGTCGTCACCGCCGTCAATGGCATTCCCGTCGAGCATCCCGATGCGCTGGGCTACCGCCTCACCACGGTCGGCATCGGCGGCACGGCGCGCATCACCGTCATCGACAACGGCAAGGAGAAGGACCTGACGCTCTCGCTCGATCGCGCGCCGGAAACGACGCCGCGCGACGAGCGGCTGATCGAGGGCCGCAATCCCTTCGCGGGCGCGGTCGTCGCCAACCTTTCGCCGCGCGTTTCCGAGGAACTGCGCATGCCGGCGAACCAGGCGGCTGCCGGCGTCGTCGTCACCGAGGTCAACCGCGGCTCGCCCGCCGCCCGCATCGGCCTCCAGCCGCGCGACATCATCGTCGAGCTGAACGGCACGGCGGTCTCGACCACCGAGGAACTTGCCTCGCTGGTCGGCGACAACCCGGCCTTCTGGCGCGTCGAGATCGAGCGCGACGGCCAGCGCATCCGCCAGTTCTTCCGATGAGCGACCTCTTCGCCCCGCGTGAACCGGAGGAGATGGCGGCGAAACGGCCCCTGGCCGACCGCCTGCGTCCCCGCACGCTGGGCGAGGTCTCCGGCCAGGAGCACCTGACCGGGCCGGACGGTGTTCTCTCGCGCATGATCGAGGCGGGCTCGCTCGGCTCGATGATCTTCTGGGGCCCGCCCGGCACCGGCAAGACGACCGTGGCGCGCCTGCTTTCCGGCGAGACGGGCCTTGCCTTCGAGCAGATCTCGGCGATCTTCTCCGGTGTCGCAGACCTCAAGAAGGTGTTCGAGGCCGCCCGCGCGCGCCGCATGGGCGGGCGTCAGACATTGCTCTTCGTCGACGAGATCCACCGCTTCAACCGCGCCCAGCAGGACAGCTTCCTGCCTGTCATGGAGGACGGCACGATCGTGCTCGTCGGCGCGACGACGGAAAACCCGTCCTTCGAGCTCAATGCCGCTCTTCTCTCCCGTGCCCGCGTATTGACCTTCAAGCCGCATGACGAAGCCAGCCTCGACGAGCTTTTGAAGCGCGCAGAGGCGATCGAGGAAAAGCCCCTGCCGCTCGACGGGGAGGCGCGCGCCTCGCTGCTGCGCATGGCCGACGGCGACGGACGGGCGGTGCTGACGCTGGCGGAAGAAGTGTGGCGCGCCGCGCGCGCCGGCGAGACGTTCGGGCAGGACGACCTCTTCCGCATCGTCCAGCGCCGCGCGCCGGTCTACGACAAGTCGCAGGACGGCCACTACAATCTCATCTCCGCCCTGCACAAGGCCGTGCGCGGCTCCGATCCCGATGCGGCGCTCTATTATCTCACCCGCATGCTGGATGCCGGCGAGGACCCGCTGTTCCTGTGCCGGCGCATGGTGCGCATGGCAGTCGAGGATATCGGCCTTGCCGATCCGCAGGCACTCGTCATCTGCAATGCGGCCAAGGACGCCTACGATTTCCTCGGCTCGCCGGAGGGCGAACTGGCCTTGGCGCAGGCCTGCGTCTACATCGCGACGGCGCCGAAATCCAACGCCGTCTACACCGCCTACAAATCGGCGATGCGCGCGGCGAAGGAAAACGGCTCGCTGCTGCCGCCCAAGCATATCCTCAACGCGCCGACCAAACTGATGAAGGGCGAGGGCTACGGCGAAGGCTATCGCTACGATCACGACGAGCCGGACGCCTTTTCAGGCCAGGACTATTTCCCGGAAAAGATGGGGCGGCGGACCTTCTACGATCCGCCCGAACGCGGCTTCGAGCGCGAACTGCGCAAGCGGCTCGACTGGTGGGCGAAGCTGCGGCGGGAGCGGGAATAGCTATCGGGACGCCGCATTGAAGGTCTGCGCCGGCTTCTGCGGGGCGGGCGGCACGACCTTGATCGAGGATTGCGCCTTGCCGGGATGGCCTTCCATGTCGACCACCACATGCCAATGGCCGCTTTCGGGGATTTTCAGCCGGATCGGCGATTGCTTGGCGACGCCGCCGAGGAACTTGTGCTGGCGGGCGTTCTTGAAGAGATCGAAATTCGCATGCGTCATCAGGCGCACATTGGCGATTGCCGACAGCGTGATCTCGACCACGGTTCCGCTGCGCTGCATGTCGAGATCGTAATGGGTATAGGAAAAGCTGTGTGTCATCGCCTGTTTGCCCGGGCATGTCTTGGATTTTTCTAATATTCGCACGCAGCCGGTTAATGTTCCCTTCAGGCTCGACCGGAAAGGCTGTTTTCTTTCAGGCCGTTATTCGGAAAAGCGGATTCGATCCCGCAAGGCCTTGATTCAAGATGCGAGCGTTTCTGCCCAGGCCCTTGCGGTCTTCGCCATGGTGGCGAGATGGTCGGCGGCGGAAAAGCCCGAAACGCTCTTGCGCGGCCTGAGGTCATGGTCGCCGTCCTCGAGCCAGAGGAAGCGGATGCCCTCCGGCAGGCCATAGCCGGGCACGTCGTCCGCCGTTCCGAAGGGATCGCGCGTGCCCTGGCAGATGAGCGTCGGCGTCTTCAGCGTCATCAGGTGGGCGGTGCGCAGCTGCGCCGGCTTTTCCGGCGGATGGAAGGGATAGCCGAGGCAGAGGAGACCGGCGGCGCGGCCTTCGGCATGGAGGGCATCGGCGGCCATGCTGGCGACGCGCCCGCCCATCGACTTGCCGCCGATGACCAGCGGCCCCGTCGCGCCGAGCGCGGCGACGGCGGCCCGGAATTCCGGGACCAGCGTTTCCGCCTTCGGCGGCGGCTTGCGGCTGCCGCCGTCGCGGCGCGCGGCCATGTAGGAAAATTCGAACCGCGCGATCCGCAGACCCTCCGCCGCGAGGGCCGCGGCGGCGGCATTCATGGCGGGCGAATCCATCGGCGCGCCGCTGCCGTGGGCAAGAAGCAGGGTAAGGGGCGCATCCTGCGGGCCGGTGAGGAGGAAGGAAACACCGCTCATCGCGCGGCCGGCCGTGGCGATCGCCTCACTTCGAATGGTCCTTCACCTCGCCGGGCGCGATGGGATCGCTCGCCGGAAACGTTTCTTCCAGCGCTTCCTCCAGATAGTCGTCCTGCTCGGCCTTCGCGGATTTGTCGCGCTGCCGGGCCTGCTCCTTTTCCAGCGAGGCCCTGGGGCTGTCCTTGTCTTTCGCCATCGTCGTCTCCCTGTCTGTTCCCCCTAAGATAGGCCGTTTTTCCACGGGGTCGAGAGGGTCAGCTTTCCGGCAGGGCCAGTTCGGCGATGACCGGCAGGTGGTTCGAGCCGAAGGCCGGGCCGACGCGCCGGGCGCGCAGCGCGATGTCCGGCGAGACGACGACGTGGTCGATGGAGGCGCCGATATAGGCGAGCCGGTCGAGCTTCATGCTGAAGCGCGTCACCGGCTGCAACCAGCCGCCGGCGGTGGAGACGAGCCCCGCCTGCTTGAGGAAGCCGCGGAAGAACGGCGACCAGCTCGGCGTGTTCCAGTCGCCGGCAACGATCACCGGTGCCTTTTCGAGATCGCCCTTCACGGCCTCGGCGACGGAGGAGAGATAGGCGTTGCGGTCCCGCCATTGCCAGAGCTTGCGCGGTGTTTCGGGATGGAGGGCATAGAGGAAGAGCGGCTTGCCCTTGAGGTCGAGCTCCAGCCGCAAGGGTTCCTTGTAGGCTTCCTCCTCGGTGAAGGCGCGCTTCAGCGCCGTTTCGGCGCGGATCGGCAGCGTCGAATAGACCTTGATGCCGTCGCGCACCACCACGGCATGGTCGCTTTCGTAGGGAAAAAGGCCCGCGGCGGAGATCGCCTTTTCCCAGCCCGGCGTGGTTTCCTCCAGCACGACAAGGTCGGGCTTTTCCGCCTCGAGGAGGGCGATGAAGTCGGCCGGCGGCCGCGCATTGTCGATATAGAGGTTGGCCGTCAGCACCTTCAGCCCGGTGCCGGCCGCCGAGGTATGGGCGGTCTGGACGTCCATCGCCGGAACGGCGGCCATCGCAAGGCCGGCGACCGCGGGCACGATGGCCTTCAGCCGTCGCGTCAGGCAGGCCGCGACAAGCACGAAAATGCCGGCGGCAACGACATAGGGCCAGGCGAAGGTGAGCAGGTCGACGAGCCAGAACCGGTCGGCCGCAAGCACCACGATGCCCACGGCAAAGAGATAGGCGATGGCGCCCGGCAGGACGAGGGCGCGATAGGCAAGGGCAACAAGACCCCGGCGCGGTGCTGTCGGCATCGATGGTTCCTTCTGCATCGCGGGATTGGGTTCGGCACGATTCCCGTAACGGGAGGTTTGCATGTACCCCGCGCACGCCGGCGCTGCAATGACGGGACGGCGGAACTGGCTGGAGGGAAAGCGGCGTTCCCATCCCGCAACCCAAAAAAATACCCCGGCGGATTGCCGGGGTATTCTGAGCAATCATCGGTTGCCGGTGCTTAGCTGCAGCCGCTCGTCGAGCCGCAGGTGTCGCACTTTTCGCAGGTGCCGTTGCGGACCATCGTGAAGTTCTGGCACTCCGAGCACATGTTGCCGGTGTAGCCCTGGGCGATGGACCGCATGCGGCGTTCGTTTTCCAGCTTCTTGGCCTCGGCCTTGGCCGATGCGGCGTCGGCGGCGGCCTTGTCGGAGAAGAGGGCGGTCACGCCTTCGGCGGCTTCCCCGGCGCTGTCGTCGGCGATCTCCTCGGCAAGGTCGGCGGCACGTTCCTCGTAGTCGCGCTTGAAGGCGACGATCTCCGAGCTGGCGGCGGCGATTGCCGGCTCCAGCTTGCGCGCGGCGCTGCCGGCGAACGAGGTGACGTTGCCCGCGGACGAAGCCTTGGCGGGAGCGGCGGTGGCCGAACCCTTCGGCTCGGCAAGCTGGCGCTCGCCGGCCTGGCCGCCCTGGATGAGCGTCGGCTTGTGGCCGCGCGTCCAGCCGGTCGAGATCAGGTTCGTCTTGCCTTCCTTGATGCCCTTGCCGATCGCCGTGTTGGAGAAGTCGGACGTATCGATATGGGCAAGGTCGTGGCGGCCGAGATAGGAGATCGCCAGTTCCCGGAAGACGTAGTCGAGGATCGACGTCGCGTTCTTGATCGCATCGTTGCCCTGCACCATGCCGGCCGGCTCGAACTTGGTGAAGGTGAAGGCCTCCACATATTCCTCGAGCGGCACGCCGTATTGCAGGCCCAGCGAGATGGCGATGGCGAAGTTGTTCATCATCGCGCGGAAGGCGGCGCCTTCCTTGTGCATGTCGATGAAGATTTCGCCGAGGCGGCCGTCGCCGAATTCGCCGGTGCGCAGGTACACCTTGTGCCCGCCGATGACGGCCTTCTGGGTATAGCCCTGGCGGCGGTTCGGCAGCTTTTCACGGTCGCGGACGAGGCGTTCGACGATCTTCTCGACGATCTTTTCCGTGACCTGCACGGCCTGGGCGGCAGCAGGGGCTGCGGCCAGCGCCTCGACGGCATCGTCCTCGTCCTCTTCGTCCTCGATCAGCGCGGAGTTGAGCGGCTGGGAGAGCTTGGAGCCGTCGCGGTAGAGGGCGTTCGCCTTCAGCGCGAGCTTCCAGGAGAGCATGTAGGCGTTCTTGCAGTCCTCGACGGTCGCCTCGTTCGGCATGTTGATCGTCTTGGAGATGGCGCCCGAGATGAAGGGCTGTGCGGCCGCCATCATGCGGATGTGGCTTTCGACCGAGAGGTAGCGCTTGCCGATCTTGCCGCACGGGTTGGCGCAATCGAAGACCGGCAGGTCCTCGGCCTTGAGGAAGGGCGCGCCTTCCAGCGTCATCGCGCCGCAGACGTGGATGTTGGCGGCCTCGATCTCCTTCTTCGAGAAGCCGACATGCTCCAGCAGGTTGAAGGACATGTCGGAAAGCTGCTCGTCCGAGACCTTCAGCACGTCCTTCAGGAAGTCGGCGCCGAGCGTCCACTGGTTGAAGGCGAACTTGATGTCGAAGGCGGACTTGAGGCCGGCATTGACGGCTTCGATCTTCTCGTCGGTGAAGCCCTTGGCCTTCAGCGAGCCGGGATTGACGCCGGGCGCCTGGTTCATGTTGCCGTGGCCGACGGCATAGGCCTCGATCTCGGCGATCTGGCTTTCCGAATAACCGAGTGTGCGGAGCGCCTCGGGAACGGCGCGGTTGATGATCTTGAAGTAGCCGCCGCCGGCCAGCTTCTTGAACTTGACGAGGGCGAAGTCGGGCTCGATGCCGGTCGTGTCGCAGTCCATGACGAGGCCGATCGTGCCGGTCGGCGCGATCACGGTCGTCTGGGCGTTGCGGTAGCCGTGCTTCTCGCCGAGCGCGACGGCCTTGTCCCAGGCGGCGACCGCATGGGCGATCAGCGCCGGATCGGAGCAATCGGCATGGATGAGGGCGACCGGGTTGACCGAGAGCGCTTCATAGCCGGCATTTTCGCCATAGGCGGCGCGGCGATGGTTGCGCATGACGCGCAGCATGTTGTCGCGGTTCGGCGCGAAGTTCGGGAATGGGCCGAGCTCGCCGGCCATCTCGGCCGAGGTCGCATAGGCAACGCCCGTCATGATGGCGGTGAGGCTGCCGGCGATGGCGCGGCCTTCGGCCGAGTCGTACGGGATGCCCGAGGACATCAGCAGGCCGCCGATGTTGGCATAGCCGAGGCCGAGCGTGCGGTACTCGTAGGAGAGTTCGGCGATCTGGCGCGAGGGGAACTGCGCCATCATCACGGAGACTTCGAGCACGATGGTCCACAGGCGAACGGCATGCTCGTAGTCGGCAATGTTGATCTTCTTCGTCGCCGCGTCCTTGAACTGGAGAAGGTTCAGCGAGGCGAGGTTGCAGGCCGTGTCGTCGAGGAACATGTATTCCGAGCACGGGTTTGACGCGCGGATGGGGCCGGCAGCCGGGCAGGTGTGCCAGTCGTTCATCGTCGTGTTGAAGTGCAGGCCCGGATCGGCCGAGGCCCAGGCGGCGTAGGAGATCGATTCCCACAGGTCGCGCGCCTTCAGCGTCTTCATGACCTTGCCGTCCTTGCGGGCGGTGAGGTTCCAGTCGCCATCGTTCTCGACGGCGCGCAGGAAGTCGTCCTTCAGCGAGACGGAGTTGTTGGAGTTCTGGCCGGAGACGGTGAGGTAGGCTTCCGAATCCCAGTCCGTGTCGTAGGTCTTGAACTCGATGTCCTTGTAGCCCTGCCTGGCGAACTGGATGACGCGCTTGATGTAGCTTTCCGGAACCTGGTTCTTCTTGGCGGCGCGGATCTCGCGCTTGAGGGCCGGGTTCTCGGCGGGGTCGTAGCAGCGGTCGCCTTCGGCCGAGCAATTGACGCAGGCCTTCATGATGGCCTTGAGGTGGCCGGCGACGATCTTCGAGCCGGTGACGAGGGCCGCCACCTTCTGCTCTTCCTTGACCTTCCAGTTGATGTATTCCTCGATATCCGGATGGTCGATGTCGACCACGACCATCTTGGCGGCGCGGCGCGTCGTGCCGCCCGACTTGATGGCGCCGGCGGCGCGGTCGCCGATCTTCAGGAAGCTCATGAGGCCGGAGGAGCGGCCGCCGCCCGAAAGCTTTTCGCCTTCGCCGCGCAGGTGCGAGAAGTTGGAGCCGGTGCCGGAGCCGTACTTGAACAGGCGCGCTTCACGCACCCACAGGTCCATGATGCCGTTCTCGTTGACGAGGTCGTCCTCGACGGACTGGATGAAGCAGGCGTGCGGCTGGGGATGCTCGTAGGCGGACTTGGACCTGGTCAGCTTGCCGGTGAAGGGATCGACATAGAAATGGCCCTGGCCGGGGCCGTCGATGCCGTAGGCCCAGTGCAGGCCCGTGTTGAACCACTGCGGCGAGTTCGGGGCGACGCGCTGCGTGGCGAGCATATAGGCAAGTTCGTCCTTGAAGGCGGCAGCGTCTTCCTCGGAAGCGAAATACTTGCCCTTCCAGCCCCAGTAGGTCCAGGTGCCGGCGAGACGGTCGAAGACCTGGCGGGCGTCGGTTTCCGAGCCGTAGCGCTCACCCTCGGGGAGCGCCTTCAGGGCTTCGGTATCGGGCACGGAGCGCCACAGGAAGGAGGGAACGTCGTTTTCTTCCACCTTCTTCAGGCGCGCGGGCACGCCGGCCTTGCGGAAATATTTCTGCGCGAGGATGTCGGCGGCGACCTGGGAGAACTGCGCGGGCACATCGATATCGGCGAGCCGGAAGACGATGGAACCGTCCGGATTCTTGATCTCGCTGACGGCCTTGCGGAATTCGATCTCCGCATAGGCCGACTGGCCGGGTTTGGTGAAACGACGTTCTATGCGCATCTTCCGTTGTCCTCTGCTGCCGCATCCTGCCTCGAAAGCAGGGCGCAATTATCCCCGTCCGGCCGCAATTGCCCGCAGCCAGCCCAATCGTCCAGTCATTTCGGGAAACCCGATCGATCTCGGGCATCCTGTATCTTGCGCTGAGTTTGGCTGCAAATACTAAATATAGTATCAACAGGTTCTTTTTTCCAGACCCGGCCATTGCCGCGACACATCGGGAACCGGGCGCAAAAGCGCCCGTGCGGCGAGCGGGTCATCCACCCGGCCACATGCGCATGGGAACGCGATTTCCTGATGAGAACCGACCTCGTAACAACACGGTCCAGTCGCCGCCGCAACTAGGTTTTCATTAACCTCATCTGGCCGATTCCCGTCAAGGGCTGGTTTGTGACCGAAGTTTGAACCCTATATCTTGTGCCTTCCGGCTGTGGAAAATGGGGACATCGTCCAAGCCCTGAAAAATCAGCAGCTTCGTGCCGAAAGGTGAGGCGGCGCGGCATGCAACTGTGGAAAAGCGAAAAAAATCACAGGTGAAAAGACGGGGTTTTTGCACCCCCCGACTTCCGGGAATAGCCATTTGCGGCGAGTTGTGATCCGTGGATAAAGTGATTCTCCGGCGCCGCGTCAGAGCGCGCCGAGATTGACCCCGACGGTTATGGCGCCGATGGGCGCGCCCGTCCGCGGATCGCGGATCGGAAGGCTTGCCTGCGACTGTATGAGCTGGGTGGAGTCGTCGCGTGCCGCCTCCTCGATATAAAGGGCGCCGGCGCCGAAGCTGCGCTGCCATTTCTCCTCGTCGCCCTGCCAGAAATCGGAGGTGATGTCGCTCTGGCCGACATTGAGGCCGCGATTGTCCATGACGAAGATTTCGGTGATCAGCCCTTCCGCCGCCCGCTGCCGTCCCTTGAGGTAGAGCGAGAGCGGATTGGACAGGAGCGCGTCGATGAGCGGACGGGTCTTGCCGGAAAGCTCGGCGCGCCAGCGGGCGTCGAGCGCGTCGATCTGTGCGCGGCTGAGGTCGGCATGGGCGGCGTTCTGGGCCAGCACCGCGTTGACGATCGCCGGATCGTCCACCCAGGGGCGCACATGGCCCTCGATGAATTCGGCGACCGCGCGGGCGCGGATATCTCCCTGTGCGCCCGCGGGGGTGCAAAGAAGCAGGGCAAGGCCCGTCGCGGCGAGCACCCGTCTTCCGGCTTTGATGAATGCCCGCATCCCGCAGCGCCCCATATGAATAGGGGGAGTTTCCGTTGCGGACGATTACGGAAGGATTAAGCCGGCGAAAGATGCCGCCGGCCGGCTGTGCAGGGCCGGGGGATGGTCAGCCGTGCGTGCCCTTGGCGATCGGCTCCTGATAGGTGAAGCCCATGTCCCAGGGGAAATAGATCCAGGTGTCCTGGCTGACCTCGGTGACGAAGGTGTCGACCAGCGGGCGGCCCTTCGGCTTGGCGTAGACGGCGGCGAAATGCGCCTTCGGCAGCATGGCGCGCACTTGCGCGGCGGTCTTGCCGGTATCGGTCAGGTCGTCGACGATGAGGATGCCTTCGCCGCCTTCCTGCGCCAGTTCCGGTGCGATGCCCTTCAGGACATGCATTTCGCCCTGCGAGACATAATCGTGGTAGGAGGCGACGCAGACCGTCTCGATGAGGCGGATGTTCAGTTCGCGCGAGACGATGGCGGCCGGCACGAGGCCGCCGCGGGTGATGCAGACGATGGCGCGCCATTCGCGCCCGCCGTCCGCCAGCCGCCAGGCAAGCGCGCGGGCGTCGCGGTGGAACTGGTCCCAGGATACGGGGAAGGCTTTGTCGGGCAACGACATGACGGGCTCCTGATAGGCGGAAAATGAAGATTCCCCCTGTCTAATGCAGTTTCCCCGCCAAGGAAATCGTCGCCGGATCAATGAGACCCGGCGATCCACAGGCCATTGGCGCCCCGGCCCTAGCGCGACATCAGCGCCGGCACGCGGGCGCTGCGCATCATCGCGCTCGTCACGCCGCCGAACAGGCGCTGGCGCAGCCGCGAATGGCTGTAGGCGCCCATGACGATGAGGTCGGCGTCGATCTCGCTCGCGCGCCGGTTCAGCGCCTCGGCCACCGAATGGCCCTGCGAGGCGCCGGAGGCGACCGTGACGGTGACGTCGTGGCGTGCGAGGGAGGCGGCAAGCTCGGCGCCGCAGAAGTCGTGCGACTGGGTGGAATCGTCCGGCGGGTCGACGGTGAAGATCTCGACGCTTGCGGCGGCCGTCAGGAAGGGCAGGGCGTCGAAGGCGGCGCGTGCCGATTCGCGCGAGCCGTTCCAGGCGAGCAGCACCTTTTCGATCGGCTCCGGGCCGGCCGGTGCATTGGAGACGAGGTAGACCGGGCGCCCGCTCTCATAGAGCAGGTCCTCGATATCCTCGCGCGCCGGGCCGTCGAAATCCGGGTCGAGCTGGCCGGCGATGACGATGTCGGCGCTGCGGGCGCTTTCGATGATACCGGCCGAGGCATAGCCCGCCGCGCCGGTGAAGAGGCGCCATTCATAGGAGATGTCGTCGCGCTCGCAGCGCGTGCGGAAAGCCGCCTCGACTTCGCGCGACTGGCGCCGGGCGCGCTCCTGCAGGTCGAGGACCGCGTTCGGATCGGGATATTCCATGGGGGCGATCAGCGTCAACACGACCGGGGCTTCCGCATGGATGCCGATGACATGGCCGCCCGTGCGGCGCGCGAGCGCCAGCGCGTGGTCCGTCACCTTGCCGGCATCCTCCACGGCGCTGAGCACCGCCACGATGGTCTTGTAGGTCATGTCTGCCTCCTGTGTGGTTCACGCGAAACCTGCGCCTGCCGAACCGCGGCGACATTGATCAGGATCAAGAGGCCGCCTTGGCTGCGGCGATGTCGGCGATCATCGCGAGTATATCACGTTCGGCGGCTTGCGCCGGTGCTTCCTCGCGGCTGCGGATGACGATTTCCGTCGAGAAGCGGTTTTCCGAAAAGCGCGGATAGGAGCCGATGCTGGTCTCGGGATGGTTCTTCTGGATCTGCGCGAGGGCGCTGCCGATGTCGCCTTCGCCGAAGGGCGAGGCGACGGAGCGCGACAGCATGGGCCGTCCGCCCTCGAGGGTCGGCACAACGGTGCCGAGCATTGCCGTGAAGACCTGCGGCACGCCGGCCATCACATAGACATTGCCGATATGGAAGCCCGGCGCGGTGGAGACGGCGTTCTCGATATGGGCGGCCCCCTCGGGCATCCGCGCCATGCGCTTGCGGGCCTCGTTGAACTCCACGCCGCGCCGCGCATACATGGCGCCGAGCAGTTCCATGGCGAGCGGATCGTGGACGCACGGCAGGCCGAAAGCCTTCGAGACGGCATCCGCCGTGATGTCGTCATGGGTCGGGCCGATGCCGCCGGAGGTGAAGACATAGGTGTGGCGCGCCCGAAGCGCATTCAGCGCCTCGACGATGGCGTCCTCCTCGTCGCCGACGATGCGCACCTCCTTGAGGTCGATGCCGGCGAGGAACAGCATGTCGGCGAGCTGGCCGATGTTCTTGTCCTTGGTGCGCCCGGAAAGAAGCTCGTCGCCGATGGCGAGCATGGCGGCGGTGGCGATGGTGCTGGAGGTCATGGGCGCTCCCTGATGTTCGTACGGAAATGGCGTCCGGAACGGGCGGCATTGTCAATGGTGGGTGAACAGTCTGTCGACCTGTGGGCTTCTGGGTCGATGGCTCCCTGAAGTGCTACATCCAAGCCGACGCCGCGATCAAGCGGAAAGACCCTTGGAGACAGGAGACGACGATGGCGAAAGTTTTGGTTCTTTACTATTCGGCCTACGGCCATATCGAAGCCATGGCCTATGCCGTGGCGGAAGGCGCAAAGTCCGCCGGTGCCGACGTGACGGTCAAGCGCGTTCCCGAGCTGGTGTCGGATGACGTCGCCAGGGCCTCCTATTACAAGATGGACCAGAAGGCCGAGATCGCCACCGTCGCCGAACTCGAGAACTACGACGCGATCATCGTCGGCGCCGGCACGCGCTACGGCACGGTCGCCTCGCAGATGCGCAATTTCTGGGACCAGACGGGCGGCCTGTGGGCGCAGGGCAAGCTGGTCGGCAAGGTCGGCTCCGTCTTCACCTCCACGGCCACGCAGCACGGCGGCCAGGAATCGACCATCCTCGGTTTCATCCCGACGTTCATGCATCACGGCCTCGTCGTCGTCGGCCTGCCCTATGCCTTCCAGGGCCAGATGGGCGTCGAGGAAGTCAAGGGCGGCTCGCCCTACGGCGCCTCCACCATCACCGGCGGCGACGGCTCGCGCCAGCCCTCGCAGGTCGAGCTTGACGCCGCCCGCTACCAGGGCGCCCACGTCGCGAAGATCGCGGCCAAGATTTCCGCCTGACGTCTCCGCGCGTCGGCGAACGAGAGGGTGCGGCCAGCGTCAGGGGCCGCGCCCTTTTTGTTTGTTGCCCGGAAAACATTCTTGACGTTTGGCTTCGGGAAATTGAAAAGCAAGCCAAGCGGGCGTGGCGAAACTGGTAGACGCAAGGGACTTAAAATCCCTCGGCCTTGGCTGTGCGGGTTCGATCCCCGCCGCCCGCACCAGATATTTTCAAGCAACCGGCCGCTTTCCCGCGATGTCTTGTCGCCCTGCCGTCACGACCATTGCCAATCCGCGTGAATCGTCGCGATATGGCGTATCATTGGAAAGGACGGCATGTGAAATGCTCATACGGGAAGGCGACACCAGAACGGCGTCCATCGATATCCTGCTGGCGGCGACGCTGACCCTGGTGGCCGGCGGCGTGAACAGCGCCGGCTTCCTGGCCTACGGCTATTTTTCGGCGAACATGACCGGCAATGTCTCGATGGTGTCGGACATGCTCGCGGCCTGGCAGGTCGACGCGGCCCTTGCCTTCCTCGTCATCATCGCGATGTTCATCCTCGGTGCCTTCATCGCCTCCCTCTTCATCCAGGCGGGCAAGCGCCGGCAGCTTCGCAACGTCTATGCGCTGACCCTTGCGGCGGAGGCGGCCCTGCTGCTGCTGATCGGCGTTGCGCTCGGCACGAGCCTGTTTTCCTCCCGCGGCATCCTCGTCGTCGGTCTCCTCAGCATGACGATGGGGCTTCAGAACGCGGCGTCGACGCGCATTTCCGGCAGCCGCGTGCGCACGACGCATGTGTCGGGCATCGCGACCGACATCGGCATCGGGCTTGCCATCCTGGCCGGTGCCGATCCCGGTGCCGGCCGCCCCGAGATCGTCCAGCGGCTGTGGCTGCACCTCGTCACGATCGTTTGCTTTGCGCTCGGCGGGGTTCTCGGCGTCGTCGGCTTCCAGGCGCTCGGCGGCGGGGCGTTCTGCCTGATGGCGCTTTTCCTCTTCGCGCTCAGCGCGCGCTACATGACCTGACGGGCTCAGCCGCCGATGGCGGCGGCCGCGTAGTAGAAGAGGGCGGAGATCACCGCCGCCGACGGCAGCGTGACGACCCAGGCGACGACGATGTTGCCGGCAATCCCCCAGCGCACGGCGGACACGCGCCGCGCCGCGCCGACGCCGATGATGGCGCCGGTGATCGTATGTGTCGTGGAGACGGGAATGCCGAGCCAGGTGGCGCCGAAGAGGGTGAGCGCGCCGCCGGTTTCCGCGCAGAAACCCTGCATGGGATTGAGGCGGGTGATCTTGGAGCCCATCGTGTGGACGATGCGCCAGCCGCCCATCAGCGTGCCGAGCGCCATCGCCGTCTGGCAGGAGATGACGACCCAGAAGGGAACGTGGAATTCTCCGCCGAGATAGCCCTGCGAATAGAGGAGCACGGCGATGATGCCCATGGTCTTCTGCGCGTCGTTGCCGCCGTGGCCGAGCGAGTAGAGCGAGGCGGAGGCGAATTGCAGGACGCGGAAGGTGCGGTCGACGGCAAAGGGCGTCTGGCGCACGCAGAACCAGGAGACGATCAGCACGAGCACCAGCGCCAGCAGGAAGCCGAAGGCCGGCGAAAGCACGATGGCGCTCGCCGTCTTGATGAGGCCGCTCCAGACGACCGCGTCGAAGCCGGTCTTGGCAAGGCCCGCCCCGACGAGGCCGCCGATGAGGGCATGCGAGGAGCTCGACGGTATGCCGAAGATCCAGGTGACGACGTTCCAGACGATCGCCCCCATCAGGGCCGCGAAGATGACGAGCGGGCTGACGATGGCCGGATCGATGATGCCGCGCCCCAGCGTTTCGGCGACATGCAGGCCGAAGAACAGGAAGGCGATGAAATTGAAGAAGGCCGCCCAGAACACCGCATATTGCGGGCGCAGCACGCGCGTGGAGACGATCGTGGCGATCGAATTGGCCGCATCGTGCAGACCGTTCAGGAAATCGAACACCAGCGCGACGCCGACGAGGCCGATCAGCAGCGGAAGGGCGAGCGTGGCCTCCATCAGACGTTCTCGATCACGATGCCGCTGATTTCGTCGGCGACGTCCTCGAAGCGGTCGACGACCTTCTCCAGTTGCCCGTAGATCTCGCTGCCGATGATATAGGCCATCGGGTCGGATTTGCCGAAATCGCGGAAGAGGTTCTTGAGGCCCTGGTCGTGCAGCTCGTCCGAGCGGCCTTCGACGCGGGTGACTTCCTCGGCGAGGGCGCCGAGACGGCCGGCATGGACGCCGATCTTGTCGAGCAGCGGAACGGCTTCGGCCACGAGATGGGCGGCCTTGACGATGGCCTCGCCCATTTCCTGCATGCCGGGCTGGAAGCTCGTCTGCTCGTAGAGGCGGATGGTCTTGACCGTCTTGTGCATCATGTCGATGGCGTCGTCCATCGACTGGATCAGGTCCTTGATGTCGCCGCGGTCGAAGGGGGTGATGAAGCTGCGGCGCACCGCCAGCAGCACCTCGCGGGTGATCTCGTCGGCCTCGTTCTCCAGAGCGACGATGCGGTCGCAATGGGCGGCCATGTCGGGGCCGCCGGCAAGGGCAGACTTCAGCGCCTCGGCGGCGCCGACGACGGTGCGGGAGTGCTGCGCGAACAGATCGAAGAAACGGTCCTCGCGCGGCATGAGTTTGCGAAACAGCGAAAGCATGGAGGGCCCCTCTGCTGCTGGGGTTGTCATGCGGCTGTCATAGTGGAGCGTCCGTTCGGTGAAAAGCCTTGATTTTCGGCTTGTCACAATTCTCTTGGCGCTCGGTAAACGGGCCGGCGGCCGGTCAGGGCGCGATCTTGAAGGACTGGTCGCTGATGGCGACGGCGCCGCTGGCGCTGTCGCGGAAACGGTAGCGCAGCACATAGTCGCCGGCCGGCGGGCTCGTCAGGTTCAGCGTCAGCTTGGCGAAGACCTCCTGGTTGCGCACGCTGCCCTTGAAATCGAAGGAGCCGAAGGCCTTCTGCTCGGCGAGCTTGGCGCCTTTGGTGTCCAGTAGTTCGAGATCGACGGTGAAATGCGATTCCAGCAGCCCGCCATCGGCCGGCCGCCAGGTGAGGCCCACCGGCTCGACATAGGAGATCAGCGCCTCGCCCGGCTTGAAGGTCGCATCCGGCCGGGCGGCATACATGCCGTAGCCCTGCGGCGGCGCGGAGACGAAGACGGACTTGCCGATGGAGAAGGGCAGCGTCGCGGCGAAGGCGCCGTAGGCGTCGCGGATCGTGTCGTGCGCGCCGACCGTATCGCCGGCCGCCGCCTGTTCCTCCGCCTTCTTCGCCGCATCCGCGAGCGGGCCGGCAAGGGCGAGCGTCGGCATGAGCGCGGCGATAAAGGTCAGGCGCAACAGGGACTTCGGCACCAACATTCGGTCTTCCTCCAGCCGGATGGCCGGCAGGATGCGAAGAAGTGCGCCAACAGTCAAGGACGGCCTGTCAGCCCTTCCAGAAGAGCGGCGTCAGGATGACGAGCACGGTGAGGATTTCGAGACGCCCGAGCAGCATCAGGAAGGAGAGGAGGTAGAGGGCCGCGTCGTGGAAGCCGGCGAAGGTGCCGGCCGGGCCGATCGAGTCGGTGACGCCGGGACCGACGTTGGAAAGGGAGGTGGCGGCCGCGGAAAAGGCCGTCAGCACGTCGTAGCCCATCAGGCCGAGCAGGATCGCGCCCATGGCCGAAATGGCGACATAGGTGATGAAGAAGAGGAAGACGCTGCGCTGGAGGTCCGCGTCCACCGTCATCGGCCCGTAGCGCACGGCATGGATGCCGTCGGGATAGATGAGGCGGTAGAGGCCGGTGCGGATGAAGTTGAAGAGGATGATGAGGCGATAGGCTTTCAGGCCGCCCGCCGTCGAGCCGGAGCAGCCGCCCATGAAGGTGGCGACGAAGGCGAGCGCCACGATGAAATGGCCCCATTGGGTATAGTCGTCGCTGGCAAAGCCGGTCGTCGAGAGGATGGAGGAGACGGTGAAGAAGGAATGGGCCAGCGCCTGGTGGAAGTTGACCCCGTTGTGCAGCCGCATGAACACGCTCGCCGCAACGGAGAAGAGCACGAGATAGCCGAGGAAGACGCGGATCTGCGGGTCGCGCCAGGCATCGAGCCGGCGGCGGACGACGAAGAGGATCAGCACCGAGAAGGGCAGGCTGCTGAGCGTCATGAAGAAGGTGCCCGCCCACAATAGCGGCAGGCTCTTGTAGTAGCCGAAGGAGGCGTCGTGCGTGGAAAGCCCGCCGGTCGCCACCGTCGACATGGCATGGTTCAGCGCGTCGAACCGGCTCATGCCGAGCATGGCGTAGACGACGGCGCAGATGAGGGTGATCGCCACGTAGATGGCGAGGAAGGCGCGCGTATAGCTCGCGATGCGGGCGAAGGGCTTGTCGGCGGTGTCGGAGGATTCCAGCTTGAAGAAGGACATGCCGCCGACGCGCAGGTACGGCATGATGAAGAGGCCGAGCGCGAGGATGCCGACGCCGCCGAGCCAGTGCAGCAGCGAGCGCCACATCAGGACGCCGGGCGGCGCGTGGTCGAGGCCGACGATGACGGTGGAGCCCGTGGTGCTGATCGCCGAGACCGATTCGAAGAATGCCTGCGCGAAGGTGAGCTTCAGCGAGGAAAGCCACAGCGGAATGGCGCCGATGATGCAGCCGGCCAGCCACAGCATGTTGACGACGAGGAAGCCCATGCGCTTGTTGAAGGGCGGCGGGCCGGAGCGGGTGGCGGCGGCGGTGGCGAGCGAAAGCCCGCCCGTCATGAAGGCGGAGAGGAAGAAGACCACCGAATCCGGGTGCCCGTAATAGACATCGATGAATGCCGGGATGAGCATCGCCACCGAGAGGTAGATTCCGGCGATGGCGGCGATGTTGATGGCGGAGCGGAAGATCGTCGCGTTCAAGGAAGGTCGTCCTCAATGGCGGCTGGTGTCCGTCGCAGCGATAGGCAGCCTGTTGTTTTTCGCATCGATTTGCCGAAAATCGCTGCCCACGTCCCGGCTCGATGCTATAGCCTTTGCATCGATCAAACTCAAGGATGGCACGAACGGCATGAAACCGGACGTAGACGCGGCCTGCGAGGCCTTGCGCGGGCTTTTTCCCGAAACACCGCTCCAGCTCAACGAACACCTTTCCGCCCGCTACGGCGCGGACATCTACCTGAAGCGCGAGGACCTTTCGCCGGTGCGCTCCTACAAGATCCGCGGTGCCTTCAACTTCTTCCGCAAGGTGCTGGCGAGGGAAGACGGCGCGCGCAGCTTCGTGTGCGCCTCGGCCGGCAACCATGCGCAGGGCTTTGCCTTCGTCTGCCGTCATTTCGGCGTGCCCGGCGTGGTCTTCATGCCCGTGACGACGCCGCAGCAGAAGATCGACAAGACGCGCATGTTCGGCGGCGAGTTCGTGACGATCCGGCTCGTCGGCGACTTCTTCGACCAGTGCTACAAGGCGGCCCGCGACCATGCGGCGGAGACCGGCGCGCTGATGGTGCCGCCCTTCGATCACGCGGATATCATCGAGGGGCAGGCGACGGTGGCGGCGGAGATCGTCGCGCAGCTTGGCGGCAGGCTGCCGGACCTCGTGGTCCTTCCGGTCGGGGGCGGGGGGCTCGCCTCGGGCGTCACCGGCTATCTCGACGGCACGATCGGCCCGTCGAGTTTCCTCTTCTGCGAACCCGCCGGCGCGCCGAGCCTTAGGCGCAGCCTCGAGAGCGGCGCCGTGGTGACGCTCGACCAGGTCGACAATTTCGTCGACGGCGCGGCGGTCGGTGAGATCGGCGCTCTCAACTTCGCTGCGCTGAGCCGCTTTTCGGCCGACCAGGTGATGCTGCTGTCGGAGAACGCGATCTGCGTGACGATGATCGACATGCTGAATGTCGAGGGCGTGGTGCTGGAGCCGGCCGGCGCTCTGTCACTGGCGGCCCTGGAGGCGCTGGGCCGCGAGGGGCTGGAAGGCCGGACGGTCGTTGCCGTCGTCTCCGGCGGCAATTTCGACTTCGAGCGCCTGCCGGACGTCAAGGAACGCGCCATGCGCCATGCGGGGCTGAAGAAATACTTCATCCTGCGCCTTGCCCAGCGCCCGGGCGCGCTGAAGGACTTCCTCAACATGCTCGGCCCGGACGACGACATCGCCCGCTTCGAATACCTGAAGAAATCCGCCCGCAATTTCGGCTCCATCCTCATCGGCATCGAGACGAAGGCGCCGGAGAACTTTGCGGCGCTGAAGAAGGCCTTCGACGGGGCAGGGATGCGCTACCAGGACATCACGGAGAACGAGATCCTGGCCAACCTCATCATCTGAGGGTGCGGTGTAATGGCACCCCCCTCTGGCCTGCCGGCCATCTCCCCCTCAAGGGGGGAGATCGGCAAGTGGCAAACTCCTCATCTCAACCGCAACCCTTGTAACGGGCAAGGCATCGCCCCATCCAATCTCCCCCCTTGAGGGGGAGATGGCCGGCAGGCCAGAGGGGGGTATCGCACGCGCAGTGCGCTCCATCCGCACCGCCCCCTTGGAGCCCGCGCCCGCCTGTGCTAGCAATCGCCCATGGCATCGTTCTTTTCAAAACTCTTTAGTCGCGGCGGCGACTCGGCTTCTCCGGCGAAGGCCGCCGAGGAAACCGAGGCCTATAACGACCTTCTCCTCGTCGCCGCCCCCATTGCGGAAGGCGGGCAGTACCGGCTGGCCGGGCGTATCGAGAAGCAGGACGGCGAGCGCGTGCTCGTGCGCAGCTTCATCCGCGCCGACCTCTTCTCCTCGCGGGACGATACCGTGAGCGCGACCTTCCGCAAGGCGCGCCAGATCGTCGACCAGACCGGCCCGTCGCTCTTCGGCGACGGTGCGGAGAGCCGGCAGGTCTGATGCGATAGCGGCAAATCTGCCGCTTCGGCACGAAAAGTCGTCCGCAACGGCATGAAGGCGCTGGAGAACCGGCGTGATTACCTATATCGGCAAGGTCGATGGGATGCGACTCTCCTGGCGACGGCTGCCGGGCATCGCAAGATTTGCGGACTGCGCATGGGTACTGAAAACCTGATCCTGCTGCTGATCGAGGCGGGGTTCTATTTCGTCTTCATGGTGGGCCTGCTGCACCTGCGCCATCAGCTCGGCATCGGCGTCTTCGTCGCCGCGCTCGGCGTCATGCACTTCCTGGAGACATATCTCGCCGCCGTCTTCTATATAGAGCTGCCCTTCGGCGTCATTTCGCCGGGCTCTTCCGTGCTCTTCTCCGGCAAGCTGATGATGATCCTCCTCCTCTATGTGAAGGAGGATGCCGCGGTGGTGCGCGCGCCGATCTACGGCCTGCTCGCCGGCAATTTCCTGACGGTCGGCCTCGGCTTCTTCCTGCGCCACCACCAGACGGTGAGCGCGGTGCCGGGCCGCGTCGCCGATCTTGCCTTCATCGACGAGATGGGCTGGCTGATGCTGTGGGGCACGATGCTGCTCTATGTCGATTCTCTCGCCATCATCCTCCTCTACGAAAGGCTCGGGCGGGTCTTCCGCAAGAGTACGGCGATGCGCTTCTTCGTTTCCGGCGTCGCGGTCCTCACCTTCGACCAGATCGGCTTCTTCTCGGCGCTGCATTTCCTCAACGGCGCGCCGGTCGAGGTCTTCTGGGGCGGCTGGATCGCCAAGATGATGGCGGCCTGCGCCTATGCCGTGCTGATCGCCGTCTACCTGCAATATTCGCGCATCTCGGCCATTCCGGTCTCGCCGCGGCCGATCTCGGATATTTTCGCCGACCTGACCTTCCGCGAGCGCTACGAGGACCTGCTCGACCGCTCCGGCCGCGATGCCCTGACCGGCGTTTACGACCGCAGCCGCCTGGAATTCGAGGCCCCGCGCATGCTCTCCGCCATGCTGGCCGAGGGCAAGCCGCTGTCGCTGATGATCATCGACGCCGACCATTTCAAGGACGTCAACGACCGCTTCGGCCATCTTGCCGGCGATGGCGTGCTGAAGGAGACCGCCGCCTGCCTGCAACGGGCGCTGCGCGGCGGCGAGCGCCTGTTCCGTTTCGGCGGGGAGGAGTTCGTGGTGATCGGCGAGGATATCGTTCCGGATGCCGGGGCCGCGAAGGCGCAGGCGCTGCGGCAGGCCGTCGAGGGGGAAATCCGCCGGCCGGACGGCATGCCTGTGACGGTCAGCATCGGGGTTGCCAACAGCTACCATGACGGCACGACGCTGAACGCCCTGCTTTCGGCCGCCGATGCCCGGCTCTACGCCGCCAAGAACACCGGCCGCAACCGGGTGGTTTCCAGCTAGATGCCGACGTTGGGGCGGTCGATGACCTCGCGCAGCGCGAAGCTCGAATTGATCTTCACCACATGGGGCAGGGCGGACAGCCAGTCGCGGTGGATGCGCTCGTAGTCTTCCAGGTCCTTCGCCGCCACGCGCAGAATATAGTCGTACTCGCCGGACATCAGGTAGCAGACCAGCACATTGGGGCAGAGCTTCACCGCCGCCTCGAATTCGGTCAGCGTCTTGGCGAACTGGCCCGACAGCGAGATATGCACGATGGCGATCATCTTGTAGTCGAGCGCCTTCGGCGAGACACGGGCGTAGTAGCCGTTGATGACGCCGGATTTCTCAAGGATGTCGAGCCGGCGCGAGCAGGCCGACGGCGACAGGCCCACGCGCTCGGCAAGCTCGGCGTTGGAAATGCGGCCGTTCTGCTGCACCGCTTTCAGAATCGCAATATCGATGGCATCCATCTGCGCCATTCGAATTTCCTTCGAAAATCTCGCTATTATTCGAAGAATATTCGATTGCGGGGTCTTCCGCAAATCGGCTTTGCAAGGACATTGCGCGTTTCCTCTGCTTCCATGGTGATCCGCCGATGCGGCGGCAATCAATCGGGAACTTGAAGACAGGGAAGGAACGCGCATGCGTGTCGGTTGTCCGAAGGAAATCAAGAATCACGAATACCGGGTCGGGCTGACGCCCGGGGCCGTTCGCGAATATGTCGCCCACGGCCACGAGGTCCTCGTCGAGACCAAGGCCGGCGCCGGCATCGGCGCAGACGACGATGCCTACCGCGCCGCGGGCGCGAAGATCGTTCCCACCGCCGCCGATATCTTCGGCAAGTCCGACATGGTGGTGAAGGTCAAGGAACCGCAGCCCGCCGAATGGGCGCAGCTGCGCGACGGACAGATCCTCTACACATATCTACACCTTGCGCCCGATCCGGAGCAGACCAAGGGGCTTCTTGCCTCCGGCGTCACCGCCATCGCCTACGAGACGGTGACGGACGAGCGCGGCGGCCTCCCGCTTCTCGCCCCCATGTCCGAGGTCGCCGGCCGGCTTTCCATCCAGGCGGGCGCCACCGCGCTCCAGAAGGCGAACGGCGGGCGCGGCATCCTGCTCGGCGGCGTGCCGGGCGTGCTGCCGGCCAAGGTCGCCGTCATCGGCGGCGGCGTCGTCGGCCTGCATGCCGCGCGCATGGCCGCGGGCCTTGGCGCGGACGTGTCGATCCTCGACCGCTCGATCCCGCGCCTGCGCCAGCTCGACGATCTCTTCGGCGGCCGTGTGCACACGCGCTATTCGACGATCGATGCGCTGGAGGAAGAGGTCTTCTCCGCCGACCTCGTCATCGGCGCCGTGCTCATTCCCGGTGCCGCCGCGCCGAAGCTCGTCACCCGCGAAATGCTCTCGGGCATGAAGAAGGGGGCGGTCATCGTCGATGTCGCCATCGACCAGGGCGGGTGCTTCGAGACCTCGCATGCGACGACCCATTCCGACCCGACCTTCGAGGTTGACGGCGTGGTGCACTATTGCGTGGCCAACATGCCGGGCGCCGTGCCGGTGACCTCGGCGCACGCGCTCAACAACGCGACGCTGCACTACGGCCTCCAGCTTGCCGACAAGGGCCTCAAGGCCATTGCCGAGGACCGGCACCTGCGCGCCGGCCTCAACGTGCACAGGGGCCGCGTGACGAACCGCGCGGTGGCCGAAGCGCTCGGCTACGAGTCCTGTGCGCCCGAGGCGGTGCTGAACGTCGCTTGATTGCGGTGGGGCATTGCCCCTCATCCCGCTGCCGCGACCTTCTCCCCGCAAGCGGGGAGAAGGTCGGCAGGCGGATGAGGGGCGATGTTCCGCCCCCGCTCAGTCGCGAACGAATTCGTCGATGCGGCGGAGCGTCACGCGGCGGTTGCGCCATTCTTCCAGCTGCGTCGGCACCAGCAGGTACTCCTCGCCGTAGCCGACCGTCTCCAGTGCCCGGTAGGGGATGCCGAATTCCTGCACGAGCACGCGCTTCAGCGATTCGGCCCGCCGTTCGGAGAGGACCTGGTTGGACGCGGCCGAGCCGACGGCGTCCGTATGGCCCTCGATGAGGAAGACGGCGTGGCGGCGGCGCTGGATGATGCGGCTCATCGCGCGGGCGATCAGGCGCACCTTGCGATATTCCGCATGCGGGATTTCCGCCGAGGCGAAGGCGAAGTTGATCGACTGGATGTTGATCGAGGGCGCGGCGCCGCGAAGGTCAGGCCGGCGCTTGAACTCGCGGATCGTCACGCGCTCGTTGTCGCGCATCCGCCTTGCGGGGGCGGCGTCGAGGCGGCGCAGGATCATCTCTTCCGAAGGGGTTTCCTGCGCCTGCGCGAAGCCCGAAAAGGCCGGGACGGCGAGGGCGGTGGCGAAGGCGGTGAGGAAAGCGCGGCGCTGCATGGCGATACTCCTTGTCTGCTGTGTTGAGCGGACATTGCCATATGCTGCCTGAAGCGAGCCTGAACCCTGCTTGCAGGTTGCGTTCAGAATGCTTAACGGCGCTCGGCCGGCATCAGGCAGTCGCGCCTGGCAAGCTCCAGCAGCTCGGCATCTGAGAGCGGGGCCAGCTTGGCATCCTGTGTGCCGACCGGCGAGAAGCCGAACATCTGGTAGAGCTGGAGCGCACGCGGATGATCGAGATTGTTGGTCGTCACCCGCACCCGCTTCGGTCCGCACGCCCAGGCGGCATAGAGCGCCTGAAGCAGGAACCACTTGCCGATGCCGAGCCCCAGCGCGTGCTCGAAAAGGCCGAAATGGGAGAGCTCGACGAGGTCCTCGTCCACCTGCCGCAATTCGAAGAAGCCGGCCGGCGCGCCGTTGACATAGAGCACGGTCACGCTGTTTCGCTTGTCGTGAAGGGTGGCGGCGAGCGCTTCGTCGTCCATGCGCAGCCGGTCGACCCAGTGCCAGCGGCTGCCGACCTGCCGGTAGAGGAAGCGGTAGAAGGCGAGCGGGATATCCGGCGCGCCGAGGATGGCCGTGTGCACGTTGACCGGCACCGGCAGGCTCTGCTTCGGCGGCGCGGCCGCCTCGAGCGCCGTGATGTGAACGGCGATCGGTGCCGGCTGGGCTTTCCTTGCCATGGGAATCAGTCTTTCCCGGCCACGACGGGCGTGTCCTCGCGTCCGCCCCATTCCGACCAGGAGCCGTCATAGAGCGTATTGTCCTCATGGCCGAGGGATGCGAGCGCCAGCGAAATGATCGCGGCCGTCACGCCCGAGCCGCAACTCGTGACGACGGGCCTGGAAAGATCGATACCCGAAGCCTCGAAATGCCGGCGCAGGCTGTCGAGGTCCTTGAATTTTCCGTTCTCGGAGAAGGTGCCGGAGGGCATGCTTCTCGCGCCCGGCATGTGGCCGGAGCGCATGCCGGCGCGCGGTTCCGCCTCCTCGCCGGTGAAGCGGCCGGCGCCGCGCGCATCGGCGATCTGCTTCGAGCCGGTGGTGACGATGCCGCGCATCTCCTCGAAGGAGGTCACGGCATAGGGATTGAAATTGGTATGGAAGACGGCGGGCGCCGGTTCCGGCAGGTCGGTCGAGAGCGGCCGTCCCTCCTTCTTCCAAGCGTCGATGCCGCCGTCCATCACGAAGACGTCCTTCGCGCCCATGGTGCGGAACAGCCACCACACGCGCGGCGCGGTGAAGATGCCGGGGCCGTCATGGACGACGATCGTATCCGTATTGGAAATGCCGAGCTTGCCGACTTCGGCGGCGAAGAATTCCGGCGAGGGAACGGTATGCGGCAGGCCGCTCGCATGGTCGGCGATCACGTCCTGGTCGAAGAAGACGGCGCCGGGAATGTGGCCGGCCGCATATTCGGCCGCGCCGTTGCGGTTCTGCGCGGGCAGATACCAGGAGGCGTCGACGATGCGGAAACCCGGTGCGCCGAGCTGCTTTTCCACCCAGTCGGCCGAGACGACGAACCTGCTCTTTTCGTTGGACATGTTTCTCTCCCTTCAGGCTTCGGAGGCCGGCGCGCCGAAACGGATGCGGAACCGGCGGTTCTCCTTGCCCTTCTTCTCGATCTTGGCGATGTGGATAGCGCCCACTTCCTGCGTTTCCGATACATGCGTGCCGCCGCAGGGCTGGCTGTCGATGGAGGAATCCTCGCCGATGCACACGAGGCTGACGCGGCCGAGGCCCATCGGTGGGCGAACGTTCTTCGATTTGACGATGCCGGGATTGGCGGCGAGCTCCGCGTCGGTGATCCACTGCACGAAGATCGGGTGGTTCTCTTCGACGAGCTTCATCAGCCTTGCCGTCACCTCGTCCTTGTCGACGGTCTCGCTCATGTCGAAATCGACGCGGCTGTCCTCCTCGCCGACGGCGGCGCCGGTGATCGGGTAGGGGCAGACGACGGAAAGAAGATGGCAGGCCGTGTGCATGCGCATCAGCCTGTAGCGGCGCGCCCAGTCGATATGGGCAACGACCGTTTCGCCGACGAGCGGCAGCACTTCGCCCTCCAGCGGGCGGTGGAGGATGATGTCCTTGGTGGCGCCGGTGACGGCCGGCCCGAGCGCGATGCGGCTGCCGTCGGCGCGCTCCAGAAAGCCGGTATCGCCCGGCTGGCCGCCGGATGTCGCGTAGAAACAGGTCTGGTCCAGCTCGATGCCGCCGTCCGCATGCACCGCCGTCACCACCGCCTCGTTTGTCGAAAGATAGAAATCGTCGCGAAAGAGGGCGGTGGTGGGAAGGGACATGAGACCTATTCGACCGGCTGGTAGGGGACCTTGATCCCCGATTTCGCCGTCAGCCATCCGGGAACGGGCAGGCCCTTCGAATCGAGGAAGTCCGGGTTGAAGAGTTTCGACTGATAGCGGTTAGCATAGTCGCACAGGATCGTCACGATCGTGTGGCCGGGGCCGAGGTCCTTTGCAAGGCGAATGGCGCCGGCGATGTTGATGCCGGAAGAGCCGCCGACGGCGATGCCTTCCTTCTCGATGAGGTCGAAGACCAGCGGAACGGCTTCCGAATCGGGGATGTTGTAGGAATAGTCCGGCGTGAAGCCTTCGAGGTTCGCGGTGATGCGGCCCTGGCCGATGCCCTCGGTGATCGAGCTGCCTTCCGACTTCAATTCGCCGTGGGCGTAGTAGTTGTGAAGCGCCGCACCGTCCGGGTCGGCAAGGGCGATCTTGATGTTCGGATTTTTCGCGCGCAGGCCCGCGGCAACGCCGGCGAGCGTTCCGCCGGAGCCGACCGCGGAGACGAAGCCGTCCACCTTGCCGTTCGTGTCGCGCCAGATTTCCGGCGCCGTCGTCTCGATATGGGCGTCGCGGTTGGCGACGTTGTCGAACTGGTTGGCCCAGATCGCGCCGTTCGGCTCGGTCCTGGCGAGCTGCTCGGCAAGACGGCCGGAGAGTTTCACGTAGTTGTTCGGGTTCCTGTAGGGAACCGCCGGCACTTCCACGAGCTCGGCGCCGAGAAGGCGCAGCGCGTCCTTCTTCTCCTGGCTCTGCGTTTCCGGAATGACGATGACGGTGCGATAGCCGAGCGCCTGCGCGACCAGCGCGAGGCCGATGCCGGTATTGCCAGCCGTGCCCTCGACGATGACGCCGCCCGGCTGCAGCGCGCCGGAGCGCTCGGCCGCGCGGATGATCGACAGCGCCGCGCGGTCTTTCACCGACTGGCCGGGATTGAGGAATTCCGCCTTGCCGAGAATCTCGCAGCCGGTGGCCTCGGAGGCTCCCTTGAGGCGGATCAGCGGCGTGTTGCCGATTGCGTCAAGGACGGACGGGAGAATGGACATGGCAGGCGAGCCTTTCGGGTTGGTATCGGGAATACAGGAGGTTTTCGGCCTGTGAGCGCCGCTTTGCAAGGAATGTCGTTTCGAGAGCGGGTGCTTCCAGAGCGATTTTTTCCAATGCGTGCCGGCAAGGCGATGAGCCGCGCAGCGAAAAGGAAGGCCTGTCCGCATTCTGCGGCCGAAAAGGACCGGCCTTTAACGGGCTGTTAGCAAACATGGTTAATTTTGCGTCTATCCGGTGTGCGGCGGAACGGAAATCCGGGCCGCCCGTTTGAACGGCAAACGGAGACAGCAAGATGCTTTTCGGATTTTTCCAGCAAGGCCCGGCCGATCGGGACGACGATATCGCCACCGGCACCTATGCGGACGGAGTGATCGGCACGCCGCTGTGCGATCCTTCCGCCCGCCCGCGCGAGCGCAGCCAGGCCTTCCGCCGCAGCGCCCACGAGCGCGACTACGGCACGGTGCGGGCCGCCGGGCAGGCGGGTGCCGGCATGGTGCCCTAAAAAGGCGGCGGGCCGGGAACATCGGGGGCTCCGGCGTATTTCTCCTTCCTCAACGGAGGAGCCGCCATGACCCACCACATCGACAATCGCCAGTTCAGCCCCCGGCAGACCACCCGCCACGTCCTCGATATCGTCGAGCATTGCCGCAAGAACGGCCTCGACAAGGCGGAAGAACGCAAGCTCCTCCTTCTCTTCGGCCGTTTCGCCAGCCGCCACGAACTCCAGATGAACATCCGCCGCCTGCCGATGGCGGTGCGCTGAAACCGCGAATGGTCGTGGAAGCCTGAAACGCGGAAGGGCCGCGCTGCAGGGCGCGGCCTTTCCTGATTCTTCCATGATGCCTCTTGGGACGTGTCGCTTCTTGCCGGGATTTATCCCGGTCCAGCCGCCTGGACGGATGGAGCCCGAGCCATTGGCTGCAGGCCGAGAAGGAGGTCGTCGACGAAGGCCGGCCGGTGCCGGAAGACCGGGCCGGCACCGCAGGGCTATCGGTCCGATAGACGTTACGCGGTCCTGGTTCGGTAAATGATCGCCCCGAACATCAACACGCCGACCAAGACGGCAAGTGACGCGACGGCGACGACCGGCTCGGCCGCCTGCGTGCCGGTTAGAAGAAGGTAAAGCCCTATCGCCATGACCAGCACGCCCGGCACATAGATATATGCCTGCAGCCTCGCGAGCCTGGAAGAGGCGCCGGATGGGTTGAGGGCGTGATAAATGCCGAAGATCGACATCGTCACCCAGCCGAGCAGGTTTATGTGCGCATGCGCGCCGACCGCCGCGTAGTCGTGGGTGCTTCCCATTTTCAGGCCGAGCACGATACCGGCGATGAGGAAACAGATCGCCGTCATGAAATAGAAGCGAGATATAGCTGGCATGGACCCCTCCACAAGATTTTGCGGATGGAACCATGTTTTTTGATATTTGTCAGTACAGCGCGGGAAGCCGCGAACGAGGTGCCGGCTGGGTGGAGGCGGTAGACAAGGAAGACGCCGAGGAGACCGAAGAGCTCGGCATTGTCGCACTCGCCCGCATCGCGAATGCTCACTAAGGTTCAAGTCCGGCAGCGACCGGGCGAATTTCGAAAGCGTGGAGGGTTTGTGGGAAGAAAGCGCCTGTTATCGGATCTCTCGACAATAACAGGCGCTTTGCTTCTAAACTGGCTCCCCGGGCCGGATTCGAACCGGCGACCTGTCGATTAACAGTCGAATGCTCTACCGCTGAGCTACCAGGGATCATCCGCTCGCCGCGGAGTGAGCGGGTAATACAAATGCTGGATCGATTTGCCAAGCGCTTTTTGACAAAAAAATGCACTGGGCTTGATTGATTGTGGAGAAGCCTCCACTTGCAGGAGACCAAATCCCGGAAAACCGGGCTTTTCAGCGGAATGAGCGGCCGATGGCGGAACGGAAATCCAACATGCATTTCGGGATCGATCCCCGCACGGAGGAGATCGTCCTCGGCAAATTCCGCCTGAAGCTGCCGCAATCGCGCTGGCTGCGCAGGATCATCGGCGTCCTGCTGGTGTGCGGCGGCCTGCTCGGCTTCCTGCCCGTGCTCGGTTTCTGGATGGTGCCGCTCGGGCTGCTCGTGCTCTCGCACGATTCCCATTTCGTGCGCCGCCAGCGCCGGCGGCTTGCCGTCTGGTGGGCCGGGCGCCGCAAGGCGGGCCGGTAGGCGCCGCCCACGTTGCGCGGGGCGGACGGACCTGCTCTAAACGCGAAAGAGGATTTCGGGCAGGGGATGCGCATGGACATGCTGATGAAGGCGATCGCGATCGGTGTGGGCGCGACGATCCTCATGGATTTGTGGGCGATCGTCCTGGCGGTTCTGTCCGGCCGGCCGAAGCCGGACTGGGCGCCCGTCGGCCGCTGGTTCTGGCATCTGAAGAGCGGGGTCGTCTTCCACGACGATATCGGCAAGGCCGAGCCCTATGCGCACGAGCGCGCGCTCGGCTGGATCGGCCACTATGCGGTCGGCATCCTCTACGGGATCATCCTTGCCGTCATCGTCGGCCCGGGCTGGTTTGCCGCTCCGACATTCCTGCCGGCCTTCATCCTCGGCATCGTCACCGTGGGGGCCGGCTGGTTTCTGCTGCAGCCGGGTCTCGGCATCGGCGTCGCGGCATCGAAGCTGCCGGATGCAGGCATGGTCCGCGCCCTCAACCTCGTGGCGCACACCGTCTTCGCGGCGGGGCTTTACGGAACGGCACTCATTCTTCCCTGAATGCAATGGCAGGCTTTCCCGAGCGCAATGGCGGGTGCCGCATCGCTGCGGCGCCCCGCCTTGGCGGATCAATGTGCGGCTGCAACGCCGAGAATGACGCCCGTGGCGATGCTCAGGAGCAGGTAGTTGTTGTCGACCTTCACCCACTGCTGGCCGCGGGCGGGCGTGCGCAGGCCATGGCGCTTGTAGTCGCGGACGGCCGGCCGGCGCTTCCAGTCGGAATAACGCTCGCCCTTGTTCCAGTGGCGCTGCTTGCGGATTTCCTTCTTGTTCCAGGACGAGGAATAGCCGGGCTTGCGGTCGTGGCCGTACTGCTGGGCCTGCGCCATGGGTGCGGCGGCGAAGGAAAGGGCAACGGCGGCGAGAAGAGTGCGGGTGAAGAGTTTCATGGGAGGGGTCCTCGTTGTCGATGAGAGGAACCTAGGGCTGGACCCATGAACGGGAAATGAATGCAACATTACATTTTGGTAAGGAAAAACAGCCGTTTAGTTTCGAGGTGAAAACGGTGCCCGCAAACCGTGGCATCCCGGCCGCGATGGAAAACCCGGCTTCTTGCCGCCGGATGCCCGGGAAAGTGTGGTCTTTCGAAAAAAGGGACGCATTCGGTTCACATGCCCCTTGCGCCCTTTGTCAATTCGTTCTAAACGCCCGGCACCACTCGCTTTAAAGCAAACGGACGGCCTCGTGGCGGAGTGGTTACGCAGAGGACTGCAAATCCTTGCACCCCGGTTCGATTCCGGGCGAGGCCTCCACTCTTTCTTTTAAATAAAGAAGTTACGGCGCTTTCCTGAGCGCTTGACGCTGCGGCAGGCGGCGCGCCCGCAGGCGCGCCTCGTCCTTACTGTGCGGCGGGCGCGCCTTCGAGGCCGACGAGGGCGATCTTGGCGTAGCCGGCCGAGCGCAGGAGGTTCATGACATCCATGACGGAGCCGTAGTCGACGGCCTTGTCGGCGCGCAGCAGGATGCGTGCGTCCTTGTTGCCCTCGGTGACGGAATCGAGTTCTGGGCCGAAATTGTCGCGCGCGATCGTGCCGTTGCCGATCGAGACCGTCAGGTCCTTCTTCAGCGTCATGAAGACCGGCTTGTCCTCGCGCTTGGTCGGCTGGGCGACGGAGGAGGGCAGGTCAACATTGATGTCGACGGTGGCGAGCGGGGCGGCCACCATGAAGATGATGAGCAGCACGAGAATGACGTCGATGAACGGCGTCACGTTGATCTCGCTGTTCTCCTCCAGGTCGTCGCCGCCGCCTTCCTTGATCCTGCTTGCCATGGCCTTATCCGATCTTCAGGACGGAGCCGGCGGGGCGTTCGGCGCGCTGGCCCGGACGGCGCCCCGCGCGGCGCATGTCGAGGTCGCGGCTGGCCAGCCGCTCGATGGCGGCGGAGGCGTCGGCAAGCGTGTGGCGGTAGCCGGTGATGGCGCGGGCGAGGAAGTTGTAGATCACCACGGCCGGAATGGCTGCGACGAGGCCGATGGCGGTTGCGAGCAGCGCTTCTGCGATGCCCGGTGCGACGACGGCGAGATTGGTGGTCTGCGCCTTCGAGATGCCGATGAACGAGTTCATGATGCCCCAGACCGTGCCGAACAGGCCGACGAAGGGCGCCGTCGAGCCGATCGTGGCGAGGAGGCCCGTGCCCTTGGCCATGCGGCGGCCGGCATGGGCTTCCATGCGGGTGAGGCGGGAGGCGATGCGCTCCTTGACGCCGCCGTCGGAAACGTGGTCGAGCACGGTCTCGGAGACATCCATCTCCTCGCGGGCGGCGCGCACCATCCGGCCCGTGACGCCGCGGTTGCGGCCGAGCGCCTCTTCGCCGTCCTCCAGGCCGCGGGCCGCGATGAGGCGGCGCACGGCGCCGGCGGCGGAGCGCTGGGCCGCGCCGAGTTCGGCAAGCTTGACGAGCAGCACCGTCCAGGTGACGACCGAGGCGAAGGCAAGGCCGGTCATCACGCCCTTGACGACGATGTCGGCCGCCATGAACATGCCCCAGGGGGAAAGGTCGTGCGGCAGGCCGGCCTGGCGCTCTTCGGGCGCATCGTCGTCGAGCGCGTCGAGATCCGTGGCCTCTTCGCCGGCAATGCTCTCGTCGGCCGGGGCCTGCGCCGTGGCGGTGCCGGCATCGGTTTGCGTGGCCTCCGTCTGGACCGAAGGGGTCTCCAGCGTCTGGGCCGGCGCCGCACCGGCGTAGGCAAGCGTGAGGAGGAGAAGCGGGAGTAGCAGTCGAGACCGTTTCAGCACGGCATAGTCCTCTTGCATGTCTTTACATTCGGCGGCCCAAAGGGCGGCCATAAAACCTGACCGTTCAATACGACATTTCCGGCCGGGCAGGCAATAATATGTTGAGTAATTTATTCAGGATAATGTGCAGGGCCCGCCGGCGGCGGTTTTTGCGTGCAAACGCCTGCCGCCACTGGACACCCGGCGTCAAACCGCACTAAGAGGATTGCGGCGCAGTCCGGCAAGGGCCGGGATTTGCGCCGGGCCTTCCCGTCTTACCCAAGGGCTAGAGATGATTGACTACAAAGCAGCGCGCACGAAGATGGTGGACAACCAGATCCGTACGACGGACGTGACGTCGCACGAGGTGCTCGACGCCTTCCTGACCGTTCCGCGCGAGGAATTCGTGCCGGCGGCCGCAAAGCCGCTCGCCTATATCGACAACGACATCCAGGTCGCGCCGGGCCGCTACCTCATGGAGCCGTCGCCGCTCGCAAAACTCGTCCAGCTCGCCGATATCGCCGGCAGCGACGTGGTTCTGGAAGTCGGCTGCGGCGCGGGCTATGCCGCCGCTATCCTCTCGCGCCTTGCCGGTTCGGTCGTGGCGCTGGAAAGCGATGCGACGCTCGCCGCCGCGGCGACGGAAACGCTCGCCCGCCTCGGCTATGACAATGTCGCCGTCGTGACCGGCGATCTGGAGGCCGGCTATGCCGACGAGGCGCCCTATGACGTGATCTTCGTCGGCGGCGCGGTGGAATTCGTGCCGGAAGCGCTTTTCGCCCAGCTTCGCGACGGTGGCCGGCTGGTCGTCGTCGAAGGCTACGGCAACGCTTCGAAGGCCCGGCTCTACCTGAAGGACGGCGGCTACGTTTCCGAACGCTCCGTCTTCAACACGGCCATCAAGCCGCTGCCGGGCTTCCGCAAGGCGAAGGAATTCGTTTTCTAAGGCCGCTCCGGCGGTTCGCATTCCGGAAGGCCCGCTGCGCAGACGCGGCGGGCCTTTTGCATGGCGGCGGCTGAATGCCTGCCTTGGCAGGGCAAACAAATCTGTGCATCACTGTTAACACATGATTCGCGGCGATTTAGTTCGCTGGCGAACTCGCCTAGGGTTTTCGGGATGTCCGGCCTGCCGTCTCGGCACGCTGCGGGCGCCGCAGAGAACGGGGATAGAAATGGCTCAGCCAAATGTCGCGCGTGAACCGTCCATGGATGAGATCCTGGCGTCGATCCGCAAGATCATCGAGAACAACGAAGCCCAGCCGGAGCTTGCCCCCGACGCCGAGGACGAGGCGGGCTTCGACATCGCCGCCGGGCATCCTTCCGACCTTCTCGACCATCCCGTCGTGACGGAGCAGTTCCAGGTCGAAGAATACCGTTCGGCCGCCCTTCAGCCGCTCGGGCGCGCGGAGCCCGCGACCTCACTGGCCGACGTTGCCGCGCGTGTTCGCGCGGCCTCGGAGCGCCATGTCGCCGCGAACCGCGACCTGCCGGAGCCCATCCAGCCCGCGATGCGCGAGGATAGCCCGCTGGTGACCGCCCGCATGGCGGCCGGGGCGAGCCGTGTGGCGGCCGAGCCGGTGGAACAGACGATCGAGGCGGCAGCGCCCGCCGTCGCGCCGGCGCGCGAGGCCGAAGCCGAAACGAGCCCCGCCCGCGATATCGCCGCGCTCGTCTCGCCCGCTGTCGGCGAGCGGGTGGCGCAGTCCTTCGGCGCGCTTGCCGAGGCCATCGACGCCGGCCCGCGCCGGTCCTTCGACGAGATCGCCGAGGACATGCTGCGCCCGATGCTGCAGGAATGGCTCGACGACAACCTGCCGACGCTCGTGGAGCGCCTGGTGCGCGAGGAGATCGAGCGGGTGGCGCGCGGTCCGCGCCGCTGACCGACGCCGCCATCCTTGAACGAAAAGATGGTTTGAGCCGCGCCGGACCCCCGGCGCGGCTTTTCTTCTGATATTGTTGACTCCATGCCGGCCATCCGGTTTACAAAACCCAACCGACAAACAGCAGGCCACGCACGAAAATGCTTGAAAAGAACTATGATTCCGCAGCGGTCGAGCCGCGCATCGCCAAGACGTGGGAAGACGCGGACGCATTCCGCGCGGGCGAGGGCGCAAAACCCGGCGCCGAGACCTTCACCATCGTCATCCCGCCGCCGAACGTGACGGGCTCGCTGCATATGGGCCACGCGCTCAACAATACGCTGCAGGACATCATGGTCCGCTTCGAGCGCATGCGCGGCAAGGACGTGCTGTGGCAGCCCGGCATGGACCATGCCGGCATTGCCACGCAGATGGTCGTGGAGCGCAAGCTCGCCGCCGAAAAGCAGCCCGGCCGGCGCGAGATGGGCCGTGACGCCTTCGTCGAGAAGGTCTGGGAATGGAAGGCGGAATCGGGCGGGCTCATCTTCAACCAGCTGAAGCGCCTCGGCGCTTCCTGCGACTGGTCGCGCGAACGCTTCACCATGGACGAGGGCCTGTCCGAGGCCGTGCTGGAAGTCTTCGTCTCGCTCTACAAGGAAGGCCTGATCTATCGCGGCAAGCGCCTCGTCAACTGGGACCCGAAATTCGAGACGGCGATTTCCGACCTCGAGGTCGAGAACCGGGAAGTCGACGGCCATATGTGGCACTTCAAGTACCCGCTCGCCGACGGGGCCACCTATACCTATGTCGAGAAGGACGCCGACGGCAACGTCGTCTTCCAGGAGGAGCGCGACTATATCTCGATCGCCACCACGCGCCCCGAGACGATGCTCGGCGACGGCGCGGTCGCCGTCCATCCGACGGACGAGCGCTATGCGCCGATCGTCGGAAAGCTCTGCGAAATCCCGGTCGGCCCCAAGGAGCACCGCCGCCTCATCCCGATCATCACCGACGAATATCCGGAGAAGGATTTCGGCTCGGGTGCGGTGAAGATCACCGGCGCGCACGACTTCAACGACTACCAGGTCGCCCGCCGCAACAATATCCCGCTCTACCGCCTGATGGACACGCAGGCCGCCATGCGCGCCGACGGCGAGCCCTACGCCGTCTATGCGGTGCAGGCGCTGGAGATCGCCAGGTCCGGCCATGTGCCGAGCGAAGCCGAGGTCGACGACATCAACCTCGTTCCCGACGACTATCGCGGCCTCGACCGCTACGAGGCGCGCAAGCGCATCGTCGAGGCGATCAATGCCGAGGGCCTTGCGGTCACCGTCAAGGACGCCGAGGGCAACGACATTCCCTATGTCGAGAACAAGAAGGTCATGCAGCCGTTCGGCGACCGCTCCGGCGTCGTCATCGAGCCGATGCTGACCGACCAGTGGTTCGCCGATGCCAAGACGCTGGCCGAGCCGGCGATCCGCTCGGTTCGCGAGGGGCGCACCAACTTCGTTCCGAAGAACTGGGAAAAGACCTATTTCGAATGGATGGAGAACATCGAGCCGTGGTGCATCTCGCGCCAGCTCTGGTGGGGCCATCAGATTCCGGCCTGGTACGGCCCGGACGGCCAGGTCTTCGTGGAGAAGACCGAGGAAGAGGCGCTGCACGCCGCCATCCAGCACTACATCGCCCATGAAGGTCCGTGGAAGGCCTGGGTCGAGGAGAAGCTGGAGAACTTCGCGCCCGGCGAGATCCTGACGCGCGACGAGGACGTGCTCGACACCTGGTTCTCCTCCGCGCTGTGGCCCTTCTCGACGCTCGGCTGGCCGCAGGAGACGCCGGAGCTTGCGCGCTACTATCCGACGAACGTTCTCGTCACCGGCTTCGACATCATCTTCTTCTGGGTCGCCCGCATGATGATGATGGGCCTGCACTTCATGAAGGACGAGGACGGCAATCCCGTCGAGCCTTTCGAGACCGTCTATGTCCACGCGCTGGTGCGCGACAAGAACGGGCAGAAGATGTCGAAGTCGAAGGGCAATGTCATCGACCCGCTCGACCTGATCGACGAGTACGGCGCGGATGCGCTGCGCTTCACGCTGGCCATCATGGCCGCGCAGGGACGCGACGTGAAGCTCGACCCGGCCCGCATCGCCGGCTACCGCAACTTCGGCACCAAGCTGTGGAACGCCACGCGCTTTGCCGAGATGAACGGCGTGAAGAGCGATCCGCATTTCGTGCCGGAAACGGCCTCGCTGACGATCAACCGCTGGATCCTGACGGAGCTTGCCCGCACGGCCCGCGACGTCACCGAGGCGATCGAGAGCTACCGCTTCAACGATGCGGCCGGCACGCTCTACCGCTTCATCTGGAACCATTTCTGCGACTGGTACCTGGAGCTGCTGAAGCCGGTCTTCGGCGGCGAGGACGAGGCCGCCAAGGCCGAATCCCAGGCCTGCGCCGCCTATGTGCTGGAGGAGACCTACAAGCTCCTCCACCCGTTCATGCCTTTCATGACGGAAGAGCTGTGGGCGCACACGGCCGGCGAGGACAAGAGCCGCGACAGCCTCGTCTGCCACGCCGAATGGCCGTCGCCCGCCTATGCGGACGATGCGGCCGCCGACGAGATCAACTGGCTGGTCGACCTCGTTTCCGGCATCCGCTCGGTCCGCGCGGAAATGAACGTGCCGCCGGGTGCGACGGCCCCGCTCGTCGTGGTGGGGGCGAGCCCGTTGACGCGCGCGCGCCTTGCCACGCACGACCAGGCCATCCGCCGCCTTGCCCGCGTCACGGAAATCCACCTGGAGGATGCGGCTCCCAAGGGCGCCGCGCAGATCGTTGTCGGCGAGGCGACCGCCTGCCTGCCGCTCGGCAGCCTGATCGATCTTTCGGTCGAGAAGGCCCGTCTCGAAAAGGCGATCGAGAAGGCCGGCGCGGAAGCCGCCCGCATCCAGGGCAAGCTGTCGAACGAGAAGTTCGTCGCCAATGCCAAGCCGGAGGTCGTCGAGGCCGAGCGCGAGCGTTTCGCCGAGCTGGAACAGCAATTGGCCAGTCTCGCCGTGGCGCTTGCCCGTGTCAGCGAAGCCGGTTGATTCCTGAGGTTTGTCACTTGCAGGCCTTGAGAAACCGCGCCGGTGCCCCCGGCGCGGTTTCTATTCGGGGGCATGATTGCAAAAATCCCGTTGTGTTCGAAATGTGACACGGTCATTCGGCGCTGAAATAAAAATCCTTGTTTCCGGGTGGAGTTACCGAAGTATGAGAATTTCATTTCAGGTGCCTCGATTATTGAGGGGCTTCACTAAAAACTTACGTAATTTTTTCAGGCACCATTGAAAATCATCCGCGAGAAGTGGGGTTTGCCAAGCCGACTCTCCTCTTCGATAGTCATGATGGATCGGGCGGTGGAGAGGCCGTCACATGACTTCGGGGGAATTGAATGCTCAACACGATTTTCAAGCACGGAATCCTGGCGGCGGCGGCTCTGGCGGCTTTTGCCGGCGCGGCTGAGGCCGGCGGTTTCAGCCGCGGCGAGGCGGATACGGACATCCTGTTCGAAAGCGGCGACTTCATCTTCCGTTCGGGCGCGACCTACGTTTCCCCGCGGCGCGCGTTCGCCACCATTCGCGGCGCGGCTGCCACGGACGACGACTTCACGAACGATTACTGGATCCCGAGCATTGCCGCCAAGGTCGGCGTTTCGGAGAATTTCGCCTGTGCGCTGACCTATACGCAGCCCTTCGGCGGCGACGCGACCTACGGCATGGATGCCCGCATGGCAACGGCTGTCACTAATCTGCTGACCGGGGTGAAGAACGTACCCTACGGCGACAAGGGCTTCGAGACCAATGAATACGGTGCGACCTGCGACGTGAAGTTCGATGCCGGCGCCGGCAAGATCCACCTGCTCGGCGGTGTCTTCATGCAGAGTTTCAGCTACACGGCCGTCAACGAAGCCGACACGCTGAGCCCCCTTGCGCCGAACTACGGCACGCTGCACCTGGAAGACGACTCGGCCTTCGGCTATCGCATCGGCGCGGCCTATGAGATCACCGAATATGCGCTTCGCGTCTCGCTGCTCTATCGCTCCAAGGTCGATCACGACGCTGACGAAGGCTATTACGATTTCAAGGACCTCGGCCTTGTCATGATGCCGGCCTCGGGCTTCGGCACGCTTCCCCAGTCGCTCAAGCTCTCCGTCCAGACCGGCGTTGCCCCCGGCTGGCTGGTCTACGGCTCGGTCAAATGGACCGACTGGAGCGTTCTTCAGGCGCTGAACTACCAGATCGGCGGCGCCTGGCGCGAGGATCTCTATAACTGGAAGGACGGCTGGACCATTCAGGGCGGCGTCGCCCATGTGTTCAACGAGAAGCTGACCGGCACGATCAACCTGACCTGGGACAGCGGCGTCAGCGACGGCGCGGATATCTATACCGACACGTGGACGCTCGGCGCCGGCGTGCAGGCCAAGGTCGGCCCTGGCGACCTGCGCTTCGGCGGCGCCGTCAGCTACCTGACCTCCGGCAGCCAGTCGGCCGCCAAGGGCGCCTCCTTCGACGCGACGGTCGATAACGACTTCGCCTATGCCATATCCGGCTCGTACAAGATCGCGTTCTGACCGGAACGTTGGATCGCGGATGAATCAGGGCCCGGCGTCATCGTCGGGCCCTTTTGTTTGGTTAATGTTTTCTTGATGCGATCGGCTTCCGCAGCGGAAGTCACAACGCTGCCTGAAAAAATGTGTCGGAATCGCAACACATTTTTTTCCAGAGTTTGCTACACCCTGCGGGAAGCGTCCAAATGTCCATTTCCCGCCACAAACGGGGCGCAGCGATGAGGGCATGTAGACGCGTGGAACCGCGCCAGAGAAACGATGAGCCAGCCGATGTCATTGTCGCCGGAATTGCCTGAGAGGCCCGCAAGCCTCGTGCGTTTCCGGTTAGACGCAGGAAAGAAGGCCCGGCGCGGAACTGAAGAACTGATGCCCAAGTCCGAGTTGTTGTCGATGAAAGTACTTGTAATGGGCCTTTGCCTTTCGTTATCCTGCGGGGCGGCGTCGCAGGCTCTCGCATTCGACCCCCAGGCGGGTGTCAGCAAGGAAAGCGGTCCCTTCGACCTCTTCAAGTTCGGTTTCTTCTCCTACAAGGAAGGGCGCAAGCGCGACGCCGTCGAGGCGTATCGCTACGCGGCGGAAAAGGGCCATACGGGCTCGCGCTGGGCGCTCGCCAACATGTATGCCGACGGCGACGGCGTGCCGGAAAACGATCTCGAAGCCTTCAAGATGTATAGCGAGATCGCCCAGGCCGGCGTCGAGCCGGGCTCGGAGGATACCGGCTACTTCGCCAATGCGCTGATCGCGCTCGCCAGCTATTATCGCCGCGGCATTCCCAACAGCCCCGTCAAGATCGACCTGACGCAGGCCCGCCAGCTTTATTTCCAAGCGGCCTCCGCCTTCGGCATTCCCGAGGCTCAGTTCCAGCTCGGCCGCATGATGCTGACGGGCGAGGGCGGCGCGGCCTCCGTCCATCAGGCCAAGAAATGGCTGAACCGCGCCCGCAGCAAGGGCCATGCCGGCGCCATGGGCCTTTTCGGCAATATCCTCTTCCAGGAAGGCGAAGCGGTGCGCGGCCTTGCCTTCATGACCGCCGCGCTGGAACATTGCCCGCCGAAGGACTGCGCCTGGCTGCAATCGACCCAGGAGGAAGCCTTCTCCGTCGCCAGCGAGGAGGATCGCCGCAAGGGCGTCGAGCTCGCGCACAATATCAGCTTCAATTCGGGCGAATGATGCCGGCGGCCTGATGCCGCGTTGAAAAACTGCCCCTCATCCCCCTGCCGGGACCTTCTCCCCGCAAGCGGGGCGAAGGAGGAAGGCGGCGAGCCCATCGTTCCTCGCCCCGTTTACGGGGAGAGGATGCCGGCAGGCAGGTGAGGGGCGATCCCTGCTACGATGCCGCGTAGTCGAGCACCGCCACGACCGGCACATGGTCGGACGGCTTTTCCCAGTTGCGGACGTGCTTTTCCACCGCCGTCGAGACGAGGCGGTCCGCCGCTTCCGCCGAAAGCAGCAGGTGGTCGATGCGGATGCCGAAATTCTTCGGCCAGCAGCCCCCCTGGTAGTCCCAGAACGTATAGAGCGGCACCGTGTCCGTCGTGGCGCGCACGGCGTCGGTGAGGCCGAGGTTTTCGATGCGGCGAAAAGCCTGCCGGGTCGCCGGCAGGAACAGCGCGTCGCGTTCCCAGACCTTCGGGTCCCAGCAATCGTGCGGCTCGGGAATGACGTTGTAGTCGCCGGCGAGGATCAGCGGTTCCTCGAGCGCGAGCCGGCTTTCGGCGAAGGCGGCCAGCCGCTCCATCCAGGCGAGCTTGTAGGGATATTTGACCGGATCGTCCGCCGGATTGCCGTTGGGCAGGTAGAGCGAGCAGACGCGGATCGCGCCGCCTTCCACGGAATAGACGCCCTCGATGAAGCGGGCCTGCTCGTCGCCGTCGCCGCCCGGCAGGCCGCGATTGATTTCGTCGGGACGGATTTTGGAAAGCAGTGCGACGCCGTTGAAGCCCTTCTGGCCGTGCGTTTCGACGTGATAGCCGAGCGCCTCGATCTCGCCGCGCGGAAAGCCTTCGTCGACCGTCTTGATCTCCTGCAAGGCGACGATGTCCGGATTGGACTCCTTCAGCCAGGCGAGGAGATTGTCGATGCGCGCCCGCACGCCGTTGATGTTCCAGGTGGCAATCTTGATCGGCATGCGGGTTCCGTTTTCGGTTGGGGATGGTCAGATCGAGAAGCTGGTGCCGCAGCCGCAGCTTGCCACCGCATTCGGATTGTTGATCTGGAAGGACTGGCCGAGCAGGTTGTCGACGAAGTCGATTTCCGATCCGTCCATGTAGACGAGGGAAAGCTGGTCGATCAGCACGCGCGCCTTGTCCTTCTCGAGCACCAGGTCGTCGTCCTGCTGGTCCTCGACGAGGTCGAACTTGTAGGAAAAGCCGGAGCAGCCGCCGCCCTCGACGGAGACGCGCAGCGCCTGCTTTTCCGGCGCGGCGCCGAGGATCGACGCGATGCGCCGTGCGGCGGCGTCGGAGATGGTTACGGACTTGTCGGTCATGTCTGCCTCCTGCCGGGGTCAAGATCCGGAGAGAATCGCTTTGCCGCATGCGGCCGGAAAACGGTGTTTCCTTGAACCGGCTCTCACGCGCCGTTTAAAGCAAACCATTGAGAAGGCTTGTTTTTCAGGTGCGCCTTGCGGCCGGCCTTGCCGCTATGCACACTATAGGTATGAAGGCATCGCGGCCGCGTCAATACGGGCGGCGTGAATGCAGGTGACGAATGACATTCGACAGACATGCGCTGGGTTTCGGCGCCGGGCAGCGCGCCATCTACGCTTCCGATCCCTGGGCGACCCGCGGACGGCTCTTTCCCGAGGCGGAAAGCCCGACGCGCTCGGATTTCCAGCGCGACCGCGACCGCATCGTCCACACGACCGCCTTCCGGCGCCTCAAGCACAAGACGCAGGTCTTCATCGCCGCCGACGGCGACCATTACCGCACGCGCCTCACCCACACGATCGAGGTGGCGCAGATCGCCCGTGCGCTCGCCCGTGCCCTCAAGCTCGACGAGGACCTCGCCGAGGGCGTGGCGCTGGTGCACGATTTCGGCCACACGCCCTTCGGCCATACCGGCGAGGACGCCCTGCACGAGGTGCTGGAGCCCTTCGGCGGCTTCGACCACAATGCCCAGTCGCTGCGCATCGTGACCAAGCTGGAGCGGCGCTATGCCGAGTTCGACGGGCTGAACCTCACCTGGGAGAGCCTGGAAGGCCTCGTCAAGCACAACGGCCCGCTGATCGGCCCGACGGGCGAAGGCACGCACGGCGAAGTGCCGCGGCCCATTCTCGACTATTGCGCTGTGCACGATCTGGAGTTGTCGAGCTTTGCCAGCCTCGAGGCGCAGGTTGCAGCGATCGCCGACGACATCGCCTACAACACCCATGACATCGACGACGGCCTGCGCTCCGGCTATCTCGATTTCGATATGCTGGAGGAGGTGCCTTTCCTCGCCGGGCTGATGCGGCAGGTGCACGACCGCTATCCGGGCCTCGAAGAGCCGCGCTTCACGCACGAGATCATGCGCCGTCAGATCACGGCCATGGTGGAGGACGTGATCGGCTATGCCCAGGAAGCGATCCGCGAGGAGCGGCCGGAAAGCGCCGACGACGTGCGCAAGGCGCGCCGGTGCCTCGCCACCTTCTCCGATGAAATGGCCGTGACGGACCGGCAGATCAAGAAGATGCTCTTCTCGCGCATCTACCGGCACCCGGAGGTCATGCGCGTGCGCGCCAACGCCGCCTCGATCCTGACGGACCTCTACCACGCCTATATGGACGATCCGCAGCTCATGCGCGGCCACTACTGGGTGGACCGCATTTCCACCATGCCGGAATCGGCCCGCGCCCGCCATGTCGCCGACTATCTGGCCGGAATGACCGACAATTACGCGATCGACACGCACCGCCGGCTGTTTGACCATACCCCGGATTTGCGATAGTCAGCCGCCCACCTGAACTTCTTCGCAGGATCGGCCCGGAAGGGCGACTGCGTGCGGATGGATGAGATGAACCTTTTTACAGACTTCGACAACAGAATCAAAAACGTACTCGAAGGACTTGAAATCGTCCGTGAGAAGCGATCCGAGGTGGATTTCGCCCGCGTCAGCGTCGAGCCGCCGCGCGATGCGAGCCACGGGGACGTCGCGACCAACGCGGCGATGGTTCTCGCCAAGCCGCTCGGCCTCAACCCGCGCGCGCTCGCCGACCTCATCGTCGCTGAGCTGAAGAAGGACCCGGAAGTGGCCGAGGTCGGCGTCGCCGGCCCGGGCTTCATCAATGTGCGCCTGTCCGTCGCCTATTGGCAGAAGCTGCTGGCTGCCATCGTCGCGGCCGGCACGGATTACGGCCGCGCCACGCTCGGCGCCGGCCGCAAGGTGAATGTCGAATATGTCTCGGCCAACCCGACCGGGCCGATGCATGTCGGCCATTGCCGCGGCGCGGTGGTGGGCGATGCGCTCGCCAACCTGCTCGCCTTCGCCGGCTATGACGTCGTCAAGGAATATTACATCAACGATGCGGGCGCGCAGATCGACGTGCTCGCCCGCTCCGCCTTCCTGCGCTATCGCGAGGCGCTGGGCGAGACCATCGGCGATATCCCGTCGGGTCTCTATCCGGGCGACTACCTCGTTCCCGTCGGCGAGGCGCTGGCGGACGAATACGGCACGACGCTGCGCGCCATGCCGGAGCACCAGTGGATGCCGATCGTCAAGGAAAAGGCCATCGACATGATGATGGCGATGATCCGCGAGGATCTGGCCGCGCTCAACGTCAAGCATGACGTCTTCTTCTCCGAGCGCTCACTGCATGCCGGCAACGGCGCGCCGATCCGCACCGCCATCAACGACCTGACCTTCAAGGGCCATGTCTACAAGGGTGTGCTGCCGCCGCCGAAGGGCCAACTGCCCGAAGACTGGGAAGACCGCGAGCAGACGCTGTTCCGCTCGACGGAAGTGGGCGACGACATCGACCGCCCGCTGATCAAGTCGGACGGCTCCTATACCTATTTCGCCGCCGACGTCGCCTACTTCAAGGACAAGTTCGACCGCGGCTTCGACGAGATGATCTATGTGCTCGGCGCCGACCACGGCGGCTACGTCAAGCGCCTGGAGGCTGTCGCCCGTGCCGTTTCGGAAGGCAAGGCGAAGCTGACGGTGCTGCTCTGCCAGCTCGTCAAGCTGTTCCGCGACGGCGAGCCCGTCAAGATGTCGAAGCGCTCCGGCGATTTCGTCACGCTGCGCGACGTTGTCGAGGAAGTCGGCCGCGATCCGGTGCGCTTCATGATGCTCTACCGCAAGAACAGCGAGCCGCTCGACTTCGACTTCGCCAAGGTGACCGAGCAGTCCAAGGACAACCCGGTCTTCTACGTGCAGTATGCCCATGCGCGCTGCATGTCGGTGTTCCGGCAGGCGGGCGAGGCCTTCCCGGGCCTCGACATCGCCGCGCTCGACCTTGCGGGCGCGATTGCCGGCAATATCGCCGATCCGAGCGAGTTGCACCTTCTGGCGAAACTGGCAGAATATCCCCGTATCGTCGAAGCCGCTGCACTGGCGCATGAGCCTCATCGTATCGCGTTTTACCTCTATGATCTTGCCAGCGCCTTCCACGCGCACTGGAACAAAGGTAAGGAACAACCGGAATTACGGTTTGTTAACGATAAAAATAGAGAATTGAGCATCGCCAGACTTGGGCTGGTGCACGCGGTCGCATCTGTTCTCAAGTCGGGCCTGTCCATTACAGGCACGGCGGCACCGGACGAAATGCGCTGACGTCACCATTTGCCCACAATAAGCTGGCAGACGCGTTTTTGTAGCTTGTGAGTGGGAAGCAGTATGGCAGACAAGAACTTCGCGCGAAGCGGAACCGCTGACACGGACCTCTTGGCAGACGATGATCCGTTGAGCGAGCTTGCCCGTCTCGTCAACTTCGACCCGCGCCCGGTGCTGGGCGCGGATGCGGCGTTTTCCGCCGCCCGCCCGACGCCGTCTCGTCAGGAAAACCCCGTTCTCGCCCTCGAAGACGAGTTGATGCGCGCCTTCGAGCAGTACGATGCGCCGGCGCGTGTCGTTGCCGAGCCGGTGGTTGCCGAGGCTCAGCCGCGCCATGTCGAGCCCGTTTTCGAGGAGCCGCTTCCGGTTGTCGAGGACCGCGCCGCCTTCATCGACGAGGCGCCGACGCGCGATATCCCCGCAAGCGCCTACCAGCACCCCGAGCCGGCTTTCGTAGAGCCATCCTTTGCCGCGCTTTCCGAGCCGGTGGAGGCGGAGGACCCGTCGCTGTTCCTCGTGGACGAGCTGGAAGCCTCCGTCCATGAGGTGCCGGCGGTCGATGCCGAGCCGGTCGCCCATGCCGGCCTGCGGTTCGCCGACCGTTTCGAGCCGCGCTTCGAGGAAACGCCGCGCCAGGAACCGGTCGCCGATTTCCGCGCCGAGGAGCAAGTCGAGGAGAATGCGCCGCAGCCGGCGTTCCTCGGCCTCCAGCCGGTGACGGAAGAGCTGCTCTACGAGGAGGACATGAGCCTCGACCTCGAGCGCGAGCTGGAACTGTCCATCGGCGACGGCTTTGCCGATGAGGTGGCCGCCGAGGCGACCTTCGCCGAGCCGCTTCCCGTCGTCGCGGACGCCCATGCGGAGCCGGAATTCGGCAACTGGTCGCAGACCCCGCAGCCCGATGCCGCCGCCTTCGCGGTGGAGCCGGCCTATGCCGGCGAGGAGCCGAAATTCGTTTCGGAAATGCCGTTCGAGACGCGCGAGGAGCGCGCCCATGCGGTCGCCGAGGCCGAGACGCAATGGCAGGCCGAAGCCCTCGATCCCGTCTTCGAGGCGGCGCCGGATTATCAGGTCCGGTCGGTCGAAAAAGGCGACCTTTACGATCACGACGATCTTCTTGCCGAGGTGGAGCGCTATCCCGTGCCGGAAAGCCGCTCGCCGTTTGCGGCCGGCGTTGCAGCAGATGCGGCGGCGACCCCGGCCTCGCGTGGCGGTACGCCGGCGAACATCTCCGCCCTTTTCGGTCGTGCGACGCCGGTGGTCCACCGGGAACCCGCGGCCATGCCCGTTCAGGAAACGGCCAGCGCGGCGGAGGTTCCGGCTGCCGAAACGAGCAGCGAGCCCCTGGTCGTTCCGACGCCGCCGGTTCGCGAGCCGGAATTCGATTTCGACGCGATGGAATTCGATCTTTCCGACATCGAGCTCGATCCGTCCGATTTCTCGCTGGGCGACGAGCCGGCGGAGGAGGAGGCCAAGCCCGCGCCGGTGACGGCCGAGATTGCAAGGCCCGTCGCGGTCGAAACGGCCGTTCGCCGGGAGCCGGCCGTCGCGGTGCCGGTCGCGGCCTATACGGCCCCGCAGGCATCGAGCCCGGATGCCGACGGCGTGCTGCCCTTCGATCCGTCGATGATCGCCGAGACGGATGAGGGCGTCACGCCCGTCACCGAGCTCGATGTGCCGCAGCTTCCTGTCGTTGAGAAGGAAAAGCCGCCGGTCTACCATCAGGACTACGACTTCGACATCGACGCGGAAATGGCCCAGCTCTTTTCCGAGCCCGCCGCCAAGCCGGCGCAGGGCGACGGCGTGCCGTCCGGTGCCGTGGCCGCCTCCGTGGTGCAGCCGGCCATGCAGATCAACGACGTCGACGATTTCGAGCGCGCGCTGGAAGAGGATTTCCGTCGCTCGCTGAACCAGCCCGAGCGCATGGCCATTCCGGTCGATCCGGGCCAGGCGAACGGGCTCTATGCCGGCGACGGCTACGACGACGCCGAGGCGCGCCCGCGCCGCGGCCTGCTGATTGCGGCTTCCATCGCCGGCCTTCTTCTCGTCGGCGGCGGGGCTGTCTATGCCTGGTCCACGCTGACCGGCGGTCAGGCCAGCTCCGGCGAGCCGCGCGTCATCCTTGCCGACAAGGAGCCGGTGAAGGTGGTGCCCGAGGAAAAGGGCGGCAAGACCGTCCCCAACCAGGACAAGGCCGTCTATGACCGCGTGGCCGGCGACAAGGCCACCACGCCGCAGCAGGAACAGCTCGTCACGACGACGGAAGAGCCGGTCGACGTCGTGCAGCGCACGCTGACGCCGGAAGCGCTGCCCGATGACAGCATCGATTCTGCCGACGCCTCGGAAGACGACGGCCGCCTGCTGCCGGGCGTCGACGAGCCGGAAACGGCAAATGCCGAGGCCGGCAACAAGCCGCTCATCGCGCCGCGCAAGGTGAGGACGATGATCGTCAAGCCGGACGGCACGCTCGTCGCCCGCGAGGACACCGTCGCCGAACCGGAAACGCAAACCGCCGGCCTCGACGCCAAGGCGACCGCGACGACGGGGCAGGCCTCCGGCGAAGCCGCCGCGACCGTCGACGCCGACGCATCGCTGCGCACGGAGCAGGCAGCGGCGGAAACCCGCCCGCGCTCCGCGCTCGCCGAGGCGGCCGATGCGCAGGTGGATGACACCGCGCCCGTGCGCACCGTCAAGACGACGACCATCGGCGCGGCCGCCACGACAGCGGCCGGCGACGGCAACACCCCGGTTCCGGAAACCCGGCCGGTCGACCAGCCGGTCACCGTCGTCGGCACCGTGACGGAGACGGGCCGGCAGAAGGTCGCGGAAACGCAGGCGGTGCAGGAAACGGCGAAGCAGACGCAGGTGGCGGCCGTCGCACCCGGCGGCTATGTCATGCAGATCGCTTCGCTTCCCTCGGAAGCCGAGGCGCAGAAGTCCTACGCCGCGCTTTCCAAGAAGTTCTCCTCCGTGCTGGGCGGCCATGGCGTCGACATCCAGAAGGCGGAGATCGCCAACAAGGGCACGTATTTCCGCGTCCGCATTCCCGCCGGCTCGCGCGAAGAGGCTATCGCCCTTTGTGAGCGCTATCGGGGCGCCGGCGGAAGCTGCCTCGTCACCCGCTGAGAACCGGGCTGAAACTTGAAAGAGGCGCGGCCGGTCCGCGCCTCTTCGATTCCGGGCGCAGCGTTCATCTTTTTCCTCCGAACCTCTAAGATTGCGGACATGAGCGAATCGAAATCCTTCATTTCGGGCTGCAAGGGCCTGAGCCTCACCGCCGACGAAAAGGCCTTCTTCCGCAGCGAGCGGCCGTGGGGCTTCATCCTCTTCGGCCGCAATATCGGCGAGCCGGCGCAGGTGGCCGACCTCACCGCCGAAATGCGTGAATGCGTCGGCGGCGGAGCCGACATTCCGGTGCTGATCGACCAGGAGGGCGGGCGCGTCCAGCGCATCAAGCCGCCCCATGTCCAGCAGTATCCGAATGCCGCCGCGCTCGGCGCCATCTACCGCGCCGACGAGGAGAAGGGCCTGCGCGCCGCCTGGCTGATGTCGCGCCTCCACGCCTTCGATCTTCTGCGCCTCGGCATCAATGTCGATTGCCTGCCGGTGCTCGACGTCGCCGTGCCGGGTGTGCACGACGTCATCGGCAACCGCGCCTATGGGCAGGAACCGGAGATCGTCTCGGCGATGGGCAAGGCCGCGGCCGAGGGGCTGAAGGCCGGCGGCCTGCTTCCCGTCATGAAGCACATGCCGGGCCACGGCCGCACCATGGTCGATTCCCACCACGACCTTCCGGTCGTCCATGCGGGCCGGGACGAGCTGGAGGCCTGCGACTTCGTGCCCTTCCGCCGTATGAAGGACGAGCTGATGGCGATGTCCGCGCATATCGTCTACACCGCCATCGACCCCGGCAATCCGGCGACGACGTCGCCGACGGTGGTGCGCGAGATCATCCGCGGCCATATGGGCTTCGACGGCCTCCTGATGTCCGATGACGTCTCGATGAATGCCCTCAAGGGCGATATTGCCGAAAGAACCCGGGGAATCGTCGCCGCGGGGCTGGACATGGTGTTGCATTGCCATGGCATCATGGACGAAATGATCGCGGTGACGGAAAACGTTCCGCCGCTTGCCGGCGAGAGCCTCAGGCGCGCCAATGCGGTGCGCGCGGGCTTCCGCGCGCCGGACGGGGCGGACGAACAGGCGCTGCGCGAGGAGTTCAACGCGATGATCGCGGTGGCCTGACGGGCAGGCAGAGGGAGAAACGTGCAGGCAACCGGAGGCAAGCCACAGAAAAAGGCCCGCGGCGCGGATGCGCCGATGGAGGACCTGTGGCAGGAGGGTGCCGAAGGCCGGGGCCTTTCCGAGGAAAGCCTCGTCGTCGACCTTGCCGGCTTCGAAGGCCCGCTCGACCTTCTCCTCCATCTCGCCCGCACGCAGAAGGTGGACCTCACCCGCATCTCCGTGCTGGCGCTCGCCGAGCAATATCTCGCCTTCATCGACCGTGCGCGAAAGATCCGCATCGAGCTTGCCGCCGACTATCTCGTCATGGCGGCGTGGCTTGCCTACCTGAAATCGCGCCTGCTCATCCCCAAGCAGGCCAAGGACGACGGCCCGTCCGGCGAGGAGATGGCCGCGAGCCTCGCCTTCCGCCTCAAGCGGCTGGAGGCGATGCGCGATGCGGCGACGCGCCTCATCAACCGCAACCGCCTCGGCCGCGACGTCTTCGCCCGCGGCATGCCGGAGCACATCGTCACCGAGCGCCGCTCGGCCTTCGATGCCTCGCTCTACGATCTCTTGAGTGCCTATGCTTCCCTGCGCCAGCGCCACGCCATCACCCAGGTCACCATCGAGAAGCGCAATGTCTGGTCGCTCGCCGATGCGCGCGAGCTCCTGCAATTGCTCGTCGGCACCGTGGAGGACGACTGGACGGCGCTCGATCATTTCATGCTGCGCTATCTCAGCGACCCGACGGAACGCACCACGGCGATTGCCAGCGCCTTCGCGGCAACGCTCGAACTCGTCCGGGAAGGGCGGCTGGAGCTGCGCCAGGACGGCGTGTTCCAGCCGATCTACCTGCGCCGCGGCCCGAAGGCCGGCGAGGACGGCGGGGAAGGGAGCGCTCCGCGTGACTGAGGGCGAAGAGGGCATCGAGGCCACGGCGCAGGAGGGCACCGTCGTCGATCCGCGCCGGCTGCACGAGGCGAGGCGCATTGCCGAGGCGCTGGTCTTCGCCTCCGCAGGTCCCGTCTCCGAAGCCTATATCGCCGAGCGCCTGCCGCGCGGGGTGGACGTGCAGCACGTCATGCGAGCGCTGAAGGGGTTTTATGCCGGGCGCGGCGTCAACCTCGTGCAGGTGGGTGATTCCTGGGCCTTCCGTACCGCCGCGGACATGTCCTTCGTCATTCGCACGGACGAGACGGAGGTGCGCAAATTGTCGCGCGCCGCGCTCGAGGTGCTGTCCATCATCGCCTATCATCAGCCCGTGACGCGCGCCGAGATCGAGGATATCCGCGGCGTGCAGACCTCCAAGGGCACGCTCGACGTGCTGATGGAGGCGGGCTGGGTGCGTTTTCGCGGCCGCCGGCGCTCGCCGGGACGGCCCGTTACTTTCGGCACGACGCGCGATTTTCTCGATCATTTCGGCCTCGAAGAGCTGCGCGACCTGCCCGGACTGGACGAATTGAAGGGCGCAGGCCTGCTTTCGGGCCGGATTCCCGCCAATTTCCAGGTTCCGCTGCCGCTCGGCGAGGACGAGCTTGCCGAGGACGAGGACCCCATCACCCAGATGGACCTGGAGGAGCTCGGCCTTCTCGCGCCGGGTGGAGGAGACGGGGAATAGGGCCGGAAGATGCCGCGATTATCGTCCCGCTGATTGCGCTGCGTCACGCTTTCGGCTAACCAGCGCGGCATACTAGTGTTTGAAAAAGACGGCTGAACGTCTTACATCGGGGTTAGTCCGAAAGGGAGTCAAGACAATGGGTTCTTTCAGCATCTGGCATTGGCTGATCGTTCTGGTGGTGGTGCTGCTGCTGTTCGGCCGCGGCAAGATTCCGGAACTGATGGGCGATGTCGCCAAGGGCATCAAGAATTTCAAGAAGGGCATGTCCGACGAGGACGCTGCCGCCGAGCAGGCCAAGACCGTCGATCACAAGGCCGACGAGGTCAAGTGACCGGGGCACGGCGCCGCGTGTCATCCGTGACACGCAAGGACGCGCCGTCGTCGGCGGCGCTTCACGGTCTATGAGGACGATACCCAATGCTTGATGTCGGCTGGACCGAAATACTCGTCATCGCCATCGTACTGATCATCGTGGTGGGTCCGAAGGACCTGCCGCAGATGCTGCGCACCTTCGGCCGCATGGTGGCCAAGATGCGCGGCATGGCGAGCGATTTCCGCCAGCAGTTCGACGAGGCGCTGCGCGAGGCCGATCTCGAAGACGTGCGCAAGACGCTCGGCGAGGCCCAGAAGCTCAACCCGCTGAACTCGATCCGCGACGCGGTCAATCCGCTGCGCCAGATGGGTAACGAGATCAAGGCCGACCTGGAGCGCAAGCCGGGGTCGGCGAAGACCGCCGCGTCCACGCCGGCCGAAAGCGTTTCGCAGGCGCCTGCCGCCGTTCCATCCGAAGCGCAGGTGCCGGCCTCCACCGAGCCGGTCGCCGCAGCGCCCTTGAAGAAGGGTCCGACCCGCAAGACCGCGGCGAAGAAGCCCGCTGAAACGGCCGCCAAGGCCGGCAAGGCGACGAAGGCGGCGGCAACGAAGGCCGAAACGGGCAAGAAGGCCGCTGCCAGGCCAGCTGCCAGGAAGGCCGCCTCCACCAAGGCCGCGACGACGAAGACCAGGAAAGGCGACGCATGAGCGGCGATATCGAAGACAAGCCCCAGCCGCTCATCGAGCACCTGATCGAGCTGCGCCAGCGGCTCCTGTGGGCGGTGGGCGCGTTCTTCGTCGCCTTCCTCGTCTGCTTCTATTTCGCCAAGCAGCTCTTCAACCTGCTCGTCCTGCCGTTCAAGTGGGCCGTCGAGTGGGCGGGGCTTTCGCACCGCAATGTCGAGCTCATCTACACGGCGCCGCAGGAATTCTTCTTCACGCAGATCAAGGTCGCCATGTTCGGCGCGCTGGTCATCGCCTTTCCGGTCATCGCCCAGCAGATCTACAAGTTCGTCGCGCCCGGCCTCTACAAGAACGAGCGTGCCGCCTTCCTGCCGTTCCTCATCGCTTCGCCCATCCTGTTCCTGATCGGCGCGGCGCTCGTCTATTTCTTCTTCACGCCCATGGTCATGTGGTTCTTCCTGGCCATGGAGCAGGGCGGCGGCGAGGGGCAGGTGTCGATCCAGCTCCTGCCGAAGGTCTCCGAATATCTCAGCCTCATCATGTCGCTGATCTTCGCCTTCGGCCTCGTCTTCCAGCTTCCCGTCATCTCCTCGCTTCTCGTGCGCACCGGCTTCATCGATGCGAAGGCACTGGCGAACAAGCGCAAATACGCCATCGTCATCTCCTTCGTGGCGGCGGCTGTGCTGACGCCGCCCGATCCGGTCTCCCAGATCGGTCTTGCGCTGCCGGCCATCCTTCTCTACGAGATTTCCATCTATACGGCCCGACTCATCGAACGGCGGCGGGCGGACCCCTCGGACGCGCAGGACGCGGAGAACGAGGTGGTTGCAACGCAGGGTGAGGCCGATTGAGGCCTTGCCGGCGGGTCGCTGCCGGGCGGGGTGGGCTCCATCCACGGAACGCCTGGAACGACGATGCTTGATATCAAATGGATTCGCGAAAACGCCGACGCCCTTGACGCCGCCCTGGCAAAGCGCGGCGCAAGCCCTCTTGCAAAGGCGCTGATCGACCTCGACGAGAAGCGCCGCGCCGTCATCCAGAAGGCGCAGGACATGCAGTCGCGCCGCAATGCCGCCTCCAAGGAGATCGGCGCGGCCATGGCCGCCAAGAATGCCGAGCTTGCCGACAGGCTGAAGGCCGAAGTCTCCGCCATCAAGGACCAGCTTCCCGCCGCCGAGGAGGAGGAGCGCCAGGTCACGGCCGAACTCAACGACGCCCTTTCGCGCATCCCGAACATCCCGCTCGACGACGTGCCGGTCGGCTCGGACGAGACCGGCAATGTCGTCAAGCATGCCTGGGGCGCAAAACCCGGCTGGAACCACAAGGCGCTGGAGCACTACGAGATCGGCGAGGCGCTCGGCTGGATGGATTTCGAGGCCGCAGCCAAGATCGCCGGCTCGCGTTTCACCGTGCTCAAGGGCCAGCTTGCCCGCCTCGAACGCGCGATCGGCCAGTTCATGATCGACACGCACACCGAGCATCACGGCTATACGGAAGTCCATGCGCCGCTTCTCGTGCGCGACGACGCGATGTTCGGCACCGGCCAATTGCCGAAATTCGCCGAAGACCTCTTCCGCACGACGGACGGCCGCTGGCTGATTCCCACCGCGGAAGTCTCGCTCACCAATCTCGTGCGCGAGGAAATCCTCGACCAGGAGAAACTGCCTCTGCGCTTCACCGCGCTGACGCCGTGCTTCCGCTCGGAAGCGGGCTCGGCCGGGCGCGACACGCGCGGCATGCTGCGCCAGCACCAGTTCCTCAAATGCGAGCTCGTCTCGATCACCGATGCCGATAGCTCCGTCGACGAGCTGGAGCGCATGACGGCCTGCGCGGAGGAGGTGCTGAAGCGCCTCGGCCTGCACTACCGCGTCATGACGCTGTGCACCGGCGACATGGGTTTTGGCGCGCGCAAGACCTACGACATCGAGGTCTGGCTGCCGGGGCAGGACACTTATCGCGAAATCTCGTCCTGCTCGGTCTGCGGCGATTTCCAGGGACGCCGGATGAATGCGCGCTACCGCGGCAAGGACGACAAGGCGACCCGCTTCGTGCACACGCTGAACGGCTCGGGCACCGCCGTCGGCCGCGCGCTGATCGCCGTCATGGAGAACTATCTCAACGAGGACGGTTCGATCACCGTGCCGGACGCGCTGCTGCCCTATATGGGCGGCCTGAAGAAGATCGAGAAAGCGGCCTGAGGCGGAGACGTATGCGCATCCTGCTCACCAATGACGACGGAATCCATGCAGAGGGCCTTGCGGCCCTCGAGCGCATCGCCCGCGAGCTGACGGACGACGTCTGGGTCGTGGCGCCGGAAACGGACCAGAGCGGCCTTGCCCATTCGCTGACGCTTTCCGAGCCGCTGCGCCTCAGGAAGATCGACGACAAGCGCTATGCGCTGCGCGGCACGCCGACGGACTGCGTCATCATGGGCGTGCGCGAAGTGCTCGACGAGAAGCCGGACCTCGTCCTCTCCGGCGTCAATGCCGGCGCCAACATGGCCGACGACGTCACCTATTCGGGCACCATTGCCGGCGCCATCGAGGGCACGCTGCAGGGCATCAAGTCCATGGCGCTGAGCCAGGCCTACAACCATGCCGGCGGCCGCGTCGTGCCGTGGGAGGTGGCCGAGGCCTTCGCGCCGAAGCTCATCCGCCAGTTGATGGATGTCGAGTTGCCGGACTGGACCTTCTTCAACCTCAATTTCCCGAACTGTGCGCCTTCCGACCTCAAGGGCGTGGAAGTCACCGCGCAGGGCAAGCTCGATTTCGGCCTGACGGTCGACGAGCGTACCGACGGCCGCGGCTTTCCCTACTACTGGCTGCGCTTCGGCGAGCGGAAGGGCGACTTCCGCGCCGGCACGGATATCCATGCGCTGAAGAACCACAAGATCTCGGTGACGCCGCTGAAGCTCGACCTCACCGACTACACGGTGCTCGACCGCGTGCAGCGCGCCCTTGCCGGCGAGGACAACGATTGAGCACGGGGCGGGTGATCGAGAAGGAAGGTTTTGCCGCGCTGGCGCTGCGCCTGCGGGGCGAGGGCATCAACAATCTCGACCTCCTCACCGCCGTGGAGCAGACGCCGCGCACGCTCTTCGTGCCGCCGCAGTTTGCGGGCGATGCCTATTCCAGCCGGCTGCTGCCGCTTGATTGTGGCTCCTTCATCGAAGGCATCGACCTTGCCGTCCGGCTTCTCAACATGCTGAACCTCAAGGCCGGCCAGCGCGTGCTGGAGGTCGGCACCGGCAGCGGCTTCACCGCCGCCGTGATGGGACGCATGAGCGAGCGCGTGCTGACCGTCGACCGCTACCGCACCCTCGTTTCCAATGCGCAGCAGTCGATCGAGAAGGCCGGCATCCGCAATGTCGTGGTGCGGCAGGCGGACGGCAGCAACGGCATGCCGGGCGAGGGGACCTTCGACCGCATCCTCGTCACGGCCGCCTTTCCGGCCCTGCCGCGCTTCTTTGCCGAACAGCTCGTTTCCGGTGGCATGCTGATCGCCCCCGTCATGGTCGGCGAAACCGAGTGCCGCATGCTGAAGCTGACGAAGACCGGCAGCCGCTTCGACCGCGAGGACCTGTTCGCGGTGCCTTACCTTCCCATCGTTCCGCAGGTCGCTCAGGCGCTCTGACCTTTCTTCTCCCGGTTGCTTTCGGCCGCGGCGGGCATCCGCCGGCTGAGTCTTTCCTGCGTTTTGTTCGGAAGAGAGCCGCATTTGCGTGCGCGGCTGCACGCGACGCGTGAATTAGCGACGAAAATACAGCGCGTTAACCATTTGTTAACCAACGCAAGCTTCGCGCAAGTTTCGGGGCGTAGGCCGATAACGAAGCAGGAATTTCTACTGAGGACGCCGCCTTCCCGAGGGATGCGGCTGCTCCGACGGAGAAGGAAATGTACGTCTCTAACCGCATCCCCAGCAGCTCCACCAGCGACAGCCTCGCCTATCTGGCGACCAAGGCTGCGGGGAAGGCCGTCGAGGAGAGCGCCGAGGCCGCGTCGACCGCCCAGCTTGCCGGCGGCAGCTACGATCCGTCCGCGCATGTCGGCCTGTCGGTCGATGCCCTGCTGGTCCTGAGCGTCGCCAAGGAAGAGACGGCGAACGGCCAGCCGGCGCTGACGGAAGCCGAGCGCAACAACCTCGATACGGACGACCTCGAAAAGCGTGAATACGCTGCCTACGGCCATTTCCTCGACGAAGGCGACAGGAAAGCCTATCTGCGCGCCTATGTCGAATATTATGACAGCATGCCGTCGCAGGACCAGCGCAGCGCCCGCTATACCGGCACGCGCGAGCGCGCCGTCGCGGCCCTGCGCGCCATCGCCTACAATGAAAGCGCCCTCGACATGACGGCGCCCGATGCCGCGCTGGAGAATTCGGCGGATGCGGCGGGGCGTACGGTGCGGCGCGCAACGCCGATCTCGGCGATCTTCCAGCCGAGCCAGGGCGACTTCGAGAATGCCGCGCGCGTCAGCGGCCGCATCTCGCGTGCGGACAGCATGTACGCGGCCGGCTTCTGAGCCGTTGCGGCTTCCGGCCTGCGTGCCATGGTTAGCAATTCATCAAAAAAACATCGGGAATCGCCGGTTTTAACCGGGCAGTAACTCTAACGCGCTTTAATCGGTTCACATCATGTAGTGTTCCGAGTGGGTAGAGTCTCATGCGTAAGAGTGTATCGCCGAGTTTTGGTAGGACCGCGACCCGCCTTATGGCGGCTGCCCTGCTGGCAAGCGTGGCAACCGGGTGCAGCTCGGATGTCTCCCGCTTCGGCGGTCTCTTCTCTTCCGATCAGGACAACATCACCACCAATTCGGTGCCTCGCCGCACGCTGTTCGGCAGCAACCCCGTTCCGCGCAGCACGGTCGGCAACGGCGGGCAATATGCGGCGAGCGGGCAGGTCGCCTCGCGAGAGGAGGCATTGAACCAGCCGTTCCCCGATCAGGGCTCTATGTCCTACGACCCGATCGACACCTCGACCACCGCCGGCTCGGGAACGCGCCTTGCGACGACCCCGATGAGCGTCCAGCGCGCCGAGCTTGCCGATCCCACGGCCGGTGCGAGCCGTGCGGCGGAACGCACCGCCGCACTCGGCCAGGAATTGCCGCGCAAGGCCAGGGCCGTCGCCGCCGATACCGACACGCTGACCACCGCGACGGTCAAGAAGAAGGCCGGCTGGTCGACCGACAATGCGCCGGTCGTGATGCTGCGCCAGGGCGAAAGCGTGAAGACGCTCTCCAAGCGCTACGGCGTGCCGGAAAAGGAAATCCTCGCCGCCAACGGCCTGAAGCGCTCCTCCGATGCCGAGCCCGGCCAGAAGATCGTCATCCCCACCTTCAGCACCACCGCGAGCGCCGCCAAGGCCTCGACGGACCACACGCTGAAGGTCGACGGCAAGCTGCCGACGCCGGAGCGCAAGGGCGAGCAGAACGTCGCCATCCTGCCCGGCACGTCGACCCGCGACAAGGTGAAGGCCGAAAGCAGCCAGACGAACTCGAACGTCGCCGATGCCGGCGAAGGAAAGGGCAAGGGCGGCTATGAGGTCCAGCCGGGCGATTCGCTCGCCAGGATCGCGCGCAGCAACGGCGTTTCGGTCGAGGCGCTGAAGAAGGCGAACGGTCTCGACACCGCATCCATCCGCATCGGCCAGAATCTGGTGATCCCGACGGGTGCGGGAGCCACGACCGACAAGACCGTGACGGCCTCGCTTCCCGTCGCCAAGAAGATCGAGACGGCGGAGAAGAAGCCGGAAGCCTACAAGGCGCCGGTCAAGACCGTCTCCGTGACGGAGGCCGCCGCGAAATCCGACGTGACGGAGGACGCGCCCGAATCGACCGGCATCGGCAAGTATCGCTGGCCGGTGCGCGGCGCGGTCATTGCCGCCTACGGCGCGAATGTCGACGGCAACCGCAACGACGGCATCGATATCTCGGTTCCGGAAGGCACGCCCATCAAGGCGGCGGAGAACGGCGTGGTCATCTATGCCGGCAGCAGCCTGAAGGAACTCGGCAATGCCGTGCTCGTGCGCCATGACGACGGCACCGTCACGGTCTACGGCCATGCGGGCGAACTGAACGTGCAGCGCGGCCAGAAGATCCAGCGCGGCCAGACCGTCGCCGTCTCGGGCATGAGCGGCAACGCCACCCGCCCGAAGCTCCACTTCGAGGTGCGCAAGAATGCCACCCCGGTCAACCCGATGACCTATCTGGAATAGGACTTTCGGCTCCGAGCAATCGTCAAGGCCCGGCAATGCCGGGCCTTCGTTATTTGGCGAGCGGCTTGCCGAGCCGGCCGGCGAGGTCCTGCACATATTGCCAGGCGACGCGGCCGGAGCGGGAGCCGCGGGTCGTCGACCATTCGAGCGCTTCGGCGTGAAGCTGCTCCTTCGGGATGTCGAGATCGAAATGGCCCGCATAGCCGTCGATCATTTCCAGGTATTCGGCCTGGCTGCATCGATAGAAGCCGAGCCAGAGGCCGAAGCGGTCGGAGAGCGAGACCTTCTCCTCCACGGCTTCCGACGGATTGATCGCCGTCGACTGCTCGTTCTCGATCATGGTGCGCGGCAGGAGATGCCGGCGGTTCGACGTGGCGTAGAGCAGCACGTTCTCCGGCCGGCCTTCCACGCCGCCGTCGAGCGCGGCCTTCAGCGACTTGTAGGACGTGTCGTCATGGTCGAAGGACAGGTCGTCGCAGAAGATGATGACGGGGAAGGGCGTTTCCTTCAGCACGTCGAGAAGCGCCGGCAGGGTGGCGATGTCCTCGCGGTGCACCTCGATGAGCTTCAGCCCGCTCTCCGTCTCCTTTGCCGCGAGGGCATGGACGGATTTGACCAGCGAGGACTTGCCCATGCCGCGCGCACCCCAGAGGAGCACGTTGTTGGCCGGCAGGCCGCGGGCGAAGCGCACCGTGTTGTCGACGAGGATGTCGCGCACATGGTCGACGCCGCGGATGAGATCGATGTCGATGCGGTTGGGCCGCTTGACGGGCTGCGCCTGAAGGCGCGCGGGAGCCCACACGAAGACGTCCGAGGCGCTCCAGTCGTTGACGGCGGGCGCCGGGCCGGCAAGGCGCTCGAGCGCGGCGTTGATGCGGCCGATTTCGGCCAGCAGCAGCTTGACGTGATCTTCCTGCAATGTCTGTCTCCTCATGCTTTCCCCGGCGGTAGCATGCGCCGGGCGGGCGCGCAAAGGGGGAAAGCACTTGAAAACCGAGCGCTTCGCGGCCTCGTCTGTTGCATTAAAAGCGGGCTTGCCTATATTCCGGCAACCGAAACGGCCCTGCGGGCCGTGAAAATTCAAGATTTCAAGGAGTAGCTGATGTTCATTACCGAGGCTTTCGCCCAGACGGCGGCACCCGGCGCGGGAGCGGGCGGCACGGACATTCTGATGTCGATCCTGCCGTTCCTGCTGATCTTCGTGGTGATGTATTTCCTCATCATCCGCCCGCAGCGCGCCTCGATGAAGCGTCGCGAGGAGCTTCTGAAGAACATCCGGCGCGGCGACCAGGTCGTCGTGGGCGGCGGCATCGTCGGCAAGGTCACCAAGGTCGTCGACGACAACGAGCTTGAAGTCGAGATCGCCGAGGGTGCGCGCGTGCGCGTCATGCGCGGTGGCGTCAGCGAAGTCCGCGTCAAGGGCGAGCCCGTCAAGGAATAGCTTGGCTTGCCGCCCGGCCGGGACAGAATTGCCCGGCCGGGCGGCCCGACTGGTTTTGAGCCGGCGCCGGCGCCGGATTAGTCGAGATCGCGATGCAGCAACCTGCCCGCTGGAAGACCCTTCTTCTCTGGCTTCTCCTCGTGGCCGGCCTTCTCGTTGTCCTGCCGAGCTTCCTGCCGGCGCGCAGCCTCGCCGGCCTTCCGGGCTGGATGACCGCGCATCGCCTCGTGCCGGGCCTCGACCTGACCGGCGGCTCGCGCCTCGTCCTAGAGACCTCCCGCGGCGAAATCGCCGCCGACCGGCTGCGCGCCGCGGTGGAGACGATCGGCAGCACGCTGCGCGCCGCGCAAATCCCCTATGGCGACCTCAACGGCGCCGGCAATGCGGTTGACGTGACCGTAGCCGCCGCCGACCGGGCCGATGCCGCCCGCAAGACGCTCGACCAACTCGGCCTCGGCACCGTCGAGACGCCCGAGCCGGGCCGGTTCCGCATCGTCCTGCCCGATGAGCCCGCCGAAGGCGCAGCCTCGCCGGAGGCGGTCGACGCGGTGCGCCGGCGGGTCGAGAGCCTCGGTATCCCTTCGGTTGCCGTCATGCGCGGCGAGCGCGGCCGGATCGTCGTTTCCATGCCCGGCGTCACCGATCCGCAGCGCGTCAAGGACATGCTGGACCAGGTCGGCCGGCTTTCCGCCCGCCTCGTCGATGACAGCGTGCCGGTCGACACGGCCATCGAGGACGGCGCGCCGCAAGGCTCCGAAGTCCTCTATTCGGCCGGGGAGCCGCCGGTCGGCTATCTCGTGAAGAGGGACGACCTCTTCACAGCCGCCGATGTCGCTTCCGCCGAGCCGGCGGCGAACGGCGAGCCCTTCGTCGAATTCCGCCTGCGCCCGGACGCCGCCGCGCGGCTTGCCGCCTTCACCCGCGAAAACGCCGGCCGCACCCTTGCGATCCTGCTCGACGGTCAGGTCATATCGACGTCCAAGATCACGGGCGCCGTCACCGACGGCGCCGGCCGGCTTTCCGGCGATTTCGACGCCGAGGGCGCGGCCAATCTTGCGCGCGTCATTGCCAGCGGGCCGTTGTCCGCGCCGCTCACCATCCTCGAGGAGCGTTCGATCGAGCCGGTCCTCGGTGCGACCTCGATGGGCGCCGCGGCGCGTGCTCCGCTCGTCGCGATCGTGGCGGTGGTCGCCTTCATGGCTTTCTTCTACGGCGTGCTCGGCCTTGCCGCCTCGGCCTCGCTCCTCTTCAACGTGGCGCTGACACTGGCTGTGCTCGCTCTCTTCGGTGTGCCGGTCTCGCTGCCCATGATCGCCGGCATCGTGCTGACGGTGGGCATTGCCGTCGACGCCAGCGTGCTGATCTTCGAGCGCATCCGCGAGGAGACGAAGAACGGCCGGCCGCTCGCCGAAGCCGTGGATACCGGCTTTGCCCGCGCCCGGGCGACGGTGCTGGACGCCTCCGCCACCATGCTGATCGCCACCGCCGTGCTGTTCTTCTTGTCGGCCGCGCCCGTGCGCGCCTTTGCGCTTGCGGTCGGTATCGGCCTGCTTGCGACGCTCTTCACAACCTTCGGCGTGACGCGGCGTCTCGTGCGACGGTGGCTCGCCCGCAGCCGGGTGACGCATCTGCCCAAGGGCGTCCGCAGCGGAATGTTCGACGGGCTCAACCTGCGCTTCATGGCGGTGCGCAACGGCGTTTTCCTGCTGACGGCCGTGCTGTCTCTGGTCGTCGCCGGCCTGCTCGTCGCCGGCAAGCTGCGGGTCGGCATCGATTTCACCGGGGGCGCGGCGGCCGAGATCCAGGCGAAATCCGGCGGGGCCGATCTCTTCGACATTTCCGCCCGCCTTGCCGGCGCGGGCATCGATGTCCAGAGGGTCGATTATTCCAGCGCCCCGAGCCGCGCCATCGTGCGGCTGTCGGCGCAGGGCGAGGGCGAGAATGCCGAGCAGACCGCCGTGCTCGTCGCCCGCGGCGAGCTCGAGGACGACTACGATTTCCGCCGGGTGGAAGTCGTGGGTCCGGCGATTTCCGGCGAGCTGATCGATACGGCGACACTCGGCTTCGTGGCGGGGCTCATCGCGCTCGTCGCCTATATCTGGATCCGCTTCGAGTGGCATTTCGCCATCGGTGCGATCATCTCGCTGGCGCACGACGTCTTCTTTACGCTCGGCTTCCTCGCGCTGACGAAGATCGAGTTCAACATCACTGCCGTGGCGGCGCTGCTGACGGTTGCCGGCTACTCGCTGAACGACACGATGGTCGTCTATGACCGCATTCGCGAGAACCTCCGGCATTTCCGGCAAATGCCGCTGCCGATCCTGATCGACGACGCGATCAACCGCACGCTCTCGCGCACCGTGCTCACCTCGGCGACGACCCTCATCGCGCTTGCCGCGCTCGCGCTTTTCGGCGGCGAGGGCATCCGCACCTTCGCGCTGACGCTGCTCTTCGGGGTGGCGATCGGCACCATTTCCTCCATCTACATTGCCGGGCCGGTCCTTATCCTGTTCCGCCTTCAGCCGGAGCGCTACCGCCCCGGCAAAGGCGGAAAGGGGCCGGCCGCGGAGACGGGACCCAATGGCTAAGGGCATCGAAATCCGGGACGCGCATTTCCCGGGCCGTGCGCCGATCGACGCATACGGCGATGGCGGCTTCCGCTTTGCCGACATGTCGCATCGCGGCTCCATCCTGTGCCTTCCGTCCGGCATCTACGGCTGGGACAGGCAGGAGGACGGCCCGCTGACCCCCGCTGACCTCAGGCGCGTGCTGGACGAGGCGGACGGCATCGAGGTGCTGCTGGTCGGCACCGGCAAGGAAATCCGCCCCCTTCCGCAGGAGGTCAAGGCGGTGCTGCGGGAGCGGCACATCCGCTCCGATCCGATGAGCACGGGCGCTGCCGTGCGCACCTTCAATGTCCTTCTGGCCGAAAACCGCGCGGTCGCAGCCGCGCTCATCGCCGTTTGATTGCGGCGGCCCGGCCGGAGTATTCCCGAACACGGTTTTCCGACATGCCCGACAAGACAGAAGCCAATTACGCGCATTGCCTCGCCGCGCTCCGCGACACGGACCGCGACCGCTATCTCGCCTGCCTGCTGGCTCCGGCGGAGAAGCGGGGGGCGCTTGCCGCGCTCTATGCCTTTTATGCCGAGATCGCCCGCGTGCGCGACGTCGTGCGCGAGGCGCTGCCCGGCGAAATCCGGCTGCAATGGTGGCGCGATCTCCTGGAAGGCGCGCCGGACGGGGATGCGGCGGCCAATCCGCTGGCGGCGGGATTGCTGGCCTGCATTGCCGAGCACCGCCTGCCGGTCTCCGTGCTGACGGACATGATCGAGGCGCGCATCTTCGATCTCTACAACGACCCGATGGAAAGCCGCTCCGCGCTGGAAGGCTATGCGGGAGAGACGGCCTCCGCCCTCATCCAGCTTGCAAGCCTCGTGCTCGATCCGCAGAAGGCGCCGCAATCGGCCATGGCCGCCGGCCATGCCGGGGTGGCCCAGACGGTTGCCGGCAGCCTCCTGATGCTGCCGATCCACCGCCGGCGCGGGCAGGCCTACCTGCCGGCCGATCTTCTCGCCGCCACCGGCCTTTCACCCGAGGCGCTGCTCGACGGCAGCGACAGGCAGGCCGCCGCGCGCGCCGTCGAAGCCTTCGTCGGCCTCGGCCGCGAGCATCTGGCGAAGGCGCGGGCCGCCGGCGGCATCGCGCCGGAGAATCGCGCGGCCTTCCTGACGGTGGCGCTCGTGCGGCCTGTCCTCGACGCCGCGGAGCGCGCGGGTGCCGCTACGCTCGACCGTTCGCTCCAGCCCGCCCAGTGGCGGCGGCAATGGTGGATGTGGCGGGCGCTGCGCCGCCGGCCGTTCTGAGGCGGAGGGAACCGCCGGGCCCCTTCGCGCGTCCTGCCGGAGGCGACGCAAAACTGGCGCAAGCCTTGTCCGCTACAGCGGCAGGACGTTTCTCCTCAAGGAGTCGAGCCGATGCTCTGGACCATCACCATCGCCTGCCTGTTCCTGGCGGGCCTGATCTTCCGTCAGAGGTTTCGCCGCGACGAGCCGGAAAAGATGGGCGAGGATGCGGGACTGGCCATCCTCGAATTCGGCCGGGCGTTTCCGGGCGAAGCGATTCGCGAGGTCATCTCCACGATGGACGGGCGCACGGTCTTCCTGCGCCTGCACGACGGCAAGGCAGGCTGCATGCATGTGCACGGCCATCACTACACCTGCCACCTGATCGAACCGGGTGCGGTGCGGGTTGGCAGCGCCGGTCCGCGCCGTCTTGCCGTTCACTTCCCCGATGCCGCCTTCGAGGGCGGCACCTTCGAGTTCCGCGACGAGCGGCAGGCGGCGGAAGTCTCGCTCTGGCTGCTCGGCAGCTTCATGCCGACGGCCGCCGGCCTCGGCGGCAAGGCCCTCGGCCAGCCAAGCTAGAGCCCCAGCCAGCGGGCGCAATCCTCCAGCGCGCGGGCGGCGGTCGCCTGCTTCTTGGCAAGCGCCTTGTCCTTGCCGCGGAAGCGCTTCATGCCTTCCGGCTTCGTCACCGTGCCGGGCTCCAGCGGCGGGAAGAGGCCGAAATTGACGTTCATCGGCTGGAAGGAGCGTTTTCCCGGCTCGTCGTCGGAAATGATGTGCCCGCCGGTGATGTGGCCCAGGAGCGCGCCGAAGGCCGTCGTTTCCGGCGGCAGGGACGGCGTCTCGCCGCGCCGCTCGGCAGCGGCGAAGCGGCCGGCGAGAAGGCCGATGCTGGCGCTTTCCACATAGCCCTCGCAGCCGGTGATCTGCCCGGCGAACCGGAGGCCCGGCCGGCCCTTCAGCGCCAGCGATCCGTCGAGCAGCGTCGGCGAGTTGATGTAGGTGTTGCGATGCAGGCCGCCGAGGCGGGCGAATTCCGCATTCTCGAGGCCGGGAATGAGGCGGAAGATTTCCGCCTGCGCGCCGTATTTCAGCTTCGTCTGGAAGCCGACCATGTTGTAGAGCGTGCCGAGCGCATTGTCCTGCCGGAGCTGCACGACGGCATAGGGCTTGACCGCCGGGTTGTGCGCATTGGTGAGGCCCATCGGCTTCATGGGGCCGTGGCGCAGCGTCTCGCGGCCGCGCTCGGCCATCACCTCGATCGGCAGGCAGCCGTCAAAATAGGGCGTACCTTCCCATTCCTTGAAGCCGGTCGTATCGCCGGCGATCAGCGCGTCGATGAAGGCATTGTACTGCGCCTCGTCCATCGGGCAGTTGATATAGTCCTTGCCCGTGCCGCCGGGGCCAACCTTGTCGTAGCGCGACTGGAACCAGCAGATGTCCATGTCGATGCTCGCCGTGTGCACGATGGGCGCGATGGCATCGAAGAAGGCGAGCGAATCGGCGCCGGTGCGCGCCTGGATCGCCGCGGCGAGCGAGGGGGCGGTGAGCGGGCCGGTGGCGATGATCGCCTGGTCCCAGTCCTCCGGCGGCAGGCCGGTCACTTCCTCGCGCGCGATGGCGATCAGCGGGTGGCTTTCGAGCGCGGCGGTGACAGCGGCGGAAAAGCCCTCGCGGTCGACGGCCAGCGCCCCGCCGGCTGGCACCTGGTTGGCGTCGGCCGACCGCATGATCAGCGAGCCGGCAAGCCGCATCTCGGCATGCAGCACGCCGACCGCATTGCTGGTCGCATCGTCCGAGCGGAAGGAATTGGAGCAGACGAGTTCGGCAAGGCCGTCCGTCTTGTGGGCATCCGTGCCGCGCACGCCGCGCATTTCATGGAGGACGACGGGAATGCCGCTTTCAGCGATCTGCCAGGCGGCTTCCGAGCCGGCAAGGCCGCCGCCGACGACATGGATGGGGGAAAGGGAGGAGGTCTTGGTCATGGGCGGTTCGTTACCATGGGGAACGGCGCATTTCCAAGGAAAAGCAATGGAAAGGGGGCGTCATGCCCCCGGAATCAAAAACGGCACCGTGTGGTGCCGTTTGATCGTTCCTCGCGCAGGCCGTTTCCGGCCGCAGCGGCGGAAACCGGCTATGTCTTAGCGGAAGGAACGGGATGCGATGTCACGGATGTCGTAGCGGGTCAGGCCGATGTCCGAGAGCGTGTGGTTCGACAGGTTACCGAGTTCGTTCAGGGTGCGGCGGTAGGAAATCCAGTTCTTTGCGATGCGGATCGGGTTCATGGTTCTGCTCCTCGAAGGTGTTGGCCGGACGATGTGTTTCACCGGCTCGTGACGCCTATATACGCGCCAACCCTGTCAATGTGCAGTGCAAAGAAAATGCACCTGCTATGCATTTGTGCAATAAGCCGCGCAAGAAGGCGGCAGATGCCGCCTGCGGAGGCGGTGACGAATAAAGTCTTTTTGTTTCAGTATGATGAGGGGGGGCGATGTTTCGCGGACCGCAAAATTATTCCTGTCGCAATCCTCTGTCTGCGACATTGTGCGCCGCAAAATAATCTGCAAACGAAAACGCCCTCCGGCCTGAGCCGGAGGGCGTTTAAAAAGGCTCCCGAAGGGCCGTTCGGCTTAGATCGAAGCCTTGCGGGCGATGAATGGGATGTCGCTGCGACCGATGCCGAGATCGCGCAGTTCCCGGTCGGTCATGCGGCCGAGTTCGTTGACGGTCTGACGATATTTGCGCCAGTTGTTGAAAGAGCGTGCCAGGTTCATGTCTATATCCCTTTCTTGGGCTTCGTACCGGGCGGCCGCTCGTCCTTGGCGCCGCCCCAATCTGATGTCCCGAATATAGGTGTGCGCTGCGAAAAAGAACAGCGCTGGAATGGCACGGCACCCATGCGTTTATCGCATGTCAAGTACAAAATTCGGCAAAATTCTGGCTAAAATCGCGCCCTCCGCCGCAAAGGTAAACGGCGCCATGCCTGCAGGTTTGTGTGCGGCGCAAAAACAAAGCCCGCCGGGGGAGGAGGTCCGGCGGGCTTTGCTGGTCTCGATTGGCAGCTTGGGAGGAGGAGGGGCCGCCAATCCTGTGCCGGGGACGTTGGGAGGAGGAGATCGTCGCCCGGCCGATGACGTTGATATAGGCCCGCTCCGCGCGGACTTGAAGCGTCCGATCGGAATGGCACCCATGCATCGTGCGCATATGATGTCGATGCGACGAGGATCGATGCGTAAAATTTGGGCAGTACTTGGGAAATTCGATGCTGTTTCCGCGTCTTGCAGGAGGCAACCATGCGCTGGCCGCAAAAAGCAACGCCCGCCGGGGGAGGAGGTTCGGCGGGCGTCACTAATGATGATTGGCAACTGGGAGGAGGAGTGTTGCCAACCGTATCGGAGGGGCGCTGGGAGGAGGAGTGCGCCGCTCCGAATTCATGTCGACCTTCGTATCCGAAGCGTCGGGTCCTTCGGCATCATGCCGGGCGTTCGACCATTTCGCCCTCCCGTTCCCCCTGTCGCCTTATGTTACGCGGCGCCTGGATTTCCGGGGCCGGATCATTTCCGATCCGATGGATGCACTATAGCCGGGCTTTCGATTTTGTGCACTGCAATATGGGTATGGATGGTATGCGCATGCTGCATGTCACAAGCCGGATCGCCCGTTTCTGAAATCTATCAGGCATTTCTTTATCGTCCGTTAACCGCAGCCATGGCAGCGCGGCGGAAGATCCGGGGCGATTGCGAATTTCCGGTGAGCCTATATCGTCTCCCTCCGGTCCGGAGGCAAAGGAGTATCGGCGTATGTATAGAGGCAGGCTCGAGCGCGATCTCAAGCGCTGGACGGCCGAGGGCCTGATCGATGCGGCGACGGCCGGGCGGCTCCTCAAGGCGTACGATTCCCGCGAAAGTGCCTTCAGCCTCGGCCGCGTGCTTCTGATGATCGCCGCTCTCCTCCTGTCCGCCGCCCTGCTGCTGCTGGTCGCGGCGAACTGGGAGGCGATTCCCCGGATCGCCCGGCTCGTCGGCATCGTCGGGCTGATCTGGGGCGCCTATCTTGCCGGCGGGCTCCTCGTCCTGCGCGGGGCGGAGCGGCTGGCGGCCGCTTTCCTCGTGCTCGGCACGCTGGCCTTCGGCGGCGCCATCGCGCTTGTCGGCCAGATGTACCACCTGTCGGGCGATACCTTCCAGGCGATGCTCGTCTGGTTCGCCGGTGCGGTCGTTGCCGCCGCGCTCTTCCGCTCCGGCGCGGTGACGGCGATTGCCGGCTTCCTCGCCTTTGCCGTCTCGGGCGTGGACTGGATGCAGTCCTTCGACGCCGATACCACGATGCTCCTCTGGCTGATGCCGCTGATGGCCGTCATCGTCCTTCTGCTGGTGCGCTATACGGGCGCGGACCGTGTCCGGCATCTCGCCTACCTGCTGCTCGTCGCCTGGCTCGCCTTCCTCTACGGCGAGCACGAGACGCGGGAAATGGCGATCGCCATCACCGCGCTCGGCGCCGTCGTTTATCTTGCCGTCGCCGTGCCGCAGTCCCCGCTGCAGGCCATTGCCCGCAGCGCCGGCGAGGCGCCCGCCTTCTACTCCTATCTCGTGCTGCTGCTCGGGTTGCTGGCCCTGCACGGCGAATTCGGCGGCATGGCCGACCGGCTGCTCCTCGGCGTCGTCACGCTTGCCTCGGCCATCGCGGGCATCGCGCTTTCCGGCAGGGACAACGGGGCGGTGCGCTATCTCGGCTATGCCACCTTCGCCGTCGAGACGCTCTATCTCGCCTCCGAGACGATCGGCTCGATCATCGGCACCTCCGGCTTCTTCCTCGTGGCGGGGCTGGTGGTCGCGGTGATCGCCTGGGCGGTGATCGTGCTGGAGCGGCGCTTTTCCCGAACCGCAGCCGAAACGAGGGCCTGAGCCATGTCGACATTCCGTTCCTTTCGTCTTCCGCCGCTCGTCGCCGCCATCCTCGTTGCCGCGCTGCAGACCGGGGTTGTCGGCTACATGGTGGAAAGCCGCGCCTCGATCCTGCGCAGCGGCGCCGGGATCCGGCTGGAGACGCTGCCGGTCGACCCGCGCGACCTCCTGCGCGGCGACTATGTGACCCTGTCCTATCCGATCTCGACGATCCCGAAGTCCATCGTCACGGGGCGGGTGCCCGTGAGCGGCGAGCGCCTGCGCCTTGCCGTCCGCGTCAAGCCGGATGCCGGTGGGCTCTGGACGGCGACGCAGGCGAGCTTCGCCGGCCTGCCGGCGGAAGACGGCAGCGTCGTCCTGCGCTCGCAGCCCTTCGACTATTACGCCGCATCCGACGGCGGCCTGCCGGACGCGCTTTTCGTCGAATACGGCATCGAGCGCTATTATGTGCCGGAGGGCGAGGGCAGGGCGCTGGAGAGCGCGCGCAACGCCGAGGCGCTGGAAGTGGAGGCGCGTGTCGGCAGGGACGGCACGGCACAGATCGCCCGGCTGATCCTCGACGGCAAACCCGTCTATGACGAACCGCTCTATTGACCGCGAAGGACCGGGAAAACGGCGGTTTTGCCGCATTTTCCCTTTGATCCGCCGAAAACGGATGATATAGAGACGCCGCGCTCGGAAGGCGCCATGGGAGCGGTCCTGCCGCCCGTGGCACGGCGATTTCTGAGACGCGGGTATGGTGAAATTGGTAGACACGCCAGATTTAGGTTCTGGTGCCGCAAGGCGTGGGAGTTCAAGTCTCTCTACCCGCACCAGAGCCACCGGACGCGGAAATGGAGGTTTCCGCGGAGTGTGGTATATCGCATGGCGCCATTTTGCTTGCCAAAAGGCCACCGAATTCAGTAAAGCCAACGCCGGCAAATGGACCGGCGGGGTGCTCGCCATAACCGGAAGGCCGGTTTGAGCACCGCCAACTCGAAATAAAGGTTTGAACATGCAGGTTATCGAAACGCTCGCTGAAGGGCTGAAGCGCGAAATCAAGGTCGTCATTCCGGCCAAGGACATGGAAGCTCAGATGAACGAGCGTCTTGAGGACGTGAAGGGCCGTGTCCGCATCAACGGCTTCCGTCCGGGCAAGGTGCCCTTCGCGCATCTGAAGAAGATGTACGGCAAGTCCGTCATGGCCGAGCTCGTCAACGAAATCGTCCGCGACCGTCCGTCCTCGATTCTCTCCGAGCGCGGCGAGAAGTCCGCGACGCAGCCGGAAATCGGCATGACCGAGGACCAGGCCGAGGCCGAGAAGATCCTTGCCGGTGAAGCCGACTTCGAATTCACGCTCTCCTACGAAGTGATCCCCGCCATCGACCTCAAGGACAATTCCGGAATCGCCGTCACGCGCGAAGTCGTCGAGATCGATCCGAAGGAAGTCGACGAGCAGATCCTCAAGATCGCCGAAAGCGCCCGTTCCTACGAGACGAAGAAGGGCAAGGCCGCCGACGGCGACCGCGTCACCATCGACTATCTCGGCAAGGTCGACGGCGTCGCCTTCGACGGCGGCAAGGACGAGGACGCAGAACTCGTTCTCGGCTCCAACCGCTTCATCCCGGGCTTCGAAGAGCAGCTCGTCGGCCTGAAGGCCGGCGACGAGAAGGTCATCACCGTCACCTTCCCGGCCGATTACCCGGCTGAGAACCTTGCCGGCAAGGAAGCCACCTTCGACATCAACGTCAAGGACGTCGCCGCGCCCGCCGCCGTCGAGATCAACGATGACCTCGCCTCCAAGCTCGGCCTCGAATCGGCCGACAAGTTGCGCGAGATCGTCCGCGGCCAGATCGAAAGCCAGTACGGCTCGGTCACCCGCCAGAAGGTCAAGCGCCAGATCCTCGACCAGCTCGACGAGATGTACAAGTTCGACACGCCGGAACGCCTGGTCGATGCCGAATTCGAAAACATCTGGCGCCAGATCAACACGGACCTCGCACAGTCCGGCAAGACCTTCGCCGACGAGGACACGACGGAAGAAGCCGCTCGCGAGGAATACCGCAAGCTCGCCGAACGCCGCGTCCGCCTCGGCCTCGTCCTCTCGGAAATCGGCGAGAAGGCCGGCGTCCAGGTGACCGACGAGGAAATGCAGCAGTCGCTCTACCAGCAGCTCCGCCAGTTCCCGGGCCAGGAAAAGCAGATCCTCGAATACTTCCAGAAGACCCCGGGCGCCGCCGCTTCGCTGCGCGCGCCGATCTTCGAAGAGAAGGTCGTCGATCACCTGCTCGGCGAAATCAAGGTGACGGACAAGACCGTTTCCAAGGAAGAGCTGATGGCGGACGACGAAGAGGGTTCCGAAAAGGAAACCAAGAAGGCCGCCCCGAAGAAGAAGGCTGCCGCCAAGGCGGAAGCTGCCGAAGGCGAGGAAGCCGCTCCGAAGAAGAAGGCCCCGGCCAAGAAGAAGGCCGCCGAGGGCGACGCCGAGTAAATTGTGCAATTAATTGCAAAACGGAAAGGCCGCCTTCGGGCGGCCTTTTTGTTTGGTCGGCAGGGGGCGGCATCCACCTCTCTTCCGTCACCCCGGACTTGATCCGGGGTCCAGCCGTCGCGCGTCCGCGCGGCGAAAAGGCTCATCGCCCGTTCTGCAACGTTGAAGGGTCTCTCGCGCCGCAGACGCGGCGCTGCTGGACCCCGGATCAAGTCCGGGGTGACGGAAGGAAAGGGGAGGCCACCCGCTTATCGAGTGTACGGCGTATGCTGCTGTCGCTTCTGCAAGGCATCGTGCTCGGCGCGCACTCACCCCGCCTGCGACAGGTCGCCCATGCGGTTCCAGGCGTCGAGGCCGGCGATCTTGTAGGCTTCGGCGAGGGTGGGGTAGTTGAAGGTGTTTTCCACGAAATACTCGACGGTGCCCTTTAGGTTGAGGACGGCCTGGCCGATGTGGACGAGCTCGGTCGCGCCTTCGCCGACGATGTGGACGCCGAGGAGGCGCCGGGTCTTCAGCGAGAAGATCATCTTCAGGAGACCGGAATTGAGGCCCATGATGTGGCCGCGCGAGGTCTCGCGGAAGCGCGCCATGCCGCATTCGTAGGCAATGCCGCGCTCCTTCACCTCTTCCTCGGTGAGGCCGCAGGTGGAGATTTCCGGCACGGCATAGATGCCGTAGGGGAAGTATTTCGGCGGCTCCTTGGCGATCGCCCCGACGGCGACGCGCGCGGCGATGCGGCCCTGTTCCATGGAGGTCGAGGCGAGCGAGGGGAAGCCGACAACGTCGCCGGCGGCGTAGATATGCGGCACCTCGGTCTGGAAGGTCTCCGGATTGACGCTGAGGCGGCCGCGCGAATCGGCCGTCAGGCCGGCGGCGGGAAGGTTCAGGCTGTCCGTCGCACCGACGCGGCCGGCGGCATAGAGCACCATGTCGCAGGTGACGTGGCGGCCGTTGTCCAGCGTGATCTCGCACTTACCGTTTTCCAGCTTCTCCACCTTCTCGGCCTTCTGGCCGAGGATCAGCTTCATGTTGCGGTCGCGCAGGTCGTGGATGAATTCCTCGACGATCTCGCGGTCGATGAAATCGAGGATCGTCGGCTTCGGGTCGATGACCGTCACCTGGGTGTCGAGCGCCGAGAAGATCGTCGCATATTCGATGCCGATGACGCCCGCGCCGATGACCGCCATGGAACGCGGCAGCTCCTTGATATCGAGCAGTTCGTCGCTGTCGAGCACGCTGACGCCGTCGAAGGGAATGCTGTCGGGGCGGAACGGCTTGGTGCCGACGGCCAGCAGGATGCTTTTCGCGGTGACATGGATCGTCTCGCCGTCGTCCTTGACGATTTCCAGCGTCTCGGGCGCCAGGAACGAGGCTTTGCCGCGCATGTGCTGCACGCGGTTGCGGGCGAACTGGTGCTCCAGCACCTCGACCTCGTGGTCGAGCGTGATGAGCAGGCGGCGGCGCAGGTCGTCGGCACTGATCTCCTGCTTCACGCGGTAGGCGCGGCCGTAAAAGCCCCGCTCGCGCCAGCCGGAAAGATTGAGCGCCGTCTCGCGCAGCGTCTTGGAGGGGATGGTGCCGGTATGCACCGAAACCCCGCCGACGCGCTTTCCCTGTTCGATGACGAGAACCTTGCGCCCGAGCTTGGCGGCCTGGATGGCGCCGCGGCGGCCTGCGGGGCCGCTGCCCACGACGACGAGATCGTATTCCTGCATGTGAGATTGCCTCAGTCTTCCACGGGAAGAATCATATTGCGTTGCAACAATTGTCTTCGCCGGATGATGTTCGTCAACCGAATGTGGCTGTAAACCGTTTCAATCGGATGAAAGATCGCTCACCCGATTTCGGAATCCTATATGAGTCTCAGCCCCTTGAGGCTGGCATGCCCGTCCTTGCCGATGATGATGTGATCATGCACGGTGATACCAAGCGGACGGGCGGTTTCCACGATTGTCTTCGTCATGTCGATGTCTGCCCGCGACGGGGTCGGGTCGCCGGACGGGTGGTTGTGCACGAGGATGAGGGCGGTCGCGGACAGTTCCAGCGCCCGGCGCACCACCTCGCGCGGATAGACCGGCGTATGGTCGACCGTGCCGTGTCCCTGCACCTCGTCGGCGATCAGCGTGTTGCGCTTGTCGAGGAAGAGGATGCGGAACTGCTCGCGCGGCTCGTGCGCCATGGCGGCGTGGCAATACTGGATGAGCGAGGACCAGGAGGAGAGGACCGTCTTGTTGCGAATCTCGCTCTTCAGCGTGCGCTGGGCGACCGCCGAGACGAGCTTCAGGTCGAGTGCCACGGCCTCGCCGATGCCCTTGACCTCCTGCAGCAGCGCGGGCGTCGCACCGAAGACGCCGGAGAGCGTGCCGAAGCGATCGAGCAGGGCCTTGGCTATCGGCTTGGTGTCGCGGCGGGGAATGAGGCGGAAGAGCAGGAGTTCGAGGATCTCGTAGTCGGCGAGCGCCGTGTCGCCATTGTCGCGGAAACGGGTGCGCAGGCGCTCGCGGTGGCCGTGATAGTGCTTGTCGTCCGCTGCCGGCAGGGGCTTGGCGGGCATTGCGCGGGCAGGGTGTTCGAAGAAATGGCCGCGCTCGTCCGCTTCCTCGAAAAGGTCGTCCGCCGCACCGGCGGGCGATATCGGCTCGTCTCCTGCGCGCGGGCGCGTCATGGGCGGCCTATGCCGGCAGGCCGGGACGGTCGAGGCCGCCGGGCGAGAGCGTGAAGATCTCGCAGCCCTCCGCCGTCACGCCGACGGTGTGCTCGTACTGGGCGGAAAGGGAACGGTCGCGCGTCACCGCCGTCCAGCCGTCGGACAGCACCTTCACATGCGGGCGGCCGAGATTGATCATCGGCTCGATGGTGAAGATCATGCCTTCCTTCATTTCCGGGCCTTCGTTGGCGCGGCCGTAGTGCAGGATGTTTGGCGCATCATGGAACAGTCGGCCGACACCATGGCCGCAGAAATCGCGCACGACAGAGCAGCGCTCGGCCTCCGCATAGGTCTGGATCGCCTCGCCGATGGCGCCGGTGCGCGCGCCGGGCCTGACGGCCGCGATGCCGCGCATCAGGGATTCGTGGGTGACTTCCAGCAGCCGCTGGGCGGCGCGCTTGATCTCGCCGACCGGATACATGCGGCTCGAATCGCCGTGCCAGCCGTCGAGGATGTAGGTGACGTCGATATTGACGATATCGCCCTCGCGCAGCGGCTTGTCGTTCGGGATGCCGTGGCAGACGACGTGGTTGATCGAGGTGCAGGTGGATTTCGTGTAGCCGCGATAGTTGAGCGTCGCGGGCAGGGCGCCGTGGTCCATGCCGAATTCGAGGACGAAGCGGTCGATCACGTCGGTGGCGACGCCCGGCTTGACCAGCGGGTAGAGCTCGTCGAGGCAGCGCGCCGTGAGCTGGCAGGCCTTGCGCATGCCTTCGAAGGCCTCGGCGTCGTAGAGGCGGATCACGCCGGTGTTCTTCAGCGGCGCGGAGGTCGCGTCGATATAGGTTACCATGGTCGAGCTTTCACTGGTCTTTGCAGACCGTTCATAAAACAGCCGGGCCGGGTTCGTCCATGGCGATCGACGCCATGGGTTGAATTTGCCGCGCCGTCACCGCGCATTTGACGGCATAGGCCTCGACGCCGCGCGATAGCGCCCGCCGGAATCCGGCCGCATAGAACGGGTCGAGATCGCCGCAGATGCGCAAGAGGTCGCAGTCCTCGCGCTGGACGAGATAGAGCATGACGGCGCGGAAGCCGGCCTCCGCCATGTCGCCGAGTTCTTCGAGATGCTTTGCCCCGCGTTCCGTCACCGTGTCGGGAAATTCGGCAAGGCCGGGCGAGCGGCGGAAATGGACGTTCTTCACCTCGACATAGGCTGGCGGACGACTATTGCCGGAGAGCAGGATGTCGATGCGGGAATTGCGGCCGTATTTCTTCTCGCGTTCCGTTACCGGGTAGCTTGCAAGATCGGCGACGAGGCCGGCGTGGATCGCTTCTTCCGCAAGGCGGTTCGGCAGGCCCGTATTGATGCCGACGACCGTGCCGTCGGCCTCCACCAGTTCCAGGCGATGGCGGTGCTTGCGCGTCGGGCTGTCGCTCGTCGACATCCAGATGCGCGAACCCGGCGTCGTCAGGCCGCGCATCGAGCCGGTATTCGGACAGGAGCCGGTGATCGCCGATCCGTCGTCGAGGACGGCGTCGAAGAGGAAGCGCTTGTAGCGCTGCACGAGCGTGCCGGAAACGAGCGGCGGATCGAAGATCATTGTCGCTCACCCTCCATGCAAACCAACCTGTCAGGCCCGCACGCGTACATAGGAGCCGGGGGCCTCCTCGATGGAGTTCATCGTGCCGCCGGTCTTGCGGGCCGGTACCATGCGGTCGTCCTCGGCCTTGATCCATTCGTGCCAGTGCGGCCACCAGGAGCCGGGCGTTTCCTTGGCCTTGGCCGCCCAGTCCTCGAATTCGCCCTTCACCGGCCCGCCGGTCCAATACTGGTACTTGTTCTTGTCCGGCGGGTTGACGACGCCGGCGATGTGGCCGGAGCCGGCCATGACATAGGTGACCTTGCCGCCGAAGAACTTCGAGCCGACGAAGACGGATTTCGCGGGCGCGATATGGTCCTCCTTGGTGGCGAGGTTGTAGATCGGGATCTTGACGTCCTTCAGCGACACCGGCGCGCCGCCCAGCATCATCTTGCCCTTGGTGAGGTTGTTGTTAAGATAACAATTCCTCAGGTAAAACGAATGGTTGGCGGCGGGCATTCGCGTGGAATCTGAATTCCAGTAGAGAAGGTCGAAGGGCATCGGGTCCTGGCCCTTCAGGTAGTTGTTGACGAAATAGGGCCAGATCAGCTCCGAGGCGCGCAGCATGTTGAAGGCGGTCGCCATCTTCGAGCCGTCGAGGTAGCCCGTCGCCTTCATGCCGCGCTCGATGAGGTCGATCTGCTCCTCGTCGGCGAAGACTTTCAGGTCGCCGGCAAAGGTGAAGTCGACCTGTGTGGTGAAGAGCGTCGCCGTGCGGATGCGCCTGTCGCCTTCTCGGGCATGGAGCGCGAGCGTCGCGGCAAGCAGCGTGCCGCCGACGCAATAGCCGATGGCGTTGACCTCTTCCTCGCCGGTCGCCTGCTTGACCGTGTCGAGCGCGAAGCCGATGCCCTCGTGGGCATAGGATTCCCAGTCCTTCTGCGCATGGCGCTCGTCCGGGTTCACCCAGGAGATGACGAAGACCGTGTGGCCCTGGTCGACCGCCCATTTGATGAAGGACTTCGCCGGGTTGAGGTCGAGGATGTAGAACTTGTTGATCCACGGCGGGCAGATGAGGAGCGGGCGCTTCAGCACCGTCTCGGTCGTCGCGTCGTACTGGATGACCTGGCAGACGTCGCTCTGCGCCAGAACCTTGCCGGGCGTCAGCGCCATGTTCTGGCCGATGGCGAACTTGCTGGTGTCCGTCTGGCGCAGCTTCAGGTCGCCCTGGCCGGCGGCGATGTCCTCGGCCAGCATCTTCATGCCGCGCACGAGGTTGGCGCCGTTCGAGGCGACCGTCTCGCGGTAGAGCTGCGGATTGGTGGTGACGAAGTTGGTCGGCGAGACGGCGCTTGCGATCTGCTTGACGTAGAAGCCCGCCTTGTGGCGCGTGTGCTCGTCGAGGCCTTCGGCGTCCGAGACGAGCTTTTCCGCCCAGTCCGAGGTCACGAAATAGGCCTGCCGCAGGAAATCGAAGAACGGGTTCTTCACCCAGTCCTCGTCGGCAAAGCGCTTGTCCTTGGCGTGCGGATCGGGCGCGTCCTCGACGTCCTGCCCGCCGAGGCGGTTCAGCGTGCGCGACCAGATGTTGAAATAGCTGCCGAGCAGCATGGTCTGGGCTTCCAGCGTGCGGCGCGGGTCCGCCAGCCAGTATTCGGAGACCTTCGAGAGCGTCTTGACCATGTCGACCATCGGCTCGGAGACGGTGTCGACCTTCTCGCCGCTCTCGCGCGGGGCAAGCCAGGCGGAAGCGGCCTTGCCGAGCTGCTCGACGGTGCGCGCAAGGTTCACCGTCAGCGCTTCGGGGTCCTTGACGATATAGGGCTCGATCGCGGCGGGATCGAAGGGTTGAAAACCGGGCTTCGCTCCGGCTGCATCGCGCGCTCCCGCTTTGCTGTCCTCGGCCATCGCTCCCTCCCGATTTTATTGTTACTTTTGTATTTTTACATTCTCTCCGAAACAGATTACAAGGGCCTGACAGCCTTTCCCGGCAAGACTTGGAACCCGTCGTTTCGACAGGAGCATACAGCCATATGGCGTTCGAATTCAGGCGCGCTGCCGCCGCTCTTCTCGTTGCCGGCCTGCCGGCGGTTCTGGCCTCCTGCAGCCCGGCAACGCGGGACCCCTCGATCAATGCCGGCGCCAACCGGGCCGAGGTCTATCCGGACATCACCGCCATCGTCACCGCCGAGACGCAGCAGATGAGCAACGAGGAAGCCGCCGCCTACAGCGCGCGCCTGACGGCGCTTTCCAACCGTCACAGCTCCGGCGAGATATCGGATGCGGAATACCGCCGCCAGCTCGCGGAGCTCAGGGCGCTTCGCGACGGGCACGGCAAGGCCACGCTGGCCGAGATCGAAAGCCAGAAATAGCGCTTGCCTTTCTTGCCGTTTGGCAGCAAAGCGAAAGGTGGCCGCAAGGCCGCCGACGCGGGCGAAGCGCCTTCTTTTTGAACGCTTTCGCCCGTACTTGGTCACTTGATTCGCGCGGGGTTTCGCGCCCTTTGGCAAAGCCGCCCGAGGGGCTCCGCGCCTAACGGGGTAAAAGATGGAAGAGTTTCACAAGGTCAGGCGTCTGCCGCCGTATGTTTTCGAACAGGTCAACCGTTTGAAGGCAAGCGCGCGAGCGGGTGGCGCCGATATCATCGACCTTGGCATGGGCAACCCCGACCTGCCGACGCCCAAGGCGATCGTCGACAAGCTGTGCGAGGTGGTTCAGGACCCGCGCACGCATCGCTATTCGTCCTCCAAGGGCATTCCCGGCCTCCGCCGCGCGCAGGCCGCCTACTACGCCCGCCGCTTCGGCGTGAAGCTCAACCCGGAAACGCAGGTCGTCGCGACCCTCGGCTCCAAGGAGGGCTTCGCCAACATGGCGCAGGCGATCACCGCGCCGGGCGACGTCATCCTCTGCCCGAACCCGACCTATCCGATCCATGCCTTCGGCTTCCTGATGACCGGCGGCGTGATCCGTTCCATCCCAGTCGAGCCGGACGAGAGCTTCTTCCCGCCGCTGGAAAGGGCCGTGCGTCACTCGATCCCCAAGCCTCTTGCGCTGATCCTCAACTATCCGTCCAACCCGACGGCGCAGGTCGCAACGCTCGATTTCTACAAGGACGTCATCGCCTTTGCGAAGAAGCACGACATCATCGTGCTCTCCGACCTTGCCTATTCGGAAATCTACTTCGACGACACGCCGCCGCCGTCCGTGCTGGAAGTTCCCGGCGCCATCGATATCACGGTGGAATTCACCTCCATGTCGAAGACCTTCTCCATGCCCGGCTGGCGCATGGGCTTTGCCGTCGGCAACGAGCGGCTGATCGCCGCCCTGACGCGCGTGAAGTCCTACCTCGACTACGGCGCCTTCACGCCGATCCAGGTGGCCGCGACCCATGCGCTGAACGGCGACGGCTCGGACATCGCCGAGGTGCGCAACGTCTACAAGCGCCGTCGCGACGTCATGGTCGAGAGCTTCGGCAAGGCGGGCTTCGAGGTTCCCCCGCCGGCCGCCACGATGTTCGCCTGGGCGAAGATCCCGGAAAAATTCCGCCATCTCGGGTCGCTGGAATTCTCCAAGCTGCTCGTCGAGAAGGCGGATGTCGCCGTGGCGCCGGGCGTCGGCTTCGGCGAGCTGGGCGACGATTACGTCCGCCTCGCGCTGGTCGAGAACGAGCACCGCATCCGCCAGGCTGCGCGCAACATCAAGAAGTTCCTCTCCACGGCCGACGAGACGATGCATAACGTCATCTCGCTGAACGCCCATCGCTGAAAATCCGCCCTCCGCGCGTCTGCGGAGGGCTTCTTCCAAAACGTTAGGACATGACCATGGCTGATGCCCTGAAGATCGGCATTGCGGGCTTGGGCACCGTTGGTGCCTCGCTCGCGAAGATTCTCGTCGAACGCAGGGATATGCTCACGACAACGTGCGGCCGGCCGATCGACATCGTCGCGGTGACCGCGCGCACCAGGGGCCGCGACCGCGGCGTCGATCTTTCCCGCGCCGAATGGTTCGACGAGCCCGTCACGCTCGCACGCGAGGCGAAGATCGACGTCTTCGTGGAGCTGATGGGCGGGGCGGGCGATCCGGCCCTTGCCGCCGTCAAGGCGGCGCTGTCGCGCGGCGTCCATGTCGTCACCGCCAACAAGGCGCTGCTCGCCGCCCACGGCGTCGAGCTTGCCGCCCTTGCCGAAAAGCACGGCGCGCTCCTCAACTACGAGGCGGCCGTCGCCGGCGGCATCCCGGTCATCAAGGCGCTGCGCGAATCCTTGACCGGCAACACGATCTCCCGCGTCTACGGGATCATGAACGGCACCTGCAACTACATCCTGACCAAGATGGAGAAGGAGGGGCTGTCCTTCGAGGCCTGCCTGAAGGAAGCCCAGCGGCTCGGCTACGCTGAGGCCGATCCCGCCTTCGACATCGAGGGCAACGACACGGCGCACAAGCTGTCGATCCTGACGACGCTCGCCTTCGGCACGAAGATTTCGGCCGACGACATCTATCTCGAAGGCATCACCAACATCTCCATCGACGACATCCGCGCCGCCGCCGACCTCGGCTACCGCATCAAGCTGCTCGGCGTGGCGCAGAAGACCGATACCGGCGTCGAACAGCGCGTGCATCCGACCATGGTGCCGCTCGACAGCGTCATCGCGCAGGTGGACGGCGTGACGAACGCCGTCGCCATCGAATCGGACATCCTCGGCGAGCTCCTGATGGTCGGCCCCGGCGCCGGCGGCAACGCCACGGCCTCGGCCGTGCTCGGCGACATCGCCGATATCGCGAAAAGCCGGCCCGGCGCGCAGACGGTGCCCGTCCTCGGCCGCCCGGCCGCGGCCCTTTCGCCCTACAAGCGCGCGCAGATCAGGAAGCATCACGGCGGCTATTTCATCCGCCTCTCGGTGGAAGACCGCACCGGCGTCTTCGCCAGCATCGCCCGGCATATGGCGGAAAACGGCATCTCGCTCGAATCCATCGTGCAGCGCGGCCAGCCGGCCGCCGATTCCGCCGATCCCAAGACGATCATCCTCGTCACCCACGCCACGATGGAGGATTCGGTCCGCAAGGCCGTCGCCTCCATCAAGAGCGAAGGCTACCTCGTCGGCGAACCGCAAGTGATCCGCATCGAGCGACCGAAGGCGGCTTGATCTTTCGCCACACGGTGATGTTATCCATTCCAGCGGCTTTGCCCCTCACCCTAGCCCTCTCCCCGCAAGCGGGGAGAGGGGACGTGCCCCGTGTTATGTTACGGGGAGGAGAAAACGGTGCGGTGTCTTTCCTTCGCCCCGCTTGCGGGGAGAAGGTGGCCGGCAGGCCGGATGAGGGGCCGGCCTTGCCCGGGAAGGATATGTAGTGCAGCAGGAGCGCCCATGAGCATGCTGGAAAACGCCGACCCCGTCAGCCGGGCCTTCCTCGGCGTCGAGCGCTCGGCGACCGGGCAGCGCTGGGTGGCGCGGCTCGACCAGGCGGGGGAGAACCGCGCGCTGGCGATGAGCCAGACGCATGGCCTGCCGGATCTCATTTCCCGCGTGCTGTCCGGCCGCGGCGTTCCCTTCGAGACGGCGCTGGAATTCCTCGATCCGACACTGCGCCGCCTGATGCCGGAGCCCTACAGCCTGATGGACTGCGAGGCGGCTACCGAGCGGCTCGCGCGCGCCATCGAGCGTGGCGAGCGCGTGGCGATCTTCGGCGACTACGACGTCGACGGCGCGGCCTCCTCGGCGCTCCTCTACCGCTTCCTCACCCATTTCGGCGTGCCGGCGGAAATCTACATTCCCGACCGCATCTTCGAGGGCTACGGCCCGAACCCGAATGCCATCGGCCAGCTCATCGATCGCGGCGCGCAATTGATCGTCACGGTGGACTGCGGCTCGACCAGTCACGAATCGCTGGCCGTCGCGCGCGAGCGCGGCATCGACGTCGTCGTCATCGACCACCATCAGGTCGGCGAGGCGTTGCCGCCGGCGCTCGCACTGGTCAATCCCAACCGCGAGGACGACCTTTCGGGGCAGGGGCATCTTTCCGCCGCCGGCGTCGTCTTCCTCGTGCTGGTCGCTCTCCAGCGGCTTTTGAAGGCGCGGGGCGATGCACGGGCCGCCAGCTTCGACCTTCTCTCCATGCTCGATCTCGTGGCGCTCTCCACGGTCTGCGACGTCGTGCCGCTGAAGGGGCTCAACCGCGCCTATGTGGTGAAGGGCCTCGTCGCCGCGCGCCATCTTGGCAATGCCGGCCTGACGGCGCTTTTGAGGCAGGCGGGCATCGGCGGGCCGGTCACGCCCTATCATCTCGGCTTCCTCGTCGGCCCGCGCATCAATGCCGGCGGGCGAATCGGCGATGCGGCGCTCGGCAGCCGGCTGCTGACCATCGACGAACCGGGCGAGGCCGAGCGCATCGCAAAGCAGCTCGACGAGCTCAACCGCGAGCGGCAGGCCATGGAAGTCGCCATGCTGGCGGAGGCGGAGGCGGAAGCCCAGGCCGAATACGGCACGGGCGAGGGCGCGGCGGTGATCCTGACGGCCCGCGAGGGCTGGCACCCCGGCGTCGTGGGCCTCCTCGCCTCGCGCCTCAAGGATCGTTTCCGCCGGCCGGCCTTCGCCATCGCCTTCGATCCTTCCGGCAAGGGCACCGGCTCCGGCCGCTCGATCAGCGGCTTCGACCTTGGCCGCATGGTGCGCGCCGCCGTGGAGGAGGGTATCCTCGTCAAAGGCGGCGGCCATGCCATGGCGGCGGGCCTGACGGTGGAACGTGCCAATCTCGGCCGCCTGCGCAGCTTCTTCGCCGAGCGTGCGGAAAAGACGGTGCGCGACCTGGTGGCCGTGGAGACGCTGAAGATCGACGGCGCGCTCAGCGCCTCGGGCGCGACGCTCGCCCTTGCCGACCAGCTCGAACAGGCCGGCCCCTACGGCTCCGGTCACCCGCAGCCGGTCTTCGCGCTGCCGGCGCACCGCATCCGCGATGTGCGGCCCGTCGGCGTCAACCACCTGCGCGTCGGCCTCGAAGGCCCGGACGGCGGCCGGCTCGACGCCATGGCCTTCCGCGCGGCCGAGGCCGATCTCGGTCTTTTCCTGATGAAGGAACGCGGGCAGGCGGTGCATGTCGCCGGGACGCTCTCGGCCGATAGCTGGCAGGGCAGCCGGCGCATCCAGTTCCGCATCGTCGATGCGGCGAAAGCGTTCTGAGCAGCGATTTGCAAGGGAACCGTGGCACGCCCTAGGGGAGTCGAACCCCTCTTTCCAGAATGAAAATCTGGCGTCCTAACCGATAGACGAAGGGCGCGTGCGGTGGGCGTCTTCTAGTTTGGCCTTGCGATTTGCGCAAGCCCCTAAACCGAGGAAATCGCAGTTTTTTCCGCGCAAGCGACACCCGGGACGATGACGCGCGAACGGTTGGGCAGGCCCAGCGATTTGCAAGGGAAGGGTGGCACGCCCTAGGGGAGTCGAACCCCTCTTTCCAGAATGAAAATCTGGCGTCCTAACCGATAGACGAAGGGCGCGTGCGGTGGGCGTCTTCTAGTCGGCGCGGCGTGGATTCGCAAGACGGAAAATCGCGTGGTGCGGAAGTTTTTCAACAGCGAAATCAGGCGCTTCGCAGCGCAGGAGATTCGGCGATGTCGGGAAGGGGACCGTGGCACGCCCTAGGGGAGTCGAACCCCTCTTTCCAGAATGAAAATCTGGCGTCCTAACCGATAGACGAAGGGCGCGTGCGGTGGGCGTCTTATAGAAGGGCGATTGCGCTTCCGCAAGCGGGAAAAAGACGTTGCGGCAAAAAAATGAAAAGCCGCCTTCCTGGCGGCTTTCATCGGAATAATCCTTTTTATTGCAATGGCTTAAGCGATCGATCATTTCTTCCGGCGGCAGCGCCAGTTCCAGTCGCGCTGCGTGCCGATATCGATATGCACGGATTCGGTATGGCAATAGGTGCCGACGCCGCCGCGGCCGGGCATGCTGCGCAGGTAATCGGCAAGCTCCCATTTGCTGACGCCGGATATCTGGATGTCCGCGGCCTCGCAGCGCGTGTGCAGCGATTGCTTGGCGCGGCCCGGCTTGATGGCGCGCAGGCCCGACGTGACGATGATCGGCTTGCCGTAATGGTTCTCCACGGTCTTCAGCACCTGAAGGAGCTCCGGCTTGAAACAGCCGGTCTTGACCTTCTCGGTCTGTAGCCAGAGGCCGCTCGGCGCAAGGCGGGCGAGCCCGGCAATGGAGGCGACCTCCTTGAACTCCGGCGCGTCGTCCCCGCCCTCGTCGGCTTCGGAATGGTCTTCCGAGGCAAGCGGGCTCGCCTCCGAAACGCGGGGCAGCACGCCGAGCGAGGCGACCTGCATGGCATTGGCGGCATCGCGGTTCAGTATACGGCGCGGCTTCTGGCCGGTGCCCGCGGCATCGGCGGTTTCCGCCTCGGCCGTGCCGGCGAAGAGCGAACCCTGCATCGCATTCTTGCGTGCGCCGCCCGCCGCGCCGTCTTCCGCGGTGCTTGCGAGCGCCATGCCGGCGGCATTGCCGGCCGTATTCTCCTCGACAAGCGCCGTGCGTGCCGTCGTGGGGATGGGGATATTCGCCGGCAGGTTCGCCGTGTTCTCGCCGTCTATTGCGGCGGAAGCCTGCTGCTGGCCGGCGGTGCCGACCGGCGGCATGTCCTCGACCGGCAGGCGTCCGCTGCCGTCCGCGCCCTGCGCGGCGGTGGCATAGAGACCGCCGGCGGAGGCCGTCACGCCGGCGCCCTGCGCCGCATAGGCCGTGCCCGTCGGCACCACCTGGCCGCCGTTGGAATAGATGCTCGCCTGACCGGCATTGAGCGAGGCGGGCTGCATGACGAGGTTCTCTGCGTCGGCGCTCGCCGTTTGCGCGTCGCCGGCCTGCTGGGCGTCGGCGCCTGCCACAGCGCCGGCCGTCTCCGCCGAGGCCGCGTCCGTCGTCGTGCCGGCTGTGGCGACTGCGCCCTGGCCGTCCTGCGCGCTCTTGTTCTCCGCGCTGAGATCCGTGGTGACTGCGGAAACACAGCCCGAGATCGTGGCAACCGTGACGGCCAGCAGCAAACCATGCCGCAGCGTCTTCAGGCTCGGCCACTTTCCTTGCATGTCCTGCAAAGGCTTTCCCCCGCTTTCGACGTTCGGGCCCTCGGTCTTGCCGCCGATGAGGCCGATTCTGCAAACAGTCGCAACCGCAATCGAGAAAGCCTGTCGGGCCGGTTTACGGTTGCTGCGATGTTATCGCTTCGGCCCAAGGTGTAAAGGGCCGAGGCGCACGAGGCCGCGAGACGCAGAACGAAGGCCGCCCGGCCGACAGGGCCAGGCACCCTCACGCTGGCAATCGACCGGAACGGCAAGAAAATCCCGGTCGAATACGGCGAAACGATGGTTCGTCACCCTCGCTATAAGGAGCGACCTTTGCCCGGAGCTTGCGTGCGCGCCGGCTTACCAGGCGCCGGTATTGCCCATCGAGGCCCAGGGCTCGGCGGGCGCAAGGCTCTCGCCCTTCTGGAGGATTTCGATGGAAATGCCGTCCGGCGAGCGCACGAAGGCCATGTGGCCGTCGCGCGGCGGGCGGTTGATGGTCACGCCGTTGTCCATCAGCGTCCGGCAGGTCGCATAGATGTCGTCGACCTCGTAGGCGAGGTGCCCGAAATTGCGCCCGCCCGCATAATCCTCGCTGTCCCAGTTGTAGGTGAGTTCGAGGCAGGGCGCGGCGTTGGCGCGGGCGGCCGCCACATCCCCGGGCGCGGCGAGGAAGATCAGCGTGAAGCGGCCCTTTTCGTTCTCGGTGCGGCGCACTTCCTGAAGGCCGAAGAGCGTGCAGTAGAAATGCAGCGACTGGTCGATGTCCTTGATGCGGACCATCGTGTGGAGATAACGCATGGAAATGTCCTCCGGTGGGAATCGCGGGGAAGGGTAGGGTTTTGTCAGCCTGAGGCAAGCCTTGAACGCTATCACTGGGACCAGCAGAACAAAGGGGCTTGCACAGTCGCATCGGGACAATGTTATTCTTGCTTTCAAGAATCAGTTAACCGTAACTCATGTGACGCGTAAACGAGGGGCTGGCAGATCATGGCGGACAGGGCGTCTTCAAAGGAAATCACGACCCGTGATGACCAGGCCAACGATGCCGTCGATCTGGTCGAGATCACCGGCGTCATCAAATGGTTCGACGTGGCCAAGGGCTTCGGCTTCATCGTGCCGGACAACGGCATGCAGGACGTGCTGCTGCACGTCACCTGCCTGCGGCGCGACGGCTACCAGACCGTTCTGGAGGGAACGCGCGTCGTCGCGCTGATCCAGAAGCGCGACCGCGGCTATCAGGCCTTCCGCATTCTCTCCATGGATCAGTCGACGGCCGTGCATCCCTCGCAGATGCCGCCGGTCAAGACCCATGTGCAGGTCACGCCGTCGAGCGGGCTCGAGCGCGTGCTGGTCAAGTGGTTCAACCGTACGAAGGGGTTCGGCTTCCTCACGCGCGGCGAGGGCACGGAGGACATCTTCATCCATATGGAGACATTGCGCCGTTTCGGCCTGACGGAGCTGCGGCCCGGCCAGGTGGTGCTCGCCCGCTTCGGCGACGGCGAGAAGGGCCTGATGGCGGCGGAGATTCATCCGGACATGCCGGTTCCCGGCAACCGGCCGCACTGATGGCCGGCCTTGCGCGGACCTTCGGTATTGCGCGCCTTCTGAGCGCCGTTCTGGCGCTTTTCCTTCTTCTGCCCCTGGCGGCCTCCGCCGCGGAAAAATTCGATACCCAGCCGCTCAGGATCGTCACGCGCAACGGCAAGAGCCATGCGTTCACGGTGGAGATGGCCGTCACGCCTCGCCAGCGCGAGGAGGGACTGATGTTCCGCCGCAAGATGGCGCCCGACCACGGCATGCTGTTCGCCTTCGGCGAGACCCGGCAGGTCTTCATGTGGATGAAGAACACCTACCTGCCGCTCGACATGCTGTTCATCGGCAAGGACGGGCAGGTTCGTTCCATCAAGGAAAATGCCGAGCCGCTTTCCGAAACGATCATCGATTCGAAGGGGCCCATCGATTTCGTGCTGGAGCTGAACGCCGGCACGGTGAAGCGTCTCGGCCTGCGCAAGGGCAACCGCGTCGAGAACGCGCTGATGGAATCACTGCGCAAGGCGCCGTAAAGCTCCCTCCATCCCCATCTTTTTCCAAGCGACCGAACCGCCCATTTCCTATTGCGGCAGGCCCCGGATACGTGTATCCCGGCAGCGCCGGAACGGACGGAGTGTAGCGCAGCCTGGTAGCGCATCTGGTTTGGGACCAGAGGGTCGGGAGTTCGAATCTCTCCACTCCGACCACCGGCGGATGCTGAAAAGCCCGGGAAACCAAGGTTTCCAGTGGGTTCGGCCCGGTTCTTTCCCTTCATCGACGGCAGGCCGGATGTGGGCGCGTTCCTTCGCAATATTCGTGCCCGCGGAAGCACCTTGATGGATGCGCGCCGGGTGCCGAAAGAAGAGTTTCCAGGGCCGGCTGGGATGGGCCTGAATCGGACAGGATTCTTCGGGACAGTGTCTGTATTTTCCTTGAAATGGCGAAGACGGACCCGAAGGCCGCGGCGGGATTTGTCAGGTTTTGCAATCGGAAGGTCCTGAAATGGTCGGATGCCTCAGGTTCTGGACTTCAGGAATGATGGACTGGAGAATGACGGGTATCATCGCCCTGTTCGCGGTGGCCGCCATCTACGCCTACGAGGACATCCAGTTCAGAAAGCCGCTCACCGCTGCCGAGATTGACGGGCTCGCCGCAATTAACGTGGGGCAGAGGGAATGCAACTTGCCCTATGATCTAACACGCAAGGGCAGGCGGTTGGAGCTCAGATTTCTCGCTGCGCGAGAAGCGGATGCGACGCTCCAGGCAAGGTTCATGGCGGCGCAGGAGAACTACCGCGGGCTTGATCCGGACGAGCAATGCGCGCTGCTGCACAAATTTCCAGGCCTGGTTCGGCGGTGGCATGATTAGGCCCTGCCTGCCGTGTCGCGCCTCCGCAAATTCCCGATTGCGCCCCAAGGCAATCGTAGCTATAGAGGCCAACGGAATTTGTAACGAACGGTAAGCCGGTCCGACGTTGCAGAAGGCGGAAATTATCATTGGATATCAATGATATGTTCGATTTCGAAACCTCCGCCTCGACCACCGGCGGATGTGGCCCGGTCATTCCCCCTTTACGAAATCCGGGTTATGGATGTGCAGGTGCGCCGATGAAACGGTGCGCCCGTTTTGAGAGACTTCTGGAGCCGCTTCGATGACCGCGAAGATCTATCGTCCCACAAAGACCGCCATGCAGTCCGGCAAGGCCAAGACTCATCTCTGGGTTCTGGAGTTCGATGCCGAAAAGCCGAGGACGATCGACCCGATCATGGGCTACACCAGCTCCGGCGACATGTTTCAGCAGGTCAGGCTTTCCTTCGAGACCTGCGAGGAAGCCATCGCCTATGCGGAACGGAACGGTATCGAATACCGCGTGATCGAGCCGAAGGAATCGACGCGCAAGCGCGTCGCCTATCCCGACAATTTCCGCTTCAACCGCATGCAGCCCTGGACCCATTGAGGTTTCCTCGGCCCCTTAGCTCAACTGGATAGAGCAACTGCCTTCTAAGCAGTAGGTCGCAGGTTCGAGTCCTGCAGGGGTCGCCAACCACACCTTTCAGCGTTTGACTGATCTTGCGGTGCCGATGATCGGGGGCGGGGACTTTGCCCTTGGCGTGTGCGTCGCCGATGCGCTTGAGCGCTAGGTTCTCTCCGGCACGACGAGAGCCCCGATCTTCGAGACAACCAGGTCGAACGTTTTGCGTTCTTCCAGCAGAGCCATGTCGATGGCGCCGTTCTTGAGGGACGCCAGCAGGTCTGCCTTGTAATTCGCCGCTGCTTCCGGTCCCTCTGCCTCCGCGATATGTTTGATTGCGTGATCTATGCACAGGTAAAGCGTGTTCAGGGCGATCTTGATCTGCTCCATCCCGGTTTCGGTTATCGCGTCGGTTCCATCGGTCATTTTCGGTCCCTTCAAATCGGGCGATGTTCGGCCCCACCCTGAAATACGACGTCGGGTATTCTGCAGGTTCGCAGAACTGCGGCGGCCGTCAAGGTTGCCTTATGGAAAGGGGCAGCCAGGCGGCTGCCCCTTTGCTTTCGCCTATCGGGCATAGGGCGAGATGCATTGTTTGCGCGGCCCATGGTTCGGCTGGAACGTGTTGTCGGAAGTCCGGTACGAGCGATAGCGGTTGGCGCACCAGTTAACATGCCGGTTGCCGTAGTGGCGGTCGTTGGAGATCGCGCCGCCGATCGCCGCGCCGAGGCCGAAGGCGGCGAACGGATACCACCAGCCGTCGGAATGGCGGCGATAGCCGGGGCGGGCATGGCGATAGCCGCGATGGCCATGATACCAGCCGCGATGATCGCGATACTGCACCTGCTCGACGGCGGATGCGGACGGCACCGGGACGCGCATGAAGGTGACGGCCTGGGCCGGCACGACGGAGGTAAGGGCGAGGCCGGCGGAGAGGACGCCTGCGGCAAGGCCGGTCTTGAGCTTCAACATGGGACAACCTTTCTGCTTGTTCGCGAAGGAAACGCGAACGGGGGCGATAGGTTCCCGCGGAAGGGACAGGTTGCGGCGGTCAAAAAAACGGGCCGGTCCGCCTCCCGGCTCGCCGGCCCGTTCCGGCAAGTGCGGATCAGGGTCTTTCGGGGTACAGGGGCTCTCACCGCGATCAGGCTGCATCTCCTGATCTCCTGTCCGGCGATCATGCCCGATTGCACGTTTCCCGATTGACAGAATACGCATCTTTTTTGACAATTTCTTCATGAGCGAAGAAGCGCCGCGGCAGAGGCCGCTCGACGTCACCATCGTACTCCTGCCGGAATCGTCGATCATGTCGCTCGCTTCCGTGCTCGACCCCATGCGTGCGGCCAATCGCGTCGTGCCGGAGCCGGTCTTCCGCTGGAATATCCTCTCGCCGCAGGGCCGGCCCGTGCTTCTGACCTGCGGGGTGGAAATCCGTGCCGACGGCGCCTTTGCCGACGTGACCAGCGGCGACGTCCTTCTCGTCATTGCCGGATTCAACCAGGATCGCCATGCGGACCGCGCCTTTATTTCGCGGCTCAAGAAGGTGGCGCAGCGGTTCGGCATCGTCGCCGGCATCGAATCGGGGTGCTGGCTGCTGGCGCGCTCGGGCCTTCTCGACGGGCGCGATGCAACGGCGCACTGGGAGGAACTGGAGGATTTCGCGGCTGCTTTTCCGGCTCTCAACGTGCGTGCCGACCGCTTCGTCACCGACGGGCCGCTCTGGACCTCCGGCGGCGCCTCGCCGACCTTCGACATGATGCTGCATCTGGTGCGCGCGCGCTTCGGCTCGGCGGTGGCGCTCGATGTGGCGAGCGTCTTCGTCTATGACGAGACCCATGCGGCGACGGATGCGCAGCCGCTCGTCTCGCTCGGCAGGCTCGGCGAGCGCGAGCCGGAGCTTGCCGCCGCCATCCGCCTGATGGAGCGCACCATCGACCGGCCCTTGACGGTCGCGGCGCTCGCCCGGCGTCTCGGTTTTTCCACGCGCAAGCTCGAAACGCTCTTTGCCGGCGGTCTCGGCATCGGCCCCGGCGCCTATTACTTGCGGCTGCGGCTGACGGCGGCACAGCGGCTGGTGCGCGATACCTCGCTCTCCATCCGGGATATTGCGTTGCGCAGCGGTTTCGACAGCCTCTCCGCCTTTTCCCGCGCCTTCCGCAACCATTTCGGAACGAGTCCGCTGAAGCTGCGGGCGGAGCGGCGCGGAAAATGAAAAAGGCGGGCTTGCGCCCGCCTTCCGTCTCTTGCCGCCGGTCCGCTCAGTGGAGGATCTGGCTGAGGAAGAGCTTGGTGCGCTCGTGCTGCGGGTTGTCGAAGAATTCGGCGGGCGAGTTCTGCTCGACGATCTGGCCCTGGTCCATGAAGATCACGCGGTTGGCGACCTGGCGGGCGAAGCCCATTTCGTGCGTCACGCACAGCATGGTCATGCCTTCCTCGGCGAGCGAGACCATGGTGTCGAGCACTTCCTTGACCATTTCCGGGTCGAGCGCGGAGGTCGGCTCGTCGAAGAGCATGATCTTCGGCTTCATGCACAGCGAGCGGGCGATGGCCACGCGCTGCTGCTGGCCGCCGGAGAGCTGGCCGGGATACTTGTTCGCCTGCTCGGGGATCTTGACGCGCGTGAGATAGTGCATCGCGATCTCCTCGGCGTCCTTCTTCGGCATCTTGCGCACCCAGATCGGGGCGAGCGTGCAGTTTTCCAGGATCGTCAGGTGCGGGAAGAGGTTGAAGTGCTGGAACACCATGCCGACCTCGCGGCGCACCTCGTCGATCTTCTTCAGGTCGTTCGTCAGCTCGATGCCGTCGACGACGATCTGGCCCTTCTGGTGCTCTTCGAGGCGGTTGATGCAGCGGATCATGGTGGACTTGCCGGAGCCGGAGGGGCCGGCGATGACGATGCGCTCGCCCTTCATGACCTTGAGGTTGATGTCGCGCAGCACGTGGAAATCGCCGTACCACTTGTTCATGTTGATGATCTCGACGGCAACGTCCGTCGCGGAGACGGTCATCTGCTGCGCCTGGGCTTGGTTGGCCATTCTTGTTTCCTCTCAGTTATCTTTTGTGGCTCGTGTCGAGCCGGCGTTCCACGAAGGCCGAGTAGCGCGACATGCCGAAGCAGAAAATCCAGAACACGAAGCCGGCGAAGATCAGGCCCGTCAGCGGCGTGACAGGCGTGATCCAGCCTGAATCCCCAAAACTCGCCTTCACGATGCCGAGCAGGTCGTACATCGAGATGATCGTGACGAGGGAGGTATCCTTGAACATGCCGATGAAGGTGTTCACGATGCCGGGGATCACGAGCTTGATGGCCTGCGGAAGCACGATGAAGGTCATTTTGTGGAAGTAGTTTAGACCAAGGGCATCGGCCGCTTCATATTGTCCTTTCGGAATGGCTTGAAGACCGCCGCGAATAACCTCCGCCATATAGGCGGACGCGAAGATCGACACGCCGATGAGCGCGCGCAGGAACTTGTCGATATTGTTGCCGGGCGTGAGGAACAGCGGCAGCAGCACGCTCGCCATGAAGAGGACGGTGATCAGCGGCACGCCGCGGATCAGTTCGATGAAGAAGATGCTGGCCGACTTCATGATCGGCATGCTCGACCGCCTGCCGAGCGCCAGCAGGATGCCGGCCGGCAGCGAGACCACGATGCCGACGAAGGAGATGATGAGCGTCACCATCAAGCCGCCCCAAAGCGACGTCTCCACATGCCGGAGGCCGAAGCCGCCGATGAGCAGGAAGAAGGAGACGACGGGAAAGACGACGAGGAGCAGCAGCGCGTTGAGGCCCTTGCGCGGCACCTTCGGGATCAGGAGCGGCACGAGCAGCGCCACGAACATGGCGGCGACGAGCAGGGGCCGCCACAGTTCGTCGCGCGGATAGGAGCCGAACATGAACTGCACGAAGCGGTCGTTCACATAGGCCCAGCACGCTCCGTTCCAGCCGCTTTCGAGCTGTCCGCCCTGGTCCACGGTCAGGCAGGCCGTGCGGTCCGCGCCGACCCATACCGCCGAGATGAACAGCCAGTTGATGGCCTTCGGCAGGTAGTAGACCAGCGCTGCGACGGCGATGACCGTCATGACGCCGTCCCTCCAGGAGGCGAAGAGGTTGTTGCGGATCCAGGCGATTGCCGACGAATCGGAGGTCGGCGGCTTTTCCGCCTCGAGGAAATGGTCGCGAATGTAGGTGATGTTTTCCGTCATCTCAGCGCTCCACCAGGGCCATCTTGGCGTTGAACCAGTTCATGAACAGCGATGTGACGAGGCTGATCGACACGTAGATGAGCATCCAGATCGCGATGATCTCGATGGACTTGCCGGACTGGTTGAGGATGGTGCCGCCGACCGCGACGAGGTCGGCATAACCGACGGCCACCGCGAGCGAGGAGTTCTTGATGAGGTTGAGATATTGCGAGGTGAGCGGCGGGATGATGATCCTGAGCGCCTGCGGCAGCACCACGAGGCGGGTTGCCTGGCCGGGGCTGAGTCCCAGCGCATAGGAGGCTTCCGATTGCCCCTTGGACACGCCCCGGATGCCGGCGCGCACGATCTCGGCGATGAACGAGGCCGTATAGAGCGAAAGCGCGAGATAGAGCGCCAGGAATTCCGGCCCGATCACCATGCCGCCCTTCATGTTGAAGGAGCCGGGCACCGGATAGTCGAGCGAGAGGGGCGCGCCCATCACGGCAAAGACGACGAGCGGGAACAGCACGATCAGGCCGAGATTGACCCACAGCACCGGCGGGCGCTTGCCCGTGGCGCGCTGGCGGGCATTCGCCCAGATCGTGAAGGCGATCGCCGCGACGATGCCGAGCGCGAGGGCGGCAAGAACGATGCCGAAGCCTTCCCCGAAGACCGGCGCCGGCATGTAGATGCCGCGGTTCGAGATGAAGAAGGCCGCGTCGGGATTCTCCTTCACGTGCTGGAAGATCGTGCGGATCGACGGCAGCAGGGCGAGGACGCCGAGATACCAGAAGAAGATGACCAGCAGCGGCGGGATGTTGCGGAAGATCTCCACATAGACCGTGCACAACCTGGCGATCAGCCAGTTGTGCGACAGGCGCCCGATGCCGACGAGAAGCCCGACGATCGTTGCCGTCACCACGCCGGCGGCGGCGATGACGAGCGTGTTGATGAGGCCGACCTGCAAGGCCCGGAAATAGGTCGAATCGCTGGAATAGGCGATGAGACTCTGGGCGATGTCGAAGCCGGCGCGGCTGTTGAGGAATCCGAAGCCCGCCGTCATGTTGGCGCGGGCAAGGTTCTGGACGACGTTGTGCCACGCATACCAGAACGCGGCGACGATCACGACGAGCGTGACGACCTGATAGACCGTGCTTCTGAGAGCCGGATTGTAGAGAAGAGATACCTTCGGCGGTTCGCCGGACCCTGTTCGGGCATCCGCAAGAGCCATGCATTTCCCCTGACGTTGTCTTCGCCCTGTTTTCCGGGCGTTCTTTACGAAGGGGAGGGTGGTTGCCCACCCTCCCGGAGCGATGAGCCGTCGCTTAGCGGATCGGCGGAGCGTACTGCAGGCCGCCCTTCGTCCACAGCGCGTTGAGGCCGCGGGCGATCTTCAGGGGCGAACCTTCGCCGACGTTGCGCTCGAAGGATTCGCCATAGTTGCCGACAGCCTTGATGATCTGCACGGCCCAGTCCTTCGGCAGGCCGAGGTCGGCGCCGATGGTCGAATCAGCTTCTTCGCCGAGGAAGCGCTTGATGTCCGGGTTGTCGGACTTCTTCTTCTCTTCGATGTTCGCCTGGGTGATGCCGAATTCCTCGGCGGCCACCATGGCGTAGTGCGACCAGGAAACGACGTCGAACCACTTCGAATCGTTCTGGCGGACGGCCGGGCCGAGCGGCTCCTTGGAGATGATCTCCGGCAGAACCATGTGATCGTCCGGGTTGGCCATCTTCAGGCGGATCGAGTAGAGGCCCGAGGCGTCGGTCGTGTAGGCGTCGCAGCGGCCGGCATTGTAGGCGGCATCCGCTTCGTCCTGGGCTTCGAAGACGACCGGCTTGAAGTCCATGTTGTTGGCACGGAAGTAGTCGGCGAGGTTCAGTTCCGTCGTCGTGCCGGACTGCACGCAGATGGAGGCGCCGGACAGTTCGAGCGCGGACTTCACGCCGAGCTCCTTCTTCACCATGAAGCCCTGGCCGTCATAGTAGTTCACGGCGCGGAAATCGAAACCGAGCTGCGAATCGCGGCTGATGCTCCAGGTCGTGTTGCGGGCAAGGATGTCGATTTCGCCGGACTGCAGGGCCGGGAAGCGGTCCTTGGCCGACAGCGGGGTGTACTTCACCTTGGTGGCGTCGCCGAAGACCGCGGCCGCCACGGCCTTGCAGAGGTCGACGTCGAGGCCGGACCAGTTGCCGGCCGAATCCTGCGCACCGAAACCGGCGAGGTTGGAGCCGTTCACGCCGCACTGGACGAAGCCCTTTGCCTTCACGTCGGAAAGCGTGTCAGCCTGTGCCGCCGTTGCGCCAAGCCCCAGTACGGCAGCGCCGACAAGCGCCGTCACGATTTTTTTTGCCATTTTTTTACAACCTTTTTCTGTTGTCTTTGTTTTGTCCGCCGGACCCGCTTCCCTACGGGCACACCCACGGAACTCGCCACCCTCCCGGCGCGAGGTTGCTTATCTCATGCTCAAAATGACGCAGGGTCAAGGGACTGCGGCCATTTTCCGGCGCCTGCCCCGAATTTGTCGGAATTTGCCGGAACGGGGCCGTGGAAAAGCCGGGGCTTGCGCAGGGCATCGGCCGGGAAAATCCGATAATTCGCACTTGAAGCGCTTTGGATGGCCTCCCATCCTTTCGTATAGGGGTTGACCTGCCGGGCCGCGTGGCGAAAAGTCGAGGGGCGGAATCCCTCCTGAAATCCCCTCACATTCCTCGGACAGGCCCCATGAAGAACAGAGACGAAATCCTTGCCGGCGCCGGCGTGAACACGCGACTTGCCCATGCCGGAAACGATCCGGCGGACTATTTCGGCTTCGTCAATCCGCCTGTCGTCCATGCCTCGACCGTGCTGTTCCCCAATGCCGCGACGATGGAGAACCGCGCCCAGAAATACACCTACGGCACGCGCGGCACGCCGACGACGGACGCGCTCTGCGCCGCCATCGACGAGCTGGAGGGCTCGGCCGGCACGATCCTCGTTCCCTCGGGCCTTGCCGCCGTCACCGTGCCGTTCCTCGCCTTTCTTTCGGCCGGCGATCACGCGCTGATCGTCGATTCGGTCTATCACCCGACACGCCATTTCTGCGACACGATGCTGAAGCGCCTCGGCGTTTCCGTCGATTATTACGACCCGGCCGTCGGTGCGGGCATCGAGGCGCTGATCAAGCCGAACACGCGGCTCGTCCATACCGAGGCGCCGGGTTCCAACACCTTCGAGATGCAGGATATTCCGGCGATCGCCGCTGCGGCCCACAAGCATGGCGCGGTCGTCACCATGGACAATACCTGGGCGACGCCGCTCTATTTCCGCCCGCTCGATTTCGGCGTCGACGTCTCCATCCATGCGGCGACGAAGTACCCGGCCGGCCATTCGGACATCCTCTTCGGCACGGTCTCGGCAAATGCGGCCAACTGGGAGCGCCTGCACGACACGCAGATCACGCTCGGCACCTGCGCCTCGCCGGACGATGCCTACCAGGTGCTGCGCGGCCTTCGCACCATGGGCGTGCGGCTGGAGCGTCACCAGGAAAGCGCGCTGGAACTGGCGCGCTGGCTGGAGGGCGTCGACGACGTCGCGCGGGTCCTGCATCCCGCGCTGCCGAGCTTCCCCGGCCATGACCTGTGGAAGCGCGACTTCAAGGGGGCGAGCGGCATCTTCTCCATCGTCCTCGACGGCGGCGCGCCGGAGCGCCACAAGGCCAAGGCCCATGCCTTCCTCGACGCCCTCGGCATCTTCGGCCTCGGCTATTCCTGGGGCGGCTTCGAGTGCCTCGCGGTGCACGTCAACCTCTCCGATCGCCGCGTCGCCAAGGTGCCGCACGAGGGGCCGGTGCTGCGCCTGCAGATCGGTCTGGAAGATGTGAAGGACATCAAGGCCGATATCGAGCGCGGCCTTGCCGCGGCGCGGGCGGTCTGAGGGCAGGATCGCCCCTCATCCGCCTGCCGGCACCTTCTCCCCCTAGGCGGGGAGAAGGTCGCGGCAGCGGGATGAGGGGCTTTCTCAATCCGGCGTGCGGTAGCCGTAGAGCCAGTCGAGGTCGCCGGCGAGGCTTTCCGGCCGGCGGAGCGACAGCACGAGGTTGCGGCCGAGCGCCAGCGGGCCGCGGGCGTGGTAGGCGAAGCGGTTGAAGGCGCCGCGGCTGCGCACCTTCGCGACCCGTTCGCGGCGGGTCGCCTCGAAGCGGCGGAGGGTTTCCGCAAGGTCTCCGCCGCCCGCAAGCCGCTGCGCCAGAAGCGCCGCGTCCTCGATCGCCATCGCCGCGCCCTGTGCGGCGAAGGGCGTCATGGCATGGGCGGAATCGCCGATCAGCACGGTCTTTTGCCCATCCGTCCAGGCCCCGTCCGGGCATTCGAAGAGCGGCCAGACCAGCGGGTCGCGGGCCTCCGCCAGAAGCTGCCGCAGGCCTGCATGCCAGCCGGCGAAGGCGGCGGTGCGTTCGAGATGGGCGACCGTGTCGCCCCGGCGCAGCCAGCCCGATGCCGGCGCTTCGGCCTGCGCATGGATGGCGACGATGTTGAAGGCCTCGATCTCGGCGAGCGGATAGGCGACGAGATGGGCCTTCGGGCCGAGGAAAGCCGTCACCGTGCGCGGGTTGAGGAAGGCCGGCGCCTTGCCGTAGGGCACCAGGAAACGCCAGGCGACATTGCCGGAATAGCGGGCGGGCAGGGCGCCGGGCACCGCGCGCCGCAATCGCGACCAGACGCCGTCCGCACCGATCAGCACGTCGGCGGGGTTCTCTGTGAAAGCTTCCCCGGCGGTTTCGATGCGCCGGCCCGTCGTCAGCGTGCAGAGCGGTTCGCGGTGCACGGCGTCGAGCAGCACGCCTTGCAGGGAGGCGCGGTGGAGGACGCCATAGGGCGCGCCCCAGCGGCCGCGCGCCGTGCCGGCCGGAACCGAGGCGAGGGGGGCGAGCGTGTCGCCCGAGGTGAGGAGGATATGGTCCGGCTCGCTCCAGCGGGCGGCGAGCGCATCGATAAGGCCGAGATCGGCAAGGATGCGCGCGGCGTTGGGGGAGACTTGCAGGCCGGCGCCGACTTCCTCGAGCGCGGGCGCTTCCTCCAGCAGGTGGACCGCGATGCCCTTGCGGGCGAGCGAAAGCGCTGCGGTCAAACCGGCAATGCCGGCGCCGACGATGGTTGCGGATCTAACGGGGGGCATGGTCGCGCGGCCTTCCGGCCGTCACGCCGCGACCTGGTTGGTGAAGATGCAGCCCGCCGGTTCCGTCTGGCTGGCCTTCAGCTTCGGATTGTAGCGGTAGAGGGTCGAGCAGTAGGAGCAGACCTTCTCGTTGTCGTCGCCCATGTCGATGAAGATGTGCGGATGGTCGAACGGCACGGAGGCGCCGACGCACATGAATTCCTTCACGCCGATCTCGATTGCGCGGTGGCCGCCGTCGTTCTGGAAATGGGGAATGCTGTGCCCGGCCATGTCATGCTCCGTGGGAAATGCGTCGTCTTCGGCGCGGACCATAATCGCCTTGCGATGAAATGTGTAGATGCAAAACCGCGCAGATGCAGGAGATTTCCGCCGCTGCGACGTTTTCTCCGTGGCCAAACGGCGCTATGAGCGGGGAACGAAAACGAAAGACGGCCAGCGATGAACCTCGATCCCCCGCCCTTTTCCCGCTTCACCCACAACGGCCTGGAGCTGGCCTTTTTCGACGAGGGCGATCCGTCGGGCTATCCGGTGCTGCTGGTCCACGGCTTTGCCTCCAGCGCCAGCGTCAACTGGGTGTTTCCCGGCTGGCTGAAGACGCTTGGGGATGCCGGCTACCGGGTCATCGCCATCGACAATCGCGGCCATGGTGCGAGCGACAAGCCGCACGATCCCGCGCTCTACACTTGCCCGCAGATGGCCGATGACGCCGCCGCGCTGCTCGATCACCTGGCGATACCCGAGGCGCATGTCTTCGGCTATTCGATGGGCGCGCGCATCACCGCCTTCATGGCGCTCGGCCATCCGCACCGGGTGCGCTCCGTCGTCTTCGGCGGCCTCGGCATCGGCATGGTGGACGGCGTCGGCGACTGGGACCCCATCGCCGAGGCGCTGCTTGCGCCCTCGCTCGATGTCGTCACCCATCCGCGCGGGCGCATGTTCCGCGCCTTCGCCGATCAGACGAAATCCGACCGCGAGGCGCTCGCCGCCTGCATCATGACCTCGCGTGACCTGCTGACACCGGAGGAGGTGGGCCGCATCGACGTGCCCGCGCTGATCGCGGTCGGCACGAAGGACGATATCGCCGGCGCCCCCCAGCCGCTCGCCGACCTGATGCCGGACGCCCGCGCGCTCGACATTCCCGGCCGCGACCACATGCTCGCCGTCGGCGACAAGGTGTTCAAGCGCGCCGTGCTGGAGTTCTATGCCGAAATCGGCGGCCGTTGACCTTCGCCTGCCCGGCCATTTCGCTCGGGCATCGTTTGCTCTATATTGGACGGAAGTGACGACGAAGGAGTGCGGCGATGGTCGCGACGAATGAACTGCGGGCGGGCGACAAGCTGAAGGCGATGGACCCGATCTGGGACAGCCTGCGCGAGGAAGCGCGGGTGGCCGCCCAGGCCGAGCCGCTGCTGGCCGCCTTCCTCTATTCCACGGTGCTGAACCATCGCTCGCTCGAGGAGAGCGTGATCCACCGCGTCTGCGAACGCCTCGACCACCCGGACCTTCAGGCAAACCTCCTGCATCAGATCTTCGACGAGATGCTGGAGGACTGGCCGGAATGGGGCAATATCCTGCGCGTCGACATCCAGGCCGTCTACGACCGCGACCCGGCTTGCCTGCGCTTCCTCGACGCCGTGCTCTATTTCAAGGGTTTTCATGCGATCCAGACCCACCGTCTGGCGCACTGGCTCTACGGCAAGGGCCGGCGTGACCTTGCGCTCTATGTGCAGAGCCGTTCCTCCAGCGTCTTCCAGACCGACATCAACCCGGCCGCGCGCATCGGCAAGGGCTTCTTCCTCGACCACGCGACGGGCCTCGTCGTCGGCGAGACGGCCGAGATCGGCGACAATGTCTCGATCCTCCACAACGTCACGCTCGGCGGCACCGGCAAGGAAGGCGGCGACCGCCACCCGAAGATCGGCGACGGCGTGATGATCGGCGCGGGCGCGAAGATCCTCGGCAACATCCATATCGGCCATTGCTCGCGCATTGCCGCCGGTTCCGTGGTTCTCAAGGCCGTGCCGCCGAAATCGACCGTCGCCGGCGTTCCGGCAAGGGTCGTGGGCGAAGCGGGCTGCAACGAGCCCTCGCGCGCCATGGACCAGCTCCTGGCCGCCTTCGACTACGATATGTGAACGGGAAAAGTCGCGTTTCTTCGGGAAACGAGGGTTTACACGCCCCCGGGCAGGTGCGAGAAGCGCGGCAACCCAACCGTTACGGAGACATATCGTGAAGCCCGAAGAAATCAGGAAGCTCGAGGCCTATTTCAAGCGCAATCTCAACAAGGAGATTGTCATCAAGGCCCGTCCGCGCAAGGACGAGTCGGCCGAGGTCTATCTGGCGGACGAGTTCCTGGGCGTCATCTTCCGCGACGACGAAGACGGTGAACTCTCCTACAACTTCTCCATGGCGATCCTCGACATCGACCTCTGAGAAGCGGCATATCCCGAAAGAGAAAGGCCGGAGCATCGAGGATGCTCCGGCCTTTTCGTTTGGCGAGCCCGGCGGCAAGGCCGGGCTCTTCATGAACGACCTCAGGCGGCCATCGCCTTCTGGAGGTTCTCGTCGATCTTGTCGAGGAAGCCGGTGGTGGAGAGCCACGGCTGGTCGGGACCGATGAGGAGCGCGAGGTCCTTGGTCATGAAGCCCGATTCGACGGTATCGACGCAGACGCGCTCCAGCGTCTCGGCGAAGCGTGCGAGCTCCGCGTTGCCGTCGAGCTTGGCGCGGTGCGCAAGGCCGCGCGTCCAGGCGAAGATCGAGGCGATCGAGTTGGTCGAGGTTTCCTCGCCCTTCTGGTGCTGGCGGTAGTGGCGCGTCACCGTGCCGTGGGCGGCTTCGGCTTCCACCGTCTTGCCGTCCGGCGTCATCAGCACCGAGGTCATCAGGCCGAGCGAGCCGAAGCCCTGGGCGACGATGTCGGACTGCACGTCGCCGTCATAGTTCTTGCAGGCCCAGACATAGCCGCCGGACCACTTCAGCGCCGAGGCGACCATGTCGTCGATCAGGCGGTGTTCGTACCAGAGCTTGGCTTCCTTGAATTTTTCAGCGAACTCGGCGTCGAAGACCTGCTGGAAGATATCCTTGAAGCGGCCGTCATAGGCCTTGAGGATGGTGTTCTTGGTCGACAGATACACCGGCACCTTGCGCTGGAGGCCGTAGTTGAACGAGGCCCTTGCGAATTCCGTGATCGAATCGTCGAGGTTGTACATGCCCATGGCGACGCCGGCGGACGGCGCGTCGAAGACGTCGTATTCGATTTCCTTGCCGTCCTCGCCGACGAACTTCATCGTCAGCTTGCCCTTGCCGGGGAACTTGAAGTCGGTGGCGCGGTACTGGTCGCCGAAGGCGTGGCGGCCGACGATGATCGGCTTGGTCCAGCCCGGAACGAGGCGCGGCACGTTCTTGCAGATGATCGGCTCGCGGAAGATGACGCCGCCGAGGATGTTGCGGATCGTGCCGTTCGGCGACTTCCACATCTTCTTCAGCTTGAATTCCTCGACGCGGGCTTCGTCCGGCGTAATGGTGGCGCACTTGACGCCGACGCCGTGCTTCTTGATGGCGTTGGCCGCGTCGATCGTCACCTGGTCGTTGGTGGCGTCGCGGTTTTCCATGCCGAGATCGTAGTATTCGAGGTCGACATCCAGGTAGGGATGGATCAGTTTGTCCTTGATGAGCTGCCAGATGATGCGCGTCATCTCGTCGCCGTCGAGTTCGACGACGGGGTTGGCGACCTTGATCTTTGCCATGGAGAGCCTCGTATTTTGTAGGGGCTGGACGCCCCGGAGCGTGGACTTGAAGGAACCGCTTGGCCCTATAGCATCCGTCGCGGGGAAGGCAAAGGCGACCTTGGCATGAGGCGGTTTATTTTCGCCCGGGGGCGGAATAAGTTTCGCCAAGATTCCGTTCCAGGAACGTCCTTCCGCAGGTCCCTCCGGGCTTGCGCCACCCAATGGAGAATATGATGCCGCGTTTCGGCCTCGTTGCGCTTGCCTTCCTGCTTCCGCTTTCCGCCGCTGCCGCCGATTTCAAGGCGCCTGTTTCCGAACTGATGGCTGCCGCCACCACGAACTGGCAGGACCTCGACGCCGATGCCGAGGCGCAGGCACCCTATGTCGACTATTTCTCCGAGGACTTCCTGAAGCGCCTCTACAGCAGGGACTTCGTCGCGAAATACCGCGAAGCCGCCAAATACCCGGCCTACGAGGACAGCACCTCGCCCTTCGACTACGACCCGATCATCGGCGGGCAGGACGGCTGCGCGCTGAAGGACGTGGCGATCACCGAGGGCCAGCCGGTAAACGGTGCGGAGGACGTGACGGTGACCTTCGACAACAGTTACTGCTTCGGCGAAAGGGCGCCGGACTGGCAGCCGGAAAAGCTGGTCTTCAAGCTCGTCGAGGAGGACGGCCGCGCCGTCGTCGACGATATCGAGCGCACCAGCTTCGATGCCGGCGCCTCGCTGAAGAAGGAGATGGCGGAAATCGCCGAGGAAGGCGCGAACGGCGGGGGCGGCACGGCGAGCGAGACGCCGGACTGAGCGGCAATGCTTTTCATTTCCGGCCGATTGTGCCACTGAGGCCCGAACTTTCTAGGGAATTTGGGCATGGCAGGCACGAACAGCGAACGCACGCTGATCGCCGAGGGACCGGCGATCATCCTCGTTCATCCGCAACTGGGCGAGAACATCGGCATGGTGGCGCGCGCCATGGCGAATTTCGGGCTGGCGGAATTGCGCCTCGTCAACCCGCGCGACGGCTGGCCGAGCGAGAAGGCCGTTTCCGCCGCCAGCAAGGCCGATCATGTCATCGAGGCGGCGAAGGTCTATTCCTCGCTGGAGGAAGCCGTCGCCGACCTCGAATTCGTCTATGCGACGACCGCGCGCGACCGCTACGGCTACAAGGAGGTGCGTTCGCCCGTCGTTGCTGCCGACGACCTGCGCGTGCGCTTCAGGGCCGGGGAGAAGACCGGCATCCTCTTCGGCCGCGAGCGCACGGGCCTCACCAACGAGGAGATCGCCCTTGCCGACGAGCTGGTGACCTTCCCCGTCAACCCCGCCTTCGCCTCGCTCAACCTCGCCCAGGCCGTGCTCCTCATGAGCTATGAATGGATGAAGTCCGGTCTGGCCTCCGTCGAGGACACGCCCTTCGGTGCGCTTCCCCAGCGCCCGGCCAAGAAGGAAGAGCTGCAGGGCCTCTTCGACCATGTGGAAGAGACGCTGGACGCGCGCGGTTATTTCCGGCCCGCCGAAAAAAAGCCCAAACTGGTGGAGAACCTGCGCGCCATCCTGACACGCCCTTCCTTCACCGGCACGGAGATCCAGGTCTTGCGCGGCATCGTTTCCTGCCTCGATCGCTTCACGCGCGAATCGCCGCGCGGCGCCACCAATCCCAACCGCACCCGCAACCGCCGGCCCAAGGTGCCCCGTGACCTCGATTAGTGCGAAGCCCATCCTGATGTTCGACAGCGGCATCGGCGGCCTCACCGTGCTGCGCGAGGCGCGCGTGCTGATGCCCGAGCGGCATTTCATCTATGTCGCGGACGATGCCGGCTTTCCCTATGGCGGCTGGGAAGAGCCGGCACTGAGGACGCATATCATCGATCTTTTCGGCCGGTTGCTGAACGAGCACGATCCGGAAGTCTGCGTCATCGCCTGCAACACGGCCTTCACGCTAGTGGGCGCGGACCTTCGCGCCGCCTTTCCGCACATGCCCTTCGTCGGCACCGTTCCGGCCATCAAGCCCGCGGCCGAGCGCACCCGCTCCGGCCTCGTCTCGGTGCTCGCCACCCCCGGCACCGTCAAGCGCGCCTATACGCGCGATCTCATCCAGTCCTTCGCCAGCCGTTGCGACGTGCGCCTCGTCGGCTCGGCAAACCTTGCACGCATGGCCGAGGCCTATATCCGCGGCGAGGCGCTTTCCAGCGACGACGTCCGCGCCGAGATCATCCCGTGCTTCAACGACGAGATGGGCCGCAAGACGGACATCGTCGTGCTCGCCTGCACGCATTATCCCTTCATGGCCAACCTCTTCCGCAAGCTCGCGCCCTGGCCCGTCGACTGGCTAGACCCCGCCGAAGCCATCGCCCGCCAGGCCCGCCGCCTCGTCCCCCCGCTCGACACTGTCGCTCCCGGCGAGGATATCGCCGTCTTCACCTCCGCAAACCCCGACTTCGCCACCCGCCGCCTGATGCAGGGTTTCGGGCTGCGCGTCGCCTGACGCGGCTTTCCCTGTGGGTTTTTCAAAAGCCGGGCGTGACGGGCGTTGATTTCGTGTTAGGGCTTGCCGGTTGCCCGGTGGCGGCCGGGCGAATCGGAAATTTGCAGGAACGAGGAACGGGATGAAGGTCGGCATCGACATGGGAACGGTGCAGGGCGGCGCACCGGCCAGGCTCGATATCGAGGAACTGCTGGCGACGCGCCTTCTGGTGCAGGGCAATTCCGGCTCGGGCAAGTCGCATCTCCTGCGGCGCCTCCTGGAACAGTCCGCGCAATGGGTGCAGCAGGTCATCATCGACCCGGAAGGCGATTTCGTCACGCTGTCCGACCGCTTCGGCCATGTGGTGGTCGACGGCGAGCGCACGGAAGCCGAGCTCGTCGGCATCGCCACCCGCATCCGCCAGCACCGCGTCTCCTGCGTCCTCTCGCTCGAAGGCCTCGAGGCCGACGAGCAGATGCGCGCCGCCGGCATCTTTTTGAATGCGCTGTTCGATGCGGATCGCGACTACTGGTATCCGGTGCTGGTCGTCGTCGACGAGGCGCAGCTTTTCGCGCCCGCTGCCGGTGGCGAGGTCTCTGAAGAGGCGCGAAAACTCTCGCTCGGGGCGATGACGAACCTCATGTGCCGCGGGCGAAAGCGCGGCCTTGCCGGGGTCATCGCCACGCAGCGCCTCGCCAAGCTCGCCAAGAACGTCGCGGCCGAAGCCTCCAACTTCCTGATGGGCCGCACCTTCCTCGACATCGACATGGCGCGCGCCGCCGACCTGCTCGGCCTCGACCGGCGGCAGGCGGAAATGTTCCGCGACCTGCCGCGCGGCTCGTTCGTCGCACTCGGCCCGGCGCTGTCGCGCCGTCCGCTGCCGGTGACGATCGGCGCCGTCGAGACCTCGGCCCGCTCGACCAGCCCCAAGCTGATGCCGCTGCCGGACGCGCCGCAGGACGTGGAAGACCTGATCTTCACGCCGGACCCGGACGAATTCACCCGTCCCGTCGTCCGCCGCGCGCCGCCCGCGCCGCGCCCGACGACCGATATCCTCGCCGAGCTCTCCCGCGCCCGGCCGGAGCCCGTGCAGGCCGAGGCGAGGGCGCCCGTGCCTGAAGTCTCGGCCGAGGAACGCGAAAGCCTCCTTGATCAGGCGCTCGCGGAAATCCTCGCCAATCCGGATGCGGCTTTCCGCGCCGATGCGGAACTCTTCCAGGATTTCCTCGTGCGCTGCCGCATCCGCCGCGTTCCCGGCGCGCCGCTGTCGCTTCCCGCCTTCCGCCGCAAGATGGCGGTCGCGCGTTCGGGCGTCGATGCCGAGACGGCGGCGACGGAGGCTTGGGCGAGGGCGCTCGACCTCTCCCGCAGCGTCACCGAAGACCTGCAGGGCGTCTTCCTGCTCGTCGCGCAGGCGGCGGTGCGCGGGCTTGCCTGCCCCTCGGATGCGATGATCGCGCGCGCCTACGGCACCCATTCGGCCCGCCGCGCGCGGCGCCTGCTCGGCTATTTCGAGGAGCAGGGGCTGGTCGTGGTGCACAGCGACCTTGCCGGCCATCGCATCGTCGCCTTCCCGGATCTCGCCTGCGAGACGCTGCCGGGTGACGCCAACGGGCCGGACCTTGCCGCTTCTCACCGCGATGCGGCGGAATAGGCGGATTTTCCGGCCGCGGCGCGTTGACAATCGGTTGAAAGCCCCCTAATGAGCCCGCCAGCGCCGGGCAGCAATGTCCGGTGTTTCATTTGACATGTCCCGTGGATTCTCCGGTCGCGATCGTGAGAAGCCTGTCGGAACCCGAACAGGGTTCAGAGGAGGGCGTGTTTCCTTAGAGCCGGCCCGGCAACGGGCAGGCCATAACAAGACCAAGAGGAAATGCGATGAGCAAGCGCGCTGCATCCAAGTACAAAATCGACCGCCGTATGGGCGAAAACATCTGGGGCCGTCCGAAGTCCCCGGTCAACCGTCGCGAATACGGCCCGGGCCAGCACGGCCAGCGCCGCAAGTCCAAGCTTTCGGACTTCGGTGTGCAGCTGCGCGCCAAGCAGAAGCTGAAGGGCTACTACGGCGACATCCGCGAGAAGCAGTTCCGCGCGATCTTCGCCGAAGCCGAACGCCGCAAGGGCGACACCCCGGAAAACCTGATCGGCCTGCTCGAATCGCGCCTCGACGCGATCGTCTACCGCGCCAAGTTCGTTCCGACGGTCTTCGCTGCCCGTCAGTTCGTCAACCACGGCCACGTCAAGGTCAACGGCGTCCGCGTCAACATCGGTTCCTACCGCTGCAAGCCGGGCGACGTCATCGAGGTCAAGGAAAAGTCCAAGCAGCTCGTCACGGTTCTCGAATCCGTCGGCCTGGCTGAACGCGACGTTCCGGACTACATCGAAGCCGACCACAACAAGATGACCGCGACCTTCGTTCGCGTTCCGGTTCTCTCCGACGTGCCCTACGCCGTCGTCATGGAACCGCATCTGGTCGTCGAATTCTACTCGCGTTAATTCGCGGGCGACACCTTGCGCAAATCGGAAAAGCCGCCAAGAGATTGGCGGCTTTTTCTTTTGGGGGAATAGCGGAATGGACCTGCAGGGCATCGTCGATGAAATCCACGCGAGCCTTTCGCCGCGCCGCGGCGAGGGGCGGGTGGCCGACTACATTCCGCAGCTTGCCCATGTGGACCCGCAAAAATTCGGCATCGCCGTGGTGACGGTGGACGGCACGGCCTTCCTTGCGGGCGACGCGGACGAAGCCTTCTCCATCCAGAGCATCTCCAAGGTCTTCATGCTGACGCTGGCGCTCGGCAAGCATGGCGAGGGCATCTGGAAGCGCGTCGGGCGCGAACCCTCCGGCTCGGCCTTCAATTCCATCGTCCAGCTCGAATACGAGGGCGGCATCCCGCGCAATCCCTTCATCAATGCCGGCGCCATCGCCATCACCGACCTCGTGCTCGCCGGCCACACGCCGAAGGAGGCGATCGGCGAGGTCGTGCGGTTCCTGCGCTATCTTGCGGACAATGAGGACATCATCGTCGACCAGGCGGTGGCACGCTCGGAGCAGGCGACGGGTTTCCGCAATGTCGCGCTCGCCAATTTCATGCGCTCCTTCGGCAAACTCGACCATGCGGCCGAACTGGTGCTCGGCGTCTATTTCCACCAATGCGCGCTGGCGATGAGTTGCCGGCAGCTTGCAAGGGCAGGACTGTTCCTCGCCAACAGCGGCACCAATCCGCTGACCGGCCACCGCGTCGTCTCCCATCTTCGCGCACGGCGCATCAATGCGCTCATGCTGACCTGCGGCCACTATGACGGCTCGGGCGATTTCGCCTATCGCGTCGGCCTGCCGGGAAAGAGCGGCGTCGGCGGCGGCATCCTCGCCGTTGCGCCGGGAAAGGCCGCCATCGCCGTTTGGTCGCCGGGGCTCAACGAGAACGGCAATTCGCTTCTCGGCGCGCTGGCGCTGGAAATGCTGGCGGCGCGCACCGGCTGGTCGGTCTTCGGGGCTTGATTGTGCGGTCCGTTCGGGGCATTGCAGGCCCATGACCAGCCTTGCCCTTGCCGAGACCGAAGACGATATGCCGGAGGATGGCCGCCATCCGCTTTTCGCGGACGCGCCGTCGAGCGTCTCCTTCAACAAGCTGCGCAAGCGCCTGCTTCGCCAGGTGCGGCAGGCGATGGACGATTTCGCCATGCTGAAGGGCCAGAAGCGCTGGCTCGTCGGCCTTTCCGGCGGCAAGGACAGCTATGGCCTTCTCGCGCTGCTGATGGACCTCAAATGGCGCGGTCTGCTGCCCGTCGAGCTGATTGCCTGCAATCTCGACCAGGGCCAGCCGAATTTTCCCAAGCACATCCTGCCGGATTACCTGAAATCCATCGGCGTCGCCCACCGCATCGAATACCGAGATACCTATTCCATCGTGAAGGAGAAGGTGCCGACGGGGGGAACCTACTGCTCGCTCTGCTCGCGCCTCAGGCGCGGCAATCTCTACCGCATCGCCCGGGAGGAGGGCTGCGACGCGCTGGTGCTCGGCCATCACCGGGAAGACATTCTCGAAACCTTCTTCATGAACTTCTTCCATGGCGGGCGGCTCGCCGCCATGCCGCCGAAGCTCCTCAACGACGAAGGCGACCTCATGGTGCTGCGCCCGCTCGCCTATGCGGCGGAGGACGACCTTGCGAAATTCGCCGCCGCCATGCGGTTCCCGATCATCCCCTGCGATCTCTGCGGCTCGCAGGACGGGCTCCAGCGCAACGCGATGAAGGCGATGCTGGCCGATATCGAGGCCCGCATGCCGGGCCGCAAGGACGCCATGCTGCGCGCCCTCGGCCATGCCAATCCGTCCCACCTGCTGGACCCGAAGCTGTTCGACTTCTCCTCCCTCGAAACGGTAAGACAAGAATGACGACGATCGACATCAACGCGCTCGCCCTGGTGCTCGCACAGGCGGCCGAGGCCGAAATCCGCCCGCGCTTCCGCGCCCTCGGCAAGGGCGACATCCGCACCAAGGCGGATGCCAACGACCTGGTGACGGAAGCCGACGAGGCCGCCGAGCGCTTCATCAGGCGCGAGGTCGCGGCACAGTTTCCGGGCGTGCTCTTCGTCGGCGAGGAATCCGTCGCGGCGGATCCGGCGCTGCTGCCGAAGCTTGCCGATGCCGACCTTGCCATCGTCGTCGACCCGATCGACGGCACGTTCAACTTCGCTTCCGGCGTGCCGCTCTTCGGCGTGATGGCGGCCATCGTCTCCGGTGGCGAGACGGTCGGCGGTATCATCTACGACCCGATGGGCGACGATTTCGTGATGGCGGAAAAGGGCGGCGGGGCCTGGCAGACCGGCGATCATCGCCCGGCCGTGAGGCTGAAGGTGCGCGGGCCCGCGCCGCTGGAGGAGATGACCGGCATGGCCTCCACCGGCTTCATCGAGCGCGGCCGCCGCGCCCGCGTTCTGCAGAACCTCGCCAAGGTCGCCTTCGTCGCCAACTACCGCTGCGCTGCGCATGAATACCGCAGCTTCGCCGGCGGCAACCTGCACTACCTCATGTACAACAAGCTGATGCCCTGGGATCACCTTGCCGGCACGCTGATCGCCGAGGAGGCCGGCGCCTACGCCGCCCGCCTCGACGGCTCGCCCTATCGCCCGCACCATGTCGACGGCGGCCTGCTTCTGGCGCCCGACAGGGAGAGCTGGGAGCTGCTACGCCGCGACGTCTTCGTGGATTGAAACCTGCCGATCGTCATGCCTGCCGCGCAAGATCTTGCTTTGCCTGCATGATTTTGCATTGCAGCATCAGCATTGACTTTTTTGTGCATCGCATATAGATTTCGGGTCAATCACCGGGATCCAAAGGAGACTTCGATGTTCAATTTCGACGAAGCAAACCAGAAGAACAAGGAAGCCGTGGACACGCTCGTGAAGAGCTACACGAGCGTTGCCAAGGGCATGCAGGCGATCGCCGCCGAGGCTGCCGACTATTCCAAGAAGTCCTTCGAGGACGGCCTTGCCCATTTCGAGAAGCTCTCGGGCGTCAAGAGCGTCGAAGCCGCTCTCGAAATCCAGACGGCTTTCGTCAAGGCTTCCTATGAAGGCTTCGTCGCCGAAGCCACCAAGCTCGGCGAAATGTATGCCGACATCGCAAAGGGCGCCTACAAGCCCTACGAAGCGCCGGTCGCCAAGGCTGCCGCCGCTGCAAAGGCCGCTGTCGCCGCCTGATCCTACCCATTTCGCCTACGCGTATTGCGTTCATCGGCCGGCCGCGGGCAACCGCAGCCGGCCGTTTCGCGTTCAGGGATTGCGCGAGGCTGACGTAGCGGCAGCAAATTTCGCTATTTCCTTCGGATGGCCCGCGATTATGATTGCAGCACGAAGCGAGGGTCTTACAATCGTGTGCCGAGACATTAGATAACAGTTCCACAAGGCAGCCCCGGCGGATGCGCCATGGCATGCGACTGTAATCAAGGGAATGAACACGCATGAATGTGAGACGGGTTTTGATGCAGGATGGCGATGAGGGCGGCGACACTCCCGGTCGCAGCACCTCCGTCATTACCCGCGCGAAGCCAAAGACCAGGAAGCCGAGCCTTTACCGCGTCCTGCTTCTCAACGACGACTATACGCCCATGGAGTTCGTGATCCACATTCTGGAGCGTTTTTTCCAGAAGGATCGCGAAGCGGCCACAAGGATCATGCTTCATGTGCACAATCATGGCGTAGGCGAGTGTGGCGTGTTCACCTACGAGGTTGCCGAAACCAAAGTGACACAGGTGATGGATTTCTCCCGCCAGCACCAGCACCCGCTGCAATGTGTCATGGAAAAGAAATGAGGAACGAGCGTGCCAACATTTTCTGCCAGCCTTGAAAAGGCCCTCCATCAGGCACTGACCTACGCAAACGAGCGCCACCACGAATATGCGACGCTCGAACACCTGCTGCTCGCGCTGATCGACGATGCCGACGCGGCCGCCGTCATGGGCGCCTGCAACGTGAACCTCGACGTGCTGCGCAAGACCGTCGCCGACTATGTCGACCATGACCTCGCCAATCTCGTGACGGGCTACGAGGAGGATTCCAAGCCGACCTCCGGCTTCCAGCGCGTCATCCAGCGCGCGGTGATCCATGTCCAGTCGTCCGGCCGCGAGGAAGTGACCGGCGCCAACGTGCTCGTCGCCATCTTCGCCGAGCGCGAGAGCCATGCCGCCTATTTCCTGCAGGAGCAGGAGATGACGCGCTATGACGCCGTCAACTTCATATCGCACGGCATCGGCAAGCGGCCGGGCTCCGGCGAATCGCGCCCGGTGCGCGGCGCCGACGACGGCGAGAGCGAGCAGAAGCAGAGCCGGAGCGCCAGCGAGCAGGAAGAGCCCGCCAAGAAGCAGGACGCCCTGACCGCCTATTGCGTCAACCTCAACGAGAAGGCCAGGAACGGCAAGATCGACCCGCTCATCGGCCGCCATGCCGAGGTCAACCGCACGATCCAGGTCCTGTGCCGCCGCTCCAAGAACAACCCGCTTTACGTGGGCGATCCCGGCGTTGGCAAGACGGCCATCGCCGAGGGCCTTGCCAAGCGCATCATCGAGGGCAAGGTGCCGGAAGCCTTGGCCGACGCGACGATCTTCTCGCTCGACATGGGCACGCTGCTTGCCGGCACGCGCTATCGCGGCGACTTCGAGGAGCGCCTGAAGCAGGTCGTCAAGGAACTGGAAGACTATCCGGGCGCCGTGCTCTTCATCGACGAGATCCATACGGTGATCGGCGCCGGTGCGACCTCCGGCGGCGCGATGGATGCGTCCAACCTCCTGAAGCCGGCGCTTTCCTCCGGTGCGATCCGCTGCATCGGCTCGACGACCTACAAGGAATACCGCCAGTTCTTCGAGAAGGACCGGGCACTCGTTCGCCGCTTCCAGAAGATCGACGTCAACGAACCGACCATCGACGATACCATCGAGATCATGAAGGGCCTGAAGCCTTATTTCGAGGAGTATCACAAGCTGAAATACTCCAACGAGGCGATCAAGACCGCGGTGGAACTCTCGGCCCGCTACATCAACGACCGCAAGCTGCCGGACAAGGCGATCGACGTGATCGACGAGACCGGCGCGGCCCAGATGCTGCTGCCGGCGGGCAAGCGCCGCAAGCTGATCACCGAGAAGGAGATCGAGGCGACCATCGCCACCATGGCCCGCATTCCGCCGAAGACGGTGTCCAAGGACGACGAGCAGGTGCTCGCCAACCTGGACAAGGAGCTGCGCTCGGTCGTCTACGGCCAGGACCTCGCCATCGAGGCGCTGGCCTCGGCGATCAAGCTCTCTCGCGCCGGCCTTCGCGAGCCGAACAAGCCGATTGGCTGCTACCTGTTCTCCGGCCCCACGGGCGTCGGCAAGACGGAAGTGGCAAAGCAGCTTGCATCCTCGCTCGGCGTCGAGCTCCTGCGCTTCGACATGTCGGAATACATGGAGCGGCACACGGTCTCGCGCCTGCTCGGCGCGCCTCCCGGCTATGTCGGCTTCGACCAGGGCGGCCTTCTGACCGACGGCGTCGACCAGCATCCGCATTGCGTGCTGCTGCTCGACGAGATCGAGAAGGCTCATCCCGACCTCTACAACATCCTGTTGCAGGTCATGGACCACGGCTCGCTGACCGACCATAACGGCAAGAAGATCGACTTCCGCAACGTCATCCTGATCATGACGACGAACGCGGGTGCCTCCGACATGGCCAAGGCCGCCATCGGCTTCGGCTCGTCGAAGCGCGAGGGCGAGGATATGGAGGCGATCAACCGCCTGTTCACGCCGGAATTCCGCAACCGCCTCGATGCGATCATCCCGTTCGGCTCGCTGCCGACGCCGGTTATCCATCAGGTCGTGCAGAAGTTCGTCATGCAGCTGGAAACCCAGCTTGCCGAGCGCAACGTCACCTTCGACCTCCAGCCGGAGGCGATCGCCTGGCTTGCGGACAAGGGCTACGACGAGAAGATGGGCGCCCGTCCGCTGGCGCGCGTCATCCAGGAGAACATCAAGAAGAAGCTCGCCGACGAGATTCTCTTCGGCAAGCTCAAGAAGGGCGGCGTCGTGCGCGTCTCCGTCGGCACGAAGGAAGACGGCTCGAAGGGCCTGATCCTCGACGCCGTGCCGGAAACCGCGCCGATCAAGCCGAAGGCCGAGATCGAGGAAGCCGCCGCCAAGAAGGCCAAGCCCCGCAAGGCGAAGGAAACCGTCGCCGCCGAGGCGGCTTCGCCGAAGGCGAAGTCTTCGAAGAAGGCGGAGGCCAAGGCCGAAGAACCGAAGGCCGAGCCGGCGCGCAAGTCCGGCGCCGTCCCGAAGGTGCCGCGCAGGAAGTAACGGCTTCAGGAAACATACGGGCCGGGCAGGAGACTGCCCGGCTTTCTTTTGGCTGCAAGAGATTAGAATGTCCGACGGGCCAGCCCTTCAATCGCAGACGCACTGGTTTCTTCTCGGCATGCGCGGCCTCTTCAGCCTGCCGGCGATCATCCTGATGCTGTCCTTCGTCGGCTTCGCCGCCTTCACGGCGGAGGCGAAGGTGCCGGTCGGCGAGGTGATGTTCATGACGGGCATTGTCTGGGCGCTGCCGGCGAAGGTCATCCTCGTCAGCTCCATGCTGTCCGGCGCGCCGCTCGCCGCCACTTTCCTTGCGGTGACGCTCTCCTCCGTGCGGCTGATGCCGATGGTGGCCTCGCTGGTGCCGGAGATCCGCACCGCCCGCACGCCGACCTGGCTGCTGCTCGCCATCTCCCATTTCATCGCCATCACCGCCTGGGTCTTCGCCATCGAGCGGGTGCACAAGGTGCCGCGAAGCGGACGGGTCGCCTTCTTCGCCGGCTTCGGCGTCACGCTCACCTCGGTCAACGTCCTCATCGTCGGCCTCGTCTACGGCGCCGTATCGGTCTTTCCGCCGCTCGTCTCGGGCTGCCTGTTCTTCCTGACGCCGGTTTATTTCCTCACCTCGCTCTGGCTGTCGGCGCGTCACCGGGTCGTCTACTGGGCGCTCGGCATCGGCCTTGCGCTCGGCTGGCTCTTCGCCACCGTCGCCCCGCAATACGATATCCTGCTGGCCGGTGTTCTCGGCGGGACGCTCGCCTGGTGGGGCGAGCGCATGCTGCGCCGGCGGGAGGCCGCACGATGAGCTTCGCCGGCCTCTGGCCCTACCTTTTCATCGTCGTCGCGGGGTGGCTGGCGACCGATATCTGGCGCTGGGCGGGCGTGCTGATCGGCAACCGCATCGACGAGACCTCGGAAGTGCTCAACTGGGTGCGGGCGGTGGCGACGGCGCTGGTGGCGGCCGTCATCGCCAAGATGATCTTCTTTCCGACCGGAACGCTCGAAACCTCGCCGCTCTGGCTGCGGCTCGCCGCCGTTCTCTTCGGCGCCTTCGCCTTCTTCGTCGGCGGCCGCTACCGGCAGATCATCGGCATCGCCGCGGCCATCGCCTTCCTGGCCGCGGGGCTTGCGATCCTCGGCCCCTGACGGGTCTCAGCCGGCAAGCGCCTTGCGCAGCTTCTCGGCGTTCGCCGCCAGGACGCCCTGGTCCTCCATCGTGCCGGAATGCGGCTTCAGCGGCACGCCCTCGACGCGGGGGATGACATGGAAGTGCAGGTGGTAGACGGTCTGGCCGGCGGCCGGCTCGTTGAACTGGATGACCGTGACGCCGTCCGCCTCGAAGGCTTCCTTCGCCGCGACGGCGACCTTCTGCACCACCGGGATGAGGCGGGCGAGCGTTGTCGGATCGGCATCGAGGATGTTGCGCGAAGGCGTCTTGGGGATGACGAGCGTATGCCCGTTCGCCTGCGGCATCACATCCATGAAGGCGACGGCGTCGTCGTCCTCGTAGACGCGGTGCGAGGGAATCTCGCCGCGCAGGATTTTTGCGAAGATGTTGTTGCTGTCGTAGCTCATGCTCGTCTCCCGCTGATGCTCATTCTGTCTCGTTGTGGTCCCCGCCGCGACGGAAGGGGCCGTGTTCGGCAAGATAGTCGCCCATCGCCTCCACGTCGCGGCGCTCGCGCTCCAGATAGTCGGCGACGGCGCGGCGAAGGCCGGCATGGGCGATGTAGTGGGCGGAGTGGGTGGTGACCGGCAGGTAGCCGCGCGCCAGCTTGTGCTCGCCCTGCGCGCCGGCTTCGACACGGCCAAGGCCCCTGGCGATCGCGAAATCGATGGCCTGATGATAGCAGACCTCGAAATGCAGGTAGGGATGATCCTCGATGCAGCCCCAGTGCCGGCCGTAGAGCGTATCGCCGCCGATGAAGTTGATCGCGCCGGCAATGTAGCGCCCTTCGCGCTTCGCCATCACCAGCAGGATATCGTCCGCCATGCGCTCGCCGATCAGGCTGTAGAACCGGCGGTTCAGGTAGGGCCGGCCCCATTTGCGGCTGCCGGTATCCATGTAGAAGGTGAAGAACTGGTCCCAGACGGTCTCGGTCAGGTCCTTGCCGGTCAGCCAGTCGATCGCAATGCCGTTCTCCAGCGCGGCCCGGCGCTCCTTCCTCAGCGCCTTGCGCTTGCGCGAGGCGAGGGTTTCGAGGAAGTCTTCGTGCGAGCGATATCCCTCGTTGAGGAAGTGGAACTGCTGGTCGGTGCGGTGCAGGTACCCCGCTGCCTCCAGGGCCGGCATCTCCTCTTCCGGCACGAAGGTCACATGCGCGGAGGAGACGCCGTGCCGGCGGGTGAGTTCCTTCAGGCCCTCGGCAAGCGCCGCCTGCGTCGCAACGACGGGCTGGCCGGCACGATGGAGAAGGCGGGGGCCGGTCGCCGGCGTGAAGGGAACGGAGGCCTGCAGTTTCGGATAGTAGCGCCCGCCGGCGCGCTCGAAGGCGTCGGCCCAGCCGTGGTCGAAGACATATTCGCCTTGGCTGTGGTTCTTGAGGTAGGCGGGCAGGGCGCCGAGCAGCGCCCCGTCCGCGTCCTCCAGCAGCAGGTGCTGGCCGAGCCAGCCGGTCTCGGCGGTCGCGCAGCCCGATTCCTCCAGCGAGGAGAGGAAGGCGTGGCTGATAAAGGGATTGTAGGGAAGATGCGCATCCTGCCGGGAGGCGCCGGCAAGGCGCCCCCAGTCGTCCGCCGGAATATCGGCGAACGTCGTCTCGACGCGGATATGAATCTCGCCGTCCATGCTCACGCCGTCAGGGGCTCGCGCGGATCGAAGCCCTCGAACGTCATCTGGTCGGCGTTCTCGGCCGTGATCGTGCGCGCCTCGTCGTCGCGGACGGTCCAGGTGATGACCTTCCGGCCGAGTTCGCGCTGGCGGCTGATGAAGGCGTTCGGCAGGTGGCCGTAATAATAGGAGATGAAGTCGAGGCCGAGCCGCATGGCCTCCTCGTGCACGGCGAATTCCTCCGGCCGCGCACCCTCCGCCGTCAGGCCGACGGGGCGATTGGTGCCGATCGACTTGAGGTCGTTCAGGAGCCAATGGTCGAAGCTCATCAGCGCGACGGGGCCGTCATAGTCCTCGAGCGCGTCGAGGACGGCCATGGCGAAACCGTCGTCGTCCCCCTTGCGGCCCTTCAGCTCGATGACCAGCGGCACGCGACCCTTCACAAGGTCGAGAAGCTGGCGCAGCGTCGGCACCTTGTCGGCCGTGCCGCCGATGGTCAGCAGGCCGAGTTCGGCGGCGGTTCGCTGGCGCACGTCGCCCTCGATGCCGCACAGGCGCTTCAGGTTGTCGTCATGGAAGACGACCGGGATCGCATCGGCCGAATATTGCAGGTCGCATTCGATGGAAAAGCCCGCGTCGACGGCGCGCGCGAAGGCGGAGAGGGTGTTTTCCCAGACGGTGCGGTTGAGGTCGTGATAGCCGCGATGGGCGATCGGCCGTTCGGTCAGCCAGTTGAGGTTGGACATCAGGCGATTTCCATGATGGCGTCGATCTCGACGGCGGCGTTGAGCGGAAGGGCGGCCATGCCGACGGCGGCGCGGGCATGCTTGCCCGCATCGCCGAGCGCGCCGACGAGGAAATTGGACGCGCCGTTGATGACGAGGTGCTGCTCGACGAAATCGGGTGTCGAGGCGACGAAGCCGTTGATCTTGATGACGCGCTTGATGCGCGAGAGGTCGCCGAGGGCGGCCTTGGCCTGGGCGAGGAGGCCGAGGGCGCACAGTTCCGCCGCCTTCTGGCCGCCGGCGACGTCCACGTCCTTGCCGAGATGGCCGGTGAAGGCGAGCTTGCCGTCCAGCATCGGCAGCTGGCCGGAAATGTGGAGCACGTTGCCGCTGATGACGAAGGGCACGTAGTTGGCCGCGGGCGCTGCCGCCGCGGGGATGTCGTAACCCAGTTCCTTGACGCGTTTTTCGATCTCAGCGGACATTCCGGTCTCCATTCTCGGCTGTGAGGGACATTGCGGCAGGCAAGTCGCAATGTTCGAAATGAATGTGGCAAGGCGTGGATATTGCCTCGCTTTTGCCGAAAGAGTTCATATAACATCGCGGTCGGATTCAACAGGAGGAAACGGATGTTTCGTTCAGCCTTCGTCGCGGCCCTTCTGGCCGGGGCATGTTTTGCCGGCAGCGGCGTAACGATCGCCTTTGCCTCGCCGGCGAGCGGGCTTGCGCCGCACCGCGCCGTCTACGACCTCCAGCTCAAGGACGCCACCGAGCGCTCCGGCATCGCCGGCATGTACGGCCGCATGGTCTACGAGTTTAACGGCAGCCCGTGCGACGGCTATACGGTGAGCTTCCGCTTCGTCACGCAGGTCAATACCGGCGAGGAAACACGCCTCACCGACCAGCAGACGACGACCTACGAGGACCTGAAGAACGGCTCTTTCCGCTTCCTCACCCGCTCCTTCACCGACGAGAAGCTGGACAAGGAGGTGCGCGGCTCGGCGCGCGAGGACAAGAAGGGCGTCAGCGTGGACCTGACCGAGCCGGACGCCAAGCAGCTGGAGCTTGCCGCCAGCCGTTTTCCGACCGAGCACATGCTGGAGGTCATCGACCATGCCAGGAAGGGCGAACGCTTCTTCGAATCGCGCATCTACGACGGCTCGGATTCCGGCGACAAGACGCTGATGACGACCGCCGTGGTCGGCAAGAAGGAAATGCCGAAGGCGGGCGATCCGGATGCCGACAAGGCGGGCAGGTTTTCGAGACAGGCCTTCTGGCCGGTCTCCATCGCCTATTACAACGACACAAGCGAGGGCGACGCGCTGCCGGTCTACCGCATGTCCTTCAAGCTCTACGAGAACGGCATTACCCGCGACCTGACGATGGACTACGGCGAGTTCGTGCTGACGGGCAAGCTCGCCAAGCTGGAGCTGTTCAAGCCGCAGGAATGCAAATAGCGGGCGGGGCGAAACCCCATGGACGGCACATTTTCCCCCTCGGCCCTTGATTTCCCGGCAAACTGCGGTTAAAGGGCCGCTCATTCCACACGTGAGGCATGGGATTGTCCGGGAGAAATCCGGGCTGTTCCGCCGGTGGCATTTCCGAAGGAAGTGCTGTTCGCCTTGCGGAGGTTCAACCGGAAAAGGATAACTAGGCATGGCATTGCCCGATTTCTCCATGCGTCAGCTTCTGGAAGCTGGCGTTCACTTCGGCCACCAGACGCACCGCTGGAACCCGAAGATGAAGCCGTACATCTTCGGCGATCGCAACAACGTTCACATCATCGACCTCGCGCAGACCGTTCCGCTTCTGTCGCGCGCCCTTCAGGTCGTGTCCGACACGGTTGCCGGCGGCGGCCGCGTCCTCTTCGTCGGCACCAAGCGCCAGGCATCCGAGATCATCGCCGATGCCGCCAAGCGTTCGGCCCAGTACTACGTCAACTCCCGCTGGCTCGGCGGCATGCTGACGAACTGGAAGACGATCTCCAACTCGATCCAGCGCCTGCGCAAGCTCGACGAGATCCTGTCCTCGGAAGGCTCCGGCTATTCCAAGAAGGAACGCCTCAACCTCGAGCGCGAACGCGAGAAGCTGGAAAAGGCCCTCGGCGGTATCCGCGACATGGGCGGCACCCCGGACCTGATGTTCATCATCGACACCAACAAGGAATCGATCGCGATCCAGGAAGCCAAGCGTCTCGGCATCCCGGTCGTCGCCATCATCGACTCGAACTGCGATCCGGACCCGATCGACTTCCCGATCCCCGGCAATGACGACGCCTCGCGCGCCATCTCGCTCTACTGCGACCTGATCGCCCGCGCTGCCATCGACGGCATCGCCCGCCAGCAGGGCGCATCGGGCCGTGACCTCGGCGCCTCCGCCGAAGTTCCGGTCGAGCCGGCGCTCGAAGCCGAAGCGTAAGGCCGAGGTCGGAGCGAACCTTTCGCTCCCGCTTTCCCATCCAACCGAGGCCAGAGAGACGATCCCTGGCCTCGGTTCGTTTGAAGACCCTGTCCGCCCGAGGTTTTCCGGCGGCACGCAACAAAACCGACAAGAGGCTCACAATGGCTGAAATCACCGCTGCACTGGTGAAGGAACTGCGCGAAAAGTCCGGCGCAGGCATGATGGACTGCAAGAAGGCGCTGGCTGAGAACAACGGCGACATCGAAGCGGCAATCGACTGGCTGCGCGCCAAGGGCATCGCCAAGGCCGACAAGAAGTCGGGCCGCACCGCTGCCGAAGGCCTGATCGGCGTCGCCAGCGCCGGCACCAAGGCCGTCGTCGTCGAAGTCAACTCCGAAACCGACTTCGTTGCCCGCAACGACGCCTTCCAGTCCATGGTCCGCGGCATCGCCGACGTGGCGCTCGGCACTGACGGCACCGTCGAAGCCGTTGGCGCCGCCACCTATCCGGCAACCGGCAAGTCGGTCACCGACACCATCAAGGACGCCGTCGCCACCATCGGCGAGAACATGAACCTGCGCCGTTCGGCTGCCCTGTCGGTCGAAGACGGCGTCGTCGCGACCTACATCCACAACGCTGCCGCCGACCGCCTCGGCAAGCTCGGCGTTCTCGTCGCGCTGAAGTCGACCGGCGACAAGGAAGCCCTGAACGCCATCGGCCGCCAGGTCGCCATGCACATTGCAGCCACCGCTCCGCTCGCCATCCGCGCCGAGGAAGTCGACGCTGCCGTTGCCGAACGCGAACGCAACGTCTTCATCGAGCAGTCCCGCGCTTCCGGCAAGCCGGACAACATCATCGAGAAGATGGTGGAAGGCCGCATGCGCAAGTTCTTCGAGGAAGTCGCCCTGCTGTCGCAGGCCTTCGTCATGAACCCCGACCTGACCGTCGGCGCTGCTGTCAAGGAAGCTGAAAAGACCGTCGGCGCGCCGATCGAAGTCGTCGGCATGGCCCGCCTCCTGCTCGGCGAAGGCGTCGAGAAGGAAGAGTCGGACTTCGCCGCCGAAGTCGCAGCCGCTGCCAAGGGCTGATTTCCTTAATCCCGTTTGGGAAAAGGTGAGGGCGCCGCGTGACAACGCGGCGCCCTTCGTGTATCCGGCTTGCCGAAATGCCTGCCCCGAAATTTCTCTGCGGCCAAGGCTGCCCTGCGCGGAACCGTCCCGGTGCCGCCCGGCGGCCGGATCGGGCGAGCAGGCTTACGAGTTCAGGAGCGACAATGACCGCCAAGCCAGTCTATAAACGTGTTCTGCTGAAAGCCTCCGGCGAAGCGCTGATGGGATCGCAGGGCTTCGGCATCGATGTCGCGGTCGCCGACCGCATCGCCTCCGACATCGCGGAAGCGCGCGCGCTCGGCGTCGAGGTCGGCGTCGTCGTCGGCGGCGGCAACATCTTCCGTGGCGTCGCCGTCGCCTCCAAGGGCGGCGACCGGGTGACCGGCGACCATATGGGCATGCTCGCGACCGTCATCAACGCGCTGGCGCTGGCGACCTCGCTGCGCAAGCTCGACATCGACACGGTCGTCCTCTCGGCCATTGCCATGCCGGAGATCTGCGAGAGCTTCTCGCAGCGCGCGACGCTCTATCATCTCTCGCTCGGCCGCGTGGTGATCTTCGCCGGCGGCACGGGCAACCCCTTCTTCACGACCGATTCGGCCGCGGCGCTGCGCGCCGCCGAAATGGGCGCGGAAGCCATCTTCAAGGGCACGCAGGTTGACGGCATCTATTCCGCCGATCCGAAGAAGGACCCGACCGCCACCCGCTTCGACCGGCTGACGCACAGCGAGGTGCTGGAAAAGGGCCTTGCCGTCATGGACGTCGCCGCCGTCGCGCTGGCGCGCGAGAACCACATCCCGATCATCGTCTTCTCCATCCACGAGAAGGGCGGCTTTGCCGAAATATTGACCGGCGGCGGACGCGGGACCATCGTAACCGACAACTGATTCTTGAGGCGCGCACGCTTCATGCGTGCAGCCGCTCTGTGAAAACGGGAGTATTCCGATGAGTGAAGGTATAGACCTGAAGGAACTGAAGCGCCGCATGGACGGCGCGATCAACGCGTTCAAGAACGACATCGCCTCGCTGCGCACCGGCCGCGCCTCGGCCAACGTGCTCGATCCGGTGCAGGTCGAAGCCTACGGTTCGCGCGTTCCGCTGAACCAGGTCGCCAATATTTCCGTTCCCGAGCCGCGCATGCTGTCGGTCTCCGTCTGGGACAAGGGCATGGTCGGCGCGGTCGAGCGCGGCATCCGTGAATCCAACCTCGGCCTCAACCCGATCATCGACGGCCAGAACCTGCGCATTCCGCTGCCCGAACTCAACGAAGAGCGCCGCAAGTCGCTCGTAAAGGTCGCCCACGACTATGCCGAGAAGGCGAAGGTCGCGATCCGCCATGTGCGCCGCGACGGCATGGACGACCTCAAGAAAGCCGAAAAGGACGGCGATATCGGGCAGGACCTGTCCCGCAGCCAGTCCGAAAGGGTGCAGAAGATGACGGACGAGACGATTTTGGACGTCGATCGCTTGCTTGCCGAGAAGGAAAAGGAAATCATGCAGGTTTAAGGCTTTCGCCGCCTGTATCGCCTTCTCTTTCCGGATTGTTCATGAACCAGCTTTCGCCCAGCACCGTACCGGCACACGTCGCCATCATCATGGATGGCAACGGGCGTTGGGCGAATGCGCGCGGCCTGCCGCGCGCCATGGGGCACCGCAAGGGCGTCGAGGCCGTGCGCGAGGCTGTGCGGACGGCCGCCGAATGCGGCATTTCCTACCTCACGCTCTTCGCCTTCTCCTCGGAGAACTGGAACCGGCCGCAAAGCGAGGTCTCCGACCTGATGGGTCTGCTGAAGACCTTCATCCGGCGTGACCTTGCCGTCCTGCACAAGCAGAATGTCCGCATCCGCATCATCGGCGACAAGACGAACCTTTCCGGCGACATCCTGCCGCTGCTGCTGGAGGCGGAGGAGACGACGCGCGCCAATACCGGCATCACGCTGGTGATCGCCTTCAACTACGGCGCGCGCGACGAGATGGCCCGCGCCATGCGCGCGCTTGCCGCCGATGTCGCCGCCGGACGGCTCTCCCCCTCCGAGATCACGCCGGAGCGCATCGCCGCCGGCCTCGACACCGCCGGCATTCCCGATCCCGATCTCATCATCCGCACGAGCGGCGAGGAGCGGCTGTCGAACTTCCTGCTCTGGCAGGGCGCCTATGCCGAACTGATGTTCATTCCCGAGTTCTGGCCGGACTTTTCACGCGAGACCTTCGTTTCCGCGCTGTCGCGCTATGCCATGCGCGAGCGCCGCTTCGGCGGGCTGCAGCCGGCAGCCACGCTTGCTGTGGGGTCGTGATGGGAAGCGAACTGCGCCTGCGCATCCTGTCCGGCATCGTGCTGGCCGCCGTCGTGCTTGCCGCGACCTGGTACGGCGGCATCGCCTTCCGGCTGCTTGCCGCCGCCATCGCGCTTCTCGTCTATTACGAGTGGTCGACGATCACCCGGCTTCCCGAAACGGATTTCCGCGGCAATGCCTTCGGCTGGGCCTCGGTCGTGCTCGTCGCCGCGCTCGTCCTTTTCGGCTTCGACGAATTCGCGCTGCCCCTGCTTCTGGCCGCCGTCGTGGTCGGTACCGTCTATGCGCTGGCGTCGAAGGGAAGCGGCTGGCTTGCCGGGGGCATCGCCTATTCCGGCCTGACGGTGATCTCGCTGGCGGCGATCCGCGGCGACACGGCGCACGGCTTCGCCGCCATGCTGTTCATCTTCGCCGTCGTCTGGTCGACGGATATCCTTGCCTATTTCGTCGGCCGTGCCATCGGCGGGCCGAAGCTCGCCCCGCCCATCTCGCCGGGCAAGACCTGGTCGGGCGCCATCGGCGGGGCGATCGCGGCCGTGGTGATCGGCACGCTGGTCCACATGGCCTTCTTCTCGCTGAATGGCCTGTGGGTGCCGACCATCGCTCTGGTGCTCTCCGTGTTCAGCCAGGTGGGCGACCTTTTCGAATCCTTCATCAAGCGCCGGTTCGGCGTCAAGGATTCGAGCCGCCTCATTCCGGGACACGGCGGCGTCATGGACCGGGTGGACGGCCTTGTTTTCGCCTGCTTCGCCGCGTTCCTCATTGCGCTATGCGATGCGCTCGTTTCGGGCACCGCCAGCACGCCGGCCGGCGTGTTCCTTTTCGGCCCGTGAGCGGGAAAGACTGGGGATTGTAACAATGGACATGCTGGCAGGCCCTGTCGGTCTGGTGACGGGCTACATCATTCCCTTCCTGCTCGTGCTGACGCTGATCGTCTTCGTGCACGAGATGGGGCACTATCTTGCCGGCCGCTGGTCGGGCATCGGCATCACGGCCTTTTCCATCGGCTTCGGCCCGGAGCTTTTGGGCTTCAACGACCGGCACGGCACGCGCTGGAAGCTGTCGGCCATTCCGCTCGGCGGCTACGTGAAGTTCCTGGGCGACGACGACCCGGCCTCCATTCCCGACTATGAATCCGTCTCGGCCCTGCCCGAGGAGGTCCGCAAGAAGACCTTCCTCGGCGCCGCGCTGTGGAAACGGGCCGTGACGGTCGCCGCCGGCCCCATCGCCAATTTCGTGCTCGCCATCGCCATCTTCGCGGTGATGTTCTCCATCTACGGCCGCCAGATCGCCGATCCGATCGTCGCCGAGGTCCGTCCCGGCAGCGCGGCCGAGGAAGCGGGCGTGCATCCCGGCGACCTTCTCGTCGCGCTCGACGGCTCGAAGGTCGCCACCTTCGACGATGTCCGCCGCTATGTGAGCGTTCGCCCGGAAACGAAGATCGTCGTCACCGTGCGCCGCGACGGCGCCGACATCGATCTTCCCATGGTTCCCCGCCGCACCGAGATCACCGACCAGTTCGGCAACAAGGTCGAGCTCGGCCTCATCGGCATCGTCACGAACCAGGAAACCGGCAATTTCCGCATCGTCCACTACGGCCCGCTGGAGGCCGTGGGGCAGGGCGCGCTGCAGAGCTGGCATATCGTGACGGGCACGTTCGACTATCTGTCCAACCTCCTGACCGGCCGCATGAAGGCCGATCAGCTCGGCGGGCCGATCCGCGTGGCGCAGGCTTCCGGCCAGATGGCGACGCTCGGCATCGCCGCCGTGCTGCAGCTTGCCGCGGTCCTGTCTGTTTCCATTGGACTTTTGAACCTGATGCCGGTTCCGGTACTTGATGGCGGCCATCTGATGTTCTATGCGGTGGAGGCTGTCCGGGGCAGGCCCGTCGGGCCCGGGGCGCAGGAGATCGCTTTCCGCATCGGCATGGCGCTGGTGCTGATGCTGATGGTCTTCGCGACCTGGAACGACATATCCATGCTGCTCGGCTGAAGCCGGCAGAGATGCCGGATCGATAATTCAAGGGGAGACCGCGCTGAGAAGGCAGGGGTGCTAACGCTCTGTTTACCGTAATGAAAACGATGTAGTGGCCTTCGGGCCACGGTTTGAATTGAAGTAAACAGAAATTAACGCGTGACCTTGCTTGTATGGCAAAAGCGGTTAAAACGGCAAACGTGACCGGAATCGGGCATGCCTGCCGGGCGATGAAACGAAGGTAAGTTGTGAAGATGAAAGCTGGTTCAAACTTCTTGAACGCCGTGTCTGCCGTCGCGTTGTCGGCAAGTATGGTTGTCACGGGCGGCTCTTTTGCCACGCTCGTCTCCGCCACCGGCGCCGAGGCTGCCGTCATTCGCAGCATCCAGGTGCGCGGCGCCGACCGCGTCAGCGCCGACACGGTCAAGTCCAATCTCTCCATCAAGCCTGGCCAGAACTTCTCCAGCTCCGATATCGACGCGTCCGTGCGCCGTCTCTTCGCGACCGGCTATTTCTCGGACGTCAAGATTTCGGTCTCCGGCAGCACGCTCGTCGTGGTCGTCAACGAGAACCAGCTGATCAACGAGGTCGTCATCAACGGCAACCGCAAGATCAAGGACGACAAGCTCCAGGCGATCCTGCGCTCGCATTCGATGGGTCCCTACAGCGAGACGTCGATCGAGGCCGACAAGCAGGCGATCCGCGATGCCTACGCCGCCATCGGCCGCAGCGACGCCACCGTCACCACGCAGACCTATCCGCTCGGCAACGGTCGCGTGAACCTCGCCTTCGTCGTGGACGAAGGGGACCGCACGAAGATCTCGCAGATCAATTTCGTCGGCAACCAGGCCTACAGCAACAGCCGCCTGCGGTCCGTCATCCTGACCAAGAAGTCGAACTTCCTCTCGTTCCTGACCCGCAAGGACGTCTACAGCGAAGAGAAGCTGCGCGCCGACGAAGAGGCGCTGCGCCAGTTCTATTTCAACAGCGGCTATGCCGACTTCCGCGTGATCTCCTCGGAAGCCGTGCTTGACGAAGCCTCCAACGAATATGTCGTCACCTTCACGGTGGACGAAGGCCAGCGCTACGATTTCGGCGACGTGAACGTCGAATCCACCGTCGACGGCATCAATTCCGACGAACTGAAGGGCCTCATCGAATCGCGTCCGGGCTCGACCTATCGCGCCAAGGACGTCCAGAAGACGATGTCCGAGATTTCCGAGCGCGTCGCGGCAGAGGGCTATCCCTTCGCCCGGGTGACGCCGCGCGGCAACCGCGACCTCGGCAACGGCACGATCGCCGTCGACTACCTCGTCGACCAGGGCGAGCGCGCCTATGTCGAGCGCATCGAGATCCGCGGCAACACCCGCACGCGCGACTACGTTATCCGCCGCGAGTTCGATATCGGGGAAGGCGACGCCTTCAACCAGGAAGTCGTGGCGCGCGCCAAGCGCCGCCTCGATGCCCTCGGCTACTTCTCCAGCGTCAACATCACCACCGCTCCGGGCAGCCAGCCCGACCGCGTCGTGCTGATCGTCGACGTGCAGGACCAGTCGACCGGTTCGTTCGGCATCGGCGCCGGTTACGAGACCGGCAATGACGGCGGCTTCAAGCTCGAAGCCTCCATCGAGGAGAAGAACTTCCTCGGCCGCGGCCAGTACATTCGCGTTGCCGCCGGCCGTGGTGGCGACTCGCGCAACTACAGCCTGTCGTTCACCGAGCCCTATTTCCTCGGTTATCGCCTTGCCGCCGGCTTCGACGTGTTCAGCGACGAGGACGAGAGCGAGGATTACTACACGGTCAATTCGAAGGGCTTCAACCTTCGCGTCACCGCGCCGATCACCGAGGAACTGTCGACGACGTTCAAGTACAGCTACGCCCGGCTGGACTATAATTCGTCGCTTAATTATCTTAATCCGGCTGATCAGGCTCGCCTTGCAAGCCCCTATTGGGATGTCGTCAACAACGGTCCCTGGGTCCGCTCGGCGATCTCGCATACGCTGACCTTCGACACGATCGACGACCGCACGCTGCCGCGCGACGGCATCTTCGCGCAGGTCACGCAGGAATTCGCCGGCCTCGGCGGGGATTCGGATTATTACAAGATCACCGGCAAGGCGCGCTATTTCCACACGATCCTGGAAGATGCCGACGTCATCGGCTCTCTTGCGGTCAGCGGCGGCCATATCTGGGGAACGGGCAGCAGCAACCTGAGGGTCTTCGATCAGTTCACGCTGTCGTCGTCCGAGCTGCGCGGCTTCGAGTCCGGCGGCATCGGTCCGCGCGCGACCTCGACGGGCGATGCGCTTGGCGGCACGACCTACTTCACGGCCTCGGCCGAGGCGTCGTTCCCGCTGCCGATGGTTCCGCGTGACTCCGGCTTCCGCGGTGCCCTCTTCGTCGACGCCGGCACGCTCTACGGCAATGACGTGACGACCGTTGCTACGGATGCCGTCAAGGGTACCGACATGAGCCTGCGTGCTTCCGTCGGCGCCTCGATCATCTGGGCATCGCCGTTCGGCCCGCTCCGCTTCGACTATGCGATTCCGTTCAAGAAGGAATCCTACGACGAAGTCCAGCGCTTCAAGTTCGGTATCGCGACCCAGTTCTGAGGCAGATCGTCCAGAACTGCGAGAACACAGACGTTCTGGAGCTGCGCCGATGGAGCACAACTGGTTCTTTCCGCCCCACGATGGCATTCGTCTGGGTGACCTTGCCGAAGCGCTTGGGGCGGAACTCGCCGATGCTGCGCATGCCGATCGTATCGTGCGCAGCGTTTCGCCCGTAAACCGGGCGAAAGAGGGCGACCTCTGTTACATTCTTTCCCGCAAGATGCGTGCCGAGCTCGAAACGAGCGAGGCTACGGCAATCCTGTGCGATCCGGCGCTGGCTTCGCTCATTCCCGCTTCCATCGCCGTCCTGCTTTCGAAGCGTCCGCACACCGCCTTCGCCATGGCGGGCGAATTGCTGCATCCGGCCGCGATGCGCCCGGAGGCAATGACCTCCGCCACGGGGGTTTCGCCCGGCGCCTATGTCGATCCCGGAGCCCGGCTGGAGCCGAACGTCACCGTCGAGCCCATGGCCGTGATCGGCAAGGGCGCGGAGATCGGCGAGGGGACGCATATCGGCCCCGGCGCCGTCGTCGGCGCGGGCGTGCGGATCGGCCGCAATTGCACGATCGCCGCCGGCGTGACGGTGCAATGCGCACTCGTCGGCAACAATGTCATCCTGCATCCCGGCGCCCGTATCGGCCAGGACGGCTTCGGCTATGCGCCGGGCCTGAAGCCGGGCATGATCAAGATCGTGCAGGTCGGCCGCGTGATCATCCAGGATCATGTGGAGATCGGCGCCAACACCACCGTCGACCGCGGCACGATGGACGACACGGTGATCGGCGAGGGCACCAAGATCGACAACCAGGTGCAGGTCGGCCACAACGTGCGCATCGGCCGCCATTGCGGCATCGTCAGCGGCGTCGGCATCGCCGGCAGCACGCGCATCGGCGACGGCGTCATGATCGGCGGCGCCTCCGGCATCAACGGCCATATCACCATCGGCGACGGCGTGCAGATCGCCGCCATGAGCGGCGTCGTCGGCGACATTCCGCCCGGCGAGCGATATGGCGGCATTCCCGCGCGTCCGATGCGCGACTTCCTGCGCGACGTGGCGGAAATGGCCATGCGTTCCAGCGCCCGTGAGAAGAAGAAGGGTAACAAGGATGAGTGAAGAGACCAAGGCAACGCTCGGCGTGGCGGACCTGCGCGAGATCCTGACGCTGCTTCCGCACCGCTATCCTTTCCTGCTGGTCGACAAGATCGTCGAGATCGACGGCGACAGTTCGGCCATCGGCATCAAGAACGTGACGGTGAACGAACCTCATTTCATGGGCCATTTCCCCGATCACCCGATCATGCCGGGCGTTCTCCTGGTCGAGGGCATGGCCCAGACGGCCGGCGCCATCTGCGCGCGCAAGGCCGAGACCGGCTCGAACCTCGTCTATTTCATGACGATCGACAACGCCCGCTTCCGCAAGCCGGTCGTGCCCGGCGACCGCGTCGAGTTCCATGTCGTCAAGCAGAAGCAGCGCGGCAATATCTGGAAGTTTCACTGCGACGCAAAAGTTGATGGGCATCTCGTCGCCGAAGCTGATATCGGCGCGATGATCGTCAAGAAGGAAGATGCCTGACCATGATTGCCGCCAGTGCGAAGATCCACCCGCTCGCCGTCGTCGAAGACGGGGCGGTCATCGGTGAGAACGTGGTCGTGGGTCCCTTCTGCCATGTCGGGCCCAAGGTCGTTCTTCACGATGATGTGGAGCTTCTGCCGCATGCGATCGTCACGGGCCGCACGGTCATCGGCCGCGGTTGCCGCATCTTTTCCAATGCCGTCATCGGCGGCGATCCGCAGAGCCTGCATCACGACGGCGTCGAGACCACGCTGACGGTGGGCGAGAAATGCACCTTCCGCGAGGGCGTGACGGCCAATACCGGCACGACCGGCGGCGGCGGCAAGACGGTCATCGGCAACAACAACCTGTTCCTGGCCAATTCGCACATCGCGCACGACTGCATCCTCGGCAACGATATCGTCATGTCGAACAACGTGATGCTTGCCGGCCATGTGATCGTCGAGGATCGCGTCATCCTCGGCGGCGGCTCGGCAGTCCACCAGTTCACCCGCATCGGCCGACAGGCTTTCATCGGCGGGCTTTCGGCCGTCTCCTACGACGTCATCCCCTATGGCATGCTGAACGGCAATCCCGGCCTTCTCGGCGGCCTCAACGTCGTAGGCATGAGCCGGGCCGGCATGGACAAGGCGACGATCCATCGCGTGCGCCGCGCCTACAAGCAGATATTCGAGGGCGATGGCTCGGTCCGCGCCAATGCCGCCGCCATCCGCGAGGAATACGCGGACTGCGCGCCGGCCATGCAGGTCCTCGATTTCATCGCCGTCGAAAGCGACCGCGCACTTTCCTCGCCCCACCGGGGCAGCAAGGGCTGAACGGCATGGCGGAGAGCCGGCCCGGAGCGCGTGACCGGCTCGCCATCATCGCCGGCGGCGGACAGTTGCCGCGCTACGTCGCCGAGGCCGCCAGGGCGCGCGGCGAAAGCCCCTATATCCTCGCCTTGACGAACGAATCGGCCGACGACTGGTCGGGCTTCGACCATGAGACGATCTCCATCGGCAACTATGCCGGCATCGGCGCCGCCTTCCGCAAGCACGGCATCGGCCGGGCGGTGCTGTCCGGCTGGGTGCGCCGCCGGCCGGAATGGCGCGATATCCACGCGCCGTTCAAGGCCTTGCTCGCCGTTCCGTCGGTCGTTCGGACGCTCTTGCGGGGCGGAGACGACACGGTCCTGAAGATGGTCATCCGGCTCATCGAATCGGAAGGCGTGCGCGTCGTCGGCGCCCATGAGATCGTGCCCGACCTTCTCGGCACAGAGGGACCGCTCGGCCGGATCGCGCCCGATGCGGCCGCCGAAGCGGACATCGCCGCCGCCGCCGCCGCCGCGCTGGCGCTCGGCCGGCTGGACGTGGGGCAGGGCGCCGTCGCCGTCGGTGGGCGCGTCGTGGCGCTGGAGGGGGCGGAAGGCACGGACGGCATGCTGGAACGGGTGGCGGCGCTCCGCGCGGCCGGCCGCATCTCGCAGCGCCGCAAGGGCGTCCTCGTCAAGCTCTGCAAGCCGGGACAGGACCTTCGCGCCGACCTGCCGGCCATCGGGCTCGAAACCCTCAGGCGGGCGAAGGCCGCCGGCCTTGCGGGCATCGCCGTCGAGGCGGGGCGCTCGCTGGTGCTGGAGCGCGCCGCGCTTGCCGCCGAGGCGGATGCCGCAGGGCTTTTCGTGACGGGCATTCTGCCGGAACGGACGGAGGACACGCGATGACGCAGGAGACGATCAGGATCGGCGTGATCGCCGGCGAGGTCTCCGGCGATCTTCTCGGCGGCGATCTCATCGCGGCGCTGCGCAAGGCCTGTTCGGGTCGGGTCGAGCTGTTGGGCGTCGGCGGCGAGGCGCTGGAGCGGCAGGGCCTCAAGTCGCTGTTCGATTTCTCCGAGCTGTCGATCATGGGCATCTCGCAGGTGCTGAAGCGCCTGCCCCTACTTTTGCGCCGCATCCGCCAGACGGCGGACGCCATTATCGCGGCGCGGCCGGACATCCTGCTCATCATCGACAGCCCCGATTTCACCCATCGCGTCGCAAGGCGCGTGCGCAAGGCGCTGCCGGACCTGCCGGTGGTGAACTATGTCTGCCCCAGCGTCTGGGCGTGGAAGGAAGAGCGCGCGCCCCGCATGCGCGCCTATGTCGACCATGTGTTGGCGCTGTTGCCCTTCGAGCCTGCCGTCATGCAGCGCCTTGGCGGACCTGCCACCACCTATGTCGGCCACCGGCTGATCGGCGACCCGGACATCGGCCGCATCCGCGCCGAACGGCTCGCCCGGCCGGATGGAGATACGCGCACCTGCCTGCTGCTGCCCGGCTCGCGCAGCACCGAGATCGGCCGCCTTCTGCCGATCTTCGGCGCGGCGGCAAAGGAGCTTGCCGCGCGCAATCCCGGCATTCGCTTCCTGCTGCCCACCGTGCCGCGACAGGAGGCGCTGGTGCGGCAATTGACGGCGGACTGGCCGGTCAAGCCGGCGATCACCGTGACGACGGAAGAGAAATGGCGGGCCTTCGCCGAGGCCGACGCGGCAATCGCCGCCTCCGGCACGGTGATCCTGGAGCTCGCGCTCGCCCGCGTGCCGGTCATCTCCACCTATCGCTTCGACTGGATCGCCAACCTCTTCCTGCGCAAGGTGAAGGTCTGGTCGGCCGCCATTCCCAACATCGTCGCCGACTATGCCGTGGTGCCGGAATTCCTCAACGAGCAGGTGCGCCCCGGCACCCTGACGCGCTGGTTCGAGCGGCTTGCCACCGAGACCGCCGAGCGCCGCGCCATGCTGGAGGGGTACGATCTCGTGCACGGGCGCATGCAGACGGAACGTCCCCCGGGAGAAACCGGCGCCGCCGTCATCCTCGACCTCCTCGCGGCAAGACCGTGACGGCGTTGCGGCCTATGGCCGCGACTGGCCCGTTTGCATGTTGAAATCGCGCGGCGGGAATAGGCGGCCACTTGCAAGACCTGCCGCGCTTCATTAGCTCTCGGGCATGCCCCAGTTCGAAACCCGAAGGTCCGTTCCCCACAGTGCCGATCAGATGTTCGACCTCGTTGCCGATGTCGAGCGCTATCCCGCGTTCCTGCCGCTCTGCGAGGGGCTGACGGTGCGCTCGCGCAAGGAACGGGACGGCAAGGAACTGCTGATCGCGGACATGACCGTGGGCTACAAGGCGATCCGCGAGACCTTCACCACGCAGGTGCTGCTGAACCGCGCCGAGCGCGCCATCGACGTCAAATACATCGACGGACCGTTCCGCTACCTCGACAACCGCTGGCGCTTCGAGCCGCTGCCCGAGGGTGGCTCCGCGGTGCATTTCTTCATCGACTACGAGTTCAAGAACCGCATTCTCGGCGCGCTGATGGGCTCGATGTTCGACCGCGCCTTCCGCATGTTCACCGAAGCTTTCGAAAAGCGCGCCGCCGCGATCTATCCGGCCGCCTGAGCATTTCCGAATTTTTCGGCATGCCCGTCCGTTATCGGGACATGATCACCCGGCTTGCTTCCTTCCTCCTGATCGGACTTGCCTGCGCCGCCGCAGCGGCGCAGGAGCTGCCGGGGGATTATGTCCTGCTGCTCGACAGGGACAGCCACCCGCTCGCCGGCAGCTACCGCATCGGGCCGGATGTGAAAATGACGCTGACGAGCGCCGATGGCGGTCTGCCGGGTAATCCCGTCTATCTCGACCGGGCCTTTTTCCCGGCGCGGGAAGCCGAGATGCTGTCCTTCTACAACGGCCGCCATGCCTATTCCTCCGATCCGGCCGCCGTCGACGTCGGCGGGGAGGCGAGCATCCTCGACAAGGAGACGCTGTTGCCGCCGCTCTTCAAGGACCAGACGCCTGAGCGCGAAAAGACGCTGAAGCTGACGGTTCTCGCGCGCCTTGCCTTCGGCCCTGCGGACAGGAAACTGGTCGGCAAGGTCTACAAGGTCGAGGGCATTGAGCCGGGCGACAAGGATTGGCGATACGGCGACTTTTTCCATGTCGAGGCGCTGGACATCGTGCTGCCGGCGAACGCCGCGCGTGCGATCGCCTCGGTCGAGACGGGCAAGGCGCTCGGCTCCGGCGATTTCCAGGCGCTCTATGTGGAGAAGAGCGGCGCTCCCCCCGATTTCGTGTCATGCATCGCCGAAAAGCGCAGGACGCCGGAATACAGGCTGCTGGCGGAACGCCAGAGAGCGGGCGTCGATGCCTTCCTTGCGGAAAACTTCACGTCCGGCAAGGCCTTCTGGGCGGATACGGCGCTCTACGACACCAATCAGGCGATGAGCGTCTACACGCTCTGCCCGAACTGATCCCGGCCGATTTCCGCCAGCATTTCCAGTGCGGTGCGCACCGTTGCGAGACGCACGGCGCCACGGCCGATATCGCCGTAGCGCATCTCCCGGTGCAGTGTTTCCCGGCCCTTGCGCGCGGCGGCGAGGTGGACGAGGCCGACCGGCTTTTCCGGCGATCCGCCGCCGGGGCCGGCAATGCCCGTGACGGCGACGGACACCGTTGCCCCGGAATGGGCGAGTGCACCTTCGGCCATTTCCAGCGCGGTCGGGCGGGAGACGGCGCCGTGCGCCTTCAGCGTCGCGGCGGAAACGCCGATCATCTGCTGCTTGGCCTCGTTGGAATAGGTGACGAAGCCGCGGTCGAAGACCGAGGACGAACCGGCGATCTCCGTCAGCGCGCCGGCGATGAGGCCGGCCGTGCAGGATTCGGCGGTGGCGACGGTCAGGCCGCGGGCGGAGAAATCCCCGATGATCGCCCGCGCGGCATCCTCGATGTCCTTCGGCCAGAAGCTCATGCGTCGGCTCCCCTGTAGACCACCGTGGCGGTGGCGATGGCGGCGATGCCCTCGCGGCGGCCGACGAAGCCGATCTTCTCGTTCGTCGTCGCCTTGACCGAGCAGCGGTCGAGGGAAATGCCGAGGAATTCGGCAAGGTTCCGGCGCATCGCCTCGCGGTGCGGGCCGACCTTCGGCGCTTCGGCGATGAGCGAGACGTCGGCATTCATGATCGTGCCGCCGCGGGCGCGCACGAGGCCGGCGGCGTGCTCGAGGAAGATGCGCGAGGCCGCGCCTTTCCACTGTGGATCCGACGGCGGGAAATGATCGCCGATATCGCCGGCCCCGCAGGTGGCGAGCAGCGCGTCCGTCAGCGCATGCAGCGCGACGTCGGCATCCGAATGGCCGGAAAGCGCCTGGTCGTGCGGGATGAACAGGCCGCAGAGCGTGACGCCGTTCCCCGGCACGAGCTGGTGCACGTCGTAGCCGTTGCCGGTGCGCACATCCGGCAAGCCGTGGGAGAGGCGCTGGTCGGCCATGGTTATATCCTTCTGCAGGGTGAGCTTGACGTTGCCGGCGCCGCCCTCGACGAGGTGGACGCGCACGCCCGCCCATTCGGCAATCGACGCATCGTCGGTGAAATCGGTGCGGCCGGAGGCGGCCGCGCGGCGATGGGCCTCGAGGATGGTCTGGAAATGGAAGGACTGCGGCGTCTGCGCGGCGAAGAGGCCGGAGCGGGAAACGGTCTCGGCGACATTGCCGTTGGCGTCCGCGCGCTTCAGCGTATCGGCGACCGCGACCGCCGGCAGGACGGCGCGTGCGCCGTGCTGGAAGGCGGTGAGCGTGCGTTCGAGGATGGCAGGCTCGACGAAGGGGCGCACCGCATCCTGGATGAGGACGTGGCCGATCTCCTTTCCGGACAGGGCCTCGAGGCCGGCGAGCACGGATTGCTGGCGCGTCGCGCCGCCGTTTACGATGGTGAGGCGGCCATCGTCGGGAAGCGCCTCGGCCCGGGCAGCCGCAAAGAGCGCCTCGTCGTCGGGATGGATGACGACGACGATATGCCGGGCCTCGGGCCAGCCGATAAAGACATCCAGCGTGTGGGCGATGACCGGCCGTCCGCCGATGCGGCGGTACTGTTTCGGGCCTTCGGCATGGCTGCCGGCCCGTTCGCCCCGGCCGGCGGCAACGATCACAACACCGCAGGATAGCGCATTTTCCGCCTGCATTTCGGTTCGAAACCTCCCGTTCCAAAGCGTTTCGACGTGGTTTAGCCGGAAGGTTGCCGCAATTCCAGCGCCCTTCGGAAAATTGCCGGCCGGCATGATTGCGGCTTGGCAAGTCCGGTAACAATGTCTAAAAATAGTGCAACGCAATGACCTGCTTGAAAGATGAGCATTTGACCGTTCCGCCTCTGTCCACGCCGCTCGCGATCGGCAGCCAGACCCTTCGCAACCGGGTGGTCCTTGCGCCGATGTCCGGCGTTACGGACCTGCCGTTCCGCGATCTCGCCTGGCGTTTCGGCGCGGGGCTGGTGGTGACGGAAATGGTGGCGAGCCGGGAACTGGCGCTGAACGCGCGGGAAAGCTGGGCGCGCATCCGCAATTGCGGCATCCGGCCCCATATGGTGCAGCTCGCGGGCCGCGAGGCGCACTGGATGGCCGAGGCGGCGAGGATCGCGGAAGGCGAGGGCGCCGATATCGTCGACATCAACATGGGCTGCCCCGCCAAGAAGGTGATCGGCGGCTATTCCGGTTCCGCCCTGATGCGCGATCCCGACCACGCACTCGGGCTGATCGAGGCGACGGTGAAGGCCGTGAAGGTGCCGGTGACGGTGAAGATGCGGCTCGGCTGGGACCATGATTCCCTCAACGCGCCGCATATCGCCGCCCGTGCGGAAGCGGCTGGCGCGGCGATGATCACCGTCCACGGCCGCACGCGCATGCAGTTCTACGAGGGCCGGGCGGACTGGGATGCCATCCGCGCGGTGCGCGAGGTCCTCTCCATCCCGCTCGTCGCCAACGGCGATGTCGATACGGCCGAGGACGCGGCGGAAATCCTGCGCCGTTCGGGCGCGGATGCGGTCATGGTCGGCCGCTCGGCGCAGGGCCGGCCGTGGCATCCCGCCGTTCTGGCGGGCGTGGCGCCGCATCCCGCGCGCGAGGCGGTCGCGGCCATCGCCGTCGAGCACTACCGCATGATGCTCGATTTTTACGGCATCGAGGCGGGCCTGCGCCATGCGCGAAAGCATGTCGGCTGGTACCTGGAGCGCTTCGCGCCCGGCATGCCGGGGCCGCGGAAGGCGGAAATCATGACGGCACGCGACAGCGATTTCGTCGCCGACCGTCTGGCGGCGGCGCTGGTGGAGGCGCAAGCGATCCGCACGGGAGAGGCGGCATGACGGACAAGGCCGTGGATTCCAAGGCACCGGACCTCGCGCTGGCAGTGCTGAACGCCATCCAGAACCCGGTGATCCTCGTCGACGAGGGCGGGTTCATCGCCTTCGCCAACTGGGAGGCCGAAGCCTTCTTCGGCGCCAGCGCCAGCCATCTCGCGAGGCACACGGTCTCCACCTTCATTCCGTTCGGCAGCCCGCTGCTGACGCTGATCGAGCAGGTGCGCGAGCGCAAGGCGCCCGTCAGCGAATACCGCGTCGACCTCAGTTCGCCGCGGCTCGGCGCGGAAAAGCTGGTGGACATCTACGTGGCGCCGGCGACGAGCGAGCCCGGCTCCGTGGTGGTCGTCATCCAGGAACGCTCCATGGCCGACAAGATCGACCGGCAGCTTACCCACCGGGTCGCCGCGCGCTCCGTCACGGGGCTCGCCTCCATGCTGGCACACGAGATCAAGAACCCGCTTTCCGGCATCCGCGGCGCCGCGCAGCTTCTGGAGACCTCGGCGAGCGATGAGGATCGGGGATTGACGCGGCTGATCTGCGAGGAGACGGACCGGATCGTCTCGCTCGTCGACCGCATGGAGGTCTTCTCCGACGAGCGGCCCGTCGACCGCGTGCCGCTCAATATCCATGCGGTGCTGGATCATGTGAAGGCGGTCGCAAGGGCCGGCTTTGCCCGCAACATCAAGATCAGCGAGCTTTACGATCCTTCGCTGCCGCCGGTCTATGCCAACCGCGACCAGCTCGTGCAGGTCTTCCTCAACCTCATCAAGAATGCCGCCGAGGCCGTCGGCGACCGGCCGGACGGCGAGATCCAGCTGACGACCGCCTATCGGCCCGGCATTCGCCTGTCGGTCGCCGGCACGCGGGAAAAAATTTCCCTGCCGCTCGAATTCTGCGTGCACGACAACGGCCCCGGCGTTCCGGCGGACCTCCTGCCGCATCTCTTCGATCCCTTCATCACCACCAAGACCAACGGCTCGGGCCTCGGCCTCGCTCTGGTGGCGAAGATCATCGGCGGGCATGGCGGCATCGTCGAATGCGACAGCCAGGGCTCGCGAACCACCTTCCGCGTGCTGATGCCGGCCTCCCGCGGCGTCAGCGAAGACGATGACTATTCCAAGACCAAAGGACATAATTGATGACAGGCGCCACAGTCCTCGTTGCCGATGACGATGCCGCGATCCGCACGGTTCTCAACCAGGCCCTCAGCCGCGCCGGATACGACGTGCGGATCACCTCCAATGCGGCGACCCTGTGGCGCTGGATCGCCGCGGGCGAGGGCGACATCGTCGTCACCGACCTCGTCATGCCCGACGAGAACGCCTTCGACCTCCTGCCGCGCATCAAGAAGGCCCGGCCGGAACTGCCGGTGCTGGTGATGAGCGCGCAGAACACGTTCATGACGGCGATCAAGGCCTCGGAGAAGGGGGCCTACGACTATCTGCCGAAGCCCTTCGACCTCACTGAGCTCATCGCCATCATCGGCCGGGCCCTTTCCGAGCCCAAGCGCAAGCCGGCGCGCATGGAGGACGACGCGCAGGACGGCATGCCGCTCGTCGGCCGCTCGGCGGCGATGCAGGAGATCTACCGCGTGCTCGCCCGCCTGATGCAGACGGACCTGACGCTGATGATCACCGGCGAATCGGGCACCGGCAAGGAGCTCGTCGCCCGCGCGCTGCACGACTACGGCAAGCGCCGCAACGGTCCCTTCGTCGCCATCAACATGGCGGCCATCCCGCGCGATCTCATCGAATCGGAGCTCTTCGGCCACGAGAAGGGCGCCTTCACCGGCGCGCAGAACCGCTCGACCGGCCGCTTCGAGCAGGCCGAGGGCGGCACGCTCTTCCTCGACGAGATCGGCGACATGCCGATGGATGCGCAGACGCGCCTGCTGCGCGTGCTCCAGCAGGGCGAATACACGACCGTCGGCGGGCGCACGCCCATCCGCACCGACGTGCGCATCGTCGCGGCGACCAACAAGGACCTGAAGCAGTCGATCAACCAGGGCCTCTTCCGCGAGGACCTCTATTATCGCCTCAACGTGGTGCCGCTGCGCCTGCCGCCGCTGCGCGACCGGGCGGAGGACATTCCCGACCTCGTGCGCCATTTCGTGCAGCAGGCCGAGCGGGAAGGGTTGGACGCCAAGCGCTTCGACCAGGAAGCGCTGGAGCTGATGAAGGCACATCCCTGGCCGGGCAATGTGCGCGAGCTGGAGAACGTCGTGCGGCGCCTGACGGCGCTCTACCCGCAGGACACCATCACCCGCGAGATCATCGAGGCGGAGCTGCGCGCCGACATACCCGACAGCCCCATCGACAAGACGCCGGTGCGCAGCGGCTCGCTCTCCATCTCGCAGGCGGTGGAGGAGAACATGCGCCAGTATTTCGCAGGCTTCGGCGACGGCCTGCCGCCCTCCGGCCTCTACGAGCGCGTGCTGGCCGAGGTGGAGTATCCGCTGATCCTCGCGGCGCTGACGGCAACGCGCGGCAACCAGATCAAGGCCGCCGATCTCCTCGGCCTCAACCGCAATACCCTGCGCAAGAAAATTCGCGAACTGGGCGTATCTGTGTACAGAAGTTCCCGCTCAGCTTGACTTGACGGCAGCCAGCGTTGCATTTTGGCCACATTCTGTTGCTTGAGGGTAACAGAGGGGGCGCGGCCGAATAGGTCCGCACGCCCGGCCGTCCGGAATGCGGGTGCAATGCCGTCCGGTTCGTCAACGGCCGGCGCCATCCCGGAAACACGAATGCGGCGCCGGTGCCCTTGCGGGGCACACGGCCGGGGAGCGATGCGGCAGATGGCGGAAGGCGTGAGCCTGCTTTCGGAGGGGGAGGACGGCGCGATGGTCTCGGACCGGCGCGCCTCTTTCGCCTTGCCCGGCCTGCTGCTTGCCGGCGGGGCGCTCGTCGCCGCGACGATCTCGCTCTTCATCCTGCTCGGCCTGACGCCGATCAAGCCGGAACCCAACGTCGTCATCGCCTCGGCGTCGATCAACGCCATCTTCATCGTCGGCCTGATGTTCCTCATCGGCCGCGAGATCGCCCGGCTCCTGAGGGCCCGCCGGCGCGGGCGGGCCGCCGCGCGGCTGCATGTGCGCATCGTCGCGCTCTTTTCCATCGTGGCGATCACGCCGGCCGTGCTCGTCGCCATCTTCGCCTCGATCACCCTCGACGTCGGCCTCGACCGCTGGTTCTCCATCCGCACGCAGTCCATCGTCAGCTCCTCGCTGAACGTCGCGCAGGCCTATGTGCTGGAGAATGCGAGCTATCTCCAGGGTCAGACGGCCTCCATGGCCAACGACCTCGACCGCAACCGGCAGATCTACAGCCTCGACCGCACGGGGTTCATCGAATTGATGACGCGGCAGGCGCGCGGGCGCGGCATGCTCGGCGCCTTCCTGCTGCGCGCCGACGGCTCGGCGATCCTGCAAGCCAACATTCCGACGGAGAATCCCCTGCCGCCGGTGCCGGCCGACGCGCTGAAGGCTTCGTCCGCCGGCCAGCCGACGCTGATCCCGCCCGGCAGCACCAACCTCGTCGGCGCCATAATCAAGCTCGAGAACATTCCCGACGCCTTCCTCTACACGATCCGCACCGTCGATCCCGAGGTCATGCGCTCGATGCGCCTGATGGAGGAGAACACGGCCGAATACCGGGCGCTGGAAGCCGGTCGCACGCCGTTGCAGATCGCCTTCGGCGTGCTCTATCTCGGCTTTGCGCTGATCGTGCTGCTCGCCGCCATCTGGACGGCAATCGCCGTCGCCGACCGCATCGTGCGGCCGATCCGCCAGCTCATCGGCGCCGCCGACAGCGTCGCTTCCGGCAATCTCGACGTGAGCGTTCCCGTGCGCACGGCCGACGGCGACGTCGGCAACCTCTCGCGCACCTTCAACAAGATGATCGCCGAGATCCGCGCCCAGCAGGGCCAGATCCTCGATGCCAAGGACGAGGTGGACTACCGCCGCCGCTTCATCGAGGCGGTGCTCTCCGGCGTGACGGCGGCGGTCATCGGCGTCGAGGGCGACGGCCGCGTGACCATCGCCAACCTTTCCGCGGAAATCCTGCTCGGACGCGAGGCCGCCGATCTCCTCGGCCGTCCGCTCACCGAGGTGGCGCCGGAAATCGCCGCGGTGCTGGAAGAGGGATCGGGACGCCACAGGAACGAATACCGAAAGCAGATCAACATCTTGCACGGCGGCAAGGAGCGCACGCTGAACGTGCAGGTGACGCGCGAGGAAGCCAAGGACGCCAAGGAATCCTATGTCGTCACCATCGACGACATCACCGACCTCGTCATCGCGCAGCGTTCGACCGCCTGGGCGGATGTGGCGCGCCGCATCGCCCACGAGATCAAGAACCCGCTGACGCCGATCCAGCTTTCCGCCGAACGCATCCGCCGCCGCTACGGCAAGCAGATCGACCAGGAGGACCGCGCCGTCTTCGACCAGTGCACCGACACCATCGTGCGCCAGGTCGAGGATATCGGCCGCATGGTCGACGAGTTCTCCGCCTTCGCGCGCATGCCCAAGCCCACGAAGGAGCGCTCCGACCTGCGCTCCATCCTCAAGGATGCCGTTTTCCTGCGCGAGATGGGCAACAACCATGTCGTCTTCGCCAAGGATTTCGGCGAGCTGCCGCTGACCGGCCTTTTCGATGCGCGCATGCTGGGCCAGGCCTTCGGCAACCTCATCAAGAATGCGGTGGAGGCGATCGAGGCGCTGCCGCCGGACGCGCAGCGGGAGGACCACAGGGTCCTCGTGCGGGCACGGGCGGACGATGCGGGCCGCCGCTTCGTCGTCGACGTCATCGACAACGGCAAGGGCCTGCCAACCGAGAACCGGCATCGCATTCTCGAACCCTACATGACGATGCGCGAGAAGGGCACGGGCCTCGGCCTCGCCATCGTCAAGAAGATCATCGAAGACCATGGCGGGCAGCTCGAACTGCACGATGCCCCCGCGGACTTCGACCACGGCCACGGGGCGATGATCCGCGTGATCCTGCCCTACGAGGAAACGGTGGTGGCCGCCGATGCGGATAATAAGAAGAGCAAGGACTTGAGCCATGGCGTCTGATATTCTCGTAGTGGACGACGAAGAGGACATCCGCGAGATCGTCTCCGGCATCCTTTCCGACGAGGGGCACGAAACGCGCACCGCCTTCGACAGCGACAGCGCGCTCGCGGCCATCAGCGACCGCGTGCCGCGCCTCGTCTTCCTCGACATCTGGATGCAGGGCAGCAAGCTCGACGGGCTCGCGCTGCTCGACGAGATCAAGAGCCGTCATCCGGACCTGCCCGTGGTGATGATCTCCGGCCACGGCAATATCGAGACGGCCGTGTCCGCCATCCGCCGCGGTGCCTATGATTTCATCGAGAAACCCTTCAAGGCGGACCGGCTGATCCTGATCGCCGAGCGGGCGCTTGAAAATTCCAAGCTCCGCCGCGAGGTGACGGAGCTGAAGAAGCGTTCCGGCGATCCGGCCGAGCTGATCGGTACCTCCGTCGCCGTCTCGCAGCTTCGCCAGACCATCGAGAAGGTCTCGCCCACCAACAGCCGCATCATGATCCTCGGCCCCTCCGGCTCCGGCAAGGAGCTTGTCGCGCGCATGATCCACCGCAAGTCGAGCCGGGCGAACGGGCCGTTCGTCGTGCTGAACGCGGCGGCGATCACGCCCGAGCGCATGGAGGTCGCGCTGTTCGGCACGGAAGGAACGCCCGGCCAGCCGCGCCGGACCGGCGCGCTGGAGGAGGCGCACGGCGGCATCCTCTATCTCGACGAGATCGGCGAGATGCCGCGCGAGACGCAGAACAAGATCCTGCGCGTGCTCGTCGACCAGCAGTTCGAGCGCGTCGGCGGCTCCAAGCGCGTGAAGGTGGACGTGCGCATCATCTCGTCGACCGCCTACAATCTCGAAAGCCTGATCGCCGAGGGCGGTTTTCGCGAGGACCTCTATCATCGCCTCGCCGTGGTGCCCGTGCGCGTGCCGCCGCTTGCCGAGCGGCGCGAGGACATTCCCTTCCTCGTCGACATGTTCATGCGCCAGGTCAGCGAGCAGGCCGGCATCCGCGCGCGCAAGATCGGCGACGACGCGCTCGCCGTCCTCCAGGCGCACGACTGGCCGGGCAACATCCGCCAGCTCCGCAACAATATCGAGCGCTTGATGATCCTCGCGCGCAGCGACGGCCCCGATACGCCGATCACCGCCGACATGCTGCCGACGGAAGTGGGCGACATGCTGCCGAAGATTTCGACCCAGGGCGACCAGCACATCATGACCCTGCCGCTGCGCGAGGCGCGCGAGATGTTCGAGCGGGACTATCTCATCGCCCAGATCAACCGCTTCGGCGGCAACATCTCCCGCACGGCCGAGTTCGTCGGCATGGAACGCTCCGCGCTCCATCGCAAACTGAAGTCGCTTGGCGTATAAGGCCCTCGGGGACTTGAGGGATTCTGTGCGATGAAGGTCATCATCTGCGGCGCCGGCCGCGTCGGCTACGGTATCGCGGAGCGGCTGTCGGAAGAGGGGAACGACGTGTCGGTCATCGACATGCAGCCCTCGCTGATCGCCGGCATCACCGAGACGCTGGACGTCAGCGGCATCGTCGGCCACGGCGCGCATCCGGAAATCCTCGCCAAGGCCGGTGCGGACGAGGCGGACATGATCATCGCCGTCACGCTGTTCGACGAGATCAACATGGTCGCCTGCCAGGTCGCCCATTCGCTGTTCAACGTGCCGACCAAGATCGCCCGCATCCGCGCGCAGAGCTATCTCGCGCCCGAATATTCCGACCTCTTTTCCCGCGAGAACCTGCCGATCGACGTCACCATCTCGCCGGAGGTGGAGGTGGGCAAGACCGTGCTGCGGCGCATTTCCTTCCCCGGCGCCACGGACGTCGTGCGCTTTGCCGACGACCGCATCGTGATGATCGCGATCGAATGCATGGAGGATTGCCCGGTCGTCGAGACGCCGCTGAAGCAACTGAGCGAACTCTTCCCCGACCTCAATGCGACGGTGACCGGCATCTTCTCGCAAGGAAGGCTGTTCGTGCCGAGCTCCTCCGACCAGCTCCATTCGGGCGACCTTGCCTATGTGGTCTGCGACAAGGGCCATGTGCGCCGCACGCTCGCGCTCTTCGGCCATGAGGAGCAGGAGGCCGCCCGCATCGTCATCGCCGGGGGCGGCAATATCGGCTATTTCGTCGCCAAGGCCATCGAGGACTACCAGCCGAAGACACGGCTGAAGATCATCGAGAGCGACCGCGAGCGCGCCGTCGCCATCGCCGACAAGCTGCGCAACGCCGTCGTGCTGCACGGCTCGGCGCTCGACCAGAAGATGCTGCTGCAGGCCGATATCCAGGATGCCGACCTGATCGTGGCGCTGACCAACAACGACCAGATCAACATTCTCGGCAGCGTGATGGCCAAGCGCCTCGGCTGCAGGCAGAACCTCGTGCTGATCAACGATCCGACCTATGAGGATTTCACCCGGACGCTCGGGATCGATGCGCATATCAATCCGCGCGCCGTCACCATTTCCGGCATCCTCCAGCATGTGCGCAAGGGGCGCATCCGCTCCGTCTATGCCGTGCAGAAGGGCTCTGCCGAGGTGATCGAGGCCGAGGCGCTGGAGACCTCGCCGCTCGTCGGCCGGCCGCTGCGCGAGATCGAGCTGCCGCCCGGCATCCGCATCGGCGCCATCTACCGCGACCAGACGGTGATCCGCCCGGACGGCGACACGAAGATCAAGGCGAAGGACCGGGTCGTACTCTTCGCCGCCGCGGCGGCCGTGCGCCATGTCGAGCAGCTCTTCCGCGTCAGCATCCAGTATTTCTGAGGGTTTCCATGCCGCGCTTTGCCTATGTCAACGGCCGCTACGTCCGTCATGCGGATGCGGCGGTGCATATCGAGGACCGCGGCTTCGTCTTCGCCGATGCCGTCTACGAGGTCTGCCAGGTGCAGGCGGGCTTCATCGTCGATCTCACGCGCCATCTCGACCGGCTCGACCGCTCGCTGGCCGAGATCCGCATCCGCCCGCCGATGCCGCGCGCGGCGCTCACCGCAATCATGCGCGAGGTGCTGCGGCGCAACCGCGTCGTCAACGGCATGGCCTATCTCCAGGTCACGCGCGGCACGGCACGGCGCGACCATGTCTTTCCCGCGCCGGATGTCCGCCCGTCGCTCGTCGTCACGGCAAAGAGCCTCAACCCGGCGGTGAACGCGGCGAAATACGCTGCCGGCATCAAGGCCGTCACCGTTCCCGACAACCGCTGGGGCAGGGTGGATATCAAGACCGTCGGCCTGCTGCCGAACGTGCTCGCCCGCCAGCAGGCGAAGGAGGCCGGCGCGCAGGAGGCGATCTTCGTCGATGCCGAGGGCAACGTGACGGAGGGCGGGGCCACGAACCTGTGGATCGTCGACAAGGCCGGAACGCTCGTCACGCGCCCCGCCGGCCACGATATCCTGAAAGGCATCACCCGCACGACGCTGATGGATGTCGCCGGAAAACTCGGCCTTGCGGTCGAGGAACGGCGCTTTTGCGTGGTCGAGATGCTGGAGGCGCGGGAGGTCTTCGTCACCGGGGCGACGACGATCTGCCTGCCGGTGGTTTCCATCGACGGCCACACCATCGCCAACGGCCATCCCGGCATGACCGCACAGAAAATCCGTGAGGCTTTTTTCGCCGTTGCGGAGAAGACCGCGATTTGATACCAAAATCGGCGGTTCGGGAACATGTTGCCGGACCAGGGGGCATTTATTCCAGTCAACCGGCCGAAAGGGCCGGCAATCAGAAAGAAGCGGCGCGATGGCGGAACGTTCTCAAAACCTGCAGGATCTTTTCCTTAATACCGTTCGCAAGCAAAAGATTTCTCTGACGATCTTTCTCATCAACGGGGTCAAGCTGACCGGGGTTGTCACCTCCTTCGACAATTTCTGCGTGCTGCTGCGCCGTGACGGTCACTCGCAGCTCGTCTACAAGCATGCGATCTCGACCATCATGCCGGGCCAGCCGCTGCAGATGTTCGAGACCGAGGAAAGCGGCTCCTGACAGGACCCACGAAGATTAGCAAATCCGATCCCCGCAAGGACTCCATCGTCCCGGAAGGCGAAAAGCCCCGGGACGACATGCGTGCCGTCGTCATCGCGCCGGTGCTGAAGGCGTCGCGCGCCCAGCAGGCCGATCCGTCGGCCGCGCCCGCGCGCTCCGACGAGGCGCGGCTGGAAGAGGCCGTCGGCCTTGCCCATGCCATCGACCTTACCGTCGTCCACGCCGCCATCGTGCCGGTGGCGCAGCCGAAGCCCGGCACGCTGCTCGGCGCCGGCAAGATCGCGGAGATCAAGGCGGCTCTCGACGAGCACGATGCCGGCCTCGTCATCGTCGACCATCCGCTGACGCCGGTGCAGCAGCGCAATCTCGAAAAGGAATGGAACGCCAAGGTCATCGACCGGACGGGCCTCATCCTCGAAATCTTCGGCCGCCGCGCCTCCACCAAGGAAGGCACGCTGCAGGTCGAGCTGGCGCATCTCAACTACCAGCGCGGCCGGCTCGTCAGAAGCTGGACCCACCTCGAGCGCCAGCGCGGCGGCGCCGGCTTCATGGGCGGCCCCGGCGAAACGCAGATCGAGGCCGACCGGCGGCTGCTGCAGGACAAGATCGTCAAGCTGGAGCGCGAGCTGGAGCAGGTGCGCCGCACCCGCCAGCTCCACCGCTCCAAGCGCAAGAAGGTGCCGCACCCGATCGTCGCCCTCGTCGGCTATACCAATGCCGGCAAGTCGACGCTGTTCAACCGCATCACCGGGGCAGGGGTTCTGGCCGAGGACATGCTCTTCGCCACGCTCGACCCGACGCTACGCCGCATGAAGCTGCCGCAGGGCCGCACCGTCATCCTGTCCGACACCGTGGGCTTCATCTCGGACCTGCCGACCCACCTCGTCGCCGCCTTCCGCGCGACGCTGGAAGAGGTGCTGGAAGCCGACCTCATCCTCCATGTGCGCGACATGTCCGATCCGGACAACGGCGCGCAGTCCTCGGACGTCCTGCGCATCCTCGCCGATCTCGGCATCGACGAGAAGGACGGGGCGGAACGCATCCTCGAGGTCTGGAACAAGATCGACCGGCTGGAACCGGAGGCGCGCGAGGCGCTCGTGCAGAAGGCCGAAAGCCAGCCGAACGTCATGGCGGTCTCGGCGATCTCCGGCGAGGGCGTCGATGCGCTGCTCGACGAGATCAACCGCCGCCTTTCCGGCGTGCTCGTCGACCGTGACGTGATCGTGCCGATCGGGCAGCTGCAGCTCCTGCCGTGGATCTACGACCACTCCGTCGTCGACGCCCGCGAGGACATGGAGGACGGCAACGTGCGTCTGGAACTCCGCCTGACGGAAACCGAAGCCGCCGAACTCGACCGCCGGCTGGGGATCGGCGCAAAGCCGGTGCGTGAGGACTGGGAGCGCTGAGGGGAAAGTCTGCCCCTCATCCGCCTGCCGGCATCGTCTCCCCGCAAGCGGGGCGAAGGGGATGGCGGACCGGCTTCCTCAAAATACAACCGATGTGATGGTGGGAGAGCCTTGCCTCCTGCTCCTTCTCCCCGCTTGCGGGGAGAAGGTCGCGGCAGCGGGATGAGGGGCTTTACTCCGCCAATTGCCGCTCGATCCGTTTCGCCGCCTGCCAAAGCTCCTCCATCCGCTCCAGCGTCGCCTCTTCCAGGCTCTCGCCGTTCGCGGCAAGGCTGTCCTCGATATGCGAGAAGCGGTTGCGGAATTTGGTGTTGGTGCCGCGTAGCGCCATTTCCGGGTCGGCGCCGACATGGCGGCCGATATTGACCAGCGCGAAGATGAGGTCGCCGAGCTCGTCGGCGACCGCGCTCTCGTCATCGCTCTGCAGGGCCTCGCGCAGTTCGCCGATCTCCTCCTCGATCTTGTCGAGGATCGGCGCGGGCTCGGACCAGTCGAAGCCGACCTTTGCCGCCCGCTCCTGAAGTTTCAGCGCTTCCACCAGCGCGGGGAAGGAACGCTGGACCGAGCCGAGATGGCCGCGCAGCGGGTCTTCCGGCAGGCCGCGCTTTGCGCGGCGCTCCTTGCGCTCGCGCTTTTCCGCCTGCTTGATTTCGTCCCATTGCAGCTTCACGGCCTCGGGCGTGTCGGCGTCCGAGCGGGCGAAGACATGCGGGTGGCGACGGATCATCTTGCGCGTCACGGCCTCGACGACGCTACCGAAGTCGAAATCGCCGCGCTCCTCGGCCATGCGGGCATGGAAGACGACCTGCAGGAGAAGATCGCCCAGTTCCTCGCAGAGATCGTCCATGTCGTTCCGCTCGATGGCGTCGGCGACCTCGTAGGCTTCCTCGATCGTGTAGGGCTTGATCGTCTCGAAGGTCTGGACGATGTCCCACGGGCAGCCGGTTTCCGGCTGGCGCAGGGCGGCCATGATCTCGATCAGGCGTTCTATATCGCGGCTCGGCTCCATGGCGGGTCTCAGTTGAGCGGAATGGCGTTGCCGGCCTTGCCGGACTGGTAGTCCGCCGACACGGCGTCGTAGGCCGCGCGGATATCGCGCTCCTGTTTCTTCAGTGCGGTCTTTTCTGGCTCTTCGGCCGTCGCGATGAGGTCGGCAATGGCGGCGGAGCGCCAGAAGGCGTTCGTCTTGGCATAGCCGCCCGGATCGAGCCGGAAGACTTCCTTCAGGATGCGCAGGTCATGCGGGATGGCGAAGCTGTCGCGCGAATCCTCGTGGCTGAAGAAATAGTAGAAATTGTCGAAGCCGGCCCAGGTGATGGCCGAGAGGCACATGGAGCAGGGCTCGTGCGTCGACAGGAACACGTAGTCCTTCGTGTTCGGCCTCTCGATCCGCTCGTAAAGGCGCTTCAGCGTGTGCACCTCGCCGTGCCAGAGCGGATTTTCCGTCTCGTTGTTGGTTTCCGCCAGCACCAGCGACAGGTCGGACTTGTCGAGAATCGCCGCGCCGAAAACCTTGTTGCCGGCGGCGACGCCCTTGCGCGTCAGGGGCAGGATGTCGAACTCGATGACGTCGAGGAGGCGCTTTGCAAAGGCTGCCTGGTCCATGGGGGGAATCCCGGTTTGCGTTGTATGTCCGCATCCTTAGCGGTCGGCGCGGCGGGCAGGCAAGGGCGGCCGGTGACTTATGCTCAAAATGCCGGGCACCGGAGCAAAACAATACGCCCCTTTCGACCCATTGGAATTTCTGTTTCTTTCGTTCCTGGCCGGTTTTCGCGATAGTGCGCACACTTCAACCGGACCGAACCATGACAGCAGCGCAGCACAAGCTCTCGACCTTCCCAGCCTTCTTCCGCGTCAGCGGCAGGACGGTCGTTGTCGTGGGCGAAGGCGACGAAGCCTTCGCCAAGGCCCGCCTCCTGTTCAACACGGATGCCCGGATCGTCGTGCTGGCCGAGGAGCCGGAAGCCGATTTCGCCCGCTTCATCGCTGAAAAGGGCCTCGTCCTCCAGCGCGTGCCCTTTTCCACGCCGGCGATCGCCGGCGCCACGCTCGTCTTCGCCGCGACGGGTAATGCCGCGGCCGACCGCGCCATCGCCAGCGCCGCACGCGAGATGCGCATCCCGGTCAATGCCGTCGACCAGCCGGATTATTGCGACTTCTTCACGCCGGCCCTCGTCAACCGCGCGCCCGTTGCCGTCGCCATCGGCACGGAAGGCGCAGGTCCCGTTCTCGCGCAGATGATCCGGGCGCAGGTCGACCAGATCCTTTCGCCCTCGCTCGGCCGGCTGGCGCGCCTTGCCAACGGTTATCGCGAGGCCGTCGACCGCACCCTGCCGCGCGGCGTCACCCGCCGCGTCTTCTGGCGCCGGTTCTTCCAGGGCGCCGTCGCCGATGCCGTCGACAACGGCGATATCGAAACGGCACGCCGCGCCGCCGATTCTCTCCTTGGCGCGCAGGGCAGGGCCGAGGGCCATGTCTGGCTCGTCGGCGCGGGTCCGGGCGCCGAGGACCTCCTGACGCTGCGCGCCCAGCGCGTGATGATGGAGGCCGACGTGATCGTCTTCGACGCGCTCGTGCCGCAGGCCATCGTCGACATGGGCCGGCGCGATGCCGAACGCATCTCCGTCGGCAAGCGCAAGGGGTGCCATTCCAAGTCGCAGGAAGAGATCAACGATCTCCTCGTCGATCTCGGCAAGGCCGGAAAGCGCGTCGTGCGCCTGAAGTCCGGCGATCCGCTGGTCTATGGCCGCGCGGGCGAGGAAATGGCCGCGCTCCGCCAGGCCGGCGTCGCCTACGACGTCGTTCCGGGCATCACCTCGGCCTTCGCCGCCGCCGCCGATTTCGAACTGCCGCTGACGCTGCGCGGCGTCGCCTCCTCGCTCGTCTTCACGACGGGCCACGATCTCACCGGCGCCGTCCTGCCGGACTGGGCGCGGCTTGCCATTTCCGGCGCGACCGTCGCCGTCTACATGGGCCGCAGCGTGGCCGCCTCTGTCGCCGCGCGCCTCATGGAGGCCGGTCTTCCGGCCGAAACGACGGTCGCCGTCGTGGAAAACGCCAGCCGCCGCGAAAAGCGGCTGCTGCACGGCACGCTCAAGGACCTGCCGGGCCTGGAACACCGCGACGAACTTGCCGGCCCGGTCATGGTGATCATCGGCGATGCCGTCGCCGGCGCCAATTTCGAACATTCCGAACCGCTTGCCGTGCGCGAGACGGTTCGCCTCACAGCAGCATTGGGAGCATGATATGGCCGACAAGGTTCTGACAGCCAACCGCCTCTCCGACGGTACGTCCGTCTGGCTGGATGCCGCCGGGAACTGGAACGAACGGCTCCAGACGGCCTTCGTCGCCCGCCACAAGGAAGCCGTCGAGGCCCTGGAGGCGACCGGCCGGCAGGCCTTCGCCGACAACCATGTGGTCGACGTCAACGTCATCGACGTGGAGGAGGTCGACGGCATCCTGCGGCCGCTGCGCATGCGCGAGCGCATCCGCGCGGAAGGCCCGACCATCGCCTATGCGGCCGGCTATTCCGGCCTTGCCGCAACGGCTGCCTGAGGACGCGCCCGCATGTATCGCTACGACGAATTCGACCACGCCTTCGTTTCCGGCCGGGTGGAGCAGTTCCGCGACCAGGTCGCCCGCCGCCTTTCCGGGGAGCTGGCCGAAGACGCCTTCAAGCCTCTGCGCCTGATGAACGGCGTCTACCTGCAGCTCCATGCCTACATGCTGCGGGTCGCCGTCCCCTACGGCACGCTCAATGCCCGCCAGATGCGCATGCTGGCGCATATCGCGCGCAAGTACGACCGCGGCTATGGCCATTTCACCACGCGCCAGAACATCCAGTACAACTGGCCGAAGCTCTCCGAGCTGCCGGATGCGCTGGCCGATCTTGCCACGGTGGAGATGCATTCGCTGCAGACCTCGGGCAACTGCATCCGCAACGTGACGGCCGACCATTTCGCGGGCGCTGCCGCCGACGAGGTCGCCGATCCGCGGCCCTATGCGGAAATCCTGCGCCAGTGGTCCTCCGTCCATCCGGAGTTCTCGTTCCTGCCGCGCAAGTTCAAGATCGCCGTCACCGGCGCCGAGCGCGACCGCGCGGCGATCCAGGTGCACGACATCGGCCTGCACCTGAAGAAGAACGAGCGGGGCGAGATCGGCTTTGCCGTCTATGTCGGCGGCGGGCAGGGGCGCACGCCGCTCGTGGCCAAGAAGATCCGCGACTTCCTGCCGGAAGCGGACCTGCTTTCCTACACGACCGCGATCATGCGCGTGTACAATCTCTACGGCCGGCGCGACAACAAGTTCAAGGCGCGCATCAAGATCCTCGTGCACGAGATGGGGGCCGAGGAACTGGCCCGCCAGGTGGAGGCCGAGTTCGCCGACCTGCGCCACAGCGAACTGACGCTGCCGGAAGCTGACATTGCGGCGATCGCGACCTATTTCGCGCCGCCGCGGCTTGTCCCCCGCGCCGAGGGCTGGGCCAACCTTGCCCAGTGGAAGAAGGCGGATCCGGACTTCGCCCGCTGGGTGCGGCAGAACGTGCAGCCGCACAAGCATCCCGACTACGGCATGGTGACGATCTCGCTGAAGCCCATCGGCGGCATTCCGGGCGATGCGTCCGACGCGCAGATGGAGGCCGTCGCCGATCTTGCGGAAGAATATGCCTTCGACGAGATCCGCGTCAGCCACGAGCAGAACCTGATCCTGCCGCATGTGGCGCTGGCCGATCTGGAGCCGGTCTATCGCGGCCTCGTCGCCGCCGGGCTTGCGACGGCCAATTCCGGCCTCATCACCGACATCATCGCCTGTCCGGGACTGGATTATTGCGCGCTCGCCAATGCCCGCTCGATCCCGGTCGCGCAGGCGATTTCCACCCGCTTCGGCTCGCCCGAGCGCCAGGCGGAGATCGGCGAGCTGAAGATCAAGATTTCCGGCTGCATCAACGCCTGCGGCCATCACCATGTCGGCCATATCGGCCTTCTGGGCGTGGAGAAGAAGGGCGAGGAGCTGTACCAGATCACGCTCGGCGGCTCGGGCGACGAGAACACGTCGATCGGCGAGATCATCGGCCGCGGCTTCGAGCCGGAGAAGGTGACGGACGCCATCGAAGTGGTGGTCGACACCTATCTCGGCCTGCGCCTCGATCCGTCCGAAACCTTCATCGCTGCCTATCGCCGTGTCGGGCCGCAGCCCTTCAAGACCGCGCTCTACGGCGACAAGACGGCCGCGGCGGCCTGAGGAGAACCGAATGACGAAAATCTGGAACGAATCCGGCTTCGTGGCCGACGATCCGTGGATCATCGAGACGGAAGAGACCAGGGCCGGGCCGGACGAGAAGGCGATCCTCGGCCTCGAGGCTTTCCTGGAGAAGGCTGCGGGGACGAACGAAACGGGCCTCGGCGTGCTGATCGAGCCGGCGGACGACGTGCGCCGGCTGGAAGGCCATCTCGACCGGCTGGCGCTGGTCGCGCTTGCCTTCCCGGCCTTCAGCGACGGCCGCGCCTTCAGCCATGCCTCGCTGCTGCGCTCGCGGCTGAAATTCACGGGCGAGGTGAGGGCGGTCGGCGACGTGCTGATCGACCAGGTGCCGCTGATGCTTCGCTGCGGCATCGACAGCTTCGCCGTCAGCAATGCGACGGCGCTGAAGCGGCTTGCGGAAAACCGCCTGCCGGGCATTCCCGTCCACTACCAGCCGACGGCGCGCCCCGCGCAGGACGTCAACTCCTACAGCTGGCGCCGGCGGGCCTGATTCTCGGCCCCCGCTCCTCGAAAGGCCGCAATCGCGTGCCAACATTGTTCCAGATCAAGGCAGAGCGCCGTGTCCCGGGCGAAAGCAGGGGGCGCGGCAAATATTGCGCGGCCGATCGGCGCATTGGAACGCAATACCTTCCTTTGCCGCTCAACATGTAATATCTGCCTATCGTCAAATCCTCCGACCCCTTCAGGATCGCTGCCGAAATGAACGCACCCGCCAAGACAGAAGATTTCGTTGCAACCGTGCCTGCCGGCGTTTTCGCCGAGACGGTCACGAGCGTGCAGCACTATACGGATCGCCTGTTCCGCTTCCGCATGACGCGCCCGGAAAGTTTCCGCTTCCGCTCCGGCGAGTTCGCCATGATCGGCCTGATGGTCGGCGAGAAGCCGATCTACCGCGCCTATTCGATCGCCAGCCCCGCCTGGGACGAAGAACTGGAATTCTTCTCCATCAAGGTGCCGGACGGCCCGCTGACCTCGCATCTCCAGCAGATCAAGCCGGGCGATACCGTGCTGATGCGCAAGAAGCCGACCGGCACGCTGGTGCTCGACGCGCTGACGCCCGGCAAGCGGCTCTACATGTTCTCCACCGGCACGGGCATCGCGCCTTTCGCGAGCCTGATCCGCGACCCGGAGACCTACGAGAAGTTCGACGAGGTGATCCTCACCCATACCTGCCGCGAAGTCGCCGAGCTGAAATACGGCTTCGACCTCGTCGAGGAGATCCGCAACCACGAATTCCTCTCGGAGATTGTCGGCAACAAGCTGCGCCACTATGCGACGGTCACCCGCGAGGACTATCCGCTCCAGGGCCGCATCACCGATCTCATCCGCAACGGCAAGATGTTCGCCGATCTCGGCGTCCCGCATTTCGACCCGGCCGTCGACCGCGGCATGATCTGCGGCTCCGCCGCGATGCTGAAGGAAACCAAGGAACTGCTGGAAGCCGCCGGCCTCACCGAGGGCGCCAACAGCAAGCCCGGCGAATTCGTCATCGAACGCGCCTTCGTGGATTGAGCGGGGCGAAATCGACCTTTCGGGGAGCGGCCTTCGGGCCGCTCTTTTCGTTTCACGCGGACAGATAATCCAATAGCTCGGTCATTGCCGTTGCCGCGGCCGGTCCGTCGCCGTTGCGGATCGCGCGGATGACCTTCACATGCCTTTCCACCGAGGCATCCATGTGCCGGCTGTCGGCGCGGGTGAACCAGAGGCGGCGGGAATGGGTCTGCAAGGGCGCCAGCGCCGCCGTCAGGAAGCGGTTGGGGCAGGCTTCCTCCATGATCTCGTCGAAATCCTTGTCGGCGGCGAGAAAGGCTTCGACATCGGAGCGGATGGAGCAGGCGGTCATCGCCTGCGCGCAGGCGACCAGCCGTTCACGGTGCTCGTCCCCGGCATGGCTGGCGACGAGGTCGGCGGCCATCGGCTCCAGCTGGCGGCGCGTCGCCATCACGTCGGCATGGTCCTGCGGGCGGATGGCCGTTATCTGAAGGCCGGCGCGGGGACGCACCGCGATCAATCCCTGCCATTCCAGCTTCTGGATCGCCTCGCGCACCGGCGTGCGCCCAAGGCCGGCAAGCTCGATGAGCCGGCGTTCCGTCACGAGTGCGCCGGGCTTCAGCTTGAGGGTGACGATCAGCCCTTCGAGGGTAAGATAGGCAAGATGGGCCTGCGAGGCTGCGGTTTCCGTCATTCGGTCGTTCCCGTTGATATATCACATGCTCGCATGTCGCAAATCGGATAGCAAGTTTCCTGATATATCAATGGCGTTCGCGCCTTCCCGCCCCGAGCGCCCGTGAAGCAGCTCTGCCGTGCGGCGCGGGACGTCCGCCGGTTGCTGCCGGGCGGGTTTCTATGTGCTTCGTTCCGTTGTCATATTAGGTTTTTACCGCAGTTTTCGGCGCAGTCCCCGAAAGCGCCCGAATAAAGCCGCCGGCCCGTCCGTCGATAAGAGGATTGCGGTTGACGAATATCATGGGCCTTGCCAGCATGCCCGTGTTCGGACCGTTGGTTGCACTGTGGGGGGCATACGTTGACTGCGGGTTCCATCATCGCGACGATCCTGATCGTTCTCGCCGGCCTGCTGGCCGTGCCGGCCGTCAGCCACACCAATGCGGGCACCACCTTTTCCCTGATGGCCTCGTCGATGGCTTTCGTCGCCATGGGCATCGCGCAGTTCATGGCAACGCGCCCGCCCTTCATCGAGAAGCTTTTCGGCGGCCTCGACCGCATCTACCAGTTCCACCGCAAGATCGGCATCGCGATCCTCTGTCTTATCCTCGTGCATTATTTCGTGACGCCGGATTTCCAGGGGCTGTCGCTGACGGGCGACCTCAACAAGTTCGCCAAGACGGTGGGGGAATGGGCCTTCTACGGTTTCGTCTTCCTGCTCGTCCTTTCCATCGTGAAGGTCATCCCGAAGACGCGCTTCCAGATTCCCTACCAGTACTGGCGCATCACCCACCGCTTCATCGGCCTGCTCTTCGTCCTCGTCGCCTTCCACCAGATGTTCATCAAGCGGCCCTATGACGGCACCGCCCTGCTGGCGAGCTATCTCAACCTCTTCGCGCTCCTCGGGGTCGCCAGCTACGCCTATACCCAGCTCTTGCCCTGGCTGCGCACGCGCAAGTACGAGGTGGTGGACGTGCTGCGCCACGACGGGGCGACGATCATCACGGCCAAGCCCGTCAGCCGGGGGCTGAAGGCGCTGCCCGGCCAGTTCGGCTTCTTCCGCGTCGACAAGTCCGGCCTTCGCGAGCCGCATCCCTTCACCATCGCCGGCATCGAGGACGACGGCACCGTACGCTTCGCCATCAAGCCGCTCGGCGACTACACCAAGGCGCTGCGCGAGGCGGTGGCGGTTGGCGATTCCCTGACGCTCGAAGGTGGCTACGGCCATTTCAACCACAAGCGCGGCGGCAAGAAGCAGATCTGGCTTGCCGGCGGTATCGGCGTGACGCCGTTCCTCGCCATGGCGAGCCGGCTGAAGGGCGACGAGGGGCAGGATATCCACATGGTCTATTGCGTGCGCGACGGGGCCGAGGCGATCGGCCTCGATACGTTCCGCACACAGGCGGAAAAGCTCGGGAATTTCAGCTTCGTGCTGCACAATTCGGCGATCGACGGCCGCTTCGACGCGGCCAAGCTCGTCTCCGGTACGGCGATGAACCCGGCGGAAGCCGACCTCTGGTTCTGTGGCCCGCCGCCGCTGCGACTGGCCATCGAGAAGGGGTTGAAGGACCTTGGCAAGGCGCCGCGCCGCGTCGAGTTCGAGCGTTTCGAGTTTCGGTGAAGACAATCAGCACGTCCAGCCGGTGCGCCGGCCTCTTGGAGCGAGGGAACAAGCCATGCGCATGTTCGAAACAGCATTCTTCCGCCAGGGCGCGCGCCTTGCCGCGTTCTTCGGTCTGGCGATCGCAGCCGCCTGTCCCTCCGGGGCCTACGCCATCGACCAGTTCGCACCCGATGCCTTCGGCACCTATACGCCGAACGCCGAGAACGGCAAGATCATGTTCAACGCCGGCGGTTGCGGCGCCTGCCACGGCTCGGGCGACAATACCGAGCTGCTCTCGGGCGGCATGGAGATGGAGACGGCGATCGGCAAATTCTTCGCGCCGAACATTTCCGCCCATCCGAACGGCATCGGCGGCTGGTCGAACGCGGATTTCCTGAATGCGGTGATGGTCGGCATCGACAAGGAGGGCGACAACCTCTACCCCGTCATGCCCTACACCTCCTACGGCGGCATGAAGCCGGAGGACGTGCTGGACATCAAGGCCTATATCGAGACGCTGCCCCAGTCGGATGCCGCCTCGAAGGAACACGAGATCGCCTTTCCTTTCAGCCGCCAGACGACGATCACGCTCTGGAAGCGCAGCCATTTCACCGTGCAGGCCTACCAGCCGCGCGAGGAGACGCAGATGGAGCGCGGCCGCTACCTCGTGGAGAATGTCGGGGCCTGCGGCGATTGCCACACGCCGCGCACCACGACCTACGGCCTCGACCAGTCGCGCGCCTATGAGGGCGAGAAGGGGCTGACCGGGGCCGTCGCGCCGGATATCACCAAGGCCCGCATGGGCGGGCTCGCCTCGCACGAGGTCTTTACCAAGGGGCTGATCGAGGACGGCAAGAAGCTCTCCGGCTCGCCGCTTTCCGATCCGGTCATGCGGCGCATCGCGCACGGCCTTGCCGCGCTTTCCGACGAGGACCGGCAGGCCATGTACGCCTTCCTCGCCGACCGCGAGGTGAAGGTGACGCCGGTGGAAACCAGCGCGACGCCCGTATGCAGCGAGGCGACGGCGGAAACCGCGCTCGGCGCGGGCGGCGGCAGCGCGGAGGCGGCCTCGGCCGCCGATGCCTTCATCGGCAAGTATTGCCGCAACTGCCACGGCCCGGGGGAAAGCTCGCAAGGCTCCTTCCCCTCGGGCGACCTTGGCTCGATCGCCGCCAATCCGGCCTTCGTGACACCGGGCGATGCCGCCAAGTCGCTGCTCTATACCAGCGTGACCAGCGGGCGCATGCCGCTCGGCAAGCGCCCGAGCGATGCGGAGGTGCAGGGCCTTGCCGCCTGGATCAACTCGCTGAACCAGGCCGCCATTCCGACCGCCGTGGCCACGGCGAAGACCGAGCGCGCCAGGCCGATGCTGCAATATCTCGATTTCGTCGAGCTGGCGCTGCGCGACATCTCGAAGGTGGACGAGCACGACCAGCCGTTCATGCGCTATTTCAGCTATCGCGACCAGTATAACGGCATGATGAGCTGCGAGACGCACGAGACCTTCATGAAGCGCATGAAGGTGCTGGCCGGTGGCTTCAAGAAGCTGCTCAATTCGCTCTCCTACGGGCCGGAACTCGTCGTGCCCGAGGAAGTGGAGGGCTCAGACGGCCTGCTCGTGCGGGTCGATATCCGCGACCTCGAATGGAGCCAGGACGACTACGACTTCCTGATCAACGAATATTTCTACGGGGTCGATCCGGACAGCGACGCCTCTCTGCACGCCCTTGCCAAGGCGACGCAGACCCAGCTGCCGATCATGCGCATCGACTGGTTCATGAGCAACGGCGCGCGGCCGAAGGTCTACAACCGCCTCATGAAGCTGCCGATCAACATCATCGGGCTGGAACAGCGCTTCGGTGTCAATGTCGTGGAAAACATCGAGCGCCGCCGCGTCGTGCGCGCGGCCTTCGCCGACGGTTCGTCGGGGGTTTCCGACCACAATCGCATGATCGAGCGCCACGACATGCCCTTCGGCGGCTACTACTGGAAGTCCTACGACTTCGGCGGCGATGTCGGCCGCCAGGTGCTGAAGCGCTTCCCCGCCGGCCCGGACGGAATCCGGCTGAAGGCCGGCCTTCTGCCCTTCGAGCACGACGGCGGCGAAATGATCTTCTCGCTGCCGAACGGGATGCAGGGCTACTATCTGTCGAACAACAAGGGCGACCAGCTCAATGTCGGCCCGACGACGATCGTGTCCTTCCGCAAGCGGCCGATCGGCAAGGGCGTGGAGATCGTCAACGCCCGTTCCTGCTTCGACTGCCATTTCGACGGCATCCTGTCGAAGCGCGACCAGCTGCGCGAGCATATCGAGACGTCCACGCTGTTCTCCAAGGACCAGCAGGACGAGCTGCTCGCCATCTACGTGCCGCAGGAGGAGCTGAACGAGGTCTACAAGCGTGACACCGATCGCTTCGTCGCCGCGCTCGACCGCCTCGGCATCACCGAGCCGACGTCGGGCGGCGGCAGGACCAGCCTGAAGGCGCCGGGCGGGGCGGAAATCTTCACCTACTTCGCCGACAAGTACGAGGACGAACTGAACTTCGAGCAGCTTGCCGCCGAGTTCGACATGACGCCGGAAGAATTCGCCTCCGATATCCGCCGCCTCACCGATGTCAATGCACTGCGCATCGGGCTCGACTGGGTGGCGACGCTGGAGGCGGGTGCGACGATCCCGCGCGTCGAGGTCGAAGAGCAATACGCGTTCATGCTGGAGCCCTTGCGGCAGCTTCGCCCGCTGCATCGAGGCATCAATGCGGACGTGGCCGTGAACACTGCCGGCTACAGCCAGCCGGCAGGCGATACGGCCGGCTACCAGCAGCCGGTGCAGGACAACAGCGCCTACCAGCAGACGCAAACGCAGCAGCAGGTGGACAATACCTACCAGCAGCAACAGACGACGACGCAGCAGGCCGCAACCGGCGACCAGTATGCGACGCAAACCCAGACCCAGACGGCCTACGCCGTGCCCGCCTACAAGCAGGAGGACAAGGCGCAGGCCGACAAGGTCAAGCTTGCCCTCCAGGTGCCCTCGACGTCCGCGAAGGTGGGTGACTACCTGAGCTTCGAACTCAGCACCAACCACGCCTGCGAGCTTCAGGTGGTCTATGTCGAGGATACCGGCAATGTCGAGATCATCCCGGACGTGATGATCGGCAACACGACGCTGAATCCCGGTGAGAAGCGCCTCATCCCGCAGCCGGGTTCGGGGAACCTGACCTTCGATTCGCCGTCGCCCGCCGAGACGATGATCGCGTTCTGCCGCATCGGCGGCCTCGGCGACCAGAAGCTGACGGCGGAGAAGGCAAAGCAGCTCGTGGCAAGTTCGAGGCAGCCGCCGACCCGCGGCCTTGCCATCAACCTTGCCAAGCAGGCCGAGCAGGACAACGGCGCAAGCGGCCTGCAGATGGTGACGTTCGAAATCAAGTGATGCGGAGGGCAGGGGCTTTCGGGCTCCTGCCTTCCCTTTGGAAAGACAGGGGGCAGGACCGACAATGCTGATGCGATCTCTAGCGGCGACACTCTTCGTCCTTGCCGGCGCCGCTCCGGCGGCAGCCGCCTGTGATGCCTTCAGCGGCGTCATAGAGGCGTTCAACGCCGGCGACGAACAGAAGGCGAAGGCCATCGCCGAGACGGCGGGCACGGCCAATTGCAGCGCCAACGAGCGCACGCTGGTCGGCCGTGTCGCCTCGCTTGCCGCCTTCAACCGTATTTCCATCGCCGTCGGCAACGGCGAGAAGCTTTCCGATCACCGGCAGGAGCTGGAGGTGCTGCAGAAGCAATATGGCGGCCCCTGGCAGGTGTTCGACGCGCTCGGCGATCTCGCCCGCGAGCGCAAGGAATACGAGCAGGCCGCGCGGCTCTACCAGCTCGCGCTGGAGGACGGCTCGAACGAGACGCTGACGCCGGATTGGATGGCACCCGACGAGCAATATATCCTGCGCCTCGACAGGCTGGCGAGCGAGATGCGCCTTGCCGCGCCCAAGCCGGTGCAGCTTTCCATGCGCGGCGGCTGCAAGGTTTCTTTCCGCGGCGTGACGATCAAGAAGAAGTCGACGCCGGTGCGCTATACCTTCGGCACGGCGGATTTCACGCCGGAGGGCGTCGAGGCCGCCAAGGACCTCGCCGGCTGCCTCAAGGCGGTCAAGCCGGCCACGATCAGGCTCATCGGCCATACCGATCCGGTCGGCTCGGCGGAGGCGAACTACAAGCTCTCGCTCGCCCGCGCCGAGACGCTGAAAACCTATCTCTACCAGGCCGGCTTTGCCGGCAAGATCACCACCGAGGGCAAGGGCGAGGACGAGCCTTTCAAGCCGGACGATGCGACGGCCTATGACACGGAGACGCTGCACCAGCTCGATCGCCGCGTGGAAGTGGACCTCAATTGATGAAGACGCTGCCTCGGCTTCTGGTGGCCTGCCTTGCCGCCGCGCTTCCCGGCCCGGCACTTGCCGCGCAGACCTACGCGCTCGTCGTCGGCGTCGATCACTATCCTAACGACGTCAGCCTCGACGGGGCCGTGCAGGATGCCGAGGACGTCTACCGCTCGATGAACGAGGCGGGCTTCAAGGCGATCAAGTTCACCAACGAGGAGGCCCGCAAGGACGATATCCGCAAGGCCTGGACGGACATGGTGGCCGAGGCCGCGCCCGGCGACACGATCATCTTCACCTATGCCGGCCACGGCGCCCAGATGCCCGAGCTCATCCCCGGCGACGAGGCGGACGGGCTGGACGAATTCCTCCAGCTTCCCGGCTTCGACCGCAACCGCTACGAGGAGACATCGAAGGAGATCATCGTCGACAACGAGATGAACGCCTGGTTCGCCGAGGCCGAGGGCAAGGGCGTGCATGTGCTCTTCGTTTCCGACAGCTGCTTTTCCGGCGGCATGAGCCGGTCGATCAACGGCAAGACGCGCCTTGCGCCGGCCGTGACGGTCAAGCTCGCGCCGCCCTCGCAGGAAGCGATCGCCGGGGCGAGCATCAAGGAGGCGAATTTCAAGCAGGTCACCGTGCTTGCCGCCTCGCTGGAGAGCCAGCCGACGCCGGAGGTGATCATCGACGGGCAGCCGCGCGGTGCGCTGAGCTGGAGCTTCGCCCGCGCCGTGGAAGGCGCCGCCGACCGCAACGGCGACGGCGTCATCACGCGCATCGAACTGGAGGACTACGTCTTCTCCAACGTCAAGAACCGTTCGGAAGCCCTCCAGGTGCCGAACTTCACGCCGCAGGTGGCGCGCTCGGAAAGCGAGGTCGTCGTCACGCTGACCCGGGGCATCCCGGTCAAGGCCGACGAGGGCGCCGCGGCCGCCGTCGAGACGAAGACGCCTGCCGATGCCGCGCGGGTCGTGAAGACGGCGGCGGACCTCGGCTGGACCGGCACGATCGCCCTGCAGATCGACGGGACGGCCGAGCGGCCGCAAAATGCCGATGGCACCGGAACGCCCTTCCGCTGGGATGTGGCGAGCGGCACCTTCTTTACGCCGAACGGCGATGTCGCCGCCGAGAATGTCGGGCCGGACCGTATCCAGGCCGTGGTCGACAAGTTCATCCTTCTCGATTTCCTGAAGGCCATGGCGAGCCAGAATCCCGGCTCCGTCTCGCTCACTCCCGTCAAGGACATCTATGCGGCGGGCGACCGCCTGCGCTTCGACGCCCCGCCCGGCCGCTACCCGAACATGCTGGTCTTCAACCTCGCCAATACGGGCGAGGTGCAGTTCCTCGACATGCAGGCGGCCGGCACGAACAGTTCCGAGTTCAAGCTGACGGATGTGGAAGTCATCAAGCCCTTCGGCGCCGACCATCTCATCACCATCTGGACGGGCGAGCCGGTCGATGCCATCGGCTCCGTGCTCGCCGACCGTGCCGTGACCCCCGCGACCCTCCTGCAAGCGCTGAAGACCCGGCTCGACGGCAAGGAGGCAAGCGTCGCCATTCAACCCCTCTATACGCGGGAAACGCTCTGATGATCCGGTCTGTCGCCGCTTTCCTCATGGTGCTGCTGCTTACCTCCGCCGCGACCGCCGCCGACCGGGCGCTCGTCATCGGCATCGGCAGCTATGCCAACCTGCCGGAGAAGATGTTCCTCGAAGGGCCGAAGAACGACGTGCCGCTGATCGAAAAAATGCTCAAGGAAAAGCTCGGCTATCCGGCCGATTCGATCCGCGTGCTGCGCGACCAGGATGCGAGCCGCGCCGCGATCCTCGCCAGCATCGACGAATGGCTGGTGAAGGGCACGGCGCCGGGCGACCGCGTCTATTTCTACTTCTCCGGCCACGGCCTGCAGGTGAAGGACCAGAACGGCGACGAGGAGGACGGGCTGGACGAGGCGCTTTCGACCTATGACATTGTGGCCGGCGACAGCGACTGGACGAATGTGATCCTCGACGACGAGATCGACGAGATGCTGGCCAAGCTGAAGGACCGCGCGGTTTCCATCGTCATCGATGCCTGCCATTCCGGCACGATCTCGCGCTCGCTGTCGAGCAAGGCGGACGAGGCGATGGAGAGCGCGCGCTTCCTGCCGCGCCCCCATGCCAAGCCGGCGGAGGCGGTGAAGACGCGCGGCCTGCGCGGCCTGCGTGTCGATGTGGCGGTGGTGGACAAGCCGGAGGTCGTCAAGGAGAATGGCGTGGAGGCCTGGAGCGCGGCGTCCTCCTATCAGGTCGCCTGGGACGATACGCGCCTGCCGCCGGAAGAGCGGCACGGCGTCTTCACGCTCTCCTATGTCAACGGCCACGAGATTTCCGCCGCCGACAGCAACGGCAACGGCATCATCTCGAATGCGGAACTGCTCGAATATGTGAAGAAGCAGTCGCAGACCTATTGCGCCGCACAGAGCGAGTGCCAGGGCCTCGACCCCCAGCTCGAGGTCAACTATGCGCTGCTCGGCGCGAGCGCCGTGGACCCGGCCGCAGCCGGCGGGGCGCAGGCCCAGCAGTACCAGGAGCAGCAGACGCCCGACTACGGCAAGGTCGAGGAGGTGAAGGTCGAGAACACGCCGCAGACCGCCTATGTCGCGGCGAACCCGGTGGACGCCGTCAGCGACATCCTCGGCAAGCCGCCGGCCGGCGACGTCACGCTCGCCCTTTCCCCCGACCACCTGAAGGCGGGCGATGCCTTCCGCATCACGGTGACGAGCAGCGCCGCCGGCCAGCTCATCCTCTACGACGTCGACAAGGACGGAAAGGCGACGCAGATCTTCCCGAACGAGGCGGCGCAGAAGATCACGCCGCTGCGGGCCGGCGTGCCGCTCACGATCCCCGACGACTATTACGGCTTCGACTTCGAGGCGGACGGGCCGAGCGAGAACGTGCTGGTCGCCATCGTCGTCGCCGACGACGTCGATCTCACCAAGGTCGCCCCCAGCGACTACGGCCTGACCAAGGACCTCGACGCCCGCACCACCATCGCCGACATCGCCGGCGCGCTGAAGCAGACCTGGACGCGCGACGTGGAGAACCGCAGCATCAAGTGGTCGCTGGGACTGCTGAAATACCAGGTCTACTGAGCAAACCGCAAGGTCGCGGCGAAAGCTGTTTTTCGACGCATTTTCCGGGTTGACCCGGCAGGACCTCCTGCATATGTTCCGCGCACTTCCGCGAGGCGCCGCGCCCCGCCCGGGAGCGCGTAGCTCAGCCGGTAGAGCAACTGACTTTTAATCAGTAGGTCCAGGGTTCGAATCCCTGCGCGCTCACCACGTTTCCTCCCGCATGACATATCGCCGCGTTCGCCAAAAGGTGATTGGCAGGGTCGGGTCGGGGCTTGTATCAGAGGGCGCAACCGTGGCGGAGCCATCTTGCCGCGTTTCGCCGTCGATCCCTGCGGAGCCGCCTGTGTCCATTGCCGATATTTCCCTTCTGAGTGCGCTTCTGGCCGGGGCGCTGTCGTTTCTTTCGCCCTGCGTGCTGCCGCTGGTGCCGCCCTATCTGTGCTACATGGCCGGCATTTCCGTCGAGCAGTTCCGCGGCGGGGAGGCGGTTGTGGCGCGGCGCGATACGCGCGGGGCGGTGCTGCTGGCGGCCTTCTTCTTCACGCTCGGCTTTGCCACCGTCTTCGTCGCGCTCGGCGCGGGCGCCTCGACCATCGGCATGGTGCTGCGCCGGCACCTCGATCTGCTGGCCCAGGTCGGCGGCGTCATCATCATCCTGATGGGCCTGCATTTCCTCGGGGTGCTGCGCATCGGGCTCTTTGCCCGCGAGGCGCGGTTCCAGGGCGGCGGCAAGCCGGCGACGGCCTCCGGCGCCTACCTCATGGGCCTTGCCTTCGCCTTCGGCTGGACGCCCTGCATCGGGCCGGTTCTGGGGGCGATCCTCGGCGTTGCGGCGGCGCGCGAGACGGTCGGCGACGGGGCGGCGCTGCTTGCGGTCTATTCGCTCGGCCTTGCCGTGCCGTTCTGGATCGCGGCGGGCTTTTCCGGCGCCTTCATGCGCTTCCTCGCGCGCTTCCGCCGCCATCTCGGCAAGGTGGAAAAGGTGATGGGCGTGTTGCTCGTCCTCACCGGCCTTGCCTTCATCTTCGGCTATATCAGCACCGTCGCCATCTGGTTCCAGCAAACGTTTCCCATTCTCTCGCAAATAGGCTAGTGCCGGACCTCCTGTTGGCGATCTGAAAGTGGTATCCGGCCCATGGCTGACATCATCGGACTGGTCCTGCCGTTCTTCGGCATGATTTTCCTCGGCTACGTGGTGGCGAAGATCACCCGCCAGCCGGTGGAGGCCCTCGGCTGGCTCAACACGTTCATCATCTACATCGCGCTGCCGGCGCTGTTCTTCAAGCTCGTCGCCAAGACGCCCATCGAACAGCTGACGCGCGTGGATTTCATCCTGGCCGATATCGGCGCGACCTATTCCGTCTTCACCCTCATCTTCGTGGCCGGCCTCTGGCTGCGGCGGGCGAGCATCGGGGAAGCGACCATGCAGGGGCTTGCCGCCGCCTACGGCAATATCGGCTATATGGGGCCGGGCCTCGCGCTGCTCGCCTTCGGGGAGCCGGCGGCCGTGCCGGTCGCGCTCGTTTTCTGCTTCGAGAACATGCTGCATTTCATGGTCGCGCCCGCGCTAATGGCGCTTGGCGGCGGGGAAAGGCAGCCGCCGCTGCGCATCGCGACGGGCGTGCTGTTCAAGATCGTCACCCATCCCTTCATCATCGCGACGGCGGCCGGCTTCGCCGCGGCCTTCGCCGGCTTCGAGCCGCCGCTCGCCCTGCAACGGCTGATCGACTACCTGGCGCAGGCGGCCGCGCCCTGCGCGCTCTTCGCCATGGGCGTCACGCTGGCGCTGCGGCCCATGAGGCGCGTGCCTGTGGAGATCGGCTATATCGTGCCGGCAAAGCTGCTGTTGCTGCCGGCCGTCATGTATCTCGTGCTCGGCCTTGCGGGCAATTTCGATCCGGTCTGGGTGTTCACGGCCATGCTGCTCGCGGCCCTGCCGACGGCAACGAACGTCTTCGTCATCGGCCAGCAATACGGCGTCTGGCAGGAGCGCGCCTCTGCGACCATCCTCATCACGACGGTGCTCTCCGTCGCGACGGTGACGATCCTGCTCTATCTCGTCAAGTCAGGCCTGCTTGCGGGCGACCCGTTCCCGTAGGCCCTCGCGAAGGGCCTTCAGCGAGCCGAGCGGCTCGATGCCCTCGCGCATGACGACGTTGCGCAGCGGCCCGAGCGCGGACAGAAGGTGAAGACCGGCCGAGCGCAGGAACTGCACGGGCAGGAAATCGGACAGCAGCGAGCGGTTGAGGAGATCGACGCTGAGGGTGCGCGAGCGGATATCCGCCTGCCGCCGCCGGTCGAAGCGCTCGCCGATGGCGGCATCCTGCGCGCGGTCCTTGAGGAGATCGCGCAGCGCCATGATGTCGCGAAGGCTGAGATTGAGGCCCTGCGCGCCGATGGGCGGAAAGGCATGCGCCGCCTCGCCGACGAGCACGAATCGCCCCTTGCCGAAACGGTCGGCCGTCATGCCGGAGAGCGGGAAGCTCTGCGCGCGGCCTTCCACGGATACCTTGCCGAGCATGGACTGCATGCGCTCTTCCACCGCGCGGGCGAGGTCTTCGGCCGGAAGGTCGCGAAGCCGCGCCGCTTCCTTCGGCGGCAGCACCCAGACGAGGCTGGAACGCTGGCCGGGCAGGGGAACCTGCGTGAAGGGCCCGCTTTCCGTGTGGAATTCCGTCGAGACATTGCCGTGCGGGCGCTCGTGCGAAAAATTGAGGACGAGCGCGGCCTGCGGATAGGACCAGGTGCGCACGCCGATGCCGGCGCTCTCGCGGATGCGCGATTTGCGCCCGTCCGCGCCGACGACGATGCCGGCCGTCACGCGCCCGCCGTCGTCAAGGGTCAGTTCCACGCCGCTTTCGAAGGCGGTCGCGGCCGTCACGCCGCCTTCCAGCCGGACGATGCCGTCGCTGGCGGCGATGCGGGCGTCGAGCACGGCGAGGAAGGGCGCATTGGGGATGTTATAGCCGAAGGCGGCAAGGCCGACCTCGCCGGCGCGGAAGGCGACCGGCGGGGCGCGCAGCAACCGCGTGGTGCCGTCGAGGATCTGCATCGTCTCCAGTCCCGCCGCATGAGGCGCGACCGCCTCCCAGAGGCCGAGCGCCTGCAGGAAGGCGATGGACTGGTCCATGAGGGCGGTCGTACGCCCGTCCGCCGCGCGGGCCGGCGGGGCGATCAACGCGACGCTGCGGCCCGATTCGGCAAGGGCGAGGGCCGCAAGGCTGCCTGCAAGGCCGGCGCCGACGACGGCGATGTCGAACTCTCTCATCTCGAACCTTTCGGGCAAGGCGTTACCCACAGTTTTGCAATGCTTCTATCGGCCAAGTGTAGGTCCGCAAAGAGGCAATTTCCATGGGATGAATCCGCGCAGGACCGCAAGCGGCCCGGCTCGGGGCGGAATTTCGCTGGCGATGACGGGCAATCAATGCATATTACCGGCTGAGACCGCACAAGAGGGCATACGGCGAACCGCGGCCGGCAAAGCCCCAAGGGATGGACAGCAGACGGCAATGAAGTTCTTCAATTACAGACGCGTGCCCTACGCGGAAATCCGTGCCTTTTCCGTCCATATCCTGACGGCATCCGGGTCGTTCCTCGCCTTTCTCGGCGTCGTGGCGGCGGCCGAGCATCGTTTCGTCGACATGTTCTGGTGGCTCGGCCTCGCGCTCCTCGTCGACGGCATCGACGGGCCGATCGCACGCAAGGTGCGCGTCAAGGAAGTGCTGCCCAACTGGTCGGGCGATACCCTCGACAACGTCATCGACTACGTGACCTATGTGCTGCTGCCGGCCTTCGCGCTCTACCAGAGCGGCATGATCGGCGTGCCGTGGTCCTTTGCTGCCGCCGGCGCCATCGTCGTGTCGAGCGCCATCTACTATGCCGACATGGGCATGAAGACGGACGAATATTTCTTCTCCGGCTTTCCCGTCGTGTGGAACATGGTCGTCTTCACGCTCTTCGTCATCAATGCCAGCGAGCTGACGGCGTCCATCATCGTCTTCGTCTCGGTTTTCCTGACCTTCATGCCCATCAACTTCCTGCATCCGGTGCGGGTGGAACGGCTGAGGCCGCTCAATCTCGCGGTCTTCCTGGTCTGGTCGGTGCTGAGCGGCTGCGCGCTGCTCTGGCATTTCGAGGGCGTGCCGGGCTGGGTCGTCTGGGGCGTGGTGGCGACCGGGCTTTATCTCTACGTCATCGGCGCCGTCTTGCAGGTCTTCCCCAATCTCGGCCGGCGCCAGGAAAAAACGGGAGCGTGACATGACCAAGGCGATCGTCGTCCGCAGCCTCGGCGGTGCGGAAGTCCTCAAGCTGGAAGAGGTGCCGCTCGGCCCGCCGGGCCCCGGCGAGGTGCAGGTGCGGCAGGCTGCCATCGGCCTCAATTTCATCGACGTCTATTTCCGCACCGGCCTCTACAAGACGGAGCTGCCGTTCATCCCGGGCAAGGAAGGCGCAGGCACCGTGACGGCGCTGGGCGAGGGGGTCACGGATTTCGCCGTCGGCGACCGTGTCGCCTATGCCTCGGCGGAGGGCGCCTATGCGGCCGAGCTCAATGTCGCGGCAAGGCACCTCGTCAAGGTGCCGGACGACATCCCGCTGGAAACGGCGGCGGCGACGATGCTGAAGGGCATGACGGCGCAATACCTGCTGCTCCAGACCTACAAGGTCGGCCCGGGCAGCGTGATCCTCTTTCATGCGGCCGCCGGCGGCGTCGGCCTCATCGCCGGCCAGTGGGCCAAGGCGCTCGGCGCGACGGTGATCGGCACGGCCGGCTCGCAGGCCAAGATCGATCTTGCGCTGGCAAACGGCTACGACCACGTGATCGACTACGGCAAGGAGGATTTCGCCGTACGGGTACGGGAATTGACGGACGGCGCGGGCGTCGATGTCGTCTACGATTCCGTCGGCAGGGACACGTTCCCGAAATCCCTCGACTGCCTGAAGCCGCGCGGGCTTTTCGTCAGCTTCGGCAATGCCTCCGGCCCGGTGGATGCCTTCAATCTCGGCCTCCTCTCCCATAAGGGATCGCTCTATGCGACCCGGCCGACGCTCTTTGCCTATATCGCCACGCGCGCGGCCCTCGATGCATGTGCAAACTCGCTCTTTGATGTTGTGCAAAGCAACAAAGTGCGTATCAATATTCATCAGACTTATCCGTTGGCAGACGCGGCGCGTGCGCATACGGATCTGGAAGCAAGAAGAACGAGCGGAACGACATTGCTTATTCCCTGACAACGACCCCGAAGGGGCGAGCGAGGGATGCGGCCGCAGGAAGTGGGGGCAGAGTGTCAGACGTGGGAGCGTCCGGGGGCAGTTCGTTACTGGCTGTCCGCAGCCTGACAAAATTATTCGGTTCGTTTGCTGCCTGTAACGGCATCGACCTCAACATCCGCCCCGGCGAAACTCACGCTCTGCTCGGCGAAAACGGCGCCGGCAAATCCACCTTGGTGAAGATGCTGTTCGGCGTTCTCGCGCCGACGAGCGGCGAGATCCTCTGGAAGGGCGAGCCGGTGCGCATCACGAGCCCGGGCGCCGCCCGCCGGCTCGGCATCGGCATGGTCTTCCAGCATTTTTCGCTGTTCGAGGCGCTGACGGTCGCCGAGAACATCGCGCTCTCCCTGCCGCCCGGCGTCTCGCTTTCCAGGGTGGCGGACGAGGCGGCGACGCTGTCGCGCGCCTATGGCCTGCCGCTCGATCCCAAGGCGCATGTCGCCGACCTTTCCGTCGGCGAGCGCCAGCGTATCGAGATCGTGCGCGCGCTGCTCCAAAACCCCGAACTCATCATCCTCGACGAGCCGACCTCGGTGCTGACGCCGCAGGAGGCCGACCGCCTGTTCGAGACGCTGGCCAAGCTGAAGGCGGAAGGGCGCTCCGTGCTCTATATCAGCCACCGGCTGGAAGAGGTGCAGCGCATCTGCGACCGCGCGACCGTGCTGCGCCACGGCAAGGTGACGGGCGCCTGCGATCCGCGGCAGGAAACGCCGGCCTCGCTCGCCCGCATGATGGTCGGCAGCGACGTCGCTGCCGTCAGCGCCGCGGGTACGACGGTGAAGGGCGAGGTGCTGCTGGAGGCGAACCACCTGAACGCCGCCGCCCGCACGCCCTTTGCCGTCTCGCTCAAGGATGTCTGTCTGAAGGTGCGGGCCGGCGAGGTGCTGGCGATCGCGGGCGTTGCCGGCAACGGACAGGGCGAGCTTTTCGATGCGCTTTCCGGCGAGTTTCCCGTCAGCGATGCGGGCGCGGTCTCCATCCGTGGCAAGGCGGCCGGCAATCTCGGTATCACGGCGCGCCGCCTGATGGGCGCGGGCTTCGTGCCGGAGGAACGCCACGGCCATGCCGCGGTGCCCGGCCTGCCGCTCTCCGACAACCTGGTCCTTGCGCGCAACCAGTCCGACCGCAAGACCTTCCTTGCCGGCGGCGTGCTCGGCATCATCCGCAACGCCGTGGTGCGCATCGCCTCGCGCCGCATTTCCGAGACCATGGACGTGCGCAAGAGCGGCGAGGACCCGGCGGCCGGCTCGCTTTCGGGCGGCAACCTGCAGAAATACATCGTCGGGCGAGAACTCGACCGCCAGCCGGCGGTGCTCATCGTCAACCAGCCGACCTGGGGCGTCGACGCGGGCGCTGCAAGCCGCATCCGCCAGGCGCTGGTGGACCTTGCAAAAGGGGGCTCGGCGGTGCTGGTCATCAGCCAGGACCTCGACGAGATCTTCGAGGTCGCCAGCGAGATCGCCGTCATCAGCGACGGCCGGCTTTCCGATGCCTATCCGGCGCAGGACATGACACGCGAGAAGATCGGCCTCCTGATGGGCGGCATGCACGCCAGCGAGACGAGCCCGGAGGCCGCCCATGCGCATTGAACTGGAAAAGCGGGCCAATCCTTCCACGCTCTACTCCATCCTCTCGCCGTTCCTCGCGCTCGTGCTGACGGTGATCGCCGGCGGCATCATGTTCGCGCTCATCGGCAAGGATCCGGTCTCGGCGCTCTACAGCTTCTTCGTCGAACCCTTGCTCGACGTCTGGTCGCTGCACGAGATCGCCATCAAGGCCGCGCCGCTCATCCTCATCGGCGCGGGCCTTTCGATCTGCTACCGCTCGAACAACTGGAACATCGGCGCGGAAGGCCAGTTCATCGCCGGCGCGATTGCCGGCTCCATCGTGCCTGTCGTCTTCCACGACTGGCATTCGCCGCTCGTCCTGCCGCTGATGCTGATCTTCGGCATGGTCGGCGGGGCGCTCTATGCCGCCGTGCCCGCCTTCCTCAAGGCGCACATGAACACCAACGAGATTCTGACAAGCCTGATGCTGGTCTATATCGCCCAGCTCTTCCTCGACTGGCTGGTGCGCGGTCCCTGGCGCAGCCCCGACGCCTACAATTTCCCCGTCACGCGGGATTTCGCACCGGAGGCGATCCTGCCGGAGCTCGTCTCCTCGGGTAGGGCCAATCTCGGCTTCCTGCTGGCCATCGTCGCCGCCGTCTTGCTGTGGATCATGATGCGCTACACGCTGAAGGGCTTCGAGATCACCGTGCTGGGCCAGTCCGAGCGGGCAGGGCGCTTCGCCGGCTTCTCCTCCAAGCGCATGATCTGGTTCTCGCTCCTGCTGTCGGGCGCGCTCGCCGGCCTTGCCGGCATTTCCGAGGTCAGCGGCGTCATCGGCAAATTGCAGCCGATCATCTCGCCCGGCTACGGCTTCACCGCGATCATCGTCGCCTTCCTGGGGCGCCTCAGCCCGCTCGGCGTCATCGCGGCGGGCCTGTTCCTGGCGCTTACCTATGTCGGCGGCGAGGCGGTGCAATTGACGCTCAGCGTCTCCGACAAGGTCACGCGCGTCTTCCAGGGGCTGCTGCTCTTCTTCGTGCTCTCCTGCGACACGCTCATCCAGTACAAGATCCGGCTGGTCTTCTCGCGCCTTTCCCGGTCCAGCGAAGGGGGCGCGCAATAATGGGCATGCTCGAAGCAATCCTGCTCACCGTCATCACCGCGGCGACGCCGCTGGTGCTCGCCTCCATCGGCGAGCTCGTGACCGAGCGCACCGGCGTCCTCAACCTCGGCGTCGAGGGCATGATGGTGATGGGGGCGGCGCTCGCCTTTTCGGCCACGCAGCTGACCGGCTCGCCCTATCTCGGCATCCTCGCCGGCATTGCCGGCGGCGCGCTGTTCTCGCTGCTCTTCGGCTTCCTGACGCTGACCCTCGTTGCCAATCAGGTGGCGACCGGCCTTGCGCTGACGATCCTCGGCCTCGGCGTCTCCGGGCAGATCGGCGAACCCTATGCCGGCATGTCCGGCGCAAAACTCCAGCCGATCGAGATTCCGGGCCTGGCCGACATCCCCTTCATCGGCCCGCTGCTCTTCCGGCAGGACATCATCTTCTACCTGTCGATCGCCATCGTCGCCGGCGTCAACTGGTTCCTGTTCCGTACCCGTGCGGGCCTCAAGGTACGCGCCATCGGCGACAATCATGCCTCGGCCCACACGCTCGGCATCCACGTCATCCGTACGCGCTATCTCGCCGTGATGTTCGGCGGCGCCTGCGCGGGCCTTGCCGGCGCGCAGCTCTCGCTGGTCTATACCCCGCAATGGGTGGAGAACATGTCGGCCGGGCGCGGCTGGATCGCGCTTGCGCTCGTCGTCTTCGCCTCGTGGCGGCCGTGGCGGGTGCTGCTCGGCGGCTATCTCTTCGGCGCGGTGTCGATCAGCCAGCTTCACGCCCAGGCCTTCGGCATCGGCATTCCGTCCCAGTTCCTGTCGGCTCTTCCCTATGCAGCCACGGTTATCGTACTAATCCTGATATCGCACAACCGGCGCACGACGCTGATCAACACGCCTGCCTCGCTCGGCAAGCCGTTCGTGCCGGATCGGTGACGAGAACAAGAAGACGGGAAACAACCACTCCAACCTCAGAGGATAAAATGAAGAAAATCATTCTCGCTCTCGCAACGTCGGCCGCCGTGCTCGGCTTCTCCGTCGCTGCCAGCGCCCAGGACAAGACGAAGATCTGCTTCATCTATGTCGGCTCGAAGACGGACGGCGGCTATTCGGAAGGCCACGACCGCGGCCGCCAGGATCTCGAAAAGGCGCTCGGCGACAAGATCGAGACCGCCTATCTCGAAAACGTTCCGGAAGGCCCGGATGCCGAACGCGCCGTCGAGCGCATGGCGCGCTCGGGCTGCGCGCTCGTCTTCACCACGTCCTTCGGCTTCATGGATGCGACGATCAAGGTCGCGCAGAAGTTCCCCGACGTGAAGTTCGAGCACGCCACCGGCTTCAAGAGCGCCGAGAACGTCGCCACCTACAATGCGCGCTTCTATGAAGGCCGCTACATCCAGGGCGTGATCGCCGCCAAGATGTCCAAGACGGGCGTTGCCGGCTACATCGCCTCCTTCCCGATCCCGGAAGTGGTGATGGGCATCAATGCCTTCATGCTCGGCGCGCAGTCCGTCAACCCGGACTTCAAGCTCAAGATCGTCTGGGCCAACACCTGGGCCGATCCGGGCAAGGAAGCCGACGCCGCCAAGGCGCTCGCCGACCAGGGCGTCGACATCCTGACCCAGCACACCGACTCGACCGCGCCGATGCAGGTGGCCGCAGAGCGCGGCATCCACGCCTTCGGCCAGGCCTCCGACATGATCGCCGCCGGCCCGAAGACGCAGCTGACGTCCATCGTCGACACCTGGGGCGCCTATTACATCAAGCGCACGCAGGCGGTTCTCGACGGCACCTGGAAGACCGGCCAGATCTGGGACGGCCTTAAGGACGGCATTCTCACCATGGCGCCCTACACCAACATGCCCGACGACGTGAAGAAGCTGGCGGAAGAGACCGAAGCGAAGATCCGTTCCGGCGAACTGCACCCCTTCACCGGCCCGGTGAAGAAGCAGGACGGTTCGGACTGGCTGGCCGACGGCCAGGTGTCCGACGACGGCACGCTGCTCGGCATGAACTTCTACGTCGCCGGCATCGACGACAAGCTGCCGCAGTAAGCCGCCGCTTTCCGGAACGTGACGAAGGCGCCCTTTCGGGGCGCCTTTTTCGTTCGCCACGCCTGACGGACGCGAACGGGCTTTGCGGAATCGGGCTGGCGCACTATACCTGCCGGAATGTTGCGGAACGATAGGAGCGTCCGCAATCGGAGAGGGGAGCTTCTTGCGCAAGGGTTTGCTTGAAACGGTCATCAGTGGCATGAACACACGCACCAGCCATGCGCAGGTGGTGAACGAGTTGGGCCGCGCCATCATTGCAGGCGATTATCCCGTCGGGGCCACCCTGCCGGGCGATGCCGAGCTTGCCGCCCGCTTCAAGGTTTCGCGCACCGTGCTGCGCGAGGCGATGAAGACGCTGGCCGCCAAGGGGCTCGTGGTGCCGCGCGCGCGCATCGGCACGCGCGTGACGCCGAACACGCAATGGAACCTCTTCGACAGCGATATCCTCACCTGGTATTTCGCCGTCGGCGTCAACGAGGAATTCCTGCTGCATCTTTCGGAAGTCCGCCTCGGCTTCGAGCCGCATGCGGCCGCGCTTGCCGCGCGCCATGCGAGCGAAGCGGACATCAGCCAGATGATGCGGCTCGCCGTCGCCATGGGCGATCCGGACCATACGGCGGAATCGCTTGCCGTTGCCGACCTGAAATTCCATCTCTCCGTGCTGGAGGCGTCCCGCAATCCCTTCCTGCGCACCGTCGGCAGCCTCATCGAGGCCGCGCTGGTGGGCGCCTTCAAGCTGAGCTCGCCGGCTGCCGACCGCGGCAAGATCAGCGACGTGGCGGCAAGCCACATCCGCATCGTCGAGGAGATCGACAGGCGTGACGAGGACGGTGCGCGGCGCGCCATGGAAAACGTCATCCGCGTCGGCCGGGAGCGGGTCGTCCAGTCGCTGCACGAGGGGAAGTGATCCGGCTCAGCCGTCGTTGCTGGCGTTGAGGTCTTCCGGCCGCGTTCCCTCATCCGACCCATGCGTTGCAAGCTGCGCGGCGCCCATCGCCTGGTAGAGGTTGAACAGGGCTTCGCTCGCCCGGGCGGCAAGGCGGAACCATTCGCCGTTGCCGGCAATGGCGGGATGGTGGAGAAGCTGGTCGTCGACGAGATCGAGCACGATGGATGCCGTATGCACCGCCTCATGGAAGCCGAAGGATCCGGCGGCATATTGCGACAGTAGCTCCGGCGGCGTCATCTGGCGCTCTTGCGCCAGAAGGTCCAGTTGCGTCAGCCGTTCGTCCTCGAGTTCGATATCGGTGCTTTCCAGCATGGGGCTCTCCATTGTCCGCATCATAGATACTCTATCCGGGTGACGCGGTTGATGATGAGGAGCGAGCGATCCGGCTGGATGCGATAGGTTTCGTCGACCTGCCGGCCGAACGAATCGTAGAACGTATGCCCGAAGGTGCTGCCGATCGGTGCCTTTGTCAGCTTGGTGCGCGGCTGGCCGCCATAGGTGATGCTGCCGGGAACGGGCTGGAGCGACCCGCCCGCTCCGGTCCCGGTCGTACAGGCCGTGAGGGACAGGGCGGCGATTGCGGCAAGAACGATCCGGATCATGATGGGCTCCTCTCCAGCCAATCCTAGCAGATTGTACGCCATAGGAAACGGGCGGCCGTGGCCGCCCGTCCTGTTTGTCAGCCCTGCGGCGTGAGCGTCACGGATGTGCCGGTCGCCGCGATGTTGAGGCCGATCTGGCCGCTGACGCTGACCGTCTGCAGGTGGATCGAGCCCGACGTGCCGCCGACGAGGATATTGGTGCCGACACCGACGCCGACCGTCGCTTCCGCCGTCGCGCCCTGATAGAGGCCGCCGAGCGAACCGTGGTGGTAGCCGGCCGTCGGCGCGAATACCGCCCAGACGATGCGGCCCTGCGTGGTGAAGCCGAGGTCGACGCCCATCTTGCGGATCACGCCCGAATAGGCATCGCGCTCGCCGTTCGTCGCGCTGAAGACGCAGTCGACGGATTTTGCCGAGCCGAGCACATAGCCGACGCCACCGCCGACATCGCAGGTCAGAAGCCCGATCTTCACCCCGTCACGTGCGTCGCGGTCGACGTAGACCGGCGCCTCGTCACGCACCACCATATCGGCCGCGCCGGCGCTCACCGCAAAAGTCTGCGCAACGGCCAGCGCGAGAATGGTTCCAAACGTCCTGTTCATCTGTGCACTCCTTCTTGCTGGCACGGTAATGGCGAATCCGGTGATTTGTTCCCGCCAGCGCCCCATCTCATGGCGAAGATCGTGGCGGAGTGGAGGCACGGATTTCACCCGGCTTCAATGCCTGTTGATGGTCGGCAGGTGGGAGATGACTTCGGCCAGGCTCCGCTCGTCGAGCGAGGCGATATGCTCGTTCCAGAACGCTTCGGCGGCCCGGCTCTCGTGCTCCCATTTGCGGGTGGCAAGCCGATTGTCGTCGATCTTTGCAAGCCGCCCGCCGCCGAGACGGAGATATTGTGCGGCAAGTTTCGCAGCGTGGGTCTGTTCCATGGCCGGCCTCCTCAAATGATCGATGGAGTTGATGGCCGGGAAAGCGGCAAGGCCGGTCGATTGTTCCCGCCGCAGGATGCGGGCAACAAAAAAGGCCGGGGCGAAAACGCACCGACCTTCCTCATCATCACCCGTTTCACCCGTGCCAGTACATCCGTGGTCAAAAGCATGGGGTGATGGCGGCGATTGCGAGCGGCAGAAAGTTTCCAGCGCTCATCAGCAATGCCGATGAAGGCTATATAGGGGGCCATTGTGTCCGAAACAAGACCCATGGCGAGGAGATCGGCAGGGCCTTGCGTTGACGGCGCAGGCAAAGCTGCTAAAAAGCCGCATCGCCCGAAGGATGCATTGCCGGCCAGCCGGCCCGCATCCCGTCTCCAGGAAGAGTGGCCGAGCGGTTTAAGGCACCGGTCTTGAAAACCGGCGTAGGCGAGAGTCTACCGTGGGTTCGAATCCCACCTCTTCCGCCATTCCGCACCGATGACCGTCGCTCCCCGGCCTTTCGATCCTCAGTGCTGCGCGTAAAGGCGGTCCAGCGAGGCGATGAGCTTGGACAGGTTGTCGATCTGCGCGCGGCAATCGTCGAGCCGTGCCCGGATCGCCGGGGCCGTCTCGTCGCCGCCGCCCCAGCATTCCACGACCTGTTCATCCAGTTCCAGGAAGAAGAGGTCCTGTTGCGCGATGGTGATCTGTTGAAGGAATTCGGTACGACGTTGCTGCCATTCGGAATTCATCTGTCGATCCTCCGGCTCCTTTTTCGATGATGCTCCAGTTCTGGTTGTTCGGCAACGCCCCCGCCGCCGTCCCCGTGCGCCGCGTTACAATATTTCCCGACTTGTTGCTGACGCATTCCACTCCTAGAATCCTCAGCGCACCCGAAAGCAATGTCGCCGGCTGGATGCGGACCAAGGGGAGGCTTGTAATGGACATGCTTAAAGACCCCACGCATATCGGCATGTTCGAACCGCAGGACCTTGATGTTCTTCAAGGCGTGTTCGCGCGCTTGACGTCGAGCCGCGCACTCGGGCTCGACGAGGCCGAGGCCCGTTCGCTGGCGCGCTCCATCATCACGCTTTACCGTCATGGCGTGCGCGATCCAGACCAGCTGTTCGGTGCCTTGCGGGTGCCCGCCTCGTAGGGATTTGCCGAAGCAGGCGTGGCGAACGGCCCGTCATTTTAACCGCACGGAAACCATAATCGAACGATCTTGCCATACGACATGGCGTGCGCTCGTAATTTTGCCATGTTATTGGCATGATTAACGCACTGTTATTTGCTGAATGGCATTGACGGCTGACTTGCAGGGGCATGGCGGTTGGCCGGCACACCGTCGGGGACGATAGCGGCGTGGGATACAAGAACTTGGACAAGAATGCAGTCCGGCTCGGCAAGGGCCTTCGGCTGTTGGTCATTCCGCTGGTCTGCGCGGGCCTTGCCGCCTGCGCGACGACGAATTCGGGCCCCAAGAAGAAGGTCCGCAGCAAGGAATTCTTCTCCGAATCCGAATATGGCGTGAAGGCGAGCCCCCGCGTCGTGGAGGAAGGCCAGGCCGTGCCGAAGGGCGGCGGGCGCTATCAGGTGGGCAAGGCCTACCAGGTCCGCGGCAAGTGGTATCAGCCGAAGGAAGAGCCCGGCTACAACAAGACCGGCCTTGCCTCCTGGTACGGTTCCGCCTTTCACGGCCGCCGCACGGCGAATGGCGAGGTCTACGACCTCTACCACCTTTCCGCAGCCCATCCGACATTCCCGCTGCCGAGCTATGCGCGCGTCACCAATCTTGAGAACGGCACTTCCGTCATCGTGCGCGTCAACGATCGCGGCCCGTTCCACGAGAACCGGCTGATCGACGTTTCCTCCAAGACGGCCGACCTCCTCGACATGAAGCGCACCGGCACGGCCAAGGTGCGCGTGCAATATGTCGGCAAGGCGCCGCTGGAAGGCAACGACATGCCTTATCTGATGGCCTCTTACATCCCGAAGGGCTCGCGCATTCCGGCGGTCGATCCGGGCGGCCAGATCGCGACGGGCGTGATGGTCGCCTCCGCCGATCACAGCGTCATGCCGGCGCAGGACGAAAACGTGCTGCGGGTGCCCGAGGAAAGCGCGATGACGGCGCTTGCCAAGACCGCCCCGGCAAGCGAAGCCTTCCAGGCGATCGACGAGCAGTTCGTGCTCCTGCCCGATATCGGCCCGCTGCCGATGGAGCGGCCGAATTTCATTCCGCAGCTTCCCTCCGAAAGCTATGCCGCCGCCTATGCGGACGAGCGCGTGCGCGATGCCGCCGGTGCCTTCGACGCCATCCTGACGATCGACGGAACGCTGACGCCGCTTTCGGAACTTGCCGCGCACGCGGGCTGACCGCCCGCAAAGCCGTTTGCGCAACGCCCGCCGCTGTGGGAGTGTGGCGCACCGGAGTCGCCATGCATCGTCACCCCTTCGCCTTCCTCGTCGCTTTCCTCTCGCTCCTGACCTTCGCGCATGCCCAGCCGGCGGGCTCTCAGCAAGCGGGCTTCGACGTGAAGGCGAAACAGGTCTACATGATCGAGGCGGAGACGGGCACGGTGCTCTTTGCCCGCGCCGAGGACGACGTGGTGCCCGCCACCTCGCTCGCCAAGCTGATGACGATGGCGACGGTCTTCAAGGCGCTCGCGGACGGCAAGACTACGCTGGATACGCAGTATCCGGTCAGCGAGCACGCCTGGCGCACGGGCGGTGCTCCCTCGCGCACCGCCACCATGTTCGCCGCGCTGAAATCCAGCCCCCGGGTCGAGGACCTGATCCGCGGCGTCGCGGTGCAATATGCCAACGATGCCTGCATCGTCCTTGCCGAGGGCATTGCCGGCTCGGAAACGGCGTTCGCCGCCCGCATGACGGAGGAGGCGAGGGCGCTCGGCCTACGGAAATCCACCTTCGTCAACGCCACGGGCCTGCCGGACCCCGGCAACGTGGTGACCATGCGCGAGATGGTCGAGCTCGCCCGTCATGTCGAGACGACCTATCCGGACCGGATGGGCTATTATCTCGAACCGGAATTCGAGTGGAACAGGATCAAGCAGCGCAACCGCAATCCGCTCCTTGCCCTGAGCCTCGGCGTGACCGGCTTCGTCACCGGCTTTTCGCAGGAGGGCGGCTATTCCATCGTCGCGGCGGTGGAGCGGGACGGCAAGCACCTGCTGCTCGCCATGGGCGGCATGGAGAGCGACAAGGTGCGTATCGAGGAAACCCGCCGCATCATCGAGTGGGCGCTTTCCTCCTTCGAGCGGCGCACGCTCTTCAAGAAGGGCGAGACGATTGCCGATGCGAGCGTCTATGGCGGCGATGCCTCCGAGGTGCCGCTGGTGGCCGGTGAAAAGGTGGACGTGTTCCTGCCGAAGGACAATTCGCAGCGCCTTACCGCCCGCGTCGTCTATACATGGCCGGTGCGCGCGCCGGTGGCGCCGGGCGAGGCCGTCGGCACACTGAAGATCTGGAACGACAAGCAGCTCCTGCGCGAGGTACCCGTCCACACGGCCGGCAGCGTCGGTGTCGGCACGCTGCGCTCGCGCGCGCTCGATGCCCTGATCGAGTTGTTCTTCTTCTGGATTTGAAGGGGATGGGCGGGCTGAAAAGCGTTTCGCCCGCCGGAAACATGGGTTAGTAGTGGTCCGACTCGTCCCGGCTCCCGCCGGGTATCGCCGCTGCGGCGGCCAGTGGAACGGAAGCAGGATTTGTCGGCCGCACCCGGTTTGTTTGTCACGTTCGAAGGCGGTGAGGGCGCCGGAAAGTCGACGCAGATACGGCTTCTGGCAGAGGCCCTGCGCGAACGCGGGCTGACCGTGCTGATGACGCGCGAACCGGGCGGCTCGAAGGGCGCCGAAGCCGTGCGCCATGTCCTGCTTTCGGGCGCGGCCGAGCCCTACGGCATCCGCATGGAGGCGATCCTTTTTGCCGCCGCGCGCAGCGACCATGTCGAGCAGGCAATCCGCCCGGCGCTTTCCAGGGGCACCGTGGTGCTGTGCGACCGCTTCATGGACTCCTCCCGCGTCTACCAGGGCATCACCGGCAATCTGGAACAGCCCTTCATCGAGGCGCTGGAGCGCGTGGCCGTCAACGGCATCGTGCCGGATTGCACGATCATCTTCGACCTGCCGGCCGCCGTCGGGCTGGAGCGCGCCCGCAAGCGCAGCGCAGGGCCTGAAGAGCAGCCCGACCGCTTCGAGAAGGAAAAACTGGAAACGCACGAGAAGCGCCGCGAGGCCTTCCTCGACATCGCCGAGCGCGAGCCGCTCCGCTGCCGTGTCGTGGATGCCACGAAAACACAGGAGGCGATCGCCGCGGAAGTGCTCGCCATCGTCGAGCCGCTGTTGCCGATCCGGGCGCATAGCCGCCAGAATCCGGAGCCCATCTCGTGAGCGAGGATCGTCCCGGCATTCTCGACGGCGCGGTCCATCCCGCCGAGCAGGCGAAACTCTTTGGCCATGCCGCCGCGGAGGATTTCCTGGTGCGCTCCTACCGTTCCGGCAAGGGCCATCACGCCATTCTCATCGAGGGGCCGCAGGGTATCGGCAAGGCGACGCTCGCCTTCCGTTTCGCCAATCATGTGTTGCACCATCCCGAGCCGACGGAGGCGCCGGAGAGGATCGCCGATCCGTCGCCTGCCTCGCCGATCACCCGTCAGCTCGCCTCCGGCGCCTCGCACAGCCTCCTGCATCTGACGCGCCCCTTCGACGAGAAGACCGGCAAGGCGAAATCGGCGATCACGGTGGACGAGGTGCGCAAGGCCGGCAAGTTCCTTGCGCAGACCTCCGGCACGGGCAACTGGCGGATCGTCATCATCGATCCGGCGGACGACCTCAACCGCAACGCGGCCAATGCCATCCTGAAAATCCTGGAGGAGCCGCCGAAGCGCTCGCTCTTCCTCGTGCTGACCCATGCGCCCGGAAAGCTGCTGCCGACCATCCGCTCGCGATGCCTGCCGCTGTCGCTCTCGCCGCTGTCGGAAACGGACCTTGCCGCCGCGCTGGAGAGCCTCGGCGCCGCACCGTCCGGCGCGCGGGCAGGGGAGGTGCTTTCCGCTGCCCATGGCAGCGTCTCGGAGGCGCTGAAGCTGGTCAACTACGGCGGCTTCGACATCGTGGAGGCCTTTCGTGCCATCGTCGCGGGTCCTGCCGAGCCGCCGCGGCGCGATGTCCACAAGCTCGCCGACGTGCTCTCGGCAAAAGACAGCGACACGGTCTTCTCCTTCTTCTGCCGGCACGCCGGCGATTTCGTGACGGACGCCGCCCGCAGCGCCGCGCTTGCCGGCGACATCGCCCGCGCCGACCGGCTGGCGCAGCTCTCCTTCCAGCTCACAGAGCGCATCGCCATCGCCCAGGGCTACAATCTCGACCGCAAGCAGACGATCATCAGCATTCTCGACGACATCCGCGCCGCGCTTTAACGGTTTTATGCTTAGGATTTCTCGCCATAGTCTTGGCATAGTCGAATGGAAACCTCTGCGAGAAACCAGGGCAGAGACATTCATGCCGAGAATTTTATTGTACTATTTGGTTTTCGCGCTGGCTCCGCTTGGCGTTAATGCTGCTGACAAAAGCAGAGGCGAAGTGGAGTTTCCCGTACAGGCCGCCTTCCTGCCGCAGGATGACGATCCGGTTGACAATGCAGTTACATGCAGGATTGGCGAGGAGTGTCAGATTCTGGATGAGACGCAGCACACTATAGGTCTCTCGTTGAATGTATGGGAGTCTCGCAGCCATTGCCTTATGCAGCGAATTTCCCTGGATTGTAGGCTGGACAGATGTTCGTTTGAAAATGGCCGGCTTCAGCTGGATTTCGCAGGCGAGCGGCGATTCGACGTGTTCGAGGGAAGCGGTAGCGGTGTTGAGACTCTCCTGGTGCTGAGAACCCGACGGGAAATCGGGCGTGTTCTCTTGATTTTGCCGGACCTTGGCCCGGCCTGCCTTGGGGCGGGGGCGCAATAGTACGAAGGCGTGCGCTTTCTGCGGCCAGCGACCTTGCCAACTTGGGGCACGGAAGGAAACTTGCTGTTTCCCTTGGCGCCCGCATGGTCTAATACCTGCGGCATCGCACAACCGAAGACAGAACGCACCCCGATGACCGACACGTCCCGCTTCTACATCACGACCGCCATTTCCTATCCGAACGGCAAGCCGCATATCGGCCATGCCTACGAGCTGATCGCAACGGATGCCATGGCGCGCTACCAGCGGCTCGACGGGCGCGACGTGTTCTTCCTGACCGGCACGGACGAGCACGGCCAGAAGATGCAGCAGACCGCAAAGAAGGAAGGTATTTCCGCGCGCGAATTGGCCGATAGGAATTCAAAGGAATTCAAGGATATGGCCGTTCTTCTTAATGCGTCGAACGATGATTTCATTCGCACGACCGAAGCACGCCACTACGAGACCTGCGCCGAGATCTGGCGCCGCATGGAAGCCAACGGCGATATCTACAAGGGCGGCTATGCCGGCTGGTACTCCGTGCGCGACGAAGCCTATTACCAGGAAAACGAGACGGAGAAGCGCGAGGACGGCGTACGCTACGGACCGCAGGGCACGCCGGTCGAATGGGTAGAGGAGGAGAGCTACTTCTTCCGCCTTTCCGCCTATCAGGACAAGCTGCTGAAGCACTACGAGGAGAACCCGGACTTCATCGGCCCGGCCGAGCGTCGCAACGAGGTGGTCTCCTTCGTCAGGTCGGGGCTCAAGGACCTGTCGGTCTCGCGCACGACCTTCGACTGGGGCATCCCGGTTCCGGGCGATCCGGCGCATGTGATGTATGTCTGGGTCGACGCGCTGACCAACTATCTCACCGCGACCGGCTATCTCACCGATCCGGAAGGTCCCCGCGCGAAATACTGGCCGGCGAACATCCACATCATCGGCAAGGACATCATCCGCTTCCACGCCGTCTACTGGCCGGCCTTCCTGATGTCGGCCGGCGTGCCGCTGCCCGAACGCGTCTTTGCGCACGGCTTCCTGCTCAACAAAGGCGAGAAGATGTCGAAGTCGCTCGGCAACGTCGTCGATCCGGTCAACCTCGTGAACCATTTCGGCCTCGACCCGATCCGCTACTTCTTCCTGCGCGAGGTTTCCTTCGGCCAGGACGGCAGCTACAGCGAGGAGGGGATCGCGACGCGCATCAATTCCGACCTTGCCAACGGCATCGGCAACCTCGCCAGCCGTTCGCTGTCGATGATCGTCAAGAACTGCGACGGCAAGGTGCCGGACTGCGGCGAACTGACGGAAGCCGACCGCGCCATGCTCGCCTCCGTCGACGCGCTGCATGCCATCACCCGCGAGGAGATGGGCCGGCAGCAGATCCACAAGGCGCTGGCGGCGATCATCGCCGTCGTCTCGGAGGCCGACCGCTATTTCGCCGGCGAGGCGCCCTGGGCGCTGAAGAAGACCAATCCCGTCCGCATGGGCACCGTGCTCTATGTGACGGCGGAAGTCGTGCGCCAGATCGCGATCCTCCTGCAGCCCTTCATGCCGAAGTCCGGCCGCAAGCTGCTCGACCTCGTCGCCGCGCCCGTCGAGAAGCGCGATTTCTCGGCCCTGGGAGAAGCCGGCCGCCTGGTCAGCGGCACGCCGCTGGAGGCCCCGACCCCGGTATTCCCGCGCTACGTCGCACCCGAGGCTTGATGCGGCGATGCTGATCGATACCCATTGCCATCTGGATTTCCCCGATTTCGCGGCGGAGCGCGACGACATCGTCGCGCGCGCGCATGCGGCCGGGGTGAAGCAGATGATCACCATCTCGACACGGGTACGCAAATTTCCCGAGATCCTGGCGATCGCGGAAAAATACCCGACCGTCTTCTGCTCGGTGGGCACGCATCCGCACAATGCCGACGAGGAGCTGGATATTCCGGTCTCCGCGCTGATCGAACTGGCGCAGCATCCGCGCGTCGTCGCCATCGGCGAAGCGGGCCTCGATTACTACTACGACAATGCCCCGCGCGAAGCACAGGCCGTCGGCCTTCGCAACCATATCGCCGCCGCACGGGAGACGGGCCTGCCGCTCGTCATCCACAGCCGTTCGGCCGACGAGGACATGGCGGCGATCCTGACCGAGGAGACGGGGAAGGGGGCCTTTCCCTTCCTGCTCCATTGCTTCTCCTCCGGCCCTGAGCTTGCCCGCACCGGCGTCGAGCTGGGCGGCTATGTCTCCTTCTCCGGCATCCTGACCTTCCCGAAATCGGAAGAGCTGCGCGAGATCGCGAAAACCGTGCCGCCGGAGCGCATGCTGGTCGAGACCGACGCGCCCTACCTTGCGCCGAAGCCGTTCCGCGGAAAGCGCAATGAACCGGCCTATGTGGCGCACACGGCGGCGGTGCTGGCGGACACAATCGGCGTCAGCGTCGAGGAGATCGCCCGCATCACCACGGAAAACGCCTTCCGCATCTTCTCCAAGATGCCGCGGGTGTAGCCGTGGCCTATACGCGGCGCTTCACCATTCTCGGCTGCGGCTCCTCGCCCGGCGTGCCGCGCATCACCGGCGACTGGGGCGCATGCGATCCCGCCAATCCGAAGAACCGCCGCACCCGCGCCGCCTTCCTCGTCGAGCAGTTCGGGCCGGACGGCACGACGACGGTGGTGATCGACACGGGGCCGGATTTCCGCACGCAGATGATCGCGGCGGGCGTCGGAAACATCGATGCCGTGCTCTACACCCATGCCCATGCCGACCATATCCACGGCATCGACGACATTCGCGGCTTCGTGCTGCACAATCACAAGCAGGTGCCGATCTGGGCGGACGCGTTCACGATGGAGCGCATCCGCGAAGGCTTCGGCTATTGCCTGAGGACGCCGCCGGGCAGCATGTATCCGCCGATCGTCACGGAAAACCTCATCGAGCCGATGGACCGGCCGGTGACGATCGAAGGGGCAGGGGGCACTATAACCTTCCAGCCCCTCCTCCAGGTGCACGGCTCGATCCATTCGCTGGGCTTCCGCATCGGCGATATCGCCTATTGCAGCGACATCAGCGATTTCCCGGACGACACCCTGCCGCGCCTTGCCGGCCTCGACATGCTGATCATCGACGCGCTGCAATACCGCTACCATTCGAGCCACCTGTCGCTGAGCCAGGCGCTGGAATGGATCGAGCGGCTGAAGCCGGCGCGGGCGATCCTCACGCACATGCATGTGCCGCTCGACTACGAGACCGTGCAAAAGGAAACGCCGGCCCATGTGGAGCCGGCGTATGATGGCCTCAGCTTCGAGATCGTCCTTGCCGACGATCAGGCGAAATAGGGCGCGAGGTTCTTGCGGATCCGGTCGAGGACCGTCGCGCCGGAAAGGTCGGGCACGAAGGTTTTTCCGGTAATCTTTTCAAAGGCCTGGATGTAGACCTTCGACGTCTGCTCGATGAGTTCGCGCGGAATTTCCGGGATCGGGTCCTTATAAGGGTCGCAGCGTTCCGTGACCCAGGCGCGCACGAAATCCTTGTCGAAGCTTGCCGGGCGTCCACCCTTGGCGAAGCTCTCGGCATAGCTGTCGGCGATCCAGTAGCGGCTCGAATCCGGCGTATGGATCTCGTCGGCGAGCACGATGCGGCCGTCCTTGTCCGTGCCGAACTCGTATTTGGTATCGACGAGAATGAGGCCGCGTTCGGCCGCGCGGGCCTGTCCGCGCGCAAAGAGCGCCAGCGCGTAGCGCGACACGGTTTCCCATTGCCCGGCCGTCAGCAGGCCCTGGGCGAGAATCTCGTCGCCGGACAGCGGTTCGTCATGGCCGCCGTCGAAGGCCTTGCTGGTTGGCGTGATGATCGGCTCGGGCAGCTTCTCGTTGTCCTTCATGCCGTCCGGCAGCGTGATGCCGTACATCTCGCGTTCGCCCTTGCGGTACTTCGTCAGGATCGACGTGCTGGTGGTGCCGGCGAGATAGCCGCGCACGACGATCTCGACCGGCAGGATGTCGAGCCGTGTGCCGATGACGACATTCGGGTCCGGATAGGAAAGAACGTGGTTCGGGCAGATGTCGGCGGTCTCCTCGAACCAGTAGCGCGCCGTTTGGGTCAGGACCTGGCCCTTGAAGGGAATGGCGGTCAGGATGACGTCGAAGGCGCTCAGCCGGTCCGTCGCGATGATGATGCGGCTGCCGTCCGGCAGGTCGTAATTCTCGCGAACCTTGCCGTTGTAGCGGTTCGGCAGTTCCGGGATAAAGGCGTCGGAGAGAATGCGCAAATCGCTCATCGGTGCGGGCTTTCGCTGTTGGTTCCGTCTGCCGTTCCGCTTAAGGCCGCAGGCCGCTGCCGGTCAAGGCGCAAACCCGATTTCCAGCACCTTTGAGGCCCGTGGCCATATCGATTGGTTCCATAATCTACATTATGCGATCTTTATATGTAGCCGGGGTGGGTTCAAGTTTGAAGTGCTGACGAGCCTCCTTCCCGCCCAATTCTGCCCGTACAACAGGCATGGTGTCGACGTGCTCGATCATTCCGTGTTAGATTCCTGACAAAGCTCACATCCAACCCTCCCGCCAGAAACCCATGTCCAACATCCCCGTGCTCGAAACCGACCGTCTTGTCCTGCGCGGTTTTCGCCTTGACGATCTCGACGCCATCACCGCCATGTGGAAGTTGCCGGAAATCGTGCGCTATATCGGCGGCGTGCCGATGACGCGCGAACAGTCGTGGACGCGCCTCCTGCGGCAGATCGGCATGTGGAGCGTCATGGGCTTCGGCTTCTGGGTGATCACGGAGAAAGCCACCGGCCGCGTCATCGGCGAAGCCGGCTTCCATGAAATGCGCCGGGCGCTTACCCCGAGCATCGAAGGAACGCTGGAGGCCGGCTGGGGCCTGCTTCCCGAATTCCAGGGCAAGGGCTATGCCACCGAAGCGCTGAACGCCATGTGGGAATGGATCGGTGCGAAACACCCGGACATGCCGATCACCTGCATCATCGACCCGCGCAACGCCGCGTCCATCGGGCTTGCCGAGCGGCACGGTTTTCGGGAATTCGCTCGCTCGCCCTATCAGGGCTCGGAGGTCGTCCTGCTTCGCAGGATTGTGCCATGACCGTCACTATCTGATTTAACTATAAGCCGCAATTCCCTGTTTTACAAAGATATTATAAGAAAGAGAATATCGAGGGATATCCTGTGCTATCATAGTATCTCCGAAAAGGAGGTGCGCCATGAGATTGCCTGCCGCCGTTTCCCTTTTTCTGCTTGTTTTCCCCGCTACCGCATGGGCCGAGGAGCCCGTCGACATCGCTCAAGACGTGATCCAGAGCCAGATCGCCGCCTTCCTGCACGACGATGCCAAGGCGGCCTATTCCCTCGCCTCGCCCGCCATCCGCGGCAAATTCCCGACGGAGGACGCCTTCTTCGACATGGTGAGGAAAGGCTATGCGCCGGTCTACCGGCCGGGCAATTTCGCCTTCGGCCGGTCGCGCGTCATCGGCGATACGGTGGTGCAGGAGGTATTGATCTCCGGCCCGGACGGCAAGGACTGGACGGCGCTCTACCAGCTCGTGAAGCTGCCGGACGGCAGCTACAAGATCAACGGCGTGCACATCGTGCGCGCCGCGCCGGGGCCGGAAATCTGAGGTGGATTTCAGAGCGGGGCGAGATCGCCCCTCGCCCACATCTCCTGCGTTTCCGCCATGAAGTCGGCGAAACGCCCCTCCTCGATGGCCTTGCGGATGCCGGCCATCAGGTTCTGGTAGTAGGAAAGGTTGTTCCACGTCAGCAGCATGCCGCCGAGCGATTCGTTGGCGCGGATGAGATGGTGCAGGTAGGCGCGCGAATAGTCGCGCGCGGCCGGGCAGTTCGATTCCTCGTCCAGCGGGCGCATGTCCTCCGCATGGCGGGCGTTGCGCAGGTTGATGCGCCCGCGCCGCGTGAAGGCGAGGCCATGGCGGCCGGAGCGGGTCGGCATCACGCAGTCGAACATGTCGATGCCGCGGGCGACGGATTTGAGAATATCGTCCGGCGTGCCGACGCCCATCAGATACCGCGGCTTTTCCGTCGGCAGATGCGGAACGGTCGTGGAGATCATGTCGAGCATGACCGCCTGCGGCTCGCCCACGGCAAGCCCGCCGATGGCATAGCCCTTGAGGTCGAGGCCGGCGAGCGCGGCGGCGGAGCGCTCGCGCAGCTGCGGGATGTCGCCGCCCTGCACGATGCCGAACATCGCCTTGCCGGGCTGCTCGCCGAAGGCCGTCTTGCAACGCTCGGCCCAGCGCAGCGACATTTCCATGGCGCGCTCGATTTCCTTCGGGGACGCCGGCAGCGCCACGCATTCGTCGAGCTGCATCTGGATATCGCTGTCGAGCAGGCCCTGGATCTCGATGGAGCGCTCGGGCGACATGTGGTGCAGCGCGCCGTCGACATGGCTCTTGAAGGTGACGCCCTTTTCATCGAGCTTGCGAAGGCCGGAGAGCGACATGACCTGGAAGCCGCCCGAGTCCGTGAGGATGGGCCACGGCCAGCGGATGAGCTCGTGCAGGCCGCCGAGGCGCGCGACGCGCTCCGGGCCGGGCCGCAGCATCAGGTGGTAGGTGTTGCCGAGGATGATGTCGGCGCCGAGCTCGCGCACCTGGTCGAGATACATCGCCTTGACGGTGCCCACCGTGCCGACGGGCATGAAGGCCGGCGTGCGGATCGTCCCGCGCGGCATGGAGACCTCGCCGCGGCGGGCGTTGCCGTCGGTGGCGAGGAGCTTGAACTGGAAGGTGTCGGTCATCGGTCGTTCCGGAAAAGCAGGCTGGAGTCGCCGTAGGAATAGAAGCGGTAGCCGGTCGAAACCGCGTGGGCATAGGCGCCGCGCATGGTGTCGAGGCCGGAGAAGGCCGAGACGAGCATGAAGAGCGTCGATTTCGGCAAGTGGAAATTGGTCATCAGGATATCGGCGGTGCGGAAGCGATAGCCGGGCGTGATGAAGATGCCCGTCGCGCCCGACCACGGCCGGATCGTGCCGTCCGCGTCGGCGGCACTCTCAAGGAGACGCAGCGACGTCGTGCCGACGGAGACGATGCGCCCGCCCCTCGCCTTCACGGCATTGAGCGCGGCGGCCGTCTCGTCGGAGACATAGCCGATTTCCTCGTGCATGACGTGGTCGGTCGTATCGTCCGCCTTGACCGGCAGGAAGGTGCCGGCGCCGACATGCAGCGTCACGAAATGTCGCTCGACGCCGAGCGCATCGAGCTTTTCGAAGAGCGCGTCGGTGAAATGGAGGCCGGCCGTGGGTGCGGCGACGGCGCCCTCCTCGCGAGCGTAGATCGTCTGGTAGTCGCGCCGGTCCGCCTCGTCCTCGGCCCGCTTGGAGGCGATATAGGGCGGCAGCGGAATATGGCCGACGGTGGCGATGGCGCGGTCGAGATCGGGACCGGAGGCATCGAAGTGAAGGGCGACCTCGCCCCCCTCGCCCTTCTCCTCGACGGTCGCGGACAGGTCCTCGCCGAAAGTAATGCGGTCGCCGGACTTGATGCGTTTTCCCGGCCTGGCGAAGGCTTTCCAGCGGTCGCCGGCAATGCGCATGTGCAGCGTCGCGGAGACCTTCTGGCCGCCAGCGCCCTCGCGGTGGCGGATGCCTTCGAGTTGGGCGGGGATGACGCGCGTGTCGTTGAAGACCAGCGCGTCGCCCGGCCTCAGCAACGACGGCAGGTCGCCGACGGTGCGGTCCTCGTAGGGCGTCTCCGCATCGGGACGCACGACCAGCAGCTTTGCCACCTCGCGCGGCGTCACGGGGCGCAGCGCGATGTTTTCTTCCGGCAGGTCGAAATCGAAGAGGTCGATACGCATGGCGGCCTCAGAGGAAGCGGATCATCAGCGCGCCGGCGACGAGCATCATCGCGCCGCCGATGCGCCCGACCGTCACCTCGCGTACGGCCATGCCGAGGAAGCCGATGCGGTCGAGCAGGATGCCTGCAAGGAGCTGGCCGGAAACGGCGAAGGCCATGAGGGCGGCAGCGCCGATGCGCGGCGTGAGATAGATGGCGGTGGTGACGTAGAAGGCGCCGAGCGCCCCGCCGACCACATAGAGCCAGGCATCCGGCGCGCGCCAGTCCGGCGCCCTACCCTCGAAGGCGGAGGTCGCGAAGACGACGAGCGCGAGCAGCACGGCGCCCGACAGGAACGAGATGCAGGCGGCCGCCACCGGCATGCCGAGCCCTCGCCCGAGCATGGTGTTGATGGGAGCCTGGGTTGCGATGCACGCGCCGGCCGCAATGCCGAGCAGCGCCCAGAGGAATGCAGCCATAGTGCCGGTCCTTGAAAAGCGCACAAAGAAAAACCGCGCCCGCCGTGGCGAGCGCGGTCGAAAACGAAAGGTTGTCTATCAGGCCGCTACGTCTGCGGCAACCTTCATCGAGACGATCGAGTCGGGATCGCGCACCGGCTCGCCGCGCTTGATCTTGTCGATGTTTTCCATGCCTTCGATGACCTGGCCCCAGACGGAATACTGCTTGTTGAGCCAGGGAGAATCCGTGAAGCAGATGAAGAACTGCGAGTTGGCCGAGTTCGGCATCTGGCTGCGGGCCATGGAGCAGGTGCCGCGCACATGGCTCATGTTGGAGAATTCGGCCTTGAGGTCCGGCTTGTCCGAGCCGCCCATGCCGGCGCGGGCCGGATTGAATTCCGCGCCGCCCTGCTTGCCGAACTTCACGTCGCCGGTCTGGGCCATGAAGTCCTCGATGACGCGGTGGAAGACGACGCCGTCATAGGCGCCTTCGCGCGCCAGTTCCTTGATGCGCGCCACATGCCCCGGTGCGAGGTCCGGAAGAAGCTGGATGACCACCTTCCCCTTCGTGGTCTCCATGATGATCGTGTTTTCCGGATCCTTGATCTCGGCCATGGTCTTTCTCCTTCTAAAGCCTGCCCGCAAAGGTGTGGTCCAACTTTGCGATTGCAACAGGCGGCAAACCAAAAAACGGGGATTACTTGCCGACGGTGACCTTGATCATGCGGTCGGGGTCGGTCACGGCGCCGTTGTTCGCGTCGTCGCCGCGCTTGATCTTGTCGACGTTCTCCATGCCGGAGACCACCTTGCCGACGACCGTGTACTGGCCGTTCAGAAAGTCGCCGGGGGCGAACATGATGAAGAACTGCGAGTTGGCGGAATTCGGGTCCTGGGCGCGCGCCATGCCGACCGTGCCGCGTTCGAAGGGCACGTCGGAGAATTCGGCCGGAAGGTCCGGCAGGCTGGAGCCGCCCGTGCCGGCCGCCTGCGGCTGGTAGCCGTCTTCCATGTCGCCGTACTGCACGTCGCCGGTCTGCGCCATGAAGCCTTCGATTACCCGGTGGAAGGCGACGTTGTCGTATTCGCCGGCGGCGGCGAGCTGCTTGATGCGCTCGGCATGCTTGGGCGCCTTGTCGTTCAGCTCGACGACGACCGGGCCGTCCTTCAGCTGGATGGTGATGAAGTCGGCGGCCCTGGCGACGACGGCGCTCGTGGCGGTCGCCAGGAACAGGGTTCCTGCAAAGGCGAGACGGAGGATGTTCATGATAGCTCCCTAGAGAGGTTCAGGATGATGGGCTCAGCCCTTTTGCCGGGCCTGGAGCGCCTTGAAGACGGGCGCCGGAACGAAGGCACTGACATCGCCGCCCATGGCCGCGATCTGGCGGACCAATGTGGCGGTAATGGGCCGCGAGGCGACGCCCGCGGGCAGGAAGATGGTCTGCACGTCGGGCGCCATCTGGCGGTTCATGCCGGCCATCTGCATTTCATAGTCGAGGTCCGTGCCGTCGCGCAGCCCCCGGACGAGGAGATGCGCCTTGTGCGCACGGGCGGCATCGACGACGAGATTGGAGAAGGAAACGACGCTGACATCCCCTGCCCGCTCCGGCAGCGCCTCGCCGATCGACTGGCGGATGAGCCCGGCGCGCTCCTCGAAGGAGAAGATCGGCGTCTTGCCGGGATGGATGCCGATGGCGACGATGACCTTCGGCGCGACGTTCAACGCCTGCACGAGCACGTCGATATGGCCGTTGGTGATCGGGTCGAAGGAGCCAGGATAGAAGGCGACTGTCATCGGCGAGGTTCCGTTTGCCGCCTTGTGTCATGGACCGCCCCTTTCCGCAAGGGTGCGACCTGCCGCACCCCGGGGCTGTCCCCTGCCAAGAACATGAACTGCGCATGAACGGCCCGTTCAAGACGACTTCAGGTGTTCCATGTCTAAATGACAGCATCGGGTCCGGGAACAAACATCGACATCGTGCGTTCTACAGGCCGAACACAATGAAACAGGTATTGCGTTTCCTTAGGCTGGAAGGAACACGAAAATGGCACTCGCTCTTCTCTGCATGACCATGTTCATCGCACTCATCGCCGCAACCGTCCATGCGCTGCGCGAAGAAGACCGCCCGGCGGCGACCAAGCTGGCCGGCCACGGCAAATGGCTGCGCTGAGGGAGGAAGCCGCCATGGCCGCACTCACCATTTTCTCCATGCTCTTCATCAGCACCGTCTTCACGGTCGATTTCGTCCGCACGATCCTCGAGATCCAGCGTGAGCGCGCCGCCCTGAAGGCGATCCGGCTGAAAACGAAAGCAGGCGGCTTCAGCGTCTAGAGCGCCCCTTGCCGCCACCAGCGCGGGTGGTCCTCGCCTCCGGGCCACCCGCGACAAACGAAAAGCCGGACGGTCGTTCCCTGCCCGTCCGGCTTTTCCATGTCTTGATGGCCGTGCCTTGGAAGGCGGCGCTTATTCCTCGCCGCCCGGCACGTCCTCTCCGGCCTCGACGTCGTTTTCCGCATCCTCATCGCCTTCCGGCTCGCTGATGCGCTCGACGGAGACCACCTTCTCGTCCTTGGCGGTGGAGAAGATCGTCACGCCCTTCGTGGCGCGGCTGGCGATGCGGATGCCGTCGACCGGCACGCGGATGAGCTGGCCCCCGTCGGAGACGAGCATGAGCTGGTCCTTCTCCTCGACCGGGAAGGCGGCGACCAGTTCGCCGATCTCGCCCGTCTTGGACGTGTCGGTGGCGCGGATACCCTTGCCGCCGCGGCCCGAGGTGCGGAAGTCGTAGGAGGACGACCGCTTGCCGTAGCCCTTCTGCGAGACCGTCAGCACGAACTGCTCGCGAGCCTTCAGCTCCTGATAGCGCTCTTCGGAAAGATCGCCGACCTCGCCGACCTCCTCGCCGACCAGCGCGATCTCCTCTTCGTCGACGCCGCTCGCACGACGCTCGACGGCGGAGCGCTTGAGATAGGCGGCGCGTTCCCACGGCTCGGCATCGACATGGCTCACGACGGTCATGGAGATGATGCGGTCGCCGGCGCCGAGCGAGATGCCGCGCACGCCGACCGAATTGCGGCCGGCAAAGACGCGCACGTCATCGACCGGGAAGCGGATGCACTGGCCGAGCGCCGTGGTCAGCAGCACGTCGTCGCGCTCCGTGCAGGTCTCGACGTTGAGGATTTCGTCGCCCTCCTCCTCGAGCTTCATCGCGATCTTGCCGTTGCGGTTGACCTGGACGAAGTCGCCGAGCTTGTTGCGGCGAACCGTGCCGCGGGTCGTCGAGAACATGACGTCGAGGTTTTCCCAGGTCGTCTCGTCCTCGGGCAGCGGCATGATGGTCGTGATACGTTCGCCGGGCTCCAGCGGCAGCATGTTGATCAGCGCCTTGCCCTTCGACTGCGGCGTGCCGATCGGCAGGCGCCAGACCTTCTCCTTGTAGACGATGCCGCGGGAGGAGAAGAACAGCACCGGCGTGTGCGTGTTGGCGACGAAGAGGCGGGTCGCGAAATCCTCGTCCTTCATGGCCATGCCGGACCGGCCCTTGCCGCCGCGGCGCTGCGCCCGGTAGGTGGCGAGCGGCACGCGCTTGACGTAGCCGGCATGGGAGACGGTGACGACCATGTCCTCGCGGGCGATCAGGTCCTCGTCGTCCATGTCCGGGCCGCCTTCGGCGATCTCGGTGCGGCGCGGCGTGCCGAACTCGTCGCGGATCGCGCCGAGCTCGTCCTTCACGATGGTCATGATGCGCAGGCGCGAGGAGAGGATGTCGAGGTAGTCCTTGATCTCCTCGCCGATCTTGTTCAGTTCCTCGTCGATCTCGTCGCGGCCGAGCGCGGTCAGGCGGGCAAGGCGCAGTTCGAGGATGGCGCGGGCCTGCTCTTCGGAAAGATTGTAGGTCAGGTCCTCGTTGATGCGGTGGCGTGGGTCGTCGATAAGGCGGATCAGCGCGTCGACGTCCTTGGCCGGCCAGCGGCGCTCCATCAACTGCTCGCGCGCCGTCTGCGGATCGGGCGCGCGGCGAATGAGGTTGATCACCTCGTCGATATTGGCGACGGCGATGGCAAGGCCCACCAAGACGTGGGCGCGGTCGCGCGCCTTGCGCAGCAGGTACTTCGTGCGGCGGCTGACGACTTCCTCGCGGAAGGAGACGAAGGCGCGCAGCATGTCGAGCAGCGTCATCTGCTCCGGCTTGCCGCCGTTGAGCGCCACCATGTTGGCGCCGAACGAGGTCTGCAGCGGCGTGTAGCGGTAGAGCTGGTTGAGGATGACGTCGGCGTTGGCGTCGCGCTTCAATTCGATGACGACGCGGTAGCCGTCGCGGTCGGATTCGTCGCGAAGGTCGGAAATGCCCTCGATGCGCTTCTCGCGCACCAGCTCGGCCATCTTCTCGATCATCGTCGCCTTGTTCACCTGGTATGGGATCTCGGTGACGATGATCTGCTCGCGGTCGCCGCGCATCGGCTCGATGGTGGCCCGGCCGCGCATGACGATGGAGCCGCGGCCCGTCTCATAGGCCTGGCGGATGCCGGCGCGGCCGAGGATGAGCGCGCCGGTCGGGAAGTCCGGGCCGGGGATGATCTGCATCAGGTCGAGAAGCTCGATCGCCGGATTGTCGATGAGGGCGATACAGCCGTCGATGACTTCGGAGAGATTGTGCGGCGGGATGTTCGTCGCCATGCCGACGGCGATGCCGCCCGCGCCGTTGACGAGCAGGTTCGGGAACTTCGCGGGTACGACGACCGGCTCGGAGAGCGTGCCGTCGTAGTTGTCGCGGAAATTGACCGTTTCCTTGTCGAGGTCGTCGAGCAGCGAATGGGCGGCCTTTTCCAGGCGGCATTCCGTGTAGCGCTGGGCTGCCGGCGGGTCGCCGTCGACGGAGCCGAAATTGCCCTGGCCGTCGATCAGCGGCAGGCGGAGCGACCAGTCCTGCGCCATGCGCGCGAGCGCGTCGTAGATGGCCGCGTCGCCGTGCGGATGGTATTTACCCATCACGTCACCGGTCACGCGGGCCGATTTCACGTATTTCTTGTTCCAGTCGACGCCCATCTCGTTCATCGAATAGAGGATGCGCCGGTGCACGGGCTTGAGGCCGTCGCGCACGTCGGGCAGCGCGCGGGACACGATCACGCTCATGGCGTAATCGAGATAGGACCGCTGCATCTCCTCGATGATGGAAATCGGCTCAATGCCGGGAGGGGTCTTGCCGCCGGGTGTCGTTTGTTCTGTCAATTTCGGTCACGATCGTTGTTCAGAATCAGATGCAATTTTATAGCCTACCGCCGCTCCGAGCGCCAATTTCGGCAAGGGGTCTGGGCGGGTTTTCCAAGTAAAATCCGCCAATTTGCGCATTTTCATGGCCGTATCGGCGTGGCGGTCCGGGCGCCCTTCCCTTGGGCGCCGCCCTCGCCTAACAATGACCGGACAAGGCCGGTCGAAACGGCCGCTCAACGGCGAGGGGAACGCCCGACATGCTCAATATCGATCCCGTGGTCAATGCGCTCACGACCCTGCTCGTGACGCTCGATCCGCCCGGCCTCGCGCCGATCTTCCTGGGGCTGACCGTCGGCATGACGCGCCCGCAGCGCAAGCAGGTGGCGCTGCGCGGCTCGCTGATCGCCTTCTGCATCCTCGCCGTCTTCGCGCTGACGGGCTCGGGCGTGCTCTCGCTGCTCGGCATCTCCATCGGCGCCTTCCGCATCGCCGGCGGCCTCTTGCTCTTCTGGATCGCCTTCGAGATGATCTTCGAGCGGCGCAACGAGCGCAAGGAAAAGACCAGCGAGGTGGCGATCACCCGCGACCACATCCACAACATCGCCGTCTTCCCCCTCGCCCTGCCGCTGATCGCCGGGCCTGGCGCGATTTCCGCGACGATCCTGCTGTCCGGCGCCTTCCCCTCCGCGCTGGAGCGCAGCGCCCTCATCGGCGTGCTGGCGCTCTGCATCGGCGTCCTCTTCCTGTCGCTGGTGATCGCCGAGCGGATCGACCGTTTCCTCGGCAATACCGGCCGCGCGATCCTCACGCGCCTCCTCGGCGTCATCCTCGCCGCGCTCGCGGTGCAGTTCGTCGTGGACGGCGTGAAGTCGGTGTTCCTCGCCTGAGGGCGGTACGCCGCGCCTACCGCGCGGCGAAGGTCTTTTCGAAAAGATCGGGAATATCGTGTTGCGAGAAGAGCTTGACGCCCGTGGCGAGCGCCAGCGCCGTGGCGCTCGGCGTGAAGCTGGCATTGGTGAGGACGCCGACGGCGTCGACCCCGTAGTAGACCTTGCCGGCATGGGCCTCCTGTACGGCCTTGTTGCCGACGGGGCCTCCATAGAGCTTGCATTGCAGGCCGACGCGCTTGCCCGCCTTTTCGGCGATCACGTCCAGCCCCTGGTCGCCGGAACCGCGCGTCACCTCCGCCTTCCAGCCGAACCGCCTCAGGGCATCGGCCACCCAGTGCTCGAAGTCATGGCCGCCCTGCGGGACCGAGCCGGCATCGAAGCCCGCGGCCGCCTGTTCGCGCCTGTAGATGTTCAACCGTTCGAAAACCAGCGCCTTGGCATCCTCGAAGGAAAGCGCCGCCCCGTCCAGTGCGATGCTGGCGAGAAACTCGTCGAGCGCTTCCCCCGTCGTGTCCTGGACGACAGCGCCGTAATCGTTCGTCCGGACGGCGCGCGCCAGGTTGCGTTCAAGCGCCCCACGATGCCGGTCCACCGCGTCGGCCAGCCTCTGCCGCTCGACGACACGGCGCTGAAGAAGGCTTTTCTGAAAGGACTGCTCCTCGGCCAGCGCGACAAGCCGCATCGCCGCCTCTCGCGCCTTCACCTTTCTGCGCCGGCGCCACAACCAGATCGCCGAAAGAACCGGGCTCAGGAGGACGATGACCGCGCCAAGAATGCTCCAGGCCGTCAGCCCGGGCGGCTGCCCCGCCGGCATCCCGACTGCGCCGATCATGCCCCCGAGGAAACCGATCGCCAGCGTGAGCAGAACGAAGCGCAATACCCCCTTCACGAGCGACAAAAACGGCGCCTCCTCTTGCCGAGGGGCGCCGTAAATCGTCAGCCGGATCCGAGCCCCTGAAAATCTCCCGGGGCGAGGATAATCCGCTCAGAACGGGATGTCATCATCCATATCGCGCGAAAGTTGCGATCCGCCCGAACGGCTTGCGCTGCCGCCGCCGGAAGCCGGCCGCGAACCGTAGTCGTCGTAGTTCTGGCCGCCGCCGCCAAAGTTGCCGGCCCCACCGAAATCGCCGCCCCGGCCCGCGCCGCCGCCTTCACCGCGGCCGTCGAGCATGGTGAGCGTCGAGTTGAAGCCCTGCAGAACCACTTCCGTCGTATAGCGGTCGTTGCCGGTCTGGTCCTGCCACTTGCGGGTCTGCAGCGCGCCTTCGATATAGAGCTTGGCGCCCTTCTTGACGTATTGCTCGACGACCTTGCACAGGCCTTCGTTGAAGACGACGACATTGTGCCATTCGGTCTTCTCGCGGCGCTCGCCGCTGTTGCGGTCGCGCCAGGTCTCGGAGGTGGCGATGCGCAGGTTGGCGATCGGCCGACCGTCCTGCGTGCGCCGGATTTCCGGGTCCGCACCGACGTTCCCGATCAAGATCACCTTGTTGACGCTTCCAGCCATACCCGTCTTTCCCGTTGTCGCACCGGACGAAGGGCGCCCGGCATCATTTCACTACACGAATGTGGCATCTTATAAGCTGCCGTCGCCGGGCGCCGCCCCGCGCAAGTGGTAATCCACAGATCAATTGCGAAATTTCGTTCTTTTTTTGTTCTAATAATTCCCTACACTCTTGTCAACCGAATCGGAAACGGGCACGGAATCTTCTGACGGCGCATGGACAGGCCTCCATCAATCCCTACATAGGGGCCGATCCCATTCAGGCGCAACGACCTTCGACGCTGGACACCATGAGCGAACTCAAGACAATTTCCATTCGCGGCGCGCGCGAACACAATCTCAAGGGCATCGACCTCGACCTGCCCCGCAACAAGCTGATCGTCATGACCGGGCTTTCGGGCTCCGGAAAATCGTCGCTCGCCTTCGACACGATCTATGCCGAGGGCCAGCGCCGCTACGTCGAGAGCCTCTCGGCCTATGCGCGCCAGTTCCTGGAGATGATGCAGAAGCCGGACGTCGACCAGATCGACGGCCTGTCGCCCGCCATCTCCATCGAGCAGAAGACGACCTCGAAGAACCCGCGCTCGACCGTCGGCACGGTCACAGAAATCTACGACTACATGCGTCTTCTCTTCGCGCGCGTCGGCGTTCCCTATTCGCCGGCGACTGGCCTGCCGATCGAGAGCCAGACGGTCAGCCAGATGGTCGACCGCGTGCTGGACTTCGGCGAGGGCACGCGCCTCTATATCCTCGCGCCCGTCGTGCGCGGCCGCAAGGGCGAGTACAAGAAGGAACTCGCCGAGCTGATGAAGAAGGGCTTCCAGCGCGTCAAGGTCGACGGCCAGTTCTACGAGATCGCCGACGTTCCGGCGCTCGACAAGAAATACAAGCACGATATCGACGTGGTGGTCGACCGCGTCGTCGTGCGCGCCGACCTTGCCTCGCGCCTCGCCGACAGTATCGAGACCTGCCTGAAGCTCGCCGACGGCCTTGCCATCGCGGAGTTCGCCGACAAGCCGCTGCCGGTCGAGGAAACGGCGGCCGGCGGCTCGGCCAACAAGTCGCTGAACGAGACGCACGAGCGCGTGATGTTCTCGGAAAAGTTCGCCTGCCCCGTTTCCGGCTTCACCATTCCGGAAATCGAGCCGCGCCTCTTCTCGTTCAACAACCCCTTCGGCGCCTGCCCGACCTGCGACGGTCTCGGCAGCCAGCAGAAGATCGACCCGGACCTCATCGTGCCGGAAAGCGAGCGGACGCTTCGCGACGGGGCCATCGCGCCCTGGGCCAAATCCTCCTCGCCCTACTACAACCAGACGCTGGAAGCGCTCGGCGCCGCCTACGGCTTCAAGCTCTCCAACCGCTGGTCGGAGCTCTCCGAGGAGGCGCAAAACGCCATCCTCCACGGCACGAAGGAGAAGGTGGAGTTCAACTACAAGGACGGCGCGCGCTCCTACAAGACGGTGAAGACCTTCGAGGGCATCGTGCCGAACCTCGAGCGCCGCTGGAAGGAGACGGATTCGGCCTGGTCGCGCGAGGAGATCGAACGCTACATGTCGGCCGCCCCCTGCCCGGCCTGCAACGGCTTCCGCCTCAAGCCCGAGGCGTTGGCGGTCAAGATCGACACGCTGCATATCGGCGAGGTCACCAACATGTCGATCCGCGTGGCGCGCGACTGGTTCGACGTGCTGCCGGAGAAGCTGAACGCCAAGCAGAACGAGATCGCCGTGCGCATCCTCAAGGAGATCCGCGAGCGCCTGCGCTTCCTCAACGACGTCGGCCTCGAATATCTCTCGCTCTCGCGCAATTCCGGCACGCTGTCGGGCGGCGAGAGCCAGCGCATCCGTCTCGCCTCGCAGATCGGCTCGGGGCTGACGGGCGTGCTCTATGTGCTGGACGAGCCTTCCATCGGCCTGCACCAGCGCGACAATGCGCGCCTCCTCGATACGCTCCGCCACCTGCGCGACATCGGCAACACGGTGATCGTCGTCGAGCACGACGAGGACGCCATCCTGACCGCGGACTATGTGGTCGACATCGGCCCGGCTGCCGGCATCCACGGCGGCGAGGTGATCGCACAGGGCGCGCCGGAGGAGATCATCGCCAACCCGAAGTCGCTGACGGGCAAATATCTCTCCGGCGAGCTGGCGGTCGCCGTTCCGGCGGAACGCCGCAAGCCGAAGAAGAAAAAGGAAATCAAGGTCGTCGGCGCGAAGGCCAACAACCTGAAGAACGTCACCGCATCGATCCCGCTCGGCGTCTTCACGGCGGTGACCGGCGTTTCCGGCGGCGGCAAGTCGACCTTCCTCATCGAGACGCTCTACAAGTCCGCCGCCCGCCGCATCATGGGCGCGCGCGAGATCCCGGCCGAGCACGAGCGCATCGACGGTTTCGAATATATCGACAAGGTCATCGACATCGACCAGTCGCCGATCGGCCGCACGCCCCGCTCCAACCCGGCGACCTATACCGGCGCCTTCACGCCCATCCGCGACTGGTTCGCCGGGCTTCCGGAGGCGAAGGCGCGCGGCTACCAGCCGGGCCGCTTCTCCTTCAACGTCAAGGGCGGGCGCTGCGAGGCCTGCCAGGGCGACGGCGTCATCAAGATCGAGATGCACTTCCTGCCGGACGTGTACGTGACCTGCGACGTCTGCCACGGCAAGCGCTACAACCGCGAGACGCTCGATGTCACCTTCAAGGGCAAGTCCATCGCCGACGTGCTCGACATGACGGTGGAGGAAGGCGTCGAGTTCTTCGCCGCCGTTCCGGCCGTGCGCGACAAGCTGGTGACGCTGAACCAGGTGGGCCTCGGCTATATCAAGGTCGGCCAGCAGGCCAACACGCTGTCGGGCGGCGAGGCGCAGCGCGTCAAGCTCGCCAAGGAACTGTCGAAGCGCTCGACCGGCCGCACGCTCTATATCCTCGACGAGCCGACGACGGGCCTGCACTTCCATGACGTCGCCAAGCTCCTCGAAGTGCTGCACGAACTGGTCAACCAAGGCAATTCCGTCGTCGTCATCGAGCACAACCTGGAAGTCATCAAGACCGCCGACTGGATCATCGACTTCGGCCCCGAGGGCGGCGACGGCGGCGGCGAGGTGATCGCGGAAGGCACGCCCGAGGACGTCGTCAAGGTCGAGCGTTCCTATACCGGCCAGTTCCTCAAGGAGCTTTTGGAGCGCCGGCCGATGAAGCGGGTGGCGGCGGAATGACCGTTCGCAAGGGAGGACGATGATGAGCGCATCCGGCACAATCCGCACCGGCATCGGCGGCTGGACCTTCGAGCCCTGGGAAGGCACGTTCTATCCCGAAAAGCTGCCGAAGAAGCGGCAGCTGGAATTCGCCAGCCGCGAGCTGACGGCCATCGAGGTCAACGGCACCTATTACGGCTCGCAGAAGCCCAAGACCTTCGCCAAATGGGCCTCCGAAGTGCCGGACGGCTTCATCTTCTCGCTGAAGGCGAGCCGCTTCACGACGAATCGCAAGGTGCTGGCCGAGGGCGGCGAGTCCGTCCAGAAATTCCTGACGCAGGGGATCGCCGAGCTCGGCGACCGTCTCGGCCCCATCCTCTGGCAGTTCCCGCCGACGAAGAAATTCGAGCCGGAGGATTTCGAGGGCTTTCTAAAGCTGCTGCCGGACAAGCTCGACGGGCTTCCGCTGAAACACGCCCTCGAAGTGCGCAACGAGACGTTCATGACGCCGGAATTCGCGGCGCTCGCCCGCAAATACAAGGCGGCCGTCGTCTATGCGCAGCATGGAGAATACCCGGAGATCGCCGACGTGACGGCCGATTTCGTCTATGCCCGCCTGCAGAAGGGCTCCGACGACATCGAGACCTGCTATCCGGAGGACGCCCTCACCGAATGGGCCGGCCGTCTCAAGGAATGGGCTGGCGGGGGCGAGCCTTCCGACCTGCCGAAGATCGACCCCGCCACGAAGCCGGCGAAGAAGGCCCGCGACGTCTTCGCCTTCTTCATCACCTCCGGCAAGGTGAACGCGCCGAACGGCGCGCGCGAACTGCAAAAGCGCACCCAGCCGAAATGAGACCGGCGGCGATCAGGGCGACAGCGCGTCGATAAGGCTCTCCGCCGTCAGTCCTTCGCCGGCCCTCTGTCCCGCCGCGCCGTGGCGCCAGACGGCGCTTGCGGCGGCTTCGAAGGCCGGCATGCCCTGCGCGAGATGCGCGCCGACAATGCCGGCGAGCACATCGCCGGAGCCCGCCGTCGCCAGCCACGGCGGCGCGTTCTCGTTGACGAGCGCGCGCCCGTCCGGCGCGGCGATCACCGTGTCGGCACCCTTGAGGATCACGGCCGCATGGCCGCGTTCTGCCGCCTTCTGCGCGCGCTCGATCTTGGAGAGGCCGGCGTCCTCCGCAAGATCGGGGAAGAGCCGGGCGAATTCCCCGTCATGCGGCGTCAGCATCAGCCGCGGCTCTCCACCGGCAAAGAGGCGGAAAAGCGCATCCGGATCGTCGCGAAAGGCGCTGATGCCGTCCGCGTCGAGGACGAGACGGCGGCCACGCCGGGCGATTTCCCGCACATAGGCCCTCGCCTTTTCGAAATCCCCGAAGCCGGGACCGAGCACGAAGGTCTTCAGCCGCTCGTCGTCGAGCAGCGCGGCAAGATCGTCCGGCCCATCGACCGGCTTCAGCATGACGGCGGTGAGATGGGCCGCGTTGGCGGCAAGCGCTTCCGGCGGCGAAAGCATGGTGACGAGGCCGGCGCCGGCGCGCAGCCCCGCGCCTGCCGAAAGGCGCGCCGCGCCTGTCGCCGTCGCCGGGCCGGAGAAGACGGCAAGGTGCCCGCGCACATATTTATGCGTGGTGCCGGTCTCCACCGGCAATGCAAGGCGCCAGACGGCGGGCGTATTGACCCGCATGTGGCCGGCATGGCCGGCAAGGATGCGGTCCGGAATGCCGATATCGAAGACCTCCACCTCGCCGCAAAGCGCGCGGCCCGGCAGCAGCAGGTGGCCGGGCTTGCGGCACATGAAGGTAATCGTCGCCACCGCCTCGAAGGCATCACCCCGCACCGCGCCCGTGCGCCCGTCGACGCCGGAGGGCAGGTCCACCGCCAGGACCGGCAGCACGCTGTCCCGCACCGCCCCGACGATCCCGATCGCCTCTTCCGGCAAAGCACGGGAAAGGCCCGCGCCGAACAGTGCGTCGATGATGACATCGCCTGCGCGGGGACGATAGGCCGCAAGCGGCGCGGCCGTACCGGCGAAGCCCGCAAAGGCCGTTGCCGCATCCCCCTTCAGGGAGCCCGGCCCGCCGAGCGCATAAACCGCGACATCGGCGCCCGCCTCTTGCAGGGCACGGGCGGCGACATAGCCGTCGCCGCCATTGTTGCCGGGCCCGCACAGCACGGCAAAGCGCACCGCCGCGGGAAAGCGGCGGAGCGCGGCGGCCGCGACCGCCTGCCCCGCCCGCTCCATCAGGCCGTAGCCCGACAGTCCCGAGGCGGCCGCAGCGCGGTCGATGCGGCCCGTCTCCCCGGGCGTGATGATCAGAGTGTTCCTGTCCGTGTGCATGCCCCAGCATGACCGCATCGGCGGCTCGAAGACAAGCCCGTCCGTACCAGCCTGTTTTTTATGCATCTGCATATCATCCGTGCTCAAATATGCAGCTTCCAGACAGCACCAGGCCACGAGGCTGCGCATGCCGGCGCCGCAGGAGACATTTTTTAGGCAGATTCCGCTGGCCCTTTTGCGTGGAAAGCCGCATCATCGCCAGCGTGGGAGACGAGCAGGGCCGGCTGGAAAACGGAATTTCTCCGATCCGGTGCGCATCCTGCATCGACTTGGCATGCTACGTGCATTGATGTGTGCAGCGGGCGTAAACCTCGCGCAAACGGGAGAAGCGGAGAGACATCTTCTCATGAAAAAGATCGAAGCGATCATCAAGCCTTTCAAACTCGATGAGGTGAAGGAGGCTCTTCAGGAAGTCGGCCTGCAGGGCATCACCGTCACCGAAGCGAAGGGCTTCGGCCGCCAGAAGGGCCATACGGAACTTTATCGCGGCGCCGAATACGTCGTCGACTTCCTGCCCAAGGTGAAGGTCGAGGTCGTTCTGGCGGACGAGAACGCGGAGGCCGTCATCGAGGCGATCCGCAACGCCGCCCAGACCGGCCGTATCGGCGACGGCAAGATCTTTGTCTCCAATGTCGAAGAAGTCATCCGCATCCGCACCGGCGAAACCGGCGTCGATGCCATCTGATCTTGCCTGGCCGTCCGGCCAAGGCATCCACCTCGTCATCTCACACAGGAACATATCATGACGACTGCCAACGATATCCTCAAGCAAATCAAGGAAAACGACGTAAAGTTCGTCGACCTGCGCTTCACCGACCCGAAGGGCAAGATGCACCACCTGACGATGGACATCGGCTGCGTCGACGAAGACATGTTCGCCGACGGCGTCATGTTCGACGGCTCCTCGATCGGCGGCTGGAAGGCCATCAACGAATCCGACATGGTGCTGATGCCCGACCCGGCGACCGTCCACATGGACCCGTTCTTCGCCCAGTCCACCATGGTCGTCATGTGCGACATCCTCGACCCGGTCTCCGGCGAAGCCTATAACCGCGACCCGCGCGGCACGGCCAAGAAGGCCGAAGCCTACCTCAAGGCATCGGGCATCGGCGACACCGTCTATGCCGGCCCGGAGCCGGAATTCTTCGTCTTCGACGACGTCAAGTACAAGGCAGACCCGTACAACACCGGCTTCAAGCTGGATTCCTCGGAGCTTCCCTCCAACGACGACACGGATTACGAGACCGGCAACCTCGGCCATCGCCCGCGCGTCAAGGGCGGCTATTTCCCGGTTCCCCCGGTCGACAGCTGCCAGGACATGCGCTCCGAGATGCTGACGGTCCTCACCGAGATGGGCGTCACCGTCGAAAAGCAGCACCATGAAGTGGCTGCCGCCCAGCACGAGCTCGGCGTCAAGTTCGACACGCTGGTTCGCAGCGCCGACAAGGTGCAGATCTACAAGTACGTCGTGCATCAGGTCGCAAACGCCTACGGCAAGACGGCAACCTTCATGCCGAAGCCGATCTTCGGCGACAACGGCTCGGGCATGCACGTCCACCTGTCGATCTGGAAGGATTCGAAGCCGCAGTTCGCCGGCGACGAATATGCCGGCCTTTCGGAATCCTGCCTCTACTTCATCGGCGGCATCATCAAGCATGCCAAGGCGATCAACGCCTTCACCAACCCGACGACGAACTCCTACAAGCGTCTCGTCCCGGGCTATGAAGCGCCGGTGCTGCTCGCCTACTCGGCCCGCAACCGCTCGGCCTCGTGCCGCATTCCGTTCGGCACGGGTCCGAAGTCCAAGCGCGTCGAAATCCGCTTCCCCGACCCGCTCGGCAACCCTTATCTCGGCTTCGCCTCCATGCTGATGGCCGGCCTCGACGGCATCAAGAACAAGATCCATCCCGGCAAGGCCATGGACAAGGACCTCTACGACCTGCCGCCGAAGGAACTGAAGAAGATCCCGACCGTCTGCGGCTCGTTGCGCGAAGCGCTGGAAAGCCTCGACAAGGACCGCAAGTTCCTGACGGCCGGCGGCGTGTTCGACGACGACCAGATCGACTCCTACATCGAGCTGAAGATGGCCGAAGTCATGCGCTTCGAAATGACCCCGCACCCGGTCGAGTTCGACATGTACTACTCCGCCTGATCGGCGTTGTAGTGCGTCCATACGGAAAACCCGGCCATTGGCCGGGTTTTTTGTTTGCTGGAACGCGGACAGACGGCGCGTTTGGCGGCCTCCGGCGGTGGCTACGGCTGGAGCCGCTGCTTGAGGAGGTTGAGATATTCCTCGTTCGAATCGTCCGTGCCGCCGCCGGCCTTTTCGGCTGGCTCCTTGCAGGCGGGCTTGTAGTCGAGGGCCATGCCCGCCTTCACGCAGACGCCGACCTGCCAGCCGGGCGGCAGTGCCGTCAGGTCCACCGTCTTCCATTTCGGGTGGCCCGTCGCCTTCAGCTTGTCGAGGCCCGTCAGGATGAGGCTGGAGAAATCCGCGACGGCCTTGCAGCTGTCGCGGTGGTAGGCATTGCGTTTGATGTCGTAGTCATAGGTCATCATCACGGCCTTCACCGCGATGAGGTCGACCGGCTGGTCCTGGAAGGAATAGGTGCCGGCCTCGATGCGCGAGGGCGTGTAGGTGGCCAGCAGCGGCGCCTCGGTGATCGGCAGCAGATGGAATTTCGCCTCGTCGATGCTGTTTCCGGTAAAGAGCGCGGCCGGCGCGCCGGCAACATAGAAGAAGGCGTCGATCTCGCCGGAAAGCAGCTTCGGCAGCGCTTCGTCGGGGTTTATGTCGATACGTTCGCCGGCCTTCACCTGCAGGATGTCCATGATCAGCGTCGCTGTGAGGAAGGTGCCGCTGTCCTTCTTGCCGACGGCGACTTTCCTGCCGGCAAGGTCCTTCAGGCCGGCAATGTCCCTGCGCGCGAGGACATGGATCTCCTCGTTGTAGAGCGGGAACATGATGCGCACGCCCTTGACCGCCTTCTGCACCTCGGGGTCGTTCGCCTCGAAGGTCTTCAGGTATTCCAGCACATCGCTCTGCACGATGCCGAACTGGGTGTTGCGGCGGTTGCGCACGCCCACGAAGTTTTCGAGCGAACCGGCGCTTTCGACGACATTGAGCTTCAGGCCGCAATCGGCGCCGAGCGCGGCGATGTCGCGGCCGATCTGGATATAGGTGCCCTGCGGGCCTCCCGTCATAATGTTGCGCTCGAAGCCTTCGGCCGGAGCAGGGCCCGCCGAAAGCGCAAGGCCGAGCGCGGCCGCCAGAACAGATCGCTTCATCGCTGTCTCCTTCCAAATCCAGCAGTCACGCCGCCGCAGAAGAGGTCTCTAGCAGTCGCTGTCGAGATCCCGCATCAGGTTGCGCAGCGCCAGCACGGGCACGCGCGTGAAGACGCCGCCGAGCGCATTGGTCACGCACTCGCCGGAAACCAGCGTCCGCTCCAGCCGGCCGCGCTGCGCATCGTCCAGCCGGTCGAGGCCGGGCGTGTCCTGCAGCGCACGGGCCACCAGCGCGGCGTTGCGCGGCGTGCGCCCGTCGACCGGGCGGCTCGGCTCAGCCGCGCGGCTGGCGTCCTCCAGCGTGGCGATCCGCGCCGTCAACGTGTGGTTCTGCGCGGTGAGCGCGGCGATCTGCTTGTCCTTGCCGGCGATTTCGGCGCGAAGGGCCGGCAGGTCGCCGGTCCTCATCTTTTCCGTTGCGGCCTGCGCGTCGGCGAGCTGGCGCCGCAAGGCATCGGCTTCCGCCTCCAGCCGCTTCGTCTCTGCTGTCTGCGCGGCATTTTCCTCGCCGCGGGCGGCCTCCAGCGCCTTTTCCAGCCGGGCGATCCGGTCCGCGCCGAGGGAGAGCCGGCGGTCGCGGTCGCGCACCGCCTCCTCCGCCCGCGCCTTCAGCGCCTCGGCATCGGCGATGCGCTGGCGGGCAAGCTCCAGCTCGTTTTTCAGGGCCGGGATCGTCTCTTGCGTCAGGCGGGCGTACTCGGCTTCGGGAACCGCGCTCTGGGGGGTGGACGTCTTGCTGTCGAGCGCCTCGACCTTTTGCCTGAGCGCTGCGTTCTCCTCCGTGAGCGCCGCGGCCTTCCGGCTGCTTTCATCGATCTCCAGGACGCGGGCGTCGAGTTCCCTCGCGAGGTCGGCGATGCGCAGGTCGCGCTGCTCGATCTCACCCGACGGCGCATTGTCTCCGGTGAGCCGGAATGCGGCGTAGCCCGCCGCCGCACCGAGCGCGAGGCAGACGAGCGACGCGAACAGGATACCCCCCGCGCTGCCGCGGCTTACCGCCGGTCCGCTGCCGTTTCTGCCCCATCGATTGCTCATGCCGTCCGATCCGCCAGAGATGCCTCATCCGAGATACGCCGAAAACGACGGAGGGCGCAAGCGCCGCGCCCCTCGCAGAAAGAACGGGCGAGCGGCCGGAACTATTGATGTTTCACGGCAATTACCCAAATATAGGAGGAAAGGTAGGTACGCCATGAAGATGCGTCTTGCAAAATTTGCCATCGGCGACGTGGTCCGCCACCGGATGTTCCCCTTCCGCGGCGTGGTCTTCGACGTCGACCCCGAATTCGCCAATACCGAAGAATGGTGGAATGCCATTCCGGCCGAAATCCGGCCCTCGAAGGACCAGCCGTTCTACCACCTCTTTGCCGAAAACGACGAGGCGGAATATGTCGCCTATGTCTCCGAGCAGAACCTTGTCGCGGACGACAGCGGCCAGCCCTTCCGCCATCCGCAGGTCCGTGCCCTGATGGACGCGGACCACGGGCACTACCGCTGGAAGGAGCAGAGCGGCATTTTCCACTAGCCGCCTTTGCGCAGCCAACAAAAAACCCGGCCAGAGGCCGGGTTTTCCATATCCGTTCGCAAAGCCCGGACGTTACTGGCTCTTGGCAGCCTTCTGGGCGTCTTCGAGCTTCTTGCGGGCTTCCTCGGCCTTCTTCTGCATTTCTTCCTGCAGCAGGCGCTGGCGCTCTTCGAGCTGCGACTGTTCGATTGGCTCGCCGTCGAACACGCCGGTGAAGCCTTCGAGGGAGATCTTGATCGGGTTCGGCGCGCGCTGGAAGTTCACCGAGGTCAGCACGAGCTCGCCGCCCTTCTTCAGGCTGGCGACCATCTGGTCGGTCAGCGGAACTTCGGCGACGCACTTGTCGGGCATGCAGATGGCGTAGTCGAGCTTCTGGGCCTTGCCGCCGTCGATCTGCATCTGGACGCCGACGGGGATCAGGCGCGCGCTCGGAACCGAGACCTGCATGATCTTGCGGTTGGTCTTGCCGGAGACGGTGATCAGGCCGACTGCGGTGATGAGCTGGCCGCTGCTTGCGGCAAGCAGGTTCTGCACGATGCAGACGTCATTGTCTTCCTGCTTGGTGCAGACCTTGAACCAGCCCTTCGGCGGTGCGGCCTGCTGCTGTGCGAGCGAAGCGGACGGAGCGGCCGCCATGGCAACGGAAGCAGCAAAGGCGGAAAGCACGGTCCGCTTGATGAGTTTGGATGTGAAGATCATACGAGTTCGGTCTCCTGAAAATCCGGTGCCGGAGCGACGACGCCCCTCCTCGCCCCTCTCGGGCGTGGCCTGCCGTGCGCTCTCCTGTCGGCGAAATGAGGCATTTGCATGACCCGCTTCGGGGTACACCTGTTACAATGGGCCGCGGCGGATATCCAGCCTTTCCTTCACGAAATTCCCGCTCGCCGTCTATTTCGGCCTCTGCCACGCTGCGGTCCGCTTTGCGGCGGCTATAATGCGGGAGAATCATCCGGACCTCCCGAGGAGACCCTCTTGCGCCCCATCCTGATGGCCTTTGCCGCCTGCCTCTTCGGCGCGAATGCGACCTTGAGCCTTGCCGCGCCCGTGCACGGCATCGCCATGCACGGCGAACCGGCCCTGCCGGCGGACTACAAGCATTTCAGCTATGTCAATCCGGACGTGAAGAAGGGCGGGCGCATCGCCTATGGCGTCGTCGGCACCTTCGACAACCTCAATCCCTTCATCCTGAAGAGCATGCGCACGACCGCGCGCGGCATGTGGGATCCCGAATTCGGCAATCTCGTCTACGAATCGCTGATGCAGCGCTCGCGCGACGAGGCCTTCTCGCTCTACGGCCTCATCGCCGAAACGGTGGAATGGGACGACGACCGCTCCTTCATCCAGTTCAACCTCAATCCCAAGGCCCATTGGGCGGACGGCCAGCCGATCACGCCGGAAGACGTGATCTTCACCTTCGAGCTTCTGCGCGACAAGGGCCGCACGCCCTTCAACCGGCGTCTCGAGGGCGTCGAGAAGATGGAGAAGGTCGGCGAGCATTCCGTCCGCTTCACCTTCAACGACAAGGCCGACCGCGAAATGCCCCTGTTGCTGGCCCTCTCGCCGGTCCTGCCGAAGCACGCCGTCGACGTCGACACCTTCGACCGCACCTCCCTCGCCCTGCCGCTCGGCTCCGGCCCCTACAAGGTCAAGGAGGTCAAGCCGGGGGAGAAGATCGTCTTTACGCGCGATCCGGACTATTGGGCGAAGGACCTGCCCTCGAAGGTCGGCTTCGACAACTACGACGAAATCTCCGTCGAGTATTTCCTGCAGGACAATTCGCTCTTCGAAGCCTTCAAGAAAGGGGTGATCGACCTCTACCAGGAGGGCAATCCGACAAAGTGGACGCGCGGCTACGATTTCCCCGCGGCGCTTTCCGGCGACGTCGTAAAAGACAAGATCGCGCCGCGCACCCCCTCCGGCATGCTCGGCTTCGTGTTCAACACCCGCCGGCCGATGTTCCAGAGCCGCGAGCTGCGCAAGGCGCTGACGCTCGTTTTTGATTTCGAATGGGTCAACCGCAGCCTTTTCGAGAACGCCTACAGGCGCACGGAAAGCTACTGGCAGAATTCCGACCTCAGCTCGATGGGCGTGCCTGCCGACGCGCGCGAACGCGAGATCGCCGGCGCCGCGATTTCCCGCATCGAGCCGGATATCCTTGCCGGAACGCATCTCTTGCCGGAGACGGACGGTTCGGGCCGCGACCGCAAGGTGCTGCGCGAAGCGCTCGACCTCTTCCACAAGGCCGGCTACGCCATAAAGGACGGCCGCATGACGGATAAGGCCGGCACGCCGCTTTCCTTCGAGATCATGACGCAGAATGCCGACCAGGAGAAGCTGGCGCTCGCCTACCAGCGCTTCCTTGGGGCCCTCGGCGTCAGCGCCGCGATCCGCACGGTGGACGATTCGCAATACCAGAGCCGCAGCCAGACCTTCGACTACGACGTGATCGTCAAGGCCTTCCCCGCCTCGCTTTCGCCTGGCGTCGAACAGGTCAGCTATTGGGGATCGGCCTCCCGCGACCGGCCGGGCAGCTCCAATTTCGCCGGTGTCGCCGACCCGGATATCGATCGCATCATCGAGGCCATGCTGACGGCGCGCACGGCGGAGGATTTCCGCTCGGCCGTGCGCCTGCACGACAGGATGCTGCTGTCCGGCTACTATGTCGTGCCGCTCTACCATCTCGGCGAGCAGTGGGTCGCCCATTCGAAGCATATCGGCAGGCCGGACGCCGTTCCGCTCTATGGCTTCCAGTTTCCGACCTGGTGGGACGAGCGGGCACAGTAGGGGATGCGGCAGGTTACTTTGAGGTAACCTGTTGAAAGCTCCGGCAGACCGGCCTATCTCGACGGCCTGTCCGGAATGTTCCGGAAATGCGAAAGGAAAGCCGGATGGAACCCATTACGATCGATGTCGTCTCGGACGTCGTCTGCCCCTGGTGCTATCTCGGCACCCTCCGCCTGGAGAAGGCGATCGGCAACGTAAAGGACGAGCTTGCCGTCTCGGTGACCTTCCGCCCCTACCAGCTCAATCCCGACATGCCGCCGGAAGGCGTAGACCACAAGAAGCACCTTGCCGAAAAGCTCGGCGGGGCCGCCGCCGTCGACAGCGCGCATGAGCGGCTTGCAGGCCTCGGCCGCGAGGACGGTATCGATTTCGATTTTCCCGCCGTGAAGATCTCCCCCAACACGCTCGACGCCCACCGCCTCCTGCGCTGGGCGATGATCGAGGGGCCGCAGATCCAGCAGCGCGTGGCGCTCGCCCTCTTCAAGGCCTATTTCGAGGAGGGCCGCAATGTCGGCGACCGTACGGTGCTGCTCGACATCGCGGAAAGCTGCGGCATGGACCGCTCCGTGGTGACCGCCCTCTTTTCCGCCGGCGCGGATGTCGATTCCGTCAAGGAGGAGATCGGCATGGCCCGCGACATGGGCGTCACCGGCGTTCCCTGCTTCATCATCGACAACAAATATGCCGTGATGGGTGCCCAGCCTGTCGACGTCCTGACCAACGCCCTGCGCGAGATCGCCGCGATGAAGGCGCAGGAGCGTACCGGCAAGAACTGAGGGCTCGTCAGGCCCCCTGCTTCGCCAATCCCGCAAGCTGCGTCATCACCTGCGCCGCGCCCGTCAGGCGCTTGTCCGGCGTCGGGTAGTCGCGGGCGAGGAACAGGCTCTGGTCGGGGCGGATCTTTGCCAGCGTGCCCTGCTTGGCGATATAGCCCACCAGCGCCGCCGGGTTCGGGAATTCCTTGTGGCGGAACTGCACGACGACGCCCTTCGGGCCGGCATCGAGCTTCTCGACATTCGCCACGCGGCAAAGCGACTTGATGTAGACGATCTTCAGGAGATGCTGCACCTCGACCGGCAGCGGGCCGAAACGGTCGATCAGCTCCGCGCCGAAGGCGTCGATATCGCCAAGCGCGGTGATCTCACCGAGGCGGCGGTAAAGGCCGAGGCGCAGGTGCAGGTCCGGCACGTAGTCGTCCGGGATCATCACCGGCGTGCCGACGGAAATCTGCGGCGACCAGCCGCTGTCGGCGACTTCCTCGTCGCCCTTGATCTCGGCCACCGCTTCTTCCAGCATCTGCTGGTAAAGCTCGAAACCGACTTCCTTGATATGGCCGGACTGCTCCTCGCCGAGGAGGTTGCCCGCGCCGCGGATATCGAGGTCGTGGCTGGCGAGCTGGAAGCCGGCGCCGAGCGTGTCCAGCGATTGCAGCACCTTCAGGCGCCGTTCGGCCGTACCCGTCAGCGTGCGGTTGACCGGCAGGGTCAGGAGCGCGAAGGCGCGCACCTTGGACCGGCCGACGCGGCCGCGAAGCTGGTAGAGCTGGGCGAGGCCGAACATGTCGGCGCGGTGGATGATCATCGTGTTCGCCGTCGGCACGTCGAGGCCGGATTCGACGATGGTGGTGGAGAGCAGCACGTCATATCGGCCCTCGTAGAAGGCGTTCATGATGTCTTCCAGTTCCGTCGCCGGCATCTGGCCGTGCGCCACCGCCACCTTCAGCTCCGGAACGTCCTGGCGCAGGAAATCGTGGATTTCCGCCAGATCGCTGAGGCGCGGGCAGACGTAGAAGCTTTGGCCACCGCGATAATGCTCGCGCATCAGCGTCTCGCGGATGACGAGCGGGTCGAAAGGCGAGATGAAGGTGCGCACGGCCATGCGGTCGACCGGCGGCGTGGTGATGAGGGAGAGTTCGCGCACGCCCGTCATGGCAAGCTGCAGGGTGCGCGGGATGGGCGTTGCCGAGAGCGTGAGGACGTGCACGTCGCTCTTCAGCTCCTTCAGCCGCTCCTTGTGCTTGACGCCGAAATGCTGCTCCTCGTCGATGATGAGCAGGCCGAGATTGGCGAACTTGATCGACGAGCCGAGCAGCGCATGGGTGCCGACGACGATGTCCGTCTTGCCTTCCGAAAGCTCCTTCTTGGTCAGCGCGAGCTCCTTGGAGCCGACGAGGCGGGAGGCCTGCTGCACGCGGATCGGCAGGCCCCGGAAGCGGTCGGAGAAGGTCTTGAAGTGCTGGCGGGCGAGCAGCGTGGTCGGTACGACGACGGCGACCTGCACGCCGTTCATCGCGGCAATGAAGGCGGCGCGCAGCGCCACCTCCGTCTTGCCGAAGCCGACATCGCCGCAGACCAGCCGGTCCATCGGCCGGCCGGCGCCGAGGTCCTCGCGCACGGCATCGATGGCGTTCGCCTGGTCGTCGGTCTCGTCATAGGGGAAACGCGCGGCGAACTCGTCGTAGACGCCCTCCGGCGAGGCCAGTACCGGCGCATGGCGCACGAGCCGCGCGGCGGCGATCTGGATGAGCCCGCCCGCCATGTCGAGCAGGCGCTTCTTGAGCTTGGCCTTGCGCGCCTGCCAGGCGACGCCGCCGAGCTTGTCGAGAAGAGCGTCGGTGCCCTCCCCGCCATAGCGCGAGAGGAGATCGATGTTCTCGACGGGCAGGAAGAGTTTTGCGTCGTCCGCATAGACGAGCTCGAGGCAGGCATGCGGCGCGCCGGCCGCCTCGATGGTGCGAAGGCCGACGAAGCGGCCGATGCCGTGCTCGGCATGGACGACGATGGAGCCCTCGTCGAGGCCGGCGACCTCGGTGATGAAATCCGCCCCGCGCTTGCGGCGCTTGGCGCGGCGTACCATGCGGTCGCCGAGGATGTCCTGCTCGCCGATGACGACGATATCGCCCGCCTCGAAGCCGCTTTCGAGACTGAGCACGGCCGAGCCTGCCTCGCCCGGTTTCAGCTTGCGCAAATCGGCGAATTTCTCGACCGGCACGACATTGCCGAGCCCGTGTTCGGCGAGCACCTGCAGCAGGCGGTCGAGCGAGCCTTCCGACCAGCCGGTCACCAGAACCTTGGCGCCCGACGCCCGCTTGTCGGCAATGTGCTTCACCGCCTGGTCGAAGACGTTGACGCGCCCGCCATCGGCATCCTCGCTGCCCGCCGGCCGCGCCCAGCGCATGCCGGGCCGCGCCTCGATGGTCTCGACATGGCGCGCCTCGCCCTCGTGCTCGTTGAAGGGCGAAAGACGGATGGCGTCGCGTTCGTCGAGATCGCGGGCGAAACGCTCGGCATCGAGGTAGAGGAGGCCGGGCGGCACGGGCTTGTAGGGCGTCGCCTGCGCGATCTGCCCCTTGCCGGGCGTGGCGGAGGCAAGGCGCGCATCGTAGTAGTCGCGCACGAGGCGGGAGCGCTCGACGGCCGCCTCACGCACCGTATGGTCTGTGACGATACGGAAGCCTGCGAGATAGTCGAAGGCGGTTTCCAGCTCGTCGTAGAAGAGCGGTAGCCAGTGCTCCATGCCGGCATAGCGCCGCCCTTCGGAAACGGCCTGGTAGAGCGCGTCGTCGCGCGTCGCCGCGCCGAAGGAGGAGAGATACTGCGTGCGGAAATGCGAGATCGTCTCCGGCGTCAGCGTCACCTCGCTCATCGGGTTGAGGTCGAGGGAGCGCGCCTGCCCCGTCGTGCGCTGGCTCGCCGGGTCGAAGGAACGGATGCTCTCCAGCGTGTCGCCGAAGAAATCGAGCCGCAGCGGCTCGAGACTGCCGGGCACGAAGACGTCGAGGATGCCGCCGCGCACGGCGTATTCCCCGACCTCGCGCACCGTCGCCACGCGCTCGAAGCCGTTGCGCTCCAGCCGCGCGGCGATATCGTCCATGCGGACCTGGTTGCCGGGCTTTGCCGAGAAGGCAAGGTTCTCGATGACGGTGCGCGGCGCCGTCTTCTGCAGCATGGCGTTGACGGTGACGAGTACGATGGCCGCATGCAGCTTCTTGGCGTGCGCGATCAGCGCCGAGAGCGCGGACAGCCGGCGTGCGGAAACCTCGGCGCTCGGCGAGACGCGGTCATAGGGCAGGCAGTCCCAGCCGGGCAGCGTCAGCACCGGAATGTCGGGCGCGACGAAGCCGAGCATCTGTTCAAGGTCGGAAATCCGCTGGCCGTCGGACAGCACATAGGCGAGCGGGCCACCCTTGCGGGCAAGCTCGGCGAGGATCAGCGGCTCGACGCCGGACGGCACGGCACCGATGGTCATTGGTTGGCCGGCGGCGGCAACGCGTTCGGGAGAGAATCCGGGGATCATGCGCGGTCGTCTTTAAAGAGCGGCGAGAAATCGGGCTTGTAGGCGGCGATGCGCGGGAAGAGGCCGCGCCGGAATTCCTCGGGCACCGGCTTCTCGCCGGTCACCCATTTCACGAGGTCGTTGTCCTCCTCGGCCATGATCCGCTCCAGCTCGTCGAGCTCGGCGTCGGAGAGCGCGGCGATCTCGGCATCGGCGAAGGCGCCGAGCACCAGGTCCATCTCGCGGATGCCCCTGTGCCAACAGCGGAAGAGGATGCGCTTGCGGCGCGGGTCGATCTCGGCGCTCGAGCGTGTCGTTCCCGTCATGATCGTCCTCACCTTCCTGCCGCCTTGCATGCTTTCGCGCTTCTATAGACCGGCAAAAGCCGCTTGTCAGCCTTGCCAAAGGCATGATCTCCGGCGATTTTGCCCGCCATGAGACCCGCCCTGCTCGATCCGCTCTTCGCCCCCCTCTCCTCGCTTGCCGGCATCGGCCCGAAGCTCGGGGAACTCTTCGCGCGCCTGCTCGATAAGGAGAGCGTCGAGGATTGCCGCGTCGTCGACCTCGTCTTCCATTTCCCGCATTCGATCGTCGACCGGCGTAACCAGCCGGGCATCGCCAATGCGCCGCAGGGGGTCATCGTCACGATCACGGGTCGCGTCGACCGTCACCAGCCGCCCCCGCCCGGCAAGTCGAGCCAGCCCTACCGCGTCTTCCTGCACGACGAGACCGGGGAGCTTGCGCTCACCTTCTTCCGCGTCAAGGGCAACTGGCTGGAAAAGGCCCTGCCCGTGGACGAGACGGTGGTGGTGAGCGGCAAGGTCGACTGGTTCAACGGCCGCCCCTCCATGGTGCATCCCGACTACATGGTCCGGCTCGGCGAGGCCGACAATCTGCCCTTGGTCGAACCCGTGCATGGGTTGACGGCCGGCCTCACCGCCCGCGTGCTGCGCAAGGCGGTGGAGGCCGCCGTCGCCCGCGTGCCGCACCTGCCGGAATGGATCGACGAGGCGCTGTTGCAGCGGCAGGGCTTCCCCTCCGCCTTCGACGCCTTCCACCGCATGCACGATCCGCGCGACGAGACGGACCTCGACCCGCAGGCGCCCGCCCGGCGGCGCCTTGCCTATGACGAGTTCCTGGCGGGCCAGATCTCGCTCGCCCTCGTGCGCCAGCGCCTGCGCAAGGTCGCCGGCCGGCCGGTCGTCGCGACGGGTGCCCTGAGCCGCCCCGTCATCGACGCCCTGCCCTTTTCCCTGACCGGCAGTCAGCAGACGGCCATCGCCGAGGTGCTGAAGGACATGGCCGGCGAGCAGCGCATGCTGCGGCTGCTGCAGGGCGATGTCGGCGCGGGCAAGACCGCGGTAGCGCTGATGGCGATGCTGGCGGCGGTCGAAAGCGGCGGACAGGCCGTTCTGATGGCGCCGACGGAAATCCTCGCCCGCCAGCATTTTGCAACGCTCTCGCGCATGGCCGCGCCCGCCGGGCTCACCATCGATGTCCTCACCGGCCGCACCAAGGGCCGCGAGCGCGATGCCATCCTCGAACGCATCGCCTCCGGCGAGACGCAGATCGTCATCGGCACCCATGCCCTCTTCCAGGACAATGTCGCCTACAGGGACCTCGTGCTCGCCGTGGTGGACGAGCAGCACCGCTTCGGCGTCCACCAGCGCCTGCGGCTGACCGCCAAGGGCATTTCCCCGCACATGCTGGTCATGACGGCGACGCCCATCCCGCGCACGCTGGTGCTCGCCGCCTTCGGCGACATGGACGTCTCCAAGCTCACGGAAAAGCCGGCCGGCCGCAAGCCGATCCAGACCGTCGTGATGCCGCAGGAGCGCACCGGCGAGATCGTCGATCGCCTGCGCACGGCACTTGCCGAGGGCAAGAAGGCCTACTGGATCTGCCCGCTGGTGGAAGAATCGGAGGAAAGCGACCTCATGTCCGTCGAGGAGCGGCACGCAACGCTCAAAAGCGTCTTCGGCGATGCCGCCGGCCTCGTGCACGGGCGGATGAGCGGGCCGGAAAAGGACGCCGCCATGCTCGCCTTCAAGAGCGGCGAGACGCGGCTTCTCGTCGCTACGACGGTCGTGGAGGTCGGCGTCGACGTGCCGGATGCCTCGATCATGGTGATCGAGCATGCCGAGCGCTTCGGCCTTGCCCAGCTCCACCAGCTTCGCGGCCGCGTGGGGCGCGGAGAGGAGGCGTCGAGCTGCATCCTGCTCTACAAGGGTCCCCTTTCGGAGAACGGCCGTGCGCGCCTTTCGATCCTGCGCGAGACGGAGGACGGCTTCCGCATCGCCGAGGAGGATTTGAAGCTGCGCGGCGAAGGCGAGCTTATGGGCACACGCCAGTCCGGAACGCCGGGCTTCCTCGTCGCCAGCCTCGAAGCCCATGGCGACCTTCTCGAAATCGCCCGCAAGGACGCCGCCTATCTCCTGGAGCGCGATGCGGACCTCATGAGCCCGCGGGGCGAGGCGATCCGCACCCTGCTCTATCTCTACCGCCGCGACGAGGCGATCCGGTTCCTGCGCGCCGGATGACCACGAAATCGTGATTTCGCCGTCAAGTCGCGTGAGCGCATACTTCTCCCCCGCACCAGCGAAAAAGGAGAAATGCCATGAAGACAGTTCTCGTAGTCGCAGCAATGCTTGCCCTTTCGGCCTCCGCGGCCCTTGCGGACTGCGCATGGCACAGCGCCAGGGCCAAGGTCGACACGACGATCACCACGGCAAGCGTCATCACCACCGAAAAGCAGTCCCGCCTGCCGGCGGATGCCGACAAGGTTCTTCTGGACGAGCAGAAGGACGCAACGGTGACGGAATAAAATTTTCTGGACCCTCAATCCTTCTTCCGGGCCTTCACCTTGCGCTCCGCGCTTGCGATGAGCGGAACCACCTCTTCCGGCGGCGTGACGAGGCCCACGGAGATGATGAGCTTGGCGGCATCCTCCGGGCTCATGTCGAGCGGCACGAGTTTTTCGCGCGGCACATAGACGAGGAAGCCGGCGGTGGGGAACGGCGTCGGCGGCAGGAAGCAGGCGACCATGTCCTTGCCCATCGACGTGAACTTCGTCGCGATCTCGCCGCGCGCATCCGTCGCCACGAAGACGATCGACCAGAGGCCGACGCTCGGATACTCGATCATCGCCGCCTTGTTGAAGGACGTGCCCTTGTCCTTCAGCACCGTCTCGAAAATCTGCTTGAGGCTCTTGTGCACCGTGCGCACCAGCGGCGTGCGGTTGAACAGCGAATCGCCGAACTCCACGATGGTGCGGCCGATGAGGTTCTTGCCGAGGAAGCCGATGAGCGTGATGAAGACCAGCGCGATCAGCAGGCCGAAGCCGGGAATGGCGAACTGGAAATAGTTCTCCGGGTTGTAGTGCGCCGGAATATAGGGCTTCACCCAGCTATCGGCCCAGTGGATGAAGGTCCAGGTCAGCCATATGGTGATGGCGATCGGCGCGCAGATGACGAGGCCGGTCAGGAAATTGTTGCGCAGCCGCATGGCGAGCGACTGTCTCGGAACGGAATCGGTCATCGGCTATCCAGCGTGGGGCGAGCGTGGGAGGCCGCTCAGCCGTAGAAGCCCGGATGATAGGAAACCGTTCCGCCGCCGTAAACCGGAGAAAACGCCACACGCTGGAAATACTCCGGCGGCACGCCCTCCAGCACGAGCTTGGGATCGGCCGAAAACCCGAAGCGGCCATAATAGGCGGGATCGCCGAGAAGCACGCAGCCCGCCGCGCCGAGCATCTTCAATCGTTCCAGCCCCTCGCGCACGAGCAGGCTGCCGATGCCCTCGCCCTGCCTTGCCGGATCGACGGAGATCGGGCCAAGACCGTACCAGCCGGCGCTGCCGTCCGAGATCGCGACCGGCGAGAAGGCGACATGGCCGATGACGGCGCCGTCCGCTTCCGCCACCAGCGAGAGCGTCAGCGCGCCGGCCGCGCGCAGGCGGTCGACGATCAGGTGTTCCGTGCCGTCGGCATGCGGCGCGGTGAGGAAGGCCGTCTCCGTCAGCGCGCGGATGGCGTAGATATCCGCGTCGCGCTCAGGCCGAACGATCATTCGACCGTCACGGACTTGGCGAGGTTGCGCGGCTGGTCGACGTCCGTGCCCATGAAGACGGCGATGTGGTAGGCGAGAAGCTGGATCGGCAGCGAATAGATCATGGGCGCGATGATCTCGTCGACATTCGGCAGCACGACGGTCGCCATGGTCGCAAGCTTGGAGGCGGCAGCCCCCTTCTCGTCGGTGATGAAGATGATGCGCCCGCCGCGGGCGGCCACTTCCTGCATGTTCGACACGGTCTTCTCGAAGAAGCGGTCGTGCGGGGCGATGACGATGACCGGCATGTTCTCGTCGATCAGTGCGATGGGGCCGTGCTTCAGTTCACCGGCGGCATAGCCTTCCGCGTGGATGTAGGAGATTTCCTTGAGCTTCAGCGCGCCCTCGAGGGCAAGCGGATAGCTGGTGCCGCGGCCGAGATAGAGCACGTCCTTGCACTTGGAGAGGTCGCGCGAAAGCTGCTCTATGGCCGGCTGGATCGTGTTGAGCACGCTTGCCATGATGCGCGGCATCTCGGCAAGGTGGCGCACCAGCGCCTTCTCCTCGGCTTCGCCCAGCGTGCCGCGCGCCCGGCCCGCACCGATGGCGAGCGCGGCAAGCACGGTGAGCTGGCAGGTGAAGGCCTTGGTCGAGGCGACGCCGATCTCCGGGCCGGCGAGAATCGGGAAGACGGCATCCGATTCGCGGGCGATGGTCGATTCCTTCGTGTTCACCACCGCGCCGATCTTCAGGCCGTTCTCCTTGCAGTAGCGCAGCGAGGCGAGCGTATCGGCCGTCTCGCCGGACTGCGAGATGAAGAGCGCGGCCGAGGCCGGGTTCAGCGGAATTTCGCGATAGCGGAACTCCGAGGCGACGTCGATCTCGACCGGCAGGCGGGCATAGCGCTCGAACCAGTATTTGCCGACGAGGCCGGCGAGATAGGCCGTGCCGCAGGCCGAGATGGCAAGGCTCGGCACCTTCGCGAAATCGATCTCGGCCGCGACCGGGCGGACCGTGTGGCCGAGGAAATCGACATAGTGGCTGAGCGCGTGGGAAATCGCCTCCGGCTGCTCATGGATTTCCTTCTCCATGAAATGCCGGTGGTTGCCCTTGTCGACGAGATAGGCGGCGGCCGAGGAGATTTGCTTCGGCCGCTCGACGCGGTTACCGTCGAGGTCGAAGATATGCGCGCCGTCGCGGCCGATCACCGCCCAGTCGCCGTCGACGAGATAGCTGATCTCGTTTGTGAAGGGTGCGAGCGCGATGGCGTCCGAGCCCAGGAACATCTCGCCGCGGCCATGGCCGATGGCGAGCGGCGGGCCGCTGCGGGCGGCCATGATGGTGGACGGGTCGTCCTCGAAGATCACGGCGAGCGCATAGGCGCCCGTTATGCGGCGCAGCATCGCGTGCATCGTCTCGCGCCGGCCGAGGCCCTCGCGGCGAAAGCGGGCAAGAAGCTGGGCGACGACTTCCGTGTCGGTCTGGGTGGTGAAGGTCGCGCCGGAAGCGGCAAGCTCGTCCTTCAGCTCGGAGAAATTCTCGATGATGCCGTTGTGCACGACGGCGACGCCGTCGACGAAATGCGGGTGCGCATTGCCTTCCGTCGGCGCGCCGTGCGTTGCCCAGCGGGTATGGGCGATGCCGATCGTGCCGTCGAGCGGCTCGTCGGCAAGGCGCTTCTCCAGGTTGAACAGCTTGCCTTCGGCGCGGCGGCGCTCCAGCCGGCCGCCAACGATGGTGGCGACGCCGGCGGAATCGTAGCCCCGGTATTCAAGGCGCTTCAGGGCATCGACAAGCCGACCGGCAACGGGCTGGTTTCCGACGATACCGACAATTCCGCACATAGACTGCTCCACTCTTTCGAAACGCTTCGACTGCGCTCCTTCGTAGAGCTTTTTTATCGCGGCGCAACACAGGCATGCTCACTTTCGATTGCAAGCGTTAACGTGGGCGCGCCCACCGGGCGGTCTATTCGGCCGCCTTCTTCTTCGCCGCCTTGATCGCCTGGTTGCGTTCGCGGATGAGCACGGCCCGGCCCTCCTTGTTCTCCTGCCGGGCGCGGCCGAAGGCGACCGCATCGTCCGGCACGTCCGCCGTGATGACGCTGCCGGAGGCGACATAGGCGCCGTTGCCGACCGAAACGGGCGCGACGAGCGCCGTATTGGAGCCGATGAAGGAATTCTCGCCGATGCGGGTCACATGCTTGTTGATGCCGTCGTAGTTGCAGGTGATGGTGCCGGCGCCGACATTGGTATGCGCGCCGATGAAGGCATCGCCGATATAGCTGAGATGGTTGACCTTGGCGCCCGCGCCGATCTCCGCCTTCTTCACCTCGGTGAAATTGCCGACCTTGGCGCCTTCGCCGAGATTGGCGCCGGGCCTGAGGCGCGCATAGGGGCCGATTTCGGCATCGGCCGAGACATGCGCGCCCTCGATATGCGAAAAGGAATGGATCACGGCGCCGCTCTCGATGGTCACGCCCGGGCCGAACACGACGTTCGGCTCGATGGTGACATCCCGGCCGATCTTCGTATCGTAGGTGAGGAAGACGGTCTCCGGCGCGATCATCGACACGCCGTCGAGCATCATCTCGTGCCGCCGGCGCTGCTGCCAGAGCCGCTCGATGACCGCAAGCTCGGCGCGCGTGTTGCAGCCTGTCAGCTCTTCCTCCGGCGCCTCGACGGCGACGGCCCGTCCGCCGGCCGCGCGCGCCACCTCGACGATGTCGGTGAGATAGTATTCGCCCTTGGCGTTGGCATTGCCGATCCTGCCGATCAGGTCGAGCGCCTTGCGCCCGTCGATGGCCATCAGGCCGCCGTTGCAGTAGGTGATGGCGCGCTCAGCCTCGCTGGCGTCCTTGTGCTCACGGATCGCCAGCAGTTCCCCATTCTCCACGATCAGCCGGCCGTAACCCGTCGGATCGGCCGTGGTAAAGCCGATGACCACGACCTCGGCGCCGGCGGCAAGCCCCTCGCGCGCGGCGATCAGCGGCGCTTCGGTGATGAGCGGCGTATCGCCGAAAACGACGAGCACGTCGTCATAGCCCCTGGCGATCGCCTCGCGGGCGGCGAGAACGGCATGGGCCGTACCGAGGCGTTCGGTCTGGATATGGACGGAGCTGTGGACGGCGGCGCCCCGCGCGGCCGCCTCGACCTTCTCCGCATCGCGGCCGAGCACCAGCGCGATGTCGGAAATGCCGGCCTTCGCCAGCGCCTCGACGACATGGGCGATCATCGGCCGTCCGGCGACCGGGTGCAGCACCTTCGAGCGCAAGGACTTCATCCGCGTGCTTTCGCCGGCGGCCAGGATGACGGCCAGGCATGTGCGTTCGGTGCGGTCTGCGGTCATAAGAATCCCTCGTTACCCGTCATGCGGCCCGTTCCTTAGCAAAAAGCAGCGGGGGGAGACAAAGGGATTCGCGCGTCAGTTCCCGTTGCTGCGCAGGCGGCTCTCGGTCAGAAGCCCGCTCTCGTCGAGGATGGGATAGGCGACCGAGACGAGATGCGCGTTGACGCGCTTGAGGTCGCGCAGGATGTCGAGATGGAGCGAGCTTGTCTGGAGGCTGTCGATCCGGCCGTCGCGCAGCCGTTCCAGATGCCGCTCGGACGATTGCTTTTCCATGCGCCGCACGTCCACCTTCACCTCGACGAGCTGGCGCGCCAGTCCCGCGTCGCGCGTCACGAAGATCGTCTGGGCGATGCGCAGGTTCTCGATCGTCAGGTTGAAGAGGTTGGCAAGCTCCTTGTAGCCGTCCTCGGAGAATTTCAGTCCGTTGACGATCTTCTTGCGCACCTGGTCCTGAAGCCCCTTCTCCACGATGTCGCCGATATGCTCGAGGTTGATGGCGTAGTCGATGATGACGATGGAGCGCGCGGCCGGCTCCCCCGTCAGCCCCTGCCGGCCGAGGCGGGAAAGGTAGATCTTCACTTCCTGCTGGAGAACGTCGACCTGCCGCTCCAGTTCGCCGATATCGCCCAGCGGGGCGAGATTGTTGTCGTTGAAGGCGCGCATGGTGCGGATCAGCATGGATTCGATGAGGTCGCCGACGCGCAGCACCTCGCGCGTCGCGCCGGACAGCGCCACGACCGGCGTGGCGAGCGCGGCGTCGTCGAGATATTTCGGTCCGCCCTCCTCCTTCTTGTCCTCCGGTACGATCCTCTCCATGAGACGCGAGAGGGGGCCGGACAACGGCCAGAGCACCAGCGCGACCACGAGGTTGAAGGCAAGGTGCACGTCGACCGGCAGCTTCGCCGCCGGGATCGGCAGCAAGGCGACGAGGTCGGCCGCCTGCGCGGCGAAAGGCAGGACGACGAGGCACCCCGCCCCGCGCACCAGGAGATTGCCGAGCGTGACGCGCCGCGCCGAGGCCGCGGCCTTCATCGTCGCGATAACGGGCGGCACGGCCCCGCCGAGATTGGCGCCGAGCACGAGGATGACCGTCAGCGCCGGCGAAAGGATCCCCATGGCCGACAGCGAGAGGATCAGCACGACGACGGCAAGGCTCGACGAGGAGATGATGGCGAGCACCGTGGAGAAGGCGAGCGCCACCGGCCAGGCATCGCCCAGCAGCGTCAGGAAGGCGGCGAGCGCCGGCGACTGGCGCATCGGCTCGGTGGCGAGGCTGAGCAGGTGCAGCGACAGGAGCATGAGGCCGATGCCGACGAGCGCGGAGCCGAGGCCCTGGCGGGCGGAGGAGCCGGAGGACTTATAGAGGACGACGCCGACGAGGATGATGAGCGGCGAGACCGATTCGATGCCCGTCGCCACCAGCCAGGCGGTGACGGCCGTGCCGACATTGGCGCCGAGCAGGACGACCTGCGCCATGCGCGCGCGCATCAGGTTGCGCTCGACGAACGAGGCGACCATCAGCGCCGTGGCCGTGGAGCTCTGCAGGGCGACCGTCGCGACGAAACCGGCAACGAAGGAGCGCACCGGCCCGCGCGTGCCGAGCGCCAGCCCGGAGCGCAGTTTCACGCCGAAGGCCCGCGTCATGCCATCCTTCACCTGCGCGAGGCCGAACAGGAGCAACGCCACCGCGCCGAAAAGGTTGATCATGACGACCGTGGATTCCACCCTGTTTTCCTCCCGCAACGCCCACCACCGGCGGACTCATAAGATTGATCGCGCATCCGATCATGGATCTTCGAATTATGACAGTGGCTTTCGGCCGGATTATGCCAATAATTTCAGAAAAAATTCTTTCGCCGGCAAAAGAAATCGCCGGCCGCCGGGCCGCTGGCCGAAAGCCGTGGCGGCGCGCGCATACGATATGCGCTGCGCACTTCAATTCCCGCAAACTTTCCGTTAAGAGACGGTCTCCGGCCGCATGGCCGCCGCGATGAGGAAATTTAGACGATGCTCGAAGCCCTGAGAAGCGCCGCCCAGACCTGGGTGGCAAAAGCCCTGCTGATCGTTCTGGTCGGTTCGTTTGCAGTCTGGGGCGTTTCGAGTTCCCTCGTCACCGGCACGTCGAACGCCGTCGTCACGGTCGGCGACGTCAAGGTCTCGCCGACGGACTTCCGCCTCGCCTACGAGCGGCAGGTCGCGGCCATGTCGCAGCGCTTCGGCATGCGCCTCAACGCCGAGCAGGCTCGCGCCTTCGGCGTCGAGAACCAGGTCTTCGCCGAGCTGGTCGCAGGCGCCGCGCTCGACCAGCTTTCGCGCGACATGAACCTCGGCCTCTCCGAAGGCCGCCTCGCCCAGCTGATCGCCGACGATCCGGCCTTCCGCGGCGTCAACGGCCAGTTCGACCGCACGGCCTTCTCGGCGATCCTGCGCAATGCGGGCCTGCGCGAAGCCGACTACATCACCAACCGCAGCCAGGTGGCGATCCGCACGCAGGTCGTCGAAGCCGTATCGGACGGCTACAAGGCGCCGGAGGTGCTGACGGCGGCGCTGCGCCAGTACCGCAACGAAGCTCGTACCATCGACTACCTCCTGCTCAGCAACGCCAATATCGACCCCGTGAAGGCGCCCGGCGACGACGTGCTCGCCCCGTGGTTCGAAAAGAACAAGGCGAAGTATCGCGCTCCGGAATACCGCAAGTTCGTCTACGTCTCGCTGGAGCCGAAGGACCTGGCGGACAAGGCCACCGTCACGGACGAGGCGCTGAAGGCGGAATACGACAAGACCAAGGACCGTTACCGCACGCCCGCCACGCGCACGATCGAACAGCTGACCTTCGCCGACCGCGCAAGCGCGGATGCCGCCGCCGCCAAGCTCGCCTCCGGCACGACCTTCGACGCGCTCGTCGCCGAACAGGGCAAGAAGCCCGCCGACGTCATGCTCGGCGACTTCACCGAGGCGAACGTGCCGGACCAGAAGCTTGCCGGACCGGCTTTCGCCGTCGCGGAAAACGGCGGCACGACGCCGGTGATCGACGGCACGTTCGGCCCGATCATCCTGCGCGTGACGAATATCCGGCCGGAAACCGTGAAAACCTTCGACGAGGTGAAGGAAGACCTGCGCACGGACCTCGCGCTTGCCGAGGCCGCCGACGGTATCCTCGCCGTGCACGACCGGATCGAGGACGCCCGCGCGGACGGCCTCAATCTCGACGAGGCCGCCGCGAAGAACAACCTCAAGGCCGTGACGGTCAACGCCGTCGACGCGCAGGGCAACGACGACAAGGGCGAGGAAATCGACGGCCTGCCCGAGGAGAAGACGCTTCTTTCCGAAGTCTTCAAGACCGACGTGGGCATGGAGACCCAGCCGATCGACGTCGGCCGCGAGGGTTATGCCTGGTACGAAGTGCTCGACGTGATACCGGAGCGCGACCGCACGCTCGACGAGGTGCGCGACCGCGTCGTCGCCGACTGGACGGCCGAGCAGCAGCGCGAGGCGCTGGCGAAGAAGGCAAGCGAACTGGCCGAGCGCGTGCGCAAGGGCGACGACCTTGCCGCCATTGCCGGCGAGCTCGGCATGGCAGTCGAGACCAAGACGGGCCTCCATCGCGGCGCGCAGGATCCGGTGCTGAGCCCCGAAGCCGTCAATGCCGCCTTCTCCGGTCCGCTCGGCGTCGTCGCCAACACGCCCGGCGTCGACGGCGAAGGCCAGATCCTCCTGAAGGTGACCGAGGTGGATGCGGACGCGGCGCCCGACGCGCTTTCCAACGACGAGCAGCAGATCCTCGCCGTTGCCCGCGCCAGCGGCGACGATATCCTCGACCAGATGGTCAGCTCGCTCCAGACGGCCTACGGCGTTTCGATCAACCGGGCACTTGCCGAACAAAGCACGCGATAAAGGAGAGGGAACCGCATGTCCGACCTGAAATCCTATATCGCCAAGGTCGCCGCCGGAAACGCGCTCGACCGCGAGGAGGCCCGCGGCGCCTTCGAGATCATCATGTCGGGCGCCGCCACGCCCTCGCAGATCGGCGGCTTCCTGATGGCGCTGCGCGTGCGCGGCGAGACCGTGGACGAGATCTACGGCGCCGTCGGCTCGATGCGCGCGCGCATGCTGCCGGTCTCCGTGCCCGCCGATGCCATGGACATCGTCGGCACGGGCGGCGACGGCGCGGGCACCTACAACATCTCGACGCTGGCGGCGATCATCGTCGCCGGCGCCGGCGTTCCCGTCGCCAAGCACGGCAACCGGGCGCTGAGCTCGAAATCGGGCACGGCGGACGCCCTCTCCTGCCTTGGCGTCAAGCTCGACATCGGGCCGGCGGATATTTCGCGCTGCGTGCACGATGCCGGCCTCGGCTTCATGTTCGCCCAGCTCCACCATCCGGCGATGAAGCATGTCGGCCCATCGCGCGTCGAGCTCGGCACGCGCACGATCTTCAACCTGCTCGGCCCGCTTTCCAATCCCGGCGGCGTCAAGCGCCAGCTCCTCGGCGTCTTCTCGCCGCAATGGCTGGTGCCGATCGCCGAAGTGATGCGCGACCTCGGCTCTGAGAGCATCTGGGTCGTGCACGGCGAAGGCCTCGACGAGATCACCACGACGGGAACGACGCAGGTGGCCGCGCTCGAAGACGGCAATATCCGCACCTTCGAACTGACACCCGCCGATTTCGGCCTTCCGCCGGCGACGCTCGACGATCTTCGCGGCGGTGACGGCGCGCACAACGCCGCAGCCCTCCTGTCCGTGCTCGGCGGCGCGCACATGCCCTATCGCGATATCTCGCTTGCCAACGCGGCCGCCTCGCTCGTCGTCGCCGGCAGGGCCGAGACGCTGAAGGACGGCATGCGCCTTGCGACCGAGGCGCTGGAAAACGGCCGCGCCCGCGCCGCGCTGGAGCGGCTCGTCACGGTTTCCAACGAAGCCGCCGCGGAGTAGGATTGGCCATGACCGACATCCTCAGGAAGATCGAAGCCTACAAGCTGGAGGAGATCGCCGCCGCCAAGGAGCGCGTCTCTTCCGCCGAGCTTCGCGCCCGCATCCGCGACCAGGAAGCCCCGCGTGGCTTCTTCGCGAGCCTCAAGGACCGCAAGGCGGAAGGCCGCTTCGGCCTCATCGCCGAGATCAAGAAGGCAAGCCCCTCCAAGGGCCTTATCCGTCCGGATTTCGATCCGCCGGCGCTGGCGAAGGCCTATGAGGCGGGGGGTGCGGCCTGCCTTTCCGTGCTTACCGACACGCCGAGCTTCCAGGGCGCGCCGGAATTCCTCACCGCCGCCCGCGCGGCCTGCGGCCTGCCGGCGCTGCGCAAGGACTTCATGTTCGACAGCTACCAGGTGCTGGAAGCGCGCGCCTGGGGCGCCGACTGCATCCTCCTCATCATGGCCTCCCTTTCCGACGATACGGCGAAGGCGCTGGAAGACGCCGCCTTCTCGCTCGGCATGGACGTCCTGATCGAGGTGCATGACGAGCCCGAGATGGAGCGCGCGCTGAAGCTGAAATCCAAGCTCGTCGGCGTCAACAACCGCAATCTGCGCACCTTCGAGGTGGACCTTGCGATCTCCGAAAAGCTTGCCGGCATGGTGCCGGACGACCGGCTGCTCGTCGGCGAGAGCGGCATCTTCACGCATGCCGATTGCGTGCGCCTCGGCAAGGTCGGCATCACCACCTTCCTCGTCGGCGAAAGCCTGATGCGCAAGGACGACGTGACGGCGGCGACGCGCGAACTGCTGACAGGCGATGCCGGCATGCTGGCGGCGGAATGATGGCGGAAGACACCCGCACGCTCACCCATATAGGCGCCTCGGGCGAGGCGCACATGGTCGATGTCGGCGACAAGACGGAGACCGTGCGCATCGCCCTTGCCGAAGGCTTCATCCGCATGGCGCCGGCAACGCTCGACCTCATCCTCAAGGGCGACGCCAAGAAGGGCGACGTGATCGGCACGGCGCGGCTCGCCGGCATCATGGCCGCCAAGCAGACGTCCAGCCTCATTCCGCTCTGCCATCCGCTGATGCTGACCAAGGTGACGGTGGAAATCCGCGAAGACCGCGCCCTGCCCGGCCTTCGCGTCGAGGCGATGGCCAAGCTCACCGGCCGCACCGGTGTGGAGATGGAGGCGCTCACCGCCGTCAGCGTCGCATGCCTCACCATCTACGACATGGCCAAGGCCGCCGACCGCGAGATGGAGATCGGCGGCGTCCGCCTTGTCGAAAAATCCGGCGGCCGCTCGGGCGACTACAGGCGCGGGGCGAAGGCCTGATGGCGCTGCTTCCCGTCGCCGATGCGCTGGAGCGCCTGCTTTCCGCCGCAAGGCCGGTCGAGCGGACGGAAACGGTCACCCTGCACGAGGCCGCCGGCCGCGTGCTGGCGCGCGACGTGGCAGCCCGCCTCACTCAACCGCCCTTCGAGAATTCCGCGATGGACGGCTATGCCGTCCGCCATGCCGACATCGCCGAGCTCGGCTCGATCCTCACGGTCATCGGCACGTCTTCCGCCGGCCACGCCTTCGAGGGGACGGCCGGCCCCGGCGACGCCGTGCGCATCTTCACCGGCGCGCCGCTTCCCGCCTTCGCCGACACGGTGCTCCTGCAGGAGGATGCCGAGGTGCTGGAAGGTGGCCGCATCCGCACGACCTTCCTCACCGCGAAGGGCCGCCATATCCGCCCACGAGGCCAGGATTTCGCCGAGGGCGAGACCGTGCTGAAGGCCGGCGACCTGCTCGATGCCGGCCGCCTGACGGTCGCCGCGGCGATGAACCACCCCGAACTCACGGTTTATGCCCGCCCCCGCGTCGCGCTTCTGGCGACGGGCGACGAGCTGGTGCGGCCGGGCACGCCGCCCGGGCCAAGCCAGATCGTCGCGTCCAACACCTACGGCGTCGCGGCCCTTGCGCGCGAGGCGGGCGCCGAAGTGATCGACCTCGGCATCGTCGCCGACGACAGGGAGGCCATCCTGTCGGCGGTGCGCGAGGCGCTCGCGCGCGACATCGACGTGCTGGTGACGCTCGGCGGCGCTTCCGTCGGCGATTTCGACCTCGTGCAGCCGGTGCTCGGCGAAGCCGGCATGGAGCTCGATTTCTGGCGCATCGCCATGCGCCCCGGAAAGCCGCTGATGGTCGGCCGCCTCGGCGATATCCGCGTCGTCGGCCTGCCGGGAAATCCCGTGTCGAGCCTCGTCTGCTCGCTGCTCTTCCTCGAACCGCTCGTCCGGCGGCTTGCCCGTCTTCCCGTGCGAAACCGCCTTCATGCCGCCGTCGCCGCCGTTCCCCTCAAGGAGAACGACCATCGGCAGGACTATGTCCGCGCACGGATCGAGCGCACAGCCTCCGGCGCGCTCTCCGTCACGCCGTTCGACAGGCAGGATTCGTCGATGATGAAGGTCTTCGCCGCGGCGGAAGGCCTGCTCGTACGCCCGCCGGGGGCCCCTGCCGCCCCGGCCGGCAGCGCCTGCGACGTCCTTCTCCTGCGCGATCCGGCGGCCTGAACGAGATTATTATCGTTTTACGGCCCCTTGCGGAACACATGCGGAACGGATAGTGTCTGTTCTGGATTTGTTTCACGATTCTCGGTGGAGAGGCCATGCTGACGCGCAAACAACAGGAACTCCTCCTTTTCATCCATGAACGGATGAAGGAATCGGGCATTCCTCCATCTTTCGACGAGATGAAGGACGCGCTGGACCTCGCCTCGAAATCCGGCATCCACCGCCTCATCACGGCGCTGGAGGAGCGCGGCTTCATCCGTCGGCTGCCCAACCGGGCGCGGGCGCTGGAGGTCATCAAGCTGCCGGAAGCCTATTCGGCGAGCCTTCAGCCGCGGCGCGGCTTCTCGCCGTCCGTCATCGAGGGAAGCCGGGGCAAGCAGCCGGCGCCCACCGCCCCCGTGGCGCGCGCGCCGGCCGTGCCGGAAATCTCCACTTCGGTCTCCGTGCCGGTCATGGGGCGCATTGCCGCCGGCGTGCCGATCTCGGCCATCCAGAACAACACCCACGACATCACCGTGCCCGCCGAGATGATCGGCAGCGGCGACCATTATGCGCTGGAGGTGCGGGGCGATTCGATGATCGAGGCCGGCATTCTCGACGGCGACACGGTCATCATCCGCAATGCCAGCACCGCCAATCCGGGCGAGATCATCGTGGCGCTCGTCGACGACGAGGAAGCGACGCTGAAGCGCTTCCGCCGCAAGGGCGCCTCCATCGCGCTCGAAGCCGCCAATCCCGCCTACGAGACCCGTATCTTCGGCCCCGAACGCGTGAAGATACAGGGCAAGCTGGTCGGCCTCATCCGCCGTTACCACTGAATATCCGCAGCCGCCTCGAAGCGGCCGCTGCGCCAGTCATAGCTGCGATGGCGCGACCAGGGGCGGCCGAGCGTTTCGACGGCGTGGGCGACATGTGCCTGCGGGAGGTTTGCAGCGTCCTGTCCATGGGCGGGCTCGATTTCCAGCGCACCCGTGCGGCGCAGATGCCGGGCCGTCACCAGCCTTGCCCCGGAGCGGCACGCATCGAGCCGGAGCGCGTAGGGTACGACGACGAGGTTGGCCGCATCGCAGGCAAGACCGAGAAAGGCGGTGTCCTCCAGCGTGACGATCCGCCAGCCGCTCGGCGAGACCGCGGCGCAAAAAGCCTTCGCCTCGCAGACGAAGCCATTTCCGGCTCTTGCGCCGGCCAATGCCGATGCCATCGCGGCCTTCGCTTTTTCACGGTCCGCCTTGTGACGCGGCCTTGCCTGCTTTCCGGCGACCGCTGGCGCGGCGGCGGCATCCTCAAGGACGAGGCCGGCGGTCCGGCGCAGGACCGGCTTTTGCGGATCGGCGAGCCGCAGCGCCCGGCGCCATTGCGACCAGACGAAATCCGGCGGCCTTGCACGGTTGGCCGCAGCGTCCCGGCCCCGCAGGATCGCGACGAGCCGGCCATCCTCCGAGACAAGAACCTCCGGATGGGACCGCCCTGCCGGCCAGAAGGCGACGACAAGGCCGAGGAGGACGAGCGCCGTACCGGCATGGCGCAGCCGCGTGCGCAGGAGACAGACGAGGCCGCCGCCGAATGCGATCAGGAGGAAGGCGGCAGGCGGGATGCGGCCCGTGACGATCTCTCCCTTCCAGCTCGCCACCCATGCCGAAAGTGCGATCATCCACTCGATGCCTTTGCCCATGATCGCGAAGGGGATGGCGTCGAGCCCGAAGGGCATCAGCAGCACGGCAGCAAGGCCGAACGGCATGACGATGGCGCTGATGACCGGCATGGCAAGGAGATTGCCGGCAAGGCCATAGGCCGGAATGCGATGGAAGTGGCCGACGGAATAGATGAGCGTCGAGACGCCGCCGATCAGCGAGGAGAGAAGGAGCCCGCCGAGGAAACGGCCGGCGGCCCCGCCGAGAAGACGGAGCCGCCCTCCCCGGCGTTCCCTCGGCGCTGGCCGCTCGCGCCAGGCGGCGTAGCCCGCGATGAGCCCGAGCGTCGCGGCATAGGACATCTGGAAGCCCGGATTGGTGACCGCCGACGGCGTGACGGCGAGGATGAGTATCGCCGAGAGCGCGACATTGCGTAGGCTGATGGCGGACCGGCCGAACAGCACGGCGACCAGCATGACGCAGATCATGATCCATGAGCGCACCGCCGAGATCGCCCCGCCCGAAACGAGGATATAGAGCGTGACCATGACGAGCGCGCCGGCGGCGGCGATCTTCTTGGCGGGATAGCGCTCGGCGAAACCGGGGATCAGGGCCATCAGCATGCGCGCGCCGACGAGGAATGTGCCGGCCGCCAGCACCATGTTCAGGCCCGAGATGGCCAGCACATGGGCAAACCCCGCCTGCCGCAGCGCCTCGACCGTTTGCGGGCTGATCGCCCGTTCCTCGGCCGTCACCAGCGCGGCGGCGATCGCGCCCGCGTCACCCCCGATCCGGGCGCGGATATGCTCGGTGAGGTTGTCGCGCCAGCCGGCGATCATCTGGCGGAATCGCGCCTCGAGGCCGGGCTCGGAGACCGGTGCTGCCTGCGGCGCGCTGTAGAAATAGCCCACCGCGCCGGTTCCGGCGAAATAGGCGTCGAAGGCGAAGTCGTTGAGGCCGGCGAGCGCGGGGCCGGAGGGCGGGCTGAGGCGGGCCCGCCCGGCAATGCCGCTGCCGATGGGGATCGGCTCATGGCGGCTTCGGGCAAGGAGCGTCACGATGCCCGGCTGGCGCTTCAGCGCCGGATCCGCCGTGCGTTCCAGCGCGACGCGGTAGCGGATCGCCCCGCGTCCGTCGCTCTCGCGCGACAGCACGCGTCCTTCGATCCGCGTCGTCACGGGCGCATCGAGGATCACGGTATCGAGGCGCGCGCTCTCCGCAGCGGCAAGCAGCATGCCGACAGGCACGAGGAACGCCGCCCCCGCCGCCAGCGCCGTCCAGTCCTCCCGGTGGCGCAGGCGGAGCGCAGGCCAGAAGGCGGTGCAGGCAAGGAGGATAATTGCCGCAAGCGACGGATCGGATGCCGCGGAAAACCACAGCCCGGCGCCGATGCCGAGGAAGACCGGCACGAAGAGAAAGAAATGTCCGTGCGCACGCTCCCGCGCAAAGCCGGCCGATACCGGCTCCCGCGGCCCCGGACGCAGCGAAAGCCTTCCCGCCGCATCGCGCAGCAAGGCAGGAAGCGCCCTGCGCGATGTGGCAGATGCCGGGGCACGGGCCGGCGACAGGGTACCGCCCGGCGCACCTCGCCAGGCGTCCGCCTCCGGCGCCTCCCGCCGTTCCGCTATATCCCCCTCGGCCATGGCTCCGGCCCCGTCCTTTGCCGCCAGTGTGCAACCGAAATGAAAAACCTTCAATCCGTGGTAGGCAGGCAAAATACTAAGGAAGACAGAAAGGATGCCACCTCCGCAATTGCGCCGACACGCGCAAAGGTTGCTTGCAACTTCGCTGAAAGGGTACATATTGCGTTGCCGGAAAGTCCATTTCCGCAGCGCACAATTTGCCTTTCGTATCGGTTGGCAGGGCACGGCAAATGGGCTAGCAAAACTGGCACGCGCAGGGCTGCAGCACTTTCGCGCCACCATTCGAAGCAACGGAGAAACGTGATGACAGAAACAAAAGCGGACGTATCGATCGGTGGCAAGACAGTCGAACTGCCGACGCGATCCGGTACGATCGGCCCTGATGTGATCGACATCGGCACGCTCTACAAGAACACCGGCGCCTTCACCTACGACCCCGGCTTCACCTCCACCGCCTCGTGCGAATCGAAGATCACCTATATCGACGGCGACGAAGGCATCCTCCTTCACCGCGGCTACCCGATCGAGCAGCTTGCCGAGCACGGCGATTTCCTCGAAGTCTGCTACCTCCTGCTGTATGGCGAACTGCCGACCAAGGCGCAGAAGGACGACTTCGACTACCGCGTGACGCACCACACCATGGTGCACGAGCAGATGTCGAAGTTCTTCACCGGCTTCCGCCGCGACGCCCACCCGATGGCCGTCATGTGCGGCGTCGTCGGCGCGCTCTCGGCCTTCTACCACGACTCGACCGACATCACCGATCCGCACCAGCGCATGGTCGCCTCGCTGCGCATGATCGCCAAGATGCCGACCATCGCCGCCATGGCCTACAAGTACCATATCGGCCAGCCCTTCGTTTACCCGAAGAACGACCTCGACTATGCGTCGAACTTCCTGCGCATGTGCTTTGCCGTTCCTTGCGAGGAATACACGGCGAACCCGGTTCTCTCGCGCGCCATGGACCGCATCTTCATCCTGCACGCCGACCACGAGCAGAACGCCTCGACCTCGACCGTGCGCCTTGCCGGCTCCTCGGGCGCCAACCCGTTCGCCTGCATCGCGGCCGGCATCGCCTGCCTGTGGGGCCCGGCCCATGGCGGCGCCAATGAGGCGGCGCTCAACATGCTCGCCGAGATCGGCTCGGTGGACCGCATTCCGGAATATATCGCCAAGGCCAAGGACAAGAACGACCCGTTCCGCCTGATGGGCTTCGGCCATCGCGTCTACAAGCACTACGATCCGCGCGCGCGCATCATGCAGAAGACGACGCACGAAGTCCTCGGCGAGCTCGGCATCAAGGACGACCCGATGCTGGAAGTCGCGATGGAACTGGAGCGCATCGCGCTGACGGACGACTACTTCATCGAGAAGAAGCTCTATCCGAACATCGACTTCTATTCCGGCATCACGCTGAAGGCGCTGGGCTTCCCCACGACCATGTTCACCGTGCTCTTCGCGCTCGCCCGCACGGTCGGCTGGATCGCCCAGTGGAACGAGATGATCGAAGACCCGGAACAGCGCATCGGCCGCCCGCGCCAGCTCTATGTCGGCGCACCGAAGCGCGACTACGCGCCGGTCTCCAAGCGCTGATAGAAACCGGCGTACAAACAAAAACCCCGCCGTCCTTTCGGACGGCGGGGTTTTTCGTTGGAGAAAGGCGCCGCCTATTCGGCGGCGGCAAGCAGCTTGCGCTCGCGGGCGGCCCGCAGGCGGGCGAAATCGTCGCCGGCATGGTGCGAGGAGCGCGTCAGCGGGCTGGAGGAGACCATCAGGAAGCCCTTGGTATAGGCGACGGTCTCATAGGACTTGAACTCTTCCGGCGTCACGAAGCGGTCCACCTTGTGGTGCTTGCGGGTCGGCTGGAGATACTGGCCGATGGTCAGGAAGTCGACGTCGGCGGTGCGCAGGTCGTCCATGAGCTGAAGCACTTCGTTGCGTTCCTCGCCGAGGCCCACCATGATGCCCGACTTGGTGAACATCGACGGGTCCAGTTCCTTCACGCGCTGCAGGAGGCGGAGGGAATGGAAATAGCGCGCGCCGGGACGAACGGTCAGGTAGTTGCCCGGCACGGTCTCCAGATTGTGGTTGAAGACGTCCGGCCTGGCGGCGACGACGCGTTCCAAGGCACCCGGCTTCTTCAGGAAGTCTGGGGTGAGGATTTCGATCGTCGTCGTGGGAGATGCCGCGCGGATGGCGAAGATCACCTTCTCGAAATGCTCGGCGCCGCCATCTTCCAGGTCGTCGCGGTCGACGGAGGTGATGACGACGTGGGAAAGGCCCATCTGCTTGACGGCCTTGGCGACGTTCTCCGGCTCTTCCATGTCGAGCGCGTTCGGCTTGCCCGTCGCCACGTTGCAGAAGGCGCAGGCGCGCGTACAGATCTCGCCCATGATCATGAAGGTCGCGTGCTTCTTGTCCCAGCACTCGCCGATGTTCGGGCAGCCCGCCTCCTCGCACACCGTCACCAGCTTGTGGGAGCGCACGAGGTCGCGCGTTTCCTGGTAACCCTTGGAGACCGGCGCCTTGACGCGGATCCATTCCGGCTTGCGCAGCACTTCCGTATCCGGCCGATGGGCCTTTTCCGGATGGCGCACGCGCTGGGCGTCGGGGGCAAGATTGGTGCGGTCGAGAATGGTGACCATGTCTTTCCACTTTCCTCGCGGGGATTTTCCGCCGCTTATGGATGGCCGGGCGGCACCCGGCCATGACGAAAGAGAGGTTTGCTGTCTTTTTTCAGCAGCAAAGCCCGCCTCATGTGGGGCGGGCTTTAGCATGTTCAAGCGTTCAGCGCACGCCCATAGGCATCGAGAACGCTTTCCTTCATCGTCTCGGAAATGGTCGGATGCGGGAAGATCGTGTGCATCAGCTCTTCCTCGGTCGTCTCAAGGTTCATCGCGACGACGAAGCCCTGGATCATCTCGGTCACTTCCGCGCCCACCATGTGCGCGCCCAGCAGCTCGCCGGTCTTCTTGTCGAAGATCGTCTTGACCATGCCCTGGTCCTCGCCGAGCGCGACGGCCTTGCCGTTGCCGGCGAAGGAGAAGCGGCCGACGCGGACGTCGCGGCCCTCGGCCTTGGCCTTTGCTTCCGTCAGGCCGACGGAGGCGACCTGCGGGTGGCAATAGGTGCAGCCCGGAATCTTCGACTTGTCCATCGGGTGCACGTTCGGCTGGCCGGCGATCTTCTCGATGCAGATGACCGCCTCGTGCTCGGCCTTGTGGGCGAGCATCGGGGGGCCCGCGACGTCGCCGATGGCGTAGAGGCCCGGCACGTTCGTCTTGCCGTAGCCGTCGATGACGATGAAGCCGCGGTCGGTCTTCACGCCCAGCGCCTCAAGGCCGATATTCTCGATATTGGCCTGAACGCCGACGGCGGAGATCATGCGGTCGGCGGTGATCGTCTGCGTCTTGCCGTCCTTGGTCTCGACATGGGCGGTGATGGAATTCGCGCCCTTCTCGACCTTGGTGACCTTGGCGTCGAGCAGGATCTTCATGCCCTGCTTTTCGAACTGCTTCTTGGCAAGCGCCGAGATTTCCGCATCCTCGACCGGCATGACCTGCGGCATGACCTCGACGACCGTGACCTCCACGCCGAGCGTGCGGTAGAAGGAGGCGAACTCGATGCCGATGGCGCCCGAGCCCATGACGAGCAGCGACTTCGGCATCGCTTCCGGCTTCATCGCGTCGAAATAGGTCCAGATCAGCTTGCCGTCCGGCTCGATGCCCGGCAGGGCGCGCGGGCGGGCGCCGGTGGCAATCACGATGTGCTTGGCCGTGTAGGTGCCTTCGGGAAGGACGTTCTTCGGCAGTGGCGCCTGCGGCTGCTGGATCGCCTTCGTCGTCTTGGAAACGACGATTTCGCCGGGCTTCGTCAGCTTGGCCTCGCCCCAGATGATATCGACCTTGTTCTTCTTCATCAGGAAGCCGACGCCGCCGTTCATGCGCTGGGCGATGCCGCGCGAGCGGGCGACGATGGCTTTCAGGTCCGGTGTCACGACGCCCTCGATCTTCACGCCGTAGTCGCCCGGATGCTGGGCATAATGGAAGATCTCGGCGGAGCGCAGCAGCGCTTTGGTCGGGATGCAGCCCCAGTTGGAGCAGATGCCGGCGAGGTGCTCGCGCTCGACGATGGCCGTCTTCAGGCCAAGCTGCGCGGCGCGGATCGCCGCGATATAGCCGCCCGGACCCGAACCGATGATGATGACGTCGTAGGATTGAGCCATTGTCGTTTCCTGCCTTGTTCCTCGCGCAGCATGATGGGCCGCGCCTTGTTTTGGTTACAGTCCGAGCATCATGCGCACGACGGGTTCCAGCCCCTTGCCGAGCGCCCGCGTGTTCGCCGCGTCGAGATGGACGCCGTCGAGCGGCGTCGTCCTTGCGACCGCGCCCGCATCGAAGAAGCCGCAGCCGAGTTCGTCGGCAAGGTCCGCATAGAGCGTCGCCAGCATCGCCGATTGCTCGACGCCGCCGGCGAACATCGCCGCGAAGGCGGTATTCGCCGTCTCGGAAAGCGGCGGCGGCGAGACGATCAGGATCTCCGGCCCGTCCTTGTCGCCGAACGACCAGGCATGGTGGCGCGTAAGCTCCACCAGCCGCTCCATGCCCTGCACCGCACCGAACGCCGTCCCGCAGATCGCCGGCTTCATGTCGTTGGCGCCGAGGAACAGGATGACGAGGTCGAGCGGATCGTGGCTGTGCAGGATCGTCGGCAGGATGCGCGCGCCGTTGCGGTCGCAATCGGCGAGATGGTCGTCATAGGCGGTGGTGCGGCCGTTGAGACCCTCCGCGATCACGGTGACGTCCGGCCCGAGCGCCCTGGCGAGGACGCTCGGCCAGCGATCCGCAAAGGCGTGCCGGTCGAGCGTTTCCGCGTTGTAGCCCCAGGTCAGGCTGTCACCGTAGCAGAGAACCGTCTTCATGGCCGCACTCCGCTATCAGACGAGCATCCCCATCGGGTTCTCGATGTAGCGCTTGAAGGCACCGAGCAGCTCGGCGCCGAGCGCGCCGTCGACGCAGCGGTGGTCGGTGGAGAGCGTGACCGTCATCGCGTTGACGATGACCATCTCGCCCTTCTTGACCACCACGCGCTCCTCGCCCGCGCCGACCGCCAGGATCGTCGCATGCGGCGGGTTAACGACGGCCGCGAAGTTCTTCACGCCCATCATGCCCATGTTGGAGACCGCGGTGGTGCCGCCCTGGTATTCTTCCGGCTTCAGCTTGCGTTCCTTGGCGCGCTTGCCGAGGTCCTTCATCTCGTTGGAGATGGTGGAAAGCGTCTTGGTCTCGGCCTTGCGGATGATCGGCGTGATCAGGCCGCCCGGGATAGAGACGGCGACGCCGACATCCGCGTGCTTGTGCTTGACCATGTTGGTGTCGGTCCAGGAGACGTTGGCATCCGGCACATCGCGCAGCGCCAGCGCCATGGCCTTGATGACCATGTCGTTCACGGAGAGCTTGTAGACCGGCTTGTCTTCCTTGCGCGGCGCGCTGTCGTTGAGCTGGGCGCGCAGCGCCAGCAGCGCATCGAGCTCCACGTCGACGGAGACGTAGAAATGCGGGATCGTCTGCTTGGATTCCTGCAGGCGCTTGGCGATGGTCTTGCGCATGCCGTCATGCGGCACGAGCTCGTAGGAACCTTCCTCGAAGAGCTTGAGGACGGCGTCTTCCGACATGCCCTTCGGCGCGGCGGCAGGGGCCGCGGAGGCGGCAGCGGCAGCCGGCGCTGCTGCGGCGGGCTTGGCGCCGCCCGAGGCAAGCGCCTTCTCGACGTCGCTCTTGACCACGCGGCCATGCGGGCCGGACCCTGCGATCGCCTTGATGTCGAGGCCGGCATCCTTGGCGATGCGGCGGGCGAGCGGCGAGGAGAAGAGGCCGTTGCCGTCCCTGGAGGCGGTCTGTGCCGCCGGTGCGGAGGCGACAGGCGCCGGCGCTGCCGCGGCAGCCGGCTTTTCGGCTTCCTTCGGCGCTTCCGCCTTCGGGGCCTCGGCCTTGGCCGCACCGCCGCCGCTAGCGGCAGCCGCGGCGACGTCCTCGCCATCGGCGGCGAGGATAGCGATGAGGGTGTTGACCTTCACGCCTTCCGAGCCGGCCGGCACGACGAGCTTTGCCACCGTGCCCTCGTCGACGGCTTCGACTTCCATCGTCGCCTTGTCGGTCTCGATCTCGGCAATGACGTCACCGGATTTCACGGTGTCGCCTTCCTTGACGAGCCACTTGGAAAGGTTGCCCTCTTCCATGGTGGGCGAAAGGGCGGGCATCGTAATGTTGATCGGCATCTCCCAGCCCTCCCCTTACTTGTAGCAGACGGCTTTGACCGCCTGGACGACTTCGCCGACATTCGGCAAGGCCAGTTTCTCGAGGTTTGCGGCATAGGGCATCGGAACGTCCTTGCCGGCGATCGTCAGGATCGGCGCATCGAGGTAATCGAAGGCCTGCTGCATCACGCGGGTCGCGATCTCGGTGCCGACGGAGGACTGAGGATAGCCTTCCTCGACCGTGACCAGACGGCCGGTCTTCCTGACCGACTCGATGATCGTCGGAATGTCCATCGGGCGGATGGTGCGAAGGTCGATCAGCTCGACGTCGATGCCGTCCTTCTCCAGCTCCGCGACGGCCTTGATGGCATAGGTCATGCCGATGCCGAAGGAGACGACGGTGACGTCGTTGCCCTTCTTGTGGATGCGCGCCTTGCCGATCGGCAGCACGAAATCGTCGATCTTCGGCACGTCGAAGCTCTGGCCGTAGAGGATTTCGTTTTCCAGGAAGATGACCGGGTTCGGGTCGCGGATGGCGGCCTTCAGCAGGCCCTTCGCATCCGCCGCCGTATAGGGCATGACGACCTTGAGGCCTGGGATCTGGCTGTACCAGGCGGCATAGCACTGGGAATGCTGGGCCGCCACGCGCGCGGCTGCGCCGTTCGGGCCGCGGAAGACGATCGGCGCGCCCATCTGGCCGCCGGACATGTAGAGCGTCTTGGCGGCGGAGTTGATGACCTGGTCGATCGCCTGCATGGCGAAGTTGAAGGTCATGAACTCGACGATGGGCTTGAGGCCCGTCATGGCCGCGCCGACGCCGACGCCGGCAAAGCCGTGTTCGGTGATCGGCGTGTCGATGACGCGGCGGGCGCCGAATTCCTGCAGCAGGCCCTGCGTGATCTTGTAGGCGCCCTGGTATTCGGCGACTTCCTCGCCCATGACGAAGACGTCCTCGTCGCGGCGCATTTCTTCCGCCATGGCGTCGCGCAGCGCTTCGCGCACCGTCGTCGCCACCATTTCGGTGCCGGCCGGAATATCCGGATCGGCGGCGACTTCGCCCTTCGGCGCGGCCGGAACCGGCGCCGCAGCAGCGGGTGCGGCAGCAGCGGCTTCCGCCGGCTTTTCGGCGCTTGCGGCCTTCGGCGCGGCGATCGCATCGGCGCTCTCGCCGTCCTGCAGCAGCACGGCAATGGCGGTATTGACCTTGACGCCTTCGGTGCCGGCGGCGATTAGGATCTTGCCGATCACGCCTTCATCGACGGCTTCGACCTCCATCGTCGCCTTGTCGGTTTCGATCTCGGCGATCACGTCGCCGGACTTGACGGTGTCGCCCTCGTTCTTGACCCACTTGGAAAGCGTGCCCTCTTCCATCGTCGGAGACAGGGCGGGCATGAGGATTTCGATTGGCATTGGTGTCCCTCCCCGGAATTACAGCAGGATGTCGGTGTAGAGTTCGGATGCATCCGGCTCCGGATCGGCCTGCGCGAAATCGGCGCTGTCTGCGACGATGTCACGGACGTCCTTGTCGATCTGCTTGAGATCGTCCTCGCTTGCCCACTTGTTTTCCAGAAGCCGCGCGCGGACCTGCTCGATCGGGTCGTGCTCGGAGCGCATCTTCTGCACTTCGTCCTTCGAGCGGTACTTCGCCGGGTCCGACATGGAGTGGCCGCGATAGCGGTAGGTGAGCATTTCGAGGATGATCGGGCCCTTGCCCGAACGGCAATGCTCGACGGCTTCGTCCGCGGCGGCCTTCACCGCGCGAACGTCCATGCCGTCGACCTGGTAGCCCGGAATGCCGAAGGAGGCGCCGCGCTGCGAGAAGTCCGTCTGGGCGGAGGCGCGCGAAACGGCCGTGCCCATGGCGTAGCGGTTGTTCTCGATGATGTAGATGACCGGCAGCTTCCAGAGCGCGGCCATGTTGAAGCTTTCGTAGACCTGGCCCTGGTTGGCCGCGCCGTCGCCGAAATAGGCGAGCGAGACATTGTCGTTGCCGCGGTAGCGGTTGGCGAAGGCAAGGCCCGTGCCGAGCGAGACCTGCGCGCCGACGATACCGTGGCCGCCGTAGAAGTTCTTCTCCTTGGAGAACATGTGCATGGAGCCGCCCTTGCCCTTGGAAAGGCCGCCGCGGCGTCCGGTCAGTTCCGCCATCACGCCGCGCGGGCTCATGCCGCAGGCCAGCATGTGGCCGTGGTCGCGATAGCCGGTGATGACCTGGTCGCCTTCCTTCAGCGCAAGCTGCATGCCGACGACGACGGCTTCCTGGCCGATATAAAGGTGACAGAAGCCGCCGATGAAGCCCATGCCGTAGAGCTGGCCGGCCTTTTCCTCGAAACGCCGGATCAGCAGCATCTCGCGGTAGGCCTTCAGATCGTCTTCCTTGGAGAAGTCGGCGATGATGCCGCCGTTGAAATCTTTCTTTGCAGGCTTTGCCGCCGTTTTGCGGCTGGACGTGGACGCGGTTTTACGCGGAGCCATTCGTTCCTCCCTAGGTTTGCCTTTTGAGGAAACCATAGGGGAGAAATCCCGCCACAGCAATGCCATAAATGCATGGCTTATATTCTTCGCAAGCCGCTGATTAATAAGTAATAATTACGATTAACTGAATTTCAGTTAATCGACACCTTCAGTGGAAAATCACGATCTCGTCGGCGCGGGACATATTGAGGTAGAAGCGAGCCTTCTCGTCGAGCATGTCGCGCTCGAGCGAACCGTCGCTGAGAAGGGCAACCTCTTTTTCCAGGGTCTGGCGTTGATGGATCAGCACGTCCAGACGCGCCTGACGCTCCACCCTTTGCCGCTCGAATTCCTCCATTCCGCGCAGGCCATATTCACCATGAATGGAATGATAACCGAAGTAGGAAAGGAATGCGACCGTAATTACCGGAAGCGTCAGCCGGCCGAATTTCCGCTTCTTGTGATGTTTGGTCCACATGCAAGTGCCCCGATACGCAATACGGATTTCACACTAGCGCCAAGGGGTTAACCGACTATTGACCATGATGGGCGGGACGGAGAAAAAGACGGCGACCGCTTGAATCCCCGGACGGAAGCGGTGGCAGGCATGACGTGGATCCTCGGGTCGAGCCCGAGGATGACGGAGGGGAGGAGGTGGTTTCCGTCCTATCGATCGGCGCGGAACGCGGCTCCTGCTCTTTTGCTGCCGCCCTCTCCTCTGCCATCATCCTCGGGCTCGACCCGAGGATCCACGCCGCACGGCAGCTACCGAAAAGGCCTCCCGAAGCCACAAGCAAGCGCCCCCAAAAAAGCGCCCTCTCCTTCCCCTCAAAAACACAAGACCCGCACCTTGCGATGCGGGTCTTGCCGTTTTGGAGAAACTGTTTTTCCGCTCAGCCGCGCAGGATCGAGCGCCCTGCGTAGCGTGCCTGCGCGCCGAGCTGCTCCTCGATACGGATCAGCTGGTTGTACTTGGCGGTACGGTCGGAGCGGGCGAGCGAGCCGGTCTTGATCTGGCCGCAGTTGGTGGCGACGGCGAGGTCCGCGATGGTCGAATCTTCCGTCTCGCCCGAGCGGTGCGACATGACGGCGGTGTAGGCCGCCTTGTGCGCCGTCTCGACGGCGTCGAGCGTTTCGGAGAGCGAGCCGATCTGATTGACCTTGACGAGGATCGAGTTGGCGACGCCCATCTTGATGCCGTCGCGAAGGCGCGCGGAGTTCGTCACGAACAGGTCGTCGCCGACGAGCTGGGTCTTCTTGCCGATCTTGTCGGTCAGCAGCTTCCAGCCGTCCCAGTCGTCTTCCGCCATGCCGTCCTCGATCGAGAAGATCGGGTACTTGGCGGCAAGCTCGGCGAGGTATTCCGCCATGGCGCCCGGCTCCAGCGTGCGGCCTTCGCCTTCGAGGACATACTTGCCGTCCTTGAAGAACTCGGTCGAGGCGCAGTCGAGCGCGATATGGACGTCCTCGCCCGGACGGTAGCCGGCCTTCTCGATGGACTTCATGATGAAGTCGAGCGCGGCGGGAGCGGAGGCGAGGCCCGGCGCGAAGCCGCCCTCGTCGCCGACATTGGTGTTGTGGCCGTCGGCGGCGAGCTGCTTCTTCAGCGTGTGGAACACTTCCGAGCCCATGCGCACGGCGTCGCGCACCGTCTCGGCGCCGACCGGCACGATCATGAATTCCTGGAAGTCGATCGGGTTGTCGGCATGGGCGCCGCCGTTGATGATGTTCATCATCGGCACCGGCAGGACGCGGGCGTTCGGGCCGCCGACATAGCGGTAGAGCGGCAGGTTGGCGGCTTCCGCGGCGGCCTTGGCGACGGCGAGCGAGACGCCGAGGATGGCGTTGGCACCGAGGCGCGCCTTGTTCGGCGTGCCGTCGAGCTCGATCATCGTCTGGTCGACCTGGATCTGGTCTTCGGCGTCGAGGCCGCCGATCGCCTCGAAGATTTCGCCGTTAACGGCGGCGACGGCGCTTTCGACGCCCTTGCCGAGGTAGCGCTTGCCGCCGTCGCGAAGTTCGACGGCTTCATGCGCGCCGGTCGAGGCGCCGGAGGGAACGGCCGCGCGGCCGAAGCTGCCATCCTCGAGATGCACGTCCACTTCGACGGTGGGATTGCCGCGGCTGTCGAGAATCTCGCGGCCGATGATGTCGATGATTGCAGTCATGGATATCGTCCTGTTTCTGGGTTCATAAATCGATTAAAATCCACTTTTAATCGACCACACGGAAATTACAATGGGATGACGGCATCAGCCCTTGGCGATGGCGTCGAAGGCGAGCAGCTTTTCCAGAAGCCGCGGCATGTCCTTGAGGTGCACCATGTTCGGCCCGTCGGAGGGCGCATTGTCGGGGTCCTCGTGCGTCTCGACGAAGAGGCCGGCGATGCCGACCGCGACGGCCGCGCGGGACAGCGTCTCGACGAATTCACGCTGCCCGCCCGTCGAGCCGCCCTGCCCGCCCGGCTGCTGCACCGAATGGGTGGCGTCGAAGACGACCGGCGCACCGAGCGAGGCCATGATCGGCAGCGAGCGCATGTCGGAGACGAGCGTGTTGTAGCCGAAGGAGGCGCCGCGCTCGCAGAGCATGACGTTCGGATTGCCGCTCTCGGTGAATTTCGAAAGCACGTTCTTCATGTCCCAGGGCGCGAGGAACTGGCCCTTCTTGACGTTGATCGCCCGGCCGGTCTTCGCGGCGGCGACGAGCAGGTCCGTCTGGCGCGACAGGAAAGCCGGGATCTGCAACACATCGACGGTCTCGGCGACGACGGCGCATTGCTCTTCCGTATGGATGTCCGTCAGCACCGGGAAGCCGAAATCCTTCTTGAGGTCGGCGAAGACCTCCATCGCCTTGTCGAGGCCGATGCCGCGCTTGCCGGCAAGAGAGGTGCGGTTCGCCTTGTCGAAGGAGGACTTGTAGACGAGACCGATGCCGAGCTTGTCGCAGAGTTCGGCAAGCGTGCCGGCGATCATGTAGGCATGGTCGCGGCTTTCCATCTGGCAGGGGCCGGCGATCAGCGAGAAACGCTCGGTCTGCGAAAACGTGACCTTCTTCGGCCCTTCGCCGACGACGACGGTGGAATTGGTTTTCATCTGCTCATTCTCCAAAGACGAAGAGGACGCCCTGCCCCGGCGCCGGCGGCACGAGGAGCCGACCGTCCCGCTCCCGGAAGGTGACGCCGCCCGCCGTCATGCGGCGGCGGCATTCGGAAAGGTCGGACACCGTGAAGACGACGGCCTGCCCTTTCAGCCCGCGGTCCGCGCCGGGCGTCGGCGCGATCCCGTAGAAGCCTTGAAGGCCGGCGTCGTTCAGGACGGTGATGCGCCCGCGCGGCGTGTCGACCGACATGCCGAAGGAAAGCGCCTCGACCTCCCGTTCGTCGGCCGCTTCCTGCACGAGATACTGGAAATCCGTGGGATTCTGCTCGGACAGCACCACCTCGGCAAGCCCGGTAACGCCGTTCTCGTGCGCTTCCAACGCCTTGCGGTCGGCCGGCAGCGGCACGACGCGCTGCGAGGCGAAGAAGAAGAAATCGGGGCTGCGAAGGTCGGCGGCAAAGGCAAGCCGGAAGCTGCCCGTCGCCGACGAGCCATCCGGCAGCAGCATGTCGCGCGAGAATTCCAGCACCGCGCCGCCGGAAAGACCGGCTGCCGAATAGCGCTGGTCGTCGCTCCAGGCATCGTCCGTCGCCATGGCGACGGCGGAAAAACCTTCGAGGCCGCGGCGGAAGCGGAAGGCCTGGTCGCGCGCGACGAAGACATTGCCCGCCCGCGCAGCCTCCTCGCATTCCTCGCGATTGGCAACGGCGAGCGGTTCCAGATAGCTGCCGTCGGCAAGGAAGACGCAACAGTTTTCCGTGCCGAAGGGATGGCGCGCGTCCTTTGCGACGGTAAAGCCGAGCACGGCCAGCCTTTCGCGCGCGATCCCGAGTTCGGACACCGGCAGCACCAGATGATCGATCGGGCGGGGCGTTCTCGAACTTACGGTCATGGGCGAAATCCGGTCGTGTTTCGGGCGCTTCGTGCTTTGCATGCTTTCGCCGCGCAATGCAAGCGCCCGCGACGCATGCTCAGGAGCGGAAGCGCTTGCGGTACTCCCCCGGCGTCAGCCCGACGATGCGCGCAAAAACCTTCCGGAAAGCGCCGGGGTCGTTATAGCCGACATCGGCCGCCACGAGATCGACGGAGCGGGTGGTGAATTGCAGGATTTCCTGCGCGCGGGAGACGCGCAGCCGCTGGCAATAGTCCGTCGTCGTCAGCCCCGTCGCCTTGCGGAAGCGGCGCAGGAAGGTGCGCGGCTCAAGCCCCGCCTGCGCGGTCAGTACCTCGAGCGAAACGTCCCGCGCTTCCGTCGCCTGCAGCCAGTGCTGCACCTTCAGGATCGCCGCATCGCCGTGCAGGAGGCGCGGCGAGAAGCCGCTGTAGTAGCGCTGCTCGCGTCCCGGCGGATCGGTGACGAAGCGGCGCGCGACGTCCAGCATCACGCCCGGGCCGAGAAAGCGGTCGATCAGCTTCAGTCCGAGATCGACCCAGGCCATGACGCCGCCGGCCGTCACGATATCGCCGTCGTCGTTGAGGAGCCGGTCGGTGTCGACATGCACGTCCGGAAAGCGCCGCTCGAAAATCTCGGCGATCACCCAGTTCGTCGTGATGGTGCGGCCGGCAAGCAGCCCCGTCTCGCCGAGGAGATAGGCGCCCGCGCAGATCGAGGCGAGCTGGATGCCCTCGCCGTGGCATTGCCGCAGCCAGCCGGCGAAGGGCGCGGCATCCTCCTGCCGGATCGCATCGCCGAGCGCCGGCGGAAGGACCAGCACCGAGGGCCGCCCCGGCGCGGCGCCGTCGTCCATGCGCACCGGCCGCCCCTCTTCGAGGCCCCAATGGCTGACGGCCAGCATCGAAGCGTCCTGCCCCTTGCGTTCAGCAAGCGCCGACGCGGACCGGAAAAGATCCGTCATGCCCAGCACGGCGGCCATCTGCACACCGGGATAGAGCACCAGTCCGATTTCCGCCGCCATGTCATTTTCACCCCGAATTATGTCGATATCGCCAATGGCGAGGAATGGCAGGGCCGGGGCAGAATGTCCACGACGTCCAGCACCAACGGAAAGGAATTCCCATGAGCAAGCGCGCCATCGTCGTCGTCGACCTTCAGAAGGACTATCTCGGCACGGGCCGTTTCCCGCTCGTCGGCATCGACGACGCCGCGGTCAATGCCGCACGCGTGATCGCCGCCGCCCGCAGCCGCGGCGACAGGATCGTGCACGTCCACCACGTCTCGAAGAAGGCCGATTCGCCGCTCTTCGCCCCCGGCACGGACGGCATCCAGCCGATCCCGGCGGTGGCCCCGCAGACGGGCGACGCGGTCGTCGTCAAGAGCCATCCCAATTCCTTCCGCGACACCGCGCTGCAGGAAACCCTTCAGGCAGACGGCATTCAGGATGTCGTGGTCGTCGGCGCGATGAGCGACGTCTGCATCGACGCGACCTCCCGCGCCGCCGCCGACCTCGGCTATGCCCTCACGGTGGTGCACGATGCCTGCGCCACGCGCGACAAGGCCTTCGGCGACGCACGCGTTCCCGCCGCGCTGGTCCACGCGACGATCATGTCGGCACTCGAATTCGGCTACGGCAAGGTCACGACCACGGCCGAATTCCTGGCATAAGCCGCATCGTGAGAAAATCCGCCACCCTCGCGCCTCGGGGGTGGCGGCCTCCGCCCGTCATTCCCCTGTCATGGGACAATGCTGTTCCTTGCCGCGTGAATGGACCCGGCCCGCGAGCGAAGCGGCGCCCAGCGGAGTTTGCGTGAATGGACATGGCTCAGGCCCTCGCCCTTGCCTCGGGCGCCCTTGTTGCAACCAACCTTGCGAGCATTCTAATCGCCGGCCACCGGCTCGACCGGGCGGGCGCGCCGCCGCCGGACCTGCGCAAGACGCCGCCGGTCTCCATCGTCGTTCCCGTCCGCGGCATCGAGACTTTCTCCGAAGAAACACTGGAGCGCGCCTTCAGCCTTGCCTGGCCATGCTACGAGCTTGTCTTCTGCGCCGCCCACGGCAACGATCCGGTCGTGCCGCTGATCGAAAGGATCGCCGCCGCCCACCCGGAAATCGAAGCCCGCATCCTCGTTGGCGACGAGCGCATCGGCGCCAATCCGAAACTCAACAATTGCGTCAAGGGCTGGCAGGCCGCCCGGCACGACTGGGTGATCCTTGCCGATTCCAACGTGCTGATGCCGCCGGACTATATCCGGCATCTTATGGGCGGCTGGCGCGGCGATTCGGGCCTCGTCTGCTCGACGCCGCTCGGTTCGCGCCCGGACGGGTTCTGGGCCGAGGTGGAATGCGCCTTCCTCAACACCCAGCAGGCACGCTGGCAATATGCCGGCGAAGCCCTCGGCCTCGGCTTCGCGCAAGGCAAAAGCATGCTCTGGGCAAAGCCGATGCTCGATGCCAATGGCGGCATCCACGCGCTCAATGCCGAAATCGCCGAGGATGCGGCTTCCACCAAGCTGGTGAACCGCCTCGGCCTCAAGGTGCATCTCGTCTCGGCGCCCTTCGAGCAACCGCTTGGTCGCCGTACGGGACAGGAAATCTGGTCGCGCCAATGCCGATGGTCGCGCCTGCGCCGCGTCACCTTCCCCGGCTTCTTCGCGCCGGAAATCCTGCTCGGCGTTCTCCCGCCGCTGCTGCTGGCGATGCTGGCGGTTCTCTTCGCCGACACACGGCTCGCTCCCGCGCTCCTCCTCGTGGCAGCCGGCATCTACCTGCCGGAAATCGCCCTTGCCTACGCGAAGGGCTGGCGGCTTTCCCGCTGGTCGGTGCCGGCGATGGTCGTGCGCGATTGCATGATGCCCGTCATCTGGCTGCGCGCCTGGCTTGGCGGCGCCATCGACTGGCGTGGCAACACGATGACCATCGGCACGAACGCCTGCGAACTGAAGGAAGCGCCGGCAGGCCCTTGAATGCAAAAAGCCCGGCATTGCCGGGCTTTTCCAAATCCATAGCAAGCCTTAGACGAGGCGGCTCTGTTCCAGCGCCGCTTCCACGAAGCTCGCGAAGAGCGGGTGCGGATCGAGCGGGCGGCTCTTCAGCTCCGGGTGGTACTGCACGCCGATGAACCACGGATGATCGGCATATTCCACCGTCTCGGGCAGCAGGCCGTCCGGCGACATGCCGGAGAAGACGAGGCCGCAGTTCTCCAGCTTGCCCTTGTAGTCGACATTGACTTCGTAGCGGTGGCGATGGCGCTCGGAAATATCGGTCGAACCGTAGATGCCGGCGATCTTCGTGCCGCCCTTCAGCGCCGCGCGATAGGCACCGAGGCGCATCGTGCCGCCGAGGTCGCCCGCCGCCGAGCGCTTCTCCAGGTCGTTGCCCTTCACCCATTCCGTCATCAGGCCGACGACCGGCTCGGCCGTCTTGCCGAATTCGGTGGAGGAGGCCTTCTCGATTCCGGCGAGGTTGCGGGCCGCTTCCACCACGGCCATCTGCATGCCGAAGCAGATGCCGAAATAGGGCACCTTGCGCTCGCGGGCAAAGCGCGCCGCATTGATCTTGCCTTCCGAGCCGCGTTCGCCGAAGCCGCCGGGAACGAGAATGCCGTGCACCTTTTCCAAATACGGCGCCGGGTCTTCCTTCTCGAAGATTTCCGACTCGATCCATTCGAGCTTGACCTTGACGTGGTTGGCAATGCCGCCGTGGTAAAGCGCCTCGATCAGCGACTTGTAGGCATCCTTGAGGCCGGTATACTTGCCGACGATGGCGATCGTCACCTCACCTTCCGGCGTCTTGATGCGCTCGGAAACGTTCTGCCACGCCTCAAGGCGCGGCTTCGGCGCCGGCTCGATGCCGAAGGCGGCCAGAACCTCGTCGTCGAGGCCTTCCTTGTGGTAGGCGAGCGGCACGTCGTAGATCGACGAGACGTCGAGCGCCTGGATGACGGCGGAGGGGCGCACGTTGCAGAAGAGCGAGAGCTTCTTGCGCTCGGCTTCCGGGATTTCCCGGTCGGCGCGCACGAGAAGGATGTCGGGATGGATGCCGAGGGCCTGCAACTCCTTGACGGAATGCTGCGTCGGCTTGGTCTTGAGCTCGCCGGCCGCCGGAATATAGGGCATCAGCGTCAGGTGCACGTAGACGGCCGTGCCGCGCGGCAGGTCGTTGCCGAGCTGGCGGATCGCCTCCATGAAGGGCATGGCCTCGATGTCGCCCACCGTGCCGCCGATCTCGCAGATGACGAAGTCGTAGTCGTCATTGCCTTCGGTGACGAAGTTCTTGATCTCGTTGGTGACGTGCGGGATGACCTGCACCGTCGCGCCGAGATAGTCGCCGCGCCGTTCCTTGTCGATGATGTTCTTGTAGATGCGGCCGGTGGTGATGTTGTCGGTCTTGGTGGCCGAGCGGCCGGTGAAGCGCTCGTAGTGGCCAAGGTCCAGGTCGGTCTCCGCGCCGTCATCGGTGACGAACACCTCGCCGTGCTGCGTCGGGCTCATCGTGCCCGGATCGACGTTGAGATAGGGGTCCAGCTTCCGGAGGCGGACGCGATAGCCGCGGGCCTGAAGAAGCGCTCCGAGTGCAGCGGCCGCGATGCCTTTTCCGAGGGAGGAAACCACGCCGCCTGTGATGAATACATATCGCGCCATGGGAGTCACCGGATACCTTTTCAAAATCGATTCCGCCACCGAAAAATCACCTTGGGCGTGATTTCGGAAGTCGCAATCGGCGTTTTACACAGAAGAAGGCCGGTTGGATTGCGCCAACCGGCCGGGTTGTTTTCGATTATGCGGCTTACTGGCCGCTGGGAACGCCGGCGTCGCCGCCCGTGCCCGTCGCGCCGCCCTGCGTCGTCGTGCCGGCGGCGCCGCCTTCGGCCGGAACGGTATCCGTGCCGGTGGTCGCGGGCGTCTGGGTGGCCGCGCCGTCATTGGTCTGGGCGCCCTTGTTCTGGTCGCCGCCGCCGAGCGCGTCGAGAACGCCGCCCGTGCCGGTGGTGCCCGGGATACGGTCGAGAATGTCGATGGGGCTCGTCTCGTAACGGGCGAGGATGCCCATGCCGAGCGCCAGGACGAAGAACAGCGTGGCGAGGATCGCCGTGGTGCGCGTCAGGGCATTGGCCGTACCGCGGGCCGACATGAAGCCGGAACCGCCGCCGATGCCGAGGCCGCCGCCTTCGGACCGCTGGATCAGCACGACGCCGATCAGCGCGACGACGACCATGAGATAGATGACGAGCAAGATGGTCTGCATGTTTTCAAGGTCCCGGCCGGATGGCCAAATTTCAGGTTTGCGGCTCAATATACCAAGCCGCGTGGCATTCCAAGCCCTGTCCGCCATTCCGCCCGCCCTTTTGCATGGGCAGGCGAAGCCCGCGTCAGGCCGTCAGCGCCTCGTATGCGCGGTAGATGGCGAGGAAATCGGCCGATTTCAAGCTCGCCCCGCCGATCAGGGCGCCATCGACATTCTTCACGCCCATCAACTCCTGCGCATTGCCGGGCTTGACCGAGCCGCCGTAGAGGATGCGCATTCTCGCGCCCTCGCCGCCGAAACGCGCGACAAGCTCCTCCCGCATGAAGGCATGCGCCTCCTCCACATCCGCCGCCGTCGGCGTCAGCCCCGTGCCGATCGCCCAGACGGGCTCGTAGGCAATCACGGTGTTCTTCGCCGTCGCCTCGTCCGGTACGGAGGCGGCGAGCTGGCTCTTCAGGACGTCCAGCGTCTTGCCCGCCTTGCGTTCGTCGCCCGTCTCGCCGATGCAGACGATGGCGACGAGGTCGTTCTCATGGGCGATCTCCGCCTTGGTGCGCACGAGCGCATCGCTTTCACCGTGGTCCGTGCGGCGCTCGGAATGGCCGACGATGACATGCGTGCCGAAGCAGTCGGCGATCATTTCCGCCGAGATGTCGCCGGTATAGGCGCCGGAGGCGTTTTCGTGGCAATCCTGCGCGCCGATCTGGAGCGGGCTGTCCTCGCAAAGCGCCGTCGCGACGTAGAGAAGCGTGGCCGGCGGGCAGATCAGCGTTTCCACCTTCTGCGACAACGGCCCCTTCGCGCCTTCGGCCATCGCCTTGATTTCCGTAAGCGAGGCGCGCGTGCCGTTCATCTTCCAGTTTCCGGCAACGAGCGGGGTAACGTCGGGTGTCATGAGGCCTCCCAGTCCTTCGAACATTGGTCGGCCAGCGGCGTAGCAAATCGGGGCGATGAAGAAAAGCGTCCTCCTCTTCAAGAAAATTCGAATATGCGGACATCCTCGACCGTATAGTCATCGGTGCGAACCGCGCCTGGGGACGGCTGGAACACGCTCATGCTTGCCTTACGACTGGGCATCGTCCTGATTTTGACGACGCTGCTGGCGCTTGCCGGCGCGGCGGCGCAGGATGCGTCCGGCAACGGCAAGACGCGCGGCCTCATGGGCATCAAGACGAAGGTGGAAACGACCGCCACCGACAGCACGCCGGCAGAGCCCGTGGCCGAGGCGGCAAGGCGGACGGCGCTGGTCATCGGCATGTCCGCCTATAAATCCATCTCGCCCCTCAAGAACACGGCCGCCGACGCCCGGTCGGTCGGCGACATGCTGCAAAGGCTCGGCTTTTCCGTCGACCTGATCATCGACAGCCCGCTGGCGCAGATGCAGGAGACGGTCGCAGCCTTCTCGCGCAAGGCCGAGACGGCCGACATCGCGCTCGTCTACTATGCCGGCCATGGCGTGGAGGCGGCCGGCGAGAACTACCTCGTGCCGGTGGATATCGATGTCGATACCCCGTCGAGCATCCCGCAGCAGGCCGTCAGCCTTTCCGCGATCCTGCACAGCGTCGAGCATGCGCGCAAGCTGCGCATCGTCATCCTCGATTCCTGTCGCAACAACCCCTTCCCCACGCTCGTGAGCGCCGCCGCGGCCGAAGGCGCAAGCGCCGGCAGGGCCGGGCTTGCCGCGCCTGACCCCTCGCAGGGCATGCTCGTCGTCTATGCCGCGGAAAGCGGCAAGGTGGCGCTCGACGGCGACGGCGAGCACAGCCCCTTCGCCACGGCGATCCTCGAGGACCTGCCCCGCCCGAATGTCGAGATCGGCCTTGTCTTCCGCCAGGTCCGCGACCGGGTCATGGGGCTGACGGCCAACCGTCAGCAGCCGCATTTCTACGGCTCGCTCTCCGGCGCGCCCTATTTCCTGGCCGGCGAGGATGCCGCCCTCGCGGATGCGGACAATGCCGACAAGGCTTCCCAGTGGCAGGCGCTGAAGCCCGAGCAGGAGGTCCAGCTCGCCGCGCTCGCCGGAGACGGCGACACGCGCGCCATGCTCGGCCTCGGCTACATGGCGCTGACGCCCGATTCGCAAAAATACCAGCCGGAAAAGGCGTTCGACCTCTTCCGCAAGGCCGCGGCGGCGGGCGACGCCGAGGCGATGTTCGAGCTCGCCAAGCTCTACGAAAAAGGCATCGGCACGAAGCAGGACATGGCCGAGGCGATAAAGCTCTACCGGCAGGCGGCCGACCTCGGCTTCGCCGATGCCATCAACGACCTCGGCTTCCTCTACTACCAGGGCGCGGAAGGCCTGCCGCGCGATCCGAAGAAGGCGGTCGATCTTTTCGTGCAGGCGGCGGACCTGCGCCATCCGCAGGCGATGTTCAATGTCGCCGCCCTCATCGACGACGGCCTCGTGCCGGGCAAGACCCCGCAAGACGCGGCCGCCTACCTCTACCAGGCACTGCGCTCGGGCGTCGACGACGTGCTGGAACAACTGACGAGCCGGCCGACCATGTTCAAGCCGGAAACACGCCGCGCGCTTCAGGCGGAATTGCGCCGCAATCATTTCTATGCAGGCGCGCTGGACGGGGACATCGGCACGGGCACGCAGCGCAGCATGCGCATCGCCTTCGGTCGGACAGAATGATGACAAAGGGGGAAAACGATAATGGCCATATCGACAATTTCGCGGTCGCTGGGCACCGCGCTGGTCGCCGCCGCCCTTGCCTTCGGCGGCGCCCATGACGCCTACAGCCAGGCCACTGGGGGTGGCACGACGGGGGGCGGCACGACCGGTGGCACGACAGGCGGGGGGACAACAGGCGGCGCGACCGGCGGGGGGACGACGACCGGAAGCTCGACGGGCGTTACGGTATCGGGAAACAGCCCTCACTCCTACGAATCCAGCGCGAATTCGATGGTTGCCACTCCGAGTGGCTACGCTACCCGGGCGATCGTCAACAACATTACGGCGGCGCGGGACGAGTGCGCGGGCTACGATCCCGTCTATCGCATCGACTGCCTCAGCCAGCGTCTGCGCGACGTTGCCGACCACATGCCGCGCGGCGAGGCCTACGACCAGGCGCAGCGGATCATCTCCAAGGCATCCCGGGACCTTGAGGGCATCCAGGCAAGCAATGTCGATCACGACGCGCCGACCCAGCGCTCACGCGCCAATCCGCGGCTGAAGGGGGCAAGGACCTTCAGCGCCATCAAGCGTGAAAATCTCGACCGGGCGATGGAACAGGCCAAGCAGGTCATCGAGGAAGCCGAGACGCAGCTTCTGCGCGCGACGGAGAACTCGGACAAGCGCGCCAGCCACTACCAGCAGATCGCCGTCGCGCTCGGCTCCACGAAGGTCCTGCTGCGCTCGGCCTGATTATTGGGCAAAGAGCCAGTCGAGCGTCTCGCGCCAGTCGGTCATGCGCACGGGCGTGCCGTGGCCGCCGGTCTGGAACAGCACGAAGCGCGTGGGGATGCCCGCCTTGCGCAGCTTGCGGAAGACGGCGATCTGGTCGTTGGCGGCATAGACGGGATCGCTGTCGCCGTGGGTGAAATAGACAGGCAGCTTCGCCTTGAAGGCCGGCGTCTTCGCATAGTCGCCATCGGCCGCCCCGCCCATCAGCACCATGCCGGACAGGCTCTTCACCGCGATCGGGTCACGCACGACCCGCGCGCAGATGAAGCTGCCCATCGAGGCGCAGGCGAGAATGACCGGCGCCTCGGGCGAAAGCGCCTTGGCACGCAGGATCAGGCCCGAAATGCGCGCGGCGCCCTTGTCGTCGAAGGACGGCACGCTCGGCGCGTAGTAGACACCGCCGTTCTGCACCGCGAGGTTCTTGATACGGTTGAAATTGCCGCCGAAATTCCAGTCGTTGTTGCCGAGCCGCCGGTCGCCGCCGCGGCCATGGATGAAGATGACGGTGAAGGCGGCGCCCTCGCCCTTGCCGGTCATGGCGACGTCGAGGGGACCGGCCGGCGTGTCGAGCGTCAGGTTCTTCTGCGCCTTCTTCACGGCCGTCGAGACATAGGCGGATTTGACGCGCCGCTCCGGGATCTGGTCGCGCCCGTTGATGTCGCGCATCTCCTGGTAGTCGACGACGCGCAGCGTCCCGTCGTCCGCCGTCTCCACTACCGTACCGTAGCCGAACAGGTCGTCCTTCCAGGGTTTCAGCGTCAGCGCCGCGGCGTCATTAACGGCGAAGGCGGCGAGGAACACGGCGAAAACCAGCCGGAAAAGGCAATGAACTGTGGACTGTGGCATGAACGGGCGCTCCCTTGGGCCGGCGATACTTGCCATTCGCCCGCGCGCAAAGCAATCCTCGCTCGACCGTCGGCCATGCCGGCATCGCGAAAATCCGCGGAATCTGGCAGGATCGCCGGTGATTCGCTGACGACCTCCCTCACGCCGTTTCCCGATCCGCCGCACCGGCAGGACCGAAGTGGCAACCGGAACAAACTCTGAACGGCCCATGCAAGACGACAGCAACGACCTCTTCGCCGCCCTCCCCTCCCAGCCCGCGGCCGAGCGCCCGGCGCCGGACGAAGCGCCGGCTCCCGCCCGCGCGACGCCCCCGGCCACATCCGGCGATGGCTCCGGGGGCTACGACGCCTCGGCGATCCGTGTGCTGGAAGGGCTGGAGCCGGTGCGCATGCGCCCCGGCATGTATATCGGCGGCACGGACGAGAAGGCGTTGCACCACCTCTTCGCCGAGGTCATCGACAACTCGATGGACGAGGCCGTCGCAGGCCATGCGAACTTCATCGAGGTGAACCTCGACGCCGACGGCTTCCTCACCGTCACCGACAACGGCCGCGGCATCCCGGTGGAGAACCACCCGCAGATGCCGGGGAAATCCACGCTCGAGGTCATCCTCACGGTCCTCCACGCCGGCGGCAAGTTCGACGGCAAGGCCTACGAGACCTCCGGCGGCCTGCACGGCGTCGGCGTCTCGGTTGTCAACGCCCTCTCCGACCATCTGGAGGTCGAGGTCGCCCGCAACCGCAAGCTCTACCGCCAGCGCTTTTCGCGCGGCAAGCCGGTCGCCCCGCTGGAAGAACTCGGCGACGTGCACAACCGCCGCGGCACGAAGGTGCGCTTCCATCCGGACCCGGAGATCTTCGGCGCCCATGCCCGTTTCGATCCGGGCCGGGTCTTCCGCATGGCCCGCTCGAAGGCCTATCTCTTCGGCGGCGTGGAAATCCGCTGGAGCTGCGATCCGTCCCTCCTGGTGGAGGGCTCCGACACGCCGGAAAAGGCCGTCTTCCATTTCCCCGGCGGCCTGAAGGACTATCTGCAGGCGACGCTCGGCAAGGAATACACCGTCACCCGCGAGATTTTCGCCGGCAAGAGCGAGAAATCCGGCGGCCACGGCTCGCTGGAATGGGCCGTCACCTGGTACGGCGGCGATTCGCTGATCCACTCCTATTGCAACACGATCCCGACGGCCGACGGCGGCACGCACGAGGCGGGCCTCAGGATCGCCCTCACCAAGGGCCTCAAGAACTATGCCGAGCTGACGCAGAACAAGCGCGCGGCGGCGATCACCACCGACGACGTGATGATCTCGGCTGTCGGCATGCTCTCCGTCTTCATCCGCGAGCCGGAATTCGTCGGCCAGACGAAGGACAAGCTCGCGACCGTCGAGGCCCAGCGCATCGTCGAGAACGCGCTGCGCGATCCTTTCGACCACTATCTCGCAGACAATCCGGCCGAAGCCGCCAAGCTGCTCGACTGGGTGATCGAGCGCGCCGAGGAGCGCTTGCGCCGCCGCAAGGAAAAGGAAGTCTCCCGCAAGACGGCCGTGCGCAAGCTGCGCCTGCCCGGCAAGCTCGCCGACTGCTCGCAGAATTCCGCCGAAGGGGCCGAGCTCTTCATCGTCGAGGGCGATTCGGCCGGCGGCTCGGCCAAGCAGGCGCGCAACCGCGCCAACCAGGCCATTCTCCCGTTGCGCGGAAAGATCCTCAACGTCGCCAGCGCCGGCCGTGAAAAGCTCGGCGCCAACCAGCAGATTTCCGATCTGGTGCAGGCGCTCGGCTGCGGCACGCGTTCGAAATATCGCGAGGAAGACCTTCGCTACGAGCGCGTCATCGTCATGACCGACGCCGACGTCGACGGCGCGCATATCGCCTCGCTCCTCATCACCTTCTTCTACCAGGAGATGCCGGACCTCATCCGCGGCGGGCATCTCTATCTCGCCGTGCCGCCGCTCTACCGCATCAGCCAGGGCGGCAAGACGCTCTATGCGCGCGACGACCCGCACCGCGAAGAGCTGATGCGCACGGAGTTCAACGGTCGCGGCAAGGTGGAGATCGGCCGTTTCAAGGGCCTCGGCGAGATGTTGCCGGCGCAGCTCAAGGAAACGACGATGGACCCCGCCAAGCGCACGCTCCTGAAGGTGGAGATCGACGACATCGACTTCGAGGGCACGCGCACGGCGGTCGACGACCTGATGGGCACCAAGCCGGAAGCCCGCTTCCGCTTCATCCAGGATCGCGCCGTCTTCGCCGAGAACCTCGACATCTGAGGTTTTTGCGCCTTATTTTCGCGGCAATGCCGGCCTGTAACCAGCCGGAACGAAGGCGGAAAGGACGGTCATGAAAGCTGCGCTCATCCTCATGACGATCATGGGCTGCGACGACAGCGCGACCCAGTGCCATTATATCCAGACGGTCGACCGGAGCTGGGAGACCGTGGCGCTCTGCGATGCGCAGGCCGAGACCTGGATCAACAGGAACCAGGACAAGAACTATCCGGTGATCGTCGCCGTCTGCGAGACGGCCGGCGACCGCGTGACGGTGGAGGAGATCGACCCCGCCCCCGAGGCAAAGCCGGCGGAGGCCCAAATTCCCGTCCCGCAGGAGACCGTCGAAGCCCGGCAGAACCTTGCCGCGCGCACGCTCGGCTTCGTCAAGCGCGCCATCCCCGATGCCGCAGCCCTCAAGAAGGCCGTCACCACGCCGGTGCGCTATGCCGAGGACGGCTACAGTTGGGTCATGAAACGATTCGCCGATTGACCGGCCGCTTTCAGGCCGCTTCCCGCGTGGCGATGAGCGCATAGCTGCGCGCGGTCTGGCGCTGCTCGGCGATGACGAGGCGTTCCACCAGCTCCAGCATTGCCTGGCACGAGGCATTGCCCGCCGCGCGGACGCGTGACAGGAGACGCTCGGAGACCGAGAGCATGCCGCCCTCCTTCGCCTCGCTGCGCCAGAGCATCGTCGCCTCGGCAAAGAGCGCGCTGATATCGCGGCCGAGGCCGGCGGTCTCGTAGAGGGCGCGCACGGCCGCCTCGCGGCCGTCGGACAGGATGGAGCGCACGCGCCGCTCCGCCTGGCCGGACAGATTGGTGATCGCGGCGGCGAAGAACTCGGCCCGGCCGGTGCAGAGCGCATGCAGCAGGAAAACCGGCGTCAGCCGCCCGGCAAGACGCAGGTGCTCGACGAGCGCCGGCATTTCCGCCGCCGTGACATTGCCCGCCATGCCGATGGTCGCGATGTCGCACGCTTCCCGCGTGATGCGCTCGACGCGGCTCGTGCCGACGGCGGCCTGGATGAGCCCGAAGCCGGCAAGCGCCGTGCCGATCTTCTCGACCAGCGCCTGGCGCGCATCGCTCGGCAGGTCCTCCCGGTCGAGGAGCAGAGCGCGGATTTCCGCATGGTGACCGAGACGGTCGGCGATGCGCGACAGGCTGCGGCGGGAAAAGGCCGCGCCTTCGTTCTCCAGCAGCACCAGCACGTCCGGCACATCCCCCACTTCCGCGAGCGCCGCCGAGACGGGCCGCGAGACGCCGGCGCGATGGGCGATCAGCATGCGCGTCGCATCGCCGCCCTTGGCGGCAAGGTCGACGAGGTCCGCATCCGTCAGCAGCTGCGAGCGCAGGATGATGTGGGCGGCGATTTCCGGCTGGTCCTCGGCAAGCGGAAGGATGACGGCGCGCGGCGCATCCCCGCAGTCGGCAAGCGCCTCGGCAAGGGCGAGCCGTACCTTCGGCGCGGGATCGTCGAGCAGGAAGATCATCGCCATTTCGGCGGCGCGCCGGTCGTCGGGCGCTATCCGCGAGCGCGCATAGGCTCGCGCCAAGACGTTCGCCGCCTTGGCCCTGTCTGCGGCCCTGGCGGTCTCCACCCAACGAAGAAATGCATGAACGATCAACGGAAAGCCCCAAACGCCTGCACGAAGACTATGGAGGAGACGTTAGCGGCAAAGTGTTTAAGATTGGTTCACCATGTCCGTTAACCTGCCTTCGGCCGCATCATGGCGAAGACGTCGGCGCCGCCGTCGCAGTAATCCATGTAGCCCATGCGACCCAGCGGGCGGGCGGCGGCCATGTCGATCATGCCGTCGCTGAGGATTTCCGTACCGATATGGATGCCGACGACCTCGCCGAACACCACCCAGTTGTCCGATTCGCGCCCGTCGAGGCCAAGCGGCCGCAGGATCTGCGTCATCCGGCATTCGAGCGCCGCATGGGCCTCGCCCACATAAGGCGCATCGACGAGGCGGCCGGGCACCGGCGTCAGTCTTGCGATGGCGAACTCGCTGATGCCGCGCGGCACGGAGGCCGAGCTGGCATTCATCTTCTCCGCAAGGTCGCGGCTTGCCAGCGAGCAGGTGAAGACGCCGGTTTCCTCGATATTCGTCACGCTGTCCTTGTGGCCGGAGGAGGAGAACATCACCAGCTTCGGCGCATCGCTGACCGCGTTGAAAAACGAATAGGGCGAAAGGTTCAGCCGGCCGTCCGCCGCCTTCGTGCCGATCCAGCCGATCGGCCGCGGCGCGACGATCGCCTTGAAGGGGTCGTGCTTCAGGTCGTGGGCGTTTTGCGCCGTCTCGTAGAACAGCGCGTCAGGCGTCATCGCCGATCCAGGTGACGACCTCCGAAAGTTCCGGCCGCGGCCGTTCCGTCGGCGGCACGGTCGGCGTGCCGATATGGACGAAGCCGGCGATCCGCTCGCCCTCGTTCACGCCGAGGATCGGATAGGCGCGCTTGTCGTAGGCATACCACTCCGTCAGCCAGTTCGAGGCGTAGCCATGGGCATTGGCCGCCATGACGAGGTTGAGGCAGACGGCGCCCGCCGACATAAGCTGCTCCCATTCGGGGATCTTCACATGCGGGGCCGCGCGGCTGACGACGGCGATCACCACCGGCGCGCGGATGAGCCGGGTATTTTCCACCTTCACCATTTCGTCCGAAAGGTCCGGCTTGTCGGCCATCGCGATCTTCGCCAGCGCCTCGCTGATGCGCTGGCGCTCGGCGCCGCGATAGACGATGAAGCGCCAGGGCGCGAGCTTGCCGTGGTCCGGCACGCGCGAGGCGAGTTTCAGGATATCCTCGACCTCGCCCTTCGACGGGCCGGGCCCGCTCATCTGGAAGGCGGGGATCGACCGGCGGGTCGAAAGATAATCGATCAGCTTGATTTCGGTTTTCATCGGGAAGGAGTTCCAATATCTTGGCCCGCGAACGCGGCCTTGAAAATGCCATTAGCCGGGTCTTCAAGTGACCCCATACCGTCAGGAAGTCAACCGTTCCCATGCGCATGCCGATTCGATCCGCCGTTGCCGTGAGCTTCGCCGTGGCGAGCCTTGCCTCATCGTTCGCGCCGGCGCGCGCGCAGGAGCCGCTCGAAAGCTTCTCGCAGATCCAGGCGCCGCTGAAGGGCAGCAAGCTCACCTCCTTCAACCCGATCATCACCGGCGAGGCGACGGCCAAGAACCTCAAGGACATCACCTGCGAGGCGCTTCTGACCAAGGACGGCCAGCCGATGCAGCATGGCCTGACCTGGCGCGTCTTCTCGCCGATCCCTGCCGCCGACGGCAAATTGCCGCTTCTGGCGACCTCCGAGGGCGGCTCGGCCGCCTTCCAGCTCGTGCCGGGCGAATATTTCGTCAACGTCGCCTTCGGCCGCGCGGGAGCGACGAAGAAGCTCGTCGTTCCCGAATCCGGCAGCGTCGACAAGCAGGTCATGGTGCTCGATGCCGGCGGCATCATGCTGAACGCCGTCTCCGGCGCCGACGTGCGCATTCCGCCCAAGGAGCTGAGCTTCACCATCTATGCCGCGGAAGTGCGCGAGGACGGCGAGCGCAACCTCGTCGTCGACGACGTCAAGCCGAATTCCGTGGTTCGCCTCAATGCCGGCACCTACCACGTCGTTTCCGACTATGGCACGGTGAATGCGGTGATCCGCGCCGATATCCAGGTGGAGGCCGGGAAACTCACCCGTGCGACGATCCAGCACCGCGCCGCCAAGCTCACCCTGAAGCTCGTCTCCGAGCCGGGCGGCGAGGCGATCGCCGATACGGCCTGGTCGATCCTCACCGCCTCGGGCGACACCGTCAGCGAAAGCGTCGGGGCCTTCCCAACGCTCGTTCTGGCCGAAGGCAGCTACATCGCCGTCGCCCGCAACAAGAACAGGATCTACCAGCGCGATTTCACGGTGCAGGCGGGCGTCAACACCGATGTGGAAGTGCTGCTCGACGAAAAGGCCAACGAGCAAAAGGCCGCCGCCGAGGACGTGGTGGACTGATCCACCACGAAAAAGGCCCCGCACCGTGGGGTGCAGGGCCTTCGACGAACAGGAAACCCCGTCAGATCAGACTTTGCCGAGCTTGCGCTTGATGTCCGGCGCCATGGCTTCGAGCGACAGCGTCTCGATGGCGTCCGAAAGCGGCATCGCCGTCTGGTTCTGCGAACCGAGGCGGCGGATGTTGACGGAGCGTTCCTCCGCCTCGCGCTTGCCGCAGACGATGATGACCGGAACCTTGGTCACCGAATGCTCGCGGACCTTGTAGTTGATCTTCTCGTTGCGAAGATCGGTCTCGACGGTGAGGCCGGCATCGCGCAGCTTGTCGGCCACCTCGCGGGCATAGTCGTCCGCCTCGGAGGTGATCGTCGCGACCACCACCTGCAGCGGCGCGATCCACAGCGGCATATGGCCGGCGAAGTTCTCGATGAGGATGCCGAGGAAGCGTTCCATCGAGCCGCAGATGGCGCGGTGGATCATCACCGGCTGGCGCTTTTCCGAGGCCTGGTCGATGTAGAAGGCGCCGAAGCGTTCCGGCAGGTTGAAGTCGACCTGCGTGGTGCCGCACTGCCATTCGCGGCCGATGGCGTCCTTCAGCGTATATTCGAACTTCGGCCCGTAGAACGCGCCCTCGCCCGGCAGGATGCCGGTCTTGATGTTGTTCGACTGCTGCTGGATCGTCTCCAGCACGCCCATCATCACGCTTTCCGCGCGGTCCCAGAGCTCGTCCGAGCCGACGCGCTTGTCCGGCCGGGTCGAGAGCTTGATCGTGACCTCGTCGAAACCGAAGTCCTTGTAGACCGAGAGGATGAGGTCGTTGATGCGCAGGCATTCCGCCGCCATCTGCTCGTCGGTGCAGAAGACGTGCGCATCGTCCTGCGTGAAGCCGCGCACGCGCATCAGCCCGTGCAGCGCGCCGGACGGTTCGTAGCGATGCACGTTGCCGAATTCCGCAAGCCGGACAGGCAGTTCCCGGTAGGACTTCAAGCCATGCTTGAAGATCTGCACATGGCCCGGGCAGTTCATCGGCTTCAGCGCGAAGACGCGCTCGTCGTCGGTCTCGTCGCCCGCGACGGTCACCTTGAACATGTTGTCGCGATACCAGGTCCAGTGGCCCGAGGTCTCCCACAGCGACTTGTCGAGGACCTGCGGCGCGTTCACCTCCTCATAGGTGCCGGCCAGGCGCCGGCGCATATAGGCCACCAGCGTCTGGAACATGCGCCAGCCCTTGCCGTGCCAGAAGACGACGCCCGGTCCTTCCTCCTGGAAATGGAAGAGGTCCATTTCGCGGCCCAGGCGGCGATGGTCGCGCTTCTCGGCCTCGGCGAGGATGTTGAGATAGGTGTCGAGCTCTTCCTGCGTGCGCCAGGCGGTGCCGTAGATGCGCGTCAGCATCGGGTTGTTCGAATCGCCGCGCCAATAGGCGCCCGCGACCTTCATCAGCTTGAAGGCCGTGCCGATCTGGCCGGTCGCGGCCATGTGCGGCCCGCGGCAGAGGTCGAACCAGTCGCCCTGGTAATAGATCTTGAGGTCCTGCCCCGCCGGGATCGCGTCGACCAGCTCGACCTTGTACTTCTCGCCCTTGGCGGCGAAGACGTCCTTGGCCTTGTCGCGCGGCCAGACTTCCTTGGTGAAGGGCTTGTTGCGCTGGATGATCTCCTTCATGCGCTTTTCGATCTTCGGCAGATCGTCCGGCGTGAAGGGCTCGTTCTTGGCGAAGTCGTAGTAGAAGCCGTTGTCGATGACCGGGCCGATGGTCACCTGCGTCCCCGGCCACAGCTCCTGCACGGCCTCGGCCATCACATGGGCGGCGTCGTGGCGGATAAGTTCCAGCGCGCGGTCGTCGTCACGGGTGACGATCTCGATCCGGCCGTTGGAAACGGGATCGGAGAGATCGCGCAGCTCGCCGTCGAGGGCAATCGCCACCGCCTTCTTGGCCAGCGACTTGGAAATCGCCTCGGCGACATCACGCCCGGTCGAGCCCGCGGGGTATTCGCGGACGGAACCATCGGGAAAAGTCAGGGAAACAGGTGCAGACATTCAAAAATCTCCTATCCAGTCCCGCCAACGAATGCGGGTGGTATGCGAGGGAAAAAGCCGGGATTCCGGCGCGTTGCGTCGCGCGGTATACGGGGAAAACGGGGGAATTGGAAGAGGCGGCTAGCCGCCGCGCCATTCGGAACGCGTTACCGCGTACCAGACTTCGCCTTCTTCCGCGCCCGGGATGGGATCGGACCACTCGACATGGTCCGTGCGAATGTGCGTCATGCCGATCTTCTCCATCACGCGGCGCGATGCGCGGTTCACCGCCATCGTGCACGCCACGATCCGGTCGTATCCCTCGGTCGAAAACCCCCAATCGAGGAGGGCGGAAGCGCCTTCGAAGGCCAATCCCTGCCCCCACTCCGCCCGGCGCAGGCGATAGCCGAGCTCGGCCTCGCCCTGCTTTTCCGGCCACAGGCAGAACCAGCCGACGAACGTGTCACGATCCATCCGGCGCGCCGTCCAGAGATAGGGCTCGGTTCCCCGCGGCATGAGGTACGTCGCGTCCGGGTCGGCCTCCTCGTTTTCGACGGCGCGTCCGCCATTGAGAAAGAGCATGACCTCGGGATCGCGCTCGAGGGCGATGAAATCGGCCCTGTCGCTAGGGCGGCATGGGCTGAGCGTCAGTCGCGTCGTCCGCAGAAACGCCATTTCATCCCCTCGTCCCGCCGTTGCTGAGCGTGCCGATGCCGCGCTTCTTCGTCAGGTGCAACAGCAGCTTGGCACAGGTTTCCATCGCTCAGCCGCGCTCCGTCTTCGAGATGCGCCACAGCCGCCACGGCGTCCACCAGGCAAGGCGGGGCTCCAGCACCTCCGGCACAGGATCGAGACCGTGCGTGCCGCCCGGTCCGCAACGCAGGACGCGGAAGAGCGCCATGAAGCCGCCGCACCAGAGGCCGTGCCGTGCGATGGCCTCGTAGCCATACTCGGAACAGGTCGGCAAATGGCGACAGGAATTGCCGATGAAACCGGAAAGCGTGAGCTGGTAAAGGCGAATGAACCCCATGCCGAAAAGCCGCCCCGGCGTTTTGCGGAACGGCCCTTGCCAGTTGCGGCCGCGGTAGCGGAGGCTCTCGGAAGAGTGGTTGCAGTCGGGGGCATCACACATCGGCGCGCCTCGCGGGAGTAGCACCCGGCAACGGCAAGGCCACCGCCCTCACCCGGCCTTCTCAAGCCGCTTCGCCTCGATCTGGCCGATGGCGTCCACCACGGCGTCGAAGGTGAGCATGGTGGAGGCGTGGCGGGCCTTATAGTCTTTCACGGGCTTGAGGAACCGCATCTCCTCGAAACGGCCGGTCGGCCCCTCGCCGTCCGCCTTCAGCATGGCGAGCATGTCTTCGCGCGCCTTGCGAATCTCGTCCACCGTCGCGCCGACAACGTGACGCGCCATCACCGAGGAGGAGGCCTGACCGAGCGCGCAGGCCTTCACCTCATGGGCGAAATCGCTGACGCGGTCGCCGTCGAGCTTGAGATAGACCTTTACCCGCGAGCCGCAGAGCTTGGAATGGGCGCCCGCTTCGCCATCGGCATCGGCAAGCGTGCCGATGCGGGGAATGTTGCCGGCAAATTCCAGGATACGGCTGTTATAAATATCGTCCATCATGGCCCCGTTTTCCGCCTTTTTTGCCGAATTTTCAAGGATTCGGGCAGATTATTCCGGTGCCGTCGGGAAAAAAGCACGGCGTGTCGCCCTCGGCCTCTTTCGCACGTCCGCATCGATACTATATGATAACTCGTATTGGGGTGAGGGTTTTGCAAGATGCGGAGCCGTCACCTGTTGTTTGGGAAACCGTGCCGGACGGTCGATCGCCCCACAAGGCGAAGGCCAGAAAGCCCCGGAGCCCGCCAACGGAACCCAAGCCTGCAGGGTTAGGCGAATGGCCAGTGGCGAGTCCGATACACACGTCAGGTAACCTGCAGAAAGGTCAATGGGTCCATGGACGCCATCGTCACCAATTTTCCGCGTATCGACGAACAGTCGGACCGTCCGACGCAAAAGGAAGCCGAGGACGCCGTGCGCGTCCTGCTGCGCTGGGCGGGCGACGACCCGGAACGCGAAGGCCTGCTCGATACGCCGGCCCGCGTCGCCAAATCCTATCGCGAACTGTTTTCCGGCTACGACCTTGCCGCCGAGGACGTTCTCGGCCGCACCTTCGAGGAAGTCGCCGGCTATGACGACATGGTGCTGGTGAAGGACATCCCGTTCTTCTCGCACTGCGAGCACCATATGGTGCCGATCATCGGCAAGGCGCATGTCGCCTACCTTCCGAACGGCCGGGTTCTGGGCCTTTCCAAGATCGCGCGCGTCGTCGAGATCTACGGCCGCCGCCTGCAGACGCAGGAAACGATGACGGCGCAGATCGCGAAGTCCATCGACGAGACGCTCAATCCGCGCGGCGTTGCCGTGATGATCGAGGCCGAGCATATGTGCATGGCGATGCGCGGCATCCAGAAGCAGGGCTCGACAACCCTCACCACCACATTTACGGGTACGTTCAAGACAGAGCCGGCCGAACAGGTCCGGTTCATGACGATGATCCGGAGCTAGGCGCAAGCCGGCTTCGCGCGAGGAAGCCGACCGCCATGACCATCACCTTCAAAACCCCTTCCGCCGACAAGGCCGAGCTCGAAACGGGCCCGGCCTTTACCCCCCGTTTCGACGAGCACGGCCTCGTGACGGCCGTGGTGACGGATGCGCGCGACGGCGAATTGCTGATGGTCGCGCACATGAACGCGGAGGCGCTGGCGCTCACCGTCGAGACGGGCATCGCCCACTACTGGAGCCGCTCGCGCAAGGCGCTGTGGAAGAAGGGCGAGACTTCCGGCAACCTCCAGACCGTCGTGGAAATGCGCACCGACTGCGACCAGGACGCCGTCTGGCTGAAGGTCTCCGTCGCCGGCCACGACGCCACCTGCCACACCGGCCGGCGCTCCTGCTTCTACCGTACCGTCTCGAACGGGCCGGACGGCGCGACGCTTGCCATCACCGGCGGCGCGCCGCAGTTCGATCCGGCGGCGGTGTACAGGAAAAATTAAGCATCGCCACGTTTTGCGTCCCGTTCCGGCACGGATTCATCCTTTGGCAACGGGTGCGGACGCCTAATCTCTCCCATGGCGGCCTCTATCCCCGCCATGTGGATCAGGACATGGAACACCATCGCTCGCGTGCGTCACGGCCGGTTTCCAAGCTCACCCCTCCGGGGAAAACGATCCTGCGGCCAATCCTTCTCCTTCAGCCTGGACCGGATGCACCGGGAGCCTGCTTCGAGCGCTCTTTTTCGCCCGAAGTTTCCCGCGTCACAGACTGCGACTATCCTGTCATCTATCGTGTTGCCATGAGCACCGGGAAACCGGAACTGTTTTCATCGCCGCGAATTCCTTTTGGGAATGGAGGTTCGCAATGCTGAACTGGAGTTTCAATCGTAGCCTCGTAACGGCGGATGCATCGGATCCGGGCGGACCTTCCATGAACGACATGTCGCACATTCCCGCGCCGGCACCGCCGCGCAAACCCAAGATCGCGCTGGCGCTCGGCGGCGGTGCCGCCCGCGGCTGGGCCCATATCGGCGTTCTGAGGGCGCTGGAGGAGGAAGGCATCGAGGTGGGCATGATCGCCGGCACCTCCATCGGCGCGCTCGTCGGCGGATGCTACCTTGCCGGCAAGCTCGACGAGCTGGAAGCCTTCGCCCGCTCACTCACCATGCGCCGCATCGCCAGCCTTCTCGATTTCACCATCCGCGGCTCCGGTCTCTTCGGCGGCATGCGGCTGACCAAGCGCATGCAGGAGCATCTGGAAAACCTCTCGATCGAGGACCTCGACCGCCCCTTCGTCGCCGTGGCGACCGAGGTGAACAGCGGTCATGAAGTGTGGATCAACGGCGGCTCGCTGATCACGGCGCTGCGTGCCTCCTATGCGCTGCCCGGCATTTTCGAGCCGATCAAGTGCAACAACCGCACGCTGGTCGACGGCGCGCTGGTCAATCCGGTGCCCGTTTCCGTCTGCCGCGCCTACGAGGAGCCGCTGGTCGTCGCCGTCAACCTCAACTACGACCTCTACGGCCGTTCGGCGGTGATCAAGCACAGCGCGAGCCAGCAGAAGATCGAGGAGCCGCGCCAGGAAGACAGCGCCGCCCGGCTCGGCCTGACGGGCGTGATGGTGCAATCCTTCAACATCATCCAGGATCGCATTTCGCGTGCGCGCCTTGCCGGCGATCCGCCGGACCTCGCATTGCATCCCAAGCTGTCGGATATCGGCCTGTCGGAATTCCACCGTGCCGGCGAATCCATCGAGCGCGGCTACCTGGAAACCAAGGCCCGGATTTTCGAGATCAAGCGCATGCAGGAGGTCGTGCTGATGCGCTGAGTGCGGCAAGCGGCCCGCGGAAAGACACGGCGGGCGGAACGGTGGGAACCGTTCCGCCCGAAACCGTAAAATGGCGCCGGGATCAGCTTGAAATATAGGCCTTGATGGCGTCGGCCTCATGCTGGATGGCACGGATGTGGGATTTCACCACGTCGCCGATCGAGACGATGCCGACCAGACGCCCTTCCTTTTCCACCGGGATATGGCGGGCGCGCAGCTTGCTCATCATTTCCATGAGGTCGTTGACGCTCTGGCTCTCGCCGCAACGATAGACATTGCCCCACATGATGGAGGAAATGGGCTTGTCGAGGCATTCGGCCCCGTTGCGCGCAACGGCGGCGACGATGTCGCGTTCGGTCGCAATGCCGGCGATGCGGTCGTTGCGGTCGACGATGACGATGGCGCCGATGTGGTTTTCATGCAGATAGACGGCAGCCTGCCTGACGGTGAGCTGCGGGCCGCCGGTTACGACGTTGCGGCCTTTTTCGTCCAGTATCGTCTTTACATACATGCGTACCTCCCGTGTGCATCATGACGCAGAGAGACGGGACACCCGTGCAGGGATGCCCTGCCAGTACCTGGGGCAGCATCCCTTCCTCCTTGCGGATGCGGCGCCCGTTCCGGTGTGCATGTGCGAACCGGCATGAACGCATGGTGCGCCACGAAAGAGGCGATTGCAAGACCGCTAATAGACTATCGTTAATCCCGGCGGGCTTGCGGGACGGGCACGTCGAAAAGCGGGAAGAACAGGAAGCCGAAGAGGAAGCCGCCGATATGCGCCTCCCAGGCGACGGCGCCGCCGGCGACCGGGCCGAAGATCTGGCCGAAGCCGATGAGGAAATTGGTGAGGAACCAGATGCCGGAAAACACGAGGACGGATCGGTTGGAAAGCGCCTCGCGGATCGTCAGCCGCCGGTTGAGGTGGGCGAACTGCCGGCTGATGCGCCCGCTCGGCGAGAAGACGAAGCGCGCCGCCGCCCCCATGAGGCCGGACACGACGCCCGAGGCGCCGACGACCAGGATCATCTCCCCCCAATGCAGGGCGGTGTGGAAGGCGACCGCCGCCGCCGACGAAAGGCACCAGAACAGCAGGAAGCGGACGGAGCCGATGCGCCGCACCACCGGCGCGCCGAAGGCGACCATCCAGAAGGCGTTGAAGATCAGGTGCTCCCAGCTGCCGTGCAGCAGCGAATAGGTGACGGGAGCCCACAGCCAGCCCATGCCCTGCTCCGGGCACGCGGCGGCATAGCACCCGGGCACGAAGGCGAAATGCAGCAGCACGAAATCGTCCGCCTCCGGCGACAGGAGATAGGTGCGCGCGATGTGGACCAGCAGCAGGAGGGCAAGCGCCAGCACGAGGCCGCCCGGCAGGTTGAACGCCGGCTCCCGCTTGCGCACGTCCGCCGTGCCGCTTTCGATTTCTACGCCGTCGTTACGCATGCCGATCCATCCAACGCTTGAAACAGAATCGCGCTTATACAGACAAAAGAAAGGCCGTGCAGCTTTCGCTGACGGCCGGCGCCCCCAATCCCCGGGGCAGAAAGGCGATGTGCAGTAAACCATTCCCTCGTGGAGGGATGGCCGGATGTTCCACAAAATGCGCCGCCGACGCAACGTAAACCAATCGTTAACCTTAACATCGCGCTGGCACGAAACTCGCAACACCCTCGGGAAATGCCTCTTCCGGCCGCCTTTGCGTGCCGGAACGGCACAGAATCGATCGGATGATGCGCATGCAGACGAAGGCCGCGACGGCTCTTTACGAATACTGGACACGCCGGCGCGGCGAGCGGCCCGTGCCGTTGCGCAGCGCCATCGAGCCCGCGGACATCGCCCCCATCCTGCCGGATATCTTCATCCTCGAGCACAATCGCCTGCGCCATCCGCGTTTCCGCCTTGCCGGCACGCGCCTGTGCGCGCAGTTCGGACGAGAGTTGAAGGAAGCCGATTTCGACGCGCTGTTTGCGCCGGACCTTCACGCCCGCATGGCCCGCATCGCGGAAAACGTCATGGCCCATGCCACCCCGGCGGTCATGACCGTGCACGTCGTCGACGGCGCGATGGACACGACGGACGCGGAGATCGTGCTGCTGCCGCTCGCCTCGAAAGGCAAGGCGGCGGACCGCATCATCGGCGCGTTCGCTCCCCTGCCCGGCCAGCGCCAGCCGCTCGCGGCCTTTCGCTATGCCGTCCTCGGCTCCATCTCGGTCATAGACCCTGCCCGCATGCGCAGCCTTTCCGGCAACCGGCCCGCCATCTCCATGCCGACCTCCATGATGGCGATGCGCCCTTCCGAGCTCGGCCAGGCGTTCAGCCGCGTCCTGCACCTGCGGATATTCGAAGGCGGCCGCGGCGGGCCGCGCGAAGGATAGCGCACATCCGAAACGCTCGAAAACGCTCCCGGGACCAACGCCAGATGGCATTTTTCCGCGCCGGCAAACCTTCTGTTAACCTCGAAAGGTTAAGTGTTGGAAAGAGATAGGATCATCAGGCCCGCGCGTTCATGTATTCATTCCAGCAAGCATCGCCCGCCGCCAGAAAGCCGCAGCCCGAGCAGCGCAGCTTCCAGCGCGTCTCGGTGAACCTGCCGGGCCGCCTGATGCTCGCCAGCCACGACGAATACGACTGCACCGTCATCGACATGTCGCCGGGCGACGCCGCCTTCCTCTGCGCGGCCCGCCCCCGCATGGGCGAACGGATCATCGCCTATGTCGACCACCTCGGCCGCATCGAGGGTACGGTCGCCCTCGTCAATGACACCGGCTTCGCCATCACCCTCAACGCGACGGACCGCAAGCGGGAAAAGCTGGCCGCCCAGCTCACCTGGATCGCCAACAAGCACGAGCTGGGCCTGCCGGAAGACCGCCGGCACAACCGCCTGACGCCGCGCAACACCAGCACCGACCTGACGCTCGACGACGGCCGGCGCTATCCGTGCCGCATCATCGACCTTTCCCTTTCGGGCGCCGCCGTCGATATCGACGTGCGCCCGGCGCTCGGCACGTCGGTGCAGCTCGGCCACATGAAAGGCCGCGTGGTGCGCCATTTCCAGGAGGGCGTCGCCATCGAGTTCTCCTCCATCCAGTCCAAGGAAGCCCTGACCGCCTTCCTGTAGCGAAACGGGACAATCCGTCATCCTACTGTCCAAGGGAGGCTTTCGCCTCCTTTTTGCTGTCCCGAACAGACACACCTTTCCCCGAAAAGATTCGAAAAAAATTCCGCTCCGCTTCCACCGCCGCATCCGCTGGAGAAGGTGAAGGCGGATCGCGCCGGGACGCGCCCCATCCTTCGCCGGCATCTCCCCGCGATGCGAAGGCGGCATATCCATGCCCCAGAACCATGAGGCTCTCCGAGCCGGATGGAATTTATCCCTTTTGAATCATCACCTTGGCGCATGGCCGCAATCATCGGCCCGGCGATGCGACCGCTAAAATTTTATTCAAAAACGCGCCAAATACAGGTAAAACTAAAATCGAGTTTTCTTCTTATTTTATACTTATGCAATCTTGATTTAAACTAAGTTATACTTCGGATTTTCGCGCAAGATCAAAACATAGCTGTCATTGTAACCCCATCAAACGGGGACGAAACAATGACAAAAACATTCAGGACAGGGACGTTCGCATTTCTTTTCTCTCTGGCCGCCGCGCAGGCCGCCGTGGCGCTTCCGGCCAACATTCCGCTGGCGGGCGCGACCAACCAGCCGATCGGGCACTATGAATTCTGCAAGCGCTACAGCGACGAATGCGGCCCGAACGGCAAGGACACCGGGCCGCTGGTCCTGACGCAGGAAAACTGGAAGACGATCCTCAACGTCAACTACACGGTCAACACGGACATCCAGCCGATGACCGACATGGAAATCTACGGCGTCGAGGAGGAATGGGCCTATCCCGATCTTGCCGGCGACTGCGAGGACTACGCCCTTCTCAAGCGCCGGGACCTGATCAAGGCCGGCATCTCGCCCTCCAACCTCCTGATCACCGTCGTGCTCCAGCCGAACGGCGAAGGCCATGCCGTGCTCACGGTGCGCACCGACCGCGGCGACTTCGTGCTCGACAACATGCGCAACAAGGTCCTGCTCTGGTCGGAAACGGAATACCGCTTCCTCAAGCGCCAGTCCTCGGCGAATGCCGGCAAGTGGGTGAAGCTGCAAGACGGTCGCGCCGACGCCGTCGGTAGCGTCCGGTAATTTCCGGCGCCGATACGGCGCCGCACATCGAAATCGCCCGGCGGCATGATCGCCGGGCACAGGAATGGGCCCGGTCAGTCCCCAATCCCCGTCCCCGACCACGGCCCTGCGGCCGGTTCCCCTGTCCCGGAACCGGCCGCTCCCTTTTCAGGCACCGGCATTGCCCCCTCAATGGAAAATTAACCATGTTCGCAGACGCTCCGACGATCCGTCCATGACGGGACCGAGGGATTCGCGAGGGGAAAATGGCTGCTGTCACCGCCGGCAACGAGGAACATGCCCCGCTCATCTCCAACCGCTTCCTGACGCGCCTGACGGTCGGCGTCGCGATGCTCGCGGGCCTTACCGTGGCGATCAGCATCGGCGGCCGCATGCTGGGCGAGCGCATCGCCCGGGCCGGCCACACGCAGAGCACGGAACCGCTCGACATCGTCATCGGCCAGGACCAGCTCCGCCTGCCGGCGAACACGATCCGCTTCGAGGAGCAGCGCCGTACCGGCCGCGCCGAACGCCTCGACCTCTACCTCACCTGGCCGGAAATGACCGGCTACAGCGATGGCGAACGCGCACGCTTCAACGATGCGAGCCGGCCGGACGAATTGATTTTCCTCAATCTTTCGCAAAGCACCATGTCCCGGGACATGTCCGGCAGGCTGGAGCCGATCTACAGCCACCTCTTCGACGACCATCCCGAGCCAGGCCCCGCCGGCCTGACCCTGCAGCGGCTGAAGACCAATTCCGGCTATGGCGACGAGGTCTTCTTCACCGGGATCCTGCCGAATGGCTCGGACTATGCGGTGCGCTGCATGATGCCGGAAAACGAATCGCAGTCGACCAGCGCGGATTGCCAGCGCGATATCCACATCGGCCGCGATCTCTCCGTGCTTTATCGCTTCTCGAGCAGACTTTTGCCGCAGTGGCGCGTCATGGAGGCGCGCGTGCGCACCTATCTCGGCCGATCCTTCGTCGAGAACGGCCGCTCCGTTTCCGCCGCCCTCAAGCCATAAAACACCGCCGATCTCAGAAACCAATGATTCATCATAAACCGATTGGTAACGCTGTGCCGCTACTGTGCTGGGCAACGGTCGCCCCGGGAAATCCCGCCCGGACAACATGTGCAATCCGAGAATGAAGAGTAGCGTAGTGCCCCGTTCCGTATTCCTCGACGTCCTTCCCCGCTCCTGCCGGGCAGTTGCCAATGCGGCGAAAAGCCTGGCGATGATCGGAATGGTCGCCACCCTCGCCTTCGCCGCCCCGGCGGCCGCCGCGCAATATGCCGGCATCGTCGTCGACGCGAAAACCGGCAAGGTGCTCTACAGCGAGGACGCGGACGAACTGCGCTATCCGGCCTCGCTGACGAAGATGATGACGCTCTACCTCACCTTCGAGGCCCTCGAAGCCGGCAAGATCCGCCTCGACACGCGTGTTCCCTTCTCGAAAAACGCCGCGAGCGAGCCCCCGACGAAGCTCGGCGTGGGCACCGGTAAGTCCATCACAGTGGAACAGGCGATCCTCGGCCTCATCACCCGCTCGGCGAACGACGCGGCGACGGCCCTCGGCGAACTGCTCGGCGGCTCGGAGGAGCGCTTCACCCGCATCATGACGCAGAAGGCGCGTGCGCTCGGCATGACGCGCACCGTCTACCGCAACGCCAACGGCCTGCCGAACACCGCGCAGGTGACGACCGCGCGCGACCAGGCTCGCCTCGGCATCGCGCTGCGCCAGCACTTCCCGCAGTACTATCCCTATTTCTCCATGACCAGCTTCCGCCTCGGCAAGCAGGTCATTCGCGGCCACAACCGCCTGCTCGGCACGGTGCGCGGCGTGGACGGCATCAAGACCGGCTACACCCGCGCCTCGGGCTACAACCTCGTCACCTCCGCCGTCGCCGACGGCCGCAGCGTGGTGGGCGTGGTCATGGGCGGCCGCTCGGGCGCCGCGCGCGACCAGCAGATGCGCAAGCTCCTCGCCGCCTATATGCCGAAGGCCTCGCGGCGCGGCAGCGGCGACCTGATCGCCGAAACCAAGGATGCACCGACGCTGACCGCCGACGTCGCAAGCGCCGCGGCCACCGCCTCCGTCAGCGGCGGCGTGGACCTGCCGGAAAGCGGCCCCATCCCGACCTACCGCTACAACGATGCCCGCATCGAGACCGCCTATGCGGCGACGGAAAGCAAGGCGGAGATCGTCGGCAAGCGCGCGCTCGCCGCCACGCTGAAGGTCCAGCGCGAGGCCGCCGTGCCGCAGGAAGAGGTTCCCGGCGAAGGCGATGCCGACGTCGACCAGCTCACGACCTCGGCCGTGACGGCAACTGCAAGCGAGACCACGCCTTCCGGCTGGGTGATCCAGATCGGTGCGACCCCGGACCGCGACCAGGCGCAGAAGCTGCTCGCCAAGGCAAAAGACCAGGGCGGCAAGGCACTTTCCCGCGCGACGCCGTTCACCGTGGCCGTCGCCAGCGACAACGGCCAGCTCTACCGCGCCCGCTTCGGCGGCTTCGGGGACCAGGACCGTGCGGCGGCCGCCTGCAAGGCACTGAAGCGCAAGGGCTTCGCCTGCTGGGCCAGCCAGCAATAGAACCGATACCGGACCGCGCCGCGTGGCGGCGCGATCCTTGTAATTCCGCCTTGCACCCGCAACAGCGCCGGCAGGTATTGCGTACCGGAGGCTGCGGGGGAAGGCCGGCGGAGGCCGCACGCGGCTCTGCCATCCTCGATTGGGTATAGCGTACGAGGCAGATCATGGCGATGAACGAGAACCTGTTCGATGTCGAGCCAGCGGCGCGTGACGCCAGGCGCAAGCCGCTGAAGGGCACGCTCCATCCGCTGCACGAGGCGGCGATGCGCATCGCCGATATCGGGCTCGGCCGCTCCCGCAACCGGACGAAGGATCTCGTCGGCATGCTGCTCGCCCACGGCGCCAGGGCCTGGCGCTCGGGCCAGCCGGTCGCCGGGATCCATCTCCACGTCGGCGTCAGCGAGCACCGCTATCCGGTTCGCCTGCGCCTGCGCTGATTCTCAGGCTTTTAGAGAAGGCCGAGTTCGGCGAGTTCGCGCCGAAGCTCCAGCGGCAGGTCCGCGGCGCCCTCGCCCATGTTCATGAGATCGCGGGGCGCATCGTCTTCCGTCAGGTAGCGCCAGCCCTGGAAGGCGCGGCGCGGCTGGAATTCCGTCTCGATGACCTCCGGGCCGAGCACCAGCTCGCAACGGGAAATGCCGTTCGCGTCGGTAAAGGTCTTGATGTCGAGAAGCTGCTGGCGGGCCTGCACCTGCCCCTTGATCACCCAATAGAGCGAGCCGCCGTCGAGCAGCTCCCGGTCCCGCTTCGGGATCATCCGCGTGATGTGGCTGGAATGCGGCTCCATGCCCGCCGCGATCGCGATCAGCGAGCGTTCGGACACCCATTCGCGCAGGTCCTCGATCGAGTCCGCGCCGACACAGAGTTTGATGAGATGAAGGGCCATGCCCCTTTGAACGCCTTGGCGGCGGCCGGGTCAAGAGGCCGCCGTGTCGCACTCCACAGGGAAGGCGGAAGCCTCAGCACTCCACCACGTTGACGGCAAGGCCGCCGGTGGAGGTCTCCTTGTACTTCTCGTTCATGTCCACGCCGGTCTGGCGCATCGTCTCGATGCAGGCATCGAGCGGCACGAAATGCTTGCCGTCGCCCTTGATGGCGAGCGAGGCCGCAGTGACGGCCTTCACCGCGCCGAGCGCATTACGCTCGATGCAGGGCACCTGCACGAGGCCGGCGATCGGGTCGCAGGTCATGCCGAGATGGTGTTCGAGCGCGATCTCGGCGGCGTTTTCCACCTGCTCCGGCGTGCCGCCCATGACGGCGGCAAGGCCGGCGGCGGCCATGGCCGATGCGGAGCCCACCTCCCCCTGACAGCCGACCTCGGCGCCCGAGATCGAGGCATTGTGCTTGATGATGCCGCCGACGGCCGCGGCCGTCAGAAGGTAGTCGCGGATGCCGTCCTGGTCGGCATCTTCATGGAAATGCTGGTAGTAGCGGATCGTGGCGGGCACGACGCCGGCCGCCCCGTTGGTCGGCGAGGTGACGACGCGGCCGCCCGCGGCATTCTCCTCGTTGACGGCCATCGCGTAGACGGAGAGCCAGTCGTTGGCGAGCAGCGGGTTCGCCTTGTTGGAGCGCCACTCCTCCTGCAGCTTGTCGTGGATCGAGCGGGCGCGGCGGCGCACCTTCAGGCCGCCCGGCATGATGCCCTCGTTGCGAAGGCCGCGGTCGATGCAGGTCTTCATCGCCTCCCAGATGCGGTCGAGGCCGGCATTCAGCTCCTCGCGCGACATGGTGGCTTCCTCGTTCGCGCGCTTCATCTGCGCGATCGTCATGCCGGAACGCTCGGCCATCTCCAGCATCTGCCTGGCCGAGGAAAAGGGGAACGGCACCTTCTTGTCGGTGGAGCGCGCCTTGCTGGTGCGCATCTGCTCCAGTTCCGTATCGGTGACGACGAAACCGCCGCCGACGGAATAATAGATGCGCTTGAGGAGCAGCCGGTCGTCGCGGTCATAGGCGGAGAAGGTCATGCCGTTGGCATGCCCCGGCAGCGGGTTCTTCTTGTCGAAGATGAGGTCGGTCTTCGGCTGGAAGGCATAGCCCGGATGGCCGGGCGGCGTGATGCGACCGGTGCGCTCCACCTCGGCGACGATGGCGTCCATCCGGTCGGGATCGACCGAATCGGGCCGCTCGCCCATCAGGCCGAGGACGACCGCACGGTCGGAGCCGTGGCCTACGCCGGTATAGGCGAGCGAACCGTGAAGGCTCATGCGGACCGTGGCGACCTGTGCGCCGGCAGGACGCGGCCAGTCGTCGGAAAGGATGAGGTCGAGGAAACGATTCGCCGCCGACATCGGCCCCATCGTGTGGGAACTGGACGGTCCGATCCCGATCTTGAAGACGTCAAACACCGAAAGAAACATTTCCGGACTTCTCCTTGCCGCGGCAGGCTATGCTCTGACTGTTGAAGCTACGTTATCACGCGCCGCGCCCACGGCGATCTCCCGACATCGGGTTTTACCAACGCGACATGCCGGTAAAACAAAAGCAGCGCGTCCGAGGAGCGCGCTGCTTATGTAAGGTCGGTGGCCCGGATTTTTCAGATGCCGCCGAAGAGATGGGCGATGGCGAGAACGGCGCCAAAACCGAGAACTGCGCGGACGGTGATGCCCCAGCAGGACTTCTGAACGGTACTTTCCATGATTTCCCCGATGGAAGATGTCGTCGCAGCAGCCGTCTTCGGCGCTGCTCGGGGCCCTGTTTAGTGAAGATTTGATGAAACCGCAATCTCGAAAAATGGCAGAACCAAGGCACGGCCGGCATAGGAGACCCGCACCGGATGCATGACCTGTCGCAAAATCAGACAGTTGCGGGCAATAGCGGCAAGCCCGCTCCGCCTCTTTGCCGCCCCATGTTTTAACAGCTTTGATCGGGCCGTCGCGGCCCGCTTGCAAATTGCGCAATCCGTGGCACAAGGCAGGACCATGAGCACACCCGACCTTGCCGCCCTCGTCGTCTTCATCGCCCTGTGGATCGGGTATTCCTGGATCACCGACCGGGCCAAATTCCTAGACCGCGTCAGCCTGACGCGGGCGATGAGCTCGCAGCGCGCCGTCTGGATCCGCAATGCGCTCCACCGGGACCTGCGCATGATCGACACGCAGATCCTGGCGGGCCTGCAGAACGGCACGGCCTTCTTCGCCTCCACCTCGCTGCTGGCCCTCGGCAGCTGCTTCGCCCTTCTGGGCGCCACCGAGCAGGTCTTCGCCATCTTCAACGACCTGCCCTACGTCTTCCGCGGCAGCCGTGCCGGCTTCGAGCTGAAGGTCGGCGGGCTCGCCATCATCTTCGGCTATGCCTTCTTCAAGTTCGGCTGGTCCTACCGGCTCTTCAACTACTGCACGATCCTGCTCGGCGCGATGCCGATGAGCGGCGACGTCCACAAGGACCCGGCCGGCGCCGAGCTTGCGGCCGACAAGGTCATCCATATGAACATCCTCGCCGCCAAGCAGTTCAACATGGGCCTTCGCGCCATCTTCCTGTCGATCGGCTATCTCGGCTGGTTCGTCAGCCCCTATCTCTTCATGGCCACGACCGTCGGCATCACCGTCGTGCTCGTGCGCCGGCAGTTCTATTCGCAAGCGCGCGACGCCGTGCTCGAAAGCCTCGGCTGACCTCCATCACCCGACCAGCCACCTTTCCGCCATCCGCCCGGCGCAAGTTTGGCGTGGCATTCTCCTATGGACTGAAGCAAATGCGGCGACCGCGAACCATGACGACGACGGCAATTGACGGCAGCGTGAAGGAAGGCAGCGCGAGAACGCGCCGCCTGCCGCGCCTGCCGCTCATAGACCAGGCCCGCGCCGTCGCCCTGATCGCCATGGCGATCTATCACTTCACCTGGGACCTCGGCTATTTCGGCTATATCGATCCCGAGACCGCGACGACCGGCGGCTGGCGCATCTTCGCGCGGCTGATCGCCGGCAGCTTCCTGACACTCGCCGGCTTCAGCCTCGTGCTCGGCCATGCGCAGGGTTTTCGCCCACGCCCCTTCTTCGCGCGCCTCGGCAGGATCGCCCTTGCGGCGGCGCTCATCACGCTCGCCACCTGGTTCCTCTTCCCGCAGACCTTCATCTTCTTCGGCATCCTGCACGCCATCGCGGCGGCAAGCCTCGTCGGCCTCCTCTTCCTGCGCCTACCGGTAACCGTCACGCTGGTCGCCGCGGCGGCGGCCGTCGCCGCGCCGCTCTACCTGCGCGCGCCCGTCTTCGACCATCCGGCGCTCTGGTGGGTGGGCCTTTCCGTCGACGTGCCGCGCTCGAACGACTATGTGCCGCTGCTGCCCTGGATCGCGCCCGTCCTTCTCGGCATCGCCCTCGCCCGCCTCTTCCTTGCAAGCGCGCTTCCCGAACGGCTCGCCGGCATGGGGACTGCGGCAAAGGCGCGGTGGAAAACCCTTCTTGCAACGGCCGGCCGTCACAGTCTCGCCATCTACCTCGTCCACCAGCCCATCCTGATCGCGCTGGTCTATTGCTTCTCGCTGGTCTTTCCGGCGCCCGCACCGGACCTTGCCGCGAGCTACCTGAAGAGCTGCACCCGGGCCTGCACCAACGAACGCGACGCGGGCTTCTGCGAGAGCTTCTGCGGCTGCACGCTCGACCGGCTGCAGCAGGAAAACCTCTTCGCCGACCTCAACCGCGGCGCAATCGACGTCGCCACGGACGAGCGCATCACCGCGATCTCGTCGCAATGCACGGCAAATGCCGAAACGAGGCCCGACCTCAAGGAGTAGGATCATGAACGCCTATCGCATGAAGCCACTCGCCTTTCCCTGGCCGCCGCTGGTCTATGCCGCGGCCATAGCGGCGGCTTTCCTGCTCCAGGCGTGGTATCCGCTCGAGGCGGTGCAAACGGACGTCTGGATCGCCCGGGCGGCGGGCGGCGTGCTGATCGCGACGGCGGCGGTGCTGGACGTCTGGGCGATGCGTACCCTGCTCGATTGCCGGACGGCGATCATGCCGAACCGCTGCTCCACCTATCTGGTGACGCGCGGACCTTACCGCTTCACGCGCAATCCGATCTATCTCGGCTATACGCTGGCGACCGCCGGCCTCGGCCTCGCCATGCTCAATCCCTGGTGCATCGTGACGGCGATGGTGGCGGCCGGCATCACGAACATCGTCGCCATCAAGCGCGAGGAACTGCATCTCCTCTCGCGCTTCGGCATCGATTTCGAGCGCTATTGCAACGGGACGGCGCGCTGGATCTAGGGCCGACCGGTCCTAGGTGCCGACGCCGATCTCGGCCAGGCGCGTGAGACACGCTTCCTCGACATTGTCGAGCTCGGCAAGCGTCTCCTCGATGTCGCGCCGCTTCTGGCGCAGCTCCTCGCGCTTCTCGCTCACCTTTGTCATCAGCATTTCGAGCTGGCCCACCTCGCCCGGCGGGTCCTTGTAGACGCGGATGATATCGCGGATCTCGGCGATGGTGAAACCGATGCGGCGCCCGCGCAGGATTTCCTGGATCAGCCGGCGGTCGGCGGGTCGGAAAAGCCGCGTGCGGCCGCGCCGCTCGGGATTGATCAGCCCCTCGTCCTCGTAGAAGCGCAAGGTGCGGGTGGAAACCCCGAATTCGCGCGTCAGCTCGGTTATGGTATAAAACTTGTCCACGCCTGCTCCGATCTTCTCTGGCAGGACATTCTATTGACTTTTACGTATAAGTCAATTTTTCCGCTCAGCGGATGGCGAACCACCAGGTCGCGAGCCCGAGAAACGCGAAGAATCCGACGATATCCGTCACCGCCGTCACGAAGACGCTGGAGGAGACGGCCGGGTCCGCGCCGGCCCTGTCGAGCAGCATCGGGATCATGATGCCGGCAAGCGCCGCCGCGCACATGTTGATCAGCATGGCCGCCGCGATGACGAGGCCGATATTGCCGTCGTGGAACCAGAAGCCGGCGACGACGCCGATCATCAGGCCGAAGGCAAGGCCGTGCAGCAGGCCGACGCCCGCCTCGCGCCGCACGACGCGCCAGGCATTGTGGATGTCGAGGTCGCGGGTGGCGAGCGCGCGCACCGTCACGGTCATCGTCTGCGAACCGGCATTGCCGCCCATGCCCGCCACGATGGGCATCAGCACGGCGAGCGCCACGATATCCTCGATCGTCGCCTCGAACAGCGAGATGACGGAGGCCGCAAGGAAGGCCGTCAGGAGATTGACCAGCAGCCACGGTGCGCGGGAGCGCACGGTCTCGATGGTGGTGTCCGACAGCTCTTCGTCGCCGACGCCGCCGAGGCGCATCAGGTCCTCCTCGGCCTCTTCCTGGATCACGTCGACCACGTCGTCGATGGTCAGCACGCCGACGAGGCGGCCGTTCTCGTCGACGACGGCGGCGGAGAGCAGGTCGTACTGCTCGAAGAGCTGCGCGGCCTCTTCCTGGTCCATCTCCGCCGGGATGGGGTGGTTCGTCTCGCGCATCATCGCCTCGATCTTCGTGCCGCGCGGCGTGCGCAGGATGCGGTCGAGGTCGACGGCGCCGAGCAGGCGGAAGGTCGGGTCGATGACGAAGACCTGAGAGAAGCTCTCCGGCAGGTCGGCGTCCTCGCGCAGGTAGTCGATCGTCTGGCCGACCGTCCAGAACGGCGGCACGGCGACGAACTCGGTCTGCATGCGCCGGCCGGCCGTGCTTTCCGGATAATCCAGCGAGCGGCGCAGGCGGATCCGTTCGGTGAACGGCAGCTTGGAGAGGATCTCTTCCTGGTCCTGCTGGTCGAGGTCTTCCAGGATGTAGACGGCGTCGTCCGAATCCATCTCGCCGATGGCGGCGGCGATCTGCTCGTTCGGCAGGTGCTCGACGATGTCGAGGCGGATCGCCTCGTCCACCTCGGTCAGCGCGGCAAGGTCGAAATCCGCGCCGAGCAGCGAGACGAGCTGGCGGCGCTGCTCCGGCTGGATCGCCTCCAGAAGGTCGCCCATTTCCGATTCGTGCAGCCGCGCGACGTGCCGGCGCAGGAACAGGAGGTCGCCGTCGGCGATGGCCGCGCCGACGTGCATGAGGAAGTCCGAGCGGATCGAACCGTCCTCGGCATAGATGTCCTCGCCGTCGAAGGTGCTGTGCCCTGCCTCGGTTTCGAGAACGCGGCTATCGTCGCCGGTGTCTTCCATCGGGCCGCTCCTCTTGCCGGGGTCGACCGGCCCGGGCGTCAGCGGGGGCTGGAACGACGGAATTGCTGCAGGGTCGCGCGGCGTCTCGTTCCGCGTCGCATGCCTCCGTGCTAGCGCAAAGCGCCCGGCCGGTCCATTGCCGAAAGCGGCAAATGGGCGTCGCCCGGAAAAAATTCGCAAGCTGTTGCAACTTCATGCAAATCGCACGATTCGCGGCCGCAGCGTTTCCGTGCCTGCGCAAAAAGGTTAGGAAGAGACAGGACCAACCGGCCGGAGCCCCCATGGCGATCCTTCCTCTCCTGCGCTATCCCGACCCCCGCCTTCGCACGCCCTGCAGGCCGGTGGAGGTTTTCGACGCGCGCCTTGCGGCACTGGCGGGCGACCTTGCCGAAACGATGCGCGCGGCGCCCGGCATCGGCATCACCGCCGCCCATGCCGGCATCCTCGAGCGGCTGACCGTGCTCGAGCTCGACGGCCCCGCCTCGCAGCGCGTCTTCGTGAATCCCGCAATCGAATGGTTCTCGCCGGAGCTGCAGCGCCATACGGAAGGCAGCGTCTCCATGCCCGGCGTGACGGAGGAGGTGGAGCGCCCTGCCCGCATCCGCCTCACCTACCGGGACCTTGCCGGCGATAGCCACACGGAGGAGGCCGGCGGCCTGCTTGCCGTCTGCCTCCAGCACGAGATCGACCAGCTCGACGGCATCTTCTGGATCGACCGCCTGTCGCGGCTGAAGCGCGAGCGCATCGTCAAGAAGTACGCAAAAGCCAGGGCATGACGCGCGGCCTATGCCTTCGGCGCCAGTCTTTCGGCGATTCGGCTCCTGTTGATCGCGACGGCGGCGTCCGAGGGCGCCCAGTCGCCGCGCCAGGCGTCGGGTATGCCTGCAAGCAGACCGGACGGATCGGTGAAGCCCGGTGAATAGCCGCGCCTCTGCATCTCCGCGATCAAGGCCTCCTGCCGCCGGACCAGATAACCGAGGCGTGGATAGAAGAAACGGACATGTCCCGCCCCCAGCCGGTATTCGGCCGGATTGCGCGGATCGTCGGGGCTTTCCCCGCGGGCGATGGCGGCGCGCACCAGGCCGAAAATCCGCGGAAGCTCACGATACTCGGCGATCAGATGGGGCGTCGTCAGTTCGGCGGGCAGAATACAGTTTATCCGGGTCACGTCTGCGTTTCCCTGAACGGAGGACGATCATGACATTGGGAGCCAACGCATCGTCCATAAACGAGAAAACCCGGCACTAGGCCGGGTTCTTGGTGCGGTCGAGAAGACTCGAACTTCCACGGGTTGCCCCACAGCGACCTCAACGCTGCGCGTCTACCAATTCCGCCACGACCGCATCGTGGTAGGTGTCGTCTTGCGGCGACGGGGGTGCATGTAGCAAAAGCATTTGGGGTGCACAAGGCCGTCCGATAAGAAAAATGACGGGAAGACGAACAATTTCGACAGGCCCTTCACGAACGCCCTGAAACCCCTGAAATCCTTGCACGATCGCGCCTATATCTGGCAGAACGGAACAAAAGGATGGGCCCCAGATGCAGCGTCAGGACATTTCCGCTTCCCTTCTTGCCGTTCCCGGCTCGCCGCCGGTGCGCTGGCGCGTTGCGCCCGGCCCCGTCGGCTATGACGAAGCCGTGGAAACGATGGAAAAAGAGGCTGCGGCCATTGCAAACGGCGAAGCGGACGAGCTCGTCTGGCTGGTCGAGCATCCGCCGCTCTATACGGCCGGCACCAGCGCGGACGCGGCCGACCTCGTCGCGCCGGATCGCTTCCCGGTGTTTTCCACAGGCCGCGGCGGCGAATACACCTATCACGGCCCCGGCCAGCGCGTCGTCTACGTGATGCTCGACCTGAAGCGCCGCCGGCAGGACGTGCGCGCCTTCGTCGCCGCGCTGGAAGCCGTGGTGATCGATGCGCTCTCCTCGATGAACGTGCGCGGCGAGCGGCGCGAAGACCGCGTCGGCGTCTGGGTGCGCCGGCCCGGGCGGCCGCCGCTGCCGGACGGCTCGCCTGCCGAGGACAAGATCGCCGCCATCGGCATCCGCCTGCGCCGCTGGGTGAGCTTCCACGGCTTCTCGCTCAATGTGGACCCGGACCTCGAGCATTTCTCCGGCATCGTGCCCTGCGGCATCCGCGGCTACGGCGTGACCAGCCTCGTCGATCTCGGCCTGCCCGTCATGATGAGCGACGTGGACATGCGCATCCGCGATTCGTTCGAGCATGTCTTCGGCCCGACCGTTTCCGACACGCACTGTCCGCCCTCGGCGGCCTGAGAAGACGCCTCAGGCGAATTCCATGATCACCGCGTCGACGGCAAGGCTCTCGCCGGCCTTCGCGCGGATCGGGCCGACCGTGAGGTCCCGCTCGGCGCGCAGCACGTTCTCCATCTTCATCGCCTCGACGACAGCCAGCGTCTCGCCCGCCTTCACCTCCTGCCCTTCGGCAACGGCGATGGAGACGACGAGGCCCGGCATCGGGCACAGCAGCATCTTCGAGGTGTCCGGCGGCAGCTTGACGGGCATCAGCGCGTCCAGCTCGGCCTGTCGCGGCGTGAAGACGCGGGTGCGCACGGAAAGCCCCTGCCAGTCGATGCGCATGCCGTTCGCGAACGGACGAAGCTGCGCCGTCACGGCGCGGCCCGCAACCGTGCCACGCCAGACGGGATCGCCCGGCCGCCAGTCGCTTTGCACCGTCTCGTCCGCCGTCACGGCGTGATAGGCATCGCCGATCTTCACCACCCAGTCCCTGCGCGAAGCCCGGGCGGGCCGCAGGACGTCGATCTGGCCGACGCGGCGCTCCGCATCGACGAGATGGGCGGCAAGCGCGACGCGGGCGAGGATATCGGCCTCACCGGCATCCGGCGCCATCGGCGCAAAACCGTCAGGATATTCCTCGGCGATGAAGCCCGTCGAAAGCCGCCCTTCCCGCCAGCGCGGATGGCGCATCAGCGCGGCGAGGAACGGTACGTTATGCTCGATGCCGTCGACCACGAAGCCGTCGAGCGCATCGCTCATGGCGTCGATGGCCTCGAGGCGCGTCGGCGCCCAGGTGCAGAGCTTTGCGACCATCGGGTCGTAATACATCGAGATTTCCGCGCCTTCGTAGACGCCGGTATCGTTGCGCACGACCGTTTGCCCGCTCCGTCCCTCCGCCGGAGGGCGGTAGCGGGTGAGCCGACCGATGGAGGGCAGGAAGTTGCGGTAGGGGTCCTCGGCATAGAGCCGGCTTTCCACCGCCCAGCCGTTCAGCCGGATATCGTCCTGCGCCAGCGGCAGCGTCTCGCCGGCAGCGACGCGAATCATCTGCTCGACGAGGTCGATGCCGGTGACGAGCTCCGTCACAGGATGCTCGACCTGAAGGCGGGTGTTCATTTCGAGGAAATAGAAATTGCGGTCGCGGTCGACGATGAATTCCACCGTGCCGGCGCTCTGGTAGTCGACGGCCTTCGCCAGCGCGACGGACTGCTCGCCCATCGCCTGCCGCGTCGCCGCATCGAGGAAGGGCGACGGCGCCTCCTCCACGACTTTCTGGTTGCGCCGCTGGATGGAGCATTCGCGCTCGCCGAGATAGAGCGCGGTGCCGTGCGCATCGGCCAGCACCTGGATCTCGATATGGCGCGGATCGACGATATATTTCTCGATGAAGACGCGGTCGTCGCCGAAGGAGCTTCTCGCCTCCGAGCGGGCCCGCTCGAAACCGTCGCGCACCTCCGCCTCGTTCCAGGCGATGCGCATGCCCTTGCCGCCGCCGCCGGCCGACGCCTTGATCATCACCGGATAGCCGATCTCGCCGGCGATGCGCTCGGCATGGGCGGCATCCTCGATGACGCCGAGGAAGCCCGGCACGGTCGAGACTTTCGCGGCATTGGCGAATTTCTTCGATTCGATCTTGTCGCCCATGGCGCGGATCGCCTTCGGCTTCGGGCCGATGAAGACGATGCCCTCCGCCTCCAGCGCCTCGCAGAAGGACGCCCGCTCGGAAAGGAAGCCGTAGCCGGGATGGACGGCCTCCGCGCCCGTCTCCTTGCAGGCGGCGATGATCTTTTCCGCAACGAGATAGCTTTCGGCGGCGGCGGCCGGGCCGATGTTCACCGCCTCGTCGGCCATTTCCACATGCAGCGCGTCGCGGTCGGCATCCGAATAGACCGCGACGGTGGAAATCCCCATCCTGCGCGCCGTCTTGATCACGCGGCAGGCGATCTCGCCGCGATTGGCAATCAGGATCTTCTTGAACATGCTTTCCTCCCGGCAGTCTTGAACGGGAGTCTTAGCCAGAAGCCCGCGTTCGTTCAACGCGGCAAAAGTCTTACTCGAAGGCGATGTCGGGCTTGGGCTTGCGGCTCTTGTGCTCGCGCCAGATGATGAAGAGGCCCGAGGCGACGATGATGGCGATGCCCAGCCATTTCGACGACGTCGGGAAATCGCCGAAGATGGCATAGCCGAGCACGGTCGCCGAGATGATCTCGAAATACTGGAAGGGTGCGAGCAGCGAGAGCGGCGCGAGGCGGAAGGCGCGCACGACCAGCATGTGCGCATAGCCTGACAACGCCCCGAGGACGAGCAGGAGCACGAGCGAGAAAAGGGAATCGGGCAGCGACGGCGCGAAGTCGGCGATGCCGGCCGCATTGCCGGCAAAAAGCGCGGCCCCCATCAGGAGCGTGCCGCCGAAGCCGGCGATGGTCTGCATGGTGAGCGGCGAATCGGCATTGCCGATGGCGCGGTTCATGAAGAGGTAGATGGAATAGAGGAAGGCGCAGGCGACCGGCAGCAGCGCCGTCCAGCCGAAGAGCACGAAGCTCGGCTGGATGACGATGAGCGCGCCGCCGAAGCCGACGATGATGGCAAGCCAGCGCCGCCAGCCGACCTTGTCGCCGAGGAAGGCCGCCGACATGGCGGTGAGGATGAAGGGTTCGACGAAGTAGATCGCGAAGACATCGGCGAGCGGCATGTATTTCACGGCGGCGAAGAACATGAGGCTCGCCGCGCCGTGGAATACCCCGCGCAGGAGGTTCAGCCAGGGCCGCTTCGGCCGCAGCATGGCGCTGCCGCCCGGCGTGAAGATCAGCGGCACGGTGCAGACGATCTGGAAGAAGAAGCGGTAGAAGGTCACCTGCCCCGGCGACATGCCGGCGAAGGTCGCCATGTATTTGGCGATCGCGTCCATGCAGGGCAAAAGCAGCATGGCGATGGCCATCAGCACCACGCCCTGCATGGTGCCGCCGTCCTGCGGCTGGGAGGTGCTGGTGGCGGTCATGGTTGCTCCTTCGCTTGCCTCCAATAGCCCTTTTCCAATATCTGGCAATGCCGGAAATCCTGCCGTCCCCGCGCGGCGCGAAGCGACGCATTTGAGGTAGCCGCTCCGTCCGGCTTGCCTGTAAGCTCGCGCGACGAGAAACGGAGGCCGCAATGACCTTCCCCGGCGAGAACAACACCATCCCCTTCCCCTCGGGCCGCGCCGACGGCGACACGCTGGGCGGGCGCATCTGGCGGGCGCGCGATGCGGTGGACCTGTCGCTGGAAGACCTCGCCTCCCGCCTCGGCCTGCCGGAGCACATGGTGAGCGGCTGGGAGCGCGACCACGCCGAGCCGGACACACGGGCGCTCTTCGTGCTGGCCGGCGTACTCTCCGTTTCCCCCGCCTGGCTGATCGCCGGCATCGGCGAAGCGCCCGAAACGCCCTGCGGCGATGCGCGCCTGCAGCCGCTCCTGCACCAGCTCCGCGACATCCGCCATCTCCACGACGAGACCAGGCGGGCGATCGCCACCCTCGAGGCGGAGATCGCCCGGCTTTCCGGAGTGGATCGGGACTGAATTTTCCACAAGCCGCCCTTGAGGCGCCGGGCCGGCTCTGCAATGGTCGCCCCAAGTCAATCCGTGAAGGGAGAACAAGATGGACGTTCGCGCCGCCGTTGCCGTACAGGCCGGAAAACCGCTGGAAATCATGACCGTGCAGCTCGAAGGCCCGAAGGCCGGCGAGGTCCTGGTCGAGGTGAAGGCGACCGGCATCTGCCACACAGACGAGTTCACCCTGTCGGGCGCCGACCCGGAAGGCATCTTCCCCGCCATCCTCGGCCATGAGGGCGCGGGTGTCGTCGTCGACGTCGGCCCGGGCGTGACCTCGCTGAAGAAGGGCGACCACGTCATCCCGCTCTATACGCCGGAATGCCGCTCTTGCCCGTCCTGCCTCTCCCGCAAGACGAATCTCTGCACCGCCATCCGCGCCACCCAGGGCCAGGGCCTGATGCCCGACGGCACGTCGCGCTTTTCCATCGGCAAGGACAAGATCTTCCACTACATGGGCTGCTCGACCTTCGCCAACTACACGGTGCTGCCGGAAATCGCGCTCGCCAAGGTCAACCCGGACGCCCCCTTCGACAAGATCTGCTACATCGGCTGCGGCGTGACGACCGGCATCGGCGCCGTCATCAACACGGCGAAGGTGGAGATCGGCGCGACGGCCATCGTCTTCGGCCTCGGCGGCATCGGCCTCAACGTCATCCAGGGCCTTCGCCTTGCCGGCGCCGACATGATCATCGGCGTCGACCTCAACAACGACAAGAAGGAATGGGGCGAGCGCTTCGGCATGACCCATTTCGTCAACCCGAAGGAAGTCGACGGCGACATCGTGCCCTACCTCGTCAACATGACGAAGCGCGGCGCGGACCAGATCGGCGGCGCGGACTACACTTTCGACTGCACCGGCAACACCAAGGTCATGCGCCAGGCGCTCGAAGCGTCCCATCGCGGCTGGGGCAAGTCGGTCATCATCGGCGTTGCCGGCGCGGGGCAGGAAATCTCCACCCGTCCCTTCCAGCTCGTCACCGGCCGCACCTGGATGGGCACGGCCTTCGGCGGCGCGCGCGGGCGCACGGACGTGCCGAAGATCGTCGACTGGTACATGGAGGGCAAGATCGAGATCGACCCGATGATCACCCACATCCTGCCGCTGGAAGACATCAACAAGGGCTTCGACCTCATGCACGAAGGCAAGTCCATCCGCAGCGTGGTCGTCTATTGATGACGGCACCCGCCTACAGCGTCGACGTGCGGAGGATGGAAGCATTCTCCGCCGTCGAGCTCTATGCGCTCATGAAGCTGCGGGTCGACGTCTTCGTCGTCGAGCAGGACTGCGCCTACCCGGAGCTGGACGGCAGGGACGAGGAGGCGCTGCACCTGCGCCTGCTGATCGGCAGCGAGACCGCCGCCTATGCGCGGCTCTTCCGGCCGGAAGGCGAGCCGCCCCGCATCGGCCGCGTCATCGTCGCACCCGGCCATCGGGGAAAAGGGCTCGGCGAAGTGTTGATGCGCGAGGCGATCCGCGCCTGCGAGACGCATTTCCCGGGGGCCCCGATCGCGCTTTCCGCACAGAGCCATCTCGAACGCTTCTATCGCTCCCTCGGCTTTTCGCCGACGTCGCAGGAATATGTCGAGGACGGTATTGCGCATATCGACATGCTCCGGCCCTTCGAAAAGCATGCGCAAACGACCTGAGCCGGTGTAAAAGACCAGATCGTCATCCGCAAAGGGGCCAGCCATGACCATCGCGACAAGGCAGGGAATGCAAGCGAGACATATCGCAGCCGCCATGATTCTCGCGGCGGCCGGCCTCCTGCCGCTACCGGCGCTCGCAGGACCGGAGGGCACCTACGACATGACCGGCACCAATCCCGGCGACCGCAGCCCCTATGAGGGCGTGGTCGAGGTGCGCCGGACCGGCGAGACCTATGCCGTCACCTGGCGCTTCGGCAAGGACGAGACGCATGGCGTCGGCGCGCTGACGGCCGGCGCGGGCACTTTCGCCGTCAGCTACGATGCCGGCGAGAGCCACGGCATCGCGCTCTACGAACTGCAGGGCGACGGGTCCTGGTCCGGCCTCTGGTCCAGCATGGGCGGCAAAACGCTCGGCACGGAAACCTGGCGCCCGAAGGGCGGCGCGAAGACCCAGACGACCGCCGGCAGCACCGCCAACGTGCCCGCCAGCGCTTCGACGCCCGACGGCAAGGGCGCGGCCCGGCGGTGACGGCCGGGTCTGAACAGGAAACCGGGCGAGCCGCATGACCGATAACCTCCCAATCATCTATGTCGATGCCGATGCGTGCCCGGTGAAGCCGGAAATCCTGAAGGTCGCCGAGCGGCACGGCCTGCCGGTAACCTTCGTCGCCAATTCCGGCCTGCGGCCGTCGCGCGATCCGATGGTGCGCAATGTTATCGTCTCCGGCGCCTTCGACGCAGCGGACGACTGGATCGCGGAGAACGTGCGCGAAGGCGATATCGTCGTGACGGCGGACGTGCCGCTGGCCGGGCGCACGGTCGCCGCCGGCGCGCATGTCACCGGCCCCACCGGCCGGCTCTTCGACAAGGCGAATATCGGCATGGCGAGCGCGATGCGCGATCTCGGCGCGCATCTGCGCGAGACGGGCGAAAGCAAGGGCTACAACGCCGCCTTCTCGCCGCGCGACCGATCCGCCTTCCTAGAAACGCTCGATCGGCTTTGCCGCCGGGCGAAGAGCGCGCGCAGCGGATCGACCTCATGAAGGAAGCACCGGGACCCCGGACCTACGGCCGGCACCTGCCCTTCTATGTCGGCATGGGGGCGGCCGTGCCCGCCCTTGCGATCGCCCTCTGGCTGAAGCCGCTCTTTGCCGTCGATATCGCGGCCAACACCTTCTTCCTGTGCTACCTGGCGCTGACGGCCGTGCGCGTGCCGCACCTGACGGCCGCCTATCTCGAACATTACGCGACGGATACCGACGAGCCGGCCGCCATCATCTTCACTGTCACCTTCGCCGCCGTCGCCATATCGATGGGGTCGCTCTTCGTGGTGCTGAACCAGCCGGCCGCGACGGGCCTGGAATTCACTCTCGCCTTCTCCTCGGTCGCCCTCGGCTGGCTGACCATCCACACGATGGCGGCCATCCACTACGCCCATCTCTTCTGGCGGCCGGGCGGCAGGGCGGCCGGCGACGATGCCGCCCGCGGCCTCGACTTTCCGGGCGATGCGCCGCCCAACGCCTACGACTTCCTCTATTTCGCCTTCGTCATCGGCATGACGGCGCAAACCTCCGACGTCGGCATCACCACGACCGACATGCGCAAGATCAACCTCGTGCACGCGGTCGTCTCCTTCTTCTTCAACACGGTGCTGGTGGCGGCCGCGGTCAATGCCGCCGTGGCGCTCGCATCCTGAACCAACCGGAGTTTTCCATGAAAGTGCTTTCCCAGAACACGGCCTTCGGCGGCATGCAAGGCGTCTTCGCGCATGAATCCGAAGCCTGCAAATGCGAGATGACCTTCGCCGTCTTCGTGCCGCCGCAGGCGATCCGCGAGCCGCGCCCGGTGCTCTGGTATCTCTCCGGCCTCACCTGCACCCATACCAATGTGATGGAGAAGGGCGAATACCGCCGCATGGCCGCCGAGCTCGGCCTCATCGTCGTCTGCCCGGATACCAGCCCGCGCGGCAACGATGTGCCGGACGAGCTGACCAACTGGCAGATGGGCAAGGGCGCCGGCTTCTACATCGACGCCACCGAGGAGCCCTGGGCGGAGAATTACCGGATGTACAGCTATGTCACGGAGGAGCTGCCGAACTTCGTCAGCCAGCACTTCCGCATGGACATGAGCCGGCAGGGCATTTTCGGCCACTCGATGGGCGGCCATGGCGCGATGACCATCGCGCTGAAGAACCCGGAGCGCTTCAGAAGCTGCTCGGCCTTCGCGCCCATCGTCGAACCCTCCACCGCCGACTGGTCCGCCCCGGCCTTCGAGAAATACCTCGGCGCGGACAAGGCGAAATGGCGCGAATACGATGCCTGCGCGCTGGTCGCCGACGGCGCCCGCTTCCCGGAATTCCTGATCGACCAGGGCAAGGCGGACGGCTTCCTCGAAAACGGCCTGCGCCCCTGGCTCTTCGAGGAAGCAGTGAAGGGCACCGGCATCGACGTGACGCTGCGCATGCACGAGCGCTACGACCATTCCTACTACTTCATCTCGACCTTCATGGACGATCACCTGAAATGGCATGCCGAGCGGCTCGGCTGAGGAAAGGATATGGCGGGGGCGCATGGCTGACATGCCGCCCCTGCCCTTGCGACCGTGGCGCGGATGAACGATAGTCCGCCCCGGTAGACGGCTACCGCCGGAAAGATCCGGTCACGATCGCGGGGACGGCCTCGCTCCTTGAAACGGAGTAGGCGAAATGCCCTGGATCCTTCTCACCTTTGCCGGCCTTTTCGAAATCGGCTGGGCCATCGGCCTCAAATATACCGACGGCTTCACGAAGCCCCTTCCGACGGCGCTCACCGCCGGCTCCATGCTCGTCAGCATCGTGCTTCTTGGCCTTGCCGTGAAGACGCTGCCCATGGGCACGGCCTATGCGGTCTGGACCGGCATCGGCACGGTCGGCACCGTCATCCTCGGCATCGTCCTCTTCGCCGAGCCGGCGACGGCGATGCGCCTCGGCTGCATCGCGCTCATCGTCACCGGCATCCTCGGCCTGAAGTTCGTCGCCTAACGCTTACGGTTGTCGAGCGCGAAGGCGCCCGGCCCTGCTGCCGTCAGGTACAGGAAGACGAAGCAGAAGAGGACCGCGGCATCGCCGCGGTTGTTGATCGGGAAGAAATCCTGCGGCGCATGCGCCATGAAATAGGCGACCGCCATGAAGCCGCAGAGCACGAAGGCCACCGGCCGCGTGAAGAGGCCGATCAGGATCAGCACGCCGCCGACGACCTCCAGCACGCCGGCCACGCCGAGGATGTTCATCAGGTCGCCGAAGGGCTGCACGGCCGGCGGGAAGTCGATGAACTTCTGCGTGCCGTGCTCGATGAAGAGCAGCGCCGCCATGATGCGGAGCGCGGCGAGCGCCTGCGGGCGATAAGCGGAAAAGCGATCGAACATCGGGAGATCCTCCTTGCGGTTCAAAGCGGAATGTTATCGTGCTTCTTCCAGGGGTTTTCGAGGTCCTTGTTGCGCAGCAGCCTGAGCGCCCGCGCGATGCGCTTGCGCGTCGAATGCGGCATGATCACCTCGTCGATATAGCCGCGCTCGGCCGCCACGAACGGCGAGAGGAAACGGTCCTCGTACATCTTGGTATGGGCGGCGATCTTCTCCGGATCGGAAATGTCCTTGCGGAAGATGATCTCGACCGCGCCCTTCGCCCCCATCACGGCGATCTGCGCGGTCGGCCAGGCATAGTTGATATCGCCGCGCAGGTGTTTCGAGGCCATCACGTCATAAGCCCCGCCATAGGCTTTCCGCGTGATCAGCGTCACCTTCGGCACGGTCGCCTCGGCGAAGGCGAAGAGCAGCTTGGCGCCGTGCTTGATGAGGCCGCCATATTCCTGCGCCGTCCCCGGCAGGAAGCCCGGCACGTCGACGAAGGTGACGACGGGAATATTGAAGCAGTCGCAGAAGCGCACGAAGCGCGCCGCCTTGCGGCTGGCATCCGAATCGAGAACGCCCGCCAGCACCATCGGCTGGTTGGCGACGAAGCCGACCGTCGAACCCTCGATGCGGCCGAAGCCGCAGACGATGTTCTTCGCGAAACTCTCCTGGATCTCGAAGAAATCGCCCTCGTCGACGGTCTTTACGATCAGTTCCTTGATGTCATAAGGCTTGTTGGCGTTCGCCGGCACGAGCGTGTCGAGCGAGGCGTCCGTCTCCTCCACCGACTGGAAGCAGTCGATCTCCGGCACGGGCGAGGTGTTCGACTGCGGCAGGAAATCGATGAGACGGCGCACCTGCAACAGCGCGTCGACGTCGTTGTCGTAGGCGCCGTCGGCAATCGAGGATTTCGTGGTGTGGACGGAGGCACCGCCGAGCTCTTCCGCCGTCACCGTCTCGTTGGTGACGGTCTTCACGACGTCCGGCCCGGTCACGAACATGTAGGACGTATCACGCACCATGAAGATGAAATCGGTCATCGCCGGCGAATAGACGTCGCCGCCCGCGCACGGCCCCATGATGACGGAAATCTGCGGGATGACGCCGGAGGCGAGCACGTTGCGCTGGAAGACCTCGGCATAGCCGCCGAGTGCGGCGACGCCCTCCTGGATGCGCGCGCCGCCCGCATCGTAGAGGCCGACGATCGGCGCCCGGTTCTTCAGCGCCATGTCCTGGACCTTCATGATCTTCTGGGCATGGGTCTCGGAAAGCGAGCCGCCGAAGACGGTAAAATCCTTGGCGAAAACGAAGACGGTGCGTCCGTTCACCGTGCCCCAGCCGGTGACGACGCCGTCGCCGGCGATCTTCGTCTTCTCCATGCCGAAATCCGTCGAGCGGTGCTCGACGAACATGTCGAATTCCTCGAAGGAGCCCTCGTCCAGGAACACCTCGATGCGTTCGCGCGCGGTCAGCTTGCCGCGCTTGTGCTGTGCATCGATGCGGGCCGCGCCGCCGCCCATGCGGGCGCGCTCGCGCCGGGCTTCCAGTTCGTGGAGAATTTCCTTCATGGTCCCTCGGTTCCTCCCGTTTCGACAATGATTTAACACGCGAAACGGGGAGCTTGAAGAGGACCGTTCTAGATAGATCGTCTCAGGCCCGCGGGACCTCGGCGAGCACCGCGGCAGCGACGTCCATTTCCGCGCGGCGCAGTTCCCGGCGGCGGAAGGCCTCCTCGTCGGTGCCCCATTGCTCGATCTGCCAGTCCTCGTCGACATGGGCGAGCGTCCAGGCGGCCTCGGCGTCGATGACGCCCTCGGCGAGCGCCAGCGCCAGAAGCGCCGAGCCGGTCAGCGTCGTGACGGTGTGCAGGCACGCGAGCGCCAGCGGATCGCGCCAGCCGGAAAGCGCGGAGGAAAAGGCCTCGATGGCCGGCGCCGGCTGCTCCCGGTGCATCACCCCCTCGACGAGGATGAAGCGCGCGCCCTTGGCCTCGGCCGCCCAGCGGAGGATCGGGTCCCAGCCCTCGCGCTGGCGCTCGACGAGGCCGGCCGGCGAATCCGCGCGGTAGCAGAGCATGTCCGTGCCGGCGAAGCGCACGATCTCGTCGAAGACGGCATCGAAATTGCCGGCAACGCCGTCGATGGCGGTGTTGACAAGGCGCGTCACCGGCATCGTCGCCGGATCGATCTCCTCGCCCTGCCCGTCCCATTCGGCCTTCAGGCGGTCGGCGATGGCCTGCGAGGGCACGGCCAGCAGCTTCTTGACCGGCGTGCGCACCGGGCGTCCGTCGATGAGGATGCGGTAGCCCTCGTCCGTCCGGTCGGTGGAAACCTCCTTGTAGAAGCGCTTCGGCAGCGGGCGCTTCATCTGGATCTGCGCGCGGCGTACCGGATCGGGATCGCTCATCGCATCGGAAAGGTCGCTCAGGATGTCACGCATCGGAAATCTCCAGCCATTCGAGAAGGTCGGCGGGCGTGCGAAGGATGTGGTCCGCACCGGCCTCGACGAGTTCGGGCACCGAGGCATAGCCCCAGGAAACGCCGATCGCCGCAGCGCCGGCCGCCTTCGCCATCTGCATATCGTAAATCGCATCGCCGATGACAACCGTGCGGGCCGCATCGACGCCCGCCTCGCCGCAGCATTCCGTCACCATGGCCGGATGCGGCTTGGAGGGGCAGTCGTCCGCTGTGCGCGAGACGAAGAAGGTCCTGTCGAAACCGTGCGCGGCGCGGATGAGATCGAGGCCGCGGCGGGATTTGCCCGTGACGGCGCCGAGGATCAGCTCGTCCTCACGCTCCAGCCGCGCCATCATGTCGGCGATGCCCGGAAAGAGCGGTTCCTGGAAACCGGGCTCGGCGCGCACGCCGGAAAAGGTCGCCTTGTAATGCGCCGTCATCGCCAGCGCCTCCTCGTCGACATGCGGCTTTCCCTGCATGCGGGCGATGGCGATATCGAGCGTCAGGCCGATGATGGCCTTGGTCTCGGAGACGTCGGGCCGCGAAAAGCCGAAATCGACGAAGGTGCGCGCCATGACCTCGTGGATCAGCTTCGCGCTGTCGACCAGCGTGCCGTCGCAATCGAAGAGGACGAGGCGCATCAGTCTTCCTCGTCCGCCGCATTCTGGTCGAAGCCGAAGAGATTCCACGTCTGCACCATGTGCGGCGGCAGTGGCGCGGTCACGCGCAGGCGCCCGCCGGAGGGGTGCGGAATGTCGATATGGCGGGCATGGAGATGCAGGCGGTTCTGCACGCCGCCCGGAAACGCCCAGTTGACGTCCGCGTCGAAATATTTCGGATCGCCGAGGATCGGATGGCCGATATGGGCGGCGTGAACGCGAAGCTGGTGGGTGCGCCCCGTATAGGGCTCCATCTCCAGCCAGGCGAAATTCTGCCCGGCCTGCTCGACGACGCGGTAGAAGGAGACGGCATGGTCCGCCCCGTCCTCGCCGTGCTTGGCGATGCGCATGCGGTCGCCGTCCGGCGTCTGCTCCTTGACGAGCCAGGTGGAGATCTTGTCCTCGCGCTTCTTCGGCACGCCCTTGACCAGCGACCAGTAGGTCTTCTTGGTGTCGCGCTCGCGGAAGGCGGCGGTGAGCTTCTGCGCCGCGCCGCGCGTGCGGGCGATGACGAGCACGCCGGAAGTGTCGCGGTCGAGGCGATGCACGAGGCGCGGCTTCTCGCCCTTCTGGCTCGTCCAGGCCTCCAGCATCTTGTCGATGTGCCGGGTGACGCCGGAGCCGCCCTGCACGGCGATGCCGGCCGGCTTGTTGAGCACGAAGACCTTGTCGTCCTCATGCAGCAGCATGCGGGACAAAAGCTCGCCGTCCGGGGAATGCTTCAGGTCGCGGCCGGCGATGGGGCCGGACTTCTTCGCGTCCACCTCCATCGGCGGAACGCGGATCGTCTGGCCGGGTTGCACGCGCGTGTCGCTCTTGGCGCGCCCGCCGTCGACGCGCACCTGCCCGGAGCGCAGCAATTTCTGGAGCTGGCCGAAGCCGAGGCCCGGATAATGGACCTTGAACCAGCGGTCGAGGCGCATGCCCGCCTCGTCGCCTTCCACCTGCCTGTGTTCGATGCCTGCCATCTTCGCCTTCTTTCGTTGCGCCGCTCTTAGCGCAAGAACGAAGGAATTAGAAGGCGCGGAAGGTCAGTGTCGTCAGCGAGCGCACGATGCCCGGAATAGTGGCGACATGGTCGTTGATGAACTTGCCGATGTCCTCCTCGCTGTCGACATAGATCTTCAGGAGGAGATCGTAGTCGCCGCTGGTGGAATAGAGCTCCGAAATCAGTTCCGTGGCGTAAAGCGCATCGGCCACTTCGTAAGTCTTGCCCGGAGCGCATTGCAATTGCACGAAAATCGGTTTCATCGGTCCTCCCGCGCCATCGGCGGCATCGTGATCGGCCGCGATTCCGGCGGCCTTGTTCGTCCCTTATGGCGGGATTCATGCGGCAAAGGCAAGGCCGGCCGCCCGGCGCGCAAACCGTTAAAATTCGATGAAAATACAACCCTGAAGTTTCACACCCGGGTAAGGCGCAACTGTTAAATTCGATAAACCAAACGAACCCGTAAAAGCGCCATGACCCAGATCGTGACAGTCTCGCCGGCCACCGCCGCCTATGCCTCCCAGGGGATGAAGGCGAACACGCGCGCCGGCACGCTCTTCGAAGAGCGCATCCATGCCTGGAGCGAGGATGCCAGAAACCGCGGCGATGCGCGCGTCGTCGCCGCCCTCACCGTCGTCCACCCGCCGGCGCTCGCCCTCGCCCTCATCACCGCGCCTGCCGCGGCGCCGCAAGTCACGGTCGCCGAGGCGCAGCGCCTCTACGAGGAGAACGGCGGAACCGCCGTCGCCGAACCCGCCTGATCCTCCCCAAGAACAGCCGTCCTCCACCTCCCAGCCCCCGCCCCGGGGGCTTTCTTTTGCCGCTTTCCTCGAACGACAAAAATTTGTTCGACAGCGACGCCGGCCTCTTGCCAAAGCGCGGGCAAGGCCGTTATCTGGAACCGACCTCGCTGGGAGAAACCGGGTAAATCCGGTGCCGAAGGAGCAACCGCCCCGGAAACTCTCAGGCAAAAGGACCAGCAAGGTGCCGTCGGAACTCTGGAGAGAAGCGCGAAAGCGCTCGCCGAAGGGATAACAATCTCAGGCGAAGGGACAGAGGGGGCTCAGGCAAAACGGCGCATTCGCGCCGAAAGTGTGAGCCGGCGCCCGAGGAGAAAGGGCGCCAAGGACTTGGAGGGCGCCTTTTGGACGTATCGTCTGATCTCAAGAAAACCCCGCTTCATGCGCTGAACCTGTCGCTCGGCGCCCGCATGGTGCCGTTCGCCGGCTATGAAATGCCGGTGCAATATGCGGCCGGCGTGATGAAGGAACACCTGCACACCCGCGCGGCCGCCGGGCTCTTCGACGTGTCGCACATGGGCCAGGTGACCGTGCGCGCCCGCTCCGGCGACAATGCGGACGCGGCCCGCGCGCTCGAAACACTGGTGCCGGTCGATATCGCCGGCCTTGCCGAAGGCCGCCAGCGCTATGCCCTTTTCACCAATGAGGAAGGCGGCATCCTCGACGATCTGATGATCGCCAACCGCGGCGATCATTTCTACGTCGTCGTCAACGCCGCCTGCAAGGACGCGGACTTCGCCCATATGCAGGCGAAGATCGGCGAGGCCTGCGAACTGACGCTGCACGACGACCGCGCCCTCGTCGCCCTGCAAGGCCCGCGCGCGGAAGCGGTGCTCGCCGAACTGTGGGCCGATATCTCCTCCATGCGCTTCATGGACGTGCGCGCCTGCGACCTGCACGATGCCGGGTGCATCGTCTCGCGCTCCGGCTATACCGGCGAGGACGGCTTCGAGATCTCCATTCCGGCCAGCCTTGCCGAAACGGTCTGTCGCCGCCTGCTGGACCATCCGGACGTCCTGCCGATCGGCCTCGGCGCCCGCGATTCGCTGCGCCTCGAAGCCGGCCTCTGCCTCTACGGCAACGACATCGACACCGGCACGACGCCGGTGGAAGCCGGGCTCGAATGGGCGATCCAGAAGGCCCGCCGCAGGGGCGGCGCGCGCGAAGGCGGCTTTCCGGGTGCATCCGTCATCCTCGACCAGCTCGAAAACGGCACGGAACGCCGCCGCGTCGGCCTCAAGGCCGAAAGCCGTGCGCCCGTGCGCGCCGGCGCGGTGCTCGCCACCGATCCCGAGGGCGAGGACGTCGTCGGCACGGTGACCTCCGGCGGCTTCGGCCCGAATGTCGACGGCCCCGTCGCCATGGGCTACGTCGCGACCGCCTCGGCCGAGCCCGGCACCCAGCTTTATGCCGGCGTGCGCGGAAAATTCCTGTCGGTCACCGTAGCGGCCATGCCCTTCGTCAAGAACACCTTCAAGCGCTGACCCCATGACCGTCCCGGCCGAGCCAACGCCCCTCACCCCAGCCCTCTCCCCGCAAGCGGGGCGAGGGAGCGGAAGGGGCACGGCAAGCCTCCTTCGCCCCGCTTGCGGGGAGAAGGTGCCGGCAGGCGGATGAGGGGCCGTAGAACAACGAACCGTTTTCCGAGAGAGGAACGAACATGCTGAAATTCACCGAAGAACACGAGTGGCTGAAGATCGAGGGCGACGTCGCGACCGTCGGCATCACGACCCACGCGGCCGAACAGCTCGGCGACCTCGTCTTCGTCGAACTGCCGGACGTCGGCGCCACCTTCGAGAAGGGCGGCGACGCGGCCACCGTCGAGAGCGTCAAGGCGGCCTCCGACGTCTACTGCCCGCTCGACGGCGAGATCGTCGAGATCAACGAGGCGATCACCGCCGACCCCTCCCTCGTCAATTCCGACCCGCAGGGCGCCGGCTGGTTCTTCAAGCTGAAGCTCGCCAACAAGGCCGATGCCGACGGCCTGATGGACGAAGCCGCCTACAAGGAGCTTGTCGGCTGATGAACCTGCCCAAGGACTTCGCCTTTACCGATTACCAGCCCTACGACTTCGCCAACCGCCGCCATATCGGCCCCTCGCCGAAGGAAATGGAGGCAATGCTGAAAGTGATCGGCTATGACAGCCTCGACGCGCTGATCGACGACACTGTGCCGCAATCGATCCGCCAGCAGAAGCCGCTCGAATGGGGCGCGCCGATGACCGAGCGCGAGGCGCTCGACAAGCTGCGCGAGACCGCCAACCGCAACAGGAAACTCGTCTCGCTGATCGGCCAGGGCTACTACGGCACGATCACGCCGCCGGTCATCCAGCGCAACATCCTGGAAAGCCCCGCCTGGTACACGGCCTACACGCCCTACCAGCCGGAAATCAGCCAGGGTCGCCTCGAGGCGCTCATCAACTACCAGACCATGGTGTGCGACCTCACCGGCCTCGACGTCGCCAACGCCTCCCTGCTCGACGAGGCGACCGCCGCGGCGGAAGCCATGGCGATGGCCGAGCGTGTCTCCAAGTCGAAGGCCAAGGCCTTCTTCGTCGACGAGAACTGCCATCCGCAGACCATCGCGCTCCTGAAGACCCGCTCCGAGCCGCTCGGCTGGAGCATCGTCGTCGGCGATCCCTTCACCGACCTCGACCCCGTCGACGTCTTCGGCGCGATCTTCCAGTATCCCGGCACCTACGGCCATGTCCGCGATTTCTCGGGCCTCATCGCCCGCCTGCACCAGACCGGGGCCATCGCCGTCATGGCGGCCGACCCGCTGGCGCTCGCGCTCTTGAAGTCGCCCGGCGAGATGGATGCCGATATCGCCATCGGCTGCACCCAGCGCTTCGGCGTTCCGGTCGGCTACGGCGGCCCGCATGCGGCCTATATGGCGGTCAAGGACGCCTACAAGCGCTCCATGCCCGGCCGCCTCGTCGGCGTTTCCATCGACGCGCGCGGCAACCGCGCCTATCGCCTGTCGCTCCAGACGCGCGAGCAGCACATCCGCCGCGAGAAGGCGACGTCGAACATCTGCACCGCGCAGGTGCTGCTTGCCGTCATGGCCTCGATGTATGCCGTCTTCCACGGTCCCCAGGGCCTGAAGGCGATCGCCCAGGGCGTGCACCGGAAGACGGTGCTGCTTGCCAAGGGCCTCGAAAAGCTCGGCTATACGGTCGAGCCGGAGGTCTTCTTCGACACGATCACCGTGCATGTCGGCAAGCTGCAGGGCATCATCCTGAGAACGGCCGTGGCGGAAGAGGTGAACCTGCGCAAGATCGGCGACGACCGCATCGGCATCAGCCTCGACGAGCGTTCGCGCCCCGTCACGCTGGAAGCCGTCTGGCGGGCCTTCGGCGGCAATTTCGAGGTGGCCGAGTTCGAGCCGGATTACCGCCTGCCGGAAGACCTGCTGCGCACCAGCGAATACCTGACGCACCCGATCTTCCACATGAACCGCGCGGAAAGCGAGATGGTGCGCTATATCCGCCGCCTCTCGGACCGGGACCTTGCGCTCGACCGGGCGATGATCCCGCTCGGCTCCTGCACGATGAAGCTGAACGCGACCGCGGAAATGCTGCCCATCACCTGGCCGGAATTTTCCGAGATCCATCCCTTCGTGCCGGCCGACCAGGCCGAGGGCTACCGCCATCTCATCGAGGACCTGTCGCAGAAGCTCTGCGACATCACCGGCTACGACGCCGTCTCCATGCAGCCGAATTCCGGCGCGCAGGGCGAATATGCCGGCCTCCTGACGATCCGTGCCTATCATCTCGCCAACGGCGACACGCACCGCGACGTCTGCCTCATCCCGACCTCCGCGCACGGCACCAATCCCGCCTCCGCGCAAATGGCCGGCATGAAGGTCGTCGTCGTGAAAGTGTCGGAGAACGGCGACATCGACATGGAGGATTTCCGTGCGAAAGCAGAGCAATATGCGGAAGCCCTCTCCTGCTGCATGATCACCTATCCCTCCACGCACGGCGTCTTCGAGGAGAACGTGCGCGAGGTCTGCGAGATCGTCCATCGCCACGGTGGCCAGGTCTACATGGACGGCGCCAACATGAACGCGATGGTGGGTCTTGCCCGCCCCGGCGACATCGGCTCGGACGTCTCGCACCTGAACCTCCACAAGACGTTCTGCATCCCGCACGGCGGCGGCGGCCCCGGCATGGGGCCGATCGGCGTGAAGGCGCATCTTGCCCCCTTCCTGCCGAAGAGCCCGGTCACCGGGGAGGCCGGCGCGGTCTCGGCCGCCCCCTTCGGCTCGGCCTCCATCCTGCCGATCTCCTGGAGCTACTGCCTGATGATGGGCGGCGAGGGCCTGACGCAGGCGACGAAGGTGGCGATCCTCAACGCCAACTACATCGCCGCCCGCCTCAAGGGCGCCTATGACGTGCTCTACAAGTCCGCCAGGGGCCGCGTGGCGCATGAATGCATCGTCGACACGCGCCCGCTTGCGGCAAGCGCGGGCGTCACGGTCGACGACGTCGCCAAGCGCCTGATCGACAGCGGTTTCCATGCGCCGACCATGAGCTGGCCGGTCGCCGGCACGCTGATGATCGAGCCGACCGAATCGGAAACCAAGGCCGAGATCGACCGCTTCTGCGAGGCCATGCTGGCGATCCGCGAGGAGGCCCGCGCCATCGAGGAAGGCCGGATGGACCGGGAGAACAACCCGCTCAAGAACGCCCCGCATACGGTGGAAGACCTCGTCGGCGACTGGGACCGTCCCTATTCGCGCGAGCAAGCCTGCTATCCGCCGGGCGCCTTCCGCGTCGACAAGTACTGGTCGCCGGTCAACCGCGTGGACAACGTCTACGGCGACCGCAACCTCGTCTGCTCTTGCCCTCCGCTCGAGGACTACGCGGAAGCAGCCGAATAGGAAGCCGCATGAAATCAGAACCCCGGCCGATACCATCGGCCGGGGTTTTCCGTTGCGGGCAGGGATGGGATCAGGGTGCGACGGCGACGTCCACCCAGAAGCGGGTGAAGCCCTCCGCGAAGGCGCGATAGCCGCTCAGCGTCGAGGGCTTGACGGCATAGGCATTCGCGCCGTTCTCGTAGGCGCGGCTCACATCGGCGATATTCGAGGACGAGGACAGCATGATCACCGGCGTCACGGCGGTGCGCGTGCGCCCGCGCAGGCGCTTCAAGAGATCGACGCCGCTCGTGCCGGGCATGTTGATGTCGAGGAGAATATAGTCGAAGACTTCCGTATCGAGCCGGTCGCTGGCGGCCTCCGCATCGGCGACGTGGGTGATCTCGACCCTGTTGCCGGCATCGCTGAAGGCACGCATGACGAAGCGGACATCCACCGGGTCGTCGTCGACCACGATCAGCCTTCTGACCGAACCTCCCACGATCGCTCCCCCTTCAGCTTTACGGGTTGCGGAAACGTCACGACGAAGCGTGCTCCCGGACCATAGGCCGTGTCAAGCGCGATCGTGCCGTTGTGGCTCTCGACGATCCGGCGCGCGAGCGCAAGGCCGAGGCCGGTGCCCTGGTAAACCGACTCGTCCCGGTGAAGCCTTTGGAAGACCTCGAAAATCCGCCCGACATGCTGCGGGTCGATGCCGATCCCCTCGTCCTCCACGATGAGGCGGACATTCTGGCCGCCCTCCTCGCAATAGATCCGGACCTTCGGCGCCTCGCCGGGGCGGCAATATTTCAGCGCATTGCCGATGAGGTTCTGGGCAAGGCGCTTCAGGAGCTCCGGGTCGCCCATGATCTCGGGCAGAGGCGCGACCTCGACGGTGCCGCCGCATTCCTGCAACTGCCCCTCCAGCAGCGTCAGCGCATCGTGCACGACGCGGGAAAGCGCGACCGGCTTCGGCGCCGTGATGCGATAGGCGATCTGCGAAAACTCCAGCAGGCTGTCGATGATGCGCCGCATGCGCGCGGCGCTCTTGCGCACATGGTCGGCATAGTGCGGCAGTTCGTCGAACTCGCCGCGGTGCAGGTCCTCCGAGATCATCTCGGCGAACATGGACAGGTGCCGGAGCGGCGCCTTGAGATCGTGCGAGACCGTGGCGGTGAACTGGTCGAGCGCCTCGTTCTTGCGGCGAAGCTCGCTCGTCTGCGCTTCCACCTGCCGCTGCTGGCGCTTGGCCTCGGTGACGTCGCGGCCGACGCTGACGACCTCGCTGACGCCCTTCTCGTCGAAGATCGCCACCGCGGTCCACAGCATCCACATCTCCTCCCCGCCCGCTCTCTCGATGCAGATCTCGCGCGTGCGCACGGGCGCTTCCCGCGTGTAGTTGGCGATGTCGGTCAGGGAGGCCGTCTGCTCGGGCGCGCAGGCGATGTCCGGCAGGTACTTGCCGATCAGCTCGTCCGTCGTGGAGCCGACGAAATTGGCGTATTTGTCGTTCGCGAAGCGGATGGCGAGATGCTTGTCGAAGCGCAGGATCATGTCGGGCAGGATCTGCAGCAGCGAGAGATAGTCGCGCCGTTTCTCCTCCAGCGCCGCCTCCGTCCGCTTCAGTTCGGAAATATCGACACGCGTGGCGACGATGTCGCCCGTCTCGGCGACGCGGCTCTCGCCGCGGATCCACCTGCCCTTGCCGAATTCGAAGACCGTTCCCTCGCCATCGGTGTTGCGGTGGCTCTCGAGGCGGGCATGCACCATCGCCTCGGCCTCCGGCGTCCCCTCGCGGATACCCGGAAACCGGCCGGCGCGAATGCAGGCGCGCGTTATGGCTTCCAGCGTCGCCCCGACCCGCACGGCATCGCGCGCCTCTCCGCAGCGGTCCTTGTACGAACGGTTGAACATGACCAGGCGATCCTCCTGGTCGAAGATCGCAAAGCCTTCCGTCATGGTGTCGAGCGCAGCGGCGATGCGCTGGCCGAGCAGGATGTCCTCGCCGTGGCTGCCGCCGCTGAGAAGACTGCGCAGCAGCAGCGCATAATGCGGGCCGCCCGCATCGCCCTCGATGGGGATGACGTGGGCGGTCGCCTCGAAATGCGAGCCGTTGCCGTGACGGAAGACGAAGGGATGGGCATTCTCGCGGCCGGTCGCCGCGCGGCGATCGAGGATTTCGGCGGCCTCGGCGCCGTCGAGCACCGGCAGGACGGTGACGGCATCGCCGCCGCCCTGCTTCCAGCCGAAGGTACGCGCAGCGGCGGCATTGTGCGAAACGACATGGGCCTTGCCGTCCACGATGACGACGGGAAAAGGCAGGTCACGATAAAGGGATGCGGCAAAGCCAGTCATCGCTCGCGCCCCTCCCGGGCGATCACGCCGGCACGACCCCTTCGTGCCGGAAGCGGGAGACTAGCAAAAGCGGCGGCGAAGGAAAGAGCAGATCACGCCGGCCGCGGCTTGCCTCAGGTGCGCACCACCGGCTGGCCGGCGGCGGCAAGGGCCGCAAGGTCGGCGGGCTTCAGTTCGACCGATTCGCCGCAGCCGCAGGCGGACGTCTGGTTCGGATTGTTGAAGGTGAAGCCGGAGCGCAGCGTCGTCATCTCGAAATCCATCTGCGTGCCGAGAAGGTAGAGCACGGCTTCCGGCGCGACCCAGACGCGGGCGCCGTTGAGCTCGATCAGGTCGTCCCTGGGATTGGGCTCGGTGACGAGATCGACGGAATATTCCATTCCCGCGCAACCGCCCTTCTTGATGCCGACGCGAATGCCCTTGGCCTCGCCGCCCGCATTGTCGACGATCGCCTTGACGCGGTCCGCCGCGGCATTCGTGAGTGTCATGACTGCAAAGGCCATGGATCGTTTCTCCTTCGCCGGCCGGGTTCAAGGCCCGGCGGCCTGCGAATCCGAATCTAGTGTCGCCGGGTTAACGGATCAAGTAACGGCGTCGGGGCGCTTGCCCCCTCGCCTCAGTACCAGCCGACGGCGACCTGCGCCTCTTCCGACATGCGGTCCGGGGTCCACGGCGGATCGAAGGTCATGCTGACCTCCACGCCGGAAACGCCCTCGACCGCGCTGACCGCGTTCTCGACCCAGCCCGGCATCTCGCCGGCGACCGGGCAGCCGGGCGCCGTCAGCGTCATGTCGATCTTGACCATGCGGTCGTCCTCGATGTCGATCTTGTAGATCAGGCCGAGTTCGAAGATGTCGGCGGGAATTTCCGGGTCGTAGACCGTCTTCAGCGCGGAGATGATATCGTCGGAAAGGCGCGCCAGCTCGTCGGCCGGGATTGCCGAATGGACGATGCCGTCGCGGACGTCGATCTTGTCTTCCGTTGCGTCGAGGGACATGGGTTCACCTCCTCAGGCGAAGAATTTTCGAGCATGGTCGAGCGCGTCGGCCAAGGCATCGACTTCGGCGCGCGTGTTGTACATGCCGAACGATGCCCGGCATGTGGAGGTAACGCCGAAGCGTTTCAAGAGCGGCTGGGCGCAATGGGTGCCGGCGCGCACCGCGACGCCCTGCCGGTCGATGACCATCGACACGTCGTGGGCGTGGATGCCTTCCAGCTCGAAGGAGAAGATCGAGCCCTTGCCCTCGGCCGTGCCGAAGATGCGCAGCGAATTGATCGCCGAAAGCCGCTCATGGGCATAGTCGCGCAGGTCCGCCTCGTGGGCGGAGATCGCCGCGCGGCCGATCTTTTCCATATAGTCCAGTGCGTGGCCGAGGCCGATCGCCTGGACGATCGGCGGCGTGCCGGCCTCGAAGCGGTGCGGCGGGTCGTTGTAGGTGACGATGTCCTCCGTCACGTCGACGATCATCTCGCCGCCGCCCTGGAAGGGCCGCATCTCCTTGAGGCGGTCCATCTTGCCGTAGAGCACGCCGATGCCGGAGGGCCCGTAGAGCTTGTGGCCGGTCATCACATACCAGTCGCAATCGATGTCCCGCACGTCGACCGGCATGTGCACGGCACCCTGCGAGCCGTCGACCAGCACCGGAATGCCGCGCTCGCGGGCGATGCGGCAGATCTCCTTGACCGGCACGACGGTGCCGAGCGCATTCGACATATGCGTGATGGCGATGAGCCTGGTGCGCTCGGTGAGGCACTTTTCGAAGTCCTCGATATGGAACGCGCCCGTCTCGTCCACCGGCGCCCACACGAGCTTGGCGCCCTTGCGCTCGCGGATGAAATGCCACGGCACGATGTTGGAATGGTGCTCCATGATCGACAGGACGATCTCGTCGCCCTCGCCGAGCTTGGCCATGCCGTAGCCGTAGGCGACCGTGTTGATCGCCTCCGTCGAGGATTTCGTGAAGACGACCTCGTCGACCGAGGAGGCATTCAGGAAACGGCGCACCTTCTCGCGCGCCGCCTCGTAGGCGTCCGTGGCGGCATTGGACAGGAAATGAAGGCCGCGGTGCACGTTGGCATATTCGTTGGAATAGGCGTTCGCGACCGCGTCGATCACCACCTGCGGCTTCTGCGCCGAGGCGCCGTTGTCGAGATAGACCAGCGGCTTGCCGTAGACCGTTCTCGACAGGATCGGAAAATCCCTGCGGATCGCCTCGACGTCATAGGCCCCTGCGGGTGCGTGTTCCATCTCGTCTTCCTATCCGCCCTGTCAGGCGTGCTTGTCCAGCCAGGCGGCGATGACGCTTTCCAGCGCCTCGACCAGCGGCTCGTCTTCCAGTTCCTCGACGATCTCGGCGACGAAGGCGTTGACCAGCATGGCGCGCGCCTTGTTCTCCGGAATGCCGCGGGCCATCAGGTAGAAGAGCTGCGTGTGGTCGATGTCGATCACGGTCGCGCCGTGGCCGCACTGGACGTCGTCGGCAAAGATCTCCAGCTCGGGCTTGGCCGAGAAATCGGCTTCGTCCGAAAGCAGCAGCGTGTTGCACGACATCTTCGCGTCGGTCTTCTGCGCATCGGGCGCAACGCGGATCTGCCCCTGGAAGACGCCGCGGGCGCGGTCGAAGACCACGTTGCGGATGACTTCCGTGGAGGTCGTGTTCGGCACGTCATGGCCGACCGTGAAGGTCACGTCGTTGTGCGTCTCGCCGCCGAGCAGGTTGATGCCGCGCAGTTTCAGGTCGGAGCCCTCGCCCGCCACGACGACGTGGATTTCCTGCCGCACGACCTTGCCGCCGGCATTGACCACGTAGAGGCGCAGCTTGGCGTCCGTGCCGAGCGTGATGCGGATCTCGCCGAGGTGCGTGTCCGCCGCGCCCTGCGCCTGGAGGATGATCCAGGTGATGTCCGCGCCGTCGGCCAGCGAAATGTCGCTCACCGTCGTCACGAAGGCGGGGTTCTGGCCCGCCGCAAGATGGCGCTCGATGACGGTCGCCTTCGTGCCGGCACCGAAGGTGACGGGAAAGCGCGTATGCGTCTGGCCGGCATTCTGCACCGCCTGGATTTCGAGCGGGGCGTCGAGTTCCGTGCCGGCCGGCACGTCGAGCACGAAACCGTCGCGCACGAAGGCGCCGTTGATGCGGCCGATCGTGTCGTCGGCATCACGCGCGGTCAGGCCCCCGGCGGCGGTGCCGTCGGCGAGCGCTTCGGCGAAGCGGCGGACCGCCACGGCCTTGGCCGCGCCGCGGGCGTCGGCAACGCCGTTGACGACGGAGAGCACCGTCGAGCCCTCGACCAGCGGAGAAGCCTTGGCGGCGGAAGCGGCCGGATCGAAGGCCGGCAGCGCGCGCAGCATCGCCTTGAGGTCGGTATAGTGCCAGGCCTCGACGCGGCGCGTCGGGAGGCCTGCCTGCTTGAAATCGCTGATCAGCGTGTCGCGGGCGGCGAGCACGGCGGCATCGCCCGGCAGTTCGCCGACCGCATGGTCGTAGGCTTCGCAAAGCGCGGCTTCGGCCGCCGAAAGCGTCTTGCCTGTCTGCATGTTCATGGAATTACTCCTTCACCTGCCTTCAGGCAGCGGCGCCGATGATGTCGGCGTAGCCGTTCGCTTCCAGCTCGTGCGCCAGCGTCTTGTCGCCGGACTTGATGACCTGGCCCTTGTAGAGGACGTGCACCGTGTCCGGCACGATGTAGTCGAGCAGGCGCTGGTAGTGGGTGATGACGATGACCGCGCGGTCGGGCGAACGCAGCGCGTTGACGCCGTCTGCGACGATCTTCAACGCGTCGATGTCGAGGCCGGAATCGGTCTCGTCGAGAACGCACAGCTTCGGCTCCAGCAGCGACATCTGGAGGATCTCGGCGCGCTTCTTCTCGCCGCCGGAGAAACCGACATTGAGCGGACGGCGCAGCATTTCCGGGGCGATCTTCAGTTCGGCCGAGGCTTCCTTGACGCGGCGCATGAAGTCCGGCGTCGTCAGCTCGGCCTCGCCGCGCGCCTTGCGCTGCTCGTTCATCGCGACCTTCAGGAATTGCATGGTGGCGACGCCCGGGATTTCGACCGGATACTGGAAGGCGAGGAAGATGCCCTTGGCGGCGCGCTCGGCCGGGTCGAGCTCGAGGATGCTTTCGCCGTTGTAGAGGATGTCGCCCTCGGTGACCTCGTAGTCGTCGCGGCCCGCCAGGATGTAGGACAGCGTCGACTTGCCCGAACCGTTCGGGCCCATGATGGCGGCGACTTCGCCGGCCTTCACGGTGAGGTTCAGGCCGCGGATGATCTCGGTGCCGTCTTCGGCGATGCGAGCGTGCAGATTCTTGATTTCAAGCATGATGTCTCGGTCCTGCGTTCGGAGCGCTCACGCTCCCGTCTTCGTTTCAGAAGCCGAGGAAGAAATGGACCACCGGAAGCATCATGGCGGAAACTCCGCCGAGGCCAAGCCCCACCACCGTGCGCATGGCCACGTTCCGAACGTTGGGCGCATACGCTGCCAGTCCACCGCAAACCACGGCGTAGTACGTCAGATTGACCGGATCCATGTCGTCCCTCCCGATGAGAACCGCACCCGCTGATATAACGGATCAGGCGGTAACTTCATCGAAAGGCCCATCCGGCCACCCGGCGGAAGACCCGCCGGGGCATTGCCATCCGGTCAGCCGACCGAACCTTCCAGCGAGATGCCGATGAGCTTCTGCGCCTCGACGGCGAACTCCATCGGCAATTCCTGGATGACTTCCTTGACGAAGCCGTTGACGATCAGCGCGATCGCCGCCTCTTCCGGAATGCCGCGCTGCAGGCAGTAGAAGAGCTGGTCTTCGGAAATCTTCGAGGTGGTCGCCTCGTGCTCGAACTGGGCGGTGGCGTTCTTCGCCTCGATATAGGGCACGGTATGCGCGCCGCATTTGTCGCCGATCAAAAGCGAGTCGCACTGGGTGAAGTTGCGCGCGTTCTCCGCCTTGCGGTGGGCCGAAACCTGGCCGCGGTAGGTGTTGTTGGAGAAGCCCGCGGAAATGCCCTTGGAGATGATGCGGCTCGACGTGTTCTTGCCGAGGTGGATCATCTTCGTACCCGAGTCGATCTGCTGGTGGCCGTTCGACACGGCGATCGAGTAGAACTCGCCGCGCGAGCCGTCGCCGCGCAGGATGCAGGACGGGTATTTCCAGGTGATGGCGGAGCCGGTTTCCACCTGCGTCCACGAGATCTTGGAATTCTTGCCCCGGCAATCGCCGCGCTTCGTCACGAAGTTGTAGATGCCGCCATTGCCTTCCTTGTCGCCCGGATACCAGTTCTGGACGGTGGAATACTTGATCTCGGCCTCATCCAGCGCGACCAGTTCGACGACGGCGGCGTGAAGCTGGTTCTCGTCGCGCTGCGGCGCCGTGCAACCTTCGAGATAGGAGACGTACGCGCCGTCCTCGGCGATGATCAGCGTGCGCTCGAACTGACCGGTGTTCTTCTCGTTGATGCGGAAGTAGGTGGACAGTTCCATCGGGCAGCGAACGCCCTTCGGCACGAAGACGAAGGAACCGTCCGTGAAGACCGCGGAATTGAGCGTCGCATAGAAGTTGTCGGTCGTCGGCACGACGGAGCCGAGATACTTCTTCACGAGGTCGGGATGCTCGCGGATCGCTTCCGAGATCGACATGAAGATCACGCCGGCCTTCTTCAGCTCTTCCTTGAAGGTCGTGACGACGGAGACCGAGTCGAAGACCGCGTCGACGGCGATCTTGGGCTTTTCCACGCCGGCGAGGATTTCCTGCTCGCGCAAGGGAATGCCGAGCTTCTCATAGGTCTTCAGAAGCTCCGGATCGACCTCGTCGAGCGACTTCGGGCCGCTCTGGTTCTTCGGCGCGGCATAATAATACAGGTCGTTGAAGTCGATCTTCGGATAATCGACGCGCGCCCAGGTGGGCTCTTCCATGGTCAGCCAGCGGCGATAGGCCTCCAGGCGCCATTCGAGCATCCATTCGGGTTCGCTTTTCTTGGCCGAGATGAAGCGGATGATCTCCTCGGAAAGGCCCTTCGGGGCCTTGTCCATCTCGATCGTCGTCTCGAAGCCGTACTTGTACTGGTCGACGTCTATCTGACGGACCTGATCGATCGTTTCCTGCACCGCAGGCATATCGTTCTCCAATCTTGCCGGATCCAAGGTCCGGCAGTTTGTCAACGTCTGGCGGCTCGCCGCCGGTTATGTAGGCGCCAAAGGCGGCTTTTCCCACCCTTTGGCAAGCGAAAACTTGGGTTTCCGCAAGATTCCCGTCAGGCCGCCCGTCGCCGCGACACGATGCGCGAAAAGGCGGCCAGGAAACGGTCCACATCCGCCTCCGTCGAGCCCGGCCCGAGCGAGACGCGAAGCCCGCCGAGCGCGGCGTCGAAGCCCATCGCCGTCAGCACATGGCTCTGCCCGACCTTGCCGGACGAGCAGGCCGAGCCTGCCGAAAGCGCGATGCCTTCGAGATCGAAGGCGATCTGCCCCGTCTCCGACTTCAGGCCCGGCAGGCTGAAGAAGGAGGTGTTGGCGACACGCTCGACATCCGCGCCGTGGACGATCACGTCGTTGGTCGCAATCCGCATGCCGGCCTCCAGCGCGTCGCGCAGGCTCGCGATCCGGGCATTGCGCGCGGCAAGGTCCGCCGCCGCAAAGCGCGCCGCTGCAGCAAAGCCGGCGAGCGCCGCCGGGTTTTCCGTGCCGGAGCGATGCCCCTTCTCCTGACCGCCGCCGCGGATGAGCGGCGCGGGCATCAGCACCTCGCCGCGCGAGACGAGTGCGCCCGCGCCTTTCGGCCCGCCGAGCTTGTGCGAGGAGAGAATGAGGAAATCGGCCTCCAGCGCCTCGATATCCAACGGCATGCGGCCGACGGCCTGCACCGCATCGACGACGAGCAGCCCGCCATGGCGATGGACGATCTCCGCCGCCGCCTTCACAGGCTGGACGATGCCCGTCTCGTTGTTGGCGAGCATGACGGCCACCATCGGCAGGCCCTTGGCCTTGTCATGCCCCTGCAGCAGGGTTTCCAGCGCGTCGAGATCGACAATGCCGGCGCCGGTGACGGGAACGGTCGTCACGTCTTTCCGCGCAAAGCGTCCACCTTCACGAAGGGCCGGATGCTCGATTTCGGAGACGTAGAGATGGCCGATCGCGAGCGGCGTGCGGCCCATGCGGTAATCGGGTGTCAGGACGAGGTTCGCGGCTTCCGTCGCGCCGCTCGTGAAGATCACATGGGCGGGCGCGCCGCCGACCAGCGCGGCGACGTCGCGGCGGGCAGCTTCCACCAGCATGCGCAGCGCCCGGCCCTCGCCGTGGACGGAGGACGGATTGCCGGTCATGTCGAGCGCGGAAAGGACGGCTTCACGCGCCGCCGGCAGGAGCGGCGCCGTCGCATTCCAGTCCAGATATATGCGCTCCGTCTTCGTCATCGGTGGTCCGTCTGCGTGCGGCAGGATCGCTGCGGCGCATTTTTCTTGAAATTTCCGCCGGGCTTGCCTTATGACACCAAGCTCACGGCGCCCGATATGCGCCCATCAGTTTCGAATAGTTCTAAACTGGGTTCTAGAAAAGCTGAGTGCTTTCGTCAAGACTTCAGTTGACAAGAATCCGTTTCGAACGCGAGCTTGCCGGAGTAAGAATGCCCGAAATCATCTTCAACGGACCCGCCGGTCGCCTTGAAGGCCGCTACCAGCCGTCCAAGCAGAAGAACGCCCCCATTGCCATCGTGCTGCATCCGCATCCGCAGTTCGGCGGCACGATGAACAACCAGATCGTCTACCAGCTCTTCTACATGTTCCAGAAGCGCGGCTTCACGACGCTGCGCTTCAATTTCCGCGGCATCGGCCGCAGCCAGGGCGAATTCGACCACGGCGCGGGCGAACTGTCCGATGCGGCCTCCGCGCTCGACTGGGTGCAGAGCCTGCATCCCGATTCCAAGAGCTGCTGGGTCGCCGGCTATTCCTTCGGCGCCTGGATCGGCATGCAGCTCCTGATGCGCCGCCCGGAGATCGAAGGCTTCATGTCGATCGCCCCGCAGCCGAACATCTACGACTTCTCGTTCCTGGCGCCCTGCCCGTCCTCCGGCCTCATCATCAACGGCGACGCCGACAAGGTGGCCCCGGAGAAGGACGTCAACGGGCTCGTCGAAAAGCTGAAGACGCAGAAGGGCATCCTCATCACCCACCGCACGGTGCCGGATGCCAACCACTTCTTCACCGGCCAGACGGAAACGCTGATGGCCGAATGCGAGGACTATCTCGACCGCCGCCTTGCCGGCGAGCTGACGCCGGAACCGGCCGCCAAGCGCATCCGCTGAACGCCGCGAAGACCGCAGGATCGAAGCCCGACGGCCCCGCCGCCGGGCTTTTTCAATGGGCCTGCCGGATTCAATGGGCCTGCCGGACGGCTTTGACCGTCACGGCCGCCGGCTCGGCCGCACGCACGCAGTCGCGCCCGGCATTCTTGGCCGCATAGAGCGCATCGTCGGCCCGGCGCATGGCAAGGCGCAGCGGCTCCCCCTCGCCGATCTCCGCCACGCCAAAGCTCGCCGTCACCCGCTCGCCCGCCGGCAGGCCGGGCACGGGCGAAACGGCCCGCGTCGCGCGCAGTGCATGGGCAAAGAGCAGGGCCGCCTCCCTGCCGGTGCGCGGCAGGAACAGCACGAACTCCTCCCCGCCGATGCGCGCGGCGAGCGCCGCATCCGGGGCCGCGACGCTCAGCATCTCGCCGAAGGCGCGGATCACCGCATCGCCGCCATGGTGGCCATGGGTATCGTTCACCGCCTTGAAGCGGTCGAGGTCGCACAGAACGATGCTGTGCGGGCCCGGCAGGGCCATCGATGCATCGACGCGGTTCTCGAAGCCGCGGCGGTTGAGGAGGCCCGACAGCGGATCGACCTCGGCATTGCCCTTCTCTTCCGCGACGATGTCCAGCACGAGGACGCAAAGCAGCATCAGGCCGACGGCGACGATCAGCACCGCGCCCATGCTCTGCGAGATGAGGGCGAACTGGCTGGCCATGTAGTCCCTTGCCGTATTGCCCGAGCCGGCAAGCACGGCCGCAAACGCTTTCAGCAGGAAATGCGCGCTCGTGACCGCCAGCAGCACGACGAGCGCACGGTCGACGAATTTCCTGGCCTGCGCGCGATAGGCCGCCCAGGCGCTCATGCCGAGCGCGACGGCAAAGGGCGTCTGGTAGGACAGCGCATGCCGGAGCGTGCCGCGCGGCAGGTCGTAGATCAGGAAATCGAGCGCCACGAAGGCGAGGAAGACGAGGGCAAGCGCAAGGCGGTTGGTCTTCAGCCCGTAGAGACGGCCGATGCCGATGCGCAGCATGAACATGCCGCCGAGCATCGAGGCGAACGCAAGGATCGCCCAGGGTTTTGGCGGCGGAACATAGGCGACGAGCAGTTCGAAGACCGCCGATAGCGAGGCGACGGCAAAGCAGCCGGCGAACCAGCGGGCGGCGGCACGATTCCGGCTTCTGGCGGAAACCGCCAGGAAGAACATGCAAAAACACTGCGCGATGAGGAAGTTCACCGCCAGCAGGAATCCTGCGCCACTCATTGGCCACCCTGGACAAGACACATCGCCGCGGCCGGCAAGATGCCCGGAGCGACCCGGCACAATCTAGGGCGCGCCGGCGAAGAAACCGTTAATCCCCGGCCGCACTGCACAGCACGCCGCCGGTCACCGGCGCCGCCACGCCGGTCGTTCCCGGGAAGGTCAGCGGCAGTCCGCGCAGCGAGCGCACGGCAAGATAGGCCCAGGCTTCCGCCTCCATGCTGTCGCCGTCAAGGCCCAGCGCCTCCGCCGCCACGACGCTCGCCCCTTCGGGCGCGGCGAGGCTCACAAGGTCGCCCATGATCGCCCGGTTGAGCCGCCCGCCGCCGCACACGACATAGAGCGCCGGCCGCTCCGGCAGGTGGCGCGCCGAGCGCAGGATCGCCGCGGCCGTGACATGGGCGAGCGTGCGCGCGCCGTCCTCAAGGCTCGCCTCCGCCCCTTCCGGCGGGCGGAAGTCGTTGCGGTCGAGCGAGCGGCGCACCGGATCGGTGAAGAAGGGATGGGAAAGATAACGTTCGGCAAGCGGGCCGTTCACCCTGCCCTCCGAGGCGATCATGCCGCCCTGATCGTAGGGAATGCCGGCATGGGCATCGACCCACTGGTCGATCAGCGTGTTGCCCGGCCCGCTGTCGAAGGCGACGATCTCGCTGCCGATGAAGGTGAGGTTGGAAATACCGCCGATATTGACGAAGACCGCGGCCCTGCCGGAAACGTCCGGAAGGCCGGCCGCAAGCGCGGCATGATAGGCCGGGATGAGCGGCGCACCCTGCCCGCCATGCACCATGTCGTTCGCCCGCATGTCGCAGACGACGTCGATGCCCGTCTCGCGGGCCAGCAGCGCCCCGTCGCCGAGCTGCACCGTCAGGGCGAGGTTCGGCCGGTGCAGCACCGTCTGGCCGTGGAAGCCGATGACGTCCACGTCGGAGGGCTTCAGCACGTTTTCCGCAAGGAAGGCGCGCACGGCCTCGCCGTGGCGCAGCGTCAGCTCCCGCTCGATATCGGCAAGGTCGCCCGGCCGCTCCGTCCGCTCGCCGATGGCCCTGGCCGTCTCCAGCGCACCCTGAAGGCGGCGGCGGAAGGCGGCGTCGTAAGGCACGCCCATCGACGGGCCGCGCTCGACGAGCGCCTCGCCGTCCGTGCGCAGCAGCGCGACGTCGATGCCGTCGAGGCTCGTGCCGCTCATCAAACCGATTGCCGTGCGCATCATGCCTTCCGCTCCAGACTCACTTTTGAAGTGATAACTCACCATAAAGGTGATAAACGGCCGGCCGAAACAATCCCACCCAGAGAGACAGGCCATGTCCGAATTCAAATCCGATTTCCTTCGCACGCTGAAAGAGCGCGGCTTCATCCACCAGATCTCCGATGAAACCGGCCTCGACGACCTTCTCGCCAAGGAAACCGTGACGGCCTATATCGGCTTCGACCCGACGGCGCCGAGCCTGCATGCCGGCGGCCTCATCCAGATCATGATGCTGCACTGGTTCCAGCAAACCGGCCACCGCCCGATCTCGCTGATGGGCGGCGGCACGGGCATGGTGGGCGATCCGTCCTTCAAGGACGAGGCACGCCAGCTCCTGACGCCGGAAACGCTGAACGCCAACATCGCCGGCATCAAGAAAGTCTTCTCCAACTACCTCACTTACGGCGAGGGTTCGAAGGACGCGTTGATGATCAACAACGCCGACTGGCTGCTCGGCATCAATTACCTCGAATTCCTGCGCGATGTCGGCCGACATTTCTCGGTCAACCGCATGCTCGCCTTCGACAGCGTGAAGACGCGGCTCGACCGGGAACATTCCCTGTCCTTTCTCGAATTCAACTACATGATTCTCCAGGCCTACGACTTCGTCGAACTGTCGAAACGTTATGGCTGCCGCCTCCAGATGGGCGGCTCGGACCAATGGGGCAACATCATCAACGGCATCGACCTCGGCCACCGCATGGGCACGCCGCAGCTCTACGCCCTCACTTCGCCGCTGCTCACCACAGCGTCGGGCGCGAAGATGGGCAAGTCTCTCTCCGGCGCCGTCTGGCTCAACCCGGAAATGCTGTCGGCCTATGACTTCTGGCAGTACTGGCGCAACACGGAGGACGCCGACGTCTCGCGCTTCCTGAAGCTCTACACAACGCTTCCGATGGACGAGATCGCCCGCCTTTCCGCCCTCGGCGGCGCCGAGATCAACGAGGTGAAGAAGATCCTCGCAACGGAAGTGACGGCGATGCTGCACGGCCGCGCCGCCGCCGAGCGGGCCGCCGAGACGGCGCGCAAGACCTTCGAGGAAGGCGGGCTTTCGGAGAACCTGCCGTCGATCGAGGTCGCAACGGGTGAGCTCGAAGCCGGCATCGGCCTCCTCAGCCTCATCGTCAAGGCGGGCCTTGCCGCCTCGAACGGCGAGGCCCGCCGCCATGTCCAGGGCGGCGCCGTGCGCATAAACGACACCGCGGTCTCCGACGAGCGCCGCATCATCGGCACCGCCGACGTCTCGGCCGACGGCGTCGTCAAGCTCTCGCTCGGCAAGAAGAAGCACATCCTCGTGCGCCCGGCCTGACGCGCCGGCGCCGCCCCTTCGACGAAGGCCGCCTGCGGGCGGCCTTTTGCGTCCTACTGGAACTCGAAGATGTTGCGGAAGACGCCGGGGGCGATGATCGACAGCGGGTTGATCGTCAGGTTCGGCTTGTCGAAGGCACCGGAGAGCTTGAAGGTGATGCCGATCAGGCCCCGGTCGTTGCCGTTGCCGAGGATGATGCCGATCAGCGGCAGCTCGGCGAAGAGCCGGTTGAGGCCGTAGGCCGGCATGAAGGTGCCGGTCATGTCCGTCTGGCCGCTCGCATCGCGCACGGTGCCCTGGAAGGTCGCGCCCACCGTCTCGCCGCGCACCACGCCGTTGTCGAGGCTCAAGGCCCCGCCGCCGGCCCGCACCTGCGCGAAGCCGCGCGAGAATTTCACGGCGCTGACGTCGATCTCGCGGCGCACCGCATCGTTGAGGCTGCGGCCGTTCTCGCCGGTCGGCGTCGAGACGAGCGAACGCAGCCGCTCCTCGCCGACAAGCGCGAAATTGCGGATATCGACCGAGCCGAGCCAGCCGTTGTTTCCGCCCTCGCGCAGCCGCACGTTGAGAAGGCCGCCGCGCATGTGGCGGTAGACGTCGGCGAAGCGGGCAAGCGCACCGGCATCGCCGCTGGTGAGCTGGATGACGTCGGACGGCCCGCCGGTCAGCAACTGGCCGACGACCGGCGCGCCGCTCGCCGTCACGGCGGAGAGGTCGAGCGCGGAAATGCGGCCCATCGACGTGCCGTAGCGCAATTTCACGCCCGAAAGGCTCTCCCCGTTGAAACCGATGATGCGGGACAGGGTGGCCGAGACGCTGATATCGGGCCTTGCCTTGCCGTCCTCGCCGCCGCTGCCGCCGGGCCCGTTCTTCAGCCGCGCCAGCACCTGCCTCACGTCCGCGGCCTCGCCGCCGGCCGTCACCGAATATCCCGACTTGCCGCGCTCCACCTTCAGCCGGAACCGGTCATCGGCGGAAAGCTTCACCGTCGAAAAATCCGCCGAATCCAGCGTCCCGCCGCGAATCACCAGGTCGCCGGCCGCGTTGAACCCGTCGCCGGCAAAGCGGAAATCGGAAATCCGGGTCGTGCCGTCCGCGGTCTGCGCCGAGAAGGACACCTTGCCGCCGATCCCCGCCCCCTTCGTCCAGCCGATCCAGGGGATCGAGACGGCGGCAGCGCCCAGGTCCGCCTCGACGATGCGCGGGCCGTCGCCCTCCTGCTCCTGGCGGATGGCGACCGCGCCTTCCACGATATCGTCGAGGCCCGGGATCAGCTTGCGGCGGTCGTCGTTGCCGAGCGTGCCCGACACGACGATCCTGCGCGCGGCGCCGGCCGTCTTGTCGACCGGCTCGGTCAGTTCGAGGTCGAGCCCCACGCCGTCGATCTCCGCCTTGGCGGCGAGGTCGGCCTGCTCGGGATCGATCTTGAGAACGCCGTGCAACCCGCTCACCGCGTGGCCCGCGACCGGCTTGTGAACGTCCACATCGTCGAGCGCCAGCGCCGCGCTCCAGACCGGCGGCGGCGGATTGTGCGCGGCAATCACGCCGAAATGCGCCTTCACCTTCGCCTTGACCAACCCGCTGAAATCCTCCGGCGAAAAGCCGGTCGCCGGCAGCGCGCGGATCGGCCGGTAGGTGACGAGCTCGGCGACGGCGTCGGCATTGCCCTCCACGTCGATATCCATGTCCGCCATCAGCGGCCGGGCATAATTGTCGGGCAGAACGAAGGTGCCGCCGGAAAGCGCGACGGAGCGGCCGGACGGGAAATAGGCCGTGCCGCCGGTAATGGCGATTTCCGTGCGCGGGCCGCGCAGGTGGAAGGTGCCGGACGTATCGCGCAGCGGCGGGATATCGCCGGCCACGTTCATGCGCGCGCCCTCGATATCGAAATCGATCTTCAGCTCGTCGGCATCCAGATGCATCGGCACGCCGGGCTCGCGCGGGCGCCCCTCGGCCAGGTAGAACTCGATACGGCCGTTGGTGACGGTTCCGCCATAGATGTTCCTGATCACCCAGCTGCGCGCCGTGCGGCCCATCCAGAAGGGCCAGAACTGCTTGACAGCGGCCGATTGCAGCTCGCTGGCGATCATGACGAAGCTCACCTCGGGCTCCCGGTCGCCGAAGCGCATCGCCAGCGAGCCCGCGACATTGCCCTTCTCGCTCGACACGGCCATCTCCTCGAAGGCAAGGCGCCTTGCCTTCGGCAGGTAGTAGCCGCTGACCTTGGCGTCGAAGCGAATCGGCGCCTCGCTGGAATCCACCGGGCGGCTGATCGCGTTGCTGAAGACGAGGTCGATGGCGAAGCCCGCATCCGGCTTGTCGGACACGCGGTCGAGGTCGATCAGCCCGCCCGTGAAGGGAAAATGCGACTGGCCGACGCTGGCGTCCGACGAGGCGAGCTCGATCGTGCCCTTGGCGAAGTTATAGGTCGCCTTGACGGACGACGGATGCAATTCGGCCGCAACGCCGTCGCCGTAGATCGCCCCGGCGGCAAGCTTCACGTCGAGCGCCAGCCGCGGCGGCGTACCGTCCGTTTCCCGCCGCGCGTGCACGGCGATATCCGCCGTCGTGTCGAGGCCGGCATGGACCTCGCCCTCGGCGGTGTGGCTGAGGAAGAAATCGCCGAGCGGAATGCCGCGCACCGCCCCCTCGATCGTGCGCACGCTCCCGCCGCCGGTCTCGGCCGAAAGGTCGATCTCGCCCTCCTTGCCGTCCAGCGTGAAGGCGCCCTCGATGGACATCGTGCCGTTGCCGGCATGGGAAAACCGCAGGCTGGCGATGGCGAGCGTCACCGGCCGCCCCCCCGGTCCCTGGAACGTCGCCCCCAGGTCGGAAAGCGTCACGGTCTGCATGCGGTTGGCGTCGATGAGGCGGTCGACGCCGTCCAGACGCCCGAAGGTCGCCGCAAGATAGTCCGGCACGTCGGAAATGCGCAGCGCCGTAAGGTCGAGCGGCTTGCTCTTCGGCAGAAGCGCCGCGTTGAAGGTGACGCCGTCGACATCGAGCCGCGAGACGGCGATCCGGCCGGAAACCAGCGCGAACGGATCGAGCACGATGCCGACCGAGGCGGTCGTCGCCAGCTCCTTTTCCGACGCGACCTCGATGATGCGGGTATTTTCCGCCTTGAGCGCGAAACCGTTGAACCCGGCAAGGCGCAGGACGGTATGGTCGACGGAGGCGCGGTAGCGCGGCCCGAGCGCCTGGTTCAGCGCCGTGACGGCACGGGCATTCAGGGCATTGTCGAAAATCCCCGTTTCCACCAGCCCGACGATCCCCGCGCCGAGGAAGAGGACAAGCACCACGGCGGCGGCGGCGATCCGCCAGAAAAGGCCGATGCGTCCCGCATCGATGGCATGCAGCACGATGGGCTCGTGTGCCTGCGCTGACGGCAATTCATGCAGCGGAACGATGTCCTTCCTGCGGAAGACGACTTTCTCGCCGCGGATTTCTCCCATCTCGCGCCTGTTTCCTCTGCACCTGGCGTCCACGTTATCCCGCAGAATCGCAAAGCCTCATCCGCTCGCCGCTGGACGATTCTGCCTGTCACTATATATGCGGGAAGCCGCGTCCTTGACTCAAAAAGCCGGCCAAAGAAAGGAAATCCCATGGCAGAACTGGCACCGGGCATTCAAGCACCGGATTTTACTCTTCCGCGCGACGGGGGAGGCGCGGTCTCGCTGACGGATTTCCGCGGCCGGCCGGTGGTCCTCTTCTTCTATCCGAAGGACGATACGGAGGGCTGCACCACGGAGGCACGCGACTTCACCGCCGCGAAGGCCGATTTCGATGCCGCGGGCGTCGCGCTCCTCGGTCTTTCCCCGGACCCGGTCAAGAAGCACGACAGGTTCATCCAGAAGCACGATCTCGGCGTGGCGCTCGCCTCGGACGAGGGCCTTTCCACGCTGGAAGCCTATGCCGTGTGGAAGGAAAAGAGCATGTACGGCCGCACCTATATGGGCGTGGAACGCACCACCGTGCTCGTCGACGCAGACGGCAGGATCGCCGAAATCTGGCGCAAGGTGAAGGTCAAGGGCCATGTCGAGGCCGTGCTCGACGCTGCCAGAAAACTTTAAATCCATTCGACAAGGCACTGGAATGACCGATCTTCCTCATATCGAAAGCCTGCGGGGCGGCGCAACGGCGGCCATAGCGGCGGCGGACCTCGACATGAAGACCGCGCTGGCGCAGGAGACGGCCCGCCGCTGGTTCGCCCGCACGCTGTCGATGCGCTCGCCGCGCGATCCGGCATTGCCCGCCCGTCCCGGCCGGCCGGAAAAACCGGAGCTCATTCCGCCCAAGCACATGGAAAAGCGCTCGCTGCACACGCAGAAGGGCCGCATCGCGCTCCTGCATGCGCTCGCCCATATCGAACTCAACGCGGTGGACCTTGCACTCGACATCGTCGCGCGCTTCACCACCGAACGCGTGCCGCATTCCTTCTTCGACGGCTGGATGCAGGTGGCCTTCGAGGAGGCCAAGCATTTCCGCCTCGTGCGCGACCGGCTGCGCGATCTCGGCGCGGACTACGGCGACCTGCCGGCCCATGACGGCCTGTGGCAGGCCGCGCACGACACGCGCAACGACCTGACCGCCCGCCTTGCCGTCGTGCCGCTGATCCTGGAGGCGCGCGGCCTCGACGTGACGCCCACCCTGCAGATGAAGATGCGCGAGACCGGCGACCACGAGAGCGCCGATATCCTCGACATCATCTACAACGACGAAAAGGGCCATGTGGCGGTCGGCGCGAAATGGTTCCGTTTCCTCTGTGCCCGCGAGAAGAAGGACCCTGCCGCGACCTTCCGGGAGCTGGTGCGCACGAATTTCCGCGGCCCGCTGAAGCCGCCGTTCAACGACGTCGCGCGCGCCGAGGCCGGCCTCACGCCCTCCTTCTACCGCGCCCTCGTTTCCGTGAGCCAGAGCTGATATTTCCGCCCCGCAACCCTGCCGGGAAAGGCTTTGTTAACCCTAACAAGGTGTAATTCGCCTGCAAGACCAGCAGAATCGGTCGGGGAGTTGACGAGTGGCGGAACGTCCTGAAAACCGCGTCTTCGGAAAGCGCGCGAAGCAGCATGTCGTCATTCTGGCGAGCGGCGACAAGATCCGCCACATGACGATCCGCCCGTGGATGGTCGCCGCCACCTTCTGCCTTGCCGGCATGTTCACCGTCGGATATCTCGCCGCCACCTCCTACCTCGTGCTGCGCGACGACCTGATCGGCGCCACCATGGCGCGCCAGGCCCGCATGCAGCACGACTACGAGGACCGCATCTCCGCGCTGCGCGCGCAGGTCGACCGCGTCACCAGCCGCCAGCTTCTCGACCAGCAGGTGGTGGAAGAAAAGGTCGAGAAGCTGATGCGCCAGCAGCTCGCCCTTTCCGAGCGCCACGGCAAGCTCGACGCCCTTTTGAGCCGTGCCGAGGACAGCGGCATCGCTCCCGCATCCGATGCGAAGCAGCCGGACGACGGACGCAGCGCCAGCGCGGCCCACGCCATCGAGGCGATCATGGGAATCACCCCGCAGAAGACGACACAGCTTGCCTATGCGGAAACGGGCGAATCGGCGGCAGAACGCACCGACCGCCTCTTCTCCAAGGTCACGCTGTCGCTGAAGGATCTCGAGCACGAGCAGCTCACCCGCATCCAGTCGCTGACCGCAGGCGCGTCCGAGCGTGCGGACGCCATCCAGACGATCCTGCGCCGCAACGGCTTCGACGTCGCCGAGGACGCTTCGGTGGACGACGGTTCGGACACGGCGATCGGCGGCCCGTTCGTCGAGCCGGAAACGGCATCCGACGCCTTCGAGGATTCGATCAACGGCCTCGATACCGCGCTCGACCGGCTCGATGCCGCGCGCCGCACGGCAAAGAAGCTGCCCTTCGGCAACCCCGCGCCGGGCAGCACCGTGACGAGCCGCTTCGGCAACCGCACCGATCCGTTCCTCGGCCGGCTGGCGCTCCATGCCGGCATCGACTTCCGCGCCCGCACGGGCACGGAGGTCCATGCCACCGGCGCCGGCAAGGTCACGCTCGCCGGCAGCAACGGCGGCTACGGCAACATGGTCGAGGTCGACCATGGAAACGGGCTGGCGACCCGCTACGCCCACCTTTCCCGCGTGCTCGTCAAGGTGGGCGACCGCGTGGAGACCGGCGATGCGGTCGGCCTTTCCGGCACGACGGGCCGCTCCACCGGCCCGCATATCCACTATGAAGTGCGCCGCAACGGGCGCGCCGTCGACCCGATGGGCTTCCTCACCGCGGGCATGAAGCTGACGACCTACATGGATTGACGCAGCGCAAGACCGGATGGCCGCGATGCGACAAAATTGTCGCCATCGTCTTCAAATCGCTTGCCGATTTACCAAACTCGCCGATTTTCTTGACTTTCCGGCGCTTTCGGCCTAAGTGCGCTGCATCTCGCGGCGTTCTGGCCGCTGAACCCATTGCGTTCGCAAGAACCGAAACGGAAACTGTTTTCCCTTTGACTACTTTTGCTGATCTTGGCCTGAGCCCGAAAGTCCTGTCCGCCGTTACCGATGCGGGGTATACGATCCCGACCCCCATCCAGGCCGGCGCCATCCCGCCGGCGCTCGAGCGGCGCGACATTCTCGGCATCGCCCAGACGGGCACCGGCAAGACCGCATCCTTCGTTCTGCCCATGCTCACGCTGCTCGAAAAGGGCCGTGCCCGCGCCCGCATGCCGCGCACGCTGATCCTGGAACCGACGCGCGAGCTTGCCGCCCAGGTCGCGGAAAACTTCGAGAAATACGGCAAGAACCACAAGCTGAACGTCGCCCTCCTCATCGGCGGGGTCTCCTTCGACGAGCAGGACCGCAAGCTGGAGCGCGGCGCCGATGTCCTCATCTGCACCCCCGGCCGCCTGCTCGACCACACCGAGCGCGGCAAGCTGCTGATGACCGGCGTGGAAATCCTCGTCATCGACGAGGCCGACCGCATGCTCGACATGGGCTTCATCCCGGATATCGAGCGCATCGCCAAGCTCATCCCCTTCACCCGCCAGACGCTGTTCTTCTCGGCCACCATGCCGCCGGAAATCCAGAAGCTGGCAGACCGCTTCCTGCAGAACCCGGAACGCATTGAGGTCGCCCCGCCCTCCTCCACGGCCAAGACCGTGACGCAGCGCCTCGTCGCCACCCACGGCAAGGACTACGAGAAGCGCGCCGCGCTGCGCGACCTCATCCGCGCCCAGGACGACCTGAAGAACGCGATCATCTTCTGCAACCGCAAGGTCGACGTCGCGGACCTCTTCCGCTCGCTCGACCGCCACGGCTTCTCCGTCGGCGCGCTGCACGGCGACATGGACCAGCGGTCCCGCACGACGATGCTCGCCAATTTCAAGGAAAACAAGCTCACGCTTCTCGTGGCCTCCGACGTCGCCGCACGCGGCCTCGATATCCCCGACGTGAGCCATGTCTTCAACTTCGACGTCCCGATCCATGCCGAGGACTATGTCCACCGCATCGGCCGTACCGGCCGTGCCGGCCGCTCGGGCGCCGCCTTCACCCTCGTCTCCAAGCGCGACGGAAAATTCGTCGATGCCATCGAAAAGCTGATCGACCAGAAGATCGAATGGCTGAACGGCGATATCGACGCGCTGCCGCCGCAGGCAGAGAGCGAGGAACGCCCCCGTGGCGGCCGCGAACGCGGCGGTCGTGACCGTGACCGTTCGCGCGGCCGGAACCGGAGCGAACCCCGTACGGAAACCCGTAGCGAGACCAGTGAGGCGCAAGAGAAGGTGGAAGCCGTGAAAGCTGAACGCAAGACCGAAGGGCGCCCGCAGGCTCCCGCCCGCAACCCGCGAGCCGCAAACCATGCCGCCCCGCGCCCGGCCAACGACGACAGCCGCGATCGCCGCAACCGCTATCGCCGCGACGAGGACGACGGCCCGACGCCGCTCGGCTTCGGCGACGAGGTTCCGGCCTTCATGCTGATCGCCGGCAAGGCCTGATCGGCTCCATGTCAATTCCCGGTATCGACGTGCCAGGCCTCGGTTGCGGCCTGGCGCTTTTGCGTGAGGGCAAGCTGTTGCTCTACCGGCGTCTTCGCGCGCCCGAGGCCGGCACCTGGAACATCGTCGGCGGCAAGATCGACCACATGGAACGCGCCGTCGATTCGGCCCGCCGCGAGGCGGAGGAAGAATCGGGCCTTGCCATCGGCACGGTCGATTTCCTCTGCATTTCCGAGCAGATCATTGCGGAAGAGCGCCAGCACTGGCTCTCGCTCATCTATGTGAGCGAGGATTTTTCCGGCGAGCCGCGCGTCATGGAACCGGAGAAGCTGCCGGAATTCGGCTGGTTTCCGCTCGATGCCCTGCCGGCACCGCTCTCGCGCTTCGCCGCCGATGCCGTCAAGGCGCTCGGCGCGCGTCACCGCGCCCTCAGCGCCGCCTCGTAGGCCCGCCGCACCCAGACGGCCATCTCGTCCGGATCGTCATAGGCCGCATCCGGCACCGACCAGTAGGGCATCTTCACCGGCTGGCCGCGCTTTCCCTCGTAGGTCCATTGCCGGCTGCCGGCCGCCTCGAAATCCGGCGCGCTCTCGCCGTCGGCCTTGAGCAGGATGTCGCCGCGATATTCCAGCGCCAGGATGATGCCCTGGTGGTAGATGCCCTTGCCGCCGAACATGCGCTTGATGGTCACCGGCCCCAGCGCCTGGAACATCTCTTCTATTCCTTCGCGGTCCATCCCCTATCCTTTCAGAACGCCGCCCGCGGCCGCCACCGCCTCGGGCGTGTCGACATCGACATGCGCGGCTTCACCGATCTCCACATCCACGACGGCAAGCCCTGCATTCTCGATGATATGCCGCGCACCGACATCGCCCTCAAGCTGCTGGACGGCGGCGAAGGTCGCCCGCGGCAGCACGACGGGATTGCCCCGCTTGCCGCCGGAGACCGCACGCACGACGGCACGACCGCCAGATGCGGCGAAGGCATCGAGCAGCCGGCGCACATCGGCGCCGGTGACATGCGGCATGTCCGCCAGCATCACGATCACACCGGCGCAATCGGCGCCGAGTGCCGCAACGCCGGCCCGCAGCGAGGTGGACATGCCGCCTGCGTAGTCCGGATTGCGCAAAATCTCGACGGCAAGACCGGCAAGCGCCGCCTCGATCTCCTCCGCCCGATGCCCCGTCACCACCGCGACCCGGTCCGGCCCGCCCGCCAGCGCCGCCTCCGCCGCGCGCCGCACCAGCGCCGTGCCGTCGAAGGTGGCGAGCAGCTTGTGGCTGCCGTTCATGCGGCTTGCCCGCCCGGCGGCAAGGACAAGCGCGGCGACGCTCACGCCGCGGCTCCGCGCAGCGCCCGGCGGCGCAGGTGCTGGATGATGTCGCCGAGAATGGCGACGGCGATCTCCGCCGGGCTCGCCGCGCCGATATCGAGGCCGATGGGCGCGGAAATCCGGTCGATCTGCGCCTCCGTATGGCCGAGCGCCGTCAGCCGCCCGACGCGCTTGGCATGGGTCTTCCGGCTGCCGAGGGCGCCGATATAGAAGCAGCCGGCGGCAAGTGCCTGCGAGAGCGGGACATCGTCGATCTTCGGATCGTGCGTCACCGCGACGAGCGCCGTATAGGCATCGAGCGGGCGGCCCTTCAGCACGTCCTCCGGCCAGTCCGCGATAAGGTCGATGCCGGCAAAGCGCTCTTCGGTGGCGAAGGCCGTGCGCGGATCGATGACGGCGATGTCAAAGCCGGCGATCTTCGCCATCTGCGCCAGCGCCTGGCTGATATGCACCGCGCCGATGACGACGATGCGCGCCGGCGGCAGGTGGACGTTGAGGAAGAAGGAGCGGCCATCGGCCTCCACCACGCCCGATTTTCCGGAGCGGAACGCCTGCACTATCGCGTCGCCCAACGGGCCCGCCACCGGATCGCCCTCGCAGATGACGCGGTCGCGTCCGTCCCCGAGGTCCGTCAGGTGGACGACGGCGCGGCGCGCGGCGCGCTCCCTGTTCAATTTGCGCAGCAGATAGGGGTCCATCAGCCCAGCCTTTCCACATAGACGCGGATGCGCCCGCCGCAGGAAAGGCCGACGCGCCAGGCGGTCTCGTCGGCGACGCCGAATTCCAGCATGCGCGGCTCCCCGTCGCCGATCACGTCCATCGCCTCGCTGATCACCGCCCCTTCCACGCAGCCGCCGGAGACGGAGCCCTGGAAATTGCCCTCGCCGTCGATCACCAGATGGCTGCCGACCGGGCGCGGCGCCGACCCCCAGGTTTCGACGACCGTGGCGATCGCCACCATGCGCCCGTCGTCCATCCAGCGCTCGGCAATGGCGAGCGGGTCGAGCACGTCGTTTGCGGTTTCGTCCATATCCTCATCCTCCTCATGCGGCCGGCAGGAAGCGCCGCGGATCGCCCGCGCCGCGCGGCGCCTCGCCGGAAAGCGCCGCCACCAGGTCGGCCATGGCTTCCAGATTGTGCACCGGCCGCAATTCGTCGACATGCGGCAGCATGGCCCGGACGCCCCGCGCCCGCGCCTCGAAGCCCTCGAAGCGCAAAAGCGGATTGAGCCAGACGAGCCGCCGGCAGGAGCGGTGCAGCCGGTCCATCTCCTTTTCGAGAAGCTCGATCCCCTCGCGCTCCAGCCCGTCGGTGATAAGCAGCACGACGGCGCCCTGCCCCAGCACGCGGCGCGACCAGAGCCGGTTGAACTCCTTCAGCGTCTCGCCGATGCGCGTGCCGCCCGACCAGTCGCTCACCGCCCGGCTGCATGCCTCGACGGCGACGTCCGGGTCGCGGTTGCGCATCTGGCGCGTGACATTGGTAAGGCGCGTGCCGAAGAGGAAGGCGTGGCCGCGGCGGCGATGCTCGCCGAGCGCATGCAGGAAATGCAGGAAGATGCGGGTGTACTGGCTCATCGAGCCGGAAATATCGGCGAGCACGACGAGCGGCGGATGCACCGTCTTCGGCGCGCGGTGGCGCGGCAGGATCAGCGTGCCGCCGGTGCGCATCGCCTGGCGCATGGTGGCGCGCGCATCGATGGCGACGGGCCTCGTGCTGCGGCGGAAGCGCCGCGTGCGCACCTCGTCCAGCGGCAGCGCGAGGCGGGCGATGGCGCGCCTCGCCTCAGTAAGTTCCGTGGCGCTCATCTGCGCGAAATCGGTCTTGCGCAGCACCTCGCTGCCGGAAGCGGTGAAGCGCGCGTCGATCTCGATCTCCGGCTCGTCACGCAGGCGCCTTTCGTCCTGCCTTCCGCCGAAGAGCGCGTCGGAAACGCGCGTCTCCGCCGCCTTGCGCTTCTCTCGCTCCTCGTGCCGGGTAACGACCGGCGACATCAGCGCGATCATCTTCCCCACGAGGTCGCGCGCCCGCCAGAACAGGCGGAACGCCTCGTCGAAGACGGCCTCGTCCTCGTGCCGCTTGACGAGCGTGGCATGGAGCGCGGTGTAGAACTCCTCGCGGTCGCCGACACCGATGGCCTGCACCGCCTCGATGGCGTCCGTCACCGCCGCCGGGCCGAGGCGCAAACCGGCCTTGCGCAACACGCGGGCGAAATGCACGATGTTGTCGGCAAGCCGCCCGTCCGCACCCGAAGCCGCGATGTGCGCCGCGCCCGTCATCGTCAGCCCGTCGCCGCCAGCTCGGCCTTCACGTCCTCCAGCAGCCGGCGGCCTTCCGCGCCCTCGATGCGGGCAATGTCGTCCTGGTACTTGAGGAGCGTTCCCAGCGTGTCAGACACCGTCTCGGGATCGAGCGCCACGCGGTCGAGCTCGGTGAGCGCGCTCGCCCAGTCGATGGTCTCGGCAACGCCGGGATTCTTGAAGAGGTCGAGCGTGCGCAGCCTCTGCACATAGGCGACGACCTGGCGCGACAGCGCCGCGTTGCAGCCCGGCACCTTGCGGCGGATGATCTCCAACTCCTGCGCGGCCTCGGGATAATCCACCCAATGATAGAGGCAGCGCCGCTTGAGCGCGTCGTGCACCTCGCGCGTGCGGTTCGTCGTGATGATGACGATGGGCGGCTCGGCGGCGCGGATCGTGCCGAGTTCCGGCACCGTCACCTGGAAATCGGAAAGCACCTCCAGAAGGAAGGCCTCGAAGGCCTCGTCCGTGCGGTCGAGTTCGTCGATGAGGAAGACCGGCGCGCGCGCGTCCGGCGCGGAAAGCGCCTGAAGCACCGGGCGGCGGATCAGGTAGCGCTCGGAGAAGATGTCGGCCTCGATGCGGCTCCGGTCGGTCGTGCCGGCGGCTTCGGCAAGGCGGATTTCCAGCATCTGCGCGGGATAGTTCCACTCGTAGACCGCCGAGGAGACATCCAGCCCCTCGTAGCATTGCAGGCGGATCAGCGGCCGGTCGAGCGCGGCGGCGAGCACCTTGGCGATCTCCGTCTTGCCGACGCCGGCCTCGCCCTCGAGGAAGAGCGGCCGCTTCATGCGCAGCGCGAGGAACAGCACCGTCGCAAGCGAGCGTCCGGCGAGATAATTCCCGGCCGACAGCATGTCCACGGTTTCGTCGATGGATTGCGGGATTTGTCCGCGATGATGGGGCACGTCGTTCCTCCGGTCCGGAAAGAACTTATAACGCGCGGTAGCTACGGTCCATATAAAGAAGCGCCGGCTTCGTCTCGCCGAAGGAAATGCCCATCACCTCGCCGATGAGAATCATATGCGTCGCCATGACCTTGAATTCAACGAGGCGGCAATCGAAGGCGGCAAGTGCATCCGAAAGGATGGGCGCGCCGGTGACGAGCTCCTGCCAGTTGCCGATGGCGAAACGCTGCTCGGAGGTCAGCGACGGGTCGCGGCCGGAAAAGGCATTGGCAAGGTCGATCTGGTCGGCCGAGAGCGTGTTGAGCGCAAAGCGCCCGCTCTTCTCGAAGATCGCGTTCTTGGGGTTGGAGGCGTTGACGCAGGCCAGGACCATGGCGGGATTGTCCGACACCGAGCAGGCGGCGGTGATCGTCACCCCGCGCTTTTCGCCCTCGTGCGCCGTCGTCACGATCTGCACATGGCCGGCATAGCGGCTCATGGCGTCCCGGTAGAGCGACGGTTCCACCACCAATCTGTCCAACACGCTGTTCTCCTTCGACAAAAGAGATACATGGCGAAAATGAAGAAAAATGTAACCCCTGCGGCGGAATTTTCCCGCCCGGCGCGAGGCGGAAAGGCGGGGCGGCGATATTTCCTTTGACGCCCCGGACCCGATCCTTACAAAGAGCGGGATTGCAAGTCATGGATCGAGCATGAAGACCGCCCTCCTCGCCAGCCTCATCGGCGCCCTGGCGCTTGCCGTCCCGCCGGCCGCCGCCCGGGGCCTCACCGTCGCCGTCGTCGCGCCGAAGGAGGGTCCGCTTGCCATTCTCGGCCAGCAGATCCGCGACGGCGCGCGCTTTGCGGCCGAGGCGGACGGCGACACGGTGGTGGAGATCGCGGAAGCCTGCGACGAGAGCGACGGAACGGGCATCGCCACGCAAATCCTTGCCGCGGACGCCTCCGCCGCCATCGGCTTCCTCTGCACAGAGGGGCTTGCCGCCTCGCTGCCGGCGCTTGCCGAGGCGAAGGTGCCGGCCGTCACCCTTTCCGTGCGCTCGGGCATCCTCATGGAGGACGCGCTGAAGAGGAAATGGCCGCTCTTCCGCCTTGCACCCGGCCCGAAGGCGGAAGCGGAAAAGGCCGTCGAGGTCATCACCCGCGACTGGAAATCCGAGCCCTTCGCCCTCATCGACGACGGCACGATCCATGCCCGCGAACTGGTGGAAGCCGTTCGCCTGCATCTGGAAGACGTCGGCATGAAAGCCGCCTTCGTCGACACGTTCCGCCCCGCGCAGGAACAGCAGATCGCCCTCGTGCGGCGCCTTGCGAAAACCGGCGTCACCCGCGTCTTCATCGGCGGCGACCGCACGGACGCCGCCGTCATCGCTCGCGACGCGAGCGCGGAGAAGGCGCCCTTCCGTCTCCTCGGCGGCGAAGCGCTCGTCGGCGCCGATCCCGCCGTGCCCATGGCGGACGGCGTGGAAGCCATCGCCCTGCCCGACTATGCGCTCACCCCGGAAGGCCGCCCGGTCGCCGACGCCATGAAGGAAAAGGGCATCGTCGCGGAAGGCTATGTCCTGCCCGCCCATGCGGCGATGACCGCGCTTGCGGCGGCGGCCGACGCGGAAGGCGGCGACCTTGCGGAACGGCTCGCCGCCGGCAGCTTCGCCACGGCCGTCGGCACGCTTTCCTTCGGCGCCGACCACGAGCTTCGCGAAAATCCCTATCGCCTGCTCACTTGGCGCGCCGGGGCCTTCGTGCCCGCGGAGGACCGCGCGGAATGAGGCCGGGGCCGAAAAACCTCATCACCGATGTCGCCGGCCTTCGGGTCGGCAATGCCGAGGATCACGGCTTGCGCTCCGGCGTCACCGTCGTCGTCTGCGACGAGCCGGCGGTAGCGGCCGTACAGGTGCTCGGCGGCGCGCCGGGCACGCGCGAGACGGACCTTCTCGCCCCGCACAACACCGTGCAGACGGTCGATGCCGTCGTGCTCTCCGGCGGCTCGGCCTTCGGGCTCGATGCGGCCTCCGGCGTGCAGGCGGGCCTGCGCGAGGCGGGGCGTGGCTTTGCCGTCGGCCCCTATCGCGTGCCCATCGTTCCGGCCGCCATCCTCTTCGACCTGATGAACAGCGGCGAGAAGGACTGGGGCCGCTACCCGCCCTACCGCGAGCTCGGCCATGCGGCGCTTGCCGCCGCCGCCGAAACCTTCGAAACGGGAAGCGCAGGGGCCGGCACCGGCGCCCTCACCGCCACCTTCAAGGGCGGCCTCGGCTCCGCCTCCGCCGTTACCGAAGAAGGCTTTACCGTGGGTGCCCTCGTCGCCGTCAATGCGCTCGGTTCGGCGACGGTCGGCGATACCCGGCATTTCTGGGCCTCGCCCTTCGAGGAAGATGCGGAATTCGGCGGTCTCGGCCTGCCCGATCCCTTCCCGGAGAATGCCCGCCTGCCGCGCACGAAACTCTCCACAAGGCCCACCGGCGTCGAGAACACGACGATCGCCGTCATCGCCACCGATGCCGTCCTCACCAAGGCCGAAGCAAAGCGTTTGGCCATTGCCGCCCATGACGGCTTCGCCCGCGCCCTCTGGCCCTCGCATACACCGATGGACGGCGACCTCGTCTTCGCGCTTTCGACCGGCCGCAGCGGGCGGGCGCCCGCGCCCGAAGACTTCATCGGCCTTTGCGCCGCCGCGGCCTCCGCCATGGCGCGCGCCATCGCAAGAGGCGTGCATGACGCACGGCCGATGCCCGGCGATCTCCTGCCGAGCTGGCCGGGCCGGTAATTCCCGTTGTTCGCCCGGTCGGCGAATGGTATTGCGGGCCGCAAGACCTTGTGCCCACGGAGCCTGACATGACCCTTCCCATCCGGATCGCGCCCTCCATCCTCGCCGCCGACTATGCCCGGCTGGGCGAGGAAGTGCGCGACGTCGTCGCAGCCGGCGCGGACTGGATCCATCTCGACATCATGGATGGGCATTTCGTGCCAAACATCTCCTTCGGACCGGACGTGATCAAGGCGCTGCGCCCGCATACCGACGCCTTCTTCGACTGCCACCTGATGATCGCCCCGGCCGATCCCTATCTGGAAGCCTTCGCCAAGGCGGGCTGCGACAGCATCACCGTCCATGCCGAGGCCGGCCACCATCTCGACCGCTCGGTGCAGGCGATCAAGGCGCTCGGCAAGCGCGCCGGCGTCGCAATAAACCCGGCGACGCCCGAAAGCGTGCTGGAATATCTGCTCGACAAGCTCGACCTCATCCTCGTCATGACGGTGAACCCCGGCTTCGGCGGCCAGAAGTTCATCCCGGCGATGGAGGAAAAGATCCGCCGCGTGCGCGCGATGATCGGCGAGCGTCCCATCGACCTCCAGGTGGACGGCGGCATCGCGACGGAAACGATCGCGCTCCCCGCCTCGGCCGGCGCCAATGTCTTCGTCGCGGGCTCGGCCATCTTCGGCGGCGGCCATGTCGACGCCTACCGCAAGACCGTCGGGACCCTTCGCGGCAATGCGGAACGCGCCCGCGCTTGACAATCCCGGCGAAAGTGATCGGGCCCGGCGAAAGTGATCAGGCATTGACTCACCCTTACCTCCCCTTCCGGCCCTGACATGCGCGCTGTAGCCGGCGGGCCGATGCCGATGCTTCCGCCCCGCGCCCTCCATTTCGGCGGCGCGCTCTGCTGGGGGCTTGCCATGGCCGGCTCGGTCCTGGCCTCGTTCGCGCTGGAGGGGCGCTGGCTATCCTTCCATCTCGGCGAACTGCTGCTCACCTATTTCTGCGGCGGGCTCGCCGCCTGGTTCCTCGCATTGCCGCCGGCATGGCTGCTCACGCGCCGGCATGGCATCGAGACGCGCTTTGCCGGCTATTTCGCGTTTCTCGGCCTCGGCACGGTCGTCATGACCGCCTTCGTCTTCGCCATGGACTACCGGGTCTTCTATGCCCGCTGGCATCAGCCCTTCGGCACGCGGATCTGGATGTACCAGTTCCTGTTCACCTCGGCGGGCGCGGCCTACCAGTTCCTCGTCATGGGCCTTCGGCTCTATCTGCCGGTCGGCCTGCCGCTGCTTGCCGGCGTCAGCCTGTGGCTTGCGGGGGCGATGCCGCGAAGCATGCGTTGAGCTTGCCGGCCATCTTTGCTAAAGCGGCGGCAATTCCCACCCTCCCAAGGAAAGCCTGAGCCGATGATCCCTCGTTATTCCCGACCGGACATGGTCGCCATCTGGTCGCCCGAAACGAAGTTCCGCATCTGGTTCGAGATTGAGGCCCACGCCTGCGACGCGCTCGCCGATCTCGGCGTCATCCCGAAATCCGCCGCCGAGACCATCTGGGAGAAGGGCGGCAAGGCCGAGTTCGACGTCGCCCGCATCGACGAGATCGAGGCCGTCACCAAGCACGACGTCATCGCCTTCCTGACGCACCTTGCCGAGTTCGTCGGCCCGGACAGCCGTTTCGTCCACCAGGGCATGACCTCCTCCGACGTGCTGGACACGACCTTCAACATCCAGCTCGTGCGCGCGGCCGATATCCTGATATCCGATATGGACCGGGTGCTTGCCGCCCTCAAGAAGCGCGCCTTCGAGCACAAGGACACGATCCGCATCGGCCGCAGCCACGGCATCCATGCCGAGCCGACGACGATGGGCCTGACGCTCGCCCGCTTCTATGCCGAGATGGACCGCAACCGCGCCCGCCTCGTCGCCGCCCGCGCGGAAATCGCCACCGGCGCCATCTCCGGCGCCGTCGGCACCTTCGCCAATATCGACCCGCGCGTGGAAGAACATGTCTGCGCCAAGCTCGGCCTTGTGCCGGAGCCCGTCTCCACGCAGGTCATCCCGCGCGACCGCCACGCCATGTTCTTCGCCACGCTCGGCGTCATCGCCTCCTCGATGGAGAACGTCGCCATCGAGATCCGCCACATGCAGCGCACGGAAGTGCTGGAAGCCGAAGAGTTCTTCTCGCCGGGCCAGAAGGGCTCCTCCGCCATGCCCCACAAGCGCAATCCGGTGCTGACGGAAAACCTGACGGGCCTTGCCCGCCTCGTGCGCATGGCCGTGACGCCCGCCATGGAGAACGTGGCGCTGTGGCACGAGCGCGACATCTCCCATTCCAGCGTCGAGCGCGGCATCGGCCCGGACACGACGATCACCCTCGACTTCGCGCTCAACCGGCTTGCCGGCGTCATCGAGAAGCTGGTGATCTATCCGGAGAACATGCTGAAGAACCTCAACAAGTTCCGCGGGCTCGTTCACTCGCAGCGCGTTCTGCTTGCCCTTACGCAAGCCGGCGTTTCGCGCGAGGACGCCTACCGCCTCGTGCAGCGCAACGCCATGAAGGTCTGGGAACAGGGCAAGGACTTCCTCGAGGAACTTCTCGCCGACGCGGAGGTGCGCGCCGCCCTTTCGGAAGAACAGATCCGCGAGAAGTTCGACCTCGGCTACCACACCAAGCACGTCGACACGATCTTCCGCCGCGTGTTCGGCACCGTCTGACGCTTAAAAGCGATGGCGCCGGCGGCGCCATCGCTCCCCTCTGGCGGACGGCCTTGCGCCCTCCTCCGGCGCGTTCCGCCCGCAAACGCTTCTCACCGCCCGTCCACGATGATCTTGCGGTAGAGATGCCAGGTCGCATGACCGAGGATCGGCATGACCACGGCAAGGCCGACGAAGATCGGGATCGTCCCGACGATCAGCAGCGCCGCGACCAGCAGCCCCCAGCAGGCGATCGGCACCGGATTGATCAGCGTCGCGCGCAGCGACGTCTCGATGGCGGCGACCGCCCCGATATCGCGGTCGAGCAGCAGCGGGAAGGCGATCACGGTCGTCGCCAGAACGACGAGCGCGAAGCAGAAGCCGATGGCATTGCCCGCCAGCATCAGCAGCAGCCCGTTCTCCGAGCCGAAGATCGAGGCAAGGAAGAGCGCCAGCGAGCGCGGCGGCTCCGGCCCGAAAAGGCTCGTATAGAGCATCTGCGCGAAGACCAGCCAGGCGACGAAGAGCACCATCAGCATGGCCCCGAGGCCGAGGATCGACGGCAGCGCCGGCGAATGGCGCACGTCCAGCGCATGACGCCAGGACGTATCCATGCCCAGTTCGCGCCGCCGGCTGATCTCGTAGAGCCCGAGGGCGAAGAACGGCCCGAGCAGCGCAAAGCCCGCGACCAGCGGGAAGATCAGCGGCAGCATGTTCGCCCCGGAACTCCAGGTGACGAGCACGACCCCGCAGATCGGGTAGATGAGGCTCAGGAAGACGTAGTGGGAAGGTTTTGCGCGGAAATCGTCGAACCCTTGCGCGAGCGCGTCGCGGATATCGGCCAGCGCAATCCGCCGGACAGCCGGATGGGTGACCATCGCGTCAGGGCCGGCCATGACATGAAACGTCGTCATAGGCTTCCTCCTTGCCGGTTCGAAACCGTCACGGCACCAGGGGCGGAAGGCGACCATAGGCCACCACGGCGCACCGTGACTGGCTTTGCAGGGCGCAAATCATACACCCCCTGCGCGGATTTGTCCCGTCCCCTTGACTTCAGCACTTCGTGAACGCACATGCCGGGACATGAAAGCCTCCGAAGCAGATATCCTCATCGTCCCCGGCTACACCAATTCCGGCCCCGACCACTGGCAGAGCCGCTGGCAGTCGAAACTGTCCACCGCGCGCCGCGTGGAGCAGGCCGAATGGGCAAAGCCCGTGCGCGAGGACTGGGTGCAGCGCCTGGCCGAAGAGGTCTCGGCCGCGACGAGACCCGTCGTGCTCGTCGCCCATTCGCTGGGCGTGGCGACGGCCATCCATGCCGTGCCGCAGATCGGCGACAAGGTCGCCGGCGCCTTCTTCGTCGCGCCGCCGGACGTCGCCAACCCGGATATTCGGCCGAAGCACTTCATGACCTTCGGCCCCTATCCGCGCGATCCGCTGCCCTTCCCGTCCATCGTCGTGGCCAGCCGCAACGATCCGTTCGGCAGCTACGAACACGCCGACGACATCGCCGCCGCCTGGGGCTCGCTGCTGCTGGATGCGGGAGAGGCCGGCCACATCAATGCCGAATCCGGGCACGGCCCCTGGCCGGAGGGCACGATGGTCTTCGCCCAGTTCCTCGGCAAGCTGAAGGCACCCGCCTGACCGGTCTTCCTCCTGATCATTAAGAGGAATTTCATAGAAATACTGCACGCTGCGGCTGTTGAGTTCATTGTAGGCGCCGCATTTCATGGCCAAACCGTCCGGTTCGACCTCCATTACCATGCGAGATGCGGATGTGGAGTCGCTCTACCGGCGGCTGTTCGCCCGTTCCGGGTTCGGCTTTGCCGCACTCGACGCCGATGGTCGCATCGTCGATGCGAATGCCGCCTTCCTCAAGCCTTTCGCCGCCGTTTCCCTGCACGACCTGCCCGCCTTCGAAGCCTGCGTCTCGCCGGGGGATCGCGCCGTGCTCGCCTTCGCCATGCGCGCGGACGCTCCCGAGGAGGCGCCCTGGGAGATCCGCCTGCAACGGCCGGACGGCACGCAGTTCTGGGTGCTTGCCTCCTTCGTCAGGCCGCCGGCCGTTCCCGGTGAGGACGCACCCGCGGCGCTGATCGTCCAGACCCTCGACATCGACGAGCGCAAGCGCAACACGCTGGAACTGGCGGAACGGGAAAGCCGCTGGAACCACGCGCTCGAGTCCGCCGGCCAGGGCGTGTGGGACCACGATTTCGCCCGCGGCGACCTCTTCTATTCGCGCCAGTGGCGCGCCATCCGCGGCCTTCAGCCGGACGAGCCGATCAAGGCCTCGCTCGAAGCCTGGATCCAGTCCGTCCACCCGGACGACCGCGCGCATGTGCTCGCGCAGATCGGCAAGCAGGAAAGCGGCGAGGCGGCGTTCAACGTCTTCAGCTATCGCGAGCGGCACAAGGACGGCCGGTGGATCTGGATCGAGAGCCGCGGCGCCGTGGTCGAGTACGGCGTGGACGGCAAGCCGATCCGTATCGCCGGCACCGACACGGACATCACCGACCGCAAGGAGGCCGAAGAGCGACTCGCGCAGATGTCCCGCCGCCTGGAGCTGGCGCTCGGCGTCTCGCATATCGGCGTTTTCGAGGTCAACCTGCGCACAGGCGAGGTCCGCTGGGACGACCGCATGATGGAGATGTACGGCATTGCCGGCACGCCGGACGGCGAGACCTGGGAGCGCGCGCTGCACCCCGAGGACCGCCGCAAGGCTTCCGCCAGGGTCAGCGACGGCATTTCCCGCGGCCAGGATTTCGCCAACGAGTTCCGCATCGTGCGCGGCGACGGCGAGGTCCGCCATCTGCGCGGGCGCTCGGCGCCCTATGTCGACCTGACGGGCGTTCCCCGCCTCATCGGGGCGAACTGGGACGTGACCGAGGACGTGCTGCTCCAGGAGGAGCTGAAGCGCGCCAAGGAGCTCGCCGAGGCCCGCAACGAGGAGCTGGAGACGGCAAGGGCCCGCATCGAATATACGGCCCTGCACGACCATCTGACGGGCCTGCCGAACCGCCGCTACCTCGACGCCACCATCGAGGCGGCCGCCGAGGAGGCCCGGCAGACCGGCAGCCGGCTTGCCGTGCTGCACATCGACCTCGACCGCTTCAAGGAAATCAACGACACGCTCGGCCACATTGCCGGCGACCGGATGCTGGTGCACGCCGCCGGCGTCCTGAACGAGCTGAAGGGCCCCGGCGATTTCGTCGCGCGCATCGGCGGCGACGAGTTCGTCTTCGTCTCCTCGGTCGCGGCCGGCCGCAACCTCGCCACGCTCGCCGAGGCGATCGTCGAGGCGATGCGCAAGCCCGTCACCTTCAACGGCCATATCTGCCGCTTCGGCGCCAGTGTCGGCATCGCCAGCCAGTCGGGCGCGGCCATCGACGCCAAGCAGCTTCTCGTCAATGCGGACCTTGCCCTCTACCGCGCCAAGAACCGCGGCCGCAGCCGGCACGAATTCTTCACCAGCGATTTCCAGGCGCAGATCATCGTCAACAAGCAGACCGCCGACGACATCCTCTCCGGCATCGAGCAGCGCCGCTTCCTGCCCTGGTATCAGCCGCAGTTCTGCGCCCGCACGCTCGATATCGCCGGTGTCGAGACGCTGGCGCGCTGGGACCATCCCACGCGCGGCATCCTTGCGCCCGACGCCTTCCTGAAGATCGCCGAAGACCTCGACTGCGTGGCGATGATCGACAGGGTGGTGCTCGAACGGTCGCTGGCCGATTTCGCCGAATGGCAGAGAGCGGGCCTCGGTATCGGCAAGATCTCGGCCAACGTCTCCTCCAAGCGCCTGCACGACCCCGATCTCGGCCGCTCGCTCCGCACGCTGGAGATCGCGCCGAAATCGCTTTCCTTCGAACTCCTGGAATCGATCTTCCTCGACGATTGCGACCGCACGGTGCTCGAAAACCTCGCGGAGATGCGCAAGCTCGGCATCGATATCGAGATCGACGACTTCGGCACCGGCCATGCCTCCATCGTCAGCCTGATGAAGCTGAGCCCGCGGCGCCTCAAGATCGACCGCCAGCTCGTCAAGCCGGTGAGCCGCTCGCCGGGCCAGCGCAAGCTGGTCGGCACCATCGTGGAAATCGGCCGCTCGCTGAACATCGAGGTCGTCGCAGAGGGCGTGGAAACGCCCGCGCATGTCGCCATCATGCGCGATCTCGGCTGCGATATCCTGCAGGGCTATGCCCTCGCCCGCCCCATGCCGGCATCGGCCATCCCCGATTTCGTACGCACCGGGGAATGGCGCCTCCAGGCGGGCACCGCGCGGGACCTTCAGAACGAGCTTCGCCGGGCCGCCGTCCGCTAGGCAATGAAAAAGCCGCCCGGCATCGCCGGACGGCTTTCAAAAGACACGAAGAGGCGGCCAGGCTCAGCCGGCTTCGACCTGCGCGATGGCGACGGCCAGGAGCTCGATCATCTGCACGCGGATGTCGTCCTCGGTGCGGGTAACGCCGGCAGCGTCGAAATCGGCCTTGATCTTGCGCACGACGTCCTCATGGCCGACCTCTTCGAAATCGGCGGCGATGACGTCCTTGGCATAGGACTCGGCCTCCCCGTCCATCTTGCCGAGCAGGCCGGCAGCCCACAAGCCGACCAGCTTGTTGCGGCGCGCCTCGGCCTTGAAGCGCAGCTCCTCGTCCAGCGCGAACTTGGCTTCGAAGGCCTTTTCCCGATCCTGTATGCTGGTCATCTATGGCTCCCGTAGATTCTCTAACCCGTTTGGGCTTTCCGCCCATAAATCAAAACGACGGCAAAAGTGCAATGCGAACTTTCGTCTCCCCGCCCGGCGCGACGGCCGGAAATCGGGGGAACGGGCCTCACGGCGATTGTTAATGGGCGGCATTTCGTTTAAGGGAGCGCAAACGAACGACACCTGCGCGGCCCCAAGCGCGCCAACAACAGAGATAAAATCCATGAACCGTCGCCGCCGTATCTACGAGGGCAAGGCCAAGATTCTCTATGAGGGTCCCGAGCCGGGCACGCTGATCCAGTTCTTCAAGGACGACGCCACCGCCTTCAACAAGAAGAAGCATGACGTCATCGACGGCAAGGGCGTACTCAACAACCGGATTTCCGAGTACATCTTCACCCAGCTGAACAAGATGGGCATTCCCACCCATTTCATCCGCCGCCTCAACATGCGCGAGCAGCTGATCAAGGAAGTCGAGATCATTCCGCTCGAAGTGGTCGTGCGCAACGTCGCCGCCGGCTCGCTCTCCAAGCGCCTCGGCATCGAGGAAGGCACCGTGCTGCCGCGCTCGATCATCGAATTCTACTTCAAGGCCGACGCGCTCGAGGACCCGATGGTCTCCGAGGAGCACATCACGGCCTTCGGCTGGGCGAGCCCGCAGGAACTCGACGACATCATGGCGCTCGCCATCCGCGTCAACGACTTCCTCTCCGGCCTCTTCCTCGGCGTCGGCATCCAGCTCGTCGACTTCAAGATCGAGTGCGGGCGCCTCTACGAGGGCGACATGATGCGAATCATCATCGCCGACGAGATTTCGCCCGACAGCTGCCGCCTGTGGGACATCGCCACGCAGGAGAAGATGGACAAGGACCGCTTCCGCCGCGACATGGGCGGCCTCGTGGAGGCCTATCAGGAAGTCGCTCGCCGCCTCGGCATCATCAACGAGAACGAGCCCGTGCGCGGCACCGGCCCGGTTCTGGTGAAATAACGCTCCCCAAGGATGGAACGGAAAGACATGATCAAGGCACGCGTAACGGTTACGCTCAAGAACGGCGTTCTCGACCCGCAGGGCAAGGCCATCGAAGGCGCTCTCGGCAGCCTCGGCTTCGACGGCGTCGGCCAGGTCCGCCAGGGCAAGGTCTTCGACCTCGAACTTGCGACCGCCGACCGCGCGAAGGCCGAAGCCGACCTCAAGGCCATGTGCGAGAAGCTGCTGGCCAACACGGTAATCGAGAACTATACTATCGCCCTCGCCTGATGGTTGAAGGAGACGATAGTGACGGACATTTCCCAGGAACTGATGTTCGAACTCATGAAGCGTATCCAGTCCGATCTCGCCACGATCAAGGACGGGCAGCGGGATATGCGGCAGGACATCGTGAGCCTGCGAAATCACATGCATGTCATGCAAGGAGACATCAATAACCTGCACGGCAGCATGGCCCAGGTATTGACACGCCTCGACCGTATCGAAAACCGCCTCGAACTGCGTGAACTCGCCGAGGCCCAGGCAAGGTTTGAACCGCACCCATGAAGTCCGCCGTCGTCCAACTTCCCGGCCTCAACCGCGACCGCGACATGATCGCGGCGCTGACCAAGATTTCCGGCAAGGCGCCGGTCACCGTCTGGCAGACGGAAACCGAACTGCCGGACGTCGACCTCATCGTCATCCCCGGCGGCTTCTCCTACGGCGATTACCTGCGCTGCGGCGCCATTGCCGCCCGCATGCCGGTCATGCAGGCGATCAAGGCGAAGGCCGAGGCGGGCGTCAAGGTGCTGGGCGTGTGCAACGGCTTCCAGATCCTGCTCGAAGCCGGCCTTCTGCCGGGCGCGCTGATGCGCAACGCCTCGCTGAAATTCGTCTGCCGCGAAGTGAAGCTGGAAGTGGCGAACGCCGAAACCGACTTCACCCGCGCCTACGAGAAGGGCCAGATCATCCGCTGCCCGGTCGCCCATCATGACGGCAACTATTTCGCCGACGCCGAGACGCTCGCTTCCGTCGAAGGCAACGGACAGGTCGTCTTCCGCTATGCCGAAGGCACCAACCCGAACGGCTCGGTCAACGACATCGCTGGCGTGATGAACGCGAACGGCAACGTGCTCGGCCTGATGCCGCACCCGGAAAACCTGATCGAGGCCGCCCATGGCGGTTCGGACGGCCGCGGCCTCTTCGCCTCGGTGCTCGACGTAATCGCCGCTTAACCGGCTTTTGCTATCAAGGGCGCATGCTCGTCCGCGAAAGGCTTTCCATGCGCCCTCCTGCTTCCACGAAGCTCCTTCTGCCGCTCGCCCTCGCCGCGGCACTGGCCGGCTGCCAGACGAAGACGCCGGCGCCGAAGGCCGACAATGCGGCCCTGCCGACCATGGAGCGCGTCGCGCTCGGGGCGAACGGATGCTGGTTCAAGTCGGGCGATCCGGCCTTCAAGGCCTATCGCCTCGCACCGGAGCTCAATTCCTTCTCCGGCCGGCCGCGCATCCTCCTCGTTCACAGCCATTCGCCGGAAACGCGCCCGCTCCTGGTCGTGCAGGCGGAAGGCAATCCCGCGCGGCTCGATGCCTTCGGCCCGCTGATGGGCGAGGCCATCGGCAGCCGGATCACAGCCGACGTCAAGCGCTGGGCCGCCGGCGGCAAGGGCTGCTGAGGCGCCTCAATCCCAATAGAAAGACTTGGCCGCTTCCCGCTCCGCCTCGCGGCGGCTGACGCCGATATCGGCCAATTGCGCGTCGGTCATGTCGAGCAGCGCATGACGCGTCTGCCGCTTCACGTACCATGCATAGACGGCTGCCCAAAGGCGGCGACCCGCCGCCTTTAGCGTGGAGCGGTCCCCGGCATCTGCACCGGCGAAAATTGTATCGATTGCCATTGTCATCTCTCCAAAGCATTCCGCTTTGCCAAAATCGGTGCATTCAGGAATGAATTGACTCCCGAAACGGTGCAATATAAGAATTGCCACCATGACAAATTGGCTTCCCGATCTTGCGGCCTCGGACGGTCCGCTCTATGTGCGCATCGCCGACCAGATCGAGCAGGCGATCCATGCCGGGGCATTGGCCGTCGGCAGCAAGCTGCCGCCGCAGCGCAACCTCGCCTACGATATCGGTGTGACGATCGGCACGATCAGCCGGGCCTACAGCATGGTGCGCGAGCGCGGCCTCGTCAGCGGCGAGGTCGGCCGCGGCACTTACGTGCTCGGCACCACTGAGGAAGAGGAGACGCCCGCCGCCGTCGACCCGGTCAGCGCCCGGCTTTCCGGCACGCGCGCGGCGCATGCCCCGCCCGGCAAGCTGCGCTTCGACACGACGGCCGCCACCGACGTGGGGCAATCCGCTGCGATCACCGATATCCTCTCGGGCATCTGCCGCGACATGCCGAACGAGATCGCCAGCTACACCCGCAATTTCCCGGCACACTGGATGGAAGCCGGCCGACGCTGGCTCAGGCATGGCGACTGGCAGCCGGGCATCGACAGCATCGTGCCGACGCTCGGCGCCCATGCCGCCGTCATCGCCGCCGTGTCGGTCATCACCGCACCGGGCGACCGCATCGTCTTCGAGCATGTCACCTATTCGCAGATCAGCCGCGGCATCGCGCTGCTCGGCCGCCAGACCGCCCTCGTCGAATCGGACGAGCACGGCGTCATCCCCGAAGATTTCGAGCGGGTCTGCCTGCAGCAGCATCCGAAACTCGCCTTCCTCATGTCCTCGGCGCAGAACCCAACGCTTGCCACCTTGCCGGAGGACCGGCGCCGGGCGATCGCCGCCATTGCCAAGCGGCATAATGTCTTCCTCGTGGAAGACAATCTCTACGGCGCGACGACGGGCGGCAACGTGCCGCTGATCGCGGAGATCGCACCGGACCGGACCTTCCTCGTCGGCGGCCTGTCGAAGAGCGTTGCCGCGGGCGTGCGCGGCGGCTGGATCGCCTGCCCGCCGCATCTTGCCCAGCGCGTGCGCATCGCCCACAAGATGGTGAGCGGCGGCCTGCCCTTCCTGCTGGCGGAGCTGGCCTCGCGGCTGGTGCTTTCCGGCACGGCCGACACGATCCGCACGAAGGTCTCGGAAGAGGTGAGCGCCCGCGAGGCGGAGGCGCGCGCGATCCTCGCCGGCCTCGATTTCACCTCGCACCCGCGCGTGCCCTTCCTCTGGCTGAAGCTGCCCGATCCGTGGCTTGCCGGCACGTTCCGCCAGGCGGCCTTTGCCGAAGACATCCTCATCGACGACGAGGACGAGTTCAAGGCCGGCCGCTCGGAGAAGACCTTCTACCGCGTGCGCGTCGGCTTTTCCTCGCCGGAAAGCCGCGCGGAGGTCGCGAGCGGCTTCCGGCGGCTGCGCAACCTCCTGACTCATGGCCCGACGGGCTACGACAGCCCCGCCTGAAAGCCGCGCAGCCTGTGGCCCGCGGTCATTTTCCTGTCGCGCTGCAGGACGGCTTGGGTTAAAGAGACCGCAATCCTGCCCTCCACGACAAGACGAGCGACGATGACCATTTCGAACACCCGCCCGATCACCCCGGAGCTGATTGCCGCCCACGGGCTGAAGCCGGATGAATACGACCGCATCCTCTCGCTGATCGGCCGCGAGCCGACCTTCACGGAACTGGGCATCTTCTCGGCCATGTGGAACGAGCATTGCTCGTACAAGTCCTCCAAGCGCTGGCTGCGCACGCTCCCGACCAAGGGTCCGCGCGTCCTCCAGGGCCCGGGCGAGAACGCGGGCGTGGTGGATATCGACGACGGCGACTGCGTTGTCTTCAAGATGGAGAGCCACAACCACCCCTCCTATATCGAGCCCTACCAGGGCGCGGCCACGGGCGTCGGCGGCATCCTGCGCGACGTCTTCACCATGGGCGCGCGCCCCGTCGCGGCGATGAACGCGCTGCGCTTCGGCGAGCCGGATCACCCCAAGACCCGCCATCTCGTGTCGGGCGTCGTCGCCGGCGTCGGCGGCTACGGCAATTCCTTCGGCGTGCCGACCGTCGGCGGCGAAGTGGAGTTCGACGCCCGCTACAACGGCAACATCCTCGTCAACGCCTTCGCCGCCGGCCTTGCCAAGTCCAACGCGATCTTCCTGTCGGAAGCCAAGGGCGTCGGCCTGCCGGTCGTCTATCTCGGCGCCAAGACCGGCCGTGACGGCGTGGGCGGCGCGACCATGGCCTCGGCCGAATTCGACGAGAGCATCGAGGAGAAGCGCCCGACCGTGCAGGTCGGCGACCCCTTCACCGAAAAATGCCTGCTGGAAGCCTGCCTCGAACTGATGCAGACCGGCGCCGTCATCGCCATCCAGGACATGGGCGCGGCCGGCCTCACCTGCTCGGCCGTCGAGATGGGCGCCAAGGGCGACCTCGGCATCGAACTGAACCTCGACCTCGTGCCGGTCCGCGAAGAACGGATGACCGCCTACGAGATGATGCTGTCGGAAAGCCAGGAGCGCATGCTCATGGTTCTGGAGCCGGCCAGGGAGGAGGTCGCCAAGGCGATCTTCGTCAAGTGGGGCCTCGATTTCGCCATCGTCGGCAAGACCACCGACGACCTGCGCTTCCGCATCCTGCACCAGGGCGAGGAAGTCGCCAACCTGCCAATCAAGGACCTGGGCGACCAGGCCCCGGAATACGACCGCCCCTGGCGCGAGCCGGGCAAGCCCGCACCGCTGCCGGCAAACCTCGTCGCCGAGCCCGCCAACTACGGCGAGGCACTGCTGAAGCTCGTCGGCTCGCCGAACCAGTCGAGCCGCCGCTGGGTCTATGAGCAGTACGACACGCTCATCCAGGGCAATTCGCTGCAGATCCCCGGCGGCGACGCCGGTGTCGTGCGCGTCGAGGGCCACGCCACCAAGGCGCTTGCCTTCTCCTCCGACGTCACGCCCCGCTATGTCGAGGCCGATCCGTTCGAAGGCGGCAAGCAGGCCGTCGCCGAATGCTGGCGCAACATCACGGCGACGGGCGCGGAGCCGCTCGCCTCCACCGACAACCTCAACTTCGGCAATCCGGAAAAGCCGGAGATCATGGGCCAGTTCGTCAAGGCCATCGAGGGCATCGGCGAAGCCTGCCGCGCGCTCGACTTCCCGATCGTTTCCGGCAACGTCTCGCTCTACAACGAGACGAACGGCATCGCGATCCTGCCGACCCCGACCATTGCCGGCGTCGGCCTGCTGCCCGACTGGTCCGTCATGGCGAAGATCGGCGGCGCGAAGGACGGCGACCATCTCCTCCTCATCGGCGTCGACGGCAGCCATCTCGGCCAGTCCGTCTACCTGCGCGACGTCGTCGGCAGCATCGACGGCCCGGCGCCGGAAGTGGACCTTCATGCCGAGCGCCGCAACGGCGACTTCGTGCGCTCCGCCATCCGCAACGGCCAGGTCACGGCCTGCCACGACATTTCCTCCGGCGGCCTTGCCGTCGCGCTCGCGGAAATGGCGATGGCCTCCGGCAAGGGCGCCACGGTCGACCTCTCCGAGGCGAACGGCCCGGCCCATGCCCTCCTCTTCGGCGAGGACCAGGCCCGCTACGTGATCGCCGTTCCGGCGGACCTTGCCAATTTCGTCTGCGCCAATGCGGAAGGCGCCGGCGTGCCCTTCCGCCGCCTCGGCAAGGTGGGCGGCGACGCACTCGTCGTGGACGGCTTCCTGTCGCTGCCGATTGAGCAATTGCGCGACACCCATGAATCGTGGTTCCCTGATTTCATGGATGGCAACGGCACGGCCGCTGCCGCCGCGCAATAACGATAAGGGAGAATTTCATGGCCATGTCACCCGGCGATATCGAAGACCTGATCAAGACCGGCATTCCCGGAGCGAAGGTGGTCATCCGCGATCTTGCCGGCGACGGAGACCACTATGCCGCCGAGGTCGTCGCGGAAGCCTTCCGCGGCAAGACGCGCGTGCAGCAGCACCAGATGGTCTACGACGCACTGAAGGGCAACATGGGCGGCATCCTGCACGCCCTCGCCCTCCAGACCTCCATCCCGGACTGACCGCCATGGCCGGCCTCCTCGACGAACTCGTTTCCGGCGTGGTCGATGCAGCCCTGAAAGAGGTGCTGAAGAAGACCGGCGTGCGCAAGGCGACGACCAGGCGCACGCGCCGCAAGACGACGACGCGCAAGAAAGCCTCCGGCGGCCTCCTCGGCGATATCCTCGAGGCGGCGCTGAAGCCCGGGAAGAAGGCGGCCAAGCGCCCGCGCAAGCAGGTGAGCCGCCGCAAGACGGCGGCCAGTCGCAGCCGCCAGCGCAGCCGGTAGAACCGCGGCCAACGCGCAACACCTCGACAGCCACGGGAACGGCCCTTGCAAAATATGCGAGGGCCTTCTGGCATTTATCACCCGAGGTTGTTATCTAGGGCGAATGGTTCATCGCATCGGTCCTTGAAACCGATTTGCTAGGGAATACGACAATGAGCGGCATCCACGATTTCATCGAAAACGAAGTAAAGAGCAACGACGTCGTCCTGTTCATGAAGGGCACGCCGGAATTCCCCCAGTGTGGGTTCTCCGGCCAGGTCGTGCAGATCCTCGACTACGTGGGTGTGGGCTACAAGGGCATCAACGTGCTTGCCGACGCCGACATCCGCCAGGGCATCAAGGACTATTCCAACTGGCCGACCATCCCGCAGCTCTACGTGAAGGGTGAATTCGTCGGCGGTTGCGATATCGTGCGCGAGATGTTCCAGTCCGGCGAATTGCAGTCCCATCTCCAGGGACAGGGTATTGCCATCAAGGGCGCCGCCTGACGCTTGACGGTCCTTCCGACCCGGAGCTTTTCAAAGGCGCCGCATAAAGCGGCGCCTTATCGTTTTCATGGATTGAATTGATATGACAGGACTTTCTCCCGAAGCGGCCCAGCGCCTGAAAGGCATGGGCAAGATAGAATTCATCGCGCTCATGGCGCTTCTTATGGCGCTCAACGCGCTTGCCATCGACATCATGCTGCCCGGCCTCCAGCAGATCGGCGCCAGCCTCGGCGTGGAGAACGAGAACCACCGGCAATATGTCATTTCGGCCTACCTGATCGGCTTCGCCTTCGCGCAGCTTCTCTACGGCCCCGTCTCCGATCGCTTCGGCCGGCGCATTCCCATGTTCTTCGGCCTCGTCATCTATATCGTCTCCTCCCTGTCGGCGATCCTCATTCCGAGCTTCGCCGCGCTCCTTGCGCTGCGCTTCATCCAGGGCATCGGCTCGGCCGCCATGCGCGTCATCACCGTTTCCATCGTCCGCGACGTCTTCGGCGGCCGGGCAATGGCCGAGGTCATGTCGCTGATCATGATGGTGTTCATGGTCGTGCCGGTCATGGCGCCGGGCACGGGGCAGATCGTCATGCTGTTCGGCGAATGGCACCTGATCTTCGTCTTCATGGCGGTGATGGCCGCCATCGTCGGCACATGGATGTATATCCGCCTGCCGGAAACGCTGCATCCGGACGACGTGCGCCCCTTCACCGTGCGCTCGGTGCTCGGCGGCTTCCGCATCGTGCTGACGGACCGGGTGGCGCTCTGTTATACGCTGGCGAGCACGTTCATCTTCGGCGCGCTGTTCGGCTTCATCAACTCCGCCCAGCAGATCTATGTCGGCATCTACGAGCTCGGCGTCTGGTTCCCGGTGGCCTTCGCGGGCGTCGCCACCTTCATGGCGCTGTCGTCCTTCGTCAATTCGCGCCTCGTCGGCCGGTTCGGCATGCGGCGCCTGTCGCACGGCGCGCTGCTCGGCTTCCTCGGCATCAACACGCTCTGGCTGGTGCTGACGCTGCTGTGGACGCCGCACGTGCCCTTCCCGATCTTCATCGTGCTCTTCGCGCTGGCGATGTTCCAGTTCGGCTGGATCGGCTCGAACTTCAACTCGCTCGCCATGGAGCCGCTCGGCCACGTCGCCGGCACGGCCTCCTCCGTGCTCGGCTTCATGGGCACGGCCGGCGGCACGATCATCGGCGCGATCATCGGCCAGTCCTTCAACGGCACGGCCTTGCCGCTCGTCACCGGCTTCTTCTCGGTCTCGATCGTCGGCCTCGTCTTCGTGCTCCTGGCCGAGCGCGGAAAGCTCTTCCAGCCGCACAACAAGCCGGTCTGAAACAGGCCGGCCTGAAACGATAAAAAGCCCGACGGTTCTGCCGCCGGGCTTTTTCTTGCCTCTTGCAGCGCCCGTCCCTTGCCGTATTCTCCGCCCAGCACAGGAGTGGCCCATGGCAGAAGAACTGGTTTTCTACAGCAACCCCATGTCGCGCGGACGCATCGTCCGCTGGATGCTGGAGGAATTGGGCGTGCCCTACCGCACGCACTGGCTGACCTACGACGGCTCGATGAAGGCGCCGGATTACCTGTCGATCAACCCGATGGGCAAGGTTCCCGCCATCCGCCACGGCAAGGTCGTCGTCACCGAGGCCGCCGCGATCTGCGCCTACCTTGCCGACGCCTTCCCCGAGGCCGGCCTTGCGCCGGCAAACGATGCGCGCGCCGATTACTACCGCTGGCTCTTCTTCGCCGCCGGCCCGCTGGAAACGGCCGTCTCCCTCAGGGCCTTCGGCATCGAGGTTCCCAGCGAACGCCGGCGCAGCATAGGCTGCGGCAGCTTCGAAACGGTGATGGATGCGCTGTCGCTCGCCGTCGGCCGCACGCCCTATGTCGCCGGCGGGACCTTCACGGCCGCCGACGTCTATGTCGGCGCCCATGTCAACTGGGGCCTGCAGTTCAATTCGATCGAGCCGCGGCCGGAATTCCAGGCCTATTGGGACCGCCTGAAGGATCGTCCCGCCTATCTGAAGGCCAAGGCTCTCGACGACGAGGAGATGCACCGCCAGCTTCAGGCGGCCAACGCCGGCTGATCGCCGTCAGGCCCTCAGCGCGGTGCCTGCCCGCGGCGCATCGGCAGCCCGCATGCGCCCGGCGATGTCCGGAAGGCCGGCGGAAGGCGTGGCCCGCATCACGCGGTCGCGCCCGGCCTCCTTGGCCGCATAAAGCGCGCTGTCGGCGGCAGAATGCAGCCGGTCGAAATCCGCCCCGAAGGTCGCGACATCGGCAAGGCCGATGCTGACGGACATGCGGATGGCGCCCTCGCCGCAATCGATGGCGAGCGCCGCCGTCTCCCGGCGCAGCATTTCCGCGAAGGTTTCGGCCTCGGCGATATCGCGGGCCGGCGCGAAGAGCGCAAATTCCTCGCCGCCGAAGCGGCAGAACAGCATGTCCTCCTCCAACAGGGCGCTGACGCGGGCCGAAAAGCGCTTCAGCACCGTATCGCCCGCGACATGGCCGTGCGTATCGTTGATCGCCTTGAAGCGGTCGAGGTCGAAGATCATCAGCGTGCCCTGCCCCTTACCGGACAGCCGCGCCTGGATGTCCTCGAGGAAGGAGCCGCGGTTGGCGATCCCGGTCAGCGCATCGGTGCGCGAGGCCTGCCGGTAAAGCGCCTCGCCGCGCTCCTTGATGAGCACCAGCATGGCGACGGCGGCAAGGATCGTGTGGGCGAAAAGCTCCAGCGAGAAGACCGCGAACCAGGCGGAATAGGCCGTGCCGTGGGCAAGCTGCGCCGGCGCGAGGAACGTCATGGGGATACGGAGCGAATAGATGATGCCGTGGGTGAGGAAGAAGACGGCGGACATGGTGCGCGTGGGCAGCCTCTCGCCGCCGCGCCCGCGCCAGATATCGACACCCATCCACAGCGAGTAGGTGGTGATGATCATCGAGGAAAGGACGATGCGGTTGTTCACATCGCCCGAAACCTGCGGCAGGAAAAGATAGGCGAGCCCCCACAGCGCCGGGCCGGTCAGCACGACCGGCAGATAGGCCCGCCGGCGGTCGAACACACGGAAACCCGCCCACATGAGGGCATAGGCGAAGGCGGCGAGCGCATTGCTGAGCCCCACGGTCAACAGGGGAAAACCGACCGGGCGAAGCGCATAGAGCAGCGTGCAGAGCGAACCGACCCACATGGAGACGCACCAGTAGCCGGCCGCCGCATGGCGCCGGTCGGTGAGCCAGACCTGGAGCATGAAAATCCCGACAACCATGGTCGACAGGAAAGTACAGATCATCAAGGTCGATATGCTGATGATATCTTCAATCAAGGCACGCACTCCGCACGCGGCGAGACTAGGCGCAAACCCTGAAGACTTCGCAAACGAAAACGGCGGGCCGAAGCCCGCCGCCGTATCGGTTTCCCGTCCCGAAAAAGATCAGCCGGCAAGCGCCGAAGCGACCGCCTCGATGGCATCGGCTGCCTTGCCGCCGTCCGGCCCGCCGGCCTGCGCCATGTCGGGACGTCCGCCGCCGCCCTTGCCGCCGAGCGCCTCGGAGGCGCGGCGCACGAGGTCGACCGCGCTGAAGCGATCCGTCAGGTCTTCCGTCACGGCCACAACGGCGCTCGCCTTGCCGTCCGGCGAAACGCCGACGAAGGTAACGACGCCGGAACCGAGGCTCTTCTTGCCCTCGTCGGCGAGGCTCTTCAGGTCCTTCGGCTCGACGCCGGAAACGACCTTGCCGAGATACTTGATGCCGGCGACCTCGCGGACGCCCTCGTCCCCGCCGGCCGCGCCGCCGCCGGACAGCGCCAGCTTCTTCTTCGCCTCGGTCAGCTCGCGCTCCAGCTTGCGGCGCTCGTCGACCAGCGCCTCGACGCGGGCGAGCACTTCGTTCGGCTGGGCCTTCAGCGTCGTGGCGAGCGCCTTCACGCGCTCGTCCTGCTCGGCGAGATAGGCGCGGGCCGCCTCGCCCGTCAGCGCTTCGAGACGGCGCACGCCGGAGCCGACGGCGCTTTCGGAAAGGATGCGCACGAGGCCGATCTCGCCGGTGGCGGCAACATGCGTGCCGCCGCAAAGCTCGACCGAATAGGGCCGGTTCGCCTTGGCGCCGCGAAGGCCGGTGCCCATGGAGACGACGCGGACCTCATCGCCGTACTTTTCGCCGAAGAGCGCCATGGCGCCTTCCGCGATGGCGTCGTCCACCGTCATCAGGCGCGTGGTGACCGGCGCGTTCTGCACGATGATCTCGTTGGCCATGTCCTCGATGACGCGCAGCTCCTCGGCCGACATGGGCTTGGGATGCGAGACGTCGAAGCGCAGGCGCTCCGGCGCGACGAGCGAACCCTTCTGCGCGACGTGGGTACCGAGCACCTCGCGCAGCGCCTCGTGCAGCAGGTGCGTCGCCGAATGGTTGGCGCGAAGGCGCGAGCGGCGGGCGTGGTCGACCGTGAGCGCCACGGCGTCGCCGACCTTGATCGTGCCTTCCCCGACGGTCGCGACATGCACGAAAAGGCCCTCGCCCTTCTTCTGCGTGTCGGAAACGGAAAGTTTCGCATTGTCGCCCGAGATGGTGCCCGTGTCGCCCATCTGGCCGCCGGATTCGCCGTAGAACGGCGTCTGGTTGATGACAAGCTGCACCGCCTCGCCGGCGGAGGCGGAATCGACCGCCTTGCCGTCCCGGACGATGGCCTGGACGACGCCCTCGGCCGTCTCGGTGTCGTAGCCGAGGAATTCGCTCGCGCCGAACTTCTCCTTCAGCTCGAACCAGATCGTCTCGGTCGCCTTGTCGCCGGAGCCGGCCCAATGCGAGCGGGCCTCGGCCTTCTGGCGCTCCATGGCATCGGTGAAACCGGCAAGGTCGACGCCGATCTCGCGGGCGCGCAGCGCATCCTGCGTGAGGTCGAGGGGGAAGCCGTAGGTGTCGTAGAGCTTGAAGGCGGTCTCGCCGTCCAGCATGTCGCCCTTGTGAAGCGTGTTGGTCGCGTCGGAGAGAAGGGTGAGGCCGCGCTCCAGCGTGGTGCGGAAGCGGGTTTCCTCCAGCTTCAGCGTCTCGGAGATCAGCGCTTCGGCGCGCTGGAGTTCGGGATAGGCGCGGCCCATCTCGCCAACCAGCGTCGGCAGCAGCTTCCACATCAGCGGGTCCCTGGCGCCGAGAAGCTGCGCGTGGCGCATGGCGCGGCGCATGATGCGGCGCAGCACGTAGCCGCGGCCGTCCTTGGCCGGCAGGACGCCGTCGGCAATCAGGAAGGCGGAGGAGCGCAGGTGGTCGGCGATGACGCGATGGCTGGCGCGCGCCTCGCCTTCGGCCGGAACGCCGGTCGCCTCGACCGAGGCCTCGATCAGCGCGCGGAAGAGGTCGATGTCATAGTTGTCGTGCTTGCCCTGAAGGAGTGCCGCAATGCGCTCGAGGCCCATGCCGGTGTCGATGGACGGACGCGGCAGATCGACACGCTCTTCCTTCGTCAGCTGCTCGAACTGCATGAAGACGAGGTTCCAGATCTCGATGAAGCGGTCGCCGTCCTCTTCGGGCGAGCCGGGCGGGCCGCCCCAGATATGGTCGCCATGGTCGTAGAAGATTTCCGAACAGGGGCCGCACGGGCCGGTATCGCCCATGGCCCAGAAATTGTCGCTGGTCGGGATGCGGATGATACGGTCGTCGGAAAGGCCGGCGATCTTCTTCCAGAGGTCGAAGGCCTGGTCGTCCGTATGATAGACGGTGACAAGCAGCCGCGTCCTGTCGATACCGAATTCCTTCGTGATCAGGTTCCAGGCAAGCTCGATGGCGCGCTCCTTGAAGTAGTCGCCGAAGGAGAAGTTGCCGAGCATCTCGAAGAAGGTGTGGTGGCGCGCGGTATAGCCGACATTGTCGAGGTCGTTGTGCTTGCCGCCGGCGCGCACGCATTTCTGCGCGGTGACCGCCGTGGAATAGGGACGCGTCTCGAGGCCGGTGAAGACGTTCTTGAACTGCACCATGCCGGCATTGGTGAACATCAGGGTCGGGTCGTTGCGCGGCACGAGCGGACTGGACGGGACGACCTCGTGTCCGTTCTTTCGGAAATAGTCGAGGAAAGTCGACCGGATCTCATTCACGCCGCTCATATCGCGTCCTTCATCTTGCCCTGCGCACGCCGGAGGCCGGCGTGTCATCCACCCAATGTCACGTTCAGCAGATGCGAAATCGCCCCGCCGGCCGGAGTGCCCGCCGGAGGCCGCTCGGGGCCATCCATCCGCGAATTCCGTCGAAGTTGCACGCGCCTGCCGACTGCCTTCTCAAAAAGGCCGGAAACCCCGGGCGCGCGCGCGAACCCAAGGCTTTTATCGCCCGCCTCGGCACCTGTCCAGACACCAAAAAACCGGCCTTTCGCGAAGAAGAGGCCGGTCTTTCGAGTTTTTTGCCACCGTTGCGCAGCGATTACACTTCGCCGTCGCCGTCGTTCGGGTCCGGACCGCCGTTTTCCAGGAAGCGGTCGGCGATGAGGCCGGCATTCTGGCGCAGCGCCGTCTCGATCTCGCGGGCAAGATCCGGATTGTCGCGCAGGAACGTCTTGGCGTTCTCGCGGCCCTGGCCGAGACGCTGGCTGTTGTAGGAGAACCAGGCGCCCGACTTCTCGACGAGGCCGGCCTTCACGCCGAGGTCGATGAGCTCGCCCGTCTTGGACACGCCCTCGCCGTACATGATGTCGAACTCGACCTGCTTGAAGGGCGGGGCCATCTTGTTCTTGACGACCTTCACGCGGGTCTGGTTGCCGATCACCTCGTCACGTTCCTTGACGGCGCCGATGCGGCGGATGTCGAGGCGGACGGACGCATAGAACTTCAGCGCGTTGCCGCCGGTCGTCACTTCGGGCGAGCCGTAGACGACGCCGATCTTCATGCGGATCTGGTTGATGAAGATCACCATCGTGTTGGACTTGGAGATCGAGGCCGTCAGCTTGCGCAGCGCTTGGCTCATCAGGCGGGCCTGGAGGCCGGGCAGGCTCTCGCCCATCTCGCCCTCGATTTCGGCGCGCGGCGTGAGCGCGGCGACCGAATCGACGACCAGCACGTCGACAGCACCGGAACGCACCAGCGTATCGGTGATCTCCAGCGCCTGCTCGCCCGTGTCCGGCTGCGAGATCAGCAGGTTTTCCAGGTCGACGCCGAGCTTGCGGGCATAGACCGGGTCGAGCGCGTGCTCGGCGTCGACGAAGGCGCAGATGCCGCCCTTCTTCTGGGCTTCGGCGATGGTCTGGAGCGCCAGCGTCGTCTTGCCCGAGCTTTCCGGCCCGTAGATCTCGATGATGCGGCCCTTCGGCAGGCCGCCGATGCCGAGCGCGACGTCGAGGCTGAGCGAACCCGTCGAGACCGTCTCGACCTCGATGACGCTGTCCTTGCCGCCGAGCTTCATGATGGAGCCCTTGCCGAACGAGCGCTCGATCTGGGAGAGAGCCGCTTCGAGTGCCTTGCTTTTATCCACTGTTTTATCCTCTACGAGCCGCAAAGTGTTCTGTGCCATTTGGTCCACCTTTAGGTTATTGAAGCAAGACAGGCAACGAAGCCGCCGATGAAAGCTATGTACACATTTTGTTCTCGTTTTGCAAGGCCCCGCCATCCATTTGAATGGACTTATGAATCGCGTGCGTGTTCTATTTTCGTTTCCGGTGGGTGGAACAGGCATGCGAATGGGGCCGGAGCCGCTGCCGCGGCAGGCCGCGAAAGCCGAATCGGCGCATAGAGGAAGACGATGACGGGCAGGAAGATACTGGTATTGGGCGGCGCCCATGTGGACCGGCGCGGGCGTATCGCAGGAGAGACGGCGCCGGGCGCGAGCAATCCGGGGACATGGTTCGTGGAGGCGGGCGGCGGCGCGTTCAACGCAGCGCGCAACCTCGCGCGGCTCGGCCACAAGGTGCGGCTCGTCTCGCCGCGCGGCGGGGATGCGGACGGCGACATCGTGACGGCGGCGGCGGAAGCAGCGGGCGTCGAGGACACCCCCTTCGTCTTCCTCGACCGCGCGACGCCGAGCTATACGGCAATCATCGAGCGGGACGGCAACCTCGTCGTCGCGCTCGCCGACATGGAGCTCTACCGGCTGTTCTCGCCGCGCCGCCTGCAGCAGCGGGCGATGCGCGAGGCGATGGCGGAAGCCGACCTCCTCCTCACCGACGCCAACCTGCCGGTCGAAACGCTTGCCGCGATCGCCCGGACAGCAACCTCCTTGCGGCTGCCGCTCGCCGGCATCGCCATCTCGCCGGCGAAGGTCGTGCGGTTCAGGGAAAGCCTTTCCGCCCTCGCCTTCCTCTTCATGAACGAGGCAGAGGCGCGCACGCTGACGGGCACGACGCCGGAAAACCCGGCCGACTGGCCGAAGGCGCTGCGCGATGCGGGGCTTTCGGCCGGCGTGGTGACGCGCGGCGGCCGCGGCGTCGTCGCCTTCGACGACACGGGCGCCGCCCTCGTCGTGCCGCCTGATATTCCCGCGCTCGGCGACGTCACCGGGGCGGGCGATTCGCTCGCCTCCGGCTTCCTCAGCGCCTGGACGGGGGGCGCTGCCATCGGCGAGGCCCTGCGCCATGGCGTGGCGGCGGCGGCCATCACCGTGCGCTCGCCGCTCGCCGTTGCCGAGGAAATGTCGGAAGGCGCACTCGCCGACGCACTTTTTCTTGTGCCGCAGGCCGAAATCCTGTCATGAGACTTTTTTGCCCGAAATTCCTCCCGGGAACACGTAAGGACACAGCATGACCAGACCCGCATCCCCTCTCCTGCCGATGCGCCATTCGGCCGAAGTCGCCGCCGCCAAGGCCCGCGGCGCGCCCATCGTCGCGCTCGAATCGACCATCATCACGCACGGCATGCCCTATCCCGGCAATCTCGACATGGCGCGCAGCGTCGAGCGCATCATCCGCGAGGAAGGCGCCGTGCCGGCCACCATCGCCGTCATCGAGGGCGTGCTGCATATCGGCCTGGAAGACGACGAACTCCAGGCGCTCGCGAAAACCGAAGGCGCGATGAAGGTCTCGCGCGCCGACCTCGCCTTCGCCATCGCCGAGCGCCGCACGGGCGCCACCACGGTCGCGGCCACGATGATCGGCGCGGCGCGCGCCGGCATCAGGGTCTTCGCCACCGGCGGCATCGGCGGCGTGCACCGCAAGGCCGAGGAGACCTTCGACATCTCCGCCGACCTCGACGAACTGGCGCGCACCGGCGTCATCGTCGTGTGCGCCGGCGCCAAGGCCATCCTCGACATTCCCAAGACGCTGGAAGTGCTGGAAACCCGCGGCGTTCCGGTCGTCACCTACGACAGCCCGGTCTTCCCGGCCTTCTGGTCGCGCGATTCGGGCCTTGCCAGCCCCCTGATGCTGAACAGCCCGGCGGCCATCGCCAATTTCCAGACGGTGCGCGACCAGCTCGGCATCGACGGCGGCATGCTGGTCGCCAATCCCGTGCCGGAGGCCGACGAGATCCCGCGCGAGGAAATGGAGATCTACATCGCCCGCGCGCTCGACAATGCCGAACGCGACGAGATCGCCGGCAAGGCCGTGACCCCCTATCTGCTCGACAATCTCTTCCACCTGACGGACGGCCGCAGCCTGAAGACGAACATCGCGCTGGTGGAAAACAATGCGCGGCTTGCGGCGGAGATCGCCGTGGCGCTGGTGGACTGAGACTCGCGGGCGACCGCTTCTTTCGGCTCCCCTCCCTCCGCCGTCATGCCGGCTCAAGTCCGGCATGACGGATAGGAAGGTGGTTCGATTGGCCGCCCTACGCGTCCAGCATCTCCCGCACCGCCTCGGCAAGCTGCTTCAGCGAGAAGGGCTTGGGCAGGAAGCCGAACTTGGCGTCGGCGGGCAGGTTGCGGGCGAAGGCGTCCTCGGCGTAGCCCGAGACGAAGATGAATTTCATATCCGGATAGGTCTTGCGCAGCTCGCGCAGCAGGGACGGGCCGTCCATTTCCGGCATGACGACATCCGAGACGACGATGTCGACCGCCCCGTTCAGCTCTTCCATGATGTCGAGCGCTTCCACACCTGAGCCGGCCTCGTGCACGGTATAGCCGCGGGTCTCCAGCATGCGCTTGCCGCCGCGGCGCACCGCCTCCTCGTCCTCGACGAGGAGGACGACGGCGGAGCCGCCGGTCAGGTCGCGCGGCTCCTTCTCCGCTGCCGGCAGAAGAGCGGCGGACGGCTCGCCGCCGGCCTGGGGCGCGGCCGCCTCGGCCTCCGCCGGCACGACGTCCTCGATATGGCGCGGCATGAGGATGCGGAAGGTCGTGCCCTTGCCGACCTCGGAATCGAGGTAGATGTAGCCGCCGGACTGCTTGACGATACCGTAGACCATGGACAGGCCAAGGCCGGTGCCCTTGCCGACCTCCTTGGTGGTGAAGAAGGGCTCGAAGATCTTGTCGACGATTTCCGGCGGAATGCCGGTGCCCTGGTCGGCAACCTCGACTTCGATATAGTCGCCTTCCGGCAGGTCGCGCAGGTTGCGCGCCGCCGCTTCCGCGGCCGGCACGTTGCGCGTGCGGAAGGTGATGGTGCCGCCATCCGGCATGGCGTCGCGCGCGTTGACGGCAAGGTTGATCAGCACCTGCTCGAACTGGCCGAGGTCCGTCTTCACCGCCCACAGGTCGCGGCCGTATTCCACGTCGATCTTGACGTTGGTGCCGGTCATGCGGTCGACGAGCATGCGCAGGTCGCCGATGACGTCGGTGAGGTTGAGGACGGTCGGGCGCATCGTCTGCTTGCGCGAGAAGGCGAGAAGCTGGCGCACCAGCACGGCGGCGCGGTTGGCGTTGCGCTTGATCTCCATGAGATCGGCAAAGCTCGCGTCCGAGGGGCGCGCGGAGAGCAGCAGGTGGTCGGAGGAGAGCAGGATCGCCGTCAGCACGTTGTTGAAATCGTGCGCGATGCCGCCGGCGAGCGTGCCCACCGCGTTCATCTTCTGCGTCTGCGCCATCTGCGTCTCGAGCGCCTTCTGCTCGGTAATCTCGACGGCATAGACGATGGCCGCCTCTTCCGGCGCCTCGTCGCTCTGGTCGATGACGGCGTTCACGTAGAAGCGGAAATGCCGGCCGTCATCGGCCGGATGCAGCGAATCGATCGGCGGAATGTCGCCCTGCCGGTCCTTGGCCGCTTCCACCGCCGCTTCGAGACGCGCCCGGTCCGTCTCGTGCACGATGGTCTCGAGCTTGACGCCGCGGTCGATGTCGTCGCGCGAGACCACGCCGGAAAAGAGCTTCAGGAACGGCGCGTTGGTGCGCAGGATCCGGCCGTCCCCGTCGACGGAGGCGATCGCCATCGGCGTGTTGTTGAAGAAGCGCGTGAAGCGCATCGAGGCGATGGAGGCGGACTGGTCGCTCGCCCCGCTCTCCTCGCGCGCCAGCACGATCGTGCGGCTTTCGCCCGGCGCGCCGTCGCGCATGGAGGAGACGCGGTGCACGATGCGCACCGGCAGGCTCTGGCCGTTGGTCTTGCGGAGATCGAGGTCCAGCGTCTCGGTGCGCTTGAGGCCGGGCTCGGCCTGCACGGACTGGATAAGCGCCAGCCCCTCGCCCGCCACGACATCGGCGATGGCGAGCGAGCCGGGCTGGAATTTCGTAAGATCGATGCCGAGCCATTCGGCAAGCGTCGCATTGAGATAGACGATCTCGCCCTTGCGGCCGGCGGAAAAGAATCCGGCCGGCGCATGATCGAGGTAGTCGATGGCGTTCTGCAATTCCTTGAAGAAGCGCTCCTGGTCGTCCCGCTCGGAGGTGATGTCGGAAATCTGCCAGATGTAGAGCGGCTGGCCGCCCTTGCGGCCCGGCAGCACGCGCGCCTTCAGGCGATACCAGTGGGCGCCCGAACCGCTGGAGGACGTGGCGTTGAGCGTCTTCTGGACGCGGAACTCCTCGGCGCCTTCCTTGCCCTCGTGCAGGCCGTTGGTCAGGCGGTAGACGGCCTCCGTCGCCTCGCGGTTGCGCGACAGCAGCGTTTCGAGGCTCTGCACCTGCGCGCCGCCCTTCGCCCCCGTCAGCGCGCCGTAGGCGGCGTTGGCATAGACGATGCGGCCCTTGCGGTCGGTGACGACGGTGCCGTCGGGATGCGAATCGAGGAAAACATGGGCAAGGTCGTCGGAATCCTTGGCCTGCGGCATGATCTCGATGAAGCCGATGAGCGCGGAGACGACGAAGAAGATACCGGCCATGGCGAGCACGCCGAGGATGCCGAGCACCAGTTCGTTGTCGAGCTGGTTCTTGAAGACGATGAACGCCCCCGCCGACGCCGCCAGCACGAGGGCAAGCAGCACGATGCGCAGCGCGACCGCCGGCCGCAAGCCGCGGTCCACGATCGGCATAGTGTCCTCGCCCGGCCGCTTCATCGTCGTCATCAATCCCTCGTCTGCACCGCCCGCGGCGCCGTCAGCAACCCGCATGCGCTGCGAGAATCATGTTTATCCGCCCGAGGGAAGCGCAAAAAGCCGTCGAGGGGAAGCAAGGCGGCGAATTCACAGGGAATATTCCGGAAGGATCGCCCGATTGCCGGCCGTTGCGCCGGCATTGCCGGCAATCGGCGCTGGACAACCGGCCGCAGGCGCTTGTAGGAGCCCGAAAAAAGCCGTCAAATACAGCCACCGTGCCGAAAAGGAGTGACCGACCATGCCCCAGGAGATTCTCGCTGAGAACGGCACGAAATTCCTCATCGCCGCCGTGGTGGTGCTGCTCGGCCTTCTCTGCCTTGCGCTGGTGCTGTGGATCGTCCGCGGCCGGCCCTCCTCGCCCTTCATTCGGGGCGGGCGCAACCGCACGCCGCGCCTTGCCGTGCTCGACGCCGCGGCGATCGATACGCGCCGCCGCCTCGTGCTGGTGCGCCGCGACGACGTGGAACACCTCATCATGATCGGCGGGCCCACCGACGTCGTCATCGAATCGCGCATCGCCACAGCCCGCGCGGAGGGCGAAACGGTCCCGGCGGTGCGCGAGACCCCGGCCAAGGCCGCCGAAACGCCCATCGCCCGCACGCCGGCCGTTACCGCGACAGCAGGTGCCGCCGAGCGCCGCCCGGCCGCCCAGCCCGAGGGTGTTTCCGCCATGGGCAAGGTGCTCTATGCCGGCGAAGACGATGCCCGCCCGGTGCAGGCGGCCCGCCCGCTCACCCAGCCGTCGACCGCGCAGCAGGCACAGACGATCCCGCAACGGCGCACGGAAGACATGCAGGAGCAGAACCGCCAGCGCATGCCGGCCCCGCAGGGGGGCGAAACCGCCCTCGCCGGCCAGGCGGCGCAGCGTCCGGCAACGGCAACGGCAACGGCCGCAAGGCCCGTGGAGAACGTTGCGGGCAATACCGCCCTGGTCACGGAATTCGAAAAGATCCTCGAAGCGGAAATGACCGGCAACGCGGTCCTTGCCGCCCCGGTGCGCACAGGTGCGCAACCTTCCGCCGTGGCCGCAGACCAGGCACGCCAGCCGTCCGCCAAGAGCCGCGAGGAGGCTGAGGCGGAAATGGCCCGCCTGCTCGACGAGATCGCGGCCAACCGCAAATCCTGACCCCATCGAAAAGTGTCAAAGAAAAAGCCGCCGGAAACCAGGGTTTCGGGCGGCTTTCAATAGTGCGGCAATCGCTTCTCACCGGCGCCCGCAAGCCTCCTCGGCCCGCGGCAGGCGCCTATTCGTCACGATATACCTTTTCCCTGCGCTCGTGGCGTTCCTGCGCCTCGATCGAGAGCGTGGCGATCGGGCGGGCGTCGAGACGCTTGAGGCCGATCGGTTCGCCCGTTTCCTCGCAATAGCCGTAGGTGCCTTCATCGAGACGCTGGAGCGCCGCATCGATCTTGGAGATCAACTTGCGCTGGCGATCGCGTGCCCGAAGTTCGATGGCCCGGTCGGTTTCGGAGGAAGCCCGGTCCGCGAGGTCCGGATGGTTGGCGCTTTCTTCCGCCAGATGATCGAGGGTTTCGCGCGCTTCGCGCAGAATGTCGTTTTTCCAGGCGTTCAGCTTCGCTCGAAAGTAAGCCCGCTGGTTTGCATTCATGAATTCCTCGCCCTCATCGAGGACGAAATTGCTAAGATCGATCTTCTCACTCAACGCGATTCTCCTGAAGAACATCTCAAGGCGCGCTGTATATCCCTACGGGTATCGCGATTCAAGCCTGCCGGGACTTACCCACGGTTTTCGTGGCCGTCTTCGTTTTTAATCCCGAGACGGTGAATATTCCATCAAGATTACAAGGAGATGGCCGGAAAGCCCGGACGGGACGCCGGCCGAACGCCCTCGATAGCGCCTCGCGCGCCGCAAAAGCGGTTGATCTTTCCGGCGCGGGAAGACATGAAATCGAAGAGCGCCGCCGATGACCGGCCGCGGGCGGATGGAGGACTTGACGTGGCATCTCTCGGGGCATCTGTCGGCACACCGGCCTTCCGGCTCTACATCCTTCGCCATGCCCGGGCCGCCTGGGCCCAGCCCGGCCAGTCGGATTTCGACCGCGCCCTCGACGACGAGGGGTTCGCCGAAGCCGAGGTGATCGCCGAGGAGGCGGCCGACCAGGGATACAGGCCGGACCTCATCCTCTCCTCCACCGCCATGCGCTGCCACCAGACGGCAGAGCCCTTTCACCGCACGATGAGCGAGGAGCTTCCCATTACCTATGTGGACTCGCTCTATTCCGGCACGGTCGACACCTATGCCGAGCTTGCCTTCGCCGAACGGCAGGAAAAGGCCGTGATGATCGTCGGGCACAATCCGATGGTGGAGGAATTCTTCTTCCGCCTCCTCGGCAAGGCGATCGCCGAGACGGCCGCGCCCTTCGGCTATCCGACCGCAGGGCTCGCCATCCTCGACTTCGACAAGCGCCCGACGGAGACGGACTACAGCGGCGCCTGCCTTGCCGGCTTCATGGCGCCGAGCCGGGTGACCTGAACGAAACGGCAGCGCCTCTTTTCTCGCCGGATTGCGCTTCCTATATCGCCTTCGATGCTGGAAAAAGACCGTGCCGCCTAGCCTGACCACCTTCACCGACGACGCCCTTCTCGCGCTCGATACGCTTACCGGGCGCGCCTCCGGCCTCGTCAACCCGTCGATCCGCCTCGGCGTGACGGGCCTTTCGCGCGCCGGCAAGACCGTCTTCATCTCCTCCCTCGTGCACAATCTCCTCAACGGCGGGCGCCTGCCGCTGCTCGAAGCGGTACGCTCGGGCCGCGTGTCGAAGATAAGGCTGGAGCCGCAGCCGGACGACGCCGTGCCGCGTTTCCAGTACGAGGACCATATCCGCGCCCTCGTCGCCGAACGGCTCTGGCCGGATTCGACCCGCGCCATCTCGCAACTGCGCATCACGCTCGACTATGAAAGCGCTTCGGGCTGGAACCGCCTCTTCTCGCCGGGGCGCCTGTCGATCGATATCGTCGACTATCCGGGCGAATGGCTGCTCGACCTGCCGCTGCTGGGCCAGGATTTCCGCACCTTCAGCGAAAACACGGTGGCGCTTGCAAAATCCGGGGTTCGCGCGGAGCTTGCCCGCGACTGGCTCGCCCTCTCCGCCACGGTCGACCCCTCCGCCGGGGCCGAGGAAACGACGGCACGCGCCCTCGCGGAAGGGTTCACCGCCTACCTGAAGGCCTGCAAATCGGACGAACGCTCGCTGTCGACGCTGCCGCCGGGCCGCTTCCTGATGCCCGGCGACCTCGAAGGCTCGCCGGCCCTCACCTTCGCGCCGCTGCCGGACCTGCCGGAGGGAAAGCCCGCCAAAGGCTCGCTGCATGCGATGATGGAGCGCCGCTACGAGGCCTACAAGACCCATGTGGTGCGCCCCTTCTTCCGCGAGCATTTCGCCCGCCTCGACCGGCAGATCGTGCTGATCGACGCGCTCCAGGCGATCAACCGCGGCGCCGAGGCCGTGCACGACCTCGAACGCGCGCTCGGCGACGTGCTCGACTGCTTCCGCGCCGGCACCAACGGCTTCCTCTCCTCGCTCGTCACAAGGCGTATCGACCGCATCGTGATTGCCGCCACCAAGGCCGACCACCTGCACCATGAGAGCCATCCGCGGCTGGAAGCCGTCACGCGCCGGCTCGTCGAGCGGGCCATCGAGCGCATCGGCATGAGCGGGGCCGGCATAGAGGTCATGGCGCTCGCCTCCGTACGTGCCACGCGGGAAGCCACCGTCAAGCACGGTGGCGAGGACCTGCCGGTCATCGTCGGAACGCCGATGGCAGGCGAGACGATCGATGGCGAGGTCTTCGACGGCGAGAGGAAAACCGCCATATTTCCCGGGGACTTGCCGAAGAATCCGGATTCGCTTTTCGAAGAACTTGAATCGCATTCCGAAGGCGCCCCGCCGCTTCTCAACTTCGTGCGCTTCCGCCCGCCGCATATCGAGGAGACCGGCGGCGGCCTGAAGCTGTCGGTGCCGCACATCCGGCTCGACCGCGCGCTGCAATATCTCATCGGAGACCGGCTCGCATGACCGACCGTCCGCGCAGGCCCGCCGCCTTCCCGCTCTCTCCCGATACCCCGGCGAAAGAGCCCCGCCGCCCCGCCGCCTTCGAGGATGCGGTGACGCTGACGCCGGATGCCGAGGACCCGTTCATCGCGACGACCGCCGACCTGCCCGACCTCGTGCCGCCGGTGGCAACGCCCCGCCCCCGCCGCCTGACGCTCGGGCGCATAGCGGCAGGCGCGCTCGGCCTCCTCGTCTCGCTCGCCGTCGGTCTCTGGGTGGATACGCTGATCCGCGACCTCTTCAGCCGCAACGACTGGCTCGGCTATCTCGCCCTTGCCACCGCCGCCGTCGCGGTGCTGGCGCTTCTCGGCCTCGTCGCGCGCGAGCTTTCCGGCCTTCGCGGCCTTGCCGCCGTGCTGGACCTCAAGCGCGACGTCACTGACGCAGCGGCCTCGCCCTCGCCGGCCGCCGGCCGGGCCATCGTCGCCCGGCTCGTCCATCTCCTCGCCGCACGACCGCAAACGGCGCGCGGCCGGGCGCGGCTTGCGGAAACGGAGGGCGAGATCATCGATGCCGCCCATCTCGTCGACCTTGCCGAACGCGAGCTCATGGCCCCGCTCGACCGCGAGGCCCGCGCGCTCATCCTCGGCGCGGCCAAGCGTGTCTCCATCGTCACGGCCGTCAGCCCGCGCGCGCTCGTCGACCTCGGCTATGTGCTCTTCGAGAGCAGCCGGCTGGTGCGCGCCATGGCCGAGCTCTACGGCGGGCATCCGGGCAAGATCGGCATGCTGCGGCTGATGCGCGACGTCATCGCCCATCTCGCCGTCACCGGGTCGATCGCCATGGGCGACAGCCTCGTCCAGCAGATGCTCGGCCACGGGCTCGCCTCGAAACTCTCCGCGCGGCTCGGCGAAGGTGTCATCAACGGGCTGATGACGGCGCGGATCGGCATCGCCGCCATGGACCTCTGCCGTCCGATGCCGTTCCGCGCGCTGAAACGGCCCGGCATCGGCGATTTCATCGGCGACCTTGCGCCGGGTCCGGCGACCGGCCGGCGCGGCGAAGCGTGACCTCACGGCAACACCCCGGTTTTCCGGGCATGAGCCGATATCAAATCCTGCCGGCCGGGCGCGGCGGGAAACTGTCCATTAACCATTTTCGCGCAAACCTTCTCGCCAGAAAAGCAGGCCAGATGGCCATCGCCCGTCAAGGATCGTTCATGTATTCGCGCACCTCTTTGATCGCCCGCGCTTCCGCAGCGGCCATCCTCGCAGCCACCACCTTCGCCCTTCCGGCCGCCGCGGGTTCGCGCGACAAGGCCTTCTTCGATCAGGTCGCCGGCAACTGGCAGGGCAGCGGCGAGATCGTCGCCGGCAAGTACAAGGGCACCAAGTTCAACTGCAACCTGACGGGCGACCCGGCAGCCGCCAAGAATGCCGGCATCCAGCTCGACGGCTTCTGCCGCGTCGGCGTCTTCAAGCAGCCGATGTCCGCGCTGATCACCCGCGCGGGCGGCACCTACAAGGGCAAGTTCCTCGACGGGGCGGCCGGCAAGGGCCTCGACATCACCTCCGGCCAGGTCGCCGGCAACAAGGTCGTCGTCGGCATCAATCGCCAGAAGCTGAACGGCGCGATGATCGCCCGCCTCGAAAACGAGAACAAGATGAACATCACCATCTCGGTGAAGGTCGAAAGCAAGATGGTCCCGGTCATCGGCCTGTCACTCGACCGCAATCTCGACGACATCGCGGTCGGTTCGATCAAGTAAGCATGTCGCGCAAAAGTGTGCAGCGGTTTTGCGCTGACGACATGCGACAGATCAAATAGGCCGCCACCACTCCGAGCCGGCGCTTGCCGGCTCGATCCCCGTCACGTCCGCGTCTTTCAGCCAATCCGCCACCGTGCGGCCCTCGATTTCCATCGCGGGCGCGATGTCGGCGAGCGGCATCAGCACGAAGCCCCGGCCCGTCATGCGCGGATGCGGCAGTTCCAGCCGGCCGCCGGCCTGCGCCACGCCCTCATAGGTCAGGACGTCGATATCGATGGTGCGCGGCCCCCAGCGCTCCTTGCGTTCGCGCTTCATGTCGCGCTCGATGCCGAGGCAGGCATCCAGGAGCGCCTCGGGGGGAAGCGCCGTCTCCACCAGCGCGCAGGCATTGAAGAACCAGTCCTGGTCCGTCTTGCCCCAGGGCGGCGTGCGATAGAGCCGCGAGACGGCGGCGACGCGGCAATCCTTTCGCCCGTCCAGCGCCTGCAAGGCATCGGCCATGGCGCGGACGGGATCGCCGATATTGCCGCCGAGGCCGAGCGCGGCCCGGCGAATCCTCTCAGACGGCATGATCGACCGTCACCTGCACATAGTCGAGCACGCCCGGAACCGGCGCGCTCGGCTTCCTGACGGTGATCCGCGCGCGAAAAATCTGCGGGAAGCGGGCACAGAGCGCGACGGCGATCTCCTGCGCCACCGCCTCGATGAGATAGCGGCGCCGGCCGAGCACGATCTTCTCGATCTCCTTGAAGGCGACGCCGTAGTCGACGGTCGATTCGATGTCGTCGTCGGAAAGCGGGCGCTCCGGACGCACGTCGAGTTCCGCATCGACGAAGAAGCGCTGGCCGAGGAATTCCTCGGCGTCGTGCAGCCCGTGGCGGGCGAAAAAGGCGCAGTTCTTGAGCGTGATCGTATAGGTGCTGGTCATGGTTCGTCCTGTCTGGCCGGCGTCAGGCGCGCGCCTTCGCCTTGCGCCGCGCCGCCAGCATAGCATCCGCCATGGCAAGCGCATCCCTGTTGATTGCGACATCGTGCACCCTGAAGACCGCCGCGCCGGCAACGCGCAGAAGCGCCGTCGTCGCGGCCGTACCGATATCGCGCGCATCCGCATCCCGCCCCGTGACGGCGCCGACGAAGCGCTTGCGCGAGGTGCCGGCAAGAAGCGGCAGCTCGTAGCCGAAGAGCTCGCCGAAGCGCGCCATCAGCTCGAGGTTCTCGTCCGTATCCTTGGCGAAGCCGAAGCCGGGGTCGAGCACCATGGCCTCGTGCGCAACGCCCGCCTCGCGGGCGATTTCCAGCGAGCGGCCGAGGAAGAGATACTGGTCCTCCACCACGTCCGGCAGCTTCTGGCGGTCGCGGCCGGTATGCATGATGCAGAGCCCCGCGCCGGTCTCGGCGGCGACGCGCGCGATGCCGGGTTCGCGCTGGAGGCCGTGCACGTCGTTGACGATATGCGCGCCGGCGGCGACGGCAAGCCGCGCGGTCTCGGCGCGGTAGGTGTCGACGGAGATGATCGCATCCGTCGTTGCGGCCAGCGCCTCGATGACGGGAAGGATGCGGTCCTGCTCTTCCGCGGCCGTCACGGGCGCAGCGTCGGGCCGGGTCGATTCCCCGCCGATGTCGACGATATCGGCCCCCTCTTCCAGACAGAGGATCGCCTGCACGACCGCCCGGTCGGCGCTGTCGAACCGGCCGCCGTCGGAAAAGGAATCGGGCGTCACGTTGACGATGGCCATCAGCAGGCCGCGCGGGCCGAGCTCCAGCTGCCGGCCATGGGCAAGCCTCCAGTCAAAGGGATCGAACGGCGAGAACATGGCGGTTTCCTTCGGCGGTTAACCAGCACCCGGCAAAGGGTGTTGCGCTCGCCGAGCCTATGCCCCAAGGTTGGCCGAAGTTCAACCGGCCTCCTCGCCGGCCCACCGCCGGAAAGATCCGGCGGCGAAAGGAATGCAGATCCGTATGAAGACCGTCGCCCGCCTGATGGCGCTGGGTGCCCTCGGCGCCCTTGCCTGCCTCCCTCTCCAGCCCGCCCGCGCGGAGACGATCACCTCCAAGTCCTTCGCCTATTTCTCCGTGGGCGGGCGCACGGCCGCCGAGCTCGACGAGGAGCTCGGCAAGCGCGGCCCGATGATGATGCACAACGGCTCGCGCCATCCCGGCGCCACCAAGATCAAGTGGGGTGGTTCCGTGACCTACGTGAAGCGCGGCAACCGCTGCGCCGTGGGAGACGCCAGGGTCACGCTGTCGACGAAGATCATCCTGCCGCGCTGGAAGAACCGCAAGCGCGCCACGCCCTCGCTCGCCCTCATCTGGGATACGCTCTCCGCCGATATCAAGCGCCACGAGGAGCGTCACGCCGAAATCGCGCGCAATCATGCCCGCGAGCTGGAGCGCACGCTGAAACACCTGCCGCCGGAGGCCGACTGCGAGCGCATGCAGGCCCGCGTCGACCGGGCGACCGCCGATGCCGTATCGAAGCACGACGCCGACCAGGCCCGCTTCGACAAGGTGGAATCCAAGCGCTTCAACGACCGCATGATGCGGCTCCTGGCCCATCGCCTCAAGAGCAGGCTGCAGTAAGGCCGCGCGGCCGCGCATGTATTTCTTGAAAACCCCTTAATGCATATGGGCCGGATCGGGCCGGAAGCGGGGCTGCATGCGCAAAATGACTGGTGAATTCTAGCGATAGCGCAATTCCGCAAATCACCGTATTTTCATCTCAACACTGAACGGGAAGATGTTCGTTCCTTCCCGAAGTCGCAGTAATGGTTTGCAACAGGTTCTCCTGGCGCGTCCCAATAGAAGCAGCAGGTGTCTCCTCCCTCTCCTGCCGCGATGCGCCCTCCTGGCCTCGCTCGTCCTGACCGACCGGCGAGGCTTTTTTTTTTGCCCATCTATTCTTCGGGAAGGACTTGGCCCGCGGCCCTTCTGTTCTTCGGTCACGGGAACGGGCGCGCCGCCCTCAGGGCGGCGGCCGGTCATATTGCAGAAGACGGGACGATGTCAGGCCTGGCGTTCCGGCACATGCACGACGAGGCCGTCCAGCGCATCCGACATCTTGATCTGACAGGAAAGCCGCGAGGTGGGGCGCACGTCGTAGGCGAAGTCCAGCATGTCCTCCTCCATCGCCTCCGGCGGGCCGACGACCGCGCTCCAGGCGTCGTCGACATAGACATGACAGGTCGCGCAGGCGCAGGCCCCGCCGCATTCGGCCTCGATGCCGGGCACCGAGTTGCGCACGGCGTTTTCCATGACCGTGGTGCCGTTTGCCACATCGAGGTCGTGGCGCGTGCCGTCGAAGGCGACGATGGTGAGTTTGCTCATGATGGCTTCCGGATTCCTTGGGCTGCCCTTGCGGGCGTATGACGGACCGGCGGGGCTCGGGCCGGAGCCGCCGGTTTTCCGGCGGTTGTTTCCAACAAAACCCCTCCCCAGTCAACATCGCGCGCCCGCCCGGCCTTCGCAGGCCCCGGCGCGCCGCCGGTTTTTCCCCGTGCGACGGTCAGCGGCAGAGTTTCAGGATGAAGTTTTCCGCCTCGACGACGGCCATCGTCACCGAGGCGAGCGCCGCGGCGTCCGCGGGCCTTTCCTCCAGCGCTTCGGCGGCGGCGGCGACGGCATCGGCGCCCACGGCCCGGGCCGAGCCCTTGAGGCGATGGGCGAGCGCCGCACGGGCCGCCCCTTCCGCGTCCGCCAGCGCCTTCATGCTTTCGCGGGCCTGACGAGAGAACATCTGCAGCACGTCCAGTTCCAGCGCCTTGTCGCCCATGGTCTGGCGTGCAAGATGCTCGAAATCGATGGGCCGGTGGGCGGAAAGCCCCGGTCCACCCGCATTTTCCGGCGCCTCGAAGGCGATGTTGAGCGCTGCCATATGCCGATGTCCTTTATAAACGCGGGACGCTGTTCCGTTGTGACGCACGCCGGGCCCGGCATGGTACGGGTGCGATGTCCCATGCTTTCCCCTTGCGGGCCGGGCCATCGTGCATGGCGAACGGCGCCATCCGCTTAAAAGACGCCCCCGAACGGGCATGAATCGCAAACTATGGTTAACGGCTGAAAAATTGCCATTTTCGCAAGCATTCCATCGCGATACGCAATCGCCCGATTTTAACTTCCTGTTAAGTTTCGAGCGAAGGGAGATGGCAATGAATTGTGTGATACAGGCTAATGTGTCACTACGATACGACCGGGTAGTCCCGGTGGATAAGCCGTGGGCGGAGATACACCATTTCGCCGTTTCGGTTTATCGAGCGAATTTGGAATGAACGGCGGTCCGGACGCTGCTTGCCATGAGGGTTCGCAGCAAGACCGGCCACCAACCGGACGGTTCCAATGCGCCTGAGCAGCGGCGGCGCGCAGGAAGACCGGTCCCGGACATGGTAACGAGGCGTATCCGCATGGCGACGAACAAGTCCACCGAGTCGATCGACGACAAGGCCTTCCAGGCCCTCGAGGAAGCATTGAAGATCGATTTCGACGATCTGGCGCCCGACACCCCCGTCAAGGAAACGCCCGCGACCGCGAAGAAGACAGCTTCGGAGGCCCGCGTGTCTGAACCTGCAAGCCGCACCATGAACAAGACGCAGGAAAAGCCGGCATCCGGCGAGACCGCGCGCAGCGCGGCGCCCGAGCCGGCCCCCAAGGCGCCGGCCTTCACCCCGGCCAACGACGGCTCGCGCAGGGCGCCGGCGGCGATCCTCAAGTCGCTCGACATGCGCTCTTCGCGCGGCCCGGTCCGCATGGCCATCCTCGCCTCGGTCCTGTGGGTCGTGGGCGGCCTCGGCATCGCCAACCTTCTCTATGCACCCGATATCTGGCAGATCCGCTCGGTCGCCGGCCTTCTCGCCCTTCCGGGCGCCATCGGCATGGCCGTCGCCGTCGTCATGCCGATCATGCTGTTCTTCGCCTTCGCGATCATGATCGCCCGTGCGCACGAACTGCGCAGCGCCGCCCGCTCCATGGCCGAGGTCGCCCTGCGCCTGTCCGAGCCGGAGACCGTTGCCACCGACCGCATCATGTCGGTCGGCCAGGCGGTGCGCCGCGAGGTCTCGGCCATGAACGAAGGCATCGAGCGCACCATCGCCCGCGCGACGGAACTCGAAACCCTCGTCCATTCCGAGGTCAACGCGCTGGAGCGCAGCTATTCCGACAACGAGATGCGCGTGCGCACGCTGGTGCAGGAACTGGGCACCGAGCGCGAGGCCATCGTCAGCCATGCCGAGCGCGTCCGCTCCTCCATCTCCGGCGCCCACGAGCAGCTCAAGGACGAGCTGGCGAGTGCCGGCGAGAGCATCACGGCGCGCCTTGCGACCTCGGGCGAAGCCTTCGCCTCCATGCTCGACACCCGCGCCGCCATGCTGATGGAAAAATCCGACAGCGCGACGCAGACCATCGGCGCCATGCTTTCGGCCCGCACCGACAGCCTGCTTTCGACCCTCAGCTCCTCGGGCCTTGCGCTCGCCAACGAGTTCGACAGCCGGCTCGAACATCTGACGCAGAGCCTCGATTCGCGCGGCCGCGACCTGCTCCAGCAGTTCGAGACGCGCGCCTCCTCGCTCGACACCAACACGGAAAAGCTGAACGCCGCGCTCAACGAGCGCGCCAAGCAGCTCAACGAGACGCTGATCGCCCGCACCCGCGAGATCAGCGAGAGCCTATCCATCGGCCAGCACGCCGTCACCAGCGGGCTCGACCATGTGCTCCAGTCGATGAACGCCGCTCTCGACGAAAAGGGCGCGCAGTTCCGCCAGAACCTCAAGAACGCCGCCGACGACACGGTCATGGACCTCGACCTGCGCTCCGGCTTCTTCGACGAGCGCATGCAGGCGACCGTCGGCCAGATTGCCGGCGCCTTCGACCGGCGCGTGGAGGAATTCGCGCAGGCCTTCGACCAGCGCGCCGGCTCGCTCGATTCCAAGCTGATGGAAAGCCTTGCCCGCATCAACGAGACGGTCGCCAGCGGCCACGAGGCGATCGACGGCATCCTGACCTCCAGCATCGACCGTATCGGCAACACGCTCACCGACCAGTCCTTCGCGCTGGCGACCACGCTCGCCACCAGCCAGGAAGTGCTGGAGCACGCCGTTTCCGGCCATGCCGAAGCCATCGGCAACGCCGTCGGCGGCGCGCATGAGCGCATGGGCGCGATTCTCACCGAAAAGTCCGCCGCCCTGCTCGGCGGCCTCGCCGACGTGCAGAACCGCATCGAGAGCGGCTTCGGCGCGCGCGCCGATGCGCTGGCGGAGAGCATTTCCGGCAGCGAGCGCCGTCTGGTGGATGCACTCGACAGCCGCGGCACGGCGATTGCCACCGACATCCAGGCCGCCCAGGCCCGCATGGAGGAAGCGCTCGGCGCCCGCGCCGACGAGATCACCTCCACCATCGCCGCCAGCCACAACCGCCTCGACAGCGCACTGACGGAGCGCACCGCCGCCCTCTCGGCCATGCTGAACGATACCGGCAGCCAGCTCGAGCAGTCGGTCGGCTCGGCCGCAGGGCGCGTGGAGACCGCACTGACGGGCGCCGCCCGCCAGATCGACGAGGTCATCACCGGCCGCACGGCGAACCTCGCCTCCGTGCTCTCCAACAGCGCCGGCGCCATGCAGTCGGCCATCGACGGCGCCGCCGACCGTGTGGAAAACGTGCTCACCGAAGGCAGCCGTGAGCTCGGCGGCGTCCTGCACGGCCAGGCCGCCGAATTCGCCGACGCCTTCTCCGGCCGTGCCGCCGAGATCGCGGAAGCCCTTTCGGGCCGCGCCTCTGAGCTTGCCGGCTCGCTCGTCTCCACCCACGAGCAGATCCGCGCCACGCTCGACGACCGCATCAACGCCATCAACGTGGCGATCACCGAGGGCCGCAACCAGCTCACCGAGACGCTGAACGACCAGGCAACCTCCATCGGCACCTCCATCGCCACCAGCGCCGGCATGCTGGAAATGTCGCTGGAGCAGCACGAGGAGGCCCTGCGCCGCACCATCGACGGCAGCGCCGCCCTGCTCGACCAGCGCGTGCGCGAGAGCGCCGGCGCCGTTGCCGGGCGCCTCGGCGAGACCTCCACGAAGATCGCCGAGGCCGCCGACGCCTTCAGCACCCGCATGGAGCAGACCGTCGACAGCGTCGCCAACCGCTTCGACACGACCGGCAGCCGGCTGGAGGAGAACCTCGGCAAGCTGGAAGCCCGCATCGAGCACAGCGTCGACAACGTCTCCGGCATCGTCGACACCGCCGCCTCGCGCATTTCCGATACGCTCGGCGAGCGCCTTGCCGATCTCGACCGGGTGGGCGGCGACGTGGCGCTGCGCGTCTCCGACGCCCTCTCCCGCCCGATCGCCGAAGTCGACCGCATCGGCGACGAGACGACGGCGCGCATCGCCGCCGCGCTTGCCGGCCGCGTGGGCGACATCGAGCGCGTCAGCTCGGATGCCGCAAGCCGCATCGAAGGCGCGCTTTCCGGCCGTCTCGGCGATATCGAGCGGGTCACCGGCGAGGCTGCCGAACGGATCGGCGGCACGCTGGCCGAGCGCGCGAGCCAGATCGAGCGCATCACCGGGGAAGCCGCCGCCCGCATCGACGGCACGCTGACCGAGCGCACCGGCGCGATCGAGCGCGTTTCCAGCGAAGCCGCCGAGCGCATCGCCGCCACCATCGAAGAGAAGACCGGCCGCATCGAGGAACGCCTCGGCACGATGGACAAGGCCCTCACCATCGGTCTCGACAGCGTCAACCGCACCATCGACGGCAAGGCCGCCGGCCTTGCCCAGACGCTGCGCGAAGCCGTTTCGCAGGCCGCACAGGACATGGACGCCGAAGCGATCCGCTCGGCCCAGTCGCTCGCCAAGACCGGCGAGGAATTCGCCAGCCTCTCCTCCTCGCTGCGCGGCGCGGTCTCCCGCGCGGCGCAGGACATGGGCCTTGAAGCCCAGCGCGCGGCGGAGACCATCGCCAAGACCGGCGAGGAATTCGCCGAGAACCTGTCCTCCCGCAACGAAGCCTTCACCCGCGCCGTCGAGGAGACCACCGCCTCCGCCGTCGCCCGCTTTACGGAAACGGAAGGCCGGCTGGCCAACCACGCCCAGTCGCTGCGCTCCGGCCTCGGCGATGTCGAGAAGGCGCTGGAGGCGCGTGGCGCCTCTATCCGCTCGGCGCTCGACGAGCGCACGCGCGAGCTCAACTCCATGCTGGCAAGCCGCACGGAAGAGCTCTCGCGCCTCATCAACGAGGAAGCCCGCCCGGTCATCGACGATTATGCCGCCGTCGGCCGCGACGCCGCCGAACGTATCAGCGGCGTCGCCCGCGAGAGCGCCGACCGCCTGCGCAACGAGAACGCCGCGCTCATCGACGCGATCTCCGCCCGCACGGCCGACACGCTCGCCGCCATCAGCAGCCGCACGGAAGAAGCCGCCGGCGCCATGCGCGCCATCGAAAGCGGCCTCCAGGCGAATGTCGAAAGCCTGATCGAGCGCCTTTCGCAAAGCAACGGCGCAATCGCCGGCATCGTCGACGCCGCCAGCCAGACGCTGGGCGCCATCGACGGCCGCCTGACCAACACCGCCGAGCGCTTCTCCACCTCGGCCGAGCGCGCCTCCGACATGGTCGCGACCACCTCGCGCCTGCTCGAAGGCAAGGTCGACCGCCTCTCCGACATCTCCGCCGGCACGCTCTCGCAGATCGGCGGCATCGTCGGGCGCTTCGAGGATCACTCGAAGATCCTGTCGCAGGCCTCCGACCTGCTCGCCGCCGCCCAGTCGAACCTCGTCACGACGCTCGAGGAGCGCCAGGACGCCCTGCGTTCGCTGTCCATCGGCCTCGTCCAGCGCTCGGAAGAGATCGAACGGACGATGCAGTCGCTCGAAGGCATGGTGGAAGGCGTCTTCAGCCGCGCCGAGGAACGCTCCGGCCTGATCGCCGGGAACCTTCGCGGCGGCATCCAGAGCTCGTTCGCCGAAGTCGGCCGCATCCTCGGCGAGACCGAGAAGCGCGCCGAGGCGGCCGCCAGCACGCTGCGTGATTCGCTGGTCAAGGCCGGCGAGGAAGCGGGCCAGTCCGTCGAGGGCGCCTTCGTGCGCGCCGAGGAACGGACGAAGGAAGTGGCGAACCGCCTGCGCGGCAGCGTCGGCGCCTCGCTGTCCGATGTCGACCGCCTGCTGAGCGAATCCGGCAAGAAGTCGGAGGCCGCCACGGCCGTCATGCGCGATGCGATGCGCGAGGCGGTCGAGGAAGCCATCGGCAAGTTCTCCGGCGCCACCGAGGAAATCCGCCGTGCGGCGAGCGAGATCCGCAAGGAGCTCGACCAGACCCGGGGCGAGCTGAAGCGCGGCGCCTTCGACCTGCCGGAAGAAGCCAAGGAAAACGCCGCCCAGATGCGCCGCGCCGTCAGCGAGCAGATCAAGGCCCTGCAGGACCTGTCCGACATCATCGGCAAGTCGTCCTCGGCGCTGGAAGTCTCGCGCCCGGCCGTCCAGGCGACCGCTGCCGTCCAGCAGCCGGTGCAGCAGCAGCCCCGCGTCGAGACGCGCCGCGAGGAACAGCCGCCGCTGCGCGGCAGCCTCGGCATCGAGCGCGCGGCAACGGCCACCGCGCCGCAGCGCACGCAGCCCCTGCCCGCAGCGGAGGCAGCGACGGGCGAAGGCGGTTGGATGCGCGATCTCCTGCGCGGCGCCGTCTCGCGCGAGGAAGCGCAGTTCGGCCAGCCGCGCGGCGAAGCCCAGGCGGCCCGCCCCGCCGAGGCCCGCAACCCGCGCCATGTCGTCGAATCGCTGAACTCGCTGTCGGTCGACATCGCCCGCGCCATCGACCACGACGCCTCGGTCGACCTGTGGCGCCGCTACCAGCGCGGCGAGCGCGACGTCTTCACGCGCCGCCTCTACACGCTGAAGGGCCAGCAGACCTTCGACGAGATCAAGCACAAGTACGAGCGCGAGCCGGAATTCCGCACCGCCGTCGACCGCTACATCTCGGATTTCGAGAAGCTGCTCGCCGACGTCGCGCGCAACGACCGCGACAAGGTGATGACGCAGACCTACCTCACCTCGGACACGGGCAAGGTCTACACCATGCTCGCCCACGCCGCCGGCCGCTTCAACTGAGCGGTCCGGACACGGGACAGGACGGCCGCCTCCGGGCGGCCGTTTCGTTTTGGATTTCCGCCTTTCCCGCAACCGGGCCTTAAAATCGGTAACCGCGCCCTCTATATGCCTTTCGACACGCCCGCGGGGCGGCTGAGGAAAGAGAGACAGGCATGATGGCAGGACGAGGTTTCGGGCGTGCGATGGCGGTGCTGGCGATAGCGCTGATGACGGTGGCGACGACGGTGGACGTCGCCGATGCCCGGCGCGCCGGCGGCGGTTTCGGCAGCCGCGGCACCCGCACCTTCTCCATGCCGTCCACGACGCGCACGGCGCCGACGGAAGCCCTTCCCATCGACCGCACCATGACGCGCCAGCCATCGGTGCAGCCTTCGGCCAGCCGCGACACATCCTTCGCCAGCCGGCGCCCGGGCCTCTTCGGCGGCTTCGGCGGTTCGCTCCTCGGCGGGCTGATGTTCGGCGGCCTCTTCGGCATGCTGCTCGGCCATGGCTTCGGCGGCGGCGCCGGCTTCCTCGGGCTTATCCTGCAGGTGGCGATCATCGCCGGCCTCTTCGTCTTCCTGCGCCGCCTCTTCGCGCAGCGGAGTGCGCCGGCTTATGCCGGAAACGCCCGCAGCGCCTACCAGAACGGCAGCTCCGATTTCGATATCCCGCGCATCGGCGGCGGCCAGCGGCAGGCGGCACCGCAGCCGCAATCGGGCGACGAGATCGGCATCAGGCAGGCCGACCTCGACCGTTTCGAGCGCCTGCTGAAGGCGTTGCAGGCAGCCTACGCGGCGGAGGATTTCCGCACGCTGCGCCAGATCACCACGCCGGAGGCGATGTCCTATCTGGCCGAGGAGATCGGCGACAATGCCACCAAGGGCCTCAGCAACGAGGTGCGCGACATCCATCTCGTGCAGGGCGATGTGGCGGAAGCCTGGCGGGAGGGCGCGGACGACTACGCCACCGTCGCCATGCGTTACGAAAGCATAGACGTGATGCGCGACCGCGCCAGCGGCCGCGTCGTCTCGGGCGATCCCGACAGGCTCACGGAAGCGGTCGAAATCTGGACCTTCGTGCGCCGCGACGGCGGGGACTGGAAGGTCTCGGCCATCCAGGGCGTGCGCGGAGAATAGCCCCTCATCCGCCTGCCGGCACCTTCTCCCCGCAAGCGGGGAGAAGGAGGCAAGGTGCAAAGCCCTGCTCTAAATCGACATCGATTTTTGGGGAAACCATTACGGCATACCCCTTCGCCCCGCTTGCGGGGAGAAGGTCCCGGCAGCGGGATGAGGGGCAGTCTTCGAACCCGTCAGATCGACTTCAGCGTCCAGCCGACGATATCGGCGGTCACCGTCGCGAAGGCGGCATCCAGCCCCTTCACGAAGGCGGAGGAACCGGTGCCGCGGACGGGCACGGCGGCGCGGAAGACCTTTTGCGCCCGCACCGTGCCGTTGCGGTCGTTGAGCAGCTTTGCGGAAATCTCCACCACAGCAGTGCCTGCGCCGGAGGTCTGCACCTCGAAGGCACGGATATCCGTCACGACCTGATAGTCGATCGCCAGTCCCTGGCCCGGCATGCCGACGCCGCCGAGGCGGCCGGTATTCTCGAAGGCCTGCACGAGCCTCGCCTGCACCATCTTGGAGAGGCTGTCGCTCCATTGCGACTTGGCGAGATACTGGATTTCCGACGGCGACGGACGGATGACGATCTGGTCGCTGTCGAGCGCCTTCAGCGCGGACGGCTGGGGCACGAGGATCTGCCGGTTCTTCGCCGAAGGTCCCTCGACGGCGGGAACGGCGGAGAGATTGAACGTGTCGTTCTTCGCCGGCGCGCTGCCGCAGGCCGCAAGGGTCGCCGCCAGAACGGCGACGAGGGCGACGCGCACCGCCGTCCCGTTCCGCAACAACTCCATACCCGTTACCGTCATGTCATCCCTCGAACCCTGAGGTCACTTGTGTAGCAGCGGCACACCGGCCTGTCACGGCTCACCGGACGGGCATATGCGGGTGCGCCGCCCGCCGTTTCCCCGTTGTGGGGATAGCGCCACACTTTGCCGGCTCAGCGCCGGGTGCGCCCGTCATATTGCTTGACCGTCTCGCCGCCGAAGAGCAGGCGCTGCGGGTTTCGCTCGAAACCGGAAATGGCGCTGTCGAGATTCTGGATGGTGCGGCGCGTATCGAGCACCAGCGCCTCGACGTCGCGCAGGCCCGAGCCCGAGAAGCGCTGCAGACCGTCGGCGATGGGGCCGATGCGCCCGTTCAGCGTGTCGGCCGCCTGCTTGATGGATTGCAGCGTCGCCTTGGCCTCGGCGAAGAGCGATTCGGAATCGCCCTCGCCCAGGAAACCGTCGAGCTTGGCGAGCACGCCGTCGACGCGCGAGGAGGCCGCGTTCAGCTTGCCGGTCATCTGCTGCACGTCGGTGATGATCTGGTCGATATCCTCCTGCCGCTCGCCGATCCGGTTGGCCACCCCCGTGACGGAGGCGATGGCCTTGCGCGCGTCGGCCGAGGCGACGGAGATATTGTCGACGGCGCCGCTGACCTTCTGCTTGTCCACGGCGGCCAGCAGGTCGTCCACCTTGCCGAGCGTTTCCGTCGCGTGCGTCCCGAAGGTCTGGAAGGTCTCGGCGGTCTTGCGGAAGCCTTCCACCGTGGTCTTCACGTCGCCGGAGGCGGCCGCGATATCCTTGCTGACCTTGTCGACATTGCCGACGAAGTCCTCGACCTTCTTCGGATCGACCGCCTTGATCAGCGAATCGACCGAGGCGAGCACCGTGTCCAGCCGGCCGGAAAGGTTCTTGAACGTATCGGAAAGCCCGCCGACGCTCTGCAGGAACTGGTCTATATTATCGCCGTTGCGGGCGAGCGAGCCGGAGAACTGCTCGGCGTTCCTGATCGTCGTGGTCAGCGGCCCGCGCGCATCCGCGACGAAGCCCTGAATGTCCGTGATCGCCGCATCGGCGCGCTTGAGAATCTTGTCGGCGGTCGACAGGATGTTCGTCACGCTCGACTGCTCGGCATTGAGCACGGCGGCGCTTTCGGTGTCGAACGCCTGGCGCAGGATATTGGGATCGTCGGCCTTGCCGCCCGAGAGCTCGACATAGGCCGCACCCGTGAGGCCCTGCACTTCCAGCACGGCGGACGTGGATTTCTTCACCGGCGCGCTGGTCGAAACCTCCGTCATGGCGATGGAGAAGCGCGGATCGTCCGCGTCGATCGCAAGGCTGCGCACGGAACCGACCGGAATGCCGTTGAAGCGCACCGGCGAACCGACGGAAAGGCCGTTGGCGGAGCCTGGAATGCGGATGGCGAGCTGCGCCATCTCCCCGCCCCGCCCGTACTGCGACATCCAGTAGACGAAGAAGAAGGCGGCCGCGATGACCAGCACGGTGAAGAAACCGACGAGGGCGTAATTGGCTTTCGTTTCCATCTCGGTACTCGCAGCTCCATCCGCCGGGGCCGAACGGGTCCCGGCTCGTCCTTCACGTCTTGCGCACGATCGATCGCGCGCGCTTGCCCTGGAAATAGGACTGCACCCACGGATCGTCAAAGGCCAGCATGTCCCCGATCGTGCCTTCGACCAGAACCTTCTTCTGCCCGAGCACGGCGATGCGGTCGCACACCGAAAACAGGCTGTCGAGGTCGTGAGTCACCATATACACGGTGAGGCCGAGGGTGTCGCGCAGTTTGGCGATCAGCTCGTCGAATTCGGCCGCCCCGATCGGGTCGAGGCCGGATGTGGGCTCGTCGAGGAAGACCAGCGCCGGATCGAGCGCGAGCGCGCGGGCAAGCGCGGCGCGCTTGATCATGCCGCCCGAAAGCTCGGAGGGGAACTTGTCCGCCGCCTCCGGCGCAAGGCCCACCAGCTCGATCTTCAGCCGCGCCAGGTCGTCCATCATCGCCTGCGGCAGGTCGAGATATTCGCGCATCGGCACCTGGATGTTTTCCTTCACCGTCAGCGAGGAGAAGAGCGCGCCCTGCTGGAAGAGGACGCCGAGCTTCATGTCCAGCGCCATGCGCTCGGCATCGCTCGCCTTGTCGAAATCCGTGCCGAAGATGCGGATCGTGCCGGAGCGGCGCGGCAGGAGGCGCAGCACCGTGCGCATCAGCACGGACTTGCCGGTGCCCGACGCGCCGACGAAGCCGAGGATCTCGCCGCGATAGATGTCGAGGTTGAGCCTGTCGAGGACGATATGGCTGCCGAAGCCCACCGTCAGGTCCTTGACCGACAGCACCACCTCGTCCCGTTTTGCCGTAGCCGGATCCATATGCGTCCCTAGAAATCGATGGCGGCGTAGAACATGGCGAAGAGGCCGTCGACGAGGATGACGACGAAGATCGCCTTCACCACGGCGGCCGTGACGTGGCGGCCGAGCGATTCGGCGCTGCCGCCCACCTTCAGCCCCTCCACCGAGGCGACGATGCCGATGATCAGCGCCATGAACGGCGCCTTGATCATGCCCGAGACCACGGTGGAAAGGTCGATCGCCTCGCGCAGGCGCGACTGGAACGTGTCGAACGTGATGCCGGAATAGGACCAGGCGACGAAGGCCGCCCCGCCGAGCGCGGCGAAGTTGGCGAGGATCGTCAGGAGCGGCAGCGCCACCGTCAGCGCCACCAGCCGCGGGAAGACGAGGACGCCGATGGGACTGAGCCCCATCACCTTGAGCGCGTCGATCTCCTCGCGCATCTTCATCGAGCCGATCTCGGCGGTGATCGCGCTGCCCGAGCGGCCGGCGATCATGATGGCGGTGAGCAGCACGCCCACCTCGCGAAGCTGGAGGATGCCGACGAGGTCGACGACGAAGACCTCCGCGCCGAAATAGCGCAGCTGGAAGGCGCCCTGCTGGGCGATGATCGCGCCGATGAGGAAGGACATCAGCAGGATGATCGGCACCGCACGCACGCCCATGTGGTCGATCTGGTGCACGATGGCGGCGGGCGAAACGCCGCTCTTGCGGCCGAGCTTCAACTGCCCCCCGCGCACGGCCGAGCCGAGGATGAACATGGCCGCGACCGCATCGTTCCACACGTCGACCATGATGCGGCCGACCGGCGTGAAGATGCGCTCGAAGAGCGTGCCGCTCTTCGCCTTGTCCCTGTTCGGTTCGGCAAGCTTTGCCGGCAGCGCGCCGACGAGATCGCCATAGCGCGCGCCCTGCCGGTCGGTGACGTTCACCTCGACCCCGCCGGCCTGCCGCTCGGTGATGGCGCGGCGCAGGAGCCAGGCACCGGACGTGTCCATCTCGCTGACGCCGGCCAGATCGATTTCGAGGGAGCCGCCCTTGCCCTTCGCCACGTCCGCGAGGCGCTTTGCGGCGGCAACGGCGGTCGTGTTGATCCACGGGCCGGAAAGACGCCAGACCTCGCCGTCCCTGTCCGGCAGGCTCTCGCTCGTGATCTCGGGTGAGGCGGCGGCGGTCAAGTCTCTTGCATCTTCCCGTGCTTGGGACAACATGCGCCTGTCTTACCGGCTTGCCGCCCGTCTGTCACCGAACGAACCGGCAAAAGCTCCCTTCCCGCCTCGATTTTTTCGAGACCGTCAGGATCATCCCATGCGCAGGACCCTTCTCGCCATTCCGGAAACCTTCCCGATCGCCGGCACCTTCACCATTTCGCGCGGGGCCAAGACGAAGGCCGAGGTGGTGACCTGCACCGTCGGCGCGTCCGGGGTCTTCGGCCGCGGCGAATGCGTGCCCTATGCCCGCTACGGCGAATCGGTCGAGGGCGTGCTTGCCGCCATCGAGGCGATGCGCGGCGCGATCGAGGACGGCATCGGCCGCGAGGACCTCCTCGACCTCATGCCGGCGGGCGCGGCGCGCAACGCCGTCGACTGCGCGCTGTGGGACCTCGAGGCCAAGCTGTCGGGCGTGCCGACCTGGCAGGTGCTCGGCTCGACGGCGCCGCACAAGCTCGTCACCGCCTACACGCTCTCGCTCGGCGAGCCGGAGGCCATGGAGCGGCAGGCCGCCAGGGAGGCATGGCGGCCGCTGCTGAAGATCAAGGTCGGCACGCCGGACGACGCCGCGCGCCTCAGGGCCGTGCGCGCCGGAGCGCCCGAAAGCGCGATCATCGTCGATGCCAACGAGGGCTGGCGGCCGGAAAACCTCGCCCATCATTTCGCGCTGTGCGCGCAGACCCGAATCGCCCTCGTCGAGCAGCCGCTTCCGGCCGGCGACGACGGCGCATTGCGCGGGCTTGCGCGGCCGGTCCCGGTCTGCGCCGACGAGAGCGTGCACCGCACGCAGGACGTCGCCGGCCTTGCCGACCGCTACGACGCGATCAACATCAAGCTCGACAAGGCCGGCGGGCTGACGGAGGCGCTGGCGCTGCGCGCGGCGGCGCGCGCGCACGGCCTCAAGGTGATGGTCGGCTGCATGGTCGGCACCTCGCTCGGCATGGCGCCGGCCGTGCTTTTGGCGCAGGACGCCGATTTCGTCGATCTCGACGGCCCGCTGCTGCTTGCCGAAGACCGCACGCCCGGCCTCCACTACGACGGATCGGACGTCTATCCGCCGGAAGCCGCCCTCTGGGGCTGATCGTCGGCAGCAAGCCCGGCAAGACGGGCCGCGATGACGAAGGCAAGCCCCACCGCGGCGATCGCCGACATCAGGTAGAAGCCGTGCACGCCGTACCAGTTGTAGGCATAGCCCGACACGAAGGTGGCGAGCGCCATGAAGATGCCGGTGTAGAAGAAATAGAGGCCTTGCGCGGCCGCCTCCTGCTCCTCCGCTACCCGCTCCACGAGGCGGCTCTGCACGCTCGCATGCAGCGTGGCGAAGGTGAAGGCGTGCAGGCATTGCAGCACGAAATAGCCGGCAAAGCCCATTTCCAGCGGGAAGACGAGCCAGCGCCCCACCGCCATGATCGCGCCGAAGATCATCATGGACCACAGGCTGAAGCGGCGGCGCAGGCGGGCAACGAACAGGAAAAGCAGCACCTCGGCCAGCACCCCGACACTCCACAGGATGCCGATATCCGTGCCGCTGAAACCCTGCTTGCGCCAGTAGATCACCGAAAAGGCGTAGAGCATGGCGTGGCTGGCATTGACCAGCGAGACGCCGATCAGCATCAGCTGCACATCGCGCTGGCGGAGCGTGCCGCCGGCCGGTACCGAGGCTATGGCCGCAATCGGCGACGGCCGGCGCGGCTTGCCGATCTTCGGCACGATCAGCGCACCGGCGACGGTCAGCACGAAGGCGCAGGCCATGGCCGGAAGCACCATTCCCCCGCCGTAGAGCCCGGCGAGCCAGCCGCCGGCCATGGTGGCGAAGATGAAGGCGAGCGAGCCCCAGAGCCGCATCCGCGCATAGTCGAAATTCCAGCGCCTGACGCCGGAAAGCGCGATGGCGTCGGTGATCGGCACATAGGGCGAATAGACCGCGCCCTGCAGTGTGTAGAGGAGAAGGACCGGCCAGAAGCCGCTCGCGCCGAAAAGCGCCAGCGCCGTTCCGAGCGACAGCGCGCCCGACCACAGGAGCACGATGGAGCGCTCGCCCAGCCGGTCGGCGATGACACCGGCGACCGGCGCGGTGAAGACGCGGATGAAGAGCGGCACCGCCAGAACGATGCCGATCTCGAAATCGTTCATCGAGAGCGTTTCGAGCCAGACCGGAAAATAGGGCAGCGCGATGCCGTTGACCATCATCGGCGCGCAGAAGACGAGCGCGATGCGCACGGCGAAGAACGGCGGCGCGCCGGCGGTCGGGGAAAGCCCGGAGGGGGACGTCATTGGCGGGGAACCTGCGTTGGAACGCTGCCGGCTCTAGCACGCCGGCCCATGCGCGCCAATCCGCTATTTCTACCAGTTCCGTCCGGTGTTACGCGGCCTCGGGGGCGGCCAGGGCCGGCACGTCGCGCGGAACCGGCACCACCTCGGCGGACCGGCTGGCCACCTTCTGCCAGGTGATCAGCTCCATCTTTCCATCGTGGTGCTCGGCGATGGCCGTGCAGCTTTCCACCCAGTCGCCGCTGTTGATGTAGCGGATGCCCTCGATCTCGGTGATGACGGCGTGGTGGATATGGCCGCAGACGACGCCGTCGGCATCATTGCGCCGCGCCTCCTCGGCAACCGCCTTCTGGAATTCGCCGATGAAGTTCACCGCCGTCTTCACCTGCTGCTTGGCCCAGGCGGAGAAGGACCAGTACGGAAGGCCGAGCCGGCGGCGCATGGCGGCGAAGACGACGTTGAGGGCAATCGCCGCGTCATAGGCCCAGTCGCCGAGATAGGCGACGATCCGGGCATGGCGCACGACCACGTCGAACTCGTCGCCGTGCAGGACGAGATAGCGCCGCCCGTCGGCCGCCTCGTGGATGATGCGGTCGGCAACCTCCACCCCGCCGAAATGGGTGCCGGGGAAATCGCGCAGGAACTCGTCATGGTTGCCGGGAATGTAGATGATGCGGGTGCCCTTGCGCGCCTTGCGCAGGAGCTTCTGCATGACGTCGTTGCATGCCTGCGGCCAGTACCAGCTGCGCTTCAGCCGCCAGCCGTCGACGATATCGCCGACGAGCACGATGGTCTCGGCCTCGTGGTGGCGCAGGAAATCGATCAGGAAATCCGCTTTCGCCGCCTTCGAGCCGAGATGCACGTCCGAGATGAAGAGCGTGCGGAAATGGCGGACATCGGGATCGGCGGGGGTCACGGTCATGCATCTGTCTCCGGGTGGCCGGCCGCCGCGGTCATTGTCGGAAGGGGCGGCTTTCATCCCGTTGAAAACCAGACTCCTGTTTCAGATTGATGACACACCTATGCGTTTTCGATGCGCAAATAGCCATTGCACGGGGCGCCGATTGCGGCTTTATGGAAGACTCGAAAAACTTCACGTCGCGGCGTTTTCCCGTCCGGAAAAGCCGCAGGAAAAACAGCACAGGGCAGGACGATATGAGCACGGGTGACAAATCGAGGACGCAGAAGGGCCCGGCAAGCGGCGACATCGACCAGCAGGCCCTCTTCTTCCACCGTCACCCCCGCCCCGGCAAGCTGGAGATCACGCCCACCAAGCCGCTCGGCAACCAGCGGGACCTGGCGCTTGCCTATTCGCCGGGGGTCGCGGCGCCCTGCCTTGCCATCCGCGACGATCCGCAGACGGCCGCCGACTACACGGCACGCTCCAACCTCGTCGCCGTGGTCTCGAACGGCACGGCCGTGCTCGGCCTCGGCAATATCGGCCCGCTGGCCTCCAAGCCCGTGATGGAGGGCAAGGCCGTCCTCTTCAAGAAATTCGCCGGCATCGACGTCTTCGACATCGAGATCGACGCGCCGACCGTCGACAGGATGGTGGACGTCATCTCCGCGCTGGAGCCGACCTTCGGCGGCATCAACCTCGAGGACATCAAGGCGCCGGAATGCTTCGAGGTGGAGCGCCGGCTGCGCGAGAAGATGGATATCCCCGTCTTCCACGACGACCAGCACGGCACCGCCATCATCGTCGCCGCCGCCGTGCTGAACGGGCTGGAGCTTGCCGGCAAGTCGCTGCACGAGGCCAAGATCGTCGCCTCCGGGGCGGGCGCTGCGGCGCTTGCCTGTCTCAACCAGCTCGTCGCCCTCGGCGCGAAGGTGGAGAACATCTGGGTCCACGACATCGAGGGCCTCGTCTACAAGGGCCGCGAGGCGCTGATGGACCAGTGGAAGGCCGTCTACGCGCAGGAGACCGACAAGCGCGTTCTTGCCGAGAGCATCGACGGGGCGGACGTCTTCCTCGGCCTTTCGGCCGCCGGCGTGCTCAAGCAGGACCTCCTCCAGCGCATGGCCGACAAGCCGCTCATCATGGCGCTCGCCAACCCGACGCCGGAAATCATGCCGGAAGAGGCGCGCGCGGCCCGTCCCGACGCGATGATCTGCACCGGCCGCTCGGATTTCCCCAACCAGGTCAACAACGTCATCTGCTTCCCCTACATCTTCCGCGGCGCGCTCGATTGCGGCGCGCGCACGATCAACGAGGAGATGAAGATGGCGGCGGTACGCGCCATCGCCGCGCTCGCCCGCGAGGAAGTGTCGGACGTCGCCGCCCGCGCCTATTCCGGCGACACGCCGAGCTTCGGGCCGAACTACCTCATCCCCTCGCCCTTCGATCCGCGCCTCATCCTGCGCATCGCGCCGGCCGTGGCGCGCGCGGCCGCCGAAACCGGCGTCGCCTCCCGCCCCATCGCCGACTTCGACGCCTATCTCGACCAGCTCAACCGCTTCGTCTGGCGTTCCGGCTTCATCATGAAGCCGATCTTCGCCGCCGCGAAGAAGGCCGAGAAGAAGCGCGTGATCTTCGCCGAGGGCGAGGACGAGCGCGTGCTGCGCGCTGCCCAGGTGCTGCTGGAGGAAGAGATCGCCCGGCCGATCCTCATCGGCCGCCCACACATCATCGAGACGCGCCTCAAGCGCTACGGCCTGCGCATCCGCCCGCATACGGACTTCGAGGTGGTGAACCCCGAGGACGACCCGCGCTACCGCGACTATGTGGAGGACTATTTCCGCATCGTCGGCCGCAAGGGCGTGAACCCAGAAGCCGCCCGCACCATCGTGCGCACGAACCAGACGGTCATCGCCGCGCTCGCCGTCAAGCGCGGCGAGGCCGATGCGATGATCTGCGGCGTGGAAGGGCGCTACGCCCGGCACCTGCGCGACGTCGGCCAGATCATCGGCAAGAAGGCCGGCGCGCTCGATTTCTCGGCGCTCAGCCTGCTGATCTCGCAGCGCGGCGCCATGTTCCTCATCGATACCTATGTGACCTGCGAGCCGACGGCGGAAGCCGTGGCGCAGATGACGGTGATGGCGGCGCAGGAAATCCGCCGCTTCGGCATCACGCCGCGCGCCGCCCTCGTCTCCCATTCCAACTTCGGCTCGCGCGATTCGGAAAGCGCCTTCAAGATGCGCCGGGCGATGGAGCTCGTGCGGGAGATGGACCCGACGCTGGAGGCGGACGGCGAAATGCACGGCGACGCCGCCATTTCCGAGGCGCTGCGCCAGCGTGCCATGCCCGATTCGGCACTGACGGGCGAAGCCAACCTCCTCGTCTTCCCGAACCTCGACGCCGCCCACATCACGCTCGGCGTCGTGAAGATGACGACGGACAGCCTGCATGTCGGCCCCATCCTGCTCGGCGCCGCCATGCCCGCCCACATCCTCTCGCCATCCGTCACCTCGCGCGGCGTCGTCAACATGGCCGCCCTCGCCGTGGTGGAAGCCTCCAACCCGTCATCGTGAAGAACGGGACACTCCTCCGTCATGCCGGCCTTGAGCCGGCATCCAGCCCGCGCAAGTCCTTGCGCGCAAGGAACTCCGTAACCGCGAACAGGTCGTCTCGCCGCGGGGCCTCCACTCAAGCCCCCGCGAGCTCCAGCCGGCGCATGATGCCGATCGCCTCCAGGAACGCCTCGTCGTGGCTGACGACGAGGAGCGCGCCGTCATAGGCCCGCAGGCCCGCCTCCACCGCTTCGATTGCCTCGATATCGAGATGGTTGGTCGGTTCGTCGAGGATGAGGAGCGCCGGCGGGCGGGCGCCACCGAGCACCGCGGCAAGGCCGGCGCGCAGGAGCTGGCCGCCGCTGAGGCTGCCGGCAACCTGCAGGGCGGCATCCGCCCGGAACATGAAGCGCGCCAGCGCCGCCCGGCAGGCATTCTCGTCCGCATCCGGGTTGATCCTGCGGAAATTGTCGCGGATCGACAGCGCCGGATCGAGCAGGCTGACGCGCTGGTCGAGCATGGCGGCGTCGGTCAAGAGCCGCACGCTGCCGGAAAACGGCACGAGCCGGCCGGTGACGAGCGACAGCAGCGTCGTCTTGCCTGTCCCGTTCGGGCCCGTCACAGCCACCCGCTCCGGTCCCGTCAGGGTAAAGGAGAGGTCGCGGATCACCGGCCGCTCCGGCAAATAGCCCGCCGTCACACCCTCCATGCGCAGCACCGTCCTGCTGGCCGGAAGCTGCGTCGACGGCACGGTGACCGCGAGCGGCTGGAGAACCTCGATCCGCCCGCGTGCCGAGGCGACGGCCTCCGCCGTCTGTCCCTGCCGGCTCTCGGCAAGGCGTGCATTGGCCCCGCCCGTCAGCTCCGCGCGCTCCTTCATCCCGCCGAGAACGATGCGCGGAAGGTCGCCCCGCGCCTTCTTGCGCCGGCCGGCGCTGTCCTTGCGCGCCTTGCGCTCGGCGAGCGCCTGCATGGTCCGGGCGATATCCGCGGCCTCCTTCTCCGCGTCGGCGAGGTCACGGTGCGCGGCGGCAAGCTCCAGCGCCTTTCGCGCCCGGTAGGCGCTCCAGTTGCCACCATAGCGCGTGGCGCCGAGGCTCGTCAGCTCGACGATCGCGTCCATGGTCTCGAGCAGCTCGCGGTCGTGGCTGACGACGACGGCGCCGGCCCGCCAGCCGGCCAGCATGTCGATGACGGCGCGCCGCCCCTCCCGGTCGAGATTGTTGGTCGGCTCGTCGAGCAGAAGGAAATCCGGCGCGCCGAAGAGGAGCACGGCAAGCGCCACGCGGGTGCGCTGCCCGCCGGACAGCGCGGCGAGCGGCGTTCCGGGCTCGGCCTCCAGCCCGACGCGGGCGAGCGCCGCGGCAAGGCGGGCCTCCAGCGTCCAGTCGGCTTCGGCAAGCGCGGCGGCATCCGCCTCGCCCCGCTCGGCGCGGGCGAGAAGGGCGAGTGCATCGGCAATGCCGAAGAGGCTGGCAATGGTTTCCCGCGGGCCCACCTGCACGCTCTGGCGCAGGACGCCGAGCGTGCCGTCCACCGTGACGGAGCCCGCCTGCGGCGACAATTCGCCGGCGGCGAGCTTCAGCAGCGTCGTCTTGCCGACGCCGTTGCGGCCGACAAGGCCGGCGCGCTCGGCGCCGAAGGTCAGGTCGAGATCGGAAAGGAGCGTGCGGCCGTCAGGCGTCGACCAGGTGAGTTTGGAAAAGGTGATGGAATGCGGCATGGATACGGTTTTCCCCGATGACAAAACGAAGTCGGTTTGCGGTCGGGTTGAAATCCATGACGTACCATCCGGTCGGTGCTGCGATGGCGCCAATCTAGGGACCCGCAGCGCGTCTTGCAAGGCGGAGGGGCGCCGCGCCGTTAATCACAAATGCGGGAGCGCGTTGCATGAGCCCCGCTCTCGCCTATGATAAGCCCCCGTATTGCCACGCTTGCCGAGGGATAGCGCATCATGAGGGGCTGCATCCGCCTCCTGTCCGTCATCGCTGCCGGCGTGCCGCTTTTCCTTTCCGGCGGCGCGATGGCCGGCGTTTGCGAACGCATCCAGCGAGACATCGCCAACCTGCCGACGGTGATCGTCGACACCGCCAGCGTGCGCAAATATGCCGGCGCGATCACCCGCCAGACCATCCAGCTGCGCAAGGCGAAAAGCGACCAGCGCCGCCTCGGCTGCTCCAGCGGCAGCATCATCGTGATCGGCGGGGCGAATGCCGACGCCTGCGCGACGCTCTCGACCGTCATCGGCAAGATGGAACGCAACCTCGATATCCTCGAGAAGAAACGCCGCGAATTTGCCGGCGGCACCTCCTCGAAGGGCGAGCGCGGCCGTCTCCTCGCCGCGCTGGAGGAGAACGGCTGCAACGGCAAGCCCGAGGTCATGCCCATCGCCGCGACGGAAACGCTGCGCTCGCTCGACGAGCGGCGCACCCTGCCCCTTGGCACCGCGCCGGACGGCAGCGGGCGCCTGCAACTGCGCACGCTCGGCGGCTCCGGCCACGGCAATCTGCGCACCGTCTGCGTGCGCACCTGCGACGGCGGTTTCTTCCCGATCTCCTCCAACGCCTCGCCGATGGATTTCCGCCGCGACCAGCAGGTCTGCTCCATGATGTGCCCGCAGACGGAAACCGAGCTCTTCTACCAGTCGATGGCGGACGGGCAGGAAACCGAGCAGATGACCTCCACCGTCACCGGCCGGCCCTATGTCGAGCTTCAGAACGCCTTCTCCTACCGCACGCGCGATCTCTCCAAGCAGGGAAGCTGCGGCTGCAACCTTTCCGCCTACTACCAGGACATGATCAAGCGCGAGAAGGTCGCCAAGGGCGAGGCGGACGAGGGCGAAGCGGACGCAGCCAAGGAAGGCTCCGTCACCGATCTCCGCACCCTGCCGAAGGCCGAAACGGGCAGGAAGCCCGTGACGGTCGAGGAACGCGACTACGATCCGTCCAAGCGCAAGGTCCGCACGGTCGGACCGGTCTTCCTGCCGGCGAGCGAATCCGCCATAGACCTCGGCCGCCCGGCCGACGCCGGCGTCAACTGACGCCCGCCTCTTCCGGCCAGCGCTCCTCGAACACCAGTTCCTCCAACGGCAGGCGTTGGCGCCAACCCTTCACGGCAAGCTCCGGCTCCGCGTAGAGCCGGTCGACATAGCCGACGCAGAGCCAGGCGACGATCTCGACATGCTCCGGGATGGCGAGCACATGGCGGATATCGCTGTCGTGGAAGATGCTGACCCAGCCGACGCCGACTCCTTCCGCCCGCGCGGCGAGCCACAGGTTCTGCACGGCGCAGACGGTGGAATAGACATCCATGCGCGGATTGTGCGTGCGGCCCAGCACCACGGTCCCGCCGCGCGTCGGATCGCAGGTCACGCAGATCGAGAGCGGCGCCTTGAGGATGCCTTCGAGCTTCAGCGCGCGATACTCGGCCTGCCGCTCGCCGGCGAACATCTCGGCCGCCTCGGCATTGGCCTTCAGGAAGGCGGCGTGCACCGCCCGCCGCGTCGCCTCGCTGCGCACCAGCAGGAAATTCCACGGCTGCATGAAGCCGACCGACGGCGCACTGTGGGCCGCATGCAGCAGGCGCCCGACGAGATCGTCCGGCAAAGGTTCCGGCAGGAACTGGTCGCGCACGTCGCGGCGCGTTTCGATGGCACGGTAGACGGCCCGCCTCTCCTCATAGGAAAAGGCGCCCGCCCGGACCAGAGGGTCGGTTCGCATCGTCATCTCCCCAACAATGCGCGCAACCTTCCGCCGTCCGCGCGGGTGCGGTCTATCTCGCCAGGCCGGTCTTCTGACTCCGGTTCGCGCGGCGAGACCTGCCTTCCCGGTTGAAAAACCAGTGGCAAAAGCCTGAATCGACTCAGGCTTTCAAGGTCCAGCCATCCCCGTCACAGCGTTGGGCACGTTCCGGCCTTGGAGAGCTTCCGCACCGGATTCCCGATTCTCCCGCGAAAGCGGGCACCTGACGGGAAGGATATGCGCACGGCTTTGCCGGCCGATCAAGCCCCGCTCAGGCGGCGCGCGCGGCGCCGGCCCCGGCGATCTCCTCGCTGCCGATATCGCCCGCATGAATGGCGCGGTTGCGCCCGCCGTTCTTGGCCGCATAGAGCGCGGCGTCGGCCATCACCATGACGTCGTGGACCGACCCGCCATGCTCGGGGAATTGCGCGATGCCGGCGCTGCCGCCGATCGCAAGGAGCTGGCCGTCATAGGCGATGGGCACCTGCGTGTCCCGCACGAGGCTTTCGGCAAGCGCCATCAGCTCCTCGCGGCCGCACGCGCCCGGCAGCAGCACGGAAAACTCGTCGCCCCCGAGACGCGCGACCGTGCCGCGCGCGCCGATCCTGTCGGAAAAGCGCCGGGCGACCGCCTGCAGCACGGCATCGCCCGCCGCATGGCCATGCCGGTCGTTGACCGCCTTGAACTTGTCGAGGTCGAGCGCGAGGATCGCGAAGGGCTTGCCCTCGCCCTTGCGCACGGCGCGCGAAACCTCCTCGTCGAAGCCGCTGCGGTTCTTGAGACCGGTCAGCGGATCATGCCGCGCGAGGAAGGCGTTCTTCGCCTCGCTGCGCTGGAGCGCCTTGACGAGGGCGGAGAAGCGCACAGCGACGAAGAGCATGACCGCCGCGAAGGCGACGACGAAGATCGCGATCTGCGGCACCGCCGACTGCCAGACGAAGGAACCCGGCATGTTCGGCCGCCAGGAAGCGACCATGGGATTGTAGCCGTCGCCGCCCACCGGCGTCATCAGCAGGCCCGGCTCCTCCGTCACGATGGGTGTGAAGCCGAGATCGTGCACGCCGAGGCGGCTTGCCGTGTTCGCCAGCATCTTGCCGGAGACGGGCTTGACGGTGACGAGCAGGATCGGCTCGCGGCGGCTGGCGGGAATGTAGAGCGTCTTGGGGATGACCGCCTGCACCACGACGATGCTCATCACGCTGTCGATGAGGCGCATGCCGGTGACGTGGATATTGGGCAGCGCCGGGGTCAGCAGGTCGGGGTCGCGCCTGGTGCGGGCGATCTGCCAGCCGCCGCGGTCGGGCGAGAGCGCCGCGCGATAGGCCTGCTCGGCCCGGCGCGTGAGGTCGCTCACCCAATAGAGCTTTTCGCGCGCCTTACGCTCGGAAACCGCGTTTCCATGGTGCACGCCGAGGATATTCCCACCGTCCGGGGAGGTGAAGATCATCCAGGAGAAGCCGAAATCGGCCCACATCCAGTCGCGGATCTCATCGCGGATGAAATCGTGGCCGGGCATGCCGTCCGCCAGTTCCTGGAAGGTCTTGTCCCAAAAGGAAATCTGGCTCTGGTACTGGACGACCTGGTCGATCTGGTGGCTGAACTCGTTGCGCACCAGCGTGCGCTCGGTCTCGGCGACGAAGCTGTCGGCCCGCTCGATCGAATAATCCAGCACGAAATAGTTGGCGGCGACGAACAGGCCGACGATCATCACCGCCGCTGCCCGGATCGCCATCCCCAATCTGCGCCGGCGTGTGCCACGCCCATCGCCCATGCTGCCCGCCATCGTTCCCTGCCTGTCCCGCCGGATTTCCCGGACTCCGTTGCGCGAAGACTAGCCGGCAGACGGCAAGATTCGCTTAAGCGGGCTGGTGAGCGAAAACTTAATGCGCCGGCGCGTAGCGCACGAAGGCGAATTCCGTGCCGTCCGGCGACCAGTTCGGCACGTTCATCGTGCCCTGCCCGCCGAAAAGCTCGAAGAGGACACGCGCATTGCCGCCGTCGATATCCATCAGCCGCAGCCGGACCGTGAGGTCGCGCGGATGGTCGAACACGTCGCCGTCATAGGAAAGCACCAGAAGGTGCCTGCCGTCCGGCGAAGGATGCGGGAACCAGTCGCCATAGGGGCTGTCGGTGATGCGTGTCGGTTCGCTGCCGTCCGGCCGCACCCGCCAGACCTGCATGCGGCCGGTGCGGCTGGAATTGAAATAGATCCATTCGCCGTCGGCCGAATAGTCCGGTCCGTCGTTGCGCCCTTCCCCGAATGTAAGCCGCCGCTCCTCGCCGCCGGTGACCGGGATCGTATAGATATCGAAGAGGCCGTCCCGGATGCCGCAATAGGCGAGCGTGCCCCCGTCCGGCGACCAGCCGTGCCAGTAGGAGGGCATGTTCGGCGTCGCAAGCCGCGGCGTGCCGCCCTCGGAGGGCAGCAGGTAGATCGCCGACTTGCCGAACTGCACCTTGTCGCTGATCGCCAGCAGCGCGCCGTCCGGCGAAATCCCGTGGTCGTTGTTGCAGCGCGTGGCAAAGCCCGTGTCGATCTTCACCGGCCGGCCGCCGCGAAGCGGCAGGCGGTAGAGAAGCCCGTCATCGTTGACGATGAGAAACCGTCCATCCCGCGAGAAATTCGGCGCCTCCACCAACCGCTCCGTCTGCCAGACGATACGGGTCGCGCCAGTCACGATATTGTGGATTTCGACGGAGCTGCGCACGGCGATTCCCATCTCGCTGCCAACGGCCTATTCAGCGCGGTACGGCCCTCATAGCCGCCCTTCGCAACCCCGCGAACGATAGCAAAAGGCGGCCCCACGACAATCCTGCCGGGCCGCCTTTGCTTGCAAGGGTTAATATACCCCTACCCCCGGTCGCGAAAACGATTGGTGATCGGGTAGCGGCGGTCGCGGCCGAAATTCTTGCGGGTGATCTTGACGCCGGGGGCGGACTGGCGGCGCTTGTACTCGGCGATATAGAGCAGGTGCTCCACCCGCTGCACGGTCGCCGCATCGTGGCCGCGCGCGACGATCTCGTCGGTGCCCATCTCCTTCTCGACGAGGCATTCGAGGATGTCGTCGAGCACCGGATAGGGCGGCAGCGAATCCTGGTCGGTCTGGTTGGGGCGCAGCTCCGCCGAGGGCGCCTTGTCGATGATGTTGACCGGGATGACCTCGCCGGACGGCCCGAGCGCGCCCGGCGGCACATGGGCGTTGCGCCAGCGCGACAGGGCGTAGACCTGCATCTTGTAGAGGTCCTTAATCGGGTTGAAGCCGCCGTTCATGTCGCCGTAGAGCGTGGCGTAGCCGACCGACATTTCCGACTTGTTGCCGGTGGTCACGACCATCGAGCCGAACTTGTTGGAGATCGCCATGAGGATCGTGCCGCGCGTGCGGCTCTGGAGGTTCTCTTCCGTGATCCCCTCTTCCGTGCCTTCGAAAAGCTCGGCGAGCGAGGAAAGGAAGCCCGTCACCGGCGCCTCGATGGGCACGATGTCGTAACGGCAGCCGAGGGCCTTCGCGCAATCGGCCGCGTCCTTCAGCGAATCCTTCGAGGTATAGCGGTAGGGCAGCATCACGCAGCGCACGCGTTCCTCGCCGAGCGCATCGACGGCGATGGCCGCGCAGATGGCCGAATCGATGCCGCCCGAAAGGCCGAGCACCACGTTCTTGAAGCCGTTCTTGTTGACGTAGTCGCGGAAGCCCAGCAGGCAGGCGCGGTAGTCCGCCTCCTCGCTCTCGGGAATGCGCGACATCGAGCCGGCATCGCACACCCAGCCGCCGTCCTGCCGCTTCCAGGTGGTGAGCGCGATCGCCTCCTCGAACTCGCTCATCTGGAAGGCGAGCGACTTGTCGGCATTGAAGGCGAAGCTCGCGCCGTCGAAGACCAGCTCGTCCTGCCCGCCGAGCTGGTTGGCGTAGACGAGCGGCAGGCCGGTCTCGATGACCTGCCTCAGCACGACCTGGTGGCGCACGTCCACCTTGCCGCGATAATAGGGCGAGCCGTTCGGCGACAGGAGGATTTCCGCGCCGCTCTCGGCCAGCGTCTCGCACACGCCGAGCTCACCCCAGATGTCCTCGCAGATCGGAATGCCGAGGCGAACGCCGCGGAAATTCACCGGCCCCGGCATGGCGCCCTGGTCGAAGACGCGCTTCTCGTCGAATTCGCCATAGTTCGGCAGGTCCACCTTGTCGCGGACGGCGATCACCTTGCCGCCGTCGAGCACGGCGACGGCGTTGTAGCGCCCCGTCTCGTCCTGCCGGGGAAAGCCGATGACGACGCCCGGCCCGCCATCCGCCGTATCGGCGGCAAAATCGTCGATCGCCCGACGGCAGGCCTTCAGGAAGGCCGGCTTCAGCACGAGGTCCTCCGGCGGATAGCCCGAGATGAAGAGTTCCGTCAGGAGCAGGAGATCGGCGCCCTGCCGGGCGGCGTCCTCGCGGGCCGCGCGCGCCCTGGCAAGGTTGCCGGCAACGTCGCCGACGATGGGATTGAGCTGTGCGACGGCAATGCGCAGCGTCGTCTTTTCAGTCTCGGAAGTCATGTCGCGGACCCGTCTCCTCTGGTGTCCGATCCTGCGGCCGGGCGCGGCTGTCGCACTCTCGAACGGTCGACAAGCTCTTTAGAGCATCGCGGGCGCTTTGGGAATGAAGCGCGGCGCCGATTACGCGGCCCCTGCCCGCAAGTCCCCGTTTTTCAACGCTTCCCCGATCACGGCGACCCGGCGACGAGGGAACCAAAACCGTGAAGAAACCATTCATCTTCTGTTCAAGATGACATCCGTATGACAGATACGCGAAACTTTCATGAAATCTGGAGACGGCCTTTGGCTATCCTTACATCCGCAGCCGTGGCGATCGAGACCACAGAAGGCCTTGCCGACAAGGCGGGCTTCCTCGCGCGCCATGCCAAGGCGCTCGCCGTGCTGCGCTCGCTCGCCGTCTCCGCGCTTCTGGCCCTCTTCACCGTCGCCGCCGTCGAACTCATCACGCGCGGCTCGCTGGCCCAGACGTGGACGTTCCTGACCAATCCGCAGCAGCCGGGCTGGACGACGGTTGGCGTCTTCTTCCTGCTCTTCCTCGCCGTCGACGCGTTGATCGGCCGCCAGCACAAGGCCGTGCTGATCGTCTTCCCGCTCGTCGCGCTGATGGGCGTCATCTCGCAGCAGAAGCAGGTTTTCCTCACCGACCCGCTCTATCCGACGGACCTGCTGTTCGGCCGCCAGATCCTCGAGCTGATGCCGGTTCTCGTGAAGGACCGGCCGTGGACGGCCGTGGGCCTTGCCGTCGCGCTCGTCGTCGCCGTCATCGGCCTCGTCAGCCTGCTGGTCTTCGCCTGGCGCCGCTTCCGGCCGCTGACGCGCAAGGAGCGCGTTGCGCGGCTCGCGCTGGCGCTGCCGCTTCTGGCCGGCTTCGTCTCGATCATGGACTACAACGACTTCTCCTGGGTCCGCGACCGGCTGAAGGTCTTCCCGATCATGTGGGACCAGGCGGAGAACTATCGCCACAACGGCTTCGTCATGGCCTTTGCGATCAACCTGCCGATGGCCAACGTCAAGGCGCCGGCCGGCTACATGATCGACGCCATCGACAAGATCCCGTCCAAGCCCCTGCCCGCCGGCACGACGCACCGCTCCAAGCCGGACGTCATCGTGCTGATGAGCGAATCCCTCTGGGACCCGACGCGGATCGACACCGTCAAGTTCTCGCAAGACCCGATGCCGGTGATCCGCGAGAACCGCAGCGGCTCCGTCTTCTCGCCTGAATTCGGCGGCCTCACCGCCAATATCGAATTCGAGGCGCTGACGGGCTTTTCCAACGCTTTCCTGCCGACCGGCAGCATCCCCTACCAGCAATATGTGCGCAAGCCGATCCCCTCGCTTGCCACCTTCTTCCGCGCGGAAGGCTATACGGCGCGCGCCATCCATCCGTTCTCCGGCTGGTTCTGGAACCGCACGAGCGTCTACAAGGCCTTCGGCTTCGAGACCTTCAAGGACAAGGAAAGCCTGCCGCCGCTGGCAAAGCGCGGCAACTTCACCTCGGACGAGGCGCTGACCAAGGAGATCATCCGTCAGGCGGACAGCCAGGAGAACCCGTTCTTCTTCTTCACCGTCACGCTGCAGGGCCACGGCCCCTATGACGACGGCCGCTATGCCAAGACCGACATCAAGCTCGACAGCCCGCTCGACGCCCGCGACACGCGCGTGCTGGCAAGCTACGCGCAGGGCGTGAAGGAAGCGGACGGCAGCCTGAAGATGCTGATGGACTGGGCGAAGGAACGCGACCGCGAGACGATCATCGTCATCTTCGGCGACCACCTGCCGCCGCTCAACACGGTCTACAAGAATTCCGGCTACATGCAGGGCATCACCGCCTCGCGCAAGGGCACGGCCGAGCAGATGAAGAGGGAGCACGAGACCCCGCTCGTCATCTGGTCGAACAAGACCGGCGTGGACAAGGAGATCGGCACGATCAGCCCGGCGTTCCTGTCCTACTATCTCCTCAAGGAAGCGGGCTTCGAGCACCCCTACTACACCGGCTTCCTCGGCGCCGTGCACGACAAGCTGCGCGTCATCGACCGCTACATGCTGATCGGCGCCGACGGCAAGGCCACGCCCGACTGGGCCCGCCAGAAGACCGTCGACCCGCTGGTGCGCGACTACCGCTTCCTCCAGCACGACATCATGTTCGGCAAGCAGTACGGCCTGGAACGCTTCTTCGATTCCCATGCGGAACTGATGTCGACGGGCTTCTGAGGGCCCGATAGACACCCCTTCCCGCGAGGCCTACCGGCCCTGCGGGAATTGCGGCGCGCCGTCGTTTATCTCGTAGTAATCCCCCTTGTCGGCGCAAAAGATATGGACGCCGATCCTGAGACCCGTCGGCAGGTCGAAGGCGCCGGCCATGAGCGAGGTGTAGTCCGAGCCGTCACCCTTCCAGAACAGCACGGAGCCGCAGGTGCGGCAGAAGCCGCGGCTGGCCGTGTCGCTCGCCCTGAACCAGGTGACGTTCCCGCCGCCCTCCACCGTCAGCCGGTCGTCCGGGACGTTGGTGGCCGCATAGTGATGGCCGGTCTGCCGGCGGCACTGGCTGCAATGACAGGCGATGACCTCGCGCAAGGGGCCGACGGTGCGAAAGCGCACCGCCCCGCACAGACAATGGCCGGTATGTTCCTCGCTCATGCTTCCTCCCAAACGAAAACCGGGCCAGCTTTGCCAGCCGGCCCGGTCCTGTCAATTTCACATTCCTGAATGCTTGCATCAGCTCCGCTAATTTACGGAGATGAAGCGTGAACAGAAGGCGATCAGCCGTTCACCACCATGCGCTTTTCGTCGCGGCCGCCCTTCATGCGCTCGGCAAGGAGGAAGGCGAGCTCCAGCGCCTGGTCGGCGTTGAGGCGCGGGTCGCAATGGGTGTGGTAGCGGTCGGCAAGGTCGTCGCCGGAAAGCGCGCGGGCGCCGCCCGTGCATTCCGTGACGTCGTTGCCGGTCATCTCGATATGGATGCCGCCCGGATGGGTGCCTTCCGAACGGTGGATCTGGAAAAAGCTCTCGACCTCCGACAGGATCCGCTCGAACGGGCGGGTCTTGTAGTTGTTGAGCGTGATCGTGTTGCCGTGCATCGGATCGCACGACCAGATGACCTTCTTGCCTTCCCGCTCGACGGCGCGGATGAGGCGCGGCAGGTTTTCGGCGACCTTGTCGTGGCCGAAGCGGCAGATCAGCGTCAGCCGGCCGGCCTCGTTGGCCGGGTTCAGGAGGTCGATCAGCTCCAGGAGGCCGTCTCCGGTCAGCGACGGGCCGCACTTGAGGCCGATCGGGTTCTTGATGCCGCGGCAATATTCGATATGCGCATGGTCGGGCTGGCGCGTACGGTCGCCGATCCAGATCATGTGGCCGGACGTGGCGTACCAGTCGCCCGAGGTCGAATCCACGCGCGTCAGCGCCTGCTCGTAACCGAGCAGCAGCGCCTCGTGGCTGGTGAAGAAATCCGTCTCGCGCAGGTTCGGATGGTTTTCCGCCGTGATCCCGATGGCCTTCATGAAGTCCATCGTCTCGGAAATGCGGTCGGCGAGCTTGCGGTAGCGCTCGGCCTGCGGGCTGTCCTTGACGAAGCCGAGCATCCACTGGTTGACGTTCTCGAGGTTGGCATAGCCGCCCATCGCGAAAGCGCGCAGGAGGTTCAGCGTTGCGGCAGACTGGCGGTAGGCCATGATCTGGCGCTCCGGATTCGGCACGCGGGCCTCCTCCGTGAACTCGATGCCGTTGATGATGTCGCCGCGGTAGGACGGCAGCGTCACCTCGCCCTGCTTTTCGACGCCCGAGGAACGGGGCTTCGCGAACTGGCCGGCGATGCGGCCGACCTTGACCACCGGCAACTGGGCGCCGAAGGTCAGCACCACGGCCATCTGGAGGAAGGCACGGAAGAAGTCGCGGATCGTATCGGCGCCGTGTTCGGCAAAGCTCTCGGCGCAGTCGCCGCCCTGCAGCAGGAAGCCCTTGCCCTCGGCGACATTCGCCAGCGCGGTCTTGAGGCGGCGTGCCTCACCGGCGAAGACGAGCGGCGGAAACTTCGCGAGGCGCTCTTCGGTCGCCGCCAATGCGGCGAGATCGGGATAATCCGGAACCTGGCTGATGGGCTTTTCCCTCCAGCTGCTCGGCGTCCAATTCTGTGCCATGATACTCACCTGTCCTGAAGCGCCCGCCAAAGCCGGCAAGCGCCGCTTCACTTTGAAGATGCGGGCTTATAAACCGTCAGATGGTTCTTGCATAGCCGGCTTTCCAGCCGGAATCGCTCCGTTTGCGCCATATGGCCGTCGCGCGGCCCCTGCTCAGACCCGCTGCCCGCCGCGCACGCGATAGCTCGGCTGGTACATCGTCACCAGCTCTTCCGTCGCCGTCGGATGCACCGCCATGGTGCGATCGAAATCGTCCTTGGTGACGCCGGCCTTCAGCGAGATGCCGAGGAGCTGCGCCATCTCGCCCGCCTCGTGGCCGAGGATGTGCGCGCCGACCACCTTGCGGTCCGCGGCATTGACGATGAGCTTCATGATCGTCTTTTCCTGCCGGCCGGACAGCGTCGCCTTCATCGGGCGGAATTCGGCGCGGTAGACTTCGAGATCGTCGAATTTCCTGGCCGCCTCCTCCTCGCTGAGGCCGACCGTACCGATTTCCGGCTGCGAGAAGACGGCGGTGGCGATGAGATCGAGGTCCGGCGAGACGGGATTGCCGCGGAACTCCGTCTCGATGAAGCACATGGCCTCGTGGATCGCGACAGGGGTGAGCTGCACGCGGTCGGTCACGTCGCCGAGCGCGAAGATGCCCGGAACGTTGGTGCGCGAATAGTCGTCGACGACGATCGCGCCCTTCTCGTTCGTGGCGACACCGGCCGTCTCCAGCCCGAGGCCCGCCGTGTTCGGCACGCGACCGAGCGCCAGCATCACCTGGTCGACGACGAGCGTTTCGCCCGCCTTGGTCGAAACGACGCGCCGCCCGCCCTCGCCTTCGGCAACGCCGGTGATGATGTCTTCGCAGACGATGCGGATGCCCTTGGCGATCATCGCCGCCTGGAGGCCTGCGCGCATGTCCTGGTCGAAGCGCGAGAGGATCTGCCTGCCGCGGTAGATCAGCGTCGTCTCGACGCCGAGCCCGTGGAAGATGTTGGCGAATTCGACGGCGATATAGCCGCCGCCGGAAATCAGGATGGACTTCGGCAGCTCGGCGAGGTCGAAGGCCTCGTTGGAGGTGATGCAGAGATCGTGGCCCGGCAGGTCGAAATGCGGCGTCGGGTGGCCGCCGACGGCGATCACGATGCGCTCGGCGGTCACCAACTCGTCCGTTGCCGTCAGGCGCAGGGTATTCGGCCCGACGAGGACGGCACGGGTCTGGAGGATCGTCGCTCCGGCATTGTCGAGCCCCTTGCGGTAAAGACCTTCGAGGCGTGCAATCTCCTTCTCCTTGGCGGCGACGAGCGCCTTCCAGTCGAAGCGCGTCTCGCCGACCGTCCAGCCGAAGCCTGCCGCATCCTCGAAATGCTCGTGGAACTGCGAGGCATAGACATAGAGCTTCTTCGGCACGCAGCCGCGGATGACGCAGGTACCGCCGAAGCGGAACTCCTCGGCGATCCCCACCTTCTTGCCCATGCCGGCCGCAAGGCGCGCGCTGCGCACGCCGCCGGAGCCCCCGCCGATGACGAAGAGGTCGTAGTCGAATGCGGTCATGTGATGATCTCCTGCGGGCGGGCCTTGGACGAAATACCCGCCGGGCGAATCCGCCGCCCGGCCTTTCCACATATAGGGGCTGCGCAGGAAAAAGGAAAAGGGCCGGCCCCTGCGGGCGGCCCTCAAGAAAAAAGGCGGCCCCGGGCCGCCTTTTCAAGATTACTGTTGCTGTTCCTGCTGGGCTTCGCCGCCGTCCGCCGGAGCCCGCGCGCCGATCATCGTGTCCAGTTTCTTGCCGCTTTCCGAGCGCAGGTCGCGGTCGACGCCGTTCGCCCAGATCTCGGCAGCCTTCATGACTTCGCGCGTGGCGATCGGGCCGTCCGACAGGAGCTTCTTGCCGACGGGCGAGTTGTAGAAGTCGGCGATGGCCTTCAGCTCGTCCTGCGTGAAGGTCTTGGCATAGATGGTCGCGGCTTCCTTCTCGAGGTCCGCACGGCGCGGAGCGAGCGCAAGGGCCTGCTCGTCGACCACCGCGTTGATTTCCGGCTCATGGTTCGGCGAGGCCTGGATGAAGGTCGCCTTCACGCGGGCCGCAAGGCTCGGCAGGATGTTGTCGAAGCGGCTCGTCGCGCCGATGGCGTCGATGGCCGAGCGCGCGGCCTTGATCTGATCCTCCGTCACGTCCTGCGCCCTGACGGCGCCGGCAAGGCTTGCCGAAACGATGAGGGTCGCCGCGAGGGTCCGGCCGAAACCAGCAAATTTGATCATGTCGGTCTGTGCTCCTGTCTAGTCTTTCGCCGTCAGCGTGCGCGCACCAGCGGGTCCCGCGATGATGGCCAGCGACGCCATGTTGATGAAGAGGCCGTGTTCGACGACGCCCGGTATGTCATTGAGGCGGCTTGCGAGCGCATCTGCATCAGGAATGCGGCCAAAAGATGCGTCGAGAATGTAGTGTCCGCCGTCCGTGGTGAAGGCGCCGTCGCCGGAGGCGCGCAGCGTCAGCGCACCGGAAAGGCCGAGCCTGCCGGCCGCCTTCTCGATGGCGATGCGCGTGGAAGCAAGGCCGAAGGGATTGACCTCGATCGGCAGCTTGAAGGCGCCGAGCGTTTCGACCACCTTGCTCTCGTCGGCGATGACGATCATGCGCTGCGAGGCGGCCGCGACGATCTTCTCGCGCAGGAGCGCGCCGCCGCCGCCCTTGATGAGGTTGAGGCGACCGTCCACCTCGTCGGCGCCGTCGATGGTGAGATCGAGCTCTGGCAGTTCGTCGAGCGACTTCAGCGGCACGCCGAGCTCCAGGCACAGCCGCGCGGTGCGCTCGGAGGTCGGCACGCCCTCGACCTTCAGGCCGCCGGCGACCTTCTCGGCCAGAAGCCGCACGAACTCTTCCGCGGTCGAGCCGGTGCCGATGCCGAGGCGCATGCCGTCCTGCACATGGGCAAGCGCGGCTTCGGCCGCCTTGATCTTCATCTCACGGGCGTCCATGCCCCAAAACTCCCTGAACGGTGCGAGCCGGCGCAGATGGGCCGCCGGAATTCCGGTGAGACACTTACACGCCCTCAATGGCAAACGAAAGCCAAAATCGGCGCATCCCCCAGCCGGCCGAACCCGATTGCAAAAGCCCGCGCCATCGCTTAACCCGGAAGCCCGCCTCCTCCTTTCCGCAAGGTAATCCCATGAACGCCCCCCTTGTTGTCTTCGATCTCGACGGTACGCTCATCGATACGGCGCACGATCTCGTGGCGAGCCTCAACCACACGATCGGCCTGGAGGGCCTGGAGCCGGTGACCTACGGCGACCTCACCTATCTCGTCGGCCACGGCGGCCAGGTGATGATCAGGCGCGCCTTCGCCATGCGCGGACGCGAGATATCGGACGGCGACCTTGCCCGCATGCTCGATGCCTTCGTCGACCACTATGCCGCGGCGATGCCGGGCGTCTCCACGCCCTTCCCGGGCCTTGCCGAGGCCATGGACCGGCTTGCCGGCGCGGGCCACCGGCTCGCCGTCTGCACCAACAAGACCGAGGGGCTTGCCCGCCGCCTGCTCGAGGGGCTGGCTCTCACGCCGCGCTTTGCCGCGATCACCGGCGGCGACACCTTCGCCGTGCGCAAGCCCGATGCCGAACACCTGCTCGGCACGGTGCGCCTCGCCGGGGCCGACCCGAAGCGCACGGTGATGATCGGCGACAGCCTCAACGACATGCTCGTCGCGCGCAACGCGGGCGTACCCTCGATCGGCGTACCGTTCGGCTATTCCGACGTGCCGGTCGCCGACCTCGATCCGAGCCATGTCATCGCCCATTTCGACGAGCTGACGCCGGACCTGGTGGAAGAATTGCTCGCCCGGTGAAAACGGGGCGACAGCCCCTCATCCGCCTGCCGGCACCTTCTCCCCGCAAGCGGGGAGAAGGAAGACAACAGCGTGGGTCTCCAATAGGAAAACAAAACGGCATACGCCTTCTCCCCGCTTGCGGGGAGAAGGTCGCGGCAGCGGGATGAGGGGCATTTCGGGAAGAGCGCTGCCTGCGCTCAGCCCTCGACCCCGCGCGCCGCGCTGGTCGCGGCGAATGCCTTGCGCGTGTAGTCGTCACGGCCATAGACGTCGTCGAAATACTGCACCTTGCCGTCCTTGTCCGGCCAGGCGGTGAAATAGGCGACGTAGATCGGGATGTCGGCCTTCACGCCGATGGCCTTGTTCTTGCCGGAGGCGATTTCCTTGCCGATATCGGCCTCGCTGACGCCGAGGACGGCGGCCGCCATCTTGCGCGGCTCGGCAAGGCGCACGCAGCCGTGGCTGAGCGCTCGCATGTCCCGCTTGAAGAAGCTCTTCGAGGGCGTGTCGTGCATGTAGATGGCATGGCTGTTCGGGAAGAGGATCTTCAGTTCGCCGAGCGCGTTGTCGCCGCTCGGCGGCTGGCGCACGGAGACGCCGGCGGTCGAGCCGTACCAGTTGACCGAGGACGAGGGCACGGCATGGCCGCCGACGGCCACTTCATAGCCCATCCGGTCGAGATAGGACGGATCGCTCCTGAGCTTCGGCAGCATCTCGTTGATGATGATCGACTGCGGCACGCCCCAGTAGGGATTGACCTCGACGGTCTGGATCTTGTCCTCGAAGAAATAGGTCTGGTGCGCCTTGGAGCCGACCACCGTGCGCATCGAGAACTTTTCGGCGCCGTCCTCGTAGTAGTAGACCGTGAAGGCCGGCTGGTTGATGAAGACATGGCGCGGGCCGAGATCGACCGGCAGCCAGCGCGCCTGTTCCAGGGCCACTTCGAGCTTGGCGATCTTGTCCTCGACCGAATCGCCGCCCGTCAGCTTGCGGATCGAGGCATTGCCGACGATGCCGTCGGGCTTCAGCCCGTTTTCCTTCTGGAAGGCCTCGACGAGGGTGACGAGATCGGGCGTGTATTCGGGCGTGCCCTGGTAGGCGGCGAGCGTTGCGGCATTCTCGCCCTTCAGCGCGTCCGAGCCGTGCTTGACGATGCCCTTGACGACGTTGGCCAGTTCCGGATTGCTCTGGCCCGGCTTCAGGAGCGTGCCATCGGCGATGACCACCCGGTCCTCGGCTGCCGTTTCGGCCCTGAGCTTCGCCAGTTCCGCCTTCAGCGCCGCGAAATCGACATTGGCGGGCGAGCGGCTTTCGAGATAGGCCTTCACATTGCCGCTGAGCGCGACGTTCTTCAGCGCGGCGAGGAGATTGACGTCCTTGCGCTTGAAATCGTGGTAGCCGGAGATGCGGTTGGGATCGACGCGCCCGCGCACGGCATCCTCGATATAGGTCGCGACGGCGGCCGTCAGCGAAATCTCGAAGCTGGCAAGCGCGCCGTAGCGCCCCGTCATGTCGGCACTGTCGAAGGTGTCGGCCGGCGGCGTCACGGCATAGTCGGCGGGATCGAGGCCGACGGCGGCCGCATCGGCGAGCGCGGCCATCGCCGCCTTCGCCTTCTCATTGATTCCCGTGCCCTCGATCCAGAGGAACTTCTTGTTGGCGCCGTAGAACGCCTCGACCGCCCTGGCCGCGTCCGGGGTGGCGCGCACGCTGACATTGGCGAAGGCGGCGCGAATGCCCGCATCGCCGGCAGGCGCAACGTCGGCGGAGATCGAGCTGGTCACGACCGGATCGGCCAGCTTGTCGGTGGCGATGCGCTTCAGCGCGTCGGCCTTGTAGGTATAGTAGCGCGGGCCGGTGACGCGCGGCAGGGCCTTGGGCTCCTGCCGGGCCTCGGCGCCCGGCAGCGCGGTGCCGGTTTCCACGCCGGGAAGCGCCTCGCGCTTCGGCTCCTTCTTCTTGCCGCCGCGGATGATGTCCATCAGGGTCAGGGCGTTCGCGGGTGCGGCATCGAGCGTGATCGTAGCGCAGGAAAGAGCCAGCGCGGCGGCCAGCACGGCAGTCTTGGTAAGTCTCATCAGTAATCCATTCCCTGAATGAACCGCCCGTCGCGGCTTCTGGCGGCGCCCGAACCAGCAGGCCGGTAAGTTATAGGAAAGGATGGTGAATGAAAAGGAAACGCCCCTTCCCGCACGCCCCTCCCGCGCTCACGAAACCGTCATTGCGGGCCTTATGGAAAAGAACGGCCGGGCCGCGGTAAAAATTTGAACCGGCACGGATTTTTGACGTTCTACAGGCTTTTTCCCGCGACAATCCCCTCGCGGGCCGGAAAAAATGAGCGGCCGGTTGTGTTGGAAAAAGCACAGGCCCCATGCGGCATCCGGCAGGCCCTTTTCCGCCGCCCGCCGGCTAATCGATTTAACCGAAAGTCTCGCCGCCCAAGGGGCATCCGCCCCTTGCAACCGCGGCGCAGATGGGCCAGAGAATTGCGCGATTTCGCGCGGGCGCGGCCGAAGGCTTCGCGTCCGCCCGGCCTGCCGCGCCCCATGCGGCGGCATCGCCGGCGTCAGGACGAAGCGCATGGGCTTTAAGCGGGAAGCACAATGACATCGACGCGCACGGAAACGGATACATTCGGCCCCATCGAGGTGGACAACAGCCGCTATTGGGGCGCGCAGGCGCAGCGCTCGCTCGGCAACTTCAAGATCGGCTGGGAAAAGCAGCCGCTCGCGGTCGTTCGCGCCCTCGGCGTCGTCAAGCAGGCCGCCGCCCGCGCCAACATGGAACTCGGTCGCCTCGATCCCAAGCTCGGCGAGGCGATCGTCGTCGCCGCGCAGGAAGTCATCGACGGCAAGCTGAACGACCATTTCCCCCTCGTCGTCTGGCAGACGGGCTCGGGCACCCAGTCCAACATGAACGCCAACGAGGTCATCTCCAACCGGGCGATCGAGATGCTCGGCGGCGTCATGGGCTCCAAGAAGCCGGTGCACCCGAACGACCACGTCAACATGAGCCAGTCGTCGAACGACACCTACCCGACGGCCATGCACATCGCCTGCGCCGAGCGCATCGTCCATGACCTGCTGCCGGCGCTGAAGCACCTGCACGCCGCACTGGAAGCCAAGGTCAAGGCCTTCGACCACATCATCAAGATCGGCCGCACGCACACGCAGGATGCGACGCCGCTCACCCTCGGCCAGGAATTCTCCGGCTACGCCGCGCAGGTCGCCTCCTCCATCAAGCGCATCGAGCTGACGCTGCCGGGCCTTTGCGAACTCGCCCAGGGCGGCACCGCCGTCGGCACGGGCCTCAACGCCCCGGTCGGCTTTGCCGAAAAGGTCGCCGATCACATTGCGAAGATCACCGGCATCGCCTTCAAGACCGCGCCGAACAAGTTCGAGGCGCTTGCCGCGCACGATTCCATGGTCTTCTCGCACGGTGCGATCAATGCCGCCGCCGCCGCGCTCTTCAAGATCGCCAACGACATCCGTTTCCTCGGCTCCGGCCCGCGCTCGGGCCTCGGCGAACTCGCCTTGCCGGAAAACGAGCCCGGCTCCTCGATCATGCCCGGCAAGGTCAACCCGACCCAGTGCGAAGCCCTCACCCAGGTCTGCGCCCAGGTCTTCGGCAACCACGCCTCGCTCACCTTCGCCGGCAGCCAGGGCCATTTCGAGCTGAACGTCTTCAACCCGCTGATGGCCTACAACTTCCTGCAGTCCGTCCAGCTCCTTTCAGACGCCGCGATCTCCTTCACGGACAATTGCGTCACCGGCATCGAGGCACGCGAGGACAACATCAAGGCGGCACTCGACCGCTCGCTGATGCTGGTGACGGCGCTCGCCCCGAAGATCGGCTACGACAACGCCGCCAAGATCGCCAAGACCGCCCACAAGAACGGCACGACCTTGCGTGAGGAGGCCGTCGGTGGCGGCTACGTCACCAACGAGGAATTCGACGCGGTTGTACGCCCGGAGAAAATGATCATGCCGGGCTGACCAAAATCGTCCCACCCCATCGGAAAAGGCCGCGGATCGCTGGATCCGCGGCCTTTTTTACGGCGAGCTTGCCGCTACGGCATCTACAACCGTTAATCATTCCCAAAGCATTTATCGCGTATTTTAACGATGGGCGCAGACGACAGATCAGGAGCACCCCCCGCATGAATACGGCAGTCGCGCAAAAGGTTCAGGTGCCCGATATCGCGGCGCAGGTGACCTATGCCATGCGCATCATGGGCGTTTCCCCCATTCCGCGGAACTACGAGCTGTTCTACGAAGCCTATATCGGCTCGAATCCGAAGCTGACGCGCGACCTTGCCGCCCTCGGCAGCAAGGCATCGCAGGAGGAGCTGGACGAGATCGGCGCGCGCTATTTCGGCCATCACCACGGCGCGAACGCCATCGACGGCGCACACACCCGCATTGCCGGGGAGCTGGAGGGCCTGCTGCGCCTGCTCAAGCAGGAACAGACCTCGCTCGAAAGCTACAACAAGCTGCTCGACGAGACCTTCGTGCGCATCACCAGCAAGAACGCCGCCAGCACCGACATCATCAAGAGCGTCATCGGCGTCCTGACGGAAGCGACCGGCGACACCATCAACCAGGGCAAGGAGATGGTGGAGAACGTCACGCAGAAGTCGCGCGAGATGGAGGACGTGCGCAAGGAGCTAGACGAGTACAAGCGCATCGCCAATACCGATTCGCTGACGCAGCTTTCCAACCGCCGCGCCTTCGACGACAAGCTCTCGGCCATCTACAATTCGACGCTCTCGCGCAACGTCACGGCGCTGATCCTCGCCGATATCGACCATTTCAAGAAGATCAACGACACCTACGGCCATCCGGTCGGCGACAAGATCCTCGCCTCGCTCGGCAGCCTCATCCGCACCAGCGTGCGCAAGGACATCCTCGTCGCCCGCACCGGCGGGGAGGAGTTCGCGATGATCGTGGAGGGCAACACCGAGGAAGAGGCGATGGCGCTTGCAGAGCGCATCCGCACCGCGCTGGAGCACACACCCTTCAAGAACTCCAAGACCGGCGTGAACTACGGCCCGATCACCATCTCGCTCGGCCTGTGCATGGCCTCCTGGGCGGAAGGCCCCGGCGAGCTCTACTCCAAGGCCGACATCGCGCTCTATTGCGCCAAGAACGGCGGGCGCAACCGCACCATGGCCTTCGAGGACGGCATGAAGAAGGATTTTGCCAAGAGCTGGCTGATCTACCGGAAATAAGCGTCCCCTTACGATCTTCGAAACGGCGCCCTCGGGGCGCCGTTACCGTTTGCGGCGACAAAAAGCGCAGAAGGGCGGAACCGTGGCGAACCTCGCGCGTTTTTGCGGCACGGAGGAACGTGCCATGCAAACCGGATTTTTCGAACTGACGATTATCACCGCCCTGATGCTGAGCAGCCTCGTCTGGATCCAGCCTTTCTAGGGCGCGCAAACGAGGCGTCTGTTCCCGCCGGAACTTCGCGGCGCGCCGCGGCCCCCTAGAACGTCCCCATCGCGCCGGGCATGACGCACCGGCCATCGGATAGGGACAGCACTGATGAACAAGCTCGCCATCGCCCTTCTCGCCGGCCTCCTTTCCACCGCAGGCTCCGCCTTCGCCGCGAACGACGGCATCGACCCGGTCGAGGTCTCCTCGCTTTCCTCCGCCGCGCAGAAGACCGGCTGGCTGCAGGTATTGTCCGCCGGCAAGCCCGTGAAGTCGGAGAAGAAGATCGCCGCCGTCTCGCGCGCGCCGATCCCCCGCGAGCTCGTCGCCTTCCACGAGGACGCCGCGCCCGGCACCATCATCGTCGACAATTCCGAACGGCGCCTCTACCACGTCCTCGGCAGCGGCCTTGCCATGAAATACGCCATCAGCGTCGGCCGCGAAGGCTTCCTGTGGACCGGCTCCGAAAAAGTGACGGCCAAGACCGAATGGCCGACCTGGACGCCGCCGGAGGAGATGCGCGCCCGCGAGGCGAAGAAAGGCAAGATCCTGCCCGTCTCGATGAAGGGCGGGCTCGACAATCCGCTCGGCTCGCGCGCGCTCTATCTCGGCTCGACCGTCTACCGTATCCACGGCACCAACCAGCCTTCCTCGCTCGGCAAGGCGCAATCTTCCGGCTGCATCCGCATGGCCAACGAGGATGTCGAATATCTTTATGCCCGGGTGACGGTCGGCGCGACGGTCATCGTGCGGAACTGACCGCCATCCTTCAGGCGGCGATGCGCTGCCCGTCCCCGGCAAGGAAGGCCACGATGCGGTCGATCACCGGCGCTGCGGAAACGATGCGGCGATGGCCGAGGCCGTTCGCCCATTCGAGCGTCACGTTCGGCCCGGCCGCAGCGTAGCGGCGCGCATGGGAGGCCGGCACCTCCTTGTCGTCCTCGGCATGGATGACGAGCATCGGCACCTTCAGATGCCCTGCCCCGCCGGCCGCGTCGAAAGCCGAAAGCGGCGCTCCGGCGATCCGCTCGACATGGCTTTCCAGCGCGCCCTGCGCCGCCGGCCCGAGCCGCAGCAGGCGGCCGAGGTCCCTGAAGAGCCAGGTCATCTCGCTCGGCGAGCCGATGGTGACGAGCCGGCGCGGCCTGTGCGCCGGCACCGAGGGCACGAGCCCGCCCGCCGCGCAGGCGAGCGAGGCGCCGCCGAAGGAATGGCCGCAAAAATAGTCGAAGCCGCCGAAGCGCCGCCAGGCCGCGTCGATCGCCCTCACCGCCATCGGCAGCGTCAGCGTGCGCCCGCGCGAGGCGCCGTGGCCCGGCAGGTCGAGCGCGACGACCTCATGCCCGGCGGCGACCAGCCCTTCCGTCAGCGCCGAAAGATAGGCCGCGCGCGAGCCCCAGCCGTGCACCACCAGCACGCGGCCGGCAAACGTGCCGCAGGGGCGCGCGGCAAAGCGGTGCGCGACGGCCGTGCCGCCGGCAAAGGAAAGCGGCACGCGCTCGGCCTGCCGCATCCAGCCCTGCGAGCGGGCAAGCAGGTCTCTTTCCTTCGCGCTGGCCGGCCGGCGGCGCGGCGTCGTCGCGAAGAGGCGGAAGGCGGCGCGCCCGGCCGCCTGCGGGGAAACTGTCGAAAGGCCGGCGAGCGCGAGCCGGATGACCTTCAAGCCAAAGGGTGCCATAGTGGGAATCCGGAAAAATGTTCAATGCTGAACAATAAAGTACAACGATGAACGAAAATCAAGCCTTCCCGTGGGATCATCCGCGCTTTCGCAGCTGGATCGGCGTGGCGCGCGCCTGCCAGCTCATGCAGCAGGCGATGACGCGGGCGATCGCCGGCCTCGACATCAAGACGCCGCATCTCGACATCCTGATCAATCTCTATCGTTTCGAGGGCATTTCGCAGCAGGAGCTTGCCCGCAAGCTGCTCGTCGGCCGCTCCAACATGAGCATGCTGCTGCCGCAGCTGGAAAAGCGCGGCCTCATCGAGCGCAAGCCGGACGGGAAGGACAAGCGCGTGCTGCGCCTCTCGCTGACGCAGGCCGGCCGCGACCTGACCGTCGAGGCCATGGCCATCCAGACCGGCCTCATCGAACGCACCCTGTCGCAGACCCCGGCCGAGCGCTGCCTCCAGGTGGCCGAGGCGATGGACGAGCTCATCGGCATTCTCCAGGGGATGGAAGAGGGCGAGGACTAGGCTTTTGCCACCGTGTCGGCCCGCGTCGATTTGAGCGACAGGAACTCCCACACCGCCACCGCGAAAAGCACAGCCGAGGCCGTCATGAAGAGCTGGTAGGGCTCGACGGCGGGCACGATCGCCGACAACGCCAGAAGCGCGGCGATGCCGGCGATGTGCGAGAGCGGCGCCCGCCCGCGGATCGCCGCCTTGAACCAGATGTTGCCGAGCAGGAAGACGACCGGCCCGCCGATGATGGCGCTCGCCACCTTGAAGTCGACATGGCCGTGCGGATGAGCGAGCGCGAATTCCTCGGCGACGGCCGAAAGCACGATGCCGGCGACAATGGGGATATGGGCATAGGTGAAGGCGAGCCGCGCGATGCGGCCGGGCGTTGCCGAATGCTCGATGAGATGCGCCGCCTCGCCGTGGCCGAAGCGGAAATAGATCCACCACATGGTCGCCGTCGACGCGAAGGCGACCGCCAGCAGGAGGACGGTGAAGCCGTCGAGCAGTTCCATCGCCGCGACGGTGCGGCCGGTGACGAGGATCGTCTCGCCGAGGCAGATGATGACGAAGAGCGCGCAGCGCTCGGCCATGTGCTCGCCCGAGACCTGCCAGTCGCTGGCCGTCGAGCGGCCGAGCCCCGGCACGACGAAGCCGAGCGCCGGGGAGACGTATTCGACGGCGAGCGCGACGAGCCACAGCGCCAGCCGCGCCTCGTGCTCGACGAAGGCGCCGGCCAGCCAGAAGACGGCGGACAACAGGGTCCAGGCGGTGATCCGCATGAAGTTGCGGCTGTTGTCCGGCCAGTCGCGCCGCATGGCGAAGGCGGTGAAGGCCGAACGGCCGACCTGCATGGCGGCGTAGGCGAGCGCGAAGAGAAGCCCGCCGGCGCCGAAGGCCGTCGGGATGGCGATGGAAAGCATCAGGCCGAGGAACATCAGCACGAAGAGCACGAGCCGCACCGGCGCTTTTTCCGGATCCAGCCAGTTCGTCGCCCAAGTCGTGTAGATCCATACCCACCAGACCGCGAGCATCAGCACCGCCGCCTCGACGAGGCCGAGCAGCGAATAATGCGCCGCCAGCATATGCGAGAGCTGGATGATCGTCAGCACGAAGACGAGATCGAAGAAGAGCTCGGCGAATGCCACCTTGCCTTCGCTGGCGGTGCCGCGCGCCCGCAGGTAGGCGGAAGTCGCAAAACGCTCGTCGTCCGTCGCCGTCATGGCAGTCCCTTCGTTTACAGGCGCTCGAGCCGCCGGTCCGGAACGATCCAGACAAGCGCGACGGCGGCATAGATGAGATAGGAGATCGTCGGCGAGGCGAAGGCAAGGCCGATGGCGGCAAGATAGAGGGCGGGCGACAGCCTACCCTTCAGGTCGCTGCCGAATGCCGCCCGCAACCGTTCGCGGTCGGGATGCGCCGCGACGACGAGAACCTGGAGGATCTTGTAGGCGATGGCCGAGAGCAGCAGCACCGCGCCGTAGAGCGCGGCGGGGATCGCCGTGCCCGGATTGTTGCCCATCCAGGCGGTGACGAAGGGAATGAGCGACATCCAGAACAAGAGGTGCATGTTCGCCCACATCACCCCGCCGCTGGCATTGTCGCACACCGTCAGCAGGTGATGGTGGTTGTTCCAGTAGATCGCGACATAGACGAAGCTGAGGAGATAGCCGAGAAGGACCGGCGCGAGCGGCAGGAGGGCCGCAAGGGTCGGCTCCTTGGGCACGGTCAGTTGCAGCACCATGATGGTGATGATGATGGCGATCACGCCGTCGCTGAAGGCTTCCAGCCGTCCCTTGTTCATGCACCCCTCATATCCGCTCCGGCCGGAGCATGGCATCCGGCCGGCGGACTTGCAACAAGCGCCCTTCCGCCGTCAACCGGAATGCGCCGGCGCCGGTCACCGCGGCTTTTCGGAGATATCGCGGCTCATGCCCTTCTCGGCAAGCTCGCGCTCGTAGCCGGCGAAGAGGTCGGCGCCCTTTTCCCCGAGTTCGCGCAGATACGACCAGGTATAGATGCCGGTGTCGTGCATGTCGTCGAAGCCGATGCGGACGGCATAGTTGCCGGTCGGCGTCATGGAGAGGATGGCGACGTTACGCTTGCCCGGCACGGTCACCTTCTGCCCCGGCCCATGGCCCTGCACCTCGGCGGAGGGCGAAAGCACGCGCAGCAGTTCGGCGGAAAGATCGAAGGCCGCGCCGTCGTTGAAGGTCACAAGAAGGCGCTGGCGGTCCTTCGAGACGCGCAGTTCGCTCGGCCACAGGTCGCTCATGCCGGTTCCTTTCCTTACGATTTCGCGAAGGACTATGCCGCAAGCCGGGGATGTGCAAGGCTGAAAATGCTGTCATAATCGCCGCACCGGCTTGACGGAGCGCCCCGTGCGCACGACATGTCGGGAATGGAGGACGTGCATTGAATTCGTTTACGGGACAATGGAACGGTGCGGACCGCATCGCGCAATCCGATACGCCGATGATCGACCCCTTCGGCCGCGCGATCACGTATCTGCGCGTCTCGGTGACGGACCGCTGCGATTTCCGCTGTACCTATTGCATGGCCGAGAACATGACGTTCCTGCCGAAGAAGGACCTGCTCACGCTGGAAGAGCTGAACCGGCTCTGTTCCGCCTTCATCGCCAAGGGCGTGCGCAAGCTGCGGCTGACCGGCGGCGAACCGCTGGTGCGCAAGAACATCATGCATCTCGTGCGCGAACTCGGCCGCCACGTCCATGACGGCAGCCTCGACGAGCTGACGCTGACGACGAACGGCTCGCAGCTTGCAAAGCATGCCGCCGAGCTTGCCGAATGCGGCGTGCGCCGCATCAACGTCTCGCTCGACACGCTCGACGCGCAGAAATTCAAGGCGATCACCCGCTGGGGCGAGCTTTCCAAGGTCATCGAAGGTATCGACGCCGCGCAGGCCGCCGGCCTGAAGATCAAGATCAACGCGGTCGCCCTCAAGGACTTCAACGATCGCGAGATTCCCGAGCTGATGCGCTGGGCGCACGGGCGCGGCATGGACCTTACCCTCATCGAGACCATGCCGATGGGCGAGATCGAGGAAGACCGCACCGACCGCTACATGCCGCTGTCGGAAATGCGCGCGCGCCTTGCCGAGGAATTCACGCTGACGGAGAACGCCTACCGCACCGGCGGACCGGCGCGCTACGTGACGGTGGAGGAGACCGGCGGCCGCCTCGGCTTCATCACGCCGATGACGCACAATTTCTGCGAAAGCTGCAATCGCGTGCGCCTCACCTGCACCGGCACGCTCTATATGTGCCTCGGCCAGAACGACGCGGCGGACCTGCGCCTGCCGCTGCGCGCCTCGGAGGACGACGCGCTCCTCTCGCAAGCGATCGACGAGGCCATCGGCCGCAAGCCCAAGGGCCACGACTTCGTCATCGACCGTCGCAACCGTCCCGCCGTCGCCCGCCACATGAGCGTCACCGGCGGCTGATTGGCTTAACGCCCCTTTACCGTCATGCCGGCCTTGAGCCGGCATCCAGCGCGCGCAAGTCCTTGCGCGCAAAAGGCCTCTCACCGCGCAGACGCGCGGTGGCTGGATGCCGGGTCAAGCCCGGCATGACGGAGAGGCGAGTGTAAAAACCGAGTGTAAAAACAAAGACGGCCGGGCTTTCGCCCGGCCGCTCCGTTTTCGCAGATCCGCACCGCCTATGCGGCGTGGTGCTCGCCGTAGCCGCCGTGCGGCCGCGTGTCGAGATCGCGGGTCTTGAAGTGGTCGATCTTCTCGTTGAGGCTCTGCACGCGGCGGCGCAGGCCGTGGATCTCCGCGGTATTCTCCTCCACCATCGCCGCGTTCTGCTGCGTGATGAGCTCGACCTGGTGCACCGCCTGGTTCACCTCGTTGATGCCCTCGTACTGCGCGGCGGCGGCCGCCTCGATCTTGCCGACGAGCGTGTGGATCGACGAGATGTGCTCGTTGATCACCGTCAGCGCCTCGCCGGTCTCGGTGACGAGCGAAACGCCGTTGCGCACCTGCGCGGAGCTGTCGGAGATGAGGCCCTTGATCTCGCGGGCAGCGCCCGCGCAACGCTGGGCAAGCTCGCGCACTTCCTGCGCGACGACGGCAAAGCCCCGCCCCGCCTCGCCCGCACGCGCCGCCTCGACACCGGCATTGAGCGCCAGCAGGTTCGTCTGGAAGGCGATCTCGTCGATCACCGAGATGATCGTGCCGATCTTTTCGGAGGACTTGTTGATCTGGTCCATCGCATCGACCGCCTTGGCCACGACCTCGCCGGAGCGGCGGGCATAGTTGTGCGTCTCGTCGACGGAAACGGCGGTCTTCTGCGCGCTTTCGGCCGTCGAGCGCACGATGTCGGTAAGCTGGCGCAGCGCCCGCGAGCTTTCCTCCAGCGCGGCGGCCTGCTGCTCCGTGCGCCGGGCAAGGTCGTCGGCGGAGGCGGCGAGATTGCCGGCGCCGCCGTTGATCTCCAGCGTCGTCGCCCGCACGTCGGAGAGCGTCGCACGCAATGCCTCGACGGCGTTGTTGTAAGTGCGGGCCATCGCGACATATTCGGCGGCCAGCGCCTCCGTCATGCTTTCCTCGAGGTTGCCGGCGGCAAGCTGGCCGAGCACGTCGGAAAGCGCGGTCAGCGCCTCGGTCTGCTCGGCCTCGATGCGGGCGCGCTCGCTGGCGCGGCGGGCCTGCTCCTCGGCCGTCAGCTGGCGCTGGGCTTCGGCCTCCTGCTCCAGGCGGATGTTTTCCAGCGCGGCATCGCGGAAGACGGCGACCGAGCGCACCATGTCGCCGATCTCGTCACCGCGGTTGCGCCCTTCGATGGAAATGTCGAGGTCGCCGCTGGCAAGGCGCGACATGGCCTCGGTGACGCGCTTCAGCGGCCCGCGCAGCGTCTCGACCAGCATCAGGCCCCCGATGATGGCGAGCAGCGTGCCGGCGACCATCGCGATGATGGAGACGTTCGCCGAGCGCTGGCTGTCCTTCTTGCCGGCCTCCTGGGCGCTGGAGACGAACTGTTCGAGCGTCTGGCTGGCGCTTGCGACGGAGGCATAGGCGGCGGCCCGCGCGGCCTGCCACTTCTCGCCGACGGAAATGAGGTCTCCGGTGCCCTTCTTGATCCGGGCAAGGGAAGGCGCGAGCTTTTCGGCAAGGCCGCGCAGCGCCGCGTTCTTGGCGCCGAGCGTGGCAAGCTCGGCCGCGCTGGCGCTCACGGCCTTGATGTCGGCCAGAACGGCGGCGCGGCTTTCCTCGCCGAGCTTGCGGTGCAGTTCGCTGATGTGCAGGCGGGTCTCGTCGATGCCCTTGAACGTGTCGCCCATCAGCGTGATCAGCGTCTTGAGCAGCACGATCTCCGCGTCCATGCCGACGAAGCGCTTGGCGGCCGTATCGGAGTTCTTGCCGGCCTCCTTGAGGAAATCGGCGTCGAACTTGGCGAGCTTGGTCAGCACCGGCACGAACTTCACCTTCTTGGAATCCGCATCGTCGGTGCCGGCGAGGATATCCTTCACGACGGCGATCTCCGCTTCCAGCGGCTCGATCTGCTCCAGCGCCTTGGGCGAGGCGATCGCCTTGGATTCGTCGAGCTGCTTGATCAGGTGCGGCAGGTAGGTCTCGGCGGCCTTCACCTTGTCTTCCGCCTTCATCGCCAGCGCGACGGGCTTGCGGAATTTGCCGATGCGTTCGGAAAGGCCCTGGTAGGCGGCGGCGTCGAAGAGCAGCGCCTTGGCGAAGGCTTCCTTCTCGCCCGATTCGGTGCGGATGACGCCGATCTGCTTTTCCGCGAACTCGCCGTCCTTGGCCATGGCCGCCAGCGCGCCTTCGAGGTCGGCGGTGACGGCGTTGCGCTCCTGGTCGATGGCCCAGAGCGTATCGGTCATGCCGCGCATCGTGGAGGCGAGCGAGACGACGGAGGCGATCTTCGCCTTCTCCGCCGCATCGGGCAGGAGGGCGTCGAGGTCGCGGATGCCCGCTTCCTGTTCGTCGATGCGCGCCTGCAGGGCGCTGCGGGTCTCCTCGCCCGGCCGGTCCACGAAGTCCTGAAGCCCGGTGCGCAGGTTCTGGAAGTGCGACAGGCTGTTGATCGTCTCGCGCGTGACCGTCATGTGGCCGTTCAGCGTGCTGGCGGTGAAATAGCCGACAAGCCCGATACCCGCGATCAGCGCGACGAGGGGGATGACGAACAGCAGCACCTTGGTGACGATGCGGCGCTGCTGGAGCAGGCGGTCGATGAAGGACATGGGTTCCCCGGCTTTTTATGGCGACCAAGATCCCCGCGGGTGCCGGTAAAAGCCGAAGCGGCCGCAAAGCTCGTCCTGCGAGCGCGGCCCTCTTTGTCAGGCGGCCGGTCTTCCATCAGACCGCATGCCCTCACCCGTCGCATCATGCGAACGCTCATTGGGATGACGCAACGATAGGCATGGAAACTTAATGAAACCCTTCGCGCGCCTTGTCAGGAACTGCCGTTCTGCCCGCCCGGCGATGACATCCGCCCCTCATTCGGCCTATGAGTGTGGGAAAGACGCCTGGAATCACCTCGATGAACGCTTCCCGCAACGCCACCGGCGCATTCCTGATGGTCATCGCCATGGCCGCCTTCACCTGCAACGATGCCCTCGTCAAATCCACCACCAGCGCCATGAATACCGGACAGATCCTCTTCGTGCGCGGCGCGATGACGAGCATCCTCGTCGTCGCCATCGCCTGGTGGATGGGCGCGCTCGGCTCCTGGCGGGTCGCGCTGCAACCCGCCATGCTGCTGCGCCTCGTCGCGGAGATCTTCGCCTCGCTCACCTATATCTCGGCGCTCGGCGCCATGCCGCTCGCCAATACCTCGGCGATCCTCCAGTCGCTACCGCTGGCGGTGACGCTGGGAGCCGCCCTCTTCCTCGGCGAAAAGGTCGGCTGGCGGCGCTGGGTCGCCATCGCGGCCGGCTTTGCCGGCGTGCTCATCATCATCCGCCCGGGACCGGACGGGTTCTCCGCCGCGGCGATCTATGCCATCGCCTCGGTCGTCGGCGCGGCGACACGCGACCTCTCCACACGCCGGATCGGGAGCGACGTGCCCTCCATCTTCGTCAGCGTCATCACCGCGATCGCCATCGCCATCGTGGGCGGCCTGCTGGTGGTGCCGATGGGCGGCTGGCAGCCGATGTCCTCCGGTGTCTTTCTCCGGCTGGCGCTGGCAAGCGTGCTGCTCCTCGTCGGCTACCAGACGATCGTGAGCGCCATGCGCACGGGTGAAATCTCCTTCATCGCGCCCTTCCGCTATACGAGCCTCATCTGGGCCATATCGATCGGCTTCCTGTTCTTCGCCGAGGTGCCGGATGCCTGGATGGCGCTCGGCATCGCCATCGTCGTCGCCTCCGGCCTCTATACCTTCTATCGCGAGAACCTGCGCCGGGCGAAGACCGTGGCGCAGGGCTGCGTGCCGGAAGCGCCATGACGACACCGACCCAGGCGATACCGGGCGTGATCCTCGCCGGCGGCCTTTCCTCCCGCATGGGCGAGGACAAGGCGCGCATCAGGCTCGGCGGCGCCAGCCTGCTCGACCGCGCCGCCCGCAGGCTCTGCCCGCAGGTCAGCGCCCTTGCCGTCAACGCCAACGGCCCGGTGCTCTTTGCCGACGGCGGGGAACTTCCGGTCTTCGCCGATCTCGACACCGCCCGCGCCGGCCCGCTCGGCGGCATCCTCGCCGCCCTCGACCACGCGAAACGGCACCATCCCGGCGCCAGCCATGTCGCGACCGTGCCCATCGACAGCCCCTTCTTCCCCGCCGATCTCGTCGCGCGGCTCGCCCGCGCGGCCGACAGCCCCGACCGCATCGTGACGGCCCGCTCGGCCGGCGGGCTTCATCCGGTCTTCGCGCTCTGGCCGGTCGCGCTTGCCGGCGACCTTGCCGCCTGGCTTGCCGGCGGCGGGGCGCTGCGGGTGCGCAGCTATCTCGAACGCCACCAGGCCCGCATCGTCGATTTCCCCTCGCTCGATACGCCGCGCGGCCTCTTCGATCCCTTCTTCAACATCAATACGCCCGACGACCTCGCCGCAGCGGAAAACTGGCTCTGGATACTGGAACGATGACGCAACCGAAGATCTTCGGCATTGCCGGCTGGAAGAATTCCGGCAAGACGGGCCTTGCCGTCCGCCTCGTCAGCGAGCTGGTCGCGCGCGGCTATCGCGTCTCGACCGTAAAACATGCGCACCACGATTTCGACATCGACAAGGTCGGCGCCGACAGCTACCGCCACCGGCAGGCGGGCGCCCACGAGGTGACCATCGTTTCCGGCACGCGCTATGCCATCATGCACGAGCTGCGCGGCGCGCCCGAGCCCTCCTTCGAGGAGATTCTCGCGCGCCTTGCGCCCTGCGACCTCGTGCTGATCGAGGGCTACAAGCGCGAGCCGATCCCCAAGATCGAGGCGCGCCGGCTGGAAGCGGCCAACCGCACGCCGCTTGCCCCCGGGGACCCGCATATCGCCGCCATCGCCGCCGACCATGCGGTCACGGACACGGCGCTTCCCGTCTTCGACCTCGACGACACGAAGGCCATCGCCGATTTCGTCGTGCGCGTCACCGGGCTTGCCGAGCCGGCGTGATTGCATGGAAAGGGCCGCGGGATTGCTCCCGCGGCGCCTTCTTTCCGGATGCCCGGCGCAGGCGCTCAGTCCGCGCGGGCGACGGGACGCACCAGCGTCGTCACGCGGCGCACGGTGACGCGGCGGTTCTGCTGTTCGGCGGACTGCGTGCGCACCTTGAGGAAGCGCTCGCCATAGCCCTGCGTCTGGAGGTTTTCCGGCGGAATGCCGTAGACCTCGGTGAGCAGGTTGGCGACCGAATCGGCGCGCTCGTCGGAGAGCACGAGGTTCGACTTGTCTGAACCGACGGCGTCCGTATGGCCCTCGATCAGGAAGGTCTCGCCCGGATCCTTGTCGAGAACCTTCAGCATCGCGTCGGCAACCTTCCGCAGCGTGCGGGCCTGCGACATCGGCACCTCGGCGCTGCCGGTGGCGAAGGTGATCGTGTCGAGGTCGATGCGGCGCACCTTATCACGCAGGCGCGCGGAATGCTTCACCTCCTCGATCGTGTAGACGCGCTCGACGCGCTCGACCGGCGGCTCGGCGAGGAAGTCGTAGTAATTGCGGTCGGGATCGCTCGACGTGTCGATGATATAGTCGCGGACAGGGATGCGCAGGCGCATCGGCGGCAATTCGTATCCGACATCGACGAGGTCCGGACGCGGCGCATCGTCCTCCAGCTCCGGCGCGTAGACAAGGATGTATTCCCGCCCGTCGCGGCCGACGCGCGAACGCTGGATGACATCGCCGTAGCGGTTGTAGATCGTCACCAGCTTGACGCCGCTGGGCCGCACGATCGTCTCGCGCACACGCCCGCGAGCGAGCTTGTCGTAGTAGACGTCTTCGGAATCGCGGCGCAGGCGCGGCCGGTCGTCGCCGCGCACGATCAGCCGGTCGCCGACCGAAAGGACGGTGCGGTTGTCGACCTTCTCGACGACGTTCACCTTCGTGACGTTGTTGCTGTTGTCGACGTTGTTCACGGTCGTGTTGTTGTTGACGACCGTGTTGTTGATCACGGTGTTGTTGACGATGTTGGTCGTCGCCGGCACCTCGAAGGCGGGCGCCTTGTCGACGCGCTTGCCCTCTTCCTTGATCGCCGCCTCGATCTTCTGCGGCACGGCCTCGCGCACCTCCTCGGAGATCGCCGCCTGGGCCGAATCGTCCGAGTCGGGAAGCGGGACCTCTTCCTGCGCACGCTGCTCCTCGCGTTTCTTGCGGCGCTCCTCGCGGCTCACCTGGCCGCCGGCATTGTCGGCGTCCTTGTCGCTGTCGAGGACGGCCGCGCCGTTCTCGACCGGCAGCACGACCGTCTCGTCGGTCTGGCCCGGATCCTTGGCGATCTCCTGCTTCTCGTCCTCGGTCAGCGTCTCGACCACGGGGGGAACCGCTTCCCTGGCCTCGGTCCCGACGGCCTGGCCTTCGCCCGCCTGCGTTTCGGCAGGCTGCTGCTCGCCGCCGGTCTCGGCGGTCGCGGGCTGTTCGGCGCCGGTTTCTTCCGCCGCCGGCTGGCCCGTACCTTCCCCGGCGGTCGCCGGCTGGTCGGCATCGGCTTCGGCAGGCGTCTCCTCGCCGGTCACGGCGGGCTGCCCGCCCTCTTCCTGCGCCGGCTGCTCGGCCTGCTGCTGTTGCTGCTCTTCAGCGGCCTTCTGCTCGTCCGCCTTCTGCTCATCCGCCTGACGCTGCTGTTCTTCCTCAGCCGCCTTCTGCTGTTCTTCAGCGGCTTTCTGCTCCTCGGCCTGGCGCTGTGCCTCTTCCTCGGCGGCGCGCTGCTGCTCTTCGGCCGCCTTCTGCTCTTCAGCCTGCCGCTGGGCTTCCGCCTCGGCGGCCTTCTGCTGTTCTTCTGCCTGCCGCTGCCGCTCCTCAGCGGCTTTCTGTTCCTCGGCCTGGCGCTGCGCTTCCTCCTCGGCCGCGCGGCGCTGCTCTTCCTGCTGTTGCTGGAGCAGCAGCAGTTCCTCGTCGGTCGGCTGGCCCTGATCGGCGCTTTCCTGCGCCACCTCGAACGGCTTGACCAGCGCATCGGCAAGGCCCGGCGTCGCGATCATCGAGACCGAGAGCACGGGAAGCGCCACGGTTGCAAAAAGTCTTGAGCGGAAAGTCATCGTCAAATCCTCACGGTGTTCCGTCGTTGCATCGGCCGGCGCCCGAAAGGGGCCGGCAATCGTCCGTCGTCCATCAAAGGCCTAGCCAGAAGCGCCTGAACCACGCCTGAACGAGCCCCGGTCGAACGGCCAGATAGAACACACGAGGGGCCGGACCAGAGGCGCCGCGGCAAATTGTCGGGGAAACGGGGCGGAAAGACGACGTAAAACCAGTTGATTTTTTGGCGGAAAACGGTCGATTATCGCCGCCAAGCGGGCAGCCCTGCCCGCTTTGCTTCAAGGCCCGGACAAAAAGAAGAAGCCGGAGAGCCTTCAACTGAGAGGACCAACATGCGTATTTCCAAACGTTTCGCGCTCGCTGCCTCGGCAGCGGTCATCGCCCTGTTTTCCACGAATGCGATGGCGGACGGCGAAAAGATCGTGATCGGCACGGAAGGCGCCTACCCGCCCTTCAACAATCTGGAATCGGACGGCTCGCTGACGGGCTTCGACATCGACATCGCCAAGGCGCTCTGCGAGGAGATGAAGGCCGAATGCACCTTCGTCACGCAGGACTGGGACGGCATCATCCCCGCGCTGATCGCCAAGAAGTTCGACGCCATCGTCGCCTCCATGTCGATCACCGAGGAGCGCAAGCAGCAGGTCGACTTCTCCAAGAAGTACTACAACACGCCGCCGGCCATCGTCGTGCCGAAGGATTCCGACATCAAGGACGCCACGCCTGAGGCGCTGGCCGGCAAGACGCTCGGCGCGCAGGGCTCCACGACCCATTCCAACTATGCCGAAGCGCATATGAAGGATTCCGAGGTCAAGCTCTATCCGACCGCCGACGAATACAAGCTCGACCTCGGCAACGGCCGCATCGACGCCGCCATCGACGACGTCGTGGTTCTGTCGGAATGGCTGAAGACTGCCGACGGCGCCTGCTGCAAGCTGCTCGGCACGCTGCCGATCGACCCGGTCATCAACGGCGAAGGCGCCGGCATCGCCGTGCGCAAGGGCGATCCGCTCGCCGACAAGTTCACCCAGGCGATCGCGGCCATCCGCAAGAGCGGCAAGTACCAGGAAATCAACGCCAAGTACTTCCCCTTCGACGTCTACGGCGACTGAGACCGGGCCCATGGCTCATGAGGGTTTTTTCTGACCCTATCACCAGAATGCACGGGCGGGAGGGCTTGCTCTCCCGCTCCTTTTGTTTGAGAACTTGCACATAGAAAAAACGGGCGTCATAACGCCCGGACAAGAAGCGCAAAGCGCACGGGGGTTCTTTTGGCATGAGCGGGTTCTTCACCGCCATCGTCGGGGCGGTATCCGCATTTCTGGGGGTCGTGGATCCCCTGTGCGGTCCGGTCGGCATTTTCAATCTTTTCCTGGGCAAGACGCTCCTGGCCTGCGGCGACGCCGGTTGGGGCGACGAGATCGCCTTCGGTTTCCTCGTCACGGGCAGCCTTGCGATCGCGACCCTGCCGGTCGGCCTCGTCATCGGCTTCTTCATCGCGCTCGCCAAGCAGGCCGAGGAGAAGTCGCTCCGGCTTTCCGCCAATATCTACACCACCCTCTTCCGCGGCCTGCCGGAACTCCTGACGCTCTTCATCGTCTACTACGGCCTGCAGATCCTCGCGCAGAATTTCGCGACGGCGATCGGCTATGACGGCACGGTGGAGATCAACGCCTTCTTCGCCGGCATGATCGCGCTCGGCGTCGTCTTCTCGGCCTATTGCTCGGAAGTGCTGCAATCGGCCTTCAAGGCCATTCCGCGCGGCCAGTACGAGGCGGGCTATGCGCTCGGCCTCCACCACGGCCGCACCATGCAGCTCATCGTCCTGCCGCAGCTCGTGCGCATCGCCCTGCCCGGCCTCGGCAATCTCTGGATGGCGCTCCTGAAGGACACCGCCCTCGTCTCCGTCATCGGCCTGCCGGACATCCTGCGCCAGACGAGCGTTGCCGCGCGCGTGACCAAGGAAGCCTTCGAATTCTACGCCGTCGCCTGCCTGCTGTTCCTCGTCCTCGCCTTCCTCTCCTCGCTGGTCTTCTCCGGCATCGAGAGCTGGACCAAGCGCTCGGAGGCCGCACGATGAGCTTCGTCACCGCCCTCATTGCCCCGCAGGCCCCGCCGCCGGCCCCGCCGAAGCCCTTCACGGCCGCCCGCTTCTTCGGCAACGTCTTCCTCGGCATCTGGCTGGCGCTCACGGTCGGCATCTTCATGATGATCGTGAACGGCTGGGACCCGGCGAAATTTACGAAATACGGGCCGAGCTACCTGTCCGGCCTCGGCGTCACGCTCACGCTCGTCGCGCTCTCCATCGTGCTCGGCGGCCTCATCTCGCTGCCGCTCGCCTTCGCGCGCATGTCGAAGAACCCGGTCCTGTCCTGGATCGCCTACGCTTACGTCTACTTCTTCCGCGGCACGCCGCTGCTCATGCAGCTCTTCCTCGTCTACTACGGCCTCGGCAGCTTCTCCGCCGAACTGAAGGCACTGGACCTGTGGTGGTTCTTCCGCGATGCGTGGAACTGTGCGCTCCTGACCTTCACGCTCAACACCGCCGCCTACCAGGCCGAGATCCTGCGCGGGGCGATCGAAAGCGTGCCGCGCGGCCAGCACGAGGGTGCCGCCGCCCTCGGCCTGCCGAAGAAGGTCGCCTTCTTCAAGGTCATCCTGCCGCAGGCGCTCATCGTCGCGCTGCGCCCCTACGGCAACGAGATCATCCTGATGATCAAGGGCTCGGCCATCGTCGCCATCGTCACGGTCTTCGACCTGATGGGCGAGACGCGCCGCGCCTTCTCGCGCACCTTCGACTACCAGACCTATCTGTGGGCGGCCCTGCTCTACCTCGTGATCGTGGAACTGCTGCGCAACCTGTGGAACTGGCTCGAGAACCGCCTGACGCGCCACCTGAAACGGTGACGCCCGGCGCGGCTTCGGGACGGATATTTCTCAAGGGAGCGGAAAGGGAAACCTTTCGTTAACCTTGCAGGCGCTCAATCATAGGGACCATCATTCATCACGCGATGAGGTCCGCTATGACGAACGACATGGCAATGCAGCTCAAGGGCTACGGCGTGACCACGGCCCAGATCCTCTACCGCATGCCGGATCACCGGCAGCTCCTGCAAACCTTTGTCTGGCAGCACTACGATCTGGCTCCGGACTTCCCGGAGATGAAGCGCTTCCTGAAATTCTGGCAGGAGAAGCTGGACGGGCCGCTGCACTCGGTCCGCTACGTCCACCGCCGCCTGATCTCGGCGACGGAATGGCGCGCGCTCAAGGGCGAGTTCGTCATCAACTGAGAAACCGCCCGATGGTCACACATGCACCGAGCCGTGCGACAGCTCACTGTCGGACATGTCCACCTTGAGCGAGAAATACGCGATGGTGACGTAGAAGAACAGCACCAGGGCGATGACCACGCTGCCGGGCACCGGCCCGAGCGCCGCGTTACCCACCACATGCTCCACGGCAAGCGTCATGTCCCGGCCCGCCGTCGCCGGCCGCTGCAGGGCCGAGGACGAGATCTTCAGCGCCCAGGCCAGAAGCAGGATGAGATACATCCAGCAATAATTGCGCCGCAGCCGCCGGCAGGCGGCATCGCGGTAGCTGATCAGAAATTCCGGCTTGCGCAGGCTCTTGGCGATGGGCGCCGCCCAGTCGAGGGCAAGCTGGTCGTTCGGGCCCAGGAGCTCGGCGAAGTAGAACCGCTCGAGCTGGCGCACCCGCGCCCGGTAGACATCGAAGAACCGGTAGCGCCGCGCCTCGATCAGGAGCAGCAGCGTCACCAGCAGCATGGCGAAGAGCAGGACGCCGTGATGCGCGTTGGGCGTCGACAGCGACACGGAGAGCAGCGCCGCCACCACGGTGATCGCCCAGTTCGACGTGCGGTCGATCCGGTCGCGCCAGCCGGCCATGCGTCCGAGCTCGCCGCGATAATAGTGCGCCATCATGTTGATCTTCTCGCCCGGCGTCGAGGGTAAGCCCGGACTTGCGGAGCGGGCCGCTTCGGCGGCGAAGGATAACGGTGGCATATCGGCGGGCATGGCATTCCTCCCATTGGTCTTTTTGGTCTTGCGAGGATCATGCGCCTCTTTCGGCATTTGATAAACGGCTAATTGCGCCCCGCCGCCACCATTGCCAAAGCCTTGCCCGCGGCCTAAGAGACGGCCCATGACGAAGATCGACGAAGACGCGCTCGCGGAAGCCTACAACCGCGCCCTCTCGCTGGAGAAATCCGGCGATTTCGATGCCGCCGCCAGGGCCTATGCCGAAGTGCTGGCGCTCGATCCGGACGACCACGGCGGCGCGGCGGTACGCCTTGCCTCGATGGGCCGCGGCGAAACGCCGGAAAAGGCGCCCGACGCCTATGTCGCCACCCTCTTCGACCAGCATGCCGAGGTCTTCGAGAACGTGCTGGTCGACCAGCTCGGCTATTGCGTGCCGCTTCTCGTGCGCCAGCGCCTCCAGGCGCTCGGGCTCGGCCCGTTCAGGCGCGTGCTCGATCTCGGCTGCGGCACGGGGCTGACCGGCGGGGCGCTGCGTGACATGGCGGACGACATCACCGGCGTCGACCTTTCGGAGAACATGGTCGAGGTCGCCCACGACAAGGACCTCTACGAGACGCTCTACGTCGCCGAGGCCGTCGATTTCCTCGACGACAACGACGACGAGCCCTTCGACCTCATCACGGCGACGGACGTGCTGCCCTATCTCGGCGCGCTGGAACCGCTCTTCTTCGGCGTCGCCGACAATCTCGCTGCCGGCGGCCATTTCATCTTCTCTTCCGAGACGCTGCCGGACGAGACCTTCGCCGGCCGCCCCTTCATGGTCGGCCCGCACCAGCGCTTCGCCCACGCCCCCGCCTATGTCCGCCAGCGCCTCGACGAGACAGGCTTCGACGTGGTCGAGATCACGGACATCACCGTGCGCATGGAAGAAGGCGAGCCTATCGCCGGCCATCTGGTGCTGGCGAAACATCGCGGCTGACGGGCCCCCGCCGCCGCATCGCCTCGCGAGAAACCCTTTCGCCCGAAACGATCATCCGCTACACCATCTGCAAACAATTGCAGGAGGTTACGGCATGGCAAAGGTTGCGTTCATCGGTCTCGGCGTCATGGGCTATCCCATGGCAGGGCACCTGAAGGTCAAGGGCGGCCATGAGGTGGCGGTCTACAACCGCACTTACGCCAAGGCGGAGAAATGGGCGGCCGAATTCGGCGGCAAGGCTTTTCGCACGCCGGCCGAAGCGGCGAAGGACGCCGACTTCGTCTTCACCTGCGTCGGCAACGACGACGACCTGCGCTCGGTCACCGTCGGCAGCGACGGCGTGCTGGAGGGCATGAAGAAGGGCGCGGTCCTCATCGACAACACCACCGCCTCCGCCGAGGTCGCCCGCGAGCTCGACGCGGCGACGAAGGAAAAGGGCCTCCACTTCATCGACGCCCCCGTCTCCGGCGGCCAGGCCGGCGCGGAGAACGGCGTGCTCACCGTCATGTGCGGCGGCGACAAGGCCGTCTTCGACAAGGCCCGCCCCGTCATCGACGCCTATGCCCGCATGGTCGGCCTGATGGGCCCGGCCGGCAGCGGGCAGCTTGCCAAGATGGTCAACCAGATCTGCGTGGCCGGCGTCGTGCAGGGCCTTGCCGAAGCGATCCATTTCGGCAAGCAGGCCGGGCTCGACATGGAAGCGGTCGTCGAGGTCATCTCCAAGGGCGCCGCCGGCTCCTGGCAGATGGACAACCGCCACAAGACGATGATCGCCGGCAAGTACGACTTCGGCTTCGCCATCGACTGGATGCGCAAGGACCTCGACATCCTCCTGTCGGAAGCCCGCCGCAACGGCGCGAAACTGCCCGTCACCGCGCTCATCGACCAGTTCTATGCCGATGTGCAGGACATGGGCGGCAACCGCTGGGACACGTCCTCGCTGCTGGCGCGGCTGGAACGGAAGTAGCAGGGATGATCGCCCCTCACCTGCCTGCCGGCATCCTCTCCCCGTAAACGGGGCGAGGAACGGTGGGCTCGCCGTTTTCCCCTTCTCCCCGCCTGCGGGGAGAAGGTCCCGGCAGGGGGATGAGGGGCAAGCGCCCCTTACTCCTCGCCGCTCTTCTGGTTGTCGACCATCATGTAGTCGAGCGGCAGTTCGGTCGTGTACTTGATCTGCTCCATCGCGAAGGCGGAGGAGACGTCGCGGATCTCGATGCGGGCAATCATGCGCTTGTAGAAGGCGTCGTAGGCGGCGATGTCCGGCACGACGACGCGCAGGAGGTAATCCACCTCGCCGCTCATGCGGTAGAACTCGACCACTTCCGGGAACTCGACGATCACCTCGGAAAAGCGCTTCAGCCATTCCGTCGAATGGGAATTGGTGCGGATCGAGACGAAGACCGTGACCTTCGTGTTGATCTTCGCCGGATCGAGCAGCGCCACACGCTTGCGGATCACGCCGTCCTCTTCCATCTTCTGGATGCGCCGCCAGCAGGGTGTCGTCGAAAGCCCCACCTTCTTGGCGAGGTCCGCCACCGCCAGCGTGGAATCTTCCTGCAAAAGGCGCAGGATCTTACGGTCCAGACGATCCATCGAGTCTCCTCAGAGCGGTTCCGGCAGGGCGCAAGGCGCCTTTGCGTCCGGGACAGCGTGAAAGAAAAAGAAAATTAATTCCCTCATATAGCGATTTCACCGCAAATTGAAAGAATTTTGTTTCACGCCGTCAGGGTTTTCACCCGCTTTTGCAGTTCGGGCAGCACCTCTTCCTCGAACCACGGATTGCGCTTCAGCCAGGCCGTGTTGCGCCAGGAAGGATGCGGCATCGCCAGCACGGCAGGCCCCTCGTTGCGGCCGAGATGGCGGCGCCAGTCGCGCACCGTCTCGGTCATGCTCGGCGCCTTCGCCCGGCCGAGATGCCAGGCCTGCGCATATTGGCCGATCGCCAACACCAGCTCGATCTGCGGCATGGCCGCCATGATGCGCGCGCGCCAGAGCGGTGCGCATTCGCGCCGCGGCGGCAGGTCGCTGCCATGGGCGTCGTAGCCGGGAAAACAGAGCCCCATCGGCACGATGGCGAATTTCTGCGGATCGTAGAATTCCTCGCGCGTCACGCCGAGCCAGGTGCGCAGCCGGTCGCCGGAGGCGTCGTTGAACGGCAGGCCGCTTTCATGCACCTTGAGCCCCGGCGCCTGCCCGGCGATCAGGATGCGCGCGGTGTCGGAGATCACGGCCACGGGCCGCGGCTCGTGCGGCAGGCGGTCCGCCGGCCCCCTGGCCGGCGTATCGCGACAGACCCGGCACGCCGCGATTTCGGCGGCAAGCGCGACAAGGTCCTCGGTATCGTCTGCATCCATCCTGTCGGTCACGTCCACCCCATGGCTTCCAGCAGGCCGTCGATCAGGCCGCCGCGCCCGTCATGTGTCTCTTCCTGCGGCCGGCCGTTCATGCGGCGCCATTGCTGCGGCATGTCGAACGTGCTGCTCCACAGCCCCTTCCGCTCGGCTCTGGCAAGCCGCTCCTCATCTTCGTAGCCGCCATAGGCGACCGCAAGCCCTTCGCGCACCATGCGCGCGCCGATGTCTTCGCCGCCGGCCTCGCAACGCGCCAGCCAGCGCTCGTACCTGTCGCGCCCCGCGGTCCTGCAGGTGACGGGCCCGGCGCGCAGGAGTTCGGCGAGCAGCGAGCGGGCGGCAACGCCGCAGCGCCAGTCCGCCCCGTCGCGCCGGCAGACCTGCATCATCTCCGGCGAATCCATGCCCAGAAGACGGATGCGCTGGCCGTCGAGCGTCAGCGTATCGCCGTCCGCCGCCCGCGCGCTGCCGATGATCGTCTCGCCGCCCCCTGCGTCGAGGCGCACCACGATCAGCGCCGTCAGCGCCAGGATCGCCGCCGCCACGCCGATATCGCGAGCGCGCCTCGAAAGTCCCATGAAGCCGTTTCCCCGAAGCCTGTCGATTCCCGATGCGGTAAATGCCGGAATGGTTCGCAAATGGTTTATGCGCGGCAGCATCTTCTTAAGGATTCCACCCTAGAATTCAACAGTATCCGCAACAGTTGCAACCCGTGATGAGTACCGGCGTCAGTACATCGACCGACAAGATCATCGTCGACAAGTCGCGCAGCCACCGAAACAAGGCTGTCTCGCGGGCTGTCCGCACGACCAGGGAACGGTTGCAGACGGCAACGGGCATCTCGCCGGGCTTCGAGCGGGAAATGCTGCAACTTCACATCGGCTCGGCCGCGCAGAGCGCGCTCGCCGTGCCGATGGTCGTGATGCTCATCGCCATCGGCGGCATCTATATCACCCAGGAGATCGGCCTTCTCGCCTGGGCGGTCCTCGCCCTCAGCGTCCATGCGCTCGGCATGCTGGTGGCCCGGCGCGCGCGGCGCAAGGAGATCGCCGCCGAGGACGTGCGCCGCTGGCAGCGCCGCTTCCTCATGGCGCAGGTGCTGATGGGCCTTTCCTGGGCGGCCTTCGCCCTGCAGGATTGCGAACGCTGCACCGGCGTCACCTTCGAATTCTACAAGGGCTCCTCGCTGCTCGTGGCGCTCGCCGCTACCGCCATCAGCACGCTGATGCTGCGGCACGCCATCCTCTGCGCCTTCCTGCCCACCGTCGCCGCGCTCGCCGTTTCCGCCGCGCTGAAGCCCGACCCCGCCACCGTCGGCATGGCGGCGATCATCGCCGCCGCCCTCGCCTTCCTCGTTTTCCTGACGCACCGCCTGCGCTATACCAGCGCGCAGCTCCTCTCCTCGCAATCGGAGAAAGACGATCTCATCGCCGAGCTGGAAGTGGCGAAATCCATGTCGGACGAGGCCCGCCGCCGCGCGGAAGAGGCGAACCTTGCCAAGTCCCGCTTCCTCGCCTCTATGTCGCACGAGCTGCGCACGCCGCTCAACGCCATCCTCGGCTTTTCGGAGGTGATGTCGACCGAAGTGCTCGGGCCGCTCAACAACCCGGTCTACAAAGAATACACCTCCGACATCCACCGCTCCGGCCAGCATCTCCTCAACCTCATCAACGAGATCCTCGACCTCTCGCGCATCGAGGCGGGCAAGTACGACCTGTCGGAGGATTCCGTCCATCTCGTCGATATCGCCGAGGATTGCATCGGCATGGTGCAGCTGCGCGCCCGCGCCAAGAACATCACCATTTCCGAGCAGGTGGAAAGCGGCATGCCGGCCGTCTGGGCGGACGAGAAGGCGCTGCGCCAGGTCATCCTCAACCTCCTGTCCAACGCCGTGAAGTTCACGCCGCAGGGCGGTGAGGTCGTCGTCAAGGCGGGCTGGACGGCGGGCGGCGGCCAGTATGTCTCCATCAAGGACAACGGCCCCGGCATTCCGGAAGAGGAAATCCCCGTCGTGCTCTCGGCCTTCGGCCAGGGCTCCATCGCCATCAAGAGCGCCGAGCAGGGCACCGGCCTCGGCCTTCCCATCGTGCAGGCGATCCTTGCCAAGCATAACGGCGAGTTCATCCTGAAATCCAAGCTGCGCGAAGGCACCGAGGCCATCGCCATCCTGCCGGCCAAGCGCGTCCTGCAAAGCCTGCCCGCCGTCACCGAGACGCAGGCCGTGGCCCCGCGCCGCAAGAGCTTCGCGTAAACCTCAGATAAAGCTGGAAATCACCACGTATCCGGCATAGCCGGCATTGGCGATGATGAGGCAGAAGACGGCGAAGGAGCCGAGGTCCTTCGAATGCTTGCCCATGTCGGAGATTTCCGGCGACACGCGGTCGACGATCTCCTCGATGGCCGTGTTCAGCGCCTCGAAGGCGACCATCAGCAGGAAAAGGATGGCCATCGCCACATACTGGAAGAACGAGGCGCCCACGACCACGAAGACGACCATGGCGATAGCGAAGGCGATCAGCTCGTGGCGGAAGGCGGCCTCGCCGAAGAGCCGACGCGCGCCGCCGGCCGAATAGGTCGCCGCCGCGATGAGGTGGCCGAAGCCCGTCTTCTTGTCGATTGGCGCCTGGCCCATTCCTGCAATCCCGATCCTGCCGCGCCCCGGGCGCACCCGGGGCTCTCAATCCACGCCTTTGAGGCTTTTTGCCGGCCTGCCGTTACGAACGGTTGCTGACGCCCGCCTGAACGAAGGTCGCCATGCCGGAATGGCAGGCCGCGGCGGCCTTGACGATGCCGGCGGCAAGCGCCGCGCCCGTGCCCTCGCCGAGCCGCATGCCGAGCGCCAGGAGCGGCGTCTTGCCGAGCTTCTCGATCGACTTCAGGTGCCCGGGCTCCGCCGAGACGTGGCCGATCAGGCAATGGTCGAGCGCGGACGGGTTGGCCGCGCGCAGGACTGCCGCGGCGGCCGTCGCGACATAGCCGTCGACGATGACGGGAATCTTTTGCATGCGCGCGGCGAGGATGGCGCCGGCCATCGCCGCGATCTCGCGCCCGCCGAGACGGCGCAGCACTTCGAGCGGGTCGGAAAGATGGTCGCGGTGCAGCTCGACGGCCTTCTTCACGGCCGCGATCTTGCGCTGGAGCACCTCGCCTTCCGAGCCGGTGCCGGGGCCGACCCAGTCCTCCGCCGTGCCGCCGTAGAGCGCAAGGTTGATGGCGGCGGCGATCGTCGTATTGCCGATGCCCATCTCGCCGATGCACAGGAGGTCCGTGCCGCCGGCAACCGCCTCCATGCCGAAGGCCATGGTCGCCGCGCAGTCGCGCTCGGAGAGCGCGGGTTCCTCGGTGATATCGGCGGTCGGATAGTCGAGCGCGAGGTCGAAGACCTTGAGGCCGAGATCGTTTGCCACGCAGATCTGGTTGATCGCCGCCCCGCCGGCCGCAAAATTCTCGACCATCTGCGCCGTGACGGAGGGTGGGAAAGGCGTGATGCCCTGTTTGGTGACGCCGTGGTTGCCGGCGAAGATGGCGACGAGCGGACGCGTGACGGCCGGCGGACGGCCGGTCCAGGCGGCGAGCCAGAAGGCGATCTCTTCCAGGCGCCCGAGCGCGCCCGGCGGCTTGGTCAGCTGCGAATCGCGCTCGCGCGCCGCCACCAGCGCCGCCGAATCGGGACCGGGCAGGTTGCGCAGCAATTCACGAAAATCATCGAACGGCAGGCCGCTGGCACTCATCTTGGGGAATTCCTCGGTTGGGGCTTTCAAAGGCGGGTGTTTGGTGTCTCCTAATAGAGCGAGGGCGCGAATCCGACAACCGCATTTGCGGCGGTCCGCGTCGCCCTTTCGTCACAGGGCAATTGAGTAGGATGACGGGGTTTGAAAAAGCCCCTCACCTGCCTGCCGGCATCCTCTCCCCGCAAGCGGGGCGAGGAAGGAAAACCTCACCGTTTTCCCCCTTCTCCCCGCTTGCGGCGAGAAGGTCCCGGCAGGGGGATGAGGGACCATCCATCGAGCACGATCTCTCCGCAGCCGGAAAGGACCACAGTGGCCATCCAGGACTTCATCGACGACACCGCCCGCTCCGTCGCCTTCCTCTCGCGCCTGCCGGTGCCGCAGCGGCATTTCATCGGCCATGACGGGCGGCTGTCGCGGGCGGTGCGGGCCTTTCCGCTCGCCGGCGTGCTGATCGTGCTGCCGGCCGCGGCATTCGCGGCGATCCTCTCCGCGCTCCACGGCCCGCCGCTCCTCATCGCCTTCGCCGCGCTCGCCCTCCAGGTGCTCGTCACCGGCGCGCTGCACGAGGACGGGCTGTCCGACAGCGCGGACGGCATCGGCGGCGGCAAGGATCGGGAAAGCGCGCTCGCCATCATGAAGGACAGCCGCGTCGGCTCCTACGGCGCGGTCGCCCTCGTCCTCTCCTTCGGCCTGCGCGCAGCCGCCATCGCCGCGCTCGCCACCGCCCTCACACCGTCCGGCCTCGGCATGGCGCTGCTTGCCGTGGCCGCCGCCGGCCGCACGGCGATGGTGTGGCACTGGTCGCTGCTGCCGCCCGCCCGGCGCGACGGCGTGGCCGCCTCGGTCGGCGAGCCGGAAAGCGGCGCGACCCGCTTCGCGCTCGCAAGCGGCATCGTGATCGCCGCCCTCCTCCTCCTGCCGCACGGCACGGTGCTTTCCCTCGTGCTCGCGCTTGCCGCAGCCATGCTCGCGGTCCTCGCCTTCAACCGCGTGGCGCTGCGCAAGATCGGCGGGCACACGGGCGACACGATCGGCGCCACGGAACAGCTTGCAGAAATGGCCGTGCTCTTCGCCCTTGCCATGGCGCTCTGAGCCGCCGATATAAAGGGGGTAAACTTCGGGAGCCGCGATGGAATCGCCCTGCATTCTCGTCTGTTCGATCGACATGGTGACCGGCTATTGCTTCGGCTGCGGCCGCACGCAGGCGGAAATCGGTGCCTGGACGCTCTACACGTCCGAGGAGCGCCGCGCGATCATGGCCGAGCTCCCGGCGCGGCTCGCCACCGTCGAGCGCAAGCCCCGGCGGGAAACCCGGCGCGCCCGCATGGCGCGGGAGCGCGGCGAGGCATGAGGCTCTATCTCCTCCTCGGCATCATCGCCGCGGGGCTCGCCCTCCTCATCCTCAATCACGACGGCGGCCGCACGCTCGGCATCGCGAACGACGATTTCGGCCGCCTGGTGACGTTGTCGGCCATCGCCACGATGCTGGCGACCGGCTTCCTCGCCGGCCGCCGCCAATGGGGCGAAAGCCTGCGCCATGCCGCCGTGTGGCTGGTCATCATCCTGGCGCTGGCCGCCGGATACATCTACCGCTTCGATCTTCAGACAATAGGCAACCGCCTCACCGCCGGCCTCGTTCCCGGCCGCGCGGTGGTGACGACCGGCGCGGGCGGCGAGCAGATCCTCGTCATCCACAAGGGCGTCTCCGGCCATTTCGAGGCGGACGTCACCATCGACGACACGCCGCTGCGCATGCTGGTCGATACGGGCGCAAGCTCGATCGTGCTCACCTACGAGGACGCCATGCGCCTCGGCATCGACCCGCGCAGCCTCGTCTTCTCCATCGAGGTCGCGACCGCGAACGGGCGGGCGCTTGCCGCGCCCGTGACGCTGCGTCAGGTCACCATCGGCCCCATCCACCGCGGCGCGATCCGCGGCATGGTGACGGAGGAAGGCCGGCTCGACCAGAGCCTGCTGGGCATGAGCTTCCTCGAAACCCTCGGCTCCATCGAGATCACCCGCGACGAGTTGCGGCTGAAGGACTGAGCCCTCAGTTCTTCAGCTTGTAGCCGGTCTTGAAGATCCAGGCCGTGATCGACAGGCACGCGAGGAGGAAGCAGAGCACCGTGACGAGGCTGACGACGGGGCTGACGTCGGCGATCTCGTAGAAACTCCAGCGGAAGCCGGAGACGAGGTAGAGCACCGGGTTGAAATGGCTGACCGTCTGCCAGAAGGGCGGCAGCATGTGGATCGAGTAGAAGCTGCCGCCGAGGAAGACGAGCGGCGGGACGATCAGCATCGGGAAGAGGTTGAGCTGCTCGAAGTCCTTCGCCCATATGCCGATCATGAAGCCGAACAGCGAGAAGCTCACCGCCGTCAGCACGAAGAACAGCACCATCATGAGCGGATGCTTGATGGAAATGTCGACGAAGAGCGAGGCGGTGATGAGGATGATCGTGCCGACGATCAGCCCCTTGGTCGCCGCCGCCCCGACATAACCGATGACGATCTCGATCATCGAGACGGGCGCGGAAAGGATCTCGTAGATCGTGCCGGTGAATTTCGGGAAGTAGATGCCGAAGGAGCCGTTGCCGATGCACTGGTTGAGCAGCGTCAGCATGATGAGGCCTGGCGCGATGAAGGCGCCGTAGGAAACGCCCTGCACCTCCTGCATGCGCGAGCCGATGGCCGCGCCGAAGACGATGAAATAGAGCGAGGTGGTGATGACGGGCGACACGACGCTCTGCAGCAGCGTGCGGCGCGTCCTCGCCATCTCGAAGAAATAGATGGACTTGATCGCCTCGAAGTTCATTTGCCTGCCCCCACCAGTTCCACGAAAATGTCTTCCAGCGAACTCTGCTCGGTGGAGATGTCCCTGACCCGCAGTCCGCATTGCGAGAGCGCCGAAAGCAGCGACGAGATGCCCGTCCGCTCGCCGGACGAGTCGAATTCGTAGACGAGCCGGTGCCCCTCTTCGCCGAGCGTCAGCCCGTAAGGCGTCAGCGCGTCCGGGATCGCGGTTATCGGCTCGGCAAGCTCCACGGTCATCTGCTTGCGGCCGAGCTTGGCCATCAGCGCCTTCTTCTCCTCCACCAGCAGTATCTCGCCGTGGTTGATGACGCCGATGCGGTCGGCGATCTCCTCCGCCTCCTCGATGTAGTGCGTCGTCAGGATGATGGTGACGCCGGAGGCGCGCAGGCGCTCGACGAGTTGCCACATGTCCTTGCGCAGCGAGACGTCGACGCCGGCCGTCGGCTCGTCGAGGAACAGCACCTTCGGCTCGTAGGAAAGCGCCTTGGCGATCAGCACGCGCCGGCGCATGCCGCCTGAAAGCTGGCGCAGCATCGTGTCTTTCTTGTCGTAGAGCGAAAGGTCCTTCAGGATGCGCTCGATGAGCGCCGGGTCCGGCCTGCAGCCGTGCAGGCCGCGCGAGAAGGCGACCGTGTTCCACACCGTCTCGAAGGCGTCCAGCGTCAGTTCCTGCGGCACGAGGCCGATGATGGCGCGCGTCTTGCGGAAATCGGCGAGGATGTCGTTGCCGGCGACCGTGACGCTGCCGCCCGACGGCGTGACGATGCCGCAGACGATGGAGATCATCGTCGTCTTGCCGGCCCCGTTCGGGCCGAGCAGGGCAAGGATCTCGCCCTCCTCGATATCGAGGTCGACGCCCTTGAGCGCCGTGAACCCCGATGCGTAACTCTTGGTGAGATTGCGAATGGAAACGATGGGCGCCATGGGTGGGTCCGGAGAAAGGGGATTTATGCGGAAGGACACCCTATATGGCGTGTCCTTCGTCAATTTTCACCCGGAACCTGGAAAAAAGTTGCGCGGCTGTGGATGACGCCGCCTAGAGGCTGCAATGGCGGTAGCCGGACTTCCTCGCCCGCAGGTCGAAATGGAAGTGGTCCTTGTGGAAGCGGTCGCTGCCGGGGCCGAGCACGGTGGAGAAATACTTGCAACTGTCGCCGCGCACCGCCTTCAGCAGCCCCTTTTCCCGGAAGGCGAAGAAGCCCTTCTTCTCGATGGAGATCGTCTTGCCGTTCTTCAGCACGATCTTGCCGACGTCGATGGCATTGCCCTTGGCATGCTCCGACATCGCCGCCCCTTTCTGCGAGTTCATCGTGCGGCAGGAATAGGACGAGAGCTGGTGGATCGCCGAGACGGCGGAAAGGTAGCGCGTGCGCGTCGAGGGCACGAGCTCGTTCTTCACCCAGCGCGCGAAGGCCTCGGTGATCTGGCAGTTGACCTGCGCGGCCGGCCTGATCTGGATGCCGCCGGAAAGGCCCGAAAGCTCGACCGGCCAGTCGATGCCGCAGGAGCGCCCGCGGGAAACGCGCGGCACGTCGCGGAACGTCACGCCGAGCCGTTGGAGGCGCTGCCGGCAGGCTTTCTCCGAAGCGGGCATGCCACCCATCGCCTCGGGCATCTGCATCGGATTGCCGAGGCGCGGCAGGAAGGCGACCTGCTCGCCCTCGTCCGGCTGCCGCCGGGTCGCCGCCTTGTCCGGCACGCGCAGATAGGTTTCGCCTTGCCCGCCGATCTCCATGCCGGCTTCCGACATGGGAAGCGCCGCGGGCTGGTTGATCGCGCGGGGATCGTCGGTGCCGATGCCGTCGACGACGACCTGCGTGGCGTTGCCCTCGGCGATCTCGTTGGCCTGTGCTTCCGCAAGGCCCTCGACGCGGCCGACGCCAAGCCCCTCGTCCATGCTGACGCCGCCCTCCGGCACGGAGAGCGCACCTGCACTCGCCTGCACGGGCTCGGCAATCCCCATCGCCTCGTCGCTGTCGATCATCGGCAGGCGTTTCTGCTGCGTGGCGGCGGGCATCGCCTCCACGCCCGCGGAGGAATAGTCGGGAAGGTCGCCGCCCGTATCGCCGATCTCCATCGCGACCGGGCGGGCAATGCGCCGCTCGGGCCGGATCGCGCCGACGTCGGCGCCGTCGATATCGTCGGGCGGCGTCAGGCCGCCGGAACAGGCGGCGAGCACCACTGGCAAGAGAAGCAGCCCGAGCGGCCTGCGCAGACGAGAAACGAACGCCATACCCATTGTCACTTCCGCCTGGCGCCTGCCCCGCCCGATGCGGAGCCCGTTGCACCATTCCTGGCCGGTTCATCGTGCGGGCCGCCCTTGTCCGCATTCGGGCGGAACGGCAGCGAAAACCGGGCGCAGGCGCGAACGCCTGCCTTTCCCGGATATTTTCCCGCAACAGGGTAAACGAAGCGTTCCCGCCCAACGAAAAACCCCGGCGCTTGCGGCGCCGGGGTTTTAGGATCGTGAAGGCGGGAAAGGTCAGGCCGCATGGCGGCGCGGATCCGCCGCGCCCGCCCCGTCCAGCCGGAAGTTCCCGAGCAGCGCCTTCAGCTGCTCGCTTTCCCGCGTCAGCGTCTGGCCGGCCGCGTTGGTCTCCTCGACCATCGCCGCGTTCTGCTGGGTCATCTGGTCCATCTGGTTGACGGCCGTGTTCACCTCGGCAAGGCCGACGGCCTGCTCGCGCGCCGACGTCGCGATCGACGTCACCTGGTCGTTGACCTTGTTGACGAGGCTTTCGATCTCGTCGAGCGCGTCGCCCGTCGAGCGCACGAGGGCGACGCCCGTGCTGACCTCGGCAGCCGAATTGCTGATGAGGCCCTTGATCTCCTTGGCCGCATTGGCCGAGCGCTGGGCGAGCTCGCGCACCTCCTGCGCCACGACGGCGAAGCCGCGGCCGGCTTCACCCGCGCGGGCAGCCTCGACGCCCGCATTGAGCGCCAGAAGGTTCGTCTGGAAGGCGATCTCGTCGATCACGCCGATGATCTGGCCGATGCGGCTGGAGGCATCCTCGATGCGGCTCATCGCGGCGACGGCGTCGCGCACGATGGTGCCGGAACGGCCGGTCGACTGCTTCGTCTCGGCGACCATCCGGCTTGCCTCGCCGGCGCGGTCCGATGCGTTGCGCACCGTCGCGGTGATCTCGTCGAGTGCGGCGGCGGTCTCCTCCAGCGAGGCGGCCTGCTGCTCGGTGCGGTGCGACAGGTTATTGGCCGCCTCGGCTATGCCCGAGGCGCTGCCGTAGACGATATCGGTGGAGCGGGAAATCGACGCGATGACGCCGGAGAGCGCGTCGACGGCCCGGTTGAAGTCCTCGCGCAGCTTGGCATATTCCGGCGCGATCGTATCGATGGAGGCGGTGAGGTCGCCGTTGGCAAGCCGCTCCAGCGCCTGGCCCACGGTCTGCATGGCATCCGTCTGCCCCTGGCTGACGGCGTGCTGGCGCCGCTCGCTCTCGGAGCGCTCGGCTTCGAGGCGGACCTGCTGCTCGCCTTCGCGCTCGCGCAGCTCGGCGCGCTCGGCCACCGACTGGCGCAGCACGGAAACGACCCGGGCCATTTCACCGATCTCGTCCTTGCGGTCGGTCTCCGGCACGTCGCGCGACACATCCTCCTCGGCGATCGCCTGCATGGAGGCCTTCAGGCGCCCGACGGGGCCGGTGACGCTCTTCACGATGCCCCAGGCGGCAAGGATGATCGCCAGCGCGCCGAGGGCGAGGATCGCCACGGTCTCGATGACGTTGCGGCGGAACATGGCGGCAAGGTCGTCCGCATAGACGCCCGTGCCGACGATCCAGCCCCAGGGCTCAAAGCCCGCGACATGCGAATATTTCAGCACCGGCTCCTCGAAGCCCGGCTTCGGCCAGTAATAGTCGACGAAGGCCTGCCCGGTCGGGCTCGCCTTCACGGCTTTTACGAATTCGGTGAAGATGTGCTTGCCGGTCGGGTCGGCCATGCCGGTCTGGTCGGTGCCATCGAGCGCCGGCTTGATCGGATGCATGACGATCACGGCGTTCATGTCGTTGATCCAGAAGTAGCCGTTGTCTTCGTAGCGCAGGGCCCGCACCGCATCCTTCGCCCGCGTCTGCGCCTCCTCGCGCGTCAGCGTGCCGGCGGCCTCGAGCTCCTGGTAATGCTTGAAGAGCGTCAGCATGTTCTCGTCCATCGCGGCAAGTTTCGACTTGCGCTCGGCCACCATCGCCCCTTGATAATGATAGAGCGTATAGACGAGCGCCCCCGTGAAGATGGTCAGCACGAGTGCGACCAGCAGCGATAGCCGTGTGGATATTCTCAAATTCTTCATCGGGGCCTCCTCGGTCTTTGCGGACGCATTGCGCCTTGTGACCGAACGTCCGGGAAATCCTTTAAGATCGCCTAAAATTGCAGCTACCAATTTTTAGAACATGCAAATACGCGCCTCTTTCTTGCGCGCCGCTCTTCGGATAGAGCGGAAGGAAAGAGGATGGAGAGGATGCCATGACCAACGCCGGAGCCCCCAACGGACAACTGACGCTTCGCACGCTCGCCATGCCGGGCGACGCCAACGCGGCCGGCGACATCTTCGGCGGCTGGGTCATGGCGCAGATGGACCTTGCCTCCGGCATCCGCGCCGCCGAGCGCGCCCGCGGCCGCGTCGTCACCGCGGCGGTCAAGGAGATGGCGTTCCAGCTTCCGGTGAAGATCGGCGACACGCTCAGCATCTATACCGATATCGCCCGCGTCGGCCGTACGTCGATCACGCTCACCGTCGAGGCCTGGGCGCAGCGCTACCTCACCACCATGCTCGAAAAGGTGACGGCCGCCACCTTCGTCATGGTCGCCCTCGACCAGACGGGGCATCCGACGCCCGTTCCGGTCGACTAGCCGGGCGCAACGCGATGGAGCATACCGCCCACGATCCCGCCCTCTTCGGCCATGTGCGCGTCGTCATCGGCATGGTGGTGAGCCTCAGCCTCGCCCGCGTGCTGACGGGCGCCGCCCTCTTCATCCAGCATCCCGGCAAGGTGAAAGCCTATCCGGTCCACCTCGCCTGGGCCGGTTTCCTTCTCCTCTTCCTCCTGCATTTCTGGTGGTGGGAGTTCCGCCTGCAGGCGCTCGCCAGCATCGGCTTCGGCGTCTACCTCTTCCTGATCAGCTATTGCTGCCTGTTCTTCCTGCTGGCCGTGCTGCTCTTTCCCACGACGCTCGACGACTATGCCGGTTACGAGGACTATTTCTATTCCCGCCGCAAATGGTTCTTCGGCGTCTTCGCCCTTGTCTTCACCGTCGACCTGCTCGACACCGCACTGAAGGGGAAAGCCTATTTCGGCTCCTTCGGCTACGAATATCCGATCCGCAACATCGTCTTCATCGCGCTGTGCCTCGTTGCGGCATGGAGCGCCAGCCGCCGCTTCCACGCCGCTTTCGTCAGCCTCGGCATCCTCTACCAGCTCAGCTGGATCTTCCGCGCCTTCGACGTCCTGGAATAGGGCTATCCCTTGAAGACGAAGGCCGCGCCGGCGGCGATCAGCATGAAGCCGACGGCGTGGTTCCAGGTCAGGCTCTCCTTCAGCCAGAACACGGAAAAGCCCGCGAAGACGAGGAGCGTGATCACTTCCTGGATGGTCTTGAGCTGCGCGGCCGAATAGACCTCGTGGCCGATCCGGTTCGCCGGCACCGCCAGGCAATATTCGAAGAAGGCGATGCCCCAGCTCGCCAGGACGGCGACGAAAAGCGGCGCGGCCTTGAACTTGAGGTGCCCGTACCAGGCGAAGGTCATGAAGACGTTGGAAAGGCAGAGCATGACGATCGGCCAGACGGCCGCGGGGTTGAGGCTGAAGGGCATCGGCGAATCCTGAAAAGAAGGAGAATGCCACGGCATAGCCGACCCATGGCCGCCGTCAAGGCCACTCCCAGCGACCGGCCGCGCCGGACGGGCGAAAATCCACCGTCCGGCGCCGATACCGCCGACTAGTGGATTCTGGCGATCCCCCGTTAAGACAATCTTATGCACCCAGCCACACCATCGCGGGCAAGCCACCCGTGGCGATCTCTCCAGGCCGGGAACCAGAATGACGGATGCAACCCGGCTGATGCCGGCGGACGAACAGACAAGACGCCAGATCCGCTCCGCACAGGCGCTGTCCGTGCTGGACGGCATCGTGCTGTCGCTCACCGCCAACAGTTTCCTTGCCGCCACCACCGCCGCCGTCCTCTGGCTCGACGAGCCGGGCGCGGGCATCTTCTTCTGGCTGGCGGCCGTCGTGGCGGTCAACCTGGCGCGCTATATCGGCGTGCGCATCATCCATCGGCTGAATTGCGCGGTGGAGCGGCCGGAACGCGCCCTCGGCATCCTTTCGCTCGGTGCGCTTAGCGGCGGCCTCGTCTGGAGCCTGTCGCCCTTTCTCGGCGCGGCGCACAGCATGAACGGCCTCAACCCCTATCTGATCTTCATCATCGGCGGCATCTGCGCCGGCGCGCTGATGCAGAGCACGGCCTATGCCCGCACCGCCCTCTTCTTCTCCGCCCCGCCGCTGGCGGCCGCGTTCGTTTCCCTGATCGTCTCCGGCGCGACGGAAGCGCTCGTCATCGCCGCCGACGCCCTGCTCCTCGCCGTCATGATGCTGCGCGCCAGCCAGCTCAGCGAGGCCAGCTTCATCCGCAGCCAGATCGACCGGCTGAAGGCCATGGCGCTCGCCGTCTCGCTTTCCGACGCCAATGCCGAGATCCGCCAGTCCTACGACAAGCTCGCCACCATGGCGAACCGCGACCCGCTGACCGGCCTCGGCAACCGGGCGCTCTTCAACCAGCGCCTGCGCAGCCTTCTCGACGACGGACGGGGCAATACCGGCCCGCTCGCCCTGCTCGCCATCGACCTCGACCGCTTCAAGGCCATCAACGACACGATGGGCCACGGCGCGGGCGATGCCGTGCTCACGGAGATCGCCCGCCGCCTTGCCGGCCTCACCGGCCCCACCGATACCGTCGTGCGGCTCGGCGGCGACGAATTCGCCGTGATCGTGGACGGCGACGGCGCGGAAGCGCGCGGCCGCGAGATCGGCGAGGGCATCGTGCGCCTTGCCGGCGATCCCGTCTTCATCGGCGACAGGCCGGTCACGGTGGGCGCCAGCGTCGGCCTTGCGCTCTATCCGCAGCACGGGGAAACGGCCGACGGCCTCTTCGCCAGCGCCGACATCGCCCTTTACGCCGCGAAGGAAGGCGGCCGGCGGCGGCTCGGCCTGTTCAATCCGGAGCTGAAGGCGCGCATCGAGCGCCAGCGCCTCATCGAGGCGACCCTGACGGAAGCGATAGAGACGCGCGCGCTCCAGGTCTTCTTCCAGCCGCAGGTGGAACTCGCCACGGGCCATGTAACGGGCTTCGAGGCGCTGCTGCGCTGGACGCATCCGCAGCTCGGCGCCGTCAGCCCGCCGGACATCGTGCGCGCCGCCCACGCCCTGCACATTTCCACGGACCTCACCGCCTATGTGGCGACGCGTGCCGCCGAGCTGCTGCGCACCCTGCCGCGCCTCGGCCTGCCGCAGGCTGCCGTCGCGATCAACGTCTCGCCGCGCGAGTTTTCCGGCGACACGCTCTCGCGCCTGCTGACGGCCATCGCCGCCGAGCACAAGGTCTCCCCCGGCCTCATGGAAATCGAGATCACCGAGGAAGCGACGCTCGACACCCAGGCGGCCGGCGCCGAGCTTGCCCGGCTGGAGGCCGCCGGCTTCCGCCTCGCCGTCGACGATTTCGGCATGGGCCATTCCTCCCTCGCCTATCTGGTGAGCCTGCATATCGACCGGCTGAAGATCGACCGCAGCTTCGTCACCGGCATCGCCACGAGCCGCGAGAACCAGGCGCTCATCTCCGCCCTCATCGGCATCGGCCATGCGCTGTCCATCGACATCGTCGTGGAAGGCGTCGAAACGCGCGAGGAGGCCGAAATCCTCAGGATGCTCGGCTGCCGTCACGCGCAGGGCTACCATTTCGCCCGCCCCATGCCGGCCGCGGATATCCCGAAATGGCTCGAGCGGCACGCCGCCCGGACCGCCGGCCACTCGGCGGGCGAACCGTAACCTGCCCTACCCGATCCGGTTCACCAGCTGCGCCGTCGCCAGCAGCGTGACAAGGTCGCGGATCATCGGCCGGATGTCCCGGTCGAAATCGATGGCGGTATCGACGGGCGGCAGCTCGAAGAAATTCTTCTTCGTCGGCACCAGCAGGTAGCAGTCCGGCCCGTTCAGCGCGATGCGCACCACGTCGTCCCGCCATTCCGTCGCCAGATAGTCGAGCGCCTTGGCGAGCGTACCCTGCACGAGGGCCGTCGCCGCCTCCGGCCGGTCCGTACGGAACTCGTGCGAGGCATCCACCTCCGGATTGCCGCTGGTGACGAGCGCGAGCCGCGAGCCGCCGAAAAGGTCGCGCACGAAGCGCTGCATCGCATTCGGCTTGCGCGCGGCCAGCAGCAGGCCCGGAAAGGCCGGCTCGCGCGTGAAGTGGAAGATGATGCCCTTGAACGTCGTCTGCCGGCTCTTGCCGCTGCCGGCGGAAAGCTCGGTCTCCGACAGCACGAAGGTCAGCCCCTCATGCACGCCGGAGATGGCATCGCCATGCTCGCTGCGGTCGCGCGGCACGAAGTCCTTGCCGGGCATCGCCTTCATGAAATGCGGCTCCACGCCGTTGGCATAGCGCACATCGTCGACGAAGCCGAAGACCAGCGGCAGCATGCGGTCGCGCAGGGTCTGCTGGAAGAGTTTCGCCGGCCCGACAGAGAAGCGCCAGATGAAGCCGCCAACCAGCACCAGCACGACGAGCAGGATGCCGAGGACGTTCATCTCCAGCGTCGTCATCACCTGGTAGGTGACGAAGGCCGCGAACAGCAGGTAGGCGCCGAAGAGCAGCATCACCCGCATATGCATGTTCCATGCCACCGTCGGCCGCGCTTCGTTGTAGGCCGCCACCGCGGCCCGTACATCCTCCAGCACCGCATCCCTCGGCATCAATGCCGCTTCGTCCACCGCCGCGTCCATGGCCAGCCCTCCGGTTGCGCATATGACGGGCGGGAGCGGCCGCAAATTCGTTTCCCTTTTGTACTCGTTCCCCCTTCCCTTTCGCGCTGACTCTCTCCATATTCCCCGCATGGCCAGATCTCCGAAGAAATCCCCCGCCCCGAACCCCGGTTTCGAGGAAGCCCCGCAATCGCCCTTCGAGGGCGAGCCACTCTCGGGCAGCGTCTCCGACTGGGTAAAGCAGCTCGAGGCCGAGGCGGAAGCCGCAAGCGTCGAGAGCCGCCGCGAGGTCGCCTCGAAGGCAGGCAAGCACCGCAAGACGGTGGAGAACGCCGCGCGCCGCCACACCGAGCAGGTGACCGTCTCGAAAACCTCCCGCGGCGTCTCCATCGGCGGCTCGTCCGACCCGAAGACGCGCGCCGCCGCCGGCCTCAACCCGGTCTCCGGCCTCGACGTCTCGCTGGAGGACGCCGCCGCGCTGGAGAAGGGTTCCGGCGTCACCGCCACCGTGGAGGCCCTGTCGAAGCTGATCGAGAGCGGCAACCCGCTCTTCAAGGACGGCAAGCTCTGGACCCCGCACCGCCCCGCCCGGCCGGAAAAGTCGGAAGGCGGCATCCCGATCCGCATGATCAGCGAGTACAAGCCGGCCGGCGACCAGCCGACGGCCATCCGCGACCTCGTCGAGGGGCTCAATTCCGGCGAGCGCAGCCAGGTCCTGCTCGGCGTCACCGGCTCGGGCAAGACCTTCACCATGGCCAAGGTGATCGAGGAGACGCAGCGCCCCGCCGTCATCCTCGCGCCGAACAAGACGCTGGCCGCCCAGCTCTACAGCGAATTCAAGAACTTCTTCCCGGAGAACGCGGTCGAGTACTTCGTCTCCTACTACGACTATTACCAGCCGGAAGCCTACGTCCCGCGCTCGGACACCTATATCGAGAAGGAATCCTCGATCAACGAGCAGATCGACCGCATGCGCCACTCCGCCACGCGCTCGCTCCTGGAGCGCGACGACTGCATCATCGTCGCCTCGGTCTCCTGCATCTACGGTATCGGCTCGGTCGAGACCTATACGGCCATGACCTTCCAGATGGAGGTGGGCGACCGGCTCGACCAGCGCCAGCTCCTCGCCGACCTCGTCGCCCAGCAGTACAAGCGCCGCGAGGCCGATTTCCAGCGTGGCTCTTTTCGCGTGCGCGGCGACACCATAGAAATCTTCCCCGCCCACCTGGAGGATGCCGCCTGGCGCATCTCCATGTTCGGCGACGAGATCGACGCCATCACCGAGTTCGACCCGCTGACGGGCCACAAGACCGGCGACCTGAAATCGGTAAAAATCTACGCCAACAGCCACTACGTCACCCCGCGCCCGACGCTGAACGGCGCCATCAAGGGCATCCGCGAGGAGCTGAAGCACCGCCTCGCCGAACTGGAGAAGGCCGGCCGCCTGCTGGAGGCGCAGCGCCTCGAGCAGCGCACGCGCTACGACCTCGAAATGCTGGAGGCCACCGGCTCCTGCGCTGGCATCGAGAACTATTCGCGTTACCTGACGGGCCGCCGCCCCGGCGAGCCGCCGCCGACCCTCTTCGAATACGTGCCGGACAACGCGCTGATCTTCATCGACGAAAGCCACGTCACCATCCCGCAGATCGGCGCCATGTACCGGGGCGACTTCCGCCGCAAGGCGACGCTCGCCGAATACGGCTTCCGCCTGCCCTCCTGCATGGACAACCGCCCCTTGCGCTTCGAGGAATGGGACGCCATGCGCCCGGACACCGTCGCCGTGTCGGCAACGCCCGGCGGCTGGGAGATGGAGCAGTCCGGCGGCGTCTTCGCCGAGCAGGTCATCCGCCCGACCGGCCTCATCGACCCGCCGGTCGAAGTGCGCCCGGCGAAAAGCCAGGTGGACGACGTCCTGGGCGAGATCCGCGAGACCGCGCAGGCCGGCTACCGCACCCTCGTCACCGTGCTCACCAAGCGCATGGCCGAGGATCTTACCGAATACCTGCACGAGCAGGGCGTGCGCGTGCGCTACATGCACTCGGACATCGACACGCTGGAGCGCATCGAGATCATCCGGGACCTGCGCCTCGGCGCCTTCGACGTGCTGGTCGGCATCAACCTCCTGCGCGAGGGCCTCGACATTCCCGAATGCGGCTTCGTCGCCATCCTCGACGCCGACAAGGAAGGTTTTTTGCGCTCGGAAACGTCCCTTATCCAGACCATCGGGCGTGCTGCGCGAAACGTCGACGGCAAGGTCATCCTCTATGCCGACCAGATCACCGGCTCCATGCAGCGCGCCATGGACGAGACGTCCCGCCGCCGCGAGAAGCAGGTCGCCTACAACGAGGCGAACGGCATCACGCCGGAATCGGTGAAGGCGAAGATTTCCGACATCCTCGATTCGGTCTACGAGCGCGACCATGTCCGCGCCGACATCTCCGGCGTCGCCGGCAAGGGTTTTGCAGACGGCGGCCACCTCGTCGGCAACAATCTCAAGGCCCATCTCGAAGCGCTCGAAAAGCAGATGCGCGACGCCGCCGCCGACCTCGACTTCGAGGCCGCCGCCCGCATCCGCGACGAGATCAAGCGCCTCAAGGCCGCCGAGCTCGCCGTCATGGACGACCCGATGGCAAGGCAGGAGGCATCGAGCGCCGAAGGTGCGAGGGGAACCGGAAAAGGCCCGGCGAAAGCACGGGAAAAAGACGGAAAATCCGAGGCCGCTTCCCTCTTCCAGAAACCCTCCCTCGACGACATGGGGCCAGGCACCGACACCGAACGCCCGCTCTTCCGCAAGCCGGCGCTGGACGATATGGGCCGCGACGTTGCCGAGCCTGCCGGCAAATCCCTCTTCCGCAGGAACACCCTTGACGAGATGACCGTCGGCCGCACCGAAAAACCCGTCGCCGGCGACCTGCCGGAACGGCCGGACGAAACGCTATCGACCAAGAAACGCACCGCCCCCATGCCGGAAAGCCAGCCAGAGAACGGCGCCGACGACGCCAAGCCGGTGCGGCGGGGAAAGATCGGTGTGGGGAGCTACGAAGATCCGGGCGAGCAGAAGCGCAAGGGGCGCACCAAGGGGAAGACCGGACGGCCGGGGCGGTAAACCGCGCTCCGGCCCTCGCCGCCGATCAGCGGCTCGTCGGGTAACGCTCTATTTGCGTTTCCGCTTGGGCAGCGGAGCCGGCTGCGCGGCTTCCTGGGCGAGGCGCAAGGCCCGCAGCTTCTCGGTCTTCTTGTCCCGGTCCGCCGCTTCCTGCGCGATGATGCCCTTCGCCATGGAATTGGTTTCTTCCGCCTTCTTGTCGGCGCTCAGCTTGGTCGGCTTGAAAAATTGCTGCCGGGTCGCTGTCATTGATTGCTCCTCTTGCGTGGTCGGCGCCGGAGACCGGCTAGCGGGTCCTGGCGTTGAGGGGCTTGCGCTTAGGGCCCGGAATCAGGCCTTCGCGCTGCGCCTTCTTGCGCGCCAGCTTGCGGGCACGCCGCACGGCTTCGGCCTTTTCACGCACTCTTTTCTCCGAAGGTTTCTCGAAGGCGCTGCGCGCCTTCATTTCCCGGAAGAGGCCTTCCCGCTGCATCTTCTTCTTCAGGACACGGATGGCCTGCTCGACATTGTTATCCCTGACAAGTACCTGCAAAATATATCCTTCCTTACGATTATGCCGTCTGGTGAAACTATTTGTGGATCCGGATGCTGGACGGTTTGAACCAGGGCTCGCCCAGCCTGGAGGCGGACGGCGAACCGCCGGTTCCTCCCGCCGGTGCGGCCGCTTCCGGACAATCGATATCGCTGGCAACGATCCGGCGCTCGTACGTCTCCCCGCCGAGGCGAACACGGTATTGCACCTCGCCGTGATCGGACGGCAGGATCCCGACGATCCTGCACACCTTCCCGGTGATGCCCGTGCGGAACAGGCCGTCCCTCAGGGTGACCGTGTCACCCACGGCATATATGTCCCGGCTCATGGCAAATCCTTTGGTCGGGCACTTGCATGTGCCGGAAATTAAAAAGGCCGGGTGCAACCCCGACCTCTTCCTGCCACCCGCTCTCTACGCTGCCAGTACATCCGTGGTCAGCGCACAAGGGGCGTTTCGATTATGCAGCGCGCAGATTGTCGGCGGCGACCTTGCCGGACTTGCGGTCCTGCACGAGGTCGAAGCTCACCTTCTGGCCTTCGTTCAGCGAGCGGAGACCCGCGCGCTCAACTGCGGAAATGTGGACGAACACGTCGCTCGCGCCGTCGTCGGGAGCGATAAAGCCGAAGCCCTTGGTGCTGTTGAACCACTTTACGGTGCCGGAATTCATAACGATATCCTTTCAATCGCTGGAGAAAGCGGCCGGGATGGCCGCGTGTAGATCGACGATGAGAGGAAATCTGACCGGGCCGATTAGGGCGATAGACAGGTCACAAGCAAAGTTCGATATCAGAAATATATATACTCCCCGCCTTCAATGCAAGGAAATTCATTCGACAGCCGAAATAAAACCGACATTTTATTTGAGAATACGATGTGAAATCAGGCGCATGGGTGTGAAAATCATTTCCCGCGCCGCCGTTTTTTTCAACCGGCGTCGCTCCCGTCGAGCCCCGCAAGAGCAGGACTTACTCCGCCGCTTCTCCCTTTACGGGCTCCAGCGCGGCCGCCAGCTCGTAGGAATAACCTTCCAGCATGGCATAGGCCTGCTCGATGGCCTGGATCTGGCCTTCGGCGTTGCGGATCGCCTCGGTGATCGACTGCGAGCGGGCGCGCAGCATGGAGCCGAGGAAGTCGGTGCCGGCCTTGCGGCCGAGGCGGTCGATGTGCTGGCGCACGCGGTTGCGGTGACGCTCCAGCTCGAGGATGTGGAAGCGGCTCTTGACGATGTCGTCGGAGAGCTTGCGGCGCATGGCGGCAAGCGGATCGAAGCTGCCGGGTTCGCGCTCGTCGAGGATGACGTCGTTGACCAGCGGTTCCAGCAGCATCAGGCCCTTGAGGTCGCGCGGGTCGGCAAGCTGCGGGTCGAAGCCGGTGTCGTCGAAGACCTTTCGCCGCACGGGATCGCGCAACAGGTCGTAGCAGGCTTGAAGGCGGGCGAACTGGTCGGCGTCGCCGCCGGAATCGGGATGCATGCCCTTGGCGGCCTTGCGATAGGCGGCCTTGACCGCGTTGTCGTCGGCATCGCGCTCTATTCCGAGCATGGCGTAGGGATCGATCACGCGGCCACCTGTCTTGTCTTCCTGCATTGCGTCGTCGGTTCTAGCAAAGTCTCGGCCCCCGAGGGGACGAAATTGTGGTCGCGCCGGGGCGGTGCACAGAAAGCGCTATTCCGCCGCCGCGGCCCCGGCCCTTGCCGCCAGCACCGCCGCGAAGGCCGCCTCGATCACCTCCGGCCCCGCCCCCGGCTTCGTCGCATCGGAGGACAGGATCTGCCGGTAGCGCCGCGCGCCGGGAAACCCCTGGAAGAGGCCGATCATGTGCCGCGTGACATGCGCCACACGCCCGCCCCCGGCGATCACCTCCGCCGCATAGGCGACCATCGCCTCGCGCACCGCCTCCCAGCGATCGAACGGAAGATCCCGGGGATCGACGGCGGCGCCGCGCGGCTTGCCGTCGAGGGAAAGGGGATGCGGGAAGAGATCGTCCACGCCGGTGAGGATGCCGCTATCCTGGTAGGCGGCCCGCCCCAGCATGACGCCGTCAAGATCGCCCATCTCCGCAACAGCCTCGCTCAATGTGTGAAGCCCGCCGTTGAGGCCGATGAAGAGATTCGGGTTTTCCGCCTTCAGCCGGCGCACGAGATCGTAGTCGAGCGGCGGGATATCGCGGTTCTCCTTCGGCGAAAGGCCCTGCAGCCAGGCCTTTCGCGCATGGACCCAGACGGCATCCGTGCCGGCGGCGGAAACGCGCGAGACGAGGTCGCGCAGCGCGACTTCCGGGTCCTGGTCGTCGACGCCGATCCGGCATTTCACGGTGACGGGAACGGCGACCGCCGCCTTCATCGCCGCCACGCAATCGGCCACGAGCTGCGGCTCGCGCATCAGGCAGGCGCCGAAGGTGCCGGATTGCACCCGGTCGGAGGGGCAGCCGACGTTGAGATTGATCTCGGCATAGCCAAAATCCTCGCCGATCCGCGCCGCCTCCGCGAGCTTTCGCGGATCGTTGCCGCCGAGCTGGAGGGCGACGGGCTGCTCCACGGCATCGAAGCCGAGCAGCCGGTCGCGATTGCCGCGCAGGATCGCCTCGGCGACGATCATCTCGGTGAAGAGCAGCGCGTTCTTCGTGAGCTGGCGCGCGAAGACGCGGTAGTGCCGGTCGGACCAGTCGATCATCGGCGCGGTGGCGAAGATCTTCGCCCCCGTCTCCACGGCCTTCCGGTAGAATGTGCCTCTCGTCGTCATGGCCGGGCTCATACTCCATGCCGAGGGGAAAAACCACCCTTGGCCTTTTCCCGCGGCCATGGATGGGTGCTAGAGTACCCGCAGGATTCGAACCGCCGGAGGACGCCCATGCCGCTCTATGCCCTTGACGACCGGGTGCCGACGCTGCCCGCCGAGGACCGCTACTGGGTAGCGCCCGATGCCAATGTCATCGGCAAGGTCATCCTCGGGGAGGATGTCGGCATCTGGTTCGGCGCGACGCTGCGCGGCGACAACGAGCCGATCGTCGTCGGCGCACGCTCCAACATCCAGGAAGGCGTCGTCGTGCATACCGATCCCGGAAAGCCGGTGGTCATCGGCGAAGGCTGCACCATCGGCCACAACGCCATCGTCCACGGCTGCACCATCGGCGACAATTCGCTGGTCGGCATGGGCGCGACGGTGCTGAACGGCGCGGTGATCGGCAAAAACTGCCTCGTCGGCGCCAATGCGCTGGTGACGGAAGGAAAGGTCTTCCCGGACAATTCCCTGATCGTCGGTTCGCCCGCGAAAGCCGTCCGCACGCTGGACGAGGCCGCCATCGAGGGCCTGAAGCGCTCGGCCGAAAGCTATGTGCGCAACTGGCAGCGCTTCAGGAAGGGGCTGAAGCCCCTCGCCTGAAATCAGGCGCAGCCCGCGCAGGTGCCGCGTATCTCGATCGTCGTCTTGCCGGTCTTGAAATTCCGGTCACGGGCAAAGCCCTTCAGCCGCTCCTCGATCACATGGTCGTGGAACTCCGTCACCTTGCCGCAGGTCTCGCAGATCGTGAAGGCCGTGAGGCCGTGCGCATGGCAATCCTCGTGCGGATGGGCGCAGGCGACGAAGGCATTGATGCTTTCGAGCCGGTGGACAAGGCCGAATTCCAGCAGCTTGTCCAGCGCCCGGTAGACCTGCAAGGGCGCGCGGAACCCGCTGTCGCGCAGCTTGTCGAGGATGGAATAGGCGCTGAGCGGACCGTCGGAATGCGACAGCACGTCGAAGACGAGGCCCTGGTTGCGCGTCAATTGCTGCGTGGTCACGGGGTTTGCGGTCATGCGGGACCTCCCTGGCTTGCCGCCGGATGCTCCGCCCCGCCCGTCCTCGGCTTCGTCAGCAGGCTCAGGATGAAGAGGCCGAGCGCTGCGACGACGATGGAGGGGCCGGAGGGCGTGTCGAATTTCAGGGAACCGAAGAGCCCGCCGACGACGGCGAGCGCCCCGATGAGGGACGCGAGCACGGCCATGATCTCCGGGCTCGTGGAAAAGCGCCGGGCCGTCGCGGCGGGGATGATCAGGAGCGAGGTGATGAGGAGGATGCCGACGATCTTCATGGCGATGGCGATGACGAGCGCCATCAGCAGCATGAAGGCGAGCCGCGCCCGCTCCGGCTGCAGGCCCTCGGCCTCGGCGAGTTCCGCATTGACCGTGGAGGCAATCAGCGGCCGCCACATCCAGACGACGGCGAAGAGCACGAGGATGCCCCCGCCCCAGACGAGGTCGACGTCAGCGCGCGAGACGGCGAGGATATCGCCGAAGAGGAAGCCGACGAGGTCGATCCTCACCCAGGTCATGAAGGAGACGATGACGAGGCCGATCGCCAGCGTCGCATGGGAGAGGATGCCGAGCAGCGCATCGGTGGAGAGCGTACCGCGCTTTTGAAGCAGCAGCAGCAGGATCGACACGGTGGCGGCGACGGCGAAGACGCTGAGGAGGAGATTGAAGCTCATCAGCAGCGACAGCGCGACGCCGAGCAACGCCGAATGCGCCATCGTGTCGCCGAAATAGGCCATGCGCCGCCAGACGACGAAGCAGCCGAGCGGGCCGGTGGTGAGCGCAAGGCCGACGCCGGCGACGAGCGCGCGCAGGAAGAAATCGTCAAGCATCGCGCCGCTCCCCTTCGCCGGCGGCCGGCGCCGGGCCGTGGTCGTGGCCGCAGGCGCAGTTCGGCCCGAGCGTATGGACGATACGCATCGGTCCCGCCCTGCCGCCGCTCGGCAGGATATCGCCATGGTGCCCGTCGTCCGGCCGGCAATCGCTGGTGATCGAGCCGTCGGCATGCAGCACCCGGCCGTCCGGCAGGTGCGTGTGGTCGTGACGATGGTTGTAGAAGGCAAGCGTCTGGCCGGCCCGTGCGCCGAAGAGGCGAAGGTATTCCGGGCTCTGGCTGACGGTTTGCGGCGTGCCGCGGCAGCACACATGCCCGTTGAGGCAGATGACGGTATCCGTCTCGGCCATCACGACATGAAGATCGTGCGAGATGAGCAGGATGCCGCAGCCCGTCCGGTTGCGGATCGTCTTGATGAGGTCGTAAAGCGCGATCTCGCCGGAAAAATCCACGCCCTGCACCGGCTCGTCGAGCACCAGCAGGTCGGGCTTGCGGGCAATGGCGCGGGCGAGCAGCGCGCGCTGGAACTCGCCGCCGGAAAGATGCTGCACCTCCGCGCGGGCAAGGTGGCGGATGCCGGTCGCCTCCAGCGCCGCGTCGATCTCCGCGCCCTTCAGCGGCGCGGTCAGCGTCATCAGCCGGTCGACGGTGAGCGGCATGGTCCAGTCGACGGAAAGCTTCTGCGGCACATAGCCGACCTTGAGGCCCGCCTTGCGCTCCACCCGGCCCTCGTCCGCCTTAAGGACGCCGATCGCCGCCTTGGCCGTGGTCGACTTGCCCGAGCCGTTGGGGCCGATCAGCGTGACGATCTCGCCCGGCGAAATGGAGAACTCCACGCCGCGCACGAGCCAGCGGCCCTGTCGGCGCACACCGACGCCCGCAAGCGAGACGAGCGGCGGTATGGTCTTGGTCGGGGTTTGCAGCATGAATTTTTTCCAAACGGCCTGTTGCCACCCGCTATGGCACACGTTATAGCATAACGCAATTGATGTAATAACATTACATTGATTTTCAAGCCGGAGATCCTCATGAGAAAAACCTGCCGCACCCTCCTTCTCTCCACCGCGCTCCTAGCCGCCGGCACCCTCGCCGCGCGGGCCGAAGCGCCGGACGTCGTCGTATCGATCAAGCCCATCCACTCGCTCGTTTCCGCCATCATGCAGGGCGTCGGCGAGCCGAAGCTGATCGTCGAGGGCGCCGCCTCGCCGCATACCTATTCGCTAAAACCTTCCAATGCCGCCGCCTTGCAGGATGCGGACGTCATCTTCTGGGTCGGCCACGGGATGGAGGCATTCCTTGAAAAGCCGCTGGAAACGCTGGGCGGCGAGGCGACGGTCGTGGAACTCGACGACGCGCCCGGCCTGGAAAAGCTGCCTTTCCGCGAGGGCGGCCCTTTCGAGCCGCATGTGCACGAAGGCGAGGACGATCACGATCACGCCCACGAGGAGCACGCCCATGACGAAGACGACCACGACCACGATCATGGCGCATACGACATGCATCTTTGGCTGAGCGCAGACAATGCCCGCGCCATCGCCGCAGAGGCTGCAAGGGTTCTTTCGCAGGAAGACCCGGACAATGCCGAAATCTACGGCAAGAACCTTGCCGCCCTCAACGACCGCCTTGCCGCACTCGACAAGGAGATCGCCGGGACCGTGGCGCCGGTGAAGGACAAGCCCTTCATCGTCTTCCACGATGCCTATCAGTATTTCGAGCACCGCTACGGCGTACACGCCGCCGGCTCGATCACCGTCAGCCCGGAGACGTTGCCCGGCGCCGAGCGCCTGACGCAGATCCACGACAAGGTGAAAAGCCTCGGCGCCACCTGCGTCTTCGCCGAACCGCAGTTCGAGCCGAAGCTGGTCAACGTGGTGATCGAGGGAACGCCCGCCAAATCCGGCACGCTCGACCCCGAGGCTGCAACCCTCGATCCCGGCCCGGACCTCTACTTCACCCTGATGAAGGGCATCGCCGGCTCGCTGCGCGATTGCCTCGGCGGGGCGAGCTGAGGCGCAGATGCTTTTCCCTCCGTCATGCCGGCCTTGAGCCGGCATCCAGCGCGCGCAAGTCCCTGCGCGAGAGATCCAGCCATTGCCAGTGAGTCTTCTCGCCGCGCAGACGCGCGGCGGCTGGACCCCGGATCAGGTCCGGGGTGACGAAAGAGAGAGTGTAGCTGACAAAAAAATAGACGAAGGCGGGAACCATCCCGCCTTTTTCAGCCCTATGAATGTAATAATATAACATAAAAAGGCAAACCGACATGGACAACCGCCTTCCCGTCACCGTCCTTTCCGGCTTCCTCGGCGCCGGCAAGACGACGGTGCTGAACCATGTGCTTACCAACCGCTGCGGCCTGCGCGTTGCCGTCATCGTCAACGACATGAGCGAAGTCAACATCGACGCCGCACTCATCCGCGACGGCGGGGCGGACCTGTCGCGCACGGACGAACAGCTCGTCGAGATGACGAACGGCTGTATCTGCTGCACGCTGCGCGACGATCTGCTTACCGAGGTGCGCCGCCTCGCGGAGATGGACCGCTTCGACTACCTGCTGATCGAATCGAGCGGCATTTCCGAGCCGCTGCCCGTCGCCGCCACCTTCGATTTCCGCGACGGGGACGGCCGGAGCCTGTCGGACGTCGCCAGGCTCGACACGATGGTGACGGTGGTGGATGCCGCAAACCTCCTCAAGGACTATGGTTCGCAGGATTTCCTCGCCGAGCGCGGCGAGACGGCCGGCGACGGCGATACGCGCACGCTGGTGGAGCTGCTGGTCGAGCAGATCGAGTTCGCCGACATCGTCGTGCTCAACAAGACGGGCGCGGCCAGCCTCGCCGATCTTCGCGCCGCCCGGCAGATCGTCGGCGGCCTCAACGCCGCCGCCCGCGTGATCGAGACCGATTACGGCCGTATCGAGCTTGCCGACATCCTCGGCACCGGCCGTTTCGATTTTCAAAAGGCGAGCGAGCATCCGCTCTGGTTCAAGGAGCTGCACGGCTTCGGGGACCACGTTCCCGAGACCGAGGAATACGGTATCCGCTCCTTCGTCTACCGTGCACGAAGGCCTTTTCACCCCGCTCGCTTCAAGACTTTCCTCGATGAGAGCTGGCCGGGCGTCATCCGCGCCAAGGGCTTCTTCTGGCTGGCGACCCGCCCGCACCATGTCGGCGAGATGAGCCAGGCGGGCGCACTCGTCAGGAGCGGCCGGCTCGGCCTCTGGTGGGCCTCCGTGCCGCAGCGGCACTGGCCCGAGGACGAGGCCGCGCGCGCGGCCATCGCCCGCTCTTCGGACCCCGTCTGGGGCGACCGGCGGCAGGAACTCGTCTTCATCGGCGCGGACCCGATGGACGAGGCCGACATCCGCCGCCGGCTCGACGCCTGCCTCGTCGAGGACGAGGCATTCGAGCCGGCGCGCTGGGCGAACCTGCCGGACCCCTTTCCGCTATGGATCCGCCAGGCCGGCTGATCAGAAGAGCGCGGTATAGGAGAAGCGGGAGAAATCCGCAGGCGTCGCGCGTCCGGTGATATCGAAGGCAAACATGCCGACGAAGGCGCCGGTGAACGAGCCATGCTCGCCCCGCCCGCCCTCGTCGGAGACGACGCCGGCATCCAGCACCGGGCCGACCGCCTGCCAGGCGTCGGTTCCGGCCGGACGCCAGAAGAAGCGGAGATCGTTGCCGCGCACCTCCGCCGCCAGTTCCAGAGGCCCCTCGCCGACCGCAACGCCGCTGCCGGCGGGGAACGTGAGGTTGCCGCCCGGATAGTCGCCCGGGCAGGAGAGGATCGTCAGCGCGCGGCCGAGCGTTTCATGCATGGTAAGCCCCAGCGCGTGGAACTTGTAGCGGTTGTAGTAGTGGGTGAGCCCCGCCACCTGCTGGTAGACCTCCGGCGCCGCCTCAACCGTCGTTTCGGCGCGAAAATCGTGATGCTCCTGCCGGCGCGCCACCAGCGCCTGTTCGAACCAGCTTCCGATGCTCTCGCGCCCGAAAAGCCTCAGGTGGCCCGGCCGGGCGGAAAGCGAAAGAATCCGCTCCGGCTCCGGCGTGCGCAGCCATTGGAAATCCGCCGGCAGCGCTGCTTCGGAAAAATCGTAGGAAACGCTCCGCGGCTTTTCGGCCGCCACGGCATCGTCCGGTGCAGGCACCTCCGCCGCCGGCACGGGCGAGCCGTGTTCCAGGTAGAGCCAGCCGTCGTCGCGCCAGACGCATTTCTGAAGCGCCGTCTCGCGCCCCAGCGTGCAGCGGCGCTGCGGCGGCAGCGGGCGGCCGCACAGATGGGTATGATAGGCCTCGCCTACCGGCGTCTCGACATATTGCCCGTGCCCCGCCCGCTGGAGCGGCGCTTCGGGATGGTCCTTAGCCGTGATGAGGTGGATGTCCGGATGCATCTCGTAGGGGCCGTCGACGGCGCGCGAGCGCGCCATGGTGACGGCATGGTCGTAGCCCGTGCCGCCCTCGGCCGTCGTGAGGTAATACCAGCCGTTGCGGCGGAAGAGATGCGGCCCCTCCACCAGCCCCAGCCGGCTGCCGGCGAAGACGGTCTTCACCGGGCCGACGAGGCGCTGCGTCTTCGCATCCCATTCCTGCAGCAGGATACCGTCGAAGGCGTTGTGCGCGGCGCCCGTGTGGTTCTCCGGCCGGTGGTTCCACTGCATGTTGAGGAACCATTTGCGGCCGTCCCCGTCATGGAAGAGCGAGGGGTCGAAACCGGAGGAATTGACATAGACGGGATCGGACCAATCGCCGTCCACGGCCGAGGCCGTGACGATGTAGTTGTGCGCGTCCTTGAAGTTGCCGTCGAAGCGCTTGACGTCCGTATAGACCAGCCAGAACAAGCCGTCGGCGTAAGACAGGCACGGCGCCCAGACGCCGCAGCTATCGGGATTGCCGCGCATGTCGAGCTGGCTTTTCCGCTCCAGCGGCCGCCTGACCAGCCGCCAGTTCACGAGGTCGCGCGAATGGTGGATCTGCACGCCCGGATACCACTCGAAGGTGGAGGTGGCGATGTAATAGTCCTCGCCCACCCGGCAGATCGAGGGGTCCGGGTTGAAGCCCGGCAGGATCGGGTTGCGGATCATCGGTTCCTCCAAGAATGATGCACGTACGTCAGATACGTGTCGGAAAAAGCCGCCCGAGCCGTCGCCCGGGCGGCCTGCACTCACCTCAATCGAGCTCGGCGGAGCGCTTCCACAGGTTGATGTCCGCGCCTTCGCTGTAGCGGTCGATGTCGGCCAGTTCATCCGCCGTGAAATCGCGCTTTTCCAGCGCCTTGACGCAATCGACGATCTGGGCGGAGCGGCTGGCGCCGATCAGCGCCGAGGTGATGCGCCCGCCGCGCAGCACCCAGGAGATGGCCATCTGCGCCAGCGTCTGGCCGCGCTTTTCGGCGATCCCGTTGAGCTTGCGGATGTTGTCGATGATCTCGGGGCGGATGAAGTCCTTCTTGAGGAAATGGTTCAGTGCCGCGCGGCTATCCTCCGGAATGCCGCCGAGATATTTCGCCGTCAGCATGCCCTGCGCCAGCGGCGAGAAGACGATGGAGCCGATGCCGAGTTCCTCCAGCGTGTCGACGAGGCCGTCCGTCTCGATCCAGCGGTTGAGCATGGAATAGCTCGGCTGGTGGATGAGGCAGGGCGTGCCGAGGTCCTTCAGGATCGCCGCCGCCTCGCGGGTGCGCTGCGAATTGTAGGAGGAAATGCCGACATAGAGCGCCCGGCCGGAGCGCACGATATGGTCGAGCGCGGCGCAGGTCTCTTCCAGCGGCGTATCCGGGTCGAAGCGGTGGGAATAGAAGATGTCGACATAGTCGAGGCCCATGCGCTTCAGGCTCTGGTCGCAGGAGGCGATCATGTACTTGCGGCTGCCCCATTCGCCATAAGGCCCCTGCCACATATTGTAGCCGGCCTTGGAGGAGATGATCAGCTCGTCGCGCAGGCCCCGGAAATCGGTGCGCAGGATCTCGCCGAAGGCGGTCTCGGCCGAGCCGGGCGGCGGGCCGTAATTGTTGGCGAGGTCGAAATGGGTGATGCCGAGGTCGAAGGCCGTGCGGCACATGTCGACCTTGCGCTCGTGCGGCGTGTCGTCGCCGAAATTGTGCCACAGCCCGAGCGAGATCGCCGGCAGCTTCAGGCCGGAACGCCCCACGCGGTTGTAGGTCATCGTGTCGTAACGGTTGTCCGCCGGCTGCCAGGCCATGGTGTCTTCCTTTGCTGTATTCGGGTCGTGCCTCAATACCGCTCACGGACCCGTATCTACAAGGGGCATTTGCCCCTCACCCTAACCCTCTCCCCGCAAGCGGGGAGAGGGGACTTGCCCCACGAATGGGTATTGTCTGAAGAAGCCGGCGCGGCATATCCCTTCACCCCGCTTGCGGGAAGAAGGTCGCGGCAGCGGGATGAGAGGCTTTCCCTTCCCCTACCGCAGCAGCGCCCGCGCCTCCTCGATGCCGAGCGCAGCGGGCTGGGTGCAGGTCGTCACGATGTCCACGGCCCTGCCCTCCTCCGCCGAGCGCAGGATAGCCGTCAGCACGTCGATGGTGTGCAGCGAGCGGTCGAGCGAGCAGCGGTAGTCGCGGCCGGTCGTCACCGCCTCCATCATGTCGGCAAGGCCGATGCCGCGGTAGTTGGCCTGCGTGCCCCAGTCGAACTCGTAGTTCCGCGCCGTCAGCGGATGGTCCCAGACCTCCACCTCCTTCGGCTCCCGGTCGTTGCCGGCGACTTCCACCGTTCCGCCGAAGAAGTTCGGGTCCGGCACGAAGACGGCGCCCTCGGTGCCGTAGAGTTCCATGTTCTGGTGGCGGTGCGCCCACACGTCCCAGCTCGCCATCAGCGCCACCTGCGCGCCGCTCGTAAATTCGAGGATGGCGTGGATGTTCGTCGCGACGCTCACCGGCACGGCCTCGCCGAGGCGCGGGCCGTTGCCGATCACCCGCGCCTCACGCGCCTTGTTGGCAAGCGCCACGACGCGCTTCACCGGCCCGACGAGGTTGACGAGGTTGTTGACGTAGTACGGCCCCATGTCGAGGATCGGCCCGCCGCCCGGCGCGAAGAAGAAGTCCGGGTTCGGGTGCCAGCTCTCCATGCCCGGCCCGAGCACATGGGCCGTGCCGGACATGATCTTGCCGACCTTGCCGCTATCGATGAGATGGCGCACGAACTGGTGCGCGCCGCCGAGATAGGTATCCGGCGCAGAGCCGACCTTCAGGCCCTTCGCATCGGCGATGCGGCGCAGGTTCTCGCCCTGCTCCAGCGAGAGCACGAAGGGCTTTTCCGAATAGACGTGCTTGCCGGCTTCGAGCGCCTTCTTCGAGACGGGGTAATGCGCCTCCGGCACCGTCAGGTTGACGACGACGTCGACCGCGGGATTGGCGAGCAGCGCATCGATCTCCTGCGCCTCCACGCCGAACTCTTCCGAGCGCGCCTTCGAGGCGGCCGGGTTGATGTCGGCGCAGGCGACGAGCTTCAGATTCCTGAACATCGGGATCAGCCTGAAATAGGCTCCCGAAATATTGCCGCAGCCGATGATGCCGACTCCGTATTCCTTGCTCATGACGGTCCGTCCTCAGAATGCCTTGATGGATGCGATCGAGCGGGTGGCAAGCCGGGTGATGTCCTTCGGATTGTCATGCTCGACGATGAAATGCTTGACCGGCGAGCCGGCGAGCACCTTGGCGAGATCGGCCCACGGCACGGTGCCGTGGCCGACATCGGCCCAGCCGTCCTCGTCGGCATTCTCGCCCTTCGGCGCGATGTCCTTGACATGCACGGCGGTGATGCGGTCGCCGTATTTGGAGATCCACGCGAAGGGATCGGCACCGCCGCGGACGATCCAGGCGATATCCGCCTCCCAGGCAAGGTCCGGCCCGCCGGCAAAGAGGTGGTCCAGCGGCACCGTGCCGTCCGGCAGGGTGAAGAACTCGAAATCGTGGTTGTGCCAGCCGAAGGTGAGGCCGGCCGCACGGATCGGCGCGCCGGCCTTCTGCAGGCGCGCGCCGAAGGCATGCCAGCCCGCGCCGTCCGTCGGCCGGTCCTCCGGCATCAGATAGGGGCAATAGACGGCTTCGATGCCGAGCGCGCGGCAGATGGCGATCACCCGCTCCGGCTCGCCCTCCAGCATGTCGAGGCCGAAATGGGCGGTGGGCATGGCAAGGCCGTTGCGGTCGAGATCGGCCTTCACGTCCGCGATGGCCGCATCGTCGAGCGAGGCGTAGAGCGCGCCGTAGCCTTCCACCTGCTTGTAGCCGGCGTCGGCTAGGATGCGGAATATGCCGGAAAAGGGCTGGAAGTTGCGGGCGCTGTAGAGCTGGAAGCTGACTGTCTGCATGGGTGTCTCCTCGTGCTATTCGGTATCGGTCTGGCAGGAATGAAGGTCGAGCCAGCGGAATTGCGGAACCGCGCCGCCTTGCGCGGGCGTGAAGGTGACAGTGCGGCGGTCGCCGGCCGTCAGGTCGAAGGCGTTGTCGGACCAGCGGCCGGGCACGTCCGCCTCCAGCATGACGTGCAGCGCAAGGCCGCTCGCCAGGGCCGTGACGGCGAAGGCGCCGTCTCCGCGCGGCGCAACGTCGAGGGCAAGGCCGGAGGGCTCGAGGTCGAGTGCCTTGTAGTTGACCGAGACGTGGTGCCCCTCGCCCGTCATGCCGTTCGAGGCCGCGAAGGACCAGAAGAGCAGCGTGTCCTCCGGCAGGTCGGCGGCAAAGACGGAGAACAGCATCTCCGCCCTGTCCGGCCCGCAAATACCCTCGGCGCTGCGATAGGGCCGGCGCTCGCCGGAAAGCGAGACGAGCCAGGTATCGAGCCTGACGGTGACGGGACCGGCCGTGTCGTTGACGACGGAAAAGCCGATCGTCTCGCCGTCCTTCGAGGGGATGGCCGCAACCGCGACGGGCTGGAAGAAGCGGCGCACCATGTAGTGCATGGCCTTCCAGCTTCCGCCGTAGTCGAGGCTCGACCAGGAGGCGACGGGCCAGGTGTCGTTGAGCTGCCAGTAGAGCGTGCCCATGCAATGGGGCTTCAGCGAGCGCCAGTATTCGACGGCCGTGCGGATGGCGAGGCCCTGCTGGACCTGGCTGAGATAGACGAAGCTCGCAAAATCCTTCGGGAAGCGGAAATAGCGGAACATGGTGCCGGCGATGCGCTCGTTGCCGCCGGCATTCTTCTGGTGGCTCTCCATGACGGGAGACGCGATGTTCATGTCCTTCCGTTCGGCGAAGGTCTCCATCACGGGCATGGAGGTGTAGGACTGGAAGCCGAATTCCGAGCAGAAGCGCGGGCGCACCGTGCGGTAATTGTCGAAGGACTTGTTCTCGTGCCAGACGGACCAGTAGTGCATGTCGCCTGAGCCGTCCGCATGCCAGGCATCGCCGAAGTCGAGATAGCCGGAAGCCGGGCTGGAAGGCCACCAGATGGCACCGGGCGCCGCCTTCTTCATCGCCACTTCGATGGTTCTATTGAGGCGATCGTAGGAGACGAGATAGCGGTCGCGGTTCTCGCGGCTGACGTCGAACCAGGTCAGCGCGCCGACCAGCTCGTTGTCGCCGCACCACAGCACGATAGAGGGATGCGAGGCGAGACGCCGCACCTGGTAGTCCACCTCGGCCGCCACGTTGTCGAGGAAGTCGACGGTCGAGGGATAGAGGTTGCAGGCGAACATGAAGTCCTGCCAGACCATCAGGCCGAATTCGTCGCAAAGATCGTAGAACCAGTCCGGCTCGTAGAAGCCGCCGCCCCACACGCGGATCATGTTCATGTTGGCGTCGGCTGCCGATTGCAGCAGGTCGCGCACGTCGGCGGGCGTGATGCGCGAAGGCAGCGCGTCGGCGGGAATCCAGTTGGCGCCACGGCAGAAGATTTCCCGCCCGTTGACCTTGAGCGCGAAGCGGCTGCCGGCCTCGTCCTTGTCGGTGATGAGTTCCACCTGCCTGAGGCCGACGCGGCGCACGACCGTCTCGGTCGGCGTCTCGACGCGCACGGCATAGATCGCCTGCTCGCCATGCCCTGCCGGCCACCAGAGGACGGGCTTCTCGATGCGGAACATGTGGGTGAGCTGCGTTTCGCCGGTATTGACGCCAACGTCGAGCCGCACCCGCTCCCCGCCGAGCGCGAAATGCACCGGCAGGATACCGGGCTCCTCGGCATGGAAGGTGGCGGTGACGTAGAGGTCGACCGCGCCATCGGCATGGTGGAACTGCCGGGTCGTCACGTGCTCGATGCGGGCGACCTCCAGCTTGCGCAGCACGATCCCGCCGTAGATGCCGAGCGGCGCGATGGCGATGTTCCAGTCCCAGCCGAAATGGCACTGGGGCTTGCGCAGCATGTTACCGTTCGGGATCGGCGAGTTGCCGGTAGACCAGGGGATGAAGAAGGGTTGTTCCGCCTGCCGTGCGGCGCCCGCCGCGATGGCGGAATGGATGACGACCTTCACCACGTTCTCGCCGGCCTTCAGCGCATCGGTGACGTCCGGCCGGTAGCGGCGGAAGCAATTGTCGGTGTCCTCGACGAGCACGCCGTTCACATAGACCGAGGCGACGGTGTCGATGCTGCCGATATCGAGATACCAGCCGCCCTCCAGCATTTCCGGCGCAAGCGTGAAGCTGCGCTCGATCACCCAATCCTTCCCGGCCACCCATTGCACATCCCGCTCGTTGCGGCCGGCATAGGGATCGGGGATGAGGCCGGCGGCGATGAGCGCGCTGTGCACGTCGCCGGGAACCGGCATCGGCGCGGTATGGGCGGCATCGGTGCTGGTGAGGCTCCAAGTGCCGGAAAGGTCGATGGCGGTGGTGTCGGTTGTCTGGGTCATGGCATCGTCTCTGAACTTCTTGGGCGGGGCGGATTGCCCCTCACCCTACCCCTCTCCCCGCAAGCGGGGAGAGGGAATGGCGACGTTTCCGCAAGTCTCCTTCTCCTCGCTTGCGGGGAGAAGGTGGCCGGCAGGCCGGATGAGGGGCAGCCCCTAGATCCGCTCCTCCGTCCCCGCATCGAACAGCGAGGCCAGCCCCATGTCGAAAGAGAGCCGCACCGCCGTGCCGGGGGCGAAGCGCCGGGCGCCGGCAACCCGGACGGACATGCTGTGGCCGGCATGTTTCAGCCAGAGAAGGTTATCCGCCCCCATCGGTTCCTCGATGTCGACGGTCGCCCGATGGGCCTCGCCGGCCCCCTCCTCGTCCACCTTCACATGCTCCGGCCGGACGCCGAGCACGACCTTCCGGCCCGGCTGGAGCGCTTCCCCGGCCGCATAACCGTCCAGCGAAAAATCGACGCCGCTCGTGGCGAAGGCCGGCCGGCCGCCCCGCTCGACGATCTCGCCGTGCAAAAAGTTCATCGACGGCGAGCCGATGAAGCCGGCGACGAACATGTTCCTCGGCATGTTGTAGATCGTGTTCGGATCGGCAAGCTGCTGGATGACGCCGCTCTTCATGATGGCGATGCGGTCGGCGAGCGTCAGCGCCTCGATCTGGTCGTGCGTGACGTAGATCATCGTGTTCTTCAGCGACTGGTGCAGCCGCTTGATTTCCACGCGCAGTTCCGAGCGCAGCTTCGCATCGAGGTTGGACAGCGGCTCGTCGAAGAGGAAGACATCCACGTCGCGCACCAGCGCCCGGCCGATGGCGACGCGCTGGCGCTGGCCGCCGGAAAGGGCGGACGGCTTGCGCTTGAGGAGCGGGCCGATCTGCAGGATCTCGGCGGCGCGGGCGACGCGCTTGTCGATCTCCGCCTTCGCCATCCCTGCGACCTTGAGGCCGAAGGACAGGTTCTTCTCCACCGACATCTGCGGATAGAGCGCATAGGACTGGAACACCATGCCGATGCCGCGGTCCTTGGGCTCCTCCCAGGTGACGTTCCGGTCCTTGATGAATATCTGCCCGCCGGTCGGCTCCAAAAGCCCGGCGATGCAGTTGAGCAGGGTCGACTTGCCGCAGCCGGACGAGCCGAGGAGGACGAGGAACTCCCCCTCCCCGATATCGAGGTTGAGGTCCTTGAGCACGCTCACCGAGCCGAAGCTCAAGGAAAGGTCCCTGATGGATACGGAATGCTGCATGGCTTAACCCTTGACTGCGCCGGCGGCGATGCCGCGGACGAAGAGCCGTCCCGACACGAAGTAGACGATGAGCGGGACCGCGCCGGTCAGAAGCGTCGCGGCCATGTTGACGTTGTATTCCTTCACCCCCTGCACGGAATTGACGATGTTGTTGAGCTGCACGGTCATCGGATAGGTGTCCGGCCGGGTGAAGACGACGCCGAAGAGGAAGTCGTTCCAGATGCCGGTGATCTGCAGGATCATCGCCACGACGAAGATCGGCATCGACATGGGCAGCATGATGCGGCCGTAGATCTGCCAGAACCCCGCACCGTCGATGCGCGCCGCCTTGAACAGCTCCTCCGGCAGGGAGGAGAAGTAGTTGCGGAAGAGCAGCGTCAGGATCGGCATGCCGAAGATCGTGTGCACGATGACGAGGCCGGTGAGCGTGCCGTAGATGCCCAGTTCCCGCAGCACGATGACGATGGGATAGATCATCACCTGGTAGGGAATGAAGGCGCCGACGATGAGGATGGTGAAGAACACCTCCGCGCCCTTGAACTTCCAGTTGGCGAGTGCATAGCCGTTGACCGAGGCGACGAGGATCGAGATCAGCGTCGAGGGCACGGTGATGCGCACCGAGTTCCAGAAGCCGCGCGAGAGCCCGTCGCAGTTGAGGCCCGTGCAGGCGGTCGCCCAGGCCTTCGCCCAGGGCTCGAAGGTGATTTCCACCGGCGGCGAGAAGATATTGCCGAGGCGGATTTCGGGCATGCCCTTCAAGGATGTGACGATCATCACGTAGAGCGGCAGCAGGTAATAGAGCGCGGCGACCAGGAGCGTGCCGTAGAGCATGATGTTGCGGCGGGACAGGGCGCGGCGGGGCTTTGCGCCCCACGGCTCGGCGCCGGACTTGAGGACGACGGGATCAGGCACGCTTGCGTCCTCCGAATTCGAGATAGGCCCACGGAACGATGATGATGGCGACGGTGACGAGCATCATGGTCGAGGCGGCAAAGCCCTGGCCGAGGTTCTGCGCGAGGAACATGTAGTCGTAGACATATTTCGCCGGCACTTCGGACGAGATGCCCGGCCCGCCGCTCGTCTGCGCCACCACGAGGTCGTAGACCTTGACGATGCCGCTCGCGATGATGACGAGCGTGGTGATGAAGACGGGGCGCATCATCGGGATGACGATGAAGAGATAGGTCCGCCACATGGGGATGCCGTCGACGCGCGCGGCCTTCCAGATATCCTCGTCGATGCCGCGCAGGCCCGCCAGCAGCAGGCACATGACGAGGCCCGTGCCCTGCCAGAGCCCGGCGATCAGCACGCCGTAAATGACGATCTTCGAATTGTAGAGCGGGTCGAAGGCAAAGCTCTCCCAGCCGAGCGCCCGCACGACGGACTGCACGCCGAATTCCGGGTTCAGGATCCATTGCCAGACGAGGCCGGTCACGATGAAGGAGAGCGCGAAGGGATAGAGGAAGATCGTGCGGAACGTGTTCTCGAAGCGGATCTTCTGGTCCATCAGCGCCGCCAGCACGAAGCCGACCACCAGGCTGAAGACGAGCGTGAAGAGGCCGTAGATGGCGAGGTTCTCGATCGAGACGATCCAGCGCGGCGCGGCCCACAGCCGCTCGTACTGGTCGAAACCGACGAACTTGGCCCGCGGCAGCAGCTTGGAATTGGTGAACGAATAAACGACCGTCCAGATCGTGCCGCCGAGGAAGATCACGACGGCGGTGAGGATCATGGGGATCGAGGCAATCTTGGAATTGAGATTGCGCAGCAATTGGCTGGGACGCCCGGTATGTGGCTGGCCCGTCATGGGTCACTCCTCCCTGGTCTCGACCGGAGGCACCGGCGCCCTTGCGGGGCGCCGGTGCAGGCCGATGCCGATCAGTCCGCCGAAGCGATGATATCGACGAAGCGCTTCTGCGCCTCTTCCGGTGTCATCGAGTCATTGGCGAAGAATTCGGAGAAGAGGTCTTCCTTCTGCTTCTGCGTGTCGGCGGAAAGCAGCTGGTCGGTCCACTCGACAACATTGCCCTTGGCAAGGATGTCGAGGCCCTTCTTCATGCAGTCGTTGGCGGCGGCGAGGTCGACGTCGCCGCGCACCGGCAGCGAGCCCTTCTTCAGGTTGAAGGCGACCTGCGTGGCCGGGGCGAGCAGCGTGGAGGCAAGCACCTCCTGCGCCTTCGACTTCTCCTCGTCCTTGAGCAGCGGGAAGTAGAAGGCATCGCCCCCGGTGGCGATCACGTCGGTCACGCCGAGGCCCGGAAGGCAGGTATAGTCCTTGCCCGCGACCTTACCGGCAAGCGCGAATTCGCCCTGCGCCCAGTCGCCCATGATCTGGCCGCCGGCCTTGCCGGTGATGACCATGTTCGTGGCCTGGTTCCAGTCCTGCACGTTGGTGCCCTTGGACATGCGGCGCGCATCGTCCGCCGCCTTGAAGACCTTGGCCATTTCCGGGCCGGCGGCAGCCTCCGCATCCTTGTCCTTGAACACCTTGTAGAAGGTGTCCTTGCCGGCAAGGGCGAGCATCAGCACGTCGAAGGCGCCCGAAGACTGCCATGCCTGCCCGCCGACGGCGAGCGGAACGATGCCGGCCTTTTCCAGCGCGGGCGCTGCGGCGACGAATTCGTCCCAGTTGTTCGGAACGGCAACGCCCGCCTTCTCGAAGGCGCCGTTGGACAGCCACAGCCACTGCCAGGAATGGATGTTGACCGGCGCGCAATAGATCTTGCCGTCGATCGTGCAGCTGTCGAGCAGGCTGGCCGGCTTGATGACGTCCTTCCAGTGCTCGCGGGTCGCGACATCGGTGAGGTCGCGCATCAGGCCCGCCTCCACCAGCTCCTCGGCCTGGCGGCCGTGGTTGAACTGCGTGGCGCCCATCGGGTCGCCGCCGGTGATGCGGCTGATCATGATCGGACGGGCCGTGCCGCCCGAGCCGGCGATCGCGCCGTCGATCCACTTGTTGCCGGTCGCATCGAAGGCTTTCGCCAGTTCGGCGACGGCCGCAGCCTCGCCGCCGGACGTCCACCAATGGGTCACTTCGAGATCGGTCGCGCTGGCCGCACCGAGCGGCAGCAGGACACCAGCCGCCAGAACAGCCGCCATCGAACGGATTTTCATGAGTCTCCTCCCTCACTGAAACGTTACCGTAAAAACGTAATCCAATCGATTTAATCGCGCAACCGTCCTTTCGTCGCAAAGCTGTATTTTCATCGGGGCAGGACGGATCGCCGCGTCTCCGGCATCGCCAGAAACAGTAAAATCATTTTGTTTCTAAAAGCTTTTTTCAAATAATACACAGCCGTAGCATCGCACCTGCAATATGCATCGATTTGCATCGCAGCATCGGCCTATCGGCCTCCATTGCGGCAGATTCCGGAAAATTCATCTCGACAAACCATCTGTATCGTTACAGATTTATCACCTACTCCGCGAGGGAGTGGCGGCCGGGGACAAACCATGTATAACCTGCCGCTAATGGGAAGAGGTGACGGCAGGGCATGGACAGGAAGACGCGCGAGAATCAGGCGGCGACACCTCTGACCAGCAGCGAACGGCCGACGCTGAAGACGATCGCCTTCATGACCGGGCTTGGCATCACCACCGTCTCGCGCGCGCTCAAGGATGCGCCCGACATCGGTGCGGAGACGAAGGAGCGGGTGCGCCTCGTCGCCCGGCAGATCGGCTACCAGCCCAACCGCGCGGGCGTGCGCCTTCGCACCGGCAAGACCAATGTGATCAGCCTCATCCTCAGCCTGGAAGAGGAAATCATGGGCCTGACGAGCCCCATGGTGGTGGGCATTTCGGAAGTCCTCGCCGCCACGCAATACCATCTCGTGGTCACGCCCTACCGCACGCAGGGCAATGCGCTCGATCCGGTGCGCTACGTGCTGGAAACGGGCGCCGCCGACGGCGTCATCATCTCGCGCACCGAGCCGAAGGACCCGCGCGTCGCGCTGATGATGGAGCGCAACTTCCCCTTCGTCACGCATGGCCGCACGGAGATGGGGCTTTCCCACCCCTACCACGATTTCGACAACGAGCGCTTCGCCTACGAGGCCGTGCGCAGGCTCGTCGAGCGCGGTCGCAAGCGGCTGGTGCTCTTCCAGCCGCCGCCCTACCTGACCTTCTGCCTGCATATGCGGGCGGGGTTCGAAAAGGGCATCCGCGATTTCGGCGCGGCCGCCGTGCCCTTCAACGAGGTAAACCTCGACAACAACCTCATCGAGGTCCGCCGGGCCGCCGAGACGCTCTTCGGCGCGGCGGGCGCGCCGGACGGCGTCGTCTCCGGCAGCGGCTCGGGCGCGGTCGCCCTCATCGCCGCGCTGGAGGCAAAGGGCCTGAGGCTCGGCGAGGATATCGACATGGTCTCCAAGGAGCCGCAGATGTTCCTGCAATGGCTCCGCCCGGAAGTGATGACCATGCGCGAGGATATCCGCCTCGCCGGCCGCGAGCTGGCAAAAGCCGTCCTCGCCCGTATCGAGGGCGTGCCGGCGGAGGAATTGCAGACGCTGAGCGAGCCGCTTCCGACGGGGGATGCATGACCCCTCCAACAGAAAACGGCCCGGTCTTGCAACCGGGCCGCACCATATCAAGCCGCTGAAAAGCCTCAGCCGTTCAGCCCCGAGCCCCACGGGCCGTGGTGACTGTCGGCGCCGTCGACGCGGTCGAAGCCGTGGGCGCCGAAGAAGTCGCGCTGGGCTTGGATGACATTGGCGGTGCCGCGGGCGCGGCGGTAGCTGTCGAAATAGCCGAGCGCCGAGGCGAGCGCGGGAACCGGCAGGCCGTGCAGGGCGGCGGCGGAGACGACGCGGCGCAGCGCCCCGTCGGTTTCCTTCACAACGGGCGCGAAGGCCGGGGTGACGATGAGGTTCGCCGCATCCGGCGCCTTGGTGAAGGCGCTGGTGATCTCGTCGAGGAACTGCGAGCGGATGATGCAGCCGGCGCGCCAGATCCTGGCGATGGTCGGCATCGGCAGGTTCCAGCCGTATTCCTTGGAGGCAGCGGCCATGACGGCGAAGCCCTGCGCATAGGCGCCGATCTTGCCGGCGAGCAGCGCGCTTTCGAGATCCTTGAGGAAGGCGGCCTTGTCGGCGACCTGAAGGGCGGGAACCTCCGGCAGGCCGAGAATCTTCTCCGCCGCCTCGCGCTCGCCCTTGAAGGAGGAGATGGAGCGGGCGGCAACGGCCGCCTCGATGCCGGTCGCCGGCACGCCCATGTTCTGCGCCTCGATGGCCGACCACTTGCCGGTGCCCTTCTGGCCCGCCTTGTCGAGGATCATGTCGACCATCGGGCCGCCGCCGATCGGGTCCCTGGCGGCCAGCACCTTCTCGGTGATCTCGATGAGGTAGGATTCAAGGCGCCCCTTGTTCCATTCGCCGAAGACGGCGCCGATCTCTTCCGCACTCATCTTCAGGCCGTCGCGCAGGATGCCGTAGATCTCGGCGATCATCTGCATGTCGGCATATTCGATGCCGTTGTGGATGGTCTTGACGAAGTGGCCGGCGCCGTTCTCGCCGAGCCAGGCGACGCAGGGCTCGTCCTTGTACTTCGCGGCGATCGAGGTCAGCACCTTCTCGACGCGCTTCCAGGAATCTTCCGTGCCGCCGACCATGATCGAGGGGCCGTGACGCGCGCCCTCCTCACCGCCGGAAACGCCCATGCCGATGAAGGTGAGGCCCGAATCTTTCAGTGCATCGAAACGGCGCATCGTGTCGCGGAAGTTCGCGTTGCCGGCATCGATCATGATGTCGTTCTTTTCGAGATAGGGGCGCAGCAGCTCCATCTGCTGGTCGACCGCGGCGCCGGCCTGGATCATGATGATGATCGGCCGCGGCGGGCGGATGGCGGCGACGAATTCCTCGATGGTCTCGCAGGGAACGATCTGGTCCTTCAGGGCGCCGGCTTCCTCGTAGAATTCCTTCGTGCGGGCCGCCGTGCGGTTGAAGACCGCGATCCTGTTGCCTTTCTCGGCAATGTTGAGCGCAAGGTTCGATCCCATTACGCCAAGGCCGATAAGCCCGATTTCCGCCTGTGCCACGATAATAACCTCCTAAGGATGGCGCGGCGGGAATGATTTCCGGAGCCATGCCGGAAACGCCGCGCGAAAGAGAGTGGGAGTCGAGCTCCAGCGCTGGTGTTTTGGCATTCAAATCGATTTACGACAAGGGACTGTTTGGTTCCGGCGGGAATTTGCCCACGCCCTGCGTGCCCGATACGGGCGGCCGGGCGGCTATTTCCCCGGCTTGTCGTCGCCGTCGTCGAGGACGCGCCAGGCCGCGCCGTCCACATCGTCGTACTGGCCGCTCTTCAGCGACCAGAGGAAGGCCCCGAGCGCCAGCGCGCCGAGGAAAAGGGCGATGGGAATGAGGAAGAGGAGCGTGTTCATGCCGCCTGCACCAGAGAACCGGCGGGGCCGGCCGCATCGGCCTGCCGCCTTGCGAAGGCCGGCAGCCGGCTGCGCAGCCGCAGCGAATTCACCACCACGATGATCGAGGAGGTTGACATGGCGATGGCGGCGATCAGCGGCGTCGCATGGCCGAGGATCGCAACCGGCACGGCGATGGCGTTGTAGCCGATGGCGAGCGCAAAATTCTGCCGGATGAGCCGCCCGGCCCTGCGCGCGGTCTCGTAGGCGAAGGGCACGGCCTCCAGGCTCTCGTGCAGGAAGACGAAATCCGCCGCCTGCCGGCCGACATCCGCCGCCGTCGCCGGGGCGATGGAGACATGCGCGGCGGCCAGCGCCGGCGCGTCGTTGATGCCGTCGCCCACCATCAGCACGCGATGGCCGCGCCCCGAGCGTTCGGCGACCGCCTCGGTCTTCTGGCGCGGCGACAGCGCGGCACGCCAGCGCTCGATGCCGAGCTGGTCCGCGATGCGGGAGACTGCCGGGGCACGGTCGCCGGAGAGAATGGCGGTGTCGATGCCCTCGCCTTTCAGTGTCTTGACGGCCGCGTCGGCGCCGGCGCGCAGCGTATCCTCGAAGCGGAAGGTTTCCAGCGCCGCCCCGTCGCGCGACAGGACGACCTCGGAAAGTCCGTGCGCCTCCTCCCCGCCCGACGCCGCACCGCAGGCGAAGGCCCGGTTGCCGAGGCGCAGCACACCCTGCGGCGTGACGGCTTCGAGGCCCCCGCCGGCCACTTCCGTGACCGCATCGATGACCGGCACCGGCCCGGCATTCGCCGCGGCCAGCGCCAGCGAGAGCGGGTGGCGCGAATGGGCGGCAAGCGCCGCCGCAAGGGCAAGGTGGGCACGGTTCGCCTTGTCGCGGCCGACGAGCTGCGGCTTGCCGAGCGTCAGCGTGCCGGTCTTGTCGAAGACGGCGGTGTCGATCTCGGCAAGGCGCTCCATGGCCGAACCGTCCTTCACCATCACGCCGCCGGCAAAGAGCCGCCCGGCCGCGACGACCTGCACCACCGGCACGGCAAGGCCGAGCGCGCAGGGGCAGGTGATGATCAGCACGGCGATGGCGACGAGCATGGCATGCTTCCAGTCGCCGTCGTAAAGGCCCCAGCCGAGGAACGAGGCGAGCGCCAGCAGGTGCACGGCCGGCGAATAGATCTGTGCCGCGCGGTCGGCGATACGGCGGTAGCGTGCCCTGCCCCCCTCCGCGGCCTCCATCAGGCCGATGACCTCGGAGAGGAAGGAATCGCGCGCGGTGGCGACGGCCTCGACCAAAAGCGAGCCGGTGAGGTTCATCGCGCCGGCCTCGATCTGCATGCCCGGCCCGGCGGGAAGCGGATCGCTCTCGCCGTTGACGATGGAGCGGTCGATATCGCTCGTTCCCGAAAGCACGCGGCAATCGACGGGGATGCGCTCGCCCGCGGCGATCGAAAGCCGCTCGCCGACGGCGATTTCCTCCACGGGGCGGTAGTCGCGCGCCCCGTCTGCGCTGACGACCATGGCCCCGCGCGGCGAAAGGCGCGCGAGGCCGGTGATGGCCGAGCGGGCGCGGTCGCGCATGATGTGGTCGAGCGTCCGTCCGATCAGCAGGAAGAACAGAAGGCTCACCGTCGCGTCGAACCAGGCATGCTCGCCGCCGTGCATCGTCTCCCAGACGGAGACCAGATAGGACAGCGTGATGGCAAGCGCGATCGGCACGTCCATGTTGGTGCGGCCGTGGCGGACGGCGTTCCATGCGGAACGATAGAAGAAGCGACCGGCATAGATCAGCGTCGGGCCGGCGATGACGGCGGAAATCCAGTGGAAGAGGTCGCGCGTCGCCGCTTCCGCCCCGGACCAGACGGAGACGGAGAGCAGCATGATGTTCATCGCGGCAAAGCCGGAGACGGCGACGGCGCGGATGAGCTGGTTGCGCAGCACATCGTCCCCTTCCGCGGCGAGCGCGAAGAGATGCGCATCATAACCGGTGGCGGCGATGGCGGCGGGAATGGCATGCGGATCGGTCGGCTGGCCGCCGACCGCCTCCTTCCAGACCACGGAGACGCGGCGGGTGGAGAGGTTGACGCGCGCGCGCTCGACTTCCGGCAGGGCCTTCAGCGCACCCTCGACGGTGGTGATGCAGGCGCCGCAATGCACGCCCGGCACGGACAGGTCGACCTGACGCAGCCCCTCGCCCACCGGGCGGCTGGCCAGCATCAGCTCTTCCGAGGAGGGCAGCGCATGCCGCGCCCGTTCCGCCTCGAACGCCCCTTCCGTGCCGGGTGCGCAGCAACTCATTTCATGCCTCCTGCCACGATCCGGACGGTCTGGTGGAACACCTTCGCCCCGTCCCGCTTCGTGCTGATATCGACGACCCACTGGCCGCCGGCAATAGTCCGCTCGGCGGCGAAGAGCCCCTGCCCGGCCGGCTCCAGCGGGAGGGTGAAGTCCTCGCGCTCATCCACCGGGCGCTTGAAGGTCGCCATGACCTCGTCGGCGACGACCGGCGCGCCCTTGGCATCGACGACCCGGTAGGCGATGCGCCCGCCCTCGACCGTCAGGCTGCCCTCGATGCCGCTCGCGGCAAGGCGCTTGGCCTCGGCCACCTTGCCGTTGAACTGCTGGCTGGCGACATAGGTATTGGGCACGACGAGGCCGCTCCAGCTATGCGAGGCGTTCCAGGCCATGATCAGGTTCACGGTGATGACCGTTCCGAAGAACAGCACCATCACCCCGGCCATGTGCCAGCCGGTGAAGGTGAAATCCTGTTGCTTGCGCTCGCTGGCCATCATTTCGCTCCCGGCGTGTTGAACTTGGCGGAATAGGTGTCGCGCTCATGGCCCTGCCGGTCCTCGGCGATAATGTGGAAGCCTTCGGCCGCTTCGGCAAGGCTGTTCCTGGGCAGGGTGACGAAAACACGCAGGGCCGTCACCTTGTCCGGATCGACCGGCACATCGACGCTGCGCCCGTCCGCGCCCTCATGGCCGGCGATCTTCATGGTCGCGCCGGGCATGCCCTCGATGGAGACGGTGATCACGCGCGGCTCGGGAATCATGTTGAGCAGCTTCACGGCATAGCCGTTGCGGATCGAGCCGTCCGATTCGACGACGAACTGCGGGTTGCGGTCGTGGATGACGTTGAGGTCCAGCCGCTCGCGCGACAGGAGCGCGAAGACGAGCGCCAGCCCCGCCGCCGACCAGACGCCGAAATAGAGCAGCGTGCGCGGGCGGAAGATGATACGCCAGTCGAAATGCTTGACCTTCCCGTCGAAGCCGCCCTGCGCATCGCGCACCCGCTTCGGGTCGATCGGCTGCGTGCCGCCGTCCGTGGCCAGCGCCATGTTGGCCGAATAGTCCGACAGGGTCGCATAGGCGATAAGGCCGCGCTCCTTGCCAAGCTTGTCCATGACATTGTCGCAGGCATCGATACACAGCGCGCAGGTGATGCACTCCATCTGCTGGCCGTCGCGGATGTCGATGCCCATGGGACAGACGACGACGCAGGCATTGCAATCCACGCAGTCCCCCACGCTCTCGCCGGCGGCGATCGCCTTCTTGGCGTGGCGGGTGCGCGGCTCGCCGCGCCAGTCGTTGTAGGTCACGACTAGCGAGCTTTCATCCAGCATCGCCGCCTGGATGCGCGGCCAGGGACACATATAGGTGCAGACCTGCTCGCGCATCAGGCCGCCGAGCACGTAGGTCGTCGCCGTCAGGATGGCGACGGTGATATAGGCGACGGCCGGCGCGCGCAGCATCACGAAATCGGCAAGCAGCGTCGGCGCGTCGGCGAAATAGAATATCCACGCGCCGCCCGTCGCAACGGCGATGACCAGCCAGGTGGCGTGCTTGACCACACGCTTGCGCACCTTCTCGAAGGTCCACGGGCCGGCATCGAGCTTCATGCGTGCGTTGCGGTCGCCCTCGACCGCCCGCTCCACGACGAGGAAGAGATCGACCCACACGGTCTGCGGACAGGCATAGCCGCACCAGGCGCGCCCCACCGCCGAGGTGACGAGGAAGAGCCCGAAGCCCGCCATGACGAGGAGGCCGGCGACGAAGAAGAATTCCTGCGGCCATATCTCGATGAAGAAGAAGTAGAAGCGCCGGCCGGCAAGGTCCACCAGCACCGCCTGGTCCGGCGCATGCGGGCCGCGATCCCAGCGAATCCACGGCGTCAGGTAGTAGATGCCGAGCGTGACGAGCATCACCAGCCACTTGAACTGCCGGAACCGGCCTTCGGCGCGCTTGGGGAAGATCTTCTTGCGTTTCTCGTAGAGCGGCTTGCGCACCTTCGCCGAATTGACGGCTTCGGCCTCGTGGCGCTCGATGGGCGTGTCGATGGAATGAATGATGGCCATGAGCCGGCGTCCCGGAATCTGCGTGAATCTGGCCGGGACAATGCCGCGATCGGGCGGCGCTATCGTTGATCTACGTCAAGTTTTGCCCTCTGCGGGCGTGGCGCGTTGCCGCAGAGCCCGGTAGCGGCGGCGAGCACGATCCGCAACTGCGGCGGCAACGGCGTATGTTCGCTTTTTGTTCGACATTTCCCGCTCCTTCCCCTATCCTGCCCGAAAGGAGAGCTTCCGCCATGCCGACCCTGCCCGCCCGTATCGTCCATCGCACCATCCGGCGCGACTGGCGCGCCGTCTATGCCTTCGCGGCGGAACCGGAGAACATGCCGCGCTGGGCTTCGGGCCTTGCGGCCGGCCTCACGCGCGACGGCGAGGACTGGATTGCCGACGGCGGGCCAATCGGCAATGTGCGGGTGCGGTTCGCACCGCCGAACGATTTCGGCGTGATCGACCATACGGTCACGCTGCCGGATGGGCTCGTCGTGGAGAATGCGCTGCGCGTCTTGCCGAACGGCGAGGGAGCGGAGGTGATCTTCCTGCTGCTGCGGCAGCCGGGCATGGACGACGCGGCCTTCGAATCGGATGCGGCGCATGTGGCGCGCGACCTCGAGACGCTGGCGGACCTGGTGGAAAAAGAGGAGACGGCGCGATGAGCGGCAGGGATGCGGATCGCAGGATCGACTATATCGAGTTCAACGTTTCGGATATCGCCGGGAGCAAGGCCTTCTACGGCGGCGCCTTCGGCTGGACCTTCACCGACTACGGCCCGGACTATTGCGAATTCCGGGACGGGCGCCTCACCGGCGGCTTCACGACGCTCGCGCCCGTTTCCGCCAAGGGCGGCCCGCTCGTCATCCTCTTTGCCGACGACCTGGAGGATGCGCTTGCCCGCGTCGAAAAGGCGGGCGGCGGCATCGTCAGGCCGATCTTCTCCTTCCCCGGCGGCCGGCGCTTCCACTTCGCCGATCCGGACGGATACGAGCTGGCGGTCTGGTCCGACCGATAGATCGCCTCCCCTTACGTTAATTTCAATGCCCTAACCACTTTTAGCGAGGAAATTCAGGCTTCTTCAACCAGACGCTCCTAGTGAGGGCCTGCACTCAACAGGAGGCAGGCCCCTCGATGTACGCTATCCTCGGCAAGACACTGGCGGTCGCGATTCTCTCCGTGCTGGCATCGCTCGCCATCAGCTTCGCCTTCGTGCCGATGCTGGGCGGCAGGGTGGCGGGAGCCGGCCTCGTCATGACCATCGCCTGCCCCATTGCCATCTCGATCCCCGCCTCGTTCCTGCACTTCTACCAGTCGGAGAAGCTGCGTCTCGCGCATGTCGCCCTCGGCCGCACCACCCGGGAACTGGCCGACGCCTATGCCCGCCTCCAGGAGCAGGCGCGGCGGGATGCGCTCACCGGCGTCCTCAACCGCGCGGCCTTCCTGGCAGCCCTGGAAGCGGAAGCCCGGGCCGGCACCCATGGCGGCCTGCTCTTCCTCGACATCGACCATTTCAAGGCCATCAACGACCGCTTCGGCCATGCCGCGGGCGATGCGGCGCTCGCCCGGGTCGGCGCGCTCCTTTCCACCCTCGCGCGGGACGTCGACCTCGTCGGCCGGCTCGGCGGGGAGGAATTCGGCCTCTTCCTGCGCGAGGCCTCGCTCGAACGGATGCTCGACCATTCGCAGGCGATCCGCGAGGCCGTCGAAGCGATCGACCTGCACGCGCCGGACGGCATCCCCGTCGCGCTCGGCATCAGCATCGGCGCCTTCCATTGCCCGCCCCGCTTTGCCCCCGCCGAAGCCCTCGCCGCCGCCGACCGCAACCTCTATCGCGCCAAGGCGATGGGGCGGAACACGGTGGTCGCGTAGCGGGCCGCTCGCCGCAAAGACAAAGGCCGCGGATCGCTCCGCGGCCTTTGCCGTGATCGATTGCCGGTGACGCCTATTCGCCGCCGCCCAGCGAGTGGACGAAGACGGCGAGCTGCTTGACCGCCGGGTCGCCGAGGCGGGGCAGCCAGGCAGGCATGACGCCGTGCTTGGGCGAGCGGACCTGCGCGGCGACGGCAGCCTCGCCCTCGCCCTTCAGCCAGATGGCGTCGGCAAGGTTCGGGGCGCCCATCTCGCGGTTACCCCTGGCATCCTCGCCGTGGCAGGCGGCGCAATTGTCGGCGAAGACCTGGCTGCCCGGCTCGACGAGGCTTGCGTCGGACGGCGTGCCCGTCAGGCTGACGACATAGGCCGCGACTTGCTTGATCTGGTCGGGTTCGAGGATGTCGCCGAAGGCCGGCATTTCCGAGACGCGGGTTTCCTCGTCGCCCGGATGGCGGATGCCGTGGGCGATGGTCTGGTAGATATCCTCCACCGTGCCGCCCCAGACCCAGTCGTCGTCGTTGAGGTTCGGGAAGCCCGGCCCGCCGGCCGCGCCCGAGCCGTGGCACTGGGCACAGTTGACCTTGAAGGCCGAGGCGCCGCCCGAGATCGCGAACTGCAAGAGCTGCGGATCGGCCACGATCTCCTCCAGCGAGGCCTTGGAGATGCGGTCGACGAAGCCGGCCTGCGCTTCCTTGGCGCTGGCAAGCTCGGTCGCGATATTGGCCCGGCTCGACCAGCCGAGCATGCCCTTGGTCGTGTCGGAGATCAGCGGCCAGGCCGGAAAGGCGATGGTGTAGGCGATGGCCCACAGGATCGTCACGTAGAACGTCCAGACCCACCAGCGCGGCATGGGATTGTTCAGTTCCTTGATGCCGTCCCATTCATGGCCGGTGGTTTCGACGCCCGAGATTTCGTCAATATGTTTCCCGGCCATGATCAGTCCTCCTTGAGGGGGATTTCGGCGGCCCGTTCGGCGGCCTTGCGGCTGCCCGGGCGAAGGGTGAAGAGAACGACGGCCAGGAAGAACAGCGTCATGGCGGCAAGGCCCCAGCTGTCGGCGAAGTGGCGCATGGCGGTATAGGTTTCCATGGGCCCCTCCTCAGCGATAGCCGCTGGCATCGTCATAGGTGGAGAAGTCCACCAGCGTGCCGAGCATCTGCAGGTAGGCGACGAGCGCATCCATTTCGGTGAGTTTTGCCGGGTCGCCGTCGAAATCGCCGAGCTTGGCCTTGGGATAGCGGGCTTCGATGCCGGATGTGTCGGCATTGGGGTCGGCCTGCGCCTTCATGTCGGCTTCGGCATTTTCCAGCATCTCGTCCGTATAGGGCACGCCGACCGCGCGGTTGGCCGAAAGGTGCATCGAGATGGTCTTCACCTCCAGCGGCGTCTCCTTGAGGAAGGCGTAGCTCGGCATCACCGATTCCGGCACCACCGAGCGCGGCTCGACGAGGTGCTGGACGTGCCATTCGTTGGAATAGCGGTCGCCGACGCGGGCAAGGTCGGGCCCCGTCCGCTTGGAGCCCCACTGGAACGGATGGTCGTACATGGATTCGGCCGCCAGCGAATAATGCCCGTAGCGCTCGACCTCGTCGCGGAAGGGCCGGATCATCTGGCTGTGGCAGAGGTAACAGCCCTCGCGCACGTAGATGTCGCGTCCGGCCAGCTCCAGCGGCGAATAGGGCCGCATCCCCTCCACCTTCTCGATGGTGTTCTCGAGGTAGAAGAGCGGGGCGATCTCGACGAGGCCGCCGATGGAGACGACGAGGAGCGAGCCGACGAGGAGGAGCGTCGCATTGCGCTCGAGGATGGCGTGTTTATCGAGAATGGACATCGTGTCCCTCCTATTCGGCCGGCTGCAGGGTGGGCGCGGCGCCCGGGATCGGGGCCTCGTCACGCTGGTAGCCGCGGATTGTCATGGTCACGTTGTAGGCCATGATGAGCGCCCCGGAGAGGTAGAGGCCGCCGCCCACGGCGCGCAGGACGTAGTAGGGGAACATGGCCGCCACCGTTTCGGCGAACGAGTAGACCAGGAAGCCCTGCTCGTCGTATTCGCGCCACATCAGGCCCTGCTGGATGCCGGCCACCCACATGACGGCGGCGTAGACGACGATGCCGAGCGTGGCGAGCCAGAAGTGCCAGTTGACCATGCGGATCGAATAGAGCCGCTCGCGCTTCCACAGCTTCGGAACGAGGAAGTAGATCGCGCCGAAGGTGATGAGGCCGTTCCAGCCGAGCGCACCCGAATGGACGTGGCCGATGGTCCAGTCCGTGTAGTGGCTGAGCGAATTGACCGACTTGATCGACATCATCGGGCCTTCGAAGGTCGCCATGCCGTAGAAGGCGATGGCCATGACCATCATGCGCACGATCGGGTCGGTGCGGATCTTGTCCCAGGCGCCCTGGAGCGTCATCAGGCCGTTGATCATGCCGCCCCAGGAGGGCATCCAGAGCATGATCGAGAAGACCATGCCGAGCGTCTGCGCCCAGTCCGGCAGCGCCGTATAGTGCAGGTGGTGCGGGCCCGCCCAGATGTACATGAAGATCAGGGCCCAGAAGTGGATGATCGACAGGCGGTAGGAATAGACCGGGCGGTTCACCTGCTTGGGCACGAAATAGTACATCATGCCGAGGAAGCCGGCCGTCAGGAAGAAGCCCACGGCATTGTGGCCGTACCACCATTGCGTCAGCGCATCCTGCACGCCGGAGAAGGCCGAATAGCTCTTGGCGCCGAGGAAGGAGGCCGGCACCGCCAGGTTGTTGACGATGTGCAGCATGGCGATGGTGACGATAAAGCCCAGGTAGAACCAGTTCGCCACGTAGATGTGCGGCTCCTTGCGGGTCATGATCGTGCCGAGGAAGGCGACGAGATAGGCGACCCAGACGATGGTGAGCCAGATGTCGACATACCATTCCGGCTCGGCATATTCCCGGCTCTGCGTGATGCCGAGGAGATAGCCGGTGGCCGCCATGACGATGAAGAGATTGTAGCCCCAGAAGACGAACCAGCCGAGATTGCCGCCGAAGAGGCGCGCGCGGGAGGTGCGCTGCACGACGTAGAAGGACGTCGCGATCAGCCCGTTGCCGCCGAAGGCGAAGATGACCGCGGAGGTGTGCAGCGGACGCACGCGGCCGAAATTCAGCCAAGGCTCGATGTTGAGGTCGGGAAAGGCGAGCTGGGCGGCGATGAAGACGCCGACGAGGAAGCCGACGACGCCCCAGAACACCGTGGCGATGACGCCGTATTTGATGACCTCGTCGAAATAGCCGTCGTCAGCCTCGGCCGGCCGGGCCGTGGCCGGCGCGAAGGAGACGCGCCGCACCATGACAAGCGTGCCGGCAAGCAGCACGAAGAAGAGCACCCACATGTGGGCTTCGAAGAATCTGTCCTTCGCGAAGGCGACGCCGAGCAGCGCCAGAAACGCCCCCACCGCCAGGACGATTGTTTCCGTTAGATATTTCATCGTTGGCATCCCCCAACCCGTGACTGTCCCGCAACGGCCGGCTCCCACGCGGAATCGGCCCCTTGCGCTCGGTCGAGCCTTCGCAGATGCGCCCGCCGGCAGCCTTGACATGGATCAAGGCAAGGCAGGGATGCCGGCGGCATTTAGGGGACAGGATGACGCAACCGCGCGGCAACGCCGCAGCGCCTTGCCGAAAGGAAGCACGAACATGACGGATTATGCTGGCATCGCACGGCTGCTTTCGGACACCCCGACGGACGCCGTTTCCCTCGACTGGCTGAGAAAGGCCCACGACGCGCAGCTCACCCTTTGCGCGACGCTGGAGGACATCGCCGACAGCCTGCCGGCCAATGTCGACCGGCAGGAATGCATCCACGCCGCGAAATCGCTGCTGCCCCTGATCAACGGCATTCACCGTTACGAGGAGGACGCGCTGTTCCCGCTGCTGGAAGACCCGAAGGCCGACGACCGGCAATTGGCCAAGGCCATCGCCCGGCTGAAATTCGAGCATGTGGAGGACGAGTGCTTCGCCGAGGAACTGGCCGACACGCTGACGCGGCTCGGCAGCGGCGACGGCTCCGTCAACGCGGAAGCCGCGGGCTACATGCTGCGCGGCTTCTTCGAATCGATCCGCCGCCACATTGCCTTCGAGCAGCAATTCGTGCTGCGCGGCCCTGACGCCGCCCCGTAGGGCAACGCCCTAGAGGCTGCGCTTGATGTTCCAGCGGTCGTGATACCACAGCCACTGGCCGGGATATTCGCGCACCCATTGCTCGACCTTGTCGTTGAGCTTCTGCGCCGTCGCCTCCACGTCCACCGCGCCGTTCTCCTTGCGGGGGATCGTCATCGCCGGCTCCAGCTCCAGCCGGTAGCGGTTGCCCGGCAGGCGGATGCAGCGGGCGGGATAGACCTCGCAGTCGAACTGGCGCACGAGCTTGGCAAGCAGCGGGTTCGTCTGCACGTCGCGACCGAAGAATTTCGTATGAAGGCCGCGCGTGAATTTCTGGTCGACCAGCACGCCGACCGGCCCGCCCGCCTCCAGCTTGCGCGCGAGCGTGAAGGAGGAGCCGGCATGCGAGGGCACGAGCTGGCCCATGCGGGCGCGGCGGAACTCGAACACCTTGTCGGCGACGTAAGGGTTGTTCGGCGGACGGAAGAGCACCGTCACGTCCAGCCCGAAGGCGGCACCCGCCACCGGCAGGAGCTCGAAATTGCCGGTATGGGCGGTGAAGACGATAAAGGGCCGCGGATTGTCGCGCAGGTCCACGAAGAGCGGGATGCCGGAGACCTCGATACGGCCCGGCGTCGTCTTTTCCGGGTCGAAATCGAACAACCTGTCGAGGAAGACATACTCGGCGGCGAGCCGGCCCATATTGCCCCAGGCATCGAGCGCGATGGCCTCGACCTCCGCCTCGGATTTCTCCGGGAAGGCGTTGCGCAGGTTGGTCAGCGTCAGCCTGTGGCGCTTCGTCTTCGGACCGAACCAGCGCGCGACGCGGTCGGCGAAGTCGATCGCGCCGTCCGCCGGCAGCAATTTCAGGATATTGAGCAGGCCGAAGGCGAACTGCGCGACAAGCCAGTCCTTGGAATGACGGAACGCCAGGACGAGGCGTGTGATCAGCATCCGCAACGGCGTCAATCCAGCTTCAGGACGATCTTGCCGAAGATCTGGCGCGATTCCATGCGCTCCAGCGCGGTCGCGATGCCGTCGAAGGTGATTTCCGTGTCGATGACCGGATGGACGAGGCCGCGCGCCATCTTCTGCATCGCGTCCGCCATGTTCTCCATGCGGCAGCCGAAGGAGCCGAGCAGCTTCAGCTGCTGCTGGAACAGCATCATCAGGTTCATGTCGGTGGAGACGCCCGAGGTGGAGCCGCAGGTGACGAGGCGCCCGCCCCGCTTGAGGCAGAGCATGGAGCCGGCCCAGGTGTCCTTGCCGACATGCTCGAAGACGACGTCGACGCCCTTCTTCTTGGTCAGCTTGCGCACGACGCCCTCGAAGCGGTCCTCGCGGTAGTTGATGACATGGTCGGCGCCCAGCGCCTTGGCCTTCTCGATCTTGTCGTTCGAGCCGACCGTGGTGATGACGGTGCAGCCGATCTTCTTGGCGAGCTGGATCGCCGCCGTGCCGATGCCCGAGCCGCCGGCATGGACGAGGATCGTCTCGCCGGGTTCGAGCTTGGCATTGTCGAACAGCATATGCTCGACCGTGCCGAAGGTGACGGGCGCGAGCGCCGCGCCGACCGCATCGACGCCGGGCGGTGCCGGCACGAGCAGGCGCGCGGGAAGGTTCACCTTCTCCTGCGCGAAGCCGTCGAGATGGAAGCCGTGCACGCCGCCGACATGTTCGCAGAGGTTGTCGCGGCCTTCCCGGCAAGGCTTGCAGAGGCCGCAGGTGCGCGCGCCGTAGATGGAGACGAGCTGGCCGGGCAGCACGTTGGCAACGCCCGGGCCGAGCGTCTCGACGACGCCGGCGGCTTCCGCGCCGATGACCAGCGGCATCTTGCGCTTGGCGAAGGCCATGCCGCGCCAGCCCCAGACGTCGATATGGTTGAGGGCGACGGCCTTGACGCGCAGCGTCACCTCGCCGGGGCCCGGCGCTTCCGGTTCCGGAATGTCGGTCAGTTCGAGCTTGCGGTCGTCGAGGAGTTGCAGGGCACGCATGGCAATATTCCTATCAGGCAGGTTCGGCCGTCATCACGAGGCTGGCGTTCTGGCCGCCGAAACCGAAGGAGTTCGACAGGACGGCGCTCACCTTGCTGTCGCGCTTCACGTTCGGCACGACGTCGAGCACGATCGCCGGGTCGGGATTCTGGTAGTTGATGGTCGGCGGCAGGGTGCCGGTCAGCATGGTCTGGATGGAGAACACCGCCTCCACCGCGCCGGCCGCCGTCAGCGTATGGCCGATCATCGACTTGTTGGAGGAGACCGGAATGCCCGCCAGCCTGTCGCCGAAGACGGTCGACATGGAAAGATATTCCATCTTGTCGTTCTCCGGCGTCGAGGTGCCGTGGGCATTGATGTAGCCGATGCCGCTCTCGTCCATGCCGGCATCTTCCAGCGCGGCGCGGATCGTCGCGATGGCGGGGCCGCCGTCCGGCGAGGAGCGCGTGCGGTGGAAATGGTCCGCCTTCTCGCCGCAGCCCTTCAGGATGCCGAGCACCTTCGCGCCGCGGGCGATGGCCGATTCCAGCGATTCCAGCACGAGCGTCGCCGCACCCTCGGCAATCACGAAGCCGTCACGGTCCTTGCTGAACGGCTTGGAGGCTTTGGTCGGCGGATCGTTCTGCGTCGAGAGCGCGGAAAGGAGCGCGAAGCGGATCAGCGCCTCGGCGGTCACCGAGCCGTCGGTGCCGACGGTGAGCGCCCGGTCGGTTCGGCCCTGGCGGATCGCCTCGACGCCGAGCTGGATGGCCGTCGCGCCCGAGGCGCAGGCGGTCGACAGCGTCACCGGCAGGCCGCGCGTGCCGTAGCGGTCGGAAAGGCGCTCGGAGATCGATCCGAAGGCCCAGGCCTCGTGCAGGGCCGGGCTTGGATGCTCGCGCAGCACGGTCAGGAAGCGGTCATAGGCATCGCCCGGACGCTGCGAGGGCGGCGCACGGTCGGCGAGCGCGAAGCGGTCGCGCCAGTCGGGCTCGATCGGCGGGGCGGCAAGGAAGAGCGGGCCGCCGAACTCGCCGGAAAGGCCGGCCTGCGCCAGCGCCTCGTCCGTCGTCTCGCGGGCATAGGCATAGGAACGCTCGACCGGGTTCTCGACGGGAACCTCGATGAAATCCACCGTGCCGGAAATGCGGGTGTTCAGCCCCTCGACCGGGAAGCGCGTAATGGCGTGGATGCCCGAGACGCCGCCGGTGAGCGCGGCCCAGTTGTCCTTGAGCCCCTGCCCCAGCGAGGTGACGACGCCCATGCCGGTGATGGCGACGATGGGACGACCGAGATGATCCCTGTAAGCGGCTTTCGTCATGGCCGGACCCTCACTTGTCTGCGGAAAGGATTGCGACGCCCTCGCCGCGCGCATGGCCGACCGTCGTGACGACGGCGCTTGCGGCGGGTGCGTTCATGGGCGTTTCGGCGGCGGTGTCGAACGGCGCGACCTTGACCCCGGAGCCGAGCGTCAGCGCGGCAAGCGCAAGGCCGAGCGGGAACTGCGCTTCGAGCGCCTGGCCGGTCACGGCGCTGTAGCCGCGCACGGCGCTGCCGGAGAAACGCTTGCCGAGCCAGGCCTTTTCGCGGGCCGTGATGTCATGCGCGCCGGATGCGCCGGAGAAGACGACCGTTTCGCCGCCGGCCGATGCGCCGTCTGCAAGGCGTTCCAGACGCGCTTCCAGCCTGCCCTCGTCGCGCGAGCCGCGGTCGCCGCCGATGGCCTCGATGGTCGCGTAGATGCGCGCGCCGCGGGCTTCGGCATGTTCGCGGGATTCGAGGATGAGGAAGGCCGCGGCCGAGCCGGTGACGATGCCGCCGCCGGCTTTCCCGTCGCGCGACCAGAGCGGCGTCCACTTGCCGGTGGCATGGGCGCCAATGGCCTCATAGAGCAGGATGACGTCCTGCCGCTCGGCGACCAGCGCGCTGCCGACGAGCGTATGCGTCGACTGGCCGGCGCGGATGCGGTGGAAAGCCGTCTCGACGGCGCTGATGCCGGCCGCTTCCTCGCCCATGAAGGTGCGCGAGGAGCCCGTGACCTTGTGCACGATGGAGATATTGCCGGCGAGCAGGTTGGAAAGCTGTGCGAGGAACAGCGTCGGGCGCAGCTCCGTCGTCAGCTTCTCGTTGAGCAGGCGTTCGCGGTCGTTGCGCTTCAGGCCCTCGTCGACGATCAGCGAATCGACCGCGATGTCGCGCTCGCCGCCGCCGGCCGCCACGATCATGTCCATCGTGCCGCAGGCGTCCGTATCGTCCTTGAAGCCGGCATCGTCGAGCGCGAGGCCGGCGGCGAAGACGCCGAGGCGCTGCCAGTTCTCCATCTGGCGCTGGTCGCCGCGCTTGGGAATCTGCTGGTTCCAGTCGATCTCCGGCATCGGATGCACCGGATAGGGCGCGAAGCGCTCCGTATCGATCTTCAGGTCCGGCGCCGCCGCACCGCCGAGGATCGCCACATGCGCACCGGCCCCGACACCCTGACAGGTGACGATGCCGACGCCGGTGATCACCACATCGTTCTTCGCCTTCGCCATCGTCATTTCCCTTCAGCGGACGCTGCCAGCGCCTCGAACAAACCCACCTCGCCCGCACGCTTGCGCACGATATCGGCAAGCGGCACCTCGGCGAACGGCATGGTGCGCAGCTTCAGTTGCGCATCGCACACCTTCTTGCCGGCCGACGTGATCTTCGTCTTGGTCACGGCATAGCCGGAACCGTCATGCTCCAGCACGGCCTCGATGTCGAGTACCGCGTCGGGCTCGACGAAGGTGCGCATCTTGGCCCCGTCGACGCTCATCAGGAAGGGCATGGCGGCAAAATCGGAGGCCGCCAGCACGAGGAAGCCGGAGGCCTGCGCCATCGTCTCGATGAGCAGCACGCCCGGAACGAGGGGCATGCCGGGGAAATGGCCTTCGAAGACCGGGCTTTTGGCGGGCACGACCGAGCGGGCCGAAAGCACGCGGCGCGCGCCGTCGACGGCCTCGACCCGGTCGATCATCTGGAAATATTCAAGCAGCATCGGGTTCATGCCTCCGGGGGGTTCCGGAAAATCGAAAGGCCTGCCGTAAGGGCAGGCCGAAAGCCGCGCGCACCGGGATCGTCCGGACGGGGCCGCCGGGCGGCGGCCAGGGCGCCGCGTGTCAGGCCTTGGCAGCCCGCAGTTCGTCGATCTTGGCGCAAAGGTTCTTCAGGACGAAATACTCTTCCGTCGCGACCTTGCCTTCGTTGACTTCCTGCGTCCACTGTTCCAGCGGGATCTTGATGCCGAATTCCTTGTCGATCGCAAAGACGATGTCGAGAAAATCGAGGCTGTCGATGCCCAGATCGTCGATCGTGTGGCTTTCCGGCGTGATCGTCTCGCGATCGATCTCGCTGGTTTCAGCAATGATGTCGGCAACCTTGTCGAATGTAGCAGTCACACCCATACCTCATGAATCTATAGTTGAGCGATCCTATATGGAAATCCGACGCGATTGCCAATGGGGTTGATGAGGGGCCTGCATTGCCGGCAGGGCTGTGTTGCCTCGGCAACAGGCCGCCCGCCCCGCGCGCGAAATAAACCACGGAACAAACCCGCCATTTGATTTTGATCAAGTCAAAGCCGCAAAGGCTGCGCTAGGATTTGACAATCATCAGGAAGCGCTATTTTGCCGCGAGGCGAACCGCTTTAAGTTCTTGTCCGCGTGCGCTAGCACGATCCCGCATATCGCCTTTTGCAGGCGAAAGGAAAAACGAGATGGAAGTTCGCCGCCAGGATATTCATAATTCCGACATTCCGCTCGTTTGCCGCGCCTGCGAGGCCCGGCACGGCGGCGTGTGCGGCGCGCTGACGGCCGAGCAGCTCGTCGAGCTCAACCGGCACTCCTCGCGCCATCGCCTGGAAACCGGCGCCGAGGTGATCGGCCAGGGCGAGACGGTGGTGAACTATTCCAACATCATGCGCGGCGTCGTGAAGCTGACGAAGGTGATGGCGGACGGCCGCCAGCAGATCGTCGGCCTGCAGTTCGCCCCGGACTTCCTGGGCCGCCCCTTCCTGGAGGAGAGCGCCATCACCGCGGAGGCGGCGACCGATAGCGAGGTCTGCAACTTCCCGCGCAACGTGCTCGACCGGCTGGTCAAGAAGACGCCGGAGCTGGAGCACAAGCTGCATCGCCAGGCGCTCAAGGAGCTGGACGAGGCGCGCGACTGGATGCTGACCCTCGGCCGCAAGACGGCGCAGGAGAAGGTCGCGAGCTTCCTCTACCTCATCGCCACCCATATCGATCCGGAAAGCGTCGACCAGTCGTCCTTCGACCTGCCGCTTTCGCGCGCCGACATCGCCGATTTCCTCGGGCTGACGATCGAGACCGTCAGCCGGCAGTTCACCAAGCTGCGCAAGGAGAACGTCATCCGCATCGAGAACAACCGCCATGTCAGCGTTCCCGACATGGACCGGCTGATGCGCTACGCCAGCACCGACTGAGCCCCCGCCTCAGCGGGAAATGACGACCTTCGTGTTCGACAGCCCGTTGCGGTTCGCCATCTGGAAGAAGGTCGCGGCGTTTTCGGGATGCAGCCGCACGCAGCCGTGCGAGGCCGGACGGCCGAGGCGGCGCGTGTCGAAGGTCGCATGCACCGCATAGCCGCCGTTGAAGAAGATGGCATAGGGCATGGGCGCATTGTCGTATTTGCGCGAACGGTGGTTGCGCGAGGCCCATTTCGCCTTCCAGCTTCCCGTCGGCGTGCCGTAGCCCTTGCGGCCCGTGGAAACGCGCCAGCGGTATTTCACGATGCCGTTCTCCTTCACCACCATGGTCTGCGAAGAAAGACTGACCTGGGCGACGAGATTGGCGGCGGCGGCCGTTTCCGCCTGGAACGCGCCAAGAAGCAGTGCGGCTGCCGCCGCAATCAACACACGCATGACTTCCCCTCTACTTCGTTCGGGCACGGCTTGAGCGCCATGTCCCGTTGCGAGACAGAGTGTAGACGTTTCAACCTTCCGTAATATTGACGGGGGTGGCGAAAAGAGAACGAAATTGCGACTTAAAATTTTATCGACCGGCTAGAGGGCCGCCGCGACCGCCAGCACCGGCAACGTCGCTGCGAGGGCAGCGCAGGCACCGGAGAAGATTTTCAGCGCGAGGTCGATGTCGGCGGACGTCGCCACGGTCCGGCCGCTGGCATTCATCATCGGCTCGTCGACGCGCGCGCCGCCATAGATGCGCGGGCCGGCAAGGCCGATGCCGAGCGCCCCGGCCATCGCCGCCTCGGGCCAGCCGGAATTGGGCGAGCGGTGGAGGCCCGCATCGCGCAGCGCCGTGCCGACCGCCGCCCGCGCCGCCGCCCTGCCCTTCGCCGCCCAGGCGCCGGCGGCAATGAAGAGAATGGAAAGGCGCGCGGCCGGCCAGTTGGCAAGGTCGTCGAGGCGCGCGGAGGCCCAGCCGAAATCGCGGTATTTCTCGTTCTTGTGGCCGACCATGGAATCGGCCGTGTTGAGCATCTTGTAGGCCAGGAGGCCCGGCAGGCCGAGCAGCGCATACCAGAGGGCCGGCGCGACGACGCCGTCCGAAAAATTCTCCGCGAGGCTCTCGATGCCGGCACGGCAGACGGCCGGTTCGTCGAGCGTCGCGGGGTCGCGCCCGACGATCATCGACACGGCCTGCCGCCCGCCTTCGATGCCGCCCTGCTTCAAGCCCTGCGAGACGGCGCGCACATGGTCGTGCAGGCTCTTCTGGGCAAGCAAGACGGCAACTGCGACGGCTTCGAGAATATCGCCGGCAAGGCCGAGCGGGGCGAGCAGCCGGTGGGCGAGGAAGCCGACGAAGAGGCTTGCGGAAAGCAGCACGGCGATGGCCGCCGCGCCGTTGAAGCGCCGGCTCTCGGCGGAAAGTCGCCGGTCGTTGAAGAGCCCGTCCATGAGGCCGATGGCGCGGCCGAACAGCACCACCGGATGCGGCACACGCCGCCACAACGCGTCGGGATCGCCGACGATGCGGTCCAGCACGAGCGCGAGGAAGAGGATGAGAAACGTTTCGACCATGGATCAGCCCGTCGCCCCGGCCAGCGCCGCCGAAAGCCGGGCATCGCCCGCTTCATCCGGCGCGAGCCCGAAGCGAAGCCAGCGCCGGTTGTAGTCGAAGGGCCTGACGAGGACATGGCGGCGGCAGAGCGCGTCGTGGAGGGCATGCGCCTCCTCGTGCTCGACCAGCGAGAAGAGGCCCGTGCCGCCGACGACCTTGAGCCCGGCGCCGGAAAGGACGGCATCGAGCCCGGCCTTGCGCGTCTCGATGGCGCGGCCGATCGCAGCGGTATCGGAGGCCATCAGCTCCGTTGCAATGGCCAAAGCCGGGCCGGAGACAGCCCAGGGGCCAAGCCAGTCCTCGAGGCGTTCCAGCAGACCGGCGGGACCGACGGCAAAGCCGAGGCGCAGGCCCGCAAGGCCGAAGAACTTGCCGAAGGAGCGGAAGACGAGAAGGTTCGGCATGGCCTCGCCGGCGAGCGGCGCGAGGCACGTCTCCGGCCGCATGTCGCCGAAAGCCTCGTCGACGAGGAGAAGCCCGCCGCTCGCCGCCGCGCGGGCATGCAGATCGACGAGGGCTTTTCGCGGATAGAGCCGGCCGTCCGGGTTGTTCGGATTGACGACGACGGCAAGGCCGTGGGCGCCGGTCACGTCATCGGGGCTTGCCACGCAATCCACCGGAACGCCGGCATTGCCGAGCACGCGGGCATATTCGCCATAGGTCGGCGAGAGCACGGCGGCGCGCCGGCCGGCCGGAACGAGGCGCGGCAGGAGCTGGATGACGGACTGCGTGCCCGGCACCGGCAGCGGCAGGGCCTGCGGCGTGCCGTAATAGCGGGCGGCGGCGGCGCGGGTCTCGTCCTGCCGGTGGCGATCCGGCAGGCGGTGCCAGGCGGCGGCGTCCACTTCGGGAAGCGCGGCCGGATTGGGATTGATGCCCGTGGAAAGGTCCAGCCAGTCCTCCGGCCGGCCGCCGAAGCGCGCGGCGGCAGCGGCGATGCCCCCGCCATGGGCGATGCGCGGCGCGCTCATGCGGCCTCCGGCGCAAGGTCGATGAGATGCATGTAGGAGCCGCCGACCGTGCCGCGGCGAAGGCCGGCCTTACCCAGGTCCTCGCCCGTCGCGTCCGTGACGGAGAAGAGGCGTTCGGCGGCCCCTTCCTCCACCACCGTGGAATAATGGAACTCGTGCGCCGTCATCGCCCCGGAAAAGCCGGAGCCGGCGAGCGGCGTCACGCAGCGATAGCCGAGATGACGGCGGCGCTCGGCAAAGCTGGTGACGAGCGGCAGGAGGCCGAGCATTTCGTAGCGGGAGCCGTCCGCCGCGACCAGCGCTTCCCCCAGAGTCATGTAGCCCCCGCATTCGCCATAGATCCGCGCTCCCCGGCCCGCCGCTTCCCGCATGCCTTGGCGGAAACGGCCGGCATTGGCAAGGGTGGCCCCATGCAACTCGGGATAGCCGCCCGGCAGATAGACCGCGTCGGCATCGGCCGCCGGCGCCTCGTCGGCGAGCGGCGAGAAGAAGGAAAGGCCGGATCCCGCCCCCTGCCAGCCCGTCAGCAGGTGCTCGTAGAGGAAGGCGAAGGCGCGGTCGCGCGCAATCGCGATGCGCTGGCCGAGCGGCGGCAGGCGCGGGACCGTAAGCGCAGAGGGCGGCGTCCGGTGCATGGCGGCGACATCGGCAAGGCGCGCCAGATCGCAGCAGCGGGTGACGATATCCGCCGCATGGGCGATGAAGGTTTCGAGCGCGGCATGTTCGCCCGCCTGCACGAGGCCGAGATGGCGTTCCGGCAGGGCGAGCGCGGGATCGCTGCGCAGCACGCCGAAGATCGTGATGCCGGCCGCCTCCAGCGCATCGCGCAGCATGGCCTCGTGCCGGGCGCTGCCGACCTTGTTGAGGATGACGCCTGCGACATGGATATCGCGGCGAAAATCCCTGTAGCCCTGCGCGAGCGCGGCGACGGACTGCGACATGCGCGAGCAATCGACGACCAGCACCACCGGCAGGCCGAGCAGCGCGGCAAGGTCGGCCGGCGCGCCGGTACCGTCGGCCGCCGCGTCGAAAAGACCCATCATCGCCTCGACCAGCAGGAAATCGCCCGCGCCCGCCTGCACCGCCGCATTGGCGCAGATGAGCTCCGGCCGCATGGCCCAGGGATCGTAGTTGAGGCAGGCCCCGCGGCTCGCCGCAGCGTGGAAGGCGGGGTCGATATAGTCCGGGCCGGCCTTGCCGGAGGCAAGGCGCATGCCCGTGTCGGCAAGCGCGCGCGCCAGCCCGAGCGTCACCGTCGTCTTGCCGGAGCCGGACGCGGGCGCGGCGATGAGCAATCCGCTCATGCGGGGTCCTTCAATTCACGCGCACCGAAGGGATCGGTCGCAAGCTTGCGCCCCTCCTTCAACGCGCCGATCCAGTCGAGCGAGGCGCGCAGGCGCACCACCTCACCGACGACCACGATGGCCGGCGGCTCGATGCCGGAGGCCGCGACATCGGCCTCGGCGCGCGAAAGCGTCGTCTCCAGCACCTGCTGGTCGGCCGTCGCCGCGTTGCAGACGAAGGCGACGGGCTCGTCCGGCGAACGGCCGCCGGCAATCAGGTTCGCGGCGATCTGGGCGATATGCTTCATCGCCATATACATGACGATGACCGGCGAGCCCTTGGCGATGCCCTCCCAGTTGATGCGATCCGGCACGAGGCCGGAGGAATCGTGGCCGGTAAGGAAGGTCACGGCATGGTTGACCTCGCGGTGCGTCACGGGAATGCCGGCATAGGCGAGACCGCCGATGCCGGCCGTGATGCCCGGCACGATGCGGAAGGGAATGCCGTGCTCGATCAGCGTCAGCGCCTCCTCCCCGCCCCGCCCGAAGACGAAGGGATCGCCGCCCTTGAGGCGCAGCACGCGCTGGCCCGCGCGCGCCAGCTCCACGAGCCGGAGCGAGATGTCGCGCTGGCTGTGCGAGGGCTTTCCGCCGCGCTTTCCGGCAAATTCGAGGGCCGCGCCGGGGCGGGCGAGCGACAGGCACTCGGCATTGACCAGCGCGTCATGCACGACGACATCGGCCTGCTGGAGCGCATGGGCGGCATGCAGCGTCAAAAGGCCCGGATCGCCCGGCCCCGCGCCAACGAGCCAGACGCTGCCCTTTTCCATGGGCGGAAGAGCGGAAAACAGGCCCTGCATCAGGCGCCTCCCCCCCGGCTTGAATCAATGGATGAGGAAAGCGAATCGCTTTCCAAGGAAGAAGGCGCAAGCCCTTGATGGGATTCCGCGATCGCCACGGTCGCATGGGCGGATTTCGTCTTTTCCACGACGAGGCGCGCATGCGCGCCGGCCTTGGCGAGCGCGGCCGCCTCGGCGACCCCGTGGCAGCCGGCATGGGCGAAGACGACCGCGGACGGATTGGCAAGGCGCGGCGTCTCGGCCTCGAGGCGGCCGGCCGGAAAGGTCACCAGCGGCACGGCGAAATGGCGAGCGACGGCATGCATGGCCGGCTCGTCCGCACGCATGTCGAGCGTCGCGACGAAGGCGACGTCCTCGGGGCGGGAGACGACGGAGCGGGCAAGTTCGATAAGCTCGGCAGGCGGCGTGCCGCGCTCGCAGCCGAGGCCGACGACGAGAAACCGTCGGGCATCCATGGAGAAGGCTTCAGCGCGCATGGCAGTCTTTCCGCAAGATTTCCGCGAAAGGCCCATGCCGTTTCCGACAGATCCGGATATGGCCCCTCTGGGTCGGCCGCACCGGACACCGCTCGGCCCGCTCGGGGCACCGTCGCCTCCCCTTAGTATCGGAGCGGCAAGAGCCGGTCAAACCGGATTGCGGCATGAAGCGCGCCGGATGCGGCAAGCCCGTATATAGGGACGGGCTTTGCATTTCTCCGCGCAGTCTGACAGAACGCGGGCGATCCTGCCCGCTTGCCACGAGTCCCGCCTTGGCCGACATCGCCCTTCACGTCCTCGTCTTCCTGTTCCTCGCCGCGTTCCTTGCCGGCTTCATCGATTCCATCGCCGGCGGCGGGGGGATGATCACCATTCCCGCGATGCTGCTCGCCGGCATTCCGCCGCTCGAAACGCTGGGCACGAACAAGCTGCAATCGCTCTTCGGCTCCAGCTCGGCGACGCTCGCCTATGCCCGCGCCGGCCATGTGCGCCCTGCCGGGCAATTGCCGATGGCCGCGCTCTCCGCGCTCGGAGGCGCCTTCGGCGCCCTTCTGGCAACCGTGGTGCCGGGCGACGTGCTGAAGGCGATCCTGCCGTTCCTGCTCGTCGCCATCGCGCTCTATTTCGGGTTGAAGCCGAGTATCGGCGATCTGGACAGGCACCGGCGGCTGAGCGTCTTGCTCTTCACCGTCACCGTCGTGCCGCTGATCGGCTTCTACGACGGCGTGTTCGGGCCGGGCACCGGCTCGTTCTTCATGCTGGCCTTCGTGACGCTGGCCGGCTTCGGCGTGCTGAAGGCGACGGCGCACACCAAGCTGCTCAACCTCGGTTCCAATCTCGGTGCCTTCGCCGTCTTTCTCTCCTACGGCGTCGTCCTGTGGAAGGTCGGCCTCGTCATGGGCGCGGGCCAGTTCCTCGGCGCGCAGGCCGGTTCGCGCACGGCGATGAAGAGCGGCGCGAAGATCATCAAGCCGCTGCTGGTCGTCACCTCCATCGCCCTCGCCATCCGCCTGATGGCCGACCCGAGCCATCCGCTGCGGGTATGGATGGGGTGGTGAGAGGCGGGCCCCGGTCCACCCCCCTCTGCCCTGCCGGGCATCTCCCCCTCAAGGGGGGAGATTGGATGGAGCACCGTCTCACCCCTCTTTGACATTGCTGATCGAGCAAGGTTCTTGCCTCTTGCCGATCTCCCCCCTTGTGGGGGAGATGCCCGGCAGGGCAGAGGGGGGTATGCCACAAACGCCTAGTACTCCACGCCCTGCTGCGCCTTGATTCCCGAGCGGAACGGATGCTTCAAAAGCTCCATCTCCGTCGCAAGGTCGGCGATCTCGATCAGCTCTTCCTTGGCGTTGCGGCCCGTCAGAACCACATGCGTCATGGCCGGCTTCTCGCTCTTGAGGAAAGCGATGACATCGTTCACGTCGAGATAGTCGTAGCGCAGCGCGATGTTGATCTCGTCGAGCAGCACCATGGAGTTGCGCGGATCGCGGATCAGCTCCTTCGCCTTCTCCCAGGCTTTTTCCGCCATCGCGACGTCGCGGGCGCGGTCCTGCGTTTCCCAGGTGAAGCCTTCGCCGAGCGTGTAGAACTGGCAGATGTCGGAGAAATGCGCCTCGATCAGCTCGCGCTCGCCCGTCACCATGGCGCCCTTGATGAACTGCACGACGGCGCAAGGCATCTTGTGGGCAATGTGGCGGAAGATCATGCCGAAGCCGGCGGTCGACTTGCCCTTGCCCTTGCCGGTATGGACGATGATCAGGCCCTTCTCGTCCGTCTTCGTCGCCATGATCTTTTCACGGGCGTTCTTCTTCTTCGCCATCTTCTCGGCGTGGCGGGCAAGTTCGGCTTCGCTCATGCCGGCGGTTTCGTCGTGGTGGTCTGTCATGTCAGCCTTCCCGTTTCGGCAGGTCGTCCTCGCAATGCAGCCAGGAGACCCGCTCGTTCCAAAATCCGTGCTGGGTGATCGTTATGCCCGACGCGTCGTCGAGCGTGGCGACGTAGAGATCGACGATGCCGGGCCGCTTGTCGGTCTCGTAGCTCATCGGCGAGCCGCAATTGCCGCAGAAGCCGCGCCGCACGCCCGTCGACGACGCGTGGTGCCGCAAAGTTTCGCCCTCGAACGCCAGGCCGCTCGCGGCCACGCAAAAGAAGGTGGTGACCGGCGAGGACGTGGCGCGCCGGCAGCTCTCGCAATGGCAATGGCCCGTGCTGACGATATCGCCGGAGACGGTATATGTCAGCGACCGGCAGAGGCAGCGCCCGGTAAGGCTCGTCACGACGCCCTCCTCTTCCCGAGCATGTCGAGTTCGAAGCGCGCCGAATTGGAGCGCGGGGTCCACAGGCCCCGGTCGATCGCCTCGGCAAAGCGCGCCGCCATCTCGGCGAGCGCCGCCGGGTTCTTCTCCATCAGGAAATCGCGCACGCGCTCGTCGAGCACGTAGGCCTGGTAGGCGGCCTCGAAATGATGGTCCTTCACCGCGCCGGTCGTGGCGGCGAAGGCGAACATGAAATCGACCGTCGCGGCGATCTCGAAGGCGCCCTTGTAGCCGTGGCGCATGACGCCGTCGATCCATTTCGGGTTGACGACGCGGGCACGCACCACGCGGCCGATCTCGTCTTCCAGCGTGCGCACCACCGGCCGTTCCGGCCGCGACAGGTCGTTGTGGTAGACGACCGGCTGCTTTCCCGAAAGATGTTCCGCGGCGGCGGCCATGCCGCCCTCGAACTGGTAGTATTCGTCGCTGTCGAGCAGGTCGTGCTCGCGGCTGTCCTGGTTCTGCACGACGGCCTGAAGGCTTCTCATGCGCGCCTCCAGCCGCTCACGCATCGGCACGCCGTCTCCCCCGCCGTCATAGGCATGGGCGCCCCAGGCGAGCCAGGCCTCGGCAAGGTCGCCGCGCTCGGTCCAAAGGCCCTCGTCCATCATGGTCTGGAGGCCGGCGCCGTAGCCGCCGGATTGCGCGCCGAAGATACGGAAGCCCGCCTGCCGCGCCGCCTCGTCGCCGGACGCGCCCTTTTGCACGAGGGCGGTCGCCTCGGCGCGCATGCGCGCGGCGATGGGATTGTCCGCATCGTCCTCCTCCAGCGCGCCGACGGCCCGCACGGCGCGGTCGAACAACGCGATCTGCTCGGGGAAGGCATCGCGGAAGAAGCCGGAGATGCGCAAGGTGACGTCGACGCGCGGATGGCGCAGCATCGCCGCCGGGATGATCTCGAAGCCGGTGACGCGGCGGGAGGCCATATCCCAGGTCGGCTTGACGCCGATCAGCGCCATGGCCTGCGCGATGTCGTCGCCGCCCGTGCGCATGTTGGAGGTGCCCCAGGCGGTAATACCGAAGGAGGTCGGCCATTCGCCGTGGTCCTGCGCATAGCGCGTGACGAGCAGCTCGGCCGATTTCCGCCCGAGCTCCCAGGCGGCCGGCGTCGGCACGGCGCGGCTGTCGACGGAATAGAAGTTGCGGCCCGTCGGCAGCACGTCCGGCCGCCCGCGCGTCGGCGCGCCGGACGGGCCGGGCTCGACGAAGCGGCCGTCGAGGCCCTTCATCAGCGCCGTAATCTCCGCGGGGCCGCAGGCGACGATGGCCGGGCGGATCGTCGTCCCGATGGTGTCGAGCACCGCGCGGGTGGCGTGCCAGCCGTCCGGGCAAGGAATCGCGCCTTCCACCATCCTCGCGGCCAGAAGCTCGATGCGCTCCACCGTGTCGCCCTTGCTGCGCCACGGGGCGTCGGATTGCTCGGCGAGAATCTGCGGGCGCGGGCCGGTCCATGGGTCGGAGGGGGTGCAGTCGAGGGGGTCGAAGGCTGCGGGCGGTGCTTCCGCACCGAACGCATCCGCCGCGATCGCCCGCTGCAGGCTCGCCTCCCCGCCCTCGCCGAGCCCGCGCGGCACGCGGGCGAGCGCCACGGTGAGGTCGGTGAGAAGCCGCCCCTCCGGCGAGACGCCGAAGACGTGCAGGCCGTCGCGGATCTGCATTTCCTTGAGGTCGCAGAGATAGGCGTCGAGCTTCTGCAGTGCCGCCTCCTCGCCGTCGGAGGTCGCGATGCCTGCATCGCGGTCGAGGCCGATGTCGCGCACGAGGTCGAGGATCTGCTTCGTCAGCAGCCTGATGCGCCGCGGATCGCCGCCCGAGGCGTCGTAATATTCGTCGACGAGGGCTTCGAGGTCCTTGAGCGGGCCATAGGTCTCCGCCCGCGTCAGCGGCGGCGTCAGGTGGTCGATGATGACAGCGGCGGCGCGGCGCTTGGCCTGCGTGCCCTCGCCCGGATCGTTGACGATGAAGGGATAGAGATGCGGCACCGGGCCGAGCACGGCTTCCGGATAGCAGGCCTCCGACAGCGCCAATGCCTTGCCCGGCAGCCATTCGAGATTGCCGTGCTTGCCCATATGCACGATGGCATGGGCGCCGAAGCTCTGCCGCAGGAAGGCGTAGAAGGCGAGATAGCCGTGCGGCGGCACGAGGTCCGGCGAGTGGTACGCCTCCTTCGGATCGATATTGTAGCCGCGCGCCGGCTGGATGCCGACCAGCGTTTCGCCGAAGCGGGCGAGCGGCAGGGCGAAGCCCTCGCCGGCAACGAACGGATCGTCCTCCGGCGCACCCCAGCGCACGGTCATCTCCGCCTGAATCGATTGCGGAAGCGAGGCGAAGAAGGCCTTGTAATCCTTGAGGGAAAACGTCTCGCGAATCTCGCGCCCGTCATTCGCCGCATTGGTGGGGCCCGCCATCAGGTGGGCGATCAGCGCATCGCCGTCCGCCGGCAGGTCCGCAACCGCGTAGCCTGCCGCCGCCATGGCGCGCAGCACCTCCAGCGTGCCGGCGGGCGTATCGAGGCCGACGCCGTTGCCGAGTCGGCCGTCGCGGTTCGGATAGTTGGCCATGACGAGGGCGACGCGGCGTTCCGCCGGCCGCGCCCGCCTCAGCCGCGCCCAGCCGGCCGCAAGGCGCGCGGTAAAGCGGATGCGGTCCTCGACGGGATCGAGGCTGACGATATTGGTCTCGACGCGCTCGTCGTAGCGCGCGGCCGCCTTGAAGGAGACGGCGCGGGAAAGCACGCGCCCGTCCACCTCCGGCAGGGAGACATTCATGCCGAGGTCGCGCGCCGTCAACCCCTGCCCCGAGGCCTCCCAGGCCGCGCGCGAGGAGCCGGAGAACACGACCTGCAGCACCGGCGCACCGGTCTCGTCGAGCACGGTGGGCTTGCGGTCGGCGCCGGGGGCGGAGACGGCGAAGCTCGTGGCATTCAGCACCACCTCCGGCCGGATTTCGGCAAAGGCGGCGCGCACCGTCTCGATGGAGACCGGCTCCTTGAGGCTGGAGACGAAGAGTGGCAGGGCGCGCACGCCCTCCGCCGCTAGTGCCTCGATCAGCATTTCGACGGGGCGCGTCTCGCCGCTCTGGACGTAGGCGCGGTAGAAGCAGAGGACGGCGGTGGGGGCGTCACCCCCCTCTGGCCTGCCGGCCATCTCCCCCTCAGGGGGGGAGATCGGCTGGGAGCCTGCGCTTCCTATCTCAGTGACGTCTGAGTTCGGGGAAACCATCCCTCCATCGTTCTCCCCCCTTGAGGGGGAGATGGCCGGCAGGCCAGAGGGGGGTACGCCACCCGCCAACGCCCGCCACGTCCGGACATCCACGACGCCGCGCCCCGGCCACCAGATGCCGGCCTTGTCCAGCGGGGTCGCGGGCTCCGGCTTGTCGCCGCCGAAGACCAGCGCATCGGCATAGGCGAGGAAGCGGCCGGCATTGTCCGCGCCGCCTTCGGTGAGATAGGCCCAGAGGTTCCGGCGGTCGACCTCGTCGATGCGGTTGAAGGGGATGAGGCCCTCGTCCGGCCGGTCGTCACCGGGCAACGCCACGAGCTTGATGCCGTTCGCCACCGCCGTCGCCAGCAGCGCCTCCAGCACGTAGCGGAAATAGCTCGCCCCGCCGAGGGCGCGGATGACGATGAGCTTTGCGTGCCGCGCCGTACGCTCGACATAGGTGTCGACCGACATGGGGTGCGAGAGCGTCGCAAGGCTCGCGAGGCGCAGCCGCGTGTTTCCGCCCCGCGCGCGATGAGCGGCGGCAATCGAGGCCAGTTCGGTGTCGGCGGCTGTGAGGAAGAGGACGTCGCCCGGCGTCTGGCCGAGGTCGATCGCCTCCCTGCCGTGGGCGATGGTGCCCTTCTGCGCTAGGAGGAGATGCATGCGGCGCCTCCTTCCTGCGGGCGGCCAACCTTGCTGCGCGACACGGGTGCAATATCCCTCTCCGGCCTGCCGGCCATCTCCCCCTCGAGGGAAGAGATCGGCAGGCGGAAAAAGCATTGCCCGATCTGCGACCTTAAAGAGGAGCGAAGCGGCACCCCATCCCATCTCTCCCCTTGAGGGAAAGAGGGCCGGCAGGCCAGAGGGGGGTGCCACGACACGCTCATGTCCTCGATCAAACCGCCGCCGCGATGGCGTCGCGCACGGCCTGCTCGTCCATATCGTGCAGGCCGATGACGACGAGGCGGGTGCCACGGGTCTCGCCGGGCGCCCAGGCGCGCTCGAAATAATGGTCGATGCGGCTGCCGACGGCCTGGATGAGCAGGCGCAGCGGCTTGCCGGGCACGTCCGCGAAACCCTTGAGGCGCAGCACGTCGTGCTCGGCGATCACGCCCTTCAGGCGCTCGACGAAAGCGGCCGGATCGGCGACGGCCGGCAGTTCGACGACGAAGCTGTCGAATTCGTCATGGTTGTGCTCCCCGCCGTTCTCATGCTCCAGTTCGTGGTGCGACTTGCGGTTGGCGATGTCGCCCTCCGTGCCGACGCCGAGGCCGAGCAGGATGGCGGCGGCCACCTCGCCGTTCTTCGCCTCGATCATCGAGGGCTTGCGGGCGATGCGCGAAGCGACTTCCTCGCGCACGGTCCTGACGCCCTCGGCATCGAGAAGGTCGGTCTTGTTGAGGACGATGAGGTCGGCGGCGGTGAGCTGGTCCTCGAAAAGCTCTTCGAGAGGGCTTTCGTGGTCGAGGTTCTCATCTTCGACGCGCAACGCATCCACCTTGTCGTGGTCGTCGGCAAAGCGGCCGGCGGCGACGGCGGCGCTGTCGACCACGGTGATGACGCCGTCCACCGTCACCTGCGTCTTGATCTCCGGCCAGTTGAAGGCGGCGACGAGCGGCTGCGGCAGCGCAAGGCCCGAGGTCTCGATGACGATGTGGTCCGGGCGGTTCTCGCGCTCCAGGAGCTTTGCCATGGTGGGGATGAAATCATCGGCGACGGTGCAGCAGATGCAGCCGTTGGTGAGCTCGATGATGTCGTCCTCGGTGCAGGCTTCCGCCCCGCAGCCCTTGAGGACGTCGCCGTCGACGCCGAGGTCGCCGAATTCGTTGATGATGAGCGCGATGCGTTTTCCCCCGGCATTCTGCAGGAGGTTGCGGATCATCGTCGTCTTGCCCGCACCGAGGAAGCCGGTGATGACGGTGGCGGGGATCTTCTGTTGCAGCATGGCTCAACCCTTCATTTTCAGCGGCAGTCCGGCCGCGACAAGATAGACTTCGGATGCGATGGCGGCCACCTGCTGGTGCAGCCGCCCGGCATGGTCGCGGAATTCGCGCGCCATGCGGTTTTCCGGCACGATGCCGAGGCCGACCTCGTTCGACACGAGGACGAGGCGGCCGGGCGCGGCCTCCACGGCGGCAAGGAGACCGGCGAATTCGGCGGCGATGTCCCGCTCCTCCAGCATGAGGTTGGTGAGCCAGAGCGTCAGGCAGTCGACCAGCACGGCCCTATCCTGTCCGGCGACGGCGACGATGCGGCCCGCAAGCGCCAGCGGCTCCTCATGGGTGACCCAGCCCGCGCCGCGATCCTCCCGATGACGCGCGATGCGCTCGCGCATCTCCTCGTCCCACGCTCGGCCGGTGGCGATGTAATGGCGCTCGAGGCCGGTCTCGCCGACCAGCCGTTCGGAAAAGGAGGATTTGCCGGAGCGCGCGCCGCCCAGAACGAGCACGGCGGAAGACGGGGAATGGGCCATTACGGCCGGCTCAAGCAGGCATGGCGCGCGCTATGCGGCCGGAAAGGGATCTCGGTATCGCCATGACAACCTCCGTGCTGGCAACGGGGAAACCTCCCCAGGTCGGGCGACATGCCCTTTGCCGGATGGCAGGTCTCCTGGCTCGCAGCGTCGGGTGCCTAGAGCGCCGTGCGTCCACATGGACGCACAAAGGACGCTCTAGCACTTTGAATCTGGAGCATCTTATCTGCATCAGGTGATTCCACCTGATCGCAGGATGCTCCAGGCACCGGCGGAACGGTCTCGCCTTCCCGGAGTCCATTGCGAAGGGCGGACGATTTGTAGACAGAGAGGCGTCCGGCCCCGGCTCATCGCAATGCCATCCAGTGGCTTTTCCGGGGCCGGACATGCGCCCGGCTTCCGGATGACCGTCCCTCGCCACTCTACAGTCGCGGGGTCGGCCGTGATTGCGGCGCCCGGCTTGGGTCCACCGTGTCACGTTCCCATTTATTCCCGAACCGGCTGCCGGCCCGGGAACCATCCTATTGCCGGATGATTATGCGCCCTGCCGGGCCGAGTCAATCGACCGGGAGCGCCATCGGCTGTGCCGTCGCCGCCCCTCAATAGCCGGGGATGATCACCATGCCGCCGCCGCCGCGATAGTCGCCGTCGTCGCGGTAGTAAGGGCCGTCGTAATAGCCGTCGACAGGTCCTTCCAGCACATCGTAGTCGCGCTGGTAGCGGCGCTGGCGGGCCGCGGCATAGTCGGCGGCCTGGCGCAGCGCCCTATATTGCGGCCGCGTGAGATAGCCGTCCGGGCGATAGCCGGAGGCATCCTGCCAGGCGGCGATGGCCGCGCGGGTGCGCGGGCCGAAAAGGCCGTCGGCGCCATAGGTGTTGAAGCCGAGCAGGCTCAGCCAGCGCTGCGCCTGCGCCCGTCCGGCGCGGCCGAGATAGGCTTCGCGCGCATCGACAACGGGCTCGCGGCGGGCGTCGTCGAGCTTTGCCGTCTCGCTCTCGCGCTTCGGCTCGACCTTCTGCCGCGCCGTGTCGGCAAGGGCCGAAAGACGCTCACGCGCATCGGAGGCGAAGCGGCCGTCTGGATAGGTGTCGAGATAGCTGCGGAACGCCTGCTGCGTGCCGGCGACGACCGCCTTCTGGAAGGCTTCTTCCTCGCGCTTTTCCCTGTCGGCCTTGCCGGCCTCCTCGGTCGTGCGGGCGGCGGCGGCCTCCCCGGCGCGCTTTTCCGCCTCGCGGGCAAGGCGGGCGGCTTCCGCCGCCTTGGCCTCGGCTTCGGCGGCAGCCTTGGCGGCTTCGGCCTTCAGCCGCTCCACCTCCGCCTGCTTCTCTTCGGCAAGCTTGCGGGCGGCGGCGGCTTCCTGCTCGATCCGCGCCTTCTCGGCCGCGGCGGCCTTTTCCGCTTCCACGCGCTTTGCCTCCGCCTCGCGGCGGGCTACGGCCTCCTGTTCGGCGCGCGCCTTTTCGGCGGCAGCAGCCTCTTCGGCCTTCCTGCGGGCGGCTTCCTCCGCCTTCGCCTTGACGGCAGCCGCATCGGCTTCAGCCTTCAGGCGGGCAGCCTCGTCGACACGGGCCTTTTCCGCCGCGGCGGCCTCGGCCTTCGCCTTCTCGGCGGCCGCCTTTTCCTCGGCCAGCTTGCGGGCGGCGGCAGCTTCTTCAGCCTTCTTCGCATCGGCTTCCGCCTTCAGGCGGGCGGCTTCTTCCTCCGCTTTCTTCGCGGCGGCCTCGGCCTTCGCCTTCTGTTCGGCAGCGGCCTTCTCATCCGCGAGCTTGCGGGCGGCGGCCTCCTCGGTCTTCTTCGCTTCCGCCTCGGCCTTTACCTTGTCGGCAGCGGCCGCTTCGTCCGCCTTGGCCTTCCCGGCCTCGGCCGTCGCCTTCGTGTCGGCTTCGGCCGCCGGCTTCGCCTTGGCGGCGGCATCGAGTTCGGCGATGCGCAGGCGCGCCATGGAGGCGAAGGTGCCGTTCGGATATTGCTTCAGGTAGCCCTCGTACTGGGCGATGTCGCTGCCGGAGGAGACCTTCTGCCAGAGCGAGAATTCCTCTTCCCAGCGTTTTCCCGCGCTCGACGCTTCCTTGCCCGACTGGGCGAAGGCGGCGGCCGGAAGGCCGGCGAGCGATAGTCCGACGAGGCCGGCCAGAACGGATCGTGCGAGAGGTCCAGAACCCATATATTTCACCCTTTCGGATCGCGTGCAGCGTCGGCGCCCGGCATCCCGGGCGGTTCCAGGCCACTCCTCGCACCCAATTCTGGCGCAACTTTGGTGCGGGAACCGGGGCGGGAAAGCCCGATGGCTGTACGTTTCAGCAGCGCGATTTAATCAGCCGCGCCCAAAAGGCCGTCCAGCCAGCGCCGGTCGAGAACCGCCTCCAGCTCCGCCGCCACGCCGTCGAGCGCCGCATCGACGCTCGCCCGGTAATCGAAGCTCCCGCCAGCAATGCCGAAGTCGGAAAGCAGCTTCGCCCGGTATGCATCACTCGCAAGGAGGCCGTGCAGATAGGTGCCCATCACCCGCCCGTCCGGCGAGACCGCGCCGTCCGGCCGCCCGTCGATGCTGACGGAGGGCCGCTGCGTATCCGGCCCCGTCGTGCGGCCGAGGTGGATCTCGTAGCCTTCCAGCGGCACGTCGTATTGCAGGGAGCGCGCCGCGCTGTTGCGCACGGTCTTTTCCGGTGCCATCTCCGTCTCGACGTCGAGAAGGCCGAGACCCGTCACCTCCCGCTCGCCGCCCTCGATGCCGAGCGGATCGATGACGCGGCGGCCGAGCATCTGGTAGCCGCCGCAAATGCCGATGACCCGCCCGCCGCGGCGCATGTGCCGGGCGATATCCTCGTCCCAGCCGGCGGCACGCAGGTCCTGAAGGTCCGAGATCGTCGATTTCGACCCCGGCAGCACGACGAGGCCGGCATCGGCCGGAATGGGCTCGCCCGGCCGCACGAAGACGAGGTCCACCTGCGGCTCCGCCTTCAGGGGATCGAGGTCGTCGAAATTGGCGATGCGCGACAGGACGGGCACGGCGACCTTCAACGCCCCCTCGCCGCCCTTGGCGAGCCGCTCCAGCACGACGGAATCCTCCGCCGGCAGGCGTGCAGCCTCCCTCAGCCACGGCACGACGCCGAAGCACGGCCATCCGGTGAAGCCGCCGATCGCCGCAAGGCCGCTGTCGAAGAGGCTGACGTCGCCGCGGAACTTGTTGATGAGGTAGCCCGTCACCATGCGCCGGTCCTCCTCCGGCAGGATGGCATGGGTGCCGACCAACGAGGCGATGACGCCGCCACGGTCGATGTCGCCGACGAGCACGACCGGCACGCCCGCACGCGTCGCAAAGCCCATGTTCGCGATGTCGCCGGCCCGCAGGTTGATTTCCGCCGGCGAACCGGCGCCCTCGACCACGACGAGGTCGGCGCCGCAGGAGACGGTCTCGAAGCTCTCCAGGACGGCGCCCATCAGCTTCGGCTTCAGCGCCTGGTAGTCGCGCCCCTTCGCCTGCCCGAACACCTTGCCCTGCACGACGACCTGGCTGCCGGTATCGGACTGCGGCTTCAGGAGGACGGGATTCATGTGCACGGAGGACGGCACGCGGGCGGCGAGCGATTGCAGCCATTGCGCCCGGCCGATCTCGCCGCCATCGGCGGAGACGGCCGCGTTGTTGGACATGTTCTGCGGCTTGAAGGGACGCACCTTCAGCCCGCGGTTGGCGGCGATGCGGCAGAGCCCCGCCACCAATACCGTTTTTCCGACATCCGAGCCGGTGCCCTGAAGCATGATCGTTCTGGTCATGGCGCCCTCCTAGCACTCCCGCCTGCCGCCGAAAAGCCCTGATCCACCGCATTCCTACCGCAATCCGGGCCGCGAACGGGGTCTTTTCGGCAACAGTGCGCCATGCATGGAAAGCATGACTGCCGTGACATCCTGTTTGCGACATGGAGCGCCGTGAACGACCATGATTTTTTCGGCCGGAACGCCTATATCCATACCATCACCAGCCGAGGCAAGTGGCTTCGGATTTCAAGGATCAAGACCATGCTGTACATCTTCAGCAAGCCGAATTTCGTTCAGATCGCCTGGAACGGCCGGGCTCCCAAAAGCGAGTCCCGCGTGCGCAACCTCATCATGGATGCCCCGCTCGGCCCGCTCGGCTTCATCCGCACGCGCAATATCGGCTGATCCTTCGGGCGCGACGTCAGGTCCCGCTCGCATCCAGCGCCGTCTCTCTCCGGGAGACGGCGTTTTTTCTTGCCCGGAAACGGCGAAAGCCGTGCATGCCTTCCGGCGATGCACGGCTTGCCAAAATACGCATGGCGGCTTCCGACAAAACGCATCGGAAACTGAGGCGCTCCGGGACGCAATACCTTTCCGGAGCGGGCGGCGATGTCCCCCGCCGTGACAAACCAATAGCGGCACATCGTTACCGGACCGTTATCGGGACCTTAAGCAAAGATGAATCGCGGCTTTTTTTGAAGGAATGCAAAGGCCGGCCTGACCGCCTGTCGCCTGCCCGCGCCGCAGGAGGTTGATTTTGCAGCAGGAACCCGTAGGCTGTCTTTCCGACGCATGGGGAACGAAACATAACGAGGGGCCCGGCGTCGCGACAACCGGGAACTGGCGGGCCTTGTCCGGCATCGATATTCCGCGATTGTCGCAAATATTCCGCGATTGTCGCAAAATGTTCGGGCAGACGGAATAACGCTGTCTTTCGGGCCGGTCGCGGCATCTTGAGACTGGGAGGTCTTAGCCCAATGCACAAACGCCTTGCCTGTCTACTCCTCGCCGCGGGCCTCTCGGGCCTCGCCGGGTCCGCCCGGGCAGGCGAATGCGGCAAGGTCTCGATCGCCGAAATGAACTGGGCCTCGGCCGGCATCGCCGCGCATGTCGACAAGCTCATCCTCGAAAAGGGCTACGGCTGCACGGTCACGCTCGAGGCCGGCGACACCATGCCGACCTTCACCTCCATGAATGAAAAAGGCGAGCCGGACGTCGCCCCCGAAATGTGGGTGAATGCCGTGCGCCGTCCGCTCGATGCCGCCATTGCCAAGGGCAGGCTCATGCAGCTCGCCCCCATTCTTTCCGATGGCGGCGTGGAGGGCTGGTGGATTCCGAAATTCATCGCCGACGAGCATTCCGACATCAGGACCGTGCAGGATGCCCTGACGCATCCCGAACTCTTCCCCGCCCCGCAGGACCCGTCGAAGGGCGCGGTGCGCAATTGCCCGTCGGGCTGGAACTGTCAGGTCTCGACCGCCAATCTCTTCCGGGCGCTGAAGGCCGGCGACGAGGGCTTCGTGCTGGTCGACACGCAATCGGCCGCCGGCCTCGACGCCTCCATCGCCGACGCCTTCGAGAAGAAGGAGGGCTGGCTCGGCTATTACTGGGCGCCGACCGCCATCCTCGGCAAATACGAGATGGTGCTCCTCTCCTTCGGCGTCGAGCACGACAAGGCCGAATGGGACGCCTGCACCGCCGTGCCGGACTGCCCGCACCCCAAGGTCAACTCCTATCCGACCTCGGACGTCTACACGGTGGTGACTTCGGCCTTTGCCGAGAAGGCGGGCATCGCCATGGACTACATGAAGAAACGCCAGTGGGACAACGGCACGATCGGCAAGGTGCTCGCCTGGATGAGCGAGAATCACGGCACCAACGAGGATGCCGCACGGCACTTCCTGAAAAACTATCCGGACATATGGACCGGATGGGTCTCGCCCGAGGTCGCCGGAAAGGTCAGGGCCGGCCTGTGACGCGCATCCGGAAGCCGAAGAGGTCGCGAACAGCACAGTGCGGGCCGGCCGATCGTGCGATGAGAGGGAACGGGAACCACAACAAGAATGGCCCGGCGCATGCCGGCAAGACGATCGGAGGGTAATTCATGGTCAGTCACGCAATCGAAGTCCGCAACCTCTACAAGATCTTCGGACCCCGCGGCGGCGATTACGTCGATGCGGTCAGGAACGGCCTGGGCAAGGCCGAACTGAACCAGAAATACGGCCATGTGCTGGGGCTTCGCGACATCAACATCTCCATGCCGGCCGGCGGCATCATGGTGGTGATGGGCCTGTCGGGCTCCGGCAAGTCGACGCTCATCCGCCACATCAACCGGCTGATCGACCCGACCGCCGGCGAGGTGCTCTACGACGGCGTCGACGTGTGCCGGATGAACGAGAAGGACCTGCGCGAATTCCGCCGCCACAAGACGGCGATGGTGTTCCAGAAATTCGCGCTGCTGCCGCACCGAACGGTACTGGAGAACACCGTCTACGGCCTGGAGATCCAGGGCGTCTCCTCCGGCGAACGGGAAAAGCGCGCGAAGGAATGGATCGCCCGCGTGGGCCTCGCCGGCTTCGAGAACCATTATCCGAACCAGCTTTCGGGCGGCATGCAGCAGCGCGTCGGCCTTGCGCGCGCGCTTACCAACGACGCCGACATCCTCCTGATGGACGAAGCCTATTCGGCGCTCGACCCGCTGATCCGCGTCGACATGCAGACCGTGCTGCTCGAACTGCAGAAGGAACTGAAGAAAACCGTCGTCTTCATCACCCACGACCTCGACGAGGCGCTGCGCCTCGGCGACAAGATCGCGATCCTGCGCGACGGCATGGTCGTGCAGCAGGGCACCGGCCAGGAGATCGTGCTGAACCCGGCGGACGACTACATCACCGCCTTCGTCAAGGAAGTGAACCGCGGCCGCGTCGTCAATGTCGAGACGATCATGGCGCCGCTCTCCGGCAACCCGGAAGGCATGCCGATCGTCAAGGGCACGGTGCTGGAAAGCGCCGCCCGCGCCATGACCGCCGCCAACCAGACGCTCGCCCATGTCGTCGACGAGGCCGGCAGGCCGCTGGGCGCCCTCAGCCTCAGCGCCATCATCGCCGCCATGGTGACCCAGGCGACCGACGAGGCGCAGGCTGCCTGACGCACGCGACGAAGGGCGCCGTCACGGCGCCCTCGTCCTCCGTGCGTTCGGCCCTCTCCCCCGCCATCCGTTCGTCGTCTTTCGCCCGACACAGCGTTGCAATCACATAAAGAAATCTTTATATGATGCGACAAACAGAAGGATATGCCGATGACCGCGACGAACCCGCTTGCCGAGCTTCTTGCCGAAAAGCCCTTCCTGCTCGCCGACGGGGCGACCGGGACCTCGCTCTTCGCGATGGGCCTGGAGGCCGGCGAGGCGCCGGAACTGTGGAACGAGGCGAAGCCCGAGAACATCACGAAGCTGCACCAGGACTTCGTCGATGCGGGCGCGGACATCATCCTCACCAACACGTTCGGCGGCACGCGCCACCGCCTGAAGCTGCACCACGCGGACGACCGTGTCTTCGAACTCAACAGGAAGGCCGCCGGGATCGCCCGCACCGTCGCCGACAAGGCGCCGCGCAAGGTCATCGTCGCCGGCTCCGTCGGCCCGACGGGGGAACTGTTCGAGCCGCTCGGCGCCCTCACCCATGACGACGCCGTCGCCGCCTTCGCCGAGCAGATCGAGGGCCTGAAGGCCGGCGGCGCGGACGTCGCCTGGATCGAGACCATGTCCTCGCCGGAGGAAATCCGTGCGGCGGCGGAAGCGGCCACCAGGGTCGGCCTGCCCTTCGTCTATACCGGCTCGTTCGATACGGCCGGCAAGACCATGATGGGCCTGCATCCCAAGGATATCCACGGCGTTGCCGGCGATATCGGCACGGGGCCGCTCGCCGTCGGGGCCAATTGCGGCGTCGGCGCCTCCGACATCCTCTCCTCGCTCCTCGACATGACGGGCGCCGACCCCTCCGCCACGGTGGTGGTGAAGGGCAATTGCGGCATTCCGGAATATCGCGGCGCCGAGATCTACTATTCCGGCACGCCGCCGCTGATGGCCGAATATGCCCGCCTTGCCCGCGATGCCGGCGCGCGCATCATCGGCGGCTGCTGCGGCACCTCCTGCGAGCACCTTGCCGCCATGCGCGTCGCCCTCGACGCCCACGAGGTGCGCGAGCGCCCGACGCTGGAAACGATCATCGAGACGATCGGCCCGCTGCGCAACAAGACCGCCAACGAGGGCGGCACCGCCCCCGCCCGCGAACGCGGCCGGCGCCGGAGCTGAAACGAAGCCTCTCCCTGAATCCCTCCCCACAAGGGGGAGGGATTTAACGCGCGGCACTCTCGGCATTCATTTTTGAAGGGAAAGCAGGCAGAGAGGGTCTTCACGCACCCTCCAGAAACGCCCGCCAGGCCGCAAGCCCCGCATCGATGTTCTTCCGGCCGATGCCGACGCGGAAGCGGTCTGCCGGTACGGGCAGCAGGTCCGAGACGTAGAGGCTGGAGGGCAGGAGCAGCACGCCCTTTTCCTCCACCAGCCGCCGGCAATGCTCCTCGACGCCGTCCGCCCCAAGATAGCGCGCGAAGGCGACGCAGCCGCCGTCCGGGGCCGTCCATTCGTAGAGATGCGGGTATTCGGCAAAGAAGCTGTCCAACTTGCCGATGTTTTCCGCGCAGAGCGCGCGGTTGCGGGCGAAGATCGTCTCACGCGCCTTGAGGCCGATGCCGGCCAGCACTTCCGAAGGGCGCGCATTGCAGATGGAAAGATAGTGCTTCATCTTCTCCATGCGTTCGAGCAACGCGTGGTCGCGGCTGGCGATCCAGCCGATGCGCAGGCCCGGCAGGCCATAGGCCTTGGACATGACGTTGAGCGAGATGCCCCCGTCGAAGAGATCCGCCGCCTGCGGCAGGCGCTTTGCCGCGTCGACCTCCAGCCCGCGATAGACCTCGTCGGAGAAGAGGTGGATGCCGCGCTCGGCGCAGAGCGAGACGAGGCCGTGGAAAATCTCCGGGTCGGCGATAGCGCCGGTCGGGTTGTTCGGGAAGTTGACGGCGATGAGCTTGGTTTCCGGGCGGAGCGCGGCGCGCACATCGTCGAGATCGAGCTGCCAGCGGTTTTCCGGCCGCAGCGCCACGCCCGTCACATTGCCGGCGATGGTGACCGGCATCGTCTCCATCGACTGGTAGTTCGGCACGGTGACGATGGCATGGTCGCCCGGTGCAAGCAGCGCCAGCATGGCGCAGTAAAGCCCCTCCTCCGCTCCGGCGAAGGTGAGGATATCGGCGCCGGACAGCGTGTCATAGGTCGCGGCGATGGTCTCGCGCAGGGCCGGCGCGCCCCAGGTCTCGGTATAGCCGAGCGAGACGCGCTCCCACGCCTCCATATCCTCCGGGCCGGCGAGCGCCAGAAGCTCTGCCATGGTCATGGTCGCGGCGTCGCTGGCCGTCATGTGGTGGCGCGCGGAAAACTCCCAGCGCGAGAAATGGGTTTCGAGGCGGAAATCCGGCAGCGTGGTCACGAGGTCTCGTCCTTGTCGTTCGGGCGCCGGGCGTCGGCGAGGTAATTGTAGATGGAGGCGCGCGAGGCGCCGATGAGGCCGGCGAGATGATCGACGGCGTTGCGGGTGGCAAAGAGGCCGCGCGCATCGAGCGTCGCGACCAGCGCCACACGTTCCGGCCTGCGCAATGCCGAAAGGGAAAGCCCCTGCCCGCGCAGCCACTCGTGCAGCGCCGTGTTGATCTCCTCCCGCCAGTCGCCGGCAAAGAGCGAGGGCGGCCGCGGCGCCGGCGTGCCGGCAAAGGCGGAAAGCATTTTCGCCGCCGCATCGAAATGCGACACGTCCATGTTGATGCAGAGGAGGCCGACGGCCTGCTCCTTCTCATCCCGCAGCACGGCCGTCACCGATTTCAGGCGGCGGCCATCCGCGCCGGTCTTCTCGTAGGGGCCGTAGACGCCATCGTCCCCGGCCGCCTGCGGCTCGTCCTCCACCAGCGATTCCATGCCGGGCCTGCGCCCGGAAAAGGCGTTCCAGATGCCCGCGATCCGCCCCGTTTCGAGATCGTGCAGCACGACCTCGGCATGGGGGTGAAGGAGGGTCGAGATGGCCGCGGCCGTGGCGGCGTGCCGGCGGAGCAGCGTTTCGGTATTCGTTCGGGTTTGCATGGCGGCACACAAACCCAGAATGGATATTTTGTCAATATTGGATTTTAAATCCAAAACGACAGGCCGCGCTTGCGGCACTTTCCGCCGCGTCCTATCCAGAACGGAGACGATTCTGGGGGAATGCCATGAGTGCCGATCTTGCAGCCTTTCCGGACCGGGCGACCGTCGCCGACAAGCTCGGCACGCTCGGCGAAGGCGACGAAGCCTATCTGCGGCTTCTGATGGAAAACCCGCAGCAGGACGAGAACCTGCTGGAAGGCCTTGTCGTCCATCTCGACCGGGCGGCCACGGCCCGCTTCCTCAACTCGCTGAAGCTGGAAAGGCTCGGCGAATGGCTGGGCGATACCGCGCCGGCCCGCCTGCAGATCCGCCTCATGGAGATCGCCCGCTCCAGCCAGCATGCGGCCTTCGCCGCCTTCCGCGCCGGCCTCACCCGTTCCGGCGGGCTCGAGCGCGCCTATCCGAAGGCCTGACCGGCGGCGGCCAGCGGCCCGAAGGACGTGCGGATCATGTCCGCCATCCCGTCGATCGCCGCCCCGCCGCGGCGCGGATTGCGCATGAGAACGACGCGCGAGGAATCGATCGGCGGAAAGCCGTCCGCCGCCGTCAGTTCCCGCGTACCCGGCGGCAGGGTGCTGCGCGAGAGCGGCGCGACGGCAAGCCCGCTCGTCACCGCCGAGCGCAACCCGCCGCTCGTATCGCAGGTATAGGCGATGCGGTACGGGATCGTGTGCCGCTCCAGCGAGCGCAGCGCAAATTCCCGGCACCAGTTCGACCGCCAGTAGACCGCGACCGGCATCGGCCGTTCCAGATGCCGGCTGTGGGCGAGCGAGGTGACCCAGACGGTCGGGTCGACGGCCAGCACCTCGCCGGAAATGCCGTCGCACCAGTCGAAGATCACGGCAAGGTCGAGCTTGTCGGCCTCCAGCGCCGCAAGCTGCTGGGCGGTATAACCGCACAGCACCGTCACCTCGGTGCCGGGATGGCTGCCGGCGAAGGCGGCGAGCGCGGCGGGCAGGACCGTCTGGTTGTATTCCTCCGGAATGCCGACCCGCACCGGCCCGTCGAGCGGGGCCATGCGCATGGCCGCCGTCGTCTCGTCGACGAGGCCAACGATACGCCGCGCATAGGGCAACAGCCGCTCGCCGTCCGCCGTCAGGCCCACGCCGCGCGGGCCGCGCTCGAAGAGCACGGAGCCGACGAAATCCTCCAGCTTGCGCACCTGCATGCTGACGGCCGATTGCGTCCGCCCGAGCCTTTCGGCCGCATGCGTGACGTTTCCCGCCTGCGCGACGGCAACGAAGATGCGCAGGAGATCGCTTTCGAGAGGAGGATACATGACGCCATCGCTTTTCCTGATGCCTGCCATCATCGCTATTCGTTTGTGAAATGTCTACGGCTTTGCTTGGCTCTGCGCAGAAGGAAAGGCGCATGGCATGACGATTCTGAAAACGTTGCTGGAAATGTGGGAACACTATCGCCGGGAAAGGGCGGAGCGGGAGGCGTTGCGGCTACTCGTCGCGCGGGGAGACAGGCGCTTGCTGCGCGATGCCGGGCTGATGCTGGCGGAAAGGGACCGCTGCGAGCTCCTGCCCCAAGCGAAAGAGAGACGCTGGACCGCGCCCCTCATCCGGCTGCCACCACCTTCTCCCCGCAAGCGGGGCGAAGGGGATGAGGCGCCGGTTTCCTCAAGCAACAGGCCTCGGAGCGAAGGAAGAGACCTCGGCTGGTTTCCTTCTCCCCGCCTGCGGGGAGAAGGTGGCCGGCAGGCCGGATGAGGGGCAACCCCGCTTACTCCACCTTTTCCCCCGCAAGCCCGCCGGCCAGCCGCACGAGCTTCAAGAACTCCGCCCGGTAGCCGAACGGATCGCTGCCCCGCGCCGCTTCCGCCAGCCCGAGGATCGAACCGTAGGCGTAATCCTGCAAGGCCGGCACGCCCTTGAGCTTCTGCCCGAAGGCAGCGACGGCGACGGAGAAGCGGATGTCGGCGGGGGCCGCATCCACATCGGCGACGGCGTTCGCATCCGTCACCGGCATGGTGACCAGCTCGCTCTTGTCCCCGTCCGGCTTCTTCCAGCGCATTTTCAGGAAGGCAAGCTCATCGCCGTTCGCGGAAGGCTCCGCGACCTCTTTCCCGTAGCGCAGCGGATCGTTCAGCACGGCGGGGCTGCCCTTCGGCGTCACCTCGTAGATCGCGGTGACGCGGTGGCCGGAGCCGATGTCGCCGGCGTCTACCTTGTCGTCGTTGAAGTCCTCGCGGCTCAGCGCCCGCGTCTCGTAGCCGATCAGGCGGTATTCGGATATGCGCGCCGGGTTGAACTCGACCTGGAATTTCACGTCCCTGGCAATGGGGAAGAGCGAGGCGCCCGCTTCCTCCACCAGCGTCTTCTGTGCCTCGGCGAGCGTGTCGATATAGGCGGCGGTGCCGTTGCCGTTCTGCGCCAGCGCCTGCATCATGCCGTCATTGTAGTTGCCGCGGCCGAAGCCGAGCACGGAGAGGAAGATGCCGCTCCTGCGGCGCGCCTCGATGAAGCGCTTCAAGTCCTCGTCGCTCGACGGGCCGACATTGAAGTCGCCGTCCGTCGCCAGCATGACGCGGTTGACGCCGTCCTTCCTGAACGCCTTCTGCGCCAGCCTGTAGGCCGTCTCGATGCCCTCCGCGCCGGCCGTCGAGCCGCCCGGCTGGAGATTGTCGATGGCATCGAGGATCGTTTCCCGCTCCTTCACCGCGGTCGGCTCCAGCACCACGCCGGCATTGCCGGCATAGGTGACGATCGACACCGTGTCCGTGTCCTTCAGCTTGTTGACGAGGAGGCGAAAGGCGCTCTTGAGGAGCGGCAGCTTGTCCGGCGCGTCCATGGAGCCGGAAACGTCGATGAGGAAGACAAGGTTGGCGGCCGGCTCGTCCGCCGGCACCATGTCGAAGCCCTTGATGCCGATATGCAAAAGCTCCGTGTTCTTGTTCCACGGCGTCGGCAGGACGGTGACGGTGGCCTTGAACGGCGTTTTCGCCGTCTCGGGGCCCTTCCAGTCATAGGGGAAATAGTTGACCATCTCCTCGACGCGCACGGAATCGGGCTCCGGCATGCTGCCGGAAAGCAGCGAGCGGCGGACATAGGAATAGGAGGCCGTATCGACATCCGCCGAGAAGGTGGAGACCGGATCGGTCGCGACGCTCTTCACCGGGTTCGGATCGGCCGAGGCGAAGCGCTCGCGGTCCTCCGCCGGCAACGGCATCGCGATGCTGTCCGAAGGCTGTACGGCCATCCGGCTCAGGCTCTGCAGATTGGCGGCCCCGCCGACGGCCAGCGATTCCGGCATGGCGGCAACGGCCTCCTCCTCACGGCTTTCGGCAAGCGGCGCGGGCTCGGCGCTATCGGCGGCAGCCTTCATCTCCGCCTGGACTTCCGCCTTCGCCTTTTCCGCGACCTGCCCGCGGGCGCGCTGGCCCTCGTCCGCCGGCTTTGCCGCAATCGTCGTCTGCGCATCGAGCGTGACCGTGCCGCTTCTCACCAGCTCATAGGTGACGAGGCCGGCGGCGGGCACGACGAGGAGGGTGGCGAGGGCCGAGCCGGCCAGGAATCTGCGGTTCATGATGGGGCTCCATATCCGGTTGAAGATGGAGCTTCGACGCCCGCCGGCAGACGAACCTTGGGGGGCATCGAATGTTTTTTCCGCGCCGTCGAAGGCCTCTATGGCGGCGGCGAGCGCCGCGGCACGGGCCGAAGCGTCGGCGGCCGGCGGAGTGCGGCGGGAAAGTCTGTCGAGGTCGAGATCGGTCATCGTCCGTCCTTCCGTCACGCGGCCGCATCGCGCAAAAGCACCTTCAGGCGCTTGCGGGCCTCGTGCACATGCCAGGAAATCGTCGTTTCGGCGCAGCCGAGCACATCGGCCGCCGCCGCGTGGCTGAGGCCCTCGCCATAGATGAGCAGCACGGCGTCACGCTGCTTTTCGGGAAGCTGGCGCACGGCCTGCCACAGCGCCTCGCCGGCATCCTCGTCGGGTCCGCTCTCCAGAACGGCTTTTTCGCGCGAATAGGCGGCCTCGCGCCATTCGGCCCGGCGGCGCCTGCGCATCTGGTCGCGCGCCGCGTTCAACGTCACCGTATAGAGCCAGGTGCCGAAGCGGCTCGCCCCCTTGAAGCCACGGATGGCACCGGCAAGGCGTATGCACACCTCCTGCGCCACGTCCTCGGCATCCTGCCGGTCGCCGCACCATCGCCAGGCGACGGCATGGATGAAATCATAGCGGCTCTCGACCAGCGCGGCGAAGGCCTGCCTGTCTCCCGAAGCCGCCTTCTCGACGAGTTCTGTTTCCACGGGTCCATCCCGGTTGGTGCACATTTCCTTCAGACGTGCGCCGCACGGCAATCCTTGGGCATGCACCCGATTATTTTTCACGGCGGCAGGTTTTTCACGACGGCGATGATCGTGCCCATCACGGCATCCCGGTCATGCCGCCGGATTTCCGGGGAATAGAGGCTGGAAATGCTGCCGTCGAGAAAGAGCGCATTGCGGCAGCCGAGCTTGTCGCGAAAGAGCGTCGCGAAATCGTAAAAGCGCACCGGATCGTTCGATAGGACGAAGGCGACGCGCCCGTCCGGCAGGATGCCGACACCGTTGCGGATCTGAAGACTGGTGCCGTCCGGCAGGAAGCGCGGATGGATCTTGCCGTCGATCACCAGCATCGGCCCCGACTGGGTCGCCTCGCGCGGAGCAAGGCCGGCCTTCGCAAAAGCCTCCGTCTCCATCACGCCCGCCTTGCCGCCCCCCACCCAGAAGACACCGTTCGGCTTCAGGAAGAAATTGCCAAACGCATCGCCGCGGTTGAGCGCGCCGGTCTCCCGGCCCCGCTCCACGAGCAGCCCCACCGGCCCATAGCCCGGATGGTACATGCCGCCGTTCATGGCGAAGCTCATATATTCCCGGTTGCGCAGCAGATGCGTGTCGAGCCGGTCATAGGTCGCCCCGCCCTCGCCCAGCGCCGCCGCCCCGAAGAGCCGGATTGCATCCTTCGCCGGGTCGAAGGTGCAGACGGTATAGCGGGCCGATTGGTGCATCATCCCGGCGCATTTCGGCGCTTCGGCCATGGCTGGCTCCCGGAATAGAAAAAGCAGAAGCAGAGAGAGAAACGGAAAGGCGCGCATATTCCTTGGCTCGGCCGGCAATGCGGCAAATTTAATGGCGTGTCTCTACAAGGTCAAAGCGACAGCGCGGCCATGTGGAAGCGCAGTTGCGCCGCCTCGTATCGATAGCCGGCGCCGACGGGACAGGCGACACGGGCGAAGCAGCCGGCAGTCATGCAACCGGCTTTTCCTTCCGGGGTGCGCAGATGGGCGCGGCAGGCGGGCACGTCGAAGGTTTCCGGCCTGACGGCACCGACGGGACAGGCGGTGAGGCAGGGCTTGTCCGGACAGATATCGCAGGGATGCGGTGCATGCGGTGCCGGCTCCGCCCCGATCGGCTGGGCAAAGCCAAGCGCGCCGCGATAGCCGTGCCAGAGGCCGTAGGCGGGGTGGATGAGGATGCCGAGCGGCGAAGGCCTCAGGCCCTCCGCACGCATCGCCCAGCGCTGGAAGGGCTGCCAGGGCGGATCGGACGGGAACCAGATAGTGGCGCCGGCCGCGGCGGCCACGGGGCGAAGCACCGCCTTCGACCAGGTGTCGAGCGGATCGCTGCCGCCGCGGTCGGGCAGGCCTTCGCGCCAGCGGGAAAAGGCCGGCCACAGGGAGCTGCCGATATTGCCGATCAGCGCGACGCTGGCGGCGGGGCGACCGTCGGCAAGCATCGGCGCGGCCCCGCCATCTGCGAAATCGACGGTCCCGCGCAAAAAAAGACCGTGCGGCGCGAGCGCCGCACGGATGGCTTCGAGATCGGGGCGAGACGCCCTCACCGGGTCACGTCTCCCTTGAGTTCGTAGTGGGGTCGCCAGACTTCCTTCTGGATCATGTCCGCCACCCGCACCGCTCCGCCTTGCTCCCTGGCGCGATCGGGACCCTTTCAGGTGAACGCGTCGGGCATCGATTCCTTGCGCTTGGCGACGTAGTCCTTGAGTGCGTCGTCGATGGCCGGATCGAGATAGGGCGCCTCGTAGCTCTCCAGCCAGGTACGGCAGAGCGCGTTGGCGCGTTCCTCGATACGCTTCTGGCCTTCGATTTCCCACTGCTCGAACGAGTTGTTGTCGGCGAGCGGCGAGCGGTAGAACGCCGTCTGGAAGTTGGCCTGGGTATGGGCGCAGCCGAGATAGTGGCTGCCCGGGCCGACCTCGCGGATGGCGTCGAGCGCCTGCGCGGTCTCCGAAAGGTCGATGCCCTCGGCGAACTTCTGCTGCATGCCGAGCTGGTCCTGGTCGATCATGAACTTCTCGTAGGAGGCGACGAGGCCGCCTTCGAGCCAGCCGGCCGCGTGCAGCACGAAATTCGTGCCGGCGAGCAGCGTCATGTTCAGCGTGTTGGCCGATTCATGGGCGGCCTGCGCATCGGGGACCTTCGAGCCGCAGAGCGAGCCGCCGGTACGGAACGGCAGGCCGAGACGGCGGGCGAGCTGCGCCGCGCCGTAGGAGACGAGCGAGGGCTCCGGCGAACCGAAGGTCGGCGCGCCCGACTGCATGGAGATCGAGGCGGCGAAGGTGCCGAACAGCACCGGCGCACCCTTGCGGATAAGCTGGGTGAAGGAGGCGCCGGCGAGAACCTCGGCGAGGATCTGCGTCAGCGTGCCGGCGACCGTGACCGGGCTCATGGCGCCCGACAGGATGAACGGCGAGACGACACAGGCCTGGTTGTGGCGGGCATAGACCTTCAGCGCGCCCACCATGGTCTCGTCGAAGACCATCGGCGAGTTGGCGTTGATGAGGTTGAGCGTGACCGTGTTGTTCTCGACGAAATCCTCGCCGAAGACGAGCTTGGCCATGGCGATCGTGTCTTCCGCGCGCTCCGGCGCGGTGACCGAGCCCATGAACGGCTTGTCGGAATATTTGATGTGGGTGTAGACCATGTCCAGGTGACGCTTGTTCACCGGAACGTCCACCGGCTCGCAGACCGTGCCGCCCGAAGAATGCATGGACGGCGCCATGTAGGCGAGCTTCACGAAGTTGCGGAAGTCCTCGATGGTGGCATAGCGGCGGTTGCCCTCGAGGTCGCGCACGAAGGGCGGGCCGTAGACCGGAGCGAAGACGGTGGCCTTGCCGCCGATATGGGCGTTGCGCTCGGCGTTGCGGGCATGCCAGGTGAAGTTGGACGGCGCGGTCTTCAGCAACTCGCGGCAGAGGCCCTTCGGGAAGTGCACGCGCTCGCCCTTGACATCGGCGCCGGCCTCCTTCCAGAGCTGCAGCGCTTCCGGATCGTCGCGGAATTCGATGCCGATCTCTTCCAGCACCCGGTCGGCATTGCGCTCGATCAGCGTCAGGCCTTCCTCGTCGAGAACCTCGTATTCCCTGATCTTGCGGGTGATGTAGGGCAGCGACGGGCCGGGACCGCCCCCCGTACGCGATGCGCGGCGCGCTGCCGCACCCCGCCCTTCACGCGAACGGCGGCCGCCGCCCTCGCCTGCCACCTGCTGAATGTCCTCGGTCATGATCCGTCTTCCTTGTCGCTCTGGCGCTCGAACGCGCCACTCGTCCTATGCTAGCAAGCCGTCGGGGCGGGGCGGTTCTCAATGCGCCAAGCCGTGGCGCACGCTGGATACCTCCCCGGCCGCAAAACCATAGCGGGCGAACCCATGCAAATGTAGCGCCATTGCTTTGTTTGGACTGTCAATTCACGGCTTTCGGCGTTATGGATGAAACAAGCGCCGGGCTGGTCGCTTTTTGCTGTATGCGACGTCGTTTTCAACACCGGATTCGCATCGCAGGAAAGCTATTCCTGTTGACGGAGCTTGCCAATGGCACGCGCAATGGAGACGAGGAAACCCACCATGTCTGACGACGAAATCATTCTCGCCGATCTCTCCGACGAAGAACTCGTGCAGCAGATGCACGACGACCTCTACGACGGCCTCAAGGAAGAGATCGAAGAGGGCACGAACATCCTGCTCGAGCGTGGCTGGGCGCCCTACAACATCCTCACCGAAGCCCTCGTCGAAGGCATGCGCATCGTCGGCGTCGACTTCCGCGACGGCATCCTCTTCGTCCCCGAAGTGCTGCTCTCGGCCAATGCGATGAAGGCCGGCATGCATATCCTGCGCCCGCTGCTCGCCGCCACCGGCGCGCCCAAGCAGGGCAAGATGGTCATCGGCACCGTCAAGGGCGACATCCACGACATCGGCAAGAACCTCGTCGGCATGATGATGGAAGGCGCCGGCTTCGACGTCATCGACCTCGGCATCAACAACCCGGTCGAGAACTATCTCGAAGCCATCGAGCGCGAGCAGCCGGACATCCTCGGCATGTCCGCCCTGCTGACGACCACCATGCCCTACATGAAGGTCGTCATCGACACGATGAAGGAAAAGGGCCTGCGCGACGATTACGTCGTTCTCGTCGGCGGCGCGCCGCTGAACGAGGAATTCGGCAAGGCCGTCGGCGCCGACGCCTACTGCCGCGACGCGGCCGTGGCCGTCGAAACCGCCAAGGAATTCATGAAGCGCAAGCACAACATGCTTGCCGGCTGATTACGAAATTCGACGGCGCCGGTCTTGAACCGGCGCCGTTCGTTCACGACCTTTTAGTTTGCGGCTCGTTCGACGCTACGGCCGGCGTCCTGCGTCGCATCGACGGCATTGGCCGTATCCCGACCGATTCCGCGAATGGTGTTTCCGCAGGCGCTGAGCGCAAGAAGCGCCGCGAGAACGATGCTGATCCTGGTCAGGTTTGTCCCAGTCATGATCGGAGTCCCTCTTGATGGATGTGGTTGACGCAGAACTTCGGCTCGGAAGTCCGAGCGATGAACGCGCGAAAGCGGAAAAAGTTCGAATCATCGCCTGCGGGGCGATCGCGCGGGAGGTGCTCGCCATCCGCCAGGCCAACGGGCTCGACCATATCGACCTCGTCTGTCTTCCCGCCATCTGGCACGCCCACCCGCAGAAGATCGCCCCCGGCGTCGAGCAGGCGATCGCGGAGGCGCGCGCCGAGGGCTTTTCGCGCATCTTCGTCGGCTATGCCGATTGCGGCACCGGGGGCCTGCTCGACAAGGTCTGCGAGCGCGAGGGCGTCGAGCGCATCGCCGGCCCGCACTGTTATTCCTTCTTCGTCGGCAACGATGCGTTCGCGGCGAAGGACGACGACGTGACCTCCTTCTTCCTCACGGATTTCCTCGCCCGCCAGTTCCGCGGCTTCGTCATCGAGCCGCTCGGCCTCGACCGCTATCCGCAGCTGAAGGAAATGTATTTCGGCAACTACGAAAAGCTCGTCTACCTCTCGCAGGTCGAGGACGAGGCCTTGCAGCAGAAGGCGAGGGAAGCGGCGGACTATCTCGGCCTCACCTACGAATACCGCTTCACCGGCTACGGCGACCTGACGGGCGAATTGCTGAAGACTCGGTAGGATCGCCACGCCTTAAGCCGACGATAAGGTCCTTGCGCGACATTTGCCGGTGAACGGCTCCTCGCCCTGCCCAACAAAACGTTGCGGTGCGGAAAACGGTTCGGCACATCTCCTTCGCCCCGCAGCCAAGGAGGAAGGTGGCCGGCAGGCCGGATGAGGAGCGAACGCAAACGCTAAGGCCAACCGATGACGTCTCCCACCATCGCCATCCTGATCCAGCCCGGCCCCAATCCCGAAATCGTCGTCAATGCCGTCAAGGCCGCATTCCCGAATCTCGTCGTCATCGAGGAGCAGCCCGAGCCGAAGGCGCTCTTCATCCGCAGGCGGGCGAAGAAGCTCGGCTGGATAGAAGCGCTCGGCCAGCTCGCCACGATGGCGGTCTCGAAATACGGCAAGCGCTTCACGACGAAACGCGCCTTGGAAATCCTTGAGGACTTCGGCGCAAGTCCCGACAGGGACTCGGCAATCCGCCGTCTCGCCGTCCCCTCCGCCAACAGTCCGGATTTCCTGGCGGCAATCGCCGAGATACGCCCGGCGGTGCTGCTCCTCGTCAGCACGCGCATGCTGAAGGCCGGAACGCTCGCCGCCATCCCCTGCCCCGTCCTCAACCTCCATGCCGGCATCAACCCGCAATATCGCGGCCTACAGGGCGGATACTGGTCACGCATCATGGCCGACGAGGAGAATTTCGGCGCGACCGTGCACCTCGTCGACGCGGGCGTCGATACCGGCGGCATCCTCCGGCAGGTCCGGCTCAGGCCTTCCAAACGCGACACGATGCACACCTATCCGCTGCTCCAGACGGCCGCGGCCACCGGCATCGTCATCGAGGCCCTGCGCGATGCCGTCGCGGGCGATCTCAAGCCCTTGGAAATAGCCGCACCCTCGCGGCAATGGTATCATCCGCCGATCTGGGCCTGGCTCTGGAACGGCATGACCCGCGGCATCTGGTAAATCGCAAGGCCGGAAAATGCCGCGTCGTTTTTGAGCATGGGGCAGTCGTGGCGAGTGAAGCCCGGAACGCGGCCAGAAAGCATTGTCAGCGCTAGAGCAATTCCAGGGAAAATACCGCACGGTTTTCCGTCCGGAATTGCAAAGAGAGGAAGAGCGTTCGCAGCGAAACGCTCTTGGAGAATTTCAACATGGCAGACCGCATCATCGTCTTCTGGCGCGACATCCCCGCCCAGGTCATCATCAAGAGGGGCCGCACGAGCGCCAAGCGGGAACTGTCGCTGCGCTTCACCGAGGCGATCGACATGTGCGCCATGCGCACCGGCGCCGCCGAGACGGACGACTACCTCGCCGAATGGCGCAAGGCCGATCCGGTGCCGGTCTCCGACGACCTTGAGGCGGAAGCCGACAAGGCCGCCACCGAACTGGAAGCGGCCTACGACCGCGAGCGGCTCGTCGCCCTCGTCAAGGCCGGAGGCCGCGACAATGGCTGACGCCGTCCAGAAACCGGGCAATGCAGCCCCCGCCAAGAAGGCCGCCACCGGCGCCTTTACGCCGGCGGGCGTATCGCCGAACCGCCGCTCGCGCCACAAATACACGGTGCGCCTGTGGGCCGTGCGCCATTCGCGCTTCTTCGAGTGGTTCTACCACCGCTTCGCGCAGGTCTTCCTGCTGCTGCATCCCGTCTGGAAGCTCTTCGGCTACCAGCGCGTCGAGCGGCCGATCACCTTCGTCGAGCGGCATGTGAAGGGCTTCCTCTTCGACTGTCGCATGTGCGGCCAGTGCGCGCTGTCGTCCACGGGCATGTCCTGCCCGATGAACTGTCCCAAGCAGCTTCGCAACGGCCCGTGCGGCGGCGTTCGCGCCAACGGCAATTGCGAGGTGGAGCCGGACATGCCCTGCGTTTGGGTCCAGGCCTGGAAGGGCTCGCAGAACATGGTCAAGGGAAATGCCATCATGAACGTGCAGAAGCCGGTGAACCAGTCGCTGCGCGAAACCTCCTCCTGGCTGCGCGTGACGGCGGAAGCCGCCGCGGCCCGCGAAGCTGCCGCCGCTGCCGGAAAGGACGCCTGATCCATGGCGCATATCGACGAAAACCCGCTCGGCGCCCACCTGCCGCTCGATCCCCTGCCCGGCCATTCCTCGCTCGGCCGCCTGGAGCGCGTGCTGCGCCGCGGTGAATTCGCGGTGACCACCGAGCTCAACCCGCCCGACAGCGCCAATCCGGAAGACGTCTACGAGCGCGCCGCGATCTTCGACGGCTGGGTGGACGGCATCAACGCGGTCGACGCCTCGGGCGCCAATTGCCACATGTCTTCCGTCGGCATCTGCGCGCTGCTCACCCGCATGGGCTATGCGCCGATCATGCAGATCGCCTGCCGCGACAAGAACCGCATCGCCATCCAGGGCGACGTGCTGGGCGGGGCGGCCATGGGCGTGTGCAACATCATGTGCCTGACCGGCGACGGCGTGCAGGCCGGCGACCAGCCGGGCGCAAAGCCGGTCTTCGACCTCGACTGCATGTCGCTGCTGGAAACCGTGCGCATCATGCGCGACAACGGAAAATTCCTCTCCGGCCGCAAGCTCACGACGCCGCCGAAGGTCTTCCTCGGCGCGGCGATCAACCCCTTCGCCCCGCCCTACGACTTCCGCCCCTTCCGCCTCGCCAAGAAGATCGAGGCCGGCGCGCAGTTCGTACAGAGCCAGTACTGCTTCGACGTGCCGATGTTCCGCGAATACATGAAGAAGGTGCGCGACCTCGGCCTCAACGAGAAATGCTACATCCTCGTCGGCGTCGGCCCGATGGCCTCGGCCAAGACCGCCAAGTGGATCCGCTCCAACGTGCCGGGCATCCATATTCCGGACGCGGTCATCAAGCGCCTCGAAGGCGCAGAGGACCAGAAGAAGGAAGGCAAGCAGCTCTGCATCGACATCATCAACGAGGTGAAGGAGATCGAGGGCGTTTCGGGCATCCACGTCATGGCCTACCGCCAGGAGGAATATGTCGCCGAGATCGTCCACGATTCCGGCGTGCTGAAGGGCCGCCGGCCCTGGACGCGCGAGCCGAACCCCGTCGACCAGATGGTCGCCGAGCGCATCGAGGCCGCCCGCAGCGGCCAGGAACAGGACCAGCAGCAGATGGCGGAGAAAGCCGCCAGCCAGCCCCATTGACCGCGGGCCGGACAGCAGCCGGCCTCGCACGCTTGTAACACGCAAAATCGCGCGCTAGACCAGACACAGCGCCCCGCCCCAGAGGACCCTATATGACACGCACCATCGTCGCCTCGGCCACCCGCGAAATCATCATCGGTTTCGACCAGCCCTTCTGCGTCATCGGCGAACGCATCAACCCGACCGGCCGCAAGAAGCTGGCCGCGGAAATGCAGGCCGGCAATTTCGAGACCGTCATCAAGGACGCGCTGGAACAGGTCGCCGCCGGCGCGACGATGCTCGACATCAATGCGGGCGTCACCTCCGTGAACCCGAACGAGACGGAGCCGGGCCTGCTCGTCCAGACGCTGGAGATCGTCCAGGGCCTCGTCGACATCCCGCTCGCCATCGATAGCTCGGTCACCGCCGCCATCGAGGCGGGCCTCAAGGTCGCCAAGGGCCGACCGCTGGTGAACTCGGTCACCGGCGAGGAAGAAAAGCTCGAAGCCATCCTCCCGCTCGTCAAGAAATACGACGTCCCGGTCGTCGCCATCTCCAACGACGAATCGGGCATCTCCATGGACCCGGACGTACGCTTCGCCGTCGCCAAGAAGATCGTCGAGCGCGCCATGGACCACGGCATCAAGCCGCACGACATCGTCGTCGATCCGCTCGTCATGCCGATCGGGGCTCTCGGCGATGCCGGCCGGCAGGTCTTCCAGCTTCTCTATCGCCTGCGCAACGAGCTGAAGGTCAACACGACCTGCGGCCTCTCCAATATCTCCTTCGGCCTGCCGCACCGTCACGGCATCAATGCCGGCTTCATCCCCATGGTCATCGGCGCCGGCATGACGAGCGCCATCATGAACCCTTGCCGCCCGCAGGAAATGGAAGCCGTGCGCGCCGCCAACGTCCTCAACGGCACCGACCCGAACTGCACCAACTGGATCATGACCTACCGCGACCACAAGCCCGCCGAAGCCGGCGCGACGGCCTCCGCCGCCGCAGCCCCGGCCGGCGGTCGCCGAGGCGGCCGTGCCGCGCGTGCCGGCGGCGGCGCGCGGGCGGAGTAGTCCGGGGGCGCTTGCCCCTCATCCGCCTGCCGGCACCTTCTCCCCGCAGGCGGGGCGAAGGAGGATGGGGCAACGCCTTGCCACAAATCCCTTCTCCCCGCTTGCGGGGAGAAGGTCGCGGCAGCGGGATGAGGGGCAGCCCTTCCCGCATCCGCCAGGAACCAGAACTGAAGATCACCTTGCGCCCGCCCCGCAAGGTGATCTTTTCATGTCGGGAATTGGCCAGTCCGCGGCCGGTTTCCGGCGCAGTATGGCGGCAGCGTCATCATGGCGGAGTAGGCACAATGCGTTTCGACGGCACAGCAGGGACTGAGAGCACCATGAGCGAAACTTCGAGCAAGGATCCCCTCGTCCTCTTCATGCCCTCCGGCAAGCGCGGCCGCTTCCCCATCGGCACGCCGGTCCTCGAAGCCGCGCGAAAACTCGGCGTCTATGTCGAGAGCGTGTGCGGCGGGCGCGCCACCTGCGGGCGCTGTCAGATCGAGGTGCAGGAAGGCAATTTCGCCAAGCACAAGATCGTCTCCTCGCTCGACCACATCTCGGAAAAAGGCCCGAAGGAAGAGCGCTACGAGAAGGTCCGCGGCCTGCCGGAAGGCCGGCGCCTCTCCTGCTCCGCCCTCATCCTCGGCGACCTCGTCGTCGACGTGCCGCAGGACACCGTCATCAACGCGCAGGTCGTGCGCAAGGCCGCGACCGACCGCGTCATTGAGCGCAACGCCGCCGTCCAGCTCTGCTATGTCGAGGTGGACGAGCCCGACATGCACAAGCCGCTCGGCGACCTCGACCGGCTGAAGGTGATGCTGGAGAAGGACTGGGGCTGGAAGGACCTGCTCATCGCCCCGCACCTCATCCCGCAGGTGCAGTCGATCCTGCGCAAGGGCAACTGGGGCGTCACCGCCGCCATCCACCGGGACATGGACTCCTCGCGCCCCTTCATCGTCGGCCTCTGGCCGGGCCTCAAGAACGAGGCCTACGGCATCGCCTGCGACATCGGCTCGACGACCATCGCCATGCACCTCGTCTCGCTTCTGTCGGGCCGCATCGTCGGCTCCTCCGGCACGTCGAACCCGCAGATCCGGTTCGGCGAGGACCTGATGAGCCGCGTCTCCTACGTCATGATGAACCCGGACGGCCGGGAAGCCATGACCAAGGCCGTGCGCGAGGCCGTCAACGGCCTCATCGGCAAGGTCTGCGAGGAAGGCGAGGTCGACCGGCACGACATCCTCGACATGGTGTTCGTCGCCAACCCCATCATGCACCACCTCTTCCTCGGCATCGACCCGACGGAACTCGGCCAGGCGCCCTTCGCGCTCGCCGTCTCCGGCGCGCTGCAATACTGGGCGCATGAGATCGACATCGAGGTGAACCGCGGCGCGCGGCTCTATACGCTGCCCTGCATCGCCGGCCATGTCGGCGCGGACGCGGCAGGCGCCACGCTCGCCGAGGGCCCCTACCGGCAGGACCGCATGATGCTGCTGGTCGACGTCGGCACCAATGCGGAAATCGTGCTCGGCAACCGGAACCGCGTCGTCGCCGCCTCCTCGCCGACGGGGCCTGCCTTCGAGGGCGCGGAAATCTCCTCCGGCCAGCGCGCCGCCCCCGGCGCCATCGAGCGCGTGCGCATCGATCCCGTCACGCTGGAGCCGCGTTTCCGCGTCATCGGCGTGGAAAAATGGTCGGACGAGGAAGGCTTTGCCGAACAGGCCGCAAGCGTCGGCGTCACCGGCATCTGCGGCTCGGCGATCATCGAGGTGGTCGCGGAAATGTATCTTTCCGGCATCATCTCCGAGGACGGCGTGGTCGACGGCGCGATGGCCGAGAGAAGCCCCCGCATCCTCCAGACCAGCCGCACCTATTCCTACCTGCTGCATGACGGCGAGCCGCGCATCACGGTCACGCAGAACGACATCCGCGCCATCCAGCTTGCGAAATCCGCGCTCTATGCCGGCATCAAGCTCCTGATGGAAAAGCAGGGCGTCGACCATGTTGACACGATCCGCTTCGCCGGTGCCTTCGGCTCGTTCATCGATCCGAAATACGCCATGGTCCTCGGCCTCATCCCGGACTGCAACCTCGACGAGGTGAAGGCGGTGGGCAACGCCGCCGGCACGGGCGCGCTGATGGCGCTCCTCAACCGCGACCACCGCCGCGAGATCGAAAAGACCGTCGCCCGCATCGAGAAGATCGAGACCGCGCTGGAGCCGCATTTCCAGCAGCTCTTCGTCAACGCCATGGCGCTGCCCAACAAGGTGGACGCCTTCCCCGAGCTTACCAAGGTGGTGGCGCTGCCCGAGCGCAAGGTGCTGGCCGACGACGGCGGCGGCGAGGGTGGCGGACGGCGGAGGCGGAGGAGCCGGGAGTAACGGAGGGCGAGCCTCTGGTTACCCCCCTCTGGCCTGCCGGCCATCTCCCCCTCAAGGGGGGAGATTGGATGAGGAACCGTTTCGCCCATCTTTGACGTTGCGATTTAAGCAAGGTTTTGGCGTCTTGCCGATCTCCCCCCTTGAGGAGGAGATGGCCGGCAGGCCAGAGGGGGGTGGCTACGAGCTCAACGCCCTCAGCAAGCCACCTGCAGCATATCCATCGGATGCCGCTCCATGCGGGCGAAGGCGGCGCGGATCTCGTCGGCGACGGCAAGGGCCGGCGCTTCGGCCTCCTCGTTGACGACGAGGCCGATGAGATAGTGGCCGAGCGCCGGCAGGCCGTCCTTCTCGCCCAGCGCCACCATGTCGTCGCCGACGAGGAAGCGGGCGAGCGGGGCGACGGCGAGGTCGGCGCGGATGGCCGCGCGCTGGCCCATGTGATGGGCGCAGAAATAGGCGACGCGGAATTCGCGGCGCGAGCGGCTGAGTTCCTCCAGCGCCCGGGCACGCCAGATGCAGCCTTCCTCCCAGACCGAGACCGGCAGCGGGTTCTTCAGGTGCGCCGTGCCGCATTTCTTGCCCGCCCAGACGAGCTGTTCCTTGAGCAGGATCTCGCCCGGCACGGGGATCGTGCCGTCGGTGGCGTTGAAGATCGCAAGGTCGAGCCGGCGCTCGGCGACGGCGCGACGCAGGTTCGCGCTGTTCTCGATGGAGACGTTGACCGCGATCGACGGATAGGTCTCGGCAAAGCGCCGGAGCACTTCCGGCAGGATGAGCTCGCCGACATCGTCCGGCGCGCCGAGCCGCACCACGCCGTTCATCTCCGGCGTCATGAAGCGCGACACCGCCTCGTTGCTGAGCGCGATCAGCCGGCGCGCATAGGAAAGCAGCACCTCGCCGTGGTGGGTCAGCACCACCGAGCGGGCATCCCGGCGGAAGAGCGAACAGCCCAGCAGCTCCTCCAGCTTCTTGATCTGCATGGAGACGGCCGAGGGCGTGCGATGCACCGTCTCGGCGGCCGTCGTGAAATTGCCGGTCTCGGCGATCGCCACGAAGGTCTTCAGGATATCGAGCTCCAGCAGGGGGAGCGTCTGGCGCATCAGCAGGTTCATGGCTGCCTCCATAGATCAGAAAAACTGAAAGGAACTGTCACTTCATTTCGTTTGATTGAAAACCGAGATGGCGGGATAGTCAACCTGCAAACAGAGGAACGAGAGGAAAACGCCATGAAAACGCAAAAATCGTTGCCGGCCGACATCCATCTTGCCGTCCTGGCCCGCGGAAACGGATTCTACTACGCAATACGGCGCTTCGTCGGCGGGACTCTGGACGCCCGCCACCGGCGCAACGTCGCCCGGCATACGGCAGAGGAACTGTCCCGCCTGCCGGATTACCTGAAGCAGGACATCGACTGGCCTGCTATCGGAAAACATGAAGAACGTTGATATTTCCAATCAAATATATTCGTTTGATTGATGCATAAGGTTGCGGCACAGTGACGATCAAGGTCGCGACCTTTCGATACCTCCCAAGCTCGAAAGGACCCTGAAATGGCAATCGTATTGGAACACAGTCCGGCCCGGCGCTCCGCCGATCTGACAACGCTCGTGCGGGAAACCTGCGCGCGGATCGTCTCCGCATGGCAGCGCCACCGCGCCGAACGCGAACTCGAAGGCCTGTCCTTCGACCTGCGCAAGGACATCGGCTTCCGCTCGCAGGACAAGTCGACACGATGACGGACGATGCCCCCGGCGCCAAGCCGAACGAAGACGACGCCAGATGCCGCCGGACCTGACCTGAACGTCACTCCGGCGGTTTTGCTTTTCACGGCCGCAGGATGGGCACCTGCGGGGCAGTCGTTTCCGGCAGCACGCCGAGCAGCCGCGGATCGTCGAAAACCTCGACCTGCCGCTTGACCGGCACGAAGCCCGAGCGAATGTAGAATCCGAGCGCCTGCGCCGAATCCAGCGTGCAGGTATGGACCCAGAAGCGCCCGATGGGCGGGCGTCCCTGCGCCGACCAGGCGCGCGCGACCGCCCGGTTCATCAGCCATCGCCCCGTTCCCCCGCCGATCATCGCCTGCGTCAGGCCGAAGAAGGCAAGTTCGCAGGCGCCCTCCTCGCGGAAATCCAGCTCCAGCAGCCCTTCCGCCTGCCCCGCCTTCATCACCGCATAGACCTCGACGTCCGGATGACGAAGGATACCGGCGAGCGCGCTTTCGTCCATGGCGAGGCGGGAGGCCCATAGCCAGTCGGCGCCGATGCGCCGGTAGAGATCGCGATACCAGGCAGGGTCCGGCGCGGCGATGCGCTCCAGCGTGACGCCGGGCTGCTCGGGATCGGCGCGCCCTTCCGGCGGCGCACGCATTTCAAGGCAGGTCACGACGGCGGCGAGCTTGCCCGCCGGCACATCCGAATATCCGTCTGGCAGCATCCTGTTCCCCATTCGAAAACCGCTTCCCTGTCGCCGCGCGGCGCCATCCCGTCAAACAGGAACGGACCTGTCGCAATTGGGCGACATAATCAGGCAGGTCGCAAATATGCAAGCGGCCGGCCGTCATCGCAATTCCGCCGCAAGTTACTGGCATTCCAGCGATAGGGGGAATGTGTTAGTCGTATCCATCCTTCTGGACGTCGCAAAAATGCTAACGTGGCCACCGTCCTGCCTGCGACGATTGCGACACCGCCTCCCCTAGCGTGGATAGCCCGATGACAAAGCAAGACATCAAGAAGCGCTCCCTGGTTTTTTTCCTGGTGCCCAATTTCTCCATGCTGCCTTTTTCGGCGGCGATCGAGACCCTGCGCATCGCCAACCGCATGCTGGGTTACGAGGCCTATACCTGGCGCCTCGCCTCCACCGACGGCCAGCAGGTGCTGTCCTCCAGCGGCATCGGCATCGAGGTGAATTCCTCGCTCGCCGACGAGCGGAAGTATCTCGGCGGCGAAAGCCGCCCCTCCATGGTGCTGGTCTGTTCCGGCATCCATGTCGAGGATTTCTCCAACAAATCCGTCAACGCTTGGCTGCGCGAGGTCTATAACCGCGGCATCGCCGTCGGCTCGCTCTGTACGGGCGCCCATGTGCTCGCCCAGGCGGGCCTGCTCTCGGGCAAGCGCTGCGCCATCCACTGGGAGAACCTGCCGGGCTTTGCCGAGGCCTTCCCGCAGGCCGACGTCTATGCCGACCTCTACGAGATCGACAGCAACATCTATACCTGCGCCGGCGGCACCGCATCGCTCGACATGATGCTGAACCTGATCGACCAGGATTTTGGCGAGAACCTCGTCAACCGCGTCTGCGAGCAGGCGCTGACCGACCGCGTGCGCGGCCCGCACGACCGCCAGCGCCTGCCGCTGCGTGCCCGTCTCGGCGTGCAGAACGCCAAGGTGCTGTCGATCATCGAGCTGATGGAGAAGAACCTTTCCGAGCCGCTGTCGCTCCTGGAGATCGCCGATGGCGCGGATCTGTCCCGCCGCCAGATCGAGCGCCTGTTCCGGCAGGAAATGGGCCGCTCGCCCGCCCGCTACTATCTCGAAATCCGGCTGGACCGCGCGCGGCACCTTCTCGTGCAGTCCTCCATGCCGGTCGTGGAGGTGGCGGTCGCCTGCGGCTTCGTCTCCGCCTCGCATTTTTCCAAGTGCTATCGCGAGCTCTACAACCGCTCGCCCCAGCAGGAGCGCGCCGAGCGCAAGCTGACGCTATCGGCGCTTGCGCGCTGAACCACTCTGAAAATCGGATAGAGACTTCCCCCGCTTCGGCGGGGGATCAGCTTGCCAGCGCGTTCATCAGCGACAGCTCGGAGAAGACCCGGTTCCGGCCGGCGTGCTTGGCCATGTAAAGGAACTGGTCGGCGGCGTTCAGGTAGTTGTCGAAGGTCTCGCGCCCCGAAATGGCGGCGATGCCGACGGAGACGGTGATCGTCAGCGGCTCGCCGTCCGCGTCGATTGGCTGGGCGGCCAGCTCCGCCCGCAGCCGGTCACAATAGTCGAACGCCTCGTCCAGCCCCAGCCCGTTGAAGATGATGCCGAACTCCTCGCCGCCGAGGCGGGCGAGCAGGTGCCGGTCGCCGACCCGGTGCCGAAGCCTGCGGGAAACGGCCTTCAGCACCACGTCGCCGACCTCGTGGCCGTAGGTGTCGTTGAGGCGCTTGAAGTGGTCGATGTCGAGGATGGCGATGGAGACGAGGCCGCTCCGCCGCAGGGCCTGCTCGACGAGGCGGGAGCCCGCCTCGAAGAAGTAGCGCCGGTTATAGATGTCGGTCAGGTAGTCGCGCGCGGCGATACGGTTCAGCGATTGCACGCGCTTCTGGATGGCGGCGACACGGAAAATGCGGCTATTGAACTCCTCGCCGAGCACCGGCTTCTGCAAATAGTCGTCGCCGCCGGCCTGCAGGAAACGCGCCGCCGTCATGCGGTCCTCGGCCGCCGACAGGCCCACGACGCGCACCGTATCCTCGCCGTGCCGCTGGCGAATCTCCTCCAGCAGGTCGAAACCGCTCATGTCGGAAAGGTCGAGGTCGCAGACGACGAGGTCGACGCCGCCATGCGTATCGAGGAAATCCAGCGCCGCCGCGCCGCTGTCGACGTCCGCTACCTGGAAATGCTGGCGGGTAACGAGGTCCACCTGCATCCGCCTGCAGTCCGCATCCGAATCGACCACCAGCACCTTCGTCTCGCCGCTGGTGAGAATCCGGTCGACGGCGAGAACGAGCTGCTGGATGGCGGCCGGGTTGTCCTTGACCACGTAGTCCAGCACGTTCTTCGCAAGGATCTGGTCGCGCGTGGCATCGCTGAACGAGCCGGTGAAGACGAGCGGCGCGATCGAATGGGCGATCACGTAGTCGAGCGCCTCGCAATTGGGCGCATCCGGCAGGTTGAGGTCGAGAACGGCCAGAACGAACTGCGGGGCCTCGCCCTCCAGCGTCGCACGCAGCGCCGCCATGCTGGAGCAATGGGTGACGGAAAGGCCGAGCTCCTGCTCGAGGCGATATTTGAGGGCCGTGGAGAACATGCGCGAATCCTCCACGAGCAGCACCTGCTGGCCGGAGTGGCGCAGAAATGCACTTCCTCGTTGCGGATTCGAATCCACGCCCACGTCGAACAGTACCTTGATGAAATTCTCGTTGACGGCATTACAAACCACCGGCTTTACCAAGTGGTTAATCCGCACCAGAATATCTTACGTTACGTGAGGCAAATTTTGAGCAGGCCGCCCCGTCAGCCCGCAAGACGCATCTGGGCCGTGCGAATCTGGGTCAGCGTGTCGAGATTCTGGTTCACGCGGCAGTAGAATTCCTCGTCGATGAAGGGCCGCATGATGAAGTCGTTGCCGCCGGCCTTGAGGAAGCGGGCGGACAGGAGCCGATCGGTCGAGGAGGAAATGCCGATGATGCGCAACTGGTGCGAGCCGGTCGTGCCGCGAATGCGCCGCGTCAGCTCGAAACCGTCGATATCCGGCATGTTGTAGTCGGTGATCATCAGCGCGATATCCGGGTTCGCCTTCAGCAGCGCCAGCGCGCTCGCCCCGTTCTCCGCCGTGCTCACCCGGAAATTGTAACGTTTCAGGCGCGTGGAAAGCAGCGCGCGCGCCGTCGCGCTGTCATCGACGATGAGGACGTGGTGCTGGTGGTTCGTCAGGAAGCGGCAGACGGATTCGGCCAGCATGTCGACGGCGAAGATGTTGTCCTTGAGGATGTAGTCGACGATCTCCTTCGACAGGAGCTGGTCGCGCGTCTTCTGCTGGAAGGTGCCGGTGAAGACGATGGTGGGAATGGACAGGTCGACGAGATAGTTCAGCGCCTCGCCGTTCTCCGCGCCCGGCAGGTTGATGTTCGAAATGGCGAGCGTGATCTTCTCGGTGGACTTGTCATAGGCCAGTTCCAGCTCCTCGAAGCTGCGGCAGATATCCACCTCGATGCCGAAGAGTTCCTTCAGCCGCTTGGAGATCATCGACGTGAAGACATTGGAGTCTTCGGCCAGAAGAATGCGGTGCTGCGAAAGAGACGCGCCGGAATACTGCATCCCTGATATGCCGATGAACGCCATGATATGCCTTCGTTAAATATATGTTCCCCGTCTAATGGGTAGCTGCAACCCTTTGCGAAAGCGTTAAAATTAGGGAGCCTGAAAACGCGGGGGGAGAGGCATGCCCACCCGCTTTCCGCTTTACTTGACGGAGGCCGCGCCGCCCTCGATCTCGACCTCCTCGCCCCCGTTGAGCGCGATGCGGTCGCCGTTGGGAAGCGTGAGGAAGCAGCCGGCCGGGCAGATCGTCTCGGTCGAGCCCGGCTCCAGCGCGATCTCCATGCGGCTGCCGCCCTCCACGACGACGAGGACCTGCGTGTCGGCGTCGCGGTTGGTCACCGAGGCGGCCATGGCGGGGACGGAGAGCCCCGCCGATACGAGCAGCATCACGATCGATCGCTTCATTTTCGCCCGACGCAAGGCGCCGCCCCTGTTCACAAGCCCTCGTGGAACACTATCGTCCATCGAGCGGAATTGCATGTGTTTTATGCGGAACCGGCTGAATGCAGCGTGAATGCGGCATTCATGCGCCGCAAATCGGGCGGCGCGTCACGTATCCCTATCACCGGTCTCCCCCGGCGCCGGCTTGCCGCGGCGCCTGGCGGACGGGCGTATCTTCTCCGTCGCCTCGTCGAGGAGCGCGGTGATGAGCCGGGCGCCTTCGGGCGAAATCTTCACCGGGACCTCGGGCGCGGCCGGCCCGCCGATGGCGATCTCCTCCGCACGGAGCTTTTCGAGCACGGCCGCGCGCAGGTCCGACTTGACGCTGCCGCCGTTGAGGATATCGGCAAGGAACGCCCTGATCTCGAAGTCCAGCGTGCTTGCGGAAAAGGCGAGGAACACCACCTTCGGCTCGGGATTGCGCAGGAGCCCCTGCTGCGCCGTCACCACCTCCATCAGGACGGCCTGCACGCGGCGCGGGTCGTTGCCGGCATGCACGCTGATCGGCACCTCGATGCGGCCGAGCTTGTTGCGGTGCGTCCAGTTACCCACCTGCCCGTTGATGAGCAGCGAATTGGGCACGATCACCGTCTGGCGCTGGAAGGTCTCGATTTCCGTCGCGCGCACGGAGATGCGGCGCACGAAGCCTTCCGTCGTGCCCGTCACCACCCAGTCCCCCACCTTGAACGGCCGCTCGGCAAGCAGGATGAGGCCCGAGACGAAGTTCGAGACGATGTTCTGCAGGCCGAAGCCGATGCCGAGCGAGAGGGCGCCGGCAACCAGCGCGAGGCTGGAAAGGTTGATGCCCGCCGCCGATATGCCGACGAGGCCGGCAAGCGCCACGCCCGCATAGCCGACCGCGGTGCGCACGGAGTTGCGCACGCCCGTATCGACCTGGCTGCGCGCCAGCACGTTGCCGTCGAGCCATTTCTGGAACCAGCGCGTGACGACGAGGCCGGCCACGAAGAGCAGGATGCCGACGAGGATGCCGATGAGCGAGATGGTGATCGTGCCGATGTGGATCTCGGTGAAGAGACGATAGGCCCAGGACTGGATATCCGCGACCTGGAAGCCCCATTGCAGAAGGATCAGCGGCACGAAGCCGACGACGATCAGGAGATAGATGGCAAGCCCCGCCGCAAGGCCGATCTGGTCGAGCGCCACCTGCCCGAGCCCGAAGCGCTCCGCCAGCCGCTTGCCGATGGCCGTGTCGGCAAAGGCGTTGGTGGCGGAAACGGCCCGCCCCGACAGGAAGCCGATATACATCGTCACGACGGTCGCGCCCGTCACGACGATCTGGGTGGCGACGAAGCGCGCCATGCCGACATAGCCGAGCAGCGCCGACAGGATGAGCCCGAGGCCGGTGAGGACCAGCAGCACGAAGATCGAGCGCGGCCACGGCCGGCCGGGCGCATCGGGTGCCTCGCCCTGCCGCAGCACCGGCTTGACGAAGGCGGTGACGAGCAGTAGGAGGCCGATGATGATCGAGGCGAAGAAGCTCTTCGCCACGGTCAGCACCACGGGCGTGCCCAGAACCTCGCTGATCGTGCCGAGCAGATAATCGACGCCGTTGACCAGCGCCATGCCGAAGATCAGGAGCCAGAGGCGCCGCGCGCCGCGGTCGGAAACGCGCACCAGCCGCCAGTGCCCGTCCCCCGGCGACAGCACCGCATTGGCGAGCTGCGCGACGAAGTAGATCGCTACCGCCATGGCGAGCGTGACGGCGACGAGCGGCGCGATGTCGGCGCGCAGCACCTTGAACGCGTCGAGGAAGAAATAACTCGCCCCCGCGAAGGCCGCCGCCGAGACGGTCGGCAGCACCGTCGACCAGAAGGCGACGGAAAGGCGCGTGATGTAGTGCGGCTTTTCCTGCCGCGCCGCGCGGGTGATGTAGGGCGAAAACAGCCGGTAGCTTCCCGAAAGCAGGACGAGCGCGGCAAGCAGCGACAGCGCCACGGCCCCGAGCAGCGGCATGCGCTTGAACTTCCAGACGAATTGCAGCCATGCCGTCACGGTGCGCCCGAGGGTTTGCGTTTCCTCGGCAAGCGCGCCGGAGGCGTCGGCGAAAAGGCCGGAGCTGATTTCGGTGCGCTTCAGGATGGCGTCGGTGAAGAGCTGCCGGCGTATCTCCGTGATGCGGTTCGATACCTTGGTCGCCTCGATGGAAAGGTTCTCGGCCTCGCCCGTCAGCGCGTTGATCTGGTTGCGCTCGGCGGCAAGCTTCTTGCGTTCCTGCACCACGACGTCCGCCTCGGCGGGCGCGCCGTCGGCCGGCGGGTCGCCGAGTTCGGCCTGCCGCGCCTTGATGGCATCGAGCCGGGGGCGCGTCGCGACCGAAATCGCCAGGATCGAGCGGTTGAGCGCCTCCGCCTCCACCTTCAGGTCGACAAGGCCGGCATCGTCCTCGCGGTTGCGCTCGACGCGCTCGCGGATGCTGTCGAGCTGGCCGGCCGCCCGCTTGAGATCGGCGCCCGCCCCGTCGACCTGCGTTGCGGTATCGCCCGCGGGCGCGGCATCCGCCTGCGCGAGGCTCGGCGCCGCCGCGGCCAGGAAAAGCGCGAGGAGAAGGGAGAGAAGGCGGAAGATCGGCAAGGGGCCACCCTCGGTAAGCGGAGACAGACGACGCATCGCAACCATGCGATTGCGCACCCTTCTAGCCGTGAATGCGGCCATTTCAAACCGGATTGCGCGCCGGGCTAGAATCCCGCGCCCGGCTCGGCGAGATAGGCTTGCTCGGCAGGCGTCGAAACGCGGCCGAGAAAGCCGTTGCGATGCGGAAAACGGCCATACTGCGCGATGACGTCGCGGTGGCGGACGGCATAGTCGAGATACATCTCGTCCCCATGCGCCTCGAAGAGCGAGACGGAAAGATCCTGGTCCGCCAGCGCTTCGGAATGTTCGAAGGGCATGTAGAAGAAATGCCGGCGGCCGTAATCGACGTCTCCGTCGGCCCCTGCGTCCAGCGCCAGTTGTGCTTCGCGCCGGGCGATCCAGTCCGTCGCGAAGGCAAGAGGCGAGGCGCGGTACATGTTGCGGGGAAACTGGTCGAGCACGATGATGGCGGCCAGCCGCGCCTCGGAGCTCGCGCGCCATTCGTCCGTCACCGCGCGCGAGAGGGCAAGATGCGTGGCGGCGAATTCATCGCGCACGCGCGCGTCGAGCTCGGGCGTCGATTGCCACCAGTCCTTCGCCGTCAGCGTCTCGCACCAGAAGGCCACAACCTCTTCCGGCCGTCTCGTTCCGTTCCCGTCCATGCCAGGTCTCCTTTTATCTCGAAGGCAATATGGCGGCGCAGGAGAAGGTTGCAAGGGGCCGTCAGGGCGCCCGGAAGACCCCGGTGTCCAGGAACGTCTCGATGGCGCGGCTCCAGGGCGCGATGTCGATGCCGTTCTGCGCCAGCCAGTCCTGATTGAAATAGGTGCCGGCATAGCGGTCGCCGCTGTCGCAGATCAGCGTGACGAGCGAGCCTTCGCGGCCCTCCGCCATCATGCTGCCGGCGATGGAGAGCAGGCCGAAGAAATTCGTGCCGGTCGAGGCGCCCACCCGGCGGAACAGGCGCTCGGAAAGAACGTGCGCGGCGGCGATGGAAGCGGCGTCCGGCACCTTGATCATGTGGTCGATGACCGTGGGGATGAAGGACGGCTCGACGCGCGGCCGGCCGACCCCCTCGATGCGGGAAGGCGTGGCGCAGGTCGTTTCCGCGTCGCCGTTCTTCCAGGCGTCGTAGAAGACGGAGTTCTCGACATCGGTGACGCAGAGCCGCGTCGCGAGGTTGCGGTAGCGGATGTAGCGGCCGATGGTTGCCGAGGTGCCGCCGGTCCCCGCCCCCATGATCACCCAGGCCGGCACCGGATGGGCTTCCCGCTCCATCTGGCCGAAGATGCTTTCGGCGATGTTGTTGTTGCCGCGCCAGTCGGTGGCGCGCTCGGCATTCGTGAACTGGTCGAGGTAGTGACCGTTCGTCTCTGCCGCGATGCGCGCGGCGGTCTCGTAGACCTCGCCCGGCGCGTCGACGAAGGCGCAACGCCCGCCGAACCGCTCGATGACGTCGATCTTCGCCCGGCTGGTGCTGCGCGGCATGACCGCGATGAACGGCAGGCCGAGCAGGTTGGCGAAATAGGCCTCGGAAACCGCCGTCGATCCGGAGGAAGCCTCCACCAGCGTCGTGCCCTTGCAGATCCGCCCGTTGCAGATGCCGTAGAGGAAGAGCGAACGGGCGAGCCGGTGCTTGAGGCTGCCGGTCGGGTGCGTGCTCTCGTCCTTGAGGTAGATCGAGATGCCCTTCAGCCCCGGAAACACCGGATTGACGAGGTGCGTATCGGCCGAGCGCCGGGCATCGCCTTCCAGGATGCCGATGGCGTGCCGCGCCCAGGCGCGGTCGGCACAGTCGAGCGAGGAAACCGGCTCCGGCCGGATATCGGGATTGGAAGCCATCGTTCGGGTCCGTTCTGATCGATTGTCGCAATGGTCGTCGGCGCGAGGCGCGCTTCGTCGTAGCAGGTTTACACCGTAGGCGCATGGCTGCCGCAAGCTTTATTCGCCGCCGGGACGGCGAAAACGCTTCCGGCCAGCCTCGCGCCTACGGGAAGCGCAAGACCGGCCGGGAGGGATATGCCGGGGCCGGCCGGTCGCCGGCCCCTCAAGGAAAACGCACGCTGCCGGCGGCAGCGGAGGGTCAGGCCGCCCTCGTCTTCCGGGCGCCCCTTGCCCATTCGGGAATCCAGTCGCGGTGAGCGGCGAGGAGATCGTCCACCAGCGACCAGATCTGGTCGAGATCGAGTTCGGCGGCGGTGTGCGGATCCATCATCGCGGCGTGATAGAGATGCTCGCGGTTTTCCGTCATCAGCGCCGCGACCGTCAGCTCTTGCACGTTGATGTTGGTGCGCATCAGCGCCGTCAGTTGCGGCGGCAGGGCGCCGATATGGGTCGGCTGGATGCCGGAGGCATCGACGAGGCACGGCACCTCCGCCGCGCAGTTCTCCGGCAGGGAGGTGATGCAGCCGTTGTTGCGCACATTGCCGTAGATGACGGAGGGTTCGCCCGTCCACACCGAGTTCATGATGGAGGAGGCGTATTCGTGGCTCGCCTTCACCTCGATCGTCTCGGCATCCCGGAAGGCGGCCGCCTGGCTCTTCCAGCGCTCGACCTGCTCGATGCAGCGCTTGGGATATTCGTCGAGCGGGATGCCGAACTTCTCGATGAGGTCCGCGCGACCCTCCTTGATGAAATAGGGCGTGTACTCGGCGAAATGCTCCGAGCTTTCGGTGACGAAATAGCCGAGCCGCGTCAGCATCTCGTAGCGCACCTTGTTCGGGCAGCGCGGGTTCCAGTGGCTGGGCTTGGGGAAGCGGCCCTCGCGGTAGCCGGCAAGAAGGTCCGGGTAGAGGTCGCGGTAGCTGCCGTCCGGCTGGCGATGCTCGAAGGAGAGATAGAAGGCCATGTGGTTGATGCCGGCGGCGCGGTAGCGGATCTCCTCGACGGGAATGTCGAGGTCGCGCGCCAGCTCGAAAGCCGTCCCCTGCACCGAATGGCAAAGGCCGACCTGCCGGATCGCCGGGAACTTCTCCGCAATCGCCCAGGTGTTGATGGCCATCGGGTTGACATATTGCAGGAGGATCGCTGCCGGGCAGACCTCCAGCATGTCCGCGCAGATCGACCACAGATGCGGCACCGTCCTCAGCCCCCGCATGATGCCGCCGACGCCGAGCGTATCGGCGATGGTCTGGCGCAGGCCGTATTTCTTCGGCACCTCGAAATCCGTGACCGTGCAGGGCTCGTAGCCGCCGATCTGGAAGGCGACGACGACGAAATCCGCGCCCTCCAGCGCCTTGCGCTGGCTGGAATGGGTCTCGATCCTCGCCTTGACGCCGAGCGTCCTCACCAGCTTGCCGGCGACGATCTCGCTTTCGGCGAGCCGTTCCGGGTTGATGTCCATCAGCGCGATGGTGGCGCCGGAAAGCGCCGGGCGCTGCAGCACGTCGCCGATGATGTTCTTCATGAAGACGGTGGAGCCGGCGCCGATGAAGGTGATCTTGGGATGTCTCATGGGGTTGCCTTTGTATCCTGGGTTAGGCGGCCACATCGAAGGCGGCCCTGACGAGCCGTTCGGTGTAGGGAGTCCGGGGTCGGGTGAGGACGTCTTCGACGGGGCCTTCCTCGACGATCCGGCCGTGCTGCATGACGACGACGCGGTGGCAGAGCGCCCGCACCACCTTCAGGTCGTGCGAGATGAAGAGGTAGCTGAGGCCCCGTTCGTCCTGCAGCTTGCGCAGGAGGTCGATGATCTGCGCCTGGACGGAAAGGTCCAGCGCCGAGGTCGGCTCGTCGAGAAGGATGAATTCCGGCTCCAGCGCGACGGCGCGGGCAATGGCGATGCGCTGGCGCTGGCCGCCGGAAAACTCGTGCGGGAAACGCGACAGGATGTCGGTCGGAAGCCCGGCATCGGCAAGCGCCGTGCGCACCCGGTCGATCCGCTCGCGGCGGTTCTCGCCGAGGCCATTGACGACCAGCCCCTCCTCGATGATCTGCCCGACGGACATGCGCGGGTTGAGCGAGGAGAACGGATCCTGGAAGACGATCTGCATGCGCGAGCGCAGCGGGCGCATCTCCGCCCGGCTGCGGCTCTCGATGGGCTCGCCGTCGAACGCGATCTTTCCGGCGTCGGCGTCGATCAGCCGGATGAGCGCCTGGCCGAACGTGGTCTTGCCCGAGCCGGATTCGCCGACGAGGCCGAGCGTTTCATGACGGCGCAGCGAGATCGACAGGTCGTTGACGGCAAGAAGCTGGCTGTATTGCGGCTTGAAGAAGCCGCCCCTGCGCAGGGTGAAGGCGACGCGCACGTCCCTGCCCTCCAGGATGACCGGAGAGCCGGCCGGCAGCGGATTGGCCGCCCCGCGCGGCTCGGAGGCGAGCAGCCGGCGCGTATAGGGATGGACGGGATCGGCGAACAGCGCTTCCGTCGTATTGTGCTCCTTCACCTCGCCCTGGCTCATCACGTAGACATAGTCGGAGAACTGGCGAACGACGGTGAGGTCATGGGTGATGAGGATCACCGCCATGCCCATCTCCTGCTGGAGCGTGCGGATGAGGTTGAGGATCTGCGCCTGCACCGTCACGTCGAGCGCCGTGGTCGGCTCGTCGGCGATCAGCACGTCCGGCTTGTTGGCGAGCGCCATGGCGATCATCACGCGCTGGCGCTGGCCGCCGGAAAGCTGGTGCGGATACTGGTTGAGCCGCGCTTCCGGATCGGGGATGCGCACATGGCGCAGGAGTTCCAGCGCCTCGGCCATAGCCGCCTTGCGGCTCATGCGCCGGTGCACGCGGATCGCCTCGACGATCTGGGTGCCGACCGTATAGACCGGGTTGAGCGAGCTCATCGGCTCCTGGAAGATCATCGAGATACGGTCGCCGCGCAGCTTGCGGCGGCGGCGCTGGGAAAAGGCGAGCACGTTCTCGCCGTCATAGTCGATGCGCGACTGCGGGCCGGTCTTCGCCCGCTTCGACAGGAGGCCCATGATCGTGCGCGCGGTCACGGACTTGCCCGAGCCGCTCTCGCCGACGATGGCGACCGTCTCGCCGCGATAGAGCTGGAAGGAAACGTCCCGCACGGCGCGGACCGTGCCGCCCTCCACCTTGAAATCGACCGCGACGTTGCGCGCGTCGATGATCGGCCGATCCTCGCGCCCTTCGAGGTCGCGCCGCTCGCTGGGGGCCGTGACGATGCTGTCGGATGGCGTCATGTCCGGTCTCCTCAATAGGGGTCGATGGCGTCGCGCAGCCCGTCGCCGAGCGCGTTGAAGGCGAAGACGGTGACGAGCACGAAGCCCACCGGCGCGAGCAGCCAGGGATAGGAGCCGATCACCGAGTAGTTGGCCGTGTCCTGCAGCATCAGCCCCCAGGAGATCAGCGGCGGCTTGACGGCGAAGCCGAGGAAGCCGAGGAAGGATTCCAGCAGCACCACGCTCGGGATCGCCAGCGTGACGGCGACGATGACATGGCTCATCACGTTCGGCAGGATATGCTGGAGGATGATGCGCCGGTCCGTCGCGCCGATGGCCATGGCGGCGCGCACATAGTCGATGCGGGCGAGCGCCAGCGTCTTGCCGCGCACCTCGCGCGACATCTGCGCCCAGCCGAGCGCCGACATGACGATGATCACGAAAGCGAGGAAGATGTTGGTCGGCGCCGTCACGGGGATGAGCGAGGTGAGCGCGAGATAGAGCGGCAGTTGCGGGAAAGCCAGCACCAGTTCGACGAAGCGCTGCATCCAGGTGTCGAAGCGCCCGCCGAAATAGCCGGACATCATGCCGACCGTGGTGCCCACCACCGTCACCACGAAGACGACGACGAGCGCGATCATCAGCGAGATGCGCGAGCCGTGCAGCGCCCGCGACAGGACGTCCCGGCCGAACTTGTCGGTGCCGAGCAGGTGGACCGACGAGCCGTCGACCGCGCCGAAGAAATGACGCTCGGCGGGAATGAGGCCGAACAGGCGGTAGGGCGCGCCCTTGACGAAGAAGCCGAGATATTGCGGGTTGTCGTAGTCCGGCCCGACGACGGGCTGGAAGGTCACCGGATCCAGCTCCGCCGTCTCGCGGATCGGGTAGGCGCGCGGCGTGAAGGCGAAGTTGCCGTCCTTGTCGGTGAAGCGGATTGCCTGCGGCGGGCTGAAGGCGATGTCCGTCGCCTTGGGATCGGCCGGCGAGAGGAATTCGGCGAAGAGCACGATGACGGCGAGCAGGCAGACGAGCGCAAGCCCCAGCATGCCGGTGAAGGAGCGCTTCAGCCGCCGCCAGACGAGCGCGGAATAGCTTTCGCCATGCTGGTCGCGGGCGGCCGCGGCATCCGTCGCGGATGTGGATCGGATCTCGGCGGTCATGCGGGTCCTCCCGAAAGGCGCACGCGCGGGTCGAGCATGGCCAGAAGCAGGTCGGCGATGATATTGCCGATGATGAGCGTGACGGAGAGCACCAGCATGAAGGTGGCGGTGACGTAGACGTCGCCGACCTGCATGGAGCCGACGATGGCCGGGCCGACGGTCGGCAGCGCGAAGATGATCGCCGTCTCGATCTCGCCCGTCAGCATGTAGGGCAGCACGACGCCCTGGTACATGACGAGCGGATGCAGCGCATTGGGCACGGCATGGCGCAGGACGACGGCGCCCTCGCCCAGCCCCTTCGCGCGCGCCGTCTCGACATATTGCGCGTTCAGCGTGTCGAGCAGGTTCCCGCGCATGACGCGCATGTTGTAGGCGAGGCCGCCGAAGGTGGCGATGGCGACGACCGGCCAGACATGCTTCACGAGGTCGACGAACTTGCCCCAGGACCACGGCGCCCCGCCGTAGCGGGCGGAATGGAAGGAATTGATCTCGCTGACGTTGAAATGAAAGACCAGCACATAGACGATGATCAGCGCCATCAGGAAGCGCGGCACCGTCATGCCGAGGAAGGAAATGCCCGACAGCAGCGTGTCGATCCAGGAATATTGCTTCGTGGCGGCGAGGATGCCGAACAGGATGCCGATGCACGAGGCCAGGATATGGCAGACGAGCGCAAGGGCCAGCGTGCGCGGCAGGCGCTCGGCCACCACCTCGGAAACCGGCTTGTTGTAGTAGAGGCTGTGGCCGAAATCGCCGCGGGTGACGATGCCCGTGATCCAGTTGACGTACTGGACGGGCAGCGGCCGGTCGAGGCCGTGCTCCTTGCGATAGGCCTCGGCCTGGGCATTCGCCTCGTCGAAGGAGGCCCCGCCCTGGTTGATAAGCTGCGAGCGGATATAGTCCGCATAGTCGCCGGGCGGCGCCTGGATGATGGCGAAGGTCACCACGCTGAGCACGAAGAGCAGCGGTATGGCGGCGGCGATCCGCATCATCAGGAAGCGAAGGAGATGCATCGTCGTTTCCCTTGTTTCGCCGCCGGCCGGCCCGCGCGGGGTTCCGGCGCCGGCGGCGCGCGAGAGGGGCGTCCGGCCGTCGGCCGGCCGGACGCGGATGAGCGGTTTACTCGACCGGGCCGCCGTCGCCCGGCTTGCCCGGCAGCTGCTCGGGATAGAGCTCGTAGTCGCCCTGCTTGTCGGCGGCGACGTAGAGCCGTTCGCGCATGATCGAATCCTCGGCCCAGTTGAACATGAAGATCGGCGTGCCCTGCGGGATGTTCGAGAAGCGCTTGTTGACGATGAGCGCGCCCGGATATTCGGTAAGCCCGATCGAGTCCAGGTTGGTGGTCGCCACCTTCTGGTACTGCTTCATGAGGTCCGTCCGCTCGGCGCTGTCGTTGCTGGCGATGAACTTGTTGACGATGTCCACCAGCTCCTGCTCGAACGGCATGAGGTCGAGCGTGCCGTCCGTGCCGGCGCGATGGTGCCAGCTCGTGCGCGGACCCGTCGCGGCAAGCTGCGGCGTGTTCTGCACGACCGAGGTGAGGTCCTGCTCGTTGCGGCGGATCGACCAGTCGAAGCGGCCGCCGTAGTGGGCCGCGTCGCGCTTCGGGCCGTCCAGCGTGTTGAGCACGACCTTGAGGCCGAGCCGTTCCATCTGGCCGACGATGCCTTCGCCGAGATTGCGGTCGGTGCCGTATTCGCCGGTGATCAAGAGGACGATCTGCACGTCGCTGCCGCCGGCCGTGCCGGCCGGGAAGTTCACGAAGCCATTGCCGTCGGTATCGACAAGCCCCGCCTTCTTGAGGAGCGCCTTGGCCTCGTCGAGGTCATAGGGATAGTACATGGTCGACTGGCGGTCGTAGAAGCTGGTGCCGGAGGAAAGCCCGCCCGGATAGATCGCCGTGAACGGCCCCTTGACCAGCGCCTCGCCCAGCTTCTGCCGGTCGATCGCCGTGGTGACGGCCTTGCGGAAGTCGAGGTTGCGGTTGAGTTCGCGCACGGCCTCGCCGCGCTCGTCCGGCTCGCCCCAGCCGTTGGCCGAGAAATTGAGGTGCAGGTTGTAGCCGATGACACGCGGGCCGAAGGCGAGACGGGCGGGCGCGCTGTCCTGCGCGGCGCGCTTCAGCGCCTCCACGAAATTCTCCGGCTGCTCCAGGTTGGAAATGTCGCCCGAGCCGGCGATCGCCTGCACGTCGCGGTCCGCCCAGGTGGAGAGCTTGTAGTGCGCCTCGTTGAGATACGGCAGCTGCCTGCCCTCCTCGTCCACCTTCCAGTAATAGGGGTTGCGGCGCAGCACGACGATATCGTCCGAGCGGTAGGCGACCGGCACCCAGGCGCCCATGACCGGGAAGTTCAGATATTCCGGCGGGAAGGCGTTCTTGTACTGGTCGTAGGTCGTGCCGGCATATTTCGGATGCTTCGTCTTGAGGATATGCGAGGGGCCGGGGCAGAAGGTGCCGTAGGCCATGGCGAAGAGATACTGGCGCGGGAAGGCTTCCTTGAAGGTCCATTCGATCGTGTAGGGATCGAGCGCCTTGAGGGTCGTGCCCACGCCGAACGTCTCGGGCGTCGCGCCGTTCAGCGGCGTGACGTTCGGGTCGAGGACGTTGTCCTCCCAGTAGAACATCACGTCCTCGGCATCGAAGGGGTCGCCGTCGGACCACTTGGCGCCCTCGATCAGCTTCATCGTCAGCTTGTGGCCGTCCTTCGACCATTCCCAGCTTTTCGCAAGGTTCGGCAGCGGCTCCATGTCGTTCGCCTCGACCTGGAAGAGCGGCGCGGTGCGCGTCAGGCATTCGAACATGCCGATATCGATGCCGCCCCAGCCCTGCGACTGGCCGGCGCTGTAGTTCCAGCCCTCCGGCCGTCCGCCGATGACATGGCGGATCGTGTCGCCGTAGACGCCGGTGCCGTCCGGCATGTTGCCGGTCTTGAACACCAGCGGCTCCTTGGGAAGGCGTTCGCCGACCGGCGGCAGCTTGCCGGCCTTGACGAACTTCTCCGTCACCCAGTCCGGCTCCTGATAGGCGGAAAGCGCCTTGTATTCCAGGATCGAGGTCCGGGGGACATAGGTGATCTTGCCCTGGGCCGGGAAGACCGGCTGCTCGGGCACGACCACGGGATCGGCGGCGCCCGCCGGCATGGCGAGCGCCGAGACGCCCAGCATGAGCACGGCGCTCCGCAAGGAACGGATGAATGTCATTGTCGCTGTTCTCCCTCTTGTTTCCGGCCGCTCCTCCACGGGCGACCGTCTCCTGCGAAATTCAGGGCCGCCCCTCAGCCGGCCGCGCGCAGCCTCATCGCCTCGCGTTCGGCGCGCACCTCGTCGACGGAACGGACCGCACGGCTCGCCGCGCCCTTCCACTCGCGCGTCCTGACGGTGCCGCGGGCAAGGCGCTCCTTCGCGCCCGCGACGGCATGGGCATACTGGGGCAGCCAGGCGGCCTGCGCGACCACCATCTCGTCCACCATCTGCCAGACCTCCTCCGGCGTGCAGATCGCGCCGACCAGCGGATCGTGCAGCACGGCGAGTTTCAGAAGGTCGAGATCGCCGGAAATCGCCGCATGCACCGACATGCGCTGCACGTTGATCGAGGAGATGCAGGTCGCCGCGCAGGCCTCCGGCAGCGTGATGCCCGCCACCATGTTGATGCCGAAGCGGTCGACGAAGCCGGGCGATTCGATGATAGCATCGGCCGGCAGGTTGGTGATGACGCCGTTGTTCTTGACGTTGAAATGCCCGCGATAGACACGGCCCGTCTCCAGCGCCTCGAGGATATGGCTCGCATGCTCGTTGGAGCGACGCTTCGGGTCGATCGGCTTTCCGGCCGCCTTCAGCAGCTCGGGATAGTCGGTCTCGAACCAGTTGCGGGTTTCGGTGGAATAGCGCAGGTAACCGCCGGTCTCGCCGTGGATCCAGTCCGACATGTCGATCCAGCGCTGCGTCTCCTCCGGCCGCTTGCGGTACCAGGGCAGGTATTCGGAAAGATGGCCGTTGCTCTCGGTGGAATAGACGCCGAAGCGCTTGAGCACGTCGATGCGCAGCTTCTCCTGCTGCGAGAAGACCGGATGGGCCTCGAAGGCGGCGACGAGCTCGTCCTTGCCGATCCTGCGGCCCTTCAGGCGCAGGTCCACGAACCATGTCTGGTGGTTGATACCCGAGCAGATGTAGTCCAGCTCCCCCTCGCCTGCGCCGAGGATTTCCGCGATCTGCTCGCCGCCGTGCTGGACGCCGTGGCACAGGCCCACCGCATCGACCTTGCCGTATTCGATGGCGGCCCAGGTGTTCATGGCCATGGGATTGGCGTAGTTGAGGAACTTCGCGCCCGGCTCGGCGACCTCGCGGATGTCCCTGCAGAAATCGAGGATGACCGGGATGTTGCGCTGGCCGTAGAGGATGCCGCCGGCGCAGATCGTATCGCCGACGCACTGGTCGACGCCGTATTTCAGCGGAATGCGGATATCGTCGGCATAGGCTTCGAGGCCACCGACCCGCACGCAGCTGATGATGTAGCGCGCGCCCTCCAGCGCCCTGCGGCGGTCCGTCGTGGCGGTGATGCGCGTCGGCAGGCCGTTCGCCTCGACGATCTTCTCCAGGATCGTGCGGATCATCGTCAGGTTATGCTCGCTGAGGTCGGTCAGCGCGACCTCGATATCGGCGAATTCCGGCACGGACAGGATGTCCGTGAAGAGCTTCTTGGTGAAGCCGACGCTGCCCGCGCCGATGATGACGATCTTGAACCTGCTCATGCTATCCTCGTCCGAATGGGTCCTGGCTGCCGGGAATGGGTAAAATCGAGCGCGCTCGCCGATTTTCCACCGAAACAGGTCGCTTGCGCGGCCGTTCGACAATCCCTCTTGAAATCACGAAAAACTTCCTCTCAAGTCGTCATTATGCGGATCGCCGGATGAGATCATAGAGAGGGATTGTGCTTTCATGGGTAATTCTATGCTCCAGAACCTCATTGCCGGCGGACCGGTGATGAAGACGGTATCGCTGCCGCGCGGCCGCCACCGGCTGCATACGATGCCGACCAGCACGGGCTACGAGGTGCGCAACGACACGAGCTACGACTGGGACGGCCGAAAGCGCGGCCAGACGCCCTTCACCGTGGTCCAGCACACCCTGAGCGGGGCGGGAAACCTGCGCTACGAGAACCGGGTCTACCGGGTGCGCCCGGACGACACGCTGCTGCTGCTGGTTCCCCACAATCACCGCTACTGGCTGGAGGAAGGCGGCCACTGGGAGTTCTTCTGGATCTCCATGAACGGCGAGGAAGCGCTGCGCATCCATCGCGCCATCCTGTCGATGACCGGGCCGGTCCTCAAGCTCCAGCCGGAAACGGTGGAGCATCTGGCCGACTGCAGCCAGCGCCTCGTCTCCGGCGGCGGAGAGGCGCCGGGGCAGGCCTCGGCCATCGCCTACGAGGCGGCGATGGCGCTCTACGACGACGTCTTCGGCTCCCACCCCACGGCCGGCGAGGAGTACAGGGCGATGCAGCAGGTGATCAGCCATATCGACGCCAATCTGGACAAGCCGCTGCCGGTCGAGGAACTGGCGCGGGTCTCCGGCTTCAGCCGCTCGCATTTTTCCCGCGTCTTCGCCGCGCACGAGGGCGTGCCGCCGGCCGAATTCGTCCTGCGCAAGCGCCTGCAGCGCGCCACCAAGCTCTTGACACGCGCCGCCAATCTCTCCGTCAAGGAGGTCTCCAGCATGGCCGGCTTCGAGGACCCGAACTATTTCGCCAAGGTCTTCCGCCGCCATTTCGGTGCGAGCCCGACCGAGTTCCGCACCACCGGCATGTATGCCAGCCCGCCGCCGGCCGTCGACCACGAGGCCGCCGATCAGGCCCCCTGACGCCCTGCCTTCCCGTGCGGATAGTCCACAGCGGGAACGCCGGGAACGACATCGACCGGAATATTTTCGCGCCGGAGACGGGCGATTTCCTCGCCGGTCCGGCCGTGCGCCGCCGGGTCGCCGGATTTCAGCCGCACCACATATTTGCCAGCCATGGCGAGCCTTGCCATCGTGCTCTCGACATCCTCCCGCCGACAGCCGCGCATTCCGACCGGCACGCGCTTCGCCTCCCGGCGCGCCAGCTCCAGCACCTCGGCGGAAACGGCCTCGTCGAAGAGGATGACATCGGCCGCCTGCAGCGCGCGCACGGCCTTCAGCGTCAGGAGCTCCGCCTCGCCCGGCCCCGCACCGACGACCGTGACGCGGCCAACGGCGGGGGTCTCCGCAAGCCGCTCCGCATCGGCAAGAAACGCCCCGCCCACGCCCGCCTCCGGCATGTGCGGCGCGGAAAAGACCCTGTCGGAGAACCGCTCCCAGAACACGCGGCGCTGCGGGCCGGGCGGAAGGCGCCGGTTGACCGTCTCGCGCAGCGACTGCGCCAGCGCCGCCCATGCCTTCAGGCTGCGCGGCAGAAGCGCCTCGATCCTGCGGCGGATCGCCTGTGCGAGGATCGGCGCGGCCCCATCCGTCGAGATCGCGACGACGACGGGCGACCGGTTGACGATGGAGCCGAACTGGAACTGGCAGAATTCCGGCCTGTCAATGACGTTGACCGGCACGCCCGCCGCACGGGCCGCCGTGGAGAACGCGCCCGCATCGTCCTCGCAATCGCCGATCGCCAGCGCCGCGCCGGAAAGATCGGACGGCCGCCAGCGCCGCGCATGCGGCGTCAGCCGCGCGGCGGGATGAGCCGGCGTGCGGGCAAGCAGGGCCTGGAAGGTCTCGCCGAACGTTTCCGCATAGGCATCGACATGGGCCCCGCAGGCTGCCAGCAGCTCCGCCTTCCACATGGCCGCATCCGTGCCGCCGGCAACGACCACCCGCTTTCCTTCCAGCCCGAAGAAGACCGGCAGCCTGGCAAGCGGCTCCATGCGCGCCGGTGCTTCTTTCCGCGGCAGTTGCAAGACGTTCATCGGCGGTCTCCCTGATTTCCGGCCGGCAGGCGCCGCAATCGGCCCGGCGGTGCAAAAACAAAAAGCTGCCGGCCGGAAATCGTCCCCCTTGCGGGAGCCGGTTTCAGGTCGGCAGCTTTGCCATGAAGCGCCCGCCATTGGACGCCGATGTCGCCTGGTGCGACGACAGATACCTAGCAACAATCGTGCCAGGAAACAAATCATTGAAAATATGCGTATTTCTCTGAAAGAAACCCGAGGCACCGCAAAAACCGGCATCCCATTCGGCGGGCATCGCCGTTTTTTTAGGCGATGCCGTCAGCGAAGACGCTTGCCGTCCGCATCGAAGAGGAAGGATTTTTCGGCGGAAAGGCCGACCGTCAGGCGGCCGCCGCCGTCCGCCCCGCGGAAATTCCCGTGCTCGACGATGATGCGCTCCCCGGCCGAGACATTGGCGTAGACATAGCTGGTATTGCCGAGATGTTCGGCGACATCGACATCGAGGACCATGTCGGCATCGCCAGTGCCGGCCGGCCGGAAATGCTCCGGCCGCACGCCGAGGCTCACCGCGTCGCCGGGCCGCACGGTGGAAGCACGGAGGGAAGAGTCCAGCGTCACGCCCGGCTGGCTTTCGAGCGCCACGGTGACGCGGCCCTCCCCGGCCGTCACGACGCGGGCCTTCAGGAAGTTCATGCGCGGCGAGCCGATGAAGCCGGCGACGAAGGTGTTGTCGGGATCGTCGTAAAGATCGAGCGGGGCGCCGACCTGCTCGACCACACCGGCCCGCAGCACGACGATCTTGTCGGCGAGCGTCATCGCCTCGACCTGGTCGTGGGTGACGTAGATGACGGTGGACTTCAGCGCCTTGTGCAGCTTGGCGATCTCCACGCGCATATGCACGCGCAGTTCCGCATCGAGGTTGGAGAGCGGTTCGTCGAAGAGGAAGACGTCGGGGTTTCGCACGATGGCGCGGCCGATGGCGACGCGCTGGCGCTGGCCGCCGGAAAGCGCCTTGGGCTTGCGCTCCATCAGGGGCGCGAGCTCGAGGATGCGGGCGGCGTCGTTGACACGCCGCTCGATCTCCTCCTTCGCCATGCCGGCGAATTTCAGCGCGAAGCCCATGTTCTCGCGGACGGTCATGTGCGGATAGAGCGCATAGGACTGGAAGACCATGGCGATGCCGCGCTTCGACGGATCGACGTCGTTCATCACGGTGCCGCCGATGGCAAGCTCGCCGGAGGTGATGTCCTCAAGGCCGGCGATCATGCGCAGCAGCGTCGATTTCCCGCAGCCGGACGGCCCGACGAAGACGACGAACTCGCCCGTCTCGATGGAGAGGTCGACGCCCTTGATGATGTCGAGCGCGCCGAAGCGCTTGCGTATGTCGGTGAGGCGAACATCGGCCATGGACTGGACCTCAGCTTACGGTGAAGGTGACGGATTGCGGCGCAAAGCGGCGGCTGGTCACGGAAAGCTCCAGCGTGCCCTTCTCCTCGCCCGCCTCGATCCAGAAGCCGGTCGCCCCGCCCTTCAATGTATGGTCGGCTGGGCCGATGATGCGGCCGGGACCGGAGAGCGCAAGCGAAACCGGCTCCTCGAAATAGGGAAGCAGGTTGCCGCACTGGTCGAGGACGCGCACGACGACGCGCACCGCGTCCTTCTCGCCCGCGCGCAGCGCCGTGTCGTCGGGCGTCACCTCCAGCGTCGCCGGAACCGGATCGGCTGGCAGCACCATGGTCTTCACCGCCTTGCCGTCGACATAGCCCGTGAACGTGCCCTCGCGCCAGACGCGGCCCCAGGTGCCGAACTCCTGCGGCGTGACGGTGCGAAGGTCGAGCACGGCGGGCGGATGCGGCAGATGCGGATAGGTCTCCCGGTCGGGATAGATGCGCTTGGCCGGCCATTCGCCGAACTTCACCTCGACATAGTCGCAGTTGGTGAGCACGATCAGCGGCAGGATGCCGCCGATATTGCGCTCGCCGCGCGCCCAGAAGGTGACGGGCTGCATCACCACACCGTCCTTCGGATCGCCCTGCGAGGCATAGGCGTAGGCCGCCAGCTTCGGGATACGGTACATGTCGAGCACGCCATGATAGCAGATGCGGTCGCCCGAGCCGAAATCCTTGTGCGTGTTGTAGTCGAACATGCACCAGCCGGTGGAGCCGGAAATGTCGCTGTCGCCGGCGACGGCATTGAGGATGAGGAGGTGGCGGTTGACGTGCTCGGCCTGGCGCTGCTCCTGGTCGAAGCGCTTGGTCGGGTACATGTGGCCGTTATATTCGGTGATCATGTAGGGGATCGGCCTCACGATGCCGGTCGTCTCCACCCGGTCGCGCAGCACGACGCGGCCGCGGTTGTTGCCGGGCATCTCCTCCTGGCCGAGGATGAAGTCGTTCATGGTGTAGACGTCCTCGAGCATCTCCGAATTGGTGATGAAGCGCACACCGCCGGTCTGGCGGGTCGGGTCGAGTTCGCGGGCAAGGCGGTTCGTCTCGGCGTAGAAGTCGTGGCTGTCCTGGCTCTCGTTGATGCGCACGCCCCAGATGATGATCGAGGGATGGTTCCAGTCGCGCTCGATCATGCGGCGCACGTTCGCGATGGATTCCCTTTGCCAGACCTCCCCGCCGATATGCTGCCAGCCGGGGATTTCCTCGAAGCAGAGCAGGCCGATCTCGTCGCAGCGCTCGATGAACCACTTCGACTGCGGATAGTGCGAGGTGCGCACGATGTTGCAGGCAAGCTCGTATTTGAGGATGTCGGCGTCCTTCTCCTGCGCGCGCCGGCCCATGGCGTAGCCGGTATGCGGCCAGCTCTGGTGCCGGTTGAGGCCGCGCAGCTTGAGAGGTCTTCCATTGAGCAGGAACCCGTCCGGCGTGAAGAGCGCGGTGCGGAAGCCGAAGCGCTGCGTCAGCACGTCCTCGCCGTAGTCGGTGGTGAGCTTCAGCGAGAGGGCATAGAGCGCGGGATTGTCGATGTCCCAAAGCTCGATATCGGCAAGGCCGGTGAAGGTCAGCATCGCCTCGTTGCCGTCGATGGCGACGGAGGTGGCCGCAACGTCGCCGCCGCCCTTGCGGCGGATCTTCGCGTCGAGCGTGCCGGAGACGGAAAGCCCCTGCGGATTGGCGAGGAAGACGCGGGCGGTGACGGTCTTCTTTTCCGAAAGCGCGTCCGGCGTCTCGATCTTCACGTTGGCGATGGAGACGGGGCTTGCCACCTTCAGCCAGACGTCGCGGTAGAGGCCGGCATAGCACAGATAGTCGATCTGGCCGCCGAAGGGCGGGATGTCCGGGTTTTCCGAACCGTCGATCTTCACGGTGACGAGGTTCTCGCCCTGCCGCAGATGCGGCGTCAGGCGCGCCTCGAAGGGAGTATACCCGTCCTTGTGGGCGGCGATCTCCCTGCCGTTCAGGTAGACCACGCTGTCGGCCATGGCGGCGTCGAAGACGAGGGAAACCTCCTGCCCTTCGAAATCCTCCCGCCAGTGAAGCACCTTCTGGTAGGTGAAGGGCTTCTGGTAGTCGGTCTCGTCAAAATAGTTGTAGGGCAATTCGACGGCGCTGTGCGGCAGGCGCACGCTCTCGCCGTCCTGCAGCGTATCCACGCGCGCGAGGTCGAAGCCCTCGCGGAAGAGCCAGTTGCCGTTGAAGTTTTCGGTGATGCGCATGGGGGTATTCCTATTTGACCGAGCCGAGCATGCCCTGCACGAACTGGCGCTGCATGACGAAGAAGACGAGAAGGGTGGGAAGCGTGGCGAGGATCGTGCCGACCATGACCACGCCGTAATCGGGATAGTAGGCCGAGGCGAGCGAGGAGACGACGAGGGTGATCGTCTTGGTCTCGTTCGATTGCAGCACGATGAGCGGCCAGAGATAGTTGTTCCAGTTCGTCATGAAGACGATGACGAAGGCGGCGGCATAGGTGGAGCGCATCACCGGCACGTAGATGTAGAGGAAGATCTGCCATTCCTTCAGCCCGTCCACCTTGGCCGCGTCGCGAAGCTCCGTCGGGAAGGCCTTCGTCGTCTGGCGGAAGTAGAAGATGATGAAGGCCGAGGCGATGGTGGGCAGCATGATGGCGATATGCGTGTTGATGAGCCCCGTCTTCGCCATCATCATGAAGAGCGGGATCATCAGCGCGCCGAAGGGCACCATCAGCGTCAAGAGCACCAGCGAATAGATGCGGTCGCGCGCCTTCGACTTGAACATCTCGAAGCCGTAGCCGGCAAGCGAGGAGACGGCGACGGTGAGCACCGTCGCCAGCACCGCCACCTTGGCCGAGTTCCAGAAGATCAGCGGCACGTCGACCGCGGTGAAGAATTTCCCGACATTGGCCAGGAACGCGCTGCCGAAGGTCGCCTTGCCGCCGATGATGTCGATCGAGGTGTTCGTGGCGCTGATCAGCATCCAGAAGAACGGAAAGATCGACAGGAAGGCGGCAAGGCCGAGGAAGGCATATTGCAGCGCGATGCCGGCAAGGCGCGAGAGGCTCATGCGCGGTCCCTCGCGGCATAGAACTGGAGGAAGGAGAAGAGCGCCACCATGATGACGATGACGTAGGAGATCGTCGCCGCATAGCCGAAGCTCGGCATGAAGCGGAAGGTGAGGTTGTAGATGTAGAGCGAGAGGGTGAGCGTCGCGTTCGCCGGCCCGCCCCTGCCCTCGGTGAGGTTGTAGACCTCGTCGAAGAGCTGGATCGTGCCGATGGTCGAGATGATCGTCGTGAAGAGGATGACCGGCTTCAGCATGGGCACGGTGATATGGACGAAGCGGGCCCAGGCCGGCACGCCATCGATCCGCGCCGCCTCGTAGATCGACTTGTCGATGTTCTGGAGCGCGGCGAGGTAGAAGATCATGTTGTAGCCGGTCCAGCGCCAGGTAATGGCGAGGATGACGAGCACCTTGGCCCAGAAGGGCTCTGTCAGCCAGCCGATCGGCGTGCCGATGAGGCCGATCGCCATCAGCCCCTGGTTCACCACGCCGTCGACGGAGAACATGCTCTTGAACAGCACGGAATAGGCAACGAGCGAGGCGACGCAGGGCAGGAAGATCGCCGTGCGGAAGAAGCCGATGAACTTCAGCCGGTCGTTGTTGAGCACCGTCGCCAGCATCAGGGCGAGCAGGATCATGATCGGCACCTGCACCACGAAGAAGACGACGGTGTTGGTGAGCGCCTGGAGGAAGACCGGATCGTGCCAGAGGCGCACGACGTTTCCGAAGCCCGCGAACTTCATCATCATGCCCTTGCCCGAGAAGAAGGACAGGTAGAGCGAGCGGAAGATCGGGTAGACGAGGAAGATCGAGATCAGCAGGACCGAGGGGGCGACGAACAGCCAGCCGTTCAGATCGTGATAGCGCTTCAATCCGCCTGTTTTGCCGGCAGCCATGGGTCGACCTTCGATGCGGGGACAAGGACCGGATCTCCCCGCCAAAGCGGGAAAGATCCGGGAAACGGGCGGGCGCGATGCGCCCGCCGGGAGGATCCTACTGGATCTGGCCTTCCGCCTGGCTGGCGATCTCCTTCAGGACATCGTCCACATTGGCGCCCTCGCCGAGCGACGGCAGGTGCGCGGTCACGGCGGTGTCCACCTCGTTGGTGAAGACGCCGTAGTTGACGGCCGGGACCTTGGCGAGCCAGTCGGAGAAGTTCTGCCAGACCTTTTCGCCGCCGAAGAAGGCGTCGGCCTCGGAATAGGCCGCGCCCGTGCGGGCGGCGAGCAGCGAGCCGACGGCGCCGCGCTCGGTCAGGATCTTCTGGTAGAAGTCGATGTCCTTGGCGTAGACCTCGTTGAGGAAGTCGATGGCCTCGTCCTTCTCGGCGGAGCTTTCCGTCACGTACCAGCTCGAGCCGCCGAGGTTGGAGGCATGGCCCGCGCCTTCGACATTCAGCTTCGGGATCGGGGCGACGCCCCACTTGCCGGACTGGTCGGCCTGCGCCTTGACCGTGCCGGTGATCCACACGCCGGTGGTGACGGTCGCGACATCCCCGGAGGTGAAGGTGTTGACCCATTCCGTCCAGCCGGCGGCCGGCTTGTGGATGCCCGACTGGAGGATCTTCTGCTCGGTTTCGAGCGCGGCCTTCAGCGCGGCGTTGTTCTCGATGGAGAGGTTGCCATCCTTGTCGAAGTACCAGCCGCCGGCGGACTGCATCAGGATGCGGATGAAGCCGGCGTCGTTGATGTCGAGGCCGAGCATCTTCTTGCCGGTCTTGGCCTCCACTTCCTTGCCGATCTCGATGAAGCGGTCCCAGGTGAGGTCCTGCATGTCCTCCGGCTTGAAGCCGGCCTGCTCCAGGTAGTCCTTGCGGTAGTAGAGGCCGGTGACGCCGGAATCGAAGGGCACGCCGTAGACGGTGCCGTCCACCGTCATCAGCTCGACCTTGTAGGGCGCAAAACCGGAATAATCGATCTTGCCCGATAGCGGGGCGAAGGCGCCGGGAAAGGACTGGAGGTATTTCTGCGCGCCGTAGTCCTCGATCAGCACGATATCCGGCAGCGTGTCCGTCGTGCCGGAGGAAAGCGCCGTCTGGAGCTTCTGCTCGACGTCAGCCTTGGCGAAATCGACGATGTTGAACGTCGTCTCGGGATGCTTGGCCGTATAGCGCGCGGCGGCTTCCTTCATGATGGCGACGTTGAAATTCGGGTCCCAGCACCAGACGGTGACTTCGCCGGCAAAGGCGGCGGTGGACGCCAAGAGGCTCGCGCCGGCAAACATGCCGGCGGCAAGACGCGACAGAATGGTCCTGTTGTTCATCGTTTCCTCCCAAGAAACCGGATCGGGCAGGTTCTCCTCCTGCCGCCGGCGGAAAGATTTACCGAATTTCAGGAAACGCGCAAGGAAAATTTAGTAAATATTTATTGCGCCTGCGAAGGTGGCGAAAAGCCCTGCGATTGCAGCGGCTTACGGCAGCTTTCACGCCAGACGAGCTCCGTGGCGATGCGCACCTGCTTGCCGTAGCTGCGGCCGGAAAGCCGCTCCAGCAAGAGGTCCACGGCCGTCTCGCCGATATGCTCGCCGTGGATGCGCACGGTGGTGAGCGGCGGGGTGAGGAACTGCGCCACGGGGATATCGTTGAAGGAGATGACGGCGATGTCCTTCGGGATCGCCAGCCCCGCTTCCTGCAAAGCGCGGTAGGTGCCGATCGCCATGTTGTCGTTCGAGGTGACGATGACGTCGGGCCGCTCGGCAAGCGCCAGGAGATCGCGCGCCAGCCGGTAGCCGGTGTCGAGCCTGAGGCTCTGCCCGCTGGAACAGTCGGCAAGGGCGAGAAGGTCGGGATCGAAGGTGCCGTTCTTCTTCTGCCACTCGATATAGGCCGCGCAGCGCCGCTCGGCGAAATGCTGCACGCCGCCGTTGAGGCTCTCGTGGCTGCCGATGAAGCCGATGCGGCCGTAGCCGCTGGATTTCAGGGAATCGAGGATCTTTCGCGTCGCCAGCCCGACATCGGAGAAGACGCTGTCGATATGGTCGCTCTTCGGATCGAAGTCGGCGAAGACGACATGGCGGGAATGCTCCTCCACCCAGGCGATCTCGTTGTCGGAATGCTTTCCGATGACGATGACGCCCGAGGCGCTTTCCAGAAGGGCCGCCTCCGGCAGCGCGTCGGAATGGAAGACCTTGACGATCTCCGTCTTGAGGTCGCGGCAACGGTTCTCGATGCCGAGCCTGACGCCGACATAGTAGGGATCGGCGATCTCGTCGGACGGTTCGAGGAAATGCACGATGACGAGGCGGGTGAGAAGGCTCGGCGCGGCATGGCCGTTCGCCTTGTTGCGGTTGCGCGGCGTCTCGTAGTTCAGCGCCTCCGCCGTCTCGATGATCGCCTGCCGCTTGGCCGGCGAGATCGACAGGGCCGGATCGTAGTTCAGCACCCGGGAGACGGTCGCGGAGGATACGCCGACAGCCTTGGCGATTTCCTTTATCGTTACCATCTCGTCAGCCGTCGCTTCATCCGTGCAATCACACGGGCATTTCTATCTGACAAATCAAGGGGAGTAAATATTTATCAAGGCCGTTACCCGAAATCGGGCGCGGCCCCGCACGCCCCGCGTCGCAGGCCAGTCCCAGGAGGTCGCCCACCGCAAGGCGGCCCCGGAAATCCCGACAGACTTGTCACTCCCGTCATTCGCTCCCCTCGATCTAGTCTCGGCCCTGCAACGACGGGAAACCGGACATGACAACGCCAATGACATTTGTGAACGGCAAGCCGCTCCCGTGGAGCGCGCACAGCGCGGCGGACCGGCTCTGCCTCGCCGCCACACCGACCTTCGCCGTCATGGCCTGGATCAGCGCCGGCGGCCCGATGACGCTCTGCGCCTCGGGTTCGGGCCTGCTGCCGATGGACGGCATGGTCCCGATGTACCTGCTGATGGGCCTTTTCCATCTGCCGCCCTGGCTGAGGCTCGCCTCCCGCCGGCGCGCGACGGCTTTCCAACCCCACAACCGAACGGAAGGAGAATGACGATGCAGCACACGATCGTTTCACGCGAGGACTGGCTTGCCGCCCGCAAGGCGCTCTTCGAGAAGGAGCGCGCCATGACACACCAGCTCGACGCCCTGCGTGCCGAGCGCCGGCAACTGCCGTGGGTCAGGATCGAGAAATCCTATGTCTTCGACGGCCCCGGCGGCGACGTCGCGCTTTGCGACCTGTTCGGGGAGCGCAGCCAGCTTGCCGTCTACCACTTCATGCTGACGCCCGGCTCGGACCACATCTGCCCCGGCTGCGCCTTCACGATGGATCACGTCGACGCGGCGCGCCAGCACTTCGAGCATGCGGATCTGGCGTTCGCCGCGGTCTCGCGCGCGCCGATCCGGCGGATCGAGGACGTCCGCAAAAGGATGGGCTGGACCTTCCCCTGGGTCTCCGCGGACGACCGGGACTTCAGCTACGATTTCGACGTCTCGTTCCGGCCGCAGGACCGCGCCGCCGGTCTGGCGCTCTACAATTACGGCCTGACGCCGATCCGTAACGCGTCGGACATGTTCGGCGTCAGCGTCTTCGCGAAGGACGAGCGGGGCGACATCTTCCACACCTACTCGACCTATCACCGGGGAACGGAGCTGCTGATGGGCGCGCTCAACTGGCTCGACCTCGCCCCCAAGGGACGCAACGAGACGGGCACCATGAGTTGGGTGAAGCTGCACGACATATATTGATGCAGGCTTCAATCATTATCGGAAGAAATCAGCGTAAACCATTTATCTCGTGAGAGAAAAATGGTGGGTGATCACGGGCTCGAACCGTGGACCCGCTGATTAAGAGTCAGCTGCTCTACCAACTGAGCTAATCACCCACTTGACCGCTCCAGCGGTCTGGAGGGGCGTATAAATGCCTTCGCCGGGCTTGTCTATACCGGGCTTCGAAAAAAATGCGCCGGGGGTCAAATTTCTTTTGCAACGCAAAACGAGCGTCACAAATCCAGCGTCCCCGAAGCGACCCGTACCGCCTCGCCGCCGATGCGCGCGCGGGCGATCGCCCCGCCGGAGACATCGAGATGGAGATGGATCAACGACGGGCGGCCCATCTCCACGCCCTGCTCGATCAGGACGGGATGGTGACCGTCGACCAGCCTGTCGAAGAGCTGGATCGCGCCCGACATGGCCGCCACCGCCGAGCCCGTTGCCGGGTCCTCGGCGATGCCCATGTCGGGCGCGAACATGCGGGCATGGAACTTCGCCGTATGGTTCACCCCGCCGCGGCAATAGAGATAGGCAGAGGCAATCCGGCCCTCGGCGAAGGGCGCGCAGCGTTCCCATAGCGCGGGATCGAACTCCACGGCGGCCGCCGCCGCAAGGTCGTGGACGGGAACCATGACGAAGGCGACGCCCGCGCTCCACAGCGACGGCACGTGATTCTCGAAGCCGATCTGCCCCGGCTTCAGGCTGAAGGCATCGGCAAGCGCCTGCCGGTCGAAGGCGGCATCGAGCCGCACGGACATGCGCGGCAGGTCGAATTCGGCGAAGGCCGCCTTGCGCCCGCCGAGCTGCACCGCACAGCGGACGGGTCCGACATTCTCCTCCAGCACGCTGACCTGGTCGCGCGGGTCGGCACCCGCCTCGCCGGCGCCGGCCTCCGCGATGGCAACGGCCGCCCCCACCGTGGGGTGGCCGGCGAACGGCAATTCCCGGCCGGGCGTGAAGATGCGCAGGCGCGCCGTATGGGCCGGGTTTTCCGCCCGCTGCACGAAGACGGTCTCCGACAGGTTGAATTCGCCGGCGATGCGCTGCATCGCGCCGTCGTCCAGATCGTCGGCATCGAAGACGATCGCGAGCGGATTGCCGGCAAGCCGCGTGCCGGTGAAGACGTCATAGATCGCATAGCGGCGGGACAAGGCGGTCTCCCTGTTCGATTTTTCTCGCAGCCTGCCCGAGGCATCCCCGCCGGGCAAGCGGAAATGCGCGGGGGCGAACCTAGAGGTCCAGCGTCATCACCACCGGGCAATGGTCGGAGGCCTTCGGCCGGTCCCAGCCGACGCGCGGATAGCGCTCCACGTCCTGCCCCGGCGGGAACAGCGTGCGGAAGGGCTGGCCGGCGCGCACGATCTCCGGCACATGCTGGGCGTTGCGCTCGGCAAGCGATGGCGAAAGCCAGATATAGTCCAGCTGGCACAGGTGCCGCTCCTCCGGCCCGCGGCTGTGATAGAGCGTCCAGCGGTCCTCCACCGGCCGGCGCAGCATGGGGTTGACGGCAAACCCATCCGCCGTGAAGGCGTCGAGCGCGCTCACCGGCTCCTTTTCGGGAACGAAGCGGTAGCCGTTGCGCCGGTCGCCCTCGATGCGCAGCTTCTCCTGGTAGTCGTTCATGTCGCCGCAGATGGCGAAGGCCTTGTTCGCGGTGCGGCCGATGCCGAACCGGTCCTCGACGATGCGGCGCACCGCGCGCGCCTCGGCCATGCGCACCGGCATGGTGGATTGCCGCCCGTCCATGCCGTCGCGCCCCGGCCCCATCGACTTGAAATGCACGACGTAGAGGGTCAGCGGCCGCCCGCCGATACGCAGGTCCATCTCCAGGCAATCGCGCTTGAAGATCTTGTCCTGCGGGTGGATGCCGGGGCCGAGGTCCGGCGTGAACAGATCGAAATCGCGATAGGTGACGCCGGCATGGCTGCGGATGTCGATGCATTCGATGCGCTGGCCGTCGCGCGTCTCCTCGCGCATCAGCACCGAGACGTCGATGCCGCGGCTGTCATTCCCCTCGATCAGGTATTTCTGCCGATAGCCGTTGCCGACCATGCGGAAGAGATAGCCGTATTCGAAGGCCTGCAGCGCCGCCATGTTGTCGGTCTCCTGTAGGCACAGGATATCGGCATCCGCATCGGCGATGGCGAGCGCGGAATGCTGGCGGGCATCGTCGGTATGGGCGATGGTGCGCGCCTCCTCCAGCCGCTGGTATTCCGCCTCGTTGCGGATGTCGAAGAGGCGCAGGACCCGGTCCTGGCGGAGCTGGTTGCGGAAACCCGTGAAATCGAAACGGGTCATGAGGTTTTCGATATTGAAGGTGGCAAGGCGTAGCGACATGAGGTCCTTCCGGTATTGCCCGTAAAGTGTAACCGGCTGACCGGCAATGGAAAGCGCCTTTTCGCCCTGCCGGCACCCCGCACGGAATAAACCGCCCGATCCCGCCGTTATCCGCCCATGGAGGATCGGTCATGGGCAAGGCATCCGGCATGGCACGCATGGTCCTTGCGGCATGGTTGGCATGGACGGCCCTTGCCGCCCTGCCCGCCCGCGCCGCCGAGAGCTACCTGACGACGGCCGGGGAAGCCGCCCGGGCCGTCGCGCGCGTCAGCGAGGCGCTCGGCGGCACGCCGCAGGTGCACACGATCCGGATCGCCGACAGGCAAGTGACCGTCCTTGCCGGCAGCAGCCGGCCGGGCGACGTCGACGAATGGACCGTGCGTCAGGCGACGCGGCTCTTCTTCTTCGCCGCGGAGGTCGTGGACGGCCCCTCGGCGGAGCCGGCGCCGGCCATCGTCGCCGACCCGGCATCCGGCTTCTTCCCGCTTAAGGCCATCGCCCTCGACAAGGTGGGCACGGTTGCCGCCCGCGCCATCGCCTATGCCAGGCTGCAGGACGAGGCGGCGGTGCTCTCCATCGAGATCGCCCGGCGCGTCAGCCTGCTTCCCTCGCCCGCCTACGGCGATATCCGCTGGTCGATCTACGTCGCCTCGTCGCGCGAAAGCGCGACGGTCTACGCCGATGCGGGCGGCGACATCATCGGCGGCGACCTTTCCAACACCGTGCGCGCCCGCACCATGGATTTCCTCAAGGATGACGACTGGCCGAAGGAAACGGCGCTGGCGAGCCTCCTCGGTGCCATCGGCAGCAAGCCGATCGTACGCGACGTGACGATCTATCCGAAATCCGTGCAGGTGAAGGCCGACCATCCGACCCTGCCGGACAACGCGGTCGGCTATTCCTGGGACCTTGCCGGCGTCACCCGCTCGCCCGTCACCTCGCCGCTCTTTTCCGGCACGGCTGAGGAGCCCGCCCTGTCGCTCGCCGATGTCGATTTCGGCCCGCTTGCGAAAGTCCGCGACAATGCGATCAAGGCCTGGGGCAACGAGAAGTCGACGCTGAACTACATGATGCTGCGGCTCTTCTCCGATGGTCCCGGCAAGCCCGAGCAGCGCTGGACCGTGCACTTCACCGACTGGGGCCAGCCGGGCGAGCTGGCGCTCTTTTCCAACGGCGGCTCGGTGGAGCTGGCAGCCGACGGCACCGTGCGTCTCGCCGACCTGCCGCCCGCCCGCCGGCCGAAACGCAACTGGCTCGATCCGGCAACGACCGGCGACGTGCTCGCCGCCATCGGCGAGCAGTTCAGCACGAACGCGCGCTTTGCCGAGATCACCGTCAACGGCGATTCGATGCGCATCCTCGCCGAGGTGCCGGACAATCCCGGCACGATGCGCGACTACACCGCCAGCGACCGTGGCGTTACCGCCTCCGGCATGATGATGCCATGGGACGCCGAGTTCCGGCCGGAACGGCTCTACCGCATGGAAGATCTTGCCTTCTTCTCGGCGGAAAAGCTGAACGAGCTGACCGCCCGCACCTTCAGCCGGCTGCAGGTGGGCTCGGAAATGGCGGTCAGCCGCTACACCTTCTCCATCGGCCAGATCATGTCGCCGGACGGCAGCTTCATGGTGCCCTCGCCGGACGGCAGGGTGACGCTGGAAATCCGTCTCGAAAGCCCGGACGGCTGGAAGGGCGGGCGCATCACCTATTCCTCGACGGGCGAGGAGATCGACATCGTCATGCCCTAGCGCGGCGATGCTTGGCTTGGGATAGGCGTGCTTTTCCGCAAGTTTGCCGTTTCGCCCGCCGCCATCCTTGGCTAGCCTCCGGCCATTGGCGCAACAGTTCCGGCAGGCCTTCCATGACAGACGATACCGCGATCCGCATCTCAGCCGCGCGCACGAAGGACCTCTCCCTCATGATGACGCGCTGGCCGAGCGTGACGGGTACGCCCGACGAAGCGGATTTTTCCGGGCGCCTGCACGCGCTTCTGGCCGAAACGCCCTATTTCCAACGCCACCCGGACCAGCTCCTCACCGTCGACAGCCACGGCGAGCCGCTGACGCGGAACGTCGTCGCGCTGGTGCGCGGCACGGGGCGGAAAACGGTGGTGCTGGCCGGCCATTTCGATACGGTCTCGATCGCCAATTACGGCACGCTCGCCCCGCTCGCCTGCGATCCCGGCCCGTTGACGCAGGCCCTTCTCGAGGAGCTGCGCAGCCGCCCGCTGAACGGCGCGGAGGAAAAGGCGCTCAGGGATTTCGAGAGCGGCGACTTCATCGCCGGCCGCGGCCTTCTCGACATGAAGAGCGGCCTTGCCGCCGGCATTGCGGCCATGGAGCGCTTCGCCGGGCTCGACGCGCCGGACGGCAACATCCTCTTCGTCGCGACGCCCGACGAGGAGAACCGCTCGCGCGGCATGCGCAGCCTGCGCGATGCCTTGCCTGAGATCGCCCGGCGCTTCGACCTTAACATCGTCGCCGGCATCAACCTCGACGCGTCGAGCTGCGAGCGCGACGGCGAGGAAGGCCGCGCGGTCTATCTCGGCTCCATCGGCAAGTTCGCGCCCTTCGCCTTCGTCATCGGCCGTCCGACCCATGCCGGCTATCCGTTCAACGGCACGAGCGCCCACCGCATCAGCGCCGAGATCGTCCGGGCGATGGATACGGTGCCGGAGCTTTCCGACGAGGCCTTCGGCGAACGCTCCCCGCCGCCCGTCTGCCTCGAAGCCCGCGATATCCGCGACGGCTACGACGTGACGACGCCGGACCGGGTCTGGCTCTCCTTCAACTGGCTGACGCACCGACGCGGCGCGCACGACATGCTCGCAGAATTCCGCGCCATCGTCACCGGCGCGCTGCAAACCGCGCTCGAAACGCAGGATGCGCACCAGACGCGTTACCGCACCACCGCCGGGGGAAAGACGGAAGGGCTCGTACTCACCTATGCCGAGCTCGTCGGGCGGCTGCAGGCGCGCGGCGGCGCGTCGGCCCTCGCCCGGCTCGATGCGCTCGACCGTTCGCTTTCAGGCGGCACCGATCCCCTGAAGGTGAGCCGCGAGATCGTCTCGGCGGCAGCGACAGAGGCGGGCATCGAGGGGCCGGCCGTGATCGTCGGCTTCGGCAGCCTGCATTACCCGCTGGTGCATCTGGAGCGCTCGGATGGCGGCGACATGCGAGACCGCCTCCGGCGCGTCATGGAAGAGGCCGCAAGCCGGCACGGCACATCGATCAAGTTCAAGCAGATCTTCGCCGGCATTTCCGACATGAGCTTCTTCGGCCATCGGCCGGATGCCGGCGAGACGGACCTCATCGCCGCCAACACGCCATCGGCCGCCTTCACCGATGATGCGCCGGAGGGGCTGCTCTCCTTCCCGACGGTCAATATCGGCCCGTGGGGGCGCGACTATCACCAGAAATGGGAACGGGTGCATGCGCCCTATACGTTCGGGGTTCTGCCGGACTTGGTGTTCGAGGCGGCGCTGGCGTGCCTCAAGGAATAGACAGAATGCCCCTCATCCGCCTGCCGGTCTCCCCGCGAGCGGGGCGAAGGGATAGGCCGCACCGGCTTCCCCAAACAATACCCGTTTATGGGGCACGTCCCCTCGCCCCGCTTGCGGGGAGAGGGTTAGGGTGAGGGGCAATTGCCGCCGATCAGGCGGCAAGCCGCTCCTTGCCGAGCAGCCGGCCGAGGCGGGAAATGCCCTCCTCGATCGTCGCGTCGTCGGCGCAGGAGAAGCTGAGGCGCAGGGTGTTGGCGCCGCTGCCGTCGGCGTGGAATGCCTGGCCGGGCACGAAGGCGACCTTTTCGGTCTCGATGGAGCGGGCGAGCAGCGCCGCGCCGTCCATGCCCGCCGGCAGCGTGACCCAGATGAACATGCCGCCTTCCGGCTTGGTCCAGCTGACGCCTTCCGGCATGTATTTCCGAAGCGCCGCCAGCATGACGTTGCGGCGGTGGCTGTAGGCCGCGCGGACCTTGGCGACCTGCGCGTCGAAGCCGCGCTCGGCGACGTGGGCGATGGCCATCTGGTTGATGGTGGAGGAATGCAGGTCCGCGGCCTGCTTCATCAGCACGAGCTTGCGGATGACCGGCGCGGCCGCGACGATGTAGCCGACGCGAAGGCCCGGCGCGAGCGTCTTGGAGAAGGAGCCGCAATAAAGCGTGCGCGCCGCCTCGATGTCTCCCTTGCGGGCGATCTCGAGCGCGAGGATCGGCGGGATCGCCTCCCCGTCATAGCGCAGCGACTGGTAGGCGGCGTCCTCGATGACCGGAATGTCCAGTTCCTCGGCAAGGTCCAGCAGCTTCTCGCGGCCGCCGCGGTCGACCGTCTCGCCGGTGGGATTGGAGAAATCGGCCGAAAGATAGGCGAACTTCACGCGGCCGCCGGCGTCCGCCGCGGTGGCGCGGTAGGCGTCCGGCGTGCGGTTGCCGGAAAGGTTCAGCCGGTCGTAGGTCGGCTCGTAGGCGTTGAAGGCCTGAAGCGCGCCGAGATAGGTCGGCCAGGTGACGAGCGCGGTGTCCTTCGGCGACAGGAAGAGCTTGCCGAGATAATCGAGGCCCTGTTGCGAGCCCGAGACGATGAAGACGTTCTCCGTCTTGCAGGGAATGCCGAGCTTGCCCATCTCGCCGACGAGCCAGTCGCGCAGCGGCTTGTAGCCCTCGCTGACGGAATATTGCAGGCCCGCCGCCGCGCTCTCGCCCGCCAGGACGTCGGCATAGGCCGCGGAGAAGGCTTCGCGCGGGAACAGCGCGGGATCGGGAATGCCGCCGGCGAACGAGATGATGTCCGGCCGCTCCAGAAGCTTCAGCAATTCACGGATTTCGGATGCCTTCATGCGCGACGCACGGGTCGCGAAGGCCTGTTCCCATTTGAACATAGGGGTTTCCTCGGGGCTTGTTGTTTGCATGCACCTCACCACGGCGCTGTTTTTATGTCAATAATACTGACCTAAATATTCGCACCAGTAGATAAAGCGCGCACCCAAGGTCTTGCGCGGCGATGGGCGTATGTCATGCCGTCGCGGCAAGCAGGCGTCTTGCGCGGCCGCGCTCAGGTCGTGTGGTCGCCGTAGAGGCTGAGCAGCACGAGCGTTGCTATACTGGCCAGAATGAAAAGGTCGAACCAGGCGAAGTATTGGGTAATCGTGGTCATCGCACTATCCTCCCGACAGCGGAACGAAACACAGGCGTATTCTGTTCCCGTTCAGGCTTTCAGGCAAGTTCAATACTTGCTGCACCGCAGCGGTGCGGAAGGATGCACTGCACTATTTCAGGCTTGCTGAAGAAGAGCCGGACGGAAAACCGCCCGGCCCGTATTCCCGCGGAAGGCAGGTCCGCTTAGTTGACGGCCTTGTCGACCAGCTTGTTCTTGCCGATCCAGGGCATCATGCCGCGCAGCTTGGCGCCGACTTCCTCGATCTGGTGCGAGTCGTTGTTGCGGCGAATGCCCTTGAAGCGTGCGCCGCCGGCCTTCCATTCCTGCATCCACTCGGAGGTGAACTTGCCGGTCTGGATGTCGTTGAGCACGCGCTTCATCTCGGCCTTGGTCTCGGCGGTGATGATGCGCGGGCCGGAGACGTATTCGCCCCACTCGGCCGTGTTGGAGATCGAGTAATTCATGTTGGCGATGCCGCCTTCATAGATCAGGTCGACGATGAGCTTCACTTCGTGCAGGCATTCGAAATAGGCCATTTCCGGTGCGTAACCGGCTTCGACTAGCGTTTCGAAACCGGCGCGGATCAGCTCGACCAGACCGCCGCAGAGAACGACCTGCTCGCCGAAGAGGTCGGTTTCGCACTCTTCCTTGAAGTTGGTCTCGATGATGCCCGAACGGCCGCCGCCGACGCCGCAGGCGTAGGAAAGCGCGAGGTCGAGGGCGTTGCCCGAAGCGTTCTGGTGAACGGCGACGAGGCAGGGAACGCCGCCGCCCTTCTGGTATTCGCCGCGAACCGTGTGGCCCGGGCCCTTCGGCGCGATCATGACGACGTCGACCGAGGCCTTCGGCTCGATGAGGCCGAAATGGACGTTGAGGCCGTGCGCGAACGCGATGGCCGCGCCGTCACGGATGTTGCCGGCGATCTCGCCCTTGTAGATGTCGGCCTGGAGCTCGTCCGGCGTCGCCATCATCAGGAGGTCGGCCCACTTGGCGGCTTCGGCGACGGTCATGACCTTGAAGCCGTCGGCTTCGGCCTTCTTGACGGTCGGCGAACCGGCCTTCAGCGCGATCACGACGTTCTTGGCGCCGGAATCCTTGAGGTTGAGGGCGTGGGCGCGGCCCTGCGAGCCGTAGCCGACGATGGCGACGTTCTTCGCCTTGATGAGGTTGAGATCGGCATCACGATCGTAATAGACGCGCATCGATGGTTCCTTCCCTTGACGTCTGTTTGATCCGGACCGGCAGCTGCGCTGCCGGTCTATCCTTTCGCGCCGTGGAGCGTCAGGAAGGCGTCGACCGCCTTCTCCGCGCGCGGCGAGAATTCCTTTTTGAGCGCTGCGGCATTCTCGCCCAGCAGCATGCGCAGGTGCATGTCGGAGACGATAAGGCCGTAGAGCGTGCCGTATGCCTCTTCCGCACTGGAAAAGGCAAGCAGCTTCGCCTTGCGGCCGGCTTCCAGCAGCGCGGCGGCGCGCCTGCCGATCTGCCGGCGGCCGCGCTCCTGCAGCAAATGGCCGAGCCCGCCGCCCTCGCGGCTCGCCTGGCCGATGGCGAGGCGGTTCAGCGCCAGCGACACGTCGCCCGACAACACGTCGATGAGATCGCGCGCGAAGGCGACGAGATGGCCGCGCAGCGTCTCGGCCGTCAGCGTGCCGGCGCTCACCTCGACCGTGCGCACCTTGCCGGCCTGGTAGGCGATCATCGCCGCGATCAGCCCGTCCCGGTCGCCGAACCACTTGTAGAGGCTTTCCTTCGAGCAGTTGGCGGCGCGCGCGACGCCGGATGTCGTCAGCGCCCGCTCCCCGCCTTCCACGAGCAGGCCGAGCGCACGCTCCAGCACCGCTCCCTGACGTTCCGTCAGCCCCGCGGTGGCCGCGCCTGCCCTTCCCTGCTCCAGTGCCTGCAAGATACCCATCCGTCCAATTCCGTACCGTACCGTACGGTTCGGCACCTTCTAGCGCCGCTTGGCGCTTTGGTCAACAGGCTTTTCGATGCCGGGAATCGGCAGGTGATTTGCCTCTCGCCGGCCGCGGGAAAAGCGGTATCGCAAGGCAGCAAAGCCGCTGCGGCGCACAAAGCAGAAGAAATTTTCTTCCAGCTATCCTGCTGTTTTGAAACAGAACTCCACGGAAACGATGCAGGCGGGGCGCCAGACACAAAATTTTTCGCTTCCCAATCGGTTTCGCCTCGTTAAGATTTGTGAGGCCTGCGGTGCAGCAGGCCGCTGCCGGCGCCAGCCGGAAAGGCGGCGCCGCCGGTCTCAGTCAGGAGTAACGAAGCCCGACCCCTTACGCCAAGGAGACAGAAAATGTTGAATTTCCTGCCCGACCTTCACGAGGGACACGCTCCCATCACCCTGCAGCAACTGTTCGGCGACGCCCTTGAAGCGCTCGAAACCTGGGAAGACGAGCGTGCCGAACCCAAGGTCGTCTACGAAGACCGGCTCGTTCCGATCGGTATCGTCTTCGAAAGCATGAAGGACTGCACCGATCTCCTGCCGCATGTGCTGGCGGATATCGTCGCCGGCACGCTTGCCCGCAATCCCGCCGCGGTCGAAGCCCCGAGCACCACCTTCGGCGAGGCCGCACGCCTTGCCGCAGCACTCGTCGAGCAGCGCCGCCTGTGCGGCGAAGCGGCCATCGCCGCCTTCCTCGACCAGCACCGCGTGGACAAGCGCCGGCCGGCCTGAGGCTTGAACGGAAAGGCCCCGGCCGCGGGGCCTTTCGCGTGAAAGACGTTTGAAACGACGGCCCGACCGCGTGCCCGACTCTTGACCAGCGAGGGCGAAGCCACTATTTCTCGCGCATCGATTTGAACGTTGACTTCTGTATTTGCCGGCCCAAAACCGTCACCTTCACGAACTTCCCCTTCAAATTCGACCTCCCGTGGCCGCTCCGGCGGCCGAAGATTGATTTGACGGTTCATGAAAGGTTTCGTCATGGCAACTGGTACCGTAAAGTGGTTCAACACGACCAAGGGCTACGGCTTCATTCAGCAGGACAGCGGTGAGCCGGACGTTTTCGTCCACATCTCCGCCGTACAGCGCGCAGGCCTCGCCGGCCTCAACGAAGGTCAGAAGGTCAGCTTCGAGCTGGTCCGCGACCGCAAGTCCGGCAAGATGTCTGCCGATCAGCTGACCGCAGCCTGATCCTTTCGCGATAGCGAACGAAAAGCCCGCCTCCGGCGGGCTTTTTGCGTTTCAGGCTTCCTGAAACACGCTCTCCGGCCAGCGGCATTCCGTCAGGCCGGCCCGGCTGAACGGATCGGCGAGCGTGCCGGAGACGATGGCTGCAAGGATCTGCGGGGCCGGCGGGATCTTCGCGACGGTCGCCACCAGCCGGTCGCGCAGCCACGCGATGGACCGCGAATCGGACTGGTAGAACGGCGTGAAGACGTAGGAAAGAAGCTGGAACAGCCGCACATGGCCGCGCCGGGCGGCTGCATAGGCCGAAAGCGCCTCGTCCAGCGAGGCCGATGTCCGAAGGGCATGGGCGAGTGCCGCCGCATCGAGCAGCGCCATGTTCGCCCCCTGCCCGAGCTGCGGGCTGGTCGAATGGGCGCTGTCGCCGATGAAGGCGATGCCGTCCGCATGGGGCGGCAGCGTCGTGCGATGGGCGTAGCGCGCAAGCGTCAGCTGGTCCCAGTCGGCGATCTGGTCGAGGAAAGGCGCCGCCTCCGGCCAGTAGCCGGCAATGCCCGCCTTCCAGCGGTCGAGACCGGCCTGCCTGACCGCATCCGCATCCGCATCCGCCGTCTTGAGGCTCCAGAAGAAGGCGACCTTGCGCCCCTCTCCCGCGTGCGCCCGGCCGACGGGCAACACGCCGATCATGACTTTCGCTGCGTCATACCGTTGAGTCAGCGCCCGTGCGTCATGGTCGATGCCGTCGCAGTCGAGCGTCGCCCAGAAGGCGCCCCACGGCAGCTCCTTCACGCGCGGCGCAACGACCGAATCGGCGGCAAGCTGCGAGCGTGCGCCGCTCGCATCGATCACCAGGTCGTAGTCGCCGACGATCTCGCCGTCCGGGTCGTGCAGCGCCGTGCGCGACTGCCGCGTCTCGGCCTTGGCGAGCGTGATGCCGGTGCGGATGGGAATGCCCGCCGCCACGACGGCATCGTGCAGGGTCGAGAACAGCGCCGCGCGGTGCACGGCAAGCCCGTAGCGCCCGCCGGCAAGCGCATCGTAGCGCACGTCCAGCACCGTGCGTCCGCTCAGCGCATCCGCGCCGTGCAGCCGGTCGATGCGGTTGCCGAGGGCGTGGATCGCGGGGGAAAGGCCGAGCGCGTCGAGCACGGTCAGGCCCGTCGGCTGCATCAGCAGGCCGGAGCCGACGGGCGACGGGCGCTCGAAACGTTCGACAAGCTCGACCCGGTGGCCGGCGCGCGCAAGGAAAAGCGCGGCCGCAAGCCCCGCAGGCCCCGCGCCGGCAATGCCGATATCCAGTCGCTCCATGTCTGTCCCCGGTATACCTAGTGCTGGCCGGCGTCGTAGGCCGCCCGCGCGGCCCGGATCGCTTCATGGTTCTCCGTCGACCACTGCACGAGGGAGCGCAGGAGCGCAAGGAAGGACCGGCCGAGCGGCGTCAATGCGTATTCGACGCTCGGCGGCTGGGTGGGATAGACGGTGCGGGTGATATAGCCATCGCGCTGGAGGTCGCGCAGCGTCTGGGTCAGCATGCGCTGGGAGATGTCGGGGATAAAGCGGCGCAGTTGCGAGAAGCGGCGCGGGCCGTCCGCAAGGCCGATGATCATCAGCGAGGTCCACTTGCCGCCGACGCTGTCCAGCACGTCGCGCACCGGGCAATCGTCCATCGACATGGCGACGCCGTCGATGAGGATGACGCGCTCTCCCTCGGCGCGGTCGACGATCCTGTTCATGCCGGTTCCCTTCACGTAACCACCGCAGAAAAAACTGCCCTCTTTACAGGCTCTATCAGATTACCAGATAAGAGCAAGTCTCAATAAGAGACCGACACGCCGCAGGACCCGAGGCCCCGTCCCGCCTGCCCGACCGAAAGGTATTAAGACATGACCGACACCCTCCTCGTCACCGGCGCGTCCGGCCAGCTCGGCCGCCTCGTCCTCGATGCGCTGCTCGCCTCCGGCAAGGTCGCGCCCGAAAGCATCGTCGCCACCACGCGCGACGCCGCCAAGCTCGATGCCTATGCGCAAAAGGGCGTCACCGTGCGCGCGGCCGATTTCGACGATCCGGCGTCGCTCGATGCCGCCTTTGCCGGCGCCGGCAAGGTGCTGATCCTCTCCACCGACGCGCTCGACAAGCCCGGCCGTCGCCTCGCCCAGCACAAGGCCGCCGTCGCCGCCGCAAAGAAGGCCGGCGCCAAGCATATCCTCTACACGTCCATGCCGCAGCCGGACGATTCGCGCGTCACCTTCGCGCCCGATCATCTCGGCACCGAAGAGGCCATCAAGGCGACCGGCATCCCCTACACGATCCTGCGCGACGGCTGGTATGCGGAAAACCTCTTCATGTCGCTGCCGCACGCCCTGCAGACGGGAAGCTGGTACACGGCCTCGGGCAACGGCAGGCTCGCCCACATCACCCGCGCCGACACCGCCGCCGCCATCGCCGGCGCGCTGCTTTCGGCCGGCGACGAAAGCCGCACCTACACGCTGACGGGCACGAAGAGCCACACGGCCGACGAGATCGCCGCCATCGTCTCGGCCGCCACCGGCAAGCCGCTGAAGGTGGTGCATGTGACGGATGCGCAGCTCGCAGAGGGCCTCAAGGCCGCCGGCCTGCCGGAAGGCTTCATCCCCACCGTCGTCTCCTTCGACACCAACACGCGCGAGGGCAAGATCGCGATGGTCACCGACGACGCCGAAAAGCTCTCCGGCCGCAAGCCGACCTCCTTCGAGGATTTCGTCGCCGCCAGCAAGGCAGCCTTCCTCGGCTGAGACAAAGGGCGGCGCGCTTCGGGGCGCCGCCCGTCAAACGTCCTGGCCGCAGGCGCGGCAGAAGCGCCGCACCGTCTCCGCCATGCCGTATTCCAGCGCATCGGCGGTGAGGCCATGACCGATGGAGACTTCCGCAAGGCGCGGAATACGCGCGGCGAGCATCGGCAGGTTGGCGACCGTGAGGTCGTGGCCGGCATTGACGCCGAGGCCGAGTTCGAAGGCGATATCCGCCGTCTCGCCGAGCCGTCCGGCAAGCCGTTCCGCCTGCGCCGGGTCATCGTGGCAACCGCCGTAGGGGCCGGTATAAAGCTCGATCCGGTCGGCCCCGACATCCCTTGCGATGGCGAGCGCCGCACGGTCCGGCTCGCCGTCGGCAAAGAGCGAGACGCGAAGGCCAAGCCCCTTCAGGCGGCCGACGACGGTGCGCAGCAGCGCCTCGCTCGCGTAAAAATCCCAGCCGTGGTCGGAGGTCGCCTGCCGCGGGTCGTCCGGCACCAGCGTCACCTGTTCGGGACGGTGTTCTTCGACGAGCCGCAGGAAGCCCTCCTCGGGAAAGCCCTCCATGTTGAATTCCGCCTCGGGGAACTCGCCGTCGATCAGCGCGCGGATCGGTGCAAGGTCGCTGAAGCGGATGTGGCGCTGGTCCGGACGCGGATGCACGGTCAGCCCGCCGGCGCCCGCCTGGAGCGCGATCCGGCCAAGCCCGGTGACGCTCGGCCAGGGCAGGTCCCGGCGGTTGCGCAGCATGGCGACGGCATTCAGGTTGACCGACAGTTTTGCGGGCATGGCGGGGCTGGCTCCTGTTGTGAAACGTGGTCTAGCGCGTTGTTTCCACAAGAGCAATCATCGTGAAGAGGCTGGCGTTCCGGCCTTGCCGACGAATTGTCGACTTGGCCCGCCGGCGCCTCTTGCCGCAAGCCGGGAATCACCGATACACTCGCCCTGATTTGCGGAGCGGGAAGGAAATCGGACGGCAGCGATGGTCTCCTCGGCGACTGTACCATGAGCGGGATCGAAAGACCGGCGTGCGACCTCGTACGGCGCGCGCTCGGCTCGGTCGTGGCCAGCGAGACCTTTGCCCGCTCCGAACGGCTCAGGTCGTTCCTCTCCTACATCGTCGAGAACGAGCTTTCCGGCAAGGCGGCCCAGCTGAAGGGCTACAGCATCGGCATCGACGTGTTCGGCCGTCCGCCCGGCTTCGATGCCGGCGCCGATCCGCTGGTGCGCGTGCAGGCGGGCAAGCTGCGCAAGCTCCTCGACCAGTATTACGAGGGCGAGGGCATCGCCGACCGGCTGCGCATCCGCGTGCCGCTCGGCAGCTACGTTCCCGAATACAGCTTGGCCGGCGGCATGGCGGACGAGGCAATCCCGGACCTTCCGGCCGCCCGCCCGGCCCGGCAGAAGCCGCATCCGCGCCGCTCCTGGCTTCCCGCGCCGGTTTCCTCGCCGCTCGCGCTCTTCTCGCTGCTGCCGCTGTTCTTCCTCGCGCCGTCCCTTTATCCCGGCCCGCTCGACGCGGCGATCGACAGGGCCCAGCTCGCCCTCATCACGCAGGCCCGCTCCGCCGCCGATGCCGAGGCCCTGCCGCGGCTGCATATCCTGCAATGCTGGCCGGCCGGCGGCGACTGCAACGCGCTTGCCGACGAGATCGCGCGTTCGGCCGGCTACCACAGGACCGTGCACCTTGCCGAAGCGCCGCAGGCCGGCGAGCCGCCGCAGCTCGCCTATGCGATCCGCGTGGAGAACCAGCCGGACGGCGGCGGCATCTATGCGAGCCTCGTCCACGAGCAATCCGGCACGACGATCTACGCCCGGTATTTTTCGCCGGCGCAGCTGCAAAGCAAATCCGGCATCGCCTTCGAGGCGGTGACCTTCACCACGAGGGCGCTTTCGGCCAACGGCCCGCTCTACCGCCACGCGCTGCGCAACGGTACGGCAAGCAACGCCATGGAATGCCTCGCGCGCAGGGAGAACGGACTGCCCCATCCCGGACAGACGACCGCCTGCCCTTCGAGAAAACCCGCGGCGCTCGCCGAAGCCGCCGTCGTCAGCAGCGCATCGCTGATGCAATAGATCTGCCGGCGGCCTTGCGGCCGGCACAGCGAATACATCCCTAGATATAACGATAGGCACACCTTCATCTTCCGCTTATTTTAGAAGAATGGACGGTCTTGTCAGGTTTACCGTCCGGGGTCCCGATCCGGCACAGTCGCTTTGCGGGCAAGGATCGAGGGCCCTTGAAGGAATCGCATGCCGGCAACGTTGCACACGCGGCCGCAAATGCGAGGAAAGGCACTATCCGCCGTCCCGACATCCGCCGCGCAGGCAGGATGCTCTCACGCCGGCGACCGGGGGTACTGTATGACTGCTTCTCTTTTCACGGGCCGCTTTCATGATGACCAATGAGTCGAAGAAAGCCGAAGCGCGGACCGGCGGACGTAAATCCATCCGCTTCCTGCCCGTGGCGCCGCTGCCGGAAAACCTGCCGGAAGGCCGCCTTGCCATCGCCGACATGGCGAACGCCTTCGGCGTGACCCATCGCACCCTGCACTTCTACGAGGAGAAAGGGCTGCTCACGGCCGCCCGCGTGGGGCCGATGCGGGTCTACGGGCAGGAGGAAATCCAGCAGATGGCGGTGGTCAATACCTGCCGCGAGACGGGCATGCCCGTCGCCGTGATCCAGGAATTGCTGGAGCAGCTTTCGACCGCGGAAACGCAGGAACAGGCGGACGTCATCTTCCGCACGGCGATGACCGCGCGCAAGCGGGAGCTTGCCGCCCAGCAGTCGACGATCCGCCGCCAGATGCAGCAGATCAACGAGCTGCTCGACTTCAGCACGAGCTACGAGATGGAGACGAACGACAACACGCCGCACGCCCATCTCACGCCCGTCGAGCTGCGCTGCCTGTCGCTGATGGCGGAAGGCTATCCGATCAGCCGCATCGCCCGCGCGCTGGAAGTCGAGCCCGGCGAAGTGCAGGTGATGGAGAAGAACATCATCACCAAGTTCAACAGCAACAACCGTTTCCAGGCCGTCGCCAAGGCGGTCATGCTCGGGATCGTCGGCCATTAGGGCCGGCGTCAAGCGGCCGGACATGATGACCGGCCTCTTTCATCCGCTTCCTGGTGAGCGGTCCGTCGCGCGGGTCCCTACTATCGCACGACGGTGAGCGTTTCCGCGGCGCGCGTGATGGCAGTGTAGAGCCAGCGTTCGCGCGTGTCGCGGAAGGCAAAACTTTCATCGAACAGCACGACATTGTTCCACTGGGAGCCCTGCGCCTTGTGCACGGTGAGCGCATAGCCGAAATCGAACTCGTCGTAGCGCTTGCGCGTCGACCAGGGGATTTCCTCCTCGAGGTTCTCGAAGGCCGCCTTCAGCAGCTTGATCTTGGCCGCGCCGCGATCCATGTCGTCGTCTTCCGGCCGGATCATCAGGTTGATGCCGGGCTTCACCGTCTCCTTGGATGAACTCATCACCTGCCAGAGCGAACCGTTGAGCAGGCCCTTGGCCGGGTCGTTGCGAAGGCACACCAGCTTGTCGCCGGATTGCGGATAATCGGTCGTGAACCCCTTCAGCTCGCGCAGGCGCTGGTTATAGCGCCGCCGCGTGCGGTTCGTGCCGACGAGCACCTGGTCGGCGTCGAGCACCAGCGACTGGTCCACCTCGCCCCGCCCGATGACGCGCGCCGCACCGTAGTCGCCATAGGCGATGTCGCGGCCCTCGCGCACCTGCATGGCGAGCTGGATGATCGGATTGTCGCGCGCCTGCCGGTGGATATCCGTCAGCAGGTAGTCCGGCTCCTGGTTGGTGAAATAGCCGCCGCCGGACACGGGCGGCAGCTGGCCGGGATCGCCGAGCACGAGGATAGGCGTGCCGAAGCTCATCAGGTCCTTGCCGAGCGCCTCGTCGACCATCGAGCATTCGTCGACGACAACGAGTGCGGCCTTCGCCACCGGGCTCTGGCGATTGATGGAGAACATCGGCGAGATCGACGTCTTGCCGGTCTCCTCGTCCGCCACCTCCTCCTCGCCGCGCGGGCGGTAGATCAGCGAATGGATCGTGCGGGCGTTGGTCGCCCCCTTGGAGCGCAGCACCTGTGCGGCCTTGCCGGTGAAGGCGGCGAACAGCACTTCGCCGTCGACATGGTCGGCGAAATAGCGCGCGAGCGTCGTCTTGCCCGTGCCGGCATAGCCGAACAGCCGGAACAGCGGCTCCCGCCCGTCCTTCAGCCATCGGGAGACGGCCTTCAGCGCCTCGTCCTGTTGGGGTGCGAATTCCATGCCCGGACTTGGCAGGATTCGCACGGTCAAGGCAAGGGGCGGCATGCGGGGTTCACAGGCGCAAGAGGATGCCTACCCCTTCTTTTGGCCCTGTTTTCCGCCCTCGCCCCGCTGTATGGAGGGCGCAACCTCATGGAGCGATGATTTGTCCGCCGCAGAGACCCGGAACGCCACTGCCAGACTGCCCGCCGGCCTCGGCCGCCTGCCGGCCGCGCTGCAATGGGCCACGGTCGCCTGCCTCTCGCTCGTAACGACGACGCCGCTCTACATGACGGGTTTTCCGGCCGCGCTGATGATCGGGCCGATGCTCGCCGGCATTGCCGTGGCGCTTTCCGGCGGCACGATCCGCGTGCCGAAACTCTGCTTCTTCGCCGTGCAGGTCGTCCTCGCGCTGATGATCGCCGCAACGGTCTCGCAGGATTTCGTCGGCACCTTCCTCCGCGACTGGCCACTGATCCTGCTCGTCATCTTCTCCGTCATCGCCGTCAGCACGTTCAGCGGCTGGACGATCGCCCGCAGCGGGGTCCTGCCGGGCACCACGGCAATCTGGGGCTCATCGGCGGGCGCGGCCTCCTCCATGCTGATGATGGCGGAAGCCTATGGCGCGGATGTGCGCCTCGTCGCCTTCATGCAATACCTGCGCGTCCTGTTCGTGGCGAGCCTTGCAACGCTGGTCGCCCATTTCAGCGGCCATCAGGGCGCCGGTGCGCCGCACGCCTGGTTCGAGCCGGTGCCGCTGCTGCCGCTGGCCGCCCTCCTGGCCATCGGTATCCTCGCCGGCCTTGCCGGGCAGAAGCTGCGCATTCCCGCCGGCGCCTTCCTCTTTCCCTTCGCCATCGCCTCCGTGCTCAACACGTCCGGGACGGTGACGATCCACCTGCCGCAATGGCTGCTGGCTATCGCATTCGCCCTGCTCGGCTGGAACATCGGCCTCGGCTTCACGCGCGCCATCCTCATGCATGCGCGCCGGGCGCTGCTGCCGACGGTGCTCTCCATCCTCGCGCTGCTCTGTTTTTCCGGACTTCTCGCCGGGCTGCTGGTCTTCGTCCTCGGCATCGACCCGCTGACGGCCTATCTCGCCACCAGCCCCGGCAGCCTCGATTCGGTCGCCGTCATCGCCGCCTCCAGCAATGTCGACATCGCCTTCGTCATGACGCTCCAGACGGCGCGGCTGATCCTCGTGACCTTCATCGGCCCCTGGCTCGCCCGCCTCGTGGCGGACAGGGCCTAGCCGGCGTTTTCGAGAAGGATGGGCCTGCCGTGCGGCGTCGCCTCGGCCGCGCGCGCCCAGCGGTCGGAAAGGGCTGCCTGCTTCGCCTCGCTCGCAACGCCCCGTTCGCTGAGGATCGTGGACAGCGCCGCCACCCAGCACTCGAAATAATCCGCGCCGTCGATCGCCCGGCCGGGCCGGTGCACTTCATGCGACAGCGCCCTCGCCCACTCCTCCCACGAAAAGACACCCTGCTCGTAGAGGCGCACCGTCATGGCGAAGGCCTGCGCCTGCCAGGGCTCGGCGAAGACAGGCTCGCCCTCGGCCGACTTCGGCAGATGGGGCGAATCGGCAAGCGTCTCACACCGGCTCAAGATAGCTCTCCCAAGCGTCGATGGAGACCGTGAGGCCGGGCGCGGCGCCCTCGCCCCATATTTCGGCGCCGTCGAAGACGACGGTATAGAGCCATTGCGGGTTCTCGCCCCGGCCATGGGCGTTGTCGTCGGCGAAGACGAAGGAGCCCTGCACGGCCTCCACCACGCCGACCTTGCCTCGCGCATAGCGCGGCAGTCGGGTATGCGTTGCCGGATTGAAATTGCGGGTGCGCACGCGCGCGCCGGCGGCAAAGCGCGGCGCGGCCTCCACCGGCCGGTCGCAGGGCCCGCCCTTGGCGAGCACCGCCGGAACCATATCGGCCGCGAGGATGCGCTTCGGCTCGGCACCGTTCTCCAGCATTCGCCCCTCGGCCAGTTCCGCGGCGCTGACGAAGCCGTGGCGTTGCAGCAGCGTCTCCAATGCGCGGATCCAGATTTCGTAGTAGCTCGCCGAGAGATAGGTTGCAGGCGGAATGTTCTCCCGCGCGTGCCGGCTCTCGTCGATGTTCCATGCGCCGAAGGCGCCGCAGGCGAGCGTCACGCCGAGCGCCCGCTTTTCCCAGTCGCCGTGGAAAACGGGCTCGTTCGGTTCGGGCGCGACCGGGCCGAAGCCGTGCTGGCCGCCGAGGTCGTGCGGCCCGTTCATGGCCGCGCCTCCGGCACGAGCGCCAGCCCGGTGCCGATCATCGAATCGCGCGTCACGAGGTCGGCAAGCGCCTCCTGGTCCAGCCCCTCCGTTCCGGCCGGGCGCTCCGGCACGACGAGATAGCGCAGCTCCGCCGTCGAATCCCACACGCGGATTTTCCGCGCCTCGGGAAGCGTCACACCGAATTCCGCCAGAACGCCGCGCGGGTCCATGACCGCGCGCGAGCGATAGGCCGGCGCCTTGTACCAGACGGGCGGCAGGCCGAGCACGGACCAGGGATAACAGGAGCAGAGCGTGCAGACGACGAGGTTATGCGTCTCGCCGTCGTTGAAGACCGCCCGCATATGCTCGCCTTGCCGGCCGGTATAGCCGAGGCTGGCGATGGCCGCGGTCGCGTCGCGCTTCAGCCAGTCGGCGAAATCCGGCTCCGCCCAGGCCTTGGCGACGACGCGCGCCCCGTTGCGCGGGCCGACCTTCGTTTCATAGGTCTCGACGATGGCGTCGATGGCCGCGGGATCGATCAGCCCCTTCTCCGTCAGGATGGTCTCGAGCGCGCGCACGCGCGCTTCCATCGGCGAGAAATGGTTGTCGTGGTGGTGATGGTCGTCGTGATCGTGCGACACGGCAAATCCTCCGCTTCGCCCTTTCATATCCCTCTAGCGCAGCATCGGCCAGAGGGAGGCGACGAGCAGCAGCGCCATGGTGATGTTGAACCATTTCAGCCGCACCGGATCGGACAGCCACTGGCGCAGCGCCGAGCCGAAGCCCGCCCAGGTGGAAACGCTTGGGAAATTGACGATGGCGAAGGCAAGGCCGACGATCAGCACGCTGACGGTGTAGTTATGCGCATCGGTATAGGTCGCCATGGCCGAGACGGCCATGACCCAGGCCTTCGGATTGACCCACTGGAAGGCGGCCGCCTCGAGGAAACTCATCGGCTTCGTCCCGGCCTTGCCCTCGGCGATGCTGCGGGAGGTGGCGATCTTCCAGGCGATCCAGAGGAGATAGGCCCCGCCCGCGAACTTCATCACCGTATAGACGACGGGAAAGGTCTCCAGCAGCGCGCCGAGCCCGAAGCCGACGGCCAGCAGCAGCACGAGGAAGCCGACGCCGATGCCGCACATATGCGGGATCGTGCGCACGAAGCCGAAGTTCACCCCCGAGGCGAAGAGCATCATGTTGTTCGGGCCGGGCGTGATGGAGGTGGTGAAGGCGAAGACCATCAGCGCCAGAAAGATTTCGATCGGCATGGGCAAGCCTTGTGATCCGGATTGTTTTTTCGGATTGATAGCCCATCTCTTTGCAACGACCAGCCAATTCTTGTCACGCGGACAATTCGGCCCTGGAGGAAGCGCAGCATGAAAGCGGAACTACCGGCAGTCACCCTTCCCGGCGGACGGCAGGTGCCAGCCCTCGGCCTCGGCACCTGGCACATGGGCGAGGACGGCGCGCCCGTCGCCGACGAGGTCGCCAGCCTTCGCGCCGGCCTCGATCTCGGCATGACGGTGATCGACACGGCGGAGATGTATGCCGACGGCGGGGCGGAGGAGGTCGTTGGCGAAGCGATCGCCGGCCGGCGCGGCGAGGTCTACCTCGTCAGCAAGGTGCTGCCCTATAATGCCAGCCGCGCCGGCACCGTCGCCGCCTGCGAGGCCAGCCTCAAGCGCCTCGGCACCGACCATATCGATCTCTACCTGCTGCACTGGCGCGGCCGCCATCCTCTTTCCGAGACCGTCGAGGCCTTCGAGAGGCTGAAGGCGGACGGCAAGATCGGCGCGTGGGGCGTTTCCAATTTCGACGAAAGCGACATGCGGGAACTGCTGGCCGCCGCCGAGCCGGCGCGCCCTGCCGCCAACCAGGTGCTCTACAATCTCGCCCGCCGCGGCATCGAGTACGATCTCCTGCGCTGGAGCCAGGTGCAGGGCATTCCCATCATGGCCTATTCGCCGCTCGACGAGGGCCGGCTCGTCGGCCATCCGGTGCTGGAAGAGATCGGCCGCATCCACGATGCCAGCTCCGCCCAGGTCGCCCTCGCCTTCCTGCTTACGAAGGCCGGCGTCATCGCCATCCCGAAATCCGGCTCGCCGGAGCGCGTGCGCGAGAATTTCCGCGCCGCGGAGATCCGCCTGACCTCGGAGGACCTGCGCCTCCTCGACGAGGCCTTCCCGCCCCCGACCCGCAAGCGACCGCTGGAGATGATCTGACGAACCACACGGGGCAATTGCCCCTCATCCCGCTGCCGCGACCTTCTCCCCGCAAGCGGGGAGAAGGGGGCTGTGGCGATGCTTCACCCGTGAGTGCAGGAAAACCGTGCGGCAAAGTCCCTTCGCCCCGCTTGCGGGGAGAAGGTGGCCGGCAGGCCGGATGAAGGGCCCCTTCTTGCCCCTCACATCCCCTGTGGGCCGCGGTTCATCGCGGCGATGCCCGTGCGGCACACTTCGACGAGGCCGAGCGGCTTCATGATCGCGACGAACTGGTCGATCTTCGACGACTTGCCGGTGATCTCCAGGATGAAGTGATCGGTCGTCGCATCCACCACCTTGGCGTGGAAGGCGTCGGCAAGGCGCAGCGTCTCCTGCCGCATCTCGCCGGAGCCGATGACCTTCACCAGCGCGACCTCGCGTTCGATCGGGCGTTCCTGGCCGAGCGCGCGGGCGCGCACGGTAAGGTCGACGACGCGGTGGACGGGCACGATGCGCTCGAGCTGCGACTTGATCTGCTCGAGGACGTTCGGCGTGCCGCGCGTCACGATGGTGATGCGCGACAGGTGCGCCTCATGCTCCGTCTCGGAGACGGTAAGGCTTTCGATGTTGTAGCCGCGGCCGGAGAAGAGGCCGATGACGCGGGCAAGGACGCCCGGCTCGTTGTCGACGAGGACGGAGAGCGTATGGCTCTCGGCGACCTGCGTTTCCTTGGCGATGAAATAGGCGGAGCCCGTGGGCTGAAGGTGTGCGTTCATTTCGGTTTCTACCTTTTCATCAAACGAGCTGGCGGCCCTTGGCGTCGATCGCGTTGGCGACCGCTTCGTCCGTGGCCTCGTCGGGCAGCAGCATTTCGTTATGCGCCTTGCCCGAGGGGATCATCGGGAAGCAGTTCGTCAGGTTCGCGACGCGGCAGTCGAAGATGACCGGGCGCTTGACGTCGATCATCTCCTGGATGGCGCCGTCGAGGTCGGCCGGCTTGTCGCAGGCGATGCCGACGCCGCCGTAGGCTTCCGCCAGCTTCACGAAGTCCGGCATCGCCTCCGTGTAGGAGTTCGACAGGCGGTTGCCGTGCAGCAGCTGCTGCCACTGGCGCACCATGCCCATGTACTGGTTGTTCAGGATGAAGATCTTGACCGGCAGGTTATACTGGACGGCACAGCTCATCTCCTGGATGCACATCTGGATCGAGGCGTCGCCCGCGATGTCGATAACGAGGCTGTCGCGGTGCGCGACCTGCACGCCGATCGCTGCCGGGAAGCCGTAGCCCATCGTGCCGAGGCCGCCCGAGGTCATCCAGCGGTTCGGCTGCTCGAAGCCGTAGAACTGCGCGGCCCACATCTGGTGCTGGCCGACTTCCGTGGTGATGTAGGTGTCGCGGTCCTTGGTCAGCTCGTAGAGCCGCTGGATCGCGTATTGCGGCATGATGACGTCGTTGCTGTGGGTATAGGCGAACGAATTGCGCGCCCGCCACTTGGCGATGGAGGTCCACCAGTCGGCCTGGACCTGCTTGTCGTAGTCCTTCGCACCGGCCCGCCACTGGCGGACCATGTCTTCGAGGACCGTGCCGACATCACCGAGGATCGGAACGTCGACGCGGACGTTCTTGTTGATCGACGACGGGTCGATGTCGATGTGGATTTTCTTGGAGTTCGGCGAGAAGGCGTTGAGGCGCCCGGTGATGCGGTCGTCGAAGCGCGCGCCGATGCAGACCATGACGTCGCAGTCGTGCATCGCCATGTTCGCCTCGTAGGAGCCGTGCATGCCCAGCATGCCCAGCCAGTTCTTGCCGGAGGCCGGATAGGCGCCGAGGCCCATCAGCGTCGAGGTGATCGGAAAGCCGGTGATCTCGACCAGCTCGCGCAGGAGGCGCGAGGCTTCCGGGCCGGAATTCACGACACCGCCGCCGGAATAGATGATCGGCCGGCGGGCCGACTTCATCAGGCTGACAGCGGCCGCGATCTGGCTGGCGTCGCCCTGCGTCTTCGGCTGGTAGCTCTTCTGGACGGGCGCGTCGGAGGGCGGCGTATAGGTGCCGGTCGCGAACTGGACGTCCTTCGGGATATCGACGACGACCGGGCCCGGACGGCCGGACTGGGCGACGCGGAAGGCCTCGTGGATGATGCGGGCGAGGTCGTTGACGTCCTTGACCAGCCAGTTGTGCTTGGTGCAGGGGCGCGTGATGCCGACCGTGTCGCACTCCTGGAAGGCGTCCGAGCCGATGAGCGTGGTCGGAACCTGGCCGGTGAGGCAGACGAGCGGGATGGAATCCATCAGGGCGTCCTGCAGGGGCGTGACGGCGTTCGTCGCGCCCGGGCCGGAGGTGACGAGCATGACGCCGACCTTGCCGGTGGAGCGGGCATAGCCTTCGGCCATGTGGCCGGCGCCCTGCTCGTGGCGCACGAGGATATGCTCGATGTCGTCCTGCTGGAAGATCTCGTCATAGATCGGCAGGACGGCGCCGCCCGGATAGCCGAAGATATGTTCAACGCCGTTGTCTCTCAGGGCCTGCAAGACAATTTCCGCGCCCGTCATCTGGTTTTCTGTTCCGCTCATCGGATATCCGTCCGTCTCTTTCGTATTTCAGGGTGATTATCGAATTTCTGGGCATAAAAAAAGGCCCCTGGAGGAGCCTGCTTACCGCGCATGGGTGCTTTCGCCGGGTGGTTACACCACCCTGCCCATGCGCGATCCCACCACAAGAATGATAGCCGTCAGATTATTCATGGCGCGGATTGTTAGCCACAAAGGCCATCCGCGTCAACGCCTTTCCGGACGTTTCGAAACGGCACGGTTCTGCCTCCGTCCGCCGAAGGCGCCCTTCCGGCCGGCTCGATCCGAAACGTCTTATTAAGCCGCCCCCAGTAACGTGAGGCTTGATGGCTAGGAGTGCCGTGTTGCTCAACAATGAATTCCAGACTTCCATGACCGCGGGCGAACAGGATCGCCGGGACAGCCAGTCCGGCAATCGCCTGCTCGGGCGCGTCGTCGCCTGCAACGGCTCGCGCGCCACCATCAGCGCCCTTGCCGAAGGCGGGCAGACCGCGCTGACGGAGCTGTGGTCCGTCGGCCGGCTCATCTCCATTTCCGTCGGCCGCAACCGCATCGTCGCCCTCGTCTACTCCATGTCCACCGACCAGCAGAGCTGGGCGGAACATCACGACACGGTCTTCCGCATCGAGGTCGAGCTTCTCGGCGAGGTGCAGGTCAGCGCGGACGGACGCGAGGAATTTTCCGCCGGCATCACCAACTATCCCTATCTCGGCGCCATCGCGCACCGTATCCGCGCGGCCGACCTCGCCCGCGTCTACGACACCGGCAAGAGCGACGTGTGCACCATCGGCAAGCTGACGCAGGACGAAAGCCTCGACGCGACGATCCACGTCCCCTCGATGCTGGAGAAGCACTTCGCCATCGTCGGCACCACCGGCGTCGGCAAGTCCACCTCCGTCACGCTGCTGCTGCACAAGGCAATCCAGGCCGATCCGAACCTGCGCGTGCTCATCCTCGATCCGCACAACGAATTCGCCTCCGCCTTCGGCGACCTTGCCGTCGTCATCGATACCGATACGCTGGACCTGCCCTTCTGGCTGTTCCGGCTGGAGGAATTCGCCGAGGTCGTCTTCCGCGGCCGCCCGCCGGTGCCGGAGGAGATGGACATCCTGCGCGACCTCATTCCCGAGGCCAAGCGCGCCTTCCGCGGCTCCAGCGAGAACGGCCTGATGCGCCGCACGAGCGAGAAGAGCTCGATGACGGCCGATACGCCCGTGCCCTTCCGCATCGCCGACCTGCTGGCGCTGGTCGACGAGCGCATCGGCCGGCTCGAAGGCCGGGCGGAGAAGCCGCACCTGCGCTCGCTCAAGGTCAAGATCATGTCGGCGATCAACGACCCGCGCTACCATTTCATGTTCTCCTCGAACACGATCACCGACACGATCCTCGATACGATCGCCCGCATCTTCCGCATTCCCGGCGACGGCAAGCCGGTGACGACCTTCCAGCTTGCCGGCATTCCCTCCGAAGTCGTCAATTCGGTCGCCTCGGTCCTTTGCCGCATGGCCTTCGAGATCGGCCTGTGGAGCAATGGCGGCGTGCACATGCTGGTCGTCTGCGAGGAGGCTCACCGCTACGTGCCGGCCGATCCCAAGCTCGGCTTCATGCCGACCCGCCAGGCCATCGCCCGCATCGCCAAGGAGGGCCGCAAATACGGCGTGTCGCTCGGCATCATCACCCAGCGCCCCGGCGAGCTCGACGCGACGATCCTCTCCCAGTGCTCGACGATCTTCGCCATGCGCCTTGCCAACGAGCACGACCAGGAGATCATCCGCTCGGCGATCCCGAACTCCTCGTCTTCCACGACCAGCTTCATCTCCTCCATCGGCAACGGCGAGGCCATCGCCTTCGGCGAGGCTGTCGCCGTGCCGATGCGCATGCGGTTCTCGCGCGTCGAGGAGAACCGCCTGCCCAAGGCGAACGGCACGGGCATCAAGGTCAGCGAAGACACGCCGCAAAGCGTGGACCTGCGCTCCATCGTCGCCCGCATGCGGGCCATTTCCGGCCCGGACATTTCCGGCTTCCAGAGTTCCTATCTCTCCACCCACGGCCAGAACGGCCTGCCGACGGGCTACGAGGACGCACCCTACGAGGACGAGGAAGACTATATCGACACGCTGCAGGCCGCGGCCGCAGCGCCGCAGCCCGCCGTGCACGAACCCTACCGGCCCGACATGCTGCCGGGCGCGGCCGGCGCCTACCAGCCCTCGACGCAGGAGCGTTTCGACGCCATCCGCCGCGAGCTCGCCGAGCCGCAGCGCCCGGCCGCCGATCCCTACCGCCAGACGGCGCGCCAGACGCCGGCCTTCGGCGGCACGGAAGAGCCGCCGCGCCGCGACGGCTCCATCCGCGAGCAGCTCCTGAAGAAGCCGCTCAGCAGCCTGATTCGCCGTTAGGCACAGACGGATCGATCCGCCGCCAGCTTTCGTCGAGCTGGTTGCGAAACCAGGTCATCTGCCGCTTGGCATATTGCCGGGTCGCCGCCGCGCCGCGCGCGATCACCTCGGCCTCGCTCATCTTTCCCGCCAGCATCGCCGCGATCTGCGGCACGCCGATCGCCTTCATCGCTGGCATGGCGGGCGAAAGGTCCTGCGAAAGCAGCGCCTTCACCTCGTCCACCGCGCCCGTCTCCAGCATCCCGGCAAAACGCCGGTCGATGCGGTCCGCCAGCACCGCCCGATCGGGCAGGACGACGATCTTTTGCGCTCGGGCGGCATCGATCACCGCCGGCCCCGATGCCGACTGGAAGGCGGAGATGGATTTTCCCGTCGCCTCCAGCACTTCGAGTGCGCGCACGATGCGCTGGCCGTCGCCCGGCTTCAGGCGCGCCGCGGTTTCGGGGTCGCGGGCAGCGAGCGCCGCGTGCAACGCCTCCGCCCCCTTCTCGGCCAGCCTGCCGCGCAACCTCTCGCGCAGATCGTCGGGAATGGCCGGCATATCGGAGAGCCCGCCGGTCAACGCCCGGAAATAGAGCCCCGTGCCGCCGACGAAGACCGGCAATCTTTTCCGTTCGCGCAGTTCGGCGACGACGGCGGCGGCCTCGCGCAGCCAGTCGCCGGTGGAATAGGCCCTGCCCGCCGGCACATGGCCGTAGAGGCGGTGCTCGATGCCGCCCATGTCCTCAGGCTGCGGCCGCGCGGTGAGGACATTCAGCGTGTCGTAGACCTGCATGCTGTCGGCATTGACAACGACGCCGCCGTGCTCGCCCGCAAGGCGCACGGCGAGCGCGGACTTGCCGCTCGCCGTCGGGCCCGTTATCAGGATCGCGTCCCGCTCTCGATCAAGGTTTCTCATCATGGCTTTCGTTGCCACGCTTGTCGCCAATCCGTCAAATCCCGTCCTGACGCCCGCCATCGCGGAAGAGGCCGCCGACCGGGTCAAGGCCTCCGGCCTCTACTGGCTTGCCGACAGCATCGCCTGCGATATCGCCCTGCGCGACGATACCGACCTCGGCGCCGCGCGCGAAAAAATCCTCGCCGTCATCGCCGGCACGCCCGTCGACCTTGCCGTGCAGGAGGCCGAGACGCGGCGCAAGAAGCTGCTGATCGCCGACATGGATTCGACCATGATCGGCCAGGAGTGCATCGACGAGCTTGCCGCCGAAGTCGGCCTCAAGGACAAGGTCGCCGCCATCACGGCCCGCGCCATGAACGGCGAGATCGCCTTCGAGCCCGCCCTTCGCGAACGCGTCGCGCTGCTCAGGGGCCTGCCGGTCTCGGTCGTCGACGAGGTGATCGAAAAGCGCATCACGCTGACGCCCGGCGGGCGCGAGCTGATCGCCACGATGAAGGCGAAGGGCTATTACACCGCCCTCGTCTCCGGCGGCTTCACGGTCTTCACCAGCCGCATCGCCGAAACGCTCGGCTTCGACGAGAACCGCGCCAACGTCCTGCTTGCCGAAGACGGCAGGCTGACCGGCGCGGTCGCCGAACCCATCCTCGGCAAGCAGGCCAAGGTGGACGCGCTCACCGACATCTCCCAGCGCCTCGGCATCTCGCCGGAAGAGGCCATGGCCGTCGGCGACGGCGCCAACGACCTCGGCATGCTGCACCTCTCCGGCGCCGGCGTCGCCCTCCACGCCAAGCCCGCCGTCGCCGCGGAAGCAAAGATCCGCATCGACCACGGCGATCTTACGGCGCTGCTCTACCTGCAGGGTTATCGGAAGTCGGATTTCGTGGGAGCGGCCTGAGGCAGGAAGACCCTCTCTGCCTGCCGGCATCTCCCCCACAAGGGGGGAGAAAGGCTAGTAGCCTGCTTTTCCTTGAAATTTTCTCTCGGAGGGTACCGCGCGTTAAGTCCCTCCCCCTTGTGGGGAGGGATTTAGGGAGGGGTCTTCATCGAGGAGTTTGCCCCCCTCAATCGATCCGCACGGTGATATAGCGCAGCGCGCCGCTGTGGTTGGCGACCATCATCAGGACGTTGCGGCGGTCTTCCGACTTCAGCTTGGCGATGCGGGTCTTGACCTCGTCGGCGCTCGTCACCGCCTCCTGGCCGATCTCCACGATCACGTCGCCCGGCACGATGCCGCGCTCGGCGGCGGCCGAATCCGGCGCGACTTCCGTGATCACCGCGCCGTTGACGCTGTCGACGATGGAGAACGTCTTGCGGGCCTCCTCGTCGAGGTCGCCGATCCCCATGCCGAGAACCGTCTCGGTCGCCTTCGGCTGGGCCTGTTCGCCGGTGTCGGGTGCAAGGTCCTCTTCCTCGGTCGTCTCCTCGTCTCCGGTGGCCTCGTCCGCGGCATCCGCCTGCTTCTCGCCGTCCTCGAGACGGCCGAGCGTCACCTTGACGGTCATTTCCTTGCCGTCGCGCAGCAGCACCACGTCCACCGCCTTGCCGACCGGGCTTTCGGCGACGACGCGCGGCAGGTCGCGCATCTCGTGCACGTCCTTGCCGTCGAAGCGCGTGATGACGTCGCCCGTGCGGATCGAGCCGTTGTCGACCGGCCCGCCCTTGATGACGCCCGCGACGAGCGCGCCCTGCGCGGTGCCCATGCCGAGGCTTTCGGCGATGTCGTCGGTGACCGGCTGGATGCGCACGCCGAGCCAGCCGCGCCGCGTCTCGCCGAAATCGCGCAGCTGCAGGAAGATGTTCTGCGCCAGCTCCGTCGGCACGGAGAAGCCGATGCCGATCGAGCCGCCCGAGGGCGAGATGATCGCCGTGTTGATGCCGATGACCTCGCCCTTCATGTTGAAGAGCGGGCCGCCGGAATTGCCGCGGTTGATGGCGGCGTCCGTCTGGATGAAATTGTCGTAGGGGCCGGCATTGATGTTGCGCCCGCGCGCGGAAATGATGCCGACCGTCACCGAGCCGCCGAGGCCGAACGGATTGCCGATCGCCATCACCCAGTCGCCGATGCGCATGGCGCGCGAATCGCCGAAGGGCACGGCCTTCAGCGGCGCCTTCGGCTCGACCTTCAAGAGCGCAAGGTCCGTCTTCGGGTCGGTGCCGACGAGCTTGGCCTTCAGCTTGGTGCCGTTGGCGAAGTTCACCTCGATATCGTCCGCGCCGTCGATGACGTGGTTGTTCGTGGCGATGAAGCCCTTGGGATCGATGACGAAGCCAGAGCCGAGCGAATTGACCGTCTGCGGCTGGTTGGAGCCGTCGCCCCCCTCGCCCTTGAAGAACTCGTCGAAGAAATCCTGGAAGGGCGAGCCTTCGGGCACCTGCGGAACGGGCGCCTTGTCGTCGCTCTTCACGTTCTGCGAGGTGGAGATGTTCACCACCGCATCGAGCAGGCTTTCGGCAAGGTCGGCGACCGATTCGGGGCCGGCCGGCTTCACCTCGGCCCGCGCCGGAAGGGCGAGCGGCCCGCCCGCGATCAGCGAGAAGCCCATCGCCAGCGTGAGTGCCGCGCGGGCGGCGCTGGACGTCTTGTTCAAAGCCATGTTCGGCATCCCCTCTGGTCTGGCCCTTTGGTCTGGCCCCTTGGTCCGGCCGGTTCGTGGCGAGTGTTCGCGCCGGATGCGGCAAAAATCAGTCGGCCACGCTTTCCGGCACGGACTCTTGCCCGTCTTGCCGGCCCGCCGCAAGGGGTCGTTTCAGGCGCCGCGGATGAACCAGACCATCACGGCGCCGAGAACCATTGCGCCGAGCCCGGCAGCGCGGAGCTGGTTTTCCGGAACGGCCGGCAGATAGGCGGCCATGCGCTTCAAAGCCGAAGGGGCCAGTGCGTACACCAGCCCCTCGATGATCAGGAAGAACGCGATCCCCGTCAGGAAATCGGACATGAAGGCGCTCTCAGTTCGCGCTCGACGGTGTCGCCGCCGCCGCGCCCGATGCCCCCGGCTTGGCGCCGCTGGCATCCTCGAAGTAGCGGAAGAACTCCGATTCGGGCGAGAGCACCAGCGTGGTGTCCGTCGAGGAGGTCATCGCTGCACGGTAGGCGCTCATCGACCTGTAGAAGTCGAAGAAGGCCGGATCCTTCGAGAAGGCTTGGCCGAAGACGCGGTTGCGCTCGCCTTCGCCCTCACCGCGCAGGATTTCCGAATCGCGCTGTGCGGCCGCCACCAGCTCGACGACCTGGCGGTCGGCGATGGCCCGGCGGCGCTGGCCCTGCTCGTTACCGCGGGCGCGGATGAGCTCGGCTTCCGCCAGACGCTCGGCCTTCATGCGGTCGTAGGTCTGCTGGGAGACTTCCTGCGTGAGATCGGTGCGGCGGATGCGCACGTCCTCGATGGTGAGGCCGAGGTTCTGGGCATCGCCCGTCAGCTCGCCGCGCACTTCGCGCATCATCGAGGCGCGCTCTTCCGAAAGCGCCGCCTCGAAGCCGCGCAGACCGTAGACACGACGCAGGGCCGCATCGAGACGGGTGCGAAGGCGCGCTTCGGCCGATTCGCGGTCGCCCGAGACGACCTGGCGGAAGCGGCGGGCATCGGTGATCTTGTAGACCACGAAGGCGTCGACCTCGTAGAACTTGCCGCCCGAGACCTGGACGCGGATGTCGTCGAGGTCGAAGCGCAGCGCCTGGTCCTGGATGTACTGGACGCTGTCGGCGTCCATGAAGCCGAAGGGCAGCTTGAAGTAGAGGCCCGGCTCCGTCTTGACGTCCTTGATCTGGCCGAAGCGCAGGACGATCGCCTGCTGGCGCTCGTTGACGACGAACACCGACGAATAGGCGATGAAGAGAAGAACGCCGATGGCGATCAGGATTGCTGGAAAACGGTTGCCCATCACTGCGTGCCTCCCGCCTGCTGCTGCTGGCCGGTCGCCCGGCCGAGTTCATTGAGGGGAAGGAAGGGAACCACGCCCTGCCCGTTCTGCTTGTCGTCGATGATGACCTTCTTGGAGCTCTTCATCACCTCTTCCATGGTTTCGAGGAAGAGACGCTTGCGGGTGACGTCGGGCGCCGCCTTGTACTGTTCGTAGACGGAGAGGAAGCGTGCCGCCTCGCCTTCCGCTTCCTTGACGACGCGGTCCTTGTAGGCCGCCGCCTCTTCGCGGATCTGCGCGGACTGGCCGCGGGCAAGACCGAGCTTCTGGTTGGCGTACTGGTTGGCTTCCTCGACGAAACGGTCCTCGTCCTGCTCGGCGCGCTGCACCTCGTCGAAGGCGTCGGCGACTTCGCGCGGCGGGGCCGCATCCTCGATGGCGACGGTGTTGATCGAGATGCCGGCGCCGTAGGCGTCCATGGTCGACTGGATCGTCGCCTTCACGCCCTCGGCGATCGCCTGGCGGTTGTCGCGGAAGATGTCCTGTGCGGGACGGCGGCCGACCACTTCACGCATGGCGCTTTCGGCGACCTGCTGCAACGTCTCGGCCGGATGCTCGAGGTTGAAGAGATAGGCCTGCGGGTCGGTGACCGAATAGAGCACCGAAAACTGCACGTTCACGATGTTCTGGTCGCCCGTCAGCATCAGGCCGGACTTGTCGGACCCGGAAGAGGCCGCGCGGCCGCCGACATTCTGCTGCTGCTCGGTGATCTTGACCAGTTCGACGGTCTCGAACGGCCAGAAATGGAAATGCAGGCCGGGCATGGAGACTTCCTGCTTCGGCTTGCCGAAGCGCAGCTCGACGCCGCGTTCGTCCGGCTGGACGGTGTAGATGGCGTTCATCAGCCAGAAGATGCCGAGAAGCAGGAGCGCGATGACGACCACGCCGCCGTTGAAGCCGCCGGGCATGACGGTCTTCAGCCGGTCCTGGCCGCGCCGGATGATGTCCTCGAGGTCCGGCGGGCCGCTATTGCCGCCGCCCCCGCCGCGCGGGCGGTTCGGTCCTTGCCCCCAGGGCCCCTGATTGTTTCCGCCGCCGCCGCCCCAAGGGCCGCCGCCGCCGTTCTGATTGCTCCAGGGCATCAATACCTCTTTCGTTAAATCCCCTTGGCGCATTTTTGCGCTTCCAAGAAATGCAAAACACGCCGGTTCTGTCTGTCGAGCGTTTCGCGGATTGTTTCGCCGCGCAACGCTAGGTGAACCCGTTATAGGTATCCCTCGGGCGCCTTTCAACAAATCCGCTGGCTCTTGGGCGCCCGTGCGGCAAAATAGTTCGTTATCGGTGGTTTGCGCGGGGGATCAGGCGGCTTTGCGCCGGCGCCACGTCGTAAAATGCATGGCGTGGCTGTCCTTCTCGCCCTGCGGGATCGGCTCGTCCGCGACCGTCTCGAAGACGGCCGGATCGATTGCCGGAAAGCGCGTGTCGCCCGCAACATCGGCTTCGACGCGGGTGACATGCAGGATATCGGCCCGGTCGAAGACCTGGGCATAGATCTGCCCGCCGCCGATGACGCAGATCTCGTCGACGCCGAGCGCCTGCGCCTCGCGCTGCGCGACGGCAAGCCCCTCGTCGAGCGAGGAGACGACCGTGGCGCCGGGGGCGGTGAAGGAAGCATCGCGCGTGACGACGACATTCGGCCGGCCGGGCAGCGGCCTTCCGATCGAATCCCAGGTCTTGCGGCCCATCAGCACCGGCTTTCCGAGCGTCAGCTGCTTGAAGCGCTTGAGGTCGGACGGCAGGCGCCACGGCAGGTCGCCGTCCCGGCCTATGACGCCGTTTCTCGCGACGGCCACGACGAGGACGATCTTGGCTTGGCTCATGCTGGCGGCTTTCCGGAAAATCAGACGGCGATGGGCGCCTTGATGTTTGAATCGGCTTCGTAGCCGACCAGGGTGAAGTCCTCGAATTTGAAGGAGAAAAGATCCTTCACCTCCGGGTTGATCTTCAGGAAGGGCAACGGCTTCGGCCGGCGCGTCAACTGTGTGCGCACCTGCTCGAAATGGTTGGCGTAGATATGCGCGTCGCCGAGCGTATGGACGAAATCGCCGGGCTGCAGGCCCATCACCTGCGCCACCATCATCGTCAGCAGCGCATAGGAGGCGATGTTGAAGGGCACGCCGAGGAAGATGTCGGCCGAGCGCTGGTAGAGCTGGCAGGAGAGCTTTCCGTCCGCCACGTAGAACTGGAACAGGCAATGGCACGGCGGCAGCGCCATCTCGTCGACGAGCGCCGGGTTCCAGGCCGAGACGATATGACGGCGGGAATTCGGATTGCGCCGGATGCTGTCGAGGACGGCGACGATCTGGTCGAGATGGCGCCCGTCATGGGTCGGCCAGGAGCGCCACTGGTAGCCGTAGACCGGGCCGAGTTCGCCGTCCGCATCGGCCCATTCGTCCCAGATGGTGACGCCGTTCTCGTGCAGATAGGCGATATTGGTGTCGCCCTTCAGGAACCACAGCAATTCATGGATGATGGAGCGCAGGTGCAGCTTCTTGGTGGTCAGCACCGGAAAGCCTTCGGCAAGGTCGAAGCGCATCTGGTAGCCGAAGACGCCGCGCGTGCCGGTGCCCGTGCGGTCGCCCCGGTCGGTGCCGGTCTCCATCACATGGGAGAGAAGGTCGAGATATTGCTGCATGGCCGCCGCCGATTCGTTGTCCAGCATTCGATACTAGAGCGATCGCGGCGGCGGCCAAGATGCGAAATGGGATTTTCCCGGCTTTCCTCAGGCGAGCGCGCCGAGTTTTCCGAGTTCCTTGGCGGTGAGGTAGTAGAAGGTGACGCGCGACTTGCTGCGGTCGTCGGACATGGCCTTGCAGACGGCTTCCACGGCCTTTTCGGCGGCATCGCCGGTGATGCCGAGCTTCTTGCCGCACCATTTTTCCTTGACGCGGGCGAGTTCGTCCGGGTCCGAGCAGGAGACGAGCGAGGAGTCACGGTTGCGAAGCGCGATGCCCAGATGGCTCACGATCTTCTTCACGATGGCTTCGTCCGCGCCGCTGTCGTACTTGCGGACATCTGCGAGATAGTCGGTCATGGTGTCTCCTCTACGGTCACGTTGCTGCCGCCCTCATGGCGCCGCCGCGGGCCCATGTTTTTCACGCGGGATCGGCAAGTCAAGCCTTAATGAACGGATCGGAGGCGATGGCGCGAAATCATCCGCACAAAGGTCTTTTCTTGGACGGGCGGAGCGCCTATATGTGAAGCGCTGCCTCGGCAGCTATGGCAATAAACGGGCGGTGTAATAAACCCATTGGACCCGGGGGCGGTACCCGGCGCCTCCACCAAAAACCGATCACCTGAGAAGGATCGGCTTTTGATGGGGGCGAAATAGGATCGACAAGGGCGTAAAGATCGACTTTTTGCTCGGCATTGTACCACCGTTATCGGGCTAAACTTGTAGTTGCAAACGACAACTATGCGGAAGCTCGTCTCGCTGCCTAATGGCGGTGTGACACTTCACTCAAAGTCCTGACGGGTCGCACCGGCAGGCGGGGTCCGAAGGCACCTGGCAACAGAAGCCTTCACCTTCTCCAATCCTTTGAAATGGTCTATAGCTGTGCCAGATGACTCGTGCCGCAAGGCGCGGGAAGACATGGAATGCCTGAAAACAAAGGCTGGAAGAAAGACAGGAACGGATGGCGCAAGACCACATTCGCTACGACATTCTCGCCCAGGACGCGCTGCGCAGCGTCATTCGCAAGGTTTTGTCAGAAGTCGCGGTCACGGGGCACCTGCCCGGCGAGCATCATTTCTTCATCACCTTCCTGACCAATGCGCCGGGCGTGCGCATCTCGCAGCATCTCAAGGCCAAATATGCCGAGCAGATGACCATCGTGATCCAGCACCAGTTCTGGGACCTCAAGGTCACCGAGAGCCTGTTCGAGATCGGCCTGTCCTTCTCCGATACGCCGGAAAAGCTCGTCATCCCCTTCAACGCCATCCGCGGCTTCTACGACCCGTCCGTCAGCTTCGAGCTAGAGTTCGACGTGCCGGCGGCCGAGGAGGAAGACGAGCACTCCGCCGAGGTAACCGCCTATCCGGCGGCCCCGGAAAAGACCGAGGAAACCGCCGAGGAACCGGCGCCGCCGACCGGCGACGACGGCGGCAAGGGCGCTTCGGTCGTCTCGCTCGATTCCTTCCGCAAGAAGAACTGAGCCTGCGGCGATGAGCGGCGACGTCGTCAATCTCCGCCAGGTCCGCAAGCAGAAGGCCCGTTCCGAGAAGGAAAGGCTGGCCGAGCAGAATCGTGTCGCCTTCGGTCGCACGAAGGCGGAGAAGGCGCTGACCCGCGCCCTCAACGAGAAGGCGGAGAAGGCGCACGAACAGGGGCGCATCGAGCGCCCCGACGACACGAAGCGCTGATATTTCAATCCCTTGGCGGCAATGCCGGATTCGGCTTGCCAGGCAGCTGATTCGATCTGTGAGGTTGGATGATCCGGAAATATTCCGCCACGCTGCACGGCCACCGCACGAGCTTCTCCCTCGAACCGGCCTTCCATGACGAATTGAAGGCGATTGCCGCCGCGCGCGCCATGCCGCTGGCCGCCCTCATCCGGGAAATCGACGATGCCCGCGGCATTGCGGGAAATCTCTCCTCGGCGCTGCGCCTGCATGTGCTGGAGACGCTGAAGAGCGGGCGCGCCGGGCTCAGTTAGCGCCCGGCAGGCCGTCGAAATCCAGTCCACCGTCCTTGCCTCCCTCGACGGGCGGCAAGTCTCCGCCGCGCTCGACGCCTTCTTCGGGCGTGACCGGCAGGCGGCGTCGCTCGGCCTCCTCCTCGGTTTTCCGGGCGGCCTCTTCCGCGGCTTTCCGGGCGGCCTCGGCCGCCCGCTGCTCGGCGACACGGCGCGCCTTCTCCTGGGCTTCCAGAAGACGGCGTGCGGCTTCGGCCTCCTTGCGGCGCACGCGCTCGGCCTCTTCCGCCGCGGCCTGGGCGGCCTTTTCCGCATCGGCGCGCTTGCGGGCCTCCGCGTGCCGGCGCGCCTCTTCCTCCATCTGCAGGCGCATCGCCTCGGCCGCCGCCGCGCGCGCTTGCGCACGGGCACGATAGAGCGCCGCCTCCCGGCGCAGGCGCTGCTTTTCCAGGACGTTCGCCTGGAGCGTTTCCACCCGCCGCCTTTCCTTCTCGAAGCGGCGCAGCGACAGGTAGTTGGCAAGCGGCTGCACGTCGAGCGAAAAGCCCGGTGCCTCGGCAAGCCCTCGATAGCCGAGCGTCACCTCGGGCTCCGCGCCGGCAAGCGCCTCCTCGCCGGCCTTGTAGGTCACGGCAAGCCGCGCCGCCATCGATCCGTCGGCAAGCCCGATATCGGCATCGCCCACCAGGCCCGCCCCGGCATCCTCCGCCGCCACGCTCTGGAAGCGCAGGCTTCCGCCGGCAAGCGCGAAGGGAACGCGCACGTCCCCCAGCGCCGCCTCGCCCTTGAGGATCGCATCCGCCGCAAAGCCCGCCACCTTCTCCGGCGTGATGTCGCCCTCGATGCCGTCCGCGGCCGCCAGCAGGGAGGGCAAGGCCTCCGTGTCGATCCCCTTGACGATGAGGCCGGACACCTGCGCCTCGCCCGAACCGCTCGCCCCCTCGGCCATGGCGCGCACGCTCTTGCCCGATGCGTCGACCGCCAGCGTGACATCCGCCTTGCCCGTCGCCACCGCGCCGTCCGGGCCGGACCAGACGATCTTCGACAGATCGACGCCCGAGAGCGTTGCGCGCGCCTCGAACAGGCCGTTCTCGTCGGCATTGGCGACCTTAAGGCGCCCGGAAAGCTTGCCGCCCAGCCAGCCGCCGGCCATGTCGGTCAGCGTCAGCTCGCCGCCCTTCCAGGCGAGATCGCCGCGAAACCCTTCCACGGCGCCGTAGAGACCCGGCCAGAAAGCGCCCGCCTCCAGCGCGACGGAGATGTCGGCGGCATCCAGCAAGGGCTGCACCAGCGGCGCGGCGTTCAGCGAACCGTCCGAAACGTCGTTCACCGGCCCGGCAACGGCTTCGGCAAGATAGGCGAAGTCCACCGTGTCGAAATGCAGCGCGCCCGTTCCCTTGAGGATCGGCGCCGTGCGGTCCAGCGTCAGGGCGCCGGAAAAGGCGTTGCGGTCGGCCTTGCCGGCAATGCCGGTGATCGCCACCGCCGCCGCGCTCGTCTCCACATTGGCCGCAAGCGTGACCGGCAGGCCCGCCCCGCCCTGCGGCATCGCGATGCCGTTCATCATCAGGTAGGGCTCGATGTCGCCGCTCTCGACCGAAAGGGAGAGCGTGCCGGCGGGAAAGCCGCCGGCCGAAAGGTCGGCGCTGCCCTTCGTGGAAAGGGCCGTGCTGCCGGCATCGAAGGCAAGGGAAACGTCCGCCGGCCCCTCGTCCGGCTGCTTCACGCTGACGGTGACGCGGCCGTCCGGATCGCCGTCGAAGGGCAGCGGGTCAAGCCCCATCTGCCCCGCCAGCACGAGGGATTGCGGATTGGAAAGGCTGCCCTCCAGACCGAAGCTGCGCCCCTCCAGAAGATCGTCGAGGGAAGCGGCCGAAAGTTTGAGGTCGACCCGGCCGTCATTGACGGGGCCGGAAAGCGTCATCGTCGCCGGGCTTTCCGCCGCGTCGGAAAGGGCAAGATGGGCGGAAAGGTCGGCATTGTCGTAATAGCCGGCGCCGGCGATGAAACGCGACAACAGCGGATGGGCCGGCAGGTGACGGGCGAGAAGGTCGGCGACCGGCTGCATGGCCGCCGCCTTCAGGCGGATGTCGAGACCGGCGCTCGGCGCGAGGAGCGACCCGCCGAGCGTGCCGCTCGCCGAGAGCGAGGCGCCCGCCAGCGCATCGACGTCAAGGCGGCTGAGGGTGAGGAGATCGTCCTTCATCGTCAGCACGGCATCGACGCCGAGGGCCGTCTCGCCGAAGGCATGGAAACGATCCGCCCGCAGGTCGAGCGCGATGGAATGGTCGAGCACGGCGGAAAGCGAGGCATCGCCTGCCACCAGCCCGGCCAGCGCTTTCAGCGATTCCAGCTCCACCTCGTTGCCACGCAGCTCGATGGAGAGCGTGGGCGCCGTGCCCGAGCGGGATTCGCGCTCCAGCCGGCCCGTCAGCGACGCGGGACCGATGGCGACCTCCAGGTTCTCGAAACGCTGCAATTCGTCCGAGATGTCCACCTTCGCGGAGAAGCCGGCCGTCTTCAGCTTGCGGATTTCCGGGTCCACGGAGCCGGCAAGCCATGTCGCAAGGCCGGAGGGCTGGTTGGACGCCACCAACAGGTCGCCGGTAAAGCCGCGGTTTTCGCCGAGCTGCAGCCGTCCCTTCGCCTCCAGCGCCGTACGGCCGGGCAAGAGCGCATCGGCCCGCTCGACCTTCCAGCCGTCGCCGTCCGGCTTCACGTCGAGGCGGATTTCCCGCACGGTCGTATCGCCGACCACGACGGCGGGCAGGAAGAGGCTCGCCCGCCCCGGCACCTGCGGAATGGGAATGTCGGCGGCGATGGCCAGCAGCGCCTGAAGCCGCTGGCGGGCGGAGATCTGCGGGTTGCGCCCCGTCTTGCCCCCCTCGCCGCTGTTGCCGATGCGGCTGACGTCGATCTGCTGGCCGTCGGCAAGCAGCAGGAATTCCGGCGCGCGGCCGGTATCCAGCGTCGCCTCGCCCGTCACCACGTAGGGGTCCTCGCGCGGGCCCGCCTCCAGCCGGTATTCAGGCACACGGATGCGCTCGTTGGACAGCTCGAACTTGCCGGCGACGCGGATCGGCTCCTGCGCGCCCTCGCCCTTCGGCCGCGGCTTTTCCGAAAGGGTGAAGCCGCCCTGGTATTGCGGACGGAAATCGACGAGCTTCAGCGCACCGTCGAGGTCGGCGGAGAAGGCCAGTTGGTCGGGCACGATATGCGCGCGCAGCGAAAGCGCGCCGTCCTCCGCCTGCCCGCTCGACAACTGGAAGGCGCCGCTCTCGCCGTCGAGCGCCGCGCGGCCGTCGATGCGCCACGGGCCGGCAAGCGATTTGGCGGAGATCTGCGCGTCGAGGCCGGTGACATGGCGCGTGCGGCCGGTCTGCTCGTCGACGAACTCGATCTCGCCGCCGGTGATCGCCACGTTCTCCAGCACGACGGTGCGGGCCGGAATGGCGGATTTGCGGCCCCGAGCCCAGTCGAGCGTGCCGTCCTCGAAGAGCTTGATGCGGGCCTTCGGCTCCTCGATGCGCATGTCGAAGATCAGCGCCTCGCCGGAAAGGAAGGGCGCAAGCTCGGCATCCATCGAGAAGCGCGCCACCTCCACCAGCGGCTGGCCGTCCTCGGGCGAGCCGACGCGCACGTCGTTGAGCGTCACCGACGGAAAGGGGATGAGGCGCGCGTCGACGCTGCCGTGGACGGTGACGGGCCGGCCCATGATGCGGCTCGCCTCGCGCTCGAAATCCTGCCGGAAGCTGGTCCAGTCGACGAAGAGCGGGGCGAGCAGCGCCGCAAACAGCGCCACCACCACCAGGCCGCCGACGAAAAGCATGATCCTAGAAAGCACGCCGCATGCCTCGAATTTCCTTCAATCGCCGCACGATAGCGCGAACGCCGGCTACGGAGTCGAAAAAATCTTGCCGGGATTCATAATGTTTTGCGGATCGAGCGCCTGCTTGATCTGCCGCATCAAGGTCAGCGAGCCGCCGAGCTCCTCCGGCAGGAAGGACTGCTTGCCCTGGCCGATGCCGTGCTCGCCCGTGCAGGTGCCGTCCATGGCCAGCGCCCGGGCGTTGAGCCGGCCGACGAAGGCCTCGACCTTCGCCACCTCCGCCGGGTCCTTGTCGTCGAAGACGACGCAGGTATGGAAATTGCCGTCGCCGGCATGGCCGACGATGGGCGCGAGGAGGCCGTGTTCCTCGATGTCGCGCTCCGTCTCGGCGACGCAATCGGCCAGCCGCGAGATCGGCACGCACACGTCGGTCGACAGCGCCTCATGGCCCGGCCGCAGCGCCTTGCAGGCCCAGTAGACATTGTGCCGCGCCTTCCAGAGCTTGCCGCGCTCGGCCGCATCGGCGCTCCACACGAAGGCCCCGCCGCCGCACTCGGCGGCGATCGCGCCGAACTCCTCCGATTGCAGGCGCACGCTTTCCTCGTTGCCGTGGAATTCGACGAAAAGCGTCGGCTGCTCGGCGAGGGTGAGGCCCGAATAGGCGTTGCACGCCTTGATTTGCAGGCTGTTCAGCAGCTCGATGCGCGCGACGGGAATGCCGAGCTGGATCGTCATGATCACCGCGTTGCAGGCGTCCTTCAGCGTCGGGAAGCCGCAGATGCCGCCGGCAATGACGGCGGGAATGCCCTGCAGCCGCAGCGTCACCGAGGTGAGGACGCCGAGCGTGCCTTCGGCACCGACGAAAAGCCGCGTCAGGTCGTAGCCCGCCGAGGATTTTCGCGCCCGGTGGGCGGTGCGGATCTCCTCGCCGGCGGCGGTCACGGCCGTCACGGCCAGCACGTTGTCCTTCATCGTGCCGTAGCGCACGGCATTCGTGCCCGAGGCGCGCGTGGAGGTCATGCCGCCGATCGAGGCGTTGGCGCCGGGGTCGATCGGGAAAAAGAGGCCGGTGTCGCGCAGATAGGTGTTCAGCTCCTCGCGCGTGATGCCGGGCTCGACGGTGCAGTCGAGGTCCTCGGCATTCACCTCGAGAACGCGGTTCATGTTGGAGAAATCGATGGAGATACCACCGTTCGGCGCGTTCACCTGCCCTTCCAGCGAGGAGCCCGTGCCGAAGGGAACGACCGGCACGGCATGGTCCGCGCAAAGGGCGACGACCGCCTGCACATCCTCGGCGTTCCCGACGAAGACGACGCCGTCGGGAAGCTGGGCGGGAATGTAGGTGGTGGTATGCGCGTGCTGGCTGCGGATCGCCTCGCCCGTCTGGAACCGCTCGCCGAAGCGCGCCGCAAGCAGCGGCAACACCGCGGCAATGCCCTTCTCGTTGCGTACGCCGCTCCTGATATCCGCCAATGCCATGGTAAGGTCCTCACGTCTATGAGGTTTACTCAGCAAATTGGCGCCCGGCTGTCCAGCCGCAATATCGGTTCATCGCCGCAAATCACTCCGCCGCGAGCGGCAGGTCGCGTTCGCCGCCCCGCGCCAGCGCCTCGGCATGCTGCAACTCGGCGGCAAGGCGCTTTTCCTCGTCGGCATGCGGGCTCGTGAAACGGGCGATCACCAGATACGCGACCGGCGTGAGGTAGAGCGTGACGACCGTGGCAAGGCCGAGCCCGCCGACCAGCACCCAGCCGAGCGAGATGCGCGCTTCCGCCCCCGCCCCGCTCGCCAGCACCAGCGGCACCGCGCCGACGACGGTGGCGATCATCGTCATCAGCACCGGGCGCAGGCGGATGTTCGCGGCATCCTCGATGGCGCTGCGGATATCCTGCCCGCGGTCGCGCAGCTGGTTCGCGAACTCGACGATGAGGATGCCGTTCTTCGCCATGATGCCGACGAGCAGCACCAGCCCGATCTGACTGTAGATGTTGAGCGTCGTTCCCGTCGCCACCATCGCGAAGACGGCGCAGGCAAGGCCGAGCGGCACCGTCACCATGATGATGATCGAGCTGACGAAACTCTCGAACTGCGCGGAAAGCACGAGGAAGATGATGATGATGGCAAAGCCGAAGGTCAGGGCAAGGCCGCTCGAATTTTCCTGAAGCGTCGCGGCCTCGGCCATCGGCATCAGCCGGGAGCCGGGCGGCAGCAGCGGCTGGGCCATCTCCTCTACCATCGACAGCGCATCGCCGAGCGCAAGCCCGTCCTTCAGGCCCGCCGAGAGCGAGACGGCGCGCAGCTGCTGCTCGCGCGAGAGCTGCGGGGCGACGGCCTTCTCCTCCAGCGTGGCGATGGAGGACATGGGCACGATCTTGCCGTCGCCGGTCTTCAGGAAGATGTTTTCCAGGTCCATCGGATCGTTGATCGGCGTCGTGGTCGAGGAGAGCTTGACCGGATAGGCCTGCCCCTCGACATAGACGTCGACCACGCTGGTGCCTTCGAGCATCGCCTGCAGGGCCGATGCAAGCCCGGTGATGTCGATGCCGAGGTCGGCGGCGCGCTCGCGGTCGATCGTCACGGAAAGCTGCGCCTGGTTGGCCTCGTAGTTGAGGCGCACGTTCTGGAAACGCCCGCTGTCCTCGATCTTGCGCACGAGCTCGGCCGCGGCATTGCCGAGCTTGGTGTAGTCGTTGCCGACCAGCGCGACCTGGAGGCCGTTGCCGGCGCCGCGGATGCCGAGGCTGTTCGGCTGCATGGCGAAGGCGCGCACGGACGGCACGGCCGCGACGGCCTTGTTGATGTCCTGCACGATCTCCTGCTGCTTGCGCACGCGCTCCTGCCAGGGCGCCAGCGTCAGCACCATGAAGCCGCTGTTCGTCGAGCCGCCCTGTCCCGAGATCGAGAAGATGTTGACGATCTCGCCGCTGTCGTAGAGCGGACGCAGCTTGTTCTCGATCAGCTTCATCTGGTCCTGCGCATATTCCAGCGACACGCCCTGCGGCGCGTTGATCCGCAGCAGGACCATCGAGCGGTCCTCGCTCGGCGTCAGTTCGGACTTGATGGTGAAGAAGGAGGTCGCGCCCGCCGCGGTGAAGAGCAGCGCTACGGTGAAGACGATGAGCGGCGCGCCGAGACAGGCGCTGAGCGTGCGCCGGTAGAAGCGCGAGGCGGCCGTGCCGAGGCGGGCGAGAACGCCGGTATGCCCGTGCTTGACGTCCTTCGTCAGCATGCGCGAGGCGAGCATCGGGCAGAGCGTCAGCGCCACGAAGGAGGAGAGCAGCACCGCGAAGGCGAGCACGAAGCCGAACTCGCGGAAGAGCCGGCCCGCCTGCCCCGGCAGAAAGGAGAGCGGCACGAAGACGGCGGCGAGCGTGGCCGTGGTGGCGACCACGGCGAAGAACACTTCCAGCGTGCCGAGGATCGCCGCCGCGCGCGGCTTCAGCCCTTCGGCGCGCCGGCGCACGATGTTCTCCAGCACCACGATGGCGTCGTCCACGACGAGGCCCGTCGCCAGCACGATGGCGAGCAGCGTGAGGATATTGACGGAAAAGCCCGCCATGTAGATCGCCGCGATCGTGCCGACGAGCGCGATGGGCATGCTGATCGTCGGGATGAGCGTCGCGCGCCAGTCGAGCAGGAAGAGGTAGATGACGAGCGTGACGATCAGCACGGCAACGACCAGCGCGATCTCCACCTCGTGGATGGCGCCGTCGATGAAGACCGCATCGTCGCTGGTGATCTTCAGCTCGGTGCCTTCGGGCAGGACCTTGCCGAGCTGCGCGACCATCTGCTTCACGCCGGCGGAGATGTCGAGGGTGTTCGACTGCGCCTGGCGGATGATACCGAGGCCGATGCCCTGCCGCCCGTTCGAGCGCAGCGCCGTCGAGCCTTCGTCCGGCCCCAGCGTCACGAGGGCGACGTCGCCGAGGCGCACGTGGTTCTTCAGGATCAGGTTCTCGAAATCGGCGGGTTTGACGAGGTCGGCCGTCGCGCGCACCGTGATGTCCTGGCTCTGGCTCTTCAGCGAGCCGGCCGGCACGTCGAAGGCGGCGGTGGCGAGCGCGTTGCGCAGGTCCGCGACCGTCAGGCCCCGCGCGGCGAGCTTCGACTGGTCGACATCGACGCGGAAGATCTTCTCCTGGTCGCCGTAGACCGCGACGTCCGCGACGCCCTCCACGGAGGCGAGCCGGTCGGTGATCTCGTTTTCGGCGAGCAGCGTCAGGTCTTCCAGCGACTGCGTGTCGGAGGTCAGCGCAAGGCGCATGATCGGCTGGCTGTCCGCATCCGCCTTGACGACGCGCGGGTCGTCCGCGCCGTCGGGAATCTGGTTCGTGACGCGGCCGAGCGCATCGCGCACGTCGTTGGCCGCCTGGTTCACGTCCGTCGTGTCGGAGAACTGCAGCGTGACGCGGCTGCGGCCGAAGGAGGAGACGGAGGAAATGTCCTTGATGCCCTGGACGCGCGAGACGGCGCCCTCGATCACGTCGGTCAGCTCGCGGTCGACCGTCTCGGGCGAGGCGCCGTCGAACGTGGTGCTGACGCTGATGACCGGCTGGTCGACCGAGGGAAGCTCGCGGATTTCCACGCCCCGGAAGGCGGCAAGGCCCGCGACGACGATCAGCGTATTGAGCACGAGGGCGAAGATCGGCCGGCGGATGAAGAGCGCGGTAAAGCCGGCCTTGCCGGTGTCGTTGTGTCCGGTGGCTTCCCCCGACATCACGAACCCTCTGTCACCGTGCCGGCGGGCCTCTGGACGTCCTCGGCCACCTTGCGCACGGTGCCGCCGGGCCGCAGCGTCTGCACGCCTTCGGTGACGACCTGGTCGCCTTCGGCCAGTTCCGCCTTGACGAGCACCTTGTCGGGATTGCGCTGGACGATGTGGATCGGCACGCGCTCGACCTTGTCGCCCTTGACGCGCCAGATGTAGGAGCCGTCCGCGCTCCACTGGACGGAGAGCGGATCGACGCTCGGATAGAGGTCGCCGGCAAAGCGCATCGTCACCTGGAAGGACATGCCGGCGCGCAGCACGTCGTCGGGATTGGCAATCCGGGCGCGCACGCGCAGGGTGCGGCTTTCCTGCTCGATGCGGTTGTCGACGGCCTGCACCGTGCCGGAGAAGGTTTCGCCCGGCCGCGCCACGGCGGTCGCAGAAACCTCGCCGCCGACCCGTACGGAGGTGGCGAAGCGCTCCGGCACCCAGAAGTCGACGAGGATTTCCGAACGGTCGTCGATGCGGGCGATGGCCGTCGAGGTGGTGACATAATCTCCCGGATTGACCGAGATGATGCCGACGATGCCGCCATAGGGCGCGGTGATGTCGCGGCGGCTGAGGGCAAGCTCGGCATTGCGCAGCGCGAGCTCCGACGCCTTCACCGCGGTTTCCGCATCCTGCAATTCGGCGATGCTGGTGGAGGAGCGCAGGTTCTGCAGGCGCTTCAGCTTCTGCTCGGCGCTGTCGCGCGTCACGCGCGCCTGGTCGGCGGCGATCTTCTGCTCCTCGCTGTCGAGCCGGGCGATGACCTGCCCCTGCTCCACCCGCTCGCCCGACTGGACGAGGACTTCGGTGAGGTTGCCGGTCGCATAGGGCGTCACCGTCACGGTGCGGATCGCCTCGCCGTCGCCGATGGCATTCAGCCGGTCGTTGACGATGGCCATGGCGACGGGCTTGGTGGCCACCAGCGCCGGCCCGCCGCCGAAGCCGCGCCGCCCGCCCGCCTTCTGGCCGCTTTCCGCCTGGTCCTCGCCCGCCGGCGCGATCACGGCGACGAGCTTTCCGGGAAGGCCTGCGGCCTCCAGCATGCCGTTCGCCCCGGGCACGAAGCGACCCCAAAGCAGGACCCCGGCCGCGATGACGCCGGTGCCGATGAGGAGCTGTTTCCAAACCCGCATGCAATCTGTCTCCGATGGAAGCGAACCGTCACGTATTGCACCGCGACATAGACCAACTATCCCGCTTTGAGAATGAACGGACAATGAAAGAATGCGATCATTACGGAATTGTAAGATTGGCGGCCCCTGCCTTACCGAACCGTAAGAAAAGGCCGCCCTCTTCCGATAGCCTGCCGTCCGCCGTCCCCATAATCTAGCACCCCGGGAATAAAAGCAGAACGGAAAACTGGCCTTTCGGTCCCGAATCACTACATTGAGCCGCATGATCAGCGGTTACGACGACATTCCCTTCTTCGACGAGGACCCGCAGCTTTCCGCAACGCCCGCAAAGCCGGCCGGCGGCATCGCCGCGCGCGCCATGGCGGCGCGGGACGCCACCCGCGCGCCGGACTATCTTTCCGGCCTCAATCCCGAGCAGCGCGAGGCGGTGGAAACGCTCGACGGCCCCGTGCTGGTGCTTGCCGGCGCCGGCACCGGCAAGACGCGCGTGCTGACGACGCGCATCGCCCATATCCTTGCGACCGGCCGAGCCTTCCCCAGCCAGATCCTCGCCGTGACCTTCACCAACAAGGCCGCGCGCGAGATGAAGGAGCGCATCGGCCTCCTCGTCGGCGGCGCCGTCGAGGGCATGCCCTGGCTCGGCACGTTCCACTCCATCGGCGTCAAGCTGCTGCGCCGCCATGCCGAGCTGGTCGGCCTGCGCTCGGATTTCTCGATCCTCGACACCGACGACGTCGTGCGCCTCATCAAGCAGATCCTCCAGGCGGAGGGCATCGACGACAAGCGCTGGCCGGCAAAACAGTTCGCCGGCATGATCGACGGCTGGAAGAACAAGGGCCTCGACCCGGCACAGATTCCCGAAGGCGATGCGCGGGCCTTTGCCAACGGCAAGGGCCGCGAGCTCTACGTCGCCTACCAGAACCGCCTGAAGACGCTGAACGCCTGCGACTTCGGCGACCTCCTGCTGCATCCGATCCGCATGTTCCGCGCCAATCCGGATGTGCTTGCCGAATACCACCAGCGCTTCCGCTACATCCTCGTCGACGAGTACCAGGATACGAACACAGCGCAATATATGTGGCTGCGGCTTCTGGCGCAGCGACCGAAGGGCACACCGGAAGCCAGCGCCGACAGGCGCGGGGCGGCCGTGAGCCTCGTCAATCTGTGCTGCGTCGGCGACGACGACCAGTCGATCTACGGCTGGCGCGGGGCGGAGGTGGACAACATCCTGCGCTTCGAGAAGGATTTTCCCGGCGCCAAGGTCATCAAGCTGGAGCGCAACTACCGCTCCACCGCCCATATCCTCGGCGCGGCCGGCCATCTGATCGCCCATAACGAGGACCGGCTCGGAAAAACGCTCTTCACCGACCGGCGCGACCCGGACGACGATAAGGTCGTCGTCCATGCGGCCTGGGATTCGGAAGAAGAGGCCCGCGCCATCGGCGAGGAGATCGAGCAGCTCCAGCGCAAGGGCCACAAGCTGAACGACATGGCGATCCTCGTGCGCGCCTCCTTCCAGATGCGCGAGTTCGAAGACCGTTTCGTCACGCTCGGCCTCAACTACCGCGTCATCGGCGGCCCGCGCTTCTACGAGCGGCTGGAGATCCGCGACGCGCTCGCCTATTTCCGCCTCGTCAGCCAGCCGGCCGACGACCTCGCCTTCGAGCGCATCGTCAACACGCCCAAGCGCGGCCTCGGCGACACGACGATCCGCAACCTGCACGACTATGCCCGCGCCCGCGACATCCCCATGCTCGCCGCCGCCGCCGATATCGTCGAGACGGACGAATTGAAGCCGAAGGCGCGCAAGGCGCTCTTCGACGTCGTTGCCGATTTCCGCCGCTGGCAATCTCTGCTGGAGACGATGCCGCACACCGAGCTTGCCGAACAGATTCTCGACGAGAGCGGCTATACGGCGATGTGGCAGGCCGACAAGTCGGCCGAGGCGCCGGGCCGGCTGGAAAACCTGAAAGAACTCATCCGCTCGATGGAGGCCTTCGAATCCATGCGCGGCTTCCTGGAGCACGTCTCCCTCGTCATGGATGCCGAGCAGAACGAGAACCTCGACGCCGTCTCCATCATGACGCTGCACTCGGCCAAGGGCCTCGAATTCGAGACCGTCTTCCTGCCCGGCTGGGAGGAAGGCCTTTTCCCGCACCAGCGCTCGCTCGACGAGGGCGGCCGCTCGGGGCTGGAGGAGGAACGGCGCCTCGCCTATGTCGGCATCACGCGCGCCAAGCGCCGCTGCCACATCTGGTTCGTCTCCAACCGCCGCATCCACGGCCTCTGGCAGACGACGCTGCCGTCCCGCTTCCTCGACGAATTGCCGGAAAGCCATGTGGAAGTGGCCGAGGTGGAGCAGTCCTACGGCGGCTACGGGCGCGGCGGCTACGGCCAGTCGCGCTTCGACAAGCAGGAGCCGTTCCAGAACAGCTATTCGACGCCCGGCTGGCGGCGTGCGCAGGCGAACCGCACGGACGCGACGCGCGACAACTGGGGTTCGCGCTCGGGCCACGCCGTCGAGCGCATCGGCTATGGCGAGAGCGGCCCGCGCGCGCGCACCATCGAAGGCGAGCTCGTCGCAAAATCGACCGTGAGCGAGCCGTCGAAATTTTCCATCGGCGACCGGGTCTTCCACATGAAGTTCGGTAACGGCAACATCGCGGCGATCGAGGGCAACAAGCTGACGATCGACTTCGACCGCGCCGGCCAGAAACGCGTGCTGGACGGCTTCGTCCAGCCGGTGTGACGCCGAAGGCCTTTGGGGGAATTGCCCCTCATCCGGCCTGCCGGCCACCTTCTCCCCGCAGGCGGGGCGAAGGGGATATGCCGCACCGTTTTCCTCAAGCAATACCCATTCGTTGGGCAAGTCCCCTCTCCCCGCCTGCGGGGAGAGGGTTAGGGTGAGGGGCAGGCTTCAGGAAATCAGGCCCCCGCCTTCCTGTAGAGCGCGGCAAGCCGTGTGCGGGACGACGGCAGTTCCGGCACGACGACCAGCATGTTGACGTGGCCGCGCTTGAAGGCGTTGAGGAACGGTTCGTAGTTCTGGAAGGCAACGCAGCCGTGCGAGCCCTTCTGGCCGCGCAGGAGGTTGGTGTGCGTCAGGAGGCCCGTGCGGTTCTTGGGATCGCGGCCGTCGACGGACAGCATGCGGATCGCCTCGACGCCGTGGAAGCGCCGTTCACGCATCTTCAGGCGATAGATGCCGGCCGGCGTCGGCCCCTTCATCTTCACATGCTCGTAGTCCGGGTTGTCGCGCATGTTGCCGATGCCGGAATGGGCGCGCAGCTTCGTTCCGTCGGGCATGTAGACGGTCGCGGCGGAGACGTCGTAGATCGCCACCTTCGTGCCCTTGCCCGGCCAGCCCGTGCTGCTGCCGCGGCTCTTGAAGAGATCGCCGAACAACGAGCGCTCCGGCTTGGCGACGGCGACGTCCTTGTCGTCGTCGTCCGCGTCCTTGGCCTGCCGGGTGGCCGTGCGCGTGGCGGGCTTTTCCTCCGCCGGCTTGCGCTCGATCGTGACGGTCTCCAGCGCGGGCCGGGTTTCCGGCAGCGGGATATCGCTGAGGATATCGTCTTCGCTGTCTTCTTCCTCGGCTTCGGCCTTCTTCATGACGAGGCCGAAGGGCTGGATGCTCTTGCGGCCGGAAACGTCGTCGGGAAGCATGGCGGTCACAAGGGCGCGTTCGCCGGTGATCGCCTTTTCCTGCTCCACGGAGCGCTCGGCGCGGGCGACGGCCGCCTCGATCATCAGGGCCTTGGCCTTCTCGCGCTTGACGGCGGAGGCGAGCTGGATGGAAATCTTGCGCTGGCGCGAGGCCTGGATGGCCTCGGCGGTCAACTGCTTCTGGCGGATCTCGCTTTCGGACGGCGGGGAAAGGCGCGAGAACTTGGCGACCTTCACCAGGCGCTCGGGCGCGCCGTCGCCGATGCCGGCCGATGCGAGGGAAAGCGATGCGGCGATGGACCTGCGCCCCTCGGCGAGCGAGGAGGCCGCATCCTGCATGGCATGGAGCGTGGAGACGACGGCCCAGGCGGAGCCGGCAAGCACGCCGCAGGCAAGCGCGACACTGAGGAGGATGCTCCCGGAACGGCCCTGCCGGGACTTGGACGCAAAGCGCGCGGACTCGTACACAGACGCCATGATACTCGTTACCCGATACTCGTTACTCGACGCGGCCGCGGAAATGACGCTCCGAAGGCCTTTACGCTGGCGGCAGGCGGAACCACGCGTCCCGGAGCCTTGCCGAACGAGCAAAGAATGACGAAATATGGTAAGCAATTCCTAAACGGCGCCTCATGTTTTTGAAGGAATCCGCCGGGCGGTCCTCGACACCCGGCAAGCGTGCCTTTCACGAAAATGCGGCGCTCGCGTGTCCAAAACCCCGATATCGCTAGTTCTGGGGATGCCGGCCTGTTCCGTGCGGAACAGCGCATCGCCCTTTCCTCTGCCAGGGTGGTCGCCAGAGGATGAGTGGTTCATCCTTTCAAGCCAGAGAGGAGACTGAAATGCGCAAGTTCCTTATGTCCGCCGTTGTCGCGACCCTCGCAGCGGTATCCTTCGCCGCTCCTTCGCAGGCCGGCGGCTTCTACTTCGGCGTCGGCGGCCACGGCTGGGGCCACCATAACCGCCACCACGGCTACTCGCATTCCTACGGCCACCACCGCCATTGCTTCTGGAAGAAGGTCAAGCGCTACGACAAGTGGGGCCATGTCGTCTTCAGGAGCGTCAAGGTCTGCCGCTGAGGCATTTGCAGCGCCGCGGCACCGCCCCTGGACGGGCCTCTTCCGCAGCCCCGGCCGCCTCCCGGCCGGGGCTTTTCGCATCCGCAAAAACCAGTAACTTCGCAACCTATTCCTTTTGAACGGAAATTATGCTTATATTGAATGAACGTTCAGCAAAATATGAGGAGCGACATGAACGAGGCGATCCGCGATATCAGCGTTCCGAACGACTGGGACCGCAGCGGGCTTCCGGGCTGGTGCTACCATAGCCCCGCCCTTCTGGAGCTGGAAAAGCAGCATGTCTTCCGCGAGCACTGGCAGATCGCCTGCCACGTCTCCGACATTCCCGAACCCGGAAACTACCTTGCCATGGACGTCGTCGGCGAGCGCGCGCTCATCCTGCGCGGGCAGGACGGCGCGGTGCGCGCCTTCCACAACATCTGCCGCCACCGCGGCTCGCGCCTCGTCGCCGACGAGAAGGGAAGCTGCCGCAACGCGCTGGTCTGTCCCTTCCACGGCTGGGTCTACAATCTCGACGGCACGTTGCGCGGCGCCGCGCGCCCGAAGAGCTTTCCCCCGCTCGACAAGGACGAATTCGCCCTGAAGCCGCTCGAATGCGAGGTCTGGCAGGGTTTTGTCTTCATCCGCTTCGCCCCCGGCCCGCAACCGTCCGTCGCCGAGGTTATGAAGCCCTTCGAGGCGGAGCTATCGCATTATCGATCCGAGGAGATGGTGCCGACGGGCAGCATCTGGACGCAGGAAAGCCCGGTCAACTGGAAGTCCGTGCGCGATGTCGACAACGAGGGCTACCATGTCGCCATGGCCCATCCGGCCCTGCAGGACCTCTACGGCTCCACCTATTACGACGAGCCCTTCGTCGACGGCCTCTGCCGTTCCTTCGCCACCTACAATCCCCATGCCGGCCGGCGCTGGAGCGTGCGCAACTACGTCAAGATATCGCCGGAGAACGCGCGCCTGCCGGAACATCTGCGCCAGGCGTGGATCTATTTCGGCCTCTTTCCCAATTGCGTGATCGCCGTGACGCCCGAGACCGTGCAGTTCTACCAGGAATTCCCGGTCTCCGTCGGCAAGACGCTGCTGCGCGGCGGCATCTACCGCTACCGCGAGGAAGATCGCGCCCATCGCCTCGCCCGCTACCTCGCCTTGCGCATCGACCGCGACACGCAGGCCGAGGACGTGCAGCTCACCGTCTGGTCGAACGAGGCGATGACCTCCAACGCCTTCGCCGGCTTCTACCTCTCCGACCTCGAATACGGCGTGCGCACCCACCACGACCACCTGCGCCGGGTGCTGCCGGTGATGAACCTGAAGGACGCACCGGAGGAGAAGGACATGACGGACGCCAACGCCGCTTTGAAGGACTGAAGGCTCCCGCCGCCACAGACAAAAAGAGGCCCGCTTGCGCGGGCCTCAAAACGTTTGGATAGGGAATGGCCGCTCCAAACACGCTTGCTGCGGAAGGCCTCAGCCCTTCCACAGCCCTTCGCGCGTCAGATCGTCCATCGTCAGCTCGATGCCCCGGCGCAGGATCGATGCCATGTCGTCGATCTGGTCGAGCGAGATGGTCAACGGCGGCGACATCACGCACATGTGGATCAGCGGGCGCACGAGCAGGCCGAGCTCCTGGCAATGCCTGTCGATGCGCTTTCCGACCTCAAGGTCGAGCGTCAGCGGGTTCTTCGAGGCGCGGTCGGCGACGCATTCGACGCAGGCCATCAGCCCGAGGCCGCGCACCTCGCCGACCAGCGGCAGGTCCTCCAGCGCCTTGAGGCTCTGCTGGAAATGGCCGGACACCGCCCGCGCATGGGCGAGCAGCCCCCCTTCGAGGATGTCGAGGTTCTTCAGCGCCACGGCGCAGCCGACCGGATGGCTGGAATAGGTGAGCCCGTGTGCGAACATCGCCTCGGAATGGTTCGAGCGGCGCAGCTCCTCGAAGAGCCGGCCGGCGATCATCACCCCGCCGAGCGGGAAATAGCCGGATGTGACCCCCTTGGCGAAGGTGATCATGTCCGGCTCGATGCCGAAAACCGCCTCGGAGGCGAAGACATGGCCGAGCCGCCCGAAGGCCGTCACCACCTCGTCGGCGATGAAGAGGATGTCGTTCTGCCGGCAGAGGTCCTGCATGCGTTTCAGGTAGCCGGGCGGCGGCACGATGACGCCGCCGGAGGCCATGACGGGCTCGGCGATGAAGGCGCCGATGCGCTCGGCCCCCTTCTCCTCGATCACCCGGCGGAACTCCTCGACGAGGAAATCGCAGAAAGCCTCGACGCTCATACCCTCCGGCCGGCGGAACGGATCCGGGCAGGAGAGCTTGACGACGAGGTCGCCGGCGCTGTCCATCCAGTCGTGGTCGCGCGGCCGGCCGTTGAGCGAGGCCGAAAGATAGGTCGAGCCGTGATAGCCGCCCTGCCGCGAGACGATGAGCTTCTTTTCCGGCCGCCCCTTCACATTGTTGGCGAACTGCATGAAGCGCAGCGCCGTCTCGACGGCGGAGGAGCCGCCGGTCGTGTAGAAGACGTGGTCGACGCCGTCCGGCGCATGGCCGGCAAGGCGCGCCGAGAGGATCGCCGAGGGCGCGTTCGTCGTGTACCAGGGCGAATTGTAGGAAAGCTCCATGGCCTGCGCGGCCATGACCTCGGCCAGCTCCCGGTTGCGGTGGCCGGCATTGACGCACCACATGCCGGCAGGCCCGTCGATCAGCCGGCGCCCGCTCGCATCCGTCACGTAGATGCCCTCGCCCGCATCGAGCCGCCCGCGCGCCTCCGCGCCGATGGAGCCGGAAACCGGCCAGGGCTGAACCAGATGGCGCTCAGCAAGCAAGGTCAGGTCGTCGGCCGCCTCGTCGGCGGACCCGTTTGCCGTCTTCGCAATTGCCGCCATGCTTCCCTCCATCGAGATTCACGAGAAATATTTTCGACCAACAGCATGAAAGATTTCATTTTTCCAATTCATACTGAATGTTCGTTCAATCAATATCGCAGAATTAAGACTTGATTTCAACGGGCATTTGGGCGCATGTTGGCATCGGGAACACTTGAAGCCGAAAAGGCGCGCCGCATGGAAACGGGACATCTCACGCTCTATGAAAGTTGTCGCGGCCGGAGAACCATCCGATGACGGCGGCGGCGCTCGGCGCGGTCGCCGAAACGCCCCACCCGGCACGGCAAGGCCGGTGGGTCCGCAGCGAAGAGGCCCGCGGCCTCGCCATGATCTCGCCGACCTTCCTCTACGCGCTCGCCCTGCTCCTCCTCCCGGTTCTCACCGTCCTCGCCTACAGTTTCTGGACCCAGGACTACCTCGACATCGACCGCACCTTCACGCTGGAAAACTACCGCCAGGCCCTCACCGAGCCGATCTACCGCGACCTCTTCGTCCGCTCGCTCTGGATATCGCTCGTCGTCAGCCTCGCCACCGTCGTCTTCTCCTATCCCATCGCCTGGTTCATCTCGTTTCATGGGGGCGTCCACCGCAACCTGTGGCTCTTCCTCGTCACCGTGCCCTGCTGGACGAGCTACCTTTTGCGCGTCATGTCGTGGAAGGTCATCCTCGGCTATGGCGGCGTGCTGAACACCGGCCTCATCTCGCTCGGCCTCATCGACAAGCCGGTGACCTCGCTCCTCTACAATTCCAACGCCGTCGTCATCACGCTGGTGCATAGCTGGGCGGCCTTCGCCATCCTGCCGATCTACGTCTCCTTGCAGAAGATCGACCGCACGCTGATCGAGGCGGCGCGCGACCTCGGCGACAGCCGCATGCGCGCCTTCTTCCGCGTCACGCTGCCGCTCTCCCTGCCCGGCGTCGTCTCCGCCTTCCTCATCGTGATGATCCCGACGGTCGGCGACTACGTGACGCCCCGCCTCGTCGGCGGCAAGGACGGCACGATGATCGCCACCGCCATACAGGCGCAGTTCGGCAAGGGCGCCAACTGGCCGCTCGGCGCGGCCCTTTCCGTCACCACCATGGTTCTCGTCTCGCTGGCCGCGGCCGCCGTCGTCTTCGCGCTGAAATTCGCCGTCAGGAGGATCCGATGACCGTCCTTGCGCAGCGCCTTCGCGCCATTCCGCTCCTGCCGGCCTATGTGGCGGCCTATTTCCTCTTCCTCTACCTGCCGATCCTGCTGCTGCCGATCTTCTCCTTCAACAATTCGGCGACGACGACCTTCCCGCTCGCCGGCTTCACGACGAAATGGTACGCCTCGCTCGCCGGCAACACGGTGATGCTGGAGGCGGCGCGCAACAGCCTCGTCGTCGGCCTTGCCGTCTCGCTGCTCTCCACGACCCTCGGCATCTGCGCGGCGCGCGCCATCACGCGCTACCGCTTCCGCGGCCAAAGGGCCGCTGCCGGCCTCATCATGGCCCCGCTCTTCCTGCCGGAGATCATCGTCGCCGTCTCGCTCTTGATGATCGTGCTGGCCGCGGGCCTCGAACTCTCGCTCGTCACCGTCATCCTCGGCCAGACGGTGTTCTGCGTGCCCTATGCCATGTCGGTGCTGGTCTCCGGCTTCGAAGGCTTCGACCGGAGCCTGGAGGAAGCCTCCTTCGACCTCGGCGAGACCGCCCTCGGCACCTTCCGGCGCGTCACGCTGCCGGTCGTCGCCCCGGCCATCGTCTCCAGCCTCCTCGTCTCCTTCACCATCTCGCTCGACGAATTCATCCTGGCCTTCTTCCTCTCCGGCACCGAGCCGACGCTGCCGATCTACATCTGGGGGCAGCTTCGCTTCGCCGCCAAGCTGCCGGGCGTGCTGGCGCTCGGCACCATCATGCTCGCCGCCTCGATCCTCATGCTCACCTTCGCCGAAATCCTGCGCCGCCGGGCCGAACGCCGCACGCAGATGGCGCTCATGCTGACCTAGGAGCCTCCCATGTCCGACCGACCGATGATCGAGATTGAGAACGTGTCGAAGTTCTACGGCATCTACAAGGCGCTGGACGACGTCTCGCTCTCCATCGCCGAGGGCGAGTTCTTCTCGCTGCTCGGCCCCTCCGGCTGCGGCAAGACCACGCTCCTGCGCTCCATCGCCGGCTTCGAGACGCCGACGCACGGCGAGATCTACATCGACGGCGCCCCCTCGCTGGCGCTGCCGCCGAACCGGCGGCCGACCAACATGGTCTTCCAGAGCTACGCCATCTTCCCGCATCTCGACGTCGCCGAAAACGTCGCCTACGGCCTCAAGCGCCTGAGGCTGACGCCTGCGGAAGAGAGGAAGCGCGTCGGCGATGCGCTCGACCAGGTGCGCCTTTCCGGCCTCGGCCAGCGCAAGGCGCACGAGCTTTCCGGCGGCCAGCGCCAGCGCGTGGCGCTCGCCCGCGCGCTCGTCATGCGTCCCAAGGTGCTGCTGCTCGACGAGCCGCTCTCCGCCCTCGACAAGAAATTGCGCGAGGAGATGCAGGTGGAGCTGCGCAGCCTGCAAAAGGCGGTCGGCATCACCTTCATCCTCGTCACACACGACCAGTACGAGGCGCTTGCCCTTTCCGACCGCATCGCGGTGATGTTCGGCGGGCGCATCGCGCAGGTCGCGACGCCCAAGGAAATCTATCAGCACCCGCGCACCCGCAAGGTCGCCGACTTCCTCGGCGGCATGAATTTCCTGAAGGCGAAGGTCCTCGGCGATGAGGGCAATGCCATCTCGCTCGACGCCGCCCGCTTCGGCGCGGTCAGCCTGACGAAACCGCACGGCTTTTCCGCCATCGACGGCCACGTCACCGTCGGCATCCGCCCGGAGCGCCTGCGGCTCTTGTGGGACGACGACCGCGCCCCGCACGAGCTTTCCGGCCGCGTGGAGAACCGTGCCTATTTCGGCGAGGTCACCCACCTGACGGTCGGCATCGACGGGCTGGAAGAGCCGCTTTCGATGGTGGAAACGAACAACTACGGCGCCGACGACCTGCCGATCGGCGCGGAAATCCGGCTGGCATTCGATCCGGATGCGTTCGTGCTGCTGGCGGAGGACCCGCCGGTTTCACGGGTATAAAGACCCTCTCTGCCCTGCCGGGCATCTCCCCCACAAGGGGGGAGAAAGACCAGTAGCCTGCTTTTTCTTCAAATTTTCCGCTGAGAGTGCCGCAACGTAAGTCCCTCCCCCTTGTGGGGAGGGATTTAGGGAGGGGTCTTTTCGCCCCTCAATACCCCGCCTTGATCTTCTCGAACTCGGCGATCATCTTCTGCCGCAGCTCCGTCGGCATGGGCGACTGGAAGAGCGTGTTGGCGACGAAGGCGTCGACGTCGGCATAGCCCTTGTCCTTGAGGATCTGCGGATCGACCGCCGCCATGCCCTTGGCGTTGGAATGGCCGTAGCCCCAGTTCTCCACCATATAGGCCGCGACCGCGGGATCGGTGACGGCGTTGAGGTAGTCATAGGCGAGGTCCTCGCTGCCCTCCCCGCCCTTCAGCCGCACATAGCCGCAGACCCAGGTGGAAAGCCCCTCCTGGGTGTCCTTCTTGATGGCGACCGGCTGGCCCTCGGCCTGCAGGGTGGTCGCCGTCTCGTTCCAGGCCCAGGCGAGATCCACCTCGCCGCTCGCCATCGCCTGGCTGAGGTCGGTGTTGTCGGTCCAGTAGAGCCGCACGTTCTTGTGCACCTGGCGCAGGAAATCGGACGCCTCCTTGAACTGCGCGTCCGTCAGCGTCGTCCAGTCCTTGACGCCGATGGCAAGGCTCGCCAGCGCATAGGCGTCATCGACATTGTCGCCGATCGAAACGCGGTCCTTGAACTTCGGATCGGCAAACGCCTTCAGCGAGGCGATCTCCTCGGGCTTGACCGTATCCGTGCGGTAGGTCAGCACCGTGTTGCCCCATTCGAAGGGAATGAACCAGGCGGTGCCGTCCGCCGAGGTCATCAGGTTCTTCATGTCCTTGAAGTTCGGCAAGACGTCGTTCCAGCTGGCGAGCTTGGCCGTGTCGAGCGGCTCCAGGAGGCCCGCCTCGCGCCATTTCACGACGCTCTGCGAACAGGGATGGGCGACATCCGCCTTGAAGCCCGAGCGCAGCTTCTGGAACGCCTCCTCCTCGTCGCCGAAGAAGGCGAAATCCGGCGAACCGCCGTGCTTTTCCGTATAGGCGGGGTGGAAAGCGGGGTCTTCGTAGCCGGACCAGTCGAACACCGTCAGCGTATCGGCGGCGATGGCCGGAAGGGCGGTTCCGAGGGCAAGGGCGGCGGCGAAAATCGCCGTGATGGTCTGTCTGGCCGTGCGTGCAGTCGTCATGCCGTTCTCCTTCCCCGTTCCGGGTCTCCTATCGTGATTGTGGTCCCTGCAATGTGAGATGCCTGGGGAAGACCGTGGCGACATGGGCGGCGGCCGCCTCCAGCGCCCTCTCCCGTGTCGTGCCGTCGCCCATCATCAGGCGCAGCCACAGCCCCTCCAGCATGGCGCAGAGCGAAAGCGCCATCGGCTCCGGCTCGAAGCCATAGCCGCCCTCCGCCTTCAGCGCGGCACAGAGCGAGATGACGGTTTCCTGGTACTTGACGTCCCGCGCGCCGCAGAGCGCCTGATAGGTCGGCCGCGACTTCGCCTCGCCCCAGAAGGCGCACCAGGCGGCAAGCTTGCGCTTGGTGCAGATCTTGCGGTCGAAATCGGCATGGACGAGCGCCCACAGGCGGTTTGCCGCCTCCGGCCCCGCCTTCTCCAGCGCCGCGTTCCAATGGTCCGCATATTCCTCGGCCATGAACTGCAGCGTGGCGATGAGCAGGTTTTCCTTGCTCTCGAAATGGAAATTGACGATGCCGCGGGAAAGCCCGGCCCCGTCCGCGACATCGGCGAGCGTGGTATCGGAATAGCCGCGTCTGGCAAGGGAATCGATGGTCGCCTCGATGAGCTGCTGACGCCGCGTTTCCTTGGAGGCCTTGCGTCCCCGCCTCCCGCCGTCGCCCTGCTCGACCGCCTCCGCCCGCATCTTCACCGCCACCGTCCGCCTCCGGGATTCTTCCGGTCGAAATTCTAGCGCATAATCAGGCGATTGCAAGATACTTGCTGAATGATCATTCAGAATATCTGGACAACATTTTGCTTTTGATGCAGCTTTTAGAAACAAGGGAGACATCAGAATGCAGAAGTACGATGCCCTGATCGTCGGCGGCGGCCATAACGGGCTGGTGAACGCGTGCTACCTCCAGCGCGCCGGGCTCAATGTCCTCGTCGTGGAAAAGAACGGCTGGGTCGGCGGCGCGGCGACGAGCCGGGAACTGACGCCCGGCTTCCTCTATTCCAACTGTTCCTATGTCTGCTCCCTCTTCCGCCCGGAGATCATGCGCGACCTCGAATTGCCCAGGCACGGCCTCCAGGTCATCGCCTACGAGGGCGGCGCGGTCTTTACCCGCGACGGCGACTACCTCGCCTCCTACCGCGACCACGACAGCCACCGCCGCGAGTTCGCCCGCTATTCCAAGCGCGACGCCGAGGCCTACGAGCGCTATGCCCGCGACGTGACGCGCCAGTGCCGCTTCATCCAGCCGCTGCTGATGCGCACCGCGCCGGACCCGTTCGGCTTCCGCCCGCGCGATATTTCCGAACTCCTCTATCTCGCGAAGAAGTTCGGCGAGTTCAGCCCGCACGAAATGGCCGAGACGCTGCGCTTCTGGACCATGTCGATCTCCGACTTCCTCGACGAATATTTCGAGACGGACGTGATCAAGGCCTATCTGGCGCTCTCGGGCATCATCGGCACCGCCCTCGGCCCCATGTCGCCCGGCACGGCCTATGTCCTCCTTCACCACTATATGGGCGAGGTGGACGGCTCGGTCGGCGCCTGGGGCTATGCGCGCGGCGGCATGGGCGCGGTGACGCAGGCCCTTTCCCGCTCGTTCCTTGCCTCCGGCGGCACGATCCGCACGGATGCCGAGGTCTCGAAAATCCTGACGCGCGGCGGGCGCGCCACCGGCGTCGTGCTGGCGAACGGCGAGGAACTGCGCGCCGACCTCGTCGTCTCGAATGCCGACGTCAAGCGCACCTTCCTCAAGCTCGTCGACGAGGACGCACTTCCCGGCGAGTTCGTCCATCGCGTGAAGCATTTCAAGATGCGCGGCTCCTCGGGCAAGGTGAACATCGCGCTCGACAGCCTGCCGGAATTTCCCGCCCTCGGCGAGAACACCACCTGCATCCGCGGCGACATGCATTTCACCGACAGCGTCGAGCGCATGGAGCGCGCCTATGACGACTGGAAGGCCGGGCGCTGGTCGCAAGACCCGTTCCTCGACATGATGATCCCGACCCTGCTCGACCCGACCATGACCTCGCCGGGCAAGCATTTCATGAGCTGCTTCGTGCAATATTGCCCGCCGAAGGTGGAGGGCCGCGACTGGACGGACGCCGACCGCGACGCCTTCGCCGAAACCGTCATCGGCCAGATATCCGACTATTCCCCCGGCTTCCGTGACCGCATCGTGCACATGGAGGTGCGCACGCCCCGCGAGATCGAGGCGGAGGTGGGCCTGACGGAAGGCAATATCTTCCAGGGCGAGCTCACCTTCGACCAGCTTCTCTTCAACCGGCCGGTGCCGGGCTATGCGCAATATCGCAGCCCCATCCACGGGCTCTACATGTGCGGCTCCTCCACGCATCCCGGCGGCGGGGTGATGGGCGCGCCCGGCCGCAACGCCGCCGCCGAGATCCTGCGCGACCTCAAGCGGTCCCCCGAACGGATGAGCAAAGCCCATGACGTCGTTTGATGCCATCGTGATCGGCGCCGGCCACAACGGCCTTGCCGCCGCAACCCGCCTCGCCAGGGGCGGCCGCAAGGTGCTGGTGCTGGAAGCGGCGAACGCGCCGGGCGGCGCGACGCGCGGCCGGGAATTCTCCCCCGGCTTCCGCTCGGCCGGCCTTGCCCATATCGTCAACCGGCTGGACGCCGACGTCGCCCGCGACATCGGCCTCGACCTTGCAGGCGGAGCGCTTCTGCCGACCACGGTGCTCGACGGTTCCGGCAAGGCCGTGACGCTGCACGGCGCCTATGGCGAGAGCATCGACGGTGTTTCCGCCGACGAGGCCGCCGCCTTCGCAGCGCTGCGCAAGAAGCTCGTCTTCCAGGCCGGCATCCTGAAACGCTTCCTGCGCCGACCGCCGCCGCAGATCGGCGCCATCTCGCTCGGTGATCTTTCCACCCTTGCCGGCGCCGGCCTCGGGCTCCTCGGCAAGGGCCGCGCCGAGGGTCGCGATTTCCTGCGCATGCTGCTGATGAACGTCGCCGACGTCACCGACGAATATCTTGCGGACGACCGCCTCAAGGGCCTCCTCGCCTTCGACGCGACGCTCGGCATCCATCTCGGTCCCCGCTCGCCGACCTCGCTGCTCGGCCTCTACTATCGCCTCACCGGCGAGGCAGCCGGCCAGACGGGCGGCCAGGTCGTGCCGGCCGGCGGCATGGCCGCCATCGCCCCCGCCTTCGTGCGCGCGGCGGAAAAGGCCGGCGTCACCATCCGCTGCGGCGCGCCCGTCGGCCGTATCCTCGCCGATCGCGGCAGGGCAAGCGGCATTGTCCTGCGCGACGGTACGGAGATAACGGCCCCCGTCGTCGTCTCGGCCATCCACCCGCAGACCACCTTCCTCCACCTCGTCGACCCAGCCGAAAGCGGCACCGGCTTCGTGCGCTCGGTGAAGAACGTGCGCAGCCACGGCAATGTCGCAAAACTCGACCTTGCGCTGGACCGCGTGCCGGAGTTTCCCGGCCTTACCGCGGACGCACGGAACGGCCGCATCGTACTCGTACGCTCCATGGAGCAGGTGGAGACGGCCTTCAATCCGGCGAAATACGGCGAGTTTTCTCCCGATCCGGTGATGGAGATCACCCTGCCAAGCCTTGCCGACCCGTCGCTCGCCCCGTCCGGCGGCTGCACGCTCTCGGCCCTCGTGCAATATGCCCCCTACCGCCTCAAGGCGGGCTGGGAGGCGGGCAAGCCGGCCTTCCTGAAGATCGTGCTGGCGGCGCTGGAGCGCCATGCGCCCGGCATTAGCCGGTCCATCGTCGCGGCCGACCTGATGACGCCGGTGGACATCGAGGCGGAATACAACCTGCCCGGCGGCCATTGGCACCACGGCGAATTGCAGGCCGACCAGTTGCTCGTCAACCGGCCGACGGGCGCGGCCTCCGGCTATGCGACGCCCATCGAAGGGCTCTATCTCGCCAGCGCCGGAGCGCATCCGGGCGGCGGCATTTCCGGCCTGCCCGGCTGGAACGCCGCCCGCCACATCCTTTCGGGAGGCAAAGCATGAACGCCCTGACGACCTCCGCCGCGGACCTGCGCCGCGCCGCCCGCGACCATATCCGCACCCCGCGCCTCGAAACGCCGTTCCACGACCGCCTGATGGCGCTGAGCGAAGTCAACGACTGGTATAGCTGGGCCGGCTACAAGGCGCCGCATTCGCTCTTCGACGGGGAGCTCGAATATTTCGCCATCCGCTCCACCGCCGCCCTCTTCGACATCTCGCCCATGGTGAAATACCGCATCACCGGCCCGGATGCGGAACGCTACCTCAACCGCCTGACGCTGCGCGACGTGCGCAAGCTCGCCGTCAATCGCGTGCAGTACACCGCCTGGTGCGACGATCACGGCCACGTACTCGACGACGGCACGCTGTTCCGCCTCGGCGAAGCGGAATTCCGCCTCTGCTGCCAGGAACGGCACCTGCCCTGGCTCCTCGACAGCGCCTTCGGCTTTTCCGTCGACATCCGCGAGGAGACGGAAGAAATCGCCGGCCTCGCCCTGCAGGGCCCGACCAGCTACGCGGTGCTGCGCGACGCCGGCTTTGCCGGCGTGGACGCGTTGAAGCCTTTCGGCATCGGCACCTTCCCGCACGAGGGCGCCGAGGTCACCGTCTCGCGCACCGGCTTTACCGGCGATCTCGGCTACGAGCTCTTCGTGCCGCGCGCCAGGGCCCTGTCGCTGTGGGATCGCCTGTGGAGCGCGGGCGAACGCCACGCCATCCGCGCCATCGGCTACGGCGCGCTCAACCAGGCGCGCATCGAGGCCGGCTTCATCGTCGCCAACACGGATTTCGTCACCGCCGAGGGAGCGCTGCGCGCCGACCGGGTGCGCATGCCCGACGAGATCGGCCTCGACTGGCTGGTCGATCCGGACAAGCCCAACTTCAACGGGCGCAGGGCGATCCTCGACGCGCGGCGGAATCAAACTCTGAAGCACATCCTCGTCGGCCTTGAAATCGAAGGGAATATTCCCGCCGAGCACGCCATCGTCTATCACCGGAAAAAGTACGAGGCAGGCATCGTCACCGCCGGCATCTGGTCGCCGACGGCCAAGCGCAACATCGCCATCGCCAGCCTCCAACGGCCCTACGGGTCGAAGTTCACCGAGGACCTGTGGGTGGAGATCTACGCGATGCGCGAGCTGCAATACCAGAAACTGATGAAGCGCGCGAAGATCGTGCCGCGCCCCTTCGTCAAGCTTGCCCGCCGTACGGCGATGCCGCCGGGCCTGAAATAGAAATGGACGAGGAGACCCACCGCAACCGGGAGATCGTCACGACGCCGCCCGGCAGCGAATGGTCCGGGCGGGCGCGCTATGCGGCGGCCATGTATTTCTTCCAGCGCGGAGAGATGGCCGCGGAGGTGCTGGAAGTCTACCGCATCTGTTCGCGGCTCGATGCGGAGGACCCCGTCTCGGTGCTCCGGCGCTGGAAGATCGGCGCGGACTGGATCGAAAAGCTCAAGGCGTGGCAGTCAGGCTGAGGGCTGGCGCGGCGCGTAGCTGCCGAAGAGCCGGCTGAGCGCCTCCTTGCCCTCGCAGGCAATGTCGAACCGCCGGCCGAACAGCAGCCATTCCGAGCAGAGCCCCTTGATGACCCAGCGCAATTGCGCCGCCGCCGCGCGCGGCGTCCAGGAGGCGCAGAGCTTGCCCTGACGCTGCGCCTTGGCGAAGGCCGCCTCCAGCGCCTGCATGTGCTCGTCGTCGATGTCGTTCTGGCGCTCGGAGATGGCGGCGAACTCGCCGCCGGCATCGCAGCGCAGGAGGATCGAGAGGATGCGCTGGCGGTGCTCGTCGGCGGCCAGCACGTCGAGCCATTCGCGGCCGACCCGTTCGAGGACGGCGAGAACGTCCGCGTTCTCCGCCTCCAGCTCGCGGGCGATCAGCTCTTCCTGCGGCAGCGGCAGGGAGCTGTAGAGCTCCAGCACGAGGTCCGCCCGGTTGGCGAAGTGCCAGTAGATGGCGCCGCGGGTCACCCCCGCGGCGCGCGCCACATCCTCCATGGAGGCATGGGCCACGCCCTTTTCATAGAAGACCCGCTCGGCCGCCAGCAGGATCTGCTGGCGGGTTTCGCGGGCCTCGGCCTTGGTGCGGCGCATGGCGGGCCTACTCCGCCGTATCTGCGGCGGGAGCCGCCGCCTCCTTCTTTTTGCCGTAGCCGAACAGCTTCATCACGAAGACGAAGAAGATCGGCACGAAGAAGATGGCAAGCACCGTGGCGGTGATCATGCCGCCCATGACGCCGGTGCCGATGGCGCGCTGGCTGCCCGAGCTTGCGCCCGTGGCGATGGCGAGCGGCAGCACGCCGAGCGTGAAGGCGAGCGACGTCATCAGGATCGGGCGGAAGCGCAGGTGGCAGGCCTCGATGGTCGCCTCGACCAGCGAGCGCCCGTCCGCCATCAGTTCCTTGGCGAACTCGATGATCAGGATCGCGTTCTTCGCCGAAAGGCCGATGATCGCGATCAGGCCCACCTTGAAGTAGACGTCGTTCGACATGTCGCGCAGCGTCACGGCGATGACCGCGCCGATGACGCCGAGCGGCACGACGAGGATGACCGCAAGCGGGATCGACCAGCTCTCGTAGAGCGCGGCAAGGCAGAGGAACACCAGCAGGCACGAGAGGCCGATGAGGATCGGCGCCTGCGAGCCCGACTGGATTTCCTGCAGCGACTGGCCCGTCCACTCGTAGCCGAAGCCCGGCGGAAGCTGGGCGGCAAGCCGCTCCATCTCCGTGATCGCGTCGCCCGTGGAAAAGCCCGGCTTGGTGTCGCCGCTGATGCGGATCGACGGATAGCCGTTATAGCCTACGGTCTGCGTCGGCGCCTTCACCCATTCGGCGGTCGCGAAGGCCGAGATCGGCACCATGCCGCCCTTGGAATTGCGGACGTTGAGGTTGAGGAGATCGGCGACCTGCATGCGTTCGTTCTGGTCCGCCTGCACCGTCACGCGCTGCATGCGGCCGGCATTCGGGAAGTCGTTCACATAGGTGGAGCCGAGATTGGTCGAGATCGTCGTGTTGATGTCCGCGAAGGTCACGCCGAAGGTGTTGGCCTTCTCGCGGTCGATGACGATGTTGACCTGCGCGGCGTCCGGCATGCCGTCGAAGCGCACGCCCTGCACGACCTTGCTCTGGGCGGCAAGGCCGAGAAGCTGGTCGCGCGCGGCGGCGAGCGCCTCGGCCCCGAGGCCGGCGCGGTCCTGGAGACGGAAGGAGAAGCCGCCCGTCGTGCCGAGGCCCTGGATCGGCGGCGGCGACAGCGCGAAGCTGATCGCATCCTTGATCTGGCTCATCGCCATGGTCGCCCGGCCGGCAATCGACTGGGCCGAATTCTCCGGCCCGCGCTCGGACCAGTCCTTCAGCGTCACGAAGGCAAGGCCGGCATTCTGGCCGGCGCCGAAGAAGGAGAAGCCGTTGATGCCGACGATGGTGTCGACCGCCGGCTCCTGGCCGAAGATCTGTTCCGTCTTGGCCAGCACGTCGTCCGTGCGGTGGCCGGTCGCCTCCGAGGGAAGCTGCATCATGACGATGACGAAGCCCTGGTCCTCGTCCGGCAGGAAGGAGGACGGCAGCTTCACGAACATGTAGCCGAGGCCCGCCAGGATCGCGAGATAGATGACCATGAAGCGGCCGGCGCGGCGCACGAGCCAGCCGATGCCGCCGCTATAGCTCTTCGAGGTCCGGGCAAAGCCGCGGTTGAACCAGCCGAAGAAGCCGCGCTTCTCATGATGGTGTCCCTTCGGAACCTGCTTGAGGAAGCTGCCGGCGAGCGCCGGGGTCAGCGACAGGGCGAGGAAGGCCGAGAAGAGGATCGAGACCACCATCGTCAGCGAGAACTGTTGGTAGATGACGCCGACCGCGCCGGGGAAGAAGCCCATCGGGATGAACACCGAGGCGAGCACCAGCGTGATGCCGATGACGGCGCCGGTGATCTGCTTCATCGCCTTGCGGGTCGCCTCCTTCGGCGGCAGGCCCTCTTCCGACATGATGCGCTCGACGTTCTCCACGACGATGATCGCATCGTCGACGAGAATGCCGATGGCAAGCACCATGGCGAACATGGTGAGCACGTTGATCGAGAAGCCCATGGCGAGCATGACGGCGCAGGTGCCGAGCAGCGCGACGGGAACCACCAGCGTCGGGATGATCGTGTAGCGGATATTCTGCAGGAACAGGAACATCACCAGGAACACGAGGCCGACGGCTTCGAGCAGCGTATGCACCACCTTCTCGATCGACACCTTCACGAAGGGTGAGGTGTCGTAGGGGATCGAATATTCGAGGCCCGGCGGGAAGAACTTCGCCAGCTCGTCCATGCGCGCCTTGATCGCCGCGGAGGTCTCCATGGCGTTGCCGGTCGGCGAAAGCTGCACGCCGATGGCGGCGGAGGGCTGGCCGTTGAGGCGGGTCGAGAAGGCGTAGGTCTCCCCGCCCACCTCGACGCGCGCGACGTCGCGCAGGCGCACGGCCGAGCCGTCCGCATTGGCGCGCAGCACGATGGCGCCGAATTCCTCCGGCGTCGTGAGCTGGCCCTTGATATTGACGGGCGCGGCGATCTGCTGGGTGATCGGGTTCGGCTGTGCGCCGATGGAGCCGGCGGCGATCTGCGCGTTCTGCGCCTGCACGGCGGCGGTGACGTCCGCGGCCGTGAGGTTCAGGCCGAGCATCTTGGCCGGATCGAGCCAGATGCGCATGGAGCGCTGCGTGGCGAAGAGCTGCGCGCGGCCGACGCCGGGCACACGCTGGATTTCGGACAGCACGTTGCGGTTCAGGTAGTCGCCGAGGCTGATGGCGTCCATCGAGCCGTCGGTGGAGGTCAGCGCGACGATCAGCAGGAAGCCGGAGCCGGCCTCCTCGACCTGCACGCCCTGGCGGCGCACGGAATCGGGCAGGCGCGGCTCGACGCGGCTGACACGGTTCTGCACGTCCACCGAAGCCTGCGACGGGTCGGTGCCCGGCGCGAAGGTGATGTTGATCTCGGCCGAGCCGGCGGCGCTGGAGGAGGACTCGAAATAGAGCAGGCCCTCGACGCCGTTCAGCTCATCCTCGATGAGCTTGGTGACGCTCTGGTAGGTGTCCTGCGAGGACGCGCCGGAATAGGTCGTGCGCACCGAAATCTGCGGCGGGGCGACATCCGGATACTGCGCGACCGGCAGGAGCGGGATGGAGATGGCGCCGGCGATCATGATGAAGATCGCGACGACCCAGGCGAAGATCGGCCTGTCGATGAAGAAGCTGGGCATCGTGCGGATCCTTACTTGGCCTGCTCGGTCTTGGCGGCATCGCCGCCTTCGGCCTTGCCGGCTTCGCCAGCCTTCGCCTCATCGGCCTTCTCCGCCGCGGCTTGCGCCTTCTGGGCGTCGACCGCGGCGTTGGGGTTCCATTCGGACGGAACGACCTCGCCGCCCGGCTGCACCTTCTGGAAGCCTTCGACGATGATCTTCTCGCCGTCCTTCAGGCCGTCGGTGATGACCCAGCGCGTGCCGGAGGCACGGCCGACGCGCACGCTGCGCGCACCCGCCTTGTTGTCGGCGGAAACGACGTAGACCAGCGCGCTGCCCGAGGCGTCGCGCTGCACGGCCTGCTGGGGCACGAGCACGGCGCCCTTCTCGATGCCCTGCTCGATCAGCACGCGCACATACATGCCCGGCAGGAGGTCGCCGTCCGGGTTGGGGAACTCGCCGCGCAGCGTCACCTGGCCGGTCGTCTCGTCGACGGCGGCTTCGGAGAAGAGCAGCTTGCCCGGATGCGGGTATTCCGAGCCGTCGTCCAGCATCAGCTTGACCTCGGCGGAATTGTTGTCGGCCATCAGGGCGCCGTCCTGCAACGCCTTGCGCAGGCGCATGAGGTCGGTCGCCGACTGGGTGAAGTCGGCATAGACCGGATCGAGCTGCTGGATGGTGGCAAGGTTTTCCGTGCCGCCCGCCGAGACCAGCGCGCCTTCCGTGATGAGCGCACGGCCGATGCGGCCGCTGATCGGCGCCTTCACGTCGGCATACTGGAGATTGAGCTTGGCCGTTTCGAGGCCGGCCTGGGCGATGGCGACGTCGGCATCGGCCTGGGCGAGCTTGGCGATCGCATCGTCATAGGCCTGGGCCGAGGCGACGTTCGACTTCTTCAGCTGCTCCTGGCGTTCCGAATCCACCCTCGCCTGCGTCTGCACGGCCTTGGCGCGGCGCAGCGTCGCCTCGGCGCTGTCGACCTGCACCTGGAACGGGGCGGGATCGATGCGGTAGAGCACATCGCCTTCCTTGACCTGCGAGCCCTGCTCGAAGACGCGCTCGACGACGATGCCGGAAACGCGCGGGCGCACTTCCGCCACGCGCGTGGCGGCGATGCGGCCCGGCAGGTCGTTGGTGATCGGCACGTCCTCGGCCTTCACGGTGATGACCGCCACCTGCGGCGGGGGGAAGGCAAAGCCGCCGCCCTGCTGCTGCTCGTCGTTGCAGCCGGCAAGGATGAGCAGGGCGCCAAGGGTCGCAATCGAAATCGGTCTCGTGAAACGCATGGGATCTTCCATAGGCGATGCCGGCCAAACACCGGCTGGGTGCTGAAAACAAGTCGATGCGGTGACCGGAAGATCACCGCATCGCAACATACCGACAAGGCTGTATGTTAAACTTTGGCTTTTGACAATCGCCGATCGCGGCCGGCACGGCCGCAATCCACCCTGATCACGGAATTGTGATGAGGGTCCTCAACGTATAGCCCGGCCGCTCTCGTCGAAACGATGGGTCTGCCCCTCGGCGGGCGTGGCGAAGACCGTCTCGCCGGGCTCGTAGTGATGCTCGCCGAAGAGGCGCGCGGTGATCGCGCCCGCCTTGTCCGATTCGATGTAGACGATCGTATCGGCGCCGAGATGCTCGACATGCACCACCTTGCCCTGCCACTCGCCGCCCTCGCGCGAAAGCGTCAGATGCTCCGGACGCACGCCGACGGTCTTCCCCCCGGTGACGCCGAGACGCTGCGCATCGATGAAGTTCATGGCCGGCGAGCCGATGAAGCCGGCGACGAAGAGGTTCGCCGGTCGATTGTAGAGCTCCATCGGCGAACCGACCTGCTGCACCACGCCGCCGTCGAGCACCACGATCTTGTCCGCCAGCGTCATCGCCTCGACCTGGTCGTGCGTGACGTAGATCATGGTGGCCTTCAGCTCGCGGTGCAGCCGGGCGATCTCCAGGCGCGTGTTGACGCGCAGCGCCGCGTCGAGGTTGGAGAGCGGCTCGTCGAAGAGGAAGAGCTTGGGCTCGCGCACGATGGCGCGGCCGATGGCGACGCGCTGGCGCTGGCCGCCGGAAAGCTCCGCCGGCCGGCGGGCGAGATACTTGTCGAGCGACAGCATGGCCGAGGCCCTGTCGATGCGCTTGTCGATCTCGGCCTTGGGCGTGCCGGCCTGCTTGAGGCCGAGGCCCATATTGTCCTTCACCGACAGGTGCGGATAGAGCGCGTAGGACTGGAACACCATGGCGATGCCGCGCTTGGCCGGCGGCGTGGTGACGACTTCCGCCCCGTCGATGGTGATCGAGCCGGAGGTGGCGTCGTCGAGCCCGGCGATGATGCGCAGCAGCGTGGACTTGCCGCAGCCCGAGGGGCCGACGAAGATGACGAACTCGCCGTCCTTCACGTCGAGGTCGATGCCCTTGAGCACGTCGACGGAGCCGAAGGACTTGCGTACGGATTTCAGTTGAAGAGAGCCCATCGATATCCCCTTAGAGCTTGACCGGCTGCCCGGTTCTGACACTTTCATCGGCCGCCAGGCAGATCCTGAGCGATTGCACCGCGTCGTCCATGTGCCGCGACAGATCCACGTCCTCGCGGATCGCCTTCAGCACGAAGGCCTGCTCGCGGTCGCACAGGTCCTGGTGGCCGGGTTCGCCCGCCATCCTGAGGTCCTCGTCCGGCGACAGGAATTTCCCGTCCGGCCCGGTCGCCGCATCGTGCAGGCGGATCACCGCGGTCTTGGTATGGGTGTCGATGTCGTCCGATTTGGCGTTCGGGTCCATGACGATCGACACCGAGCCGTTCGGCGACATGACGTCCTTCACGAAGAACGCCGTTTCCGAGATCATCGGCCCCCAGGCCGCCTCGTACCAGCCGAGCGAGCCGTCGTCGAAGAGCACCTGCAGATGGCCGTAATTGTACATGTCCGGCCTGATCTCGTTTGAAAGGCGCAGGCCCATGCCGCGCACCTCGACGGGCTTCGCATCGGTGATCTGGCACATCACGTCGACATAGTGCACGCCGCAGTCGACGATGGGCGGCGTGGTTTCGAGCAGCGCCTTGTGGGTCGCCCAGGTCGGCCCGCTCGACTGCTGGTTCAGGTTCATGCGGAAGACGTAGGGGCCGCCGAGCTTGCGGGCCTCCGCGATCAGCCGCATCCACGAGGGATGATGGCGCAGGATATAGCCGACGATCAGCTTGCGGCCGTTCGCCCTTGCGCAGGCGACGACGCGCTCGGCATCGGCGACCGTCGTTGCCAGCGGCTTTTCCACGAAGACATGGGCGCCCGCCTCCATCGCTGCGATCGCATATTCGGCATGGCTGTCCGAATAGGTGTTGATCGAGCACAGCTCCGGCTTCAGCTCCCTGAGCGCCTCGTGGAAGGACGGCAGGATCTCGTAGCCTTCGAGCCCGGCGGGAACCGGAACCTTCGAGCGGTTGACGAGCCCGACGATGTCGAAACCCGGATTTTCGTGATAGGCGAGCGCGTGGCTCCTGCCCATGTTGCCGAGACCGGCGGAAAGAACGCGAATGGGGGTCATGGCGGAACTCACTTTACGGCTCCCGAGGTGATGCCGCGGATCAACTGCCGCGAGAAGACGAGGTAGAGGACGAGGACCGGGAAGATCGCCAGCGACAGGGCGGCGAGCACCGCGTTCCAGTTGGTGACGAACTGGCCGATGAAGATCTGCGAGCCCAGCGTCACCGTCTTGGTCGCCTCGGAGGGCGCCAGGATCAGCGGGAACCACAGGTCGTTCCAGATCGGGATCATCGTGAAGACCGCGACCGTCGCCATGGCCGGCCTGATGAGCGGCAGGACGAGGCGGAAGAAGATCGCATATTCCGAAAGCCCGTCGATGCGCCCGGCATTCTTGAGGTCGTCGGAGACGGTCCGCATGAATTCCGACAGGATGAAGACGGCAAGCGGAATGCCCTGCGCGGTATAGACGAGGACGAGCGCCGTCAGCGTGTTGACGAGCCCCGTCGCCACCATGCCCTGCAGGATCGCGACCGTGCCGAGGCGGATCGGGATCATGATGCCGATGGCAAGATAGAGGCCCATCAGCGTATTGCCGCGGAAGCGGTATTCGGAGAGCGCGAAGGCGGCCATTGCGCCGAACAGCAGCACCAGCGCGATGGAAACCACCGTGACGATGAAGCTGTTCTGGAAGTAGTTGGCGAAATCCCCCTGCCCCAGCACGGTATGGTAGCCGACGAGGTCGAAGGTCTTGGGCGTCGGAAGCTGCATCGGGTTGCGGAAGATCGCGTTGCGATCCTTCATCGAGTTGATGAGCGTCAGGAACACCGGGAAGACCGAGACGACCGCATAGCCGATCAGTGCGAGGTGGACGAGGGACGTGCGGGTGAGCGAATTGCGTGCCTTGGACATGTCAGGCCCTCCCGGTCAGAACTGGTAGCGACGCATGCGCCGCTGGATGATGAAGAGGTAGAGCGAGACGCCGGCGAGGATGATGAGGAACATGACCGTCGCGATCGTCGCGCCCATCGAGCGGTCGCCGAGCTGGAGCTGGAAACCGAAGAAGGTGCGGTAGAGCAGCGTGCCGAGGATGTCCGTCGAGCCGTCCGGCCCGGCAAGCGCGCCCTGCACGGTGTAGATGAGGTCGAAGGCGTTGAAGTTGCCGACGAAGGTGAGGATCGAGATGATGCCGATGGCGGGAAGGATCAGCGGCAGCTTGATCTTGAAGAACTGGCTCCAGCCCGTCACGCCGTCGCATTCGGCGGCCTCGATCACCTCTTCCGGGATGTTCAGCAGCGCGGCATAGATCAGCATCATCGGAATGCCGACATATTGCCAGACGGAGATGAGCGAGACGGTGATGAGGGCCGAGCCGGGCTTGCCGAGCCAGGGCGAGAACAGCGATTTCAGGCCGACGACGTCCAGCAGGAAGGGCGACACGCCCCAGATCGGCGAGAGGATCAGCTTCCAGATGAAGCCGACGATCACAAAGGACAGCAGCGTCGGCAGGAAGATCGCCGTGCGGTAGAAGGCGGCGAAGCGCAGCTTCGGCAGCGACAGCATGGCGGCGAGCGCCACGCCGATCGGGTTCTGCACCAGCATGTGGATGATGAAGAAGACGAAGTTGTTGCGCAGCGCGTTCCAGAAGTCGTGCGCCCAGCGCTCGTCGCCGAACAGCACCTTGAAATTGCCGAGGCCCACGAAGGTCGACTGGCCGTCCACCGTGTTGAACAGCGACAGGCGCAGCGTCTCGATGAGCGGCAGGATCATGACCGCCGTGTAGACGATGAAGGCCGGCAGCAGGAAGATCCCGACGTGCCAGCGGACCGGCCGCCGGATCGGCTGCGTTTCATGGGTAGAAGATATGTCGCTCATGGCCCGGCTTGCCCCTCCGGCTGTTGTTCCAGGAAATCCGCGTGCGCGGAGGCCTTGCGCGGCAGGTCAGCCGCACATGACGATTTCAGCATACACGTTAGCAGCGGGGTCGCGCCCCGAATTTGCCTTTCGGCGCCCTCTGTCCACCGGGACAGGAGGAAACGGCCGGCGCCTGTCGTTTCGAGCCGCGCCGCCGGAAATCCCTCCCCGCGCGGGGCGGGGAGAGGACCGGGACGGCCGAAGCCGCCCCTCAAGCAGAATTCAGCAGCCGAAAGAAGGCTTACTTGGCCGGCTTGTACCAGCTGTCGAGGCCCTTCTGGAGCTTTTCGGCAGCCTGTTCCGGCGTGTCGGTGCCGTTGATGACGTTGGCCGATTCCGTCCAGGTCTCGTTTTCGAGGTTCGGCGTGCCGCGCGACAGGATCTGGTAGGTCGAGCGGATCGTCGGCTTGCACTTCTCACGCCAGGAGACGAATTCCTGCGCCAGCGGGTCGTTCATCTTCACGGCCGTCGAGTTCAGGCTGAAGAAGCCCGGCAGCGAGTTGGCGTAGATGTCGGCGAATTCCGGCGAGGCGACGAAGCTCAGGAACTTCTTGGCCGCGTCCGCATTGCCGCTCTTGGCGTTGAGGCCGATGCCGATGTCGTTGTGGTCCGAGATGTAGCAGGTGTCGCCGGCATTCTTCACCGGCGGCGGGAAGGCACCCATCTTGAACTGGGCCTGCGTGTTGAACAGGCCGATTTCCCACGAGCCGGCCGGGTAGATGGCGGCCCTACCGAGCGTGAAGAGGTTCTGGCTGTCCGGATAGGTCTGCGCCTCGAAACCGTCGCCGAGATAGTCCTTCCACTTGGCGAGAACGCGGAACGGCTCGACCCAGCCCTCGTCGGTCAGCTTCTGCTCGCCCTTGATGAGCGCCTTGCGGCCTTCCTCGCCCTTCCAGTAGGTCGGGCCGATGTTCTGGTAGCCCATGGTGGCGGCTTCCCACAGGTCCTTCGTGCCCATGGCCATCGGGATGTAGCTGCCGTCGGCCTTGATCTTCTCGAGGACGTCGAAGAACTCGGCTTCCGTCGCCGGAACCTTCAGGCCGAGCTGGTCGAAGGCGTCCTTGTTGTAGATGAAGCCGTGGATGACCGAGGCCATCGGGACGCAGAAGGTCGTCGCGCCGTCGTCCGTCGTCCATGCGGACTTGGCCACGTCGGAGAAGTTCTCCATGCCCGGCAGGTCGTTGAGGCCGGCAAGGTGACCCTTGTTGAAGAGTTCGAGCGAGGCGTCGAACGGACGGCAGGTGATGAGGTCGCCGGCCGAGCCCGCGTCGAGCTTGGCATTGAGGGCGGCGTTGTATTCGGTCGGCGCGGTCGGCGCGAAGACGACCTTGATGCCGGGGTTCTTGGCTTCGAAGGCCGGGATGATCTTTTCCTGCCAGATGGCAAGGTCGTCGTTACGCCAGCTTTCGACGGTCAGCGTGACGTCGTCCGCCTGGGCGATCCCGGCCGTGCCGAGGATGCTCGTGGCAAGGAGCAGACCCTTGATTGCGTTGCGTGTCATTGCATTCTCCCCTTTTATGCGCCGCAGCGCGTTTTGAGACCTGGTTTATCCGAGGGCCTTGAGGGCGCGCCGGAGGCTTTGCCCCGACCGGTCCAGCACCGCCTGCGCGGCGCTGGCATCCTTCGCCCCCGCGGCCAGCAGCACGGCCGTCTTGACCGAGCCTTCGGAGCGCGTGAGAAGGCGTTCGGCCTCGTCGAGCCCGACACCGGAGATGTCGGAGACGATGCGGCAGGCCCGCCCCTTCAATTTGATATTGTCGGCCTTGAGATTGACCATGTGGCCGTCGTGGACGTGGCCGAGATGGATGCCGACGAGCGTGGAAAACAGGTTGAAGGCGATCTTCTGCGCCGTGCCCGCGCCCATGCGCGTGGAGCCGGAGATGACCTCCGGCGGCGTCTGCAGCAGGATCGAGGCATCCGCGCCGGCAAAGAGTGCCGCGCCGGGATTGTTGGCCATGGCGACGAGGCGGGCGCCCTTCTGCCTCGCATGGGCCGCGATTTCCAGGACATAGGGCGTGCTGCCGCTCGCCGACACCGCGATGACGCAGTCGCCGGGACCGATCCCGGCCATGGAAGCATCCGTCAGGGCAAGGGCGCGGTCGTCCTCGTAGCCGCCCGCAAGGTCTTCCAGGCTCGCGGCGCCGCCGGCGAGCAGGATGACGATGCGGTCGCGGGAAATGCCGTAGGTGCCGGGAAGCTCGAGCGCGTCGGCCATGGCCATCAGGCCGGAGCTGCCGGCGCCGGCATAGATAAGGCGGCCGCCGGAGGAAAGCGCGTCGGCGGCAAGGCGGGAAGCGGCGGCAATCTCGCCGAGCGCGGCATCCACCGCGGCCGCGGCAGCCTTCTGCGCGTCGGCCAGCACCGTCAACGCATCCACGGGCCGGCGTTCGTCCAGCCCGTTTGCGTGATCATGCCTGCCTTCGGTCCTGCCTGCGGCCATTTCGTTTCTCCTCTGGCCGAAATTAATGCCAAAAAAATACCAATTGTCCATAGGAAATTAATTTTTGAGACCACTTTTTTGCCTCAGAATATTTTATCTTATTAAAATCAATAACTTACGCCAAAGCACCTTTTCGATACCACCATACCCCTTGGTTATTGGTATTTTTTTGGTATCGTTATTCATGGAGGTGCCCATGACTGACTACATTCTCGGTATCGACGGCGGGGGAACGAGCTGCCGCGCGGCGGTCGCCCGCCCGGACGGCATCATTCTCGGGCGCGGCAAGAGCGGCGCGGCCAATATCCTGACCGACCCCAACAACGCCATCATCTCCATAACGGAGGCGGCGAAGGCCGCCTTCCGCGACGCGGGCCTCGACGAGGCGGACGTCAATAGCGCCTCCGCCTTCCTCGGCCTTGCCGGCACCAATGTCGGCGACCTGACGCGCTACGTGCACGACCGCCTGCCCTTCCGCCACACCGACATCGATTCCGACGGCCTGATCGCCCTCCAGGGCGCGATCGGCGACGGCGAAGGGGCCGTGGCGATCCTCGGCACCGGCGCCATCTACATGGCGCGCAAGGCCGGCGCGGTCCGCTATATCGGCGGCTGGGGCTTCACGGTCAGCGACCTCGGCGGCGGCGCCCGTCTCGGCCACGCCCTCCTCCAGGAAGCGCTGCTCGCCCATGACGGCGTGCATCCGCGCTCCGGCGTGACCGACGCCGTGCTGGAGGAGTTCAAGGGCGATCCACGCGGCATCGTCGAGTTCGCCCGCCTTTCCAAGCCCGGCGATTTCGGCCGCTTCGCGCCCCTCCTCTTCGACCATGCCGGCCGCGGCGACCCGCAGGCCATCGCCATCGTCAAGGCGGGCGCGGCGGCCGTGAACGAATCCCTCGACGCCATCATGGCCTTGGCGGGCGCACAGCGCCTGTGCCTGCTCGGCGGCCTTGCGGCCATCTATCCGCCCTGGCTTTCGCAAAAGCACCGCGCGATCCTGATGGACGCGGAAGCCGACGCGCTGACCGGCGCGGTGGCGCTCGCCGCCAAGGGCCACCGCGAACGCCGGGGGGCCGCCGCATGACGACGCCCCTTTCGGCCATCCTGCCGCCGCAAAGCCTGCAGTCGGGCGTGCCCGGCCCGCTCTACGTCAAGCTGCGCCAGACGCTGGAGGACGCCATCACCTCCGGCAAGCTGAACTACGGCGACGCGCTGCCGGCCGAGCGCGACCTTGCCGACCACGCCAATGTCAGCCGCGTCACCGTGCGCAAAGCCGTCGACGACCTCGTCAAGGACGGCCTCCTCGTGCGCCGCCACGGCTCCGGCACCTTCGTCGCCAAGCCCGTTTCCAAGGTGCAGCAGTCGCTCTCCCGCCTCACCTCCTTCACCGAGGACATGGCGCGCCGGGGCCTTACCACCCGCGCCGAATGGCTCGATCGCGGCCTCTTCCATCCCTCGCCGGACGAGATGATGATGCTGGGCCTGCCGGCCGACGCGCTGGTGGCGCGGCTCGGGCGCCTGCGCATCGCCGACGGCATGCCGCTCGCCATAGAGCGCGCATGCATCTCCGCCGAATTCCTGCCCGATCCGCTCCAGGTCGGCGATTCGCTCTATTCCGCGCTGGAAAAGCGCGGCTGCCGGCCGGTGCGCGCCGTCCAGCGCATCTCCGCCTACAACATGAAGGATCCCGACGCCTCGATCCTCGGCGTACCGCCCGGCTCGGCGGGGCTGTCCATCGAGCGGGTTTCCTATCTTCGCAGCGGCCGGGTGGTCGAGTTCACCCGCTCCATCTATCGAGGCGACGCCTACGACTTCGTCGCCGAACTGACGCTTTCCGAGACGTGACAACCGCAAAGGGACTTCCATGCAGACCAACATGCTGAAAGAAATCAACGAAATTCCCGAAGCGGCGGCACGCCTCCTGGCAAATTCGGCAAGTTCCATCGCCGCCGCCGGCAAGGCGCTGCGCGAGCGCGACCCGCAGTTCTTTGTGACGGTCGCCCGCGGCTCGTCCGACCATGCCGCCCTCTTCCTGAAATACGCCATCGAGCTGACGGCCGGCCGGCCGGTCGCCTCCCTCGGCCCCTCGCTCGCCTCGATCTACGGCGCGAAGCTGAAGCTCGGCGGGGCCGCCGCCATCGCGATTTCCCAGTCCGGCAAGAGCCCGGACATCGTCGCCATGGCCGAGGGCGCCACGAAAGGCGGTGCGGTCTCCATCGCGCTCACCAACACGCTGCCCTCGCCGCTGGCCGATGCCTGCGCCCATTCGCTCGACCTTTGCGCCGGGCCGGAGATTTCCGTCGCAGCGACGAAGTCCTACGTCAACTCCATCGTCGCCGGCCTTGCCGTGCTTGCCGAATGGACGGGCGACGCCGCGCTCGACCGCGCCGTAAAAGACCTTCCCGAGCAGTTCGCCAAGGCCGTGGCGCTCGACTGGTCCGAGCTTGCCGGCGACCTGCGCGACGCCCAGTCGCTCTACGTGCTCGGCCGCGGCCCCGGCCTTGCCATCGCCAGCGAGGCGGCGCTGAAGTTCAAGGAGACTTCCGGCATGCATGCCGAGGCCTATTCCTCGGCCGAGGTGCTGCACGGCCCGGTCGCCCTCGTCGGCCCCGCCTTCCCGGTCATCGCGCTTGCCGCGCGGGACGCGGCGGAAGCCTCCGTCACCGGCATGGCCGACAGCCTTGCCGAGCGCGGCGCCTATGTCGGCATCACCGCCGCCGGGGCGAAGAGCGCGCGCAAACTCCCCTTCGTTGCCACCGGCCATCCGATCACCGACGCGCTCGCACTGATCGTACCCTTCTACGGCTTCGTGGAAGCGTGGTCGCGCGGCAAGGGCCTCGACCCCGACAAGCCGGTCAACCTCAAGAAAGTGACGGAAACCCGATGACAGCGCTCACCGCAATTACCGGCGCCCGCATTTTCGACGGGGACCTGTGGCACGAGCACCATGCGCTCGTCATCGAGGACGGCAAGGTCGCCGCCATCACGCCGCTCAGCGACGTGCCGGCCAAGGCCCGCGCCGTGCCGATGGACGGCCTCTCGCTGGTTCCCGGTTTCGTCGATCTCCAGGTCAACGGCGGCGGCGGCGTGCTGCTCAACGAGCAGCGCGACGTCGAAGGCATCCGCACCATCTGCGCGGCCCATGCCCGCTTCGGCACGACCGCCCTCCTGCCGACGCTGATCACCGATACCCGCGCGGTGACGGAAGAGGCCATCGCCGCCGGCCTTGCCGCGCGGGCGGCAGGCGTTCCCGGCTTCCTCGGCCTCCATCTCGAAGGCCCGCACCTTTCCATCGCCCGCAAGGGGGCGCACGACCCGGCCCTCATCCGTCCGATGGAGGAGGCCGACCTCGAACGCATCGAGGCCGCCCGCAAGGGCCTGGAAGCCCTGCTGACGACGCTTGCGCCGGAAAACGCCACCAACGAGCAGATCGCAGGATTGAGCGCGGCGGGCGTCACCGTCAGCCTCGGCCATTCCGACAGCAGCTACGCGACCGCGACCGGCGCCGTCGAGGCGGGCGCCCATGTGGTAACCCACCTCTTCAACGCCATGAGCCAGCTCGGCAACCGCGAGCCCGGCATGGTCGGCGCCACGCTCGACCTCGGCCATGTCAGCGCCGGGCTCATCGCCGACGGCTTCCATGTCCACCCGGCCGCCATCCGCACGGCGCTGCGGGCCAAGCGCGGCCCCGGCCGCATCTTCCTCGTCACCGACGCCATGTCGCCGATGGGAACGGACATGACGAGCTTCTTCCTCAACGGCCGCGAGATCTTTCGCGAGGGCGGCCGCCTGACGCTTGCCGACGGCACGCTGGCCGGCGCCGACATCGATATGGCCTCCTGCGTGCGCTACATGCACGACACGGTCGGCATCGAGCTGGAGGAAGCGCTGCGCATGGCCTCGCTCTATCCCGCCGAGGCGATCGGCATGACGGGCCGCAAGGGTCGCCTGACGCATGGCCACGACGCGGATTTCGCCGTCATCGACGGCAATGTCGCGGTTGTCTCCACCTGGATCGCCGGCATGCCGGTCTTCGCCGTCTGACGGCCCGCCGCGGTCCTTGCGGACGGCGGCGGAATCGGCTCTACCGGGCCGGACAAGGATAGGAGCGGCACCATGCAACTGATCTTCGACGGCCACAACGACGTTCTCCTGCGCCTTTGGGAACACCAGAAGCTCGGGGCCGATCCGATCGCCGAATTCGTGGACGGCGCGGACGAGGGCCATATCGACGCGCCGCGCGCGAAGAAGGGCGGCCTTGCCGGCGGCTTCTGCGCCATGTTCATCCCGCCGAACGGCGACTACCCGGCGCGCGAGCTCGACGCGAACGGCCACTACAACATCCCGATGGTCGGCCCGCTGGAGCAGCCCGCCGCGCTCAACACCGCCATGGAGATGGCCGCTATCGCCTTCCGGCTGGAGCGCGCGGGCGCGCTCGTCATCTGCCGCTCCACCGCCGATATCCGCGCCGCGATGGACAAGAGCCGCTTCGCCGCCGTCCTGCATATCGAGGGCTGCGAGCCCATCGCCGGGGACCTTTCGACGCTCGAAACGCTCTATGCCGCGGGCCTGCGCTCGCTCGGCCCCGTCTGGAGCCGGCACAACCGCTTCGGCCACGGGGTGCCCTTCGCCTTCCCCTCCTCGCCGGATACGGGCCCCGGCCTCACCGCCGCCGGCGTGGCGCTGGTCAAGGAATGCGACCGGCTCGGCATCATGATCGACCTTGCCCACATCACCGAACAGGGTTTCTGGGACGTGGCGCGCGAAAGCACGCAGCCGCTCGTCGCCACCCATTCCAACGCCCATGCCCTGACACCGATCTCGCGCAACCTCACCGACCGCCAGCTCGACGCCATCCGCGAGCGCAAGGGTATTGCCGGCCTCAACTACGCCACCACCATGCTGCGCGCCGACGGGCTGGAAGACACCGACACACCGCTTTCCGACATGGTCCGCCATATCGATCACATGGTGGAGCGCATGGGCATCGACTGCGTGGCGCTCGGCTCGGACTTCGACGGCGCGACGATCCCCGCCGCCATCGGCGATGCGGCCGGCAACCAGGCATTGGTCGAGGCGCTGCGCGCGGCCGGCTACGGCGAGGAAGACCTTGCGAAACTCTGCCGCGAGAACTGGCTGCGGCTCCTGAAAACCGTCTGGCGCGAAGCCTGACCAACCGGCGGAGGCCACGATGGCAAAGCCCCTCATCGAACTGTGCGTCGAAGGCATCGACGGCTTCCTCGCCGCGCAGGAGGCCGGGGCCGACCGGGTGGAGCTCTGCGCCAGCCTGATGGAAGGCGGCCTGACGCCGAGCCTTGCCACCATCCGCGCCGCCGTGAAGGCGGCGAAAATCCCGGTCCATGTCATCATCCGCCCGCGCGGCGGCGATTTCCTTTATTCGCAGGCCGAGTTCGACAGCATGGTCGAGGACGTCAGGGCGCTGCGCGAGGAGGGCGTTGCGGGCGTCGTCATCGGCTGCCTGACGCCGGACGGGCGGATAGACGAAGCGCGCACGAAGGCGCTGGTCGAGGCGGCGCGGCCGATGTCCGTCACCTGCCACCGCGCCTTCGACATGACGGCCGATGCGCACGCTGCACTGGAGGCGCTGGTCCGCTGCGGCGTCGACCGGGTGCTGACCTCCGGCCAGCGCGACACGGCCGTGGACGGCATCGCGATCCTGAAAAGCGCCGTCGAGCAGGCGGCGGGCCGCATCGTCATCATGGGCTGCGGCGCGCTCGACGCCGGCAACATCCGCAAGGTGCGCGACAAGACCGGTCTTGCCGAAATGCACTTCGCCGCGCTGAAAACCGTGCCGAGCGGCATGGCCTTCCGCAATCCGCATGTCGGCATGGGCGGCACGGAGAAGGACCGCGAATACGAGGTGACCCTGACGGACAGGGACGCCGTGCGCGCGACCATCGCCGCCGCAAAATCCTGACCGGGCACCTTGCAAGCGGCGCACCGTCATCCTTACGTGTTAGCCGAACAAGGAGACCCGCCATGCCGACCATGCCTTCCCTCAGCACCGCCATCGCCGCCGGCTTCCTGGCGCTTTCCGCCCTGCCCGCCGCGGCGGAGACCGTCGGCAAGGTCGGCGTCGACTGGATCGGCAACGACATCTATATCGATGCGGTGAGCGACCCGAAGATTTCCGGCGTCACCTGCCACGTCACCTATTTCGACCGCAGCGTCATCGACCGGCTGAAGAACGGCAACTGGTTCGAGGACCCGTCGAACAACGCCATCGCCTGCCGCCAGACGGGGCCGATCGCCATCGGCGACATCGATCTTTCGCGCGGCGGCGAGGAGGTCTTCAAGTCCGGCCTGTCGCTGATCTGGAAATCTCTGGTCGTCACGCGCGTCTACGACAAGGCGAACGACACGCTGATCTATCTCGCCCATTCGCGCGAGGTCACGGACGGTTCGGCCAAGATGTCGATCTCCACCGTGCCGCTCTACGGCGAGAACGTCACCTGGACGAAGGGCAAGCCATAAAAAAACGCCCCGGCATGACCGGGGCGCTTTTCGGGAGATATCCCGCTTACTTGACGTAGACGATCTTGCCGCCGTCGGCCGCCGTCTTCACGTCCACGACGTTCTGGAGCTGGACGTTCTTGGAAGCGAGCGCCTGCGTCAGGGCCGGATCGGCCTGGAGGTCGGCCTGCGCCTTCTCCATCGCGGCCGGATCGTTCGCCATGCTCGACAGGCGGTCGAATTCCTGGCGCTGCGATTCGTCGCTTTCGAGCGAGGAGATCACGACGACATTGACCTTGTCCGCGCTGATCGCGCCCGTGGACATCGTGTCGGCGCCCATGCTTTCCTGGGCATAGGCCACGCCGGCCACCGGGGACACGGCAAGAAGCGAGGCAAGGGCGAAGGTTACTGTCTTGTTCATTGTCATTCTCCACTGATTCGTTCATTGCGGATGCAGGGAGAAAACGGTGCGCCCCTCGTAAGGTTCCTGACGAATTTTCCGGCACGGGTGCGGAGCCGTTGACGGCCGAAAGCGCCCGGCCGGATTTCCGGCGGGCGCCAGCCTTGAAATTCCGTTTCGGCCTCAGGCGGCCTGGGCGAGTTCGTCGGCGATGACGGTATCGAGGTTGAGGAAGCAGACCATCGACTTTTCCAGCGCCACGATGCCGCGGCAGAAGGCGCGCTGGGCTTCCGGAATGATCTCCGGCGCCGGCTGGAGCGCCTCGCTCTTGATGGTCATCATGTCGGAAACCTGCTCGACGAGAAGGCCGACCAGCTTGCCGGCGATGTCCGTGACGATGATCGCCGAGCGCTCGGAAGGCTCCGTCATCTTCATGCCGAGGCGGCAGGCCATGTCGATGACCGGGATCACCGCGCCGCGCAGGTTGATGAGGCCGAGCACGTAGGGCGGCGTATGGGGCATCGGCGTCACGGGCGCCCATCCACGGATTTCGCGAATGGCCATGATATCGATGCAGAATTCCTGCTCTCCCAGATGGAAGGAGACGATTTCGAGATACGCGCCGGACTGCTTGATGGCATTGGACATGGGGGAAACCTCTTCCCGATCGACGACGGAACGGATTGGAATGCGCTGCGCCGTTTCCGGCCTGCGGCGGACGTCATGTCCAGCGGGCCCGACCGGCCCTTGGCGCTTAGCCCAAGATGGCAAGGAACCCTTAAACAATAGCTAAGGAAAAGCTGCGGAAAACGGTATTTTAGAAAAAACTGACGAATTCCGGTGCGGTTCACAGGCCCGGCATTTCCCGCTATACTGCCGCCATGGACAAGACCGCCCGCCGCTACACCCTTCTGCCCGCCGCGCTGATCGCGCTGGGGCTCGGCGTCATGGCCGCGACCGCCGCCTTCGCCGGCTGGATGGAGCACGGCAGCGCGATCTTCCTCGCCATGGCCGAATCCGGCCTGTCCTGGTGCTTCTGATCACGATTGCGCGAGCCGTCCCATTGCGGCAATTGGCCCGTTTGCGCGCCTCCCCGTGAGAGACTATGAAGCCGGGCATCGCTGATCGCCAGCTCCCGAAGGACCGCCATGAAGACCCTGCGCATCGTATTGTGGATTGCCGTCGCCGTCGTCGCCGCCCTGCTCGGCTGGCTGACGCTGGAAATGACCCGGACGAAGGAAAACGTCGCGAGCGGCCCCTTCGGCGTTCCCTTCGAGCTCGTCGCGCAGGACGGCAAGCCGATCACCGAGAAGGCTTTCACCGGCAAGCCGACCGCCCTCTTCTTCGGCTTCACCCATTGCCCGGAAGTCTGCCCGACCACGCTGTTCGAACTCGACGGCTGGCTTGCCAAGGTCGACCCCGACGGCTCGAAGCTCCAGGCCTATTTCGTGACCGTCGATCCCGAGCGCGACACGCCGGAGATCATCGGCCAGTATGTCGGCAACGTCTCCAAGCGCATCACCGGCATTTCCGGCCCGGTGGACAAGGTGCTGGAGATGGTCAAGGGCTTCCGCGTCTACTACCGCAAGGTGCCGCTCGACGAGGAGAAGCCGGACGGCGACTATACGATGGACCACACGGCCTCCGTCTTCCTGCTCGACGCGACCGGCCGCTTCGTCGGCACCATCGCCTATGGCGAGAATCCGGACGTCGCGCAGCAGAAGCTCACCAATCTCATCAAGGGATGATGCCGCGGCGATCCGCCTTTGCCCTTCGACCGCGGACATGCTAGGCGGTCCCGAAACAACAGGGACCCGAGCCGTGAGCGAAATCCGCCTCTACATCACCACGACCGAGAAGCGCGCCGAAACCGCGCTTTCGCTGATGACCGACGCCTTCGAGGAAGACGGCTACGCCATCGCGACGATGGAGATCGACGAGAACAGGGATATCTGGGAAGCCTCCGTCTACATGTTCCGCGTGGACGAGGAGGAGGTCCATCGCCGCTTCGCCGCCCTGCTCGCGGACGAATTCCCCGATGCCGAGATCCGGCGCGAGGAACTGCCGGACATCGACTGGATCGCCAAGTCGCTGGAAGGGCTGAAGCCGGTGCGCGCCGGCCGCTTCGTCGTCCACGGCTCGCACGACCGCGGCACCGAGCGGGCCGGCGAGATCGCCATCGAGATCGACGCCGGGCAGGCCTTCGGCACGGGCCATCACGGCACGACGGCGGGCTGCCTCGAAACGATCTTCTCCGTCATGCGCGCACGCCCCGTGAAGCGTGTTCTCGACCTCGGCACCGGCAGCGGCGTGCTCGCCATCGCCGCCCGCAAGCTCGCTCCGGTGAAAGTGCTAGCGACGGATATCGACCCGATCGCCACGCGCGTCGCGCGCGAGAACGTGCGCCTCAACGGCATCGCCGAGGGCATCGCGCTGGAGACGGCGCCGGGCTTCCACTCCACCGCCTTCCGCCGCCACGGCCCCTTCGACCTCATCATCGCCAATATCCTCGCCCGCCCGCTGATGCGCATGGCCCCGCAGCTTGCCGCGCAGCTTGCGCCGGGCGGCGACGTCATCCTGTCGGGCATCCTCGCCTCGCAGCGCTGGAAGGTGCTGGCCGCCTATAACGGCGCGGGCCTGCGCCATGTGCGCACCATCTGGCGCGAGGGCTGGGTGACGATCCACCTCGACAACCGGCGCTGAGAGAAAAGCGGGCAAAGAAAAAGGCGGTGCCAGAGGCACCGCCTATGGACCGGCAAGCCGGCCATGCCCGCGAGCTTGAGGAGGAGGAGCGCTCAAGCGGGCCTATGTGTTCCGAGCGCCTTCCCGGAGGAGGGAGGAGGAGTGACCGGCAAGACGCCTGATCGGAACACCTAGCTTTTCGCCTTTCGGCGATCGTTCCCGAGACGAAGGACTGGAGGAACTTTCACTTCGTTTCGTTTGAAGCGCGTTTCAAGTTCGCTTCGTTGGCGCCGCTTATAATCGATTCCGAAAATCGGGACAGACCCTTTGTGGCATGGGTGCCATGCGCGAGACGCATAAGTCCAATCGAAGACCACTTCGGGGTGCCGCGCGCCGCTTTCCCACCTTTGACGCGAAGGGCCGATGGGCTAGATTGCCGGCACGATTCATCGCCCCACCGGAAGCCTTCCCATGTTCCAGAGTTTCGACGTCACCTCCACGCCGCAATACGGCCGCGAACGCACGCAGGCCCTGCGCGCCGCCTTCGACGGCCTCGGCATCGACGGCTTCCTCGTGCCGCGCGCCGACGAGTTCCAGGGCGAATACGTACCGGCCTCGGCCGAGCGCCTTTCCTGGCTGACGGGCTTCACCGGCTCGGCAGGCGTCGCGCTCGTCATGCGGGACCGGGCGATCGTCTTCGTCGACGGCCGCTATGTCACGCAGCTCGCCGAGCAGGTCGACCCGGACGTCTTTTCCGGCGGCGACCTCGTCGGCGAGCCGCCGCATCTGTGGCTGCAGAACCATGGCCCCAGGGAGTTCCGCCTCGGCATCGACCCGTGGCTGCATACAGGCGCAGAAGTGCGCCGGCTGGAAAAGGCGCTCGCCGGCCTTGGCGGTTCGCTCGTCTTCCTGCCGCACAATCCGCTCGACGGGGTCTGGACGAACCGCCCCGCCGAACCGCTCGGCCGCGTGACGATCCAGACCGTCGACAATGCCGGCGAGCTGGCAAGGGACAAGCTCGCGAGAATGGCGGAAGCGACGCGGAAGGCCGGCGCGGACGTGCTGGCCGTCACCGACCCCTCCTCCATCGCCTGGATCTTCAACATCCGCGGCAGCGACGTGCCGCACACGCCCCATCCGCTTGCCCGCGCCATCATCCCGGCGAGCGGCCGTCCGCTCCTCTTCCTCGACAAGCGCAAGACCGGCATCGAGGAGGAAGCCTATCTCACGCAGCTTTCCGACATGCTGCCGCCCGCGACCTTCGACGAAAAGATCGCCGCGCTCGCGGCGGAAGGAAAACGCATCCTCATCGATCCCGACCAGGCGCCCTTCGCGCTGGCGCAGATCGTGGAAGCCAGGGGCGGCACGCTGGTCGAGGCGGCCGATCCTGCCCGCCTGCCCCGCGCCGTGAAGAACGCCGTCGAACTGCAGGGGTCCGCGAACGCCCATCTCCAGGACGGGGCGGCCATGGTGGAATTCCTCGCCTGGCTCGACGGCACGGAGCCGGGCACGCAGACGGAGATCGCCGTCACGACGAAGCTGGAGGAAGTGCGCCGCAGCGTCGGCGAGCGCCACCAGAACGCCCTGAAGGACGTCTCCTTCGACACCATCGCCGGCGCCGGCGCCCATGCGGCCATCATGCACTACCGCGTGACGACCGCCACCGACGCGCGGATCGAGCCCGGCACGATGTTCCTCGTCGATTCCGGCGCGCAATATGTCAACGGCACGACGGACATCACCCGAACGGTCGCCGTCGGCGCGGTGCCGGAGGAACAGAAGCGCTTCTTCACGCTGGTGCTGAAGGGCATGATCGCCATCAGCACGGCGCGTTTCCCGAAGGGCTCGCGCGGCTGCGACCTCGATCCGCTCGCCCGCATCGCGCTCTGGAAGGCCGGGGCGGACTTCGCCCACGGCACCGGCCACGGCGTCGGCTCCTATCTTTCCGTGCATGAAGGGCCGCAGCGCATCTCGCGGCTTTCCACGCAGGAGCTGCTGCCCGGCATGATCCTGTCGAACGAGCCCGGCTACTACCGCCCCGGCAGCTTCGGCATCCGCATCGAGAACCTCGTCCACGTCCTGCCGGCAAGCCCCGTCGAGGGCGGCGACATGGACATGCTCGGCTTTGCGACGCTGACCTTCTGCCCCATCGACCGCCGCCTCGTCGTGCCCGCGCTGCTGACGGACGACGAGCTTGCCTGGCTCAACGCCTATCATGGCGAAACGCGCGGGAAGATCGCGCCGCTCCTTTCGGACGAGGCGACGAAGGCATGGCTGGAAAAGGCGACGGCCCCGATCAGCCGATAAGGTGCCGCAGGATCATCACGAAGACCCAGCTCGCGCCCAGCATCGGCAGCAGGGAGATGCGCAGGCCGAGGAGGAAGGCGACCGCCATGGTGAGGCTGACGTCGAAGCCGCCGGTGACGGCGGCCGGCGCCACCAGCGTCGTCAGCACGGCCGCCGGAACGGCGTTCAGCGCCGCCTCGGCACGCGGCGGGATCGATTTCATACGCACGATGAAGAGATAGCCGGCGATGCGCGTGAAATAGGTGGCGACGGCGCCCGCCGCGATGATGATCAGCGTCTGCGTGTGGAACCAGGTTTCCATGCTCATGCCCCTTCTTCCACGGTTTCGCCGGCGGGCTCTTCGGCTTCCTTGCTTTCCAGCGGCAGCACGGCGGCGACCGCGATGCCGGCGAGCGCCCCGAGGCTGACATGCCAGGGCGAGCCGACGAAATGCAGCGCGAGGATCGAGCCCACCGCCGAGGCGATGACGACGGGCAGCCAGTTCGCCCGGCTGCGGAAGCCGAGCACGAGGCCCATGAAATAGATCGGCAGCAGCACGTCGATGCCGATGGCCTTCGGATCGCCGATCAGGTTCCCGAGGAAGCCGCCGACGATGGTGAGGGCGAGCCAGGGGAAATAGACGCTGGCGCCGAGCACCATCAGCCAGACATAGGTGACCTTGAGGCCGGCGTCGGCCCGCCGCTCCGCCTCGGCGAACTGCGGATCGATGAGCAGGAAGAACGAGGTCGCCTTCTGCCAGAAGGTGAGATGGCGGATATGCGGCGCCATCGCCGCCGAATAGAGCACATGGCGGAAATTGACGGCGAAGATCGACAGCACCACCAGCCACGGCGCGACGTGGTGGTTGAACAGCTCGACACCCACGAGCTGGCTGGCGCCGGCATAGAGCGTCGCGCTCATCAGCGCGGCTTCCGCGATCGTCAGGCCGTTGTCGATGGCGACGGCGCCGAAGAGGACGCCGAACGGCGCGGCGGCGATCGCGATGGCGAGGCCGCGCTGGACGGCGTCGCGGATTTCATCTTTTCTCTCGGGGGTCATGGCTCGGCTCTGGCTTGCGACCGGGCAGCCATAAAGCAGGCGCGCGCCACCGGCAAACCAATATGGCTGATGAACCGTTCAGCAGCGTTGATAGATCGGCCCCGCTTGTCGACCTGCGCTGATCCATGGCCAGATCAAGCGAGGCACACGCGGCATTTGCCCTCATCCCAGCCCTCTCCCCGCAAGCGGGGAGAGGGAACGTGCCCTAAGGACGGGTATTGTTTGAGGAAACCAGTGCGGCATACCCTTCGCCCCGCTTGCGGGGAGAAGGTGGCGGCAGCCGGATGAGGGGCGGACGCTCTAAGCGCTCACCCCTTCTTGAGCTGGAACGTGTGCTCCGGGCCGGGGAAGCTGCGGGCCTTCACCTCCTCGGCATAGGTGGCGAAGGCCTCGCTCATCACCGGCGCGAGATTGGCGAAATGCTTGACGAAGCGCGGCTTGAAATCGGTGAAGATGCCGAGCACGTCGTCCACCACCAGCACCTGCCCGTCGCAGGCGGGCGATGCGCCGATACCGATGGTCGGCGCCTTGACCTCGCCGGTCACCTCGCGCGCCACGGGCTCGACCGTGCCTTCCACGACGATGGCGAAGGCGCCCGCCTCGTCGATGGCGATGGCGTCCTTGCGGATCTTGTCGACTTCCTTGTCGTTGCGCCCAAGCGTGCGGTAGCCGCCCGTCGTGTTGATGAGCTGCGGCATCAGGCCGACATGGCCGAGCACGGGAATGCCGCGCTGCGTGAGGAAATGCACCGTCTCGGCCATTTCCGCCCCGCCCTCGAGCTTGACGGCCGAACAGCCGGTCTCCTTCAGCACGCGCGCGGCCGTGGCGAAGGCCTGCTCCTTGGACTGCTGGTAGGAGCCGAACGGCAGGTCGACGACGACACAGGCATTCGACGAACCGCGCATGACGGCCTGCCCGTGGGCGATCATCATCTCGATCGTCACGCCAACTGTCGAATCGAGGCCGTAGAGCACCATGCCGAGGCTGTCGCCGACCAGCATGAAATCGACATGCGGGTCCATGAGCTTGGCCACGGGCGTCGTATAGGCGGTGAGGCTGACGATGGGGCGCTCGCCCTTGAGGGCCTTGATGTCGGCAGGGGCCAGACGGCGTTTGGCGGTGTGTACGCTCATGTCGCGCTACCTTTTCACGTTTTTCGGGCCGATGACCCGGTTATCGAGGAGTTTCGTGCTCCCAAAGCGCACGAATAGCAACAAAAGAACCGGCTTTTCGCCGACGCCGGCGATTTCCGCCAGCGTTTGCGGATCGCGCACGGCGACCACTTCCGGGTTTGCCAGGGGCTCGGAGCGGAGGAAGGCGGTGACCTTGTCTTCCAGCCGCCGGGCATCGGTCTCGCCCGCCGCGACCAGCCGCTCGGCCTCTTCCAGCGCGCGCGGCACGATGGCCGCGGCGGCGCGCTCTTCGGCGGAGAGATAGACGTTGCGCGAGGAACAGGCGAGGCCGTCCCCCTCGCGCACCGTGGCAACGCCGACCACCTCGACCGGCTGGGCAAGGTCCTCCGCCATGCGGCGGATGATGGCGAGCTGCTGGAAATCCTTCTCGCCGAAATAGGCGCGGTCGGGCCCTGCGATGTTGAAGAGTTTCGTCACCACCGTGGCGACGCCCGCGAAATGGCCGGGCCGCACGGCGCCTTCGAGCTCCGCACCGAGCGTCGGCACGTCGACGACGGTTTCCATCGGTCGCGGATACATGTCCGAAACGCCGGGCGCGAAGAGATAGTGCACGCCCTCCACCTCCAGCATCGCCTGGTCGCGGGCAAGGTCGCGCGGATAGCGCGAAAGGTCCTCGTTTTCGCCGAACTGCAGGGGATTGACGAAGATGGTGGCGACGACGATGTCGTTCTCCGCCAGCGCCCGACGGGCGAGCGCCATATGGCCGACATGAAGATAGCCCATGGTGGGCACGAGGCCGATTGTGCGGCCATCCAGCCGGTGCGGCGCAAGCGCCGCGCGCAAATCCGCGATGGTCGTGAAGGTCTGCATCGCCGGTTCCTCCTTGCCTTCGCCCTCTTTCGCGGGCGATGCCGCCCGTGTGGCCTCTGCGGGCTGCTTCAGGGGGCGCCGTTTTCTATCTTGTGCAGCGCAAAAAGACAATCGGGAAAGACTTTTGCCCTCCATCGCTCAACCTGCCGGGCAGCCTTGCATTTTGCGCACTGTACATTTCGCTCCGCGCCCAGTAGAGAGCGCGCCAGCAGCCCGACATTGCCGGGCACGAGTGCGGCGCAAGATCGCCGCGGAACCCCAATTCCGAAAGACCCTACATGACGAGTTTTGATGGCCTCGCTCCGGCGATGGCAAAGGCGTTGGAAAAACGCGGCTATACCACCTTGACGCCGGTTCAGGTCGCCGTCTCCGATCCGGCGATCGGCGAGGCCGACGCGCTGGTGTCCGCGCAGACCGGCTCCGGCAAGACCGTCGCCTTCGGCCTCGCGCTCGCCTCGACGCTGCTCGGCAGCGAGGAACGCTTCGAGCGCGCGGCAGGCCCGCTCGCCCTCGTCATCGCCCCGACGCGCGAACTGGCCATGCAGGTCAAGCGCGAGCTGGAATGGCTCTACGAGATGACAGGCGCCGTCATGGCCTCCTGCGTCGGCGGCATGGACATGCGCACCGAACGGCGCAGCCTCGAGCGCGGCGCGCATATCGTCGTCGGCACGCCCGGCCGCCTGCGCGACCACATCACCCGCGGCAATCTCGACCTGTCCGACGTGCGCGCCGTGGTGCTCGACGAGGCCGACGAGATGCTCGACCTCGGCTTCCGCGAAGACCTCGAATTCATCCTCGAATCGGCGCCGGAAGACCGCCGCACGCTGATGTTCTCGGCCACCGTGCCGAAGGAGATCGCCGCGCTCGCGAAAAACTACCAGCGCGATGCGATGCGCATCTCCACCGCCTCGGACAAGGAGCAGCACGTCGACATCGACTACCGCGCCCTCCTCGTCGTTCCGGCCGACCGCGAGAACGCCATCATCAACGTGCTGCGCTACTACGACGCGCAGAACGCCATCGTCTTCTGTTCGACGCGCGCAGCGGTCAACCACCTGACGGCCCGCTTCAACAATCGCGGCTTCTCGGTCGTGGCGCTTTCCGGCGAACTCAGCCAGAACGAGCGCACCCATGCGCTGCAGGCCATGCGCGACGGGCGCGCCCGCGTCTGCATCGCCACCGACGTCGCCGCCCGCGGCATCGACCTGCCGAACCTCGAGCTGGTCGTCCATGCGGACTTGCCGACCAATCCGGAAACCCTGCTGCACCGTTCGGGCCGCACGGGCCGCGCCGGCCGCAAGGGCGTCAGCGCCCTCATCGTGCCGGTGAGCGCCCGCCGCAAGGCCGAGCGCCTGCTGCAGGCCGCAAACCTCAAGGCGAACTGGGCAACGCCCCCCTCCGCCGAGGAGATCCTGCGCCGCGACGACGAGCGCCTGCTCGCCGACCCGCTCCTGACCGACGCGATCGTCGAGGACGAAGAAGCAACCGTCGAGGCGCTGACCGCGGCGTTCGACGCGCGCCAGCTCGCCGCCGCCGTCGCCCGCTTCTTCAAGGCCGGCCGTTCGGCGCCGGAAGACCTGATCCCCGTCTCGCTGGAGCAACGCAAGCCCCGCGATCGTGCCGAAGGCCCCTTCCCGACCGAGCCGAAGCGCCCGCGCGAAGGTTTCGGGGCGAGCAAGTGGATTTCCATCTCGGTCGGCCGCAAGCAGCGCGCCGAGCCGCGCTGGCTGATCCCGATGCTCTGCCGCAACGGCAACATCACCAAGAACGAGATCGGCGCCATCAAGATGCAGCCGGAGGAAACCTATGTCGAGCTTGCGGCCGATGCCGCCGCCGGCTTCCTCGACAAGCTCGGCCCGGGCTCCATGCTGGAGCGCGGCATCCGTGTGACGGTGCTCGACGGCCAGCCGGACCTGACGCCGCAGCCCTATACCCGCACGCCCGGCGAGAAGACCCAGCGCTACGACAAGCCGGCGCGCAACGAGGAACGCCGCGCCGACTGGAAGCCGCGCGGCGAATTCGAGAAGAAGCCCCGCTTCGACAAGAAACGCGACTTCGACAAGCCGGAAGGCGGCGCCAAGCCCCACTGGAAGAACCGCGAGGACGGCGCCAAGAAACCGGCAAAGCCTTTCGCCGGCGCAAAGCCCTTCAAGGGCAAGCGCGACGACAAGGCCGGCAAGCCGGACGGCGCCCCCCGCAAGCCGAAGAGCGGGAAGCAGGATCGCTTCTAAGCTGCTGGCGGCGCGGAACTTTTTCCGCCGCGCCGCATTCTCCCCACGCTTTTGCGGGGGGATGATCCAATGACAGACGAGGCGAGCCCGGCCGGGCGAAACGAAAGCGAGGCCGGCCGTTTCGTGACCGGCCTCGGGCGCGGCGTCGCCGGCGCGCTATTCCTGGCGCTGCCCATGCTGATGACCATGGAAATGTGGTATCTCGGCTTCTACATGGCGCGCGAACGCCTTCTTCTGCTGCTTGTCGTCAACATTCCCCTGCTCGTGCTCCTCTCCCACCGCATCGGCTTCGAGGAGACTTTCACCTGGCGCGAGGCGGTGCGCGACGCCACCATCGCCTACGGCATCGGCATCGTGACGAGCTTCCTCGTGCTGGCCGCGCTCGGGCTCCTGCAGGGCGACATGCCGGCCAGCGAGCTTCTCGGCAGGATCGCCCTGCAATCCGTGCCGGCCAGCATCGGCGCCATGCTCGGGCGCAGCCAGCTCGGCAGGGGCCTCGGCGACGACGACGACGGCGTGGAAACGCCCTATCACGCCGAACTGCTGCTGATGGCCACCGGCGCACTCTTCGTCTCCCTCAACATCGCCCCGACGGAAGAGACGCTGGTGCTCGCCTACAAGATGACGGCCTGGCACGCGCTCGCCGTCATCGCGATGTCGGTCGTCCTCATGCACGGCTTCGTCTATGCGGTCTCCTTCATCGGCGGCCACGAACTACAGCCGGAAACGCCCTGGTGGCATGCCTTCGTGCGCTTCACCCTGCCCGGCTATGTCGTCGCCCTCGCCGTCAGCCTCTTCACGCTCTGGGTCTTCGAGAGCTTCGGCAACAGCTCGGCGGTCGAGATGCTGCATTCCGTCATCGTGCTCGGCTTTCCCGCCTCGCTCGGCGCCTCCGCCGCGCGCCTGATCCTGTGAGGCTCCCATGACCCGCTCCGAAAAAGGCCGCCACCACGAACGCCACGATCCGCACTGGATCGAATGGCTGACGGGTATCCTCTCCGCCGTCCTCGTCGCCGGGATGATCGGCTGGATCGGCTGGGAGACCTTCACGCGGGAGGCAACGCCGCCGGACCTTTCCGTCGCGATCCTTTCGACGGAGCGCACGAGCGCCGGCTACCGGGTCGCCTTCGACATCGTCAATTCCGCGACCACGACGGCCGCCGCCGTCACCGTGGTCGGCCGGCTGGCGGACGACGGCCGGACGATCGAGGAGAACCAGGTGATCTTCGACTATGTCGCCGCCGAATCGAAATCGACCGGCGCGATCCTCTTCGAGAACGACCCGGCCGGCCATACGCTCGTCATCCGCCCTGCCGGCTATACCGATCCATGAGAAAACAGGGCCAGGACACGGAAGGGATTCGCGAAAACGGAACCAACCCCGCCGCCGGGGATTGAGCAGGACGAATATTGTCCGTGTCCGGCGATGAGGAAGGGCATGGCTCACCTGCAAGGCCGGAACCATGGAAATGTCCCTTCTCATCCTGCTGACGACCCAGATCCTGCTGCCGGTCTTCTTCCTGCTGTGGCTCTGGCTGCCGCGACCGGCCGACCGGCTCGCCTTCGCCATGCGGGTGTTCTACGGCGCCTGCTATATCGCCTTCGTCACCGTCATCGGCCGGTGGGATTTCCTGAGCTCGGCACTCGCGCTCGCCCTGCCGGTTGCCTTCATCGCCTGCGCCGTCCTCTCCTTCGCGCGCATGCGTGAGCGGCCCTGGAACACATCCTCCTCCGTCCTGCGCGCGCACGGCCTCACGGCGGCGATGGCCATATTCTTCCTGGCGCTCACGGCCCGCGCGCTCTCCGGCTACGGCTACGAGCAGACCTCGGCGGTGGACCTCGCCTTTCCCTTCGGTCCCGGAACCTACTATGTCGGCCAGGGCGGCAGCGCGACGCTGATCAACAACCACCATGCCGACAGGAGCCAGCGCTATGCCCTCGACATCGTGGCGCTCGATCGCTTCGGCGCGCGTGCCGCGGGCCTCATGCCCACGGCGCTTGCCGACTATGCCGTCTACGGCCGCGCGGTGAAAAGCCCCTGCACGGGCCTTGCCATCTCCACCCATGACGACATCGCCGACAACCGTATCTCCAAAACAAACACCGAGGAGCCGGCCGGCAACCATATCGTCCTTGCCTGCGGCACGGTGCGCATCCTGCTCGCCCATCTGGAAAAGGGCTCCATAACCGTCGCGGGCGGCGAAATCGTCTCGCTGGGCCAGACGCTCGGGCGCGTCGGCAATTCGGGCAACTCCTCCGAGCCGCACCTGCATATCCACGCCTATGTCGGCGGGACGCGCGAACACGACGACGGCGAAGGCGTGCCGATGACCTTCGGCGGACGCTTCCTCGTGCGCGGCTCGACCGTCACGGTGCCGGAGCCTGGCCCTTGACCAGCTCGAACCAGCCGTCCTCGTCGATCACCTCGACGTCGAATTCCTTCGCCTTGTCGAGCTTGGAGCCGGCACCGGGGCCGGCGACGACGAGGTCCGTCTTCTTCGACACGGAGCCCGCGACCTTGGCGCCCAGCCGCTCGGCCATGGCCTTCGCCTCGTCGCGCGTCATCTTCTCCAGCGAGCCGGTGAACACCACCGTCTTGCCCGCGACGGGGCTGGAACTGGCGACGACCGCCTCGGCCGCCTCCGGCGTCACCTCGTCGAGCAGGCGGCCGATCACGTCGAGATTGCGCGGCTCCTTGTAGAACTCGACGATGGCGCGGGCGACGACCTCGCCGATCCCCTCGATATTGTTGAGGTCGTTCCACGCTTCGCCGGAAAGGGCCTCGGCCTCCTTCATCGCCGTCGCGAAGGCTTCGTAGGTGCCGTAGGCGCGGGCGAGCAGCTTGGCGTTCGTCTCGCCGACATGGCGGATGCCGAGCGCATAGATGAACCGGTTGAGCGCGATGGAGCGCCGGGCGTCGATGGCATCGAAGAGCTTGCGCACGCTGACCTTGCCGAAGCCGTCGATATTCTCCAGCTTGACGAGGGGCGAAGCCTCCTGCCGCCGCCTGAGCGTGAAGATGTCGGGTGCCGTGCGAATGCGCAGCGCCTCGTCCTCCGCCTCGAAGAAGAAATCGATCTGCCTGGCGCCGAGCCCCTCGATGTCGAAGGCGTTGCGCGAGACGAAGTGCTTCAGGTGCTCGACCGCCTGCGCGCGGCAGACGAAGCCGCCGGTGCAGCGCGTGACCGAATCGAGCCGGCCCGTCTTCTCGTGGCGCTCGCGCACCGCATGGCTGCCGCAGACCGGGCAGGTTTTTGGAAATTCGTAGCGCTGCGCATCCGCCGGCCGCTTCTCCATCACGACGTCCAGCACCTGCGGGATCACGTCCCCCGCCCGCTGCACGATCACGGTGTCGCCGACGCGGATGTCGTGATCCTCCGCGCGGATGCGTTCGCCGCTGTTGCCGATGCCCTCGATGTAGTCGGCATTGTGCAGCGTCGCGTTGGTGACGACCACGCCGCCGACATTGACCGGCGCAAGGCGCGCCACCGGCGTCAGCGCGCCGGTGCGGCCGACCTGGATGTCGATCCGCTCGACCGTCGTGAACGCCTGCTCGGCCGGGAACTTGTGCGCCGTCGCCCAGCGCGGCGAGCGCGAGCGGAAGCCGAGGCGTTCCTGCAGCGCCAGCGCGTCCACCTTGTAGACGACGCCGTCGATATCGTAGTCGAGGTCCGGCCGGGCAAGGCCGATCTCCCGGTAATGCGCGATGATATCCTCGACGCGGCAGAGCCGCTGCGTCATCGGGTTGACCGGAAAGCCCCAGGACTTCAGCACCTCGATCATGCCGTACTGCGTATCGGCCGGCATCTCCGACATCTCGCCCCAGGCATAGGCGAAGAAGCGCAGTTTGCGGCTCGCCGTCACGGAGGCGTCGAGTTGGCGCAGCGAGCCTGCCGCCGTATTGCGCGGGTTCACATAGGTCTGCTTGCCCTCGGCGGCCATCTTCTCGTTGAGGGCGAGGAAGTCGCTCTTGGCCATGTAGACCTCGCCGCGCACCTCCACCACCGCCGGCGCGCCGGCCGGCAGGCGGTCGGGGATTTCCGCGATGGTCAGCACGTTGGCCGTCACGTTCTCTCCCGTCGTGCCGTCGCCGCGCGTGGCGGCCGTCACGAGCCGGCCGTTCTCGTAGCGGATCGACATGGAAAGCCCGTCGATCTTCGGCTCGGCGGTAAAGGCGATCGAATCGTCCGGCAGCCGGCCGAGGAAGCGGTAGACCGAGGCGACGAAATCCCGGACGTCCTCGTCGGAGAACGTGTTGTCGAGCGAGAGCATGGGCCGCGAATGGGTGATCGGCGCGAAGGTCGCAAGCGGTGCCGAGCCGACGCGGCGCGACGGGCTGTCGTCGCGCACGAGCGCGGGAAAGCGCGCCTCGATCGCCTCGTTGCGCCGCTTCAGCGCATCGTAGTCCGCATCCGAAATCTCCGGCGCGTCCTGCCCGTGATAGAGTTCGTCATGCCGCGCGATCTCGGCCGCCAGATAGGCAAGCTCGGCCGCGGCTTCTTCTTCGGTCAGGGTCTCGACGGGGGATTTCGCGTTCGCCATGGCATGCTCCGGATTTCGGAGTCGTTTTTAGAGCAAAGCTGGCGAAAGGAAAGATGGGAGGCGATGGGACTGCCCCTCATCCGCCTGCCGGCACCTTCTCCCCGCAAGCGGGGCGAAGGACGATGTGGCGCCGTCTTGCCATCCATGAACGTTCGGGAAACCAGAGCGGCATAAGCCTTCGCCCCGCTTGCGGGGAGAAGGTCGCGGCAGCGGGATGAGGGGCAAAGCCGCCCCTTACCCTCCGCCCGACAGCAGCCGTGCCGCCGCGGCCCTGGCCTCTTCCGTCACCGAGGCGCCGGCGAGCATGCGGGCGATCTCCTCGGTGCGGGCGTCGTCGTCCATGCGGGCGACGCGGGTGGCGACGGTCTCGCTGCCCTCGACGGGCCCCTTGGAGATGAGAAGGTGCGTCGCCGCACGCGCGGCGACCTGCGGGGCGTGGGTGACGGAAAGCACCTGTACCGTGGAGGACAGCCGCTTCAGCCGCTGGCCGATGGCGTCGGCCACCGCGCCGCCGACGCCGGTGTCGATCTCGTCGAAGACGAGCGTGGGCGCCGAGCCGCGGTCGGCGAGCGCCACCTTCAGCGCGAGCAGGAAGCGCGAGAGTTCGCCCCCCGAGGCCACCTTCATGATCGGGCCGGGCCGCGTGCCGGGATTCGTCTGGACGTGGAACTCGACGGTGTCGATCCCCTCCTCCGCCCCGCCGTCCGGATCGGTGGCGATCTCGACGGTAAAGCGTGCGCGCTCCAGCTTCAGCGCCGGCAGCTCCGCCATGACGGCGGCGGCCAGCGCCTCGGCGGCATGATGGCGCCTTTCGGAAAGCGAGCGGGCGGCGATCTCGTAGGCGGCCCGCGCCTCGCCCAGGCGGGCGTCGAGCTGCACCAGCTTCTCCTCGCCGGCATCGAGATCGGCAAGGTCGGCGATCATCTGCGCCGCCAGCGCCGGAAGGCCGGTGACGGGCACGGAATATTTGCGGGCGGCCGCGCGCAGCGCGAAGAGCCGTTCTTCGGTGCGCTCCAGCTCCTTGGGATCGTATTCCGTCTTGCGCAGCGCCGTCTCGACGGCCATCTGCGCATCGGACAGCTGGTTCAGCGCCTGGTCGAGCAGTTCCACCGTCTCTTCCAGGAGGCCCGGCGCCTCGTGGCTCTTGCGCTCCAGCCGGCGCACCAGCGCGGCGATCAGCGGTACGGGCGAGGCATTGCCGTTCAGGAACTCGCTCGCCTCGTTGATGTCGCCGGCGATCCGCTCGGCCTTCATCATGCGCGCGCGGGTCTCGGCGAGCGCATCCTCCTCGCCATCCTGCGGCGACAAGGTCTCCAGCTCCTCGACGGAGGAGCGCAGATAGTCGGCCTCGCGCGCGGCCGCCTCCACCTTCTCGCGGTGGCGGCGCAGCGTGCGCTCGGCATCCTTCCACTGGTGATAGAGCGCGCCGACGTCGCCGGCCGCCTCACCGAGCCCGCCGAAGGCATCGAGCAGCAGGCGGTGCGCGTCGGTGTCGACGAGCGCCCGGTCGTCGTGCTGGCCGTGGATCTCGACGAGCAGTTGGCCGGCCTGCCGCATGAGTTGCACGGAAACCGGCTGGTCGTTGACATAGGCTTTCGTGCGCCCGTCGGCGGATTGCTGGCGGCGGAAGATGAGGTCGCCGTCGTCGTCGATACCGTTGTCGCGCAAGAGAAGGCGGGCCGCATGGCCCTGCGGCACGTCGAAAACGGCCGTCACCTGCCCGCGCTCGATGCCGTGGCGCACCAGCGAGCCGTCGCCGCGCCCGCCGAGCGCCAGCGAAAGACTGTCGAGAAGAATGGACTTACCGGCGCCCGTCTCGCCCGTCAGCACGGAAAGGCCCGGCTCGAAAGCAAGGTCGAGCCGTTCGATCAGGACGATATCGCGGATCGATAGCTGCGCCAGCATATCGCGTCATATCTCTTGCGTCAGACGCCGATCAGCTTCTTGCCGGCGCGCGAAATCCAGGAACCGGAGTTCTCGCGCGGCTCCAGGCCCTTCGTCTGGAGCAGCTTGTAGCTGTCGGCATACCACTTGCTGTCCGGATAGTTATGGCCGAGCACGGCAGCGGCCGTCTGCGCCTCGCTGTCGACACCCATGGCGTAATAGGTCTCGACGAGACGCGCCAGCGCTTCCTCGATCTGGTTGGTCATCGGGTATTTCTCGACGACGACGCGGAAGCGCGTGGCCGCCGCGATGAATTCCTTGCGCTCGAGGTAGTAGCGGCCGATCTGCATTTCCTTGCCGGCGAGCTGGTCGCGGGCAAAGCGGATCTTGGCCTGCGCGTCCTCGACATATTCCGACTCGGGATACTCGTCGACGACGGCCTGCATGGCCTCGATGGTCTGCTGCGAGGTGCGCTGGTCCTGCGTCACGCTCGGGATCTGCTTCCAGTAGGCAAGGCCGATGATGTACTGCGCATAGGCCGCATCCTCCGACCCCGGATAAAGAGAAAGGTAGCGCTTGGCGGCGGTGATGGCTTCCTCGTTGCGGCCCTGCCGGTAATTCGTGAAGGCCAGCATGACGAGCGACTTGCGCGCCTCGTCGGAGAACGGGTTCTGCCGGTCGACCGCCTCGAACTTGCGGCTCGCCTCACCCACCTTGCCGGCGTTGAGGTTCGCCAGGCCCTGGTTGTAGAGCGTGCTGGAGGACTCGGCTTCCCCGGTCAGCTTGGTGATGTCGATGTCCGGATCCGACTGGCACGCCGAAAGACCGATCGAAGACGCCGTAGCGAAAAGCGCAAGATAGACAACGCGCGCCGTCTTCCTCACACCAACAGACCCTGCAACAACCATGTGACAATCCCAGTTCAACGGCGCCCAATGCGGACGGGCCGCGCACGCGCCCCGCGTTGTATCTCCAAACACGTGAAGACCGCAACGCCATGGCGGCGCATTAACGCATTTTTATGGCAACCATGTCGGGAAGGCGGCAAGGGCCGGCCGGCCCCGGCCTCAAAGAGCCCAGGGCGCGAATTCCGGCGCATTGACGGCGATCAGCTCGCGCTGGCCGGGACGCGAGCGCGGCACGGCGGCTTCCACCACCTCGTAGGCGGTGGGGTCGCTCAGAAGCGCCTTCAGCGCATAGGCGTTCATCTTGTGGCCGCCGCGATAGGAGCGGTAGCAGCCGATGAAGGGCGCGCCGGCAAGCGCAAGGTCGCCCACCGCGTCGAGCGTCTTGTGGCGGACGAACTCGTCCTTGGCGTAGCGCAGGCCCTCGACATTGATCACGGTGTTGTCGTCGGAGATGACGACGGAATTTTCGAGCGAGGAGCCGAGCGCATGGCCGGAAGCCCACAGCCGCTCCACATCGCGCATGAAGCCGAAGGTGCGGGCGCGCGAAAGCTCGTTGCGGAACGTCGCGGGCGTCAGGTCGCCCTTCCACGACTGGCGGCCGATCAGCGGGCAGTCGAAATCGATCTCGACCTCGAAGCGCATGCCGTCATAGGGCGTGAACTCGGCCCAGGACGCGCCCGATTCGATGCGGACCGGCTTGGCGACGCGGATATAGCGGCGCTTGACGGCGAGCGGCGCGATGCCGACCTGGTCGATGGCGTCGATGAAGGGCGCGGAACTGCCGTCCATGATGGGCATTTCGGCGCCGTGCACCTCGATCAGCACGTTGTCGAGGCCGAGCGCGTAGAGCGCGGCCATGACGTGCTCGACCGTCGCGATGGCGGTCGCCGGGGAAAAGCCGAGGACGGTGCACAGGTCCGTGTTGCCGACCTGCGAGGAGACCGCGCGGTATTCGCTGACGGTGCCGTTGTCGTGCTGGCGCTGGAAGACGATGCCGCTGTCGGCCTCGGCGGGGTTGAACGTGATCGAGACGGCCGCGCCGGAATGGACGCCCGTGCCGGAAATCGTCACGGGGCTCATGATCGTCGTCTGGAAACCGAGCATCGTCATCTGTATTCGCCTTCGTCTTGTCGCCGGCGCATTCCGCCGGCATTTTGTTCTTTCGGCTCAGGAAATTCCGCGCCGGGCACATCGCGCCCGCCGACCGTCCTGCCGGAACGTCTGGAGTGGTTTACGGCTGTCCGGCGATGCCGGCCGCGCGAATCCTGACTGCCCCTTTGCCCAGGCTGAATGTAGTAGGACCCTCATCGTCAGACAAATCACTGTTTCTTTCGCTTTGTTACGCAAGCTTCGCCTGCCAAGCGCCTGAAAAGAAACGGAAAACAAAAATGCCCGGATCGAGACCCGGGCATTGTGTCACAAAGCGCGTGAGGCGTCAGTTGGACTGGCGGCGCAGGAAGGCCGGAATCTCCAGCTGGTCGTCCTCGCCGAGCGAACGCGGCTGCGGGTTGGCGCGGCCGTGGTCGTCGAGCTGGCCGCGGCGCGGCGCGTAGAGGCTGGCCTCCGGCGAGAGCGCACGGCGCTGCTGCTGGGGCGCTGCCGCCGCCTGCTCTTCGCCATGGGCTTCCTCATGACGGCCGAGCGAGGAGGTCAGGCGCCGCAGGAGACCCATCGGGCCACGTTCCTCGCCATGCGCGAGAGCCGGCTGCTGGGCGGCGCGGTGGTCGATCTCGGCCTGCACGACCGGCGGGAAGTCCTCGATCTTCGGCATGCGCATGGTCTGCGGCTCCTGGCGGATGACCGGAGCGGCAGGCTCGACGCGCTGCTGCATGACGGGCGCCGGCTGCTGGGCCGGGGCCGGGCGCTGCATGACCGGCGTTTCGGCCGGAGCGGCGAAGATGCGGTTCTGCAGGCGGGGCTCCTCGTGCTGGGCTGCGGCGACCGGCTGGACCGGTGCCGGACGGCTTGCCGGGATGGCGAGTTCCCGTTCGAGGCTTTCCTCCGAGGCGCGGATGGCCTCGGCGATCGGATCGGCCACCGGCTGCTGGACGGCCGGCTGCTGCAGGACGGGCTGCGGCTGGGCGACCGGCTGCGGAGCGGCGGCCACCGGCTGGGCCTGCGGCTGGACCGGAACGGCGGCGGACGGGCGGACTACCGGCTTGCTGAGGCTGCGAAAGTCAGCATTGCGGGCAGCCACCTCCGAGGCCGCGCGGTCGATACCCGTTGCAACGACGGAAACGCGGATCAGGCCTTCGAGTTCTTCGTCGAAGGTTGCACCGAGAATGATGTTTGCGTCCGGATCGACTTCTTCGCGGATACGGGTTGCTGCTTCGTCGACCTCGAAGAGGGTGAGGTCGCGGCCGCCGGTGATGGAGATCAGGAGGCCCTGCGCGCCCTTCATCGAGGTTTCGTCGAGCAGCGGGTTGGCGATGGCAGCTTCCGCGGCGGCCATTGCGCGGCCCTCGCCCGAGGCTTCGCCCGTGCCCATCATGGCGCGGCCCATCTCGCGCATCACCGAGCGGACGTCGGCGAAATCGAGGTTGATGAGGCCTTCCTTGACCATGAGGTCGGTGATGCAGGCAACGCCCGAGTAGAGCACCTGGTCGGCCATCGCGAAGGCGTCGGCGAAGGTGGTCTTGTCGTTGGCGATGCGGAAGAGGTTCTGGTTCGGGATGACGATCAGCGTGTCGACCGACTTCTGCAGTTCCTGGATGCCCTCTTCGGCAAGGCGCATGCGGCGGCCGCCTTCGAAGTGGAACGGCTTGGTGACGACGCCGACGGTCAGGATGCCCTTGTTGCGGGCGGCCTGCGCGACGATCGGGGCCGCGCCCGTGCCGGTGCCGCCGCCCATGCCGGCGGTGACGAAGCACATGTGCGTGCCGTTGAGGTGATCGATGATCTCGTCGATGCACTCTTCGGCGGCCGCGCGGCCGACTTCCGGCTGCGAGCCGGCGCCGAGGCCCTCGGTGACCTGCACGCCCATCTGGATGATCCGCGAAGCCTTGGTCATGGTGAGCGCCTGGGCGTCGGTGTTGGCGACGACGAAGTCGACGCCTTCCAGGCCCGCGGTGATCATGTTGTTGACGGCGTTGCCGCCGCCGCCGCCGACGCCGAAGACGGTGATGCGCGGCTTCAGCTCGGTGATGTCCGGCTTCTGGAGCTTGATAGTCATTTCAGTGTTCCTTTCGTTTCCGGCCGCTTCGCCCAGCCGGTCCATTCCCAAAACTCGTTGTCGGTCTTTCCCGCCGGCGCGCCGCCGGAAAACCCGTCAGAAACTTTCCTTCAGCCACTGGCCCATGCGGGCGATGCGGCCGTTGCCACCCGTGAGCTGCGAGAGCATGCCGCCCTGCACAGCGTGTTCTTCCAGTTCCGCGACCTGCGGATAGATCATGAGGCCCACGGCCGTCGAAAAGGCCGGTCCCTTGGCCGCCGTCGGCAGGCCGGACACGCCGAGCGGGCGGCCGATGCGCACGTTGCGGGCGAGGATGCGGCGGGCCGCTTCCGGCAGGCCCGTCAGCTGGCTTGCGCCGCCCGTCAGCACGATCCGCTTCCCGACGATCGGCGAGAAGCCGGAGCGCTGGATGCGGTCGCGGATGAGTTCCAGCGTCTCGTCGATGCGGGCCCTGACGATGCGCGAGATGAGCGAGCGCGGCACATGGGTCGGCTGGTCCCGGTCGTCCTCGCCGATCGGCGGGACGGTGACAATGTCGCGCTCGTCGCCGGCATTCGGCAGGGCCGAGCCGTGCACGACCTTCAGGCGCTCGGCATCCTCGATGCGGGTCGAAAGGCCGCGCGCGAGGTCCGTCGTGACGTGGTGGCCGCCGAGCGAGACGGCGTCGGAATGCACCAGCTTGCCTTCGGCGAAGACGGAGATGGTCGTCGTGCCGCCGCCCATGTCGATGCAGGCGCAGCCGAGCTCGACCTCGTCGTCGACGAGGGCCGAAAGGCCGCTCGCATAGGGCGTCGCCACCATGCCCTCGACGGAAAGGTGCGCGCGGTTGATGCAGAGCTCGAGGTTCTTCAGCGAGGTCCGTTCGGCCGTCAGCACATGCATGTCGACGCCGAGCACGTCGCCGTACATGGAGAGCGGATCGCGGATGCCGCGCTCGCCGTCGAGCGAAAAGCCCGTCGGCAGCGAATGGAGGATGGCGCGGTCCTGGCGCAGCGACTGCTGGCCGGCGACGGCGAGCACCTTGCGCAGGTCGTTCGCGTCGACCTCCTGGCCGCCGAGATCGATGGCGGCGGTGTAGACATCGCTCTGCAGGCGCCCGGCCGAGACGTTGACGATCAGGCTCTCGATGGTCAGGCCCGCCATGCGCTCGGCCGCGTCGACGGCAAGGCGCACGACGCTTTCGGCGGCATCCAGGTCGGTGATGACGCCGTTCTTCACGCCGCGGGATTTCTGGTGGCCGATGCCGATGATCTCGACATTGTGCGTGCGGCCCGGAAGGATCTCGCTCTCGGCGCGCGGCGTCAGCCGGCCGATCATGCAGACGACCTTGGTGGAGCCGATATCGAGGACCGAAACGACATGGGACCGCTTGGAGGAAAGCGGCTTCAGGCGCGGCAGGCCGAAATGGGACGAACCGAAAATGCTCATGTGCGCTTCGCTGCCTTCTTCAGCTCCTTGGCCCGCTGCTCGACCGCCACGTTGCGGCGTTCCAGCGCTCCTTCCGTCAGACGGACGGTCGTGCGATCGTCGAGGCGCAGGTCCACGGCGGCGATATCGCGCTCCAGCAGCCCCTGCTCGCTTTCCAGCGTCGCCAGCTCGTCCATGGCGCGCGGCACGTTGTGCTCCGGCAGCTTCACGACGATGCCGTTGTGGAGCTGGAGGTCCCAGCGGCGCCCGGCGACCCGGATATAGGCCTTCACCCGCGACTTGATCTCCGGCCAGCTGTCGAACTCGGCGGCAAAGCCGGCGGCGGCCGTTTCCGCGTCACGCCCGACGAAGAGCGGCAGCGTGGAGAACTTGTTGTCGCGCAGCGGCGCGATCACGCTGCCGTTCTTCTCGATCAGGGAGAGGTCGTCGCCGTGCTGCCAGATCGCGAAGGCCTGCCGCTCCTTCAGCGCGATCTCGATCGTGCCCGGATAGACCTTGCGCACCGAGGCGTCCTCGACCCAGGGCAGCCTGGAAAGCTTGCTGCGCGCCTCGTTGACGTCGAGCGCGACCAGCGAGGTCGTGCCGTCGAGGCCGAGGCATTCGAGAATGTCGATCTCGGAGGTCTCGCGGTTGCCGGAGACCTTCACGTCCTCGATGGCGAAACCCATCGCGGTCGTCGAGGCTTCGGCGAAATCCTGCGAATGGCCGCCGAGCGACATGCCGTAGAGGCCCGTCGCGCCGAGGAACAGCGCGGTCGCGAGGCTGCCGGCGTGGCGCGGAATATGGATGCGGCCGGCCGCGAGGCTGACGAGGAAGCGGACGATGCGGCGCAGCGGGCGCGGCAGCACGCGGCCGGCTTCCGCCTCGGCAAGCCCGGCGGGACGCACCCTCGTCTTTCTGACGCTCAACGCAAGCACGACGCGTCCTCCACCATCCAGCTCAAGAATTCACCAAAGGAATGGCCGGCATGGACGGCCATTTCGGGCACCAGGGAGGTCGGGGTCATGCCGGGCTGGGTGTTGATTTCCAGCCAGACAAGCTCGCCATTCTCGGAGAAGCGGTCGTCGTAGCGGAAGTCGGAACGGCTGACGCCACGGCACCCGATCGCTTGATGCGCCTTGAGTGCGAGTGTTTGTACTTTTTGGTAAATATTCGGTGAAATCTGTGCCGGGATGACGTGTTTCGAGCCGCCCTTCACATATTTGGAATCGTAATCGTAGAAGGCGTGGCCCTGCGGCACCACCTCGGTGACGCCGAGCGCCACGTTGCCCATGACGCCGCAGGTGAGTTCCCGGCCATGGATGTAACGCTCGACCATGACGGCATCGCCGTAGCGCCATTCCGGAGAGGTAATGATCTGCGGCGGGTGCGACTGGTCTTCCTTGACGAGGACCACGCCGAAGGACGAGCCCTCGCGCACCGGCTTGACCACATAGGGCGGCTTCATCGGATGGGCGGCGGTGAAATCGAAGCGGTTCATCAGCCGCTGCTCGGCGACAGGAAGGCCCGCGGCCTTGGCGACGATCTTGGCCTGCGCCTTGTCCATCGCGAGCGCCGAGGCGAGCACGCCGGAATGGGTATAGGGGATTTCCAGATACTCGAGGATGCCCTGGATGGTGCCGTCCTCGCCGAAGGGGCCGTGCAGCGCGTTGAAGGCGACGTCCGGCCTGAGGTCGGCAAGGACGCTTGCGACATCGTGGCCGACATCGACGCGCGTGACCTTGTAGCCGACGGCCTCCAGCGTGTCGGCGCAAGCGGTCCCCGACGAAAGGCTCACCGGCCGTTCCGACGAAAAACCACCCATCAGCACCGCGACATGCTTTACGCTCATAGAACCCTCGACTGAATTCCGCACTCTGTTCCCTGTCGCTTGCGCGGACCTGATTGCCTTCGGTCCGACTCGGCGAGCGAGATGGGACCACTAGAGCCGTATTAAGGTTAATGAAGCGTTTACTTTCGTTAACCCGAGCCGGAGCGGGACGAATTTTTCCCTGCGCCGAATCAAGCCACACTCCGATTCTCCTTCTGGAATCAGAGAGTTGCAGCCGATGCAAGAGAAAGGGCGGCAAAACGCAAAAGGGCCCCGCGTCAGCGGAGCCCTCAAGAAGCCGCAAGAAAGGCTTGCTCAGTCGTCTTCGCCGACGACCTTCCAGACGAGCCCGCCGATGACGGCGCCCAGTATCGGCGCCACCCAGAACAGCCAGAGCTGCGAAAGCGCCGCCGTCTCGGCGAACAGCGCCACGCCCGTCGAGCGCGCCGGGTTCACGGACGTGTTCGTCACCGGGATCGCGACGAGGTGGATCAGCGTCAGGCCGAGGCCGATGGCGATGGGCGCAAAGCCCGTGGGCACGCGGCCATGGGTCGAGCCGAGGATGATGAAGACGAAGAACGCCGTCAGCACGGCCTCGGCGATCAGCGCCGCGCTCAGCGAATAGCCGCCCGGCGAAAGCTCGCCGTACCCGTTCGAGGCGAAGCCGCCCACCTCGTAGCCGGCCTTGCCGGTCGCGATGAGGTAGAGCACGGCGGCGGCAGCGACCGCGCCGATCACCTGCGCCACGATATAGGGTACGAGGTTTGCGGCCGGGAACTTGCCGGCGACCGTGAGGCCGACGGAGACGGCCGGATTGAAATGGCCCCCGGAAATGCCGCCCACCGCATAGGCCATGGTCAGCACCGTCAGGCCGAAGGCGAAGGCAACACCGAGGAAGCCGATGCCGAGGCCGGGAAAGGCAGCGGCGAATATGGCGCTGCCGCAGCCGCCGAAGACGAGCCAGAACGTGCCGAAGAATTCAGCGGAAAGTTTCTTGAACATGAATGCCCCCTGATCAAAACCCGCCGGGCGGGCTTCGCCGCACAACAATCGCGCGACCGCAGACAGCATTCGACAACTTTCCCTGAACGCAAGCTGAATGAAGCCTGCTTCAGCCCCCCTCGCCGACCGCCTTCCAGACAAGCGCGCCGATCACCGCCCCCGCCATCGGCGCCACCCAGAACAGCCAGAGTTGCGAGAGCGCGCCAGTCTCGGCGAAGAGCGCAAGGCCCGTCGAGCGCGCCGGGTTGAGCGAAGTGTTGGTGACGGGGATCGAGACGAGGTTGATCGCCGTCAGGCTGAGACCGATGGAGATGGGCGCAAAGCCAGCCGGGGCGCGGTCGTGGATCGAGCCCAGGATGACGAAGACGAAGAGGACCATCAAGACCACCTCGATCACAAAACCCGCCGTCAGGGTATAACCGCCCGGCGAGAGCTCGCCATAGCCGTTCGCGCCGAAGCCACCGGCCACGAAGCCGGCCTTGCCGGAGGCGACGAGGTAGAGCACCGCCGCCGCCGCGGCACCGCCGGCCACCTGCGCGAGCGTATAGGGCAGCACATGGGCGGCCGGGAATTTTCCCGCCACGGCCAGCCCCACGGAAACGGCGGGATTCATGTGGCCGCCGGAAACGCCGCCGATCGTGTAGATCATCGCCATCAGCGCGATGCCGGCGGAAAGCGATATGCCGACGATGCCGATGCCGATCCCGGCAAAGGTCGCGGCCAGTATGCCGCTGCCGCTGCCGATGAAGATGAGCCAGAACGTGCCGATGAACTCGGCGGAGAGTTTCCTGAACATGAATGCCCCCAACTGGAGCCCCGCACAGCAGGGCCCGGCCGCGCGGCTGGCGCGGCTCCAAACGGTTTTCGATGGACTTGCCTGTCGGGGGAGAGGGAGTGCGGGCGCCCTCCGGGCGGCGGCGCACTCCCCAGCAAGGAGAGAAAATCAGGCCGTTGCGCGGCCGAGGAATTCCTTTACCTCATAGCCCGGCATAAAGTTGCCGAGGCGCTTGATTTCCCATTGCAGCACGATGCCGGAATGCTCCAGCACGCGGCTGCGCACGGTTTCGCCGAGATATTCCAGCTCGTAGCCGGTCGCCTGCCCCGTGTTGATCATGAAGTTGCAGTGCATCGGCGACATCTGCGCGCCGCCGATCATCAGGCCGCGGCAGCCCGCCTCGTCGATGAGCTTCCAGGCCGAATGGCCTTCCGGGTTCTTGAAGGTCGAGCCGCCCGTCTTCTCGCGGATCGGCTGCACCGTCTCGCGATGCTGGCGCACGGCGTCCATCTTGGCGCGGATCTCGTCCTTGTCGCCCGCCCGTCCCTTGAAGACGGCATGGGTGAAGATGAGGCCGGCGGGCGCAGCGGAATGGCGGTAGGTATAGCCCATGTCCGCGTTGGAGAGCACATGCCGCTCGCCCTTGCGGTCGACGGCGTGGACTTCCACCACGAGGTCCTTCGTCTCCCCGCCATTGGCGCCGGCATTCATGCGCAGCGCCCCGCCGATGGAGCCGGGAATGCCGTAATAGAACTCGAAGCCGGCAATGCCGTGGTCGAGCGCCATGGCGGCGATATTCTTGTCCGGGCAGATCGCGCCCGCCTTGATGCGGTTCTCGCCGGCAAGCTCGACATCGCCGAAGCCCTTGGCCGACAGGCGGATGACGACGCCCGGAATGCCGCCGTCGCGCACCAGCAGGTTCGAGCCGACGCCCGTGACCGTCAGCGGCACCTCTTCCGGCAGCAGCTTCAGGAAGGCCACGAGGTCGTCGACATCGTGCGGATGGAACATCAGCTCGGCAAGGCCGCCGGCGCGGAACCACGTCACGCGGTCCATCGGGGCATCCGGCGTCAGGCGCCCGCGGACCGCCTTGATGCCCTCGCCCAACGATGCCAGAAGTTTCGCTCCGTCAACCGTCTTCATGCAACCTCGCCAGAAATGCCTGCCAGTTCCTTCGGCAGCGCCTGTGCCCAATAGGTGATGCTGCCAGCGCCCAAGAGAACCACGAAATCGCCGGGCTTTGCAATGCCGGCGACGGTGGAGGCCAGCGCCTCGGGCCCTGCGAGGAAGCGCGCGTCTCGATGGCCGGCGGACTTGATGCGGGAGACCAGCTCTTCCGCGCTGACGCCCTCGATGGGATCCTCGCCAGCCGCGTAGATCGGCGCGATCATGATCGTGTCGGCATCGTTGAAGCAGCCGGCGAACTCCTCGAAGAGGCTCGCCACGCGGCTGTAGCGGTGCGGCTGGTGGACGGCGACGATGCGGCCGGAGCAGGCTTCGCGCGCCGCGCGCAGCACCGCCTTGATCTCGACCGGATGGTGGCCGTAGTCGTCATAGACGTTCACGCCGTTCCAGGTTCCGGTGAGCGTGAAGCGGCGCTTCACGCCGCCGAAGCCCGCAAGCCCCCTGGCGATCGCCTCCGGCGAAATGCCGAGACGCTGGGCGACGGCGATGGCGGCCGTCGCGTTGGAAACGTTGTGCCGGCCCGGCATCGGCAGGCGCAGGTCCTTCAGCGAGATCACCTGCCCCGTGCGGCGGCGGCGGATCTCGACGTCGAAAACGGAGGTCGCGCCGTCCATGCGGATATTGCCGAAGCGAACGTCCGCCTGCGGGTTCTCGCCATAGGTGATGACCTTGCGGTCCTCGATGCGGCTGACCATCGACTGCACTTCGGGATGGTCGAGGCACATGACGCCGAAGCCGTAGAACGGCACGTTCTCGACGAACTGGCGGAAGGCCGCGCGCACGGCGTCGAAATTGCCGTAGTGGTCGAGATGCTCGGGATCGATATTGGTGACGACGGCGATGTCGGCCGGCAGCTTCAGGAATGTGCCGTCCGATTCGTCGGCCTCCACCACCATCCACTCGCCCTCGCCCATGCGGGCATTGGTGCCGTAGGCATTGATGATGCCGCCGTTGATGACGGTCGGGTCGAGCCCGCCGGCTTCCAGGAGCGTGGCAACCATCGAGGTCGTCGTCGTCTTGCCGTGCGTGCCGCCGATGGCGATGGCATTGCGGAAGCGCATCAGCTCGGCGAGCATTTCGGCGCGGCGCACGACCGGCAGCAGCTTTTCGCGCGCCGCGATCAGTTCCGGATTGTTCTTCTTGATGGCGGTGGAGACGACGACGACTTCCGCCTCGCCGAGGTTTTCCGCCTTGTGGCCGACGAAGACCTCGATGCCCTTGTCGCGCAGGCGCTGCACGTTGGCGCTGTCCGCCTGGTCGGAGCCCTGCACGCGGTGGCCGAGATTGTGCAGCACCTCGGCGATGCCGCTCATGCCGATGCCGCCGATGCCGATGAAATGAACGAGCCCTATGCTCTGCGGCATCTTCATGGCCGTTCTCCCTTGAATTGTGCTATCGTCCTTCCGCCCGCAATAGCCTCAACCATCGAGGCGAGCAAGCGCGCGGCGTCCGGTTTGCCCGCCTTTCTGGCACTCGCGGCCATCGCCGCCATGCCCGGGGGATCGTGCATCGCCCTGGAAAGGATGCCGGCGAGACGCTCCGTCGAAAGCTCGGACTGCTGGATCACCTTCGCCCCCCCGCCGGCGGCAAGCGCCGCGGCATTGGCCGCCTGGTCGTGGTCGAGCGCGTGCGGATACGGCACCAGGATCGCCGGCCGGCCGATCACCGAGACCTCCGAAACGGTCGAGGCGCCCGAGCGGCTGATGACGAGATGCGCATGGCCGATCCGCGCGGCCATGTCGGTGAAGAAGGGCGAGACCTCGGCCGGGATCGCAAGGTCGGCATAGCTCCTCACCACCTCGTCGCGGTCTTCCGGCCGCGCCTGCTGGGTGATGACGAGCCGCGCCCGGTCTTCCGGCTCCAGCGCGGCGATGGCGGAGGGAATGGCCTTGGAGAAGAACTGCGCGCCCTGGCTGCCGCCGAAGACGACGAGGCGGAATTCGCCCTCGGCGGAGGCTTCATAGGGAATGTTCGCGGCCTCCAGCACGGCGGGGCGCACAGGATTGCCGGTCGTCACGGTCTTGTCGGCGTACTGGCCGCCCGTCTCGGGCAGGAAGCCGCCGGCGATCGCCTTCACACGCGCGGCGAGCGCCTTGTTGGCGCGGCCCATCACGGCGTTCTGCTCGTGGATCATGGAGGGAATGCCCATGCCGGTGGCGGCCAACAGCGGCGGCAGCGTCGGATAGCCGCCGAAACCGACGACGACCTTCGGCTTCAGGCGCGCCAGCAGCCGGCGCGCGGCACGCATGCCCCTCCAGAGCGTGAAGAGGGTCCTCGCCACGCTGACCGGGTTCTTCGAGCCGATGGTCGCCGAGGGGACGACATGGATCTCGTCGGCGGGGAATTTTCCGGCAAAGCGCTCGGCGCGGCTGTCGGTGACGAGATGCACCGCCCAGCCGCCGGCCTTCAGCTCGTGCGCCAGCGCCTCCGCCGGAAAGAGATGGCCGCCGGTGCCCCCGGCGGCAAGAAGAACGATGCCCTTGTCCATTTCAAATTCAAACCCTTATTCGGCCGGCGCCACGATGCCGCTGCGGAAGAGGCTGCGCTCGGAAGCGCGCTTTTCCGGCCGGTGGCGGGTCAGCGCCAGGATGAAGCCGGCGGTCACGCAAATGGCGATCATCGAGGAGCCGCCGTAGGAGATGAGCGGCAGCGTCATGCCCTTGGCCGGCAGCAGTTCGAGGTTCACGCCGATATTGATCATCGACTGGATGCCGATCTGCAGCACGAGGCCCGCGACCGCGAAACGGGTGAAATCGTTGCGCTCCTTGAAGGCATGGTTGAGGCCGCGCATCACCACGAAGGCGAAGATCGCCACGATGACCATGCAGAAGACGATGCCGAACTCCTCCGCCGCGACGGAGAAGATGAAGTCGGTGTGGCTGTCGGGGATGATGCGCTTGATGATGCCCTCGCCCGGCCCCTGGCCGAACCAGTCGCCGCGGATCAGCGCCTCGCGGGCCGTGTCCATCTGGAACGTGTCGCCCTCGCCCGTCATGAACTTGTCGATACGCGCCGCGACGTGCGGCAGGAGCGTATAGGCCGTCAGCAGGCCGCCAACGCCCGCCCCGCCGAGCACGATGATCCACAGCCACGGCATGCCGGCCATGAAGAACATGCCGCCCCAGACGGCGGCGGTGAGGATGGTCTGGCCGAGGTCGGGCTGGGCGATGAGGAGCGCGGCGACGATACCGAACAGGATGATGGCGAAGAGGTTGCCGGGGATTTCCGGCTGGCGCGCATGTTCGGCGAACAGCCAGGCGCAGACGATGACGAAGGCCGGCTTCATGAATTCGGACGGCTGGATGGAGAAGCTGCCGATGGAGATCCAGCGCCGCGAGCCCTTGACCTCGACGCCGAAGAACAGCGCCAGCACCATCGCGCCGAGCGAGAGGATGAGCAGGATCATCGCCGCCCGCCGCACCTGCCGGGGCGTCAGGAAGGAAATGCCCAGCATGACGGCGATGGCCGGCACGAGAAAGAGCGCATGGCGCTTGACGAAGTGGAAGCTGTCGAGGCCGATGCGCTCGGCGACCGCCGGGCTTGCTGCGAAGGACAGCATGAAGCCCACCCCCATCAGGAGGATGAAGGCCGCCAGGAAGAAGCGGTCTATGGTCCAGAACCAGTCCGCCAGTGCACCACGTTCGGCTCGACTAACCATGTCTTTTTCCTCGCTTAAACCTCGACCAGCATGGAAACGCCCGGCAGCGCGGCAACGTGCCTGACGAAGGCATCGCCTCTGACTTCGAAGTTCTTGTACTGGTCGAAGCTTGCGCAAGCCGGGGAAAGCAGCACGGCAATGCCGTCGTTTGCGTCTTTTTCCGCATCCGCCGCCGCATCCGCCACCGCCCGCTCCAGCGTGCCGGCGATCTCGAAGGGCACGGCCTCGCCGAGCGTCGCGGCAAAGGCCGGCGCCGCCTCGCCGATGAGATAGGCTTTCGCGATCTTCGGGAAGAAGCCGCCGAGCGACGAGATGCCGCCCTCCTTCGGAACGCCGCCGGCGATCCAGTAGATGCGCTCGAAGCTCGACAGGGCGGGCGCCGCCGCATCGGCATTGGTCGCCTTGGAATCGTTGACGAAGAGCGTGCCGCCGCGCCGGCCGACCGGCTGCATGCGGTGCTTGAGCCCCGGGAAGGAGGCAAGGCCGGCGCGAATCTCCGCCTCGCCGACGCCGACCGCAAGGCAGGCCGCCACGGCCGCCGCCGCATTCTGTGCATTGTGGCCGCCGCGCAGCGTCTGGATGGCGGAAAGGTCGGCGATCTCGCGCGTTGTCCCGCCGCGTGCCAGCATCAGGCGCGCGCCGTCCGCGAAGATGCCGTCGGCCAGCACGTTGCGCTTCGAGATGCGCACGACCTTCGTGCCGGTCCGCTCCACGCGGTCGGCGATCATCGTGCAGAAACTGTCGTCGGTGCCGACGATGGCGGTATCGCTCGCCGCGACCAGCCGTTCCTTGACGTCGGCATAGTGCTGCATGGAGCCGTGCCGGTCGAGATGGTCGGGCGTCAGGTTCAAAAGGATGCCGGCCGAAGGGTTCAGCGTCGGCGCGAGGTCGATCTGGTAGGACGAGCACTCGACGACGTAGAAGCGGCCCGCCTTCGGCGGATCGAGCGTCAGCACGGCCGTGCCGATATTGCCGCCGAGCTGCGTGTCGCGCCCGCTCGCCTTCAGGATATGGGCGATCAGCGCCGTGGTGGTCGACTTGCCGTTGGTGCCGGTGATGGCGACGAAGGGGCAATCGGGCGCATGGGCCCGCCGCTCGCGCACGAAGAGCTCGACGTCGCCGATGACCTCGACGCCCGCCGCGCGCGCAAGATCCGCGCTCCAGTGGGGCTTCGGGTGGGTCAGCGGCACACCGGGCGACAGCACCAGCGCGTCGAGCACGCTCCAGTCGAGTGCCTTGAGGTCGCCGGTCTTCACGCCGGCGGCCGAGGCGTTCTCGACGCTTGCCGGATTGTCGTCCCAGGCCGTGACGTCCGCCCCGCCCGCGGCAAGCGCCAGCGCCGTCGCAAGGCCGGAGCCGCCGAGCCCGAAGAGCGCGACCGACTTTCCCTTGAAGGTGGTGACGGGGATCATGGCGCCTTACCGCAGCTTGAGCGTGGAAAGGCCGACCAGCGCCAGCACGACCGAGATGATCCAGAAGCGCACGACGACCTGGCTTTCCGTCCATCCCTTCTTCTCGAAGTGATGGTGGATCGGCGCCATGAGGAAGACGCGCTTGCCGGTGAGCTTGAACGAGCCGACCTGGATGATGACCGACAGGGTCTCCATGACGAAGAGGCCGCCGATGATGGCCATGACGATCTCGTGCTTGGTGGCGACGGCGACGGTGCCGATGAGACCGCCGAGGGCGAGCGAGCCCGTGTCGCCCATGAAGATGGCGGCCGGCGGCGCGTTGAACCACAGGAAGCCGAGGCCGGCGCCGATGACCGCGCCGAGCACCACGGCAAGCTCGCCCGTGCCGGGCACGAAATGGATCTGCAGGTAGTTGGCGAAGACCGCGTTGCCGGCAAGATAGGCGATGATGCCGAAGGAGGCCGCCGAGATCATGACCGGCACGGTGGCAAGCCCGTCGAGGCCGTCCGTCAGGTTCACCGCATTGCCCGCCGCCACGATGACGAAGCCGCCGAACAGCACGAAGAAGATGCCGAGATTGACGAGGAGGTCCTTGGCGAAGGGAAAGGCGATGGACGAGGCGAAGGTCGAGCCGGAAGCCCCGGCAGACATCGAGGCACGCATCATGAAATAGGTGGCGATGCCGGCGATGAGGAATTCGAGGCCGAGGCGCGCCTTGCCCGAAAAGCCCTTCTCCGTCTGCTTGGTGACCTTGAGGTAGTCGTCGTAGAAGCCGATGGCGCCGAAGCCGAGCGTGACGAGGAGCGTCGCGACGACATAGACGTTGGAAAGGTCGGCCCACAGCAGCGCGCTGCCGACGATGCCGGCAAGGATCATCAGGCCGCCCATGGTGGGCGTGCCGGCCTTCTTGAAATGCGTCTGCGGCCCGTCTGCGCGGATCGGCTGGCCCTTGCCCTGGCGGATGCGCAGGGAGGAGATGATCATCGGGCCGAACAGGAAGACGATGGTTGCGGAGGTGAACAGCGCAGCCCCGGTCCGGAAGGTAATGTAGCGGAACAGGTTGAACACCTGGATGGTGTTCGCCAGCTCGACGAGCCAAAGCAGCATTGTCACCCTTTCCCCAAAAGGTTCCTTGAAAGCATCCGCGGCGTGACGGGCCGGGATGAAAGCAGATCACATAAAAGAGAAGGTCCGGCGGGCATCCGCCCGGCCGAACCTCCTCAACCTTGGCGCCCCCTCTCCGGGAACGGCTGGTATTTGTCAAGCAGGGCCGCAACGATGCGGCTGAAGCCCGTGCCCTTCGACGATTTGACGACGAGGACGTCGCCCGGCCGCACGCTTTCCAGCGCATGGGCGACGAGCGCGTCGGCCGTCTCGCGATAGACCGTCTCGATATTCTCCGGCAGCGCAGCGCGCAGCGCCGCCATGTCGGGGCCGCCGAGCCAGACGGTGGCAATACCCGCCTCGGTGAGCGGCTCGGCAAGGCCGGCGTGGACGGCGGGCGAATGCTCGCCCATTTCCAGCATGTCGCCGAGCACGGCGATGCGCCGGCCCTGCCCATGCGGCTCGCCGTCGCGCAGAAGCGCGATGGCCGCGCGCATCGAGGTCGGGTTGGCGTTGTAGCTCTCGTCGATCAGCGTGAACCAGCCGCCGTCCTTTGCGAGCCGGTAGCGCCGGCCGCGGCCTTTTTCCGCCTGCATGGTGGCAAGGCCCGCCATCGCCTTCTCGATATCGCCATGGGCAAGATGCACCGCGCCGAGCACGGCGACGGCATTTTCCGCGATGTGCCGGCCGGGCGCGCCCATCGGCACCTCCAGCGTCTGGCCGCCGATGGCGGCGCGCAGCAGGCTACCCTCCGGCCCGCTTGCAAAATCGAGCAGGCGGAACTCGGCCTTCGGGTCCGCGCCGAAGCTGTGGATGTGCGAGACGCCCGCCGACCGGGCCGCCTTATCGAGGAAGGCATATTGTTCGTTGTCGCGGTTGATGAGCGCATGGCCGCCCGGCACCACGCCCTCGAAAATCTCGGCCTTGGCGGCTGCGATCTCCTCGAGGTCGCGGAAATTGCCGAGATGGGCCGGGGCGATGGTCGTCACCATCGCGATATGCGGGCGCACCATGGAAACGAGCGGGCGGATTTCGCCGGCATGGTTCATGCCGATCTCGAAGATGCCGAAATCCGTGGTCTCGGGCATGCGGGCGAGCGTCAGCGGCACGCCCCAATGGTTGTTGAAGGAGGCGACCGAGGCATGCACGCTGCCGGAGGGGGCAAGCGCCTGGCGCAGCATCTCCTTGGTCGTCGTCTTGCCGACCGAGCCGGTGACGGCGATGATGCGGGCGGCCGTGCGGTCGCGCGCCGCGCAGCCGAGATCGACCAGCGCCTGGAGCACATCCGGCACGACGATCATCGGCGAGACGAGACGGCCGAGCGCCGGAAGCTTGGCCTCGCTGACGACGAGCAGCGCCGCGCCGTTGGCGACGGCAAGGCTTGCGAAATCGTGGCCGTCCACCCGGTCGCCCTTGATGGCGAAGAAGGCTTCGCCCGGCGTGATGGCGCGGCTGTCGATGGAAATGCCCGTGACGCCCTGCGGCAGGTTGCCGATGGGGCGGCCGTTCATGGCCGCGACGAGATCAGCGCTTGTCCAGAGCCATGTCACCGTGCGCTCTCCTCCAGTGCCTTGCCGAGCTCGGCATGGTCGGAAAAGGGAAGCGTCACGGAGCCGACGGTCTGGCCCTCTTCATGTCCCTTGCCGGCGACGATCAGCGTATCGCCCGCCTGCAGCATGCCGACGGCGCTGCGGATCGCCTCGGCCCGGTCGCCGATCTCCGTCGCGCCCTTCGCGGCGGCCATGATCTCGGAGCGGATGACGGCCGGCACTTCCGAGCGCGGATTGTCGTCGGTGACGATCACCACGTCGGCAAGGCGCGTGGCGATCTCGCCCATGATCGGCCGCTTGCCCTTGTCGCGGTCGCCGCCGCAGCCGAAGACCACGATGACGCGGCCGGTCGTGAAGGGCCGCACGGAGGTCAGCACGTTCTCCAGCGCATCCGGCTTGTGCGCATAGTCGACATAGGCGAGCGCGCCGTTCTTCGCGTGGCCGACGAGTTCGAGCCGGCCGGAGGCGCCGACGAGCTTTTCGAGCGCGGCCATCGTAACGGCGGCGGAAACGCCGGTCGACATGGCAAGGCCGGCCGCGACGAGCGCATTGGCCACCTGGAAATCGCCGGCAAGCGGAATGTGCACCTCGTAGATGTCGTCGCCGACGTGGATTTCGGCGGTCTGCCTGTGGCGGAAATGCTCGACGCGCTTCAGGGCGAGATAGTCGCCCTTGCGGCCGACCGTGCGCACGTCGCAGCCCGCCTTGCGGGCGGCATCGATCGCATGGCCCGACCATTCGTCGTCGGCATAGATGACGGCGGGCGCGCCCTTCGGCAGCAGCGTATCGAAGAGCCGCATCTTGGAGGCCATGTAGTGCTCGACCGTCGGATGGTAATCCATGTGGTCGCGGCCGAGATTGGTGAAGGCGGCGGCGGAAAGCCTCACGCCGTCGAGGCGCGACTGGTCGAGGCCGTGGCTGGAGGCCTCCATCGCGGCGTGGGTGACGCCGGCATCGGCAAGCTCGGCAAGCAGCGCATGCAGCGAGACGGGGTCCGGCGTCGTCAGCGAGCCGTAGTCGTTGCGGCCCGGCGCGACGACGCCCGTGGTGCCGATCATCGCGGCGGCATGGCCGGCATGGGCCCAGATCTGCCGCGTGAAGGCCGCAACGGAGGTCTTTCCGGCCGTGCCGGTGACGGCGACCATGGTTTCCGGCTGGCGGCCGTAGAAGCGCGCGGCGGCAAGGGCGAGAAAGCGGCGCGGCTGCGCAACGGCAACGACCGGAACGGCCGCATCGACCGAAGCCCCTTCCGAGACGACGACGGCTGCCGCTCCGCGCGAAACGGCATCGGCGACGAACGCGCTGCCGTCGGCCTTCGTGCCGGAAAGGGCGACGAAAAGGTCGCCCGGCCTGACCTTGCGGCTGTCGCTGGCAATGCCCGTCACGTCCGTCGCGGCGACGGCGTCGGAAAGTGCGATTTCGGGTCCGGCAAGCTCACTGATCTTCATTGTCCGCTCTGTGCTTTCTCTTGGCAGCCGTTTCGCCTCCGAATCGGCGTCCTGTCTTCTCCGTTCAATAAGACACAAGCAAGGCAGACCCGTCCTCACCGAATTTCGGCTTTACACCGAGAAGCGCGGCGGAACGGCGGATGATCTCGCCCACCATCGGGGCGGCGTTGCTGCCGGCGGTGCGCCCGCCGCCCTTGCCCGTCAGCGGGGCGTCGATGAAGGTCAGCACCACGTAATCGGGGTTGTCGATGGGGAAGCCCGAAACGAAGGCGTTGAAGTTGAGCGTGTTGGAATAACGCCCGTTCACCACCTTGTTGGCCGTGCCGGTCTTGCCGCCGACGTTGAAGCCGGGAACGAGCGCGTTGCGGCCCGAGCCGTCGTTGCCGTTCAGCTTGTAGAGGTAGCGCATCGCGTCCACCGTCGACGGCTTGACGACCATCTTGGCCATCTCGTCGGCCTCCTCGCGGCTGCGGGGCAGGAAGGTCGGATTGATCAGCTTGCCGCCGTTGAGGAGCGCGGCGGCGGCGACGGCCGTTTGCAGCGGCGTCGTGGAAACGCCGTGGCCGTATGAGATGGTGATCGAGTTGATCTTCTTCCAGACGGCCGGCTGGCTCGGCGTCTTGACCTCGGGAAGTTCCGTTTCGAGGCGCGTCAGGAGCCCCATGCGGGTGAGGAATTCCTTGTGCCCCTCGATGCCGATGACGTCGGCCATCTTGGCCGTGCCGATATTGGAGGAATACTGGAAGATCTCCGGCACGGAGAGGACGCGGTGCTTGCCGTGGAAGTCGTGGATGGTGAAGCCGCCGATGCGGATGGGCTTGCTGGCGTCGAAGGTGTCGGTGAGCTTCACCTTGCCCGAATCGAGCGCCATGGCGAGCGTGAAGCTCTTGAAGGTCGAGCCCATTTCGAACGTGCCGTTCGACATGCGGTTGAGCCAGCCTTCCTTGGCGCCCTCGGCCGGATTGTTAGGGTCGAAATCGGGATAGGAGGCCATGCCGAGGACTTCGCCGGTATGCACGTTCAGCACGACCGCGCCGGCGGAGATGGCCTGGTACTTCTCCATCCCGTCCTTGACCACATCCCGCACGATCGCCTGCACGCGAAGGTCGATGGAAAGGCGTACGGGCTCCAGCTTGGCATTGCTCGTCATGCCGATGGCGGCAAGGTCGGCAAGGCCCTGGCTGTCGATATAGCGCTCCATGCCGGAGATGCCGCGGTTGTCGATATTGACGTAGCCGACGATATGCGAGGCGGTGGGCCCGCCCGGATAGAAGCGGCGCTTCTCCGGCCGGAAGCCGACGCCCGGAATGCCGAGCGCGAGGATGCGGCTCTGCTGCTTGGGGGTCAGCTGGCGCTTCAGCCACTGGAAGCGGGTCTTCGAGGTGAGCTTGCGGTAGGTGTCGCGCCGGTCGAGGTCGGGCAGCACCGTGGCGAGCCGTTCGACGGCCTCGTCCGCGTCGACGATCCTGTTCGGCTCGGCATAGAGCGAGACGGTGCGGATGTCGGTGGCGAGGATTTCGCCGTTGCGGTCGACGATATCGGGGCGCGAGGCCATCAGGTGGTCGGCCGGGCCGATCGAGGAAACGGTTTCCGGCGAGGCCATGCCGTATTGCACGAGGCGCCCGCCGATGACGGCATAGGCGACGCCGAAGCAGCAGATCATGACGGCGACGCGGCTGCGGGCCTGCGCGCCGGAGCGCTTGCGCGTGCCTTCGAAAGACGGGCCGGCAGCGCCGGCCGACCGGTTGTTGTTGCCGCCGGCGCTGAAATGCGCCTTGCTTTTCACGACCATGATGCGGGAGAGAAACGACATCAGCGCGCCACCGATCCGGTTTGGATTGCGTCCGTGCCCGAAGCGGGTTTCTTCGCCTTGGCGACCTTGTCGTCCTTCTCCGCCGGAAGGGCCGGCAGCTCGGCGACGGGCATCGGCAACTCGTTCGGCCGGGCAAGCTGGGTCGATTCGGTCGGCACCAGCTTCAGGTCGGCCTCGAAGGTCTGCACGAGGCGTTCAAGACGGCTCGGCTGGGTCACGAGCGCCCAGTCGGCCTTGAGAAGGTCGATCGTGTCCTCCTCCAGCTTGATCTCGGCATCGAGCTTGCGCACCTCTTCCAGCTTGTTTTCGGCCTGGTGCTTGATCGAATAGGTGACGGTGGCTGCTGCGGTCATGACGGCGATCATCACGACATCAAGGGTACGAAACATCACTCAGCTTCCCATCTTCTCAAGGCCGGCAAGGTTGGGCAGGTTGAAAATGGACAGATCATCCGTCCCGGCGGGCGCGCTGGTGCGCTCACCCGCCCTCAACTTCGCGGATCGGGCGCGCGGGTTGACCGCGCTCTCCTCGTCGCCGGCCGCCACCATAGGACGCCCGACTGGTGCGAAGGTTGCGGCGCGGTCGTGGACTTCCGGCAGATGGCGCGAGCCCGCCGCCTTGCCGGAGCGATCCTGGAAGAACTTCTTGACGATCCGGTCCTCCAGCGAATGGAAGGAGACGACGACGAGCCGTCCGCCGGGCTTCAGCGCGCGCTCGGCGGCGATCAGCGCGCGGGCGAGCTCGCCGAGCTCGTCGTTGACGAAGACGCGCAGCGCCTGGAAGACGCGCGTTGCCGGATGGATCTTGTCCTTGGCCTTGCGCGGCGTCGTCAGCTCGATGAGGTTGGCAAGCTGCCGCGTCGTCGTGAAGGGCTCCTTCTCGCGCGCCTTCTCGATGGCGCGGGCGATGCGGCCGGCCTGCTTCTCCTCGCCGAGGAAGCCGAAGATGCGGGCAAGGTCCGAGACCTTCGCGCGGTTCACCACGTCGGCCGCCGAAACGCCGGAGGCGGACATGCGCATGTCGAGCGGCCCGTTCTTCTGGAAGGAGAAGCCGCGGTCGGCCTCGTCGATCTGCATGGAAGAGACGCCGATATCGAGCACGACGCCGTCGAGCCCGCCCGCCGGCGCGTGGTCGGCAAGATCGGAAAAGCGCGAATGGACGAGGGTGAGCCGGCCGCCGGAAGCCCTTACCAGCTCCTGCCCGCCGGCAATGGCGTTCGGATCGCGGTCGAGGCCGATGACGTTTGCACCGGCGGCGAGGATCGCCGACGTGTAGCCGCCCGCCCCGAAGGTGCCGTCGAGAACGACCTGTCCGGGCCCCGGCCGAAGCGCCTCGATGACCTCGGGAAGAAGAACCGGAATGTGACGGACCGGTCCGCCATCGGCATCAGATAAACCTCCGCCAAGATCCGCCGCCATTCCGATTCTCCGTCTTACCCCGAGCCCAGACCTCGCGTCCTGAACTCTTCCCGGGCAGCCGCCTGCGTGGCTTGAAATGTCTGCGGTGCCCAGAGCTGAAAATGATCCGCCCGACCCACGAAGGTCACGTCGTCCGTGATGCCCGTGTAGTCCCGGATGAAATCCGTGACCGGCAGGCGCCCCTCCGAATCGAGCTTCATGAAGACGCCGCCCCCGTGAATGAGGAGCGACATCCGGTTGGCTTTCGGCGCAAAAGCGTCCTCGCTGGCGATCTGGCGCTCGAGACGATCGAGCAGATCCGGGCCGCCGACGCTGATCGCCGGAAACATGAAATCCTGGAAGCCGTAAAGTTCCCGGATGCCCCGCTGCGACAGGACGGAACGGAATGCCGAAGGAACGGAAACCCTCCCCTTGGCATCGATCCTCATCGTCGCATTGGACAGGAACCGGGTCATGACGCGATACAGCCGCTTCCTCGACCGGGACGCTGTGCATCCGTCCCGGCATAACCAACACCAGCCTGCGTTCGCAAATCAAAGCCGATGCAGCGTTTGCACGCCGCCCCGTCCCCGGTCGGTCGACTTCAAAAGTTTGCGATGATCGGACGCTCATGCGCCCTCTTACAGTGCGATTTTGGGATACCATGGGACCATATGGGCGTCAATGGGAAGGAGCCTCGTCTGCCGTCTTCGGACCTCCAATCGTTTATAAGCCGTTAAGTTTAACAAAAGGTTAGAAAGCCCCGCGCAACGCCTTGTATTTGCAAGGCGCCGAACAGCGTCCGCGCGCAATTCAACGCCCTGCAAGGCTCGCGCGAACATCAACGATTCCAGAGGCTTGACCTGCCTCGAAAAATATTTCCGGAAGAGGAGATTTTCGCCAGTTGGCCTGTAAGCCGGGTTCTGTATGGCTCCGGCTTTCGCCGGAACGTGGCAGCCATTCATCTGGGACCGGACTTGCGCCCGGCCTCTTGCAACCCACCCGGATGACCGGCCCGGAAACAGGCTGGACCGCTTGCGCGGCCCGCGTCATCCCTATTCGGTTTTGCTCCCGGTGGGGTTTACCCTGCCAGCCCTGTCGCCAGGACCGCGGTGGGCTCTTACCCCACCCTTTCACCCTTACCTTCCGAGGAAGGCGGTTTGCTTTCTGTGGCACTTTCCCTGGGGTCGCCCCCGCCGGACGTTATCCGGCACCGTGTTTCCGTGGAGCCCGGACTTTCCTCACCCTGCGGCCTTTCGACCCTTGCAAGGCGCGGCTGCCCGGCCAACTGGCAGGGGCTGACTAGCCGATACTGACCGGAAAGACCAGAGCTTCAACGAAAATGAACGGCGAAATCCGTCGCATAATCCGGCTCGTCGAGCCGGCCGCGCAGGAGAAGGTCGGCGCCGACGCGGCCGATCTCGTCGGAACTCTTCGCCGCCGCGCCGTTGCCGCCGGTCAGGAGCGCGATGCGCTCGCCTTCCACGAAGCCGGCATAGGGATAGCCGTGCACCGTATAGGTCGTCACGCACGGAACGGAGACGAGGCGCACCGGTTCGAGGCCCGGAATGGAGCGGGCGAGAAGGCGCTTCAGGTGGGCGACCGCCTCCGGGTCGCCTTGCCCACGGAACCAGTCGCGAATCGCCTGCTCCTCGTCGAGCTCGATCTCCGTCGGGTCGCCGCCGATCTTGAGATAGGAATGCCCGTCCGGGTAGACGATGGGCGGCAGGAAATAGAAGTGGTCCGAAGGATCGCCGCTCTCGTCGATCCACGAGGGCATGCCGGAAAAGGCTTCCGCCTGCCCGGGCGTCAACTGCACCAGCACGACCGTCCGCGCCTTGACGACCAGCGCCGGCACCTTCGGCAAAAGCCCCGGCGCCCGCGAAAAGCCGCCGGTCGCGACCAGCACGCGCCCGCCGGTGACCGAACCGCCCGATTTCAGCGCAACGGTCGCCCGATCCCCGGACTCCGTCACCGAAAGCGCCTCGTCGAGGATCGACACGCCGCCGGCCTTTTCGAGGCAGGCGACCTGCGCGGCCACCAGCTTGCGCGGATCGACATAGCCCGCCCCCTTCGCCTCGAAGACGCCGGAAGAGGTTTCCGGCAGGGCGAACCAGGGAAAGCGGCGGCCAAGCTCCGCCCGGTCGAGCAGGGGCGCATCGAGCCCGTAGCGCCTTGCGACGGCCTCCACCGAGCCGATGAAGGCGCCGCCGGACGTGCCGCTGATGAGGCAACCCGTCTCGCCGTAGAAGGCGGTGCCGCTCTCGGCCTCGATCTCGCGATAGCGGGCGATGGAGCGGTTGGCGAGCAGCGCCCAGTCGGGATCGTTGTCGATGGTGCGGGTGATGCGGCCGCTGTCGTAGTGGCTGGCGAAGACGCCGTCGTGCGCCTGCCAGTCGGCGGGCTCCCCGCGCCCGACGAGCGCCACCGAGGCGCCCGTGCGGGAAAGATGCCGCGCCGCCGCGGCCCCCATCATGCCCCTGCCGACGACGACGAAATCGAAATGCCGCATCCTGCCCTCCTCACCTGTCATCCCTGCCATAGCATGGCGGGATGCCGATTCCAGCCTGCGAAAAGTCGCCTCAGGACCGATCGACATTCAGTTCAGGCCGGAATGGGCTGAATGGCGATCGGTCCTAGTCGATGAGGGCCTGGACCTTGCCGCAATAGCGCTTGGAGACCGGGTTCATGCGCCGCGCGCCGTGGCCCGCATTGTACTTGAGGATGGTGCTGCAGGTCGTGCCGTCGCCGAGGTCCTGCGCCATGGCAAGGTACTTCATGCCGAACTTGATGTTGGTCTCCGGATCGTAAAGCCCCTTGGCGCTGCCGCGATAACCCATCATGCGCGCCGTCGCCGGCTTGATCTGCATGAGGCCGATTTCCCCCGCGCTGCCGCGCGCCCGCGGATTGAAATTGCTCTCGACCCGCACGACCGCATGGGCAAGGTCGACGGGAACGCCGTAAGCCTTGGCATAGGACTGGATGATGCCGGAATAGCCGGCGATCGTCACGCCTTCCTTCAGCGGGCTTTCCGCCTTCGGATAGCCGGACGTGCTCCTGAACGTCTTCAGCGAGCCGGTGATGACGCCGTCCTTGTCGATCACCGTCTTGCGCTTGTGGCGCTTGCCCGCCGCCTTGTGGGCCTTCGCCTTGCCCTTCGCCTTGGCGTGGAACAGGGGGCGGGTCTTCTCCGTCTGGGTCTTGTGGCTGGAGGCCGCATGCGCCATGCCGGCGGAAAAAACGGACGCGCAAAGGCAGGCCGCGCCGAGGGCGGCAAGAAGTCTTCTCATGTAGTTCCAGTCTCCAATGGGCGCAAAGGCAGAGCCTTGGCGCACGGCGTCCTCCGCCGCGCACCTCGCGCAAATGTCGTAATCCTGTTGAGTGCGATCAGGCCCTGACCGCATGCTGCGCTGCAACGAACGCAAGCGGAAAGAACATGTCCATTCGGGTCAGGGTGTGGCGGAGCGGTAAACTTCCGTTACAGCCTGTAACAATTTCGGGAAATCGTGCCCGTCAGGCAGCCAGCCGCGGCAGGGCGGAAAGCAGCCGGTGCAACGTGTCGATGGTGGAGAAATCGGCGATGCCGTCCACCCGTCCGGGCCGGAAATGGCGCTGGAAAGCGGCGACCGCCCCTTCCGTCTTTTCCGAATAAAGCCCATCGATTTCAACGCCGTAACCGTAGAGCGACAGCATGGTCTGGAGCGCTTCGACGGGCTGGCCCGCATCCCCCCGCTGGAAGAAGCGCCCGCCCATGACCGGCGACGGCTCGACCCAGTGCCCGACGCCGGCCGCATGAAGCCGGCCCCAGGGGAACTTTTCGCCCGGATCGACCTTGCGGACGGGGGCCACATCGGAGTGCGCGAGCACCCGTTCGGGGGCGATGCCCCACCTTCCGCCACAATCGCGACAAAGTTCGACGACCGCCGCGATCTGCACGTCCGGGAAATCCGGCAGGCCGCCGGGATGGCCGGCATTGACGATCTCGACGCCGATGGAAGCGGAATTGATGTCCGTCTCGCCCTTCCAGAAGCTCTTTCCGGCGTGCCAGGCGCGATCCTGTTCGCGCACGAGCTGCTCGACGCGCCCATCCTCATGCACGAAGTAGTGGCAGGAGACCTGGCTTTCCGGCGTGCAGAGCCATTTCAGCGCGCCGTCCGCCGTTTCCATGCCGGTATAGTGCAGGAGGATGATATCCGGAGACCGCCCGCCTGCCCGTTCGCCGAAATTCGGCGACGGCGCGGCGATCGCACCGGAATAGTCGCAGACAAATGCGCTCATGCGGCGCAGCGTTCCTTCTCGATCGCCTCATAGGCGGCGTTGAGCGCGGCCATGCGGTCGTTCGCGATCCGGTGGAACTCGGCCGGCACGCCGCGTGCCACCAGCGTATCCGGATGGTTCTCCGAGGCAAGCACGCGGTAGCGCCTGCGGATCTCGGAAAAATCGTCGCTCGGCTTGACGCCCAGCACCTTGTAGGGGTCGCGCCCGCTGAGATGGACGTGCCGCGCGGTGATCTGCTCGAAGCGCTCCTCGGCCATGCCGAAGATCTCCGCCACGCGGGAAAGGAAGGCCATCTCGTTCTCGTGGATGACGCCATCCGCCTTGGCGATGTGGAACAGGCCGTCGATGATGTCTTCCAGGATCGGGCAATTGTTCTCGCAGGAGACGCACAGCGCCCGCATCTTCTCCGCATAGGCCTCGAAGCCGGCGACGTCCTGCCGGGCGAGGTTGTAGAGCCGGGCGACATTGGCCGCCTGGTCGTCGGGATACTTGAAGATGTCCTTGAAGGCATCGACCTCGGCGGTCGTCACGATGCCGTCGGCCTTCGCCATCTTGGCGGACAGCGCGATCATGGCGACGGAGAACGCCACCTGCCGGCGCGTCTCCGCATCGCCTTCGAACAGCGTGCGTACCGCCTCCACCACGCCGGACAGCACATTGCTGGCGGCCTCGGTGACCATGCCGACGAGGCGATCCCATACGGCACCGATGAAGCAGGTTCTCGAATTCTGGAACATAAGGTGATCTTGATCAGACAATTGCAGGGAAAGCAAGGCAGGAAACATGCCATGACAAAATTTTGATGCCCCTCAATAAGTGGATGCATCCGAAGCCGAGCTACCGGATTTTCGCCGGAAAGGCATAGAAGTCAAAACGTCACGGAGTGCGGATAAGTTCGCCGCGCCGTTCCCCTTGCCGGGATTCTGCGCTACGAGCAACACCAGCAAGGGTGCGGAGCGGTTTGCGCCGGGAGTCGCAGGACGCCCACCCATCGAGACGTGCTGAAGCCGAGGAGGAAACATGGCCAAGCAGAAAGTCGCAATGCTGACCGCCGGCGGGCTCGCCCCCTGCCTGTCGTCCGCAGTCGGGGGCCTCATCGAACGCTACAGCGACGTCGCGCCGGAGATCGAGCTCGTCGCCTATCGCTCGGGCTACCAGGGCCTGCTGCTTGCCGACCGCATCGACATCACGAAGGAAATGCGCGAGAAGGCCCCCCTCCTCCACCGCTACGGCGGCTCGCCCATCGGCAACAGCCGCGTGAAGCTGACGAACGCGGCCGACTGCGTGAAGCGCGGCCTCGTCAAGGAAGGCGAGAACCCGCTGCGCGTGGCGGCCGAGCGGCTTGCCAAGGACGGCATCACCATCCTCCACACCATCGGCGGCGACGACACCAACACGACGGCCGCCGACCTTGCCGCCTATCTCGGCGCGAACGGCTACAACCTCACCGTCGTCGGCCTGCCGAAGACGGTCGACAACGACGTGGTACCGATCCGCCAGTCGCTCGGCGCCTGGACGGCGGCGGAAGTCGGCGCCGGCTTCTTCGACCATGTCAGCAACGAGCAGAGCGCGGCGCCCAAAACCCTCGTCGTGCACGAGGTCATGGGCCGTCATTGCGGCTGGCTCACCGCCGCGACGGCGCGTGCCTATATCCAGAAGACCAGCGGCAACGAATATGTCGACGGCTTCATGATGAACAAGCAGCTCAAGAACATCGACGGCCTCTACCTGCCGGAGATGGACTTCAACCTCGATGCGGAGGCCGAGCGCCTCAGGGCCATCATGGAGCGCACCGGCTTCGTCACGCTCTTCGTCTCGGAAGGCGCCTGCCTCGACGCCATCGTGGCGGAACGGGAAGCGGCCGGCGAGACTGTCAAGCGCGACGCCTTCGGCCATGTGAAAATCGACACGATCAACGTCGGCAACTGGTTCTCCAAGCAGTTCGCCGCCCTCCTCGGCGCCGAGCGCTCCATGGTGCAGAAGTCCGGCTACTATGCCCGCTCGGCCCCGGCCAACCGCGACGACCTCCGCCTCATCCAGAGCATGACCGACCTTGCCGTCGAAAGCGCGCTCAACAAGGTCTCCGGCGTTACCGGCCACGACGAGGCGCAGGGCGGCAAGCTGCGCACCATCGAGTTCCCGCGCATCAAGGGCGGCAAGCACTTCGACACCTCGGCGAAGTGGTTCGGCGAGGTGATGGACGCCATTGGCCAGAAGTGGAAGCCGGCCGGCTGAAATATCCCGCTTGACGGCATGAAATCGCAATGGCTTGCTCCCCGGATCGCGCTCGATCCGGGGAGTTTTCATGTCGCTCGACCATTGGCTCGCCTTCGCCGCCGCCTCCGCCGTCATGCTGGCCATCCCCGGCCCGACGATCCTCCTCGTCATCTCCTATGCGCTCGGCCATGGCCGCAAGGCGGCAGGCGCCACGGTCGCCGGCGTCGCGCTCGGCGACTTCACCGCCATGACCGCCTCCATGCTCGGCCTCGGCGCGCTGCTCGCCACCTCCGCCGCGATCTTCACCGTGCTGAAATGGGCGGGCGCGGCCTATCTCGTCTGGCTCGGCATCAAGCTGTGGCGCGCGCCCGTCTCACCCGGTGCCGAGGACGACGCACCGGCGGAAGGAAAGCCGTTCCGCATCTTCGCCCACGCCTATGTGGTGACGGCCCTCAACCCCAAGAGCATCGTCTTCTTCGTCGCCTTCCTGCCGCAGTTCCTCGACGTGGCGCAGCCCGTCCTGCCGCAGATGGCGATCTTCGAGATCACCTTCCTCGTGCTCGGCTCGCTGAACGCACTCTTCTATGCACTCCTTGCCTCCGCGGCGCGCAAGACCATCCGCAAGCCCTCCGTCCAGAAGGTGGTCAACCGCACCGGCGGCACGCTGCTGGTCGGCGCCGGATTGCTGACGATCGGCCTCAGGCGGGCCGCCGCCTGAGCCATGGCGAGGCCTGCGGGTTGCCGCCCGGCGCCCGATCGGCTATGAGCGGGCACGGCCACGGCCGATTGATTTGCAAAGCCGGGGCGTTTTTTCGCCCCAGCATCCCGGCAAACCGAGAGCGACGACCATGGCATATTCCACCGTTCACCGCCTTTCCGCGCTTGCCTGCGCAGGCCTTCTGGCCTCCGTCGCCGGCTGCGCCAGCGTTGCCGAGGACACGGCGACGGCAAGGACGACGGTGACGCCCGCCGCCGCGCAGACCACGGACCTTGCGGTCGCCGACGGCAGCGTGACGGAAGTGGCCTATGCCGCCCTGCCCGTCGCCAAGCCGGGCACGGAGAACACGCCCGAGGCCCTGCCGATGGCGGTCGCTTCGCTGGACGATGCCGCCGTTCCGGTCTCCGCCCTTGCCGAAGCCAAGCCCGTCTCGGACGCGGCCGCCGCCACGGCGGCGCTCGCCGGCAATTCGGGCGATGCCGCAAGCCCGGTCGCCGCGATTGCGCAGTCCTACGATACGGTAAGCGGCGTCTCCTACATGGAGCCCGGCTTCGACACCGGCGAGCCGGAAGGCCTCGAGCAGCTCGTCGCCACCCACAAGATCGTGCCCGTCGCCAAGCCGGCGCTTCTCAGCAATGCGGTGCTGACCACCCGCACGGGCCTCGTCCCGCAGCAGGCCTTCACCAGATCCGGCACGCCGATCGACGGGCTCATCACCAAATACGCCGCGATCTACGGCATTCCCGAATCGCTGCTGCACCGGGTCGTCAAGCGCGAGAGCCGCTACGATCCCAAGGCCTATAACAACGGCCACTACGGCCTGATGCAGATCAAGTACGCGACGGCGAAGAGCATGGGCTTCGACGGCCCGGCAGAAGGCCTGTTCGACGCCGAGACGAACATCAAATATGCCGGCAAGTACCTGCGCGGCGCCTGGCTGGTGGCCGACGACAAGAACGACGGCGCCGTCCGCCTCTACGCCGCGGGCTATTACTACCACGCCAAGCGCAAGGGCCTGCTCGACGAGACGGGCTTGCGATAAGCGGGCCCCGCGCGGGCGATCACCCCTTTTATTGCGCCGTGTCGAGCACGTCGAGGATGCGCTTCACCAGAAGCTGGGGCCTGTAGCCGAGCTTTGACGGGGTGAGGCCCAGGCGGATCACCGCAAGCTTTCGCGAGGGAACGACGGCGACAGACTGGCCGTCGTGCCCGAGCATCCAGAAAGCATCCTCCGGCAGGCCGTAATCGGCATCGCTCTTCTTGCCCGGTCCCTGCGTCCAGGTCTGCATATGGCTGTAGACGCCGCCCGAGGCCTTCGTGGGCGCCGCCATTGCCGCGACGAACCCTTCCGGCAGGAGCCTGCTTCCCTTCCACACGCCGTCATCCAGCAGAAGCAGCGCGAAACGCGCCCAGTCGCGCGCCGAGGCATACATGTAGGACGAACCGACGAAGATGCCGGTCTCGTCCGGCTCCAGCACGGCGCTCGCCATGCCGAGCGGCGCGAAGAGCGCGCGCACCGGGAAGGACAGGGCCGGCAGGCGCCCGCCGAGCGCGCCCATCCAGATACGCGAGAGCAGGACCGCCGTGCCGCTGGAATAGCTGAACGTCTCGCCCGGATTGGCCTCGAGCGGCAGCGACAGGACGAAGCGCGTCATGTCCGGTTCCAGGAAGAGCATTCGGGTGACGTCGGTGACGCTGCCGTACTCCTCGTTGAAGGCAAGCCCGCTTTCCATCGCCAGCAGCTGTCCGAGGGTGATGCGCGAGCGCGCGTCCCCCTGCCATTCCGGGAAAATCCCGGCCGTATCGGGCGAAAGCATGCCGGCCTGCATCAGCCGCCCGAGGAGCGCGGCATTGACCGATTTCGTCATCGACCAGCCGAGGAGCGGGGTCTGCGGCGAAAACCCCGCGCCGTAGGTTTCCGCGACGATCCGGCCGTCCCTGACCACGGCGATCGCCCGCATGCCGGGCCCGGCGAGCGCCGGATCGGCCAGCACGGCGGCCAGCCGCGCATCGGGCGCCACCTTCTCTCCCTCCGGCCAGAGGACGGCGGGATCGCCCGCCGGAACCTTCGGGAGGGGAACGTCGGACACCGCCTGCTGCGCCGCGCGAAAATCGCCGTCCGGCACGCTGGAGCAGCCGAAACCCTCATGCCATGCGGCATAGCCCGGCGCGAAAATGCCGAGAAGATGCGTCGTGACGGTCTTTTCCCGGAAATCCACCGTCTGTCCCATGAGCTTGAGGAGCGGATGGCCGGGCGCCTGCACGTCCTCGGCAAGCACGGCCTGCGGATCGCGGCCGGAAACGAAGACGCTGGAGCAGACGATCTTGGCCGCATAGGCCGAGCCGACGCGCAAAAGCGCGGGCGGCGACACGATGAGCCAGCTCGCCCCGATGGCCACGGCAAGGGCGAGGACGGAAAGCGCCCAAGCGGCCAGCCTGTAATATCGTCTCATTGCGGCCTCTCCTTCGGTCCCGAGACAATCAGGAATCCATCGCGATGAAAAGCCTGCAAGACGTTTCAGGCGGAAAGCCGGCTTTCCGGCCGCGCCAGCAAGACGGCAGCCTCGGCCGCGCCGACGGGCGGGCAGATCAGGTCGCCCTGCACCTCGCATGCGCCCTGCCCGCGAAGGACCTCGAGCTGGCTTTCCATCTCCACGCCCTCCACCGTGACCGCCACCTGGAAGGCGCGCCCGAGCCGCAGGAGGATGTCCATCAGGTCGACGTCGCGGCCGTTCTCGCCCATGCTGCGCACGAGCGCCCGGTCGGTCTTCAGCTGGTCGAACGGAACGGCGCGCAGGCTCTCGATGGCCGACGGCCCCGCGCCGAACCCTTCGAGCGCCACGCGCACGCCGAGGGCGCGCAAGGCGCAAAGCGTCTCGCGAACGGCCGGCTCGGCACGGAAGGCCGCCTCGCGCACCTCCACCGTCAGGCGGCCCGGCGCAAGGCCGGTTTCGCGAAGGCAGGCGGCGACCTGGTCGACGAAGGCACGGTCCCGCATCTGGTCGCCGGAAACGTCGACGGCGATGCCGGTCGGCGCCGGCCAGCCGGCAGCGACCCGGCAGGCCTCGCGCAGCATCCAGTTGCCGAGCGGCCGGAGAAGCCCCGCCTTTTCGGCGGCCGGCAGGAAAGTCTGCGGCAGGATGTGTCCCCGCTCGGGATGCCGCCAGCGCAGCAGCGCCTCGAAGGCCCGTATGGCGCGGCTTTCGGCGCCGACGATCGGCTGGTATTCGAGGAAGAACTCCTGCGCATCGAGCGCACGGGCAAGGTCCTGCGCCAGTGCCGCCTGCGCCGCGCCTTCGGCGGCAAGCGCCGCATCGAAGAAGCGGAAGCCGCCGCCCGGCGCGCGCTTGGCGGCATAGAGCGCGATATCCGCACGCTTCAGGAACTCGGCCATGGCGCCGCCGCCCGCTTCCACGAAAGCCACGCCGATGCTGCATCCGCTGGCGACCCGCCCCTGCCTGAGGTCGAAGGGCTCGGCAAGCACCGCGCGGATCGTGCGGCAGGTATCCTCGACCTTGCCCTGCGAAGGCGCGCCCGGCATCATCACCACGAATTCGTCGCCGCCGAGCCGGTAGACCTTGCCGGCCCCGTCGAGGGTCTGCCCCAACCGCCCGGCGATCGCCGTCAGAAGCTGGTCGCCGGCGTCGTGGCCGAGCGTGTCGTTGACGACCTTGAAGCGGTCGAGATCGAGAAGCAGCAGCGCCGGCCGGCTTTCCGGCGCGTCCGCTGCCAGCACGTCGCGCATGTCGTTTTCCAGGCAGAAGCGGTTGGCAAGGCCCGTCAGCCGGTCATGACGCAGGCCATAGGCCAGCCTCTCCTCCCGCTTGCGCCGCCGGCGCAGCTCCAGGACCAGCCGCGCCCGCGACCGGCCGAGCCGGTAAAGGCCGATGCCGAAGAGCGGCATCAGCGACAAAGCCGTCGCGGCGGTGAAGGAAAAGCCGAGAAGGCCCGCCGAGACGTGGCCGTAGAGAAGATGGTCGGCGGCAAGACAGGCGGAGGGCAGGAAAGCTCCGAAGACCGCTCCCGCCAGCGCAGAACGCCGCTCGATCCCCGGCAACAAGGTTTTCAACATCATGTAACCCTAGACCGTTGCTATCATGACAACAGGGTGCATCCGGCCAAGACGGCCTGTCAGCGTTCTAGCCGACAAAGAATGACAGAGTGTTAAGCGACCCTTGGCATCCGGCCCCCCAGAATTCGCGGGTACGCTTTTTCCGGAACAACGCGCCGTCCTTTGCGTTGGGCCGGTTGTTGTCATTCGTGCGCGGGGCTTCGCGCGAGTATCGAGCGGGAAGGACCATTTCATGAAATCCATCATCTTCGCTGCCGCCGGCATCCTCTTGGGCACAAGCGCGATACCGGCTCTCTCGGCCGACCTGGCCGTTGCCGAACCGCCGGTGGAAACCCCGATCACCGAGGTGTCGGGCGTTTACGACTGGGGCGGCTTCTATGTCGGCGTGAACACCGGCTACGCCATGTCGGGCGTGAACTATTCCAACGGCATCACCGCCATCGACCAGGACCTGAACGGCTTCGCCCTCGGCGCCTATGCGGGCTACAATTTCTTCAACGACGGCTGGGTGTACGGCGTGGAAGCCGACATCAAGCGCGACTTCAACGAAGAAAGCTTCACCCAGGGCGGAACGCCGATGGAGACCGAGACGACCTGGGGCGGCTCCGTCCGGGCGCGGCTCGGCTATGCCATCGACCGCACGCTGATCTACGGCACGGGCGGCTATGCCTTTACCCATGCCGAGTTGAGAAACCTCAACACCGGCGAGCATCCGGGCGAGACGCTGAGCGGCTGGACGGTCGGCGCGGGCGTCGAGCACGCCTTCACCGACACCGTGGCGGGCCGCATCGAATATCGCTACTCGGACTACGGCAAGTCGGACGTCTTCGGCGCGGCCGGCGTCGATGGCGACATCGATTCGCACTCCATCATGCTTGGCGTCAGCATGAAGTTCTGACGCGCCGGGCAGGCGGCATCAGGCCGCCTGCTCTTAACGCCCCGCTAACCGTAATTTTACGAAAATGCGCGATAGGCTGGTAGCCCGTCTCGCGCGTTGCCCTTTACGGCCCGCTCCTTTCGAGGCAGTTTTGGCAAACGCGCAACAACGGGACCATCATGCGTCGGCTCATTCCGGCTCTTCTGCCTCTCGCCCTTCTCGCCACGTCCTGCTCGACCACCGATTACGATCTGGTGTCGACGGCCTCGCTTCCGCGCTTTGCCGACAAGGACCCGCAGGATTTCGGCGCCCGCAGCCCGCACCGCCATCAGGTCCACGGCATCGACGTGTCCAAGTGGAACGGCGACATCGACTGGCAGACGGTGAAGAAGAGCGGCGTCTCCTTCGCCTTCCTCAAGGCGACGGAGGGCACCGACCGCCTCGATAGCCGCTTTGCCGACTACTGGCGCGGCGCCCGCGCCGCCGGCCTCGCCCACGCGCCCTATCACTTCTATTATTTCTGCTCGACGGCGGATGCGCAGGCAGACTGGTTCATCGCCAACGTGCCGAAGGAGGCCGTGCAGCTTCCCCCCGTGCTGGACGCCGAATGGAACCCCGCCTCGCCGACCTGCAAGCTGCGCCCGCCGGCCGACGAGGTGCGCACCGCCCTCAAGCGCTTCATGGACCGCCTCGAAGCCCATTACGGCAAGCGGCCGATCATCTACACGACGGTCGATTTCCACCGCGACAACCTCGTCGGCTATTTCGACGACTATCGTTTCTGGCTGCGCTCGGTCGCCAACCATCCGGAAAATATCTACCCGGCGCGCAAATGGGCGTTCTGGCAATATACCTCGACGGGCGTGGTGCCCGGCGTTGCCGGCGAGCATACGGACATCAACGTCTTCGCCGGCTCGGCGAAGAACTGGAATGCCTGGGTCGCCTCGGCCTCGCGCTGAAAGCCGGAATTTTTTCCCGCAGGCCGCGCTTGCGCGCCGGGCTTGCCTTTTTCTTCTTGCTTCCGTCACATTCATCTGAGACAGCCGGGCGGACAACGGACCCAGGAGAACGAGATGCGGCAGAACCTCAAGACGACACTGGCGGCGGGGCTTGCCGCTTTCCTTCTTGCCGGCGGCGCCGAGGCCCAGACGGCCCCCGCCTGCGGCGGCGACCTTGCCGCCTTCCTTGACGGCGTGAAGGCCGAGGCGCAGACGCTCGGCGTTTCCGCCGAGGTCGCCGACCGGGCGCTCGCGGGCGCCGCCATCGACCAGAAGGTGCTCTCGCGCGACCGCGCCCAGGGCGTCTTCCGCCAGACCTTCCTCGAATTCTCCAAGCGCACCGTCAGCCAGGCCCGCCTCGACATCGGCCGCAAGAAGCTGAAGGACCTCGCCCCGGTCTTTGCCCGCGCCGAGCAGGAATTCGGCGTGCCCGGCCAGGTGATCGCCGCCTTCTGGGCGATGGAGACCGACTTCGGCGCCGTGCAGGGCGACTTCAACACCCGCAACGCCCTCGTCACACTTTCGCACGACTGCCGCCGCCCGGACATTTTTCGCCCTCAGCTTCTCGCCGCCATCGAGATGGTCGGCCACGGCGACCTCGACCCGAACGGCACGACGGGCGCCTGGGCCGGCGAGATCGGCCAGGTGCAGATGCTGCCGCGCGACATCATCGCCTACGGCGTCGACGGCGACGGCAACGGCCATATCGACGTGAAGAAGAGCTCGCCCGACGCTATCCTGACGGCCGCCAAGTTCATCCAGCATCTCGGCTTCGTGAAGGGCCAGCCGTGGATCCAGGAAGTCTCCGTGCCGGACGTCATGCCCTTCGAGAAGACCGGCCTGCAGCCGGGCATGAAGGCCGCCGACTGGTTCGCGCTCGGCGTCAAGCCGCACGACGGCGACACCTCCTTCGGCAATCTTGAAGCCTCGCTGGTGCTGCCGCAGGGCCGCAAGGGCCCGGCCTTCATCACCTATCCGAACTTCAACGTCTATCTGGAATGGAACCAGTCGTTCATCTACACGACCTCGGCCGCCTATTTCGCGACCCGCCTTGCCGGCGCCCCGCCCTATGAGCGCGGCAATCCGGAGGAAGGCCTTTCCGACGAGGCCATGAAGCAGCTCCAGACCAAGCTGCAGGCGCGCGGCCACGACATCGGCAAGATCGACGGCATTCTCGGCTCCGGCACCCGCGCGGCGATCCAGAAGGAACAGCTGCGCCTCGGCATGCCCGCCGACGGCTGGGCGACGCAGGCCCTGCTCGCCGCGCTCTGATCGGGCGCGCGTTTCTGCCTGCCGCATCACGGGGATGGTAATCCCATAAAAGCCGCCCCTCATCCGCCTGCCGGCACCTTCTCCCCGCAAGCGGGGCGAAGGAGGTATGCCGGGTCGCTTTCCTCAAACAATAGCTGTTCGTGAGGCACGTCCCCTCTCCCCGCTTGCGGGGAGAGGGTTAGGGTGACGGGCAAGCGACATATTTAATTGCCTAATTGCTGGAAGGCCCCTCCCGACCTCACCGAAACCGGGTGGCCGCCTGCCACCCGTTGCGCTAGGAATGTCCCGACCTTGAAGCGGCGCATCCCGAATGCCGGGCCGGCCGCTTTTCCTTTGCCTTGGGGATACGCATGGAACAGCCGGCAGCATCGACGCGCATGAGCGCGGCAACCTGGGGCCTGCTCGCGCTCCTCGGCATGATCTGGGGCGGATCGTTCTTCTTCGCGCGCGTGGCGGTCGGCCATGTGCCGCCGGCGACGCTGGTGCTGCTGCGCGTCGGCATCGCCGCGCTTGCCCTTCATGCCTATATCGCCGGCCGCTTCGGCGTCTATGCGACGCTCGGCGCCCGCTGGCGGGAGTTCCTGCTGCTCGGCCTTCTCAACAACGCCGTGCCGCACATGCTGATCTTCCTCGGCCAGACGCAGATCGGCGCAGGCCTCGCCTCCATCCTCAACGCGACGACGCCGATCTTCACCGTCCTCATCGCCAACCGCATGACGGTGGACGAAAAGCTCTCGCCGCAGAAGATCGCCGGCTGTCTCATCGGCCTTCTCGGCACCGCCGTGCTGATCGGCCCGCGGGCGCTTGCCCCCTTCACCGGCGCGGGCGGCCCGCCGCTGTGGGCCGTCGTCCTGCCGGTGCTGGCCGCCGTCTCCTACGGTTTCGCCGCGACCTACGGCAAGCGCTTCCGCGGCGTCGCCCCACCGGTCATCGCTAGCGGCCAGCTCACGGCCTCCACGCTCCTGATGCTGCCCGTCTCGCTGACGCTCGATTCGCCCTGGCAGATCCCCCTGCCACCGCTGCCGGCCGTTCTCGCCGTGCTGGCGCTGGCGCTGCTCTCCACCGCCTACGGCTATATCCTCTTCTTCCGGATCATGGCCTCCGCCGGCGCCACCAACACCTCGCTCGTCACCCTGCTCGTGCCGCCGAGCGCGATTCTCGCCGGCATGCTCTTCCTCGGCGAGCGGCTGACGCTGCTCGGCATCCTCGGCATGGCGCTGGTGCTTTTCGGGCTCGTCGTGCTCGACGGGCGCGTTTTCGCCCGCTTGCGAAAGCGCTGAAAACGGCGGGAACAATCCGCCCCTTTCGCCGTTTCACGACGATCCCCACGATTGCGGGGCCGCCGCGCGCCGTCATGGTAAATGAACAATGTCGGCATCCGTCATCGATTAGGGATTGTGAATTTTTTGTGGCATCGATAATCAGGGAGGAAATTCAGCAGGTTAGCCTTGTGAATAACCATCCGGCCAAGGCCGGATGTTGCATCGCAGCAACAAAACGCCTTTCCAATCCGCTTTTTTCGGTCGTAATATCGGACCGCAAACGCAAGGAGGGTAAGCCATGGGACTCACACATTCCTTGAATGTTCTGATGATCAGTGCAGCGTTCCTCTTCGTCGCAACGATGATCTTCATCTGAGGCGACCAGGCGAAAGAAAGGTCAGGGAGAAGCACAAACCCTGCCGAAACCCATTCAGGAATGCATGGCCCCGGAAACGGCGCCATGCATTTTCATTTCCGGCAGGCCGTCACGCCGCGGCGCCGGTCGCCGTGGCCCGGTCGGCACGGGAAAAGCCCGCGCCGTCGCAGACCGCCGACACCAAGGCCGCGCGGTTCATCGTGTAGAAATGGAACTCGCTGATGCCGCGGGCGATGAGGTCTTCCACCTGCCGCACCGCAAGCTCCACGGCGACGGCGGCGCGCTCCTGCGGCCGGTCGTCGACCGGTGCCAGCCTGCCGGCCAGCCAGGCCGGCACGGAAGCGCCGCACATGCCGGCGAACTTCTGCACCTGCGCAAGGTTGTGCACCGGCAGGATGCCGGGCACCACGGGGATATCGATCCCCGCCTTGCGCACCCGTTCGAGATAGCGCTCGAAATCGTCGTTCTCGAAGAAGAACTGGGTGAGCGCGCGCGTCGCGCCCGCATCCACCTTGCGCTTGAGCATGTCGATATCGGCCGCCACGTCCGGGCTCTGCGGATGCTTTTCCGGATAGGCGGAAACGGAAATCTCGAAATCGGCGATGGCGCGCAGGCCCACGACCAGCTCGGCCGCATTGGCATAGCCGCCCGGAAAGGGCCTGTAGGCCGTGCCGACGCCCTCCGGCGGATCGCCGCGCAGCGCGACGAAATGACGGACCCCGACGGCGCGGAAATCCGCGACGACGGCATCGACTTCCGCCCTGGACGCGCCGACGCAGGTGAGGTGCGAGGCGGCCGGCAGGCCCATGGCGAGAAGCTGGCGCACAGTGGAAAGCGTCGGCGCCTTGGTGGAGCCGCCGGCCCCGTAGGTGACCGACATGAAGCCCGGCGCATAGGCCGAAAGGGCAGCGGCCGTCTCCCGGAGCTGTCCTTCGGCCTCCGCCGTCTTCGGCGGAAAGAATTCGAAGGACAGGCGGATGTCTTTGCGGGCCGGGCGGGCGGTCGCCTGCGTCATGTCAACTCCTCCTGCGGATGGCAATGGCGTCGGCTGCCTTCTCGCGCTGGTCGCGGGCAAGCCAGATGGTCACGGTCAGCGCATCCTCTTCAGAATGCGCCGGCTTCAGGTCGACGACCTCCTCCACGGCAAGTCCCGCCTTTTCCAGCCATTCGGACATGGTCTGGTGCGAGAAGCCGAGGCGGATGTGGGCGTGTTCGTCGCGCAGGCGCTCCAGCGCATGCGGCGCGAGGTCGATGATGGCAAGGCGCCCGCCGGGGGCCAGCATGCGCGCCGCCTCGCTTATCGCCGCGTCCGGCTCGTCGAGGAAGTGCAGCACCTGGTGGATCGTCACGACGTCGAACTCGTCGCGCTCCAGCGGCAGGTTGAAGATGTCGCCGTGGCGGATAGAGGCCTTGGTGATGCCCGCGCGGTCGAGATTGGCGCGCGCCACCGCCAGCATGTCGCGGCTGGCATCGACGCCGACGCCGCGCCGGTAAAGCCCTTCGAAAAGCTGGAGGATGCGCCCCGTGCCCGTGCCGAGGTCGAGGAAGGCATCGACCGGCGCCGTGCCGATCAGCTCGGCGAGCCTTGCCTCCACCTCCGCCTCGCTGACATGGAGGCGTCGCACCACGTCCCACTCGGCGGCGTTGCGGCTGAAATAGGCCTGCGCCTTGTCGGCGCGCACCTTCTTGAGCGCACGCAGCCGCTCGTCGTCGCGCGCGAAGACGGCATCGGCCGGATCGATGGCGTCGAGCAGCCCGCGGGCAAGCGAAACGGCCGCCCCGCTCTGGCTGAGGCGGAAGAAGGCCCAGGCGCCCTCCTGGTAGCGGTCGATCAGTGCCGCTTCGGCCAGGAGCTTCAGATGGCGCGAGATGCGCGGCTGGGACTGGCCGAGGATGTCGGTGAGGTCCGTCACCGTCAGGTCGCCGTGCGAGAGCAGCGCGAGAAGGCGAAGGCGCGTCGGTTCGCCCGCCGCCTTCAGGATCTCCACGATGTCGTCCAGTCCGAGTTTCTGCATGTCGCCCATGATCGTTCCAATCAAGACATAAAGATATATTTATGTGATTAACTCGCGTCGCGCAAGAGCCAATCCGTGTCGCCGATCTTCCCATCAACCGCAGCAAAGAAAAACCCCGGCGAGCCGGGGTTTCGAATGGATGGTCGGTGCCGGTTGCCGAGCCTGCCCCTCATCCCGCTGCCGCGACCTTCTCCCCGCAAGCGGGGAGAAGGAGCCAACGGCAATGCCTTGCCAGCCAGTTGAGGAAAACAGTGCGGCAATATCCCTTCTCCCCGCTTGCGGGGAGAAGGTGCCGGCAGGCGGATGAGGGGCATTCCCCCGCTCCACCTACCCAGAGCCTGATCAGCGCGTCAGCCGCTTGTAGGTCACGCGCTTGGGGTTCACCGCGTCCGCGCCGAGGCGGCGGATCTTGTCCTGCTCGTAATCCTCGAAGTTGCCCTCGAACCATTCGACATGGCTGTCACCCTCGAAGGCGAGGATATGGGTGGCGAGACGGTCGAGGAACATGCGGTCGTGCGAGATGATGACGGCGCAGCCGGCAAAGTTTTCCAGCGCGTCTTCGAGCGCGGCCAGCGTCTCCGTGTCGAGGTCGTTGGTCGGTTCGTCGAGCAGGATGACGTTGTAGCCACCCTTCAGCATCTTGGCGAGGTGCACGCGGTTACGCTGGCCGCCGGAAAGCGTGCCGACCTTCTGCTGCTGGTCGCCGCCCTTGAAGTTGAAGGCACCGCAATAGGCGCGGCTGTTGACCTCGTGCTTGCCGAGCTTCAGGACGTCGTTGCCGCCGGAGATTTCCTCCCAGACGGTCTTGTCGCCGCCCAGTGCGTCGCGGCTCTGGTCGACATAGCCGAGATCGACCGTCTCGCCGACGGTGATCGAACCCGAATCGGGCTGCTCCTGCCCGGTGATCATGCGGAAGAGCGTCGTCTTGCCGGCGCCGTTGGGGCCGATGACGCCGACGATGCCGCCCGGCGGCAGCTTGAAGGTGAGGTTCTCGATGAGGACGCGGTCGCCATAGGCCTTGGTGAGGTTTTCCGCCTCGATGACCGTGTTGCCGAGGCGCTCGCCGACCGGGATGACGATCTGCGCGTCGCCGGGCCGGCGATCCGCCGCCGCCTTCACCAGTTCGTCATAGGCCTTGATGCGGGCCTTGGACTTGGCCTGGCGGGCCTTGGGCGAGGAGGCGATCCATTCCTGCTCGCGCGAGAGCGCCTTCTGGCGGGCGCCCTCCTCGCGCTCCTCCTGCGCCATGCGCTTGGCCTTGGCCTGGAGGTAGGCCGAATAGTTGCCCTCGTAGGGAATGCCGCGGCCGCGGTCGAGCTCGAGGATCCAGCCCGTGACGTTGTCGAGGAAGTAGCGGTCGTGGGTGATCATCAGCACGGAGCCGGGATATTCGCGCAGGTGCTTTTCGAGCCAGGCGATCGTCTCGGCGTCGAGGTGGTTGGTCGGTTCGTCGAGAAGCAGCAGGTCCGGCTGGGCGAGCAGCAGCTTGCAGAGCGCCACGCGGCGCTTCTCACCGCCCGAAAGGCTTTCCACGCCCGAATCGCCCGGCGGGCAGCGCAGCGCGTCCATCGCCATCTCGACCTGGCTTTCGAGGTCCCACAGGTTCTGGCTGTCGATGATGTCCTGAAGTTTCGCGCCCTCGTCCGCCGTCTCGTCGGAATAGTTCATCATCAGTTCGTTGTAACGGTCGAGGATCGCCTTCTTGGCGGCAACGCCCTCCATGACGTTTTCCAGCACCGTCTTGGAGGCGTCGAGCTGCGGCTCCTGCGGCAGGTAGCCGAGGGTGGCGCCTTCGGCAAGCCAGGCCTCGCCCGTGAACTCCTTGTCGAGGCCGGCCATGATGCGCAGCACGGTCGACTTGCCGGCGCCGTTCGGGCCGAGGATGCCGATCTTGGCATCCGGGTAGAAGGACAGGTGGATGTTCTCGAGAATCTTCTTGTTGCCATAGGCCTTGTTGAGCCCAGACATGTGGTAGATGAACTGACGTGCCATGAAAACGCGCTCCGGATCGGACAAATTTGCCCGCTATGTAGGCGAATTCCGTGCCCGCGGCAATCGGCGAACACGCCCGAGAAGGCGCAGGAGGCGGGGCTATCCCGCCGCCCCGGCGCCCGTCACGCCGCCGGTGCAGCGCGATTTCGTCGGGGACGCGCCGGCAATCAGCGCCGCGAGCGCCCCGTCGCCGGTCGCAAGCCCGATGGTGAGGCCCGTCACGACCGCCCTGTCGCCCGCCTTGCGGCAGGCAAGGCGCACGCGCTCGCCCGCTCCCTTGCCGAAAGCCGCATCGAAGGCGGCGCGGACCTCGGCAAGCGTGACGGCGGCCCCTTTGCGTTCCGTAAAGAGAGCGCGCACCGGCGAGGCGTTGAGCTCGTCGAGAAGATCGAGCGAGCGGGCATAATAGGCCTCCGCCGAGGCGGCAAGGCAGCTTCCGCTCTTCAGCCATTGCCGCCGGTCGAGGCCGGCGCGGACGGCGGGCATGGCGGCGTCGAGGCGTACCTTCGTGGCCGCGGCAAGGGTGATGTCCGGAAGGTCGGCCCACTTGCCCTTGCTCGCCTTCTCCCGAAGCGCCGCCTCGATGCCGCAATAGCTCTTGCGGACCTCGAAGCGGTTCACCAGCGAGAACCGGCCGGCCGCCGGCATATCGGCGGAAAAGCCCGCGCAGCCGCTGCTTTTCGGCCGCGCCGCGCAATAGCCGGCCTGCCAGCCGACGGACAGCACCTCCCGCGCCCCGCCTTCCGGCGCGGACTGTGCCGCGGCAATGCCGCCGCCCAGCAAAAGGCCGATACAGGCAACGAGAAAGGACAATACGGGCATTCCAGCTTTCGTCTTCATGACGCGCCCCCGATGAGAACAAAACAGGATCATTTACAACCGATAATCATGAAATTGCAACCCTTAATCGGAAAAATCCCGAAAAACGGGACAAGCACCCGAAATACACGCGGCATCCCGTTGTCTTTCCACCGCAAATCGCGTTGTGCTGGCGCAAACGGGAGGAATACGGTGTTCTCAGAAAGACAGGCGCTCGCCGGCGCAAGCGGCGCGACGCTGGCGCTCCGGCACGAGCCGGCCCACGGGGAAGAGCGCGGCATCCTCCTCGTCAGCCACGGCCTTGCCGAGCACAGCGCCCGCTACGCCGGCTTTGCCGCGCGCATGGCGCAGGAAGGCTTTCAAGTCTACGCCCACGACCACCGCGGCCACGGCTTCACCACCGCGCCAGATGCGCCGCGCGGCCAGTTTTCCCCGCGCGGCGGCATCGCCCTTGTCGTGGAGGACATGCGCGCGGTGCGCGCCCATGCCGCCGGCCGGCATCCCGGCCTGCCGGTCGTACAGTTCGGCCATTCCATGGGCGGGCTCCTGGCGCTCGCCTTCGCCGAGGCCCATCCGGCGGAAATCGATGCGCTGGCCGTCTGGAATTCCAACCTCGCGCCGGGTCTTGCCGGGCGGGCGGCGCAGGCGCTGCTTGCCGTCGAGCGCATGTTCAAGGGCTCGGACGTGCCGAGCGCGCTCCTGCCCCGCCTCACCTTCGCCGCCTGGGGCAAGGCCATTGCCGGCCACCGCACGCCCTTCGACTGGCTGTCGCACGATGCGGCTGAGGTGGACGCCTATATCGCCGACCCGCTCTGCGGCTTCGACGTCAACGTCTCGATGTGGATCGACATCTTCGCCGTCACCTTCGCCGATGTCTCGGCCAAAGGCTTGGCGCGCCTTCCGAAAAACCTGCCCATCCATCTCGTCGGCGGCGAGGAGGACCCGGCGACGGATTTCGGCCGGGCGACGCGGGCGCTTGCCGCAAAACTGAAGAAATCGCGGCTTGAGGACGTGACGTCGATCGTCTATCGCGGCATGCGTCACGAGACGCTGAACGAGGTTCCGGCGCTGCGCGATCCGGCCATCGACGCCTTTGCCGGCTGGTGTCGAAAGGCGGTGGGAAAAGGGCGCCGGCCCGCGGAAACCCGATGAGCACCACAACCGCAACGCCGCTTCGCCACGAGGTGAGCCTTGGCCTCCTCCTCATGGTGCTCTCGGTGCTCCTCTCCCCGGTCATCGACGTCTTCGCCAAGCTCGCGGTCACCGCCGTGCCGGCGACGGAGATCACCTTCGTGCGCCTCGTCTTCCAGATGGCGGTGCTGGCGCCGATCTGCCTCATGCGCGGCACGCTCTTCGACGTGACCTGGCGCAAGATGGGCCTGCACGCGGCCCGCGGCCTGCTGATGGCCGTCACCATGATCAGCTTCGTCACGCCGCTCGCCGTGATGGAGGTGGCCGACGCCATCGCCATCTTCTTCGTCGAGCCGATCATCCTGACCATCCTCGGCTCGATCTTCCTGAAGGAGACCATCGGCTGGCGGCGCTACACGGCCTGCGGCGTCGGCTTCCTCGGCTCGCTGCTGGTCATCCAGCCGAGCCTGGAGGAGGTCGGCCCCATCGCGCTGCTGCCGGCCGTCGCCGCCACCTCGCTCGCCCTCTTCTATCTCCTGACGCGGCTCGTGGCGCAGAAGGAGGACCCCTGGTCCATGCAGCTCTATGCGGGCCTCTCGGGCGGGCTGTTTTCCGGCCTGCTGCTCGTCATCGGCGGCAAGGCGGGCATCTCGTTCCTCACGCCCGTCATGCCGGACATGAAGACCATGCTCTATATCGCGGGCGCGGCAGCCGCCGCCGTCATATCGGGCGTGCTCGGCGTCTATGCCTATCGCTCTGCCCCCGCCTCCACGCTCGCGCCGCTGCAATATCTGGAGATCGTCTCGGCCACCATTCTCGGCTGGTGCGTCTTCGGCCACCTGCCCGACGCGGCGAAATGGCTCGGCATCGCCATCATCATCGGCTCCGGGCTCTATGTCATCTGGCGCGAGCGCAAGCTCAACAAGACGGCGACGATCCCGCCGGTCTCCGCTCCGATCTGACGCGGGCGGAAGCGCGCGCCGCGCGGCAGGCATCATGTCAGGACAACCCGTCATGACCTTGCGCCGCACGCCGCCTATCGTGCCTTCCGGCTTTTTGGTATCCAGAGGCAAGGGGCAAAAGGCCCGGCGGCGCGCCCCTGCGGGCGCCCGGCGAGGAGGAAAGACCGATGGACAAATCGAACCTGCCGCTTGCCGGCATCAGGGTCATCGAGCTGGCGCGGGTGCTGGCCGGCCCCTGGGCGGGGCAGATGCTCGCCGACCTCGGCGCGGACGTCATCAAGATCGAGAACCCCGACGGCGGCGACGACACGCGCGCCTGGGGCCCGCCCTTCGTGACGGGCGCGGACGGCGAGAACCTTTCGGCCGCCTACTACCATTCCACCAACCGCGGAAAACGCTCCATCGCCGTCGACCTCAAGACGGAGGAAGGCCGCGCCGTCGTCCACCGGCTGGTCGCGACCGCCGACGTGGTGATCGAGAACTTCAAGGTCGGCGGCCTCGTCAAGTACGGGCTCGACTACCAGAGCCTTGCGAAGACGCATCCGAAGCTCGTCTACTGCTCCATCACCGGCTTCGGGCAGGACGGGCCCTATGCCGCCCGCGCGGGCTACGACTATATCGTGCAGGGCATGTCCGGCTTCATGTCGGTGACGGGCGCGCCGGACGGCGAGCCGATGAAGGCGGGCGTCGCCATCGCCGATATCTTCACCGGCATCTATGCCGTCGCGGCGATCGAGGCCGCGCTCATCCAGGTCATGAAGACCGGCAGGGGTCAGCATGTCGACATGGCGCTGCTCGACGTGCAGTCGGCCGTCATGGCGAACCAGAACATGAATTTCCTCGCCTCCGGCAAGGCCCCGGCCCGGCTCGGCAATGCCCATCCCAACATCTCGCCCTACGAGGTGGTGCCGACGGCCGACGGCCATATCATCCTCGCCGTCGGCAATGACGGGCAGTTCCGAAAACTCTGCGCGATCCTGAAGCTCGACGGCGTGGCGGACGACGAGCGCTTCGCGACGAACCGCGCGCGCGTCGCCCATCGCGACGAGGTGCGACGCCTCGTGACGGGTGCGACGGTGAATTTCGCCAAGACGGACCTTCTTTCCGCCTGCGAGCGGGACGGCGTTCCGGCCGGCCCCATCAACTCCATCGCAGAAACCTTCGACGACCCGCAGGTGAAGGCCCGCGGCCTTCGCATCGACCTGCCGGATGCGGACGGCAACCGCATTCCGGGCGTGCGCACGCCCATCGTCTTCTCCGGCACGCCGCTCGTCTACGACTGCCCGAGCCCGCGGCTCGGCGAACACACCGCCGCCGTGCTGGCGGAACTCGAAACTCTCGAAGCAGGAAAGAAAAGCGCATGAAGACCGGTGGACAGTTGATCGTCGACGCCCTCGTTACAAACGGCGTCCAGCGTGTCGCCTGCGTGCCGGGCGAAAGCTACCTCGCGGTGCTCGATGCGCTGCACGACACGGATATCGACGTCGTCGTCTGCCGCCAGGAAGGCGGCGCGGCGATGATGGCCGACTGCTGGGGGCGCCTTACCGGCCAGCCCGGCATCTGCATGGTCACGCGCGGGCCCGGCGCCACCAATGCCTCGGCGGGCCTGCATATCGCCCGGCAGGATTCGATCCCGCTGATCCTCTTCATCGGCCAGGTGCAGCGCGACGCGCGCGAGCGCGAGGCCTTCCAGGAGGTGGAATACCGCCGCGCCTTCACCGAGGTCGCCAAATGGGTGGCCGAGATCGACGACGCCCGCCGCATTCCCGAATTCGTCACCCGCGCCTTCGCGGTCGCCACGTCCGGCCGCCCCGGCCCCGTCGTGCTCGCCCTGCCGGAGGATATGCTGACGGATGCGGTGGAGACGGTGGAGGCGAAGGCCTATATGCCGGTCGAGGCTCATCCCGGCCGCAAGCAGGTTGAGACGCTTGCCGGCCTTCTAGAAAAGGCCGAGCGGCCGATCGCCATTCTCGGCGGCACGCGCTGGTCGGCCGAAAGCGTCGCAGGCTTTGCCGCCTTCGCCGAGCGCTGGTCGCTGCCGGTCTCCTGTTCCTTCCGCCGGCAGATGCTGTTCGATCACACGCACCCGAACTATACCGGCGACAGCGGCATCGGCATCAATCCGGCGCTCGGCAAGGAGATTCGCGAGGCGGACCTCGTCCTCCTCATCGGCGGGCGCTATTCGGAAATGCCCTCCGCCACCTACAGCCTGCTCCAGAGTCCCTATCCGCAGCAGACGCTGGTGCATGTCTATCCCGACCCGTCGGAGCTCGGCCGCGTCTACCGGCCGGACCTTGCCATCGCCGCCGCGCCGGACGATTTCGTCGCCGCGCTGGAAGGCCTGTCGCCCAAGACCGCGCCGCGCTGGGCGGAGCGCACGAAAGCCATGCACGAGAGCTACCTGAAATGGTCGACGCCGCCGATGACCGGCCCGGGCGACGTGCAGATGGGCCCGATCATGGCCTGGATCGAGGAAAACACCGCCGCGGATACGATCTTCACCAACGGCGCGGGCAACTACGCCACCTGGCTGCACCGCTTCCACCGCTTCCGCCGCTTCGGCACGCAGGCCGCCCCCACCTCCGGCTCCATGGGCTACGGCCTGCCGGCGGCGGTCGCCGCCAAGCAGCTCCATCCGGAGCGCGAGGTCGTCTGCTTTGCCGGCGACGGCTGCTTCATGATGCACGGGCAGGAATTCGCCACCGCCGTGCGCTACAAGCTGCCGATCATCACGCTCGTCATCAACAACGGCATCTACGGCACGATCCGCATGCACCAGGAGCGCGAATATCCCGGCCGCATCAGCGCGACGGACCTCACCAACCCGGATTTCGCCGCCCTTGCCCGCGCCTATGGCGGCCATGGCGAGACGGTGGAAAAGACGGAAGACTTCGCCGCCGCATTCCTACGTGCTCGCGCCAGCGGCAAGCCGGCGATCATCGAGGTGAAGCTGGACCCGGAGGCGATCACGCCGACGCGCACGCTTTCGGATATCCGCGAGGGAAAGTGAGGCTGGGGCTAAAAAAGCCCCTCATCCGCCTGCCGGCACCTTCTCCCCGCAAGCGGGGCGAAGGGGCAGGAGGCGATGCCTTGCTCCCTCTCAATAGGCGTAATCTCGGGAAAGTGGTTCCGCATAGCCCTTCGCCCCGCTTGCGGGGAGAAGGTCGCGGCAGCGGGATGAGGGGCAGCCCCAACTCACCCGCGGATATGCCGCGTCTGCTCGTAGGTCTTCATCGAGCGCATGCCGGAGCGGCAATAGCCGAGCATGGGGCGCGGCAGTTCGTCGAGGGCATCGACCATGCCGGTCACCGCTTCCGCCGTCACGCCCATGGGGCCGACGGGCACATGGGCCGTCTCGATGCCGAGTTCCTTCGCGCGGGCGGCGATGGCCGAAAATTCCGGCTGGGCGGCCTCTTCATGGTCCGGGCGGTGGCAGACGATGGACTTGAAGCCCATGGCGGCGATCGCGTCGAGGTCCTCGACCGTGATCTGGCCGGAGACGGAATATTCGTCGTTGATCTCGCGGATATCCATGGGGCGTGTCCTTTCGCAATGAGGGGCGCCCACCGTTTAAGCCGGGGCCGCGAGGGCGTCAATCGCAAGCCGCGTCAGCGGACCTCGAAGGCGAGCGCATAGCCGACGCTCTCGCCGGGCGAAAAGTCCGGCGCCTCGCCGGCCGCAATCAGCTCCGCCCGCGCGGCGAGCCGGTGCGAGACGGGCTCGATGCCGAGCACGGCGCAGCCCGGCGACTGGTTCCGCCAGACCTGGAGATAGGGCAGCGTATCGGTCCGGAAGCGGATGTGCATGGAGCGCCCGCCAAGCGCCGCGATCGGCCCGACCGCGATCTCCGCCCAGCCGTGTTCGGCGGTTTCGGCCGCCGGCACGCAGAATATCTTCATGTCGCCCTCGTCGAAACGCCAGGGAAGGCTGCCGCCCGGCAGCATCGCGCCCGTCAGCCGCGTCTCGTCGTCGAAGAGGCCCGTGCCGAAATTGATGTGGTACATGGCAAAGGGCGGCCATGCCCCCTCGCCGGTATTGGCGATACGGTCGTCGAGCGTGATGTGCCCCGTGCGCCGGTCGGCCCGCCAGCGGCGGGCGAGCTCGGCCGCACCGCCATGGGCGAGCGCCACCGCGACGCGCCCCTCGCAGACCGCCTCCCCCTCGTCCTCCTCGAAGAGGATGTCGCGGGCGGGACTGGAGGAGAGCGAACCGTGCAGAGGATAGAGCCGGCCGTCCGCCGCGCCCTCCACCGGCACGGGATGGCGGATATGGTCCGGCCCGCAGGTGAAGAGGAAGCCCGGCAACGCCCGGTCGATGCGCGGATCGCCGTCCGAGGGGATGGCCGGGCCCGGCGCGAGATCGACGCCGGAGAAGACGGCGCCTGCCACGTCGAGCGCCGATTGCGGCGTCAGGTCCAGGCGGAAGGACTGGGTGGGCGTATCGGCGGCGAGGGCAAAGGTCATCCGGGGCTCCAGAAAGGCGCGAACAGGCGCAGACAGAAGCATTTTTGCGCAGGGGAGAAAAGCGGAAACGGCCGATCGGGCGCACGTCCGGCGGGAACCACCGTGCCGGACGGCAAGTTTTTGGAGGAAGCGTTGACGTTCCGTTCACCATCGATTCAGTTTTTCCATATTAAGGTCCGAATTGAAGTGTTCCGTCCGCGCGATATGTGCAATCCGGCAGGTCAAGACTCGTGAATTCGATATTCAAAACAGGCGTTTCGATCCTTTTCGCGGCCTCGGCCCTCGGATTCGCGGCCGCCCCCGCCGGCGCCCAGCAGCACCAGCGGGCCCGCGACACGGTCTTCGTCACGCCTCAGGGCGATATCCTCGACTACGTTCCCGACGACGGCAGCGTGCGCTGGATGCGCGACGGGCGCGGCCGCACGGTGCTGGTCGACAGCTGGGGCGACATCGTCGCCACCGCCATGCCCGTCGACCGCTACCTCGCCCGTGGCGACGACTACCGCCCGCGCCGCGACCGCTATCGCCCGGTGCGCGGCTACTCCGAGACGGACCCTGACTATTTTCCGCCTGCGCCCGGTTCCGACTACGGCGACGACCTGATGACGGGCTCCGTGCCGGAAATGCGCGAGGCGATGCCCGGCGACATCGAGCGTCAGACGCTGCCCGACGCCGATTTCGGCGGTTCGCAGCCCATGCCCGGTTTTTCCGACGACGGCGCGGAGACGGCGGCCCTGCCGCAGGACGGCGCCGCCGACCCGAATGCCGAATACGTGCCCGGCCCGAAATTCGCGCCCGCCATCGCCATCGGCAAGATGGGCTCCAACGAGATCACCGCGCTCCAGGTCTTCCTCGACCGCGAGGGCTTCTCGCCGGGCGTGATCGACGGCCGCAAGGGCTCCAACGTCGCCAAGGCCATCGAGGCGTGGCAGAACGCGACGGGCGAGACGCTCGATCCGAACAATGCCGAGGACATCCTGGAGCGCCTGCGCCTTTCCGGCGGCATGGCGTTCACCACCTACGAGATCACCGCCGCCGACGCGGCCGGCCCCTATGTCGCGGAAATCCCCTCCGACTATGCACAGAAAGCCGCCCTGCCGCACCTCTCCTTCACCTCGACGACCGAGATGCTGGCCGAGAAGTTCCATATGGACGAAGGCTACCTGAAGGAGATCAATCCGGGCGTCGACTTCACCATTCCCGGCACCATCGTCAAGGTGGTCGATATCGGCGAGAAGAAGACCGGCAAGGTCGCGAAAATCCTCGCCGACAAGGGGCGCAAGCAGGTGCTGGCCTATGATGAGGAAGGCAAGCTGATCGCCGCCTATCCGGCAAGCATCGGCTCGGCCGACACGCCCTCGCCGTCGGGCATCGTCACGGTGGAGCGGGTCGCGCTCAATCCGGGCTATACCTACAATCCGAAGATCAACTTCAAGCAGGGCGCCAACGACAAGGTGCTGACGCTGCAGCCCGGCCCGAACGGCCCGGTCGGCACCGTCTGGATCGCGCTGTCCAAGCCCACCTACGGCATCCACGGCACGCCCGATCCCTCGAAGATCGGCAAGACCCAGAGCCACGGCTGCATCCGCCTGACCAACTGGGACGCCACCGAACTCGCCAAGATGACGAGCCCCGGCGTGACGGTCGAATTCGTCGACTGACGCCTGCCGAAGCGGCATGCGAGGCCGGCCCCGGGTGGCCGGCCTTTTGTTTTGGAAGGCCGCTTTCCGTCTCGCGCCTATCTCACCGACGTCATGGACGCGGTGGAGGAACGAGGCGGCCACTGGGCTTTCTACTCCTTCCGCGAGGACGAATGGGACGGCATGGACTACGAGCTTCCCGAAAGGCTGAAGCCCGGCCGGTTCTACTGGACGAGCGAGCAGGGCAAGGCGGACGCGCTGCCGCGCGACGGCATGCTGATGGACCTGCTGAAAGCCCGGATGCGGAAATAGACGGGGCCGGGCAGCCCTTCCCGCCCGGTCCCCTCGTCTCGTCACGCCGGCTCAGGCCGCCCGGATGTAACCTGAATTCTCCGCCGGCTGCGCCGATCCGCCGGTGCGGAAGGCGCTGAGCTGGGCGGCGATGGAGGCGGCTTCCTGCGTCAGGGCCTGGCTTGCGGCATTGGCCTCTTCCACCATCGCGGCGTTCTGCTGGGTGATCTGGTCCATGGCGTTGATCGCCTGGTTGACGGCCTGGAGGCCCGTCGCCTGTTCGGCCGTGCTGGCCCGTATGGTATTGAACACCGAGCTCACCTCGACGACCTGCGAGACGATCTGGCGCAAGGATTGCGCGACCTCGCCCACCGAGCGCACGCCGTCCTCGACCTGCCCGTGCGACCTGGCGATAAGGTTCTGGATGTCCTTGGCGGCATCCGCGCAGCGCTGGGCGAGCGCACGCACCTCCGAGGCGACGACGGCGAAGCCGCGGCCCGCTTCGCCCGCCCGCGCGGCCTCAATGCCGGCGTTGAGCGCAAGCAGGTTCGTCTGGAAGGCGATCTCGTCGATCACCTCGATGATGCTGGCGATGGCCGCGGACGAGGCCTGGATCTCGCCCATGGCGGTGATCGCCTCCTCGACCACCTCGCCGCTGCGCTCGGCATTGTCGCGCGCGGCCATGACGAGGGCGTTCGCCTCGTTGGCGCTCTGCGCGGTCTGGCGCACGGTCGTCGTCACCTCCTCGACGGCAGCCGCCGTCTCCTCGAGGTTCGCCGCCTGCCGCTCGGTGCGCTTGGCAAGGTCGCTGGAGGCGGCGGCGATCTCCTGTGCGCTCAGGTGAATGGAGCCCGCGCCCGCGCCGATATTGCCGATGGCCTGCGAGAGCGTGGAGATGGCGTGGTTGAAGTCGTCGCGCAGCGCCTCGTAGGCTTCCGGCAGCGGGCCGGCGATACGCGCCGTCAGGTCGCCGTTCGAGATGCGCTTCAGCGCGGCGCCGAAGCTGTCGCTGACGATCCGGCGCTCCTCGGCCACCACCTTCTCCTGCACCGCCTGCTGCTTGGCGATGTCCGACATATCCATATAGACGGAGATGGAAAGGTCCATGTCGAGGAACATGGCCTTGAGCAGGCTCACGACCGTCGCCGCGAATTCGTCCGGGCCGGTTTCCCGGCGGGCCAGCATCCTCCGCTTCGGCCAGTGCGCGCGCACGGCCTCCGTCAAAAGATGCTCGGTGACGAGGGCATAGCCGCCGATATACCAGCGCGGCTCCAGGCCGATGCGGGCATGCACGCGGCCGATCGTCTGCACCTTCTCGGCATAATCGTGCGTGAAGTCGCCGTCGGCGATATTGGCCCAATGGCCGAGCTGGGCGGCTTTCGCACGGTCGATATGCGCATCGTCGGAAAAGAGATGGCTCACTTCCGGGCTCTTGCGCACGATGGCGTAGAACGTGTCGAGGGCCGGGCCGAGTTCCCGGCCGATGAAGGGCTTCAGGCTGCGCAGGCGCTTCAGCGCTGCCTCATCGAGGCCGAGATAGTCGAGCCGGCGGGCGATATCGTGGTTCTGGCTGGCGGTCTGCGGGGAATGGGTCATTCTGGCGATATCCTGGAAACGCGGGAACAGGGAAAGCGGGCATGCGTCTCAGGGCGGCCTGCCGTCCGGCATGCTCCACCCCGACCCCTCATGGGTCCCGCCGAAGACGGGATGGGTCTTCAGGCTCGGCTTTTTGTGGGGATATCATTAGGTTAGGCATGGTAAATCGTTCATTACCAATGCGCGCGGAGGCAAACGGAAACGGCCACGCCTTTCGTCGCAGCCGTTCCTTGCAATCGTCAATTTCGCAGGATCAGGCGGCCTGCCGCAACGTGCGGAAGAAGCCGCGCTCGCCCGCCGTGCGTGCCCGGGCCGGCAGCAGGCGCAGCACTTCCGCCGCGAAGAGGCGGGCGTTCTCACGCGCCTTGTCGAGGTTGCTGACCTTGGCCGGGTCCATCGAATAGAGCGTGCCGCCGCAATCGAAGATATCGCGGAAGGCGGTGCGCTCGCCGATGGGCGTATCGAGCACGGTGACGCCGCGGGACGAAAGCAGCGCCTTGATGGCTGTCATCGCACGCGTCGTCACCAGCGAGTTCATGCGCGTCAGCACCACCGAATGGGCAATGCGGATGCCGGCCTTTTCGTCGAGCTGCTTCAGGAGCTCGAGGATCTGCGCGGCGCCCCGCGCATCCATCGCACAGCCCTGCACGGGGATCATCACATGGTCGGAAAGGCCGATGGCGGTGGCCACCAGCGCATCGCGCGCGCCGGCAAGGTCGATGATGAAATAGTCGGTCGTCGCACGGTTTTCGCGGATATGGCACTGGATGGAGGCCATGGAGACTTCCGAGATCACCGCGATGTTGCGCTGGCGGCCGGAGATTTCGTGCCAATGGCTGATCCAGCGCTGCGGGTCGGCATCGAGGATCGTGACGCGGTGGCCCTGGCTTGCAAGCTCGGTGGCCAGAATCAGGGCAGCGGTGGTCTTGCCGGCGCCGCCCTTGGCATTGGCGAATGTAATGACTGGCATGGCTTCCTCTCGGATAATGCTGCGAGCTTCCTCATCGCTCTCCTCAGACGACCCGGTTGGAATGGCGCCCGCTCATGAAACCTTTCAAAACAGGGTTAACAAAACGGAAACTTCCACATCCCGAAGATTAATGAGACGGGGCGCGAAAATTGCTTTTTGCAAGAAAAAGGCCCGGAAAACCAACGTTTCCCGGGCCCCTGTCAATTGTTAACGGTAAGAAATCAGATGCACTCGACGAAGAGGCGCTTTGCCGCCTCGAGCGTCAGCTCCACCGGGTTTCCGCCGGCCGTCGGATCGACGATGGCCATCTCGGACATCTCGTCGATGCGGTCGGTGCCGACGCCGAGCGCCGACAGCTTGTCCGGCACGCCGAGCTCCTCGCGAAGGCGCAGCACATAGTCGAAGAAGCCATCGAAACCGCCCGCGATGCCGAGATAGGCGGCGGCGCGGGCGATCTTCGCCTCGATGGCCGGGCGGTTGAACGTCAAAACCGGCGGCATCACGACGGCGTTGGTCATGCCGTGGTGCGTGTTGTAGATCGCGCCGACCGGGTGCGACAGCGAGTGGATCGCCCCCAGCCCCTTCTGGAAGGCGACCGCGCCCATGGCGGCGGCCGACATCATGTTGGCCCGGGCCTCGATGTCCGTGCCGTCCTTGTAGGCGCGCGGCAGGTATTCCTTGACGAGGCGCATGCCTTCGAGCGCGATGCCCTGGCTCATCGGATGGTAGAAGGGCGACGAATAGGCTTCGAGGCAATGGGCGAAGGCGTCCATGCCAGTACCGGCCGTGATGACCTTCGGCATGCCGACCGTCAGTTCCGGGTCGCAGATCGTGACCGAAGGCAGGAACTTCGGATGGAAGATCACCTTCTTGGTATGCGTCTGCGAATTGGTGATGACCGAGGCGCGGCCGACCTCCGAACCGGTACCGGCCGTCGTCGGCACGGCGACGATGGGGGCGATACCATCGGAATTGGCGCGGGTCCACCAGTCGCCGATATCCTCGAAATCCCAGACGGGGCGCGTCTGGCCGGACATGAAGGCGACCGCCTTGCCGAGGTCGAGGCCGGAGCCGCCGCCGAAGGCGACGACGCCGTCATGGCCGCCGTCGCGGAAGACTTTCACGCCGGCTTCGAGGTTCTTGTCGGTCGGGTTCGGATCGACCTCGCAGAACATCGCCCGGCCGAGGCCGGCGGCCTCGAGGATATCGAGCGCGTTCTGCGTGATCGGCATGGTGGAAAGGCCGCGGTCGGTGACGAGCAGCGGCTTCTTCATGCCGACCGCCTTGCAATGGTCGGCCAGTTCCTTGATGCGCCCTGCCCCGAACTTGATCGCGGTCGGGTAGCTCCAGTTGGCGGTGATGGTCATGCGAGTGCTTTCCTGAAATGGTAGGATTTCGGTCTCGTGAGATTGTGGAAGCCGATGACGGAAAGCGAGCCGCCGCGGCCCGTTTCCTTCACGCCCGTCCAGCACAGCGCCGGGTCGAGATAGTCGGCGCGGTTCATGAAGACGGTACCGGTCTCAAGGTCGCCGGCGATGCGCGCGGCGCGCTCGGCATCCTTCGTCCACAGCGAGACGGTGAGGCCGTATTTGCAGTCGTTCATCAGGGCGAGCGCTTCCGCGTCGCTCTTCACCTTCATGATGCCGACAGCCGGGCCGAAGGTCTCTTCCGTCATGAATTCCATCGAATGGTCGACGTCGACGAGGACCTGCGGGGCGACATAGGCGCCGCCGTCATCGGCCGGGAACAGCTTGGGGTCGACCAGCGCCCTCGCGCCCTTCGAAACGGCATCGGCGATCTGCGAGCGGACGGTCGCGGCGAAGCGCTTGTGCGCCATGGGCCCGAGCGTCGTTTCCGGATCGAGCGGGTTGCCGAGCTTGTAGTTGGAGACCCAGGCGACGGATTTTTCGACGAATGCGTCGTAGAGCTTCTCGTTGACGTAGATGCGCTCGATGCCGCAGCAGCACTGGCCGGAATTGTAGGTGGCGCCGTCCATCAGCGTGTCGACGGCGGCGTCGAGGTCGGCGTCCTCCATCACATAGCCCGGATCCTTGCCGCCGAGTTCGAGGCCGATGGGCGTGAAGGTGCCGGCGGCGGCCCGCTCCATCGCCCGGCCGCCCTCGACGGAACCGGTGAAGTTGATGAAGTCGAACGAATTGGCGGCGATCAGCGCCGAGGTCGTGTCATGGTCGAGGAAGATGTTCTGGAAGACGTCTTCCGGCACGCCCGCCTCGTTGAAGGCGCGCACCATGCGCTCGCCGACGAGCAGCGTCTGGGCCGCGTGCTTGATGATGACCGTATTGCCGGCCATCAGCGCCGGGGCGACCGTGTTGATCGCGGTCATGTAGGGATAGTTCCACGGCGCGATGACGAAGACGACGCCATGCGGCTCGCGCTCGATGCGGCGCTCGAAGCGCTCGGAATTCTCGATGACGATGGGCGCCAGCGACGAGGCGGCGATCTCGGCCACGTAGTTGGAGCGCTCATTGAAGCCCTTGAACTCGCCGCCGTAGCGGACCGGGCGGCCCATCTGCCAGGCGATTTCCGGCACGATCTCGTCGGCCATCTCGTTGAGGCGCGCGACGCCCTTGAGGACGAGCTGGACGCGCTCTTCGAGCGGGCGCTTCGCCCAGGCCTTCTGCGCCTTCTTCGCGCGCGCGACGACGGCCTCGGCGGCGGCCAGCGGCATCGCCTCACGCTCGGCATAGACCGAGCCGTCCACGGGGGATATGCATTTGATCACGGTCATGATCGACTTCCTGTTGGTTCTGTCGGAATTTCAAATTCGGCGCTTCGAGTTCCCCTCATCCCCTTGCCGGGACCTTCTCCCCGCAGGCGGGGAGAAGGAGGAAAACGGCGAGCCCATCGTTCCTCGCCCGGCTTGCGGGGAGAGGATGCCGGCAGGCAGGTGAGGGGCAAATCCCGAAACGCTTCTACGCCCTCTCGAAGCCGCGCGCCACCTCCCAGTCGGTGATGCGGCGATCGTACTCTTCCTGCTCCCATTCGGCAGCGCGGACATAGTGGTCGATGACGTCGTCGCCGAAGGCGTCGCGCAGCATCTTGGAATCCTTCAGCGCCGCGGCCGCGCCGCGCAGCGTCTTCGGAATCTCGCGGATGTCCTTGCCGCCATAGGCATCGCCCACGAAGGGCGCCTCGAGCTCCAGCCTCTCCTCGATGCCGGCAATGCCCGCGGCGATCAGCGCGGCCATGGCGAGATAGGGGTTGAGGTCCGAGCCGCCGACGCGGCATTCGATGCGGATCGCCTTGCTGCCCTCCCCGCACAGGCGATAGCCCGCCGTGCGGTTGTCCTTGCTCCACACCGCCTTGGTCGGCGCGAAGGTGCCGGCGACGAAGCGCTTGTAGGAGTTGATATAGGGCGCGAGGAAATAGGTGATCTCGCCGGCATGGGCCAGAAGGCCGGCAACATAGTGCCGCATCATCTCCGACATGCCGTATTTCGCGTCCTTGTCGAAGAATTTCGGGTCCTTGCCGTCGGCGCTCCACAGCGACTGGTGGATATGCGAAGAGGAGCCGGCGGCGGTGTAGTTCCACTTGGCGAGGAAGGTCACGGCCTTGCCGCGCTGCCAGGCGATCTCCTTGGTGGCATTCTTGATGATCGCGTGCCGGTCGGCCATGGTCAGCGCGTCGGCATAGCGCACGTTGATTTCCTCCTGGCCGGCCGAGGCCTCGCCCTTGGAGTTTTCCACCGGAATGCCGGCGCCCTGCAGGCCGTTGCGCAGCGCCCGCATCACGTCCTCTTCCTTGGTGGTCTGGAAGATGTGGTAGTCCTCGTTGTAGCCGGAGGCGAGGCGCAGGTCCCGGTAGCCGCTGTCGCGGGCGTCGTCGAAGGTCTGGTCGAACAGGAAGAATTCCAGTTCGCTCGCCATATAGGCCTTGAGGCCCATCGCTTCGAGGCGCTTGACCTGCTTCTTGAGGATGGCGCGCGGCGAATGCGGCACTTCCTGATGGGTGTGGTGGTCGAGCACGTCGCACAATACCAGCGCGGTGCCTTCCAGCCACGGCAGCTTGCGCAGCGTCGCAAGGTCCGGCTTCATCGTGTAGTCGCCGTAGCCCGCCGCCCAGCTCGTCGACTTGTAGCCGGAGACGGTGTCCATCTCCATGTCGGTGGCCAGCAGGTAGTTGCAGCTGTGGGTCTCCTCGTAGGCGCTCTCCACGAAATACTGCGCGTGGAACCGCTTGCCCATGAGACGGCCCTGCATGTCGACCTGGCAGGCAAGAACGGTGTCGATGCGGCCCTCGGCGACATCCTTCTTCAGATCATCGAATGTGTAAGTCATGCTCATGGCGGTTCGGTCCCGGAATTGGTCGGAGGAAGGCGGAGCCGCTGGCGCGGCCCCGCATGTGGATAGGGTCAGACTTCGCCGACGGCCTTTTCTGCGGCCGCGATCTCGGCCTGGCGCCGGGCGACCTCGTCGCCGATCGGCGGGCCCTTGAAGCGGCGGCTTTCGACGCCGAACCAGATGATCGCGGTGAGCACGAGGAAGCCGACGGTGATGTAGAGCGCCCAGTCGTTCGGCGGCTGGATGCCGAGGACGAAGATCAGCACGATGGCGCCGACCGACAGGAGGGCGAAGAGCTTGAAGACGCCCTCGCCGAGGTTCCACGGCCCCATCTTGTCCCACTTCGACGTGCCCCAGGCGAAGAAGCCGAGCGCGATCGGGATCGCGAAGGAGAAGAAGAGGAAGATGACGGTGCACGAGACGACGATCGTGTAGACCGGCGTGTCGCCGATGGAGACGAGCGAGGAGCCCCAGACGAAGAGGACGGCGAGGATCGAGCCCGTCCAGATGGCGGCGACCGGCGTGCGGTAGGTCGGGCTCACCTTCGACAGGCCGCGCGAGAACGGCAGGCCGCCGTCACGCGAGAAGGCGAAGATCATGCGCGAGACCGAGGTGACGGTGGCAAGGCCGCACAGCCATTGGCAGACGAGGATGGCGAGGAAGACGATGTCCTTCACCGCCGGATTGATCTGGGTTTCCATCGCCCAGAAGAAGACGTTCCAGCCCTGCGCGGCCGCGGCGATCATGCCGTCCGTGGTCGTGCCGTCGGCATTGGTCACCGAGGACGGGATCATTAGCACGAAGGAGCACAGCATCACATAGCCGAACAGCGCCGACCACAGCACGGAGGAGATCATGCCGCGCGGCACCGAATGGGCCGCCTTGACGGTCTCTTCCGAGGTATGGGCCGAGGCGTCGTAGCCGGTGATCGTGTAGATCGGCAGGAGAAGGCCGAGCAGGAAGACCCAGGTGCCGGACGTTTCCGGCCAGACGTTGCCGCCAGCCTCGCCGGAGAAATTCGAGAAGGTGAAGAGGCGGGCGATGTCGTAGCTGTCGGCGGCGGCAAGGCAGACGATGGCGAGCACGATGGACGTGACGAAGATGAGATAACCGGAAAAGTCCGTCAGCTTCGCCGTGAGCCCGATGCCCATGTGGTTCACGAGCGCCTGCGCGCCGGTGATGAGCGAGAGGAAGACGATGCGCGTGATCGTCGTGTCCTCGAGGCCGAGATAGGGCGTGCCGAAGGCGCCCATGAAGAAGTAGTAGGTGCCGACATTGATGGCGCCGAGCACGGTGACGAGGCCGAGCAGGTTGAACCAGGCGGTCAGCCAGCCGGTGAAGCGGTTGCCGAGGATCGAGCCCCAGTGATAGAGGCCGCCGGCCGTCGGATAGGCCGAGCTGATCTGCGCCATGGCGACGGCGAAGACGGCCGAGACGAAGCAGCCGACCGGCCAGCCGATGCCGATGGCCGCGCCGCCCGCGCCGGAGGTCGCCTGGGCGAGCGAGTTGATGCCGCCGGAAAGAATGCAGATGATGGAGAAGGATACGGCAAAATTCGAGAACTGGCTCATGCGCCGCTCGAGTTCCTGCGCGTATCCCATCGAATGCAGGACCTGCATGTCCTCATGCTTATCTGAATCCGAATAATTCGACATGTTTTTCCCCTGTTCGACTGGCCCTGGCGGAATTGCCGAGGACCGCCTGTGTCTGAGGCCCACGAAATGTGTGGGATATGTGCCGCGGGCGCGCCGCTCCCCGGGGTCTTCTTATTGTACGGCGGACAGGCTCTCGAGGAGCAGCTCCGCCAGATAGCCGGCCACGACCCGTTGGCCTGCTTCATCCTGGACGAGGTCGTTGCGGACCTCGATCATCACGTTGGGCACGCCGTTGGAAAGGCCGTGCTCCTTCAGCGTATGCGTCACGCCGTCCTCGGGCCCGTAGGGCTCGTTGCGCAGCGTCCTGTAGGCAGGGCCGGCGGCGGCCAGCATGGCATCGGCAAGCCGCGCGTCGGCGTCGTGCAGGATGCCGATCTCGACCGCACGGGGCTTGCCGAAATAGACGGGCGTGAAGCTGTGCACCGTCACGAGGACGGGCGCCCTGCCCTCGCGGATGCGGCTCTCGACCAGCGCGCCGAGCCGGTCGCGGAACGGCCGGTAGAGCGCGTCGGTGCGGGCCTCGCGCGCCGCCGCGTCGAGCGCCGCATTGCCCGGAACCTCGAACACCTCGCTCTTCTCCGGCATGGCGGCCGGCGATTCGGGCGGGCGGTTGCAATCGTAGGCGAGGCGGGAGAAACGCTGGAAGACCAGCGTTGCATCGAGCTTTTCGGCCAGCAGCCGCGAGACGGCGAGCGCACCCGGATCCCAGGCGATATGGCTTTCCAGCGCCGCGTCGGACAGGCCGAGCGTGCCGAGCGCCTTCGGCAGAAGACGGGAAGCGTGTTCGCACACCAGGATCACCCTGCCGCGTGCGGAACCGTTCTCCAGGGCGACGGGGTCGCCCTCCTCTCCAGTCAGAATTCCCATCAGCCTGATCCCCTCGACCGGCTTTTATCGTTGCTGAAAAGAATTCTTCACGGTTTTGCCGCTGTCAACGGGGTTATGAAAAAATCTCTTCAAAAAATCATTTGACTCGAATTGTGACAGCGATGTTTAATTTTCAAAACTTCGGCAAAGACCGGAGCGCAGGGGAACAATTTGACGCTCAACCAAGCATCCATGACGGTGTCGGATGTGATCCATGCTCATTTCGAAGCGCTGACGCGCGCCGAAAGGCAACTGGCCACATCGCTGCTCGACAACTATCCCGTCTCCGGCCTCGGCTCCATCACGACGGTGGCGGAGAACGCCGGCGTGTCGACGCCGACGGTCGCGCGCATGGTGCAGAAGCTGGGCTTTCGCGGCTTCCCGGATTTCCAGGCGCGCCTGCACCACGAGCTGGAGGCCACCCTTTCGAGCCCCATCACCAAGCATGACCGCTGGGCGGCGAACGCGCCGGGCACGCATATCCTCAACCGCTTCGCCGACGCGATCATGACGAACCTGCGCCAGACGCTCGCACAGCTCGAGACCGCGGAATTCGACGGCGCGGCAACGCTCCTCGCCGACCGCCAGCGCAGCATCTACATCATCGGCGGGCGCATCACGAAGGCGCTGGCCGACTATCTCTTCACCCATCTCCAGGTCATCCGCCCCAACGTCGCGCAGATCGCCTCGAACCCCAGTTCCTGGCCGCATTACGTGCTGAACATGAAGGCGGGCGACGTGCTCGTCATCTTCGACATCCGCCGCTACGAGCAGGATGTGGAAACCCTCGGGCGGGTCGCCCGCGAGCGCGGCGTCGAGATCGTCCTTTTCACCGACCAGTGGGCCTCGCCGGTCGCCAAGGTGGCCGCGAAGGTCTTCCGCGTGCACATCGAGGCGCCGTCCGCCTGGGACTCCTCGGTCGTGACGCTCTTCATCCTGGAAGCGCTGATCGAGGCGGTGCAGAGTTCGGGCTGGGAGGAGACCAGCGGCCGAATGAAGACGCTGGAAGGTCTGTTCGAGACCAGCCGGCTCTTTCGCAAACCCCGTCAGGAGGTGCCCGGCAAGACGTGAGGCATATCGAAAAAACCAAAACAAAACTGTCACATAACCTTCATGCGCCGCAAGTAATCACCATCGCCGAAGTTGACTGACACACAAAAGGAGAACACCCGTGATGTCACATACGAAACGCCTGCTTTCGCTTTCCACCGCGCTCGTGGTGGCCTCCACGTCGCTCGCCTTCGCCGACCCGAGCACCGAGTTGATCGACGCCGCCAAGAAGGAAGGCATGCTCACCACGGTCGCCCTGCCGCATGACTGGTGCGGCTACGGCGACGTCATCGCCGCCTTCAAGGCCAAGTACCCGGAAATCCAGGTCAACGAACTGAACCCGGATGCCGGCTCGGCCGACGAAGTCGAAGCCATCAAGGCCAACAAGGACAACAAGGGCCCGCAGTCGCCCGACGTGATCGACGTCGGCCTCGCCTTCGGCCCGCAGGCAAAGGCCGAAGGGCTTCTCCAGCCCTACAAGGTCTCGACCTGGGACGAGATCCCGGATGCCGTCAAGGACTCCGAAGGCTACTGGTACGGCGACTACTACGGCGTCATGTCCTTCTTCGTGAACAAGGACCTCGTCGCCAATTCGCCGAAGGACTGGGCCGACCTGCTGAAGCCGGAATATTCCGGACAGGTTGCGCTGGCGGGCGACCCGCGTGCTTCCAACCAGGCGATCCTCGGCGTTCTGGCCGCCGGCCTCGGCAAGGATGCGAAGGCCGGCAAGGAAGCCGGTGAAGCGGGTCTTGCCTACTTCGCCGAAATGAACAAGGCCGGCAACTTCGTCCCGGTCATCGGCAAGTCCGGCACGCTCGCCCAGGGCTCGACCCCGATCGTCATCGCCTGGGACTACAACGCGCTGAGCTGGGCCAAGACCCTCAACGACAACCCGCCCACCGAGGTCATCGTTCCGGAAAAGGGCGTCCTTGCCGGCGTCTATGTCCAGGCGATCTCGGCCTACGCGCCGCACCCGAACGCCGCCAAGCTCTGGATGGAACACCTCTATTCCGACGACGGCCAGCTCGGCTGGCTGAAGGGCTATTGCCATCCGGTGCGTTTCAACGCCATGGTCAAGGCCGGCAAGGTTCCGCAGGACCTGATCGACGCCCTGCCGCCGGCAGCATCCTATGAGAAGGCCTACTTCCCGACGCTCGACGAAGTGAACGCCAACCAGGAAGCCGTCACCGGCGCATGGGACAGCGTCGTCGGCGCGAACGTGCAGTAAACGACGTATCCCGCCGCCCCGGCTCCAGGCCGGGGCGGCGATTGCGGCCTGCCGTGAGGCACCCCCATGAGGCTAACCCGATGTCTTCAGACAATCCTGCCGCCACACCGCCAGCGCGAGCGCCCTTCCGCCTCCCGCTTCACTGGCTCGGCGCGGCACCCTTTGCGATCTTCGTCCTCCTGTTCCTCATCATGCCGACGATGCGCATCGTCATCGGCGCCTTCCAGACGCCCGACGGCAGCTTCACGCTGGAGAACATCCACGGCCTCTTCACCAAGTCGATCCTCTCGGCCTACTGGATTTCCATCAAGATCAGCATCGCCTCGGCGCTTCTCGGCTGCCTGATCGGCTTTGCCGTGGCCGCCGCCGTCGTGCTCGGCGGCCTGCCGAAATGGATTCGCGGGCCGCTGCTGACCTTTTCCGGCGTCGCGTCCAACTTCGCCGGCGTGCCGCTCGCCTTCGCGTTCCTGGCGACCCTCGGCCCGGTCGGCCTCGTCACCATGTTCCTCCGGAGCCACCTCGGCATCGACCTCCGCGCGCTCGGCTTCAACATCCTGTCCTTCTGGGGCCTGACGATCACCTACCTCTTCTTCCAGATCCCGCTGATGATCCTCATCATCACACCCGCGCTCGACGGCCTGAAGCGCGAGTGGCGCGAGGCCGCGCAGATTCTCGGCGCGACCAATGCGCAGTACTGGCGCATGGTCGCCTTCCCGATCCTGCTGCCCTCCTTCCTCGGCACGCTGGCGCTGCTCTTCGCCAATGCCTTCGGGGCCGTCGCCACCGCCATCGCGCTCACCGGCTCCTCGCTTTCCATCGTGCCCATCCTGCTTTTCGCGCAGATCCGCGGCGACGTGCTCGGTAATCCCAACCTCGGCTATGCGCTCGCCTTCGGCATGATCGTCGTGACGGGCATCGCCAACACGATCTACATCTGGCTGCGCGCGCGCAGCGAAAGGTGGCTCAAATGAAGAAGTTCTGGGCCTGGGGCGCCCTCGTTGTCGGGCTGCTCTATTTCATCCTGCCCCTGATGGGCATGACCAACTTCTCGCTGAAGATGCGCCGCGGCGTCTATTCGCTGGACGCCTATGCGGTCGTGCTCGGCGATCCGCGCTTCCAGGAGACCTTCACCTATTCCGTCGTCATGGCGCTCGTCACCATTCTCTTCGGCGTGCTGCTCGTCGTGCCGACGGCCTACTGGGTGCGCCTGAAGCTGCCGGGCCTTCGCCCCTATATCGAGTTCGTCACGCTGCTGCCGCTGGTCATCCCGGCCATCGTCATCGTCTTCGGCTATATCCGGCTCTACAACACCTCGAGCTGGCTGCCGCTGACGGGCTCGATCACCGGCACGAACATCCTCCTGATGTTCGGCTATGCGACGCTCGCCCTGCCCTACATGTACCGCGCCGTCGACACGGGCCTGCGCTCCATCGACATATCGACGCTGACGGAGGCGGCCCAGAGCCTCGGCGCCGGCTGGACGACGATCCTCTTCCGCATCATCCTGCCGAACGTGCTGGTCGCGGTGCTGTCCGGTGCGTTCCTGACCTTCGCCATCGTCATCGGCGAGTTCACCATGGCCGCCCTCCTCAACCGCCCGGCCTTCGGCCCGTACATGCAGCTCCTCGGCGCCAACCGCGCCTACGAGCCGGCGGCGCTGGCCGTGATCGCCTTCGCCATCACCTGGGGCTGCCTCGGCCTGATCCAGCTTGTCTCCCGCTTCCAGAAGGGCACGCAAAGCCCCGTCTAAGGACCATCCATGAGCTTCCTGACACTTTCCAGCATCCAGAAGTCCTTCGGCCCCGTCCAGGTGGTCAAGGATTTCAACATGTCCATCGAGAAGGGCGAGTTCGTCTCCTTCCTCGGCCCGTCGGGCTGCGGCAAGACGACGGTGCTGCGCATGATCGCCGGCTTCGAGACCCCGTCGGGCGGCGTCATCGCCATCGACGGCAAGAGCCAGATGAACCTTCGCCCCAACCAGCGCAATATCGGCATGGTCTTCCAGGCCTATGCGCTCTTCCCGAACATGAACGTCGCGGAGAACGTCGCCTTCGGCCTCAAGGTCGCCGGCCGGCCGAAGGCCGAGATCGACGCGCGCGTGAAGGAAATGCTCGGCCTCATCAAGCTCGATCATCTCGCCGACCGCTATCCCTACCAGATGTCCGGCGGCCAGCAGCAGCGCGTGGCGCTCGCCCGCGCGCTTGCGCCCAAGCCGCAGGTGCTCCTTCTCGACGAGCCGCTCTCGGCCCTCGACGCCAAGATCCGCGTGTCGCTGCGCGAGGAAATCCGCATGATCCAGCAGCAGCTCGGTATCACCACGGTCTTCGTCACGCACGACCAGGAAGAGGCCCTGTCGATCTCCGACCGCATCGTCGTCATGAATGCCGGCAAGGCCGATCAGATCGGCACGCCCGCGGAAATCTACAACCGCCCCGCCACCCGCTTCGTCGCCGGCTTCGTCGGAACGCTGAACCTCATCGAGGCGAAGGTGGTCGATCCTGCGGCCAACCGCGTCTCCATCGGCGACCAGGGCGTGACGCTGCGCGAACCGCTCGGCAGCGTGAAGGCGGGCGATACCGTCTCGCTGGCGCTGCGCCCGGAAGCCGGCTCCATCGCCCCCGACGCCAAGGGCGACACGGCGCTATCCGGCGCGGTCGTCTCCACCAATTTCCTCGGCTCGGTCATCCGCACGCGCATGAATGTCGGCGGCAGCATCATCTCCTTCGACATGTTCAACAGCCCCGGCCTCGTGCCGCCGGCCGTCGGCGAGACCGTGACGCTGCGCTTCACCGCCGGCGACCTTCTCGTCATCTCCGACTAGCCGTCCGTTCCCGATACCGGACGGAATTTGGAAAAATCTGTCGTGAATCTCGCTCTTTCCGTCGCCCGCGGATTTGATCGGCGGGCGCCCGCCCGCTAGTCTCCAGGCGTTCTCAGGGCGGGGCGGAATTCCCCACCGGCGGTATCCGGAGCGATCCGGGAGCCCGCGAGCGCCTTCCGCAAACGGAAGGGTCAGCAGATCCGGTGCGATGCCGGAGCCGACGGTCACAGTCCGGATGAAAGAGAGCAAGCAGGAGGCAGCCGCCGTAACGGGCGGAGCCTGCCCCTTGCATGTTCGCCCAAGGGACCCGTTGCAAAATGGCTCAACCCTTGAAAGGCCTAGACTATGAATGCGAATGCCACCCCCTCCGCCCGTATCGCCGTCATCCGCGCCCGCTGGCACGCCGGCATCGTCGACCAGGCGGTCACCTCCTTCGTTTCCGAATGGCAGGCGCTCGGCGGCAGGGCCGAGGATGTCGACGTGGTCGACGTGCCCGGCGCCCTCGAAATCCCGCTGCACGCCCAGTTCCTCGCCCGCACCGGCCGCTATGCGGCCATCCTCGGCGTCGCGCTGGTCGTCGACGGCGGCATCTACCGCCACGACTTCGTCGCCGGCTCGGTGGTCGACGCCATCGTCCGCGTCGGCCTCGACACGGACGTGCCGGTGCTCTCCGCCGTCCTGACGCCGCATCACTTCCAGGAATCGGAGGCGCACATCGCCTTCTTCCGCGACCACTTCGTCGTCAAGGGGAAGGAAGCCGCGCACGCCGCGCGCCAGATCCTCGACGCCCGCGCACAGGCCGCCCTCGCCGCGGTCGGGTGAACCGATACCTGAACGGCCGGAATCGATCCCGCAGGACGGGACGGCAAGCCATTGAAAAGACTCGACCGGGCCCGGCAGCGATGCCGGGCTTTTTCGTGCCGCCTGCCGTTTGCCTGCCGGTTTACGGATAAAACACCTCTGCCGGGATAGGATGCCGGCCGGAGCCGAGCAGATTCAAAGAGATAGGCGTCAAGCCGGGCAAGGGCCGCTCCCCTCCGAAAGACCGCATCGCGCCGGGCGGGCAGGTCATGATAAACTTCGATCCCGGTCAAACGCATGTCTTTACGGTCCGAGGGGAAACGGGCCGCCACAACGATAAGGGGAACAGCGTGATGTCGAAATGGTTCAGAGAGAATGCTCCCGTCAGCCCCGGTGCGCTGACGGAGGAATTCATGCGGCTGAAGCGCGGCTCCGTCACGCGGCGCCATTTCCTCGGCGTCACCGGCCTCGGCCTTGCCGCGGCCGTCCTCGCCCGCCAGCCGGGCCTCTTCAATTCCACGGCCTATGCGCAGGAAGACCTCGGCTCGACCATGTCGCTCGCCACCTGGCCGAACTATCACGACCCCGCCACCTTCGAGGCCTTCACCGCCGCCACGGGCGTGGCGGTGGAGGTGAACGTCTTCGGCTCGAACGAGGAGATGCTGGAAAGGCTCAAGGCCGGCGGCATGGGCTGGGACCTCTTCGTGCCGACCAACTACACGATCTCCACCTATGCAGGCCTCGGCCTCATCGAGCCGATCGACCTTTCGAAGGTACCGAACTTCGACCAGAAGTCGGAAAACCCCCGCTTCACCAACGAGGGCATCATCGACGGCAAGCTCTACGCCCTGCCGAAGAACTGGGGCACCACCGGCATCGCCGTCAATTCCTACAAGGTCAAGGCCGACGTGACGAGCTGGAAGCAGTTCTTCGAGGTCGCCATGACCGAGGCGGACGGCCGCGCCATGGTGCACGACTACCAGCTCACCGCCATCGGCAACGCCCTCGTCTCGCTCGGCTTCTCCTTCAATTCCGTCAAGCCGGAGGAACTGGCCAAGGCAGAGGAGCTCCTACTCAAGGTCAAGCCCCACCTCTACGCCATCAACTCCGACTACCAGCCCGCCATGCGCGCCAACGACGCCTGGATGACCATGTGCTGGACGAACGACGGCGCGCAGCTCAACCGTGATATCCCGGAAATCCATTTCACGCTCGGCACCGACGGCGGCGAGATCTGGTCGGATTTCTACGCCGTCCCGACGAGCGCGGCCAACAGGCCCGCCGGCTATGCGCTGCTGAACTTCCTGATGGACCCGCAGAACGCGGTGCGCGAGCACATCGCCAACGGCGCGCCGACCACGGACAGCCGCGTCATCGCGCTGCTGCCGTCCGAGATCACCGGCAACAGGATCGTCTATCCGGACGAAGCGGCCCTCACGCCGCTGGAATTCGGCGCCGCCGTGACCCTCACCGACCCGGCACGCGCGGAGCTGATGGCGCGCTTCAAGTCCGCCTGACGAAAACCGCCTCAGGCGATCGGCGCCTGATGCACGACGATGCGCGCGTGATAGGGCACGCGCTTGTAGAGGTCGAGCACGTCCTGGTTGACGAGCCGCACGCAGCCGGACGAGGTCGCCTTGCCGATGGATTTCCATTCCGGCGAGCCGTGCAGGCGGTAGAGCGTGTCCTTGCCGTTCTGGAAGATGTAGAGCGCCCGCGCGCCGAGCGGATTGCGGATGCCCGGGTCCATGCCGCCGTTCTCGACGGAATATTTCGCAAGCTGCGGCTGGCGCTTGATCATGTCGTCCGGCACCTTCCAGCGCGGCCAGGGCTGGCGCCACTGGATGACGCCCTCGCCTTCCCAGGCAAAGCCGTCGCGGCCGATGCCGACGCCGTAGCGCATCGCCGTGCCGCCGGGCTCGACCACGTAGAGGAAGCGCGAGGCGGTATAGACGACCACCGTGCCCGCCGGCTCGCCGGTCGGGTCCTTCACGCGCTGTCGATAGAACTTCGGGTCGATCTGCGTGTAGGGGATCGCCGGGATCAGATGCCCGCCGTCCTCGACGGCCGCATAGCGCGCCGCCAGTTCCTCGTCGCTCGCCGGCACGATCGGATAGCTGACCGTCCGGGGGACCGGCGCCTTCAGCGCGGCGGTCTGCGTGGTCGTGCATCCTGCAAGCGCGGCGCTCGCGCCGAGGAGGAAGGTTCTGCGCGACAGGGTGCACACGGTAGACATTCTCGATGGACTCCACTCGGATAGAGGATTGAGGCCGATGGCTAGCCAAAGCGCGGATGGACTGGCAAGAAGCGGGCGGTTCACATCTTCGGCATCGGCCGGCCCTTTCCGGCGATAGATGCAAAGCGGCCACGCCCGCAGCGGCGGAAGGAGGAAAACGCCATGGCGCCTGTGGAAATCGACCCTGCCCGCATCCGGGAATTTCCCGATCCGGACAGCTTCCATCGCTGGCTCGCCGAGAACCACCGGAGCGAGCCCGAAGTCTGGATCAGGATTTACAAGCGCGGCTCCGGCCTCGCATCGATCACGCCCGAGGAAGCGATCGAGGCCGTCCTGTGCTGGGGCTGGATCGACGGCCTGCGCAAGGGGCTCGACGCGGCGAGCTTCCTCCAGCGCTACAGCCCGCGCGCAAAGCGCGGCGTCTGGAGCAGGAAGAACGTCGAGACCGTCGGCCGGCTGATCGAGAGCGGCCGCATGACCGAGCACGGGATGAAGCAGGTGGAGGCCGCCAGGGCGGACGGGCGCTGGGACAGGGCCTATGGCAGCGGCAAGGGGCTGAAGATCCCGCCGGACCTTGAGGCCGCCATCGACGCGGAACCGGCGGCAAGGGACATGCTCGCAAGGCTTACCGAGCAGAACCGTTTCGCCCTCGCCTTCCGCGTCCACAACCTGAAGACCGAGGCCGCCCGCAAGCGGAAGATCGAGGCCTTCGTGGACATGCTCAGGCGCGGCGAGACGATCTATCCGCAGAAGCCGAAATAACTAGCTCGACTGGCCGGCCAGCCAGTTGTGCCAATCGCCCTCGCTGCCCGAGAAGACGTTGAGGTCGATGCGGCCGGAAACGCCGTGCGACAGGCCCGAGCCCGAATATTGCCAGAACATCCAGCGCCGCTCCGGATAGCGCTGGGAGGGATGCGCGGCGACGGAGCGCAGCCAGAACGGATAGTTCTTCAATTCGCCCGCCAGGTTGTCCTCGTAGAAATCGGGCGCGGTATAGATGATCGGGCGCTTGCCGTAGTGCCGCTCCAGCTTGTCGAGGAAGACCTGCATCTTCTCCAGCACGCGGGCGCGCGACGGGCGCTTCTTGCAGGCCGAATCGCCGTTCCACTCCACGTCGATGACCGGCGGCAGCGCATCGGGATCGCGCGGCACGTTGCGGATGAACCAGTCGGCCTGCTCGCCGGCGGTGCGGCACCAGTAGAAGAAATGGTAGGCGCCGCGGCGGATGCCCGCCTCCTTGGTGCGCCGCCAGTTGGTCTGGAACATCGGGTCGAGATGGTCGCCGCCGTCCGTCGCCTTGATGAAGGCGAAGTTGGCGCCCTGCGTGCGCAGCTTCATCCAGTCGATATCGCCCTGCCAGCGCGAGACGTCGACGCCGTGCACCTGATAGTGCCGCGGCGCGCGCTTGCCGAAATTGATGGGATGGGCGTCGCGGAACTGCTGGCTGTAGATGCGCGCGCGCTTGCGCGAACGGCCTTCGGAGGACCGTTCGCCCTCCGGCCGCTCCAGCGGGATCGCCGACTGCTCCGTCATGGTCTCGAAGACGCGGGTTTCCGGCACGGGGCCGGCCCAGGCGAGCATTTCCTGCGCGTCGTCCGCCTTCACCGGGCTTTCGCCCACCGCCACTTCCGGCACCGGCCCGCCGCCCTTGCTGACGGAGCCCGTGGTCTCGACGGAAGGCTTGATGGCGAGCGCCGTCTCCGGGCTCGTGCTCGACGCGCAGCCTGCAAGGAAAACGCAGCCCGAAAGGGCCGCCGTAAGGACCGAAAGACGCATGGGCACTCGCACGCAATACAAACCGAAGCCCGCCCGCTCGATGCCGGGACGGAATTACTAACGGAAGATTACCGCGAAATGTTAAATGCAACGTTTACGGCCGACTGTGTCCTTTCAATCACTTAGCCCGGCCGGCTCATACCGGCACGTAACCGATGCCCTTCTCCTCGATCTCCTCGAAGGATTCTTCATAGCCCGCGTCCGCATAGCGGATGACGCCGAGGGCGGTGTCGTTGGTCAGCGCATGCTCCAGCCGCTCGGCGGCGGCCGGCGTGCCGTCTGCCACCAGCGTCACGCCGCAGCTCGTCATATAGCCGGCATAGCCGCCGCCGCCCGAATGGACGACGACGAGGTCGGCCATGGAGGAGGAGAGCAGCATGGCATCGAGCAGCGGCCAGTCGGCGATGGCATCGGACCCGTCCTTCATGCGCTCCGTCATGATGTTGGGATGGGCCATGGCGCCGGCATCGAGATGGTCGCGCGAGAAGGCGACCGGGCCCCTCAGTTCGCCGTTTGCCACCAGCCGGTTGACGGCGAGCGCCAGCGCCGTGCGCTCGCCATGGCCGAGCCAGGCGATGCGCGCCGGCAGGCCCTCGAAGGGGATGTTTTCGCGCGCGAGGCGGATCCAGTTGGTGACGATCCGGTTGTCCGGGAACATCTCCAGCACGAGGTCGTCGATGCGGGCGATGTCGCTCTCCTCGCCGGAAAGGGCCATCCAGCGGAAGGGACCGATGGCCCGCGCGAAGAGCGGGCGCAGATAGGCCTCGGTGAAGATCGGGATGTCGAAGGCGTCGGCAACGCCCCCTTCCCGCGCCTGCGTGCGGATGAGGTTGCCGTTGTCGAAGACCTCTGAGCCCCTCTTCTGGAACTCCAGCATGGCCGAGACGTGCTCGACGATGGAGGCCCGGCTTGCCGCCATCAATTGCCCCTGCCCGTCGTCGCGCAGGCCCCTCACCTGATCGAGGCTCATGCCCTTCGGCACATAGCCGTAGACGAGGTCGTGCGCCGAGGTCTGGTCGGTGACGATGTCCGGCACGATGCCGCGCCGCGCGATCTCGGGATAGACCTCCGCCGCATTGCCGACGAGGCCGATGGAGGTGGCGCGCTTTTCCTTCACCGCCTCCCCGATCATGGCGAGCGCCGTGTCGAGGTCGGGCGCCACATGCTCCAGATAGCCGACGGCCTTGCGCTTGGCCGCGCGCTCCGGGTCGATGTCGACGCAGAGGATCGCCGCGCCCGCCATGCGCCCGGCGAGCGGCTGCGCCCCGCCCATGCCGCCGAGGCCCGCCGTCAGGATGAAGCGCCCGGCAAGGCTGCCGCCGAAGCGTTTTTCGGCGATCCGCATGAAGATCTCGTAGGTGCCCTGGATGACGCCCTGGCTGCCGATATACTGCCAGGCGCCGGCCGTGAGGCCACCCCAGCAGATCAGCCCCTTGCGCTGGAGCTCGTAGAAGACCTCCGCCTTCGCCCATTGCCCGACGATGTTGCAGTTCGCCATGATGACGAGCGGCGCCTTCGCATGGGTCTTGAGGAGGCCGACCGGCTTGCCGGACTGGATGAGCAGCGTCTGGTCCTCGTCCATTTCGGTAAGCGCCTTGACGATGGCGCGGTGCGAAGCCCAGTTGCGCGCCGCCTTGCCGAGCGCGGCATAGACGACAAGGTTGTCCGGGTCCTCGCCGACCGACAGCACGTTTTCCAGGAGCCGCAAAAGCCCCTCCTGCCGCCAGCCCTTCGCCCGCAGCTCCGGGCCGCCGGGGATGGGATAGTTCGGATGCCGAGGGTTCGGTTTGGGCATGGGTGTCTCCTTGGATTGGTTGTTCCGGGAGGCTCACCCCCCTCTGCCCTGCCGGGCATCTCCCCCACAAGGAGGGAGATCGGCAAGAGGCAGGAACCTTGCTCGAATCGCGACGTCAGAGATGGGCGAGACAGCGCCCCATCCGATCTCCCCCCTTGTGGGGGAGATGCCCGGCAGGGCAGAGGGGGGTATCACACCCGCCCCTTCAAACCACCGCCTCCAGCGCATACCGCGCCAGCTCGATCCCCATCGCCTTCTCCACAGAAGGATAGACCGTCGGGTCGAGCACGCTCGAGGCGAGCGGGATGATGGTCTTCGGCACATGCAGCACGAAGACCGTCATGCCGACCTCCAACTGCCCGACGCTCAGCGGCTCGCCCTCGGGCGAGAGCGTGGTGATGACGTCCGGGAAGGTGGCGAGGCGTTCGCCCCCGGCCGATTCCACCGCCATGTATTCGTTCATCACATGCAGCACCGCCGCCTTGTCGCCAGCGCCGAGCGTCACCGTGCCGATATCGAAGGCCTCCTTCGTATAGGCCACCGACTTGTCGGTGATCGTGCCCTCGGAAAGGATCGAACCGCCCGTCGTCTTCACGATGGCGTCGATGACCGCCGAGCCGCCCTTGCCCTCCGCAGCGACGATCGCCTCGCCGAGCGTAAGCGCCAGCGAGATGCCGCCGAGCGCCGCGTTCCGGCGCACATAGGAGGCCCGCAGCGGATTGCGGCAGGATGCGATGAAGCCGCCGGACATATCGGCGGCGGTGCGCAGGATCGGCGAGACCTTCGCCGTCGCGCCGCGCACGACCAGCTCGATATAGCGGTTCTCCTCGCGGTTGCCGCCCACGGCCGTCTGGATCATCTGATCGGGCGAGCCGGCCATGCCGATGGAGCCCATGTCGCCCGTCGGATGCGCACGCATGTCGCCGACGGCGTCCAGCACCTTCGTGCCGAGGATGGCCGAGGGCAGCCAACCGTTCAGCGTCGAGGATTTTCCGTTCTGCCCCACCATCAGCGCGGAGACCTTCTCGCCCAGCGCCTCCTGCAGGAGTTCCACGGCCTTGACGTAGTCGACGCCACGCATCTCCCAGGGCGTGGTGGAGGCCGGCGCGCCGATGGCGGCCGCCGTCGCCACCCAGTCGTCGCCGGAAAGCTCGTCGATGGAGACGAGCTCCGGCTTGCCGATGGAGACGGCGGCGTAACCGAGCATGCGGCCATGGTCCGCCCAACCGCCGCCGCCGGCGGCATAGACCGAACCGCCCTTGACCGCCGCCTCGACGTCTTTTTCCTTTAAAATCCGGCCCATCAGGCACTCTCCTGAATCAATTTCCCATCAAGCTGAATCACCGCGTCAAACAGCACGGCCGCACCGAGCGCGATGTCGTCCGTCTCGGCGAACTCCTCCGGCGCATGGCTGCGCCCGCCAAGGCACGGCACGAAGATCATCGCCGCCCGCGTCACCTTCGCCATGAAGGCCGTGTCGTGCCCCGCGCCGGAGGCCATGCGCCGATGGCTCGCGCCCGCCGCATCGCAGGCCGCGTCCAGCACGTCGAGCACGAGCGGATCGCCCGGCGTCGGCATGTTGTCGGAGATGCGCCGCGGCGGGACAATGGCGGTGCCCGTCTCGCGCGCGACCTGCTCGGCCAGTTGATCGACAGAGGCCGCGAAGAGGTCCATCGCCGTGCGCTCCTCCGCCCGCGCATCGATGAGAAGGCGCGCGCGGGAGGGTACGACGTTCGCCGCATTCGGCTCGATGGAGAATTCGCCCACCGTCGCCGTGAAATGGCCCGGCCCGTCCGAAAGCGATTTCGCCAAGGCCTCGATGCCCGTCACCAGCCTTGCCGCCGCGGCCAGCGCATCGGCGCGCCGTCCCATCGGCGTCGTGCCGGCATGGTCCGCTCGGCCCTCGACGACGATCTCGATGCGCGTGATGCCGGCGATCGCCGTCACGACGCCGATGTCGAGCTTTTCGCCCTCCAGCACAGGCCCCTGCTCGATATGGAGTTCGAGGAAGGCGGCGATGTCGCGGCGCGCCTCGGCCGCGATCCGCGCCGGATCGCCGCCGGCATCGCGGATGCCCTGCTCCAGCGTCAGCCCGTCGCTGTCGCGGGAAAGCCAGTCCTCAGGCAGCACACCGGCCATGCCGCGGCTGCCGATGCAGGAGACGCCGAAGATCGACACTTCCTCGGCGAGGAAATCGACGACCTCCAGGTCGTGGTCGAGCGCAATGCCCTTGTCGGCGAGCGCCCGCGCCACCTCCAGCGCCACCGCGACGCCGGCGATGCCGTCGTAGCGCCCGCCGTCCGGCACCGTATCGGAATGGGAGCCGAGCATGATCGTGCCGGAACCGGGCTTGCGGCCCGTGCGCCGGCCGATCAGGTTGCCCGCCGCGTCGATGCGCGTTTCGAGCCCCGCGGCCCGGAATTTTTCGAGAAGGAACGCCCGCCCCGCCGGGAACAGGGCTGTAAAGGCGCGGCGCGTATAGGGCCGGCCGGGATCGGTGAGCCGGGCAAGCCCGTCGATCACCTCGGCGATGCGGGCGGGATCGACCGGCAGGTTGGTCGGGCGCACCATTCTCAGGCTCCCCTCGAAACGAGCGTCGGCAGGGGCCGCACGAAGGCGCCGGTGCCCGGTTCGGCGAGCACCGTCGTGCCGTCGAAGGCGAGCCTGCCGCGCAGCCAGGTGGCCGAAACCCGCCACGGCAGGCGGATACCGTTATAGGGCGACCAGCCGACGACGTTGTGGCCGCTCGCCGCCGCGTCATAGATGTGCGGCTCGGGCGTCAGCACGGTGATGTCGGCATCCTTGCCGGGCTCCAGCGCGCCCTTGACATGGTCGAGCCGGAAATGCCGCGCCGGGTTCAGCGCCATCAGCTCGGCCGCGCGCGTCAGCGGAATGCCGCGCTCCAGCGCGCCCTTGACGAAGAGCGGCACCATGACCTCCAGCCCCGGCACGCCGGAGGCATTCGCCAGCATGTCCGGATTGGTCTTGCGGTCCTCCGACCAGCTCACATGGTCCGTGGAAACGAGCGTGACATTACCGGCCGCGACATGCCGCCAGAGCCTTTCCACCTCGGCGCGCGGGCGGATCGGCGGATTGATCTTCGCCTTGCCGCCGAGCCGGGCGACGTCGTTCTCCTCGTCGAGCGTCAGGTAATGGATGCAGCACTCGATGGTCGCGCGAAAACCCTGCGCCCGGTAGGCGGCCGCGATCTCGTAGCCGCGGCCGAGCGAGCAATGCACGACATGGGCCGGGCAGCCCGTCGCCGCGCCCGTCTCGTAGATCTGGTTGGAGGCGAGCAGCTCGGTCAGCGGCGGGCGCGACAGGCCGTGCGCGCGGTAATCGGTAATGCCGGCCGCCTTCACCTTCGCGATGGCCGCGCGCACCGCCTCGTCGTCCTCGTTGTGCACGCCGGCCGTCAGCCCCGTCGGTGCGATGGCGCTGAAGCAGTCTTCGAGCAGCGCGGCGGGAATGCGGGGAAAGCGCTTCGGGTCCGTGCCGAAGGTGGAGAACTTGAAGGCGGCGACGCCCGCCTCGACCATCTCGCCGATGCGCGCCGGCCCCTCCTCCGGGTCGACCGTGCCGTAGAGCGCGAAATCGACGCGGGCCTGCGGCGAGGCATGATCGACCTTGATCTTCACCGCTTCGGCCGAGCAGACGAGGTTGCCCTCGTCATAGGGCATGTCGACGATGGTGGTGACGCCGCCGGCCGCCGCCGAGCGCGTCGACCAGACGAAATCCTCCTGATCCTTCTGGGAAAGCGAATGGACCTGCGCGTCGATGGCGCCCGGCAGGATCAGCGCGCCGGAAAGGTCGTGCCGCTCCTTGCCCGCCGGCATCGCGCCCTGCCCGACATGCACCACCTTGCCGTCCCGCACGGCGACATGGCCGCCCTCCACGATGCGGTCCGGCAGGACCACGGTGCCTTTCAGAACGAGATCGAAATCGGCCATCCCATGTCTCCTTACGGTCTCAGGGCGAAAAAGGCGTCGAAATCCGCCATCGGCGCGGCCGCGAGGAAGGCGGAAAGTGCCTCGGGGCTGGCAAGGTCGCGGTCGAGCGCTTCGATCTCGGCCGAAAGCGGCCGGTCCTTGCGGTAGAAGGGGCTGACCGCCCGCGTGCGCTCATAGGCGATGGCCGCGACGCCCTCCACGCTGTCGCCGGCAAGGTCCACCGCCTGGGCGGACAGCATGGCCTCGAGCGCGGCGAGCTGGCGAAGGTCCCGCACCTGACTTTCCATGCGCTCGACGATGAGCGGCAGGAAGGTCGCCTCCTCCTCCAGCCCGCCGGCGACGACGATGGACTGCGCCGAGATCGGCACCGCCAGCGACTGGATGCGCATGTAGAGCTCGACGGCGAGCTTGAGGAGCGGCCCGAAGCCGGTCGCCGCCTCGCCGGGCGCCACGAGATTGACCGGCAGGTTGCGCCGGACCCCGTTGGACAGCAGCACGCAGCGGTTCAAAACGTTGCGGGCGAGATGGGCGAAGCCCGTCTGCGCGGCCTCGACATAGAGCGTGGTGGAAAGCGGCAGCGAGCCGCCGGAGGCCATGACGTGATCGTCCATCACGACGGGATTGTCGTCCGATTGCGCGGTCGCCTCGACGATGCGCTCGGCCGCGTTCATCAGCGTATCGAGGCAGGCGCCGAAGACCTGCGCGGTCATGCGCAGGCTCAGCGGATCGTGGATCGCCGAGGGCGTCGGCCAGTGGCCGGAGGCGGCCTGTGCCTCGAACCAGCGGCCGGCCAGCGCCTCGCCATGGGCGGAAAGCCTTGCGGCCACGCGCCACGGATCGGCCGAGGCGCCGAGCGCCAGCGAAGAGAGCACGCCCGTCACCATGAGGTTGCGGATGGCTCTCGCCGCCTCGCGCACCACGTTCGCCGCCGCCGCATGCGAGATGGCGTTGACGCTGAGGGCGGCCAGCGCATCGCGCGGCTGCATGCTGTAGGGCTGGAGGCCCGCGCGCCGCAGGGCCTCGGCCGCCGGCAGGCGCTCGCCGCCGTACCAGGCCTCGCCCTCGCCCGTCAGCACCGCCGCCACCTGCCCCATCAGGCCGATATCGGCGCACCCCATGGAGCCGTGCCGGCGCACGACCGGCACCACGTCCTTGTCGAGAAGCCCGAGGAAGGCGTCGATCAGCTCCGGGCTGCAACCGGAATAGCCGCCGAGCGCCGTGTTGACGCGGATGGCAATCGCCTTGCGCACGATGGGCAGCGAGAAGGGTTCGCCCGTGCCGAAATGATGCGCCTTGACGAGGCTGTTGTTGAACTCGACGAGGTCGTCGGCCGTCCAGAGCTTGTCCTTCATCGAGCCGACGCCGGTATTGGCGCCGTAGATCGGCAGGCCCGAGGCAAGGCGCTCGGTCACCACATGGCGCGCCGTGCCGATGCGCCCCATGCCGATCTCGCAGGCCACCGGCCGGCGCGTTCCCGCGCCGATCGCCTCCAGCGCGGCAAAGCCGAGCGGTTGGCCGGTGAGATAGAGCATGTCGGCGGTAGCGAGCATTTTCAAGAAACCCGATCTTCAATTTACGCGGTGGATGTTATGCGCAACACCGGCAGGGCGTATATCCCAAAAACGCCGGCCGGAGCACCCGCGCCGGACATATACGCCGCGCAGGCATTCCGGAAAACCGGGCCTAGCTCTTCGCGCCCGCCCGAAGGCGCCGCCGCGTCTCCGTCGGGCTCTCGTGGTAGTGCGCGCGGTAGCTGCGCGAGAAGGCGGAAGAGGAGTTGAAGCCGGTGAGCGCGGCGATGTCGGCGAATTCGGCACGCGTCTCGATCACCTTGCGGCGGGCGGCGTTGAGCCGGAGCGCGAGATAGTGCCGGTGCGGGGCGACGCCCATCGCCTCCTGGAAGAGATCCTGCAAGTGCCGCGCGCTGATGCCGACGCGCTTTGCCAGCCGGGCGAGCGTCAGCGGCGCGTCCACCGTCTCCTCCATCAGCCGCACCGCCTGGCTGACGCGCTGGTCGGCGACGCGCATGTTGCCGAGCGCCGGCACCTGCAACAGGCCGCCGCCGCGCTCGTGCTCGTAGATGAAGAGCCGCGAGACCTCCAGCGCCAGCGAATAGCCCTGCCGACGTCGGATGATCTCCAGCATCAGGTCGAGCGTCGGCAGCGAGCCGCCCGTGGTGATGCGCTTGCCGTCGATGACGTAGCGCTCGCGCATCACCGCGATCTGCGGATAGCGGGAAGCGAACTCCTCCATGTCTTCCCAGTGGATCGTCACCGAATGGCCGTCGAGCAGGCTCGCCTCGGCGAGCAGCCAGCTACCCGATTCGATGCCGGCCATCATGCTGCGATGGCGCGCCGTCTGCGAAAGCTGGCGGCGCAGCAGCGGCGTCGCGTTCGTCTGCCATTGGTAGGAGGAGAGCACGAAGAGCGGATGCGCCTCCCGTTCCGGCCGGAACGGACCGTCGACGGGAACCGGGATGCGGCTGCGCGTCTCGACGGGCCGGCCGTCCGGCGAGAAGATCCGCCAGCGATAGAGGTCCTGGCCGGAAATGCGGTTGGCGGCGCGCAAGGGCTCGATGACCGAGGCGACGAGGATGAGGTTCGTCTCGGGCAGCACGAGGATGTCGATGTCGAGCGTGTCGGAAGAGGGATCGAGCATGGCGGCATCCTGCTGCTCCGTCGCCTGAATTGTCAAGGATGGTTCCGGGAAGGGAAAGCATCACGCCTTCTCTTGGCTCGTAATGGCCTCAACGGGAATACTGGGAGAACGACAATGCCCCTTGCGATGAACCGCGACGTCTTCATCACCTGCGCCGTCACCGGCTCCGGCGACACTGCCGGCAAATCGCCCCATGTGCCGCGCTCGCCGAAAGAGATCGCCGAATCGGCCATCGAGGCCGCCAAGGCGGGCGCTGCCGTCGTGCACTGTCACGTCCGCGATCCTGAAACCGGCGCGCCGAGCCGGCGCAACGATCTCTACCGCGAGGTGACCGAGCGCATCCGCGACGCCGAGGTCGACGTCGTCCTCAACCTCACCGCCGGCATGGGCGGCGACATGATATTCGGCAACACCGAGCAGCCGCTGCCGCTCAATCCCGTCGGCACCGACATGGCCGGCGCCACCGAGCGCGTTTCCCACGTCGCCGAATGCCTGCCGGAAATCTGCACGCTCGACTGCGGCACGATGAACTTCTCGCTCGGCGACTACGTGATGACCAACACGCCGTCCATGCTGCGCGCCATGGCGAAGATGATGACGGACCTCGGCGTGCGCCCCGAGATCGAGGCGTTCGACACCGGCCATCTCTGGTTCGCCAAGCAGCTCGTCGAGGAGGGCCTGATCGAGGATCCGGTGCTCATCCAGCTGTGCATGGGCATTCCGTGGGGCGCGCCGGACGACCTCAACACCTATATGGCGATGGTCAACAACGTGCCGCCCTCCTGGACCTTCTCGGCCTTTTCCATCGGCCGCAACGCCATGGCCTACCCGGCCGCGGCGGTGCTTGCCGGCGGCAACGTGCGCGTCGGCCTCGAAGACAACCTCTACATCGCCAAGGGCCAGCTCGCCACCAACGCACAGCTCGTCGACAAGGCCGTCACCATCATCGAAGGCATGGGCGCCCGCGTCATCGGCCCGGCCGAGGTTCGCGAGAAGCTGAAGCTGACGAAGCGCGCGCCGCGCGGGTGACTGATCAGACTGCCCCTCACCCTAACCCTCTCCCCGCAAGCGGGGAGAGGGGACTTGCCCCACGCAGAGCCACTGATTGGGGAAATCGGCGCGGCATACCCTTCTCCCCGCCTGCGGGGAGAAGGTGGCGGCAGCCGGATGAGGGGCGACACACACCAACGAAACCAAGGGAACGCACAGCATGACCACCATCCACAAGGCAGCCTGTGTCGGCGGCGGCGTCATCGGCGGGGCCTGGGTCGCGCGCTTCGCGCTGGCCGGCATCGACGTCAAGGTCTTCGATCCGCACCCCGAGGCCGAACGCATCATCGGCGAGGTCATGGCCAATGCCGAGCGCGCCTACGGCATGCTCACCATGGCGCCCCTTCCGCCCAAGGGAAAGGTCACCTTCTGCCAGAGCCTTGAAGAAGCCGTCGAAGACGCTGACTGGATTCAGGAAAGCGTGCCCGAGCGACTGGAATTGAAGCGCGGCGTGCTGACGAAGATCGACGCGGCCGCAAGACCCGACGCCCTCATCGGCTCCTCCACGTCCGGCCTGATGCCGACCGATCTCCAGCGCGACATGAAGCATCCCGAGCGCCTGTTCGTGGCGCACCCCTACAACCCCGTCTATCTCCTGCCGCTCGCAGAGCTCGTCGGCGGCGAGAAGACCTCGCGCGCCGTGCTGGAGGATGCGAAGGCCAAGCTCGCGCCCATCGGCATGAAGGGCGTGATCATCAACAAGGAGATCGAGGCCTTCGTCGGCGACCGCCTGCTGGAAGCCGTCTGGCGCGAGGGCCTCTGGCTCATCAAGGATGACATCTGCGACACCGAAACGCTCGACGACGTGATCCGCTATTCCTTCGGCATGCGCTGGGCGCAGATGGGCATGTTCGAGACCTACCGCATCGCCGGCGGCGAGGCGGGCATGCGCCACTTCCTCGCCCAGTTCGGCCCCTGCCTCTCCTGGCCCTGGACGAAGCTCACCGACGTCGTCGACCTCAACGACGAACTCGTGGAGAAGATCGCGAACCAGTCCGACACCCAGTCCGGCGCGCGCGGCATCCGCGATCTGGAGCGCATCCGCGACCAGAACCTCGTCGGCATCATGCATGCGCTGAAGGCCGGCGACGAGGGCCGCGGCTGGGGCTCGGGCAAGCTGCTCGCCGATTTCGAGGCGCATCTGTGGGCGAAAGCCGGCAAGGCGAAGGTCGAGGTCTCCGCAAGCGAACCGCTCCGCCTTCTCGACACCAAGGTCAACGCCGCCTGGGTCGACTATAACGGCCACATGACGGAGCACCGCTATCTCCAGCTCTTCGGCGACACATCCGACGCGCTGCTGCGCCTCATCGGCGTCGATTTCGCCTATGTCGAGGCCGGCCACAGCTACTACACGGTGGAGACCCATATCCGCCATCTCGGCGAAGCCAAGCTCGGCCAGGCGCTCTACACGACGCTCCAGCTCCTTTCGTCCGACAGGAAGCGCCTGCATTTCTTCACCCGCATCCACGACGCGGCGAGCGGCGAGGTCATCGCGACGGCCGAGCAGATGATGGTGCATGTCGACTCGAAGGCCGGCAAAAGCGCCGATGCGCCTGCCGACGTGCTGGCGAAGATCGCGCCGATCGCGGAGGCCCATGCCAAGCTGGCGATGCCGGACGGCGCGGGGCGCAGCGTCGGGCAGAAGAAAGCGCAGTAAAAACAGCCCCTCACCCTAGCCCTCTCCCCGCAAGCGGGGAGAGGGGACCTGCCAAACGCAGGGTATGGAATGGAGGAAACGGCGCGGCATATCCCTTCTCCCCGCCTGCGGGGAGAAGGTGGCGGCAGCCGGATGAGGGGCAAACCAAACGAGGGGAGTGCCATGAATTTCGCATTGACCGACGAGCAGCAGATGATCGTGGACACGGTCCGCGCCTTCGTCGAGACGGAGATCTATCCGCATGAGAACGAGGTCGAGCGCACCGGCCATGTGCCGCCGGAGCTTGGCCGGGAAATCGCCCGCAAATGCAAGGAGATCGGCTTCTTCGGCTGCAACATGCCCGAAGAAGTCGGCGGCGCGGGCCTCGACCATACGTCCTTCACGCTGGTCGAGCGCGAGCTTGGCCGCGGCTCGATGGCGCTCACCGTCTTCTTCGGCCGCCCCTCCGGCATCCTGATGGCGTGCAACGACGAGCAGCGCGAGAAATACCTGCTGCCCGCCGTCAGCGGCGAGAAGTTCGATGCGCTCGCCATGACGGAACCGGACGCCGGCTCGGACGTGCGCGGTATGAAGTGCTTCGCCCGCAAGGACGGCGACGACTGGGTCGTCAACGGCACCAAGCACTTCATCAGCCACGCCAACATCGCCGACTTCGTCATCGTCTTCATCGCGACGGGCGAAGAGGACACGCCCCGCGGCAGGAAGAAGCTCATCACCTGCTTCCTCGTCGATCGCGGCACGCCCGGCTTCGAGATCCGCGAGGGCTACAACTCCGTCTCGCATCGCGGCTACAAGAACTGCATCCTCACCTTCGACGAATGCCGCCTGCCTTCCGCGCAGATCCTCGGCGAGGTGCACAAGGGCTTCGACATCGCCAACGACTGGCTCTACGCGACGCGCCTCACCGTCGCCGCCACCTCCGTCGGCCGGGCCCGCCGCGCCTTCGACTACGCGCTCAACTACGCCGCCGAGCGAAAGCAGTTCGGCAAGCCGATCGGTGCCAACCAGGGCGTCTCCTTCAAGCTCGCCGACATGATCACCGAGATCGACGCCGCCGACCTCCTGACGCTCAGTGCCGCCTGGCGGCTCGACCAGGGCCTGCCGTCGAACCGCGAGATCGCCTCTGCAAAGGTCTACGCGACGGAAATGCTCGCCCGCGTCACCGACGAGGCGATCCAGATCTTCGGCGGCATGGGCCTGATGGACGACCTGCCGCTTGCCCGCTTCTGGCGCGACGCCCGCGTGGAACGCATCTGGGACGGCACCTCGGAAATCCAGCGTCACATCATCAGCCGCGATCTGCTGCGGCCGCTGGGGGCTTGAGGATGGCGATTGCGATGAAGACCCCTCCCCAACCCCTCCCCACAAGGGGGAGGGACTTAACCGGCCGCTCCGCCCCGATTCCATTGATCGGCGCGGCTAGCAGCGAGGGTTCAAGAAGAATGCGGCAGGGGCGGCATCGTAAGTCCCTCCCCCTTGTGGGGAGGGGTTGGGGAGGGGTCTTGCCCCACGACGGAGCCGCATCATGACCCGCCCCCTCGACCGCCTCATCCGCCCGAAATCCATCGCCGTCTTCGGCGGCAAGGAGGCGCGGCGGGTCATCTACCAGTGCGACAAGATGGGCTTTGCCGGCGAGATCTGGCCGGTACATCCGCGCGAGGAGGAAATCCTCGGCCGCAAGTGCTATCGCTCGGTCGCCGAGCTGCCGGGCGCGCCGGATGCCTCCTTCGTCGGCGTCAACCGGGAGCTGACCATCGGCATCATCCGGGACCTTGCGGCACGCGGCGCTGGCGGCGCGGTCTGCTATGCCTCCGGTTTCCGCGAGGCGGTCAGCGAGCTTGCCGACGGCGACGACCTGCAGAAGGCGCTGGTGGAAGCCGCAGGCGACATGCCGATCCTCGGGCCGAACTGCTACGGCTTCATCAACATGCTGGACGGCGCCCTGCTCTGGCCCGACCAGCACGGCATGCTGCGCATCGAAAAGGGCGTCGCCGTCCTCACCCAGTCCTCCAACATCGCCTGCAACATCTCCATGCAGCAGCGCGGCCTGCCGCTCGCCTATATCCTGACCGCCGGCAACCAGGCGCAGACGGGCCTTTCGGACCTTGCGCTGGCCGTCCTCGAAGACCCGCGCGTCACCGCCGTCGGCCTGCACATCGAGGGCTTCGACAGCCTGGAAGCGCTGGAACGCCTCGGCCAGCGCTCGCGGGACCTGAAAAAGCCGGTCGTGACGCTGAAGGTCGGCAAATCCGAGCAGGCGCAGCTTGCCACCGTCTCACACACCGCCTCGCTCGCCGGCAACGACGCCGTCTCCTCCGCCCTCCTCGCCCGCCTCGGCATCGGCCGGGTGGAGACGCTGCCGGAGCTTCTGGAAACGCTGAAGCTGCTGCATGTCGCCGGCCCCCTGCCGAGCCATGACATCTCCTCCATGTCCTGCTCGGGCGGCGAGGCCTCGCTGATGGCGGATGCCGGCGTGAAGCGGAAGGTCAACTACCGGGCGCTGAAGGACTTCCAGCGCCAGCCGCTGCGCGAAACGCTCGGCCAGATGGTGACGATCTCCAACCCGCTCGACTACCACACCTTCGTGTGGGGCAACCGCGAGAAGCAGACCGATGCCTTCACGACGATGATGAAGGGCGACTATGCGCTGAACCTCGTCGTGCTGGATTTCCCCCGCCTCGACCGCTGCGATGCGGAAGACTGGACGACGACCTGCCACGCCGTCATCGACGCCGCGAAAGCCGCAGGCGCCAATGCCGGCATCGTCGCCAGCATGGGCGAGAACATGCCGGAGGCGACCGCCGAGATGCTGATGCGGAACGGCGTCGTGCCCTTCTACGGCATCGAGGAGGCGCTTGCCGCCGCCGAGACAGCAGCCGGCATCGGCGAAGCCTGGGCGAAGCCGCAGCCCGCACCGCTTCTGAAGACCGGCACAGCCGGGGGAGAGGCAATCACCCTCACCGAGCACGACGCCAAGCAGGCGCTCGCCGCCCATGGCGTGCCGGTGCCGAAGGGCCTTGCTGCCGACACCGCCGAGGCCGCCGCGAAGGCCGCCGAAACGCTCGGCTTCCCCGTCGTGCTCAAGGGTCTCGGCGTCGCGCACAAGACCGAGGCCGGCGCGGTAAAGCTGAACCTTGCCAGCCGCGATGCGGTGCTGGCGGCGGCGCAAGCCATGGCCGGCATCGCCTCGGGCTTCCTCGTGGAAAAGATGGTGGCAAGGCCCGTCGCCGAGCTCATCGTCGGAGCCATGCGCGATCCGGTCGCCGGCCCCGTGCTGACCGTCGGGGCCGGCGGCATCCTCGTCGAATTGCTGGAGGATTCGGCGATCCTGACGCTGCCGGCGGACGAAACAGCGATCCGCGAGGCGATAGGAAGCCTCAAGGTTGCAAGGCTGCTCGCCGGCTATCGCGGCGGCCCGAAGGGCGATGTCGACGCTCTTGTCGCCGCCGTCGCATCAGCGGCATCCTATGTCGTTTCAAACGCTTCAATAATCGAAGAACTGGACGTTAATCCCGTAATGGTGCTGCCGGAAGGCGACGGTGTCGTCGCAGCCGACGCACTGATCCGTCTGAGGAAAAACCCATGACCGGACCGATAAGACAGCGCCGCGAGGGCGGCATCCTGGAAGTGACGATCGATCGCCCCAAGGCGAACGCCGTCGATCTCGTGACCAGCCGCATCATGGGCGAGGTCTTCCGGGATTTCCGCGACGACGAGAGCCTGCGCGTCGCCATCGTCACCGGCGCGGGGGGGAAATTCTTCTGTCCGGGATGGGACCTGAAGGCCGCCGCCGCGGGCGATGCGGTGGACGGCGACTACGGCGTCGGCGGCTTCGGCGGCATGCAGGAGCTGCGCGACCTCAACAAGCCGGTCATCGCCGCCGTCAACGGCATCTGCTGCGGCGGGGGGCTGGAGATCGCCCTTTCCACCGATCTGATCCTCGCGGCAGAACACGCGACCTTCGCCCTGCCGGAGATCCGCTCCGGCACGGTGGCCGACGCCGCCTCGATCAAGCTGCCGAAGCGCATTCCCTATCACATCGCCATGGACATGCTGCTGACCGGCCGCTGGCTGGATGCGGCGGAGGCGCATCGCTGGGGCTTCGTCAACGAGATCCTGCCGGCGGGCGAGCTGATGGATCGCGCCTGGGAGCTGGCGCGCCTGCTCGAAAGCGGCCCGCCACTCGTCTACGCCGCGATCAAGGAAGTGGTGCGCGCCGCCGAGGGCGAGGCGTTCCAGACGACCATGAACAGGATCACCCGCCGGCAGCTGCGCACGGTCGACATTCTCTACTCCAGCGAGGACCAGCTGGAAGGCGCCCGCGCCTTTGCGGAAAAACGCGATCCTGTCTGGAAGGGACGGTGAGGAATGCGCTCCTGCATCGGGCGCAATCGATGATCCTCCACAGGCTCGCTTGTGGAAAAATTAGAAAAATTAGGGCGTTACATGCGCCCGATAGACAGATAGCTTTATGGGAACGAGCCGCGGCGCGGCAAAACGAGGAGGGACTGCGGGAGACGGGAATGTGCCAGCGCCGGCATTAAAAAGCCGGCCGTAAGGTTGCTTTAGAGGCGAAAACCAGAAATTCTGCCAATCATAACGACAAATGCCCGCAACAGGGCCAGCAAAGGGAACAGGGGAATGACTGATTACACCAAATATCTCACCAGCCAGGTCGCGCTCGGCAAGATGAACCGCCGCGAGTTCATGGGCCGCGCGGCCGCCTTCGGCGTCACGCTCGCCGTCGCCGGCACGATGTTCGACACGGCCGCCAGGGCCCAGGAGCCCAAGCGCGGCGGCAACCTCAAGCTCGGCCTCGAAGGCGCGGCGGCGACCGATTCGAAGGACCCGGCCAAGGCGCTCTCGCAGTTCATGTTCGTCGTCGGCCGCAACTGGGGCGACATGCTCGTCGAATCCGAGCCGCTGACCGGCCAGCCCGTGCCGGCGCTCGCCGAATCGTGGGAGCCCTCCGCCGACGCCGCCACCTGGACCTTCAACATCCGCAAGGGCGTGAAGTTCCACGACGGCAAGGAACTGACCGTCGACGACGTCATCAAGACCCTGCAGCGCCACACCGACGAGAAGTCGGAATCGGGCGCGCTCGGCGTCATGAAGTCGATCAAGGAGATCAAGGCCGACGGCGACAAGCTGGTCCTCGTGCTGACGGAAGGCAATGCCGACCTGCCGCTGCTGCTGACCGACTACCACCTCATCATCCAGCCGAACGGCGGCCTCGACGACCCGAACGCCCAGATCGGCACCGGCCCCTACAAGGTCACCAGCTTCGAGGCCGGCGTGCGCGCCACCTTCGAGCGCAACAAGGACGACTGGCGCCAGGATCGCGGCTTCGTCGACACGATCGAGATGATCGCGATGAACGACGCGACCGCCCGCATCGCGGCGCTGTCCTCCGGCCAGGTGCACTACATCAACCGCGTCGACCCGAAGACCGTCGACCTCCTGAAACGCGCGCCAACAGTGGAGATCCTCTCCACCTCCGGCCGCGGCCACTACGTCTTCATCATGCATTGCAACACGGCGCCGTTCGACAACAACGACCTGCGCCTGGCGCTGAAATACGCCATGGACCGCGAGACGATGCTGGACAAGGTGCTCGGCGGTTACGGCAAGATCGGCAACGACTTCCCGATCAACGAGACCTATGCCCTCTTCCCCGAAGGCATCGAGCAGCGCGCCTACGACCCGGACAAGGCCGCCTTCCACTACAAGAAGTCGGGCCATAGCGGCTCGGTGCTGCTGCGCACGTCCGACGTCGCCTTCCCGGGCGCGGTCGACGCCGCCGTCCTCTACCAGGAGAGCGCCAAGAAGGCCGGCATCGAGATCGAGGTCAAGCGCGAACCGGGCGACGGCTACTGGTCGAACGTGTGGAACGTGCAGCCCTTCTCCACCTCCTACTGGGGCGGCCGCCCGACGCAGGACCAGATGTATTCCACCGCCTACCTCTCGACGGCGGACTGGAACGACACCCGCTTCCTGCGCCCGGACTTCGACAAGATCCTGCTCGAAGCCCGCTCCGAGCTCGACGAGGCCAAGCGCAAGGACATGTACCGCACCATGGCCATGATGGTGCGTGACGAGGGCGGCCTGATCCTGCCGATGTTCAACGACTTCGTGAACGCCTGCGGCAAGAACGTGAAGGGCTACGTCCACGACATCGGCAACGACATGTCGAACGGCTATGTCGCAACCCGCGTGTGGCTCGACGCCTGATGACCGGCAACGGACCGGCGCACGGTCCGGAGCTGACAGCAACGGCGGCTGCGGGCGATAGCCCGCAGTCTGCCGGCGTTGCCGGGTCGGTTGCGTCCACTGGAACTCCCGTGATCGAAGCTACGCCTTCGTTCTGGGCGAAATTCAGCAAGAGCAGCCCCCTGGTGGCGCTCATCGTGCAGCGCTTCGCGCTCAGCATCGCGCTGCTCTTTGCCGTGTCCCTGATGATCTTCGGGGGCGTGGAAGCCCTGCCCGGCGACTTCGCCACCACCTATCTCGGCCAGTCCGCCACGCCCCAGGCCATCGAGAACATCCGCAAGGACCTCGGCCTCGACCAGCCGGCGACGACGCGCTACGTCCAGTGGCTCGGCGGGGCGATCAAGGGCGATTTCGGCAAGTCCTGGGCATCCCGGAACTCGGTCAGCGAGCAGATCGGCAAGCGCCTCGGCAATTCGCTGTTCCTCGCCTTCTTCGCCGCAATCATCTCCGTGCCGCTCGCCGTCGGGCTCGGCATGCTGGCGGTGCAATACCGGAACCGCCTGCCGGACAAGATCATCAACGTCATCTCGCTGGCGGCGATCTCGCTGCCGGAATTCTTCGTCGGCTATCTCCTGATCCTGTTCTTCGCCGTGAAGATGGGCATCGCCACCTTCCCGGCGACGGTCTACGATTCCATGACGCTCGGCCAGCGCCTCTCGGCCATCGCCCTGCCGACGGCAACCCTCGTCCTCGTCGTGCTCGCCCACATGATGCGCATGACGCGGGCGGCGATCCTCAACGTCATGTCGTCGGCCTATGTGGAGACGGCGGAGCTGAAGGGCCTTTCCGGCCTCAGGATCATCGCCAGGCACGCCGCGCCGAACGCGGTCGCCCCGGTCATCAACGTCATCGCGCTGAACCTTGCCTATCTCGTGGTCGGCGTCGTCGTGGTGGAAGTCGTCTTCGTCTATCCCGGCATGGGCCAGTACATGGTCGACGCCGTGACGGTGCGCGACATGCCGGTGGTGCAGGCCTGCGGCCTGATCTTCGCCGCCTTCTACATCTTCCTCAACATGTTCGCCGACATCCTCGCGATCGTCGCGAACCCCAGATTGAGGCACCCGCGATGAGACTTTCCACCATCCCCCTCAGCGCATGGATCGGCATGCTGGGCATCGCCCTTGCCCTCTTCTGCGCCGTCTTCGCCCCCTTCGTCGCCCCGCACGGCGAAAGCGAGATCGTCGGGGCCATCTGGCAGCCGATGGGCGGCGACTACCTGCTCGGCACGGACAATCTCGGCCGCGACCTCTTCTCGCGGCTGATCTTCGGCGCCCGCACCACGATCTTCGTGGCGCTGGCGGCGACCGTGCTCTCCTTCTCGCTCGGCATGCTGCTCTCCTTCACGGCGGCGGTGACGGGCGGCTTCGTCGATCAGGCCTTCTCGCGCTTCAACGACCTGATGATGGCGATCCCGACGCTGATCTTCGCCCTCGTCGTGCTCGCGGTCCTGCCGCAGCAGCTCTGGATCCTCATCCTCGTGATGGCGGTCCTCGACTCAACCCGCGTCTACCGCATCGGCCGGGCCGTCGCGCTCGACGTCGCGGTGATGGAGTTCGTGGAGGCCGCAAGGCTTCGCGGCGAAGGCACGGGCTGGATCATCTTCCGCGAGATCCTGCCCAACACGCTCTCGCCGCTGCTCGCCGAATTCGGCCTGCGCTTCGCCTTCTCGATCCTGTTCCTGTCCACCCTCTCCTTCCTCGGCCTCGGCATCCAGCCGCCGGCCGCCGACTGGGGCGGCATGGTCAAGGACAACAAGGACGGCATCATATTCGGCATTTCGGCCGCCCTCATCCCGGGCGGGGCGATCGCGGGGCTGGCCATCTGCGTCAACCTCGTCGTCGACTGGCTGATGAAACGCACCTCGAGCCTCAAGGGGGGACGCGGCGATGCCTGATCTTCTTTCCGTCAAGAATCTCAAGATCGAGGCGACGAGCTATCCGCCCGGCGAGCCGCCGAAGACCGTAACCCTCGTGGAAGGCGTTTCCTTCGACGTGCAGAAGGGCAAGGTGCTCGGCCTCATCGGCGAATCGGGCGCCGGCAAGTCCACCATCGGCCTCACCGCGCTCGCCTACGGGCGCGGCGGGGTGCGGATCACCGGCGGTGAGGTGAAGCTGAACGGCGAGGATATCCTCAAGCTCGGCCCTGCCGGCATCCGCAAGGTGCGCGGCTGCAAGGTCTGCTACGTCGCGCAGTCGGCGGCCGCCGCCTTCAACCCCGCCCACCGGCTCGGCGAGCAGGTAATCGAGGCATCGCTGAAGCACGGCATCATGAGCCGGGCGGAGGCGGAAAAGCGCGCGCTCTACCTCTTCAGGGTGCTCGGCCTGCCGAACCCGGAGACCTTCGGCCAGCGCTATCCGCACCAGGTCTCGGGCGGCCAGCTCCAGCGCGCCATGACCGCCATGGCGCTCTGCCCCAATCCCGAGCTGATCGTCTTCGACGAGCCGACGACGGCGCTCGACGTGACGACGCAGATCGACGTGCTCGCCGCCATCAAGCACGCCATCGAGGAGACGGACACCGCCGCGCTCTACATCACCCACGACCTTGCCGTCGTGGCGCAGATCACGGACGACATCCTCGTGCTCCGCCACGGCAAGATGGTGGAATACGGCACGGTGCGGGAGATCATCGAGGCGCCGAAGCAGGACTACACTCGCGCGCTCGTCAACGTGCGCGGCACACGGCGCGACGAAGCGCCCGACCAGTCGGACACGCTCCTCAAGGTCGACAACATCACTGCCGGCTATTCCAACGGCTTCAAGGTGCTGCAGAACGTCTCGCTGCACCTGCCGAAGGGCCAGACGCTGGCGGTGGTGGGCGAATCCGGCTCGGGCAAGTCCACCCTCGCCCGCGTCATCACCGGCCTCCTGCCGCCGCAGGACGGCACGATCAGCTTCGACGGCAAGGCCTTGCCGCGCGCGCTGAAGGGCCGGTCGAACGACGAACTGCGCCGCATCCAGATGATCTACCAGATGGCCGATACCGCGATGAACCCGCGCCAGACGGTGCGCGACATCATCGGCCGCCCCCTCACCTTCTATTACGGCCTGCGCGGCCGGGAGAAGACCGAGCGGGTGAAGGAACTGCTGGACCAGATCGAGATGGGCGGGCGCTTTGCCGACCGCTACCCGGCCGAGCTTTCCGGCGGGCAGAAACAGCGCGTCGCCATCGCAAGGGCGCTCGCGGCCCAGCCGGAGCTGATCCTTTGCGACGAGCCGACGTCGGCCCTCGACCCGCTGGTGGCGGAAGGCATCCTGAAGCTCCTCCTGAAACTCCAGGAGGAAACGCAGGTCTCCTACATGTTCATCACCCACGACATCGCGATCGTCCGTGCCATCGCCGATTCGGTGGCCGTGATGCACCGCGGCCGCCTCGTGCGCTTCGGCCCCAAATCGAAGGTCCTCTCGCCGCCCTTCGACGACTATACGGACCTCCTGCTGAAATCGGTTCCCGAAATGGAGATCGGCTGGCTGGAGCGGGTGCTGGCGACACGGCGCATGGAAAGCGCGGGGAACTGAGTGAAAGCGGACGGCTCCGGCCGTCCGCCCTGCCGGCACAAGCCCCTCGTCCGGCCTGCCGGCCACCTTCTCCTTGGCTGCGGGGAGAAGGAGATATGCCGGGCTGGTTTCCTCAAAAACCATCCGTTCGTGGGGCAAGTCCCCTCTCCCCGCTTGCGGGGAGAGGGCTAGGGTGAGGGGCTAGCTCCCCCAATCACTTCTGCATGCACGCCACATCCCCGACGCGGCTTGCCGATTTCCCTTCGGCCAGCACCGTGTCCTCGCCGCGCGCCGTGCAATTGCCCTTCTCGCCGGTGCCGGTGCGGAACTTCACCATCGGCTGGCCTTCGATCATGATGCTGGGCACGATCTCGTAGAGCTCCGGCGGGCAGTTCACCACGTCGGAAAGCCGCAATGCCGGCGCGCCGCCGATGAAGACGCTTTGCGCGCCGGACAGCGCGCAGGCGGGAATGGGCGCGGCGGCGTCTTCGGCCCCGGCGGGCATGACCGCGGCACAGGCGAGCGCCAGGGCGAAACCGGCAAGCTGCAAGCTCTTCATCATGGCTTTCCCTCCTCGCGCGCCTTACGGGACAAGGCCGTCAGCACCTCCATGGCCCGGCCGGCGTCGCGCTCCGGCACGAATATATGGTCGTGGTGGAAGGCGGCGACCACGTTGGCGCTGATGCCCTCCCGCGTCAGCGCCGCCGCGAAGGCCGCCGTCAGTCCCACCGCCTCCAGCGAGGAATGGACGGTGAGCGTGATCATCCGCATCGGCGCGCTTGCGACAAGGCCGCCCGCCGCACCCGTCGGCAGGATCAGCGTCACGCCTTCCGCCTCCCGGAACAGGCCGACAGCGGCATTGAGAAGCACCTCCGTCAGCAGATTTTCCGGCACGCTGGCATAGACGAAGCTGCCGTCCGCCAGCGCCGGTTCCATAGTCTTCAGCAGTTCGGCAAGATCGGTGATGCCGCTCATGGATTGGCCATCCGCCGCACGGCATCGCAGAGCGCCGCAAAGCCCGCCCTTGCCCCTTCGCTCATGAAGCGGGCACGCAGCCAGGCATGGATCATCTGGCCTTCCTCGCGGAACTCCACCGGAATGCCGGCAAGGATCAGCCGTGCGGCATAGACCCGCGCATCGTCGCGCAGCGGGTCGAAACGGGCGGCGGTGATGAAGGTCGGCGGCAGGCCCGCAAGATTTTCCGCCCTGAGCGGAAAGGCATGGACCGCATCGTCCGGCGCCTTGTAGACCGCCCGGTAATAGGCGACGTCGGCCGTCGAAAGCCCCGGCGCCTCGGCCATCTCGACATAGGAGCCGGAATCGAGGTCGCCGCCGAGGCCGGGATAGACGAGCGCCTGTCCCGCAATCCCCTTCAGCCCCTCGTCGCGCGCCTTCATCGCGATGCCGGCCGCAAGATTGCCGCCGGCACTGTCGCCGATCAGCACGACCGGGTGACCTTCGAGAAGCAGTTCCACCAGCACGGCCCAGCAATCGTCGAAGGCATCGGGCCAGACATGTTCGGGCGAAAGCCGGTAGTCGACGGAGACGAGCTCCGCGCCCGCCGCCTCGGAAATCTCCGCACAGATCGCGTCGTGGCTCCCCAGCGAGCCGACGACGAAACCGCCACCGTGGATATAGAAGAGCCGCATCTCGCTCGTCACCCGCGCCGGGCGGTAGCGGCGGATCGGGATGCGGCCCGCCACAAGCCCGTCCTCCTTCGCCATGCCGGCCGGCGGCGGCGCATCGAAGGCGGCGCAGAGCGCGTCGTACCAGATGCGCTGCTGGCCGATATCGGCCTCCACGGCATCGGCGGGATAGAAATCCTCGCAGCGCTTGTGGAAGGCCAGGATGCCCTCCTCGCTCGGCATGGGACGGTCGGTCATGGCGGCTCCTTCGTGGGGTCGCGCGATCATAACAGCCCGCGGCCGCAGCGCCCGTCCCAAGCGCGCCTTTCCCATCAATTTTCGGTGCTTGCCTCGCTCGCCACCCGCATATTAACTGCCGCCATGGCATTCACCTTCCGGCAATTGCAGTATTTCGTCGCCGTCGCGGAGCAGGGTTCGGTCACGCGCGCCGCGCAGAACCTTTCCATCTCGCAATCCTCGATCACCGAGGCGATCAAGGAGCTCGAATCGGACCTCGGCGTGCCCCTCTTCGAGCGCCACCCGCGCGGCCTGACGACGACGCACAACGGCCACCAGTTCCTGCGTCACGCGACAAAAATCCTCGCCGATGTCTCGGACGCCCGCCGCTCCTTCTCCGACAACCGGACGCCGGAAAAGGGCCAGCTCAATCTCGGCGTCACCTCGCTCGTCGCCGGCTACGTGCTCTCCGACCTCCTGTCGCGCTACCGCCGGGCCTTTCCCGGCATCGAGGTCAGCGCCATCGAGGACAACGGCTCCTATCTTGAACATCTCCTCGTCGGCGGCGAACTCGACGTCGCCGTCATGGTCATCTCGAACCTGCGCGATCGCATGGCCCTGCAAGCGGAGATCATCGAGACCTCGCCCTATAGGCTCTGGCTGCCGATCGGCCATCCCCTCGTCTCGGCCGACATCATCTCCGTCAGCGACATCGCCAGGGAACCGCTAATCATGCTGACGGTCGACGAAATCGAGGAGAACACCGGAAAGCTGCTGACGGCCCTCGGCGCACGCCCGCATGTCGCCTTTCGCACGCGCTCGGTAGAAGCCGTGCGCAGCCTCGTCGCCACCGGCGCGGGCATCGCGCTGCTTCCCGACCTCGTCTACCGCCCCTGGTCGCTGGAAGGCGATCGCATCGAAAGCCGCGACGTCTCCGGCGCCCTGCCGGTGGTGCAGATCGGCATGGTCTGGCGCAAGGGCTCCGGCCTGCCGCAGGCGGCGCGGGATTTCGTGGGGCTGGCCGAGGCGTTGAGGAGCGGGCGGGTGCGATAGCAAGGGGCTGCGACAGGAAGCGGAAAGCTCCATCCCCTCCTCCGTCATGCCGGACTTGATCCGGCATCCAGTCCGCGCAAGTCCTTGCGCGGGGAAGGAAGCTCTCTCGCCGCACAGACGCGCGGCAGCTGGATGCCGGATCAAGTCCGGCATGACGGAAGGAACGATATCAGGCCAAGGCAACGGTAGAGTATGCCGCTCCTCGCTTTGTCGCTCACCCACATATCGGAATTTCCGATACCGCCTATCTGATTAATGAATTTGCGAAAGCGGCAAAACCACGGCACCTTTCCTTCCGGGAACAATACCGCTCGAAAAGCGGATCAAACCGGGAGACTGTCATGAAGCGACTTCTGCATTCCTGCACCGCGCTTACCCTTTCGCTCGCCTTCGCCACTGCCGCCATCGCCCAGGAGCCGCTGAAGGAGCTCGGCCCCGGCGAGGGAGAGGTCTCCATCGTCGCCTGGGCCGGCTATATCGAGCGCGGCGAGACGGACAAGGCCTACGACTGGGTCAGCGACTTCGAGAAGCAGACGAGTTGCAAGGTGACGGTGAAGACCGCCGCCACCTCCGACGAAATGGTCGCGCTGATGAACGAGGGCGGCTTCGACCTCGTCACCGCCTCGGGCGACGCATCGCTCCGCCTCGTCGCGGGCAAGCGCGTCCAGCCGATCAACACCGACCTCATCCCGAGCTGGAAGACCATCGACGAGCGCCTGCAGAACGCCCCCTGGCACACGGTGAACGGCGTTCATTACGGCACGCCCTATCTCTGGGGGCCGAACGTGCTGATGTACAACACCGAGGCCTTCAAGGGCGAGGCGCCGAAGAGCTGGAACGTCGTCTTCGAGGAAATGACGCTGCCGGACGGCAAGTCCAACAAGGGCCGCGTGCAGGCCTATGACGGCCCGATCCACATCGCCGACGCCGCGCAATACCTGATGGCGCACAAGCCGGAGCTCGGCATCAAGAACCCCTACGAGCTCAACGAAGACCAGTACAAGGCCGCGCTCGACCTCCTGCGCGTCCAGCGCACGCTCGTCGGCCGCTACTGGCACGACGCCATGATCCAGATCGACGACTTCAAGAACGAGGGCGTCGTCGCTTCCGGCTCCTGGCCGTTCCAGGTCAACCTGATGCAGGCCGAAAAGCAGCCGATCGCCTCGACCTTCCCGGAAGAAGGCGTGACGGGCTGGGCCGACACGACCATGCTGCATGCCGAAAGCCAGCACCCGAACTGCGCCTATATGTGGATGGAGCATTCGCTATCCGCCAAGGTGCAGGGTGACGCGGCCGCCTGGTTCGGCGCCGTTCCCTCGGTTCCGGCCGCCTGCAAGGGCAATGCGCTCCTGACCGACGAGGGTTGCTCGACCAACGGCTACGACAACTTCGACAAGATCGCCTTCTGGCGCACGCCGGTCAGCAAGTGCGAAAGCCAGGGCGAATGCGTGCCCTACCACCGCTGGGTCTCCGACTATATCGGCGTGATCGGCGGGCGTTGATCGAATAGCCCCTCACCCTAACCCTCTCCCCGTAAACGGGGAGAGGGAACGTGCCCCAAGACAGCTTTCGTTTCCTTCGGGAACGGAAACCGTTGCGCCATGCCTCCTTCTCCCCGCCTGCGGGGAGAAGGTGCCGGCAGGCGGATGAGGGGCAGGACCAACACACCCGGGAGCCCCCATGACCGCCGTTCTGTTCCAGCAAGTCTCCCGCCATTTCGGCGCCGTGCGCGCCGTCGACAGCGTGGATCTCGCCATTGCCGAAGGCGAGTTCTTCGCCATGCTCGGCCCCTCCGGCTCCGGCAAGACGACGTGCCTGCGCCTGATGGCCGGCTTCGAGCAGCCGACCGGCGGCCATATCGAGATCTTCGGCGAGACGGCCGAGGGCGTGCCGCCCTACCGGCGCAACGTCAACACGGTCTTCCAGGACTATGCCCTCTTCCCGCATCTCTCGATCCTCGAAAACGTCGCCTATGGCCTGATGGTCAAGGGCGTCGGCAAGGCCGAGCGGCTGAAGGCGGCCGAAGACGCGCTCGCCATGGTGAAGCTGCCCGGCTACGGCACGCGCCGGCCCGGCCAGCTTTCCGGCGGCCAGCGCCAGCGCGTGGCACTCGCCCGTGCCCTCGTCAACCGCCCCCGCGTGCTCCTCCTCGACGAACCGCTCGGCGCGCTGGACCTGAAGCTGCGCGAGCAGATGCAGGAAGAGCTGAAATCGCTTCAGAAATCCCTCGGCATCACCTTCGTCTTCGTCACCCACGACCAGGGCGAGGCCCTGTCGATGGCCGACCGCATCGCCGTCTTCAGCGAGGGGAAGATCCAGCAGCTCGGCACGCCGGAAGAGGTCTATAAGCGGCCGAAGACCCGCTTCGTCGCCGACTTCGTCGGCTCCTCCAACGTGTTGCCGCCCGATTTCGTCGAAAGCCTCGGCTTCGGCCGGCACCATGCGAGCCTGCGCCCCGAGGCGATCACGCTCGGCGACGGCCCCGGCCGCAAGCCGTTCTCCGGCCGCGTGACGGCGGCAAGCTTCCTCGGCGCAGCCAATCGCGTGACGGTGGAGGCGAACGGCGCACGCATCGCCGCCATGGTGCCGGCTTCGGCGCCGGTGCCCGCCGAAGGCGCGACCATCACCCTCTCCTTCCTGCCGGAGGACCTGCACACGATGGACGGCGCGCAATGAGCACCGAGACCTCCATCCTTTCCCGCCGCACGGGCGCCCTCGGGCAGCTTTCGGATACCTTCTGGCGCAAGCCGAAGGTTCTCCTCTTCCTGATGCTGACGCCGCCGCTCCTCTGGCTCGGCGTCATCTATCTCGGCTCGCTCTTCGCGCTGCTGCTCCAGAGCTTCTTTTCGATCGACGACTTTTCCGGGCTGATCAACTACGAGTTCACGCTCGACACCTACCGGCAGCTCCTCATCCCGTCGAATTTCGACATCATCTTGCGCACCGTCGTCATGGCCGCGCTGGTGACGCTCGCCTCCGCCGCCATCGCCTTTCCCATCGCCTATTACGCGGCGCGCTATGCCCGCGGAAAATGGAAGGTGATCTTCTACCTCGGTGTCATGCTGCCGCTGTGGTCGAGCTATCTCGTTAAGGTCTATGCCTGGAAGCTGATCCTCGCCAAGGAAGGCATCCTCACCTGGATCTTCGCCAAGCTCCACCTCACCTGGCTGCTCGACGCATGGCTTTCCCTGCCGATCATCGGCGGCTCGTCGCTTTCGATCAGCTATACCGGCACCTTCATCGTCTTCATCTACGTGTGGATGCCCTTCATGATCCTGCCGATCCAGGCTTCGCTGGAGCGCGTGCCGGGCAACCTCATCGAAGCCTCCGCCGACCTTGGCGGCAATCCGGGCCAGACCTTCCGCCATGTGCTCTTTCCGCTGGCGCTGCCCGGCATCATCGCCGGCTCCATCTTCACCTTCTCGCTGACGCTCGGCGACTACATCATCCCGCAGATCATCGGCTCGTCGCGGCTCTTCATCGGCCAGGCGGTCTATGCCCAGCAGGGCACGGCCGGCAACATCCCGCTCGCCGCCGCCTTCTCCGTCGTGCCGATCGTCATCATGGGCCTCTATCTCTGGATGGCCAAGCGACAGGGAGCCTTCGATGCGCTCTGACAAGAACACTTTTGCACCCCTCGGCCTGAAGATCGCCGCAGGCGCCGGCCTCCTCTTCCTGCACCTGCCGATCCTGCTCATCTTCCTCTATGCCTTCACCACGGAGGAGAAGAGCTACCAGTTCCCGCCGCCGGGCTATACGCTGAAATGGTTCGCGGCCGCCTGGAACCGGCCGGACGTGTGGCAAGCGCTCGGGCTTTCCGTGCGCGTCGCCTCGATCTCCACGGCGGTCGCCCTCGTGCTCGGCACGCTCTGCGCCGCCGCGGTCTCGCGCACGCGGTTCTTCGGCCGGGAGGCGGTGTCGCTGCTGGTGATCCTGCCCATCGCGCTGCCCGGCATCATCACCGGCATCGCGCTGCGCTCGGCCTTCTCCTTCGTCGACATCCCCTTCTCGTTCTGGACCATCGTGCTCGGCCACGCGACCTTCTGCGTCGTGGTCGTCTACAACAATGCCGTCGCCCGCTTCCGCCGCATTTCCGGCTCGCTGGTGGAGGCCTCGATGGACCTCGGCGCCGACGGCTTCCAGACCTTCCGCCACGTCATCCTGCCGAACATCGGCACGGCGCTGCTGGCCGGCGGCATGCTCGCCTTCGCGCTTTCCTTCGACGAGGTGATCGTGACGACGTTTACGGCCGGCCAGCAGTCGACCCTGCCGATCTGGATGCTGGAGGAACTGGTGCGCCCCCGTCAGCGGCCGGTCACCAACGTCGTCGCCATGGTGGTGGTGCTCGTCACCTTCCTGCCGATCCTTGCCGCCTACTACCTCACCCGCGACGGCGACCAGGTCGCCGGCAGCGGCAAATAACCTGACACAAGGGAGAACATCCATGGATACCCAGATGCTGATCGGCGCGCGCCTGGAAGCCGGCACGGAGGTTGAGGAGCACGTCCTCAACCCCAGGACGGGCGCCCGGATCGTCGACCTGCCGGAAGCCTCGCACACGCAAATCGACGCCGCCGTGGGCGCCGCCGAAAAGGCCTTCACCGGCTGGGCGGCGACCACGCCCGCCGAGCGCTCCGGCTATCTCCTGAAGATCGCCGACGCCATCGAGAAGGACGCCGACGCCTTCGCCGCGCTGGAATCGCTCAATTGCGGCAAGCCGATCAACGCCGTGCGCAACGACGAGCTGCCGGCCATCGTCGACTGCTGGCGCTTCTTCGCCGGCGCCATCCGCTCGCTGCATGCGCCGGTCGCCGCCGAGTACCTGCCGGGCTTCACCTCCATGGTGCGGCGCGACCCGGTCGGCATCGTCGGCTCCATCGCGCCGTGGAACTATCCGCTGATGATGATGGCCTGGAAGCTGGCGCCCGCCATTGCCGGCGGCAACACCGTCGTCTTCAAGCCCTCCGAGCAGACGCCGCTGACGGCGCTGAAGATGGCCAGGCTCCTCGCCGACATCCTGCCGGAAGGCGTCGTCAACGTCATCCTCGGCCGCGGCGAGACGGTCGGCAACACGCTGATCAACCATCCGAAGATCTCCATGGTCTCGATCACCGGGGACGTGGCGACCGGCAAGAAGGTGCTCGCCGCCGCGGCCAAGACCGTCAAGCGCACGCACCTGGAGCTCGGCGGCAAGGCCCCCGTCCTCGTCTTCGACGACGCGGACCTCGAGGCCGTCGTGCAGGGCATCCGCACCTTCGGCTACTACAATGCCGGCCAGGACTGCACCGCAGCCTGCCGCATCTACGTGCAGGACGGCATCTACGAAAAATTCGTCGCCGACCTTTCCGCCGCCGTCTCGACCATCCGATACAACGACCCGGACGACACGCAAAACGAGATCGGCCCGCTGATCTCCAAGCGCCAGCGCGACCGCGTGGCGAGCTTCGTCGAGCGCGCGGCAGACGTAAAACATATCGAGATCACCACGGGCGGACGTGTCGGCAGCGAGGAAGGCTATTTCTTCCAGCCGACCGTGGTGGCCGGCGCCACGCAGGACGACGAGATCGTGCGCCGCGAAGTCTTCGGCCCCGTCGTCTCCGTCACCCGCTTCAAGGATGCCGACCAGGCCGTCGCCTGGGCCAACGACAGCGACTACGGCCTTGCCTCCTCCGTCTGGACGAAAGACATCGGCAAGGCCATGAAGGCCGCCTCGCGCCTGCAATACGGCTGCACCTGGATCAACACCCACTTCATGCTGACCAACGAAATGCCGCACGGCGGCGTCAAGCAATCGGGCTACGGCAAGGACATGTCGATCTACGCGCTGGAGGACTACACCGCCGTGCGGCATGTGATGATCAGCCACGGGTGAATGCTGGGGAGAGCGAAGCTACCCCCCTCTGCCCTGCCGGGCATCTCCCCCACAAGGGGGGAGATCGGCAAGGGGCCTGCTCCCAATTCCTCTTTTGATGGGAAGGAAGCCAGCTCTACATCCAATCTCCCCCCTTGAGGGGGAGATGGCCGGCAGGCCAGAGGGGGGTGTCCCAAGCACGCCCTTCCCGGGAACTTTCCCGCCCGCCGCGCGTCTTCCCCAAAACCCACCGGGAGACACCGCCATGCTGAAATGGGCCCTGATTTTCCTCGTCATATCGCTGATCGCCGGCTTCCTCGGCTTTTCCGGGGTCTCGGCCGCGACGGCCACCATCGCCAAGGTGCTCTTCGCGATCGCGCTCGCCGTCTTCCTGATCTTCCTCATCCTGGCGCTGATGGCCGGCAATCTCGCCTTCTAGGAAGACCCGCGACGATTTGGGGCGTCAACGCCCTTCCGGCCGCATGCCGCGCACGCTATATCATGCCCAGGAGGACCTGAATGATCTGGGCATTCGCAGTCGCGGCGGCGGCCATACTCTATCTCGCGCTACGCTTCCGGCGTTTCCGCAGCTGGGTCGAACCCGCCCTTACCATCGTCGTCGCCATCGGCCTTGCCAGCGCCCTCCTCATCTGGTTCGTCGACGAGCAGTCGCCCTCCGGACCCGTCACGCCGGCAATGCCGGCGCTGACCGCCGACAGCATCGCTCTCTCCGACATGCAGGCGAGCGCCGGCCAGACCGCGACGAGCTACCGCGTGACGGGCCGCCTCACCAACAACGGCGAAGCGCCCCTGCAGTCCTTCCGCCTCGATGTCGTGCTGTCCGATTGCCCGAAGGGCACCTGCCGCGAGGTCGGCCGCGACAGCGCGCTGATCGTACTGCGCGTGCTGCCGGGCCAGAGCCAGGCCTTCTCCACCTTCGCCGTCTTCCCGGGGATCGACCTCGCCCCCGTCACCGCACCCGAATGGGATTTCGGCGTGCGCGACGTGCGTGCGGTCCGCCTGCCCTAGATCGCCTTTCCATGCGCGCCGGCATCGAGCATCGCATTGATGCGATCGCCGGAAGCCGCAGTCGAGAGCCCGGCGAAGCTGCCGTCCCTGACGATGGCCTCCATCTGTTCGGCGATGGCCGCATGCGTGACGCGGGCGATCATCGAACCGAGCGAGATTCGCCGCACGCCGATTGCGGCGAACTGCGGCACGGTGAGCTGGCGGAGCGGCCCCGCCGCAAGCGCATTGACCGGCCTCGATACCGATGCGAGGACACGGCGCAACTCCGCCTCGCCCGGCGGCACCGGAACGTAGAGCAGGTCCGCGCCCGCTTTCTCGAAGGCCTGGATGCGGCGGATGGCCTCGTCGAGGTCGTAGACACCGTTCATCACGCCGTCGGCCCGCGCGCAGAGGATGAAGGGCCGGCCGAGCGAGCGGGCGGCATCGACGGCGGCGCGGATGCGCTCGACGGCAAGGCCGAAATCGTAGGCCGGGTTACCCTCGACCATCCGCGTATCCTCGATCGAGCAGCCGGAAAGGCCCACTTCCGCGGCAAGGCGGATCGTCTCGGCAACCTCGTCCGGCGCATCGGCAAAGCCGTTCTCGAAATCGCCCGAGACCGGCAGGGGCGTCGCCCGCACGATATCCTCGGCGTGCTTCAGAGCCTCCTCGCGGCTCACCCGGCCCATGTCGGGCCGGCCGAGCGTGAAGGCGAAGCCGGCGGACGTGGTGGCGAGCGCCACCGCGCCGGATGCCGCCATCATGCGCGCCGAGCCCATGTCCCACGGGTTCGGGATGACGAAGCAGCCCGACTGATGCAGGTCATGGAAGCGCTGGTGGCGTTCGGCAAGGCTCATCAGGCACGCACCCTTTCGGCTTTCGGATCGTACATCGGCGCGAGCGAGGCTTCCGCCTTCACCCGCACACCGGCGACCTCGATCTCATAGGCCGAGGCAAGCACATCCGCCTCGCTCTCCCCTTCGCAGGGAACATAGCCCATGCCGATAGCGCCGCCAAGAAAATGGCCGTAGTTGCCGGAGGTGATGGTGGAGACGATCCTGCCGTCGCGCACCAGCGCCTCGTTGTGGAAGATGAGCGGTTCGGGGTCGGTGAGCCTGAACTGCACCAGACGGCGCTTCAGCCCTTCCTCCTCCTTGCGCAACACCGCATCGCGGCCGATGAACGCGCCCTTCTTCGTGCGCACGGCAAAGCCGAGGCCGGCCTCCAGCACATGGTCCTCGTCGGTGATGTCGTGGCCGAAATGGCGGAAGGCCTTCTCGATGCGGCAGCTGTCCAGCGTGTGCAGGCCGCAGAGCTTCAGGCCCATGTCGGCCCCCGCGTCCTCCAGGGCCTCGAAGACATGCGCAGCCTGGTCGGTGGAGACGTAAAGCTCCCAGCCGAGCTCGCCGACATAGGTGACGCGGTGGGCGCGGGCGAGGCCCATGCCGATCTCGATCTCCCGTGCCGTGGCGAAGGGATGATGGGCATTGGAGAAGTCGTTGGGACTGACCTTCCGCATCAGGTCGCGCGCCTTCGGCCCCATGACGCAAAGCACGCTTTCGGCCGCCGTGACATCGGTGATAACGACGAACTCGTCCCTCAGATGCTTGCGCAGCCAGGCAAGGTCGCGCTGGAGCGTCGCACCGGGCACGACGAGCAGGAAGGCGGTCTCGGAAAGGCGCGTCACCGTCAGGTCGCTCTCGATGCCGCCGTGCGCGTTGAGCATCTGCGTATAGACGATACGGCCCGGCGCGACGTCCATCTGGTTGGCGCAGAGGTTCTGCATGAAGGCGAGCGCATCGCGCCCCTCGACGCGGATCTTGCCGAAGGAGGTCATGTCGAAGAGGCCGACGCCGTTGCGGACGGCAAGGTGCTCCTCTTTCTGGTTCTCGAACCAGTTCTGCCGCTTCCAGGAATAGCGGTATTCCCGCTCCTGCCCTTCCTTGGCGAACCAATTGGCCCGCTCCCAGCCGGCCACCTCGCCGAAGACGGCGCCCCGTGCCTTCAGGTGCTCGTGCAAGGGCGAGCGCCGCACGCCCCGCGCCGTCGCCATCTGGCGATAGGGGAAATGGTCGGCATAGAGCAGGCCGAGCGTTTCGGAGACGCGATCCTTGAGGTAGGCGCGGTTCCGCTGGAAAGGCTGGGCGCGGCGGATATCGACCTCCCAGAGGTCGAAGGGCGGCTCGCCGTCGTTCATCCACTGGGCAAGCGCCATGCCCGCCCCGCCGGAGGAGACGATGCCGATGGAATTGTAGCCGGCGGCGACCCAATAGCCCTTCAGCTCCGGCGCTTCGCCGAGATAGTAGCGGTCGTCCGGCGTAAAACTTTCGGGTCCGTTGAAGAAGGTGTGGATGCCAGCCGTCTCCAGCATCGGCATGCGGTTGATGGCGTTTTCGAGGATCGGCTGGAAATGGTCGAAGTCCTCCGGCAGCTGGTCGAAGCAGAAATCTTCCGAAATGCCGTCCATGCCCCAGGGCTTGGCCTTCAGCTCGAAGGCGCCGATCAGCATCTTGCCGGCATCTTCCTTGTAATAGGTACATTCGTCCGGCACGCGCAGCACCGGCAGGCGCGTAAGGTTCGGGATCGGCTCCGTGACGATGTAGAAATGCTCGCAGGCATGCAGCGGCAGCGTGACGCCCGACATGTCGGCGAGCGTGCGGCCCCACATGCCGGCGGCGTTGACGACGTTCTCCGTCTCGATGGTGAAGGTCTCGCCGTCCCGCTCGCAGGCAACGCCCGTCACGCGGCCGTCCTTCGTGAGCACGGAAGTAACCTTCACACCCTCGATGACCGTCGCGCCGTTCTGCCGCGCGCCCTTCGCCAAGGCCATGGCGATGTTCGCCGGGTCGCACTGGCCGTCGAGCGGCAGGTGCACGGTGGCCTTGATATCCGCGGTGTTGAGGTGCGGATACATCGCCTTCACGTCGTCGACGGAGATTTCGCGCACGTCGACGTCGAAGGCGCGGGCGAGCGAGGCCTGGCGGTAGATTTCCTCCTTGCGCTCGTCGGTGAGTGCCACGGTCATCGAACCGTTCTGCCGCATGCCGGTGCCGATGCCGGTCTCGGCCTCCAGCTTGACGTAGAGGTCGGCGGAATATTTGGCGAGGCGCGTCATGTTCTGCGAGGCGCGGAGCTGGCCGATGAGGCCGGCGGCGTGCCAGGTGGTGCCGCAGGTGAGCTGCTTGCGCTCCAGCAGCACCACGTCCGTCCAGCCGAGCTTGGCGAGGTGGTAGGCGACCGAGCAGCCGGAAACGCCACCGCCGACGATGACGGCTCGCGCCTTGGAGGGAATGGGCTTGGTCATGCACGCAGTCTTTCGTTGTTGGGGTCGAAGAGCGGCCCGTCGGGCTCGACCATCGCCTTGAAGCGGTCGCCGTAGATTTCCACCTCGACCTCGGTGCCGGGCACGGCAAGGTCGGCGCGCAGCATGCCGAGCGCGATGGATTTTCCCACGCGATAGCCCCAGTTGCCGGAGGTCGTCTCGCCGACCACCTTGCCGTCGTGCCAGAGCGTCGACATGTAGGGCGCGTCGCAGTCGCCGGCATCCACGGTCATGAGCACGAAGCGCTTGGAAACGCCCTGCTGGCGTTCGCGCTCCAGCGCCGCCTTGCCCTTGAAGGCGGGCTTGGTCCAGTCGATGAAGCGGTCGAGGCCGCCCTGCAGGATCGTATAGTCGGTCGAAAGGTCGCCCTTCCAGGCACGGTAGCCCTTCTCGATGCGCAGCGAGTCCAGTGCCTCCATGCCGAAGGGTTCCAGGCCATGTTTCTGCCCGGCCTCCCAGACGGCGTCGAAGATCGCGGCCGTGTCCTCCACCTTGGTGTGGATTTCCCAGCCGAGTTCCCCGGCGAAGGAGACGCGCACGAGCTGGCACCAGCGGCCGGCGATCTGCGCGGCCTGATGCGTCAGCCAGCCCTTGGAAAGATCGGCGTCCGTCACCTCGGCGAGAATCGCGCGGGCGTTCGGACCGGAGAGGATCTGGCAGGAGAAATTCTCCGTCGCGTCGTCGACGGTGAAGGCGGCCTCCTTCGGCATGTGCTTCGTCAGCCACTCGAAATCGTGCCATTGCGCGGTCGCGGCGGTGATGAGGAAGAAGAAGTCCTCGTCCAGCATCATCACCGACATTTCCGTGACGATGCGGCCCTTGTCGTCGGAAAAATAGGCAAGGCCGATGCGGCCGGGCTTCGGCACCTTGCCGGTGATCAGCGAGGAGAGCCACGCCGTCGCGCCCTCCCCCTTCACGCGGAAGCGCGAGAAGCCGGGAAGGTCGAGGATGCCGGCGGCCTCGGCGACGGCGCGGCACTCCGCCTCGATGCGCGGCCGCCACGGCCCCTCGCGGTTCCAGGTCTGCGTCGCCTCTTCGGAAAGATCGTCGCCGGGCGCGGCGTACCACATGGCGCGCTCCCAGCCGTTATAGGGCTTGAACTGCCCGCCCAGCGCCTCGATGCGGTCGTGGATCGGCGAGAGCTTTTTGTCGCGGCCCGCCGGCCATGCGTGCTTGGGAAAGTGCATGGCATATTCGTGGCCATAGACCTCCATGCCCTTTTCCACGCAATAATCCTTGTCGGCGGCAAAGGCCGTGAAGCGGCGTGGGTCGCAGGACCACATGTCCCACTCCGTCTCGCCCTCCGTCACCCATTCGGCCAGCACCTTGCCGGCGCCGCCCGCCTGGCAGATGCCGAAGGTGAAGACACAGGCCTCGTAGGCGTTCGGCACGCCGGGCATCGGGCCGAGCAGCGGATTGCCGTCCGGCGCATAGGGGATGGGGCCGTTGATCATGCGCGACAGGCCCGCCGTGCCGAGGATCGGCACGCGCTCGACGGCGTCGTTGAGATACCATTCGAGCCGGTCGAGGTCGTCCGGGAAGAGCTGGAAGGAGAAATCGTCCGGCATCGGATCGTCCGGCGTCACCCAATGCGCCTTGCAGTTGCGCTCGTAGGGGCCGAGGTTCATCCCCGTCTTCTCCTGCCGGAGATAGTAGGAGCTGTCGACGTCGCGCAGCAGCGGCAGCTTGTGGCCGACTTCCTTGGACCAGGCGGCAAGCTCGGGAATCTCCTCGAAGAGGATGTACTGGTGGCTCATCACCATCATCGGCACGTCGCGGCCGAACCATTTTCCGACCTCGCGCGCATAATAGCCGGCGGCATTGACCACCTTTTCGCAGCGGATTTCGCCCTGCGGCGTGGAGATGACCCACTCGTCGCCCTCGCGGCGCGCGCCGGTGGCGGGACAGAAGCGAAAAATCTTCGCGCCCATGTCGCGCGCGCCTTTCGCCAAAGCCTGCGTAAGCTGCGCCGGGTCGATGTCGCCGTCATAGGGATCGTAGAGCGCGCCGGTGAGGTCGTGCGTTTCGAGGAAGGGATATTTGCCGGCCATCTCGTCGGGAGAAAGGATATCGAGGTCCATGCCCTGGTAGCGGCCCATGCCGACGACGCGCTTGAACTCCTGCAGGCGCTCCTTCGAATGGCCGAGGCGGATCGAGCCGGTGACGTGGTAGTTCATCGGGTAATCGACCAGCGCGCCCAGCTCCCGGTAGAGCGAGGCCGAATAGCGCTGCATGTTCATGATCGACCAGGAGGAGGAGAAGGTCGGCACGTTGCCGGCGGCATGCCATGTGGAGCCGGCGGTCAGCTCGTTCTTCTCGAGCAGCACGCAATCCGTCCATCCGGCCTTGGCCAGATGGTAGAGCGCGGACGCGCCGACGGCGCCTCCGCCGATGATGACGACACGGGCATGGCTTGGCAGTCCGGACATTCTGGCTCCCCTTCTTCGCGCCTGATTTTTGTCAACCAAAGCGCCGGCCAGCAAGCGGAGGAATTCGCTTTATTAATCGAAGAAGCCGATTACACTTCCATCAAACATTGGAAAAATACGGCGCCCTCATGCAAATTGTCCTGATCGAGACATTCCTGGACCTGATGGAAACGCGCAATTTCAACCGCACGGCGGAGCGGCTGAACATCACGCAATCGACGGTCACCCACCGCATCAACGCGCTGGAGGGAATGTTCGCGCGAAAGCTCTTCGCGCGCAACAAGGGCGGCACGCAGCCGACGGCCGCGGGCCTGCGCTTCCTCGACCATGCGAAGGCCCTGCAGCACCAGTGGCACGAGGCGGCCCGCGCGGTGGAAACGGCGGGCGCCTACGAGCGCTCCATGCGCATCGGCCTCCAGCACGACCTTGCCGCGCGCTATGCCGGCGACTGGCTGGCCGCCGTGCGGAAGGAGCTGCCGGCCACCTCCATCTACCTGGAGGTCGACTATTCCAACCAGATGAACCGCGACCTCGGCGCGGGCGATCTCGACCTTGCCATCCTCTTCACGCCGCACTACCTGCCGGATCTCCACTACGAGCGCATCGGCGAGGTGCGCTACGAGATGGTGAGCAACAGGGCTGCCCGGATCGAGGACGTGAAGGCGGAGGATTACATACAGGCCGTCTATTCGCCGGCCTTCGACCGGCTGCACCGGCAGGCCTATCCGGCGCTTTCCACCGCGCCCATCGCCAGCGGCGAGACCACCGCCGTGGTCGCGCTGATGCAAACGCTCGGCGGCACCGCCTTCGTGACGGCCGCGGACGCCGAACGGCTCGCCGCCGCCGGCCTTGCGAACCGGGTGGCGGGCGCCGAGCCGATCGCCCAGACCGTCTATGCCGCCGTCAACGTGCGCACCCGCCACGCCCACCAGCACCGGCGCATCATCGCCATCCTCCAGGCGCTGCTTTCCGAATGAGGCATTGAAACGGGCGGACGCGATGCCTATTAACGGCGAACCGCATCCGACGCAGGAGTTCCCCATGGCCGCCCGTGACCGCTATTCGCGCAAGCTCGAATGCGCCATGTGCGGCAATGCCGGCTATGCGGAGGTCTCCGAGGACGACATGCCGACCCGGCCGCATCCCGACTTCACGGTCGATTCGCTGCCGCGCGGCTTCCTCACCGAGCGGCCGTCGAAATATCCCGACAAGCACATGATCCGCTGCCGCTGCGGCCACGTCTTCAAGTTCCGGCAGAAGACGGTCTATGCGGAGGGCGGCGAGCCGCGGCGGTAGCGCAGGCCGATGGTTCTGGCTTGCCCCTCACCTGCCTGCCGGCATCCTCTCCCCGCAAGCGGGGCGAGGAACGATGGGCTCACCGTTTTCCTCCTTCTCCCCGTTTACGGGGAGAAGGTCCCGGCAGGGGGATGAGGGGCCAGCGCCGGAAGCGAGCGTCCTACCCCCTACCCCCGCCCGACGAAGGGCATGGTCGTCGCCATGACGGTCATCGTCAGCACGTTGGCGTCGAGCGGCAGGCTGGCCATGTAGACCACGGCGTCGGCGACGTGCTTCACCGGCATCGTCGGCTCGGGCACGCTCTCGCCGTTCGGCTGGAGCACGCCGGCGCTCATGCGCGCCGTCATGTCGGTCGCCGCGTTGCCGATGTCGATCTGCCCGCAGGCGATGTCGTATTTGCGCCCGTCGAGCGCGGTCGACTTGGTCAGGCCGGTGATGGCGTGCTTGGTGGCCGTATAGGGCGCGGAATTGGGGCGCGGTGCCATTGCGGAAATCGAGCCGTTGTTGATGATGCGCCCGCCGCGCGGGTCCTGGTCCTTCATGATCCGGAACGCCTGCTGGGTGCACAGGAACGCGCCCGTGAGGTTGGCGGCGACGACACCGCTCCACTCCTCGAAGGAAATGTCCTCCAGAAGCACGCCGCGAACGTTCGAGCCGGCATTGTTGACGAGAACGTCGAGGCGGCCGAAGTCGCGCCGCACCGCGTCGAAGGCCGCCGCCACCTGTACAGGATCGCCGACGTCGCAGGCGACGGGGTGCACGGCATTGCCCGTCGCGGCGGAAATCCCGGCCGCCGCCTCTTCCAGCACGGCGAGCCGCCGCCCGGTGATGACCACGGCGTAGCCCTCGGCGCTGAGGCCGCGCGCGATGGCAAGACCGATGCCCGTGCCGCCGCCCGTCACCAGTGCGATCTTGCCCTTGCCGGTCCGCCCCCATTCCGTCATGTCAGGTCCCTCCCAGAATCGTCACGCGCCAGACGTCCCCTGGACGTAGCGCGGCGAGCCGGGAAAGTCACCCGTGGCAGTCGTCACGGCATCAGGAATGCAGCCGGATACGCTCGCGACGCACGCGCATCGCGGCAACCTCCCGCTCGATATGGATCTTGCGGGCATCGTCCATCGCCGCGGCGATCGTCTGACGGATCACGCGAATGCTGTCCTCCGACAGCAGCGGCGAGGCGCTGCGGCTTTCGGCGGCATGCAGCTTGCAAAGCGCGCTGGCCAATAGCCGCGCGTAGTCCTCCGGTTTGCGACCCATGTTCCCCACCTTTTTTTGATTATGGCGCCATAAAACCACAAAAAATCGCAAAAAGCCACACATTTATCACATGCTAATAGAAAAAATCGGCACCATCCCCGGTGCTCTGCACGCCGGAAAGGCTGGAAACCGAGGCTGTTCACAAATGAGGCAGAAACGGGCAGGAACGGATCAGGCAGCCGCGGGAAACACGATCTCCGCCTGGAAACCGTCAATCCGGCCGGGGATAGGCGAGGTGAGGACGAGGCTCGCCCCCATCTGGGCCAGCAGGCGTTCGGCGATGGACAGGCCGAGCCCGGAACCGGCGGCGGTGGTCCGGCCGCGCGAGAAGCGCTTGCGCACCGCGGCAAGCTCCTCCCCGCCCATGCGCGGCGCGCCGTTGGAAATGCGCACATCGCCTTGTGCGCCCACCTCGACCTCCACGGGCTCGCCGGCCCGCCCGTGCACCAGCGCGTTCTCGACGAGGTTGCGCAGGACGATGGCGAAGGCATCGGCAGCCCCGTCCCTCGGGGCCGGACCGTCGAGACGGCTGGAGAAGCGGATGCGGCCGGCATCGGCCGTGGCGCGCTGGAAGTCGGTCACCACCACCTCCACCACGTCGGCAATGTCGAAGGTGGTCCTGGCAACGCCGATGCCGGCTTCCGCACGGGCAAGCTGCAGGAGCTTCTCGGTGAGCCTGGTGAGCTTGTGAAGCGAGGTCTCGATCTGCTGCGCGCGCGCTTTCGCCGGCGCGTCCCTCAGCTCGGCGAGGAGAAGCTGGGTCTGCGCCAGCGCGCCGGCGATGGGCGTGCGCAGTTCGTGCGCGCTATTGGAGGTGAATTCCCGCTCGGCGGCAAGCACGGCGCGCAATCGCGCCAAAAGCAGGTTGACCGAGCGCAGGATGGGCCGCAATTCCTGCGGCAATCCCACGGTCTCGATAGCCGCCAGGTCCCCGCCGTCCTTGCCGCCGATCGCCGCGCGCAGCGTCTCCACCGGCGCAAGCACCCGGCGCACGACGAACCAGACGGCGGCAATGGAGACCGGGACGATCAGCAGCACCGGCAGCAGCAGCGCAAGCGCGCCCTCCGTCATGGCCTCGTCCCGCTCGTCGGAGGAATCCTTCACCTGTACGAAGATGCTCTCGTCCTCCGTCGCGGCCGTGTAGATGCGGCCCGTCCGGCTCTGCCAGAAACCGACCTTGACCGGCGCGTCGAAGGGCGCCGCCGCGGCCGTATGCGAATGCAACAGCACCCGGCCCGCCGGATCGCGCACCTGATAGGTCAGGTAGCTCTCGTCGGACGCCCCGCGCGTCACCTCGATGCGCTGCGGGTCGTCGATGTCGCTGCGGTGATGCAGGTCATCGACGACGAGCGGCACGAGGCGTTCGGCCGTCTCCTGCAGAGCGGAATCGTATATTTCACCGAACTCGTCATGCATGACGAGCGCACCGAACCCCACCGCGACGAGCCACACGAGGGTGATCGTCATGGTGATCCACAGCATGAGCTGACCGGAAAGGCTGCGCGGTCCCCTCATCGGCCGAGCCTGTAGCCGATGCCGCGCAGGGTCTCCACGCAGCCCTTGCCGAGCTTCTTGCGCAGCCGGCTGACATAGACCTCCACGGTGTTGCTCTCGATCTCGGAGCCGAAGGCATAAAGCGCCTCCTCGATCTGCCCCTTGGAGACGATGGCGTCGGGCCGGGCGGCAAGGCGCGCCAGCACGGCCCACTCGCGGCTCGACAGATCGACCGGCTCGCCCTCGCGCAGCACGCGTCGATCGGCAAGCTGGATGGTGAGCGGCCCCGCCTCGAGCACCGGCACGGCCGCGCCCGCATAGCGGCGCGAGACGGCAAGCATGCGCGCGCCGAGCTCACCGAGATTGAACGGCTTGACGAGATAATCGTCCGCCCCGCTGTTCAGGCCCTCGATCCGGTCGGAAATCTGGTCGTGCGCCGTCAGGATGATCACCGGCGTCACGGCGCCAGACCGGCGAAGATCGGAAAGCAGCGACAGGCCGCTGCCGTCCGGCAGGCGCAGGTCGAGAAGGACGAGGTCGTAGGCGATGGCGGCGATGGCCGTGCGGGCATCCTCCAGCGACTGCATCCAGTCGACCGCATGGCCGAGGCCGGCGACATAGTCGCGCACGGCCTCGCCCAGCACGGCGTCGTCCTCGATCAGCAGTATCCGCAAAAGCCCGGTTCTCCGTCTTCGGTCTGCGGACCATACATGCACCCGGCGCGTCTTGCCATCGCCCCCGTCAGGACACGGCGCCGAGCCGGCAGGCCGACATCAGGTCCAGCGCGGGATCACGCACTTTCGTGTCCACCCGCATCATGCCGAGCACGGTATGGAAGAGATTGTCGTGCGACTGCGCCTTCTTCGTCTCCGCGGCGAGACAATCGGCGGAATAGGCCGCCTTCTCGTCCTTGCCGAGCCAGAGCACGAAGGGAATGTGGGTCTGGTAGCTCGGCGCGATCATGTAGGGCGCGCCGTGCAGGTAGAGGCCGAGCTCGCCGAGCGATTCGCCATGGTCGGACATGTAGAGCATGGAGACGTCGAGGCGGTCCTGCTGCTTTTCCAGCCGGTCGATCACGCTCGCAAGGATATGGTCGGTATAGGCGATCGTGTTGTCATAGGCGTTGACGATCTCCTCCTTCGTGCAGTCGGAGAAGTCGGCGCTGCGGCATTCCGGCTGGAAGCGGCGGAATGCCTCGGGATAGCGCTGGTAATAGGCCGGGCCATGGCTGCCGATCTGGTGCAGAACCAGCACGGTATCCCTGTTCACCGAGCCGATCCAGCCGTCCAGCGCATCGACCAGCACCTGGTCCTGGCATTCGCCGCCCGAGCAATAGGCCGGGTTGCCGCTGTCGATCAGCGAATGCACCTTCAAAAGCCTGGCGATCCCCTTGTCGCCGGTATTGTTGTCCCACCATTCGACGTGGATGCCGGCATGGGAGAGCACGTTGAGCAGGCTCTGCGTCGCGAGCCCCTTGTGGTGCGTATATTCGGAGCGCGTATAGACGGAGAACATGCAGGGAAGCGAAACGGCGGTCGCCGTGCCGCAGCTCGTCGTGTCGGGGAAGTAGAGGATGTCCTTCTTCGCCAGCTCCGGATTGGTGTCGCGCCCGTAGCCGCCGAGCGAGAAATTGTCGGCGCGCGCGGTCTCGCCGGCAACGACGATCATCAGGCGAGGCTTGCGCTGGCCGACCGGCGCATCGCTCACATGCGCATCCTCGCCGATCGGCGCGGCCGCCACGTTCACGTCGCCGGACTGGCCGATGGCGAACTGGACGGCGGTGACCACCGGCACGAAGGGATTGAGCGATTCGAACCAGTCGTGATGCGCCCGGACGGCGGCGGCATAGACGCGGGCGTGGGAAAGGCCCGCGACGAGCGCGAGGACCAGCGCCGGCACGATGACGGTAAGATTGCCCCGCACCTTGCCGAAGAAAGTGCGGTGGCGGACCTTCACCCAGACCAGAAGGAGCGAGGGCAGCACGCCATAGGCCAGCATATGGATGATGAAGCCGGGCGTGATGAGATGGCCGGCCTCCGCGCTGTTCGTCTCGGCAGCATTGCGGATCATCTCGATATCGATGACGACGCCGAACTTGTCCATGAACCAGGCCCCGGCGGCGCTTGCGAGGATGAGCGCGATGAAGAGCGGTTTCATCAGGTATTTCACCGACACGGCGACGCAGAGCGCGACATAGAGGCAGGCGATACCGAGCGCGATGGAGGCGAAGGTGGTCGGCCGGCCCTCCAGATAGGTCCAGCCCTTCGACCAGAAGCTGAAATTGGTCAGGGCAAGCAGGTAGAACGCCGTCAGGATACTGACCGTGACGCTGCCCATTTCGGGCCGCCGGAGGGCGGGGCGGCCGGTTGTCTCACGCATAGGGGTCTCCACGTCATGTCGCGTGGCCACGCATCTGCGCCGGCCGGACGTGCGGCCTTCCTGCGCAAGCAAGCTGACAGCGTGCTGAACGCCCCGTTCAGCCTGGTGTCAGGTTGAAAACCGATGGAGCGGCGTTCGGACATGAGGTGAATGCGTGAAATCGAGGCTGCTGCCCCCCGGCTTGCTGTTCGTCACGGCGCTGGTCGTGGTGATCCTGTCGATCCCGTTCGCCCGCGCCCCGTCGTCCGAGCCGCACAACGAAGGCCTTTCAAGGGCCTTCGCCGCGCGGGGAGACTGACGGTCACGCGCCGAAGAGCTTCCAGCGCGTCGGCCGGAAACGGATCGCCGCGCCGTTCGCCGCATTGGCGTCCAGCGGGATTTCGATCTCGACATGGTGCGGACGCTCGGGCGAGCCGACGTCGATATCGGCAATGCGCGTGCCGGCAAGGCGGCGGGAGGTCGCGACACGCCCTTCGAGCGCCGGCACAGCCGGATCGGTGACGAGCACGACGTCCTGCGGGCGGAAGAACAGCGTGCCTTCGCCCACCGCAACGTCGCCCGGCCCCGGCGCGATGCCGATGGCCTCGCCTTGGAAGCGGATGCCTCCCTCCTCCGCCGTCACCGACAGGCTGGCGCTGTCGCCGATGAAGGAGAAGACGAAGGGCGAGTTCGGCCGGTCGTAGACGTCGTCGGAGGAGCCGACCTGCTCGATCCGGCCCTGGCTCATGACGACGACGCGGTCGGCAAGCTCCAGCGCCTCCTCCTGGTCGTGTGTAACGAAGACGGTCGTATGGCCGGTGCGGTCGTGGAACTCGCGCAGCCAGCGGCGCAGCTCCTTTCGCACCTTCGCGTCGAGGGCGCCGAACGGCTCGTCGAGCAGCAGTACCCGCGGCTCGATCGCCATGGCGCGGGCGAGCGCCACGCGCTGGCGCTGGCCGCCGGAAAGCTGGTTCGGATAGCGTTTTCCGAGGCCGGAAAGATGCACCATGTCGAGCAGTTCCTCGACGCGCCGGCGGATTTCGGCTTTCGGCGGGCGCTCGTGGCGCGCGCGCACCGTCAGCCCGAAGGCGATGTTGTCGGCCACCGTCATGTGGCGGAAGAGCGCGTAGTGCTGGAAGACGAAGCCGACATGGCGCTCCTGCACGCTCTTGTGCGAGGCGTCCTCCGGCCCGAAGAAGATGCTGCCGAGCGTCGGCTGCTCCAGCCCGGCGATGAGGCGCAGAAGCGTAGTCTTGCCCGAGCCCGAGGGGCCGAGCAGCGCGATCAGCTCGCCCGAGCGGATGTCGAGCGACACGTCGTTGAGGGCGGGGTAACGGTCGAATTCCTTGCGGATGTTCCTGACACTGACGTCCATTGCGGGCGTGCCTTTCATTCAATGCTTGCGGCCGGCGGCGATCTCGGCGCCGTAGCGAAGTTCCAGAAGCGTCTTGACCACGAGCGTGACGAGCGCGAGCCCGGCCAGCAGCGAGGCCACGGCGAAGGCGGCGACGAAATTGTATTCGTTGTAGAGGATCTCCACGTGCAGCGGCATGGTGTTGGTGAGGCCCCGGATGCGGCCGGAGACCACCGAGACCGCGCCGAACTCGCCCATGGCGCGCGCGTTGCACAAAAGCACGCCGTAGAGCAGCCCCCAGCGGATGTTGGGCAGCGTGACATAGCGGAAGGTCTGCCAGCCGGACGCGCCGAGCGACAGCGCCGCCTCCTCGTCGCCCGTCCCCTGCTCCTGCATCAGCGGGATCAGTTCGCGCGCGACGAAGGGAAAGGTGACGAAGATCGTGGCGAGCACGATGCCCGGCACGGCGAAGAGGATTTCGACGCCGTGGCTCTTCAGCCACGGCCCGAGCACGCTCGCCGAGCCGAAGAGCAGCACGTAGACGAGGCCGGAAATGACCGGCGAGACCGAAAACGGCAGGTCGATCAGCGTCGTCAGGAACGCCTTGCCCTTGAACTCGAACTTGGCGATGGACCAGGCCGCCGCCACGCCGAAGACGAGGTTGAGCGGCACGGCGATCACGGCGACGAGCAGGGTCAGGCGGATGGCGGCGAGCGTATCCGGATCGCCGAAGGCGGCCAGGAACGCGCCAACGCCCTTGCGGAAAGCCTCGATGAAGACGGCCGCCAGCGGCAGGATGAGGAAGAGCGCCAGGAAGAGGAAGGCGAGCGCCATCAGCGCATAGCGCGCAAGCGGCGCCTCGGTGGTCGGCGACCGGAAGCGTCGGATTTCATGCGCCATGACCGTACCTCCTGCGGCTCCAGGCCTGGATGAGGTTGATGACGAGCAGCATGACGAAGGCGAGCGCCAGCATGATGGAGGCGATGGCGGTCGCCGCAGCATAGTTGAACTCCTCCAGCCGCACGACGATGAGGAGCGGCGCGATCTCCGAGACATAGGGAATGTTGCCGGCAATGAAGATCACCGAGCCGTATTCCCCGACGCCGCGGGCGAAGGCGAGCGCGAAGCCCGTCAGGATCGCCGGCGCGAGGCCGGGCAGGAGCACGCGGAAGACGGTCTGGAAGCGGTTCGCGCCGAGCGTCGCGGCGGCCTCCTCCACCTCCCGGTCGATCTCCTCCATCACCGGCTGCACGGTGCGCACCACGAAGGGCAGGCCGATGAAGACGAGCGCGATGACGATGCCCGCCGGGTTGAACGCGGCCTTGATGCCGGCATAGCCGAGCAGCGCGCCGATCCAGCCGTTCGGCGCATAGAGCGCGGCGAGCGCGATGCCGGCCACCGCCGTCGGCAGGGCGAAGGGCAGGTCGACGATCGCATCGACGATGCGCCGGCCTGGAAACGTGTAGCGCACGATGACCCAGGCGACGACGACGCCGAAGACGACATTGATCAGCGCGGCGACGAAGGCCGTGCCGAAGGAGACCTTGAGCGCATGGAGCGTGCGCGGGTCGGTGAGGATGGCGAGGAACTCGGCGCCCGACAGCGAGGCCGAGCGCCAGACGAGGCCCGCGAGCGGGATGAGGATGATCAGCGTGAGGTAGGCGAGCGAAAAGCCGAGCGTCAATCCGAAACCCGGAATGACACTCGGCTGCCTCAGTCGCCACCGCACGGAAACGGCGGCAGGTGTCGTCAAGGCTCTCAGTTCCCCGGCTTGTAGATCTGGTCGAAGACGCCGCCGTCGCCGAAGTGCTCGGGCTGTACCTTGGCCCAGCCGCCGAAGATCGGGTCGTCGATCGTCACCAGCTTAATGTCGGGAAGCTGCTTCAGCAATTCCGGCTTGACGACCTCGCGCTTGGAGGGGCGGTAGAAGTGCTTCGCCGCGATGTTCTGGCCCTCGTCCGAGTAGAGATACTGGAGATAGGCTTCTGCCTGCTTGCGCGTGCCCTTGGCATCGACATTGGCGTCGACCACGGCGACCGGCGGCTCGGCGAGGATCGAGATCGGCGGGGCGACGATGTCGAAGGAATCCGCACCGAATTCCGCGCCGGCCAGATAGGCCTCGTTCTCCCAGGCGAGCAGCACGTCGCCGATCTGGCGCTGGGCGAAGGTCGTAAGCGCGCCGCGCGCACCCGTGTCGAGCACCGGCGCCCGCTTGTAGAGCTCGGCGATATAGGCCCTGATCTTGTCCTGGTCGCCGCCGAACTCCTCGTTCGCCCAGGCCCAGGCCGCCAGGTAGTTCCAGCGCGCGCCGCCCGAGGTCTTCGGGTTGGGCGTGACGATCTGCACGTCACCCTTCACGAGGTCGCCCCAGTTATGGATACCCTTGGGATTGCCCTTGCGCACGAGGAACACGATGGTCGACGTATAGGGCGCCGAATTGTTGGGAAGGCGCGTGCGCCAGTCCTTGGCGATCTTGCCGGTCTTCTCCACGATGGCGTTGATGTCGCTTTCGAGCGCCAGCGTCACCACGTCGGCTTCCAGGCCATCGATCACCGCGCGGGCCTGCGCGCCGGAGCCGCTGTGCGACTGCTGGATCGTCACGTCCTCGCCGGTCTCCGCCTTCCAGTGCTTGGCGAAGGCCTCGTTGAAATCCTTGTAGAGTTCGCGCGTCGGATCGTAGGACACATTGAGCAGCGTCGTGCCGGCAAACGCCGCCGAAACGCCCCCGAATGCCATCCCCAATCCAAGCACCAGAGCCCCGAACCGTCTTGCCAGAATAGACATCACCAAACCTCCTGATTTCTGTCTCAGAGAAAACCTAGAGAATTAGTAGACTTAGTCAACAATAGCCCGGAAGTTCGCAAAACAGGTTCCCTTTCGGCCGCAAACCGGCAAAAGGCGCATCGCCGATCCGGCCTCCGGCGAAACGGAAACGGGGGATGGCGGCGGCAACGGGAGCATATTCGTTCGCGCGAAAACGCACCCGGCATCTTCTTTGTTGCATGAAAATCCGATTGCAAAATGCAATCGGATTTGTCACAACAGGCCTCCAAGGTGGAGGTTGCCATGAAACCCGTTCTCTATGCCCATCCCTTTTCGAGCTACTGCCAGAAGGCGCTGACGGCGCTCTACGAAAACGGCACCGATTTCGAATACCGCATGCTCGACCACACAAAGCCCGACGTGATGGCCGAATTCGAGGCGCGCTGGCCGATCAAGCGCTTCCCCATCCTCGTCGACGGCGGGCGCACCATCGTCGAAGCCACGATCGTCATCGAATATCTCGCCCTCCACTATCCGGGACCGGTGAAACTGATCCCGGACGACCCGGATGCGGCCATCGAGGTGCGCATGCTCGACCGCTTCTTCGATAACTACATCTCGACGCCGCAGCAGAGGATCGTCTTCAACGCCATCCGCAAGGAAGAGGACCGCGACCCCCATGGCGACACGGAAGCCCGCGCCCTGCTGGAGCGGGCCTATGCCTGGCTCGACCGCCACATGGAAGGCCGGCAATGGGCAGCGGGCGACACCTTCTCGCTTGCCGATTGCGGCGCCGGACCCTTCCTCTTCTATGCGGACTGGACCCATGCCATCGACCCGGCCTTCCGCAACGTGCGCGCCTATCGCGAACGCCTGCTCGCCCGGCCCGCCTTCGCCCGCGCCGTCGACGAGGGCCGGCCCTTCCGCAAGTTCTTCCCGCTCGGCGCGCCCGACCGTGACTAGCCCTTCGGGCACTGCCGCCGCTCGGCGGGCCTTGCCTCGCGCAGGATGCCGGTGACGACCAGCACCGGCAGCTCCTGCCGGCGGCCGGCGATTCTTTGCATGCGCCGCTCGACATGGCCGCGCAGCACCAGCCGGCCGTAATAGAGCGCGTCCGTATCGCGGATGCGCCGCTGGTCGGTTTTGGAAAGCCTGCCGATATCCGGGGAAACGCCCTTCCACTGCCGGCCGATCGCAAGCGCATGCACGGTGGTCGAGGGGCACGGCGCCATCACGCAGCGAAGGCCGTTGTCGCAGGCGACATAGGCGCCCTCCTCCGCTTGCGCCAGCGTGGCGCCGAAGAAGAAGGCGGCGGCAAGGCAAAGCGTCGGGCGCATCGGCATCCTTCCGGCAGATGGCGGATCGCCCGCCAGTCTAGGCGGCTTTTCCGGATGCGAAAAGCCCCGGCGCAAGGCCGGGGCTTTCTTCATGCCGCGCGGAACGCTTACTTCAGCTTGGCGCTGACGGCGTCGATGCCGGCGCGGGCGCATTCGTCGTCGATGTCGCCGCTCGGCGCGCCGCCGACGCCGATGGCGCCGATCGTTTCGTCACCGGCCTTCACCGGAACGCCGCCGGCAAGCACCAGCAGGTCCTTGATCGAGACGAGTTCGGCGGCCGTCGGGTTCTTGGCGACGTTCTCGGCGATCTTCTGGGTCGGCGTGCGCATGGAAGCGGCCGTGTAGGCCTTGCGGATGGCGCTGTCGAGCGTGTGCGGGCCGGCGCGGTCGGCGCGAAGGACGGCGCGGGTGACGCCGGCGCGGTCGACGATGGCGACCGAGACGTTGAACTTCTTGGCGGCGCAGGCCTTCACGGCAGCGTCGGCGGCCTCGACGGCGATGTCGAGCGGCATGTTGCGCTCGGTCAGTATCTCGGCATTGGCGGCGCCGGCAAGGGTGAGAGCGGCAAAGGCAGTGGCAACGAAGGTCTTCATGTCTATCTCCATCTGGGGCCGCTCAGGTCTGTCGGCGGCGACGAGCCCCTTTTCGGAGATTTTCGCCCCTTGCGGTATCGGTGGCCGGACGGAGCGGGCTCCGTAGGGCTACGGAGCCTGGCCGATCAGGGAAAGGCGCGCGAACTCCGCCACCGAGGTCGTGCCGAGCTTCTGCGCGATGTTCGCGCGGTGCGTATCCACCGTGCGGGGCGAAAGCTGCAGGCTCTCGGCGATCTCCCGCGTCGACCAGCCCCGCCCCACCATGTCCAGCACCTCCCGCTCGCGCTCGGTGAGCTGGGCGACGAGCTGCACCGCCTCCGCACGCTCGGCACGCATGTCGAGGGCGGCGGAGGCCTGTTGCAACGCCTCGACCAGCACCTGCTCGTCGATGGGCTTCGTCAGGAAATCGACGACGCCAGCCTTGAAGGCGCGGCGGCAGGCATGCACGTCGCCGTGCCCCGTGCAGATGATCGTCGGCCAGTCGCAACCGATGACGGCAAGCCTTTCGTGCAGTTGCAGCCCGGTGATCGCCGGCATGCGCAGGTCGAGCACCAGCACGCCGGGCTTGAGTTTCGGCGCACGGGCGAGGAAAGCGGCGGGATCGCCGAACGTCTCGATGGACATGCCATAGGTGCCGAGCAGCAGGGAAAGCGCGTTGCGCACCGCCTCGTCGTCGTCCACCAGATAGACCGGCGCTCTCGTCATTGTGCCGCCTCCTTTCCTTCGCTGATGTCTCCGGCCGCCGGCAGGCGTACGGTGAAGACCGCCCCGCCGGCTACGCCATTTTCCGCCGAGATGCTGCCGTCGAAACGCTCGACGATGCTTTCGCACAGGCTGAGGCCGAGCCCCATGCCTTCCGGCTTGCCGGAGAAGAACGGCTCGAACAGGCGCGGCAACACATCGGGCGCGATGCCGCCGCCGTTGTCCTCGACCGTGATCACGGCGCCCTCCGCCCCCCGTTTCAGGGTCACGACCACCCGGCCGTCCTCCCTGCCCGTCTCCTCCACGGCGTCGGCGGCGTTGCGGATGAGATTGTGGATGACCTGCTCGATCTCCACGGGATCGACCCGCGCGGAAACCGGCACCGCCGGCAGGCCGACATCGAGCGCGATGCCGCGCCGGCCGAGATCGATGCGCGACAGCGCGGCGATGTCGGAGATGGAGGTGCGAAGGTCATGCACGCCCGCCGCACCCGCGCTCTTGCCGACATAGGCGCGCAGGCGCACGAGGATATCGGCCGCGCGCCTGGCCTGAAGCACGTTGGCGGCAAGCACCTCGTCGACGGGGGAGCCGGCAAGACCGCCTGTCGCCGCGATGCGCCGGCCCGCCTGGCTCTGGCTGAGCAGCGCGGTCAGCGGCTGGGTCAGCTCGTGCGCGATGCCGGAAGCCATCTCGCCCATGCTGTTGACGCGCAACGCGTGGGCAAGCTTCGTCTCATGCTGGCGCAGCGCCTCGCGCCGGAAGGCCGCTTCCGCCGCCGCCCGCGCCAGCGCCGCCTCGCGCCGGTGGGCGAGCAGCGAGCGCACCAGGACGAGACCGGCCAGCGACAGGCCCGCGAAAAGCGCAAGCGGCAAGGGCGGCACGAGCTGCGCCAGCGCGACCGTTCGCCGGAGCGACAGCCGGAGCGGCTGCGTCTCGCTGGCGATGGGCGCGGCGAATTCGACGGTGCGGGCCGCGAATGCGGGCGCGGCCTGCCGCGCGCCGGTCTCCAGCAGCGGGCCTTCGGCCGCCGACAGCGACAGCCGCGCCCAGCCCGGCAGCTCGTCCTCCTCCACCAGCCCCGCGCTGTCGATATCGAGGCTGACGGCCATCGTGTCGTTCATGCGCTTCATCAGCCGGTAGTGGCCGGGCCGGGCATCGGCACCGTAGACGGCCCTGCCGGCAGCGAGGTTTTTCACCGCTTCGGACACCGCCGCCGGATCGGCCGTCGTGCCGCCTTCGGCAAGCGCCGAGCTCACCACGCCGCCGCCCGGCCCGAGACGAATGAGGTCGATGGCGACGATGCGCGGATAGAAACGCAGGATCGAGCGGGCGACGAGGTCGAAATCCGCGGACGGCTGGGCCTGCGCGAGGCCGAGCGCGCTGAGGCTCGTCAGGTGCGCGTCGTGCTGGGCGACGCGCTGCGAGACCGCCCGTTGCAGCGCCCGCCCGCTCTCCGACACCTCCTGCTCCAGCGCGCGCCGGTGGGTCCCGGCCGAATAGAGGCCGAAGGCGGCGACGAGCAGCAGCCAGCCGCCGGCAAGGGCGGCGGAGGAGCGAAGGAAGGCGAGATGTCGGGGCATGCGGGACGAAGCCGGTTCGAAGGATCGGAACCGCGATCATAGGGCGTCTTGCGCCCCTTGGCGATCCGCAGCATCACGGATGCCCGCCGTCATCTTTCCCAAGACGGCCGGGAACAATTGCCGCCCCTGCCGGTTAGGTCCGCGTCAACGACGATCGGACGTGATGACCCATGCCGGACCAATCCAAGCTCTTTCCCGACCACAGGCGACTGTCGGGAGAACGCTACACGGTTGAAACCTTTCGCGCGGCCTACGGCCTGTCGCCGCAGGAGGCCAAGCGCCTGTTCGACAAGTTCGGCCCCTCCAAGAGGGAGCTGGACCTTCTGATGCGCGCCCGCAAGGACCCGCGACAATTCCTGACATTCTGAGGAGACCCGTCATGACGGACAAAAAGCCCCCGCCGAGGAACGACGACCGCAAGGAAGCTGAAAACGAGGAGGCCGCACGCGAGGAGGCCGAGCGCAAGCTCAAGCGCAAGCAGGCGACCGACCCTGCGCTGATGCCCATCGGCGACCCGGCGGGCGCGGCCTGACCTTTCAGGCCGCCAGGGCCTCCTGCGGGCGGACAGCCGGCCGGAAGGTCATGGCGATGAGGAAGGCGCCGATGCCAATGCCCCACGAGCCGACGTAAAGCCACGTATAGGTCGCGAAGGTGTCGTAGATCAGCCCGCCGGTAATCGGCCCCGTCGCCATGCCGAGGCTGCCGGCCATGGCCGTGCCGCCGATGACGGTGCCCATCAGCCGCAGCGGAAAGTTTTCGCGCGCGATCACCGCATAGAGCGGCATCACCCCCGCATAGATGAAGCCGAAGAGGCCGGCGACCGCGTAGAACGAGGCAAGCCCGCCGGCAAGGACATAGGCGAGCGCGCCGAACGCCTGCGCCAGCAGCCCCAGCACGAGCACCTGCCGCGCGCCGAACCTGTCGCCGAGGATGCCGAAGACGACGCGCCCGCCCATGCCGGCCAGCCCCTCGATGCTGTAGATCGAGACGGCGGCGATCATCGGGATGCCGCAGGTGATGGCATAGCTCACCGTATGGAAGATCGGCCCGGAATGGGTCGCGCAGCAGAAGAAGTTCGTCAGGCACAGGACGATGAACTGCGGCGAGCGCAGCACCTCGCGCGTCGACATGTCCGCCGGCGGCGCGTCGGCGGCGGGAGCCTCCCGCCCGGCCGTTTCGAGTGCCGGCGGGCGGCGGACGAGGAACGAGACGGGGATCATCACCACGGCGACGACAAGGGCGATGACCTGCATGGACGTGCGCCAGTCATGGCCGGAGACGAGCCAGGCGGCAAACGGCGACATGGTCATCGGCGCCATGCCCATGCCGGCCGAGACGAGCGAGACGGCAAGGCTGCGCCGGGTATCGAACCAGCCCGTGACGCAGGCTATCATGGGCGCGAAGACGGCCGCCGCCGCCACGCCCACAAGAAGGCCGAAGGCAAGCTGGAAGACGAGCAGCGAGGATGCGATGCTGGTGAGCGCAAGGCTTGCGGCAAGCAGCACCGAGCCCGCCAGCACGACGGGCCGCGGCCCCCAGCGGTCCGAAAGCCCGCCCCAGACCATGCTGGCGAAGGCCATGGCGAGGAAGCCGATGGTCATGGCGGTGGAAACGCCGGTCACCGACCAGCCGGTATCCCTTGAGATCGGCAGCAGGAAGACCGGCAGCGAGAACATGGCGCCGATGGCGATGCAGCCGAGGAGGCCGCCCGCCGCAACGATCACCCAGCGATACTGCGTCTGAAACATTGTCCTCTCCTTCGCGGTCGGCCGGCAAAGCCCGATCCCGCATGAAAGACGCTGGCGGGGGGCCTCTTCCGACATCGCGCATGAAGAATGTCACGATGACGCGGAACGGAACGGCCCGCAAGCCGGGGCTTGAAGCCGGGGCTTGAACGCGGCGCGCAAAACGCCTTTTCTGGCGCTGGACTCAGGCCGACGCGGGCGGGAGGGACGGGCATGACGGGATTGGCATGGATTCGATGATCACCGCCGCCGCGCGGGCGCTCGCCGCCGGCGATCCGCTCGGCGCGCTCGACCGCGTGGCGCTGCGCGAGGACGGCCCGGCGCTGGCGCTGCGCGGCATCGCCATGGCCCAGCTCGGCGACCTCGACCTCGCGAAGACGCTGTTGAAGAGCGCCGCCCGCGCCTTCGGCCCGCGCGAGGCGGTGGCGCGGGCACGCTGCCACGTCGCCCTCGGCGAGATCGCCCTTGCCGCGCGCGACCTCGCCTTCCCGCCGAAGGCGTTGGCCGAGGCCGGGGCGGTGCTCGCCGCCCATGGCGACCGGGCGAATGCCGCCCATGCCGGCCTCATCGCCGTCCGCCGGCTGCTGCTGATCGGCCGGCTGGAGGAAGCCGCGCAGCGCCTTGCCGGCATGGATTCCTCGGCCCTCCCCCCGCCGCTCCGGGCGGCTCATGCACTGGCCAGCGCCGGCATCGCCACGCGCCGGCTGCGCATTGCGGAAGCGGAAGCAGCCTTCGCCCGGGCCATGGAAGCCGCACGGCAGGCCGGCATTCCCGCTCTGATCCGCGAGATCGGGACGGCCGGCGCGATCCTCGGCCAGCCCGCCGCGCGCCTGCGCGAAGGCGGCGCGGAACGCCTGCTGCTGCCGGCCGATGTCGAGGCGCTGCTTGCCGGCGCCCGGCTCGTCGTCGACGCCTGCCGCCATGTCGTGCGCGGCGGCGAGGCCGTCGTTCCGCTCGCCACGCGCCCTATCCTCTTCGCCCTGCTGCGCCGGCTGGCGGAAGCAGGCCCTGCCGGGGCGAGCCGGGAAAGCCTGCTCCTCCACGCCTTCCACGCCCGCCATGCGGACGAATCGCACCGCGCACGCCTGCGCGTCGAGATGGCGCGCCTGCGCGCGGCGCTGAAGCCGCTGGCCGCGATCGAGGCGACGAAGGAAGGTTTCGCGCTGGTGCCGCATGAGGGGCGGACGGTCGCCGTGCTGGCGCCGCCGGACGACGCGCCGCATGCCGACCTCCTGGCGCTCTTTGCCGATGGCGAAGCCTGGTCGAGCTCCGCGCTGGCGATCGCGCTCGGCACCAGCGCCCGCACGGTACAGCGCGCCCTCGAAGCGCTTCATGCGGCCGGCAAGGTGCAGCCGGTCGGCCGCGGGCGGGCCCGGCGCTGGCTGACGCCGACGCCCGGCGCATTCCCGACATTCTTGTTACTCCCCGGTCCCCTGCCCGGCGGCTAGCATAAGGCCAAGGAGACAGCCATGAGCAAGGCAAAAGCCCATATCCTTCGCGAATACGGTCCCTTTCCCGGCGTGGAGCAGGTGCATGGCGTCACCTATGACGGCGAGAACCTCTGGTTCGCCGCCGGAGACAGCATCAACGCCGTCGATCCCGGAAGCGGCGCGCTGGTGCGGTCGATCGACGTCGCCTCCCATGCCGGCACCGCCTTCGACGGGCGCCATCTCTACCAGATCGCCGAGGACCGCATCCTGCGGATCGAGCCGTCTTCCGGAAAAATCCTCGCCAGCATCCCCGCCCCCGGCAACGGCGGCGATTCCGGTCTCACCTGGGCGGAAGGCTCGCTCTGGGTCGGGCACTACCGCAGCCGGCGGATCCACCGGATCGATCCCGATACGGGCAAGGTACTGCGCACCATCGAGAGCAACCGCATGGTGACGGGCGTGACCTGGGTGGACGGCGAGTTCTGGCACGGCACCTGGGAGGGCGAGGACAGCGACCTTCGCCGCCTCGATCCCGAGACCGGCACCGTCCTCGAAACCATCGCCATGCCGGAGGGCACCGGTGTGTCGGGCCTCGAATCCGACGGCGCCGGCCGCTTCTTCTGCGGCGGCGGGCGCAGCGGCACGGTCCGCGCCGTCAGCCGGCCGCGCTGACCTTTAGAGCCCGTGCGTGCCGTCGTAGCCGTTGACCGGCGGCGGCGTCCAGCCTGCCGGCAGGCCCTTCGGCCGCAAAATCTCCACGACCATCGGATGGCAGGCCGCCGTGTCGGAGGAGTGCTCTGCCGAACAATCGCCGCCGGGGCAGGCCGACATGCAGCCGAGAAGGTCGATCTCGGCGAAGAATTCCAGATAGTCGCCCGGCCGCACCGGGCTCGCCTTCATGAAATACTGCCCCGTGTCGCGCGTGAAGCCGGTGCACATGAAGACGTTCAGCACGTCGTGCACATGGCTTTCCGCCTCGCGCGGCGCCATGCCGGTCTTCCTGGCAAGGGCGCGCGTGAGGTTGGAATGGCAGCAGTGGTGATACTGCCCGCCATGGCTGAGGAGATTGTGCGTATAGGGATCGCAGCGCGTGCCGATCACGTCGTGCACCGCACCGCCGAATTCGTCGAAGCCGTACCAGTCGAGCGTATCGTGGGTGATGGTGGCGATGGGGCGCAGATACGGGAAATTCGAGAAGAGCTGGTCGCCGAGGCCGACATGGGTGCCGTTCAGCGCCCGCGTCTTGCCGGTATAGAGCCGTTCCTTGAGGTCATGCGCGTTGAAGAGGTTGAGGTCGCCGACCTGCGGGCCCTCGCTACACAGGATGCGGCAGAAATGCCCGGCCGGCACCGTCCAGGTCTCCGCCTCGCGCGGCGGCACGATCACCGTTTCGACGAGCTCCAGGTCGTCCCGCAATGCGCGGTAGGCCGAAAGGTCCGGCCGCGGCAGAGTCTCCACCGGATAGCAGACGACGGGCTTCACGGCCTTGCGGGCGGCGGCATCCGCGGGTGCGGCGGTGATCGGCTCTGGCTTCATCGCATTCTCCCTGCAGCGCGGACGGCAGCCGCTCGGATTCATTCCTGTTGAGTGATAATACGATTATTGTTCAACAGAATGCAATCCGGGCTGCGACATGGCCGGTCGGAATGGGGAGCGTTCAGCAGGCCGCAAGGCCGGCATCGAGCCCGGCGATGAGATCGTCGACATGCTCCAGCCCGACGGAAAGCCGGAGCAGGCCGTCGCTGATGCCCGCCTTGGCGCGCCCTTCCCGCCCCATGTCCACATGGGTCATGGTGGCGGGATGGGCGACGAGGCTTTCGACGCCGCCGAGGGATTCGGCGAGCGTGAAGACGCGCATCGCCTGAAGGAAGCGCTGGACGGCCGGCACGCCGCCGGCAAGCTCGAAGCTCATCATCGCGCCGAACCCCTTCTGCTGCCTGCGGGCAAGTGCGTGGTGGGGATGGGAGGCAAGGCCCGGATAATGCACATGCGAGACCGCCGGATGCGCCTCGAGGCGCGTGGCGATCGCCATGGCGTTGCGCTCCTGCCCGGCCATGCGGGCAAAGAGCGTGCGCACGCCGCGCAGCGTCAGCCAGGCATCGAAGGGGCTGCAGATCGCGCCCGTGACGTTTGCCCAGTGCCGGAGGCGCTTCACCTCGTCCGCATCTGCCGCCACCACCGCCCCGGCGATGACGTCGGAATGGCCGTTGATGAATTTTGTCGTCGAATGCAGGACGTAATCCGCGCCGAGCGCGAGCGGCTGCTGGATGGCCGGCGACAGGAAGGTGTTGTCGACGACGACCTTCGCCCCCGCTGCCCTTGCAAGGCCCGACAGCGCGGCGATGTCGACGATGCGCATCAGCGGATTGCTCGGGCTTTCGATGAGGACGAGGGCGGGCTTTTCGGCGAGCCCCGCCTTGAAGGCTGCAAGGTCGGTCTGGTCGACCAGCTTCAGCGCGAGCTGACCCAGCTTCGCGCGGGCGGCGAGCAGGCGCATTGTGCCGCCGTAGCAATCGTGCGGCGCGAGCACGAGGCTGCCGTTGCCGAGGCTTCCCGCCAGAAGATCGACCGCGGCCATGCCGCTTGGCGTCAGCACCGCGCCCGCGCCGCCCTCCAGCCGGGCAATCGCCTCCCCCAGAAGGTCGCGGGTGGGATTGCCGACACGGCCGTAATCATAGGCGCCCGGCTTGTCGAAGCCCGGAAACTCGTAGGTGCTGGAGAGATAGAGCGGCGGCGCGACCGCGCCGAAGGCGGTATCGCTCGCCACGCCATAGGCTGCGGCAACGGTTTCCGGCTGGACGTCCAATGTCTTTTTTTCGGGCATGAAGGCGTGTTCCTTGTTGTGCGGCGTGGAGAATGGTCGGCGCGCCGTCTCGTTGCAAACGAATTGTATTGCTATTTATCCGCAGAAATTTTGCGTTTATTTGCAAGGGGAAACTCGAGGAAAGGGCAAGCGTGCAGGACGAGACGACGACAGGTGAAACGCCGACCGCGCGCATGCTGTCCTGGGCGCGCAATTCGACGGTCTACCGCATCGAACGGCGCATGCACACCGAACGCCAGCTCTTCGACGCCATCGCCCGCAAGGCCCGCGAGAAATTCGAGGACATCACCGATGCGCAGGTCAAGGCGCTCGCCGATTTCGCCGTGAAATTCGCCTATGACAACCGCGCACTCGACGACAGGGCCTTTGCCGAGATCAGCAGCCGTTCGGGCATGCGCAGCGGAAGATCGAAGCGCGCCGTCGCGCAAAGGCTGACCCGCAAGGGCATCGCGCGCGACACGGCGGCCGAGGCGGTGGAGCAGATGGACGACCTTTTTTCTGCCGTCGTGCTTGCCCGAAAACGCGCCTTCGGCCCGTTTCGAAAAGTCGAACTCGATGACAAGCGCAAGGCGAAGGAATTTTCCGCCTTCGCCCGCGCGGGCTTCTCCTTCGACATCGCCCGCAAGGCGCTGGCCATGCCGCTCGACGAGGCCGAGGAGGTGCTGGAAGCGGGCCGCCATCTGTAAGGCAGGGCAGTCACCCATGAAGACCCTCTCTGCCTGCCGGCATCTGCCCCACAAGGGGGGGAGAAAGGACGGCAGCACCGTTTTCCCTCGATCCGTGAATGCCGAGAGTGCCGCACGTTAAGTCCCTCCCCCTTGTGGGGAGGGATTTAGGGAGGGGTCTTTATCCAACTCAAAAGCAGGCTGAAACCGTCAAATTCATGGGGAACCTTTGCGCGGGCCGCATCGTTTCTTTTGCGTTGCAAAATCCAACGGCCTCCGCCCGCCACGTACATGCCGCATCGCTGCGCCAGCGTTCCGGGCAAACCGGAGCGCCGTCGCTCGAAAGGGGTATCGTCACACCATGGGCCGTCTCGTCGTCGTTTCAAACCGCGTTCCCGTTCCCGACAAGAAGGGCACCGCGCCCGCCGGGGGCCTTGCCGTCGCGCTGCAATCGGCGCTGGAGGCGCGCGGCGGCCTGTGGCTCGGCTGGTCGGGGCAATCCTGCGGCGAGGATGCCATCGGGCCGCTCAGGACACTGAAGGACGGCAATATCGACTATGCCCTGACGGACCTCACAGAGAAGGACGTCGAGGAATATTACCACGGCTTCGCCAACCGCGTCCTCTGGCCGATCTGCCACTACCGGCTCGACCTTGCCGAATACGGAAGGCGGGAGATGGCTGGCTATTTCCGCGTCAACCGCTTCTTCGCAAGCCGCCTGCTACCGCTGATCGAGGAAGACGACCTGATCTGGATCCACGACTACCACCTCATCCCGCTCGCCGCCGAATTGCGCCGGCAGGGCGTGAAGAACCGGATCGGCTTCTTCCTGCACATCCCCTGGCCGGCGCCGGACGTCTTCCTCACCATGCCCGTGCACGAGGAACTGCTGACGAGCCTCACCGCCTATGACGTCATCGGCTTCCAGACCGTGCACGACCGCGAGAACTTCGCCGATTGCCTCGCAAGGCAGGGCCTCGGCCGGCGGCTCGGGGAATCGCGCTTCAGCGTGGGCGAGCGGACCTTCACCGCGAAACCCTACCCGATCGGCATCGAGACGGAGGCGTTCGCCGCGCTGGCCCGGCGGGCCGGCGAGACGACGCTGCACCGGCGCATGCTGCAAAGCCTCGACGGCAAGTCGCTGATCATCGGCGTCGACCGGCTCGACTATTCCAAGGGCATCACCCAGCGCATCGACGCCTTCGAGACGTTCCTGACGCGCCATCCGGACAACCAGCGGCAGGTGACGCTTTTGCAGATCACCCCGAAATCGCGCTCCGAAGTGCCGGAATACGAGGCGATGCAGCGGGCGCTGGCCGAGCAGGCCGGGCGCGTCAACGGCGCGCTCGGCACGGTGGACTGGGTGCCGATCCGCTATGTCAACCGCTCGCTCCGCCGCCCGGCACTCGCCGGCCTCTACCGCATGGCCAAGCTCGCCCTCGTCACGCCGCTGCGCGACGGCATGAACCTCGTCGCCAAGGAATATGTCGCGGCGCAGAGCGAGGAAGACCCCGGCGTCCTCCTCCTCTCGCGCTTTGCCGGCGCGGCGGCCGAGCTGAAGGAGGCGGTGCTGGTCAATCCCTACGACGTCGAGGGCACGGCGGACGCCATGGCCCGCAGCCTCGCCATGCCCGTCGAGGAACGGCGCGAGCGCTGGAAAAGCCTGATGGCGACGCTACGGAAGAACGACGTCTTCACCTGGTGCGACGGCTTCCTCACCGACCTTGCCGGGGCAACCCTGCCCCGCATCCGCGCCGCCTCATGAGAGCGGCGTGACGGCGAGGTCCGGCAGGTGCACGGTGAAATCCCGGTTCGGCAGGCGGCCGAGATAGGCGCGCATCATGCGCAGCAGGGTCGCGAAGCGTGCCGCAAGCGCATCCTCCCCCGTCACGGGCGCGGCGACGCTAAGACGGCGGTAGAAGGCGAGCCGTTCCGGCGCGATATCCGCCTCGGCCAGCTCGCCCGCCTTGCGCAGCCGATACCAGTCCTCGACGAATTCGTGCAGCGGAAAGCCGGCCGCATCGTCCGCCGGAAGGCCGAGGCGCGCAAGAAGGTCGGCGACGCTCGCGCCCTTGACGAAATCCACCATGTCGCGTGGCCATTCGCGCGGCATGTAGCGGCGATGCACCAGCTCGACGAGGTGGCGGCTGACGAATTCGCCGTGATCGGCGGCGATACTCGCCGGCGGCACCGGCAATCCCGCCCGCGCCGCCTCGGCCCGGTAGGCCGGAAAGGCGAGATCGTGGCCCGGCACCCGCCGCAGCGGCACGGTGCGGATCTCGAAGCGGTCGGCATGAAGATCGACGATCTTGAGGCCCGGCCCGTAGCCGACCGGCGAGGGCACCGCCACATTGACGAAGCGCCCGGCATGGCGGGCCGTGTCGTTGACATGGAGATGCCCGGAGAAATGCAGGGGAATGCCCGTCGCCGCGAAGGCGGCCACCGCCTCCGGCGTCGGCGCACGGCCGGCAAGGCCAGAACCGCCGAAAAGCGCGACCTCCTCATGCGAGACTCCACCGAGCGGATCGAGCGCCGGATAATGCGAGAAGGCGACCAGCCGCTTGCCTTTCGCCTTCGCCCGCGCGGCGACATCCGCCATCCAGCCGAGAAGGTGCGCGCGGTGGTGAAGCACGGCGGGCCAGCCGCCGTCGGTCGGGTCGTGGAAGGCGGCGGGATCGGCAAGGTCCGTCGCGCCGTTGCGCGGCGCGCAGACATTGGCGTCGACGGCAAGCACCCAGAGCCCGTCCACCGGCTCGACGAGATAGGAAGAATCGATCATCCGGCAGGTCGTCCGACCGTCCGGGCTCGCGACCTCGTAGCTGCGGGCGGACCAGTCGGGGTCCGTGCCGAAGGGGCTTTCCCAGTGAAGGTCGGAGGCGTCCGGCTGGAAGCCGAGGCCGGAGAGGAGGCTTAGCGCCTCCGCCGTGCCGAGCGTCGCGGCCTCCGGGCATTCGGCGCTGCGCACCGTCACGGGCGCGCCGTCCGGCATCAGGAAGGCCTTGTCCTGCGGCCGGCCGGCAAGGGCGTAGAGGTCGTGGTTGCCCGGCGTCATCAGGATGCGCAGGCCGTGGCGCTCGCGATACTCGGCAAGGATCGCCAGCGCGGCCTCGATGTTCGGCCGCTGGCCGTCGTCCGTGAGGTCCCCGACGAGGAGAACGATCTTCGCTCCTGCTTCCGCCACCCGGTCGAGCGCCGCGCGGAAGGCGGGCACGCTCTCGTTGAAGACGCGCGTGGAGGCGGCCGTCTCGGCAAAGCTGCGGATCGCGCCCGGAAGGCCAAAACCTTCCGGGATCCAGCCGCAATCGTGCACATGCGGATCGGCGATGACGGCGATGCGCTGGACCATGCTCAGGCGAGCCCGGCCAGCTTCTGGAGGTCGTCGCGCGCACCCGGCCCCGCCGCGACGACGGGCGAGCCCTTGGTCAGCTTCTCGCCCTCCGTCGGGAAGGGCAGATGCCAGCCGCCGGCCTCCGTCACGAGGCAATAGCCGGCAAGGCAATCCCAGGCGTGCATGTAGGGCTCGTAGTAGCCGACGAGCCGGCCGGCCGCGACATAGGCGAGCATCAGCGCACCCGAGCCGTTGCGCATGAAATTGCCGCCCTCGTGCAGGAGCCGGCTGACAATGTCCGCCACCGCCTCCGGCGTCACGTAGCTGTTGGCGCCGAGGCCCGTCATGCCGTTGCGGATGGTACGGGACGGGTCGAGCGAAAGCCGCTTGCCGTTGAGTTCCGCCCCCCTGCCCGTTGCCGCGGCATAGACCTCGCCGTGGCACGGCGCGTCGATGACGCCGATGACGGGAACGCCTTCGTGCAGCACGGCGATGGAGACGCACCAGTTCGGCATGCCGTTGACGAAGGGCGCCGTGCCGTCGATCGGGTCGACGACCCAGGTATAGCCGGAGCTGCCGGCGGTATGGCCGAATTCCTCGCCGAGGAACCCGTCGGCGGGCAGCGCCGCCTCCACCTTCCCGCGGATGAGCGTTTCCACGTTGCGGTCGGCGATGGAGACGACGTCCTGAAGGTCGCGCTTGGTCTCGACGACGAGGGAATCGCGCCGGTTGAAATAGTCGAGCGCCATGGCGCCGGCCTCGCGGGCGATGGCCCGTGCGAGGGCGAAGCGCGTATCGAGGCCCGTGTCTTGCGACGTCATGCTGGTCTTCCTTCAGCTATCGATGATGGCGATGCCGCGCGTCTTGAAGCCGAGCGTGGCGTCGGAGGCGGCGGGCAGGATGTGGTCGACGGCGTGGTCGACGATGAAGAGCGTGCCGACATCGGTTTCCACCTCGTATTCGACATGGTCGCCGAGATAGGCCGAATGGAGGACGCGGCCGGAAAGCCCCTCCCCGCGCCCTTCGGAAAGCGTCACCGCGCCGGGGCGCACCGCAAGGCTCGCCGCGCCGAGCTTTTCCCGGTTGCCGGCCGGAACGCTGTGCTCGACGCCGGCAATGCGCACCCGCGCCTTGCCGTTCTCGACGCCGAGGACCTCGCAGGCGACGACATTCGCCTCGCCCATGAAATCGGCGATGAAGGAGGAGGCCGGCGCCTCGTAAAGTTCGCGCGGGGCGCCCGCCTGGGCGATCACGCCCTCCTTCATGACGATGATGCGGTCGGAGACGGCAAGCGCCTCGTCCTGGTCGTGCGTGACGTAGACTGCGGTGAAGCCGAGGCGCTGCTGGAGTTCGCGGATATCCGTGCGCACCTTGCGGCGCAGGCGCGCGTCAAGGTTGGAGAGCGGCTCGTCGAGCAGCAGCACCTGCGGCTCCAGCACGAGAGCGCGCGCGACGGCGACGCGCTGCTGCTGGCCGCCGGAAAGCTCGGCCGGAAGCCGCCCGCCCATGCCGGCAAGGCCGACCAGCGCCAGCCCCTCCTCCGCCTTCTCCCGCGCTTGCCTGCGCGAGAGGCCGGAGGATTCGAGGCCATAGGCGACGTTGTCGAGCGAGCTCATGTGCGGGAAGAGCGCGTAGGACTGGAAGACCATCGAGACGTCGCGCTCGTTGGCCGGCAGCATGGTGACGTCCTTGCCGCCGATGAGGATACGCCCCGCCGTCGGGTGCTCGAGGCCGGCGAGCATCCTGAGCGTCGTCGTCTTGCCGCAGCCGGAGGGGCCGAGGAGCGTGACGAGCGTGCCGGGCTCGATGGTGAGCGAGAGGTCGGGAATGGCGGTGAAGGCGCCGAAGGTCTTCTTCACGTTCTCGAAGACGACGGAGCCGGCTTTCTTGGCAATCATGCGGTTTTCTCCTGAGAAGAGGCGGACTGGGCAAGGCCGGCGACGCGGTTTTCACGTCGCAGGCGCCGTTCGCCCACGAGAAGCTGGAAGCCGGTGATGACCACGAGCATCACGACGATCAGCATGGAGGAATAGGCGATGGCCACGCCGTATTCGCCATTCTCGACGAGGCCGACGATATAGGAGGTCGCCATGTTGTATTCGGCGCTGACGAGGAAGATGACGGCGCTGATGGAGGTGATGGCGCGCACGAAGGAATAGACGAGCGCGGCGGTAATGGCGGGGCGCAGCAGCGGCAGGATGACCTTGCGAATCGTGCGGAAGCTGCCGGCGCGCAGCGTCAGCGAGGCCTCGTCCAGGCTCTTGTCGAGCTGGCTCATCGCCGCGATGCCGCCGCGCACGCCGACCGGCATGTTGCGGAACACGAAGCAGGCGATGAGGATCAGCGCCGAGCCGGTCATTTCCAGCGGCGGCAGGTTGAAGGCCATGATGTAGCTGACGCCGATGACCGTGCCGGGAATGGCGAAGCTCATCATCAGTGCGAATTCGAAGGCATTCTTGCCGGTGAATTTCTGCCGCACGATGATATAGGCGGTCAAAAGGCCGACGGCTGCGGTGAGCGGCGCGGAGATGAGCGCGATCTTCATCGTCGTCCAGAAGGAGTTCCAGGCAACGCCCGTCCAGTTGATGCCGCCGTCGAAGCCGATGGAGAAGGCCTTCGCGTAGTGGTCGAGGGTCAGCGAATTGTCGAGGCCCCAGGTCTTCACGAAGCCGCCGACGAGGATCATGCCGTAGACGACGAGCGTGAAGGCGATCCACGGCAGCACGACGGCATGGACGGCGATGGAGAGGCCGCGCGGCAGGGCGATGTGCGCCCCGCTGTCGCCCTTGCCGGTGACGGTGGCGAAGTTCTTGCCCGAGAGCCAGACGCGCTGGGCGAGGAAGGCCGAGAGGGTGAAGAACAGCAGCACCATGGCGAGCACGGCGGCGCGCGAGGGATCGTTCTGCGAGCCGACGACGGCGAAGAAGATTTCCGTCGACAGCACCCCGTTGCTACCGCCGAGCACCAGCGGATTGCCGAAGTCGGCCATGCTCTCGATGAAGCCGATGAGGAAGGCATTGGCAAGGCCGGGCTTCATCAGCGGCAGCGAGACGCGGCGGAAGGTGCGCCAGCGGTCGGCGCGCAGCGTCGTGGAGGCTTCCTCCATCGACGGGCTGACGCCCTCGACGACGCCGATCAGCACGAGGAAGGAGATCGGCGTGAAGGAGAGGACCTGCGCGATCCAGATGCCGGTGAGGCCGTAGAGCCAGCGGCCCGGCTCGACACCGAAGAGGCTGGAGAGCCCCTGCGTGACCACGCCCGCACGGCCGAAGAGCAGCGTGAGCGCAAGGCCGATGACGAAGGGCGGCGTGATGATCGGCAGGATGGTGAGAAGGCGAAGGCCCTTCTTGAAGGGAAAGCGCGTGCGCGTGGCGACGAGCGCGAAGGCAAGGCCGAGCAGGGTCGAGCCGAGGCCGGTCATGATGGCGAGCCACAGCGTGCGCCAGGCGACGCCGCAGCGTCCCGCGCCGACGACGCAGTTGAGGCTCCACAGGCTTGCGTCCTGCATGTTGCGCACGAAGCCGTCCGGCTTGAACGAGCCGTCGAAATCCTGCACCGAGCCGATGAACATGCTGCCGATGGGATAGAAGACGAAGACGGCGACGAGGAAGACGAGCAGCGAGATCGAACTGACGACGAAGGCGTCGCCCTTCATGACGCCGCGCTCGGCAAGGCCGAAGGCGAAGAGAAGCACGAAGGTGACGGCCGAGAGCACGGCGCCCGCGCCCATCGAGGGCTGGCCGTCGGCAAGCGGGCCGAACAGCGTCTCGCTGATCGTCCAGGTCCAGCCGGTAAAGCCGACGGCAAGGCCCTGGAGCGACAGGAAGACGACGCCGAGCGCACCCGCCCATGCCAGCACGGCGCCGCGGCGCATCGGGTCCGCCATGCCGCGGGCCGCGCCGGCAACGAGAAGAAGAAGCACCGCGACGGCAAGCCAGAGCCGGCCGTGGAGGGCGATCTGCACGAGGCCGGGGGCGGCCTCTGCGGAAAGGGGGAAACCGGCCAGCCAACCGAATCCGAAGAAGCCGCCATCGATGCGATACCAGGGCAGAAGGGTCAGAGCGACCGCGCCCAGGATCAGCACGATGTCCAGCCTGCGATTGCCATGCGTCATGGCCGACCTCGCTGTACGTTCGTGTGAAAGGGGCGGCGCCCGGGGAGACGGGCGCCGCCGGTCAGGACATCAGTTGGCGACCGCGCCGATTTCGCGATCCCAGCGCTCCAGCAGCTCCTTGCGCTTTACCGGGTCGCCGTAGGTCTTGAAGTCGTAGTCGATCAGCTTGATGTCCTCGAAGCGCGGGGCTTCCTTCGGGATTTCCGCATTCTTGTTGGACGGCAGCTGGAAGGACTTGGCGTCCTTCATGCGCGACTGGACTTCCGGGGTCAGCGCCCAGTCGTACCAGATCTTCGCATTGTCGAGGTTGCGCGCGCCCTTGATGATCGACATGGAGCCGATCTCGTAGCCCGTGCCTTCGCAGGGCGTGCCGGGCGTGACCGGGAAGCCTTCGACGGCCTGCGCGACCGCGTCATGCACGAAGACGATGCCGAGCGCCGTCTCGCCGCGCGCGGCGGCCTTGACGGGCGCAGAGCCGGACTTGGTGTACTGCGAGATGTTCTCGTTGAGCTTCTTCAGGTAGTCGAAGGCCGGCTCCTCGCCCATGATCTGCACGAGGGAGGCGAGCGCCGTATAGGCCGTGCCCGAGGAATTCGGGTTGGCGATCTGGATCTCGCCCTTCAGCTCGGGCGCGAGAAGATCGGCCCAGCACTTCGGCTCCTTGAAGCCCTTGGCCTTGAAGATCTCGGTGTTGTAGCCCCAGCCGAGCGCGCCGGCATAGACGCCGACCGTGCGGTAGCCCGAGCTTTCGGCCTGGCTCTTGGCCCAGTCCTGCAGCTGGTCGAGCATCGGCGACTTGTATTCCAGCGTCAGGCCTTCGGATGCGGCCTGGAGATGGGGGTCGCCCGTACCGGCCCACCAGATGTCCGTCTTCGGGTTGCGGGCTTCGGCGCGCACCTTGGCATAGGTCTCGCCCGAGGACAGGCGCACCATGTTCACCTTGATGTCGCTGTGCGCCTTCTCGAAATCGCCCTTCATCTGCTCGCAGATGACGACGTCCGCCGAGCAGATGAGGTTGAGTTCGCCCGCCGCCTTTGCCGGCATGGCGGCCAGCGCCGTTCCGGCGAAGAGCATGAGGGAAAGGGTCTTCATTTTCATAGGGGCATCCTCCTGTTGCCTGGTTGTGGTCATGCGCATGAACGGGACGCGGCGGCGCCTTCGGGCTGCCGCCTGGCGGCCCGTTCACGATTTCGGATTGCGGTATTGCGTGGGCCCGATCAGTTCGTCGCGACGATTTCCGCGTCGAACCGCTCGAGCAGGCGACTTCGTTCCTCCGGCGAACCGAAGGTGGCGAAATCGTAGTCCACCATCTTGATCATCGAGATATCGGGCGCGGCGAGCGGCAGCGTCGATTTCGCGTTGGACGGCACCTGGTTCTGGCCGGAGGCCGCGCCCGTGCCCTGCCCTTCCGGGCTGAGGGCGAAGTCGACGAAGCGCTTGGCCGCCTCAAGATGCCGCGCGCCCTTGACGATGCTGACGGCGCCGATCTCGTAGCCGGTGCCCTCGCAGGGCGCGACGATGACGAGCGGATAGCCCGCCTGCTTCTGCGTGACGGCATCGTGCATGAAGGAGATGCCGATCAGCGTCTCGCCGCGCGCGGCCGCCTTGACGGGCGCCGCACCGGCGCTGGTGTAGCGGGCGATGTTGCGGTTGAGCGCCGACAGGAAGCGAAAGGCCTCGTCCTCGCCGAAGAGCTGCACCAGCGTCGCCAGCGTCGTGAAGGCGGTGCCCGAGGAATTCGGGTCGCCGCTCTCGATACGGCCGCGATAGGCGATGTCGGCAAGGTCCTTCCAGCAGGCCGGTGCCGGCAGCTTCAACTGGCGCAGGAGCTCGGCGTTGTAGGCAAAGCCGAGCGCCCCGGCATAGATGCCCGCCGAACGCCCGCCGGACATGGCGAAGAAGTTCTGCGCCCAGGGCAGCACGTCACGCTCATGCGCCGGCTGGTAGGGTTCGAGCAGGTTTTCCGAACCGGCCTGGAGATGCGTGTCGCCCGTGCCGCCCCACCACACGTCGACCGTGGGCGCGGCCTTCTCGGCGCGGATCTGGTTGAGGATATCGCCGGTGCTGCGGCGCGTCATGGAGATTTCGAGGCCGGACTTGGCCTCATAGGCGCGCTTCATGGCCGCGCACCACACTTCGTCGACGCCGCACAGCACGGTCAGCGCCGGGGCCGCCGTCCCGGCCGCCGCGCCGCATAGCCAAAGGGCCACGCCCGCGCCAAGTGCGGTGATGCTTCTCACGCTGTTCCTCCCATCGGGACTCTGTGATCCCGTTCTCCGCATTCAGGATGGCACATTTGCCGCCCGCCGCAATCGAAGAATGGTTACCGTTCTTACAGGCAGGGCCGCGCAAAACCTGACAAAGATTACAAAGGTTACAAATGTGACAGGCCACATAATGCGGAGCCGCTTTGAACATTGCCCCGGCCCTGCCTATGATGGGGCGGGAGGAATGGCATGCTGAACGAGCGGATTCGGATTCTGATCGTCGAGGACGATCCGGACATGGCGGAACTCATCTCCGACCTCGTGGAGGCGGAGGGCTGGGTGCCGGTGACCGCGCACTCGGCCGAGGAGGCGGCCTGCGTGCTGGCGCGCGAGAGCGTGCACATGGTGCTGGTCGACCACAACTTGCCGGGCACATCCGGCCGCACCTTCGCCCAGCGCCTGCGCGCCCAGACGAATATCGGCATCGTCATGGTGACGGCGGCCGGCAGCGCGGCCGACCGCGTGCTGGGCCTGGAGACGGCGGCGGACGATTATGTCGTCAAGCCCTTCGAGCCGATCGAGCTGACGGCCCGCATCAAGGCCGTGCTGCGCCGCACGATCCCTTCCCTCAAGCCCGAGCGCGAGGCCGAGCGGGAGACAGAGACGGCGGCGCTCCAGCTCGGCGACTGGTCGGTGGACCTGAAGAACCGCCGCGCCACCTGCCTCTCCGACCCCGGAAAATCGCTGACCAGCGCCGAGTTCGCCCTGCTGGAGATCCTTGCCGAAACGCCCAACGCGCCGGTCAGCCGCACGAAGATCCTCGACAGGCTCGGCGCGGAAAGCGACCGCTATATCGACCGCAACGTCGATGTGCTCGTGCTGCGCCTGCGCCGCAAGATCGAGCGCAACCCGGACCTGCCCCGCCACATCAAGACGCGCCGCGGCAAGGGCTATGTGCTGGATACCGACGAGGGCGGGCTCTCCGCGTGATCAGCCGCTCCTATCTTTCCTCCATCGCCTTCCGCCTGCCCTTCGCCATCGCCCTCATCTGCGTGCTGGTCTTCAGCCTGGCGACCGTCGCCATCTACGGGCTCCAGCGCGCGCGGGAGGAGATGGCGGCCTACGGGTTGCAGGCCTTTTCCAGCCTTGCCCGCGCTTCGCTCGTCTCCCGCCAGGTCTCCGACCTCGTCTCGAGCGCGCCCTTCCTGATGAACGCGACCTCGCCCTACCGGGTCTCCAGCGAAAGCCGCTCCGTCGTCGCGCAGGTGGATACGCTCCTGCGCGCCATGCAGCCGGAAAACGGCGAAGCGGCCGTGAAGGGCTTTGCCAGCGCCCGCATCGTCGAACTCCTCGAGACGATCCGCAACCAGACGATGACGCTGACGGGAGATGCGGATTCGGCCCAGCAGCACAAGGCCGAGGCGGCCGCAGCCCTCGGCGAGATCGCGACCGGCAGCGGCATCGCCGATGCGGACCTGCGCCGCCGGCTGAACGCGATCGTGCAATCGGTCTCCAATTCGGACAGCCTCTTCCAGCTCGGCGAACTGCGCCGCCGCTACGTCGCCGAAACCGCCCCGCGGCTGGAACGCGCCGCGCCGGACATGCGCATCGCCGCCGCCGAGCTTGCGCCCTATGAGCGCGTTTTCGAGGCGCAGACCCGCTACCTCCTCGAGATGTTCTCGATCCGCGCCGCCGTCGCGCGGCTGCATGTCGTCTCGCGCGACCTTTCCCATGCCACGGAGACCCAGAGCGAAGCAGTCGCCCGCGGCCTCAACGAGGACCTCGCCTCCACCTCCGACGCGCTCAGCCGCCTGCTCGTCATCGTCGCCTTCGCGGCCCTCCTGGTGCTGGTGATGGCGATCTTCTCGATCCGCTCCGTCATGCGCGTCTCGCGCGGCATCGTCGCCCTTTCGAGCGGCATGAACGCGCTGGCGGAAGGCCGCCGCGACGTCGAGACGCCGAGCTACCGGGGCACGGAAACCGAGCTGGTGCGCCTGCTCGAGGCCTTCCGCGCCTTCCGCGAAAGCGTCGAGCGTGTCTCGCGGCTGCGGCGCACGGCGGAGGCGGCCGCCCGTACCATCCGCTCCACCTTCCGCACCATGAACGAGGGCATCGCCCTCTTCGATCCGCGCGGCGCGCCGATCACCATGAACCGCCGCGTCATCGAGCTCGTCGGCTGGTCCGGCTCGGCGCGTAAATTGCCGGCGCGCCGCTTCGTCGCCCCGATCGCGGAGATCGACCCCGCCCTGCTGCCGGCCGAAGGGGAACGCGGAACGCTCGGCGACCGCCTCGTCCTACGCCATCGCTCGCCGGCCGGGCGTGTCACGGAAATCTCGCTGTCGCGCCAGCCGGACGGCGGGATCGTGCTTCTGGCGCGCGACGTCACCGACATGGACCGGCAGGAGGCGGAGGCAGCCAAGGCCCAGCGCCTCGACGGCATCATGCGCATGACCCACCAGGTCAGCCACGAGGTCGGCAACATGATCGGCATCATCACCGGCAGCCTCGGCCTCCTGGAGCGCGAGGCGGGCTTCAACGACCGGCAGAAACGGCACCTTGCCCGCATCCGCAAGGCCGCCGACCGGGGCCGCTCGCTCGCCGGCAGCATGCTGTCCATCGGCAGCCAGCAGCCCATCCGCCCCGGCGCGGTGGAGATCGCCGCCGTGCTGCGCGGCATGGCGGACGTCCTTGAAATCGCCGTCGGCGAGAAATGCCAGCTCGCCTTCGACATCGCCGACAGCCTGCCGACCGTGCAGCTCGACGCCGCACTCTTCGAGCAATCCGTGCTCAACCTGTGCCTGAACGCCGCCGCGGCCATGCCGGACGGCGGGACGATCGGCGTACGCTGCGCGCGCGGCGGCGAAGGCGGTGTCACCGTCTCCGTCACCGACGAGGGCGTCGGCATGACGCCCGACGCCGTCGACAAGGCTTTCGAGCCCTATTTCACCACCCGCGACGCGGAAGGCGGCGCCGGCCTCGGCCTTGCCGTCGTCTACGGCTTCGTGCGCCAGAGCGGCGGCGATGCCCGCATCCTCTCGGCGCCGGGACAGGGCACGACGGTGGAGCTGTCCTTCCCGGCCTGACGGCTCCGCGAAACGGCAGGCCTGCCGGCGGAAAAGGAATTGCGGCGACCCCGGACCGCACCGCCGCCCTCGGTGAAATCACGACCGTCGATATGCCGCGACATAGTCGATCTTGACGGTGCTGGGATAATCCGCGGGATCCGGCGTCCCCGGCCAGTCACCCCCCACCGACTGGTTCAGGATGAAGTAGAACGGAACCGTGAACGGCTGCGCGCCCGTGTAAAGCCCCGCGCTGTCGGGAAGAGGGAACGCCACCTTCCTGACGAGAACGTCGTCGACGAAGAACGAAATTCCCGTCTTGTCCCATTCGGCGGCATATACGGTCCAGCGGTCGACGCTGGGCAGGACCTTCGCCGATCCGGCGTCCTGCGCCTGGCCGCCCGACGGCGTGCCCCAGTGCAGGGTGCCATAGACCGCGCTGGGCTCGGTGGCGTTGGACGCGTTGCGTTCCCCGACATATTCGAGGATGTCGATCTCGCCGCCGCAAGGCCAGTACATGCCGCAGGTCCCCCACGCCTGCTGTCTCTGCGGCATCATCCAGAACGCCGGCCAGGAGCCTCGTGCGACGGGCATCCTGATGCGCGCCTCGAAGCGGCCGTAAGCCTGCGAAAAGCGATCCCGGGAGATGACGAGGCCGCTGAGCCACGATCTCGTGCTCCCGAGGCAGCGCGCGGCCTGCTGCCGTGCGGTCAGCCGAAGCGAGCCGTCCCGGACCGCGACCTGCGAGGCGTCGTAGCATTCCGCCCCCCAGGTCTCGCCGAACCCCTCGGTGCTGGCCCCGGCTGTCGGCCCGGTCGTGATGGCCGCCCATTTTGCGGGGTCCAATGCGTCGCCTGGGAACTCGTCCGAAAAGGTCAGGGTCCACCCGCTGCGAACCGGGACCGGCACGTTATCCGGCTGCACCGGGGATGCGGAGACGACACCCGGATTGAGCTCGACATCGTCGACAAGCACCGAGACGGCACCGCCCCCCTGCCCTTGCGCCGCAATGCCGATCAGGGTCGTGTTCGGCATGGGAACGTCGACGACGATGCGCGTCCAGGCGGTGGACGAGACGACGATGGGGCCGGTGTCGGCATCCCACAGCGTCGCCCCGGTCACCTGGTCGACGAGCTTCGTGTAGACGAGCGCGCTGCCCGTCTCCGCGCGGGCATAATATGCAATGCGGGTCAACGGCTGGGCGCATTCGGCAGGGCTTATGTCCCGCTCGGCGGTGCCATAGGCAGGCCCGCCCAGCTTGAGCGCCCAGTCGTCCGTTCGCCCCGGCGAGGCCCTGGCCACAACGTCGCCGCTCCACCACCGTTCCCAGCCGCCGAGCCCGGTGGCAAAGGACTGGCCTTCTGCGCAATCGCCGCCGGCAGCGTGGGCCGGAGAGCCCACCGCATACATCGCCATGGCAAGCAGCCAGGCCAGAAACGGCTTCCACATAGTCTCCCCCATGAACCGGCGCGCGCTGTGCCGAACGCAAAGAACCTCGACCGGCCTCTTCTCGTCAACTGCCGAATTTTTTGCAATGGGTGCCGCCGGCAGTGCGCTGGAGGCCGGGGGGCCGCCGGCGAAACGCTGGCCGCCATGGCCGGCGCCAATCACGCTTTGCGGTTGCGGAACATCCGCCGACGGCCCGACGCCGTCCTTTCGGCCGTTTTCGGAAGATTCGGCACGTTTCAGCCCCACCCGTGCATCCTGGTACGTGTTTGCGCTTTCAGGATGCCGGGCCTGTCCGGCAATTCCGGCCCGGACGACTTTCCGGCCGGATGGGAGCGGTTCAAATTGCAACGCCATCCATTGCGCCTCTTCTTAACTTTAACGGGAAATTCACTTTGCTCATTAAGAGAAAATTGATACTATAAATCCGGGTTCGGGATTGAGGCGCAGTAAATGCCCAGGGCTATTACGGCAGCGATTCCGTAAGGCTTGTCAAAAATCCAGCCCGGAACATAACTCCACAGGAGGCAGCGTTAAGCTGTAGGGAGAGGAATAGTGGGGGCAATTTTGGGGGCGACGGACGCTGATCGCTGAAGAAAACCGTCCTTGGACGTAGAATTTTTCTTCGGAATTTCTCCGTGCATCTCGAAGACCCGGTTAACGTGGTTCAACAGAACGGCGACCGATGCTGGTCGCCATAAACAGGGATAATCATCATGAAGATGAAGATTGCATTTGCGACTGCGACTGCACTTGGTCTGCTTATGAGCACCGCCATGGCGGGTGACAACAACAAGACCAAGATCGAACAGCTCGGCTCCGACAACGATGCCAGCGTCAAGCAGGACGGCAGCAACAACATTGCTGGTAGCCGCACGACTTATAATGAATACCTGAAGCAGGACGGCAATAATAACCTTCTCACGATCACCCAGACCGGCAACTCGAACGTCGTTGCCGGCACCGGCCCAGCGAACAGTGGCGCGTTCCAGACCGGGAACCTCAACAAGCTGACCATTGAGCAAACCTCGTATGGCTACAATGCATATGCGAACGGCCACAGGATCGATGTTATCCGGCAGGATAGCTCGTCTTCAGCAACCGGTAATGTCGGTGATACCAATACGGCTAAGATCGTCCAGAAGAATACGACTGACTCCATCGTCGGGCAGGGTCCTTCTTCGGGACACAAGATCGGCGTTATCATGCAGAATCATACCGTTGGCGCGAAGAACATGCTGGATATCGAGCAGGTCGGCTCTTACAGCGGATGGTATGGCGGCGGGCAGAATAACCTGATCAACAGCGTGAAGCAGAATGGCTCGGGCCACCAGGCCACGATCAAGCAGAACGGCACCGGTGTCGTTCTGTCGACGAGCGGCAACCAACAGCGCGGCCCGGCGAACGTCGTCAATGTCGTTGACCAGCAGTCCAACGACAACGTTGCCAACATCACGCAGAGCGGCTTCCGCAACTACGTGGAAAAGGTTTCCCAGTCGGGCGGCAGCGGCAACACCGCAACGATTTCGCTCATCGGCAGCCACAACGGCGCAACCATAACCGGTTGGAACCAGGGACCGTGGGGTTGGAGTGGGGTTACCGCCATGGGCATGTTCAAGGCGGATCGGGGTGCGGCTCTGGCCGGGGTCGCGACCTCTTCGGCCATCCAGATTGGCACCGGCAACCAGATTTCGTACACCGTCGATGGTGGTGACAGCAACCAGTTTGGCTTTTACCAGTACGGAACCGGGAACCTAGCAACCGGTATCACAATCACCGGTGACGCCAACGAACTGGGCGTCAACCAGGCCGGCGACCGCAACAGCCTGACCCTCAGCGCCATCTCGGGTGATGAAAACATCATCGGCCTGAAGCAGAACGGATCGGACAACGTCGCAACGATCAATGTCAGCGGCAACCGGAACGTCGGCTTCAACGACTTCACCGGCGGCCCGGCTGGCGACCTTGCCACGTCGGCAGGCCTGACCGCAGGTCTTCTCGTGCAGGACGGCCTGGGCAACAGCGTTTCGCTCACCGTTACCAACGGCGACAACAACGTGTTCGCTTCGCTGCAGGATGGCGACACCAACGTCATCACCGCTACGCAGAGCGGCAGCAGCAACGAAGCCGCCGTCGCTCAGATCGGCAACGGCAATGCTGCCAACGTGAGCCAGAGCGGCGGCGGCAACAGCGCCTCGATCCAGCAGTAAGACGATCGGACATCGGCCGGGCGGCTCCACCGCCCGGCGCTTTCCATTGTATTTAACGATCAAATCCGCGGGCGGCGTGCCCTCCGCGCCAATAGGTGTTCATCATGAAACTGAAGATCGCATATTCCACGGCAACAGCTCTCGGCCTGCTGATCGCCACCGCCCAGGCCGGCGACAACAACGACGCCTATCTCAAACAGACAGGCGACAATAACGAGGCGACCATTCTTCAATCCGGCAGCAACAACGATGCCGGCAGCAGCAGCCTGAGCATAAAGCAGAATCGCGGCGGCTCGTCGGCCACCATCGGCCTGAACAACGTCCTGACGATCGAGCAGTCCGGCGACGGCAACAAGGTCGGGCTCGGCACCAATGCCAACAGCTTCTCCAACGCCAACGGCATCACGCAGGATATCGGTTACGCATCCGGCGGCAACAGGTCCGGCCAGAACTCCATCGATATCAAGCAGACATCGGACGGAAATACGGTCGGCGCGGTTTCCCAGTATTCCTATACGCATGCGGGCGGCAATACGCTGAGCGTGCAACAGGGCGGCTCGGGCAACAACACCGTGGGCAGCGTTTCCCAATGGCGGATCCATACGACGCGCAACATTGCCTCCATCGTCCAGAACGGCGAAGACAATGTGATCTCGCGGATCGAGCAGCGCGGCCCGCAGATCGGCGACGGCGCGAATGACCGGAACCTTATCGAGGCGACGATCGAAGGGAACCGGAACGGCGGCGGCACCTTCAGCGCGAACAAAGGCGCAGCCGCATCCGGCGCCATTTCTTCTGCTCTGATCCAAGGGAGCGGCTATCTCGCCAACAAGGGCAACACGATCAAGCTTTCCATCACCAGCACCGGCGACGAGAACCAGTTCGGCGTAACCCAGGTGGGAAGTTACAACAGCGTCGGCACGGTCACCATTTCCGGTGACGGAAACGAACTCGGCGTCTCGCAAACGGGCAAGAACAACGTGCTGGCGCTGGGGACCATCACCGGCGATGAAAACATCATCGGCCTGAAGCAGAATGGAACGGACAACATCGCAACGGTCAATGTGACCGGCGACCGGAACGGCGGCTTCAACGACTTCACCAGCGGCCCTGCCAGCGAAGTCGGCTTGACCGCGGGCCTTCTCTCGCAGGATGGCCTGGGCAACAACATCTCACTCACCGTCGACGGCAATGACAACGTGTTTGCCTCGCTGCAGAATGGCAACGACAACGTCATTACCGCCATGCAGACCGGCGGCAGCAACGAAGCGGCCGTCGCTCAGGCCGGCAACGGCAATGCCGCCAATGTGAGCCAGAGCGGTGGCGGCAACAGCGCCTCGATCCAGCAGCAGTAAGACAATCGAGCACCGGCCGGGCGGCACCACCGCCCGGCTTTTTCCAGTCGACACGAAATTCGACTTGCGGCGTATTATGGTGAAGAGGGGGCATTCGGATGAGGCAAGCCACCACACTCGCGACAACCGTTGTCGTGATCGGCACGCTGCTCGCAACGGGCGCGCTCGCTGACGACAATTTCTCGAAGTTGCTTCAGAACGGCGCAACGAATTCCGCGCTGGTCGACCAGTCTTCCGGCAGCGACAACCGGGTGGGCACGGCGGCCCTGGCCGCGCGCCAGGTCGGCAACGACAACATTCTCGAATTCACGCAGTCGGGCGACGGCAACGAGATCGGCAGCGTCGGGTTCCTCCAGCAGTCCAATCGCAATACCGCAACGATCCTTCAGGCCTCGGGCGGCAACGCCGTGATCGAGGTGCTGCAGAAGGGCATAGCATCCGGTTTCGGCGCGCAGCGGCGCAACACCCTCACGATCGTCCAGGAGGGCGGTGACGGCAATGTCGTCCAGCGTGTGGAACAGATCCGCGTCGGCGGGCTCCTCGCCCTGCCCGGCCAGCAGGGCAACGTCGCTTCGATCGTCCAGAACGGGGCCGGCAATACGGTCACGCTTCTGTCCCAGAACGGGCTGCGCAACACGGCCGACCTGAACTTCAAAGGCAATGCGAATATAGCCAGCGCCGTCCAGGAGGGGGCCGAGAACACAGCGGCGGTGACCGTCATCGGCGACGACAACCGCTTGTCGCTGCATCAGGTCGGCGCCGGCAATGCGGCGACCCTTTCGGTGCAGGGCTACAGCAACAATGCGGGGGCCTTCTCACCCGGCGTCCATGGCGCGCTGGCCGATCTCGCGGGCCTTGCTCCCGGCGATATCGTCCAGGTCGGCCTGCTCAACAGCATCGACTACAATCTCGGCTCCGCGGATCCGCTTTCCAGCGGCAACAGCTTCGCCTTCTCCCAGAACGGGGTTTCCAACCAGATCGTCGGCGAGACGGACGGCAGCGGAAACCAGGTCGTCGTCGTCCAGGAAGGGACGCTCAACCTGACCTCCTTCGTTCAGCTCGGCAATTTCAACACGATCGGCGTGAGCCAGCGATAATCGCTGGCCCGCGCCGCCGGCCGGCCTTGCTCGCCGACCTTGCTTAATTGTCGCATTGATTGACAAATGTGACGATCGGCCAGCGGTTCTTGCGGATCGCGGCCTTGCGCAGCCACCCGGTCCGATCCCCGAATTGCGCGCGGCACCATGCGCCGTCGGATGCCGTCACGCAAACGCTGGCGGTCACGCAGCTGTTGGCCGGTACAACGCCGATCACGCTCGCGTCGTCGCGCGCTTCCATGCGCGCATTGAGATTGACGATCACCTTGATGCGGACCGGCTTGTCGGCCGTGCCCGTGGCGGGGCTGGAAAGATCAGCCGGCGCCGCGCAGCGATTGGAAAATCCGAGATAGTAGCAGCCGCTGGCCTTCGCGGCCGCCTGCAGCTGCTCCGCCGCGCCGACCGTGCCGGCGCGCTCGATGATGACGGGTCTTCCCGATTTCGTGGTTCCGGTCATGCGGCGCTGCGACCCGCCGAGGGAGACGACGGGTTCCCCCCCGCTTGCGAACAGGGCCATCTGGCCGTTGACGATGCCCCAGGTCGCGATGTTCGCCAACTCCCCGGCACATGTCGCCTTGTCGAGCTTGTAATGGCCCTCCTGGGCTTCCTGGCCGAGTGTGATGCGGCAAATCTGCGCGCCCTGCGCAAAGGATTCATCGAATATTCGCCACTCGCCTGCGAATGCCGAGACGAACTCGGCCTCGGACTGCGCCGCCGCGCTGGAAACTGCGCCAAGCAAGACCAATGCGGCCACGGAAAGAAATTTGCACTTCAAGATCGTCCCCCTGACACCCTCGTTGCCCGTATGATCTATTGAATATTGCGGGTGGCAAGACAATATCGGATTTGTATTTCAGTTCAGTTTTCGGCCGTGGACAGCGTCGCGCGCGAGATCACCGCGCCGTCACGCGTCAGCTTCACCGTAACTGTCAGGTCGTCGCCGCTATTGTAGGAGATGCCCACGCGGGCGATGTCGGCCGTCGCGCCGGCAGCAAGCGTGACGTCGCGGGCCTGGCGGGTGGACACTTTGCCCGACGCCCCCTGCCTGTCGATGATCAACTCGCCCCGGTACAGGCCGGCATCGATCGCCAGAACGCTGCCGACGACCTCGATGCCGCTGTCCTGCGGGTTGACGCTGATCACCGCGAGCGCACCGTCGTTTTCGCCGGCATGCGCCGAGCCCGACAGGCAGATCCCCGCCATCAGCAACACCTGCCCCGCGACTTTGCGCATCTCGGCCTCCCTTGATCCCGTTCCTATTGGGTCAGAAACCTGTCTGCGTGATCGAGATATTACCGGAATTGGTCGAGAACACCTCCATGGTCTGGCTGGAGGTCAGGTCGTTGCCGATCTGGATATAGGTGACGTTGGTGCCGCTGCCCTGAACCTCGACGTCTGCCGTGTTGCGGGAGCCGATCTGGACGATCTGGCCGCGGCTGTCGGGCCCTGTAACGGCAAGGTCCGCCCGCAGGTTCGATCCGAGCTGCGTGATCAGGCCATTCGCCTGTTCAAGCTGGAGGTTGGCGGTGTTGGCGGTGCCCAGCTGAATGACGGCGCCGAGCGAGGCGCCGTTCAACACCGCGGTCGCCGTGTTGCCCGTGCCGGAGCCCGCCGGCTGCATGGCCTGGAAGGGGCTCGTGTCCTGGACGAGCATCAGCGCCCCGCCGTCGCCCGTCATGGTGATCTTCGCCTCATTGCCTTCACCGCGCTGCGAGGCGGGATTCTGCCCACCCTGGAGGCTCGAGGGGAGGCTGACATTGAGCAGGCCCGCCAGGGAGGAAACGCTGGGGCCGACGAGCAGGCTGTTGGTCGCATCCGACTGATCGATCGTCAGCGAATTGCCGTTGAGGGATCCGGCCGGGCTTTCCTGCTTGATATAGACCGTGTTGTTATCGCCTGCCTGGGACAGGCTTGCAGGAAGAAGCGTCAGGATGGTTGCTGCGACGGATACAGCAAGCGAAGATGCTCGCATTTCTGGCTCCTAGCCTTGGTAGCAATGTCTTGCGACACTCTACCACGAATGTTGCGAGATGCTAACGATATTGCCGACGCCGTTCTGCGAAAAAGAAGCATAGTTGTCCGTGCCGGTCTGAACAACTGCCGCCTGGTTGCCGTAGCCGGCGATGGAGGCGTCGAGCCGGTTGCCGCTGCCGTTCTGAGAGAACGCGAACAGGTTCGATGTCCCGTCGACCTTGATCGTCATCGCGTTGTTGAAGCCGCTCTGCACGATCGTGCCGGGCTGCAGACCGGAGGCCAGTGCGGCGCCCGTGAAGCTTGCACCGAGCGGGCCGCCGTTGAGATCGCCGTTGATCGTCGCCGTGACGATATTGGCGCCCGCGCCGCCGGTGTGCTCCTGCGAGATGATCAGGCGGTTGCCGGCACCGGCAATGTCCACTTGCGCCTGGTTCAGGAGCACATCCTGATTGAGCAGCACCAGCTCGTTGCTGGCCGTCGCCGCCGTCGCCGTCATCAATACTGTGGCGAATGTCGCCAGAATTACCTGAGCACGCATTGTAGTCTCCCCGTTCTGATGGGGAGAGCATGCGCGACAGGATTTAAGGTCGATTTGTACCGATAGCTACAATTTTAGCTAAATGGACCTTCTGCAGCAGCGTGGTTAAAGTTGCCTGACCAAGCCTTCGCGGGGGAACGAGCAGCGCCATACCGCCGGCCGCCGTGCTCTTCAGAACGGAAGTCCCGGGGTGGCGACGCCGGAGGCACGCGCCTACTGGACGATGACGGCGGTGTTTCCAGACCCGGACTGATACGTGATCGCCGCATTTCCGGAACCGATCTGGATGACGACGACCTGGTTGCCGGTTCCGATGACCGTGCTTTCGGCGACGTTCCAGTCGCCTTCCTGGTGGAAGCCGAACCTGTTGTCGTCGCCCGTCACGTTCACCTCGACCGAATTGTTCAATCCGGACTGGTAGAGCCTGCCCGGCTTGAAATCCGCCGGCGCGAGAAGCGATGCGGCAAGCCCCGTGAAACCGGGCTCATAATTGTTCCCGTTTCCAAGCATATTGGCCTGTGCGAGATTGCCTTGCCCCAATTGCTCGACCGAGAGCCTGTTCCGCTCGCCGAACTGGCGCACGGCGCCGACATTGTCGCTGCCGAGAACGGTATGGCTGAAGTAGTTGTCCGTTCCGTTCTGGAAAACGGCCGATTCGTTGCGCTGGGCCGTTTGGCCGGCAAGCTCGCCTATCGAGATAAAGACGTCGTTGTCCTCGCCGAACTGGCGCGTCCCGAACTTGTTGTCCGCCCCCGTGATGGTGATCGCAACGCGATTGTAGTCCCCGATCTGCACCACGTTCGACTGCGCCGCGCTGACGGCCAGCGCCGCCGCCGACAGGAAATCTCCCACGCCGCCGTTGCCGGTGCTGCCGTTGTCTTCGCTGTCGAGGGTGATATTGGCGATATTGCCGATCGCGGACGGACCGAGAAGGGCATTGATCTGGAGGATGTGCTGGACCACGTTGTTCGACCCCAGCATGACGACCTCGGTGAGGTTCCTGTAGCCGAACTGCTGCAGGTACTCGACGAGATTGCCGCCGACGATGCCGGAGAAAAGGCCCTGCTCGACCGTCGCAACGTTGCCCTGGCCGATCTGGCGCGCGTCGCCAACCTTGTTCAACTGGTTCTCTTGCGTCAGCGTGAACACGTTCCCGCCGCCCGACTGATAGAGGTTGTCGAGGTCGTTGCCCTCGTCAAGCCCGCCGCCCAGCTGCGTGATCGTCGCCTGATTGGGGGTCTCGCCCGCCCCGGCATAGACCTGGCGAACGGAACCGATGCGATGCCCGGCCTGCCCGCTTCCTCCGATGTCGCTCTGGAAGATCGTGAGGAGATTGGCCGGCTCTCCCAACAGGTACGCACTGTTTTGCAGGATGGACCCGACCACGTTCGACCCGTCGAACGCATCGCGTGCCGTCTGCTGGGTGATGGTGATCTCGTTGTTGTCGCCGATCTGGTTGACCCCGGTGGGCCGGTTCAGGAAGAAGACGGCGCCGACCTGGTTGCGATGGCCGAACTGGGTGATGGAAAGGCTGTTGTTGTCGCCGTCCTGATTGAGCCGCAGCGCGGCGTTGTCCGCGCCCGCCTGATTGTTGCGGCCGCTCTGGTCAATGACGATCGTGTTGGTGCCGCCGACCTGGCCGAGCCATGTCTCGTTGCTGATGCTCTGGGCGAACGCCTGGGGCGCGCCCACGGCCGCCAATGCCGCGCCTGCGAATATCCATCCAACCGACCGAAGCATGCCCTCGTCCTCTTCCCGACGAAATATCCGCGCGCGGATTTCTCCGTTTACGAATTGTTAACCGAGCGCCGGCGGCCTGTCAAAGTCTTTGCAACTCAGGATCGGCGCAATTTCCAACAAGGTTAAGGGCGAAAGGACCGCCTGCCGGCCAGGAGCGCACGGGAACACGGCAGAGCCGCCCCGTGCGGACGGCACGAGGCGCAAGGCCGGAAACGATTTGTTTTCAACTGGAAAGCGCGAATGCCCTCTGGCGCCGCCGGCGGGGCTAGCGCTGTTCTTCCGTCTCGACGACCGGCTTTTCGACCACGCCTTCGGCAGATGCGACCGCGATTTCCTCCGTGGAATCGATCGCGCCGACCACCTCGTCCGGATCGGGCAGCGGCGGCAGCTCCTTCTTCTGGGACGTGGTCGCGCTGGCCTTCTTCGCAGGGCGGGCCGAAACAGGCACCGTTTCCACCACGTCGGCGGCATTGCGCGTCACGGGGCGCTGAACGTCGAGGGCGCCGGGAACGATCTTCTTGCCGTACTTCTCGCCCCGGTAATCCTGGATCACCTTGCGGCCGGCAGCCTCGTCGGAGAACGACCAGACGCCCATTTCCACGCCTTCGACGATGAGCGCGACAACGGCCTTCTCGATCGCCTGCTGGACCGCGAGCTGCTTCGGCTCGTTCTTCGTGATGCCCGCCTCGACTTCCAGAACCTTGTCGAGCTCGATGAAATTGAAGCTGCCGCCCTGGAGGGCGACGGAGGCTATATCCTTGCTGACGCTGACGCTGGCCAGGACCTCACCCGTATTGGTGGAGACGGCGCGAAGGTTCACGGTGACGGAATCCATCTGCCAGCGCGCGTTCGGGCCGATACCGAGATATCGAACGCCGATGCCTCCGGTATGCACGTTCGTGTCGTAGCCGGTGATGCCGCCCTGCATGATGATCCCGGCATAGGCGAGCGGCGGCAGCACGCTCGCGGGCACCTTCTGCTCGTTGCGGTAGACGCGCCGCATCTCCGTCACGATCTGGCGTTCCTTCAGGATGTCGTCCAGCCGCGCGCGGTCGAGCACGGAGAACCAGCGCCGCTCGCCGGCATCCTGCAGCGCCTTGATGAGCATGGGCGCACCGCCCTGCGTGACGGCACGCGAAAGCGACTGGACCGTGTCGCGCTCCTTGTACTGGCCGGTCAGGTCGGGGAAATCATAGACCGCCACGGGAATGCGCCTGGTCGGGGCCGGCAGGGTGCGCAGGTTGTAGCTCTGGGTCGTGAGCGGCGTTACGCTTGGCTCCAGAATACCGGGATCCGCAACCGTCTGACACCCCGTCAGGACCAGTGCCATGGCCGCCGCGACGATCCCCGCGCGCATCCGCTTGTTAGCTTGCATGTTGCCTTCGCCCCAAAAGTTCAATCCTGCGCATCTACCCCGAATGGTGCAGGCTGTTATTGCGTAACCAACTGCGGCACAACGATTGTGGTCACGCCTGTCGGGTCGGTAATGGACAATGTGATCGACGACATCGTGCGATCGAAAACGATATTGGTGTCGCCGAACGTGATCTCGCCGTGATCTTGCGGATTTTCGCCGAAGATCGCTTCCGTGACCTGGCTGGCAAGCGCCGAAAGGAGACGCCCCTGAAGCTGCCGGACGAAAAGGTCCGCGTCGCTCGAGCCCGTCTCCGTTCCGCTGGCGCTTCCGGTAAGGCTCGTGCTGTCGCCCGCGGTCGCCGTGCGCTGCGCGTTGGCAAGGCCCAGCAGATGGCTGGAGTTCAGCGGATTTCCGCCGAAGGACGGATTGATCGGCGTATAGACGAGATCGCCGGCGAACGCGGCCGGCATTCCCGACAAGGCACTGACGGCAATCGCCGCGGCCAAAAATCTCTTCATGGTAGGTGCCCCACTCTCGCGACCATGATCAAGCCGCCCCATCACACGAATGACTAGAACCAAATCCCAAGCGAGACAATCCAAAATATAACAGCAAAGTCAACAAAACTTGAGATATAGTTACCATGAGAAGCGTTTTTAATCTCCGCGATGTCACTATTATGCCAGCATCGGGCGGACAATCGCGCGCGCGGACCGCGGCGGCCTGCGCCGCGCCGAATCGGGACGCCGGGACCGCAGGATCATCCGCCGCCGCAGTGCACCGCCCTGCGGCCGCGCAGCTCACCTTGCCGGCGCTGGCCGGATCAAGGCGGACGGACGCCCTCCGCGCAAACAGGAGAGACCTCGCAAACGAACGTTCCACAAGGTCCGCGGACTGCAGGCGCGAGGCTTGCGCCCCTGCCCTTTCCGGCAAGGCCCCGATGCCGCTCGGCGGCCCCGGATTCTCCGCTCCGCAGACCACGCCCATCAACCCGCCGTCACCGGCAGCCATTGAAAATATAGGTAAAAAGTGAAAATGGTGGGCCCGGAGGGCCTGCCGAATTCCAAGAAAATCAGCAGCTTAACTCTGTGTGGGACGAAGACCCCATTTTATAAAAATCAATGGCTTAGTAAAGCCGCCGTCCCACTTTTTCCGGCCGTTTCCGCCCCTTCTTTCCAGGTCGTATTGCGGTCAGGGAGACGCACATGAGCGGGGCACGGCCGTTTCGGGACGTGAAGCTGCAATGGCTTCAGCAGTTGAGCTGCGACAGGGATTTAAGCGACAGCGCGCGGTCCGTGGCGCTCTACATCATCACCACGCATTTGAACGGCCACACCGAAAAGGCGTGGCCGTCCTATCAAACGATTGCCGACGCGACCGGCAAGAGCGTCAAGACTATTCAGCGCGCCGTCCGTGAACTTGAGGTCAAAGGATGGTTCGAGGTCCAGCGCGGAAATGGCGTCGGGCACAACACGGAATATCGTCCCTCAGCGGCATCGATTTTACGCGCATCGGATGCCCGCGAAAAGACGGACAAAGTTGTCACCCTTTACCCTGACAAAGGCGGTCAAATTCGTCCAGGAAGGCGGTCAGATGTGTCCGGCGAAGGGGGACAAATATGTCCACCAAACTTAGAGAAAGAAAAAATAAATAAATCTAACCCGCGCGAGGACGCCCCGCCGCGCGTCGAGACGCGGCGAGCCGTCCCGCTCGTTTTCGTGGCCGAAACCAAAGCGGATCAGGTCGAGCAATGGCGAACCTGGTTGCGACGTCACGGCTTTCCTTCGATCGACGCCTTGGGCCTTCGAACGTTGAAAACCGGGAAACCTGGTTATGCCTTGCCGGGCTATTGGCCGCCGGACGAGACGAGCCCGAGTGCGCTGGATTGGATCGCCTTCTTCAGCCATCGCCGTAACCACATTGCCGCTGAAACCGCCCGACAAACCGACCTTCGGAGGGCGTCATGACGGCCGGCGATCTGAAGGGAGCAAGGCGACCCCTGTCATACGGCAAGCCGTCCGACAGGGAGCCTTGTGAGGGGAGGCAAGCCTCCCCTTCAAACCCCTCCAAGAGCACCCGGCGATCGCCCAAGGGCGAACTCAATGCCGTCGTGGTTTTCCGCTGCACTGCCTCGGAAAAGCAGGCGCTGACCGCACTCGCGACGCGGGCCGGTCTGCCCTTCGCCACGCTGATGCGGGAAGCGCTCGGCCTCACCGAGGCGCGCCGCCGCCGTCCGGTCCCCAAGGTGGACCCGGATCTGGTGCGCGCCGTCGCGCGGATCGGCGGCAACCTCAACCAGATCGCGCGATGGCTGAACACGGCCCAGGTTCAGGGCCAGGTGTCCACTATCGACGCAATCACGGTTGCGGCCCGCCTGGTCGCGATAGAGCGGGCGCTTTCGGAAACCCTTGAGCAGTTCACGGCCAAGGATAGCGCGCCGTGCTGATCAAGTTCTTCCGTAACGGCCAGGGCGGCGGATCGGGACCGGTTGACTATCTGGTCGAGCGCGACGTCATCGCCTACGACCAGAACCGCAACACGATCCGCGACGAGCGCGGCGAGGTCGTGCTGTTTGCCCGCGAGCCTCTGCCGGAGGTGCTGCATGGCGATGCCGACCGCATGCGCGCGCTGATCGACGCCTGCCCGCACCAGTGGACCTATCGGGCCGGAGTCATCGCCTTCACGGCGGAAGACGCGCCGAACCCTGCCCAGCAACGGCAGGTGATGGACGCCTTCGAGAGCCTTGCCTTTGCCGGTCTCGAATCAGACCAGCGCGATATGCTGTGGGTCCGCCACACCCATGAGGGCCGCGTCGAACTGCATTTCGTGACGCCGCGCATGGAGCTTGCGAGCGGGCGCAGTCTCAACATCGCGCCGCCCGGCTACCAGAAGCATTACGACGCCTTGCGCGATGTTCTGAACAAGGAACACGGCTGGAATGACCCGATGGCGCCGGAGCGCTCGCGCGAGACCGTCAGCCTCATCGAGAGCGTGCGGCGCGGCGATGCCCGTGCGCTGATCCATGACTGGATCGTCCAGCGCATCGAGACCGGCGACATCAGCGACCGCCCGAGCATGAACGAGGCTTTGACGGCGGCGGGGTTCGATCTGCCGCGCGCCGGCAAAAATTACATCACCGTGCGCGATCCGGAGACGGACGAGCGCTGGCGTTTGAAGGGAGACCTGTTCCGTGAAGACTGGACCCGAGAGAATACCCTTGAGCGAGCGCTTGAAAGATCGGCTGGCGAGCCCAGCCGCTCCGGAAGCCGGCTCGACGCCACCGCCCTTGACGAGCTTCGAGACCGACTGGAGCGAAGCCTTGAAGCGCGCGCAAACTACAATCGAGACCGATATCCGCAGCTTCACGGACGCGAACCGCCAGCACTTGAACGCAGCGCTGGCGACGACCGAGGTGGACGTGAACCGGCTCCGGTCGATGGTGCAGCCGTTCTTCCTGACCATGGGCGCGGTGGCGCTACTGATCGTCCTGTTGAGCTTCACCGCGAGCTGGTTTTGGGCGGTGTTGATGATCGATCGCGCCCAGAGCGCCAGCCTCTGGCAGATGGGCTTGCAGATCAACCAGACCAACAGCGGCAAAGTCCTGACCTGGGACGTCAACCGCCTTCAGCTGATCACCTGCCAGGCCGGGACAGCCAAAACGCCATGCCTGCAGATCGTCCAGGGAGATTGACCGATGACCGAAACCACCAAACCACCGATGCCCGAGAGCCTATCCCCGCTGGAACGCGAATTGTTGGGTTACGTCGAGAGGTTGATGAACACCTTGCAGAGCGGAACCGCGCAATTCGAGGCGCTGGAGAAACGCTCGACCGACATGATCGAAAACCGGCAAGCGGCTTTGGAAGGATCGCTGAAATCGCTCATCGCGTCACAGGCTACCTTCATGAACGCCTGGCTCGCCTCCGGCAATCTTTCCAGCGGCACGGCCTCGACCGAGCTGGCGGAAGCGTTCGCCCTGCTGGAGCAAGCCGAAGCGATGCTGGAGGCGGTCGCGCCGCAGACGTGACAGGCCGACCGACCGCGCCCGGTCGCGGTCGCAACTGAATTTCATTTCCGTCTGGAGTTTCGATTCATGAATTTGATCATTCAGCCCTATCGTTATGCCCTTTCCATTGCCGTCGTGGCAGCCGGTTTCCTGCTGATGGAAACCGCGCCGTTGTTCTGGCCACCCATCTACCAAAATGCGCGCGCCGCAATCCTGGTCATGTTTTGCGGGTTTGCGCTGCTGACCTTGGCGGGAGACACCCAGGGCCGCATCCGCAGCGCGTCGGGCTTAGCTGTAGGGGCTGCCCTCCTTGCCGCGTCTGCTCTCGCCCTTACCGACCCGACCATTGCGGCAGGCGTCCTGCTCGACAGCTTCAAAGCTTGGCGAAATGCCGGCTATTCCGGGATCGAAAGCATCCGAGGCATGGCTTCGACATGGGATCGCTTCACAGAGGCGCAGAAACTTGGTGTGCAAACCAGCCTTGCCATCGGTCTGCCTGTGCCGCTGTTTCTCATTCTGCGGGCGATCATGATCAACGCGCCGGCATCGTCCAACCGGATTTCCAAACAAGGACCATGGCGCGCCCGGTGGATGAACCGGAGCGAGCTGCGCCAGCTCAGGCACAACGATACCGGCTTGCCGCTCGGTCTCTCCAGCGGAGCAATGCTCCGTTATCGCCCCAATCCCAAGACGGGATGGCGCGCCGGCCATCATGTCGCCATTGCCGGCACCCGCGCCGGGAAAGGCGTGTCCGTCGTCATCCCCGCCATCATCGACCATGACGGGCCGGTCGCCGTTCTCGACATCAAGGGAGAAAACTTCGCCGTCACCCGCCGCTATCGCCAATCGCTCGGGCGCCAGGTCGTGGTTCTCAATCCCTTCGGTGTCATCGAGCCGTCGAAGGATCGTTTCAACCCACTCGACTACATACGGCAAGCGCACCTGGCCCGCGACATCGAGGTCATTGCCGAGGGGCTTGTGCGACCGGAAAGCGGAAACGGCGCGCACTTCGCCGAAATGGCGAAATCCATGATTGCCGCCGTGATCGAGGTCGTCATGACCAGGCGCGCCGAGGCCGATCGCAACCTCATCACCGTCATGGACCTGCTGTTTTCCGCCGGCTTTGAAAAGACACTGACGGAATGGGCCAGCGCGCCGGAAACCTTCGGCACCCGCCCGGCCGCCGCCGCTGCGACTTTCCTCGCAGCCGGCGAGAACGAGCGCGGTGCGATCAAAACGACCATTAAGAAGGCATTCGATTGGGCACGCTCCGACGAACTGCGTAGTTTCCTCAGCACCTCCACATGCTCACTCGAAAACCTGTTCGAGGGCCGCGCCGACCTCTTCATGGTCGTGCCGCTCGACCAGGTGGACGCCCAAGCCGTCTTTCTCCGGCTGCTGACAAACATCATTCTTGGTATGGCCGTGCGTCTTGAAGGCGCGAAGAAGCCAAAAAAGAATGTACTGCTGGTCCTGGATGAGTTTGTCCGTCTCGGCCGGATGGAAAAGCTGATCAACATCGCCAACGTCGCCGCCGGCTGCGGCATTGAGGCGCTGTTCATCACCCAGGACAAGGGCCAGATCGAAAGCGTCTATGGCAAGGGCGACACCGCCAGCATTCTCGGCTCCTGCGTCACCACCCGCATTTTCGGGCTCGGCCGGGCCGAGTTCGAGACTGCCAATTGGGCTGCGAATGCCCTTGGAGACCAAACGGTTTTGACCCGCACCAAGCAATCTGCCGCGAAGTTCGGTGAGAGCCGCAAGACCTCCATCGCTGAGCAGCGCCAGAAGCTCATGACGGCCGATCAGATTCTGGAAATGAAGACGGGCAAGATGCTGTTGCTGGCCGGATCGAAGCCGCCAGTCATTATTGACGCGATCGTTTCGCACCGGCATCCGGCATACCGTGGGAATCTCGATCGGAATCCTATGGTTTCATGACGATCTTTAATTTACCGATCGGGAAATTTTGGTGGTATCGTCGAATTTAGAACCGTAATTTTACCGATCGGGAAATCATGCCAACACGCATCAGAACGACAAATGAGATTGGCATCCTTGTTCGGACGATGCGCAAGGAGCAAAATCTGCGGCAGGATGAACTTGCAGGTGTTTCTGGCGTGGGCACTCGATTTATTGTCGATCTTGAGGGGGGTAAACCGACGGCGCAGATCGGAAAGGTTCTGCAGGTCCTTCAGATTCTCGGGTGCTCAGTTGAGCTTCTGGCTCCCGGTGAACGCAGGCAATGACGTCGCATTTTTCCTTGAGACGGAATGGCTCCTCGAATTTGCCGGCTGCACTACCTCACCGCTTTCAAATTCCCAATCTGCGGACGGTTGACTTCCAATTAGCCGGGATCGATAGTTCCGATCAGCGAAGATTCGGGGAACTGCATGTTTGGACGGTTTGTTGAGCGGCGGGCAGATGAGGCACTGTCCGATACGCCGGTCGTTTTGATTATCGGACCACGCCGGGCAGGCAAAACGACGCTCGTCAAAAAGATGGGTACGGCCGAGCGCACCTACATAACCCTAGATGATCAAACGGTTCTGGAAGCCGCCAAGAATGATCCAGTCGGCTTCATCCGAGGTCTCGATCGAGCGATTATCGATGAGGTGCAGCGTGCGCCTGACCTTCTATTGGCGATCAAAAAGTCGGTTGATGAAGATTACCGTCCCGGTCGATTCCTACTGACCGGCTCGGCAAATGTGCTGACCCTGCCGAAAGTTGCCGACAGCTTGGCGGGGCGCATGGAAACCATCCAAATGCTGCCCTTGGCAAGGGCGGAGATCGCCGGTCATTCCCCGAGCTTCCTTGAGGGTTTGTTTGATGGAAAGCTGAAAAGTCAGCCGAATGCAGTTGTCGGAGACGATCTGGTTCAGTTGGTCTTGCTCGGCGGTTTTCCAGAGGCTCTTAGTCGAGAGAACGAACGCCGCCGCCAGGACTGGGCGCGCGCTTACCTCACTTCTATCCTGACGCGTGATTTGCGGGATATTGCAGACGTCGAGAAATTGACCGAGCTGCCGAAATTTGTTCGGTTGCTTGCGGAGCATTCTGGCCAACTAGTCAACTACTCCCAGTTCGGAGCAAGCATCAACGTAAGCCACAAGACCGGCCAGCGATACGTAGGCCTGTTGGAGCAGGTTTTCTTGATAATAACGGTGCAGCCCTGGTTTACCAATGCCCTGAAGAGGATGGTGAAGACGCCGAAGCTGCACTTCGTTGATTCCGGGCTGCTGGCGACGATACGCGGGCTCACATTCGATCGGGTGAAGGCAGATCGCGGGATGTTCGGCGCACTATTGGAAAGCTTTGTGTTCTCCGAGGTCCAGAAGCTCATGACCGCGTCAGATCTTAGAGTCACTGCCCACCATTTTCGAGATCGAGATGGCCGGGAGGTGGACGTCGTCTTGGAGCGCGACGACGGGATGATTGTAGGCATAGAGGTCAAGGCAAGCGCTACCGTTAAAGGCGGCGATTTTTCTGGTTTGAAGGCCCTAGCCGAAGCTGCCGGCAGTCGTTTCGCTTATGGCGTGGTCCTTTACGACAGCACCGACATTGTTCCTTTCGGCGATCGGTTGGCGGCCGCGCCCCTGTCCTGTTTGTGGGGTTGATATGAGAATTATAGACAACACCTCGCAATTGCTGGGCGACGATCTCAAGGCAACGCTCACTCGTGGCTCGCGGGTCAAAATCGCTGCGTCCTGTTTTTCGATTTACGCTTTCGAAGCCCTCAAGGCAGAGCTCTCCAAGGTGGAGAGCCTGCAGTTTGTTTTCACGTCGCCCACATTCGTAGCGACCGAGGTCACAGATCGGTTGCGGAAAGAGCGGCGAGAGTTTTTCATCCCGAAATCGAGCCGCGAAAATAGCCTCTACGGCACCGAATTCGAGATCAAGCTCCGCAATACGCTGACCCAGCGTGCGGTTGCGCGGGAATGCGCGGAGTGGATTAGGAAAAAGGCTCGCTTTAAATCCAACGCAACGCAAGCGCCGATGCAGGCTTTCACCCATGTTTCAGCCGGTGATGCCGCTGTCGCTTATATGCCGATCAGTGGATTTACCGCCGTTGATCTCGGCTATCAAAAGGGCAATGCCGTCTCAAATTTCGTGACGCGCATGGATGACCCGAGCCATACCAGCGTCTATTTGCAACTGTTCAATCAGATTTGGAATGACACAGAGAAATTGAAAGACGTCACCGACGCGATTTGCGACCATATCGAATCCGTCTATCAGGAGAACTCGCCAGAGCGCATCTATTTCGCGATGCTTTACAATATTTTCCGGGAATTTCTGGAGGATATTGACGAGGACGTTTTGCCCAACGACCTGACCGGATATCGCGACAGCATCGTATGGAATAAGCTGTTTAACTACCAGCGAGATGCGGCGACCGGCATCATAAACAAGCTTGAGACTTATAACGGCTGTATCCTAGCGGACTCGGTTGGCCTCGGCAAAACCTTCACCGCTTTGGCCGTGATCAAATACTACGAGCTGCGCAACAGGTCGGTGCTCGTTCTCTGCCCAAAGAAGCTGGCGGATAACTGGCGGAATTATAACACCAATCTCACCACGAACATTTTTGGTAAGGATCGCTTTAATTACGACGTTCTTTGCCACACCGATCTGTCGCGGACGTCTGGGGAATCGTTTGGCATTCCGCTCAATCGCGTGAACTGGGGCAACTACGACCTGGTGGTGATCGATGAATCCCATAATTTCCGCAACAACGACGTCTTCAAGGATCGCGAGACCCGCTATCAGAAGCTGATGAACAAGGTTATCCGTGATGGCGTGAAGACGAAGGTCTTGATGCTTTCGGCGACCCCGGTGAACAACCGTTTCACCGATTTGCGCAATCAGCTTGCACTTGCCTATGAGGGGCAGTCGGATGCGCTGAGCAAGAGCTTGAAATCCGAGGCCAGTATCGAGGAAATTTTCCGGCGTGCCCAAAAGGCCTTCAACGAATGGTCGGCCTTGCCGCCCGGCGAACGAACGGCTGCTTCGATCCTGAGAACGCTGGATTTCGATTTCTTTGAGTTGCTCGACGCCGTGACAATCGCCCGGTCGCGCAAGCACATCGAAACCTTCTACGACACCAAGGATATCGGCAAATTTCCGCAGCGTCGCAAGCCGATGTCGTTCCATTGCCCGATCACGCAGCGCGAGGACGTGATGGGGTTGAACGAGATTTTCACGCAGCTTTCGGTGCTCAAGCTCGCCGTCTATGCGCCTATCAGCTACATACTGCCAAGCCGTTTGCGGAAATACGAGGAGATCTACGACACGCAAGTCGAGGGAGGCCGTGGCAAACTTCGGCAGGCCGATCGCGAGCGCAGCCTTCAGGCACTCATGACGACCAACCTACTGAAGCGCCTTGAAAGCTCGGTCGCCGCCTTCCGGCTAACTTTGGGGGCTCTCGGGACCAACATTTCTCGTGCGCTTGAGGCCATTGAGGCATTCGAGCGAACGGGACAGAGCGTGAGCATCAGTGATCACATCGAGGATATGAGCGATTTTGACCCCGAGGATGAAGACCTCGATGGCCTTGATGAGTTTACCGTCGGCAAGAAAGTCCAAATTAGCCTTGGGGACATGGATCTTCCGTCCTGGAAGCATGACCTAGCGGCAGACCTTGTGCTGATCGAAAGCCTGATCGCGTCCATGAACAAGGTCGTGCCTGAAGACGATTCAAAGCTCCAGCACATGCTTTCCGTAATCAAGCAGAAGATTGATGAGCCTCTCAATCCGGGCAACCGCAAGATAATCATTTTCACGGCCTTTGCTGATACGGCCAATTACCTTTTCGACAACCTTGCACCTGTAGCGCATGAGCTTGGCCTCAATGTCGGCCAGGTTACCGGCTCGGGCGCGCCTAAGACGACCCTCAAGAAAGCTTACGATTTTCAGAGCGTTCTGACCCTTTTCTCGCCCCGCTCGAAGGAAAAAGCGGTCGCCTTGCCGAATGATCCGGCCGAACTGGACATCCTGATTGGCACAGACTGCATTTCGGAAGGCCAAAACCTTCAGGATTGCGATTTCCTTATCAACTACGACATCCATTGGAACCCTGTCAGGATCATCCAGCGTTTTGGACGGATTGATCGTATCGGCTCGCCTAACAGCCAAATCCAGCTCGTCAACTACTGGCCCGACATCACGCTCGACGAATATATCAACCTCAAGGAGCGCGTCGAAAACCGCATGGTGATCACCGACATCACCGCCACCGGCGACGACAATGTGCTTACCGCAAAATCGAGCGACATTGCCTATCGCAAAGAGCAGCTTAAGAAGCTCCAGGACGAGGTCATCGAGCTGGAGGATGTGAAGGCCGGCATATCAATCACTGACCTGGGCCTCAATGACTTCCGCATGGATTTGCTGAATTACGTCAAGGAGCATGGTAATCTCGATAATGTGCCTTTCGGCATGCACGCGGTCGTGCCGGCGCAGCCCGAACTGGGGCTGAAGCCCGGTGTCATTTTCGCGTTGAAGAACATCCATGACAGCGTCAACATCAACCAGCAGAACCGGCTGCATCCGTTCTATCTGGTCTATATCGGCGATGACGGCGAGATTGTTGCCGACCACACAGAGGTCAAAAAGTTGCTTGATCTCATCCGAGCCAGTTGCAAGGGCCAGGCCGAGCCTATCCGCGACATTTGCCGCATCTTCAATGAGCGAATAGAGGATGGCCGCAAGATGGGGCAGTATTCAGACCTACTTGGGCAGGCGATCCGGTCCATGATCGAGGTGAAGGAGGAGAAGGATATCGACAGTCTGTTCAGCGGTGGGCGCACCACGGCGCTGACCCACATGATCAAGGGGCTGGACGATTTCGAGCTGATCGCCTTCTTGGTCATCGAAGGCGGTAGCCCATGACGCTTTACGACTGGCCCCGCGCTGCCGCCTTTGGGCGGGTGATCCCGAAAAACAAGATCTACGAACACGCCGGCGCCAATACCGCGCTAAAGGATCTCTTCGTGCGCGAGGTGGATCAAATCGTTTGGTCACACAAGCTGGCGCCCGAGACGGTCAATCTGTCGGCGACGAAGCAGGTTGCGGAAATTCAGGTTTTCCGCCTCACCACGCGCACGGGCGCGCTAGATCGCGACGTACTGCACTCCATCGACAAGGCTATCCCCTTTCCGCTGATCTTCGAGGTGGTGCACGGCGATAGGATCAAGCTGACGGCTGCGTATAAGAGGCCAAGCGAGGCCGACAGTGCCCGTTGGGTAGTCGGCGACTATTTCGAAAGCGACTGGGTGCCCAAAGACACGCCGCGCGCTCCACTTCCTGTCGCGCTAGACATGACCGCGCTCTATGAACGGCTGCTTGAACCCATAGTGGCGGGGCAGACGGCGAGGCTCGCCTTCGGAATGGCCGAGTCGCCGCCAACGTCCGACATCGCTGCCGCGCCGGGAGCTTTTGTGTCGCTGGGAGAGCGCATAGCACATGCAGAGGCGATTCAGCGACAATCGCGTGAAGTCGAACGTATCAAAGCGCTGCTAAACCGTGAAAAGCAGTTTAACAAGCGCGTCGCGATCAATGCCGAACTGCGTACTGCGAAGGAAGAGTTGAAAATATTGTGTGGAGGTGGGGATGGCGAAATCAAATGAGCCCTACCAGATGGTTTTGGTTGAAAGCTATAGACCGAATAATACATCTGGATTGCATGGAGACGTCCATATTCGTCCGCGTCCTGGACAAGGTTTCCCGCTCACAATGCATGTTGAATGCTCGAAAAGTCTGAGCCGCAGTTATCCTGTGGGAACAATTTTCAGGATCCGCGCGAAGTTGACCGACCGAGAAGGATCAGGCGATTTCCTTTACAGTTACTTTGGCTGGAAATTCGACGTCGTTGAAATTGGAAAGAAGTAATGGAAAAGCTAAAGTTGCATAGCGCTGACCTGACGCAGGACAACATCGCACAGATCCGCAATCTGTTTCCAGGCTGCGTGACAGAGGTGCGCAATGAGGTGACTGGCCAGCTACGTCATGTAGTTGATTTCGATCTGCTTAAGCAGGAACTAAATGACTATATCGTTGAGGGGCCGCAAGAGCGATATCGGCTGGAGTGGCCGGGAAAACGTGAAGCGTTAATAGTAGCCAATGCACCAATCGCAAAAACGCTCAGACCTTCACAGGAAGAGAGCGTCTCATTTGCTTCTACCAAGAACCTGATTGTACAAGGCGACAATCTTGATGCACTCAAGCTGTTGCAAGAGGCATATCTCGGCAAGGTGAAGCTGATATACATAGACCCCCCTTACAACACTGGAAACGATTTTGTTTATGATGACGACTTTAAGGAAAGCGCGGAAGAATATTTCGTAAAGTCAGCTCAGTTGGATCAAGACGGCCGAAAGCTGCTCGCGAATACTAACGCAAATGGCCGATTTCACTCTGATTGGCTCAGTTTCATTTATCCTCGCCTGAAACGAGCTAAAGATTTCCTATCGTACGATGGCGCTATATTCATCAGTATCGACGATGGAGAATTGGATAATTTAAAAAAGATCTGCGACGAAGTATTTGGGGAACTAAATTTCAAATCAAAAATAGTTTGGCAAAAACGATACACGAGAAGCAATAATACCGTAGATTTCACGACCGTTGTTGAAAATATACTCGTGTACGCCAGATCGGAAGAGTTCGTAGTAAATCTTTTAGAGAGGTCTGAAGAGGCGGACGCAAGATACACTAACCCCGACAACGATCCACGAGGTCCCTGGAAGGGCGCATCATTCCTAAACCCCGCGCGACCGGAACAGCGGCCAAACCTTTGCTATCCCATAACAAACCCAAATACTGGGGAGGTTACCGTTCCGACTAGAAACGCATGGCGCCGTTCAAAGTCAGAATTTCAAAAACTACAGGCAGATAACTTGCTTTATTGGGGTGGCGATGGAAAGGCTAGCGTTCCTTCCATTAAAATGTTCCTCGCTGGCGCCCGAGGGCTCACCCCGATGAACTTTTGGGATCATAAGTACGCTGGCAACACAGATGATGGTAGCCGCGATTTCCATGACCTGATTCCTGAACGTGTCTTTGAAAATCCGAAGCCCGTTCAACTGATTGAAAGGGTAATTGAGCACGCCTGTGGACCGGACGATGTCATATTGGACTTCTTCGCTGGTTCTGGAACCACCGCACACGCGGTTATGAAAAAGAATGCTGCAGATGGGGGCAACAGGCAGTTTATTCTCGTACAAGTTGATGAACCGGTCGATTCAGGCAGCGAAGCTTTTCGTCAAGGCTATAATTCAATCGCTGAAATCACCAAGGAGCGGGTGCGTCGGGCGGGAAAGAAGCTTCTCGAAGGTAATACACATTCCGATTGGAACCGCGACGTAGGTTTCAGGGTGTTGAAGCTGGACAGCTCCAACATGAAGGATGTCTACTACCGCCCCGACGAGCTGAAACAGACCGACCTGCTTGATATGGTCGACAACGTCAAGGAAGGCCGCACTGCCGAGGATTTGCTGTTTCAGGTGCTGGTCGATTGGGGCGTGGACCTGACGCTTCCCATCCGCCGCGAAACAGTACAGGGCAAGAACGTGTTCTTTGTAGACGATAATGCACTTCTCGCGTGCTTCGATCACGGCGTGACCGAGGATATTGTCAGGAAGCTGGCGAGCCACGAGCCGCTACGTATCGTGTTCCGTGATAACGGGTTCGTTTCGGATGCGGTAAAGATCAATGTCGAACAGATTTTCCGCCAACTCTCGCCCACCACCGAAGTCAAGTCTATCTGAGGCCGACCATGAAGCTCAAATTCAAGGTTCAGCCCTATCAGACCAACGCCGTCAACGACGTCGTCGATTGCTTCGCCGGCCAGCCAGAGGCCGCTAACCTGACCTATCGCATCGATCCCGGCATCATAAAAAAAGGCCAGCAGATCCGAGCCGAAGCAGACTATGAAGGCTTCAAAAACGCCGATTTCTCGTTGACCGACGCGCATATCCTGGAAAACATCCAGAATGTGCAACGGCGTCAAAACCTGCCCGTTTCGCAGTCGTTGACCGATTTCACTACCTTAGACAACAAGGCCTCCCGCGCTCCTGTCAAGGCGACCTATAAGAAGGAGGCACTGACCGCGACCCGCGTTCATCTCGATGTCGAGATGGAGACCGGCACAGGCAAAACCTATTGCTATATCAAGACGATTTTTGAGATGAACAAGCGATACGGCTGGTCGAAGTTCATCATTATGGTGCCGTCGATCGCCATTCGCGAAGGAGTTTACAAGTCGTTGCAGATTACGGCCGACCACTTCACCGAAAGCTACGGCAAGAAGGCGCGTTTTTTCATCTACAACTCCAAGCGCCTGCACGAGCTGGAGAGCTTTTCCTCTGATGCCGGCATCAATGTGATGATCATCAACATCCAGGCGTTCGCCGCGCGCGGAGCGGATAATCGGCGCATCTATGAAGAGCTCGATGACTTCCAATCGCGCAAACCGATCGACGTGATTGCCTCCAACCGGCCGATCCTGATCCTGGATGAGCCGCAGAAGATGGAAGGCGCAGCGACGATGGAGGCGCTGCCAAAATTCAAGCCGTTGATGATCTTGCGCTATTCGGCGACCCACAGGACGCAGCACAACCGGGTGCATCGCTTGGACGCGCTGGACGCCTATAATCAGAAGCTGGTGAAAAAGATCGCTGTGCGCGGCATCCAGACACGCGGTCTAGCCGGCACCAACGCCTACGCCTATCTTGAGGGTATCGACATCACGAAAAAGGCTCCGGTGGCGCGGATCGAGATCGAGGTGAAGCTGAAGTCGGGCGAGATCAAACGTCAGTTGCGTCGGCTGGAGTTCCGCGACGACCTGTTTGTGGAATCGGGCGAGCTAGACCAATACCGTGGCTTCACAGTCAGTCAGATTGATGCCGTCAACGACACGGTCGAGTTCACGAATGGAGTTGTTCTCCATGCTGGCGAAGCCAACGGTGACGTGTCCGAGCGCGACATTCGCCGCATCCAGATCCGCGAGACGATCAAGGCGCATTTCGACAAGGAAAAGCAGCTTTTTTCCCAAGGGATCAAGGTGCTTTCGCTCTTCTTCATCGACGAGGTGGTGAAGTACCGCGACTATAGCCAGGCCGATGAGCAGGGGGAGTATGCGCGCGTTTTCGAGGAGGAGTACGCTCTTCTCAAAGACGAATACCTCTCCGAGCTGGCAATCGATAACGAGGAGTATCGGAAATACCTTGCCGGCATCGATGTGGCAAAGACGCACAACGGCTATTTCTCGATCGACAAGAAGACCAATCGCCTCAAAGATCCCGACGTGGGTGCTAGGTCCGTCGATTCCGACGATGTTGACGCCTACGACTTGATATTGAAGGACAAGGAGCGCCTGCTTTCCTTCGCCGAGCCCACGCGCTTTATCTTCTCTCACTCTGCTTTGCGCGAAGGTTGGGATAACCCCAACGTCTTTGTCATGTGCATGCTGAAGCATAGCGACAACACAATCTCACGTCGTCAGGAGGTTGGTCGCGGGTTGCGTTTGAGCGTCGATCAGCATGGCGACCGGATGGATAATCCGTCGCTAGTGCACGACATCAACGTGCTGACCGTTGTCGCGAGCGAGAGCTACAAGGATTTCGTTGCTGGGCTTCAAAGGGAGATCGCGGAGACCCTGTCATCCCGGCCGCGTCAGGCAACCGAAGGCTATTTCACCGGCAAGACAATCGTTACCGATCAAGGTGCGATCGAAGTGACGGCTGCTATGGCGAAGCAAATCTACCGCTATCTGGTCAAGAACGACTACACCGACGATTCCGACCATATCGTCGAGACATACCACGCCGCCAAGGCGGCGGGAACCTTGGCGGACTTACCCGAAGAGCTGAAGCCGCATGCCGACCAGGTATTCGAGCTGATCGACAGCGTATTCAGCGCCGCGCAAATGCCGAAGGTCGATGATGGCCGGAAGCCGAAAACCAATCCGCTGAACGCCAATTTTGAACGAGCGGAATTCCAGGAGCTTTGGGCGCGGATCAATCAGAAAGCTGTTTATAGGGTCGAATTCGATTCCACCGAACTCGTCCAGAAGAGCGTTGATGCGTTGAACAGAGAGCTGCGTGTAACGCCCCTGCGTTACACTGTTAAGTCGGGAACGCAGCGGGACACCCTAACGGATGGCGAACTGGCTCGTGGCGAAGGCTTTGAGGAGAACGATCAGGCGTCTTACGAGGCAAATTCTGTCGTTTCGCTGGTAAAATATGATCTTCTTGGGAAAATCGCGGACGGCTCCCAGCTAACGCGGGAGACCGCAGCAGGCATCTTAGGGAAGATCGAACCGGCGATTTTTGCGCAGTTCAAGACGAACCCCGAGCACTTCATTTCGGAGGCGTCGCGCATCATCGCTGAGCAGAAAGCCACTATGGTTATTCAGCAGTTGGCCTATGACGAGGTTGACGAGAAGCATTCGGTCAACATCTTCACGGCCGCTCAAACCGGCCAGGACTTTTCCCGGGCGACTGTAAAACTCAATAAGCATGTCTTTGACTATGTCATCGCGGATTCGAACGTCGAGCGGGAGTTTGTACGAGAGTTGGATACAAGCAGCGAGGTCGTCGTTTATGCCAAGCTGCCTCGTGGCTTCCTGATACCGACGCCCGTTGGTGATTATAATCCAGACTGGGCAATCTCGTTCAAGGCCGGGAGTGTACGCCACGTTTACTTCGTTGCCGAGACGAAGGGAACCATGTCATCGATGAAGATTCGCGAAATCGAGAAAACCAAAATCGCATGCGCGAGGAAGTTCTTCGATGAGATCAGCCGGAAAACCAGTCAGGATCAAGTGCGGTACGATGTCGTCACCGATTATGCAAAGCTGCTGGATATAGTGGGACACGCTGCCGCCTGATGGCGACAGAAAGTTCGGGTGAAAGACTTAAGTTACAGATGGTTCGGCGACAGTTAACCGCCAATTCCTGCCAAGGCGGTTAGCTTGAGGCGGATTGTTCGCCCTTTATCGACCTGTCGATTATGGGATCGACAGTCTTGAATGACTCGAACATCCCTTTCATCTCCAAGTAAACAGGATCGAGGTCTTCCATTTTTTTCACCGCAAGTAGGCTCTTCCTCAAATCATTCATAGAGGTTTGCAGCTTCTTTACAGCGGTAGCATCTTGGAGGGACAAATTCTGAGTGTAAGCGCTATATCCGGAATATTGTTTGGACAGGCTTGCTGCAATCTCGTCTCTCTTTTGAGAGTCCAGCTTGCCATCATTAATTAGGCCCGACGTGAAAGATTGAAATAGAACGAGCATATTTTCCCGTTCCTTATTCAAATTTTTGACGGCCTCGACCTTCATTTCTTCGATGCGGTTCACTCGGGCCTCATACAGTGACCACCCGATTGTGTAGCCGCCCAAGCCTCCTGCCACCAAAGTGGCGCACGCTGTGGCAAGGATATGTTCGCGGCAAAACGCAAGAGCTCCCTTCCACATTGTCAACACCTCCTGGTCGCGGATCGCGCACGACTACATGAACTCAGTCTGATAGTATATAGGAATTAATTGACGGATCGTTAGGGTTTTTGCCCGTCCCGGTTGACCTTGACGGACACGCCGGTCTTCAGGCCGACTTCTTTCTTTGTCGCTTCGCGTCTGGGACACACGACCTTTTCCCAAAGGTCGAAGTTTGCGTGCATTTCCATCGACTCGCGAATATCCGCTTCGAGCTTCTCGTCGCAGACAGAGCGGGTGGCATTGGCAGAATTCTCGACGGTTACTGTGATAGCTTCCTGCGCAGAAACACCCGCGCCTGAAATCGCCAGCATGGCAGACACATAACCCGCCAACATGACGTCCTTCATCGGACGCCCAAAATATCCCGGCGAGTGTATTTCGACACTCACGCCGCCAAAATACTTCTTATCGTAATATTTCTCAATTGCCTCGTGAAAGGACAACTGAAGGAATTTATCAAGCTCGCCTTTTCTTAGAGAAATGTACTGTGAAGCAAAATAGTTAGTTAGATCAAACGCTTCTGTGAGGTCTTTTACATCGATCACATCTTCCGTGACCCGAATCAAGCTTCCGGACGTTTCTTTCCAAATATATTCGCCATATGCGAATTCGTATACATCTCGTTTATCTTCGTCTTTCGACACTTGGATAATCGCCTGGCGATTCTGCATCAGCCTGATCAGTCTCCGACTGAATTGGCCTTTCGCCATAGTCACGTCGAGCCACTTTACTTTCCGAGCAGGTATTTGTTCATCGGGGTAACGCCGACTGACCACCCGATAGTTCGGATCGAACTCGCCTTCAAACTCGCCGATGTAGACAGTCGAGTTGTAACCTTTGCCGGGTATTACAATAAGGTCGCCCGGACGAGCTTCGGCGTACAAGTCGTGGATCTCATGTACGAACCGTGGGGCCTGCACGGCTGGATTCTTAACTTGATAAGTTGAAGCGTCTCTGCTCGGCTCGTCATCTTTTTTTGAGCCCCGGTGCCATAGCGAAATACGCTTAGCCATTCGGAGCCGGTTTCGGAAATCTTCATCGTCAATGTCGATTGCCGCTGGCAACGTGATGCCTGGTATGTCCAAGAAAACCGAATTTGTTTCAAAAAAATCCGCGTAAAAGCGCTTCCCATCCCCAGGATGAAGAATGAAGATTCGATGATCGTCAGGAAGGATGCGAATTTCTGGATCAATTACAACGGCCATAGACGCCCCGACAGAATCACTCTGAGATAGAAGAATAAAATCTATTCAATGCGCTACAACGATTGCAATATTTCTCGCCTCACCTCCACAACCTTTATACGAAATTTGTTCGCTTCGTATAATTGACGGAATTTTCGACAGAACGGCCGCGGGGCATTCTTCGCAACGCTATTGCATCAAGCTTGCCAGCTCCCAAAACGGTCGCGGAAAATCCTGATCCGAGTGATCATTTTTCGTCCACGCATTGCAATCGCACACGAGAACAACATCACTGAAAAGCTTAATGTTGGATACAGCCAAGCGCTCGAACAATTTTCACCATCAAACAAGATGAGCAGAATGGCGCCAATCGCCGCGAAGAAGACCATCCCGAAGTCGTATTGTTTTGAGAGGCTGGTGAGCCGGGCCGAATGCTGTTCATAGCGTAACCGCCTTGCCAACTTTCGCTTTTCGGATGCCAGTTGATCGCGCTGGCGACCAAGCGCATATACACCCTGCATTATCTGCTCTTCGAAGCTCGATTTACTCATATCGCTGACCTCAGATACTTTTCTGCAATTTCCTCAGTGAATTCGCCATGTTGTTCGGCGTAATCGATCAGGAACCGGATGAGCTTCAACCGCTTTTCCGGCTCCACCTGACAGTTTTCCCTTGTAGTAAAAGCGTCCACCGCCCCGGTCACTTGGTGGTACAAATCCACGTTGTCCCGATGGTATGGGCTTCCATCGCCCGTGAGCATCCACGCGGGATTTACGTTAAATTTGACATGCAGAAGACGGAGAAGCTTCGCGGGCATCTCGCGATTTCCGCGCTCGTAAGTGTTGTAAGCGCTTTGCGACACCTCAAGCTCTTCGGCAAAGGGCACTTGCTTGAGCCCAGAATCCTTCCGAATTCTCCCGAGCCTTTGCCCCATCGCCTCCATAAATCTGTCTTGCATCAAAATATCTCGAATGCGATAAAACCGTTGCAGCTAGCGCGATTATATGATTCGTTCTGTTCTGTGTCGAATTATCTCTAGGGAGTTGAGCCGTTATGCAATCTCAGCTTTTATCACCAAAGCAATTGGCAGATCGTTCCGGGTGGCCGGTGGCGCGCATTCGGAACCTGATTTCGAAGCAGGAAATCCGGCATGTCCGGATCGGCGGAAGCCTCTTCCTACCGGAAAATGCTGTCGATGAGTACCTTGCCGCGAATATGGTCGAGCCCAAGCAGAAAGCTTTGGGGGTGCTGATACCACCCTCAAGAACGTGAGGAGCGGCACATGAAGCAGCAAGCCGAAATGCCGGTCCCACGCCCCATTTACAAGGTCGCTGTCAGCCGCGTCCGTGCGGCGGAACTTCTAGACGTCTCGCCGGGCACCTTTGACGATTGGGTGCGCCGCGGGTTGATGCCCAGAGGCGTAAAGATCGGCGCGTTGCGCCGTTGGGATGCTGAGGAAATCCGCTCATCTTGGTACGACATGAAGGAACAGGGCTTAAGCGGAGACGAAGACGATGGCGAAAACCCGTTTGATTACGCGGTCGGGTAATCAGCGCGTCCCCTTCAAATATTGCTCGCGGGATATCGATCGGCATGGAAACGAGCGGTTCTATCTCCGCCTGCCAGGGATGCCGAAGTACCGGATGACGTCCGTCTATTTGGATGAGGCCGGCAGCATCACCCAGGCGTTTACCGAGGAATATCATCGCGTGCTGGCTGGCGATCGTGGTGAAAAGACGGTCCCAATTTCCCGACTGGAACCGGGATCGGTTCTTTGGCTGGTTGAGACCTATTATCGGTCCAAGGCGTTTCAGAGCCAGTCGCCAGCTACCCAGAAAGACAAGAAAAGCGTTCTCAATCGCTATTGCAGCAATGTGGGCGAGCTACCCTTCAAGAAGATCCGTAAATCCGACATTGAAGCCAGCCAGATGAAGCGCAGCGGCACGCCCGGTGCGGCTGACAAGCTGGTGAAGTATCTGAAGGCGCTCTTTAATTGGGCCATTAGTGCCGAGTTGGCGACCTTCAATCCCGCGAACGGCGTCACCAAAATTCACAAATCGCCCGGCTTCCACACATGGAGCGAAGCGGAAGTGGCGCGCTATCGCGCAGCCTATCCGCTCGGCTCCACCGCCCGGCTCGCAATGGAACTGATGCTAAATCTGGGCGTCAGACGTTCCGACCTCGTCAAGCTCGGTTGGCGGAACCTAGTCGGCGACCGCATCGAGTTCGCTCCGGAGAAGGGCTCCGGCAAATATGCGCAGTCCCTCAGCTTACCTGTCACAGACGAGCTTCGCGAGGCGCTGGACGCGATCACGCACGATCAGCCGACCTTCCTTGTCACCGAGTACGGTAAGGCGTTCAGCGGGAACGGTTTTGGCAACAAGATGCGCCAGTGGTGCAACGATGCCGCTTTGCCGGAATGCTCGTCGCACGGCCTAAGAAAGGCGTCCGCGACCATTCTCGCCGAGGCCGGCGCAACGGAACATCAGTTGATGGCGATCTTTGGCTGGTCTGATTCCAAGATGGCGCAGCACTACACCAAAGCCGCCCAATCCAAGCGGATCATCGATGCCGGTTTCGAGCGTAGGAAAACCTACGTGGCCCGCAAAAACGTCCCACTTTCATCGAGCCGGAATTCCGGTGAGACAAATCGAGGAAAAAACGATGGAAAAACAAAGTCCGAAGACAGAGGTGGTGGGCCCGGAGGGACTCGAACCCCCAACCAAGCGGTTATGAGCCGCCGGCTCTAACCATTGAGCTACAGGCCCGGCCCGGCCGTGGCCGAGGGCCGTCGGTCAATGGCGGCCGACGGCGTGAGACCATCTAGACGAAATCGCCTTTGCTCACAAGCGCCGCCGTATTCTCTACACAATAACGCGCGAAGAACGCGGCAAGGGACACAACCATCAGGAGACGTTCTACATGTTCCATGGAACCGCGGGCCGCCGCACCGGCGCCGGCCTCTTTGCCCTTTCGATGGCGCTCGCCGCCGCCGCTCCCCTCGCCGCACGGGCCGAGGATGCCGCCAAGACGCGGGAAGCCGTCATCGTCGTCACCGGCGAAGGCTCGGCGGAGGTTGCGCCCGACATGGCGCTCATCGACCTCGGCGTCGTCAAGGACGCCAAGACGGCGCGCGAGGCGCTCGATGCCAACAACAAGGCGATGGCCGACATGCTGGCCGCCCTCAAGGACGCCGGCATCGCCGAACGCGACCTTCAGACCTCCGGCTTCATGATCAACCCGCAATACCAGTATCCGCAGAGCTCGACCGGCGAGAATCCGCCGCCGATCCTCACCGGCTTCCAGGTCACCAACACCGTGACGCTGCGCGTGCGCGACCTTTCGAAGCTCGGCGAGATCCTCGACAAGGCCGTGACGCTCGGCGCCAACCAGGGCAACGCCATCCGCTTCCTCAACGACAAGCCGGACGCCGCCATCAGCGCCGCGCGCAAGAAGGCCGTCGAGAACGCCATGGCCAAGGCGAAGGAGCTGACGGACGCCGCCGGCGTCGGCCTCGGCCGCGTCCTGGAAATGTCCGAGACGAGCTACCGCGCCGAGCCCATGCCGATGATGCGCACCGCCATGGCCAAGGACTATGCCGCCGGCGCCGTGCCGATCGCCTCCGGCGAGAACAGCTATTCCGTCACCGTCAACGTGACCTTCGCGCTCAAGAACTGAGCCGCGATAGCACAATCGGAAAAGGGCCGGGAAACCGGCCCTTTTTTTGTCGTTTCGGTGGCCTTGAGCCTCCGGAGCAAAAAAAACCTCCCGGTGGAACCGGGAGGGTTCTCGTCGCCGGCAAGGCCGGAGCGGATCAGCGGCCGATCGGGCAGCCGCGGTCGTTGATGAAGATCATGCGCCGGTAGTCGCCATGGCGGAAGCCTTCGACGATGACGCGGCGCGGCGAGATGTCCGCGATGCGGGCGCGGCGCATGCCGAAGTCCCGTGCCTTGGCGATGGCAAGGTCCGGCGAGCAGCGGCCGCCGCGGCCCCAGTCACCGCCGTGGCGGCGATCGGGGCGGCGGTCCCAGCGGCCGCCGTCGCGGTCACGGTCGTCGCCGCGGTCCCAGCCCTGCACCTGGAGGAAACCGTTGCGATAGCCGACGGTGTCGACCGTCACGTTGAGGCCCGCGGCAGAGGCGGCCGGAACGCCGGCCGTCAGCGCGCCGAGGCCGAGGACAGCGGCAAGGATGGTCTTTTTGAAAAGCGTGGTCATGGAAGGTTCTCCTGTTCGTTCCGGCCGAAACGCTTCTGTCCGGCGATTGAGGAAACCTTAGGGCAGCCTGCCTGAACGCAGACCGAATCCGCCGTTCAGGCTGCGTTCAACTTCATGCCGCCGTGAAGACGGCCATGCGGGTGATCGTCCCGTCTTCCAGTTCGAGAAGGAGTATCTCCTCCCGGGAATAGGCTGCGCCCCCTTCGGCCCTGCCGCGGGCGGTCAGCCGGATCGCGACGGCGTTGCCGGAAGCGTCTCCCATGGGCAGCGCATCGCCGTAGCTCTCGTCCGATGCGGCGAAATGGCGGGCCAGCCGCTCGCGCAGCGCCTCGCGGCCATTGTCGTTTCCCCCGCCGAAGCCGGAAACGACGACATCCTCGTGGACCCTGGCGGCCAGCGCCGTGAAATCGCGGGCGTTCAACGCGTCGACGACGGCGCGTGCAATGCTTTCAATATCAGCCATGGACATCTCCCTGCCTGCGGATAGGCCGCACAGGAACGTTCCACCAGGCGAAGCGGTTCCGTCAAGCGCCGAGATGAAGCACGATTTCGCGCCGGTGCGGCCGGTCGCGATGCTCGAAGAGATAAAGGCCCTGCCAGGTGCCGAGCGCAAGCCGCCCGCCCATGACGGGGATACTTATGGAGACCTGCGTGAGCGCGGCCTTGATATGGGCCGGCATGTCGTCCGGCCCCTCCAGCGTATGGGCGACCCAGCGCATGGACGGATCGTCCGACGGCGGCACGAGGCGGCGGAAGAACTGGTCGAGGTCGCGCCGCACGTCCGGATCGGCGTTTTCCTGCACGATGAGGGAGCAGGACGTGTGGCGCACGAAGACGGTCAGCAGCCCTTCCGCCCGGTTCGCCTCGCGCACGAAGGCCTCGGCCTCGCGGGTGAACGCGTAGAGCCCCTGCCCGCGGGTCGAAACCGTCAGGATCGTCTGCGGCACGGCCGCCGCCTCAGTTGCCGAGCGCCCAGAACAGGGTGCCGACGATCACGATGAAGGCGAGGATCGCGCCCATGAAGCGGGCAAGGCCCGCATTGGTGTCCGTCGTGCTGCCGACGATCGCGTAATAGAGGTTCAGCATGGCGCTTCCTTTCCCGCTTGTGCGGGGCCGGTCATAGCCTAAAGGCCGGCGGCCCTCAACTCGAACAGGGTGGTAAAGCCGCCGTAGATCATGCGCTTGCCGTCGAAGACGTCCTTCCAGTCGTCTCCCTGCAGGCGCTCGTCCGCCATCACCCTGGCGACGATCTCGTCGCGTTTGGCCCGCGATTCGTAGGTGATCCACGAGAAGATCACCACTTCGTCCTCCTGCGCCATCACCGCGCGGGGAAAGGAGGTCAGCTCGCCATAGGGCACGTCGTCGCCGACGCATTCGACATAGTCGATCGCGCCGTATTCCTTCCAGATCTGCCCGCCCATGGCGGCCATCTGCCTGTAGCTATCCAGCTTCGCCTTGCGCACTGCCAGCAGGAACCCGTCCACATAGGTCATGATCGCTCCTCCTTCGGTTGGATCATGCCAAGGACGTGGGAGGCGGGGGCGATCCGACAAGGGGCGCCGGCTTTTTCAGGCGCGGCCGGTCCTCACCAGCCGCCGCAGCTCTTGAGCTGGCGCGCATAGTTCATCGCCATGCCCGCCGCGCGCTTCGCGCCGGCCTTGGCCGTCGCGCTCCAGTTGCCGCGCGCATAGCCGGAATGGCCGTGGTAGTAGGCGATGTAGAGCCGGTAGGTGTCGTTGAGCGCGATGCCGTTCTGCCGGTTGCTCTGGCTGTGGTACCAGGCGATGAAGCGGATCGCATCGCCGAAATCCGTGCGGCTCGCCGACCAGCGGCCCGTCTCGCGCTTGTAGCGCGACCAGGTGCCGTCGAGCGCCTGCGAAAAGCCGAGCGCGCTCGACTGGCGCTTCCACGGAATGAAGCCGAAGAGCTTGGTGCGCGGCGGGCGCGCATTATGCCGAAAGCCGGATTCGGCATAGACCGTCGCCATGAGAACGGGAACGGGCACGCCGTATTCCCGCTGGGCGCTATAGGCGGCACGCCGCCAGTTGTCGAAAAAGCCGTCACGCTGCTCGAAGATGGCACAGGCGTTCTGCGTGTGCCTGGGCACCGACGCGCAGCCGGCAAGCAGCAGGAGGACGACGATCAATACGCAACGCATCGCAGTTCCTCGATATTTCCGCATATTTATGAATGGTGAATCTTAACAATCCGTTTTGATTCAATTGCGAATTACCGTCTCCCATTCATGGCGATGATCGGCCTATCAAATATGCAAATGCATTATTTTGTTGCGCTTTTTGCCCTTCCGGCCTAATCAATCCGCAGCACGCCGGGCTTTTTCGCACGATTGTTCCGGACCGTGGAAAACCCGCCCTGCCGGCACCGTCCGGTCCATGCCGACGGAGCATGCGGCAGTTTGCGACCCGGGCCTTCCGGGCCCCAGTTCAGGAGAATGACCATGAAGAAGAAGATTTTCGCGGGAGCTCTGCTTGCCGCTTCCGTCGCCTTTGCGCCGCTCGCCCATGCCGATATCACCGTCGGCCTCATCGCCCCGCTGACCGGCCCGGTCGCGGCCTACGGCGACCAGGTCAAGAACGGCGCGCAGGCCGCCGTCGACGAGATCAACAAGAACGGCGGCATCCTCGGCGAGCAGGTCGTGCTGAAGCTGACGGACGACGCGGGCGAGCCCAAGCAGGGCGTTTCGGCCGCCAACCAGATCGTCGGCGAAGGCATCCACTTCGTCATCGGCCCGGTCACTTCGGGCGTCGCCATCCCGGCTTCCGACGTGCTGGCGGAAAATGGCGTGCTGATGATCACCCCCACCGCCACCGCGCCGGACCTGACGGCCCGCGGCCTCACCACGGTGTTGCGCACCTGCGGGCGCGACGACCAGCAGGCCGATGTCGCCGCCGCCTATGTCCTGAAGAACCTCAAGGACAAGAAGATCGCCGTGATCCACGACAAGGGCGCCTACGGCAAGGGCCTTGCCGATGCCTTCAAGGCCGCGCTCAACAAGGGCGGCGTCAACGAAGTGCTCTATGATTCCGTCACCCCCGGCGAGAAGGACTTCAGCGCACTCGTCACCCGCCTGAAGGCCGAGGGCGTCGAGGTCATCTACTTCGGCGGCTACCATCCGGAAGGCGGCCTGCTCGCCCGCCAGCTGAAGGACCTGTCGGTCAACGCCACGATCATCGGCGGCGAAGGCCTGTCGAACAGCGAATACTGGGCGATCGGCAACGAGGCCGCCGCCGGCACGCTCTTCACCAACGCGTCCGATGCGCTGAAGAGCCCCGACTCGCAGGCCGCCGTCGCCGTGCTGAAGGAAAAGGGCATTCCGCCGGAAGCCTTCACGCTCAACGCCTATGCCGCCGTGGAAGTGCTGAAGGCCGGCATCGAGAAGGCCGGCAGCGCCGAAGACGCCGCCGCCGTCGCGACGGCGCTGAAGTCCGGCGAAGCCATCCCGACCGCCATCGGCAAGCTGACCTATGGCGAGACGGGCGACCTCACCTCGCAGAGCTTCTCGCTCTTCAAGTGGGAAGACGGCAAGATCGTCGACGCCGAATAAGGTTTGGCGGCTGGAATAAGAAACGCCGGGGTGAGAGCCCCGGCGTTTTTGTTTGCGCTGAGGTGGGACTGCCCCTCATCCGGCCTGCCGGCCACCTTCTCCCCGCAAGCGGGGCGAAGGGACATTGCCGCCCTGTTTTCCTCACGAATATGGCAAGGCATCGCCACAGGCTCCTTCTCCCCGCTTGCGGGGAGAAGGTCGCGGCAGCGGGATGAGGGGCATTCCCTCACCTCACCGCCCCGCCCGGAACTTCTCCTTCAGCCGCGCCACATCCGCATCGCTCCAGTCCGTCACCCCCGTCACGGCGATCCACGGGTCGATATAGTGCTCGCCGGCATAGACGTGCCCCAGTCCCATGGGCGTCGTCGTCGCCATCGCCATGTCGAGCGTCAGCTGCAGGAAGGTGACGACCGGATACCAGGCAAGGTCCGGCGAGACGTCCGGCCCGCGCGGCGGCGTCATCCAGTCCGGCTGGCGGTAGACGGAATAGGGATCGTAGAAGACGATCGGGTCGCTGGCATATTGCAGGTAGACGATGCGCATCGGCCCCCAATGGTCGCCCGCCTCCGGCAGCGCGTTGCGCTGGCTGGTGAAGCGCACGTAGGAGCCGTCGCGGAAGCGCGGCAGCCAGGCGGGCGTGCCGGCGTCGCGCTCCGCCGTCAGCTTGCGCCAGATGCGGCTGGGGAACGGCGGCCCGGCCCACAGCGCGCCCTGGTATGGATCGCCGATGACTTCGAAGAGTTCCGCCGACTGTTCGGAGGAGAGCGCGCCGAGGCTGAGGCCGTAGAGATAGAGCTTCGGGCGGTGCGCCCTCGGCAGGCTCGTCCAGTGGCCGTAGACCGCGCGGAAGAGTGCGCGCGCCGCCTCCGCACCGTAGTCCGGCTCGGCCAGCAGCGAGAGCCAGCTTGCGAGATAGGAATACTGGATGGCGACGCTCGCGATGTCGCCGTGGTGCAGGTATTCGACCGTATCGATGCCCTCCGGGTCGACCCATCCGGTACCCGTCGGCATGACGACGATCAGCGTCGAGCGCTCGAAGCCGCCGACGCGGATCAGCTCGTCGAGCGCGATCTTCGCCCGCGCCTCCGCCGTCTCGGCGGCGTTGAGCCCGGCATAGACGCGCAGCGGCTCCAGCGCCGGCCTGCCCGTGAAGGCGGAAATCTCCGCCGCCGTCGGCCCGCTCGCAACGAACGAGCGGCCCATGCGGCCGAGCTCGTCCCAATGGACGAGCGAAGCGGCGCTGCCCGATTTCAGCGGGTCGGACGGGGCGGCCGTGTCGGGCTCGATCAGTTCGTCGAGCCGGCGGAAGGAGGAATCGGCCGCGTGCAGCACGAAGCGCACCAGCAGCCCGTCGGCGAGCGTCCAGAAGAGCGTCGCGGCCAGAACGGTGCCGATGACATAGGAAAGCCGGCGCGGCGCTGCCCGCCGCGACGTGCGGGCGAAGAGCCGGACGGCGAGCGCGAAGAGCCGCCCCAGCCCCAGCAGGACGAGGAAGACGAAAAGCGCGATCAGCCCGACATAGAGGGGATGCGCCGTCTCGATGGGCGGCAGGTGCATCAGCGCACGGATGGAGTTCTGCCATTCGGCCGTGCGCCAGAGGAAGAGGAGGACCACGACGCCGCAGATGCCGCCCGCCGCCGCCTTCAGCCACAGCCGCACGCGTCCTTCCGCCTCCGGCAGTTCGAGCCACAGCCAGAGCAGGCCGACAAGCACGCCGAGCCCATAGCCGCAGGCCATCGCGACGCCCGACAGCAGCCCCTGCGTGACATAGGTGCGCGGCAGGAGGCTCGGCGTCAGCGAGGCGGCGAAGAAGAGTGTGCCGAGCACGAGGCCCGTCGCGGAAAAGGAGACGAGCAGACGCCAGAACCATTCCCGCACGATACCCGCCCCTCCGCCTGCAACGGCGCGAGCCTCGCATGCCGGCGGTGATGGTGCAACTGTGAGCGGCTTGAAGGCCCCTCCCCAACCCCTCCCCACAAGGGGGGAGGGACTTAACCTGCCGTGCTATCGCAATTTTTCCAGAGCGGCTCTGCTAGCAGCAGCGTGCTTAAAGCATCGCGGCAGGACGGCATCGTAAGTCCCTCCCCCTTGTGGGGAGGGGTTGGGGAGGGGTCTTTGCCACAAACAAAAAGCCCCGCGACCTTCCGGACCGCGGGGCTTTTCCAATCGTGTCGCCGCCTCAGCTGTCGAGGAACGAGCGCAGCTTGCGCGAGCGGCTCGGGTGCTTGAGCTTGCGCAGCGCCTTCGCCTCGATCTGGCGGATGCGTTCGCGGGTCACCGAGAACTGCTGGCCGACTTCTTCCAGCGTGTGGTCGGTGTTCATGCCGATGCCGAAGCGCATGCGCAGGACGCGTTCCTCGCGCGGCGTCAGCGAGGCCAGCACGCGGGTCGTCGTCTCGCGCAGGTTCGCCTGGATGGCGGCGTCGATGGGCAGCAGCGCGTTCTTGTCCTCGATGAAATCGCCGAGATGGCTGTCCTCTTCGTCACCCACGGGGGTTTCGAGCGAGATCGGCTCCTTGGCGATCTTGAGGACCTTGCGGACCTTTTCGAGCGGCATGGCGAGCTTTTCGGCCAGCTCTTCCGGCGTCGGCTCGCGGCCGATCTCGTGCAGCATCTGGCGCGAGGTGCGGACGATCTTGTTGATCGTTTCGATCATGTGCACCGGGATGCGGATCGTGCGGGCCTGGTCGGCGATCGACCGGGTGATCGCCTGCCGGATCCACCACGTCGCGTAGGTGGAGAACTTGTAGCCGCGGCGATACTCGAACTTGTCGACCGCCTTCATGAGGCCGATATTGCCCTCCTGAATGAGGTCCAGGAACTGAAGGCCGCGGTTCGTGTACTTCTTGGCGATCGAGATCACGAGACGGAGGTTGGCTTCCACCATCTCCTTCTTGGCGATGCGCGCCTCGCGCTCGCCCTTCTGCACCATGTGCACGATGCGGCGGAATTCCGAGATGGAGATGCCGGTCTCGGTGGCCAGATTCTGGATCTCCTGGCGGATGTCGCGGATCGTCGTGTTCTCGCTTTTCGCGAATTCCTTCCAGCCGCGGGCCGCAAGGTTGGCGATCGACTTCATCCAGTTCGGATCGAGTTCCGCACCGTTGTACTGTTCCAGGAACGAGTCGCGCTTGACGCCGTAGCTCTCGGCAAGACGCAGCAGGCGGCCCTCGTTCTGCACGAGGCGCTTGTTGATGTCGTAGAGCTGCTCGACGAGGCTGTCGACGCGGTTCTGGTTGAGCGAGAGCGACTTGACGGCCGTGATCAGCTCGTCCTTGAGCTCCTTGTAGCGGCGCTCCTGGGCGGGCGACAGCGTGCCGGTCGCCTGCAGGCGGGCTTCCACCTGCTGGTCCTGCAGCTTGCGCAGCTTCTTGTAGGTCTCGGCGATCGTGTCGAGCGTCGTCATGACCTGCGGGCGCAGTTCCGCTTCCATCGCGGCGAGCGAGAGGTTCGATTCGTCGTCGTCCTCTTCCTCCTCCTCGACCGGCAGGCCCTCGCCGCCGACATTGGTGATGTCGTCGTCGTTGGCCGCGCGTGGCTTGCGGTTCTTTTCCTTCTCCTCGGCCGCCTTGCGGTCGGCCTCGATCTTTTCCGGGGACTGGAACTGCGGAGCGGCCTTCGCCTCGGGACCGGAATAGGTCGTCTCGAGGTCAATGATCTCGCGCAGCAGCGTCTGGCCTTCGTTCAGCTCGTCGCGCCAGATGATGATGGCCTGGAAGGTCAGCGGGCTCTCACAGAGACCGGCGATCATCGTCTCGCGGCCGGCCTCGATGCGCTTGGCGATGGCGATTTCGCCCTCGCGCGACAAGAGCTCGACGGAACCCATCTCGCGCAGGTACATGCGCACCGGGTCGTCCGTGCGGTCGGTCGGCTCCTTCTTCTTGGCGGTCGCAAGCGCGGTGCCGCCGGAAGGGGCAAGCTCGCCGCCCTCGCCGTCGCTGTCGTCGTCGCCGCCGTCTTCCTCGCCGCCCTGGGCCGCTTCTTCCGCGTCCTCGTCCTCGATGACGTTGATGCCCATGTCGGAAAGCATGGCCATCGTGTCCTCGATCTGCTCCGAGGTGACTTCCTCGGACGGCAGCACCGAGTTCAGCTCGTCCATCGTGACATAGCCGCGCTTCTTGGCGGCCTTGATCATCTTCTTGACGGCATCATCGGAAAGATCGAGAAGAGGGCCGTCGGATGCGCCTTCGCGTTCGTTTTCGACTTCCTCGTTCTCTTTAACCTTTGTCGCCATTTATTTCGTCGCTTTCCTGAGCATCAGTTTCCAAGCGGTAAGGGGCTCGCGGCCAACGCGTTCCAGCGTACCGCGAATTAACGTCCCTGACCTAACGGATTGACAATTAAATCCAGATTAACCACGTCCGGGCCCTCGGAAGCGTGGAAATGTTGCCGCGGCAACATGATTGACATGACTTCCCGATCCGCCGTACCCATTCCTTCTCAGCCAACAATGGTGATTCCCAGAATTTTCGGTTCCGTCAAGCTCTTCCGGCAAAAAAGCCGCAAAAGCCGTCGATTCGGGCTTGCGGAGAGGAAAGGGAGCGGAACCGGGCGATTGTGCCTTCATGTAGGCGTCTTTCCGCAAAAGACAAGGGCCCCGCGCCACCCCGGATTCCACGCCCCGTGCGACCGATTCGCGAAGGCCGCTCAGAACGAGCGTCCGTCCACCTTCTTGACCGTCAATGTCTCAAGATCGATCGCCGGAATGCAGCGCAGGTTGATCGCCGCCATCCGGTTGCCCTTCGGGTCCGTGCCCTCGCCATGGGTCGCGATGCCGCACTTGCCGCAGAAATGATGGCGGATGACGTGGCGGTTGAACGTGTAGGTCGACACGTTCTCCTCCGGCGTGGTCAGCCGCAGGTTTTCCGCCGGCACGAAGGCGAGCAGGCCTCCCCGCCTGCGGCACATGGAACAGTTGCAGTCGAGACCCGTATCGAACTCGCCCTCCACCTCGAAGGCGACATTGCCGCAGTGGCAGCTTCCCTCGTACTTCATGGCATGCTCCTCTCAGTACCAATCCATGACGACCTTGCCGGAATTGCCCGAGCGCATCGCCTCGAAGCCGTCCCGGAAATCGTCGATCTTGATGCGGTGCGTGATGATCGGTGCAAGATCGAGCCCGCCCTGCACGAAGGCGATCATCTTGTACCAGGTCTCGAACATCTCGCGCCCGTAGATGCCCTTCAGCGTCAGCATCTTGAAGATGACCTTGTTCCAGTCGATGCCGAAGCCGTCCGGCGCGATGCCGAGGATGGCGATCTTGCCGCCGTTGTTCATCGTGTCGATCATCGAGCGGAAGGCCGGCGGCGCGCCGGACATCTCGAGGCCGACGTCGAAACCCTCCGTCATGCCGATGGCGGTCATCACGTCCTTGAGGTCCTCCCTCGAGGCATCCACGACATGGTCGATGCCGACCTTGCGGGCGAGATCGAGGCGGACGGGGTTGATGTCGGTGATGACGACCTTGCGCGCGCCGGAGCGCTTCGCCACCATCGCGCCCATGATGCCGATCGGCCCCGCGCCGGTGACGAGCACGTCCTCGCCGACGAGGTCGAAGGACAGCGCGGTGTGCACGGCATTGCCGAACGGGTCGAAGATCGCCGCCACCTCGTCCGGCACGTCGTCCGGGATCGGCACGACATTGTATTCCGGGATCGAGACGAACTCGCCGAAGGAGCCCGGCCGGTTGACGCCGACGCCCTTGGTGTAGTGGCAGAGGTGCCCGCGCCCGGCGCGGCAGTTGCGGCACTTGCCGCAGACGATATGCCCCTCGCCCGAGACGCGCTCGCCGACCTTGTACTTGGTGACGGCGGAACCGATCTCGGCGATCTCGCCGACGAACTCGTGGCCCACCACCATCGGCACCGGAATGGTCTTCTCAGCCCACTGGTCCCAGTTCCAGATATGCACGTCCGTGCCGCAGATCGCCGACTTCTTCACCCGGATCAGCACGTCGTTCGGCCCGATCTCCGGCACCGGCACATGCTCCATCCACAGGCCCACTTCAGGCTTTGCTTTAACCAGCGCACGCATCATGTTCGACATGACGAAAACTCCGCAAGGGATTCATAAGACTCTTCAAATGACGCCAAGGTCGCGCCCGACTTCGGCGAAGACTTCGATCGCCTTGCGAACGTCGGCCTCACTATGCGCCGCAGACATCTGCGTGCGGATGCGGGCCTGCCCGCGCGGCACGACGGGGAAGGAGAAGCCGATGACGTAGACGCCCTTCTCCAGCATGCGCGCCGCCATTTCCTGCGCCAGTGCCGCCTCGCCCAGCATGACCGGGATGATGGGATGCCCCTCTCCCGCAAGCGTGAAGCCGAGCTTCGTCATCTCGGCCCGGAAGAGGTCCGCATTGGCATAGAGCCGCCTGCGCAGCGCATCGCCGCTGTCGATGAGGTCGAAGACCTTGAGCGAGGCGGCCGCGATGACGGGGGCAAGCGTGTTGGAGAAGAGATAGGGCCGCGAGCGCTGGCGCAGCCACTCGACCACTTCGCGCCTGCCCGACGTATAGCCGCCCGAAGCACCGCCGAGCGCCTTGCCGAGCGTGCCGGTGATGATGTCGATACGGCCTTCCACGCCGCAATGCTCGGCAGAGCCGCGACCGTGTTCCCCGACGAAGCCGACCGCATGGCTGTCGTCCACCATGACCATCGCGCCGTACTTCTCCGCAAGGTCGCAGACGCCCTGAAGGTTGGCGATGATGCCGTCCATCGAGAAGACGCCGTCGGTAGCGATCAGCTTGAAGCGGCTGCCCTCGGCCTTCTTCAGTTCCTCCTCCAGGGCCGCCATGTCGTTGTTGGCGTAGCGGAAGCGCTTCGCCTTGGACAGGCGCACGCCGTCGATGATCGAGGCGTGGTTCAGCGCGTCGGAGATGATCGCGTCCTCTTCCGAAAGCAGCGTCTCGAAGAGGCCGCCGTTGGCATCGAAGCAGGAGGAATAGAGGATCGTGTCCTCCAGCCCGAGGAAGGCGGAAATCCGCGCCTCGAGCTCTTTGTGCTCCTCCTGCGTGCCGCAGATGAAGCGCACGGAGGCCATGCCGTAGCCGTAGCGGTCGAGCGCCTTGCGGCCGGCTTCCGCCAGCTCCTCGTTGTCGGCAAGGCCGAGATAGTTGTTGGCGCAGAAGTTCAGCACCCGCTCGCCGGAGGCGACGGTGATCGCGCCGGCCTGCTTGGAGGTGATGACGCGCTCGGCCTTGTAGAGGCCGGCGGACTTGAGGGCGTCGATTTCGGAACGAAGATGGTCGATGAAGGCGGATGTCATGGCATGCACTCGCTGGATGCGGGGAAAGGACGGGACGAACGGCGGCTTACGCCGCGCTCGCCCGGTAGGCGCCGACGAGCATCTCGTAGTCTTCCATCGGCGGGAAGCGCTCGTAGCTGTGCACGGCGGGCGTTTTAGCCCAGGCGAGCTTCTCGCTCGTATAAGTCTCGATGAAGGGGCTGAACCAGCCTGTTTCTTCGAGCATGGTCGGCCGGACATTGACGAAGAAATCGACGCCCGGCGGGCGGGTGAACATCCAGGTCATGCAGTCCGGGCAGAAATGGTGCCCCGCCTCCGGGCTTGCGCCCGCCACCACCGGCTCGCCCTCCGTCACGGCGAAGCCCTCCGCCGGAACGGCGGCACTCAGCGAATAGGCGCTGCCCGACATGCGCTGGCAGCCGGTGCAGTGGCAGGCCATCGTCAGAAGCGGCGGCGCGCTGATGCGGATTTTCACGCGCCCGCAACGGCAGGCGCCGTCGAGCGGCAGTTGAAGTCGTGTCATGGCCTTCGGCTTCCCTTCCGATTATCGCCGGCTTGTCGTTTTTATCGTGATGCCGGCCATTGGCTCCATGCATAGTTCTAGCGCAGCCGGAGGCGGCGTAAAGGGCCCTTCTCCATCTTTCGGCGCCTCAGGGGCGCGTGCAGGCGATCAGCAGGAACATCGGCCGGTCGAGTTCCACCCGCCATTCCGGATGGTCGGCAAGCTGCTGTTCGCTCGGCCGCCATTCCTCGACATGACGAATGACAAAGCCGGCCGCCACCAGCGCATTCAGCGTCGTGCCGAGCGTACGGTGGTACTTGACGACGCCCTCGGCGAGCCAGTCCGTCGTGCGCCTTCCCTCGACGAGATAGCCGTCGAGTGGCCAGACCTGACGACCGCCAACCTCGGCCCAGTCCGGATGCGACGGGGCCATGTAGATCGGGTGCTCGATGGTGAAGACGAAGGACGACCCGGGCGCAAGCGCCGCATGGACGGTGCGCGCCAGCCGGTCGAAATCCGCGATATAGTGAAAGGCGAGCGAGGAATAGGCAAGGTCGAAGGCGCCTTCCGGCAGATCGAGCATATCGAGGTCGGCGATCTCGTAGCGCACGGCGGGCGAGGCCGTCTCCGCCCGCGCCCGCGCGATCATGTTCTCCGAAAGATCGAGGCCGAGGACACTCGCCGCCCCTTCCCCGGCCGCATGCCGCGCGAACCAACCGAAGCCGCAGCCGAGGTCGACGATGCGCCGGCCGGCAAGGGGTGGCAGCAGCACGCGCACCGATTCCCACTCCGCCGCGCCGGCAAGCCCGTGCACGGAGCGGGGAAGGCCGCTGTACCCTTCGAAGAAGGCCGCGTCGTCGTAGATGTTCTGCGCCATGGGATACTCCTTTGCGTGCGGCATAGCGCGTTTGCGGCCGGAGGCAAAGCCGCGCGATCCGGTCTTCGGGGTTGACAGCGGCGCCCTGCCCCTGTCCGTTGGCGGCCGAAAGGAAGCGGCCATGACGATACTCGACAGGTTTTCCCAGAAGGGGCGCGTCGCCCTCGTCACCGGCGGCGGGCGCGGCCTCGGCTTCGAGATCGCCAGGGCGCTGGCCGAGGCGGGCGCGCATGTCGTGGTGACGGGCCGCACGGCCGTAACGCTCGACGAGGCCGTGGAAAAGATCGCCGCCGCGGGCGGAAACGCCTCGGCCGCCGCCTTCGACATCGCCGACCGCGCCGCCCAGCGCGCCACCCTTGCCGCCATCGAGGAGCGACACGGCCGGCTCGACGTACTCGTCAACAATGTCGGCGCGCGCGACCGCCGGCCGCTCGCGGCAATGGACGACAAAGCCATCGACGACCTCGTGCGCACCGATTTCTCCGCCGCCGCCAGCCTTTCGCGCGATGCGGCGGCGATCATGATGCGGCAGGGGAGCGGCCGGCTGATCGCCGTCACCTCCATCGGCGGCCATGTCGCCATGCCGAACGACGGCGTCTACCCCGCCGCCAAGCAGGCGCTGACCGGCCTCATGCGCAGCATGGCCGTCGAATACGCCCCCTACGGCATCACCAGCAATGCCATCGCGCCCGGCTGGTTCGCCACCGAGACCAATGCGGCGATGGCCGCCAGTGAGGAGCTGATGCCTTTCGTGCGCCAGCGCATCCCCGTCCAGCGCTGGGCGCGCCCCGACGAGATCGCCGGCGCCGCCCTCTTCCTCGCCAGCGACGCCGCCTCCTTCGTCAACGGCCATGTGCTGGTGGTCGACGGCGGGATGACGGTGCGGATGTAAGTCTCCGCATACCCCTCCCCCCTGCCGGGACCTTCTTCCCGCAGGCGGCAAGGCAATCGCATATTGAAGGCCCTCTCTGCCCGCCGGCATCTCCCCCACAAGGGGGGGAGAAAGGCTGGCAGCACGCTTTTCCCTCAATTCATGGAACACCGGCAGTGCCGCGCGTTAAGTCCCTCCCCCTTGTGGGGAGGGATTTAGGGAGGGGTCTTTATCCATTTGCGCCGCACTCACTCTGCCGCCGCGGCCGCCTCCAGCGGAGCGATGTCGAGCTTCACCATCTTCAGCATGGCCACGGCCACGCGCCGAACCTTTTCCTGGTCCGGATCGCTCATCAGTTCGCCGAGCCGCTTCGGCGCGATCTGCCAGGAAAGACCCCAGCGGTCCTTCAGCCAGCCGCATTGCTCCACCGATCCGCCCTCCTTCAGCGCATCCCACAGCCGGTCGAGGTCGCCCTGCGTCTCGCATTCGACCATGATGGAGAAGCTGTGGTTGAACGGATCGAGCGGCCCGGCCTCGATCGCCATGTAGCGCTGGTCGCCGAGCGTGAAGCTCGCGACCTTGACGCTGCCCGGCGGGCCGTTCGGACCTTCCGCCGGCAGCGGCGAGACCCAGTGGATCGACGAGCCGGAAATGAGCGAGGCATAGAAATCGATGGCCGCTTCCATGTCCCTGGCGAACCAGAGATGCTGCGTGACCTTCATCGTGGTCTCCTCCGTGATGATCCTGCACGACGCGGGACGACACGACATTATCGCAGCGTTTTTAGGGCGCTAGCCGGAAAAATCCTCGATGACGGCAAGGAAGGCCTCGCCGAAGCGGTCGCGCTTGGAAACGCCGATGCCGGGAATATCCAGCAGTTCCTCCAGGTCGCGCGGGCGCTCCTTGGCGAGCGCGATCAGCGTCGTGTCCGGGAAGACGACATAGGGCGGCACGTCGAGGTCCTTGGCGATGGCAAGCCGCTCGGCGCGCAGCGCCTCGAAAAGCTCGCGGTCGGAGCCTGAAAGGTTGGAGCGCTCGCGCGCTGCGGGCGAGCCGCCGGCCTTCGCCCTGCGCCCCGCCTGCGGCCGGTCCTTGCGGAAGAACACCTCCCGCTCGTGGCGGAAGACGGCGCGCGCCTCCGGCTCCAGCTTCAGCGCGCCATAAGCCGAATGGTCGACGCTGACGAGGCCCATCGCCAGCAATTGCCGGAAGATCGACTGCCAGACGCGCGGGGCGATGTCCTTGCCCGCGCCGAAGACCGGCATGTCCGTATGGCCGAAGCGCTGCGTCTTCTCGTTCTCGACCCCCATCAGCACGTCGATGACATGGCCGGAGCCGAAGCGCTCGCCGGTGCGGTAGACGGCGGCGAGCGCCTTGATGGCCGCCTCCGTGCCGTCCCATGTCTCGACGGGGTTGCGGCAGGTGTCGCAATTGCCGCAGTTCCCGGCATGGCTCTCGCCGAAATGGGCGAGGATCGCCTTGCGCCGGCAGCTTGCCGTCTCGCAGATGGCGAGCAGCGCCGTCAGCTTGGCGCGCTCGATGCGCTTGATCTCGTCCGCCGCCCCGCCCTCGTCGATCATCTTGCGGCGCTGCACGACGTCGGCCATGCCATAGGCCATCCACACCTCGGAGGGCAGGCCGTCGCGCCCGGCGCGGCCGGTCTCCTGGTAATAGGCCTCCACCGAGCCCGGCAGGTCGAGATGGGCGACATAGCGCACGTCCGGCTTGTCGATGCCCATGCCGAAGGCGACGGTGGCGACGAGGCAGAGGTTTTCTTCCTTCAGGAACGCATCCTGGTTGGCATCGCGCACCGCCCGGTCGAAACCGGCATGGTACGGCAGCGCGCGGATGCCCTGCGTATTCAGCCATTCGGCCGTGTCCTCGACCTTCGCCCGCGACAGGCAATAGACGATGCCGCTCTCGCCCTGGTGCTTCGACAGGAAGCGCAGGAGTTGCTGGCGCGGCTGGTCGCGCTCGGCGATCTCGTAGGCGATGTTCGGCCGGTCGAAGCTGGTGGTGAAGACGGTGGCATCCTGAAGCCCGAGGCGCTCGATGATGTCGTCGCGCGTGTGCGGGTCGGCCGTCGCCGTCAGCGCGATGCGCGGCACGCCGGGATAGCGCTCGCCGAGCATGCCGAGCGCCCGGTATTCCGGCCGGAAATCGTGCCCCCATTGCGAGACGCAATGCGCCTCGTCGATGGCGAAGAGCGAAATGCGGGCGTCCGCCACGAGGTCGGCGAAACCGTCCGTCACGATGCGCTCGGGCGTGACGTAGAGAAGGTCGAGGTCACCGGCGCGCATGGCATCGCGCACGGCGAAGAATTCCTCCCGCGTCAGCGAGGAGTTGAGCGCCGCCGCCTTCACGCCGAGCTGCTTCAGCGCCTCCACCTGGTCGCGCATCAACGCGATCAGCGGCGAGATGACGATGCCGACACCATCGCGGCAGAGCGCGGGAATCTGGAAGCACAGCGACTTGCCCGCCCCCGTCGGGAAGAGCACCACCGCGTCCCCGCCCGCCGTCACATGCTCCACCACCGCCTGCTGCTTGCCGCGGAAGGCGTCGTAGCCGTAGACGCGCTTGAGCACGTCGAGGGGGCGGGCATTGTGGGTGGAGATATCGAGCATGCGATTCCGTCTTCGTTTGCGGCGACTATGGCGGTGGAAAGAGAAGGAGGCAACCGCGGGCGGCTTTTTGCCCCTCATCCCGCTGCCGCGACCTTCTCCCCGCAAGCAGGGAGAAGGAAGACGGCCGCCCGGTTTTCCTTCAAGGGACAATTCTGGAAGGCGTCGCAGCGCGCGTCCTTCGCCCCGCTTGCGGGGAGAGCGACTGTCTTGGGTGTCAAGCGCTTTTCCATGGTCTGCCGTCCCGGATGATTGCGTTGAGGATGGTGAGGAGCTTTCGCATTGTGGCGACGATGGCGAGGAT